>Ga0209307_1000001_pt1 | contig 1324825 bp, 1164 predicted proteins | sample COGITO_mtgs_1105_FD_185519 | JGI IMG/M metagenome (GOLD analysis project Ga0209307, IMG submission 185519) | Pelagic marine microbial communities from North Sea - COGITO_mtgs_110530 (SPAdes) (version 2) | ecosystem: Environmental > Aquatic > Marine > Epipelagic ... | reverse complement strand
ATACCCAGGTTCACAGCCTCATTTATTAGGGCGTTTACATGTCTTCTAAAGGTGTTATAGCTTGTGGCATTGGTGTATCTGTTGAGCATAGCACTTAGTTCATCAGCGCATAGTTTATTGCCATTGGAGGCATCGACAATATCCCTGTAGGTGTAACGAAGGGTTGTTTTGTATTTGACCGAGTAGTTGCTATTCAGCTTACTGTCTAAAGCAAGCTTGAGGTACTCTAGGTCAGATAACTGACCTGATTGGATTGTTTCTCTTCGATATGACTTTAGAACACCCCCTTTGGTGATGTGACTGTAAACCTCCGCAGCTAGTAAATTAGCCATTGATAGACGATGTTCTATGGGGTGGTTATTCGGGTTTAACGAGCTGTTAATTCTTTTGCCGCTATACAACCTTATTTTCTGATTATTCAGATGAAACGAGATGAAGACTTTAAGGTCTTTGGTTTGACCAACCTTGGGGTAACTTAGATTTCTCACAGACAGTTATTAGACAGTTAAACATTTATTAAACGTTTAATGTCCTGGTATACAGTAACTTGTATGGGGTGAACTCATGACTGTTAATCAGAGGGTCCTTGGTTCGAGCCCAAGAGGAGGAGCAACACTAAGCCTCTGTCAAATGACAGGGGCTTTTTTATCGAATATCTTTCATTTTGGGCAACACGCCACCCTGAAAGAGGTCCATCTCATTTCTTGGGCTTTGAGATTTATTTTGGTCTCTCTTTTTCTTTCCAAATGGGTCCTTTTTCTTTTTCCCATTTTTAGGCCTTGCCTTCTTATTTGGATCACGCATGAATATGCTAAATCGCTCTCCTATAAAGCGCTTGCTAAATCTCTTTTTAGTGACTTTACCCGAGGTAACGTCATCTTCGCTGTGCTCTTTATCAGACGCGGCAGTTGAAAAATGATCAGACTGCATTCCTCGCTTTTTAGCGCGAACGGGTTTCGAAAAAAAATCTTTTGGTTCTGTTCTTTTGGTTTTGAAAATTCCTTTGGTAAAAAATTCTGGCTGCTGAGTTCTTTCTTTCTCCTTTTCTAACGCTCGATTAAAGAATGAAGGCAGTTGACTTCTTTCGGCCACGCTTTCGACAGCTCTTGCATAAAAATCTGGGAGAAAAGGATTCTTCTCTTTTCGCTTACTCCGTTCCTTTTTTGAGAAAGGCCTACTGAGAAATCTGCGCTCCTTATTCTTGCTTTTTTTGGAAAATGAGCTTTTTAGTAAGGATCGCTCTTCAGCTTTAGACTTTTTTCCAAAAAAATCTGAGAGATTCTTATCATCCGTTTGAGCCAACAAACTATGTGTTGCAAAAAGTAAAATTAATATTAGGCAGGAGTGTTTCACGGGAATCAATCCTCGCTAAGGTAATTGCTTTTATGCATCCAATAAATACAATGACTCCAGCTGAGAAATATTAAAGTGCTGCTGAAATCGATCTAATTCAACATTAAAAATGTCTTTTGAGTCTAGAGAGTCAACTTTACTTCTGGTCTCAATGGAAGCATCAATCCCTAAACGGAGTAATTGAGAGACAACATAGTCATCTGCAAGCTTCATAACCATTTGCGAATCACATACTCCTAAGTCGTGAGAAACTAAAACTAAAGGTATTATAGGATTCAGACTAAATTCACCTTGAGTTAGGTAGGCATAGTATGCCGCAAGGCGATGAAATAACTGTGGAATAGGCATCTGCTCTTTTACAGACTTCTGCATTAACTCCAATGTAAACATCCAAAGGGCAGATTCTTGTCCGTTTGGAGTATCCGTAGGCACCGAGGGGTCCCAAGACACCTCCGTCAATGAATACAAAGATGTATTTGGCTTTTGCTTGGCGCTAAGCGCAATAAAAGCACCTGTCTGCAGCCTCATGGCTCCTTTTGATTTAGAAACCCTCCCAAAGAGCGAAATTAAGCCATTGTTTAACGTGAAACATTGATAGATACGGGCAGAGTCTGAGTAAGGAATAGATCGAAGAATTAAGCCCTTGTCTTTGATCATTATTATTAATTCAAGAACATAATCTTGGCTATGGCACCACCAATACCATCGCGCGATGCCGCAAAAACAAGGTAAATTCCAGAGCTTACTTTCTCACCATTTCGATTTCGACCATCCCATACTGCAGTGCCCCCCTGACTAGTAGTCTCATAGATTAAGTTGCCTGCCGCATCCGTGACTCTAACAGGAGCGTCTGCTGTTAGGTTTGTAAAGGTTATTAACCCAGAGTAGCCTGGTTTTACAGGATTTGGCACTACCTTAATTTCACTCAAAGACTCTTGCGGCTCTGAGGCATCCGGTTGATAAGAGAGCAAACCATTCTCTGTGGCGATAAACAACTCCCCGGAGTTTGGTAATACTTCAATATCGGCTATGTTATCGCTTAATAAAGGGCTATTTTCTTCTGTAAACGATAATAACTCTTCTGTTCCGTCATCTGAAATAAGAAACAGGCCAGCGCCTCTTGGGGCCACCCATTTTCTATTTGCCCCATCTACGGCAATAGACATAACCGCATCCGTTTCAAACAAGTATCCATTGAAACCTCCTTGGTTAACAATCACACGCTGCACACCTTCGAAACCTCCCTCGAACACACTAGATGGATTATAAATAATTCCTATGCCTTCATCCGTGCCTATCCATAACTCTCCATCTCTATCCTCTGCCATGCAGTTTACTGCATTGTTTGGTAAACTTCCTTCTTCCGGGTTTGAAGTGATCACCTCATATCGATCATCACTAACATCACTTGGTGTGTCCGCTGGGTCATAAATCACAATTCCCGACTCCTTTAACGAAAACACCAAATAGCCATTTGACAATCTCAAAAGGTCAAACGCAATTGGTTTTAAAAAATCAGGAAGAGAAATGCCATACCAAGCGCCATCCGGGTCCAAGTAGCTTAAGGTGCTTACATTCTCACTATTCAACATCCATATGCCACCATCTTCATCTCTTTCAACCCCTCGTACACCATAATATCCAATATTATCATCGCCTATTTCGTTTGTTTCAGCGCTAAATGATTCTAAAAGTTGGTTGTCTTGATTCAAGATCATTAGACCACTATTATCAAACCCTATGTATTTTTTATCGTCTACCAGCGCTATATCAACAGCATTGGTAGCATCATTTTTTTCAGGATACAAGAGTAAGTTTGAACCCCACTCATTGTTACTATATTGGAATAAAAATGGCGTATTAAAGGTTGAGCTGTTTCCTCCTGTTAACCCATAAATAGTATTGTCTTGATCTTTCAGCTCACTAATATTGCCACGGCTTGGAGAATTGATACTAAAGATTAAAGCCTCGTCTTTATTATCGAAGCTGCTGATAATTCCACCATAACTGAAGTCGGCCATTAATACAGAATCACTACCAGAAAAGAATTGTGCCATTCTAGCATCCACTCCTGAGTTTGAGAAGTACTGATCAATTTCATCTAACTGAGTCCAGTCATGATCGAGTAATGAATATCGATCACGTCTCGTAATAAGAACATATTCAGGACTCACATCGATATGACGCATCTCAGTATTCGCTAGAGAAGCCTGAGCGATAAACTGATCATTCACCAACCGGAACAAGGTGTCGTTATTATCAATTGGATTAGCGTAAAGTAGATAAAGGCTATTATCCAATTCAAAAAACTGCGAAACATTATCCATGTTTCTATCAAAGTCAATTTGAGTTAGCTGCGGAGATAAAAACAGCTCATCTCTAGGGGTGCTAAAAACCCCTAACTCATTCGTAAAATACAATCCTTCATTATACAGAACACCATTGGTCATGCCCGTATTCTCGCCATCAATGTTTGTTAAACTATACTCTAGAACATTTAAGGAACTTAGCTCCATCCTAACCGCCCCTAATCCTGTTAAAACAAGTGCTGTCCTATCTTCAAAAATCACATCATTGATTACCTTATCCCCTACAATTGAAGAATTCGCTATCGCAGGCTGATTTGTAACATTATTAGAGTTGTCGATGATGTCAATATTGCCATCCTCATATCCTACAATGCAAAGACTATTTTCTTCAGAACATCTAAATGCTGAAATTCCAGTTTGACTGAGGTGATTGATCTTTGATAATGCCTCAACAGATTCATCTTCTTGATCATAAATTACTACTCCGTATCTATTAACTCCGTAAATTTTGGAATCCAGATGATCTATAATTGAAAAACTACTCATTGGCAAATGAGACCTCCATGTTCCAACTTTGGTTTGTGAGAATGCTTGTTGCCAAAAAAGAAAAACAAGGAGTAAAAGTGCGTTTCTCATCCCTAGTAAACGATGAGCTCCATTATTATTGCACAAAACAGCTAACAATTTCATAATCAACGCATTAAATAATTTGCTTTTGCGTTGATATCTCTCCATATTTCAATATAGGTGTCCATAACAACGTATCAGCGAGTTTAGGCCTTAATTCGTTGTTTCATGTGAAACATTCTTGTTTAGGGCCACCATGAGTACAGAAATGTCGGATGGTTTAACTCCAGGAACCCTGCTTGCTTGACCAAGGTTTAATGGCTTAACCCTATTCAGCTTTTGACGTGATTCTATTGACATTGACTCCTGCAATAAATAATCAAATGTATCTGGCACCTTCATCTTATCCAGAGACAACATTTTTTGCGCCATCTCATCTTCTCTCTCAATATAGCCCTTGTACTTCAATAAAATTTCCGCTGACTCTAGGACTTCATGACCAATGACCTCAGAACCCATCAATTTCTGATATGCACTACTCAACCGAGTTAACTGATGAGCATGAATATTTGGTCTCGTCAGAACAGAAGACACCTTAACGGTCTGATCAAGAGAAGCAGAGTTCTTAGACACTAGAAACTCATTAGCCTCATCAGGAGTAATACTTGCTTTATTGAATGCTTTCATCACATTCTTACGTTGAGATAGAAATTTATCAACCTGTCGCACTCGCTTCTCCGAAGCCAAGCCTACATTATATGACCGAAGTGTTAGTCTTTCAGCAGCGCTATCTTGTCTCAATGAGATACGATACTCGGCCCTAGAAGTAAACATTCTGTACGGCTCATCTGTGCCCTTCGTTATTAAGTCATCGATTAATACCCCGATATAAGCATCCTTCCGTCCAAGAATAAACGGATCCTCTTCATTGACAGAAAGATGGGCGTTCATTCCAGCTATCAAACCTTGTGCAGCAGCTTCTTCATAACCAGTAGTGCCGTTTATTTGTCCTGCAAAGAACAAACCTTTAACCAGTTTTGTCTCTAAACTTAGCTTAAGCTGAGTTGGTGGAAAATAATCATACTCAATGGCATAACCAGGTCTAAACATGACAGCTTTATCAAAACCAGGTATCAACTTGATCGCCTTATATTGAACTTCAAGAGGAAGTGAGGTAGAGAAACCATTTACATACACTTCCTGTGTATTCCACCCTTCTGGTTCAACGAAAATTTGGTGTCGATCTTTATCAGCAAACCGATGAATCTTATCTTCAATTGATGGACAATATCTTGGCCCAACAGAGTCTATCTGACCATTATACATTGGAGATAGATTTATGCTCTCTCCAACTATATCATGAACATTGCTATTTGTATAAGTAATATGACAAGGCAGCTGAGTCTTTAAATGTTTATTGCCCAAAAACGAAAACTTAAAAGGGTCCTCATCTCCTAGTTGAACCTCCATTTTAGAATAATCTAATGACCGCCCATCAATTCTTGGAGGAGTGCCGGTCTTCATTCTGCCACTTTCGAAACCAAGATCTCGAAGCTGTTCTGTAATACCAGTCGAAGCCTTTTCTCCCATTCTTCCTCCACCCAACATTTTTGTACCAACATGAATTAAACCATTCATAAATGTACCTGAGGTAAGAACTACACTAGGAGCACTAAAGCTAAGCCCTAAGGCTGTTCTAACTCCATTCAATATGCCACCCTCAATAGAAAGAGCCGTTACAGAATCTTGCCAAAAAAACAAATTAGGCGTGTCTTCCAACATTTCTCGCCACTTTGTAGTAAACAAAGCCCTATCATTTTGAGTACGAGGGCTCCACATTGCAGGTCCCTTTGAGCGGTTAAGCATCCTAAACTGAACAGCACTATAATCACTCACCAATGCAGAATACCCTCCTAAAGCATCAATCTCTCGAACCATTTGGCCTTTAGCCACACCTCCCATGGCTGGGTTGCACGACATCTGGGCAAACTTGGTCATATCCATTGTAATCAACAGGGTTCGTGAGCCCATATTTGCCGCTGCAGCTGCTGCTTCACAACCTGCATGACCAGCTCCAACTACTATTACATCATATCTATTCTCCATGTTTCACATGAAACCTTTTGATTCTACTAATTCCAAATATTTATTCTCGTTTAAAGTCATCACGTCCCTCTCCTCTTCTGACTGGTCATTAAGTCCCGCTAAATGCAAAACTCCATGAATAATCAACCTGTTCAACTCGTTCTCAAAAGATACTTCATATTCCTTTGCATTATCAAATAAAACCGTTGAGTTAATATAAATCTCTCCATTGATAACATTCCGCTCCACATACTCAAAAGTCAGTATGTCCGTAGAATATTCATGCCCTAAATAACTGGTATTCAGCCCTGTATGATCATCATTAGGCAGAATAACAACATTCAACCATCCAAATACAACATTAAAACCCTCTCCAATTTCAGCACGAACCAACGTAGCAACAGAAAGATGATATTCAAGTTGTATCTCTAGATCAGATTCATTAAAAATTTCAACGGGATATGATTCCATAAGAGTGCGAAATTACGCCTCTACCGATACGGGCTCAGATAAAAGAAACTTCATTGTCACTTTAGCTCCATTATTCTCAAATTCGAGGCTATCAGACAAATTTTTAATGATAAATATACCTCTACCACTTCCCTTTTCAATATTAGCCGGGTCGGTAGGGTCTGGCAGATTCATATAATCAAATCCAGCACCTTTGTCTGTGACCACAATTGTTATCTCCTTTTCATCAATCTCCAGATCAAACAACACTCGTTGGTTTGAATCATTCTTGGCACCATGATTTATGGCGTTTAAGCATGCTTCGGTTGAAGCTACAATAACATTACCATAGTTCACTTCTGTAAGCTTACCGGATTCAAAAAGCGACTCAATCGCACTTTCAATCTTTGACAACTCTTCTATTGAAGCCCCAATTTCTATGGATGTTTTTGTACTCAACTATTGATTTTGAAAGCTACTAAAGTAGCGGTTTACTTCAATTCGATAATAAGGTTTCAATGATGGAGGCATTGTTTTATATAACTCAAGCTCTTTCTTCTTATCCAATTCAAATTTATTCCAAATTTCCTCAGAGATCGCGTATTCAGTATTTGATGATTTCGACTCCCTTCGTTTTTCAAACTCACGTTCCCGTTCGGCCTTATCAAACTCTAAAAGTTTACTTAATATTTGCTGTTGCCGACTCATTGTTTCAGCACTAATCTTCTGGAACAATATATCCTCCTCTGTTTGCTCCATAATCCTTTCAATCTCTTTCAAATTACTTCCTGATCTACTACGGTCATTCTTAAGGGACTCACTCATTTCCCTAATCTGCTTTCGAAGAGCCGCCTGTTGTGCAGCCATTTGAGCAATCTCCTTGCTCAAGCCGCCTCCCGCACCACCTTGTCCACTAGAACCTTTCTCTTGCCCAGGTTTTTCTCCTGGCGTTTTTCCATTAGGCTTCTCCCCCTTTTCCAACGCTTTCTTAAGAGCCTCCAATTGCTTATTCAAACTCTCCTGCATCTTCTTCATTTCCGCAGCAGATGGTTTCCCTCCCTTGCCACTCCCTGGCTTATCACACTTACCGCTCCCTTTCATCAAAGGCGCCATCTGCTTTTGCATGTTCTGTATTATCTCATCAAACAACAGAGCCAAGTTATTCAAGGAAGTCATGGCGTATTGTTGCCTCTCCACGGACATTGCTTTATATTGATCTTCTCTATTTGGTGGCTGGTCACTCATATAACTCAACGACTTTTGCATGTTGAAATTAACAGCAGACATCTCGTCATTTATCACCTTACTGATTTGCGGAACACGCTTACTGAGAGCTAACAAAGAATCTTCCACTATTTGCGTGTCGTCCACCAAATTCTTTTGTCGCTTGGTCAACTCGACAAATTTTGGATCATTACCTTTTACAGGCGTCAATGCCTCCATAACCTGCTCTTGCCCAATAGACAAGTCAATAATATTCTCCAACAACTGCCTCATATCTTCTAAGTTCTCAGCTTGCTGGTCATTTGCCTGCTCCTCTTGAAAAGAAGACAACTGCTCTTTCATTTCCTGCATCTTTTCTTTGGCATCATCTTGACTATCTGAGGCCTTTACTTTGCGCCCTTTTTCCAATTCCTCTTTAGCTTCTGCCATATCACCTCTAGCCTCCTCTGATAACTCTTCTAAATCAGGAATAGACTGCGGTTCCTCAAGGGCGTTATTCAAATCCTCCATCTGCTTTAATTCCTTGTCAAGAGCCTCTGCCTTTTTATTGATCTCAGTCTGTTTGCCCGCCAACTCATCGCTGTCACTCCTTTTCTCTTGAGTCTCTTCCTTTAATGAGTCCTGATGGTTTATTAACTCCTCTAAACGTTCAATATTCTCCTCAACCTTCTTTTCTAGCTCCAATTGCTTAAACAGCTCAAGCGTGCGGTCCAATTCTTTTTCAAGCTGATCGTTGTCTAAATTCATCTCTTCAAGCTTCTCAAGCATGTCAGATTTATTCATCTCATCCATCAGTTTGTTCATCTCCTCGTATTTTTCCTTAAACTCCTCGTCAAAAAGTTTCTCGAACATATCCTGCATCATTTCTTGCTTCTGCATTATTTCCTCAGAGAAGGAATTAAACTTTTCATCAAGCATTCTTTGCTTGCTTTGTTCAATGGCCTTTTTTTCAAGGTTCTCCATCATTTCCTTCTGCTTAACAAGCATGTCTTTTAACGCTTTCCGATCCTGCCAATTAGGCTTCTTCTTCTCTAGAAGGTCCTTCTTAAGGTCGTTCAATTCCTTCTTCATTTTTTCAAGCTCAGCAGAAGACTTCGATAAAGAGGCCTTAGTTCTAGACGCTCTCTCGCTGCTTTCTTCACTGAGCTCCTCCAAAGAAGGAACCTTAATACTCCATACTTTTGACCTTGTGGATTTCGCCCCGTTAACACCATCATTATCCCATACTTCGAAATAATATTCAAGTTCTTCCCCAGGATCTTTTATTAAGGAGTCTGGGTTCCAAGCATATGCAAAACCTTGCTCAAGTATATCTGATTTTACTGAGAGCTTTTCTTCATATCGCTTTTCACCATTCACCTGAGCAAAAAAAGCAAGCCTCGATAGACCATAGTCATCACTAAGCTTACCTTGAAAATAATAGGTTCCTATTGCAGAATCTTGTCGGTTCTCAACCTGAATTCCAGGGTTGGCGTCCCGTACGACATTGACCTTTATATGAGCGCTGTCTTTCAAACCTTTCTCACCTAATAAAGCGATATTTAAAACGGAAGACTTACGAAACTCCCGTTCTATTAAAAGCTCATCATTACGGCCAGCGCTCTCCAAAATAACCGTATCAATGGTCAATGAAAAGCTCAAGGAATTCTTGACATTAAACTGCCACTTCACCTTCGTACCCTCCGGAATCGATAGCTGAGGGCGGTTAACAGTAGTTTCATTCTGCTTCTTTGTATATGCCGGAAAGTCTAAATAAGCTTCGTTCCTTAACATCTTAGGTCTAGGAATAGCTTCCAAAACATAGTCTTGCGAATAAACTGACGCGCCCCTGAGTTGAAACTGCTTATCACTACGAACATTATTAAAGCTGAAGGCGAATAGGCCTGCGCCCAATCGCTTCATTCTATACTCAGCGCCATCAACTACCACAAAAACATTCTCAGGCACGCTTTTGCCTACCGTCTCAACCTCTAATTGAAAAGAAGACCCTTCAGGCACTTCAAGACTCTTATCTTTTAGCTCAAAAGAGAATGGAGCTGGTGCCACAAAGCTCTGATTGTAGCTAACCAATCGGGCTGAACTATCTGACAGCACGCTTGCATCCCACATGAAAATTGTAAGAGTAAGGAACAGCGGAATTAAAGTTAAACCAACCCACCTAAAACTAGACTTTAAATCAACTGCATCAGAAAAATTCAGTCCATTCAATTGATCAGCCTTCTGCTGCAAACCAGCCTCTAACAATGAGTTCCGCGACCCTTTGAATGCCGACTCAAGACTCAAAACATTTAAAAGCCTGTCTTCTATTGAGTCGATCTTCTGCCCCAACTCTTTTGCTACAACAGAGGAGTCTTTTTGATTCATTATGCCAAAAAAGCGAAGAAGAGGAAAAATTATCTGAATCATCAAGAGGCCCACAGCAATAACGGTGAAGCCAAAAAATAAAACCATTCTTGCCTGAGAGCTGAATCGAAATACATATTCAAGCACAGAAAAAAGAAGCCACAGTAATCCCAAAAGACCCACTGTAATCAGCGCACCACTTATAAACTGACTCAAGTAAACACGCCTTAAATAGGAGTGAATATTATGCTTTAATTTAACTAAACCGTCCATAGATCTTTTCAAAGGTATTAACCAAACACATCATGCGCTGTTAACGTGGGTTAAAGAAAATCAATCTTAGAGCAAACGGGCAAAATGACTATCTATCTTTGCCGCTCAAAAAAGAAAACACCGTGAGAGACGTAAAAGTAAGATTTGCCCCAAGCCCAACAGGTGCTTTACACATGGGTGGTGTGCGCACAGCATTATTTAATTATCTATTTGCGAAGGCAAACAATGGTCAATTTATACTAAGAATTGAAGACACAGACCAAACAAGGTTTGTGCCTGGTGCCGAAGATTATATCAAAGAAGCACTTGAGTGGACAGGCATGCATACTGATGAAGATCCGTGGAAAGGTGGTGAGTTTGGCCCATATCGTCAGTCTGAAAGAAAGCCTATGTACCGTCAATATGCTGATCAATTGATAGAATCTGGTCATGCTTATTATGCTTTTGATACTTCTGAAGAGTTAGAGGAAATGCGAGAGCGGTTGAAGCGGGCTAAAGTCCCAAACCCTCAATACAATGCCGCCATTCGAATGACAATGAAAAACTCATTGACCATGTCTTCTGACGAAGTAAAAACAAGGTTGGAGGCGGGAGAGCCATATACAATTCGGGTAAAAATGCCTAGGAATGAGGAAGTGAGATTTCAAGATATTATTCGCGGCTGGGTACAAGTGAACACCTCTAGTTTAGATGATAAGGTGTTGTTTAAATCTGACGGAATGCCAACGTATCACTTAGCCAACATCGTAGACGACTATACCATGAAAATTTCTCATGTTATCAGGGGAGAGGAATGGCTTCCATCAGCGCCATTACATGTGCTATTATATCGTTTTTTAGGGTGGGAGGAAGAGCGTCCTGAGTTTGCACACTTGCCACTAATTCTTCGCCCAGATGGAAATGGAAAATTAAGCAAACGAGACGGAGACCGTCTTGGCTTTCCTGTTTTCCCACTAGAGTGGAAAGATCAAACCACTGGCGAGGTCTCTTCAGGGTACAGAGAAAAAGGTTTTTTTCCTGAGGCCTTCGTCAATATGCTCGCATTTTTAGGTTGGAACCCTGGAACAGAGCAAGAGCTGTTCTCAATGGAAGGGCTCATAGACACCTTCAAATTAGAGCGCGTTGGAAAATCGGGCTCAAAGTTTGACGCTGATAAAACACGTTGGTACAATCAGCAATATTTGCGTAGCAAGCCAAATACAGAGCTCGCTGAACTACTCATACCACATTTGGATGCTGCCTCTATCGTCTATGAGAAAGATAAGCTTTCATCATATGTAGACTTGATGAAGGAGCGTGCAGTATTTGTTGAAGATATGCTTGAAGGTCGCTATTTATTTGAAAAGCCTTCTTCTTATGATGAAAAAACTATTTCGAAAAAATGGAAAGAAGGTTCAGGTGCGATCATTTCCGAAATTACCACTCGATTTGAAGAGTCTTCATTTGAGCCTCAAGCCTTGAACGATGTTTTCTCTTCGTTCCTGCAAGAAAAAGAGCTTGGTATGGGAGCCGTTTTGCCTCTACTGCGCGTGCTTCTTTCAGGAAAAGGTGCCGGCCCTAGTCTATTTGACATCATGGCCTTCTTAGGAAAAGAAGAAAGTGTTTCTAGGCTGCGTGGCGGTATTCAATCATTGACCAATGGATAGCGTTGTCATAAAAGGACTGCGCTTTCACGCTAAGCATGGTTGCCATAAAGAAGAGCGACTAACAGGAGGCTATTTCGAGGCCGATCTTGAAGTTTTTGTGGACAATTCAAAAGCCGCACAAACTGATCAAATATGTGACGCTGTGGATTACGTTCAAGTCATGGAAATTGCTGAAAGCATCTTTGAGGCCCCGCAAAACCTAATTGAGGGTATTGCTCAGTCTTTAGGCCAAAAAATCTTAACTCACTTTAAATCAGCACATCGAGTAAGTGTCGAAATAAAAAAACTAGCTCCTCCAGTTCGTTTTCAACTAGAATATGTTTCCGTGAAAACTTCGGTTGAGAGGACAGAAAATAATTAGCTAAATTCGCGCCCTTAATGGGTCTCGTGGCCGAGTGGCTAGGCACTGGTCTGCAAAACCAGCTACAGCGGTTCGAATCCGCTCGAGACCTCACATTTTAACTAAAACCTCGAACTAATTCGGGGTTTTTTTGTTTCGACTCCTTATGAATAGATTGCTTCTTTTTGCGATACTCTCTGGTGCTGTGTTGCTTTTTGATGTGTACGCTTATCAAGGCCTTAAAGTCGCCATCAACAGCTTTCCTGGGGCGGTTCAAAGAATACTTAAAGTCATTTTCTGGGGATTAACAGTCATGACACTCTTGTCTTTTGTGCTATACGAACCTTTGTCTTCTAGTGAAAAAGGGCGAAAAGTATTAATGATCATCGCTACAATTGGTGTAACCAACATTCTCGGAAAGTTCTTTTTTGTGCTCTTCTTGCTGCTCGATGATGGCATTCGGCTTATCAAGGTTATATGGAGAAAGTTTAATCCCACACTTTCGGAGTCTGATCAAGGTGTTTCTAGAAACGAATTCTTAGCTAGTATTGGGGCTGTATCTGCTGCACTGCCAATTCTGACAATGGGCTGGGGCGTGCTTAGTGGTGCGCATGATTATACCGTGCGAAACAAAAAGCTTAAGCTTAAAAATCTGCCCGAGTCTTTCGAGGGGTATAGAATTCTGCAAATCTCGGATATTCATATGGGGTCTTTTTGGAATAGAGCTGCCGTAATGAAAGGTATCGAAATGATCAATCAGCAAAATGCGGATGCGGTATTTTTCACGGGCGACTTAGTAAACAATAAGGCCACCGAATTGGATGGGTGGACCGAAGTGTTTTCAAAAATTCAGAGTAAAGACGGGGTTTTTAGTGTTTTAGGAAATCATGATTATGGTGACTACGTGCCTTGGGAGAATGAGCAACAAAAAGTAGATAATCTAAATTCACTGGTTCATCGTCAAAGGACAGAGTTGGGTTGGGACCTACTTATCAACGAGAACAGGCGAATAAAACGAGGGAACGACAGTCTTTGCGTTGTTGGTATTGAAAACTGGGGAGCAAAAGGGCGATTCCCGAAATATGGCGATATGGACAAGGCACTGAAAGGCACTGAAAACGAAGTGATTAAACTACTGCTTTCTCACGACCCAAGCCATTGGAAAGAAGAGGTTCTGCCAAAATACAAGGATATAAATGTTATGTTTTCTGGCCATACGCATGGCATGCAGTTCGGCATAGAAGTAGGTAGTGTCAAGTGGAGCCCCGTTAAATATTTCTACCCTGAATGGGCAGACCTTTATCAAGATCAGGGTCAGCAACTTTATGTAAACCGAGGGTTTGGATATATTGGCTATCCAGGTAGGTTTGGTATTCTACCAGAAATTTCTGTTTTTACTTTGACGAGAGGCTAACCTAGGTCGTCTCATAGGAACTTAAATGTCCCTTACCTTTGTAACGAATTGTAATTCAGCATTGAACCATAAACTCACATACTGTTTATCATCAATTTTGGTGTGGCTATTGCTTTCATCATCACTAGGCTATTCGCAAAGGCTGAAAGACCCTAAACTGAAAAAAGGATCAACCAACCGGACCTATTCTGATCCAAAACTCAAGGACAGCCCCATTGACTGGAAATCAACCCGACTAGAATTCATGGTTGGCGCTGGGCCGTCTAACTTTTTAGGAGACCTCGGTGGTCAAGATGGGGTCTCTCAACCTTTTGTTTTTGACTTAGAGCCAACCTTAACTAGATACAACCTTTCCGCTGGTATTCGTTATTTTTTGAGGGAGTATCATGCTGTACGAGGTTACCTTACTTACGCAGAAGTTCGAGGAGATGACGCATTAACGTCATACCCCAATAGGCGTTATAGAAACCTTAATTTCAAATCGCCTATAATAGAAATTTCAGGAATCTATGAGTTTCACTTAATCAAGCCCTCATATATCCACCTTTCAGGAGCTAACACCACCAAAATATTTGATGGTAATCGCTTTGGGGCATACCTAAGCGGTGGAGTGGGTCTCTTCTATTTTAACCCAAAAGGAAAGCTCGGGAATGACTATCACGCCCTAAAACCTTTAAACACGGCTGGACAAGGTTTTCCCGATGGTCCGGATCCATATAGAAGAATTGCTCTGGGGTTTCCATTAGGAGGCGGTGTTTATATGTTGCTCAACAAAAACTTTACACTTGGACTTGACTTTGCATATCGCTGGACGACCACAGACTACATAGATGACGCTAGTGGATACTATTACGACAACGCAAAAATCCTTGAACGAGACGGGAAGCTTGCTGCATATTTCGCCAACCCAAGCACTGCACTATCTGATGTTCCAAATGCGGATTGGTATACTCAAAATCAACCAAGGGGTAATGAAGATAGCCATGATACTTATATGTTTTTGCAGGTAACCCTTAGTAAGTCGTTTGCCCCTTCTGTTACCAACAGAAAATTTAAGCAAAGCAGAAGGATGAGGGGTAGCTCCTACAAAAAGAATAAGAAAAAAATCAAACTTAATCGTCAGAAAAGAAGAACCTACAAATCAAAGGGAGTCAAAAACTCGAAGCGAAAATTCAAGGCTCCTAAATTGAACTTTGGAAAAAAGCGAAAGAAGAATAAGGTAATTTCCTTTTAGATCTTATAGATCAAAGAAAACTGAAAGTCAACCATTTGATTAGGCTCTTTCGGAGAGTATAATGAACTTTTTCGATCATAAATACTGGTGATTGGCAGCATTGCCCTAATATCACCAGAAAGCCTCTCTGTAACTGAATGTTCATATCCTGCAACGAGGCCTAAGCGCATAGCCTTCAAACCCTCCTTGGTGTCCTGAGTTCCAAGATCTAAGTCTGCACCTATATAATCTTGTCCATTATACACCATATATGACTCGTTCTTGACGCTTAATAAATAGTCTGCATAGCAACCAACTGAAGCGTTAGAATGATTTCCCACTTGGACGTGCACTAAAGCAGGTACATGAATAAAGCTCATTCGCGTAGCAACTAAACTTTCTCTAATATCAATTGAAGATGCAGATGGTAAGGCTATTGTTGAGTGGGAAAACCCATTAGAGGATGAAATCATTGAAAACAAGGGGTCTAGGTCGATCCTTCTAGATCGCTCAACACCATTGCCCGAGCGAACTAAATAACCCGCTTCAATACTAACTGATGTCTTGGCAGAAAGAGTGTAATTATATCCTATGGATAGCAATCCGTTTAATCTCCATTTAGAAGGTGCAACCTGAGTGTTTGACTCACCATTACCTACGCGTGCACCGGCACGAAAGAATAGGCTTTTTGTGCTCTGATATACAACTTCCTCTCTTTCCGCAATTGATGGAATATCGCGTAATTCGACACCTGCAATATCAACTGAAAGGTCTAAAACCTTCATACTATGCAGTTCACTACGACCCTCCATTTCTCCGCCATCTTGAAAGCTTTCAACAGACACTATTGAGCCTGACTCTTCAAAAGTCTTTTCTGAGTCGATTGCTGATGTGCTTGACGCATTTTGAGCCAAGTTGAATTCCGAAACTTCCGCTTCTTTTGCAGGCTTTTCATAAGTAGATTCAGTAGACTCCTCATCACGCTCTTCATGAAGCCATAGGGCAGATGTGCGATCATGCTTTGAAGCCTCTTCTGATATGGCTATTTCCTGCTCCGCACGCTCAATTTCAGGAATAGACAGTGCGGTCTTATCCTGAGAAGTAAACACTGCCAAACCGATCAACCCAACGATCGAAGCAGCCATACCCATTGAAGAGGAAAATGCCCCGGTTGATGATAAGCCTGACTGCACTGGCGCGTTCATTCCAGCCTCAAACTTCACCCACTGAGAAGCAGGGTCAACTGAATAATCTTTTAAGCCTTCAAATCTATCGTGGAAAGCCTTATCAATATCGTCTTGGTGATGGTTAGCCATACATCAATGCTAGGTCCGGACAAACCTCTTTTAAACGTGACTGAATTTGCTTTCTGGCAGATGATAAATGCCATTTCGAAGTACCAACAGAGATGCTCAACTGCTCCGCAATTTCTTTATGACTACACCCATCAACAGCGAATAAGTTAAATACCGTTTTACTAATAGGTGATATTCCGTCAATAATATCCATTAGCTCTCCAACAGATAAATTATTCAAGCCATCATTATAGACCTTATTGGCTGGCATGATAGCATCAAACGAGAATACGTCTTTATATCTTTTACTAGACCGAAGGTGGTCAAGGGCTGTATTAATAATGATTCTCTTACACCAACCCTCAAAAGAGTTTTCAAAATGGTACTGATCGATCTTTTTGAAAACCTTCATATAACCTTGATTCAGCACATCCAACGCTTCTTCTTCGTCTCGTATGTACCTTCTTAGAATGGCAAGCATCAGAGGATAATACGTCTCATAAACTGTTCTCTGAGCAATTTTATCCTGCTTCACGCAAGCCCGTATGACATCTTGGTTAATCATGAATATGTTTGAAAGACGAGAACGCCTTCCGAATGGTTGTTATTTGAACTTAATAACACTCGCCTTTCTCAGTTCACTTCCCTCCATAATTACGATAGCATCCATATCAGGATAGGTGTCCTTGGAAATCTTACTAATCTCGTCTACTAACTCTTCAATATCCTTTGAACGGAATGTTACTGGAGTTTCAACCCTTCCAAGTAAAGTGTACTCATTAGATGGATTGTTTTGTAAAAAAACCAACATACCGTTTCTTTCTACGGCCTTTGACAGTTTGAAGGCTTCATCTACTTGAGGCTCATCATTTCCTCGTCCTCTTCGTCTTTTTGCTTTTGGATCTCTGTAAAACTGAACTGCATCGGCCTTACACAAACCTTTTCCAGGACGGAAAATTAATGCATCAAACTCTTCATAGTTTTTTCTAGCTTGTTTCACAACGTGATCAAGAAGTGGATCAATATCGTCTGGGCTAAACGCAGAACACTCAACTGTTCCTAAATGTCTGTAAGGTGAGGCTGGCATGGACTCAATAAAGAACACCACACCGTCCCTGTCATTAGCAACCCCTTCAACCTGCGCAAGCAGCTGAGAGGTGAATACCACGCTGAACACTATCACTAAAGCACTTCTAAATAATCTCATAAAATTAATTTTAAGTTAATTCAAATTAACGGAATCCTCAGATTCAAAAGTGGATTTCGCTGTGAATAAACCTTATTCTATTGATTATCTCGCTATTATAAGCGAATGTTTGTCTTGTGTCTTTCCTTTCATGGAAATAAAATACAAACCATCTGCAAGCTGGCTTACATCTAATGAAATGTTCTTTGCTCCATTAGCATTAAAGGTTAAAACCAAGCGCCCATCTGCCGAATGAATTTCATATTCTTCAGCAGGTGAGCCCACCTTAATATTAACGATATTCCGCGCAGGGTTTGGATAAATTGACAGTGTAGAGGCCTCATTCTCAGCTAAGCCCAAATTCATAATATCCTTTGTCATAGTATCGCTTCCTATTTGATTCCAAACAATTTGAGTGACTGAATAAGTCACTTGTTGGTTATATACATGCGCTGCAGGAACTGAGTCTTGAATTATTAAATTATCTCCCAAATTGAACGTCATCGAGTCTGCATACACACTTAAATCATTAAAAAGCACTGTCTGACCATCAGTTTGAGTGAAATAATCGAAATCAGCTATCGGAAGGTGGATTATAGAAATGTCATCTAAGGCCATATCGCTTCTGAAAGATGGGCCTGTAATACCTCTGAATCGCACATTAACTACTTCTCCGCTAAAAGCAGACAAATCAACCTCTGTGTAATTCCATAGATTACCTCGGTTTCCGGATTGAACAGGTGCAATATCCAAATGCCACACTTCACCGTCATACAAATCAACATGGAGCTCCCCCATATCTGGACCATACATGTGATAATAGTACGTGAGTTTTGCTGCGGAAGACGCTGATAAATCAAAGCATGGAGAGATTAAATTGGCTTGACTAAAAGTGCATTCTCCGCTGGCCTCTATATAAATATACTTTCCGTTTCCAGAGGTATTATCACCTGAAGGCCCTGTTAAATTCGAAAATGTAGACCCTGAAAAAACGCGCCAATCTGAATCGTCAAAAATTCCGTTTTGCTCATTTGTCCAGCCATTTGCCAAGGGGCAAGATGTAAAGCCACAGTCAGGGTTATCTGAACAATCAGAATTCTGATCAAATGATTCTCTCCAAATAGGCTGAACAGACTCTCCTTCTGTTCTAAAATAGCTCGCCTCAAGAGTATCATTGAAATCATTTAAATCTCCCATAAAATCTGCAATAACCTGAACACTATTCAACCCAACTTGGAAAGTTGGGCTTTCATTAAAAAATAGAGTGTCACTTCCATTTGGAGCAATATTTACAGTAAATGACTGGCTTGGTTGTTGAGAGCCATTAAGAGAATACGAGGCATCAAAAGTCAAGATAGGTGATGCGCCATAGTTCTTTACGACAAAACCAATTCCTTGACCTTCATAACAAGAATATAATGTAGACACAAAAGGCGATACTTCTTCTATTCCAAGATCAACAGGAAGAAAGCAATTAAACACTCCTGGAGCCTTTTGAATAGCAGTTTGACGCTTACTCTTAGCGTTATCCGGTCCATGGGCAGATGCGCTGTACCAAAGTCTATCGCTCATAGGGTTAGAGACGTAGTCCACAAAACTTGTGGTATTCGATGTTCCTATTGAGTCCATGTATTTTTCGCCAAGGGTATAAATATCAAACGATGAAGCGCTAGCCGCCCCATCCCATGTTAAACCAATAGAGTCAGGGCAAGCCCATTCAACTATCAAATTCTCTGTAGTAGGCATAATTGAAAACTCGTCAGATTCAATAATTGTTGGCCCTTGGGTGACTCTGATTTTACAAATCCCTGAAGCACTAGATGGGACTGTCCATGCAAAATAACCATTCGAAGGATTGACCGAAGCATTAATACTATTCCATCCGCTTCCACCATCAGTTGAATATTCTAAAGAGATATTTGTGCTATCGTTATTTGCGTCCCAACGAATTACTTCTGTAGTGAAAGGCTCAAAAGATTCTCCACCAACCGGATAAGTCAGCACAAAACCTTCCTCTTCAAACCAATAAACCAGATAGTAAGATTGGGGGCCCATCGGGATTGAACCACCATCCACAATAACTGTGTAGTTACCTGATTCTGGAGAGTCAATTTCTACCTGTTCTACATTATTCAAATGATCCTCGCCATGAGTAGCTGGGTTTCCTAGGGTTGCAGGGTTAGGTGCTGGGTCTAATACCCATGGCCTAACTGTATCCCCAGATGGAGAAACGGCTATAATATCAATATCATTAATTAGTGCAGTACCTGCATTCACAGACGCCTCCGGGTCTGTCCAATAGACCATCATTCTTACTTTTGAAGCTTCTGCCGGAACAGTAATCATATGTGAGTTTTGTCCGCCCTGATTTATAGAACCATTTACAATGTTATTTGACTCCATCAACTCATATGCTTTTCTTGCATTTATTCTTCCCCATCCGTGAATAAAGTCCGGTCCGGTATTCCCCAGGTCATCGGCAGTATTAAGCACAATCGCTTTCATTAAACCACCATCAGGAAGAGACCCATTCAACGACTCATACGCATCATATAATTGCGCTAATGTGCCTGAAACACCAGGGCAAGACATACTCGTTCCTGTCTTTGGGCCATATTCGTTGTTCTCAAGCGTTGAAATAACACTCGTTCCTTTTGCACTAATATCGGGCTTAATGCGGCCATCATGCGCAGGGCCTCTGCTGCTACTTCCAGCAATATTATCGTAAAGATTAAGGTTTGCAACTGCAATCACATTCTTTCCAACCTTATGTCCACCGGTAATATTTCCCCAAACATTCCCAGCTCCATATCCGCAGTTTGATGTTCCGCTATTTCCAGCTGAAAAAACATGCATAAGGGCGGGGAGACTGTATACCTGCTGATCCATAGCTCTTGCTAAAGCCGTATAACCGGCATTACACCCATTACTATAAGACGTACTTGTAATAACAACCCCCAAGCTATTGTAGTGATTTGCAATACTATCATAACCTTGATATTCTGGAGCTGCTTTATAAACATAGAGGTCTGCGGCCTTAGCTTGCCCAGCATGTCTTGGGTTAATGTTTCCGGCTCCAGAAATTGTACCCCCCACATGATCCCCATGATCGCCATTATTTCCTGCCCAAAATTGAGCGCCAATTCTTCCTTCATGATCAATGTGTGGGCCGATGGCTCCGTCATCTTGCAGCATAACTCCAATACCACTTCCATCGAAGCTTAACCCATTTGAATTATCACTACTAATTACACTTGATCTGTGCGCAGTTCTTCCTGTATAATTTTCAGGTTCTCCGTATTCATATGCCCAATCAATAGTTTGAATTGCGGGATGATTCATCAATTCTTGGAACCCTAAAGAAGAAACCTCCAGGGTCACAAAGTGATAAGTCTCTCTTATATCAATCACCTTGATTTCCTCTGAAAGATTAGCCGTAAACTCTGATAACAATACTGTTGAAAATGGATGGGCGTTCACTTGCACACTCCCATCACTCATAACGCGCGATGGAGCAGAAGAAAAGTCAATATTCGTCTTAAACTCATTTTCATAAGCAGCCGCTGAAGTAACTCCAATAGAGTTTAGTTGCGCCAAACTCGCATTCTGGCTAACGGCTACTAGATAAAATCTACTTGGAAGAAAGGCTAAAAAAGTAACTCCGCTCTCAGACATTTGCAATTGCTGGTCTTTGGAGGGGAAGGTGGTTGGCTCGATAACACCATATTTAACACCATTAAATTCGGGCCAGTTAGCAATCGTTTCTGATTCAATATTATCAACCCCAAGTCTTTCTATTTCAAAACTTCCTGACGTCAAGTTGAGCGTATTTTGTGCGTTTGCCACTGAGAAAGCAAGTGCACAAAAGGCAATTAAAGGGTATATTCTATTCATATAAGTTAGGTTCTTTTCACATTTAAGAATTCTAAAAGTAATGGTGACGATGTTACATTTGATAACTATTGCACTTGAAGTTTGTTCATCAAGTGAATCCTAAGGCAAAAAACATGAAACTTAAAGGTCTTCAACTCTTAGTCTCTACAGCAGCAGCAATCCTTCTGTGTTCTTATATTCTTTACGAAACAGGAGAAAAACCGACCGACTCAACTTCAGAGATTGACCACACGAAAGACAAAGTACTACTTGATGTGCTCGTAAAAAGCATCGAGAATAGTCATTTTCAGCCAAAATCACTAAACGATCAATTTTCTGAAGACGTTTATACCAATTATTTAAAGCGGCTTGACTTCAACAAACGCTTTCTGCTTAAATCAGACTCAGAGCGACTTGCTACATACAAAACGAAACTTGACGATCAAATTAAGGCCGGTAATTATGAATTCTTCGATGTAACCTATGCTATTTTAAAAGAACGAGTAGGCGAAATCAAAGCGTTTTACCAAGAAATTCTTGATGAACCTTTTAACTTTTCCACAAATGAAACTATTGACCTTGATGAGGAAAACCGTGATTATCAAAAGACTAAAAAAGGTCTAAAGGAATTCTGGCATAAAAGTTTAAAATACGAAGCTCTTACGAGAATTCATGATCAAGAACGAAAGCAAGAAAAAGCATCAGAAAAAAATGACACTCTTACCATTCTCTCTTTTGAAGAAATGGAGGCAAAAGCGAGAAAAAACATGCGTAAAAGCAACGATCGTTTTTTTGATCGAATGGAGAAGTGGACACGGGACGACCTTAAGGAAATCTATCTAAACTCTATTGTGGGTGTTTATGGTCCACATACCGGCTACTTTCCACCAAAAGACAAAGCCAACTTTGATATTTCAATGAGCGGACAATTAGAGGGAATAGGGGCTCAGCTGCAAGAAAGAGATGGTTTCATTCGTGTAACTTCCATTGTTCCCGGAAGTCCATCGTACTTGCAAGGAGAGTTAGAAGAGGGAGACCTCATTTTAAAAGTAGCCCAGGAAAACGGAACTCCTGTTGATATAACAGATACCCGCATTGATGAAGCGGTAAAGCTTATTAGAGGCAAAAAAGGCACGAAGGTCATTCTGAACATTAAAAAACTCAATGGCTTAATTAAAGACATAACAATTGTAAGGGATGTGGTTGTGTTGGAGGAAACATATGCTAAATCTGCGGTCATTGAAAACGAAGGGGCACGAGTTGGATACATCAAACTTCCAAAGTTCTATGCTGACTTTAACAAGTCTGGAGGGCGCTCAGCTGCAGATGATGTCGAAAAAGAAATTGCTAAGCTGAAGGCTGAAAAAGTGGATGGCATCATCTTAGACCTAAGAGGTAACGGTGGGGGATCATTACGAGATGCGATAGAAATGACTGGGCACTTCATAGAGCAGGGCCCGGTAGTTCAGGTTAAAGGAAGATACACCCCGGCCGAAGTGATGAAAGACAATGATAAAACGGTGTCTTATGATGGTCCATTAGTAGTTATGATTAATCAATTCAGCGCGTCTGCATCAGAAATTTTAGCTGCGGCAATTCAAGATTACGACAGGGGCATCATTCTTGGCTCAGCCTCTAGCTTTGGAAAAGGTACCGTTCAACGGTTTTTTGAACTAGACCGATATCTAACTGCAAGCGCCAGTCAATACAAACCATTAGGCGCTGTAAAAATTACAACACAAAAATTCTATCGCATTAATGGTGATGCTACTCAGCTAAAAGGTGTGGAGTCAGATATAGTGGTTCCAACGCAATATGCTTACTTCGATATGGGCGAAAAGGAACAAGAATTCGTAATGCCTTGGGATGAAATCAAGCCCGTAGATCACATTTTATGGAATCCAAATTACACTGAAACGCAAGTGATTAAAAAAAGTCAAGAACGAATAAGAGAAAATGAACTTTTTAAACTTATTGATGAGAACGCCAAACTATTGAAATCTCAAACGGATGAGAAAATTGTCTCCTTGAATTACGAAAGCTTTAGCGCCAAACAAGCAATGCTTGATGCACAAGATGACGCTTATGATAAAAGCATGAAGGAGAAGGCTATTCAGTTAGACGTGAGCAATCTTCAGGTTGATAAAAGCTCGTTCGAGACTGACTCTGTGAAAACAGCGATCAATGAAAAATGGCTTAAAAAGCTTCGTAAAGACGTAACGCTCGAAGAGGCTGTCTTTGTAATCAAAGACATGAATGGTTAATCGATCTACTCTTGGTCTGAAGGAAGCTCATATAGGTAATGGTTGTATGGAAAACGCTTCGCATGAATTTCTTTAACCTTATCATAAAGCACCTTCTTAAGCTTCACGATGTTAATTTTTTGTGTTGCTGAAATAAATATCGTTTGGTGATCTTGATGTGCCATCCACGACTTCTCTAAATCTCCCAACTTGATAGCCGGCTTAATCTCGCCCTCCCACTTCCATTCTTCCTCGGGGGGCTCTGGGTATTGGTCTACCTTATTAAAAACAAGAATTGTTGGCTTATCAATGGACTCTATCTCGGAAAGAGTTTTCTCAACAGTTTTTATATGGTCTTCAAATTGAGGGTGAGAAATATCAACCACATGTACTAATACATCAGCCTCTCTCACCTCATCCAGTGTTGACTTAAACGACTCTATCAATTGATGAGGTAACTTTCTAATAAAGCCAACTGTATCAGCAAGTAAAAAAGGAAGGTTTTCCACCACCACCTTTCTAACAGTAGTGTCAAGCGTTGCAAAAAGCTTGTTTTCAGCAAATACCTCACTCTTGCTGAGGATGTTCATTATGGTCGATTTACCAACGTTAGTATATCCCACTAATGCAACGCGAACCATTGCTCCACGGTTTCCGCGCTGAGTGCGCATTTGCTTATCAATTTTCTCGAGCTTCTTCTTCAACAACGCAATTTGATCCCGAATTATTCTCCTGTCCGTTTCAATCTCTTTTTCTCCAGCACCACCTCTCGTGGCCGTGCCTCCCCGCTGCCTTTCTAAGTGGGTCCACATTCTTGTCAGCCTTGGAAGTAAATACTCATAGCGAGCCAACTCGACTTGTGTTTTAGCTTGAGATGTTTGGGCTCGAGATTGAAAAATATCTAGAATCAGCAGACTGCGATCGTAAATCTTTAGCTTAATTTCTTTTTCTAGGTTCCTTATTTGTGAAGGGGTGAGGTCGTCATCAAATACGACCACATCAATTTCATTTTCCTTACAAAATGCAACTACTTCATTCAGCTTTCCAGCGCCAATAAATGTTTTGGGGTTTGGAGCATCGAGGTTTTGCGTAAAAGACTTAACGGTAACCAGCCCAAGCGTATCAGCCAAAAACTCTAACTCAGCCATATACTCGGCAAGCTTCTCAGAAGATTGATCGCGATGCGACAGACCCACTAACACTGCGCGCTCTGGACGAAGACTTGTAGAATTAAAGCCCATAATTACTAGAGCTTTTAAGTAAATTTCTTTCTGGGAAATAGATCAAAACCAAGTGCCGAATTCTTTCATGAAAGGCCAGGGTATCATGGCGAAAATTATTAGCAATGCTATGCTATAAAAAACAGCAACTGTTTTGTACTTTCTTTTTGATTCTTCTTGTTTTTTGGCGCGGCTATATCCAACAGTTATCAGGGCAATCGCAATAATCATCATGCTGATGTGTTCAACCGCATAAAAACGAGCTACAGAATCTTTCATAAAGCCTTCAACATGCATGATGGTATTAAACCCTTTTGGGCCTAAAAAGTATAGAAGCAACCCCACCAACAATTGGATATGGGAAAAAATCAGCGCGCTTAAAGCAAAAATTTTACTGGTCTTGTTGTATGCCTTGCCGCTGCTCATTGCAACAACAGCATCTGCAATAGCTAATACAATAAACAATAGAACTAAGTAACGAAACGAACTATGCAGGTTTAAAAGGCCAGTAATCATTGCTGTGTAATTTATCCTTCAAAAGTAAGGGGCAATTTAATATGCGCCAAGCTATGTGAACAGTCTTATCTTAAAACCATTAATTACATCATAAAATCCTATTCGCCTCTTACATAACTTTGGGCGCTGGATGAAAATTAAAAACCTACTCTTTAGCGCCTTTCTTTTTGCCTCAGGAATTACCCAAGCACAAGAAACATTTCCCGTAAATGGTGTGCATGATCAGCGCCATACTACACATGTATTTATCAATGCTGATCTAATTGTTTCTCCTCAAAAAAGGCTCGATTCGGCCACTTTGATTATTAAAGATAAAAGAATACTAGAAGTAGGAAAAAATATTGACCTACCCAATAATGCTGTTATCCATGATTGCGCTGGGTTAACTATTTATCCTTCATTCATTGATGCATACGCAGGTTTCAACGCCTCAGAAAAGATGAAGGAGCAGCCAAGTGCTGCATCCAATTGGAACGCTGCCATACATCCAGAATTACAATACCAACAGAGTTTTCCATTGAATAAAAAAACAAAGCAAGATTGGCTGGCCTCAGGGTTTGGTTTAGTAAATGTTCATTTGCGCGATGGCATCATGCGTGGTTCTTCTTCCATTTATCACCTAGGCATTGAACATCCCAACAAGGCGATTATAGAAAATCACAGCACAAACCATTTTTCATTTTCTAAAGGCTCGAGTAAAAACGACTATCCATCATCTCATGTTGGTGCAATGGCGCTTATCAGACAAACTCTTTATGATGCCCAGTGGTATGCTCAAGCAAAAACAAAAGAGACGAACGAATCACTTGCCGCATTAGGTCGTCAAGCAAAAGGCGTTAATATTTTTGAGCTTAATAATCCTCTATCTATTAGAAATGTGAGTGATCTCTCGAAAGAGTTCAATGTTCCTTTCGTAATAAAAGCTACTGGAGAAGAATATCTTAACCTTGATGAAATCCCCCAAGCATCGCGGCTTATTGTTCCTTTAAATTTTCCAAAAGCATTCAACATTAAAGACCCTTTTGAGGCCAGAATGATCTCACTTTCTGAGTTGAAACACTGGGAAGCGGCTCCATTTTGCGCTATGATTCTCAAAAACGCGGGTCATATCATCTCCCTTTCTAGAGATACAATCAAATCATCAAAAGACTTTTTAGGTGCGCTAATTAGACTGGGTAAAACCGGCTTAAGTCACAACGACATTCTGCAAATGCTCACCATAAATCCCGCCCAGGTACTAGGTTTAGAGAAAAGTTTAGGTTCATTAGAACATGAAAAGTTCGCTAATTTTTTCATTGCAGAAGGGTACATTGATGACCCTTCATTTCGAATTGTCGAACACTGGAACCTGGGAGAACAGGTGTTCAGTGTACCTGTCAAAAACAAAGGTTTAATCGGAAAATACAACCTTGTTATCAACGAAACCGACTATGAAATAACTGTAAAAGAGGTAAGCGAAAAGGCAATCAAGTCCTCAGGAATAATAAAATCAAACAAGAATAAGCTCGCGGTCGAAATTCTCAATCAAGAAGACCTTCTCACTCTTGTTATTAAAGACGACTCCACCAAAGACTTACTATTCCAGCTTTCCGGTAAAATCAGCTTGAGTGGCACGCTTTGGGACGGGAAAGGAACAGACTCTAACGGGGCTTGGGTAACATGGGCTGCGATAAAAGATCGCGATAAATTATCAAGAGACACCCTCCAACATGACTCTCAAAAAGACACATTGACTCTTCCATATTTCCTTCACCCAAACAAAGCCTACGGGAGAACGAACGACACACTGAGTTCTAGATCATTTGTTATCACTAACGCTGTAGTTTGGACTTGCACTGATACCGGTAAGCTCGAACGAAGTGACATTTGGATTGAAAATGGAAAAATACAAGCCGTAGGCTCTGGAATGCTTTATCCTGAACATCTCGCCAGAATTGATGCAAAAGGGCGTCATGTAACCCCTGGTTTTATTGATGAGCATTCTCATATAGGATTGAGAGGCGGAGTAAATGAAGGGGCACAAGCATCTTCAGCAGAAGTTCGCATGTCCGATGCCGTTGATCCTTGGAACATAAATATATATCGTCAACTAGCTGGCGGGGTTACATCTGCCCAGCTGCTTCACGGATCAGCCAACCCGATAGGCGGCCAAAGCGCATTGATTAAATTAAAGTGGGGTAACTCGGCTTCCGAAATGCTCATCAAAGATGCTGATGGATTCATCAAGTTTGCTCTGGGAGAAAACGTAAAACGAAGTAACTCTAGGAATAATAAAGGACGCTTTCCTTTGACTAGAATGGGCGTTGAGCAGAGTTATGTTGACGCCTTTACTAGAGCTCAAGAATACCAAGCAGCAAAAGCATTAACTCTTGCGGGTAAAGGAAAAAGCACCCAAAATAATATCCTGGTAAGAAGAGGTCTTGAGATGGATGCTTTAACTGAAATCTTAGATAAAAGACGATTCATTAGCTGTCACTCTTATGTTCAATCGGAGATCTTAATGCTTATGGCAGTTGCCGACAGCTTCGATTTTAAGGTAAACACATTTACACACATTCTTGAAGGATATAAAGTAGCCGATGAAATGCTAAAGCATGGGGTAAACGCCTCAACTTTTTCTGATTGGTGGGCTTATAAATTCGAAGTGAACGATGCAATCCCTTATAACGCTGCGTTACTAACGAAAGTTGGTGTAAACACCGCTATCAACTCTGATGACGCTGAAATGGGCAGGCGCCTAAATCAAGAAGCGGCTAAAACTATGAAATATGGCGGCATGACCGAGGAAGAGGCGCTTAATATGATTACCATTAACCCGGCAAAAATGCTCCACCTTGATGATCGAACTGGAAGCATTGAGGTTGGAAAAGACGCGGACCTGGTGATTTGGAGCGAGAACCCGTTGTCCGTTTATTCTAAGGTTGAGAAAACATTTATCGAAGGTGTCTTATACTATGATGATGGTTATCAAGCAATTGCTCAGAAAGCAATCCAAAAAGAACGATCTCGGATTATCGCAAAAATGCTTGAGGATAAAGCTTCTAACAAACGCGAAATAAAACCAAAGAAGAAGCGTGAATACCACTGCGACACCATTTTAGAAGATTACACAAAAGAATGAAACAAGTAATATTTATACTGTTCGCTTTTATCACCGGGCTAGCGCAAGGGCAAGTAAAACCTGCTCATAAAACCCTTATTCGCTTCGCAACAGCTCATCTAGGAAACGGAGAAATAATAGACAACTCCTATATCGAGCTGCAAGGTGAAAGCATAACTCGTGTAGCTGACGCGAATAAATCGCGTGTCAATGAAGCAGATTTTGATACCATAATTGACGCTGACGGCAAGCACGCATACCCTGGCTTTATTATCATGGATAGTCGCTTAGGGCTAACGGAAATAGACGCGGTTAGAGCGAGTCATGATTACCGTGAGGTTGGAGACTTCTTACCTAATGTTAGAACCTTACCGGCATTCAACACTGAGTCTAAAATCATTTCCACAGTACGAACAAATGGTGTTCTAATGGCTCAAATCGCCCCCAAAGGCCCTGGTATTTCTGGTCAATCAGCCGCTGTTCATTTTAATGGGTGGAATTGGCAAGATGCTACTATTAAAGCTGATGAAGGTGTTTTTCTCACTTGGCCTGATCGATACAGAAGCACTGGTTGGTGGGCTGAGCCTGGCAAGTCTAAAGTGAACAAATCCTATGGAGAGCAAGTCACAACCATCAAAGATTATTTTACAGAAGCTTGGGCATATAGTAAAGACAGCACACAACAAGAAAAAAACCTTCGGTTTGAGGCTATGCGCGGTGTTTATAACAACTCTAAGCGCTTATACGTTCGTGTAGGATGGGCAAAAGACATACTTGATGTCGTTCAATTTATTCGCGCACTTGGCATTAAAAAAGCAACCATCATTGGTGGGGCTGAAGCGCATTTAGTGACGACAGAGCTTCGAGAAAACAATATTTCTGTAATTGTTGATCGCGTTCATAAACTCCCTGCTCACGAAGACTCTCCTATAGATGAGCCTTATCGCATAGCGTCAACATTAGTAAAGGATGGTGTTGCCGTTGCTTTCGCTACAAGCGGTGGTATGGAGGCTATGATCAGCAGAAACCTGCCGTTTCAAGTAGGAACTGCCGTGCAATATGGGCTTGAATATGAAATCGCTATTCAGTCAATAACTCAAACGCCCGCGATGCTGATGGGAATTGATGATACTTTTGGAACTTTAGAGTCAGGGAAATCAGCCACACTTTTTATCTCTGAAGGCGATGCCTTGGATATAACAAGCAACAACATCAAAGTGGCATTCGTAAACGGCAATTTGATTGATTTAACCAATCACCAAACGGAACTTTTTGAAAAATTTGCTAAAAAGCTAGGTGTGGCCCCTTAATAACCCAAAGCTGATCGCACTCTTTCAAGTGTGGCAGAAGCCACCACTCGGGCCTTATCTGCACCTTTTCCCAATTCGTTATCCAATTCGGTTTTGTCATTCATAAAGCGCATATAGTCTTCTCTTTGAGCTGAAAACCTATCCATAATCAAATCAAAAAGGGCGGTCTTTGCGTGTCCATAACCATAGTTGCCTCCTAAATAATTCTTTCTCATTTTGGCAACCATATCATCCGAAGCCAACAATTTGTACAACCCAAAAACATTGCACGTGTCTGGATTCTTTGGTTCTTCCATCGGAGTGCTGTCTGTTACAACACTCATTACTTGCTTCTTCAATTTCTTTTCTGGTAGAAAAATATTGATGAAGTTGTTGTAGCTCTTGCTCATTTTTCGGCCATCGGTTCCTGGCACGATCATTACACGCTCATCAAATGTTGCCTCTGGCAAGACAAATGTTTCTTGAAACTTAGAATGAAATGCTCCGGCCATATCTCTCGTCATTTCTAGGTGCTGTTTTTGATCTTTCCCCACCGGAACGTAGTTCGCATCATACAACAAAATGTCCGCTGCCATTAAAACAGGATATGTAAAAAGCCCCGCATTAACATCGCTCAGGTTTTCACTCTTATCTTTAAAGCTATGCGCGTTTGCAAGCATAGGAAACGGAGTAACACAGTTTAAATACCACATCAACTCTGTTACCTCAGGAATATCACTCTGTCTGTAAAAAGTATTCTTTTCTGTGTCTAGACCAAATGCCAGCCACGATGCAGCAACTCCATAGGTGTTTTCTCGAACCAATTCAGCATCCTTTATTGCCGTGAGTGAATGCATGTTTGCAATGAACAAAAACGCCTCGTGCTTTGGGTCTTTAGATGAATTTATCGCAGGTTCAATCGCACCCAAAACATTTCCAAGGTGCGGAACCCCTGTTGCTTGTATCCCTGTAAGAATTCTAGACATCAAATTAAATTTCGCCAAAAGTAAAAGAGTATGATGGATTGCATGATTTATCTTCAACACTCTCTTCAACTATTCTTAACGTACACAGGTCTAATTCAACTTACATTTGCCAAGATGTATTACCTACTGCAACCATTTCGAGTTTTATGGAAAATTTGGTTCTTCCTGTTTTTCGTTTCTACACTGATCTTGCTGTATCCGTTGCTGAACTGGGCATTAAGCAAGTCTGAGCGCTGGCCAAAGGCGTTTAACATTATGCAAACCTGGGCGTGGTGGCTTATTTCAATGCCAGGTATTTGGATGAAGATTGAACAAAAGGAAGCACTGCCAAAGGCGCCTTTTATTATTTGCCCAAATCACTCTTCCTATCTCGATATAATTACGATGTATCGAACATTCAAAGACTATTTCATTTTCATGGGAAAAATGGAGTTAAATAATTGGCCGCTTTTTCACATTTTCTTCTCAAAAGGAATGAACATATCTGTTGACCGAGGAAGTATTTCTGGTGCTCACAACGCATATGAAAGATCTAAAGATGAACTTGACAAGGGGCACAACATTGTGATTTTTCCAGAAGGAACAATTCCGCCCAACGCGCCAGCTCTGAAAATCTTTAAAAACGGAGCGTTCAAGTTAGCGATGGAAAAAAACATTCCCATTGTGCCTGTTACTTTTCTTACCAATATTCAACGCCTTCAAGCTGGACCAGCTTTAAAAAGAATGGGAGGGCCTGGTCCTTCACATGTTGTTATTCACCCTGCGCTATACCCAGCTGACTATGCTGAATCGGGGGTGAATCAAATGCGAAATGATACCTTTGCCATTATCGAAAAACCACTGAAAGAGCTCTATGGAAATAACCGATAAAATGATTGAAAAGTTAACCGACCTGTCGCGCTTAAACTTTGATGGAGATCAACGAGATAAAATTAAAGGTGATCTTGAAAAAATGATCGCTTTTGTTGATACGTTAAACACCATAAATACTGATGGTGTTGAGCCATTGATTTACATGACGAAAGAGCCCCTTGAATTAAGAAAGGATACTATCGGTACTGAGCTTTCGCAAGCTGAAGCACTAAGTAACGCAACTTCTAAAGACAGTGATTATTTTAAAGTTCCTAAAGTTTTAGATAAGTAAGCATATCGCGCGTACTCCCGTTCTCCTTTTTTTACCTTCGCAAACTAATATTTTATCATGGGAAGCATTGGACCTTGGCAAATTGTACTCATCATCGCTGTTTTATTATTGCTTTTTGGCGGAAAGAAAATCCCTGAACTTATGAAAGGCCTTGGAAAAGGTATGAAGGAGTTTAAAGACGCCACCAAAGAAGAAGAGAACAACGACAGCACTAAGAACTAAAACTTCACTGATTTGGCTCTAAGTGATTATTCTTTCATAAACCTCGTTTCGGTTAGAGAAGACATCGTTTCTAAAAAGATCTCAGCCCTTGACTTAGTTGAGCTGTATTTAATTAGGGCGACTAAAGAGGATAAATACAATGCTTTTTTAGAGGTTTTTTCTGATTCAGCCCGCACAGCAGCTGCTGCTCTCGATCAAAAAATTGCTTCAGGAGAAGCCATAGGGGAACTCGCTGGAGCTATTATCGGAATAAAAGATAACCTATGTTACAAAGACCATTGTGTAGGTGCTTCGTCCAAAATTTTAGATGGGTTTAAATCCCTTTATACTGCTTCCGCAGTTCAAAATTTAATTGACCAAGACGCTATAATCATCGGTCGTCTAAATTGTGACGAATTTGCGATGGGAAGTTCGAATGAAAACTCGGCTTACGGTGTAGTAAAAAACCCAATTGATACATCATTGGTTCCTGGAGGATCATCGGGCGGGTCAGCGGCAAGTGTTGCAGCTAACTTATGCATGGCTAGCCTAGGCTCAGATACCGGGGGGTCCATCCGTCAGCCCGCTTCTTTTACTGGTTTAGTAGGGTTAAAACCAACCTACGGCAGGGTTTCTCGTTATGGTCTAATTGCATTTGCGTCAAGCTTTGATCAAATTGGTCCATTCACAAAATCTGTGGATGACTCTGAATTGATTTACAGAGTAATGGCCGGAAAGGACCCCTTGGACTCGACTTGTTCAAAACAGCCAGTACACAAAAAGCGGTCTACTCAATCAAAATTTACTTTTGCTTATTACGAAGAGGTAATCAATAGCCCCGGCCTTCACCCAAAAACTAAGGAGTTGTTTTTCAACAAAATCGAAGTTCTTAAAGCAGCGGGTCATGAAGTCATTAGCACCTCATTTCCATACTTAGAGCAGCTGGTTCCCTGCTACTATGTGCTTACAACAGCCGAAGCCTCTTCAAACTTAGGCAGATATGATGGTGTACACTATGGTGCTCGAAGCAAAGCATCAGAAGATATACCAAGTACATACTTCAATAGCAGAACGGAAGGGTTTGGGCTAGAAGTGAAAAGAAGAATAATGCTGGGAACATTCGTATTAAGCACTGGGTATTATGACGCCTATTACAGCAAGGGTCAAAAAGTAAGGCGCTTAATAAAAGATGCCACTGACGATATTCTATCAAAAGCTGACTTTCTGATTAGCCCCACCACACCACACCCAGCCTTTAAAGTTGGAGAAAAAGCCAATAACCCCATCGCGTTGTACCTTGAAGATATCTTTACAGTTCAAGCTAATTTGGCCGGCAACCCGGCAATCACCGTTCCCATGGGAACAACCGAAGGTGGGCTTCCTCTAGGGTTTCAATTCCTTGGAAAATCATTTGACGAAGAAACTTTATTCGCTGCAGCTTCGTTAATATAGATCAACTTGGCAGGTTAACAATTTTTCGTTAATAAGGCTTTGCCGGCTCCATACATAATCTTTTGATTCGACTCATCTTTGAAGCTCAACTACTCTGTAATTAGTCTTTTCCATATGCGGTTAAAAACACCCCTGTTCATCGCTTGTCTAGCTTTATTCAGTCAAGCCTATTCTGTAACTCCAGATAGCCTTGTTATTGATACTAAAGATTCCTCATTGTTGTTAACCGATGTTCCCTTAGCCGCAAGAATAGACAGCGCCATATACTGTTATCATGAGTCGCTATTGCCGTTGCTAGACGATATTAAATCACTTGATGATTTAAAGCTACCTGACAGCCTTCCCGTTTTCAGTGGTGAAGACTATCAATCAAGATTAGCTGTTCTTAATGAAAAGACCCCTTTTGACTTGAATTATAATACCACTATAGAGGCGTTTATTCACCTCTATGTTTCAAAGCGAAGGGAGCTCAGCTCGAAATGCATTGGCAGATCTGATCAGTATTTTCCCTTGTTTGAAGAGGTTTTTGATAAGCACAACCTTCCTTTAGAGTTAAAGTATTTGGCCGTTGTTGAGTCTGCGCTTGACCCAAAAGCCCGAAGTAGGGCAGGGGCCACGGGGCTTTGGCAATTTATGTACGGAACAGGTAAAAACTTTGGGTTGGATATCAACTCCTATGTCGATGAGCGCAGTGACCCAATTAAGTCTACCGAAGCCGCTGCACAATATTTATCCTACTTGTATAACCTGTTTGGAGATTGGAACTTAGCGCTTGCTGCATACAACTGCGGGGAGGGACGCGTGGCTAGAGCTATTCGTAGATCTGGTGGTAAGAATAATTATTGGGATATCTATCCGTTTTTACCCAGAGAAACGCGTGGTTATGTTCCTGCTTTTATCGCTGTGAATTATCTTTTCGCTCACCATCAAGAACATCTTATCACAGCAACACCCACTGATTTCTACCCCCATGAAATAGATAGCGTGCATGTTCATCACAAAGTTTCATTCAAAGACATTTCTGAACTTCTTGAGTTAGATGAAAAAACTATTCAAGATTTAAACCCCGTTTATCGTTTAAATATGGTGCCTGGATATGATGATTACGTGACACTCTTTTTGCCAAAAAATAAGGTTGGGCCATGGGTAGCAAACGAAGACACTATTAATGCATTACTTGCTAAAAAGCAAGAAGCGAAAACTGAAGATGTTGATGCCCCAAAAGATGTAATTCATTATACCGTAAGGTCGGGCGACTTCCTAGGTAAGATTGCTTCACGTTATGGTTGCTCCGTGCGACAAATTCAATACTGGAACGGAATGTCAGGAACAAATCTAAAACCCGGTCAAAAGCTTGTTTTATATGCTGATCAAGTGAGTAGTCCTAAACCCGTTGCAACTCAACCAATGAAAACAGTTCAAAACGGCAATAATGTTTATTACAGTATTCGTCAAGGAGATACACTTTGGGATATAGCAAAAGCAAGAGGGGTTTCTGTTGAAGATTTAAAGTCTTGGAATAGTCAATTGAATTTTAATAATATGAAGCCTGGTCAAAAAATCGTTGTTGGTAAAGTATGAGGTTACTATACATTCTAATAATTACCGCAATCACTTTAAGCAGCTGTGGAGACGCCAGTAGAAAGGACTTACTACCTCGTAACACTGGCTCTAAAGGAGAAATAGCTGTTGTTGCGCCTGATGCTGTTTGGAAAACCAGCACTGGCGACACCTTAAGCGCTTCTATGGATCAAATAATGTATGGTCTTCCTCAAGATGAATTGATATTGAAACGCGTTGAAATCAAAGAAAGTGGCTTTAACGATTTCTTTAAAACTCATCGAAACATTCTTAAGGTTGAAGTGCATCCCGAAAAGAAGAATGCTGTTCAAGTCAGAAGAGATGTATACTCGAGGCAACAGCTTTATATAGTCATCAGCGTTCAGTCACTAGAAGAATTACCATCCGTTCTAAAATCACGTATCATAGACATCATAACGCTCTTTCATCAGGCGGAAATTGACAGACTCATTGAACGGAACAAAGATTTTGGAAGTAAGTCCTTGAACAAGGAAATTCTCGATAAAACAGGGCTTAAACTCATTATGCAAGATAAGTTTCAGGTTGCCGTGGATGTGCCTGGGTTTCTTTGGCTTCGTCTTGATCAATCTAAACCATTAGGTGGATATCAACATACGATTAGTCAAGGGATTATGATTTATAAGCGCCCCTACAAAGACACCGCAGACTTTTCAGACTCTAGTTTGCTGGCTTGGAAAAGCGAAGTAAACAAACGATATGTCGAAGGTCCACAAAACAGCTATATGAGTGTCAGTAATCGCTTTATTCTACCAAAATCTAAGCTTATTACTTTTCACGAGCAAACCGCAAAAGAGTTACGTGGTTTATGGAGAATGGAGGGGTATTTTATGGGCGGTCCTTTTTATGCTTTAGCATTTTACAACCCTAATAATGGCATGCAATACATGCTAGAAGGTTACGCGTATGCCCCTCAATTTGATAAAGCACCCTTGATTAGAGAAATTGAGGCTATTGCCAAAAGTGCGGCTCCCGCTGATTAAGGCTTGTTTTGTAAATCAACATTACCTCCTGTAATAATCACCGCTATTTTTTTTCCTTTTAATTTTTCTTTCTGTACGTCCATAGCTGCAAAGGGAACGGCACATGAAGGTTCAATTATAATCTTAGTTTCACTCCAAATCCTATACATCCATGGAATAATATGTTCCTCTTCAGCCAACCAAATATCATCTGAGTGAGCTTTAATTATTTCAAACGGAACTTTTCCAACAGTAGTCCTTAATCCATCGGCAATTGTATTGGCGTTTACATTAGTTACGCGGGTTCCTGATTTAAATCCATCATATCCGTCTGATGCTTCTTTAGGCTCTGCCCCCACAACCTTGGTTTGTGGTGAAAAATAATGTGCTGCTAAAGTGCTTCCAGCTAGCAACCCACCACCGCCAAGTGGTGTAATTATGTAATCTAGATCACCATATTCTGCTATTATTTCCATTGCAGATGTTGCTTGTCCAGCAACAATCCATTCATGATCAAATGGAGGAATAATTGTGCTTCCACGATCTTCTGCGATAGCATTTGCTGTTTCAATTCGCGCGTCTATTGTTGGCTCACATAAAAACATCTCTGCACCCCATTTTTCAGCGTTCTTAATCTTCTGTTTGTTGGAATTATTAGGCATCACAACAAATGCTTTTACATTTAATTGATGCGCCATGAACGCCACCGCTTGTGCGTGGTTACCTGAACTATGAGTCACTAACCCTTTATGGCGTTCCTCTTTTGATAACTGTAGTGCGAAGTTGGCAGCACCTCTAATTTTAAAAGCTCCAATGGATTGTTTTTGCTCACATTTTAAATAAACCTCACAATCCCATAAATCATTTAAAAAGGTATCACCTATTAAAGGTGTGTTGGTAGTAAATCCTCTTACTCGAGAAAAAGCCCTTTGGAGATCTAGTTCAGCAATCACTTACGCACAAGCTATTTTATTAATTCTATTCTGATGGCGCCCTCCCTCAAATGAAGCGTCCATATATGCTTGAGTAATCATCCATCCTTCTTCTTTATTCACAAAACGAGCTGGAATAGCGATAACATTCGCATTATTATGTTGTTTAGTTAGCGTGGCTATCTCGGGTGACCAACATAATCCACAACGAATATTTTCATGCTTATTAGCTGTCATAGCCATTCCGTTTGCGGTGCCACAGATAAGAATTCCAAAATCAACTTTTGCAGCTTCTACATCGTTACACACTTTATGTCCAAAATCAGGGTAATCAACACTTTCTGGCCCGTTTGTTCCATAATCAATAACTTCAATATTTTGTTGTTGTAAGTTATTTTTTAGATAATCTTTTAGTTCATATCCTGCGTGGTCACAAGCAATTGCTATTTTCATCGTATATTCTATTTGGAACAAAGTTAAAGTAGCGTTTGATTATTAATAACCTGTTTATTTCTGTTCATTAATTAGAAGAAAAAAAATCGAGATAACAGTTTAATTTTTTAAGACAAATTAGCGTTGTTAAATGCAAGCAGTATTTATTGAATATATCAACCCACTTTATGAACTTCAACATTCAAATTTTGAAATAATAGTTGTTATCAGTAGTACTGTTACAAGAGGATTTAACACTTAGTTGATAACCATCTAAAATAACTGATAGTTAATCTATTGAATGTTTAAACTCTGTTAACTTCAATTCATAAATAACTCAACCTAGTAACTTCGAATAAATCTTTCCACAAGACTAACAGCCTTTATAGTAATAATAGATTTATTTAAACTTTATTGTTTTTTACTAAGTGCATAAAGAAATAAGATACAAGCTTCTGATTGGGTTTTTATGCCATCTATTTTTGGTGTCAACAATAAGCGCTCAAAAAACAAATCCAAATGGTTATAACAAGTTTTATTTCGACAATGGTCAACTTTCAAGTGAGGGGAATTTGCGAAATGGATTCCCAGAAGGATATTGGAAAAATTATTACGAAAATGGAATATTAAAATCTGAAGGAAACCGTGATGGACATCAGCTAGATAGTATCTGGAAATTTTACAATTCGGATGGAATTTTAACGGAAGAGATTAGCTTCAAAGAAGGAAAAAAGAATGGTGTTTCGAGGAAATATAACAATGAAGGATTTTTATTATCCACCATACCCTTCGAAAAAGATAGAAAAAGTGGTATTGCCTTTTCTTATTTCACCAATGGTCGTATTCATATAGAAACACCTTTTGTTAACGGAGCGGAAAATGGTAAGGAATTTGAATTTTCTTTCAAAGGAGAAATTATAACCATTACCGAGTATCAGAACGGAATATTTGTTAAGCAAGAGAAGATAAATAGAAAGGATAAGGGTGGAAATAAACAAGGTTTATGGAAAGAGTTTTATGAGGATAGAACTGTAAAAAATGAAGGTAGATATCAGGACAACTTGAAGCATGGATATTGGAAAGAATATTCATCAAAAGGAGCATTGATAGAAACGAAAAAATATGATAGAGGCCAGCCAGTAGCAGATGCAGAAGAACTAGCTGATTTGGAAGTTGACGAAAAATTTTACCCCGATAGCGATGGACAAATTCGTTTTAGGGGAACATATAGAAAAGATAAACCGCATGGAACACATATTTGGTTTGCAGAAGACGGAGGTATAGATAGCGCAAAGATTTTTAAGAATTCTCATTTAGTTGCCTCAGGAAAACTTAATAATAAGGGTTTAAGAACAGGGAATTGGAGAGAATACTATTATCCTGGAGGCGAATTGAAAGGAGAAGGATCTTATGAAGAAGGTTATAGAAGCGGAGAATGGGTTTATTATTTCCAAGATGGATCCTTAGAGCAAAAAGGAAAATATTCAAGAAAAGGAAAGCCGAACGAGAAATGGAAATGGTTTTATTCCACTGGACAAATAATGCGAGAGGAGACGTTTAAAAACGGAAAAGAAAATGGTTGGCTAATCGAATATTCAGATACTGGAAAAGTTATAACTCGCGGTGAGTATGTAGATGGTTTAGAAGAAGGTGATTGGTTTTATGAAATGGGAGATCATTATCAATCGGGAAGATATGAGAATGGTTTGAAACAAGGAATTTGGAAACACATTTATCTTACTACGGAAAAAACACGTTTTGTAGGCGAATTTTTTGATGATTTAGCCCAAGGAAAACACACGTGGTATTATGATACTGGTGAAAAAAAATTAGAAGGAAAATTTGTTTCAGATGTTAAGGAAGGGGAGTGGAAAAGGTATAATTCTGATGGAACTGTCTTTGTTACTATTGAGTATAGTTCAGGAAAAGAAGTTAAGGTTGATGGATTGAAACTCAAGGTAGAAAAGAGAGAGAAAGATTAGATTTAAGAATAACTACGGGAGGGCGTATGAAATATTTTTATCTTTTGCCTCCAAATTACGTTAGAATAATATGAATATCCTGGTTGTTGAAGATGAGAGTATTGTAGCTAAAGACATTCAAGTATGTCTTAGAAAATTAGGTTATGATGTGGTTGGTAATGTTTCTTCAGGTGAAGAAGCAGTGTTAAAAGCAGAAGAATTTGATTTAGATTTAGTGATGATGGATATCATGCTGAAGGGAGAAATGAGTGGGATTGAGGCAGCAGATATAATCCGTAAAAAGAAGAGTATACCAGTTATTTTCTTAACAGCTTATACAGATAGAAACACTGTGGATAAGGCGAAAGAAACAGAGCCTTACGGATATATAATTAAACCTTTTAAGGCGATTGATATTCAAACTGCTATAGAGATAGCCTTGTATAAGCATGGTAGAGAAATGGAGGTGAAGAAAGAGCGTGACATGTATTACAGCATGGTCGAAAAGCAAGACTCTGCAGACATGATGTTTGTGAAAGCTAACCAACGTCTGGTTAAAATCAAATACAGTGATATTTATTTTATAGAGGCATTAAAAGACTACGTAGTAATCAACACTCTGGAAAGAAGGTATACCATTCATAGCACAATGAAAGATATCGAAAGTAAAATGCCAGAGAAGGATTTTATTCGAGTTCACAGATCTTTTATCATTCGATTAGATAAAATCAAAGAAATTGATCACAACAATGTTGTCTTAGAAAATGATAAGAAGATTGTTCCAGTTGGTGGATCTTACAAGGAGCTTCTTCAACAGAGAATAAAAATGATCTAACTAAACTAGTTTGAGGTCTATTCTTCTGCTCTCCAGGTCGGCAGCAACAACTATTATTTGAATTTTATCTCCAAGTGCGTAGGCTTTTCTTGTTCGTTGACCTACTATACTCATATTCTTCTGATCATATATGAAGTAGTCTCCATCAATATCACGCAAACGAACCAATCCTTCGCATTTATTTGATGTAATTTCAACGAACATACCCCATTCGGTAACTCCGCTAACAACACCGTCAAAGATTTCTCCTACGGAATCTTGCATGTAAATGACTTGATAAAGTTTAGTGGATTCACGTTCGGCTTCTGACGCTTTTCGTTCCATTAAACTACTGTGCTTACAAAGCTTATCTATTACATCTATATTTTCTGATTTACCGTCATTAAGATAACTAAAGAGCATGCGATGAGCCATCATATCAGGATACCTTCTAATAGGTGAAGTAAAGTGACTATAAAAAGGAAATGCTAAACCAAAATGACCAATATTGTTGGTGGAGTATTCAGCTTTTGCCATTGAACGAATAGCCAGCATTTCTATAATATTCTGTTCAGGCTTACCTTTTATTTTACTTAGTAAATCATTAATAGAATTGGCAATATTTTGTGGTGTGTTGAAATCAACGCTATAACCAAAACGCTTAATGAAGTCTGAAAAATCCTTAAGTTTTGTAGGGTCTGGCATATCGTGAATACGGTAGACAAAAGTTTTAGCATGATCACCGGACCTTTCTTTTTTACCCACCTTTAAAGCAACAGCCTTATTCGCTAAAAGCATAAACTCTTCAATCAGCTTATGGGCATCTTTTTGAACTTTGAAGAACACGTCTACGGGTTTTTTATCATCACTTAACCTAAATCTTACTTCAGCTTTTTCAAATGCTATAGACCCAGACTTTAACCGATCAGTCCTTAGTATTTTAGCTATGTTATTGATGGCTTTGAGCTCATTTTGATAAAGACCAGAATTTTTTTCAAGAATTTCTTGGACGTCTTCATAAGCAAAACGATGATCACTGTAGATTACAGTTTTACCAATCCAGGTATTGTGGATTTTAGCTTTATCGTCAATTTCAAAAACACAACTAAAAGTTAATTTTTCTTCTTTGGGTCTAAGAGAACATAGTTGATTCGACAGAATTTCAGGAAGCATTGGAATAACTCTATCTACAAGATAAATAGAGGTTGCACGATTTTGAGCTTCTTTTTCGAGTGCTGACCCCTCTCTTACATAATGGGTAACATCAGCAATATGAACCCCAATTTCATAATTTCCATTTTCTAATTTTTGAAAAGAAATTGCGTCATCAAAATCTTTTGCATCTGCTGGATCAATAGTAAATGTGAGTGTTTTTCTAAAGTCGCGTCTTTTAGCAACTTCTCCTTCGGTTATATTATGGGAGATAGCATCACACTCTTTTTCAACATCACTTGGAAACTTTAAAGGAAAACCAAATTGAGCTAAAATAGCATCACCTTCAGCTTTCATATCTCCAGGCATTCCAAGAACATCAGTTACATGAGCGACTGGACTAAGCCTCATGTTTTCCCATTCGACTAATTTAACTACAACTTTTTCACCTTCTTTGGCGCCATTCATTTTATCGCTGGGAATGAAGAAGTCTATGGATATTTTATGATTATCCGGAAGGGCATAAAAACGACCTTCATTTTTGAATATTACTGCAGGAAAAGTTTCTCTAGCACGCTCAATAACTTCGATTACTTTACCTTTTACTCTCCCTGATCCTTTTCTATTTCCTAGCAAGCGCAACGATACTAAATCACCATCTAGAGCTTTCCAAGTGAATTGCTCAGGTATCATTATATCTTTTGAAAAGCCTGCTGTCTCAACGAATGCATTACCGCTTCTGTTGAATGAGATGATCCCCTGTATCTCTTCAAGTGGGCCTTTCCATAAAAATTTACCATGATGGGGCTCATCAACAAGCCCTTGTTTAATTAACGACTCTAAAACAGCTGCAAGAATTTGTCGTTCCACAGCATCATCAATTTCTAAACGAGCAGCCAGCTGTTTATAATTAATAAGAGATTTTGGATTCTCCTTGAAATAACTAGCAACACGGCCTTCGAGTTTTTTTACTTGTTTGGCGAGTTTTTTTGGTGTTTGTTTTGACATAGCTTTTACAAAGGAAACAGAATCTAACCTATTTAAAATGAGTATGTTTTAAGTTATGATGAATAGATGGTCAGTAATATTAATTTTTAACACTATAACTTTGTGCGAAAATTAAGAAGACATTATGTTATCAAATAGAGTACAAGACGCTTTAAATGAACAAATAAAGATGGAAGGATCTTCCAGCAACTTTTATTTATCAATGGCGGTATGGGCTGAAGAGAATGGATATGCGGGAGTTTCTCAATTTTTGTATAAGCATTCTGATGAAGAACGTTTTCACATGTTGAAGCTGGTGAAATATATCAATGAAAGAGATGGAAAAGTTATTATTCCCGCTTTCGATCAGCCAAAGTCTGATTTTGATAGTGTGAAACAATTATTTGAAGAGTTATATAACCACGAAGTAGCTGTTACGCAGAGTATAGGAGAGCTTGTAGGAATTTGTTTGGATGAGAAAGACTTTACTACCCAAAACTTTTTACAGTGGTATGTATCAGAGCAGCTGGAAGAAGAAGCACTGGCTAAAACGGTACTAGATAAGATCAAACTTATGGCGGACGATAAAAGTGCGTGGTATCATTTTGATCGCGATATAGCTGGATTAACGGCAACTAGCATAGCAGATACAGGAGCTTAAAAAATATTCTAATTTTCTATCAATTCTGAAATGAGATTTCGGTACTTTCTGGTAAAGGCATCATAATTGTCTTTGCCAGTTGCGGGTCCGTTAAACCCTGTGTGAATTTTAATTACCTCGTGTTTTTTATTTAAAACTAATAATGTGGGATAAGAAAATATTCCATTAAGAGCAGGTAAAGTTTTGGACGCAACATCTTTTGAAGAGAGAGTTGCCGCCAGCAGAATAGGAAAATCAATATTCATATTCCGCTTATATTTCTTGATGTTTTGTATTACTTTGGATGAGTCTCCAATTAATTCATAATCCAACGCAACTATTGAGATTTTATCACTTGGAAATTCGTCATTAATTTCCTTGAGGAAACGACTTTCATCAAGGCAGTTTGAACACCAAGTGCCCATTATACTCACTAATAATACCTTATCGGTAAAGCGCTCATCGCTCATTGATACGATGTTGCCATTTTCATCGGGAAATGAAAAATCAAACTGAGACCCAGGTACCATTTTGGTTATGCTTTCTGGGCTAGATAATTCTACAGGAACATTCAATTCTGCTGTCCAGTTTTGTGAATATGACGAACCTGCTAAAAATTGACCAGTGATTTTTTCGTTTTCAATTAACCCTTCGAAATACATCAAATGTGTTCCATCCATTGTACTTAGAAACATAGAGTCGTTTCTCACAATACCTTCAAGAAAACGATAATCACCGGTTTCTGTCAGCAATGACCCAGTGAGCATAAACTTATTCTGTTCAAGCTTTAAAACATTAGTTTCTTCGGCCTCCCCATCCTCATCAAGAAACATAAACTTATGACTTCCTGATATATTAATAAAAGGGTTCTCAGCAGGCTTAAAACGATAGGAGCTGTTGCTCGTTGCTTTTACATAAATGGATTGTGGAACATCCCTTTTTTTATTTATCCATTGACCTTCAAGGGTTGAGTCATTGACCGATGATAGTATAAAGCACGAACTAAAATATGCAGATTCGTAAACAGTTGAATCTCCTTTGGTTTCAATAGCACTAAAATTTAAGAATTCTTCATCGTTCTTTACAATCAGTTCGTTGTTTGGGTTTATTACAAATTGAATAGGAATACCCGCCTTTTCATGTTTAAAAACGCCTCGCCACAATTTACCCTGAGGAAGAATATTTCCATGAACAAACTGGTCATTATTGAAAAACCACTTAATAGACTGTTTAACACTTAATTCATAGGATGATCCGTCAAACGAGAAGAATTGACGCGAACTAGATAAAAGATTAAAGCGCTCTTTACGAACCGAATAATGAGTGACTCGACCTTTATCTAAAACAATTTTAACTGATTTAATTTCTTGTGTTTCAGAAGTGGCTTTAAAATCAACAGTTCGAATGCCTGATTGAGTAGAATCAGAAACAACGTAAGCGTCAACAAAGCGCTGTTTATTTACATTATCTTTTAGAAAGGATTGAAATTCTTTTACCCAGTCAATTGAATATGGGTCGGAGTATACGATGGAGTCTTCAATAACAGCCCACTTACTCGCTAGGGCAGAAATATTATTCAAACTATCGGCCACCTCGGCCATAGTAGGAATGTTTGCAAGAATTGGTGGGTCTTGGGCAACAGGAAGGTTGTCGCAACCAATTAAGCCAATTAGAAGAATAGAAGAAAAGAGGTGTTTTAAACTCAAAGCGCCGATTGAAATTGTTTCAAGAAACGAACGTCATTCTCGAATATCATTCGAATATCTGGGATTTGAAAACGCTGCATGGCGCTACGCTCTAAACCCATTCCAAAAGCAAATCCTGAATATTTTTCTGGGTCAATGTTTGAACTTTCTAGAACCGCAGGGTCAACCATTCCGCAACCCATCACTTCTAGCCAGCCAGTTCCTTTTGTGATTCGATAATCCAACTCGTTTTCTAAACCCCAATACACATCCACTTCAGCGCTTGGTTCTGTAAATGGGAAATAAGAAGGTCGCAAACGAATTTTACTTTTCCCGAAAAACTCCTTAGCAAAGTATTCGAGGGTTTGTTTCATGTCAGCGAAAGTCACGCCTTCATCTATGTATAGCCCCTCGATTTGGTGGAAAATACAATGAGATCGAGCCGAAACAGCCTCATTTCTAAAAACTCTACCGGGAGCTATTACACGAATAGGAGGTTTTTGCTCAGACATTACTCGAACTTGAACAGACGAAGTGTGTGTCCTTAGAACATAGTCATCAGACCCGTTTGGGTTTTTAACAAAAAACGTGTCTTGCATATCTCGAGCGGGATGCTCAGGTGGAAAGTTGAGGGCAGAAAAGTTATGCCAATCATCTTCAATTTCAGGGCCCTCTGCCACAGAAAACCCAATTCCATGAAAAATATCAATTATTTCTCGCTTGATGATTGAAATAGGATGTTCAGCCCCAAGATCAAAAAGAGTTCCTGGCCTTGTTAGATCTAATTGTGAGGCGTTTGAAGAGGCGGAAGAGTTTAGGGAAGACTTCCATTCTTCTACTTTTGACTCAGTCTTAGATTTTAATTGGTTTAGCTGCTTACCGAAGGCGCGCTTCTCTTCTGAAGAAACGGCCTTGAATTCTTCAAACAGCTCTTTAAACACACCCTTAGACCCTAAATATTTGATTCTAAACTGTTCAGCCTCATCAGCTGTAGATGCTGTTAAACCCTCAACCTCAGCCGTTAAGTTTTGTAGTTTCTCGGAAAAATTCATACCGCGAAAATAAACTTATTCAACCACCTTAATAGTCATTCTATGAGGTATAACAGGGCTTTCACCATTCTTTTTAATGGAGGCAAGTTTGTCAATCACATCTATACCCTCAACCACCTGACCGAAAACCGTGTACTGCTTATCTAAAAAAGGCGTTCCACCGAAAGAACTATAAGTTTCAATTTGCTCAGGAGAGTACGAAAACTCTTGTTTTTCGAAACGAGCGTCAATTAATGGGCTCACTTCTTCCATCACGGCTTTTATATCGTCTTGATTACCCTCTTCCTGAGCTGTTTTGATTCGTGTAACATATTCAGCGTTTTCAGGCTCAGAGAAGAATTCACGAGAAATTGCGTTTTTGTGATCGAAGTTTAGACGGTCTTCAAACTTTTTAAGCTCAGTAGGAGATGTTTTTTTCCCTTGAACGATATAAAACTGACTTCCAGAGCTTTCTCTCTCTGGGTTTACATTATCACCTTTTCTAGCTGCGGATAGAGCGCCCTTTTGATGGAATAGCTCTGGGTGAATTTCCGCGGGGATAGTATATCCCGGACCGCCCCCACCAGGAGCGCCTTCAGCACCTTCCTTTGAGTTTGGGTCACCACCCTGAATCATAAAGTTCTCGATTACACGATGAAAAGAGGTTCCATCATAAAAACCCTTCTTTGCTAACGTTATAAAATTATCTCTGTGGGCAGGTGTTTCATTGAATAATTCCACAACCATATTTCCTGAATCTGTTTCAATGATAAGCCGAGAGCGCTTTTCCTGTGCAAAAGAGCTTAAAGAAACTAAGATAAAAAGAGATGAAATTAGCGTTAGTTTCATAGTAGGTTTTTCTTTTAATCGATGAATCACAAAGTTTAGCGAAAATTCCGACTTATAATTATGTTATTTTTGACAGCCTTTATATTTAATCACATGAAAAGAGTTTTTCAAGTATCACTAATTCTTGTTTCCGTTTGTGCAGTCCTTTTCGCTTCATGCGATAACACCCCAGACCCAGGAGTGGCAGAGGTGAAGGTTTATGATGAAAACAACGTTGCTCAAAGTGGAATTAAAGTAACCATGTTTTGCACAGAGCCAGGGTGTGTTGTAACTAGACAAGGAAGAACGAATAGCGTTGGCGTTTATACACAAGAATTTGAGCTTCCAGTAGTTTTAAGGGTAAGAGCGGTTCGATATGATACAACAACTACAACAACAGGCCTTCCACCAAATGTAATTACAAGAATTACGGTTGACTCATTGTGCGGAGAAGGGTTTGTTCAAGTAGAGAATGATGAGATCACTTCTGAGACCATTACCATTCTTGAATGTAATTAATAATAGACTCTTTCATCAGTCTTTCTTGTTCTTGTGCGCTTAGCTTTGGCAAGGTTTCGCTTCGCGTAAAATGAGGCCACCCGTCTTTATCTTTTCCTTCAAAAACATAATAACCAAAGGGTTCTAACAGAGAGCAAACAGCAATGTGAATAACATCAATCTTTTGATCTTTATTCAACCTTCGAGGTCCTTGCCCTAGCTCATTTAGCCCTATTAAAAATAAGGCGGCTTGCAGGTCTATCGGTTGTTCAAACCGTTTTTCCATTTTCTCCATCGCCTCTTTCCAACCCTGTTCAAAATCCTGTTCAATCATCACACCAAAAGTATATCAGGCCGTTGATCTCTCGGCCTACATTTGACACATGGATTTTAACCACTGGGACATTATTCTGTTTATACCTCTGCTTTTTGCTGCTTGGAAAGGGTTTCAAAAAGGCCTCATCATTGAGTTAGCTTCAATTGCTGCGCTGATAGCGGGAATTTATATAGCAGTTAACTTTTCTGAAATTACCGCTGAAAAACTTAAAGATTGGTGCGAAATTGAAGGTTCTTGGTTAGGATACCTTTCTTTCATCGTCACTTTTGTGGCCGTTGTTTTTGGGGTTTATGCTTTAGCAAAGGTGGTGGAGAAGGCGGTGAACATGGCGGCCCTTAAGTTCGTAAATAAAATTGCTGGGATGGCTTTTGGTACATTAAAAGTGGCGCTCATCATCTCTATCGTCCTCAATCTTTTTGGTTGGTTAGATCGCTACATTCCGGTATTATCAAAGTCAGAGCCGAGTAAAAGCTTGCTTTTTAACCCCGTTAAGTCTATTGCTCCAACAGCTTTGCCAGTGTTAATGGACACAGAATGGCTATCCAGCGCAGTGGAAATGCTCGCGCCTAAAAGTGAAGAAGAGTAGTGGGCTATTTAATAGCAGCTACGCCTGGAAGGGTCTTCCCCTCCAATAGCTCTAACAATGCTCCTCCACCAGTCGAAACGTAACTAACATCATCAGTAAGGTTGAATTTTTTAACCGCTGCCACTGAGTCTCCTCCCCCTACTAAACTGTATGCTTTAGATGCCGCTATCATTTCGCCTAATGCCTTAGTGCCATTCTTAAACTTTTCCATTTCAAATACGCCAAGCGGCCCGTTCCAAAGTATGGTTTTACTCGAGGCAATTACTTCACGATAAGCCTCAATAGCTTTTGGCCCAACGTCTAACCCCATCCATCCATCTTGAATTTTCATAGAAGAAACAACCTTAGTATTCGCATCATTACTAAAAGCGTCTGCAACTATGCTGTCTTCTGGTAACAAAACAGTCACTCCTTTTTCTTTCGCGGCCTTTAGAATGTTTCTTGCCGTTTCTAGATATTCGTCTTCCACCAATGAGCTTCCAATACTACCTCCTTGTGCTTTGAAAAACGTGTATGCCATTCCCCCCCCAATAATCAGGTTATTAATTTTATCTAATAGATGAGTGATGACATCAATTTTGCTGCTCACTTTGGCCCCACCAATAATGGCTGTGTAAGGGTGTTCAGCGCTTTGAAGCACACGCAGGCCGTTTGCTACTTCGGCATCCATTAGGTATCCAAATAGCTTTTCTTTCATGAATTTGGCAACAACTGTTGTTGAAGCATGTGCTCTGTGAGCGGTTCCAAAGGCGTCATTAACATAAACATCACCGTGCTTGCTTAGTTCCTTAGCAAAAGCTTCATCACCCGCGGTTTCTTCTTTATAAAACCTCAGGTTTTCCAGCAACAAGACTTCTCCTGACTTTAAGCTTGACGAAGCCAATAAAGCTGACTCGCCAATACAATCATCGGTAAATTGAACGGGAGAATTAATTTGACTCTCCAGTGTTTTTACGATGTGCTTGAGAGAAAACTTGTCTTCTGGGCCATTTTTTGGCCTGCCCAAGTGAGACATTAATACTACTGAGCCGCCATCTGCAAGTATTTTTTTTATTGTTGGAGAGGCTGCAGCAACTCGAGTTGCATCTGTTACATTAAGCCGTTCGTTAAGTGGAACATTAAAATCTACGCGGATTAAAGCCCTTTTACCGTTAAAATTGAAAGAATCTATTGATGACATAGCGCTAATTTGATCGGCAAAATTAACTTTAAGCCCGAAAGAAGTAAGCAAAGCACATGAGGAGAAGTGAAATTCCAGGTCAGGAAGAGTTAAAGGCGGTGATATCGAGACTTATAGATGATGAGAGGGTTCCGCACGCGCTTCTTTTTCAAGGTGTAGAGGGTGGCGCGAGTTTGCCTTTGGCGCTTTATCTCACACAATATTTGATGTGCGATAATAGACAACATGGGGATGTTTGTGGTGAATGTTCTTCGTGTTTGAAAAACCAAACCTTAACGCATCCGGACGTGCATGTGGTTTTGCCTATTAATACCAATAAAGAGGTAAAGGTTAAGACGAAAGACCTGCATTCTGATCTTTATTCAGAAGATTGGAGGGACACGATTACAAAGAACCCGTATTTGTCATTGCAGCAATGGTACACGGCAATAGCCATAGAGAAGAAACAAGGGTTTATTGGCGCTGGAGAAAGTAAAGAGCTTAGAAGTAAGTTAGCACTTAGGTCGTATGAGGGAAAGAGCAGGGTTTTCATTATCTGGCATGCTGATCGTATGAATCAAGAGTTTGGAAATAAGATGCTTAAGAACTTTGAGGAGCCAAATCCAAACACGGTTTTTATTCTTGTTTCAGAATCACCGTCCAAATTACTGCCTACAATTATATCACGGGTTCAACGCTTTCAAGAAGAGTATTATTCTGATGCAGAGATTGCCGGTTTTTTGATGGAAAGGTTTGAGCTGGATAAAAATGAGGCAATGAATCTAGCGTTTCGCGCAGAAGGAAACCTTCAAGCAGCGGTAAAGGAAGCTTCTGATGCGGGCGATCCGTGGCTGGAGGTGTTCAGAGACTGGATGAGAATGTCTTATCGAAGAGACCTTCATGAGTTGTATGGTTGGAGTGAAAAAATGTCCGCTAACACAAGAGAAACGCAGCGTGTTTTCATTGATTCTGCTTTAAAAGTTCTTGATCGTTGTTTCAGAATGGGGTGGCTTGACATTCACATTCCAATGGAGGGTGAGGAAGCTGATTTTTACAAGAACTTCTCGCCGTTTATTAATGCTTCCAATGTAAAAGGTTTTATGGACATCTTAGAGGAAGCTGCGTTTCATATTGACCGATATGTAAGCCCTCGAATTGTGTGGTACGATACAAGCATTAAATCAGTAAGGCTTGTGCATCAAGGGAAAAAGGCGACCGCTTCTTCTTAGATTAATTCAAAGTAGTTTTGCAACACTGAATAAAGAAATATATGGGATGCGGAAATTGTGGCAGTGGAGGATGTGGAACATCACCAGCAGGGTGTAAAAACAACGGTAATTGCGGAACAAGCGGGTGTAATAAATTAGATGTTTTTGATTGGTTGACAGGAATGGAGCGAACCGCTTCTGGTGAGTCTGAGTTTGTTGAGGTTAGATTCAAGAACACGAGAAAAGAGATCTTTAAAAATTCAGAACACCTTTCTTTAATAGTTGGAGAAGCTGTGGCTGTTGAGGCGCCTACTGGTCACGATATTGGAATGGTTTCATTGACAGGGGAGTTGGTTAAATTTCAAATGAAAAAGACAGGTGTTTCACCGAATAGCCGCGACCTAAAAAAGATTTATAGAAAAGCTCACGAGGGAGATCTTGAGGTATACCGAGAGGCGAGGGCGATGGAAGAAGACGCAATGTTCAAGGCTAGAAAAGTGGTCAGAGACATGGGTTTAAACATGAAAATATCAGACGCAGAATACCAGGGCGACAGAAACAGAGTGACATTTTTCTACATAGCCGAAGAGCGGGTGGACTTTAGAGAGTTGATCAAGGTTTTAGCAGATATGTTTAGGGTTCGAATTGAGATGCGTCAAATTGGCTCAAGACAAGAAGCGGGGCGATTAGGGGGTATTGGGTCATGTGGCCGAGAGTTATGCTGCAGTACATGGCTTACGGATTTTAGAACTGTTTCTACTTCCGCAGCGCGATATCAGCAACTGAGCATTAATCCAATGAAAATGGCTGGCCAATGTGGCAAACTGAAGTGCTGCTTGAACTATGAGTTAGACTCGTATATGGATGCGATAAAAGACTTCCCAGACCATAAAATAAAACTGAAAACTAAGAAAGGAACAGCTTTTCACCAGAAAAGTGACATTTTCAAGGGCATGATGTGGTATGCTTATGAAGACAATTTCAGTGAGTTTATTCCGTTAGAGATTGACCGCGTAAAAGAGGTTATAGCGCTGAATGCAAGCGGAAAAATTGTTGATGATCTGTCTAAATATTCATTTGTTGAAGACACAGGTCCTGTTGAGTTAAAGTTTGACAACGTGGTTGGCCAAGAAGACCTAACCAGGTTTGATAGACCAAAAGGCAACAAGAAAAATAAAAAACGAAGAAAGCCTAACCATAGCGGTAATAAGCCTCAAAACGGGCATAAAAAAGCTCACTCTAACGCAGGGCCAACAGCTCAATCTAAAGACGAAAAACCGAATAGAAATAAAAAGCGTAGGCCGAATAGAAATAAGGGAAACGACAAAGGCCCGTCTCAAAAAGACAATTCATGAGATTGACGGTGGTCCTTTTAGTGGGTTTATTTTTTCTCAACGCCTGTGACCAAAGTGTTGTGCTCAGTTCATCAACACCTGTTGAATCAGGAAAGTGGGGGTTTAATAACACACTTGAGGTTAATGCTGAAATGACTGATACGATAAGCCCTTTAAACTTTTACATTCAGGTGAGGCACGGATCAAACTACCAATATCAAAACATTATTGTTTTTTTTAAAACCTATTTCCCTAATAATACCTATCAGGTTGATACGATTGATTGTCCTTTAGCAGAAAGGTCGGGTCGTTGGTATGGTTCAGGGCTTGGCGACCTGCTAGATAACCGTATAATGTTTAAAAGAAATGTGCAACTGCCGCAAGCAGGAAACTACAAGTTCGAACTTCAACACGCAATGCGATCTGATACTATTGAGGAGGTTTACGATATTGGATTGCGTATAGAAAAAGCCATTAACTAAATTGCGAATCAGCGATTTATGAAGAAATACATCATCATTTTTTGGGTTATTGTTTTTGCAGGACTGCTTTCCTTCTTTTCCATATTTTATCTCGCTGAAAAGGGGTTTTTAGGAAAAATGCCAACAGTAGAGGATTTACAAAACCCATGGAGCGATTTAGCAAGTGAAGTTTATAGTTCGGATGGCAAAATTTTAGGAAAGTATTTCTATCAAAACAGAACAAACATTCACTATCGCGACCTTTCGCCTTACCTAGTAAACGCGCTTATATCTACCGAGGACGAAAGGTTTCTAGAACATCCAGGAATTGATCTTAAAGGCACATTTAGAGCTATTGCTTACTTAGGAAGTAAAGGTGGCGCGAGTACTATTACTCAGCAGTTGGCTAAAATGCTTTTTACCGAGCAGCGATCAACCAATAAGTTGAAGCGTATTGTCCAGAAGGTGCAAGAGTGGATTATATCAGCAAAGCTTGAACGGTTTTATACCAAAGAAGAAATCATTACCATGTATTTCAATCGGTTTGATTTTGTCAATAACGCTGTGGGAATTAAGTCAGCGTCACAAGTATACTTTAACACATCACCAGACTCATTAAAAGTTCATCAAGCGGCTATGCTGGTGGGAATGGCAAAAAACCCATCACTATTTAATCCGGTCAAGGACTATCGAAAGGATACGGTAATGTTGAGGCGAAATGTGGTTTTAGGTCAAATGGTCAGAAACAAGTTCATTACTCAAGCAGAGTACGATTCACTTTCTCAGCTTCCACTTGATTTGCGTTATACCACGGTTGATCATAGCGAAGGAACAGCTACCTATTTCAGAGAAGAGCTTCGAGGAAAACTAAAAGAAATACTTCGCCAGAAAAACCCAGAAACAGGAGAATACATCGTTGCTAAGGAAAGTGGTGAGCCTTATAACATTTACAGCGATGGTCTGCGCATTTTCACCACCATTAACAGCAAGATGCAGCATTATGCTGAGTGGTCAGTTGAGCAATATTTAAAAGAATACCTTCAACCAACATTTTCTCGCGAGTTAAAAAAGCGGTCAAACTTTCCATTTGCAAGCCTTTCAGAAAAAGAAGTGGCACAGGTGATGAATACGGCAAGAAAACGCACATCAAGGTACCGAGTGCTTAAGGGTCAAGAGTGCCATAACTGCCATAGAAGAGGTGATTTTGTGCAGCGAGAAACAATCGAAGGCACGGATTATTGGGTTTGTTCGGCAGAAGATTGTGGTGAATCAAAGCGAATTGTTTCACAAGATTCTATTCCTGTGATATTCGATATTCCAGCTAAAATGAGTGTATTTTCATGGAAAGGAGAAATAGACACCGTGATGTCGCCAAACGACTCTATTCGCTACTACAAAAGCTTTCTTCAGTCAGGGTTGATGAGTTTAGACCCACATACAGGCCACATTAAAGCTTGGGTTGGTGGTATTGATCATAAATATTTCGAGTATGACCATGTAAGCTTAGCAAAAAGGCAAGTTGGCTCAACGTTCAAGCCCTTCGTTTATGCCTTAGCATTAGAGGCGGGCTTATCAGCTTGTCATTTAGTACCAAATATCCCATATACATTCAAAAAGGGCGAGTTTGGTCTATTAAAAGATTGGACACCAGAAAATGAAGGGGATGATTATGGCTATGAAGTAACCTTAAAATATGGGTTAGCCAATTCAATGAATACAATCACCGCTTGGGTTATGAGGCGCTTTACCCCACAGGCAGCTGTTGCGTTTGCTTGGAAGTGTGGAATTCAGTCTCATATTGACCCCGTGCCCTCTTTAGCATTGGGGGTTGCTGATTTAACGCTTCATGAAATGGTAACAGCATACAGCACCTTTGCTAATAGAGGAATGCGCTTGGAGCCCATTTATTTGCTGCGTATTGAAGATAATAGCGGCACGGTGATTTATGAGCCAGCTCAAGATATTGTTGAGGTAATGAGTGAAGAACAAGCCTACAAAATGTTGGATATTATGATGGGCGTGACGGAAGGAGAGCGTGGCGGGGCAGAGAATAAGAAAACGGGAACGGCAATGCGGATGCATTATGATAGTCCAGATCGAGGCTACGATGGTATTCCGTGGGATTATAAAATAGCAGGTAAAACAGGAACAACACAAGGAAACTCAGATGGCTGGTTTATGGGCACTGTCCCAGATTTAGTGACGGGAGTTTGGGTTGGCGCTGATGACCGCAGTGTTCGTTTTACGAGAACATCATTGGGCCAAGGGGCAAATACAGCACTTCCAATTTGGTGTTATTATATGAAAAAAGTTTGGGCAGACTCTGCGTTAGGAGTGAAAGTGAGGCCTTTTGAGGTTCCAGAATCTTTAAAAAACTATAAATTCGACTGCAATGATCAATCTTCTGACGGCCAAGGCTTCAATGAAGGAGCGATTGACGCAGAAGGGATATTCGACTAAAAACATTCATCATGGCAATCAATAAGGTAGTTAGCAGCGCAGAAGCGGCAATTGAAGGATTAAAAGACGAAATGACCGTCATGTTTGGTGGCTTCGGTTTGTGTGGTATTCCTGAAAACGCAATAGCCGCAGTTCGTACTAAGGGCGCCAAAGGCCTAACATGTATTTCAAACAATGCCGGTGTTGATGGCTTTGGGTTAGGAGTATTGTTGGAGTCTCGGCAAGTAAAAAAGATGATCTCATCTTATGTAGGTGAAAACGATGAGTTCGAGCGCCAAATGCTAAGCGGTGAGCTCGAAGTTGAGCTTATTCCTCAAGGAACCCTTGCTGAACGCTGCAGAGCTGCAGGAGCTGGAATTCCGGCCTTTTTCACACCCGCTGGATATGGAACTGAAGTTGCCCTTGGAAAAGAAGTAAGGTGGTTTAATAACAAGCCGCACCTTTTAGAATTAGCATTTGACGCATCGTTTGCTTTCGTCAAGGCTGATAAAGGAGATACAGCTGGTAATTTAATTTTTAACGCTACTGCACGAAACTTTAATCACGCCATGGCAATGGCGGGTAAAATTACCGTGGCTGAAGTTGAAGAGCTGGTTCCAGTAGGTGAGTTAGATCCTAATGAAATTCATACACCAGGAATTTTTATTCAGAGGGTTTTCAAAGGAGAATCATTTGAAAAGCGCATAGAGCAAAGAACGGTTAGACAAATGAGCTAAACGTTTATGCCAAACGTCAAGAAGTTCAGTAGAAGTGACGTTGTAGTTTTAGCGCTTGGGTGCTTGGCTTGTAGTAATCGTTAAAGCGCTGCTAACACCAATAACGATTGACGAAGCTTCCACCTTTATTGACTTTATCAGGACTAAAGCATTTATTCCAGGTTTTTCGATTTGGGAAGCCAACAATCATCTTTTAAACTCCGCATTATCAATTGTTACGGTTGAGCTATTTGGTAATGGTGTTTTTGCAATGCGATTGCCAAATGTCTTAGCTTTTGGTTTGCTTGTGACCCAAGTGTGTGGGTTTGCTACAAACCACATTCAGCGACTTCAATCAGCTGTGGCGCTCGGCTTTGTGATGTTTTGCTCACCGCTAATCATTGACCTTTTTAGTCTATGCAGAGGTTATGGGCTGTCTTTTGCGTTGTTGCTTTGGTTTATTAATGCTTTCGTTAAGGCGATCAATAATCCGCAAAAGCGTCACTGGATGACCCTTGTGGTTGGGTGTTTAATGGTTTTAGCCAACCTTAACCTTGTTTCAATCTATATAGCAGGGTTTGTTGTTCTTAGCATAAACTCTTGGCGGTATAAGTCCCGGCAGTTAGCAGTGAAGATGATCGGAGCGCTGATAATTTTAAGCGCAACATTGTATGGAATGGTTTTAAAAGAAAGTGGGTTTTTATACTTTGGAACGGATGATTTCATTGATATTAGCCTTGGCGTTACAAGCGAGCTATATACCGGGCTAATAGGAGTGTGGTGGCTTTATATTCCAATGATGCTGCTAGCTTCGGTATTTGTGTTTTTCAAAAATCAATATGGGTTTGAACTTAACACATCTAAGTCATTGTTTATTTTAACTCTTGTCTCATTTTCCGCTCCAATAGCCCAGCATGTGCTTTTGGATTCACCTTTTCAAGTTGAGCGAACATTTGCACATTCATTTATTATTCTCTCAATGACCTTTGTTTATGAAGCGGATAGAGTGTCAAAACTCTCCTCTTGGTTTGCCTTATTTTGTTCTTCTTTGATTGTATGGGGCTCTTTTGTAAGTCTTAAACCAAATAGGTCAAATCTATGGCAGAATGAGATTATCCCAGAGGGAGTGATGGCTGAGCTCGAGTCGTTTAAGTCATCAAATGGAGCGCCTATTATAGTTTCAAACTTTAAAGCGTTGAGCAGTTGGGAGTATTTGAATATAGAAAGTAATAATTCATTTATATACATCCCTTTTACCCAGTCGAGCGCTGCAATTACTTCAGCAGATTACTTGTTTTTGAAAAAAGAGAGTGAAGTTATAACCACGGACTATGATACGCTTATAGCTCAGGATGAGGCAGATTATGTTCTCCTGAAAAGAGCACAACAACCCAACATTATTATTGATTCAAGTTCAATTATTACTGAATTTCCTGATGATGGTCAGGAGTACTTTAATGTTTTGAGTGACTCAATCTTGAACGAATTCTCAAAGCCGAAGGTGTTAAACCTGGTGTTTGAACTCACGCTTGAAGACAATTTAAAGGAAGTGCAATTGGTAATATCAGAAAGCACAAACAGCAAGTCAGTAAGGTCTGTATTTGACCTTCATCACTATATGGAAACTGAACAACCCAATAATAGCACTCCATTTCATATTCGATTTCCATTGAGCCTAAAGGGCCAGCCTTTGGTGAGTGTTTATTTTTGGAATGTTGATCGATCTTCAATCCAGTTTAAAAATTGCGAGTTAAGGCTAGAAACGCACCAACTTCGTGATAATAATCTATAAATTCGACCCATGGCACTAGATAAAAATGGAATAGCTCAGAGAATTGCGCAAGAGCTAAGAGATGGATACTATGTAAACCTTGGTATTGGTATTCCAACACTTGTTGCAAATTATATTCCTTCAGGAATTGATGTTGAGTTTCAATCGGAGAATGGAATGTTGGGTATGGGTCCTTTTCCTTTTGAAGGTGAAGAAGATGCTGACCTGATCAACGCAGGAAAGCAAACCATTACAGCTGTGCCAGGTGCCGTTTATTTTGACTCTTCTACGAGTTTTGCAATGATTCGGGGACAGCATGTAGGTCTTACAGTTCTTGGCGCCATGGAAGTAAGTGACCAAGGTGATATTGCCAACTGGAAAATTCCGGGAATGATGGTCAAAGGAATGGGGGGCGCTATGGATTTAGTGGCTTCTGCAAAGAATATTATTGTTGCCATGATGCACACCAATAAGAGGGGTGAGTCTAAGCTTTTAAGACAATGTACCCTTCCACTAACAGGGGTTAAATGCGTAACTCGCGTAGTAACCAACTTGGCTGTGTTAGATATTACAGAAAAAGGCTTCAAATTGGTTGAAAGAGCGCCTGGTGTGTCTGTTGACGAAATCAAAGCGGCAACGGAAGGGCGTTTAATTATTGAAGGAGATATTCCTGAAATGAAGCTCTAAACAAATGGTGAACAAAACACCCTCAATTCTTCTTTAAAACGTTATGGTATTAGTTATTGGCGCAACAGGAATAGTTGGCTCTCATATTGCAATTGAGCTGTTGAGAGCCGGGGAGGAGGTGCGCGTACTTCACAGGAAGTCATCAGACTTTGTGGCTTTGAATCAACTCCTGAAGTTTCACGAACTGCCTAATACGGTGAGTTTCTTCGAGGGAGACATTACCGACCCTGTTGTTCTTGCGGAGGCGGTCAAGGAGTGTGATCAGGTTTATCATTGTGCGGCAGTTGTCTCCTTTGACCCATATGATGCAAGGTTGCTGCACGAAACAAATGTTTTAGGCACCGATAACGTGGTGAACGCCTGTTTGCACTCCAACATTTCACTAATTTACATCAGTTCTACCGCAACTATTGGTGATGTTGTAATAAATGATGAACGGACGGAAGAAAGTAATTGGGTCTCTGATAAAGGAAAGTCAGATTACACGTTAAGTAAGCGCTATGCAGAATTGGAAGTGTTTAGAGGAGTGCAAGAAGGCCTTGACGCGACAGTAGTAAATCCGGGTGTCATATTGGGACCAGGAAAGTGGGGAACCAGCAGCACTACAATTTTTCTTTCAGGTTTAAAGGGGCTCACGTTCTATCCATCTGGAAGCAATGGTTTTGTTGACGCAAGGGATGTTGCGGAATTTACCATTTCGCTGTCAAAAAAGAGGGGTGTTAAAGGAAGGCACTTGCTCATTGGTGAAAACATGTCGTTTAAAGACCTATTCACCACATTTCATCATTTATTCGGAAGTAAAAAGCCTTCAATCGCTATTCCTAAGTCGCTTGTTATGTCAACAGTAAAGGCATTATCCGTTTTGGAAAAGTTGAAGTTAAGTCCATTGAAATTGACATCTGAAAACCTAAAGTCAGCATATAGAAAAAGGGTTTATTCCAACCAAAAGATGGCCGAACTAGGCTATGACTTCAGGTCAGTACAGGATGCTCTGACCTACACGAATGAAGTTTATAAAATGCACACTGGCGCCTAATTAACGCTTTTTAGAATTAACGGCCTTCAGAGAGTCCTGTGATTCTACCCTTTTTAAAACTGCCAACTTTGTGCTCAATATTTCCATAGAGAGGTCGTAGATTTCCTCCATTTCTACGTAATTATCTTTCCAGTAATTGAGGCTTTCAATAAACCGCTCTTTTGAAATATCGGCCGTATCAAAATAATGGTTAAAACCTTGTCTAGCTTCAAGCTGTAAACTTTTCTTTCTTACATCTCGGTGACGCATTGCGGCATCAATAATATGCACTTGACTTAAATAAAAAGACATGCTGTCTTTTGAAAGCACATGTGCTGGCTTCTGACGTACCTCTTCTTCATTTGAACCACAGCTTTGGACAGAAATCAGCAAGAAAAGAAGAGCGCAGTAACGAATCATCGTTCGAACGTTATCGCTTGGCCCTTCACTGTTTCATCAAACTTTCCTTGATGATACACGCGCCTTCCGTTCACAAATGTTGAATCAATAATGGAGCTGAAGGTGTGTCCTTCAAATGGAGACCAGCCGCACTTATAAAGCAAGTTAGATTTTTCAACCGTTTGTTGAGCATTGAGGTCAATCAATGCTATGTCAGCGTAATAGCCTTTGCGAATAAAGCCTCTTTTATGGATATGAAAGCAAGTGGCAGGTGCGTGTGATAGTTTTTCAACGGCTCGTTCAATACTAATTCTTCCCTCTTTTACAAAGTCCATCATGGCCTGTAAAGAATGCTGGATAAGCGGCCCACCTGACGGTGCTGACCAATAGTTTTGAGATTTCTCTTCAATGGTATGCGGTGCGTGATCGGTGGCTACTATGTCAATTCTATCATCGAGCAAAGCTTTCCAAACCCCTTCGCGGTCGTCAGCCGTTTTAACGGCAGGGTTCCATTTGATGTATGTCCCTTTGTTATCATAATCAGCATCAGTAAACCATAGGTGGTGAATGCAAGCCTCAGCAGTTAAACGCTTGTCTTTTAGAGGAATATCGTTTCTGAACAACTCCGTTTCTTTGGCTGTACTGATGTGCAATATGTGCAGTCGTGTATCGTGTTTTGCTGCAAGTGCCGCGGCCTTACTTGAAGATAAGTAGCAAGCCTCGGCTGAGCGAATCAAAGGGTGGGCGCTCATTGGTACATTATCACCATATCGTTCTTTGTATATAGCGCTGTTTGCCCTAATGGTCGCCTCATCTTCACAATGAGTGGCTATAAGAAGCTTCGTTTTAGAGAATATCTTATCAAGAGCTTCAGTATTGTCAACAAGCATATTGCCGGTAGAAGAGCCCATAAAAATTTTAATACCGCAAACGTTTTTAGGGTCTGTGGCTAATACTTGATCAAGGTTGTCATTTGTAGCCCCGAAAAAGAAAGAATGATTGGCTAAAGAAACGTCAGCAGCACGGTCAAATTTTTTCTGAAGTTCTTCTTGAGTAGTGGTTTGAGGATTCGTGTTGGGCATTTCCATAAACGTGGTTGTCCCTCCGGCTATACCAGCTTTGGCACCGGTATAAAATTCTTCTTTATGCATGAGCCCGGGTTCACGAAAATGAACTTGGTCATCAATTACACCAGGAACAAGAGTTAATCCTTTTGCTTCAATTACTTCTACATCATCAGAAAGCTCTTCAGGTAAGTTTCCCTCAAAAACCTCTTTAATAAACTCTCCTTCAATTAGAACATGCCCGGTGAACGATGTCCCTTCATTTACAATGGCTGCGTTGGAAATAAGTGTCTGTTTCATATCATAAAGCGCATTTGTAAAACACCCCAAAAAGCCTCTTTAAAGATGCCTGAGCTCATTTTTGAAGTCCCAGCTACACGATCAGTAAATACAATCGGCACTTCTACCAGTTTGAATTTCTTTTTCCAAGCGCGGTATTTCATTTCAATTTGAAATGCGTAGCCGATGAACTTAACATCATCCAGCGCAATAGCTTCTAGCACCTTTCTTCTGTAGCACTTGAACCCTGCCGTGGTGTCTTTAATGTTCATCCATAGCACCAGACGAACGTACACCGAGGCATAGTATGACATCAATACTCGACCAATGGGCCAGTTGGCAACCTTTCCGCCTTTCACATAGCGTGAACCGATGGCCACATCAGCACCTTGATTTTTGGTGGCGTCATAAAGTCGAAGAAGATCATCTGGATCGTGCGAAAAATCGCAGTCCATTTCGAAGAAATATTCGTAATCGCGCTCCAACCCCCATTTAAAACCATGGATATAGGCTGTTCCTAACCCAAGCTTTCCTTTACGTTCGGTGATGTGCAGCTTTCCTTCAAAGTCTTTTTGGAGGGACTTTACTATTGCCGCAGTGCCGTCTGGGGAACCATCATCAACTATAAGTAAATGAAAATCTGCGGGCAACGAAAATACTTTTCGAACCATCTTTTCGATGTTCTCTTTTTCGTTGTATGTGGGTATGATTACTAGGGCCTCTGACATTTCAAAAAAAGCAATACGGGCGAAGATACTTTGAAAAGTTTGATCGGCATTTCATCAACTTGAAACTCTCTGATGTTTTGCAATTATTAGCAAACGGCAGAGGGCAATAAATATTTTTTTTTCGATGGTTTAAGGTCAATTTTCGATTAATCGTCTATTTTCATCGAACAACTTTATAAATTCATATTATGAAACACGTATTACTCTCTTTAATATTTTTATCGGTTTTTATGTTTGAGGCTTCTGCTCAAGTCACTCTTTTTGACCCGATTCAGGCACCCTCAGCAGGAATGGCAGCTCAGGACTTTGAGACAGCCAACAATGACATTGATTGCTTTGGGGCAGATGATTTTACAGTTCCTGCGGGGGAAACATGGTATGTAGATTCAATTATTTTCTATGGTTCTTACTCTCCAACGGCTACTTTGCTTGAGGCAGGAATGGTCATTAAGATTTATGAGAATATTGCAGGTGCTTTTGGTCCACTTGTTTTTTCGGATAGCATTACTACCGATGTTGATTACAACCAAGATGCATGGTTAACGCCTGATTGGGTGGGAAACCCCATAATGCTTAATTCGGGCAGCTATTGGATAGTCGCTCAGGCCCGAAAGGATTTTATTTTACCTGCTGGAGGTACGGGCGGACAATGGTACTGGGTTAGAGATTCTAATCTAACGGGAGAACCCGCCATGTGGGTAAATCCAAATGATGGTTTTGCCACAGGCTGCAATACTTGGGCGCCTATTTATTCATGCATTGGCCCTATCATTAATGCATTAGACTCTGGCTACGCCTTTAGAATGTTTGGTTGCTATGGTCCCAACAAGCCAGCTGGAGTAGAGCTTGGAAGTGACACAATTTATTGTGAGGGCGGTGGAGCGCTTACTTTAGACGGATCTTCAACCTCATTGGGTGTGGATTATAATTGGAGCACGGGCGCGACTACATCGACTATTTCAGTTGATACTTCTGGCGTTTACTCTGTTACTGTTACTGATCCTGTAACACAATGTGCGACAGTTGAAAATAAAAGTGTCACTGTGTTGCCAGCGCCATTCTATGATGTTGCTGATGTTACTACTTGTGATGACTTTATGCCTTATACATTTATAGCATCCCCGACTAGCGCCTCCGTTACCTGGCCAAGTGGAAATACGGGCCCAGTTGAAACGATTAGCGTACCTGGAACGTATGTTGTTACTTATAATGGAAACAACGGGTGTGTCGGAACGGATACGTTTGAGCTTACAGTAGAGGATTTAGAGCCAATAACTAGCCCATTAGGCCCGGTAGACTTATGCGTTGGAGAGTCATTTATGGCGGGCGTGATAGGAGAGTTTACCCAATTTACATGGCAATTGGATAGCAACACTATTTCTACATCCGACTCTCTGGAAATTAGTGCTGGTGGGATATACTCGGTAATCGTAACTGGTACTAACGGGTGCACGGGAGCGGCTGAATTGGCCGTAGTAGAACGACCAGTTCCTAACCCTACTATTCAGAGTCAAGTAACAACAGGCTTAGACGTTCAGTTGTTTGTTAATGGAAACTTTACCAGCTACGAGTGGTCTGATGGAAGCACTAGCCCTTCGCTTGTAGTTTCTCAGAATGGAACGTATTCAGTCACTGTAATTGACGAATTTGGTTGTGAAGGCTCTGCATCTACAACGGTAAGTACCGTTGGAATTGAAGACCCAATTGCAAACCAAGTGACAGTTTATCCTAATCCAGCAAGAGATAACGTGTCGTTCACCTTTCCTCATACTTGGATTGATAACGCATCAGTAACTATTTATGATACACAAGGTCGAGTGGTGAAAGGGTTTGAAATAACCTCAACCAATTACGCTCTCAGCCTTGATCAAATGAGCAATGGTGTGTATTTGATTCAGTTTGATTCACCTGAAGGAACGGGAAATACTTCGCTTATTGTGACAGAATAGAAAGAAACCTATACCTACCTATCTATGAAGGGCGGCTCATTTTGAGCCGCCCTTTGTTTTTAAATCCGATTAACTTTGAATGTTAGGTGTAAAACTTGATTAAAGCAAACCACAATATGAAAAAAAGCCTATTCATCTTCCTTTCGATTCTTTGGTCAATCCAAATCATAGCGCAGCCTAACCCAGAGGAGTTTAAAACCTATTTACGGTCGTGTTATGAGACGTTTGACCTCCCGGCAATGTCAGTATCCGTGGTCAAAGACGGACTGGTTGTGCTTAATGCCAATTTTGGAGAGCGCAGTGAAAAACTGAAAATAGGTGCCCCTGATGAAAACACGCTGTATGGGATCGCCTCGCTTTCTAAAGCCTTTACATCTGCATCCATTGGGATGTTGGTGGATGAAGGTAAATTAAAGTGGGACGATAAAGTGGTGGATCACCTACCATGGTTTGCATTGAATGACCCATATGTAACAGCCAATATGACCATAGAAGATTTGTTATGTCACAGAAGCGGACTCATCACCTTTGATGGAGACCTACTTTGGTATGGAAGCAACTACTCTAGAGAAGAAGCGATCAAACGCTTGAGTGCTCGTCCATTGACGTATGGATTTAGGGAGGAATTTGGCTATCAGAACTTGATGTTTATGACCGCGGGTGAAGTGATAGAAAGTGTCTCGGGAATGACCTGGGATGCTTTTGTAGAGACTCGAATTTTAAAACCATTGAGCATGGTGCGCACTACCTCATCATTCCAAAAATTTTCTACCGACTTGAACAGCGCCAAACCACACCTCAAAGGAGAAGAGATTTTTATGCTGAGCTATGATAATAGCGGGGCTACGGCAGCCCTTAACTCAAGTACTGCTGATATGAGCAAGTGGATTGACTTTTGGTTGGATGGTGGAGTTGTGAAAGGAGACACACTATTATCGCAGCAAACAATCAAAAAACTTTGGTCTATGCATACACCGCTTGGTGTGAGAAGTTTTGATGAACGCAACGGCACCCATTTTAAAGGCTATGGTTTGGGTTGGTTCTTGATGGATTATGATGGAAAAAAGGTCATTCACCATGGCGGTGGATTACCCGGCTATATTTCTAAACTGGCGTTGGTGCCAGAAAACAATTTGGGTATTATCACCTTGACCAACGACATGAGTTCCGTGCCGAATTTTTTGATGTATGCAGTAATCGATTGGGCCAATGGTAAGGATTACACGAAGTGGCGCGACATGTTTTATGAATACAAAGTGGAGGGTGATCAAAGAGAAGGGGAAAAGGAAGAGAAAAGGTTAGAGTCTAGAAAAGAAGATCCTATGATGTTGCCGCTAACCGATTATTTAGGAACGTATGAAGATGCCATGTATGGCAAAGCAGAAGTAAGTATGGGAGTGAGTGGATTAGTAATGTCTTTATTGCCCGCAAAGGAGCTGTTTACGGGAAAAATGGAGCCATGGAATGATCATGCATTCAAGTTTGATGTCAACGATCCGTTTTTACCATATGGCGTTGCCAGCTTCGATGTAAAGGAGGATATTATAAAGGGCTTTACCATTGAGCTACCCAATTACGATTTTCATTTCGACAAGCTCAACTTTGTGAAGCAATAGATCAATACAAACGCTCTAATTGACTCAAAACTCTTTGTATACCCATCGCGCTGATGCGCTTATTCAGCTCACTTCGATGCTGATAATAAAACGCAAACTCGCTGCTTGACATCAAACCAATAATTGGCCAGACAGTGAACGCTTTAAATTCTGGGTCTTGTTTTGATGCTTGAACTAGAATAGACTCTTGGTTTGTTTTCTTAAGTGCGTTAAAACTCTTGTGGTACTTTCCGATGTAGTGCTTTGTTGCAATGAGTAAAAAGTCGTTTTGAAACTTAAGGATGGGCCTCAGCACTTCGTTTTGAAATTCCTCAATGTTTCCGCTTGCAGCAACTAAATCAAGCTTAGGGCGAATTGAAACGACAACATCATCACGCGAGACATTTTCCATAAGTAATAAACAGTATTACTTAGTAAAAGTTGACACAAAAAAGCCCCGCGAATTTCGCGGGGCTTCGGTATTATTTAGATCAGTCGTTTACTTGATCACAACTCTAAAGGCTTCTCCAGATGTTGTTTCAATAATGTAAAGACCTTGATTTAATCCAGAAAGATCGGTGCTAGAAACATTCGTTTCAGACATAATCAATTGACCGGTTAAGCTGTAAAGGTTGAATGATACTTTTTGGTTAAAGTAAAGCGCCTCACCATTGTTAGGGTTAGGCCAAGCTTTAACACTTGTAGCTCCAATCTCTTCAATAGATAAGTATTGGTTCATTGCATTTGGTGTAGCAATGTCAAACACAACCCATGGCTCCCCGCCATCAGTCTCGCGACCAAATGATTGGTTTGAGTCAAGAGCGGTGTAATCAACCTCATCAATGAACTCTATTTGACATCCATTTCTGTATGTGAGACCGACATAACCAGCTGAGTCTAACGTAAAGTTTGCGTGAAGTGGGCCTTCAGTAGTTTCATTATCTGCCCAAATGATAGCATAACCACCAGCAGGAACAACTTCAGTTACACCCATAGCTACTTCAAACTTAGTAATGTCCAAATTGTCATTAGTGAAGAATAACCCCTCTAAAGGCACATCAACATCGCCAGTATTGTAAACCTCGATCCAATCATCGTAATCACCATTCTCATCTTGATATGCTGATACATTATCAGCCATCAACTCGTTGATCACCAAGCTTGGTGCTGGCATTGAACTAGTGTCAATGTCAGTAAAGTACATTGGGAAAATCTGATACCCTTCAAGATAAGGAGCGTTCTGATCAAATTGGCCACCGATACCAGTAACATTGAAAATGCCAGCAGGAGCAACCGCCCAATTATCATCTACATCTGTATCAGAATCAATGCGCATTGTTATTGTATCACCAAGGCAAGTCAATAGTCTTACATTGCTAGATCCTCCGTTTGGCCATTCTCCAGCGTCAATCACTTGAACATTGTTGATTCTCATAGGCTCAGACTCTGTCATTTGACTTGGCTCTTGAACAATCATTGGCATTGGAACGGGGTTTCCTGCACTTAAAACTTGGATAGAGTCTACAAATAACTCCGTTAATCCATTGTAGAAATCAATTTCTCCTCTAACCAATAGTGAGTCACCTTCGGTAACTACATAGTTACTTACATCGTTGAAGTTGAAAATGTTAATTCCCTCGGCATCCCAAAGCGTAAAAGAAAGGCCATTGTTTCCATCCAAATCAACCCCTAAAACAACTCCTGTTGTCCAATAGGTATTGCCTAAAGAATCTGGCTCACCATTGTTATCATCGTTGTTGATGTCAGCAATAGGGTAAATGTTGTCATCATCATTTATTGATAGCTCAACAACACTATCGTTTCCTAAAATAGCATTTGTGATGTTTTGAAAAATGAATAACGCATCCTCAGGGTTTTCACGATTCATATCATTAACTACTGTGATCAAAATCGTATCAGTAATACTTTGAAACGGAGGCGCAGTAATCGTATGCGGTAATGCAGGTGATGCGGTGAAGTCTGCTCCAAGCGTTGCAGATGATGATGCGTCTAAAGCTATTTCAGCAGTTGCAGTGTCTTCTCCAAGGTTATTGCAGGTATAAATGAGCTCATACGTGGAAGCGTCAGCTTCTTCAGTTTCCCAGGCTGAACTAACAAAACTGAACTCAGGGGTTGGATATGCACCCCCAAAATATACACTGTCGCAAAAGAATGTGTCGTTTGCACCAGGTACACCAAAGTCAAAGAAGATAGACAGTAAGTTGTAATCTAATGCATAGTTTATAGCTGGTGTGCTTGGAGAGTTGTTTGTGAAGTCGAAAATGATAGTCTCCCAAGCGTTTGCCACTGTGGATGTCATGTCTGTTTCAACGCTCAGTGCTGGAGATCCAACTACCTCAGCCTTAAGTTTGATGGTCATGCCAACCGCTGGGGAATAAACCTTTGCTGAAATTTTATTGTCAATTACCGTAAAAGGAATATCAGAAGCCAGTCCTGCTGGTGTGCTCAACGTTACACCAGCCCAAGTTGGCGCGCCTCCAGGCTTAACAACTTCCAAAACATTGTTTGTAATATTTGTAGGGTCTAAAGCAAGAATAGATGTGTTACCTCCAAACGGAGTGGTTGTATAGTCTACGTTTGCTGTATCATCCCAGGTAATTGGAAGGTCGATTTGTGCAGGGCCCGTTGCACAATTCATGGTATGAGCACCAGCGCTATCCCAAGTGTCTTGAGGAAAAACAATCCATTGCGAATTGGCAACAGTTGTACCTGCAGAAGTAACCCAGTTAGTATCAGGAGAACATACATCTGGTTTTCTAACAAGAGTGTGCTCACCGGTTGCATTTGCAACGCCAGCAACATCCCATCCTGTTCCCGGGTCAACGCCTGACTGACCAACGGCATCAATTAAGACGAAGCTCATGGAGCCTGTGTCTTTTGCCAAGCCAACAGCATCATCACCATTGAAAAAGGTTGCACTGCTGTAAGCGGTGGTTGCGTTGTTTGCAGCAAGTATTATTGGATCTGCACTAGAGTTTGCAGCAACGAGCACTTCCCCATCTAATATCCAACCAGTAAGCTGAACAGTGCTTTCAGGCCAAGATCCTCCATTGGAAATTCTCCATAATTGATAGCCATCAAGGTTCACAGAATCACCAGTGCCGTTGTAAATTTCAATGTATTTATTGTTCGAGCTTCCCTCAGCATACTCAGAAATTATAAGGTCCGTGGCTTGACCTAAAACATTCCCCGTGAAGAATATAGCCAAAAAAGAAAAGAGTAAAAGTTTTTTCATGTCAAGATTTTTGATTTGTGCAAAGGTTAGAAGTCTTGCTGAACAAACATTAAGTAAAGATTAATTAATTTGTTTTTTTCTAACTAGTTGAGTCTTGAGGCCACTACTATTGGCAGGCGAAACTTTTCCTTCTCATTTTTTAGGTTGAAGGCTTCAGCAAGGATGATATGAATACCTGTGGCTGCCTTTTCTCCATTGTCTTTAGTTCCATCCCAAGTGAAACTGCCCGCTGCCCCAATCAATTGATTGCTGGCTACGGTTTTTATTTCAACACCACGATCATTGAACACGCGCACTGTCATTGAGTAACCAGCCGAGGGAAGTCTGAAGTTAATATTCACTAAGTCTTGATAACCATCGTTGTCAGGAGAGATGAATTCGCTGCTCAACACCACTCCGGCTTCTTCATTTGAACTAGCATAGTCCTGAGAGTTTTGATAACCAGGCGTAGCATAGTTTTCAGTAGATGATGCAGAATGCCAATTTCCATCGTCATCACTAGCTCGAGAAGCGCTTAATCGCTCTAGTGATACACCGTCTAAATTGTCTAGGAGTGAAAAATGAAGGTCTTCATTGTAGTCGAATCGGTCCATTTGCCGGCCTAATTGATCAAATAGAATAACCGACCCTTCGCTGTTCGGGTAGCTCGGCAAATCCATCAGATAAAGGTTTTCAGTTGCTGTAAAAGGATAATTTACGACCACATCATCTACATCTTCACAAAATGCTATAAAGTTTTGGGCGCTGAATGATTTGGGTTGAGAGGAAACGAGGTTAAAGCGCAAGCTATCGTTAGAGTCATAATACCCCAGCGACCACCCTTCCAAGTTGATATTCGATTGCGAGACATTAAAAAGCTCTACGAAGTCGCTTCCAGAGCCACGCGGATTAAAGAGCACTTCATTGATCACGATATCGCCTGAATCATGCAAATACAATTCGTAAGTTAAGTCATAGCTTGACATCCCAGCGCAGTTTTTGAGCGAATCAACCTCAATGAAGTAGACCTGACCGCCATTAAATTCTTCAGTGGATGATAGCAAGCCTTTATCAAGTGATTCACCAAAAACCAAGGAATACGAGCTGCCATTTACGTTGGCTGAATAGTTCAATGAATCAAGTCGGCCGTTAAAACTCAGCTCAATACTCATGTTGGAAATAAATTGTGCTGACGCGATAGAAATGAGAGGTGCGGGTAGGGCTTCAAAAACAGAGTTTTCGTCACCTGGAGTTCCTCCTAATACTGCTTCACTTTCTCTCCAATTATTAGCAGAACCGCAGATGTCATTGGGGTTGATGCGCTCTAAGCTCCAACCACCATCTGCTTTATTGGCGTCTTCATACCATTCGTCTGAGTAGTTTACTTGATCAATTAATGTATTTCCGACAGAAAGCTGAAGCTTGTCGCCAGTATTGTTCAAGCTGGGTAAAGAGCTGCACGGAATTACTTTGCCTAAAGAGCTGAATAACGCTTCATGGGCATCATCACACACGATCACGTATTCTCCGGGAAGAATTGACTCAGCAAAAAGATTAGAAGACGATGACGCATCTGAAATCATCAAACCTTCGGTTGAAATCAATTTATCGCTGCGGTTATAAATTTCTAGGAACTCTGCGCTTGGAAGTCCTGACAACTCTGATAATGTAGGATAGATTTCATTGATGATAAGATCGAACGCTGCTGGCGATGAGCCAATGCCAATTTCAAAACTTGCCGCGGTAATGCCATTGCTTTCGCAATCGCTTTGGCCTGAAATGGAAAGGGTGTAAACTATGCTCGGGTCAAGGTTTGATGACAAGCTCAATGAAACCGATTCAAAAAAGGCATCTGGCTGAACCATCTGAACGGTGATGCCATTATCCAAGAAGTACGTTCCATTGAGGAGTGATGTGCTATCCATCACTTCGTTGAATGTGATTTCAATTTCTGAAAGACTGATAATTGAAACATCATCAACTATTGGGGCAGTGATGTCAGGTTCAACACTATACGCACTGTTTTGTAGCCCAGGAGTTCCACCGTTCGAATTTAAAGATGCTGTCCAATTGGTTTTTCCGCTGCATGGAGTCAACGGGTTAATCAACTCTAGTGCATATCCGCCATCGTCTTTGATGGGGTCATTGTACCAACTTAAAGCGTATGAAAGTTGATCAATAATGACGCTGTCAATTTCTATTGAAATATCGTCACCTGAGTTATTCAAAGCGGGTAAAGAAGAAAGTGGAACAACTCGCCCAAAAGCGCTGAATGAAGCTGTATCTTCTTCATCACAGAGAATAATATATTCCCCGGGAGTAAATACTTCAAACGAGTTGACATTGCTAGAGCTAGAAGCATCTGAAAAAACCAAATTGCTTATGTCTAGAAGCTTATTGCTTGTGTTGTAAAGTTCAATGTATTCCAGCTCTGGAAGACCGAACGAAGGTGTGGGGTCGGCCATAATTTCATTGATCACAATGTCTTTATATGATGCGACACCGAACTCATAAAAAGTAAATTGATCAATTGCATTAACTATAGGGTTCCCGCTGATGTCTGCAACCTGATTGGTGGTAAGTGTAAGTGGGGTTCCAATGGGAAATGACGAGGCAAAGGTCAACTCGACAGTTGTTGATGAAGTGAAAGAAGCTACAGAAGGGTTTCCTATACCGTTGCTTATAGAGTAGTTGCTCAGCGCTTCAGCACTTGTTTGGTCTATCGGCTCATTGAATATGATCTGTAAATCATTTGCATTTGTTGGAATAACACTGATTATTTGAGGCGCCACCACATCTAAATAGGCGTTTCCAGTGACAATAAAATCATCAAAGTAAAATTTGTCTGATCGCGTGCTCGTATAATCGCACAACACACCAAAATATTGAGATGATTGATGTGTTGTGTCTTGCACAGTGCCTTGTGATGCGAAAACAGCGGTCAAACTAGTATCAGCCAAAAGCTCCCAGTTTCCATCCGTATCTCTTGTTGCTCTTACCAAAACTTCAACCGTGGACTCATTCAATAAGTCGTCTACTCCATCTATGATTTCCGTGACGGTTGTTCCTGTTTGTCGGCATAGACTCATCTCGTCTTCGGTATTTCCTAGCTGGATGAAATAGCCATTTAATGCCCCTTCAAAATCACTTTGATCACTCACTAAATATATACGGGCTTTATTGCTTGCAGAAGGGTTGAACTCCAGCCGAACGTAGCACTCCCAGACGCCTGTATCAATGGCAACAGAAGGTGTAAATAGATATGATTTATCAGTAACGGCAGGAGCATCTAAGTGCAATTCATTGCTGGCGTTTACTTCAAAATTGATTTGCTCACCTTGCCATGTTGGGTTATTGGTAAAGTCGCCATCGGTAAACGCATCACTGAATTGACCTAAAACGGACAAAGGAATGAAGAGAAGTAAGGTTAATAAATGCTTCAACTACCGCAGGTTAGACTGATTTGAGCAAATGTAATTATCCTACTTTTGGCCGCGAATTAAGTTAGCGTTAAAATCATGAGAATAGCGGTAGTAGGGGCCACAGGAATGGTTGGCCAAGTGATGTTGAAAGTGCTGGCAGAAAGGAGTTTTCCGATTACAGCATTGTATTTGGTGGCTAGTGAAAAGTCGGTGGGAAAGGAAGTTTCATTTGGCGGAAGTACGCATAAGGTTGTCGGCTTGGCTCAAGCAGTTTCTCTGAAACCGGACATAGCAATTTTCTCAGCAGGTGGCACAACAAGCCTTGAATGGGCGCCAAAGTTTGCGCAGGTAGGCACAACAGTAGTTGATAATTCATCGGCATGGCGCATGAAGGAAGACAAAAAACTGATCGTTCCAGAAATCAATGGTCAACTTTTAACCAAGGACGATAAAATTATCGCGAACCCGAATTGCAGCACCATTCAAATGGTGTTGGCGCTGAAAGAAATTCAAGCCAAATATGGTATTGAGCGATTGGTGATCTCCACTTATCAAAGTGTTTCGGGCACGGGCGTTAAGGCCATCGAGCAACTGCAAAATGAGCGCAATGGAGTTAAAGGGGAAATGGCCTATCCTTATCCTATTGATATGAATTGTATTCCACACGGGGGTGATTTTGACGATGATGGAAATACCAGTGAAGAGATGAAGTTGGTGCATGAAACCCGAAAAATATTAGGAGACGACAGTATTCAAATTACGGCAACAGTAGTCCGAGTTCCGGTAAAAGGAGGGCATAGTGAGGCGATGAACGTTGAAACCAAGAAGCCATTTGAGTTGTCTGATGTGCGTAAAATGATAGGAGGCACACCAGGTGTTGTTGTTCAAGATTTCCCAGAAGCGAACACCTATCCAATGCCGTTGTATGCGGAAGGAAAAGACGCTGTATTTGTTGGTAGAATCAGAAGAGACACATCCAGACCAAATGCTTTAAATATGTGGGTTGTTTCGGACAACCTGAGAAAAGGTGCGGCTACGAATGCCGTGCAGATTGCAGAAATAGTGAAAGGATTATGATGTCGAGAGTTGAACTTAGCGCGCTTCTAATTGTGGTTGTTTCATTTTCTTCCTGCGAACCAATGGGTAATGGCTTGCCTCAAAAGCATGAGCAAATTATTCGCAACCTTCCCACGGAAGATCGACAGTTTTTGCTGAAACCTTTGGAAGCATCTATGGATGACATTCGTGAGATTATTGAAAATGATCAAACCTTATTTGAGTCAGATTATGACGTTGATACTAATGGTATAATGGGCAATGTGCGCTTTAAGCTTTCCGGAAGAGACACTTCAATGATCTATGGAGTTTTGAGGTTGGCACATCGCACAGAGGATCATCAGCTGTTTTGGGACGATAAAGGCGAATTGTTCCTAGCCGAGACAGAGGTTGTATGGAAAAATCCGAGCAATGGGGTAGAAGATAAAAGAGCGTACAAACTTTATTTTGAAGAAGGAAAGGAACTCATTTCTTCTTATGGAAAGGTTTCATTCGATGGAAAGCCCTATGCTGCCTCATGGGTTTCTATTCAACCAACGAAAGAGGAAATCGAATTTGTACTTAGTCATGATTGGCTTTAGAATGCACGGATTGTGATTCTTGAAACAACCACAAATCGCACATTTGTGGGTTGGTGATCTAACCGTTATGCGAAATTCACGGGTTTCGATTATTCTCTAAATTTATTTGAATACATTTGATCACAAGCGTTATGAAAAACTTCACGCTTTTTCAGTTGTTTCTAAAAGCTTCAATTTGAACTAAATCAACTCTGAACATGATCATGTGTCGCAAATCGATACTGTTTTTTCTTACTCTGATTTATAGTTTATCGCTTTTTGCGCAGCGAGCTCCTATTGTTATCCCGCCAGATTTTGATGTTACTGACCCTGCCAACCGCGGAAAATATGAGCAATATCTAGAAAACCATCCTTTTGCTAATAGAAAACACTATTCAAAGGCAGAGCTAAAGGCTATACCGAAAGAAGACCGCCCAGATTTGGCTTGGGAACAAGATTTTTTAAGAACCATGGACCCCGCGTTAGGCAGGCCAGCCAACGAACGCTTGATTACGGCTTATAATGCTGTTGACGCATACCAATCTAGCCCTATAGGCATACCAGGTTCGGTGACGATACCGTGGCTAGAGCGCGGCCCAAACAATGTTGGAGGTAGGACTAGAGCCATTGTTTTCGACCCCAATGACCCGACCAACAAGAAGGTTTGGGCAGGCGGGGTAACAGGCGGCTTGTGGTACAATACAGACATCACCAATGCTGCTTCACAATGGCTGGCAGTAAATGATTTTTGGGATAACCTTGCCGTCACGGCCATCGCGTTTGACCCTAACGATAGTCAGACCATCTACGTTGGAACTGGTGAAGGATTTGGTACTGGAAGTAGCCGAGGAGCTGGGGTGTGGAAAAGCACCAATGGAGGAACATCTTTCAGCCAACTTACAGCCACCGATGACTATTATTACGTGAACGACCTAGTAGTGAGAGATGAAGGGGGAAACAGCGTTTTGTATGTTGCTGTAAGTGAATTGTTTTACCAAGGAGCGTGGCAAGGTGTCGCGACATTTTTTCAAGGCATGTTCAGGTCGACCAATGGCGGAACCTCATTTACTCAAGTGATGCCGACTTCTGGATCGCCTGGTGTTTTTTACACGCCAGCAGATATTGAGATCGCTGCGAACAACCGGATTTGGGTAGGAACAAGAGCGAATTCTTATGGCCAAGGAGGTGGAGCCATATTGTATTCTGACAATGGAACGACATGGACCGTGGCTACAACTCGTGGAAGTAACAGGCGTGTAGAGGTCGCTTGTGCACCCACTGATAGCAATGTAGTATATGCAATTGTAGAAGCCTCAAGCCAAGTAGATGAAATCATCAAAACGACCAATGGAGGAACCACATGGACAAGTTCATCTACATCGGTCGCTATTACAGAGCCCGCAGATGCTGACAATGGAATACCCAATACTGATTTTACTCGAGGGCAAGCTTGGTATGATCTTATTTGCGCTGTTGACCCAACGGATGCCAACACGCTTTATGTTGGCGGGATTGATCTGTTCAGATCGTCAAACGCTGGATTGACTTGGTCTCAAATATCAAAGTGGAGTAATAACAACAATTTGGCGGCATTGACATGCCCTCTGGTTCATGCAGATCAACATGCGTTTGTATTTAGGCCAGGTGCGGCAAATGAGGCCATTATTGGAAATGATGGCGGGGTTTATTATGCGTCTTCACTTTCTACAGCGGCCACATCGCCAACTGCAATATCGAAGCGTGTGTCGTTTTACAATGTAACACAATACTACGCTTGTGCTATGAGTCCAAATCTCGGGTCAAACGTGTTTTTAGCTGGATCGCAGGACAATGGTACTCAGAGATATACTTCGATTGGCGTTAATGCGACTACACAAGTTTTTGGTGGGGATGGGGCTTATTGTTTCATAGATCAAACCGATGCGAATAAAGCAATCGCCTCCTATGTTTACAATAGCTACTATTATTCTACCAACGGAGGAGCTTCTTTTACATCTACCTTAATTGCAGATCAAGCGACAGGGTCTTTCATTAATCCAGCTGACTACGATGACAATCAGGATATTCTGTATTCCTGCAAGGATGTTAACTCGATTTATCGCATAAGTGGAATTGGCACATCGCCTGTAACGTCAACCGTAACCATAAGCGGTATGACCTCAAAAGCCACGAACATAAAAGTGTCACCCTATACAACGGCTTCTTCAAAACTGTTTATCGGAACTGGTGGAGGCAATTTATATAGGGTTACGAGTGCGAATACATCAATTACTCCTACTACGCTAAATATAGCAGGTCCATCTTTTCCGAACGCGTCCATTTCATCCATTGAGTTTGGAGCAACAGAAAGCGAAATCATAGTAACTTTCTTCAATTACGGTGTAAACAGCGTGTGGTATACATCCAATGGTGGCACCACCTGGGTCTCAAAAGAAGGAGATTTGCCAGACATGCCCATACGCTGGTCAATGATGAACCCAGCGGATAATAATGAAGTAATTCTTGCGACTGAAGTTGGTGTTTGGTCTACCAGTAATTTTCAGGGTATCAGCCCAACCTGGAATCCATCAAACTCTGGTTTGGCAAATGTCCGGGTAGATATGTTGCAAATGCGTTCAAGCGACTCAGAAGTAATTGCAGCTACGCACGGTCGAGGTTTGTTTTCTTCTTCTTATCTCGCTTCGGGATGCTCCTATCCAACCAGCTTAGCTGCAGGTAATATTGGAGCGAGTTCTGCAGATCTTTCGTGGACTGCCGGATCAACAGAAACGGCTTGGAACATAGAGTATGGCTTGTCTGGGTTTACTCAAGGCACGGGCACCACAGTATCAACAACGTCTAACCCATACAGCCTTTCGGGCCTAGCGACTGGATTTACTTATGATTTTTATGTTCAGGCAGATTGCGGAGCAGGGTCTACCAGTGCTTGGGTGGGTCCGTTTTCGTTTACTACGGTTTGTGGTCCTATTACCACCTTCCCTTACACGATGGATTTTGAATCTGGATCGCCATGTTGGACGGTGATCAATGGTGGCGATGCCAACACCTGGGTGTTGAGCTCAGGACAAGGAGTGGGCGGAGGTTTCAGCGCGAATATTACGTACAGCATAACAGCCCATGACGATCATCTAGTTACGCCTCAATTTACGGTGACCAATGGCGTATCAAACCGATTTAACTTTTCAGCAAAAAATCAGAGCTTAGCCTACCCTGAGGATTTTGATGTTTACGTTTCAACATCTGGAAATGCCGCTGTTAATTTTACGAATATTATTGCTCAGGATGTATTTCCATCAACCGGAAGCTATTCCGATTACTCTTATGATTTATCCGCTTTCGATGGCCAAGCGATTTATGTTTCTATCTATTCTAATACCACAGACGAATGGCTGCTTTACATTGATGATGTGGTCATAGATGCTCCCTGTTCTATTGTAAACACAAGTATTCCAGTAACCGCTTGTGATAGTTACTTATGGAGCAATACCGGGTTGACGTACACTTCGAGCGGGAATTACTCAGACACTAACACCTCAGCCGCTGGTTGTGATTCCATAGTCACCTTAAACTTGACCATCAATAACAGCAACTCGGGAGCAGATACGGTGTCCGCATGCAGCACTTATACATGGTCAGCCAACAGCATTGTCTATACATCCTCTGGGATTTACACAGCTACTGTAACGAATGCGTCAGGCTGCGACTCGGTGGCAACCCTCAACCTAACAATCAATAGCGCACTTTCGAGTGCAGATACAGTTGAAGCTTGTGACTCCTTCACTTGGCCATTAACTAGTAGTACTTATTTAGCTTCAGGGTTATACACCACTACCGTAACAAGTTCGAGCGGTTGTGATTCCGTTGTTACATTAGACCTCACCATCAGCAGCAGCACTTCGGGTTCTGAAACCGTTACAGCTTGTGGTTCTTATACTTGGCCTGCAAATAGCACGGCTTATACCTCTTCAGGAATTTATACAACCACGGTAACAAATTCGTCAGGTTGTGATTCAGTAGTTACCTTGAATCTAACAATAATTACCAATACGTTATCCTTGAGTACGGTTCCTACAGCCGCGACTTGTAATGGAGGTGCCGATGGTGCAATAGACTTGACCGTATCAGGTGGTAGTGCTCCCTTTAGTTTCAGCTGGAGCAGTGGCCAAAGCACTGAAGATATCACTAATGTGGGCGCAGGTGCATACGGGGTTACGGTTACAGATAATGCCGGGTGTACTGATTCGGCAAACGAAACAATTTCGCAACCAGCCCTTTTAGATGGGGGAATAATTTCTACGAACTAATGATCAAAAAACGACTTATTTTAAATCTGATTAAGACGGTCCTTCTGCTGGTGTTTCTTGCTCCAATGACAATGAATGCTCAAACAATCGATAGCGTCTGTTTCAACGGAATTCCAGATACACTTACAAGTACAGCACCTGCAACGGGAGGTGACGGGGCGTTTACTTATGAATGGCAAGATTCTGTATCTGGAGGTGTCTGGACAGCAATTGCTGCTTCAAATACGTTGGACTTTCAGCCGAGCGCCTTAACTCAATCTACTTTTTTCAGAAGAAAAGTAACTTCTACCAGTTGCGGAACCGCGTATTCAAACTCAGTTCAAATTCATGTTTTTGACGTGTTTGATTCCACTTCGACATCTGTTACAAATATTGCTTGTAATGGCGCTAGTACCGGATCGATTTCCTTGATAATGACTGGAGGTAATACACCTTACTCTTATGCCTGGTCTAACGGAGGAAGCACTGCTTCGATAACAGGATTGGCAGCGGGCGCGTATTCAGTAACTGTGACGGATGCGGCTGGATGCGGGACATTAAACTACTCATTTACCATTAGCGAACCAACGGCATTGGTTGCATCAATTGGATCAACGGCTAATGTTTCTTGCAACGGAGATAATACAGGTTCAGCTTCTGCTAGTGCAACAGGAGGAATAGGACCATATACCTATGCTTGGAGCAATGGCGCAACAACGGCATCAAATACAGGTTTGATGGCTGGAACTTATACAGTGACTGTTACGGATGCTTCGGGTTGCACGGATACTGAAATCGTAACAATCACCGAACCTACTGCCCTAGTCGCTTCCGTTGGTTCATCCACTAATGTTCTTTGCAATAGTGGTTCTAATGGATCGGCAACAGCAACCGCTTCAGGAGGAACAGCGGCTTATACTTTTCTGTGGAGTAATGGTTCGTCCACCGCAACAGTAACAGGGTTGTCGGCCGGAACATATACGGTAACAGTAACGGATGCAAATGGGTGCACAGATACTGATATCGTGACTATTTCAGAGCCTGCGGCTTTGGTAGCTAATGTTACTTCATCAAACAACGCCTCATGTAATGGTTCAAATGATGGGGCAGCCACAGCATCAGCTGCTGGAGGAACCGCACCTTACTCCTTTTCATGGAGTAATGGAGCAAGTACGGCAGGGGCAACAGGTCTTATAGCTGGTAGTTATACCGTTACTGTTACAGACGCTAATGGATGCACAGATACTGATGTAGTTAATATTACAGAGCCCGCTATTTTAGTGGCTTCAATATCTGGGAACGTCAATGTTTCGTGTAATGGAGGCGCTAACGGATCGCTCACTGCTTCAGCAACAGGTGGCACAACAGCATATACGTACTTATGGAGTGATGGATCAACCGCGGCAACGGCCTCAGGATTATCTGCCGGAACTTATACAGTGACCATTACAGACGCAAATGGATGTTCGGATACTGAGAGCGCTATCGTAACTGAACCAACTCTTCTTCTTTTAAGCACATCAGCTGTAAATGTTACATGCAATGGTGGCTTAGATGGTGCGATTGATCTTACTGTTTCTGGTGGAACGACATCGTATACCTTCAGTTGGAGTAGTGGCGCGGTAACTGAGGATATCAATTCAATTGCGGCAGGCACATACACGGTGACTGTAACCGATGCGAATGGGTGCAGTGACAATACATCAGAAACATTAAGCGAGCCAGCAGTTCTTACCGGGGGATCAATTATTATTGGAAACTAGAATGTTAAAAAGAAGCAACATAAGAGGATTAATTTTGGCTGTTTTTGGAGTTCTATGGTTTGCTGTGGACGTTCAAGCTCAGGTTGTTGATACAATATGTTTTAATGCTACGCCCCCAGCATTTTTGAATAACTCTTTGCCAGATGGCTCTAATGGGATATATACTTATGAGTGGCAAGATTCAACCGCCTCAGGTTCTTGGCAGATGGCTCAAGGTTTAAATACAGATACCTCATATCAATCAGGTGCATTAACAGAAGACACCTATTTTAGAAGGAAGTCTGTTTCGTTGGTGTGCGGAGAAGAAGCGTATTCTAATGAGATAGCGATCATGGTTTATGACAAGCTAGACACTTCTCAAGTTGACATTGAAAACACCACGTGCCCCGAAAGAAAAGATGGTTCACTGAGCCTTTCTGTAATTGGAGGTGCGGGGAATTACTCTTATGCTTGGAGCAATGGTGATAGTTTATCTAGCATCAGCGAACTTGCTGCAGGAGATTACGAACTCACAGTGACTGATCAAGCAGGCTGTTCTTTTACATCTTCATTTGAGGTGCAGTCAAATAATGAAAGTCCTATAATGTCATTTGAAGAGGACACAGTGTTTGTTTGGAGCTCTCCTGTAATTGGCTCTCCAGGGTCGTATAATCAATACTTATGGTCAACAGGTTCAACAGACTCAACCACTGCGGTTGATGCCTCTGGAAGCTATACCTTGACTGTATTTAATGAGGCAGGGTGTTCATTTAGTGATACAGTATTTGCAGTGTTGATTTTAGGCCGAGAGAACCCGGAGTCTGTGAGCCTAAAAATATTCCCAAACCCCACGCGTGATTTCTTGAACATCCAGCTAAGTAATAACGAGGTGCCAGAAAGGTTGTTACTCTGCGATTTGGCGGGTAATATGGTTATAGAAAAAGAAAATGTAGATAAGCTAAATGTGATGACAATAGCTGCTGGCACGTATACACTGTCCATCGAAGTTCAAGGTTCCACCTTCCTGAAAAGAGTAGTGGTCCAATAGACTTGAGTTAGCGCTTCAAGCTGCGCTCAAAAATGAATGGCCCAAACGGAAGCAGCGCAGCTATAAACCCATAGATGACTCTGAGGAAGTCCCATTTCAGCAGGTAGGCCACATAAAGCATTTGGGCTATATAGGCCATAAATAACAGCCCATGTGCCCAACCCACATACTTCACCATTAAAGGCATGTCTGCCATGTATTTTAAAGGCATCGCGATAAAAACTAAGAGAAGAAAAGAGACTCCCTCGGCACGGCTTATGGAAATGAAACGGTTGAGTTGGATGGTGTTTTTCTTTTCTGCGCTCATGCCGCGAATGTAGTTGCAGATCTCAAACGAACAATTCAAAGGATTAAATCTTTACATTTCTACACTAAACATTGAATCTATGTTAAAGTCGATACTTACTCTTTGTTTCTCTTTTACTGCTATTGCGGCTACTTGTCAAACAAACATTAAGCTAACCAATTCAGTAGTTTCAGATATTCTTAAAGGAAACTATGTTTACGAGGTTTATGAACCTTCTGCAGCATTTAATGACCCTCATGCCATAGCTGCTGAGCTTTCTGATAGAATTAGGCCTGACTCTTTGCACAGCTATTTGAAAAAGATGAGTGCTTTTGAAACCAGAAACACAGGCTCTGATACTGTTTCTGACACACGCGGAATGGGAGCAGCAAGAAGATGGGCGCATCAAATGTTTGAGAAGTTCAGTGCAGAGAATGAGAATAGATTGGAAGTTTCATTTCTTCAATTCGACCTCAACATATGCGGTGTTTCCCAACACAAAAATGTTGTAGCTGTATTACCTGGAAAGCAAACTCAGGATTTTGATGGCAGTCAAACGGGGGTAGTCCTCATTGAAGGACATTTAGACAGCCGATGCAATACGTCATGCGATACAAATTGCCTTGCTGAGGGTATGGAAGACAACGGCAGCGGCAGCGCCTTGGTTGTGGAGTTGGCGCGTGTACTGGCGAAGTATGAGTATAATCGAACAATAGTTTTCATGCTTACTACGGGTGAAGAACAAGGATTGCATGGTGCCGAGGCCATGGCCAAGTATTGTGGGGACAACAATATTCCTATTGCTGCGGTTTTGAATAATGATGTTATCGGAGGAGTTATATGCGGAGAAACGAGCTCTCCACCTTCTTGCCCTAGCGAGAATGATGTGGACAGCACTCAGGTAAGACTTTTTTCACGAGGTAGTTTTGACTCACCAAGTAAGCAATTGTCGCGTTATATCAAGTTGCAATATGAGGAGGAGTTGAAAGAGCATGTTGATGTTCCTCATTTATTAACCATAATGTCTGCTGAAGATAGAACGGGTAGAGGAGGAGATCACATTCCGTTTCGCGCTGCGGGTTACCCTGCAATGCGCTTTACTTCAGCTAACGAGCATGGAGATGCTTCTAATGGTCCTAACTATGAGGACAGACAACACACGAGTGATGATGTTTTAGGATTGGATATTGACAATGATGGTCAATTAGACAGCTTCTTTGTTGACTTTAATTATCTCGCAAGAAATGCGGCAATCAATGCGAATGCGGCTACGATGATAGCCCAGAATGTTTGTTCAGATATTGGGTTTGAAGTTGAACAAAGAACATGGAGCAAGGCGCGGGTCAATATTGGAGGAGATTTCTGTGCATCTCCACCATTCAGACTTGCTTACCGAACGGAAACGAACGATTGGGACACGGTGATTACCGTTACCGAGAATATGTCTGAGGTGGAAATTATCCCAGGATTCAATCATTTCTTTTCGGTTGCCAGGGTCAATGAGGATGGAATTGAAAGCTTATTCTCAGGAGAACAATTCATTCAGATCTTGGGTGCGGATGAGCCGGAGGAAAAAAAGGGCATTGAATTATTACAAAATAAGCCGAACCCATTTGATGAAAGCACCATGATCAGTTTTATCGTTCATGATCGACCTCAAAGTGATATGGCCTTGATTACAATAACTGATGTTCAAGGTCAAATAGTTCATCAAGTGTCTTCACCGATCAAAATTGGGATTAATGAAATTCTATATGACCACGGGTATGGAAAAGTAGGAACGTATTTCTACAACCTAATCATTGATGGAATAAAGATAGATACGAAGAAGATGGTTTTTGTCGCTTACTAAGCCTCAGCAGAAGTTTGTTCGTCTGCTTTTTTCTCTTCAGGGAAATAGCGCTTTTGGAAAACTACAATCATGCTGATTCCTGTTGTAATTGCTGTGTCTGCAATATTAAATACAGGTCTGAAGAACATAAATCGCTCTCCGCCCCATAATGGAAACCAATCAGGAAAATTACCTGAAATAAGCGGAAAATATAACATGTCCACAACTCGTCCGAAAAGGAAAGGAGCATAACCGCCTTCTTCAGGCATAAACTCAGCGATTTGATGATAGCTGTCGTTAAAAATTATTCCGTAAAACATAGAGTCCAGGATGTTTCCTAGAGCTCCAGCAAAAATCAAAGAGCCCGCAACAATAAGCCCTGTTTTCGCACCATGATTGGCTGTTCTAAAAAGATAGTATCCAATGAAAGAAACAGCAATAATCCTAAATACGGAAAGTGCAATTTTACCCATGTCACCGCCAAATTCCATACCGAAGGCCATGCCATTGTTTTCGGTAAAGTGGATGATGAACCAATTACCAAATACAGCAAACTCTTGGCCCAAATACATATTTGATTTGATCCAAAGCTTAACTGCTTGGTCGGCAATCAATACTGCTAAAGAGATGAAAAGGGCTTTTTTCAAAAGCTCCTGCTTTTTAAGGGTTAATTAAGGCTGCATATTTTTTGCTTCGATGCTCAACGTAGCGTGAGGCACAATGCGTAAACGCTCTTTTGAGATCAACTTACCCGTTTGGCGACAAATGCCATAGGTCTTATTCTCAATGCGTACTAAAGCGTCATTCAAATGCTTGATGAACTTTTCTTGACGGGCTGCTAATTGTGAAGTTTCCTCTCTTGAAAGCACATCAGAACCATCTTCAATCAACTTAAACGTTGGAGAGGTGTCATCCGTTCCATTATTGTCTCTCAGCGACATGGTAGAATTCAATAGATCAAGATCCTTTTTCGCCTCTACCAATTTCGCATTTATTATCTCTCGGAATTCTTGCAACTCCGAATCTGAATATCTTGTTTTTTCTGAATCTGCCATAGCTTCTTCTTATTATACTTTCTGTAAATAAATCTTAGTAGAGACACCGTCTTCTACCTCAACGTTTATTGCTTTGTCATTTGTGATGGCCTCTTCTAGCGAAAGCTTGGAGGCAAGCGTTTCATCGCAAATATAATTTTTATTGGATTCGACAGCACGTGTTACATCCGCTTGCTTTTCAACCATTAAAATGATTTTGTCAGTAACGTCTAAACCGCTCTCTTTTCGCATGTTCTGGATTCGATTTACCAATTCACGGGCAATTCCTTCTGACCGAAGTTCCTCGCTAATGGTAATGTCTAATGCAACAGTGACGGATCCTTCGCTAGCCACACTCCATCCTGGAATATCTTTAGTGCTTATTTCAACATCATTTTTGATTAAGACGAATGACTCACCATTAAGGTCAAGATTAATGCTTCCTTGAGTTTCCAGAATCTCAATTTCTTCTTGTCCAAACTGCGCAACCTTGCCGGCTAGCACTTTCATGTTTTTACCCACTTTAGGGCCTAACGCTTTAAAATTTGGCTTGATGCTTTTAACAAAGACACCATCGTCTTTGATGTACTGAAGCTCTTTCACGTTGATTTCACTCAATATCAAATCTTCAACTTGCTTGAGGTGCTTTTCAAATTCAGCATTGATAACTGGAACCATGATTTTTTGAAGCGGTTGACGCACTCTGATGTTTTCTTTCTTGCGCAATGAAAGCGCTAGTGAAGAGGCGGTTTGAGCTAAAGCCATGCGTTGCTCTAAATCGTTATCAATTTCAGCCACATTGATCACTGGCCATTCTGAAATGTGCACGGAGCTAGCATCATCGTTTCCTGTGATATCATTCAAATCACAGAATAATGAATCAGAATAAAACGGTGCGATTGGCGCACTCAATTTTGCTACAGAAACCAAACAACGGTAAAGTGTTTGGTAGGCCGAGATTTTGTCTTCAGAGTAGTCGCCTTTCCAGAAACGCCTTCTGCACAAACGCACATACCAGTTACTCAATTCATCTACCACAAAATCTTGAATTGCTCGCCCTGCGCGAGTTGGCTCATAGCTGTCGAATGCATTTTCAACTTCCTTCACTAAGCTGTTTAGCCTTGAGATTACCCAACGGTCAATTTCAGGACGGTTCGCTAATGGGATTTCTTCCTCAGCATGAGTGAAATTGTCAACGTTAGCATAGAGCGCAAAGAACGAATAACTGTTGTGCAATGCTCTGAAATACTTACGCTGAACCTCGGTGATGCCGTCCAAGTCAAACTTTAGATTATCCCAAGGCATGGCATTGGTTATCATATACCATCGGGTGGCATCTGGGCCGAATTTCCCAAGCGTTTCAAACGGATCAACACCATTGCCCAATCGTTTAGACATCTTCTGTCCGTTCTTGTCTAATACAAGACCATTGCTCACTACGTTTTTAAACGCAACTGAACCTTTGATCATAGATGAAATGGCGTGTAGCGTATAGAACCAACCGCGAGTTTGGTCTACTCCTTCAGCGATGAAATCTGCCGGAAATGCCAGGCCATTGTCAACCATCTCTTTGTTCTCAAAAGGATAGTGCCACTGTGCATATGGCATTGCGCCACTGTCAAACCAAACATCGATCAGGTCTAACTCGCGCGCTAGCACAAGACCATTTCTAAAGAATATGACGAAATCGACCATCGGACGATGCAAGTCGATTATTTCCTCTGGAAGCGAGGCGAATGTTTTGATTTTACGAGATCGAATAAGGTCGTTCCAAATGTTGTTGACGTTTTCGCCTGCTAATCGTTTTTCGCCTAAGTACTTGAGTAATGATTGGCCATCGAAACGATTTCCAGCTTCGTCTAAGCACTCTTCAGAAATATAATAAGCGTTCTTTTCGGTGAAGTCATTGATTGCGCCAACGCATTCTTCCACTAATGGACCATAAGGCCCTGTTCGCCAAATAGGAAGTGGCGTTCCCCAATATCTGGAGCGGCTCAAGTTCCAATCGTTTACGTTTTCTAGCCAATTTCCAAATCGTCCTGTTCCTGTGCTCTCTGGTTTCCAGTTGATGGTGTTGTTCAATGCAATCATCTTCTCACGTGCCGATGATGCTTTGATGAACCAAGAGTCCAATGGGTAGTATAAAATCGGCTTGTCTGTTCTCCAGCAATGTGGATAATTGTGCTGATACTTCTCCACTTTGAAGGCCTTTCCTTCCAGCTTTAATTTCAAAGCGATGCGCTCATCCACACTTAAGTAATTACTCAAGTTAGGGATGTGTTCTTTCAAGCTCACCTTTTGCTTTTCGAAAGCAGCTTCACGATCAGTATCGCTCAAGTACTCTGCTTTCACAGGTTCTCCCGCTAATCCCCAAACATCGTCTTTCACTGCCATTACAAAACGCCCTTGCATATCAACCAACGGCACTGGATCTCCAGTTTCGTTTTCGACTAGCATGGGAGGAACGCCAGCCGCCTTTGCGACCTGCATGTCATCTGCACCAAAGGTTGGAGCAGTATGCACGATTCCAGTTCCGTCTTCAGTCGTTACAAAATCTCCAGCTATTACTTGAAACGCATTGTCAGCACCTCTCATTGGTTGTGCATATGGCAATAGCTGCTCGTATCGTGAACCAACCAACTCAGCACCCTTGAATGAAGCTAACACTCGGTAAGGTAATAATTTATCGGATGGAGAATAAGCCATTTCAGCCTCTAAGCCTTCTGTTTTGAAGTATTTAGAAACCAAGTTATCCGCGAGAATTACTTTTTGAGCTTCTGCGGTGTATGGGTTGAAAGTGTCAACTAAAACATAGTCAATCTTTGCACCAACAGTAAGTGCTGTATTTGATGGTAACGTCCAAGGTGTGGTCGTCCATGCCATGAAGAACGCGCTTCCATTATCAGCGGCATCGCTCACAAACTGCAACGGGCTGCTTGTCACTTTAAACAATGCGGTTGCGCTCGTATCCTTAACGTCTTTATACGTTCCGGGCAAGTTCAACTCATGTGAGCTCAGTCCTGTTCCCGCAGCAGGAGAATAAGGCTGAATGGTGTAGCCTTTGTAGAGCATGTTTTTCTCATATAACTGACCCAGCAGCCACCAAACGCTCTCGATATAGTTGTTTTCATAAGTTACATAAGGGTCGCTCATGTCAACCCAATAACCCATTTTTTCTGTGAGGTCATTCCACACATCGGTATAACGCATCACTGCTTCGCGGCATGCTTTGTTGTATTCTTCGATGCTGATTTTCTTGCCAATATCTTCTTTAGTAATCCCGAGTTCTTTTTCCACGCCCAATTCAACTGGTAATCCGTGTGTGTCCCAACCAGCTTTTCGGTTTACTTGAAAACCTCGCTGGGTCTTGTATCGGCAAAACAAATCTTTAATGGTTCGGCCCATCACATGATGGATTCCGGGCATACCATTGGCTGAGGGTGGGCCTTCGTAAAACACGAAGCTAGGGCCACCCTCGCGGGTAGAAATACTCGCCTCAAACGTTTTCTCGTTTTTCCACTTCTCTAGCACCTGCTCGGCAATGTTCGGCAGGTTAAGCCCATCATGTTCTTTAAATCCTTTCATGTCAACGTTCTAGCCTGTTCTTACAAAAGGCGGCAAAGGTAAAATCTAGATTCGACTTAAGCGTTGAAAAGAATGGCGAAAAGAGGAGCATTCATAGTGACGTATTTTGATGAAGTAATGCGTCAAAAAAAGACGTGTTGAAGCCAATTAATTCTCAAGTTTGTTTTAGCTATGAAACATTATCTGCTGTTTATCATCACACTGCTGTTTCCATTCTGCAGTGTGTTTTCCCAAATTGAATCTGAAAATGACAGTATGGTTGTGCAGTCTGACATGATTAGAAGCTATTCTTTTACCTCAACTGGAGCTGATAGCCGGTCGTTTTTTTATTGGCACAGCTACAAAAACGCTTCAGAGAGCGACTATAAGTGGGTAGGAATTTATGGAGGCAACTTAAGACGCGATTTCAACTTTGACCCTGAGAGTAAGAAATACATGAATCGCTTCAGAAATTGGGCCATTGCAAAGCAAGTTTCTTTGGGGGTTGCGCTCCCTCTGTTTGGTGTTTTTGCCTACAATGCTTGGACGAATGATGATATTTCTTCACCTTCACAAATCGCTTTGGTAGTGGCAGGAGCTGTGCCGACTACCATGTACATCATCATTCCTTATTTCAAGAAGAACGCATTGAAAAAGGCAGCCATTAATTATAACCGGAATAGGTTGCGTTAGGCTGTGTTAAATCCAGAATTGTCACAATTAATTGTGCCTCCAAAGAATGAGCGCCCTCTTGACCCTTTTTGTTCGATAAAATATGCGGTCAATTAAGCAGAAGCCAGCTTTGACCTAGTGTTTTCAGAAGGTTTCAATTTACTCGATCGTAGCAATACACTTCAATTCAATAGCAATAGGAGTAGGTAATGAGTTGATTTCAACCGTAGTTCTGCACGGCTGAGCGTCTTTGAAATACTCTGCATAAACCCGGTTATATGTGGCGAAATCGCGGTTCATGTTTACCAGAAAGACAGTAACATCTACTAAATTATTCCAAGAACTTCCAGAAGCCTCTAAAACCGAACGAACATTGTCGAAAACAGACCGGCATTGCGCCTCAAAATCAAATTCTAGAAAGTTGCCATTGTGATCGAGCTTCAACCCAGGAACACCGCTGTCGTTGGCATCAGAGCCTGCAGTGCGCGGACCAACACCCGATAAGAAGAGCAAGTTTCCAACGCGTCTGGCGTGGGGATATGAACCAACTGGTTTTGGGGCTTTGTCTGCATTGATCTTGTCGCTCATGGTTTCTATTTTAGACTACAAAAAAAGCAAAGAATTGCGGTTAAAGGAAAATTGTCTTGTTTCTTAGGTTCAGAATGCCCTATATCAACTTCACAACCTCCGTCTCTAAAACGCCAAAAACGGAATCCTTCTTTTTAGGCTTAATCTTCATCAGCCCTGTTAAAGCACCAAAAGCAGGCATGATTAAATGTTGATTTTGAAGGTGAAAGCATGGAACCATTAATGATTGACGCCCTTTTCCTCTGAGCAGAGCGCCAGGATGGATGTGACCGTGTATGTTGATTTGGTCATTTTCTAATTCTGCCGCTGGTTCGTGCGTGAGAAAGAACGGCCCAATCGATAGTGTTTCAAAAATCTGTAGGTCCAATGAGCGATAGTTAGAACCAGAAAGAATATCGTGGTTACCAATAACCAATAGAAATTCAATCTTAGGAAATTGACTCGTAATCATTCCAAACTCTTCCATTTCAGAATTGAGCGCACTGTGAAAAAGATCGCCCAAAATGATCAGTCGATTTGGTTGTTCAGCATTGATCAAGTTGAGCAATGCAGATTGATCTGTAAAACGAGCAGAAGGAGGAATAGGAAGTCCTGCCTTTCTGAAATGCATAGTTTTACCCAAGTGTAGGTCAGCGATGATGAGGTCATCATTCATCCTCATCCAACGATTTCCGAAGGTAACCGAAGTTTCAGCAATTACAGCAGTTAGAGGATTAAAAGACATTGAGTTTAAGGAATGTAGACGATGAATTCACTTCCCTTGTTTAGGATGCTTTTTACGGAGATTTTTCCACCTAATTTTTCCACCAAAAGCTTCACTAATGATAGTCCTAAACCATTTGATTTAGCGCTTACCAATCCGGCTGGGGCGCGGAAAAAGCGTTCGAAAATGCGATCCAAACTCTCCGGCTTTATGCCTGTTCCTTGGTCTTCGATGGAGATCCGGGTACTGCCTGATTGTGAAATGGTGATAAAAATGCTGCCTTTGTCTGGAGAAAACTTGACTGCGTTAGAAATGAGGTTCAAAAGAATGTGACGGACAAACGAAGGCACACTGTTCGCACTAATATCTTGTTTATCGTTGAAGTGAACTTGTATTTTTCGTTTACTGAGTTCGTTTTCAAAGTGAGCCAGCACTTCTTTGATTGCAACTGTAAGATCGAACACTTCTTTTTTAGGAAGTTCATTTTTTTCTTCCAACTCTCTCAAGGCATTAAATTCTGAGATAAAACCTAGTGCGCCATTCACTGAACGTTGGATCATTGATTTCATTTTGGCTTTTTCAGCTGAGGTTTCAGCCTCTGATTCAAGCGCAAGCAATTGTGCGCTATTCATTAACGGACTTTTTAAATCATGAGTAACAATATTGAACAACGAGTTCTGTTCGTTGAGCAGCTGATTTAGGTTTTCGTTAGTGTGCAATAGAGCTAAATTTTTTGTTTCCAGTTTGGCGGAGAAAGCGTGTTTAATTCTGTTGCTTCTAAAGAGTGTGAATCCAATACTGAAAGCTGCTAATAAGAGCAGGGTTATAAAAGCAAATAACCATCGTCCTCGTTTCAGCTCAGCAAGGTTCGCTTCATTTTGTGCCTTCAAAACACTGTTTTCAAGCTCTTTCTCTCTAAGCGCATGCATTTGCTCAATACGAGCCACTTCCGCTATATTGTCTTCATTCAGTAGGTTTTCTTGCAGCTCTCTAGAATCTTCTAAGTAAATATAGGCGCTGTCAAATAGATTGTTTGCCTCATATAATCGCGCAATTGTGAGTTTAAAATCTCTTATGTAATAAGGAGAGTCAGACTCATCAATGAGTTTTAATGCGCGCAAGCAATAGTCAAGACCAATCTTATATTCTTTTAAGAAATAATAGGTCTCACCGACATCATTTAAGGTATATGCTAAGCTTCTTTTATTCCCAAGTTCTTCCTTGATGGTAAGGGATTGAATATAGAAGTCAAGCGCTCGATCATAGTCTTTTTCTTCTTTAGCGGAGAAACCAGCGTTGGTCAACAAGATAGCTTGACCAAATTTTTGTCCTGTTTTTACCGCAACATCATACCCGAATTTTAAGGCCTCTTGAGCCTCCTCGAATCGTTTGAGTTTGGTAAGGGCGATTCCTTTATTACTGGAAATCATGCCAAGTAAGAAAGAATCTTTTTGGGCTTTTGCGGAAGATAATCCTCGATCATAATATGAGATCGCTGACTCAAAATCGTTCATGGTCCGATATGTTTCACCTACCGTGTTTAGCGCCTGAGGTAGAAAAGAGGTGTCTTGTGCAAACTTCAGGCAGTCAATAGCTAAAAGGGAATATTCAAGCGCTCGTTCAATTGACCCCATCTCATGATAGTTAGAGCTGAGAGAAATGAGCACATGGGCTTTAATTTCGGGGTATTGTTCGGCATTGATTTCATCAGAAAGTTGTGATAGCACAAGAACTCCTTTAGCTACTTGGTCATGCGCAACATACCACCGGGCCATGTTATACTTGCCTTTATAAATAAGCTGGGTCTTTTCCTTCCAGTCTAGTTTTACTTGCAACGCTCTAAGGTGAAAAGAGGCAAAATCTGCAGAATCGGCATATCGAAGTGATTTATAAGCGCTGTCGAGTGCTTCGAGCTGAAGTTCAGATGAGCGGTAATTCAATGATTGAAAAAGGCTGTCAAGGTTGGCGCCTTTTGCGCCAAATTGAGTAAACAAGATTAGAAGGAGAGCAATTTTCTTCATCTGCCCAAATATCTACCTTCTTACTTCGCCATCAAAGCTGAATTTTCATCTTTTTGATTCTGTCCTGCAAGCTTTCAGAAGTAAGCTTTTCGCGCAAACGATCAACGATGATTGGGAAGGCAAATGGCGTGAATTTTCCAGGGTTCGTGATAACGATTTCTTGGTTGTTAATCCTATTTAGCGCCTCGCGCATTCTCACTTCCTCCAATTGAAAATCCATCACTTCATCAAAAGACTGTCTCAAAAGAAGATTGTCTTTTTCATAGTCTTGAAATACGCTAAAAAACAGTTGAGAGCTGGCCTGTAAATGACGTTCTTTCTTTTGTTTGTGAGGATATCCCTGGAATACCAGTCCGCTTATACTGGCAATATCTCTGAACCTTCGCTTGGCCATTTCCACTGAGTTAATGCTTGCAAGTATGTCTTCCATCAAGTGGTCGGTTGAAAAAATATTGGTGTCAATGGCGTCTTGCATTGGTATGGGTTGGTCCGAAAGTAATTCGAAGCCATAATCATTCATGGCAATGCTGAATGAAATGGGTTGAAGTAATGAAATCCGGTATGCTATTAATGCTCCTATTCCTTCGTGTACAAATCGTCCTTCGAAGGGGTACATCAATACGTGATATCCATCCTTGCTTTCGTATTGTTCGATCAAAAATTGACCTTCTTTCGGCACGATTGACGTTTCTTGTTGCTGCGCGATCAATGGTTCTAGAAAGAGTATTTCTTCATCTTTAGAGGTTTTCAAAACAGCCTCATTCAGTTTTTTGCGAAGCATTTTAGACATCTGCGAACTCAATGGCATTCTACCGCCCATCCAACTCGGTATTGGTCCGGTTTGCTTATTGGACTTGCGCACCTGTACCGTCATGTCTTTGATGCGAATTAGCTCTAGGCTTCTGCCAGAAAACCAAAAGTTATCACCAGGGTTGAGTTTGGCGACAAAGTATTCTTCGATGTTGCCCAAATATCCACCGCGCTGCATTTTCACTTTTAGCATGGCGTCACTCACTATTGTTCCCATGCTGAGCCTATGTCGCATGGCTACCTTTCGGCTGGTTACTTTATACACCCCTTCTTCAATGACCACCTTATGAAATTCATCGTAGCCTTGAAGTGAATTGCCTCCTTGAACAATAAAACTCAGGCACCATAACCACTCCTCTTCTGAGATGGAATTGTAGCAAAATGTGTTTCTTACTTCTTCGAAGATTTCTTGAGGCAAGAACCCGTCCGAAACTGCCAAGGTCACCAAGTACTGAATGAGCACGTCAAATGAACGGATGAAGGGCAGTCTGCTTTCGGTCAATTCTTTATCCACTGCTTCGCGCAATGCCGCAGCTTCAATCAATTCTAGTGAGTGTGTCGGAAGAAAGTAAATATTGCTCGTTGCACCTGGTTGATGACCACTTCTTCCCGCGCGTTGCATAAAACGTGATACACCTTTTGGCCCGCCTACTTGAATAATAGTCTCAACAGGTCTGAAATCAACACCAAGGTCGAGACTTGAAGTGCAGATGACGACTTTCAACCTTCCATCGTACAATGCATCTTCAACCCAATGCCGTGTTTCTCGGCTCATAGAACCATGGTGCAATGCCACCACACCTGCAAAGTCAGGGGAATGTTCCAATAGTTTTTGATACCAAATTTCAGCCTGACCACGTGTGTTTAAAAAGATCAAAGTGCTTTCGCTGCGCAGTAAAATGGGAATGATCTTTTCAATGAGCCGAATACCTAAATGCCCTGCCCAAGGAAGCGTTTCCAATTCATTAGGAAAAACAGATTTTACGATGTATTTCTTTTTGATTTTACTCTTGACAATGACTTTGGGCCGCGTTTCGTGCCAATTTCCAAGAAGCACTTGTAGTGACTCCTCCATGTTTCCGATGGTGGCAGAAATTCCCCATATCCGTAGTTGAGGAGAAATGCTTTTCAAGCGAGAAAGCGCTAATTCTATCTGCACTCCGCGCTTTGAACCCATCATTTCGTGCCACTCATCCATTACGATTGCCTTCACGTTTTTAAAATAGCTGTCATAGCCTTTTTGGGCGAGTAATAAATGAATAGTCTCAGGGGTGGTTATGAGAATATCTGGAGGCGATTTCTTGAGCTTTGTTTTGTCTTTTGTTGAAGTGTCACCAGTTCGAACAGCCACCTTCACCTCTAAATCCAATCCCTTCGCTGCTTTTTCTGTGGACTGCAAAATCTCTTTTGATAGTGCTCGAATAGGTGTGATCCAAATCGCTTGAAGGCCTTTACCTTTTTCAATGGATTGCAAAATAGGAACCATGAGCGAATAGGTTTTTCCGCTGCCCGTAGGAGCGTTAACTATTCCATTAAAGCCTTCGTTATAATGTTTCCAAGCAGAAGTTTGAAACGGAAAAACCTTCCATCCGTTTGAGGCAAACCAGTTTTCTGCTCTGATTTGGGTCATAGCTCCAGCTCCATAATCATAGCCGTAAGCATCCAAATAAACCCAATGCTAATGCCTAACTGAGACACCTTCTTAATGTCTTTTTTGGTTTGAATCGCGGCAACGACAGATATGATTACAAAAGCACCCACACTTCTGGCAATTAGAATATCGTATAAAGGCAGTTCTTGGAAATATTGCCAAGCGCCAAGCGCCATGATGATGCCCGGAATGACACTCACATATCCTATGACAATATTGATTAAGCGATACATGCCTCAAATGTAAGCCTGACTTTAGGATCAAATGCCGCTAAACTCAAATAATCTGTGTTAACAAAGCGTTGCCAAAAAATGATTTTCAATAATCTTCGTTGGGTCTTATACCTTAATAGCTTTGCATTAAATTAATACGATTGTGTTATGGCTGAAAATCAAAATAAGAAAAGCAGGAATTTAACCGTACTTGTGGTGATGCTTTTGATTACCAACATCGCGACACTCTTTCTTTTTTATAATGAGCGCCAAGAGAACGTTCAACTAGTTACGGATAACACAGACTTGACAACAGAAAAAAGCAATCTAACTATGGAGTTAGAAGATATGCTTGCGCAATATGATTCTGTATCTACGGACAATGAAGACATGCTAGCGCAAATCGCTGAGCAAAAAGAGCAAATTGAAAAGATGCTCAAGGAGGCAGAAAAGCACAAGGATGATGCGTGGATTATTTATAAGTTGAGAAAAGAGGCCTCGACTTTACGAGATGTTATGAAAGATTACCTAGTGACAATTGATTCATTGAATACAGCAAACCAAGAGTTGATCGTTCAAAAAGCTGAGGTAGAAACAAAGCTAAATAAGCAGAAAGAGCAAAACACAGAATTGAGCGACAAAAATGAAAAACTGGCTGAAAAAGTAAAGCTAGGATCTAAGTTGAAGGCGGTTGATTTAGTTTCTTTCGGGCAACGTGTTAAAAACAGCACAGTGCATAGAGAAACTAACCGCGCAAAGAGAACAGATAAGATCAAGACGTGCTTTACAATCGATAAGAACGAGGTAACAAAGCCTGGTAAGAAGATTATTTACTTGCGGATTGTGGGGCCTGATGGAGAGGTGCTCTCCTACGACCAATCAAAAGAATACATGTTTACTTATGATGGCAAAGAAGGCCTTTATTCTCGGAAAGAAGAGATAATGTATGAGGGCGAGGAAACGGACATGTGCCTATATTGGGATATGCTCGGGGATGCTTTGGAAGGAAAATACATCATTGAGATGTATGCTGAAGATTACTTAATGGGAACGACCAGCTTCGAGTTGAAATAGTTTAGAAAAAAGCTCGAGCTTCAACACCACCGGTATGTATTACTCTAAGACCCGGAGACTGACGACCGTTATAGGTGAGGTTGATTTGAAGGTTGTTAGCGAGGGTTCGCTGATATGAAACCCCCCAGGTTCCATTGAGTCCGGGCTGCAACCCATCCAACATTTCAAAGCCTACGGCACTTCCGGCAGCGCCTGAATAGTTGATTTGAACTAAGCTTCCGGTCATCAATAAACTACCCTTCTCAGGTGAGTTAAGGTTAAATTCAAGGGCACTTTGTCTAGCTATTGATTTTTCGCCTCCGGTTAATGCTTCGGGCTCGTTCAATTTATTTTCTTGTTCCTTATAGTTGAAGGTGAAGCTCAGGCGCCATTTAGTTCCTGGCTGAAGCACCAGCTTAGGCTCAATTTGTTGGTAGTGAATATTGAAGTTTCTAGAGCTTAAGATGCCTGCGTCTGACTTAGAGTTTTTTCGACCTCTTTCTCCACGTGATTCAAGTCCTAAAATGGACGTGAAGTTCCATCGGAAGCCTGCGCTTGTTTTTTCATTTTCTCTCGATTCGAAACCACTTGTTAAAAGGTTTCTGGAATCTAAACGCTGATAAGTTAAATCGGCTCCAAAAACGGGGTGAGATTGGTTAAAATAAAAGATGTTTCGCAAATTTGAGTTGGTTGATTGAAGCACAGAATCAGCCAAGTCAAAGAGGAAGGGATTAAATTGATCAATCAAATCCAACGCTAAGTTTTTGCGGTCTGCTGAAAATGAAAACTGATCTGAAAAGTAACTAATGACTTTTCGAGCTCCTTTTTCGTTACGCCATATCGCAGATGGTCGGAAGTAGAGCGATTGCGAAAATTGATTTCTGAAAACCTTGATGTATTCGCTGGTTGGAACAAATACCTTTAAATAATTAGCCGATGCCACTTGGTCTGCCTGAATTGCCAGCTCAAATTCATCCAGCTCTTTTTCGTCATTATTATTATAGTCAATGTGGATGTGTGTTCCTTGTCCAGGAGTCGTTTCTATGTAAACAAACTCCCTCCTATTTTCCAGCCCAGAACCAACTTCATAAAAGGTAGATGAGCTGATAGCACCTTTGAATACGCGAAACTGATACTCAGCACGAGAAAGAAGTGTGTTTTCTTGTTGCTGAGTCGTAAGTTCCTTATTAAGAATGTCCAGCGTTCTGTAATTAACGCGAAAGTTCAGGCTTGAGTTGCGCATTTTGGTCAGGTTCATTTCGTACCCATAAATACGCGCAAATGTTGCCTTACCTAGGTCAGCACTTTCTTTCAGCCAGTCGGTGCGCTCTGAATAAGAAAGCTTGTGTTTGTTTTTGGCGCTGTCTGCTGTTGAAATAGAAGCCTCCCATTCCCACCATTTAAATGATAGGTTGCTAAGTGTATCTGCTCTTGGGTCGTATCGCCTGTTCTCTTCCAAGTCATCTTTAAACCCTAATTGAAGTTTCCAAAATGGGATGGAAACCAACGAATTATGTTGGAAATAATCACTTTTAATGAGATCGCCTTCTTGGTTCGTGAGGCTTGCAGCGTAGTTTCCTTTTAAGTTTTTAAAGTCAGAAGAAACAGACGCTGAATTTTGAATTCCTCGAAAAGACTCGCCTGCCGTAAATGATTTGATGCCATATAAAGCTTTGAAATTTTCCTCGTGTTGAGCTCCAATCTCAGCACCTAAAACATTTTGGTCATCGGGAATCAACAGGTCTCTAATATTCCAATCACGATCAAATTCTACATCTCTGAAGCGTTCAATTTGAGCAAAGTTTTGTTGCAAGAACTCATAATCAACTTTACCCAAGGCGTTCCAATGTTCCGTCACTTTTTGAGAGCCATCAATGGTTATTTTGGTTCCCATTCCCAAATCATCACTTTCATCTAACGTGCTAAATGTGTTGATGTCATTGCTGCTTCCTGCCCATTCAACAGTGGCATTTACACTTTCTGAAATAGCATATTCAGCGCGAGCTGTTATCATTTGCCTTTGCTTTGGTGTGATCAGTTGAATGACAGGTTCAAATGATCCTTGAGGTGCGCCATTAATAGGAGGCACCCAAGAATAAACCCTTCCAAAAGCCAGTTGCTCTGAGAAAACATAATTTCCGTTACCTGCACCTACGTTGGAAAACGTAGCTTGATAAACGGCTTTTTCTGGGTTGGTGGAGTAGATGAGTATGCCAGGTGCCTGAATTTCTAGATTCAATACAGGGTCGATGTATGAAGTATCTGCAAGGTTATAAAGCAGTTGGTTTTCGCTGTAACCAACAGAGTCGATACTTGAAGCTAAGGTTAGGGCTGCACTGTCGCCAGCAGCTCTTAGAACGTTCTTTTGTTGATCAGTTAGGGTTTGTTGAAGAGGCTGATTTTTTGCGTCTTGTTCCGTGTAAAAAGCTAGGTCTAATTTCATGCGCTGCCCTTCGTAGTTTGCTGAACTGTAGATCAATGAGCGCGCATAGTTTCGATCGGAGTATTGATACTCAGCAACAATTCTGCGGTCTTTTGTAACCAAAGTTTTAGCCGTAAAGGTTATTTCAGAAGTGTTGTAGTTGATGACATAGTCATTCTCTTGGCCTCGTAACAATAACTGACCATCAATGTAAATACGTTCAGTTCCGGAAAGCACTACGATAAATGGTTCGCCTTCTGCGCCTGTTAAGCGATAAGGACCTTGATTTCCTTCAACACCTTGGATAGTTTTTCGCGCAAATTTCCCTCTAGAAACAGCGCCACTAGCCTCCAGTGTCAAGACACGTGAAGTGTCTCCATTGAATGGAACTATTTTGGTTTCAACTCTGCCTCCTTGCAACCTTTTGTTGAAGCGCATGAAATAGCCTTCATTTCGCACGGTTTGAAAGTCTCCGGCCGTAATTCGAGTGTTGTCATCAAATATTTGAATGTATACCTGGTCAAAATCTTGAAGTTGCTGAGTGTTGCCGTCCGGCTGAATGGGAATGTTCTGATCTGCAATGGCGGCAACAAGACTGAAGCGTTCATTTAAGCGCCCAGATAACTGAAGGTTTAAACTTGAGTTGACGGAAAGGTTTTGATTGTTTCCAGCGCTTATTCCGCGAGAAATACTACCTCTTTTTTCAATGTCGCCAAAGTCGAATATGCTTTCATTTTCCTTGACTCCCGTTGATCTAAAAGGGTTGTAAATGCGTTGCCTTGCAGTAATCATTGACTCGTCTTTATGCTTATAAGGCTTTGAGAAATTAAAGGGAAATGTTTGAAACCGAGTTGTGATTTCGAAGGGATAGGTTATTGTGCTATCTGTGATTTTCAGTTCCGCTTTGGCAAAGTCGACTACATATTGCGATTGTTCTAGGCCTGTAATTTCAAAGCTTTCAGGAACAATACTGTTGGTGTCAAGAATAGTAGTCTGTCCGATTATTGAAAGTGACACAGATGTGTGTTGCGCCCTCACCATCTGCGATACAGAAAGAATTAACGCCAAAATCAAGAGACATGGCCGCAAGCTGAGATAAGATATTCGGATAAGGGGCTTCATTGAAAATCCTTCAAATTAACGCTTACCAGCGAAGATATCTTGTTCAAAAGCTCATTTATCTTTCCTGCAGTATTGCAATGGCTTAATAGCGATTCTTAAAACTCTTAGACATATATTCGCGTAGAACTAGGCCACTAGGTCAAGACTATTTTTTTCCGTTTTAATCTCTCTTCTGCTCTATGGGTGCGGAGGTGAGCAAACATCCTCCTTTCGAGAAGGCAAGGGAGGAATTCAAATTGGAGGGGTATTTCGTGTGAACGAAGTAATGGATATTAGAAGCCTACATCCCGTTGAAATAACTGAAGTTACGGGTTATAGAGTTGCCAGTCAGGTGTATGAAGGGATGGTTCGTTTCGATCAGTCAACCCTAGAGCCAATTCCTGGGTTAGCGGAGAGTTGGGAAGCAAATGAAAATGCTACTGAGTGGACTTTCCGATTAAGAAAGGGTGTGAAGTTTCATGACGACACCTGTTTTGAAAACGGAAAAGGGCGAGAGGTGAAAGCTTCTGATGTTAAATACTGCTTTGAACAGCTGTGCACACCAAGTGCGAATAATCAGATGTTTTGGTTGGTAAAAGAGCGCCTGCGAGGCGCTGAAGATTACTACAAGGCGAAAGCTAACGGTGAAAAGCCCGCTGGCTTAGAGTGCATTGAAGTATTGGATGATTATACAGTAAAGATCAAGCTCAATTTCCCTTTTGCCTCCTTCTTAAGACTTATGGGGCATAAGGCCTTTTACATCTATCCAAAGGAAGCCGTAGATGCATATGGTGATGATATGACGAATAAGGCGATTGGAACTGGGCCGTTTCATTTAAAAGTCTTCCAACGAGATGAGTTAGTCGTTTTAGAGAGAAATCAGGGTTATTGGGGTGTGGATGATTTTGGAAATCAAATGCTGATCAATGATGCGGTTATCATGCCATTGTACTATGATGAGTTGACTAGATTACTTCCTAAGTATGTCAGAGGACTTACTCAAAACAGCATCGAATATCGCGACTTTAGAAGAGTTTGGATTGACGAAAGCCAAAAATTAGATAAGGCAGAATAACGAAAACCGCACTGTTCATAATTCCTATTACTTCTGATTTTCTTCACTCTCGTTGCCAGTAGCTTTGCATCATATTCAAAGTTAGAAGGTATGAGAAGTATTATGTTTTTGGCCATCATTGCTATGGTTGTTTCATCGTGTGTTCCATCACGCCAATATGAAGAACTTAAGGCCAAACAAGAAAAGTGTGAAAGCGAAAGAGAGTCGTTGACCAATAATAATCGAACACTTAGCGCAGAGAACGAAGAATTGAGCGCAGACCTTGCCCAGTTAACGAAACTGATGGGGCAAGTAAAGAAAGACACAGCTTCTGACGGTAAATACTACAGAAAAGTCGAGGCGAAGTACAAAGCTCTTGATAAGCTAAACCAAGAATTGACAGATCGGCTAAGTCGGTCTAGAAATGAAGGCGATAGAGAGAATAGAGAGTTGCTAGAAGCGTTAAGAGAAACTCAACTTGACCTTCAACGAAGAGAAGATGACCTTAGAGAGCTTGAAAGAGAGCTTGATGCAAAAGAGGCTAGATTGAACGACCTTCAAGTTGAGCTAGAAAAGCGTGAGGCTAGAGTTAAAGAGCTAGAAAGCATTATAGCCGAAAAAGATGCGGCAGTTCGAGCGTTGAAAGATAGAATAGCTGCAGCACTAACTGGTTTCGCGGATAAAGGCCTTACTGTGGAACAACGCAATGGTAAGATTTATGTGAGCTTGGAGGCGAAACTGTTATTCCCAAGTGGTAGCACAGTAGTTAATGCTGACGGTAAAAAAACGCTTGTTGATTTAGCTGCAGTGATCAAAAACGAGAAAGACATTACCATTTTGGTTGAGGGACATACTGATTCTGATCCTTTTAATGGAAAAGGAGCAATCAAAGACAATTGGGATCTTTCTGTAATGCGCGCTACATCGGTCGTCAAAATCATGACCAATGATGGCGGAATGGACAACACCATGCTAACTGCGGCAGGACGAGGCGAGTTTATTCCTGTTGCCGATAATGGCACGGCAGAAGGAAAGGCTAAGAACAGAAGAATCGAGATAATCTTAACGCCAAACTTGGATAAGCTTTTCGAGATCATCAATGAGTAGGCAAGCCGTCCTATTCTGTCGATGATATAAGCTTATTTTTGCCGCCCAAACGAGCTAAGAAATGAACAATTTTGTGGATGAATTGCGCTGGAGAGGCATGTTACAAGACATGATTCCAGGCACTGAGGAGTTGGTGGCCAATGGCAATGCAACTGGTTATATAGGGTTTGACCCAACCGCTGATTCTTTAGGAATTGGAAATATGGCACAAGTGATGACTCTTACCCATTTTCAACGCACAGGTAATAACCCAATAGCCTTGGTTGGAGGGGCCACCGGAATGGTTGGTGATCCAAGTGGAAAGTCTGCTGAACGAAATTTATTGAACGTTGACCTTCTTCAGCATAACCTTGAATCTCAAAAGAAACAGCTCGAAAAATTTTTAGATTTTGACGGAGCCCATGCGGCTAAATTGGTCAATAACTATGATTGGTTCAAGGAGTTTGATTTTCTTGGATTTATTCGTGATGTAGGGAAGCACATCTCCATCAACTACATGCTGGCCAAAGATTCAGTTAAGAATAGGCAAGAGACGGGCATGTCTTTTACCGAGTTTAGTTACCAATTGATTCAAGGTTATGATTTTTACCACTTGTGGAAAAACTACGGTTGCAATATCCAAATGGGAGGCAGTGATCAATGGGGGAATATTACAACAGGAACTGAGCTGATTCGGAGAATGGAAGGCGGAGAGGCATATGCTCTAACTACACCATTAATCAAGAAAGCAGATGGAACCAAGTTTGGCAAGACAGAAGGCGGAAATGTTTGGCTAGATCCGAACAGAACATCACCCTACAAGTTTTATCAGTTCTTATTGAATACTGCTGATGGCGATGTGGGCAACTACATGCGTGTGTTTTCAACGAAGAATCAAGAAGAGATTGAAGGACTTGAAGTAGAACATGCCCAGGCTCCGCATATGCGAGCCATGCAACGGGCATTGGCCGAAGAACTTACGGCAAGGGTTCACTCTTCAACGGACCTAGAAAATGCCATCAATGCATCTGAAGTGCTCTTCGGAAAAGCGACAAGTGAGGCGTTGATGAGTTTAGATGAGGCTACTGTGCTTGATGTATTTGAAGGAGTGCCGCAAGGTCGAGTTTCAAAGGCTGAAATCGAAAATGGAATGGGCATTGTGGAATTACTGGCAGAGAAAACGGGCTTTTTAGCTTCCAATGGAGAAGCCAGAAGAGCGTTAAAGGAAAACTCAATTTCAATCAACAAGAATAAAGTTGATGATGCATTCAGGTCCTCCTCATCTAATTTGATTACTGGAAAGTACTTACTGCTTCAAAGAGGCAAGAAGAACTACTTCTTGGTGATTGCTGAATAGAAGGATCTAAGGGTTAACGATAGTTCCATTTATTGGCGACTTTCACCAAGCTCAGCATGATCGGCACTTCAATGAGTACCCCAACTACCGTTACGAGCGCAGCGCCAGAATTTAACCCAAACAAGGCTATGGCAACAGCCACGGCAAGCTCAAAAAAGTTGCTGGCTCCAATCATGGCGGCTGGGGCACAGATTTGATAGGGTAGTTTCAAGAACTTTCCTGCAAACCAGCTCAAGAAAAAAATAAAGTAGGTCTGAAGGGTCAGAGGAATGGCAATCAATAAGATGAAGAAAGGCGAATCTATGATTTGATCACCTTGAAAAGCGAATAGCAGAATCAAAGTAGAGAGCAACGCAATGATGGAAAGGGGTTTGAGTTTTGGCAAAAATTGAATGTTAAACCATTCCAATCCTCTCGCTTTTGTGAGCCATTTATTTACAAAAAACCCGGCTACTAATGGAATTACAACAAATACAATAACCGAAGTAATCAGAACATCGTATGGAATTTGAAAATCTGTGATTCCGAGAAGCAATTGCACTATTGGAACGAAGGCAACTAAAAGGATGAGGTCATTGACAGAAACTTGCACTAAAGTGTAGTTCGCGTCTCCTTTGCTCAGGTAAGACCATACAAAAACCATGGCTGTGCAAGGTGCTGCACCTAAAAGTATAGCCCCTGCAATGTATTCATCAGCCAGCTCTGGACTGATCCATGCCGCATAGATGTTGTCAAAGAAAACCCAGGCAAATAAGGCCATAGTAAAAGGCTTTATTAACCAATTGACAACAACCGTTAAACCTAATCCTCTGGCGTTCTTGTGGATGTTTTTTAATGATCCAAAATCAATTTGAACCATCATCGGAAAAATCATCATCCAAATTAAAATGGCAACAGGGATATTGACATGGGCATATTCCCAATTTGCTATAATTGAAACCTCTTCTCCTGCTATCGCACCAATTCCTATGCCGGCAACTATGCTCAGAATAACCCAAAGCGTCAGGTATTTCTCAAAAAAACTGATGCCTTTCATGCCGTTAGCTTTTCGGAAGCAGTTTTCATCACAAAGAGCATTTCTGTGCCAATTTGAAAACTGCGCTCATCGTACCTTTCTTCAGCGAGGTCGCTTCTGTCAAATTCTTTTGGGTCATCATAGGATATTGGAAGTCGCAGCGATGCTCCCTCTACATTTGGGCATGCCTCAGCTACTTCTGAACAGACCAGAACGGCCGCAAAATTTTTCTGGGGATTGGTGTCGTCATCGTATTTTTTTGAGAATACTTCAAACATCACACTATCGCCTAATTGTACTAGAAAGCTTGGGTTTTCAATATCATCTTCACCTGAAAACTCGAACCCGCTTCGCTCTAGTGAAGCCAGTGCATTTGGGTGTATACGTGTTACTTCAACGCCTCCTGAGTATGTTTCAATATTTTCTAGATCACAATACAAAGCAGCGGCTGCAGCCCATAGTTGGGCCATATGACTTCTGCGTGCATTGTGCGTGCATACAAAGATGAGTTCAGAGGGGTCATTGTCACGCTGATTGTCGAGTATGAAGTAAACCAATGGCATGAGTTTGGCTTTGCGCTCTTCACTTATGGACGCCACATTAGTATCCATATTTTTCAAAGACTGAATAAGTTGTTCTTTCATAATAGTAGCTTTAGCAACAACCCGATCCCGGTGTGCAGGCATTTTCTGAAGAGTTTAGATCTGAAATATTGATTTTTGCCTTGGGCGTTTTTCGACTAGGTTTTTCAGCGAAGACGGTGATGCTAAAGATCCCAGTACTTCCATTTTGGAAAGAGTCCATCTGTTCTGTGGTCAAGTATTTTTCCAAAATATCGCTAGGAATGGTGATGGTTTTCTCTTTTTGGATGGTGATATTCTCAAAGCCTTGCTGCTCAATAAAGCCTAAATAATCATCTTTTTGAATGGCTCCCGCTACACATCCAGCATACATTTCAGCATCTTTTCTCAAAGCATCTGGCAATTCACCAATCAATACAATGTCTGAAATACTAAAGTGACCGCCCGATTTTAGAACCCGGAAAATATCTTTGATTACAGCCTGTTTGTTTGGAACTAAGTTGAGCACACAATTGCTTACAACAACATCTGCTGTTGAATCAATAACAGGCATAGCCTCAATATCTCCTGAGCGAAACTCCACGTTGTTGTAGCCCAGTTTGTCTGCATTTTCTCTGGCTTTGGCGATCATTGCATCGGTAAAGTCTATACCGATTACCTTACCCTCAGCACCTGTTTCATGACGCGCTACAAAACAATCGTTTCCCGCACCTGAACCTAAATCAATTACTGTATCTCCTTTGCCAATATGGGCAAACGCTGTAGGAAGCCCACAACCCAAACCCAGGTCCGCATCAGAAGCATAACCTTCTACTTCTTTGTAATCATCCATCATGATGCTGTAGATCTTGTTGGAAGATGTTGTCGCTCCGCAGCATGAAGAAGCGTTTACATCCTTCTCTTGCAGAGCGATCTTGCTGTACTTCTCTCGTACAATTTCTTTGAGTTCTTGTTCTGTTTTCATGACTTGTATTTTAGCAGCAATCGCCCGTGGTGGTGTGCTGAAATTGATTGAATAGATTATTGAATAACCCCTGAATGTGGACCCATTCTTGAGCGTTTATGCAGTAACACATCGAGGTTCCCTCGATGGTTCCTTGGATGATATTCGCTGACTTTAATTCTTTAAGATGTTGACTAATGGTGGCCTGCGCCAAACCCAATTCATTGACGAGGTCGCTATTGATGCATTGATTCGCATTGAGCAAGTATTCAATAATAGCAAGCCGAGCAGGGTGACCTAACACTTTCGCAATCGCGCTCAAGTGATTTTGCTCCTCAGTAAAAAGGTTGGATTTTGTAATTCCCATGACTAATTGTTTCATTGCAATATTACGATAATATGCTGGTGTTCGATTAGGTCAGAAATAAAAAAAGGCAACCAAAGGCTGCCTTAATCTTTTGTTTGGCTTTTCTTCTATTCTGATTTCTTCCTTAGAGTACTTAACCCAAATGGTAAGTACAGAGGGTAAAAACTGATAAAACTGGTAAGTATGAAGATTGCGGCTAATGCTAAGCCTATGATGGCAATTGTTCCATTGATTATTCCAGCGAAATAAAGCCCTGCGATTACGAGCGCAATAATTATTCGGACGATTTTATCCGTGGCACCCATATTTTTTTTCATTGGTGTGTGTTTTGGTTATTAGACACCAAAGTTAGGTTATGGCATATGAGTATATAGTGACACTAGTCACATCAACAAATACCATGTTTCAATAGGTTATTTTACTTTATTCCCTTTAGCGATACGAACGTTTTTGTTTTGTCGATACTCTTTTTTCAATTTGTAAAAGACCGAGCACTTTGAAACGTCAGGGTTGGTATAATAAGTTTTATCTCCGTAATGGACTTTTCCTCTACTATTTTCCCAACTTAAGGCTTGAAGAAAGTATATATCACCGCCTTCATTTGGTCCGAAGACTAAAAACTTAGATTCATCTGCTTCAAAGGAAACTGCAATTCGATTTCCATCCAAAAACTGAACGATTTTACCCTTTGTAAGGTCTTTTATGATTACCTGATCCTTTTCTTGCCCATAGCTAAGATTTACGGTGCCTTTTGTCGCCATCTGTTCTTCTTTGCCTTTTTCATAGCGAGTTAAAACCAAATAATGAGAGTTGTAAAGCTGAACTTTAGAAAGTATGCTTTCAGTAAGGTTAAATTTTTCTATTTCAGATTGCTTCATTAGAAGCTTTGATGAGCAACTAGAAATGCTAAGCAATAGTATTAAAGAGAATAATGTGATTTTCATTCGTGCCGGTTTAATATATAATGCGATTGTATAGTTTAAATTATGTGTAGAGCAAGTTACAGCCTCTCAGGTCACTTTTGTCAAGACGCCCCTCCACAGTAAAAAGCCCCTTATGGTTTACAGTTCCGATATCTCTTGTTTGAATGAACGAACAACTATGATAGTTTGCAAGATCAACAAAAGCAAGTAATCCGCGTTGGTCTGGATTAAGAATTTTGAAAGGATCGCTTATTTCTGTAGTGACAGCTTTCATCCATCGAGGCGGTGAGAACCATTTTCCGTCTGCACTATAAGCTTGAGAAAGTAATTCGGTCATTCCATATTCAGAGTGAATCTGTGAATTAGGAAAGCTGCTTTGGAGAGCTGCGTGGAGCTCCGGCCTTGTGAGCTCTTTTCTTCGCCCTTTCATGCCGCCCGTTTCCATAATTGTCAAGCCTTCAAAATTTATGGAGCTTTTTTCAGCGAAGTCTACAAGTGCAAAGCTCACTCCAATAAGCAGCGTTTTTTGACCTGAGGACTTTAATTTCTCAAGTTGCTCTTTTAAAAGCTTAGTGCGATGAAGCATAAACCCGGATTCTTTTTTAGCTCTTTGAATGAAGTGTTCAGCCATGAAAACAAGTGACGAGTCGCCATTTTCAAGGTAAGAAGGCAGCAATGCTAATATTACCCACTCAGTCAATGGCCCATACTTTTCTTCAAAATGGGCAACCGCTAAATTTTCATAAAGTGCTTTATCATGCACGTAGTGTGTTGACCGCTCAATAAGATCGGTAGTTCCGCTGCTTTTGAAGATAAGATCATGTTCTTTTGTGCAGGAGATTTCATGGGATTTGAAAAGCTCGATTGGAAGAAAAAAAGGCGATTTCAGTGAAAACTCTTGCTGCTGATTGATGAGTGTGATATACTTCTTAAATGGAGCATTTCGTTGAAACTGGTGTTTAAAAACCTCGCTTGCCAACGACTCAAATTGTTCGTCTGATTCAATAGACTGAATTAAGTGGGCGATTTGTAACTTCGAATATTCCAATGATGATAAATCTCAACGTGTTTTCAAAGTTAGCAGCATTTGTGCTGTTTACGGCATTGATCATGTCATGCGAACAAACAAACTGCGATCAAGAAGAGCCAACTTTATCATTTGACACATTGATGCTGAATGATTCTAGAGATACGTTAATTTACACAGTAAAATTTTCAGATTGCCAGGGTGATATTGGTCATATAGGTGCAATTGACTCTAATACAACCCGCACAGTGCGCACATTCTTATTTGAAAGAATTAATGGTGAATGGGTTCGGTGGTTTCCACTTCCTGAGAATTTGAGTGATACAGTGGCTTTCTTTTCAGTCATCCCGGGCTCTTCTAAAAACAGACCAGGTTGGCTGCTTGAGGGAACGATAGTTCAAGACTTTGGATTGGCAAACCTGCGACAGAATAGTGATACGATTCGTTTTGAAACTTTTGTGTTAGATAATGCTGAGAACAAAAGTAATAGGGTTGTGAGCAATCCTTTTGTATTTCCTAGCCAAATAGGCGCAGCCTTAAAAATACTCTAGCTTACTTTTTTACCTGAAATAGCTTCATTTATTTCTAGTAGATGATTTCCGACTTTTTCAAGGGAAGAGTAAAGGTCATTATAAATCATTCCGCTATCAATATTGTAATCGGGTTTACCCATATTATCTAAATGCTCTTTTCTGATCCTATCCCTCAAGTTATTTACTTCTTTTTCAAGTAATTCGGCTTTTTCAAGATCAACGTCTTCGTATTTGTTTTCGAGATTGATCATCATGTTTTCAAACGAAAGGTCAATCATATCAAACATTTCTAAAAGGCCCCTGCGCTGCTCTAACGTAAACCATGCCTTTGCCTCCATCTTTCGATCATAGGTGAGAGACATTTGAAAAAACACATCGGCAATTTGTTCGATTACACTGGCAATATCTAACATGCTTCGTACACGTTTACTGGACTCATTACTGAGCTCACCTTGCAATACGGTCATTAAGTAATCTGAGATTTCCACCTCAATGTTGTCAGTTATTTCTTCATACTTTTCGATGCGATCGATTTTAATCCGCTGTTCTTTCTTGTCCTTTTCAAAAAGTAGCTCCTTTAAAAACCCTAGCATCCGATAAGATACTTGGCTGAATTTGACCATTTCTTTTTGCGCTTCGACTAAAGACAATTCGGGGGTGCTCATTATACCAGACCCAATATACTCAAGGGAAAACTGCTCATCCTCATCCGATTTACTCGAAACCATTTTTGTAACCACATTAGCAATGGTGGCGACAAACCAAATTAGGATAGAAGCATTGACAATATTAAATGACATATGGAATAATGTGAGCGCCCATTTGGTTGCTTGACTATTTTCTGCAGAAGGCATTCCTATAGATGTTGTTTCCATGTATGAGTTGATGCCAGAAAGGAATAAAGGAAAGACCAAGAGCATCCAAGTTACGCCAAAGACATTGAAGATTAGGTGGGCTCTAGCGGCTCTTTTAGCGTGCACATTACCAATAATGGCGGCAAGATTAGCCGTTACAGTAGTGCCTATATTTTCCCCTAAAACAATAGCAGCGGCCATATCTAGCGGCATGCCTCTTTCGCACATGATAATAGTAAGTGCCATTGCTGCGCTAGAAGACTGAACAACAATCGTTAATAAGCTTCCTATGATAACAAACAGAATCGTTGACCCAATACCATATTCAGTTAGCCCAATAAGGTACTCCAATTGTTGATGAGATATTTGGGGCACACTTTCTTTCAAGAAGTCTAATCCCATGAATAGGATGCTGAATCCAATAAGGGTTTCTCCAGCAGACTTGATTTGTGTGGTTTTCAAAAACAAAAGAGGAAACCCAATAGCAATAAGCGGCAGGGCATAATCAGAAATACTGAACTTAGAAAAACCAAATATTAAGATTAGGACAGCGGTAATCGTAGTTCCGATATTCGCTCCCATGATGACTCCAATGGCTTGACGCAAAGTAAGCAAGCCGGCATTTACAAAGCTTACGATCATGACTGTGGTGGCAGAGCTAGACTGGATCAAAGCAGTGGTAAGAAAGCCGGTAAAAAGACCAGTAAAACGATTGGAAGTCATCGCACCCAATACTTCACGCATTCTATTACCAGCAACCTTCTGGATGCCATCGCTCATGATCTTCATTCCATAAATGAAAAGACCAAGAGAACCGATCAGTCTTAATGTTTCAAATACACCAAAGGTTTCTTCCATCACACCTATTAATTGCGAAGGAGCAAATGTACTTTCAAGTGCAGGGCGGTGGGGAGTCACAAGGTTATGTTATCATTAAATGGCTAAATGTGATTTTACGCCATGGAATGATCAACTTTTTGGGCGCTGATTGATGATTTGTGTTAACATTAAGGTCATAAAAGGAGTTGTTTCGAAATAAATCCACGCATAAAGACTACAGCGTTTCGAACTCGTTAATAGGCTGTAAGTGTTTGTTTAGCAAATCATTATGATGACCTTTTGGTGTTGCTCTGCCCGAGGTTTGCTTAACATTGAACTAAAATAATTAACATTGGCGTAACATTGAACGAATAAAAGGTTAACTTTACGTTGAATTAAAGAGGAAGTCGTTATGAAATATGTAATAGCAATAATGTTAATGATAGGCGTAAACGCTGCAATAGCTCAGTCTACAAATGATGTTGAATTGACACGACTTGAGAATGGAGAGATCAAAGTTCAAGGAACAGATGCTTTAGGAGCAGATGTATTTGTTGTTTACAGCAGCGAATTGGTTAAGGTATATCAAGAAAGAACAGTAAACGATGTAACATCTTACGCAAGATTTGATAATGGTCAAGTAGTAGATTACGGAACATTTACAAATCCTATGGTTGAAAGCAATAGGAATCAAGTTGTTGTCGCCGAGAAAGATTAGAGAATAATAAACTATAAATAGAAAAAGCCCCGTTGTTTAGACGGGGCTTTTTTTATGTTTTATTGGTGTTCTTTAGAACGTGTAGTTATATTTCAAGCTAATGCCAACTCCTGGTTTAAAGCTTGTATAAATACCATCTTCAGAGCCATAAGACTTATAGGCAAGGGTTCTGTCATCGTTCAAGATGTTATTTAAACCGAATGTTACACGATGCTGAAAGTCCTCACCAAAGCTCTTATAGGCATTAAAGTTCAGGCTGTTGAATGGAATAGTGTAGATATCTGGAACACGGCCAGAAGCAATAATTGTTAGTTGCTCTCCTTGCACGTTATAAGCAAGACTGATGTTTGCTTGGCGCTCAACATCTTCGTAAGACAGCGCAAAGTTTACAGCATATGGTGACTGTCCAGACATCGGTCTATATTGAGAAATCGTTTCACCGTCTCGTTTATTGTTCTCGCGAAGCTCTCGTTCTGTTTGACCAGAATTATCAACCAGCACAGTATTCATGTCAACTCTAGACTCAACTAAAGAAACATTTGTGCTCAAGAATAAGCGGCTTAAAACTCCTGATTCAACACCTGGAAAGCCTTTTCTAAGCTCTATTTCAACACCATAAACTTCTGCTAAACCCGAATTTCTAGGCTTTAAGTTATCAGGCGCAGTTGCAAAGGATACCAGTTCAATGTGACCATCAAATTGCTTGTAAAATGCACTTACAGAGAATAGCTCTTTCGCGCTGATGAAGTATTCGTAGCGAAGGTCGAAGTTATTGATGATCGTTTGCTGAAGGTCAATATTACCAGAGAAGGTTCTCTTTGTAATTGGATCATAGATCTGAGCGATAGACTTTTCTTTAAACGAGGGTCTTGCCAAGGTTCTATTTGCACCAGCGCGAAGGTTCATTTTCTCGCCAAGGCTGATCACAACATTAGCTGAAGGCAAGAAGTTAAGCTCATCCAAAACAAGTGAGTCATTGTAGGTGACAGAGCCAGAGTTGTTGGTTCCAGTATAGTACATATTAGTGTTTTCAACCCTTACTCCATAGATCAACTTCATGAATTTAAAGAGCGAATGGTTCATCAATACGTATCCAGTAAGCAAGTCTTGACGGGCATCAAATGAATTCGCGGGCTGATACGTACCTATTGTGAATGTTCCTTCTTCGTTATTTGGATCTTCAGTATCTGCCGTCCAAATATTTTCGGGCTGCAAGTACCAGTCAGGGTCAAAACTGATATCACTTAAATTTTGACGAGTGTGTTTATAAGAGAAGGTTTCAAATGAACGCGTTTTGTAGGTGCCTAGTCCACCCACTTTTATAAAGGCCTTTTCAGCGACCGGTATTTTGAGGTCAAGCTTGAATGATTCGTTGTATTCAACTAAATCTCTCCAAAAACGAAACAGACCTGAGCCATTACCTGTACTTAGCGTTGTATCGCCATCGGTTACAGAAATCCTTGTTTCTCTAAAATCAGGGTCATATACATTTGAGTATGAAAATGCATTCGACCAATTCAACTCTACAAGACCAATTCTATGCTGACCTGAAACAATAGCTGAGCTCAGCGTTCTTTGGCTGTAGGTTAGGATATTTTCAATTAGTGTAGCTTGATTTTGATTAAAATCCTGGTTGCGTCTCACTGAAGCGGAAGTTTCTGCACTCTGGCTATTCAGAATGGTTATGGAATAAGAATTGTTGTTATTCTTATAGGCTCCAGAAAGCAAGCCACTCCATAAAACATTATTTTTTCCAACATCACCTTGACGCTTGATTTGCTGAAAAAGAGGCTCAACAGATTTGTCGTTGTCTTTTAAATAGTCATTTGACTGAAAGTCTTTGTAGAATAACGTTTCATTGGAGTAATTAAAGACAGCGTTGTAACCAAATGTTCCTCCAGACTCTTTATTAATTTGGTTGCCTTGACTAAATGAAAAAGATCCGTTTGGGAGAGCCGTTTTACTTTTAGCCGCCATTTGTGGGTCAAAACTTCGTGATAAGTCTTCCTGCGTAACATCATTTAGAACCGGGTCAGGTATTATTTCATTAACGTAAGGGTTAAAAGGAATTTTGCGATTACCGAAGTCATATCCTGTAAAAGAAGTACTGTTTCTATTGTAAAGAATGTAATCAGAATTGAAGTGCATGCCAGGAATGTAGGTCAACCCAAAACCTATTTGAGTAGACTTTTCGTCAGGGAAGTTTTTGGTGACCACATTGACGAGTCCACCGGTGAAGTCACCATCTAAATCTGGTGAAAAAGTCTTAGAAACAGAAACATTTTCTAAAATATTGGTTGGGAAAATGTCAATTTGAACAGCATTCACGTCTGGATCAAGACCTGGAAGAGACATACCATTAAGTGTTGTTTTGGTATAACGATCACCAAGACCCCGCACATAAACGTATTTACCACCTTGAACAGTAACACCTGTTACACGCTTGATGGCGCCTGAAAGGTCCGAATCTCCAATTTTTCTAAATGATTGTGATGAAAGACCATCTGTTACAGTTGACGCGTTCTTCATATCCATGAGCATGGCTACTTCAGAATTTCTTCTCACCTCACCCACAATTTCAACACCTGTGAGTTCTTCAATGGCGGAGCTTAGAACAGCATCAATTAACACTACTTCGCCTGGCTTTACAACCGTGTTTGGAAAAGATTGTGTTCCATAAGAGATAAAAGAGAATTGAATGGTATACGTTCCAGGAGCTAATGGAAGAGAAAAGTTCCCATCAAAATCAGTTGATGTTCCAACTCCAGGCATTCCTTCAACGGTGACTGTAGCACCGATCATAGGACCGCCAAAATCACCATCTGCAATGTTTCCACGAACGAAGCCTTTTTCTTGTGCTATTAAAGCAGTGGTGAATAAGCTTAAAACAAGGAAGGTTAAAATTCTTGACATTGTGTTGACTGATTAATTCTCTTGTAGATATAGGTAAAGCCCTGTGACATTATCACAGGGCTTTTAGTAAAATGCTATTCTTTAATCCTTACAGTTCATCGTTATTTCCGGCAGCACCCCATGACCAAGTTGAAAGGTCAACTGAACCACCTGCACCACTCACTGTGATTTTGCCTTCTGCAGCTGTTTGTGCAGCAGCAGTTTCAGTTACACATGTTGGGTCTTCAGCATTCTCATACACCTCAATCGCACTCATGCTGCAATTATCGAATACTAAAACATCGTCAACAACATATGAAGCCGCATCATCTTTAGTTCCGCAATTTTCGTCAAAAGAAGCTCTCAATTTCACTTCTTTAGAACCGTATTCAAATGTTACGTTGCGAACAGTTCCTTGTGCTTTTGATTTGAAATCAGCAGCAGAACCTTCAGAACCTTCATTTCTGCAAAGGCCATTTGTCAATGTGAAACGACCATCAGTATAAGTAGACCCTTCTGGACCATCAATCTCAAGACCTTCATCTGTTCCGATACCATCACCGTGAATTACTGCGAAGCCGTTAACTGTACCTGAGTAGTTTTGATCGATATCGATTCCATCATCACCCTGGTAATAAACAAGGATGTTAGATGCATTAACAGTTCCACCAAAGAACTCAACACCATCGTCTAATGTAGCGTAGATTTCGATGTTATCGATAGTTGTTCCACTACCAACACCTGCAAGTGTTAAACCATTCAGCTCGTTTCCTTCTCCGATAGAGATTCCTCCGTGACGGATAGAAACATACTTCAATACACCTGAATTGTCAGCAGCATTTGAACCACCATAAACACCGTACCCCTCTTCTGCAGGAACACCCTCAAGATTTCCTTCTGTATCTCCATTTTCAGTAGAAGAAGGAGCATCACCTAAGATTGCAACACCACCCCACTTCTCATTGTCGGTTTTAGTAAGGTTTGTTCCTCGTTTTTCACCGTAAGTGATATTGTCTAATTCTGACGTAAAGATGATCGGCTCATCAGCCGTGCCTTCTGCCATAATCATCCCTCCTTTAGCTACAATAAGAGCAGAAGCAGCAGCTTCTTGTCCTTGCATGCCTTTGATGATTGTGCCTTTCTCTATTGTTAGAGTAACACCGTCAGTTACCACTACTTTTCCGTCAAGAAAGTAAATGTTATTTGATGTCCAAGTTTCATCTGCAGTAAGAGAACCAGTTTTTGTAACTTCTCCTTCTTGAGCTACAGGATACTCGCAAGAGCCGTCATCTTCTTTGGCTTTGTCGTCAAAGTTGGTAGCCGTTTCGTCAGTACATCCTTCTTTTTTACAAGAAGAGATAGAAAGCGCAAAGCCTAATGACATCATCACTGCCATTACTTTTGCTGTGGATAGGTAAATTCTTTTCATTGTTTCAAATTTTATTTGGCGCAAAGGAATTGGCATTAGATTATCCGCGGATTAGTGTGCGGTTAAGCCTATGTTATCAAACTGTTCCTTAAATGTTTCATGATTTTTAGATTGAAAATTCCGATTGAAAATTCTAGTGTCGTCAAGGCCTGCAGCCCCATTAGATTAAAAGTGTTTACATTCGAACAAATTAGATTTAACACACAATCAATAAGTCTAACCTTTTGATAACACTAACATAAAATCCCATCAATGTCTACCTATCTAAATTCGAAGCACAATTCAGATAACAACGGGCCTATGCTCTCAAAGACAAAAATTTTAGTGGTTGATGACGAGGAAGATATCCTCGAATTTTTAAGCTATAACCTTGAAAAAGAGGGGGCTAAAGTTTATACCGCCAATAATGGTTTAGAGGCCATTGAAATCGCTAAGAAGAAGAAGCCTGACTTGATCTTGTTGGATGTGATGATGCCTGAGATGGATGGCGTAGAAACATGCATCCAATTAAGGGATAAGGTGGAGACTAAGAATATCGTGATTGCATTTCTTACAGCACGAGGAGAGGACTATTCCCAAATAGCTGGCTTTGATGCAGGGGCCGATGATTATATAGCAAAGCCCATTAAGCCGAGGGTTCTTATCAGCAGAATTAAGGCTTTATTGAGACGAAAAGAAGGCTCTGTGCAACCAATGGCATCATCAGAATTGAAGTCGCTGAGAATTGACCGAGAGCGTTACGTTGTTGTAAAAGATGATGTTGAGTTGAATTTACCCAAAAAGGAGTTTGAATTGCTTGCATTGTTGATTTCTGTTCCGGGCAAAGTCTTTACACGAGAGGGAATTCTCTCTTCTGTTTGGGGAGAAGATGTGGTAGTTGGAGACAGAACCATTGATGTTCATATTCGAAAACTGCGCGAAAAAATTGGTAGTCCGCACATTAAGACTATTAAAGGAGTTGGATATAAGTTTGAGGATTAATCGTCCTAAATTTGCCTGACTCGAATACCATGAAAATCGAAAACCCCAAACAAGTCGCAGTTTTTATTGCGGTTACCCTCACTGCATTGGGGATTATCACCTTATTAATTGTTCAATTCCTTACAGAACACTCATTTACTGTTTGGATGTGGGCGCTCTATACTTCAATCACTGGTGCAAGCACCTATTTTGTGGCATGGTGGTCGGTGGAGAATTTTTTACACGACAAGATCAGATTGTTATTTCGATCCATTCATTCTACCGATACCATGGACGATAGGCTGAAAGAGGCAGCTCGATCTAAAGACATTCTTGGAGATGTGCAAAAAGACGTGGAAGAATGGGCAAGCGTCAAACAAAGTGAAATCCAAACCTTGAAAGAACAAGCCCGTTTCAGAAGAGATTTTATCGGCAATCTGGCCCATGAATTGAAAACTCCCATTTTCAATATTCAGGGATATTTGTTGACGCTGCTCGAGGGAGGGTTGGAAGACCCAAAGATCAACTATGACTATTTGGGCAGAGCCGACAAGAACTTAGAACGACTTACAGCTTTGGTTGAAGATCTAGATAGTATTTCTCAATTGGAGGCCGGTCGAGAGGTGCTGAAAATAGAGAAGTTCAACATGATTGAGCTGGTAGAAGAGTTGTTTAAATTATTTGAACTGAGGGCAAGTGAAAAGAGTATCGACTTGCGTTTCAATAAAAAATACGACAAACCAATTTGGGTGAAGGCCGACAAAAGCAAGATCTTGCAGGTATTGACTAATCTACTTACCAATGCAATTAACTATGGCAAAGAAGAAGGTTTTTGCGAAGTCAGATTTTTCGACATGTCACAAAATATTTTGATTGAGGTTGCGGATGATGGAATAGGAGTGAGCCCTGATCATGTTCCGCGCTTATTCGAACGCTTTTATCGTGTAGACAAAAGTCGATCTCGCCACGAAGGCGGTACAGGCCTTGGATTAGCCATATGCAAGCACATCATAGAGTCTCACGGGCAAACCATAAGCGCAAGAAGTGTTGTTGAAAAAGGGACAACATTCTCCTTTACGCTAGAAAAGTCGAAATAACCAGAAGTATGGAGCAATTTCGCACAGAGGTGGAAGCGCCTGAATTTTCTTTTGATATTAATCATCGATCGGTGGTCACTATGTTGGGATCATGCTTTGCAGAAAATATGGGTGATTTGATGTCGGGTGTAAAGGTCAATACATTGGCTAATCCCTTTGGCATTCTCTTTAATCCGTTTTCTATCATGAATTCTTTGGAGCGGATGTTGAACAACAGACCTTATGAGGAAGGCGATTTATTACAAGTTGGTGACCATTGGGTAAGTCTTGATCATCATGGTAAGTTTAACAATCAAGACAAGAGCACAGCGCTCGCATCAATCAATGCAAGTTTGTTGAGGGGCAGAAATCAGCTTTTAAGCTCTGATGTGGTTTTTATTACACTTGGCTCATCCTGGGTTTATGAGCACTTACAGCAAGAGCGGGTGGTGGCTAATTGCCATAAAATCCCCAATAAAGAATTTAATAAGAGAATTCTTACCCAGCAGGAAGTGCATCTGATTCTGCGTCATGTTCCAGAGCTTTTCCGTGCTAAAAAGCTCAAAGCAAAGATTGTATTTACAGTTAGCCCTGTGCGTCATTGGAAAGATGGTGCAACGGAGAATCAAAGGAGTAAATCACAGCTGTTAAGCGCTGTGCATTCAGTGGTAGATGAGTTTGATAATTGCCATTACTTCCCATCGTACGAGTATATGATGGATGACCTTCGCGATTATCGGTTTTATGCCACCGACATGCTTCACCCAAGTCCACAGGCAATCGATTATGTATGGCAGAAATTTCAAACGAGCTTTTTCTCTGATGAAACACGCCTAATTTGCAAAGAAATCTCTGCTGTCATTCAAGCAGCATCGCACAGACCTTTGGATCCTGAAAGTAATTCGTTCCAGCGGTTTTTAAAGAAGCAATTGGAGATTATTGACCAATTGGAAAAGAGCTATCCTCAGCTCAGCTTATCAGAGGAAAGAAAATCCTTTCAAGGTTATCAGCTTTAAGCACTGTGTAAACGCATCAAATACTCTTGCTCTGTTTGTCCCGGAGTGGCTATGAACTCAGCCTGAACTCCTAACATATGAAAATCCATTATAGTAGAGTAGCCGCTTCTTGCAATCACTTGAGAAGCTGATGCTAAAGCTTTGATCAGTTCATTATCATTCATGTGATTAACAATAGTGATGTTGTTGATTTTTTGCTTGTTGACTTGGTCAGGCTTTCCTGATAGAATAAGTACTTCTTGGGATGAGCTTTTGAAGCGTTCTATTATTTGGTTTTCAAAAAGTGTGCGCTGCGGCTCAGGCCCACTCACTAGAGCTACAACCTTGTTTGATACTTCACGAATGATTGGTTTTTCGAACCGACTCAAAGGTCCGATGTATTTGTACTTCACAGGCATTTTTTTGGCATGCGACAGTTCGCCAGCCAAACTTGGGTTTTCACGATAGTCTGGGATCCACACTTCATCAAAATGATTCATCACCCATCGATTGAGTGAGTTGATGAACCCTTGAAAAAGCGGACTTTTAATTTCAATTTGATGCGTAATACAAATGCTTTGCGCTCTTTTATTCCAAAGGCCAAACCTTGAATCGGAAATGATTACATCGATATTTTCCTTTTGAATGAGGGATTTTAAATGCTGATGCTCTCGCCAGATGCTCCAGATTAATGATGGTCCTTTCAAGAAGAAGTGGCGGACCATGTTACCATCTTTTGGATAGGTGATCTGCATAAAAGGAATGTCAACGAATCTGCAGGAATCGAAACGATCAGCCAATAGAGCCTTTGGTCCACCGTTGGCAGCTATGATGACGTGGTTCCCTAGTTCTATTTGTTGCTTAATAATTGGGATGCAGCGCGCAGCATGACCCAACCCCCAATGCAAGGGAGCGACTAAAACAGTTTTGTTTGCCATTCGACCTCAAAGAAAGCGAAAGGCTTTAATCTAGCGCCTGAAATGGCACGGTCACTGATCCTTTATCTGTCTGAACACTCATAAAGTACAAACCAGAAGGCAATTCGCTAATGTCTAATCCATCAGAATTTCTTTCTATAGAGAAAGACTTCACGAGCTGACTATAACTATTATAAATTTTGGCTTGAGAAGCAGCGGTGCTATTATCCATTTGCAAGAATAATGTGCCCGATGCAGGATTGGGATATACTTTGATGTTCAGACCATTTACTTCGTCAACTCCAACACCAGAATACGTCACTTCGTTGCTATATGCAGAGTTGCCTGCTCCATTTGAAGCGTATACGCGATAAAAATATGGCGTTCCGTTCATTGAAACGGTTGAATCAGAAAAGCTAGTTGTGTTGCCAGGAAGTGTTGCGATTGATACAAAGTTGCCACTGCTGTTATCAGAACGCTCTACATGCCAATTCGCTTCATTTGGTATGTCATCATTCCAGTCTAAATCGAGTTTACTATTGGCGAAGTCAGGTGTTAAGTTCAGTACAATTTCAGCTCCTTCGATCAGTGTTGGGGCGATCAGTGAAAAAGCCCCTGGGTTTAAATTGAAAAACACATTATCTGCTGCTTCAACTCTGATTCTTCTTCCCGCACCGTTTTGATTGGGTATTTGAACCGTATAACTACCATTATTTGGAACCCCCTCAGCTAATGTGTCTGATATGAACAATCCGCTGCTAACGCATAAATAAATATTGACGGATTGGCAATTGATGGGCATTTGATCTGTTTGCGCCACATCCCATGTTACAGTATAATATATGCCCGCTTCAATTTGTTCGTTAGTTTCAGGGGAAGTAACAACAAAAGGACCTTTACTACCATCTACCTCCATAGCAACCTCGTCAAAATTTACGCCACCGCCAGCACTATTATTATCTCTTGCGGTTAGTCGGAAATTAAGGTCTCTAGAATAGGTCGCGTATGTTTCGCCAATTGTGGTTGTATTAGCAATAACGCTGATGAGTCGAGGGCATGTCCTTTCTCCGTTTCCAACTACAGGGTCCCAAGATCTAAAAATTGGTGCGTTTCCTGATGGATTGCTTGGATCTCCAGAAGGACCCAAGTCCATTTCTTCCCAGCAATAGGTAATATTATCGCCATCGACATCCGTGGCGCTTCCTCTCAATACGAATGGCGTTTCTTTTGGAAGAGTATAAAACTCTTCAGTCACAGTAACCTCCGGGGGCGTATTGCCAGTATTGGTAGTAGTTGCACAACTGTTTCCATTGCCAAATTGACTAAAAGCTACTACTTCATTGTATGAACCCGCGTGAAAATAATCGTCTGAATTATTCTGAAGGTTGGGTGCGCAAATACCAGCATAACCCATTATAGTTGATGCACTTCCTGGCTCATAGGCAGCGCTCTGCACTCTATTGCAGTTGTTGTTTTGAGTATGGTTCGCCCCAAACTGGTGGCCCATTTCGTGCGCTACATAGTCAATATCAAAAGGGTCTCCAGTTGGCGAACCACCGCCAGTCACTCCTCTTGCCTTGCCTCCTCCGCATACAGAGCCAAGCTGTGCAATGCCTCCTCCACCAGTGCTAAATACATGGCCGATATCGTAATTCGCTGCCCCGATGATGTTATTTACGGTGGTCTGATTTTGATTCAACATAGCGCCTCCACTATTATTGGTGTATGGGTCAGTATTTCCATTAAGAAATATTAATTGATCATTGTTTCCAATGATTTCCATGGTAATGGAGAAGTCTTTTTCATAAACACCGTTTACTCTGTTCATGCTCACGACCATAGCACTTAAAACTCCTGGAATTGTTCCACCATGAAACTGAGAATATTCTCCAGTACAAGCCAAGGCAAGGCGGTAAGTTCTCAATTGCTCTCCTGTTCGTTCACTCATCTCCTTTAGATGAGGAATGATTTCTTTCATCTCGGTATACTCATCTTCTACTAAGCACTCATGTCCTTTAGAATGGGAATAAAACGCCATATAATCTTTGCGATTGTATGAGTGGTATGTACCTTGTTGAGAGCTGATGGGATCAATGTAGATAGTGCCTTCAGAAGTAAATAGTATTCCATGAAAGCCTTTCTCTGTAAAACTCAATCGACCAAAGAAGTTCTTCCCTTGAGCCTTGTAGGTTTTGATTTCTGGATACCTTTCAGAAAGCTCGGGAGCCATTATCGGACTTTCAACAACGCTCACGGTCTTTAATGATCCGTCAGGAAATGGGATTGAAATGTCGATTGCTTTTGCTTTGGAAGTAACGCTTTCCAAAGGGGCGCTTGCTAGAACGGTGCGATAAGACGCTTCATCCAAGTTAAAAACGAACGATTCGTATCCTGTTTTAATCTCTTGGTTGGCTACCATCATAGGTGTTTGAGCAAATGAGCCTAATGTTGCAATCAGCGCAAGCGCTAGCGTATAAAATTGTTTCATAAATGTTTAGTCAAATGATTCGTCTCTTGTAGGCTTTGGCAATGCGTCTTCATTATAGAGCGCATAAAATGTTTTGTTTCCCTTCAATAAAGGAGAAAGAAGCTGTTTTGTTTGTTCACCTTTAATTTCAGCAAATAACCCCTCTGCATTAGCATCTAAGCGGATGGTTAATTTCCCATCTACCGACTTGCCTTTATAGGATTTGATCTCAGGATATTTTTCGGCCAACTCTTCATTCATGGTATTAGAGTTTTCGAGAAGGAACGTTTTAAAACCTTGTTGAGTGGGTAGCTCTAATTCTGCAGAACTGGAGCGAAGAGAGGAAAGAAGAGAAGTGTACTCGCAATAATAAAGCTCAAAAGAACTAGGTGAAATCCGTTTTTCAAGGTCAGGAAGGTCGGCTTCGTCATATTTCTGCCAAAGTTCGCTTTCTGTTATTTCTATTGCGTGCTCCTGAGGGACATCATTGTTTTCTTGAACCTTAGGTATAGGTTCGGCCGTCAGTTGCACGGCAGGCTTTTTTTTGGAAGATGAACAACCCGCTATGGCGATCATCAGAAGGCTAAATAAAAATACTCTCATGTTCAGTTAGGTGATGGTAAATATATGGTTCGCTACCTAAATGATTTTGGATCGAATGAAAATTTGTTCGATTAGATGGGAATCCTGAACTTAAACGTAGAGAAATTAGCCCTTCGGAATGGGCAAAGATTCTGACCATATTTGCTGAATGAAAAATGCAATTATTACAGGCTCAACCAAAGGAATGGGCAGAAGTATAGCTGAAAAGCTTTCTGTGGATGGTTACAGGATTTGGATTTCAGCTAGAAATCAGAAAGATCTGGAGGTTGCCAAGAATGAAATTGAAGCAAAAACAGACAATGAAGTGATGATTCACGCGATTGATTTTTCAAATCAAGAGCAAATCGAGCGCTATGCGGATGAGATTTTAAATACAGGCCAAACGATCGATGTGTTGGTCAATAACGTTGGTGTTTATATTCCCGATAACCTGAAAGATGATGAGTTGAAGTTAGACATGCAGATGGATGTTAATTTTTATGCGCCTTACTATTTGACACAGAAGTTGCTGAAGCAGTTTGAAGAGCAGAAGACGGGAAGTATTTTCAATATTTGCTCAGTGGTCAATCGCAAGCCCCGTGTTGATGGAGCGAGCTACACCATTTCGAAATTTGCTTTTTGGGGCTATCACAAATTGTTACACCAAACATTGTTACCGCTTGGAGTAAAGGTGACCGGTTTCTTCCCTTCGTCCATCAACACATCGAGTTGGGATGGAATGGACGTTCCGAAAGATGAGTTCGTTCAACCAGAAGATGTCGCTGACATGATATCTACAATTTTAAATATGAAGCGAGGCACTGTGCCTTCAGAGATTGACTTAGTGGCCATTAATCCTGATTTTTAATATGGGAAAGAACAAGTTGATGAAGTTCGCCAAAGTGAAAGAAATGGCGCATGTTCTCGAGCCAGCATTTAAAGAGATATTGCGTCAAGACTATCGCTTGAAGGGCAAGTGGCGAGAAGAGTTTGGGAATGATAATCCGATTGTATTAGAGTTGGCGTGTGGCAAAGGAGAGTATTCTGTGGGCATGGGAGAAATTTACCCTGACCGGAACTTCATAGGAATCGACATAAAAGGCGCGCGCATTTTTGCAGGAGCTACTAAAGCAGAAGAAAAAGGCATGACCAACGTTCGGTTCCTTCGCACTAAAATTGACATGATTGCCTCCTTTTTTGCGGAGAATGAGGTAGATGAAATATGGATTTTGTTTGCTGACCCTCAGATGGAGAAGCCGCGAAAACGCCTTACCAGTATGTTGTTTTTAGATAGGTATAAGCACATCTTAAAACCTCGTGGGACATTGAATTTGAAGTCGGACAGCACGGAATTGTATGAATACACCAAAAACGAGTCTATTCCTGAATTTAATGCAGAGAGAGCGGGCTATAACTTCGAAAAAGTGTTTGACACTGATTGTCTGTATGAAGAAGGCATCAATAAACTCGAGGAAACCATGCAAAAGGTTATGAATATTCGCACTTATTATGAGCAAATGTGGCTAGAGCAAGGAAAATCGATAAAATATTTGTGTTACAACTTTAAAAAGGCCTAGCTCTTTTTGAGGCGATTCCTTGTAGTGTTATAATCCAAGAAATAGGAAAGACGTATAGATATGTTATTCTGCATGGGCGATTGCAGAGTGCCGTCTAAGTTTTGGAAATAACTTGCCCCAACCGTTTTCCCTGCATTAGCAATTACATTTCGATAGAGCAGCACCAGCTCACTAGCAGGTGCAAACCACCAAGAAAACTTCACGTCAACATTAAAGGTGTTGAAATTGAGGTCGTTTACTCCACCAAGGTTGGTCGGAGTAAGATCACCACTTTTTTCTAAGAAATAGAATGATTGGTAATCGACATCAGTGTAGGAATGACGCAATGCTAAAGTTAGTGACGCGGTGGGCGTAAACACGTATTGAGCATTGATGATGTTTTCCACCGAAAAAGTGTTTCTACGACCGAAGAATATGGAGTTGGCTAGCGTATCAGGAACAAACCCATAATCGTTGCGCGTGTCGGTTACGATGCTTTCAAGTACTGCAAAAAAGTGGTCGCCAAAGCGAAAACGGGGAGCAACACGAATGGAATAGAAGTAACGGTCAAAGTCGAGCTGATAACCACCTCTCAGGCGCGCATCTAGAGCTACTTTTTTTCGGTAATCAGTAGAGATAAAGGATGAACCTTCTGCCATTGGAGGTAGTTTAAACCAGCGTCCAAATTGCCGTGGCTCGAAGTAATCGTAGCTGTCAATAGGACGGACTTCAATATCGGCTCCTGTAGCGAAAAAACTACGTGTTAATCCAAATAGTCTATAGAAGAAGCTTAAATACTCATAACGATATGGCTTTTGAAGAAAACGGTACGTTCCCCAAACTTCGTGTTCAACTCTATTAAACTTACCATTTGGCTGTATGCTTTGGTATCTTAAAGCGGCATACTGAGCTTGTTGGTTGTTTCTTTGTTGAAATCCTAGATCGTTGATATCAAAGTTGTCGGTATTTATCCATTGTCCTATTTCCCATTGCCAAAGGCCTTCAATATCTTGAAGCTCCCACCACCCACTATACCCATCATCAATAGCGTTGTTCTCAAAAATAGCACTTTGCTTTCCTTCGACATTTAGCATGTACTTTCCAGATTTGGACACAAATGAGGTAAGCATTGCAGCTACGTTTGCGTCTCGATCTGGTCCTTTCCGCAACGTATTGGTGTTTACAAAACTGATGGACGAATTGCGATTAAAACGTTGATCAAGAACTAAAACATTATAGTTTGTCATGGGTTCTGTGAGCAGCTGTGTTTCGACACCATTTTCAGTTTTTGTGCTGAAATTATCATCTGTGATAGCATTCATCACACCTATTCCCAGGTTGTTTTTAGTGCGCCCAGAAACCTTCACCGCATTCAACAGGCGTGTGAACTCTTGTTTGATGGAAACACTGTCATTTGAGTTTAAGTCTTGTCCACGAATGTTTTTTGGCTCACCTCCAATCCGCCTTGTATAGAGGAGGTCTCCCAAATTAAACAGTTCTGTTCCCTCGGTGAAGAACTGCCGATTTTCGTCAAACCTATTTTCAAAAGGTGAAAGGTTTAAAAATTGCTGATCAAATGCTACTTGGCCAAAATCTGGGATCAAAGTCATATCTAAAGTGAAGCTTTCATTGATGCCATACTTTAGGTCTAATCCAGCATTCACATCAAAGGCGCTTTTACCATCAAAATCATCAGCGTAAGCAGAAAGGTATGGCATCATGGACAACCGCACGGGTGGATCTATATTGGTCATTCCGGTTAATAACCCGCATTGATATTCGAAACGATAACCTGAGCCTTTATCTAGAAAATTCCAAGTTGAAATCTTTCGACTTCTACGCACATTACGCATAAAGTTTAACCCCCAATCTTTCACTGGAGTTTCTGGGAAACGCAACGCTATGTATGGGATTTCAGCTTCCATTGCCCAGCCCCATTCAGTGATTTTAACGGCACTTTTCCAAACAGAATTTAGGCTAAAATCATCTCCGTTCAATGTGGTTCTAGCATCGGATTGTGTTCCAGCTGCGGTTACCCAAAAATTAAAATCGCTTAATCCATCATTATACGGATTGATGAAAAACCCAAACCAATCGGTGTTTTCATTATAGGAGTCGCGCTGGGTGAGTTGGGTTAATATGCTATCTGGCGAATGATCTAAAAGTTTTGCTGAGATGTAGATAGCATTGTCATCATACAGCACCTTCACTTCGCTTTGCATATTTTGTGGAACAGCACCTCCATTCTCAGGCTCAAACATTACGAAGTCTTTGGCAATAGGGGCGGTGTCCCAAATAGCATCGCTGATATCGCCATCTATTTTTGGACGCTCTGAAGCTCTAGTAGCCGGAATGGTTTTGCGTTCAACTTCTTGCCCAAGAACCAAGTTGGTAATAAGAACATACGTAATTAAGGATGGAGCTTTGCTCGGCTTCATTGCGCGAAAGTATGTGGAACATTAGTTTCTTTTTAAGAGATATTTTAAAAGATGAAATAGATGACAGACAGAGCCTTTTAACTTTGCTATGAATGGAAAAAGATTTTTTTGATCAGGTATATGAGGTTGTGCGCTTAATTCCTCGTGGACGTGTTACGAGCTATGGTTCCATTGGTAAGTATTTGGGAGCTCCACGATCAGCGCGTATGGTAGGTTGGGCAATGAATAATGCGCACCATCAAGACCCGCCAGTCCCAGCTCATAGAGTGGTAAACAGTCAGGGCCTTTTGACTGGGAAGATGCATTTTGAAACGCCTGTTATGATGGAACAGCTGTTAGAGTCGGAGGGTGTTATTGTCGAAAAGGATAAAGTCAAGGAGTACAGAAAGCTGTTCTGGGATCCTAGTATTGAGCTTAGCTTGGACTAGGTGCCTGCCAATTGGGCAATCCGTTGGATATCAATGTTGAACACACAGCCATCCTGATAACCGCGGTTTCCAAGTTTGCTCGTGGGGCGTTTTTTGCAATTAGCTTCTACTATTTTGGAGCCTTCACCGGGTTGCCAAGGTGAAAACCCAATCTGTGGCGTTGTTGCTAGCCAAATTGAAATAACGGGCTTTTTTAAGGCCGAAGCAATGTGCATCAAGCCGGTGTCGTGTGTGATCACCTCTTCTGATTGCTGTAAAATACTCGCTGACTGCTGCAAACTGAATGCTCCACAAGCGTTGAAAACTTGTTTGCCACACGCTTTTACCACTTGATCACCTGCAGCCCTGTCTTCGGGTCCGCCAAGCAGTACGATTGGTTTTTGAACAGCCTGGCAAAGGGCGATTATTTTCTCGGTTGGAAGGATTTTACCCTTCATTTTACCGCCTATTGCATAGCTGATATAACCGCTGCGCACGTTTTCAGGAAGAGTATTCAAATCCACTTTGGATTTTTCTGGGATGAAATAGTCCAAGCCTTTCCCATCGTCTTCGATTCCCAATCCTTTCACAGTATGAAAGCTGCGCTCAACCACATGGCTAATAGGCAGCAATTCAATTTTCGTGTTCACATAAATCCACTTGGCAACGTTGCGCTTATCAATGGTAAACGATAAAGATTTACAGGCGCGTTTTACCTGTCGTGAACGCAGGTTGCTATGCAGGTCAACCACATAATCATACCTGTTATTCTTAAGCTCTTTGACTACTTCACTTACGTGTTTATCGATAGTGATTACCTGATTCAAATAAGGGTTGCCATCTAGTATGGAAGCGTTGATCGTTTTTGTGATGAAATCAATTTCCACCTCACCATCAAGCTGAGTTTTTAGCGCGCGAATGATGGGCGTGGTGAGCACTATATCTCCAATAGAGCTGAATCGTACAATAAGTATTTTGGTGACATTCATCGAAAAGCGAAGGTCTCGAATTTGCACGAATGTAAATGAGGAATTTCAATAACGAACATTTGGTGGCATTGGCTTTCACATTACATTTGAAAACATGCTGATTGACAGCCATACTCATATTTACCTGCCAGAGTTTGAAGACGATTTCTCTGAGATGGTACAGCGCGCACACTCTGTGGGTGTTCAGTATTTTCTTATGCCCAATGTGGACGTGGAGACTATTGCTCAAATGCACCGCGCACAAGATCGTTTGCCAGATAATGCTTTCCCAATGATGGGCTTGCACCCTTGCTCGGTAAAGGATGATTTTGAAGACCAATTGGAAGAAATCAAACGGCATTTGTTTATGCCGGTGCGTAAATATTGGGCGGTGGGTGAGATTGGCATTGACTTGTATTGGGATAAATCGACCCTTGATATTCAAATCAAAGCATTTGAAATTCAAATTGAGTGGGCAAAAGCACTTAAACTTCCTATTGTTATTCATGTTCGCGATGCCTTTGATGAGGTGTTTGAAGTACTCGACCGCGTCAATGACGATCGATTACGAGGAGTTTTTCATTGCTTCACAGGCACTAAAGACCAAGCTCAGCAGATCATTGATTATGGTTCGTTTAAATTGGGAATAGGAGGTGTAGTTACCTTCAAAAACGGAAAAATTGATCAATTTATTGATGAAATAGATTTGACACATTTGATCCTTGAAACCGATGCACCTTATCTAGCGCCTGTTCCACATCGAGGAAAAAGAAACGAGCCTGCTTACACTGCTCTGGTGGCTCAAAAACTAGCCGAATGCTATCAGAAAGATTCAGATGAAATAATTCGTGTGACCACCCAGAATTGCATTGACTTATTCAAATTAAACCTACCAAACCATGAAGAAGACCCTACTGCTCATCCTGACTTTATGGACGATTAGTGCGGAAGCGCAAGAAGCTAACAAAAGCGACACTTCCAAACTGACATTGGGCGCTTATGCTGACGGGTACTATTCATGGTATTCAAATGCTGACGAAGTTGCTTTGCAGCAGCACGACTGCATTGGAGCTTTTCACAATAATTTTGGGTTAAACATAGTTCAGTTCACTGCTGCGTATGAGTCAGATCGAGTAAGAGGAGTAGCAACTTTTCATTTTGGAGATATTCCTGCAATTACTTGGGCGGGAACATATCGAAACATTCAGGAAGCCAATGCGGGCGTTCGTTTAGCGAACAGACTTTGGTTGGATGTGGGGTTTTTCAAAACACATGTGGGTACAGAAAGCTTTCTGCCTAAGGATAATTTGATGAGCATTATCAGCCTTGGCACGTTTTACGGACCATTCTATCAAAGCGGTGCAAGACTTTCTTATGACACCAAGAACAATTGGCATTTTGAATTACACGCAATTAATGGTTACAACCTGCACATTGACGATAACGAATTTAAAACCTTCGGATTGTTGGTTTCGAAGAAATGGAGTGATAAGGTTTATACAAGTTACTCCGGCATGACCGGACAAGAGAATGTAGGGTTGTTGGATGACGGCTATTTGGTTTATCAAAATGTGTACACCAACCTAACATTCAATAAGCTAGATGTTCAATTGGGTCTTGATGTTGCTTTTGCCAATGAGTGGAAGAGTAACCTCGGCTGGTTGCCCGATCCTTTAGTGGCTGGATTAGCTTCGTTTAAGTATCATGTTGATGATGATTTCGCTGTTGCTTTTAGGGGTGAAGTTTTCAGTGATGAGCAATCAATCAACAGCAGAAGAATCAATCCAAATGTTTTGGCAAACGGTGGTTCAAGATTATCAAATGCTTCTAGAGCGAATGGCGGTATGACGATATACGGAGGAACAATCGGGGTGGAATATAGCCCCAATGATCAAGGCTTTATAAGGATTGAAAGTAGAACCTTATATGATCCGAACGCCCCTTTTGCCTCTTATCCTGATGGCTTTTTAGCGCGAGAAGCTGGAATGAACCCAATGCTTGCAGGGAGAACACAAGTAATGGCTACCGTAGGCTTTTATTTCGATAAAACTTTCAACTTCGCACGGTGACGTCAATATTGATAATATATACCGGAGGAACCATTGGAATGATAGAGTCTGAAGACCGCCAAACATTGGTTCCATTCAATCTGAAACACGTATTAGAGCAGGTTCCAGAATTGAAGAAGTTGGATGCTAAATTGAGCTCTGTGTCGTTTGACCAGCCATTGGATAGCTCTGACATAGAGCCAGAGCACTGGATGGCAATTGCTGAAATTGTAAAACAAAATTACGATGAGCATGATGGCTTTGTAATCTTACATGGGTCTGATACTCTTGCTTATACTGCTTCGGCCTTGAGTTTCATGTTTGAGGGATTGAAGAAACCAGTGATATTGACTGGGTCTCAATTGCCCATAGGAATGATCAGAACTGATGCGCGAGAAAACTTGATCACTGCGGTTGAGTTTGCCACTTTGCAAATGCATGATGAGCCTGTGCTGCAAGAAGTAGCGATCTATTTTGAGGATATGCTTTACCGTGGAAACCGCACCAAGAAGTTCAGCACAGAAGCGTTTGATGCTTTTATATCTCCAAATTATCCTGTATTGGCTACGGCTGGAGTCAATTTGAACTTTGATTTCAATGAGTTGTATCGGGCTGATGAGGAGGCGTTTGGGTTGAGTAAAGGATTTGATAATCGCATCGCTGTTCTGACGCTTTTTCCTGGAATTACGCAGCAGTTGGTAGAATCAGTATTAGAGAATGAAATGTTGAGAGGCATCATTCTGCTCACATTTGGTTCAGGAAATGCACCACAGCATCCTTGGTTAATGCATTCAATGGAAAAAGCAATAGAACGCGGAGTTGTGATGGTGAATGTTACCCAATGCGCGAAAGGCAATGTAGAGCAAGGAAAATATCAAACCAGTGTTGGGTTGGTAAGTGCGGGAGTTGTTAGCTGTGGTGATATGACGCTAGAAGCAACCTTGACAAAACTGATGTTTTTATTAGGTCAAAGTGGAGACACAGCGTGGGTTAGGGATAAAATGGCAACGAACCTTAGAGGAGAACTTTCTGTAAACTAGTCTATGGCAAAAAGAAAAGGATATACACCCAAGAAGACCGTTGAAACTGAGCAAATAGTTGATGTCAAGCAAGAGGTTAAGATTGATCCTATTAAAAAGAAAAACTACCTGCCTTACATCCTTGTGTTTGCATTTGGCTTTTTGCTTTATGCAAATACCATTTCATTTGAGTATGCACTGGATGATAAGCTTTACATCACGGCTAATGAATTCACGACTAAGGGCTTTGACGGCATCAAAGAAATTTGGACGAATGATTTGATGGTTGGCTTTTTTGGTTCGAAGAAAAATTTGGTGGAAGGAGGCCGTTATCGTCCCTTGGCTTTGACAACCCACGCCATCGAGTGGCAGTTTTTTAAGAAAACCCCCGGGTTGTCTCACTTTATTAATGTGGTGTTGTATGGGTTGATTGGCGTGTTTCTGCTTTCAGTATTGAGGCGCATATTTGGATGGAAAGACAAGAAATGGTGGTGGGGTTTGTCGTTCTTGACTGTGCTGATTTACCTAGCTCATCCGCTTCATACAGAAGTTACGGCAAATATTAAAAGCCGCGATGAAATCATGAGCTTGCTGTTTGCATTGCTCGCATTTCGATCTGTTCTGATTTACTTAGAAAGTAAATCAAATAAAGAGCTGCTTCTATCTGGAGCATGGTTTATCCTTAGTTTGTTTTCTAAGGAGTCTTCAGTTACATTCTTAGGTGTAATTCCGCTCACATTGATCTTTTTCCCGAAAGGAAACTTAAAAGAGTCGCTGACAGCAATGGCACCTTTGGCTGTTTTTACGCTTGTTTACCTCGGAATCCGCCTGATGGTTTTTGCTGATCAAGGAGCAAGCCTTGATGTAGCTGCGGAGCTCATGAATAAGCCTTATTTGCAAGCCTCGGATAGTGAACGCATGGCGAGTATTTTTCTTACAATGGGAATTTATTTGAAGCTATTGGTGTTTCCTCATCCATTGACACATGACTATTATCCGTTTCACCCATTCAGAACGTTTGCTGAATTAGAGGCCGGAGCGCGGCCTTATGTTGATTGGTCAGACCCTTGGGCGGCCATTTCTCTTTTGCTCTATGCGGCCATATTGGGTTATGGATTATTTGCGCTTTACCAAAGAATTAAGGGCAAAAAGGCCAACATCATCGGGTATGGCTTGCTGATTTATTTCGGTACGTTTATCTTGTTTAGCAACCTCTTTTTTGATATTGGCGCATTTATGAATGAGCGTTTCTTGTTCATTCCATCTTTGGGTTATGCGCTCATTTTGTCCTATTTATTTACTGGAATCATCGAAAAGAAATTGGGCAGTAAAGTCAGTCTATTTCTCTTAGTTGCATTGCTCTTTGGTTTTTCAGGAAAAACTATTGCGCGGAATTTTGCTTGGGAGAATGACCGTACGTTGGCCGAATCTGATGTGCTCACCTCTGATGGTTCAGCTAAGGTGAAGATGACCATGGGAAGTGAGTTGCTAGAAAAAGCCAAGGAGACTGCCAATCCAAACGAGAAAACTAAAATCTTGAAACAGGGAGAGCAATATTGCTTGCAGAGTTTGAAGATTTACCCTGCTTATTTTCCACCATTAGACATTATCGGAAACATCTATTTTGAGATGGGAAATTACCCAAATAGCATATACTACTTTACTCAAGCTGCCCTGAAGAAAAGCAATGATTCAAGAATTGTAACCAACCTTGAAGTAGTGGCAAATACGGCTGCACAAAAAGGAGATCCACAATCAGCCATTAAAGGATACGAAACATTGGTCAGCATTAAAAGAGGCAAGGAGCGATCTCGAATTTATTCAAGTTTAGGCGAAGTGTATGGCAAGAATCTTAACGACCTGCCTAGCTCTAAAAAATATTTGGCAAAGGCGATAGCAGTTGATCCTGAGAATGCTGCGGCATATCAAAAGATCGGCATTGTTTACGCTATGCTAAGTCAGGCTGATTCAGCGCTTTATAGTTTTAATAGATCATTGGAAATTGAGCCAGAAAATGCTCGAGTTATGTTGAATCTTGGCATCCTTTATAACCAAATGGGCAACACTCAAATGGGCAATCAATATTTAGCCAAAGCCCAACAACTTGATCCGAGTATTAATTCAAGTACGCAATAAGGTAAACAATAAATCTATAACTTAGTCTGGCAAATGCTTTTCAACTCCTTAGAATACATCATATACCTGCCAATTGTCTTTGGCATCTACTGGTTGTTGACTGGGCAAAGAAAAACGCAAAACCTTTTGCTGTTAATTGCGAGCTATACCTTTTATGCATATTGGGATTATAGGTTTCTCTCATTAATTATATTGAGTTCAGCAATTGATTTTTATTTGGGAAAGGCTATTCACGCTGACCAAAATGACTCCAAAAGGAAACTGTTGCTCATGCTCAGTATTTCAGCGAACATTGGAATTCTGGGAGTATTTAAATACTTTGATTTCTTTATTGATTCAGCCAATCACTTGCTTGGTGCCTTAGGGTTTGTTTCACAATTTGGACTTCTTGAGTTGGTTTTCCCTGTTGGGATTAGCTTTTATACATTCCAAACGCTGAGTTATACAATTGACATTTATCGAAGGAAAATTGAGCCAACAGATGATATTGTTTCATTTTTTGGATTTGTCAGCTTTTTTCCGCAATTGGTTGCTGGGCCTATTGAACGAGCGGCTGATTTATTGCCTCAGTTTAAAAATGATCGAACATTTGATTACTCCAACGCAATGGATGGAATGCGGCAAATATTGTGGGGGATGTTTAAAAAAGTGGTGGTTGCCGACAACGCAGCTGTAATTGTGGATTCCATTTTTACCAATTATGAGAATGCTTCTCCTATCATATTGTTCGCTGGCGCGGCCTTCTTTTTTATTCAGGTTTACGGAGATTTTTCAGGCTATTCGGATATAGCGATCGGTACAGCTAAATTGTTGGGCTTTCAATTGTCCGTCAATTTTGCATCACCATTTTTTTCACGGAGTTTTAGTGAGTTTTGGAAACGATGGCATATAACGCTTAATACATGGTTTAGAGACTATGTGTACTTTCCGTTGGGAGGCAGTAGACAAGGAAAAAGGAAGCACTTGATTAATATTTCAATTGTCTTTGTGGTATGTGGGTTTTGGCATGGGGCGGCATGGACATTTATAATTTGGGGATTAGTAAATGCTATATATTTTGTGGTTGAACAGCGGTTCAATTTGGTGCCTGAAAACCAAACACCCTTGGAAGAACTTCGTTTCCCTAGACCCGCAGACGTTTTTCAAATGCTCGTTGTTTTTTCGGCAATTGCAATATCTCTAGTCTTTTTTAGATCTCCTGATTTAGGTTCTGCACTTAATTATTTTGTTGAAATGAAGGATTTCTTCGGCACCAATAGTTATGAGATGAAGGATAGCATGAAAAATGCGGCTGACTTTTATGGACTATTTGCATTTATCACGGTGATGCTGTTTTTTGAATGGAAGAATAAAAGCAATTTACATGGACTTCAGAAAATTTCGAAATACAGAGTAGTTAGGTTGTGTACTTATTTTGGTCTTACACTGTTGTGCTTGCACTATTTCTATGGCGATAATGCATTTGTATATTTTCAATTTTAGGGTGTGAAGAAATTTCTATTCAATATTGTCGGGTTTGCAATAGCAGTGTTGTTGATTCTCCATTTGTTTAAATCTACACTTCCGTTTTATTGGGGAAATGAGGAATTATGCGATAAAATGGAACTGTTTGAATCAGATGAGGCAGGTTTTGATCTTGTTTACTTCGGTCCTAGCGCGGTGAAAAGGGAGTTCATTCCAAGTGTATTTGAGAATAGTTTAAAAGATACAAGTTTGCGCGCTTTCAATTTTGGAACCGCAGGTGTCTATTATGCAGAACAGGATTTTCTCGTAAGGCACGCCATGTCAGATGAATCATTTTCTGACGTTAGTTATGTCTTATCGTTCGGGCAAGACCCTAAGAAAATAATGGATGCGCACTTCCATAAGCTTCGAATTAAATATGCACTTGATTGGAGCTCATATGTGTCGTGTGTTGAATACTTCTATTGGAAAAGAGACTTTCAGCAAGTGTACAGGTACACAATTATGTTTCTTGAGAATCAGCTCTTTATTGGAGAAATTTTCGAAATGTTTCAATGGCACTTTAACGACTATGGAGTCCCTGATGATTTACATGATAAGGCCGGATATGTCCCTTACGAATGGTCGGTAGCAAACAATCAAAAATCAAGAAATCAACAGGATAAATTTCTTGACATGTTAGATGGTGATGAATATATGCCAGGCCATCGGAAGAAAACACGTACCAAGAATGGAATAAAGAAGCCTTCTCGTTATGATGAAGTCCTTGTTCGAGATTTGATAGAACTTGATCGACTCGCCAAGAAGAAAGGAATGAGGTATTTGGCAGTGTATGAACCTAACATGAACGACTTCATTTCATTGGATAGTTTGAGGGTGTTGTATTTTGGTGATGGAAAGGATTATCAAGAGTATTTCGAGGTTGAGAATAGGTGGGACCATAAACACTTGAATGAAAAAGGTGCCATTTTTCATACACAACGATTAGCAAGTCTTTTTGAGGGTGAAGTTTTTGGATCAGAGAAAAATCGCGCAAATCAGCACAAAGGAGGACAGAAGAAAAAGAAGAAAAAGAAGAAAAAGAAGGGAAAAAACAAGAAAAAAAAGGCTAAAGATCAAAAGTCAAAAAAGGATGGGGTGAAATCGAAGAAGAAAGATAATGGACGAAAGAAAGGTTCTAAATCCAATAAACGTTCTAAGAAGAAGTCTAAGAAGAAGTCCAGAAAAAAGGAATAGAATTTAAGATCAACTATCCAGGCGGATTATCACTCAATGCGAATGATAATTGAAATCAATAAGTTCAGCATCTGATTGAATAAAAAGAGATCAAGAATGGGACTAGTGTAAAAAGGCCTAAAAGGGTCTCCTAAACGAGTTCTCCAGAAGGAAGTTTAAAGCGGTCGAGTTTGTGATTGACTATGGTTTAAAACTGACATACTTCTATGTGGTTTTGTCAGATAGGTAAAGAACTCAGGCAGTCGTTATTCGCAGTAAAAACTAGATTTATTAGGAAACAAAAAAGGCATCAATTTGATGCCTTTTCTTAATTCTATGTGGTTCTCAATGCTAAAGCGTAGCTATGAAAATCTTTTTTGCAACTGTTTCTTTGTTCGTCTTAATAGATACAAAGTAAATACCTGATGAATAACTCGAAACATTAATCAATGCTGTTGAAGAGGCTACTCTTTTATCAGCAACCAAACTACCGTTCATATCATACAATAGAACTTGCTCAATTTTGATGTTGTGATCCAATGATTTTAAAGAAAGTTGACCATTAAGAACAACGGTTGATATACTGCCTATTACATCTACTTTTTCGATACCAGTAGTGTGATCATCTCTCGTAGAACCGCCATTGGGATCTATCTGACAAAAAGCACTAAGTGAGAATAGGGCAAGTACTAGAGTAAAGATTGTTTTCATATTCGAATTTTTTACAGGTGACAAAGATATGATTATCTCTAAACGAGTGATCAATTTTAATTTCCTTACTCTATACGTGTGTTGTGCAGAATGGTTACAATTCTTTTATTGACAATAACATATCTAGATTTTGTTTGGCTAGAATATACGTTGAGTCTATTTCAAGAGCAGAATTGTATTCCGTTTTTGCGCTTTCAAAATTCCCTGCCATTTGGAAAGCGTAACCCAAGTTATTGTGTAGCCTTGCGGTTTTGAGCCCTAAATAAATAGCAGCTTCGAACTGGGGGATTGCTTTTTCAGGTTTCTCTAGTTTAAGATATAATGTGCCTAAATCAACGAACGGCAGTGGATCACCTTTGTTCACTTTAACAGCCATTTTATAGTACTTTAAAGCTTGCCTTGGCTGGTTCCTTTCCTCTAAAAGATATCCCATGTTTTGGGCTGCAATGACATCATTTGGTTCCAGTTTTAGTGCCCGTGAGAGTAGCTGTTCTGCTGAATTAATTTTCCCTTCTTTTATTTTCACGAGAGCCATAGCTGTCAAGGATGGTACATGTCTAGGATTGTTGTCAATGGCATCTGAGAACAACAGCATTGCGCGTGCTGTATCCTCTACCAATAAATATTCGTGGCCAATAGAATACAATGCCCTAGAGCTTTGGGGGTTTGATAAAAGAGCACTTTGCCACAATGTGCTTTTATCTTGCCATTCAACGTTTCTTCTCATTGTTTGAACCAACAACAAGGAACAAACGACAAGAACAGTACTACCGATCCATCTTCTTTTCAGTTGAGCCATTATAATTACCGAAAAAAGAATAGAAGCACCAACCATTGGTGCGTACATTCTGTGTTCTACCATCAAATCTTTTAATGGGATCATTGCGCTTTCTGGCAAGAATGTGATATAAATAAGTGCAATAGACAGGCTAATAAGCGGGTTCTTTTTTCGAATGAGCCAAGCGAAAAACAGAAGCGCGAGGTGTAGAAAAGATGCTGAAATGACAGTAAAAAGGGAAGACTCAAACCAAAGTGTTTGAACATGATCAATTGATAATTGGCCAGGCCAAAAGATCAAGCCAAAGTACTTGGCAATCACTATTGTTTGAGTCAGAAAATAGTCGAAATTCGATATGCGAGGCGTGTCAATTGGTCCATTAATCGAAAGGCCAATGAGAACTACTCCCAAGGTGAAAAGCCCAAAAACACTCAACCACTGAATTTTAGCCCTTTGGTTTTTTACAATTGCTAACTCTAGAATTATTAGAAGTGGGAACAAGGTAATGGCAATGGGTTTTGACAAAACCGCAAGCGCGATGCTGAACATTAACCCTAACCTCAATAACCAACCCTGAGCCAACCTATGTTCATTTATGCGTAATTCCAAATACAATAGCATAGCCGCTAGACTGAAACCTGTAGACAACAGCACCATTCGCTGAGTAATATAGTTTATGGCTTGTGACTGAATCGGGTGAAATAGAAAAAAAGACATGGCAAGCAGTCCCGCCAAATGATCATTCTTGTTGCCGACTCGAAGGCGCCATATCAGTGAGGTAAGTAAATACAGTAAAACTCCATTTAAGAGATGAATGACAATGTTTACTATACGGTAACTGCCAGCATTGGCTTTTGGCCAAATGTGCTCATTGAGTAGAAAAGTTAGACGTGTAAAAGATCGTTCTCTTATATGATCAAGTAAGGAATAACCTAAAACTTTTTCTGAAGAAGACTTAAATTCTGAATAGACTACGGTTGATTGATCGTCTAATATGAACGGCCCATTTCGCGATGGCATATAAGCTAAGAATCCTATTGCCAGAACAATAAGGAGAATCCACTTACTTTCGATTATTTTGTATTTTAACCCCAAAGCTGTCGCCAAATATGAGAGATTTAATTTCATTTATCCTCTTGAAGATTCAATCAGAAGTGAATCTTCTGAATTGATGCACTAATGAATTAGTTTCGTATTAACATGGATACTGCCCTAAATGAACCTTCCTCAATGCTTTTAGACCTCAGATTCTATGGAATATGGTATCAAGATCTTCACAAACTTGATCGTGGTCAGCTTGAGTCGCATTGGCGAACCAATGGTAAAACTGAGGGAAGAGCTAGCAATGCTTTAGCCATTACCAAAACAATGCACTGGCCAATTGATGAAAGTGAGTGGGAGAGTGCATTCTCGGAGTTGGAGGGCAAAGACCTTTCTAAAGACAATTCTCGGATTTTTTTATTGCGATTCATACAAGAAAAGCTGATAAGCGCATCAAGGATGGAACGAAATACACGTCTTAAATCTACGGAGTTTGACGTTGAATTCTATCGGTCTTGGCACAAAGATTTGAGCAATCTATCGGTAGATCAGTTAGAAAGTCATTGGAAGGAGAATGGAATCAATGAATCAAGGCACGGTTGTTTTAGGTCTCTAGTAGAAGCAGAAGGAATTGATGTAGATGAATTGCCTAACGGCTTTGATGAGGTAGGATATGTTGCTTTGAATAGACCAGTAAAAAAAATAAAAGCATATGACCTCTACAAAGCGGCATACCATTTTTTAACCAAGGGACAAAAACTAGGTTATTCCTACTATTTCGATCCGTATTTCTATGCTGCGTTTTATGAAGATTTGAATATCAATGACAATGCAATCTCATTGTTGACTCATTTCACAAAATTTGGATCAAATGAGGGCAGGTACCCAAATGTTGAAAGTTATTTAGGGGCTTTGGATGGACGGCATATAATGTCCCACTTCAAGTCACAGATATCAGTTGAGAGTATTTTGCGATGGAACCCACATTTAATGGCAACGACCATCACTCAAATTATCGTTCAATTTCTCAAGCCTGAGACCTTGCAGCGAACGAAATTTTATAACCAGGATATTCGAAATGCTGAGATCTATGCAGATTTAGGGGTCTTCTTTATGCGGAATGGTAATAATGATATGGCCATTAAGGCATTTCACACAAGTCTATCGTTTCATTCATTGGTACTTTCGTATGAAAGCTTAGGAACGCTTTATAATGAACAAGGTGAAATAGAATTGGCACATGAATTTTTAAGAGAGGCAGTCAGGAACAATACAAGAAGATTAGATTTAATTGAGCTTTACCTAGGAACGAAAACAGAGGAAATAGGGTTTTCAGCAATAAACGAAGTACTTGAGTTTTATGAAAATTATAATGCTGGAGATTTAATCTTGTCCATAGCAGAGCAAATGTTGACCAAGATGAGAGCAGTCAACAAATTGCTTGCTACTAAGAACGATCGCAACGGAATAGAAAATGCAACCACAGCTTACGTCAAATCAGTGCGAGATGAGTTTTTCAATTACTATCGCAGGATTTCAAAAGAGAAGAATGTAAAAACATCCTTAAATAGAAGTAGAGTTTTAATTATTGGGGATCAGTTTATTCCACAATGTGTGCGATATCGCATTGAACAAAAAGTGGATCAAATAGTCAGTGCTGGAATTGAGGTGAAGGTGTTAGGTTGGGACTCGAAAATGGATCAATTGATCGAAGGGATGCTATTGAACGATATTATTATTTTCTATCGATGTCCCGCTGTTCCTACTATGATAAATTTGGTTGAAAAGGCAAAATCGCTTGGAAAACTGTGCATATATGAAGTTGATGACTTTATATTTTCTAGTGAGTTTCCTTCGCCAATTGAAACGTATGGTGGCATGATAGATTCAAGTCATTATATCGAATTGTGCTGCAGTTTCCAACAATATGCTGAAATGGCCAAAGCTTGTCATTTTGCGATTGGATCTACTCAAACAATTGCCGATGGGTTAGGTGAATTGGTGGAATATGGTCGTTGTTTAGTTCATAGAAATGCTCTTGATAAGCATTCAATTATTCGATCTAAAACGCACAAGAATTCTAAGAAAACCATAGACCTTTTCTATGGGAGTGCGACCCTGGCTCATAACTCTGATTTTACTTCAGGGCTGCTTCCAGTATTGATTGAGCTGCTAACTGAGTATCCTAAATTGAGATTGATTGTAGTTGGCCATCTTTCACTTGGGCATTTGCTTCAAGAACATGTTAAAGGTCAAGTGAAACTAATGCCTTATGTTTCAAATACAGGTGCGTATTTGGAGTTGTTGGGACAATCAGACATCAATTTGGCAGTACTAGATCGCTGTAAAATCACAGATGCTAAGAGCGAAATCAAATGGTTGGAAGCAGGTGCGATGGGAATTCCGTCTATTGTAAGCGCAACGTCAAATTATTATGACGTAATTGAAGAAGGTAAGACTGGCTTTATTGCAGATTCGAATGAACAATGGAAGGCAAAACTAACTGCACTAATTAATGATGCAGAACTCAGAAACACCGTTGGTTCGAACGCTCAAGAACACATTAAGTCAACCTATTCAATGGAGGCAATGTCCCAAGGAATTAGAGAGGTTTTGATGAATTTGGTTGATGAATTTGAAAGTAGGATAGATGAGTAGAAAGAAGAAAATTGCCATTGTCAACGTATTCTTTCCGCCTTTTTCAATTGGCGGTGCTACTAGAGTGGTTGCTGACAACGTTGATTCATTATTGGAGAATTATTCAAAAGACTTTGAGGTTGTGGTTTTTACTTCTCACCCTGATCATCGTGAAGAGTACATATTGGATTCATATGCTTATAAAGGTTGCCGGGTTTATTCGTTAACAACAGTGCTTCTAGAGAATTTTGAGTGGAATCTTGAAAATGAAATTGTTGAAGAAAAGTTCAAGCAGTTTTTATCTTTTGAATCTCCCGACCTGATTCACTTTCATTGCATACAAAGGCTCACAGCAAGCATGCTAGTAGCTGCTAATACGTTTAACATTCCGTATATCGTTACCGTTCATGATGCTTGGTGGATTTCTGATTATCAGTTTTTAGTTGATAGTTATGGAAAGGTTTATCTAAATGGTCATGAAGACAGCCTAAGTATACCAAGGCCGCCAGCAGGTATTACGGAGTCTCAATCATTGGAGAGAAGAATGAAACTTAAGACTTTGCTTCTTGGAGCTCAGAAGATTTTGGCGGTTTCAGAATCATTCACAGAATTGTACAAGAAAAACGGATTCGAGAATTGCCAAACATCAAAGAATGGAGTTTCAAGTGGGGTGAATTGGTTACCTAAGAGCACAGCAGACAAAGAGAAGGTTGTGATTGGTCATTTAGGCGGAATGTCTAATCACAAGGGATATGAAGTATTGAGATCGAGCATTCAGGGCGTTGATGCTCAAAACCTAGAATTGTTAATTATTGATCACTCTAAAGGAGTTGAATACATTCAAAAATCACAATGGGGAAATTGTGGCGTTACTTTTATTGGTCGCCAACCTCAGAGCTTGATGGTTAAAGTTTATCAATCAATTGACGTACTCATGGCAGTTTCGATATGGCCCGAAAGTTTCGGTTTGGTTTCTAGGGAAGCCGTTGCATGTGGATGTTGGGTAGTAGCATCGGATATTGGAGGTATTGGAGAAGATATAGAAGAAGGTGAAAATGGGCATCGAATTAAATCCGGTTCTGTTGAAGAATTAAAAAAAGTAATCACTAAGATTGCTACAAACCCTAAAAAGTACAAGGGGAAAGCAAAATCTAAAAACCTTAGAACTTCTGATGAACAGGTTCAAGAGTTGGTAAAACACCATTACAGCTGATGATTGAGAATCTTTTTTTAAGTGTTGGTGCTATGAAAGCAGGCACTACTTGGCTATACGAACAACTAAAAAATCATCCCAGATTTCACTCTACGCCTGAAAAAGAAATTCATTATTTTGAACAGGTTAGCGGATCAACAAATCCTCTCTCTTTCCCTAAAAGGAAAGAGAAAATGGTTCAATTAATTGCTGAAAAGAATCAAGCTTTTGTAGCAAACCACACTGATAGAATTCAATGGTATTTGGATTATGGAAGGGATGAAATCGTTAATGATGCTTGGTATGAGAAACTTTTTGGGTCGCACGCAGCCAACCCTTTGGTTTATTGTGCGGATTATTCAAACTTATATGCATTGCTCAATCATGTTGGATGGAAAAGAGTGAGGCAAAACTGTAAGAATCTGAAAGTGGTGTATACTCTACGCGACCCACTATCGCGTATTTGGTCCCACTATAAGTTTCATTTACAGTTTATTGGAAAAGAAAAGTCAATTGGAGATAGCAATACAGATCAGTTCATTGAAATGTTGGATAAAGATTGGTTTTGGCAACACGCATGTTATGATGAATGCCTGACCAGATTCAATAAACATTTGCGAAAAGAAGAACTTCAAGTGTTGTATTTTGAGGACTTTAGGCAGAAGCCGCAAGAAACAATGAATTTGCTGTGTGATTTTCTGCAAATCGAATCGTTCCAATTGGGCCCATCTTCCTCAGAACCTGTGAATGCTTCAATTAATATGAAGATGCCTGAGGAATGGAAAGCTATTGCCATAACAAAATTGATTCCTACACTGAAAGAGCTAAAGGCAAAAGGGATGATTCATGAAAGTTGGAACTATGAAATCTGATTTGAAAGCAGCTCCTGATTTTTTGGGTATTGGGATGCAAAAAGCTGGAACGAGTTGGATGTATGAACAACTAAAAAAACATCCTTCGATTTGGCTGCCAGAGAGAAAGGAACTTCATTTTTTCGATTCAATAACCAAAGACGATTGGAATACAAGACGCCAACGAAGGGCATTGAAGAATATTCCAGAATTGACATCAAAACTTAACGACTTAGGCGATAGGGAAAGGAATCATATTTTAAATGAACTTGAAGAAAATGTTCACCTTGCAAGAGAGCACAACGACCTTGATTGGTATCGAAATTTTTGGCTTAAAGTTGCTGATCAGACTAAAACGCGAGGCGAAATTACACCCGCTTACTCCATCTTAAACCCGAAAATTATTCAGCAGATTTACGATGAGCTGAATGTCCCCAAGATTATTCTAATATTGAGAAACCCAGTTGAAAGAAGTTGGAGTCAGTATAAAATGATGACCGAACGTAAGTCCAACGACCCAGAGACCGTATACATGAAAAGTAAGCTCTTAGATAGAGGGCGTGCGCAATCAATTATTGAGAATTGGGAGAAAAGCTTTGAGGCGGAAAATATTTTTATCGGGTTCTATGACGACATCAAAGAACGACCGTATTGGTTTTTAGAGAATTTATGTGCGTTTCTGAATATTGAGTTTGATAGGAACTTTTTTCCCGATGCTGAAATTCCGGTTAGAGTTTCGCGCAGTGAATTATGCCCAAAGCATATTCAAGACCATTTTATTTCAGAGTATGCGAGTGACCTTAAGTATTTGGCAGATCGATTTCAAGGACACACGCTTAAGTGGTTGGATCAGTATTCATTGCCTGAGTGATGATATCCACTTGTTTAAAATGCCCAAGAGCCTCATCAAGATGAATGGGATTCATTTTTATAATCGACAAGCTTTCGACTTCATTGTCAGGTAAGTCATCAGCATTCAAATGTGTCAAATCGCCATCAAAGAATGCATTTGCGATTGAGGAATTACTTTCGAACTGATCCTTCAATATCATAGTTGCAATATCATTCGGAAGCAGCGAATAGGAAGATTTATCTTCCCAATGACTTGTCTCTTCCATGAACCATTTAGTCCACCTTTTAATTGCTTTTCGCCTTTGTCTTGCAGAATTAAATGAAGATTCAGTCAATTTTCCAAATAATTCACCAGCATATTGAATGGCTCTCAATTGATCTAGGCTGGGCTTGGTATTCGTTTGATATTTTGATTCATCAACTCTTGCATCTTTCACCCCAATACAATTCAGAAAGCTCTTTATTAATCCTTCCTTGGCATCAATTTCAAACTTCCGAACGATAAGAGATTCAGATCCGAATTTTTCAATTATGGATTGACACAGAAGCCAGTTATCTATGAATCTTACATAAGGAAATTCACGAATATCGGTTAGTCCATTTCCACCTTTGATTGCCTCAATAAAAAGTGATTCGAAGCGCTTATCTGATCGCCTTAAATAAAGAATAAACTTCACTTGATAGCCGTGATCAATAAGCGAATGAAAATTGTCGTCCCAATCCTCCAATTCAGATATATCGCGCGAAAAAAACTCTGAGCTTAATACCGTTGTATCCAGCTCAGATTTATTGATCTTTCTAATTAGACGCGCCCATTGGTTTTGGCGTTTTTGAGTGTTTTTCTGGCCATTTACCCACAGCGTTAAGTTATGGTTTCTATGCGCAAAAGGCACAAATACTCCATGTGCTTCTAAGGGTTCAATGTTGTCAATTAAATAATCCTGAATGGTAGTGGTTCCTGTTTTATGCAGACCAATATGTACAAAAACGGTTTTCATGGATCTAATAATTCTGATGCATTTTCTGAATCAAGACTAGAGCCTTGAATCTCTGTGCGATAGTATTGAATTGCATCTTCGGGGTTGTCAAAACTTGAAACTTTTCCATCGTTGACAACAAAAACCCGAGAGCAGTATTTTTTAATTGTTTCCATGTTGTGACTTATTAGCACAACAGTTTTGTCCTTAAGTAAAGATTCATTGAAAACTTTGTGGGCCTTTTTCTTAAATCCTTCATCTCCAACACCACCAAAGAACTCGTCCATCAGTAGAAGGTCAGTAGACACCATTACGGCTACGGCAAAAGCTAGTCTGGCGCGCATTCCGGTAGAGTAAAACTTTAATTGAGTATCTGCAAAAGGAACCAATTCTGCAAAATTGATTATTTCGTCAAACTGCTTTCTTATCTCGGACAAAGACACTCCTAAAATGGAAGCATTCAAAAGGACATTTTGACGCGCAGAAAGCTCAGGGTTAAATCCCATTCCTAAGCTCAATCGAATGAAACTGCCTTCGCGTTTCACTCTGCCACCCTTATTGGGCCTTATGGCTCCAGATATCATGTGCATCAACGTTGATTTTCCGCTACCGTTTTTGCCTATTATCCCAACAAATTCTCCCCGTTTGATCTTCAGGTTAACATCAGCTAAAGCGAGAATTTTTCTTGGCGTTCCCCATCCCATGGCATTAAATATCCTACCTCCCAAACTTCCAACATGGTGATCAAAAACTGTAAATGTTTTAGAAGCATTTTCAATGGATACGATATTGTTTGAAGCATCGAATGTCATGCGCGCTCTACAACTTTATAACTGAATCGATTCAACAAAAAATACCCAATACTGAGAAATACGAGCCCATAAGCAAAGTCTAATGCAAAAACTGTCCAATCCATTTGAGTATTGTAGAGCATTACATTGCGTAAATTAATGAGTATTCCAGTTATTGGATTACCATAAAGCATGAAAGGATAGGTAGTATATACATAGGTTGAATCCCAAATTATTGGAACGGTCCAAAACCCTAACAGCAATGATATGTCCCAAACGTGTTTAAAGTCGCTGAAGTAAAGATGGATGGTCGACAAGATCATACTTACGCCAATTACGATCAAAAACAGGTTTGCAAATAATGCCAGAACCAAAATTGACGATATAGAGTATTCCACATCAAACCCAAAACTGATTAGCCAGTAGATGAATACATTCAAAATGAAAGAAACGGATGTGCTCAAGGCCGAGGCAAGAAAAATATCTGATTTTGCCATTCCGACATTTTGAATGAGGTACTTTTTCCCCTTTAATAATGTTACACCACGATTTGTGTTCTCAGAGAAATACTGCCAAATGGCAATTCCTAAAAACAGGTATAAAATGAATTGTGGGTCTCTATTTCGAAAGATCAAATAGGAAAAAGCCAAATAGTAAATCAGAATTCGAAAAAGAGGATTTAGAAAAGCCCACACAACACCTAAACTAGAACCATAATAGCGCTGATAATACTCAGTGGAAGCGAGCATTCCTATTCGCTCGAGTCGAAGTTTCAATTTACTATGGTTTTGAGGGTTGGTCAATCAGTTTAGTTTTTAAGATGATTGCTTCGTCTGTAAAATTCAGATTTTATTATTTCATAAGCAGCTTCCTCCAATCTACAATCATGTTCAATTTTAGATTTTAGATCTTCAGTAAAAGCATTGTCAATATTGGACTGATTGGTAAGAATCATTTTTTTAAATGACAACCCAAGTTCTTCTGAGATCCATTGAGTTGAACGTTCAAAATCTTCAACAATCCCAAAAGCAGCAAAACGATCAAGGGTTGAAATCAATTTTGACTCGTTAAATTTAGTGCTTTGAAAATCAACTGTATGAGCGTTTTTATAGGCTTTGTTCTTCAATATTCTCAATTGAAGGTTGACCAATGAGCTTTTGTGTTTGACATAAATTTCTTCTATAGTCAAATGACGACAATTTGTATCGTTCTTTTTAAGGTGCTTTATATGAGACATTACTCGATCTGCAGGGCGCCTAAAAAAGGTGATGAGCTTCATGTTCAACAACCATTTATCGGTCATAGCTAAAGGATAATGACCATTAATTAGACGCAAACCTTTCAACCGATTGATCGGAAGTTCGTAGATATCGTCTATGTCAGGATAAAGCCCAGCATTTGATTTGATATCAAGCATGTTTGGAAATATTTGCTCTTGATCAAAACATGAATCAAGCATAAATCTGAGTGAAGTCCCCGCTGTTTTGGGTATATGAATAAAATAGATCAGGGGTTTGGAAAGCTCCTCTCCAAGGAGCGTTGGACTATTAGCCACAGATTGTTTGGAACTTAACTCACGAACATCAATTTTATGAATTGTGTTAGGAGTTACATTTAGGTCAATTGAAAACCCGTGATTAATACTATTGAACTCTTTTTTGGCTAGGTTTATTCTAGGTTGATCTGCTGAATAATCTCCTAAGATTTGATTGTCTAGTAGGCACTCGACCTTCACAGAATCAATGATTCCCTGTATTCTACACCACCCTCGAATTTTATTATCAGAGAATTGCCCGATCCTTCCTTCAATTTGTTTTTTACTCATCGCAGGCTTAAATCTTCTCGATCAAGGGTTAAGTTTTGGTTGTAAAAGGAATCAGCTTCAAACAAATCTCGCCATTTATTTATGAGGTAACGCCCTTCTTGCTGAAAACGCTCTAATTTTTCTTTAGTGTCTTCATAACCGCGAGATTTTGACTCGTAGTGATAGAGCTTAGCATATGGAGTATAGATCACGCGGTATCCTTCAGATTTAATTTTAAGGCAATAATCCACATCATTAAAAGCTATCTGTAAATTTTCAGCATCGAACCCACTTACAGAGTGAAATAAATTAGTCTTAGTCAGCAAACAAGCTCCCGTGACAGCTGAATATTGACGAACGAGTCCTTGACTGAAATGCCTGTTTTCATCGGCAGGAAAGTGCCTAAAAATATGCCCAGCATACCCACCAATTCCTAATATTACTCCTTGGTGCTGTACTGTGTCATCTTCATAACGCAAATTGGCACCCACAACTCCGACATTCGATCGTTCAATATGCATTAACATTTCTGTAAGCCAGTCTTCATTTATTACTTCTGTGTCGTTGTTTAGAAACAGAAGATAGTCGCCAGAAGCATGTTTGGCAGCGTAGTTATTGATCGCTGAAAAATTGAAGGGCAAATTATATTCAAGAATCTGAATCTTATCATTTACCGCCAATTTCTTTAATAGCTGTTTCGTTTTGTTTTCTGCACTGTTATTGTCGACCAATAGAATTTCGAAATTTTCATAGCTTGTTTTTGTAAGCACACTTTCAATGCATCTTTCAAGATAATCGCTTTGGTCTTTGAAAGGAACGATGATTGTAACTAGTGGAGACGTTTTAATTACTCTGTTCAATCTGTAAGCACCACCCCAAGGGCCATTAGAGACAGATGCATCAATGTTTTGACGACTGATGTACTCTTTGACTGCTTTGCGACCAGCCTCAAGGGCATAGGGCTTTTCGGAATGTGAGAGAGCAGTGCTTCCGGGATACTGTCGCCAACTGTACAAAACCTTTGGAATGTGCGCGATTTTAGTAGTATGCTCAATAAGTCTCAAAAGTAAATCATGATCTTGAGCGCCCTCCATGCCTTCTTTCAGCCAACCAACCCGTTCTCCGATTGACCTTCTTACGACACACAAGTGGCTGATAAAATTGTTGGATAGAAGCAAGTCTTCATCAAAGTCACTTTTAAAGTATGGGCCAAAACGCTTGCCTTTTTGATCGATTTTATCCTCATCAGTATAGATGATATCTATGTCTGGGGTTTTATTAATTGATCGCACAACCTCCATAAAAGCATTTGGCTCAATCTTGTCATCGTGATCTATGAAAGCAATAAACTCACCCGAAGCATAGGAAAGTGCCTTATTCGTTGCCAAACTAATTTGAAGCCTCTCTTCACCGTGAATAAGTTTGATTCGAGAATCTAGTAGTTTGATTTTCTCCAGTGCTTTCAGCGTTTCTTTATTTGAACTTCCATCATCATAGATGATTAGCTCAAATCGGTCATACCATTGACCCAATATTGAGTTTATACATGGGTGGAGCCACTTCGGAGGGGTGTTGAACACAGGAACAATGACAGTAATCAAAGGATTGATTGCCAATGAATCTAATACTTTATTGACCTTAAGATCATGCAGGGCTATAGCGTCTTGCCGTTCTAAAAAATGGGCATAAGTATTTGACTCTGCTGGTAGCAGATGATTGAATCGAATGGGCTCAAAAAAATAGGATTTTATGCGCAAAAGTGTTCTTGAAAGAGGCTCATTTTTGAGACTATCAATAGACATTCGAATAAGTTCTTTGCCAATATATAATATTTGATGAGGCCGTTTCAAAAAGGAAAGATATAAACGTAAAAAGGTCTGCAGAGCAGACCTTTTACAATTCATTAAATTTTGGGTTGGTTATTTCTGACCTTTTTTGCCTCCTTTGGTTTGGGCGCGAGCTTCTCTTTCTTCTTGACTAGGTTTCATTCCTTTCAAGAGAGTCATTTGATCTTCAGATAAAAAAGTTACAAGTGATTCATGATAGGTTTTATTGATTTCCTTCATTACTTTCTCAGCATCACGAATTTTCCTTTTTTCCTTTTTCAACTCTTCCATTTGTATTTTCATCGCTTCACGGAGTTTTGATTCTTGCTCCGTAGACAATGAAAGCTCATCCTTTATCTTATCAATTCGCTCTTCAATTTTCGTTGAAGAGTTGTCAGCTTCAGTTGATTCAATAGTTTGAGCATTTAGTGTAAGCCCAAAAAGAGCAAAAAAGACGATGGCAATATATTGTTTCATTTGTATAATTTATTTCATCACAAATCTAACTAAATAATCATTAAAGTTGAGGTTTAATAATGGATTAATAATGATAAGAGAGGTGCGATTATGATCGAGTTTGATTTGACCAAAACTCCAGTTGTAGTCTTGAACTGGAAAGGCATTGAGGATACAATTAAGGCGTTAGAATCATTGCTTGTTCAAGAAATGGTTTCACATGTGGTCTTGATTGACAATGACTCAGATCAAAATGAGAAGCAGCGGCTTAGGGCTTTAAGTGAAGCAAATCCAAGAATTGATTTGATTGAAAACCCGAGAAACTTAGGCTTTGGGAAAGCACATAACCATGTGTTTCGATTGCTTAAGCAGAAAGGGTTTGAGTTTGTAGCTTGTTTAAACAATGATGCTGTTGCAGATGAGTTTTGGATAAAAGAATTGGTTAATTGTGCCTTTGAACGAAAGGCATCAATTGTTGCAAGCTTAATGGTGATGGAGTCAAACAAAGAGCTTGTTGATACTGCAGGACATCAAATGCTCAGCACAGGTGAAATAATACCAAGGGGTCAAGGTGAGGTTACTTCGAACTATTCTGATTATCATGAAGTGATTGGCGCTTGTGCAGGAGCGTGTTTATACGACCTGAAGATGTTGGATAAGCTAGGCTATTTCGATGAACGTTTTTTTGTTGGATATGAAGATGCAGAATTGGGCCTTCGTGCATGGTTGTGCGGCTATACTTGTGTTTATTCTCCAAAAGCGATAGTACACCATAAGATGAGTACATCCATCGGTCGCATAAGAAGCACGGAATACTTATCGGTAATTCAAAGTCATATTTTCTATACTTGGTTCAAATTAATGCCATTGAAAATTATTCTTGTACAATTTCCTGCAATGGTCTTTAAGTATTCAATGGTTGTGGTTGTGGATATTGTATTTCTAAGGTTTAAGTTTTTAAAAGTGATGGTCGTTGCGATTCTGAAGACATTCAGGCAATTTCCTCAATTTAGTAGAGCTAGAAATGACTTCTATTCAAACCATAATGTTGAGAGATCTTTCAGGGAAATCAACCAAAGCTTAATACCATTCTTAGCATTCGATATAAAACGTTTTTGGAGCTTCGTCATTTTAAAAAGGAAATCAGCACTTGAAAAATGAGGATAGGTGTTTTTATAGAGCCATGGATAAGTCAGCGCGCAGGAATAAGTGTATTCACTGAGCACCTAGTTCGGTCTTCCTCTAACTCAGATCATACTTACATAACCATAGGTTCAAGGCGAATGGATGTACCAAATGAGCACATCCATATCTCCAAGTGGAAAGCATCTCATTTCAACTTTTTCAAGTTTATCGGAATAGCAAAGATTGATATGGCCATCCATCAATTGGATTATGTTATCGATCCTGGACACTTTGCATGTCTGGATCTATTTCAAAACACTTCTAGAATTGTAATAATCCATGACTTAACCCCAATTCTCTTTCCTCAGTTTCATAGAATAAAGAGTGCCATTGCCCACAGATTACTATTGGATCGATCATTGAGAAAGTGTGATAAAATTATCACGGTATCGGAAAATTCGAAGAAGGATGTAATTGCGCACTACGGTCATGAAAGTAAAATTCACCGCCTTTATCCTGGGGTTAGAGATTTGGATTTGGAACAGTCACAAACAACTGAAGAAGAGTTTCAAAGGCCATTTATCTTATCTATTGGAACCATTGAACCTAGAAAGAACCATAAAGCATTAATCGAGGCATTTGACCAGTTCTGTCAAACCAATACCAATGTGAATTTATTCATAGTTGGAGATAGAGGATGGAAGGTGGACATCAAGACGCTAGTAGAAAGCTCGCCTAACCGTGATCGTATTTTGTATTTGGGTTATGTCCCAAAAGCTAGCTTAAAAAAGCTCTATGCGAATGCTTTGTTCAGCATGTACATCTCTCTATATGAAGGGTTTGGGTTTCCAGTAATAGAAGCTATGAACATGGGTTGTCCTGTAATTACCAGCGACTTAGGCTCAATGAAAGAAATAGCAGAGGGTGCGGCAATTCTTGTTGATCCGATGTCTATAAATGAAATATCAAATGCAATGTTGAGGCTTGTCAAGGACTCTGAGTTAAGAACTCAGCTGATTAATGATGGTTTTAAGCAAGGAAAAAAGTTTGTTTGGTCAAACTATATTTTGGAGTTGGATGGAATTCTAGCTAGGACTCTGTAAGAAAGGTGTAATGCATTAAATATTGCTCAGCAGCATCTTCAATCGAAAAGTCAATAGGGTTTTTAAATTGGAATTTGTTTTGTTCCGCTTCTAATATTGCCTTTAATAGCCCTTCGGATGAATACTCCTTGAAACAAAGAATACGACCTCCAGCAACTTCATTTAATGCGCCCTTTCCACTGTGTATAATAGGTGTTCCTAGAGATGTAGCCTCAGCAGCTACAAATCCAAACCCTTCAGCGTATGAAGGAATGATTATGGCTTTGGCATTCTGCATTAGGTCAAATAGATCGTTATCAGGAATATAATGAAAGAGTTCAATTTTATTATTGAATTTGCTGCTTTCAATTGTCTGAGTCAGATACCGATAAATACGATCTGGTGAAGTCGCGGTTACTAGTTTGAATTTTAGGTTTTTATTAGATCTGGATGAAAGAACAATTGCTTCAGCTAAGATGTCTATTCCTTTTGAAACGCCTAGGCGGCCAACGTATAAATAGTAATCTCCTTGGACATGTTTAGGTGATCTTTTTATCGGTCTTTGTCCATTATAAATAGTACTAACCGAACGCTTTGGCAATCTCTTTTTAAGCCTCTCAGCGGTATAACTAGATACACCAACAATTTTATTATATGGTAGCATTATAATAAACTGCTCTAAGCTCCAAAATACAACCCGTTGCAGTGTGTTCAAGAAGGGTAGTCGCCACCATATTTCATCCCAATATTCATGAACAGTCAATACTATTGGCTTTGAGGCGATCTTTGAAGCAACCCAGGCCGGCAATGAGGCATTGTAAGTTGAACTGTGGATTATATCATGATTCTTGGCCAGTTTTATTGCAAACCGTATCGCCTTGAAGCTAAAGTGATAGCGATTTTTGGATTTAATTCTTATAATTCTAACACGATTCTGAACCTCTTCTAATGGAGCACCATCATACGCAGCAGTGAGCACTGTAACTTCAATAGATTTTGAAGCAAGTGTTTTAGTTAAATGATAAAACAATTTTTCAACGCCACCGTGATAAGGAGGGAAGAATTCTAATATGAATAGAACCTTCACTTTTTTACCTCTGATTCTTGTTCACTGGATGAGTTCTTTAACTTTAAGAGAGAGATCTCTTGTGCAAGCATTGAAATCTGATTAGCTTGTTTGGATATAATGATCGAAAATTGGATCATTATCATAAATAAAGACATTATTAGAATTATAAATATTGCTGCCGGAGCATATGCAACTCCAATAGCTTTAGAAATATACTCAAGACTTTCTCGCCAAATGGAAAGCAATAAAAAAATTCCACCAAAGAAAAGCCAGAGCAATGAGTAGTCTTCTCTCAGCTTTTTTTTACGCACTAAATAGACAATTAAGGCTAAAAAGATAAGACTTCCAATTACCGCTAATATTTGAAATCTGTCTATGTCAACAGAAGGATCAAACTTCATTTTCTGATCTGTATTGAACTTGAGGGCGCATAGCAGAGATGATCATTCCAAGAAGAACACTGATCATGTAGAAACCAGCTTTTTTTTCTATGGATGATCGTCCACCATTTCTTGGATTCATTAGCGTAGAAACTTCATGAACTTTAAAATTATTCTTGTGCAATAAAATAATTGACTCTGGCTCAGGGAAATGAACAGGATAGTTTTCTGCAAAAAGTTTTATAGCCGCATTATTAAACGCCCTAAAGCCAGAAGTTGGATCTTTTATCCTTTTACCTGTCAGTAGCTTTGTGGCAATGCTAATTAAATTGATTCCTATCCTGCGATTGAAAGAAGATTTGAATTGTCCCGAAAAACTTCTAATGAATCTAGATCCAATAACCACGTCTGCTTTTGTTTCATTCATTCCCCAAAGCAATGTTTTTATTTCATTTGCCACATGTTGGCCATCACTATCGAATTGAATGGCAAAAGAGTAGTTGTGTCGATAGGCATATAATAAACCCGATTGCACGCACCCTCCTATTCCTAAATTAATAGGTAAATCAATTACCACATTAGGGTGTTTCATGGCAACTTGTAATGTGTTGTCTTGAGACTTGTCATTTACCACAATGACATCCCAGTTTCCTGGATTTTGAGAGTTAAGTTCATCAAGCACATTGCCAATTGACATTTCTTCATTATATGCAGGAACAATAACTGCTACCCTGCCAAAGCCAATTGTCGCCATTGTAGAATTTGGTGCGTGGGATTGTTTTATTGAGACTTTCACTTTCTAGACAACAATATGATTTAAACTACTTGTCATGTATAGAAATTTTTGAGACGAACTTATCAGATCCGTTTATCACCTCTAAAACGTATAGGCCCGAATTTAATTTAGGCAAAGACACTGAGATATTGGATTTACCTATGGTTGTAGAATCTGAATATTTGAAGTATAGTTCACGTCCTTGAAGGTCCAATATACGAACCAAAGTAGGCATAGTGGATGTGCTAAAAAAAGTAATGTTGAAATTGCCGGAATTTGGATTGGGAACTACTTTAAATGATTGATTTTTATTCCAAATTGGTTCGATACTGGTGCTGTTGTCTCCTGCTGTGTCCTCGATTATAAGAATTTGTTGGTTAACATTTAGATTGTGCTCTACTTGCTTCCTTCCACCAGGCCAAATCACAATAATTGAATCAACTTTTTCTGCTAAGCCAAGACCAATATGAGCAGTTGTTTCATGCTGCGATCTGTAGCTCGAACCCCCATCAACTTCTTGTACCCATTGATCTCCATCTACAAATATTTGAAGGTGGGCACCAAAACCATCTCTATTACTTTTTATGCCTTGAAGATCAACACGAATCCAGTTGTTGTTATTGGAAAGCTCATTCCTGAATAAAAGACTATTCGCCTCATAGGTAGTGTCTCTCCTTGCCATAGCCACAAATATGTCAAGGTCACCATCATTGTCATAATCTCCGTATACCATAGCACGCCCCATTCCCTCGTCATCAATGCCTGCAGCAGCTGATATATCATCAAAGCCTCCGGTTTTATTGTTGAGATATAATTTGTTTGGATGACTGTTTGTTTTCGGAAGGAAAATTCCAATGTTTCCGTCTGCAACGAATAAATCTTGATACCGATCATTGTCAATATCTAAAAATGCTGTTCCCCAGCTTATCTTAACTGCATCAACGTTAGGTAAAGAGTCATCCTCAACATTCAATTCTTCAGCAATGTTTATGAATTGACCATTGCCTTGATTTTGCATGAGTATATTGCTATCAATTGATGTGAAGTAATAATCCAAATCCATATCATGATCATAATCTCCGATCGCGACACCCATTCCGTAGATTTCTTGATTCATGTTGCTGAACTCACCTTGATCTGAAAATGTATCCAACGGGAATTCATTTCTATAAAAACCATTAGGTTCAACCCAAAGCCCAAAATCGTTAATAGCCAGAGCGTCCATATCTGCGTCATTGTCATAGTCAGTGAAAGCTGGAACTAATCCACAACCGTCATCATCCACACCATAGTCGGATGCCATTTCTGTAAAGGTCAAGTCACCATTGTTTATATACAACAGGTTGTCAAAGCAAGTATGAGCGTAGCCAATGGTTTCATTAGCTGAGTTTTTAATAAATTTAAACTCGTCTATCCAGCTAGTAACATATATGTCTAGATATCCATCTAAATTGACATCGCCAAATACTGCTCCATGTTTATGTCGATCTTCGTCATTGAATCCTGCAGTTTCTGAAATATCTGTGAATGTTCCGTTTCCATTATTGATGAATATCCCACTTTTTGAGCCATATCCTGTACATAAAAAAATATCTCGATCACCATCATTGTCTATATCGCCAGTTGTTACGCCATAAGTTATTAAGCTTGCTGTAAAAGCAAGTTGCGAGAGATTCGTGACATCAGTAAAGTTGCCAGCCCCATCTCCAGCGAATAAGACATCATTTCGTGTGTCACCTCCCGTAACATACAAATCAAGGTTGCCATCATTGTTGTAGTCAAAAAAAGCTGCTCCCCCGCCAAAAAGTCTTATAGAATTCATAACGTGATTTATGCCCCCACTTTGACTAACTTCACTAAATGTAGTTTGCGCATTTGTGCTCAAATTAATATGAACAATACAAAGTAGAAGAAAATAACCTAAACGATTTGTTGAGCAAAACGCCAAGTTTTCAGGGAGTTTCATGAGTCAAGCTTTGTGACGAAGATCACAATTATTTTTATTTTTTGCTTTGCTAACTTTGATTTTTTGTTCAAGGCCTATCTGCTAAATGCGCAAATCATGAAATTATTTATTCGAGGTTCTTTTCTTTTCTTTTTTTCAATCTCTCTAACCACCTATAGCCAGCCTGTTCATCATTCAGTCGCAAGAGAATGGAATGAGGCTTTGTTGCATTCTATTCGAAAAGATTTTGCCAGACCTACCGTTCATGCAAGAAATCTTTGGCACACATCTGTAGCTATGTATGATGCATGGGCAGCTTATACACCTGCTGCTGAGAATTATTTGTTAGGGAAAACTGTAGCTAATTACACCTGTCCATTTGATGGGATATCAGTAACCAAGAATCTGAAAAAATCTCAAGAAGAGGCTATTAGCTATGCTGCATATCGACTTTTAAAAAGCAGGTTCAAGCATTCACCAAACCTTGAAGAAACGTATGGTTATTTGGATTCGTTATTCGTGTTTTTGGGCTATGATTCAAATGTGGTTTCTACGGATTATAGTAATGGCGATCCAGCTGCTTTAGGAAACTATATTGCTCAAGAATTGATAAATTTTGGCCTACAAGACAGTGCTAACGAACAAGGCTCCTATGAAAATCAATATTATCAGCCAGTAAACCCACCTTTAGTTATGGCACTTTCAGGAAACCCTGAGATAGAAGACCCAAACAGATGGCAGCCTCTTACATTGGACGTATACATTGATCAATCGGGTAACATTATCCCTGGAGGTACGTCCTCTTGTCTAAGCCCCGAATGGGGAGAAGTAGTGCCTTTCTCACTTAGTCAGAATGATCTAACAACACAATTTCGGGATGGAAATGCCTACAAAGTATATCACGATCCTGGTCTCCCACCCTTGATTGACACACTGAATGGTGGGGCTGAGTCAGATCTATATAAAAAATCATTCACAATGGTCGCTAAATGGCAGTCCCATTTAGATACTGCAGATGGAGTTATGTGGGATATCTCGCCTGCTTCAATCGGTAATATTCCTTGGTATCCAAGTACTTATGATAGCTTGTTTTATTTCTACGATTATGAAAACGGTGGAGATAACAGTATGGGACATTCTTTGAATCCATTTACTGGACAACCTTATACACCTCAAATGGTCCACCGAGCAGATTATGCAAGAGTATTGGCTGAATTTTGGGCCGATGGACCAGATTCGGAAACGCCTCCAGGTCATTGGTTTACTTTATTGAATTATGTGACAGATCACCCACAACACAACTCTAAATGGATGGGAGAAGGTCCCCTTAGGGATAACTTAGAATGGGATGTAAAAACATATTTCACCATGGGAGGCGCCATGCACGATGCTGCAGTTTCGTGCTGGAGTATAAAGGGATGGTATGACTATATAAGGCCGGTATCAGCAATTCGGTACATGGCTGACCAAGGTCAATCTTCAGATACTACCCTGCCTAATTATTCAATAAATGGGCTTGCACTTGAGCCAGGCTTTATTGAAATTGTGGATTCTGCAGACGCAACCGCAGGTTCTCAATTCCAGAATGTTGGAAAAATTCAAATTCGAACTTGGATGGGTCCTGATTTTGTTTTGGACCCAGTAATTGATCAGGCTGGAGTTGATTGGATTCTGGCAGAAAACTGGTGGTCTTTTCAACGTCCATCCTTTGTTGCTCCACCGTTTCCGGGATTTGTTTCTGGTCACTCTACTTACTCCAGAGCTGCTGCTGAGATAATGGAAAAAATGACCGGAAGCGAATATTTTCCTGGTGGAATGGGAGAGTTTGTTGCCAAGAAAAATGAGTTTTTATTTTTTGAAGAAGGCCCTAGTGAAGATATTATTTTACAATGGGCAACATACAGAGATGCGTCAGATCAATGCAGTTTGTCGAGAATTTGGGGGGGCATTCACCCTCCTGTTGATGATATGCCAGGTCGTTTTATCGGAGAGTCCATTTCTGAAGAGGCATTTGCTCTGGCCAATTCTTATTGGGAAGACGATACTACCGACCTTACAAGTGTTGACGCTAATATGGATTATATTTCTTCAATCGACACAGGTGTTGGAGCGTTTTCTATTATTTGCATATATGATAGACCAATGGACACGCTTTTGTCTCCAACGGTCTCATTTCCTAACGAGAATCCGCTTTTAATTTCTCTTTCAGTAAATAACGACCTCACAGGGTGGAATGATGAATTTACTTATGTTGCCTATTACGATGTAATAGACGAAGGAGAAGTACTTTATAATATTGACGTAGAGGTATCAGGAGGTATTGACTTGAATGGGTTCATTCCAGATGGAATCGTAATGCTTGATGAGTTTAGTATTGACATGGTTGAACCTAATGTGGTTTCTATAACTCCATCAGTTGATACAGTCAAGCGAGAGCAGTCAGGTCCTTCAGGATTTTCATTAACGGTGAATTTTGATGAGGCCATGCATAGATGGATGCAGCCAAATATTGAATTATCGCAGGAATCGAATACAAGTCTTACACTGAACAGTAACGCTAGTGGTTGGATAAATGAACAGACTTTTGTGGCAAATTATGATGTAAGCCCTGACACTTGGAAATGGGATAATATAGAAGTTTCAGTTACTTCCACTAAGGACATGGCCGGCAATATTCATCCTATATATTCGGAGCAGGGTGTTTTCAGTATTAATGTTTTCCCACCACTAGGAGTAAACGAAGTTTTTAAGGAAGGGTCGTTTGTGGCATATCCAAACCCCGTCAAAATTGGCTCTACGCTCTCTGTCATTATATCGGAGAGTGAAGCAGAACAGCTTAAAGTCTATGATATTGGTGGGCAATTGATAATGACAAAAGATATTCAAAATCATATGCGTGTTGAAATACCTACATTTAATTTTGACGCAGGCGAGTATATTTTAACACTAAAATCTTCGAGTAAAGACCTACAATCACAAATAATAGTTGTTTGGTAGTTTATCCCTTTCGCAGACTATTTTCGCAGCCCGTTTTTAATTTATTCAGGAGAGGTGGCAGAGTGGTTGAACGCGCACGCCTGGAAAGCGTGTTTACGGAAACGTAACGAGGGTTCGAATCCCTCTCTCTCCGCCATTTAAACAAAGGGTTTCAGGATAATTAATTCTTGAGACCCTTTTTTAGTTAAAGGCATTTGCATACTATTTGCATACAAAGTATGCTCAAAACATTGGCTTTACAATTGTTGGTTTACTAGGATTGGGCCGACATACAACTGGAAGTTGCTCTGTTGGCTCAGCAAATTCAGATCTTGGGCAGCTGATTATCTCTTAAGAACTACTTTCGATAAGTAAGACGATTTAGCAAAATTCAAATTAGTCCATGATTGATACACTAGGATCCCATAATCTCTTTGCTAATAAATTTATTATCGGCACAAATTCAGTGATTAAGGAATATACTAAAACCTCCACTGAGGAGATTGAAGCCTTGCACCGATGGTTAGAGTTCAAGGAGACAGATCCATTCATGGACAATTACCGTTTAGAGTACACTCAAAGTATTCAGTTTCTCAAGATCATTGAAATCCCCCTTTTCAATGATATAGTAAAAGACCTTCACAAAACTTACAAGAGGAGATTCCTTTATGCGGCCAATACTGACTTTGTCAATGATGTTTTTGGATTGACCGTTTCTAATGACTCTAAGAATAAAGCACTAAAAAGGCATATTCCTTTAGAAAATAAGTTTCTTTGTTGATTCTAAAATATTGTTATGAGTAAATTAAAAGTGAGTCAAGGATTATTCAAGGCTTTAATATTGATGAATGCAATTGCATTTTTGCATCAGTCTTCTCAAGGTCAAGACACAACGGGCTTTTTAACTTCAGGCACAACTTCCATTTGCTTAGGTGATACTGCCACTCTGAATGCGGGTACAGTTGGTGCGGATTATGGTGATGGATCAGATGGAGCGCTTACTGTCGGCTCAGGAACAGCATACACCGATGCATTAAGAACTGGCGTAACAGGGACCAATGTAGCGGGCTCAAGCACCTTGACGGTCTCATCGTCCAGCGGATTTAGCATTGGTGACGAAATCATCATCATAACAATGGTAGATGCCAACCCATCAGGTAATACGACAGGAAAACATGAGTTTAACATCATCACAGCTATCAGTGGAAATACATTTACGCTGGCTAATGTAAGAACCAATGCCTTTAATGCTTCGGGCACGCAAATCCATCAGGCCATTAAGGTACCTAACTACACTAATGTTTCTATTTCTGCAGGCGCTACACTTACCTGTAATGCATGGGATGGCTCAACAGGAGGCGTTTTGTGCTTTAGAGCAAACGGCACGTTAACCAACGCAGGAACAATTACTTCAAGCGGAAAAGGATACCGAGGCTTTGGTCACAATGCAGTTTGGCGCAACAAGAATGGCGCCCAAGGTGAAGGAATATATGGTACTGGCTACACTGGAGGGAGCTCTAACGGAAGTAACAGCGTCACTTGGAATGGCGCCAATGGCAATGGTGGCGGTGGCGGCACCGGACGTCAAGATTCTGGTGGAGGCGCTGGTGGCGGTTATGCATCAAACGGAACTAATGGAAATAACTGGGGTGGTCATTATGGGGGCACAGGAGGCCTTTCAGTAGGGACAGCAAACTTAGAATTATTGATCATGGGTGGCGCTGGGGGCGAAGGTGGCGGTGACGAAGATGGCCAGAAACCTGGAGATGGCGGAGATGGTGGTGGTATTATATATATTAGTGCTTCGGTTACTCAAAATGCTGGCACCATTACTTGTAACGGCCAAAACGGTGGCAATGGAACTGGTGGTGGATGCGGCATGGGTGGTGGTGGTGGTGGCGCCGGTGGGTCCATAAAATTAATTAGTCTTTTCAGCGGTAATGGCACTATTACTAGCCTTGGCGGAAATGGAGGCGCAAATAATGGTTGCGGTGGCGTAGGAGGCGCAGGTTCTGCAGGCAGAATAGCACTAGCCTCAACCATATCTTCATACCCTACTACTAACCCTGTGTCAGCTACAGCAAGTTTAGCGGTTATAACAGGTTCAAGTTATGCTTGGAGCAATGGCGACACCGCGTCTTTTATACAAGTAAGCCCAGCAACAACAACAACTTATACGGTTACTATTACCAATGGAAATTGGGCAGATACATTATCTCAAGAAATCTATGTTTTTGGTGTACCAAACATGCCCGTAGGATTAGCCGATATTGAGCATTGCGCAGGCACTTTTACATTTAATGCGACTACAGATAGCTTGGTACAAACAGTTTGGTATGACACTGATACTGGAGGTACGCCAATCTCTTATGGTAATGAATTTACTACGCCTTTCTTAAACGATACCACAACCTATTATTATACTTCTCAATATATAACCTATACCCCACCGGCAGATGCCGTTGATAACAGCATGCAATTGGCCCTTGGTTTAAGATTGCTCGTTTCTGACTATGAAGGCAAGGCAGTAATACTAAGAAAAAGTGCAACGGCAAATGATACGGCATCTTTTGGATTCAACTTTTTGGGCCAGCTAGACTCAGCGGCCATTAACGCATGGGCAGGGGCGGCAAGTACGCTTTGGGTGCACACAATATTTGATCAAAGCGGTAATGGCCGTAATTTATTAAACACCAACACTGGGCAACAGCCCCAGCTCATATTGAGTGGTGAGAATGGTAAGCCTGTTTTGCGTTTCGTAACGGGAACTTTCCTCAGATACACCACGAATGACATTGTTTATCCAATGTCAATTGTAACTGCTGCCAAATTAACGACTAACAGCTGCGGAAGAGTTTTTGGAGCTGCCAATAACTACATTTTCGCCTTTTACAGCAATCAAGTAAATCGGCATCACTTTAATACTTGGATTTCGAATAGCGGGACTAATATGGTTCCTGCTAGTAGCTCTGATACATGGATTCATTCATCAATGAGCGCATCAAATACATCTCACCGATTTTTCGATAATGGGAATGAGTGGCCTGCAAACACGATTAATAATGCAAATTCTCAGCCACCAAATGGCTTTCAATTGAATGGCTATGCTGGGAATAACCAAACATCCAACGTAGATATTATGGAGGTTTTCATATTCAATGATGTAATTACAGACACAGAACGAGAATACATTGAAGGACGCATAGCTTCTCAATACGATTGGCAAACCGCTGGTGGACAAGTGGTGGACGCTGCCGCTCCATGCTTGCTAAGCAATCCAAACATTGACTCTGTAAGAGCTATTGTAACAGCTCCAAGTTTTGGATTTAATTTAGATACCATTACAGCAAACTGCATAGCAGACAGTATATTGATCGATGCTGGCGCAGGCTGGCAAACCTACTCATGGTCCAACCTAGACACTACTCAAATTTGTACTGCTAGGTATTCTGGAACGTATAATATTGTGGTAAATGATGGCTCGTGTGACGTTACCGATTCGGTATTTGTTAGTTTGCCAAAACCAGTGTTAGACGATTTCACTATTTGTAATGGCGACACCATTACTGCTGGCTATCTGAATCTTGGTGGGTTTGCATCAGGTGGTATACTCGACACCATTGGCCAAGAAGCGGTCAACAAATTTTTAACGGACGGAACCTTGGTTTTCCCGAGTACTACACAAGTACGTGCGCTCATAGTGGGCGGTGGTGGTGGCGGTGGTATGGATATGGGTGGTGGTGGTGGAGCCGGAGGCTTCATTGACACTACGTTTATCTTACCAGCAGGCTCGTATAATATTACTGTTGGTCAAGGGGGTACAGGCGCTCCTGCCGCAGGTACTTTTGGCCAACCAGGTGGACATCAATACAGCATTCCTGCTTTGAACGGTGGTAATTCTTCTATAGGATCACTTCTTGCTGCTATTGGTGGTGGAGCAGGCGGAACAAGTTATTGGAATTCAACTCCCGGAGCAGCTGGAAGCAATGGTGGCTCTGGCGGAGGCTGTTCAGGATACAATGCACCAAATGGTTCTGGAGCAGGTTTAGGAACCGCTGGACAAGGCAACAGAGGTGGCCATGGAGCTGGTTCTCACCGCTCTGGCGGTGGCGGTGGCGCTGGCAGTCAAGGCGGTGGTGGTCCTAATGGGGGCTCTTACAATGCTAATGGTGGCGCTGGATTACAATCTGATATTTTAGGAACGACATATTATTTTGCTGGTGGTGGCGGTGGCAGTGGCTATAGCACTATTGGTGGTAACGGAGGCATTGGTGGCGGTGGCGGTGGCGCTGTTGGCACCACTACAGGTGGCGCTGGCTTAAACAATGGATCACCCGGTGGTGGTGGCAATACAAACTCACAAACCAATAAACCAGGCGGAAACGCAGGCGCAAACACCGGTGGCGGTGGCGGTGGCGGATCACACTATAACTCTAACAATAAAGGTGGCGAAGGTGGATCAGGAATCGTTGTGATTAGATATACGCCCATTTTAAATTATCAATTTTTGTGGTCTACCGGAGACACTACTGCTACTATAAATGTTTCTCCAACACAAACAACAGATTATTATGTGACCATTACAGATGGTATATCTACGTGCTACGATACAATGACTGTATTTGTAAACGTACCTGTATATTCTTTTTCTAGTGATACACTTGCCTATTGTGGTGTTGACACAGCAAGTATAGATGCTGGTGCAGGATGGTCAAACTATGCTTGGAGCACTGGAGATAGCGCTCAATTATTTACAACAACTGCATCTGGTGTTTATCATTTAACAGTAACCAATCAATATGGATGTACTGTAAGCGACTCAGTATCTGTTGGTTTAATTAACACTATCCTTATTCAAGGCGACACTACCTTTTGTGTTGGAGATTCAGCAACAATAGGTTTTGGTGCTGGCGGAGGAAACACCCTCCAGACACAAGCAGGTTTTAAACTTGCTCTTGGTCTTCGTTTGATTAACGCTGATTATAACGGAAATGCAGTTCAATTGAGAAGAAGTTCTGATAATGCACTTGCCGATTTCGGGTTTTTAAATGGTGAATTGAATGTGGCTGCAATTGAATCTTGGGCTGGGGGAAGTACCATTTACGTAAGAACCTTGTATGACCAAAGTGGTAGCTCGAGGGATGTGGTTCAAACCACGAATAACAACCAACCAACTTTGGTCCTGACTTCAGCCTATGGAGCTCCTATCATACATTTTACCAATTCGCAGCAGCTCCGATATACGGTTAATTATACGTTTCAAACACCATTTACCTTGGTTACCGCAGCGAAAACTACAGGATCTAATAATGGACGTGTATTTGGTTCATATCACCAAAATTGGTTGCATGGATTCTGGGGAAATCGTATAAATGTTGCGCATTACGAAGGCTGGAGAGTGTATCCGGGTATAACCTCAAGTTCTGGTTGGCAAGTACCATATATACATACTATGTGGAAAGCAAACCAAACGAATTGGAATTTTTACAGCAACGCCACTGTTCAGTCAAAGTATAACAGCATTGCCGGCACCGATCCACGAGGATTCACGCTAAATGGATCGGGAAATTTGAGCGAACTTTCTAATGTGGATATAATGGAGGTCATCATGTTTGATGATACACTGGCTCCCGTAGAGTTAGAAAATGTACAAACTTCGATAGCAAATCGATTTGGTATAACAACTGCGTATGGAGCGCCTAGCGCAGGAAACGTTGGTGGTGGCGGTTCTTACGAGTATTTATGGTCTAATGGTGATTCTACAAACACTATTGATGTTTCACCAATTAGCACTACTACTTATTATGTTACCATAACAGATGGCTTTGCCGAATGCTATGACAGTATTACAGTAACCATTGTTGACCCGAACTTCACCTTTACTAACGACACTATTTTGAGCTGCGGCTCAGACACAGTTAACGTATCTGCAGGATCTACTTGGGACAATTATTTATGGTCGAACGGAGACACCACAGAAACAACTTCTATCACATCTTCAGGAGTGTATTCACTCACTGTATCAAACAATGGTCAGTGTGAAACTTGGGATACAGTTACCGTAAGTGTGATTAACACCAACTCTGGATCTAATGATACGACAATTTGTATTGGAGACTCAATTTCCATCAATTCTCAAATTTTTGTTAGTTCAGACACCATTGAATTTAACTACACAGGCACTGACCAAACATTTACAGTACCGTCTGGTGTTACGTCCATTAATGTGCTCGCGTGGGGCGCTGGTGGTGGCAAAGGAGGATATTCATCTTCTTACGCAGGCGGTTCCGGTGGTTTCTCTTCCGGAACGATTGCAGTAACACCTGGTCAACAATTAAAAGTTGTAGTAGGTCAAGGAGGAATTGGACAAGGAGTCGGACTTTTTACTAGTGGTGGTTCTGCAACTTATGGAGGCGGTGGCTACGGCACTTATGGCGATGCTTCTGGAGCATCTGGAGGAGGATTAACTGGATTATTCCTTGGCGCAGCATCTATGACATTTGACGCTTCTGGTCAATCAAGAGCCTTGCTAATTGCAGGAGGCGGTGGCGGTACTTGTGCTTACTCTGGAGGTGGTGGTGCCGGTGGTGGAACAAACGCAGGTGAAACAACCGGTGGCAATGGTGCTACTTCAACTGCTGCAGGAACGGGCACAAATGGAGATGATGGAAGTCCACTTAAAGGCGGTAATGGAGATGCCAGTGGATCTCAAAATTCAGGAAGCCCAGATGGCGGTGGCGGTGGCGGTGGCTACTTTGGTGGTGAAGGAGGATTCTCTGACGCTAGACCAGGTGGCGGTGGTTCAGGTTACTTGCATCCTACTCTTGTGAGTTCAGGTGTAACAACAACCGGACAAAATGGCCCTTCAAACACATCGGCCATTCCACCAAGTACTTCTAATGCTCTTTATACAACAGGCATTGGTTATGGCGCATATTCAAGCTCTGGCTCAAATGGTGGAAATGGTAAATTGATCATCAGCTTTACTGGCCAATCGGCTATTAACTATAATTGGTCAACTGGAGATACTACAAGTACAATCAACGTATCACCAAACACCACAACAGCTTTTACAGTAACTATTTCTGACGGAATTTCTAGCTGTACTGATACCATTAGTATAACGGTTAACGACCCGAACTTCACATTTACTAACGATACCGTTTTAGCTACTTGTTTTGCCGATTCAGTAACGGTAGATGCCGGTGCTGTTTGGGTTGGCTACAATTGGTCAACAGGAGAAACAACACAAACAAAAGTATGTACTGCAACAGGACCATATTCTCTAACTGTAACAGATAACGGAGGATGTACTAGCTCAGACACCGTTAATGTAAGTGTCATCAATCCTGTGTTGGCTCAAGGCGATACAATGATTTGTATCAATACTTCTGCAACAGTTGGCTACAATGCATTAACCAATATTTCTTTCTTGTGGTCAAATAGCAACACCAGCCCGAGTATCTCGGTTTCACCCGTTGTGACTAGTAACTACACAGTAACTATTTCTGACGGAATTTCTAGCTGTATTGATACCATTGCAATTTATATTGACACTATAAGTCCAACTGTTTTTCCTCATTCTAACGTTAATGTTTATCTTAACAGTTTTGGCCAGGCCACCTTATCTGCATTTATTGCCGATTCTGCAACTTCGGATAATTGTCTTATCGATTCTATCTATCTAAGCAACACTTCATTTGACTGTGCAAATATTGGATCTAATCCAACTTTGCTCTATGCATTAGATAATAATGGGAATTTAGATTCGGCACAGTTTATCGTATCAATAATAGACCCAATTGCACCAGTCGTGATAACTCAGAACGTTACACTATATCTAGACGCTTCAGGGGCTGCTAATCTTACGGCTATTCAGGTCGATAACGGTTCAACTGATAATTGTGATATTGACACAATAACTCTTTCTAATTACAACTTTGTTTGTGCGGATACTGGGGTGAATACAATTACTGTTACTGTTACTGATGCGAGTGGCAACGCAGCAACACAAAGTGCCCAAATTACAGTAATGGACACTAACTCCCCCATTGTGATGACCCAAAATGTCACAATTTTCTTAGACGTAAATGGTGGAGCAACGGTAACGCCAAGTCAGGTTGACCTTTCCTCAACAGACAATTGCGCTATAGCTTCGATGATATTATCAGAATCAATTTTTGATTGTTCTGACACAGTAAGCGCAAATAGCATTACACTCTCAATTACTGACATAAGTGGGAATTCGGCATCTGCCGATGCATTAATTACTGTTTTGGACACCATTTCCCCCACAGCAATTGCTCAGAATCTAACTCTCTTTTTAGATGCTAATGGTCAAGCAATCGCTCAAGCTTCGCAGGTTGATAATGGTTCTTATGATAATTGTGACGTTGCTAGTTTAAGCCTATCGGATACCATTTTTAATTGCGCTGACAGTGGAATTAATACCATTACGCTTACTGTTTTTGACGTGAGCGGGAATAGTTCAACCGCAACCGCACAATTGTTAGTTGTAGATACAACCGCCCCGTCTGTTATTACTCAAAATATTATCGCATATCTGGATTCTTCAGGTCAAGTGATTATTTCTTGGTTAGACTTGGATAGTGCATCAACCGATAATTGTACAATTGCTAGCAGTATTTTATCTGACTCAATATTTGATTGTTCGGATACAGGATCAATAAATATAGTTACGCTGACGATGACTGATATTAGTGGGAATAGTTCAAGTAATGATGCTCAGGTTATAATAATTGACAGCCTTCCTCCAGTTGTAATAACACAAAATTTAACGGTCTATTTGGATACGAATGGAGAGGCTAACATTACTGTTAATCAGATTGATAATGGGTCGAGTGATAATTGTGAGATTGATACGATGTATCTGAGTAATTATTCTTTTGATTGTAATTCAATTGGTTTGGATACGATTATTTTATATGTAACAGATGTTAGCGGCAATATGTCCCAAAACATTGCTATAGTTACTGTTTTAGAAACCAGCGCTCCAGCAGCTTTAGCTCAAAATGTCACAATTTATCTTGACTCTAATGGTTCTGCAAGCGTTAGTCCATTAGTTGCAGATAGTGGCTCTTATGATAACTGTGGAATTGAGACATATTCGCTAAGCGACACAACTTTTACATGTAATGATGTTGGAGAGAATACCGTCACTTTTACCGTGTCTGATTATTCAATGAATACAAGTTCAGTTCAAATTATTATAACTGTTTTGGATACGATTAAACCGGTTATTTATTCACAAAGTCCAACGGTGTATTTAGATGCGAACGGTCAGGCGATGTTAAATGTACCCCAAGTAGACAGCGGCAGTTATGACAATTGTTCAATTGGTTCAATTTTCCTTAGTGATAGCCTGTTCAATTGTGGTTTGGTTGGGGTCAATGACATTTACCTAATGGTATCAGATGTTAATGGAAATATCGACAGCAGTATTGTTAGCGTTACAGTCGCTGATACCATTAAGCCATTGGTGTTTGCAGAGAATTATCAGGCGTATTTAAATTTAGCTGGTGAGTTTACTCTTGGGGTTAATCTTATTAATGCATCAGCAACAGATAATTGTGATGTTGATTCGATTTATTTGAGCTCAACTTACTTCTCTTGTGCACACCTTGGAATTAATTATGTATCTGTATATGCATCTGATGTAAATGGAAATATTGGAACAATTGAAATTGAGGTGGAAATATTAGACACAATATCACCAATAATTACATATTGCCCAGAGGACATCGTCTCTTGTGATTCAATTATTAATTATGAGATTCCAATGGCTGAAGACAATTGTTCAAACGTGAATTCAGTTCTCACCAATGGCATAGAGAGTGGGGCCAAGTTTGATATTGGAATAACAGCGATTCAGTATACCATGTCCGATACTAGTGGTAATAGTGTGACGTGTGACTTCAGTGTTAAAAGGAGCAGTGCCCCGAAAATCACAGTTAGTCAAGACACAACCATATTTAGTGGTTCAGTTATTGACCTAGCTGTTGAGACTGATTCAGTAGCATCTAGTTATTATTGGACTCCCGAAGATTACCTGGACAACCCTAACTCAAGTAACCCTACTGCAACTCCTACTGAAAGCATAACCTACAAGGTTATGGTAAATTCAATCGATGGATGTCAACAAGAGGATAGTGTGAGTATTTTGGTCTTGAATGAGGTTACTGTTTATAATGCATTTTCTCCGAATGGTGATGGTCAAAACGACTACCTAGAAATCAACGGTTTAGATTATTATATTGATTGTAATGTCCTCATAGTAAACCGATTAGGCGCTAAAGTGTTCGAGTCTAAGGGTTATTCACAACCCTGGGACGGAAAATATAAAAACAAGGACATGCCTGTTGGAGCATACTTTTATTTCATTGATACTGGCGTCCCAGGGGCGGAAACATTAACAGGTAGCATCTCTTTAATTCGGTAAGTTATGATCAAAAAAAAATTAAAACCAATTGTGGTCATTAGTCTGTTTTTATTTTCATGGGGGAAGTTAAATGCGCAGCAAGACTTTTTTATGTCTCAGTCATTTGTGAATCCATCCATGATCAACCCAAGCCTAACTGCGATTCAAGATGGGCCAGAATTCGGGCTTTTCAATAGGCATCAGTGGTTGGGGTCAGAATCTACCCCTAATACGCAGCAGCTTATATTCTCGACAACTTATAATAAACCCGCTTATCTTAAATCTGCATACAAGAGCGGGGCCTTAAGACGGGGGAAAAAGAGAAGCAAGGGAGGTTTATTTCATGTATTTAATGCTTCGATTATCAATGATAGAGCTGGGGCGTTTAGTAAGTTGGAAACACGATTTCATTGGTCACCACAAGTAAGAATAGGAAAAGATATTTACGCTGGATTGGGCCCTGTGGTTTCTTTTTCTAGATTTCAACTAGATCCAGAGATGCTTAGCTTTAAGGATGGAACGGACGTGGCGTGGGGGCAAATACAGAAAAGCGGTCTTACTAACTCTAGTGCAAATATTAGCTTCTGCGGTAATGTTCATTCCCAAAATTTTTACTTCGGGGCAGCGTTTTTAGATGCCCTCAATCAATCTTGGAACAGGGCTGATAGTTCCGGTCTTCTAGTGGATAGAAACTTAATAATCAATGGTTCTTACCGCTATAATATAAATCAACTTTTTAGCGTTTCGGCTGCGGGAGTTACGAGATTCACTTTTGGGTCTCCAATCGATCATTCTATTTCATTTCGCGGGATTTATAATAATTTGGTTTGGTTAGGATTTGGCTACAGATCTAGTAAGGCAATGAATATAAGTTTCGGGGCTCATATAAATCAAAGGTTTAACATTGTATACACCGCAGAGAAAAGCTTTCTTGGGGTGACAGGCGTTGGCCTTACACATGAATTTTATCTCGCTTACATTTTACCAACCCGGAAAGGGTCTAAATTTTAAACTATTAATAATGAAAATATTAGTTTGTTTAATTTTATTTCTTCACATATTAAATGCTAACGCTCAGAGGACAATTTGGCCGCCAATAATTGGAGTTGAATTTGAATCAACTGGTTTGCTAATCAATAAAAATGAAGCTTATTTTACTTCTGAATTGCAGTTGGAAAACGGAGATTATACTTCTGAGATAGTCCATACTAGCTTTGGCGCTTATGATAATTGGGATTCAATTTCCGCATTAAATCAAGAGATAAATACTAATCGATATAATTCTATTGTTGGGTTGTCGGAAAATGCTGATACGATTTATATAAAGGGAATACCCTCCTACAATAATCCAAACTTGAAGGGGCTCTCATTCAGTTCGCTTGTTGATGGAGTTTGGAGTGCTCCAAAAAAAATCAAGATGAAGGGGATAACGTCAAAAACTCCTTTTTATGATCTATATGTTCACCCTAAGGGTAACTGGTGCTTGATTTCATTGGAGAAACAAAGGAAACAATCAGATGATATTTATATCTCGTTTAAAAACAAACTTGAAGGATATTATGAGAAGCCTGTGCCCCTTGGTCAAAATATAAATACTACAGCATCGGAAATCACACCATTCATTACCGAGGATGGTAAATACCTCTTTTTCTCCCGAACCAATAGTTATGGAGCGACTAATTATGATGATTCTATTAATTATGACATCTATATGTCGCAATCAATGGACACGTCTTTGATTAATTGGTCAACTCCGCTGCCGTTGATTGGTATAAACACACCAGGTTACGAGGGCAATTATTGGTGTTGCAAGGACAGCTTTGCTTTCTATACATTTATTTCGAGAGAAACTGAGCGTAAACAAATATATACTACTCTAGCCCCAAGAGCATTGCGGCATAGCGATTCATATGATGATCAAATGCATGTTAGCAGATTAAGGCCCTTGGATAACAAGAGAATAGAACTTCCAGCATTACTTAATACATATAAAGTCGAATTACCAAAAACTAATTCACTTATTCCGAGAGGTTCAATTCAGGCTGAAGCCCCAATATATAATATCAAAGCGAAAATCAAAATAGGGGATAGTCTGGATGCATCAGTTAGCAATATATTAGTTGAAGCAAAAGATGCCAAGGGTAACAAAATCGCGGAAACCCGAACGGATTCTGCGGGAAGTTTCACTTTTGAGAATTTACCATTGAATCAAAAAGTGTTTTATACAACGCCTGAGAACGCATCTAGTCAATTCAAAGTTGGGTTGGTCGATGCAGATGGAAATGAGGAGGAAGCTGTTCCCATTTCGTCATTTTCTGATTTTATTTTTCAAGAACTTGAAAAAGAATCAGCGGTTATTCAGCTGCTAGATCTATCAAATGAGTCCTCATTAGATAAATATTGGTCTGGAAATCTAAGCGAGTTCATTGTCCACATCGATGACGAGCAAAAAATAGAACTTTTTCTCGCGACAAAAATTATTGAAGGCGTTATTTTAGATAGTAACGAAAGCATTATCCGAGGCATAGACAGCCTAACGGCAATAGATAAAAATAGTCAAACTATAATCAGCGTGCAAGTAGTCTCGGATTCTACTTTTGATTTGAGCTCTCTCGATTCAGTAACGCGGTATTCATTTTCAATGAACGGGAATGAAATCAATAACCCAAAAATCATTTCACTCCAAGAATATTTAATGATTAGTCATAATGAGAGGCCATTGACGAATGAAACAATATTTGACTTGGGTCTACCAGTTAATCAACCTAACGATTTAAACGCTCAAGGAACTGATATAAATAATGATGTATTATCGGATCCGCGAGCGAGTCGTTCTTCCAATAATTTGGACGTTACCATTGTTAACGATAGCTCTTCTCTTCATGTGGTTGGGGGGGCTGAATTTAAACAAACTGAGCAAGATTCGAGTTTGATGAAGCAAGCAGATGAAGGATCAATTGCTGTAGTTGATAATCCGATGGACAATCAAGAGCCGGTTGAGGTGGAATTAACTATTGATAACGCTGATCCTAAGCTTTCTTCAGGGACTGCTTATAATGACAAACTTAGTGCCCTGCCACGGGCTATCTTTAAAGCGCCTGAAGATCCACTATATGGAAGCTCTTATGATAAGTTCCTTAATAAGGATGGAAGCTATGCCAAAATTATTCAAACTGAAAAAGGGGTGAATTATCATTTTGATTTTAATAGCATTCAAATCACACAAGCACAAATTTCATATATTATTAAAACGATAGCGCCATTCTATAGAGAATCTGATAAAATGTTGATTATTTTGGAAGGGCATACCGATGATGTAGGATCTGAAGAATTAAATGATCGTGTTGGAATCTTGCGTGCATCCCAGGTTTTGTATGAATTAGAAAGGGCCGGGATAGAAGATGTAGACTTGAAAATAATCAGCCGAGGGGAAACAAATCCGATTGCTCCTAATACTTCGGATGAAGGCAGAGCAATGAATAGGCGGGTCGAAATAATTTATACACAAAGTGCAAATTGATTTAGAAGCTGAAAAGAAGTGTAATTTCACTTTGACTTAAATTAAAATTAATTTTCTGAACCTCGAATCTCCCGTCAATTTTCTTGACATACCTTTTTCTTTAAGAAGCAGTGCAGCCTTAGCAGGCAGCTTTGGTTTGTCAATTCACGATGAACTCATTTCTTTCTCTTTAGGTTTCGAAGAGAAAATTGATGAACTCATGCTATTCATTAAGGCAGTTACCCAAGAAGAAATTGTATGGATTAGTCGCTACTAAAAAGAAATTAGATCAACTTAAGGGTGAGTCGTGAGTGCTCTAGTGTTTAGTAGAAATGAAAACGGATTGTGGTTTGAACGAGAAAAATTAGTTGCGTCTGACCGTCACCACTCTGATAATTTTGGCACTTGGGTGAGTATCTCTGCCTCAGATATATTTGTTGGATCAGGAAATGGTTTTAACGAGCTCGGCCAGGATAGTTTATTTAAGGCAGGAGCGGTATATAATTTTTCATCTTGTATTGGTAAGGCTGAAATCTCTGAATTGGAATGCGATAGCTTTTATTGGCCATTAAATCTCCAAACTTATTATTCGTCGGGTGTTTATTATGATACCAATACCAATTTTGGGTGTGATTCTATTGTGATATTAGACCTAAGCATTGTTTCTCAAGATCCGAACATCGGTTTTTTTGGATTTAGTGGTTTAGCGGCAATCGATAGTACTGGTTCATTCCAGTGGTGGAATTGTGATTCGAACCAGCTTGTTTCAGAGGCAACAAGTCAAACATTTCTGCCAACTATCAACGGATCGTATTCGGTAATATCAAATAGAGAGGGTTGTATAGATACCTCTGAATGTCTCCATATTGGTAATGTTGGTATCGACTTGATCGAAGGGTCTTCATTTGATTTTTATCCAAATCCAAGTGAATCCTTAATCATTGTAGAATTCTCTGAAACGATAGATAATGCCACGCTTGAATTGTTTGATGCAACGGGAAATCTGGTTTTTAATAGAAGAATTATCAATGAGCATAGGTTAGAACTGACACTTCCTATGGTTGCAGGAGTTTACCTTCTTCACCTAAGAAATGAGACTGGTCATTCTTCCTATAAAAAGGGCTTGAAATATTAATCATCAATCCTCTCAAGGTTCGAAAGATCAAATGTATTGTCTGAGCAAAAATTGCTCGGGCAACGTTTAGTATGTGAAAAGTTCGTGATTGCGAAGCGATCGGGATAAAGGCTTTGAACCTCCCCCCAAACGGTATCACGAAGCAATCCTAGATAAGAAGCCCTTGGCTTTTATCAATTTACCATTAGAGTATAAAACGAACTTCAAGAGCATTTAATTGCTTTGTTTTGCATTTCTTTTTCTTGATAAATGCGTAAAACTTTTCTTGAAAGTCTCATAGAAAAAGCTGAAAATCGAGGCAGTAAATTAAACGGACAAGTACACTGAAATGAACGAACGCAGCACAACGAATTTTCTTCTTTTAATCATTGTAATTCCATTGGTATTTTATCTGTTGAAGATTCTCTCTTTCATATTTATACCATTGTTTTTTTCAATGTTTATTGCCCTTTTGTTCTTGCCTTTAATGCGCGGGCTCAACAAGAGAAAGCTTCCAATGCCGGTGAGTATCATTGCGATATTGACCATCATTACGGCCATCTTCTATCTCGGTGGAAGATTGATCAAAATTTCTATTCAAGAAATTCTCTCAGCAGACAACGCATTCTTTGATACCGCTCAATTCAAGTTGACCGGCTTGGTTGAATCATTGGAGAGGTTTTTTGGCGTTGAGCGTTTGGCAGAAGAAGGTTTGTTGAGCCATTATTTTAAGAACATTGACATGTTTTCAAGCCTTGCCCCGACATTAGACTTTGTTGGTAATACGCTCACAATGACGTTGATGACTGCTTTTTTTGTGGTTTTGTTTTTAGCGGGATCCATCAACTTTCAAGAAGTGATGCAAAACGTGTTGTTCAAGCAAAAGTTTTCTTCTGTTAAGACCTTTATGAAGATTGAAAAAGACATCATTAAGTTTATTTGGGTCAAATTTGTGATAAGCTTTTTCACCGGTGTAGGATTTACTTTGGCCTGTATTTTCTTTGAAGTGAGCTTTCCTGTTTTTTGGGGCCTATTTGCTTTCTTGATCAACTTTGTTCAGATGGTAGGGTCAATCATTTCTGTGATTTTATTATCGCTTTTTGCGCTAGTCGAGCTCGACCCCACAGTCACGCTTATTGTTTTTATTGCCGTAATCACCGGAGTTCAAGTTTTAATGGGGTCAATTTTAGAGCCGATTTTTCTCGGCAAGACCTTCTCAATAAACGTCATTACTGTGCTTGTTATGCTAATGTTATGGGGCTTTATTTGGGGTGTTCCAGGATTGGTAATGGCTATACCGTTGACGGTGTTCATCAAAATTGTTTTAGAAAAGTTCAGCGGCACTCAAATGATTGCTCGATTAATGTCGGGCAGTTAAAAGTGGTTTCTGGTAAAATGATCATCCGCAATGAACACAAACAGAGTTGCCAAGGCTTTGAAGGTGAGGTTTACCCTAGCTTCATCGTGAAAGCGATACGTTTTCTTGCCAGGTCTACCTCCAGCACCTTAACACGAACCTCTTGGTTAAGTTTTACTACTTCAAGCGGATCACTCACAAAGCGGTCTGCTAATTGAGAAACGTGCACCAATCCATCTTGCTTAACTCCTACATCTACGAAGGCCCCGAAGTTTGTGATGTTGGTAACAAGGCCAGGTAAAATCATGCCTACTTGAAGGTCTTCCACCTTTCGAACATCCTTTGAGAACTCAAATGGCTTGGCTTTCCCTCGAGGATCGCGACCCGGTTTTTTGAGTTCACTTATTATGTCTTTCAGCGTAGGCAATCCAGCAGCATCATTCACGTATCGATCGATTTGTATGGAATCAATCAGCTCATTGTTGCGAACAATGTCTTTGATTTCACACTTCAGATCTTTTGCTATTTGAGTTACAACGGCATAGCTTTCTGGGTGAACAGCGCTGTTATCTAGTGGGTTTTTAGCATCAGCGATTCTTAAAAACCCTGCACACTGTTCGTATGCTTTTGCGCCTAGTCCAGAGACTTTAAGCAACTGCATTCTAGATTCAAACGGGCCATTTTCATTTCGATATGCAACAATGGCAGATCCCAATTTGGGTCCGATTCCACTGACGTATTGCAGTAAATGTTCACTGGCAGTATTCAGACCAACGCCCACGTGATTCACCACACTTTCTACGGTAGTATCCAGCTTTTCTTTCAGTAGTTTTTGGTCTACATCGTGTTGGTATTGACCAACACCAATGGCCTTTGCGTCAATTTTTACCAATTCACTTAATGGATCCATTAACCTACGTCCAATAGAAACAGAACCGCGCACTGTAACATCGTAATTCGGAAATTCGGCACGGGCAATAGACGAGGCTGAGTAGATGGATGCTCCATTTTCATTGACTACATAGGCTTCTGTTCCGGCCGGTAGATGCACACTTTGAATGAAACGCTCTGTTTCGCGTCCGGCAGTTCCGTTGCCAATGGCAATTGCTTGAATTTTATAGGTCTGAACTAAGGTGTTGATTTTGGCAGCTGCCCTTTTGCTTTCGTTTTGTGGAGGGTGAGGGTAGATGGTTTCATTGTGTAAAAGCGCACCTTGCTCATCTAAGCAGACCACCTTGCATCCAGTTCTAAATCCAGGATCGATCGCCAACACACGTTTTGATCCAAGCGGTGGAGCCAATAATAACTGCCGTAGATTTTCAGCGAATACATTAATAGCCTCAAGGTCTGCCTCTTCTTTGGCCGAATTTCTAAACTCTGTTTCTATGGAAGGCTCAAGCAGTCGTTTGTAGGAATCAGCAATAGCCAATTGAATTTGGGCACTAGCTGAAGTGTGGTGGCGAACGAAATAGCGCTCAAGTCGCTCAATTCCTTCTTTTCTATCGGGAGTTATGGAAACCCTGACTACGCCTTCATCTTCCGCCCTTCTCACAGCGAGCATCCTATGTCCTGGGCATCTCGACAAAGATTCTTCAAAATCAAAGTAGTCTCGAAATTTGGAATCAGCATCGTCTTTCCCCTTGATCACTTTCGACTTGACTCTGGCTGAATGGTGAAAATGCTTACGTACAATATCCCTTGCCGCTGGCCGCTCGCTGATCCATTCGGCCATGATGTCTCTCGCTCCAGAAAGAGCTATGTCAAGATCACCTACTTCGCCAGGAACAAATCGCTGTGCGAATGATTCGGGGTTTGAAATGTCTTGTTTCATTAACGCTACAGCCAACGGCTCCAGTCCTAATTTTCTTGCGGCTTCAGCTTTGGTTTTTCTCTTTGGCTTAAATGGGAGATAGAGATCTTCTAGTTCGTTAAGGATCCGACAATCCATAATTCTCTTCTTGAGCTCATCGCTTAACGCACCTTGTTCTTCAATGGTGCTGATAATGAATAGTCTTCTTTTTTCAAGCTCTTGAAAACTGGTGTAGGCCTCCTTTATATTTTGAAGTTGCACTTCGTCTAAACCGCCTGTGCGTTCTTTTCTATAACGGGAAATAAAAGGGATAGTAGCGCCTTCATTTATCAATTGAAGCGCACTAAGAACGTTGTTTTCTTTTAATTGAAGTTCTTGGGAGATTGACGTTGAAGCTTGCATTTCGCGAAGATAAATTTGACATCACAAGGATTCACTAAACTCCATAATATGTTTTGAGGCGGACTTATAAAGTCCCAACGAAAAAAGGCAATTTGCATCACCAATCTTGAATGAAGTATATTTGAGGGAGACGATTTGGTTAGCAAATCGAATAGAATAAACGGCTCTAAATCCGATCTGGAGAAATGAATGAGATAAGGAATTACATAGATCAGCTTCTTTCAAACCCGTTGGTAGATAGATTGCTTTATATCGCAATTGGGATTGCCATAGTGACCTTCATTTCTTATTACCTAAAACGACTTCTTAATCGATCCATAAAGGACAATGCGAGTAAATACCGAGCGAGAAAAGCGTTGAATTTGCTGTCGTATTTATTGATGATCATTATTGTTCTACAGTGATAAATTGGGAAGCATTGGTGTTGCGTTTGGTGTTGCTGGAGCTGGTGTTGCTTTCGCTCTCCAGGAAGTCATCGTTAGCATTGCGGGTTGGATACACATCATGATTTCTGGAAAGATCAATGTGGGCGAGCGCGTTAAAATTGGTGATGTAAAAGGCGACATTATTGATATAGGTGTGTTTAGTTCAACGATCATGGAAATGGGTGCTTGGGTGGATGGAGACCTCTACAATGGGCGCATAGTGAGCATTTCAAACAGCTTTGTTTTCAAAGAAAACATTCATCACTATTCTGCTGAATATCCCTTTTTATGGGATGAGGTGCGTATACCAGTGAGGCACGAATCAGATATTGATTTGGCTCGACAGATTTTTTTGAGTGTTTTGGATGAAATCTGCGGAGAATATGCTGAGCAGTCCAAAGTTCACTGGTCAAAAATGACCATGAAGTTTCGGGTGGAAGAAGCAAAAGTGGAGCCGATGGTTTCCATGATGTTTGATGAAAACTGGATCTCTTTTACGTTGAGGTATGTCGTTGACTTTAAAAATAGGAGAACAATCAAAAATTCAATATTCACTCGAATTCACGAAGAAATTGAAAGGTCTTCTGGGAAGATCCTAGTGGCCACCTCAGCCATGGAGGTTTCAATGAAGCGGGAAGGTCAATAGAAAGGAGTTTTCAGTAGTCTTCGATGATGGAGGCTCAATCGAGCGATTTAGTAGAATCGTAAAAGTAGGGTACATGAGCACATTGCCTTGTGTTACTTTAGTTACATTCAGCCCCCGAGGTAGGTCGTAACATTGCACATTCAAAATCAAAAAAATTAAAATGTATGGGATTTTTCGGATCAATGTTTGGCAACGATAGCAGCGCTGCTGTGAAGGAGATGATAGACAATGGAGCAGTAATTATAGATGTTAGAACGCCTGCTGAATTTCAAGGTGGACATGTGACTGGCTCTAAGAATATACCTCTTCAAAACATTCAGAACAAGGTGGCTGATATTAAAAAGTTTGGTAAGCCAGTTGTTTTATGCTGTGCAAGTGGTGCTAGAAGCGGTCAGGCAACTGGCTTTTTGAATCAACAAGGCATACAATGTGAGAATGGCGGTGGCTGGATGCAAGTTAATAACCTCGTGCGATAAGCAGTTCTTCTAACGTTTAAAAAGCCGTGTGTCCATAAGGTGGATGCACTGCTTTTTATTTGCTTTATTTTTACTGAAATGGGTCCGAAAAACGCTCGTCCGTAATCATTGTTTCATCAGTGAGGGTTTTCATAAAGTTGATCAAGTCAATTTTGTCTTGATCAGTAAGCTGTAATCCAGTTTGAGCGCTATATGCCAATGCAGGATCTACTGTTTCAGAAATCACTATGCCGTGATCATAATGATCGACAACTACTTCTAATGTTGTGAAACGCCCATCGTGCATGTAAGGGGATGTGAGGGCAATATTGCGTAACGAAGGGACCTTGAATTTTGCACGATCTCTAGGATCACCGGTAGCTGCTTCTCGTCCTATATCGTCTTGAGCGGCATCTGCATCTAAACCATTATTCATGTAGCGGTTATTGTCAAAGTTGCTTCCACCGTGGCAATGCGCGCAATCTGCACCGGATAATTCAGGAAAGCCAGGGTTATACTCTGTACTGAATAAGATTCTACCTCGCTCTTCACTTTCGGTTAAGGTGGCCTGTCCGTCAAGGTATTTGTCATATTTCGATTGATTTGAGATGATCGAATTCATGAATTGTTCCATGGCCAATGACATCCTTACAGAGGTGATTTCAGCATCACCAAATGCACGAATAAATTGAGCAGGATAAGTGGTTGTTTCGCTCAACTTAGTCACAACATTTTCCAAGGTTTCTTTCATTTCTAATTCATCTTGAATAGGCATTAACGATTGATCGCGAAGCAAGTGCGCTCTGCCATCCCAGAAAAATTCGTTGGTATGCCAGAGCATATTAAAGATGGGCATCGCTTGCCTTTTACCCAATGAACCATCTACACCAGCAGAAAATTGATCGGGGTCTGAAAATCCATCTTGTTGAATATGGCAGCTTCCGCAAGAAATAGAATTGTCTTTTGAAAGCAGCTTTTCATAAAACAACATTCTACCCAGCTTCACACCTTCTAAAGTCAAAGGATTATCTCCCATGTCAGGTTCAGCAAAGCGCCCATAGTCCAGTTCATATGGCGAGTCATCATATTCTGGGGTAATCACACCAGGAAGTCCTGCAGGGTCTTTGGTGCACAAACTAAAAACTAGAGGAGTTAATAAAGCAACTAGAGTAATTGACTGTTTAAGCTTCATTCTTGAAAGCTTTTATTAGAGATAAACTCTTGGTCAGATAGGCTAGTTAAGAAGCTGATTAAGTCATTTATTTCTTGTTCATTTAGACTTAACGGCTTGATCAATTGGTCTTTTAGGTCGCTCGATCCGCCATTGTTATATTGGTCAATTACTTCGCGTAACGTTGAGAACGAACCATCATGCATATATGGTGCAGTCAATGAAACGTTTCTTAGGCTTGCTACTTTAAACAATGAGTAGTCAGAAGAGTCTCCTGTCAAGCGCATTTTGCCAATGTCACCAGATTCATAACCATTGTTTCTAATGCTATAATCGGTAAAGTTGAATCCTGAATGGCATGAAGAGCAATTGGTGCGATTGCTATTAAAAAGCTCCATTCCTCTCATTTCTGACGCTGTTAGTGTTCCTTGGTCTCTAATAAACTTATCGTATGGACTGTTTCCGCTGATCAAGGTTCGCTCGAAAGTGGCCAAAGCGCGCGTTACAACAAACGGTGTTACTTCAGAATCAAAAGCATCAGTGCTCATTTGAACATATTCAGGATCTTGACTCAGGCGTTCGCAAATCTCTACTATGTTAAAGTCCATTTCACTGTGCTCTTGAATAGGCACAAGCACTTGCATTTCTAGCGTTGGCACCCCACCTTCTCTCATGAAGTGAGGATGAAAAGCAACATTTGCCAGAGTGGGAGAGTTTCTAGACCCAACGTTGTTGTCTACACCTGGAGTTACTGGTAAGTTATCTGCAAACCCCAAATCTTGTTTATGGCAGCTTGCACAACTGATCGAAAAATCTCGAGAAAGAGCGGGGTCGTAGAAGAGCTTTTTCCCCATTTCCCATTTGCTCAAGCTGAAAGGGTTGTCTTCTGGAAACAAAATAGGATCAAAGCCATCCGGAACCTGGGTCAATTCAGACTCGAGGTCTTTGTTTACGATTATAGACGGAAGCTTGTTTTTGGAGCAAGACTCCAAAAAAGTCATTCCAAGAAAAACGAATAGGCCATATGCGATTGACTTATTGAACACTTAATTTTTTAACCATCATTTTGTTTGTGGCAAGGTCATTCACTCGCACGAAGTATACCCCAGATTCAAGGCTGCTTATATTCAATGTTTGATTTCCGCTATCAAGATGAGCGCGATGAACTTGCTTTCCAGTTAGGTCAAACACGGTAACATTCAACGGGGAAGATGAGCTTGAGCTCAGCATGGTGTTTCCGTCTACAGATGGGTTCGGGTAAAGCTGAAAATCAAGTCCAGAGGCTAATTCAGAAATGGCATTTGGCTCTTCTTCCTCTTCCAATGTAGTATCAACCGGAGAAGTTGTCGTAAATACTAAATCGCGAAAATTCTCCAACAACTCTTCGGCCTCGCCAACCTCACCATGCGAGATTACACCTGAGGAAACATTAATTCCTGCAAGTGCATTGCTATAGTTGCCGTAAATCACCGGATTGAGTTCGCCATTATCAGCACTCATTGTGATCGGAATATCCACCTCAAAATAATTTTTATTTCCCAAAGCATGAATTTCAAAAAGTTGATCAAACTGCGGCCCGCCATTTCCCTCCATTGCAACGAAACGGTAACCAGCTGTCCAGCCCCAATGCATCGATGGGTTTTTGTGGGCCAAAGGATGCGAAGGATCGTAGGTAGATGGGTCTAAATTGTTGTGCTCAGGGTCTACACCGATTGAAAACCTCAAACCTTCTAATTCATCAATACTCAACGCACCTAAATCGATTAAAGTAGACTCGCTTGCGTTGGCCAAAACCCAAACATCAGGTACAGTTATTTCTTGACCTCCGTCATGCACTAGCGTAATTTCAGACATGTAATACTCTAATCTTTGAACGTCAAACTGCACATTTTCTGGTGTTTCAGCTTCGGTATTAAATGCAAATGCTTTTGATCCTAGCGCATGGACTATTTCTAAGCTCACATTGTTTTGAGCATTCAGAGAGAATGTAGTCGAAATGAGCAATAGGCTAAAAAAAGGAAGTATAAGTTTTTTCATTTTGAAGTATTAAAATAAGGGCCACTTGACCCAGCCGTTCAAATATAGCGAAAGTTAATGGTGGCGTATTTTGCGTGAGTTGTTTTCTTGGATTCTTAAACGAACATTAGCAAGCCTTATTAATAACTAACGATATCACATATCATTAGAATCTGACCAAAATCTAAATGATACGCGGTTGTAATGTTCGCTTTTTATACATTTGAGCGTTCTCAAAAAAGCTTTAAGAAGTTTTGTAAGGGGTTGAAATGCATTTTTTCTGTCCGCAGAGAAAATTTCATGTAATGATAATGGTGCATTTCGTTATCGCTTTATATGTTTACAGCCGATTTTGAACATTTAAACAAGAAAAGCAAATCCAAATTCAAATTAGTTAATATGAAACGTACCTTTTTATCTATTGCAATGACTGTTACTCTGATGGTATCAGGTTTGTCAATGTCATTTGCTCAAGATGAACAATCTATGGAAGCAGACAGCAATGTTGCTGACACAGGTGAAGTAATGGCCGAAGAGCCTCAAGAAGAAGAAGCTGCAGCTCCAATGGAAATGCCAGCTGAAGAAGAAGCGGCTCCTGCTGAAGATAAATCACTGCATCAAGTAGTGAAGCAGAAGTTCATTGAAGGTGGTCCTGAGTTCATGTCATTTGTATTAATCTGTTTGATCTTAGGATTGGCTATGTCTATAGAGCGTATCCTTTATCTTAATATGGCTACAACAAACAGTGATCAACTCTTAGAAGATGTTGATAACGCACTTAAGAGTGGTGGCGTTGATGCTGCTAAAGAAGTTTGCAGAAATACAAGAGGTCCAGTAGCGAGTATTTTTTACCAAGGACTTGATCGCGCTGACCATGGTATTGAAATGGTTGAAAAGTCAGTTGTTTCTTACGGAAGTGTTCAAATGGGACTTTTAGAAAAAGGTCTTTCATGGATTTCTCTTTTTATCGCTCTTGCACCTATGTTAGGTTTCTTCGGAACGGTAATCGGTATGATTGGCGCGTTTGATGCAATTGCTGCTGCAAACAACATTTCCCCAGGTATTGTTGCTGGTGGTATTGGAGTAGCCTTGATTACAACGGTTTCAGGTCTTCTTGTTGCTATGGTTCTTCAAGTTTTCTACAACTACATCGTAGCAAAAGTGGATAGCATTGTTAATGATATGGAGAATGCTTCTATTTCATTAATCGATATAATGATCAAGCACAACTTGACTAAATAAGAATTTTATGTTTCAAAAAATCAATACGACAGGCATGTATGTCTTTATTGTCATAGGAGTAATCCTTATGATAATGACCATGTCTTCAGGACTTACTCCTGAGCAAAGCGAATGCACAGACTGTGGAGCAGTAGGCAGCTTTCTTGGATTGAGCTATATTCTTCTCATTCTTGCAATTGTTGCAGCATTGGGAGGTACTGTGTTGCAGGCGGTAATGAATCCAGGTAAACTGAAAGGATCTCTTATTGGATTAGGAGGTATGGCTTTGGTAATCATCATTAGCTATGTGCTTGCTGATGGTACAGTTGAGCCATACTACGCTAGTGGAATTACTGAAACAGCATCAAAATTGAGTGGAGCAGGGCTTTATGCTTTCTACATTTTATTCGTTTTGGCTGTTTTGTCAATTGCATCTTCAGCAGTCACTAGATTTATGAAATAAGGAATATGGCTAGTAGGAAAAGAGAATTACAAGAAATCAACGCAGGGTCGATGGCTGACATCGCATTCCTTCTCTTGGTTTTCTTTCTTGTTACCACTACCATGGATACAAGTTGGGGTTTGGCGCGAAAGCTGCCTCCACCCTTATTAGAAGACCAACCTGATCCACCACCCATTAAGGATAGAAATGTGTTTGTGGTTTTGGCGAATGCCAACGACCAATTGTTAGTGGAAGGTGATCTATTGAGCATCGATCAATTACGAGAGTCAGCGAAGGAGTTCATTGCAAACCCCATGAGAAAGGAAAACTTACCAGAATTCAAGGAAGTGGATGTTCCTCTGTTGGGTAGAATGCAAGTCTCGAAGCAAGTTATCTCGCTTCAGAATGACAATGGAACTTCTTATGACCTTTATATTCAAGTGCAAAACGAATTGGCTGCGGCTTACACCGAATTGCGCGATGAGTTGGCCATGCAGAAATTCGGAATGTCTTACAAAAAGATTGAAGAGATGGCTAAGACAGATGAAGGTGCTGAGAAGTTCGGAGAAATGATTGACGCCATTCGTGATGTATACCCACAGAGAATTTCAGAAGCAGAACCTAAAGATATTGGAGGGTAATTATGTCAAAGTTTAAAAAAGATAATAATAAAGGAACACCGGCTGTAAGTACGGCTTCACTTCCTGATATCGTTTTCATGCTTCTTTTCTTCTTCATGGTTACTACTGTGATGAGAGAAGTAGATCTTAAGATCAAATTAGATCAACCAGAAGCAACTGAAATTGATAAGCTGGAGGACAAGGCTCTCGTGGATTATATCTACATAGGTGAACCTATGAATAGCGATTTGTACGGTACTGTTCCAAAGATTCAATTGGATGATGATTTTGCCACCATCGAAGATGTACAGGATTATATCATTGCTAGAAGAGCAGATCGTCCAGAACAATTGCAAGGTAAAATCACCGTTTCACTTAAAGTTGACAAAGAAACCAAGATGGGAATTGTTACTGAAGTGAAACAAAAACTCAGAAAAGTTCAAGCATTAAAGATCAATTATTCTACAAGAGAAAGAGTTGTTCGATAACGAGAGAATTTGGATTTAAATTAAGCCTCGGAAATTTCGATTTCCGGGGCTTTTCTTTTGAGCCTCTGCGAAGAAAAATAGATTGCAGTGAGTCCAGCAATGAGCACAGCGCTGCTCAAAAGGGCGAAAAGCGCATCACCTTCATTAGCACCAATGGTTTCGATACTTTCTTCAATCGCGTCAATTCCAATATACCAAGTGATGATTACAGCCAAACCATTGTTGATTAAATGACCAATCATAGGGAGTAGGAGCGTTCCAGACCAATGAGCCGCATAGCCAAAAACTGCACCTAAAATCATTCTCGGAACAAAACCAAGGAACTGCATATGAAAGAATGAGAAGAGAAATGCGGTAACCCAAATAGCAACATGGTAATTCTTCGCCACCTTAAGAATTAAAGGCTGCATGGTGCCTCGAAAGAATACTTCCTCTGCTATGGCTGGAATGATAGCGATTAGAATCAAATTGAACATTAAGTCACCAACTGAGTCCATGCTCAAGAATACTCGAATTAAAGCTTCAGCATCGGCTTCCATTCCTCTAATCCAATTCTCAATTCCACTCATAGCTGCTGGCAGAGACAAACTGCTGTTCCATTCGGCTAAATAATTGATTAGTGGTAAAGCCGATACTATTGTCAAACCGAATACTAAAATCATTCCTAGCCGTCCGCTAACATTAATGAGTGAATACGTTTTGTCTTGCTTATAAATCCAACGGAATACGAGATATGGAATAACAAAAAGACCAATGGCTTGCATGATTTGCATGAGCTTCAATACCAATACTGCTGGTTCGTTCGGGTCACTCACAGAACCGGGGTTGCTAATAAAGCCAATGCCTGACCCGCTGAGTGCGAAAGGTATCATGATGGCACCTAATAAAATGAACATAGACACAAAGCCTACGAGCACTAAGGCGGAAAATTGCACTAGAGGGTGAGCATTCTTAAGGGCTTCTCGCATAAGATTAGAATTGAATGTAACTTTGCAGCGCAAAAATGGTGAAGATAGGAGACATAGAGCTAGGAGATTTTCCGCTGTTGCTGGCACCGATGGAAGACGTGAGTGATCCACCTTTCAGAACGTTGTGCAAGCGCTATGGTGCTGACTTGATGTATACTGAGTTCATTAGTTCGGAAGGATTGATTAGAGACGCTGCCAAAAGCGTGCAAAAGCTTGATATCTATGATGAAGAACGCCCCATCGGAATTCAGATTTTTGGAGGTGAAGAAGGACCAATGCGAGAATCAGCGGAAATAGTTGAGCGCACTAACCCTGATATTTTAGATATCAACTTTGGCTGTCCAGTCAAAAAAGTAGTCTGTAAAGAAGCTGGAGCGGGCATTTTGAAAAATATTCCGAAAATGGTGAGCCTCACCAAGGCCATTGTTGATAGTACTAGCTTGCCCGTTACAGTTAAAACACGATTGGGATGGGATGACAACTCAAAGAAAATTGTTGAGGTAGCTGAGCGATTGCAAGATGTAGGCATAAAAGCCATCTCTATTCACGGCCGTACGCGCGTGCAGATGTACAAGGGCGAAGCAGATTGGTCATTGATTGGAGAAGTAAAGAATAATCCAAGAATTCAAATCCCCGTTTTTGGCAACGGTGATGTTGACACGCCAGAAAAAGCAATTGAAATGCGCTCAAGATTTGGAGTTGATGGTGTGATGATTGGTCGGGCAGCCATTGGTTACCCTTGGATATTCAATGAAATAAAGCATTTCATGGCTACTGGAGAGCACCTCTCAAAACCTAGCACAGAGCAAAGAGCTGCCGCAGCAAAAGAGCATTTAGAACGTTCTATTAAATGGAAAGGCGAAACGTTGGGGGTCTTGGAAATGAGAAGGCATTACTCCAATTACTTTAAAGGAATTCCTCATTTTAAAGAGACAAGAATGCAACTCGTGACTGAGATGGACCCAACAGCTTTGACCGAGATTTTGGGATCAATCAGAACGACTTATGACGAAGTCACTTTGTGAAGCCGTTGCTCATTGAGTAAGGTTTTCACAGGAATTATACTTGCCAATAACCCTATAGTAAATACCACTCCAGACACCGCAAGGATATCTGTCAGATGAAGTTCAACGGGATAAAACTCTACCAATCCACCTTGCAAGGGAAAAAACCCAATATATTGCTGAACGAGGATCAATGTGATTCCCAATCCCATTCCAATTCCAGCGCCCACACTGGTAATGAGCAATCCTTCATACAAGAATACGCGTTGAACATCTTTAGCGGTTTGCCCTAACGAGCGCAATAACGAAATGTCTTTTTTCTTATCGATGATCAGCATTGTTAAGCTTCCAATCAGATTAAATGTGGCCACAATCAGGATAAAACTGAGGATAAAGAATGTCACCCATTTTTCTGTGGCGTTGGTTTTAAACAAGACATCATTAAGCTCTATTCTTGTTTTCACAATGAGTTGACCTCCTAAAAGTTGGATGAGTTTTTCTTTTACCAATTGTGCGTCATGCCCTGGTTTAAGTGTAAGGTCTATGAATGAGGCATGGTTCTCATATTGCAGCAAATCTTCAGCGAAATCAAACGGCACGTAGATGTATGAATAGTCAAACTCAGGATTGAGCGCTACAATTCCCAGAGGAACGATGCGCTCTTGAACAAACTTGCTCTCGGGATTGAGCGAATTTATGCCATTGCGTTTAGCAGCGAATACCTTGATGCCTTCATAGCCCTCACTGATGAAAAGGTTCAAGTTATCCGCAATTCCATAGCCTAATAATGCTCTTGGATATCCGTTGTATGTGATGCCTAACTCACCTTCAACCAAATGCTCATCCAAGCCTAAATTGGGAAGGTAAGATTCAGAAATGCCTCGTAATGTTACGATCGATTGCTGGTCTTTGAACTGTAAAAAGACCGTTTCTTCTAATATTGGCGCAATCGCTTGAGCTTCATCCCAACGGATAATTGTGTTCAAGTCAACCGAATCTAGAGCAATGGTTTTTCCTTTAATAGGACTAATTCGAATATCAGGGTCAACTGAAGTATAAAGATCGGCTACCAATGTCTCTAATCCATTAAACGCACTCAAAACGATGATCATGGCTAAGCTGCCAATGGCAACTCCTGTTGCCGCGATTCCAGAAATAATATTGATCACATTGCGATTGCCGCGTGAGAATAAATAGCGCTTTGCAATAGAGAGGCTAAGATTCACTACAATTTATTTTAGTAAATCGTCAATACGCTGGGCATATTCCATGGAATCGTCATGGTAAAAACGAAGCTCAGGCATTACCCGAAACTGTTTTTTTATTTTTTGATTAAGTGTATGACTGATTTCATGCAAGTTAACATTCAAATTTTCGACAACGGCTTTGGACTCTTTTGTTGGGAAGGCACTTACATACACCTTTGCATAACCCAAGTCAGGCGTAATGCGTACGGTGGTCACTGAAATGATATTGCCTTGAGTAAGATGCTGAAATTCTTTTTGAAAAAGCATTCCCAATTCCTTTTGTAGGAGTCTTGAAACCTTTTGTTGTCGTACACTTTCCATAAAGCAAAAGTATTAAATGATGTCGCCTAAACCATCAGACTTAATTTTGCGTCTTACCTTCGAATTCAAACGTTTTAAAAGCATCACTATGAAAAAATCACTACTTCCTTTATTACTAGTTATATTGAGCCTGCCTTTAGCTGCTCAAATCACCATTACCCAAGCTGACTATGGTCAAGTAGGCGATAGTATAACTATTGGCAACGATGTTAACCCACCAGCTGGGTTGAGCGTTGGAGGAACTGGTTTGCAAACCTGGGACTTCACCGCTTTGGCGTTGAGTAACATCAATACATTAAACTTTGTTGATCCTGCAAATACATTAAGTGGTGCTCTGTTTCCACAAGCGGATTTAGCTATTGAGCGCCTGACTGACACACTCTTTTTTCAGTCATCACCAGCGTCATTTTTACTTGATGGTGTGGCTGGGTCTGGATTTGGTCTAGGAGTAAACGTTGTGGCCAATTTTAATCCAAACTCTACACAAGTTGAATTTCCTGCTACATTAGGCTCTTCTTTCATTGATACCGCGGTATTTGATACCATTGTTGATTGTCAAGCTTTTGGTTTTGGCAACTTATGTGATTCTGCTCGATTAAGGAGAACATTGATTGGAACAGGAACTATTGATGCACACGGATCAATTAGCACGCCTGGAGGAACATTTGAAACTGTGCGTCAATATTTCAGAGAAGACAATTCAGACAGTGTTTGGATTAAAATACCGTTTTTAGGATGGTCGTTATTCAGCGATTCTCTTTCTACCAATCATAACTATAGATGGATGGCTAATGGAGAAAAGTGGCCAGTTTTGAGTGCTGTTGCTGATGCTCCTGGCGGGAGTATTACTTCAGCTGAATTCATTATTGGAGCCCAAGTGTTGGCTTTTGCCGATAATGTTACGGGGCCATCTTGTAATGGAGGCTGCAACGGTTCAGCCTCAGTTTTCGCCATTGGCGGAGTGCCGCCTTATACTTATTCGTGGTCTAATGGCAGCAATACCGCGGCAATTTCTGGGTTATGTGAGGGAACTTACACGGTGACAATAGAGGACAATGATACTGGTTCTTACGTCTTGAATATTGAAATAAATGAGCCTTCAGCACTTACCATCTCTGGAGCAGTTCAGGGATCAAATACTGGTTCAGATGGTGCAATAGATATTACTGTAACAGGCGGAACAGGTTCAGGGTCTTACAGCTATGGTTGGACAGGTCCGAATGAATTTACAGCTTCAACTGCAGATATTTCTGGCCTGGGAGAAGGTGATTACACCGTTGTGGTAACTGATGGCAATAATTGCGACACGACAAGAACATTTGCGGTGGCTTTAACAGGAATAGCAGGGTTAAATGAAGCAGGGTTTAAGGCATATCCAAACCCAGCAAATGATGAGTTGAACATATTGTGCAGCAACATCATTCAATCCTACAAAGTGACAGATTTGTTGGGCAATGTTGTTTCAATTGCATCGCCAATCTCAATGAGCACCGTGTTTTCTACAGCCAATCTTTCAGAAGGCATTTATGTGGTTGAAGTGATTACAGCGCGCGGCACGTTTATCAATAAGGTAACAGTTGCTCATTGATATAAAACGGAATCAAAACTGACAGAGATCAGTTTCTAATCATTTAAAGCGAGGCACTTTTGTGACCTCGCTTTTTTATGCAACAAGCCAAACAAATCAAAACCTGCTACCATTGCGGAGAAGACTGCAATGATGGAGTCATTCAGCATGATGATCATGATTTTTGTTGTCATGGTTGTAAGACCGTATATACGCTGCTCAATGATACTGGATTGGTTAGTTATTATGAAATTGACAAAGAATCTCCTGGCTCCACCGTAAACTCAAATCGTACCAATAAAGATTTCTTAGACCTCGAAGAAGTAAAGCGACAATTCATTGATTTTACAGAAGGTAGCCGGAGTAAAGTCACGCTGTACTTACCTTCTATGCATTGTGCTGCGTGCATTTGGTTGTTAGAGAAAATGGAACAGCTGAATGAAGGAGTTTATCGTTCAGAAGTGAACTTCTTGCGTAAGGAAGTCACGATTCATTTCAACTCTGATGTTGTTTCACTCAAAGAATTAGTGATTCTTTTAGAAGACCTAGGCTACCCGGCAGACTTGCAACGAGATCGAGCGAAGAGTAAAGGAAATAGTGAGAGTAAGAAATTGCTCCTTAAGCTTGGTGTGGCTGGATTTGCTTTTGGCAATATCATGTTATTCAGTTTCCCTGAATACTTATCATTGGATGATGCCTCACTTGACAAATTCAAGGTGTTGTTCAACTACCTCAACTTTGGATTGGCAATTCCAGTGCTGCTGTATTCAAGTGTCGATTACCTCAAAAGCGCGTGGAAGAGTTTGAGGGTCAAATACCTTACCATCGATGTGCCAATTGCACTCGGTGTCATCACCCTTTTTGGCCGCAGCGCCTTTGAAATTCTGAGCGGAACTGGGCCAGGCTATTTTGACTCCTTTGCCGGCTTGATCTTTTTTCTACTCGTTGGAAAATGGTATCAAAGCAGAACGTACGAAGCTTTGGCATTTGATCGCGACTTTAAGTCCTACTTCCCAATAGCAATTACACGCATCAAGAATGATACAGAGGAAGTGTGCATGTTGGAAAAATTGAACAAGGCGATCGATTGCGATTACTGAATAACCAGGTGATTCCAGCTGATTCAATTCTGATCAAAGGAATTGCATCTGTCGATTACAGTTTTGTGAATGGAGAAAGCGACATCGTTGAAAAACGAGAAGGAGATTACATCTATGCGGGCGGAAGACAAACAGGAGGTGCCATTGAAGTTGAGGTAATTAAAGAAGTTTCTCAAAGCTACCTTACGGGTTTATGGAACCAATCAGCATTCAATGATCAACCCGAAGAAGTGCGTTTTTCAGCGTTGATTGATCGTGTAAGTAGATTTTTCAGCATCGGAATCTTAGGCATTGCTGTTTTCACGCTTGCCTATTGGCTTTGGGTGGATTCAACAGAAGCGTTTGATGCATTTACGGCTGTGCTGATTATAGCATGTCCGTGTGCATTGGCACTCAGTATGCCGTTTGCTTCGGGCAATGTGTCGCGTATACTCGGAAAGCTTGGATTTTTCGTGAAAAACTCGTCAACACTTGAGCGTATGGCTAATACAGATACGGTTGTTTTTGATAAAACAGGAACGCTCACAAATGCCCATACCACGAGCGTAAGATTCGAAGGATCAACATTATCGCAACAGCAGATTGAATTGATAAAGTCAGTTGTTTCTAATTCAACGCATCCATTGAGTGTGGCTATTCGAGAGCATTTACCTGGGGCGATTGCTACAGTAACTGAATTTGAAGAAGCAGCCGGAAAAGGAGTTTCTGCGTTGGTTACTTGTTCAAAAGTCTTGTTGGGGGCGCTTTCATTGAAACCGGACACAGACTCTAAAAACATTCCTACTGGTGCTTTTAATGAATCTGTAGTGCATGTTTGGATTGATGAAATGCACACGGGTTATTTTTTGATTGAGAAAGAGATTAGAAAAGGAATTCCTGATTTAGTAAGAGCGCTGCAAGCTCATTCAGACACTTATTTGCTCAGTGGCGACCACGAAGGCGAACGAGAGCGAATGGAAGAAATGTTTGGCAATAATGCCACGATGCACTTCAAGCAGTCACCTATGGATAAACTTGAATTTATACGAGGGTTACAAAATGAGAATAGACATGTAATTATGTTGGGCGATGGATTGAACGATGCTGGCGCGCTCAAACAGGCCGATGTGGGTATAGCCGTTGCCGATGATGTTTTTAGCTTTTCACCAGCGTGCGATGCTATTTTGCAAGCAGATAAACTGGCTCATTTATCGGAGTTTTTGCGTTATATCAAACGCAGTTTAAACGTAGTGAAGGTGAGTGTCGTAATCTCTTTGCTCTACAATGTTGTAGGCTTATTTTTTGCTGTTCAGGCAGAATTGACGCCCATTGTAGCGGCCATACTTATGCCGTTGAGCTCAGTTACGGTGGTGGCTTTCGTTAGTTTTCTGACGAGCGTTTTACAACCTAAATTGAATAAATAATCCAAGAAAATAGAGTGGTTATCCCGCCATGATTGTTTTGGAAATGGCACCTGGATCTTCCATTTTTTTGAGCGTTTTTTCCAATTCTTTGGTGTCTTCTCGTTTGGTGAGCGCTTTGATCTGATCTTGCAATCTGATCACTTCGTCTAAAGCCGTTTGAAATCCTCGGAGGGCTTCTACGCTGAGCTCTTCCATAGCTCTGCGCTCAATGAAAGCTCTCGTTTCTTGATGCGCAGATAACAACTGCTTTTTCTCGTAATCAAGCGCTATGATTGACGCTTCAAAAAGGTGTTTCTTCTTGCCATAATAGTCTTCAGAAGCAAGCATTTTTTCATTGCCTTTCCATAAATCATAGCGCGAGTTAATTGCCGTTATGAATTGTTTTTTCTCTTCTTCAACTCTCAAAAACTCTTCTATCTCTGAAATACGTTTTGTAGCGAACGACTCTTTTTTAATAGCCAATGCTTCCTTGTAGAGTGGAAGAGCTTGTCGGTAGTTCTTCTGATCGAATTGAATGTTGGCTACATTGATTTTAGTGTCGAATGCTTTCTGAATAGCTTGCTCTTTTTCAAACTCTAGCTTTCCATTTGGGGTCTCTTTCCAATCGATGATTTCGGCATTTATAGCAAGGGTTTGCTTATTCACGATCTCACCTTTTTTAATAAGGCCGTTTGGAATCGAAGCATTGTATTCATTGTTGATGTTCAAGGGTGAAAGTTCGACCCAAACGCCAAACACTTCTTTCAAAATTGGGTGATCCACCACTTTGCTTTTAGAACCATATTTTTTTTCGTCTACAACTGATGATGAATCGAGACGATCCATATTGATGAAATACGCATTTACAAAGTCTACATCATTCACAGACTCTAGCACTTCACCCTTGGTCATGTTGTGGAAACTTCTGTAAGCCATTACTCCATGCTGAAACTTCATCACATCTTTGAATTCTTCGTCAATTCCATTGGTGTAATTGATGTTCCAATCGCCATCCATGAGGCCTTTGGCATCAAAGCTTCCAGTAACCGTTAGCTTCTTGATATTTACAGAAATGGGGTTTTCGAAAGAATACTTGAAAGGACCTCTGAACTGATTTTTAATGAATGATGCTTGCACTACTTTCATTTCTATATCGTCAGCATTTGCTCTTATACGATGTGTCCAGAGACCTGACTTTTGGCCTTCTAAATAATTTCCAATAATACTTTCTGTCAATCCTGTATCAGCTAACGATTTTATGGTGTAACCCCATGCCAAATGCTTTTTATCGTTGATGAAGTTACCAGTAACCAGAATTTCATTTTCGCCATCTCTTGTGGTGATATCTCTAACTTCTTCATATTGAAACTTCCCATTAAGCAAGCGCTGCTGCATATCCCCTTCTATATATTCATAGGTGGCCTTGCCAGATTCGTATTCGCCCTCAAAAGTGAGTGTGCCTTGGGCAATACTGGCATTTGAATAAGCGAAAGACAATAGAGTAAGTGAGAATATCAATTTCTTCATAGCAATGAATTAGTTCCCTCAAAAGTAACCATAGCTATTGTATTCTTAGTGTTTTAGCACATTGTTTGCCTGCCAGATATGTCGTTGATTATGATAGATTCCAAAGCGAAACGTAGTTCCTAGTTTGAACTTAATGAGGGGTAAAGTGATCTTGGTTTTCACCTTTTCTAAACGGACACTTGAGGATAAATCTAGCAATCTGAGCATTCCCTCTTGCTGTTTGATAAAGCGATCTATTGAAGCTACGGTTAGGTTAGAGTTCAATGGGTTTTTGTTTTTGAACGTGTTCATCTTTTTTACGGCTCCGTTTTCTGGTAACATGTCTTGAACCGTTTTTTCACCAAACCACCCACTTTTAAAACTGGGGTCATCTTTTATTTTTTGACTGCTAAGTATGCGGCCTTCGATTTCGGGGAGATAAAAATCCCCGTAAAGATTTAAATGCTCTATGCATTCCAGCACACTCCATGATGATGGTGATGGCTTAGCATTGAGTTGTTCAGTTGATAGTTTCTTGAAAGCTTCGGCTTCGGCAATCAAGTTGCTTGTTCGGGACTTTAAGTCGGCTATGAGTTCTGATTGTTTCATGAAAGCAAATCTCAGTCACTTATTATTTCTGGAACTTGATTCAAATCAAGAATTCAAAATCCTACTTAAGGTTTCAGGAGTCATGCGCAAATAAGAGGCAATATACTTTGAAGGGATTTCTTGGAAAACCTGAGGACTTCGTTTTAAAACACGCTGAATGCGTTCGTATGGAGAAGAGGTGAGTAGGTCTAACTCACGCTCCATTTGCTGGGCGGAAAGATTCTCTAAAGACTTCAAGTAAAAGGTCATTAATTCGTCAGAATGCTTCAACTCTTCGAAAAATGATTCCCGAGAATATGCCGTTACCTCCGTTTTTCGAATGGCCTGTATATACAGTTGTGAAGGTTCGCCATTGTAAAACGAAGGAATGGATGTCATTAATGAGTCCTTGTATCCGAAGCGAATCGTATGTTCTTCGTGATCGGAAACATAAAAAGCATGGATTGCGCCAGAATGAATGAAGTAAATGTCCTTTTCTATTTCACCCTGCCGAATTAAAAACTCACCACGATTTAGTGTAATAGAACGCTTTTGAATTCGAGGATAGCTGCTTAATAATTCATTTACGTTCACTGCTTTGAGTAAATGAATTTACTGGCCAGTAGACACAAACTTTGTCCTTGAGGAGTAGGATTCGCTCTTGAAAAGAATGGTGTAAATGCCTGCACTCAATGCATCACTTGAGATAAATGGAGAATCAATACGGTTCATGCCATTTCTGAGCAGATGATTGAATTGTGTCAAGACCCTTCCATTGATATCAACCACGCTAATAGTCGCATAGCCTTGAACAGGAGACTCAATACTAATTATCGATTGGTTGCCAATTGGATTCGGAAAAACCTTTGTTCTAAAATTTTCTTGATCCGATGATGCTATACCTTCTGGTTCTGGAGGTGGAATAGTGTCAACCGTGTCTGTGCTGACAATCCTTAAGCTGTCCATTACCACAGGAGTAAGAGGTCGATTTTGTGCGTTTACAGAAACATTGCCAATGTCATCGACAACGTTAAACCCTTCGATTACCATTCCAAACACAGGGTGTTTTGATGTTAGAGGGGCCTTGTCAAAATCAAGAAAAGTATTGTTAACCAAATTAATGAAGAATTGACTCCCTCCGCTGTTTGGCGCTCCAGTATTGGCCATTGAGATGGTTTTTTGGATATTACTTAATGTGCCGGTAGAGTCAAACTCATCCTGAATATTATAGCCGGGCCCTCCTGAACCTGTTCCAGTAGGATCGCCTCCTTGAATCATGAAATTATCGATTACCCGATGAAAAATTACTCCGTCATAATAACCTTGTTCGGTTAAGTCAATAAAATTGCCAGATGTGATTGGAGTCAACGAATCCGACATCTCAACGGTAAACTCTCCCATTGTAGTGTAGAAGATGATTTGCGTTTGAGCGTAGCTTGCAAGAGACGAGATGAATAGTGCTGCAATGAGTATAAAGTGCTTCATAGTGTATGGGTTAGTTGGCAGAGATTTGGGTTTTTATCTGAAATAGTCATATTTCAAACTAGATTTCTACTTGGACCTTGTATTTCGCCAGTTTGCTCAAGTGCTTGTTTAAGTCAAATCCTTCATGACCATATTCAGTAGAGCGTTGCTTCTTCACACGCATGCGTTCAATGCTTCTTAAGAAACGCCTCACATCTTCTGCCGACTCCATGATCAGGCCTGGCACTTCGGCATTATTGCCATCATCGTCTTTGGCTACCATGGTAAAATAGCTGGAGTTGCAGTGCTTCACCTCGCCTGTTTTGATGTTTTCAGCTTCCACGCGAATTCCAACCACCATAGAGCTGTTGCCAACAAAATTGACCATAGACTTCATGGAGACGAGCTCGCCTACTTCGATCGGTGCGAGAAAGTCAACAGTATTCACAGATGCTGTTACACAGTAATTGCCAGAGTGCTTCGAGGCGCATGCAAAGGCTACAGAGTCCATCATTGATAAGATATAACCTCCGTGAATTTTACCACTAAAGTTGGAGTGTGAAGGACTCATCAGTTCTGAAATGGTTACTTCAGAGTCTCGTTTGTGCTTGAAAGTTGGTGCCATGGCAGAAAGGTAAATAATCCCTCAACAAGAGCGGCTTATTCTGTGATGATTTCTTTTACGCGGCCCACCTGGCCATCTTCTAAACGCACCTTGATTCCGTGAGAATGAAAAGCGGATTTCGTCAAAATGTCTTTTACGAAGCCATGGGTTAGCAAGCCACTTCGCTGGTCTTTTTTCAACACAATGTTCACCTCGCTGCCAATGGAAATATCTGCTCGTTGTTGTCCAGTCATTGCTCTATGCTCACAGAGTTAGAATCAAATTGCACCACATCGCCTGGCCTGAGTTTTTTGCGTTTTCGCAGCTCAATTTCTCCGTTTACGTGCACCATTTGTTCTTCAATGACTTGATGCGCCTCTCCACCAGAAGAAACTAGGCCTAAAATTTTTAACAGGTGATCCAGTTGAATGTGGTCGTGCCCTTCTGAGAGTGAAAATTTCGATAAGTTCATGTATATACTGTTAGGCACAAAGATGAAAAAAGGGATCATGCAAAAGCTATTGCAGGCTCTGTCCGATAAGTCCGAATTGAAAAATGACCATTATCAGTTTTTTCTCAGATCGCTGTCATTAAACCACGAAAGGCCATCAAGCACCTTTGTCGGAACAAAAAACCTACATCAGATGAGTGTTATGATATTGCACATAGTGGTCAGTTTAATTATTGCCTTGGGGTTTCTAGGGGCTTTTATATGGGCCATTAAAACCAATCAATATGAGGATGATTACTCGCCTTCTGTGCGCATATTATTTGATGATCAAGAATCTAAAAACCAAAAATCTTAATCTATGGAAATGGAAAAGTTTAGTTACGACAACGGTATCGTACGCAAATTTTTAATTGCTACGGTCATATTTGGAGTTGTCGGAATGCTCGTTGGATTGCTAGCAGCATTGCAATTGGTGTTTCCAAGTCTGGGCTTTGCTACAGACTTTTTGACGTTTGGACGTATACGTCCTTTGCATACGAATGCTGTGATTTTTGCTTTCGTAGGTAACGGAATATTTGCCGGGGTTTATTATTCACTGCAGCGTTTGCTCAAATCAAGAATGTGGAGTGACCTTTTGAGTAATATCAATTTTTGGGGTTGGCAGTTGATTATAGTATCAGCTGTATTAACTCTTCCCTTCGGTTACACCACAGGAAAAGAATATGCAGAATTAGAATGGCCAATTGATATTGCCATGTTTGGCCAAGAGCAGGAATATGTATTGATTAATGTGTATGAAGAGCCAAGAGCATCAGTATCTTCAATGGTTTCATTGAGGGATATTTTGTCCGAGGCCTCCAATGACTCGCTTGTTGAAGAGAAACATAGGTTATCTGAAAAACATCCTAATCTTAAAATCTCTACTGAATCCATCTATGGTGACCCAAATAAGGCTATTGTCCTTTATTCAACCCAAGAGGAAGTTGATGCCATAGTAATGGGAAGCAAGGGAGCTTCTTCCTTAACTAAGCTTTTTTTGGGAAGTGCTGCCATTAGTGCAATGCAGAGTGCCAAGATGCCTGTATTTGTTGTTCCTGAAAGCTATCAGTTTGATGGTATGTCTAAAGTGCTTTTAGCCGTTGACTTGGTCAAGGATGATACTCATATTGTTCGACAGTTTGTGCTTTCTATGCTAAAAAAGCACAAAAGCAAGCTTACGATTCTTACTGTGACTGAGGATGAAGATAAAATTGAGTTAGACAAGGTGGAAAATGCCTATACTATGCACAACTCACTCGAAGATATTGAACATGATTTCGATGTCATCGAAGGAGAGGAGGTATCTGCGATTATTCAAAATTATGCACGTGAAAATGATTATGATTTAGTCGTGACAATTCCACGCGAGGCACCATGGTTTAAAAGAGCGCTCAACCCAAGTATTTCAAAGAACTTAGTTGAGCACTTGCAAAAGCCAATGCTTGCGCTGCATTAAACGAAGTTATGAGCTTAAAAAAAGGGCGCCAAAACGGGCGCCCTTTTTTCATGTAGTTGAGTTAGATCTTACTTAGCAATCATGATCGACTTCTTGAAGCTATATCCTTCACTTGTTCCAGTGATAAAATAAGCACCTTGAGGAAGTTCATTCACGCTAATTTCAGTTCTGTTTCCACTGAATTGATTCATAGTTGGCATAACAGTTCTTCCCATTACATCAACGATAGCAATAGTCATTTCAGAAGCTTCTTCACCAAATTCTATTGTAAGTAGGTCAGTGGCAGGGTTTGGATAAACCGTTACACCAGCTGCACCTTTAAGAGAGTTTAAACCAGCTGGCTCAGCGCATTCGATGCATTGCTCCCAACAAACAACATCAAGCTCAACATCATTTCCGTCAAGCACTAAAAAGCGATTAGTAAACCCGTCAGTTGTTTTAGTGCAAGAAGACCCTTCGGTTAAGCTTTCTTCACCAGTCCAGTTGTCATAGGCAAACTTATACTCTATCGTGTCTGCGGTCACCATAAACGTTCCTTCCCAGACTCCATCGCCATCGCCATCTGATAAGACATTGCATGCCCCGCACCAACCGTTGTAGGTTCCATTTACTTCCGGAATATTGAAGGCGCCTAGGTAATAACTCATATCAACTTTAAATGTGACCATTTGCGAAGGAGTATGACTCCAATTTACGTCATCAATGTAAAAATCCTGTTCAGCGTCCAGAGGAAAAAAGTTTAACGCTCCAATTGCATCTCCATTGGTATTTGTGAAGGCTGCAACTTCCTGCCCATCCCATTTAACAACCCAATTATCAGAAGTCAAGTCAAGGTTTACGTCAACAGAGATATTGTGCCAGTCGCTGCCTGTGCCACTTATATCGTATTGCCCATAAAAATCATTGTTAGTGCCGTCATATCGAGTTGGATAGAAGGTGTTTTCATCTGCTAAAAAATCCAGCGCCCATATTGATCCAATGGGCAACGCTCCTTGCAGGTTGATATAAAAGCCACTGTCAGCTTTAATATTGAAATCTAGGTGGAATAACCCAGACTCAAAAAGCTCAGGAAAGGTTAACACAACGTCATTTGGCCCGCCCCCTACTTGACCATCAATGTAAATTGAATTGCTTCCACTAGCCGCGTCAGCGTTGCTAATAAGAACGTCATCAGAACCTCCAGGGGTGCCGCTCCAAGTGCCCCATCCAGCAGAAGCTCCAGCCACACCGAGAAAATCACCAGCTGTGTATGACTCAAAATTATCCGACCAGCTTTGGCCAAATGTTGATGCAACTGCGAATAACGCAGCTACCAATAGGGTAGTTTTTTTCATAATTGTTTAGTTTAGGTTAATCAAAAATAACCAAAACGGCCTCCTAGTGCGATTTATCGTTAAAATTCCGCAGTTTGTCTAAAAAGAATAGATTGTTGGTGGGAGATTAGAATAGAAGTTGCCCTCCCAGATACAAGGCCTGACTCGTTGAGTTTGAGGCATTCAATTGAGATTCAATTAAATCATATTTAATAATGATTTGAAGGAAGTCTGCTGGGTTCGAGGAAACTGCCAGTCCATAGTCAAACCTTGAAAAACCCGCGAAGGAAAGGTGCGGTTCAAATGCGATAAATCTTGAAGCTATGAAATTCATTCCTAATCGAAACTCGGGTAAGCCCAAGAAAAGAGCTTGTCTAGCGCTAATTGCTAGTGATAGTTTTTCATTGATTGGGTGCACGAAATCAATGCGCAATCTTCCTGGAAGTGCGATCGATCTGCTATTATGAGAAGTTGTTAATCCAAGAATTGCCTCAATACTATCTAAGTCGGCATTGGTTTGAAGCGCATCGTCAAGTTCAAGAATATTGTTGATTTCGACACCTGAAAACAAACTGTCTTTAGTAATTGCATAGCCGTTTACTCCTTTAAACGTAGTAAATCCGACATCGCTCAATTGAACTGAAAGCATTGCTCCATCTGGCTTGTTTTGGTAAACGAAATAAGTATTGACGCTAGCCCCTGTTCCATACCATGCGCTAGACTTTGGTTGTGAACTTGCAGAGGAATAGTATTCAAAGTCAAGAGAAGTGTCTAAGTATGCACCATTAGGCGCAGTATAAAACGTTGAGCTATTCATTCTTAGTTCTTGATAGCGGCTTGTTTTAATCAATTGTGTGCTTACTCCCCAAGTGAACTTTTCATTGGTGTATTCCAACCCAAAACCCAAAGACTGGTAACTCAAATAGTTCAAGCGCGAAGGGCCGAGTTGCAATTCTTGATCTTCATATGGTCCATTTCCATTGAGGTATATTTGACCAAGGCCCGTCTTTAGGCTTGAATATAGCATATCGTTAGCTCCAAACCCAAATAGAAAATTCCATGCCCCTTTTCGATTAGTTCTAAACCACAAATCACCCATTATTCCACCTGACAAATAGGTGGTTGAGTTGGAGTTTTCTGATGAAAATTGATCAGCTGTTTCTTTCATTATTCGCCCATCAAAAATGGCTTCATTCAAAATTTTGTTTGAAAGGCGGTTTGATTTCAGTTGATAGTCAAAGGAGCCCCAAAGGCTTGACTTGTTGGTAGATTTGCTTCCGAAATAATGATATTCATTCCACCATTTATCACCTTGTGAAAAGGCTGAAAAGGCGAAAAGCATTAACAAGGAAGGGATGAAATATTTCAAGGGGTTATTCATTGTCAAAGAGGTAGTTAAAACGGGAAGAAAGCGTCAGGCTAATTCCTTGGTCAGAATAGATTTTTGAATATTCAGATAATGATTCTGTATTGGCTTCAATGTTAAAAACGATAGCGCTCGATTTGAGAATTCGATTTAGTTGTTCTCGATTAAAAGCCCATTCAAGGGTGCTTGTGGAGGCTCGGCTCTGAGACCCAGCAGTAATTTGTTCATCAAATATTGCGGTTTCTAGCGGGTTGTCGTTGCCATCAATAAATTCCATTTCTATAGTTGCATGTAAAGGAAAGGTGTTTTCTATGGTCAAGTAGAATACTCCATCTAAGATTCCTTCAGGTTTCTTAATTGATCTTGGATCAAACGAAGACGTATCGGAAAGCTTGAGCCTGTCTGCAATGAATGAGAGTGGCACTTCTATATCTGCGAACGCATCCAGTTTATTTGAATCCACAGCAAATTGAGTCAGATTAAACGAATCGTTGGCCGGGTTACTTGTAACATTCATCGCAACGGAAAGTCGATTCGGAAAAATGTTCAATGCGTCATTTAGGTTTCCGCTTGTTTCATCGAGTTGCCAAGTGTTTTCCCAAGGACTGAAAATATCGCTTGCTTCTTGAATAATCAATGGATTGTCAATTCCAGTCAAATTGATAGCAACCTGCTCATTTGTTTTTGTGTTAAGAGCTTCAAGGCTCTGAAGATCAACGTTGAATGGAACACCATTTCCATTGTTGACACCAATCGAAATTTTGACCTCTTCAAAGTCAATAGATCCCGCTTTAAAGTTTTTAAAGAGTTCAAGACTCACCGCCTCTGGGCCAATCGAAATGCTGTTATTTCCTAGATAGCCTTCCACGTATTCTGGTACAAATTGACTCAGCTTCACATAAACCAATAAGCTGTCATCTAAACTTAAGTTCACTAAACGACCTGTCGAGTCAATCCTTCCAGTCAATTCACTGTAAAAAGCATTGTAATGATTGATTATTGGGAAACCTGTAAGGTCAAATGTGTATCCGTCAACAGGAAAATTAAATTCTTTGGTGATACTGCCGCCTACTGGAGCAGGATTGATGCGCTCATTGATTTCAAATGGAACGTCATTTTTCTTTCCTTCAGGAATAAAATAATTGAAAAACATAGTGTCTTCAACAGTGCTCACAACTCGCACAGTAACAAAGCCAGTTTTTGCTGTGGCCTTGGTCAATTTTAGGTCGCCAACATTTTCCATGGCGTTTGTGTCTTCCAGTGAAATCACATCTTGAGCTGGAAAAATGGCTGTAGCCGAATTGACCTTCATGTCTCTTACGGTAATAGTTACTATTATTTGGTCATTGGTGTCTATGAGTACAGGGTTTCCACCTGTTCCATCCACGTTAAAATTGAGGATGTTTCCAAGTAGGTTCCCATCTACTGTTTTCCCTGCTAAGTCAATGCTTTTTGTTTGAATGTCATTGGCTGGAACCAATGAAAAAACTTCGCTTCCTACGAGTGAGTTGTCATTTTCGTTTCTGATTTCAAAATTGATATTTGATAAGTCTGATGGAAATTGATTTTCAATCGTAACATCCATATATCCAGAATCTAAGGTCACGGTTTCAAAAAACGCTGAACCATCAACAGCCAGAGGTCCATAAGACAAATTAGCCAGCGGGGGAATGGGAGAAGTATTACCGTTTGAATTTATGATCAGCTGACCAATTACCCCACCTTCAGCTTCTGCCACTTGACCTAAGGAAATAGATCGAATTGCTGACCTAGGCGAAAGAGCTAAGCTTTGCAGTTTGGCCGTTTGGTTGAATTCTCTGGTCTCTAATTCTTGGAATGAACTGAGTGCTGCAGAGTAAAGGGAGTTTCTATAAACTAATGAGACAAACCCATCGTTCGCAGTATTTCTCAATGAATCTGGAACAATTTCGTTGATTGTTAGTTTCGTAGTGAGAATAGGAGTTAATATTTCGTTTTCGAGGGTTGGCCGCTCAAATTCTCTTCTACAAGAAGAGAGTATTAGGACTAAGAGCAGCAGAGAAACGATATGATTTCTATTATTCAGGAACTTAATTATCATTCAAACGCGATTCTAAAAAAGAGCTTATTTGGCACACATAAAAGCTGCAAAATACGGCTATTTTTGCCACTTGATTTATCAGTTTGACGAGTGTCACATGCATAAGGAAAGTAGAAGGTTTGCTGTGAGCATTGAAAAATTATCGAATGACTAAAGTTACAGAGAAGAAAGAAGACGTAATTATCCTTTTTGCTGGCGATTCTGGAGACGGGATGCAGTTAACGGGAAGTCTTTTCACAAATACATCGGCACTTTACGGAAATGACATTAGCACATTTCCTGACTTCCCTGCAGAAATTAGAGCACCTCAAGGCACCGTTGCGGGCGTTTCTGGTTTCAAATTACACTTCGCCAGTGTAGATATTTTTACCCCGGGTGATGAGGTTGAAGTTTTGGTGGCTATGAATGCTGCTGCCCTAAAAGCGAACTTGCATCAATTGAAGATCGGAGGAACAATCATTGCCAATACGGCAGGATTCGACAAGAAGAACTTGCGTTTAGCAAAATATGATGATGAGCAAAGTCCGCTGCTCGACCAATCTCTTGATAAATACCGAGTCATCGAGCTCGATGTTTCGAAAATGACACGTGAAGCGCTCGTTGATAGCGGTCTTGGAACAAAGGAGATCGACCGCTGCAAGAACATGTATGTCTTAGGGTTTTTGTATTGGATGTATAACCGAAAGCTCGACAGCACAGAATCTTTCATCAAAGAGAAGTTTGCTAAGAAACCTGAAATTAGGGATGCGAATATCAAAGTGCTTAAGTCTGGTTACTTCTTTGGCGACACAAATGAAACGTTTACTACTCGTTTTGAAGTAGAGTCAGCTCATTTGCCAAAAGGAGAATATCGTAGCATTATGGGTAATCAGGCTACTGCAATAGGCTTGATCGTTGCAGCAAAAAAGGCTGGTATCGATCTATTTTATGGCTCTTATCCAATTACACCTGCTTCTGATATTTTGCACGAGCTGGCACGACATAAGAACTATGGTGTAAAAACATTCCAAGCTGAAGACGAAATTGCTGCAGTTTGCGCTTCAATAGGTGCTAGCTATGGTGGTGCCTTAGGTGTTACTGCATCTAGTGGGCCGGGAATCGCTTTAAAAGGTGAAGCCATCGGGTTGGCTGTTATGTTAGAAATTCCGTTGGTGATTATTAATGTTCAACGAGGGGGGCCTTCTACTGGATTGCCAACCAAAACAGAACAATCTGATCTTATGCAAGCCATCAGCGGCAGAAATGGAGAGGCGCCACTTGTTGTTATTGCGCCTCATTCACCATCGGATTGTTTTGAAACTATAATTGAAGCTGCTAGAATTTCAGTGGAACATATGGTGCCGGTTATGTATTTAAGTGATGGTTTTATTGCCAATGGTTCTGAGCCATGGAGGTTTCCATCAGCAGATGATATAAATGCCATTAAACCAAAATTTGCTGATTCTGAAAATTCGCTTGCAGAAGGCGTTTTTTACCCTTATGACAGAGACGAACAATTGGTGCGTGAATGGGCAATACCAGGAATGAAGAATTTGCAGCACCGCGTTGGAGGGTTGGAAAAAGATTTCAAGTCTGGAAATGTAAGTTATGACCCTGCAAACCATGAGCGCATGGTAAAGGTCAGACAAGAGAAGGTAGATAGAATAGCAGACCTAGTTCCACCACAAAAAATTGAGCAAGGAGGAGATCAAGGCAAAGTATTAGTGATTGGTTGGGGCTCAACTTATGGAGCGTCTAGAACGGCCGTTCGAGAGTTGATAAGTGAAGGTTACGAAGTAAGTCAAGCTCACATCAAATACTTGAATCCTTTTCCAAGTAACTTATTCGAAGTAATGAAGAACTTTGATAAGGTCTTGATCCCAGAGATCAACAATGGCCAGCTGATTAACCTGATCAACGCTAAATATGACTTGCGAGCAGTTCCTTTGAATAAAATCAAAGGAATGCCGTTTACTTCTCGCGAGATAAAAGAAAAAGTGTTAGAGCTGCTTAGCTAAAGAAATAGATATGACCAAGACAAACGATATACAAGTTAATCTTACTGCAAAAGATTTAGCCACGGATCAAGATGTGAGGTGGTGTCCAGGGTGCGGTGATTACTCCATTTTAAAGCAGCTGCAATCCACTTTGGCAGAGGCGAACATATCTAAAGAAGATACTGTTTTTGTCAGTGGAATTGGCTGTTCATCGAGATTTCCATATTATATGGACACCTACGGAATTCACTCGATTCACGGTCGTGCGACAGCATTAGCAAGTGGTTTAAAAGCATCTAGACCAGACTTGAGTGTTTGGATTATTACCGGTGACGGTGATTCGTTGTCCATTGGAGGTAATCACTTAATTCACCTCTTGAGAAGGAATTTTGATGTTAACGTACTCATGTTCAACAATGAGATTTACGGGTTAACCAAAGGACAGTATTCACCAACATCTCCAAAAGGTCAAACGACTAAGTCAAGTCCGATGGGTTCTTTGGATCATCCTTTTAATCCAGTCGCGTTGGCTTTAGGTGCAAGTGCAACCTTTGTGGCTAGATCAATGGATCGTGACCCGAAGCACATGCGAGAAGTGTTGAAGGCTGCCGATTCCCACAAAGGCACTTCATTTATCGAGGTCTATCAAAACTGCAACGTATTTAATGATGGAGCTTTTGAAGTGTTCACAGACAAAGGCACAAAAGCCGACAATGTTTTGATGCTTGAAGAGGGTCAGCCTTTAATTTTTGGTGCTGAAGCAGACAAAGGCATCCGCTTTGACGGAATGAAGCCCGTTGTTGTTTCACTGAATGATATGAGCAAAGACGATCTTTGGATTCACGATTCTAAGGATGAAACCAAGGCCTATTTTCTCTCTAAAATGTTCGATCAACCCGGCTCTGAAAATGCTATGCCAAGGCCATTTGGTGTGTTTTATCAAGAAGATCGATTCCGCTATGAAGAAGCAATGAATGAACAAATAGATCATGCCGTTTCGCTTAAAGGAAATGGCGATTTAGATAAATTGATTAGCGGATCTTCTACTTGGGTGGTGTAAGCACGACTTAAAATTCTACTTTAATTCTGATGGAATTTTACACACAGGAATGGGCTCCATTTTGTGCTTGTTTGCACTATGAAGTCGGGTATAAATAGCCATTACTTCTGTCTGTCGAGAGCTAAGCGATTCAGTTTCTCCTTGAAAACCCATGGCCCATTCAAGTTCGGCATAGGATGCGCCAATTTGATCTTCATCCGTACGATCATCACCCCATAACCCATCTGTAGGTGGAGCTGTCATTATGGATTCAATTACACCCAATTCTTCCCCCAAGGCGTATACTTCTGTCTTCTTAAGATCTGCAATCGGACTTAAATCAACGCCACCATCGCCATACTTTGTAAAGAAACCGATTCCGAAATCTTCAATCTTATTGCCCGTTCCTGCCACAAGCATTCCATTTAATGCTGCAAAATAATAGAGCGTGGTCATGCGCAGCCGAGCTCGAGCATTCACTAGAGCCATATCTCGCGACTCTAAGTTTGTTGCGGGCAATGCTTCAATGAAAGAGTCGAAATTTTTCGTTAGGTCTATGCTCTCCATCTTCACGTTTTCGTGGTTCAACTTCAGCCATTCTATATGGTCCATTGCTCTATTTACTTGATCAATGGATTGGTGAATAGGCATCTCAAGACACAAAACAGGTAACCCTGTGCGTGCGAGAAGAGTTGATGTGACTGCTGAATCAATTCCTCCCGAAACTCCAATAACGAAACCTTTTGTTTTGGCAGACTGATTGTAGTTATAAAGCCAATCAGTAATATGCTTTTCTACTGCGTTCATTTAAAAATATATTCCCAAATCAAGCGATATATAGTTGCTTGAAGCGGACTTGTTTTTACCTACAATAGCTGATCCATTATCATCAAGGGATGGACTTCCATCGGAAGCAGGAACTAAAATTTTATTCTCAGTAGTTTTTCTGAAGACATTGGTAAAAGTGTTATGCCACCCTATTCCAAAGTAGGCATTTGTGTTTCCACTTAAGTTGAGCTCTGTCCCTGCGGTGAGGTTAATCCCAAGTCTAAACAAGTTAATTTGGTCTTCAATATTGACATCTTTCTCATCAGGAGGAGTTAAGCCATTTTGTTTCCAAGTGAAATTATCATTTGCAAAAGCTCTTGTTCTGATTCCTAAATCAAATCCTATAGCTCCAAAATAGGTCATGTAGCCAATTTCATTCGTCCTCATTTTTAGAAGTAACGGTATGTTCAAATATTGAAAGCGGTAGGTTCTGTCTAAGGTTCCCGTGAATAAAGTTGACAGAGTATCGTTCAACCCAATATAATTAGAGTCAACGGCTTCGATAAGCCCGCCACCATTGGTTGTAAGGTTAATACCAGTGGAAAAAAGATAATTAGGACTTGCGCTGAATTTATAATCTACCATCATTCCATAGCCGAAACCTAACCTAGTCTGCGCACCGTCTTTACTAAATTCACTAATCCCTGGTCTTAGCCAACCTAGGTTTGGCGTTGCTAATAACCCAAATCTGATTTTTCGGTCGTCCATGTCACTTTCTTGAGCGAAAATTTGATTTGAAAAAACAGAGCACAACAAAAGACCAATAGATATTCTTAGTATGATTCTCATAAGCCCAATTACATTTGCGCCAAAATTACGATCTCGCTGATGATAAGAGGCTTTATTAGAACTACTCTTCAAACAATTCTATGTTTAATAACCATTTCTTTCTTGGTGGTGGCTTGCACAGATAAAAACCAGTTGCAGCAAGTTGATATACAGAAGGTTGAAGAAATAGAAATTGAGCGAATTGATAAGAGCTGGTTCACATTAACTGCGAATGAACAGCACGATAGAAATAAGCGATTGCTTAATAACTATGGAGATGTATATAAGAGGTATGTAGAAGATGTCTTGCAATTAGGCGGTGTGTCAGACTCTACCATCGATCTGCAAATCCAGCGATTTGTGAATGACGAAAGCATTTCTGAAGTTCAATTAGAGGTACAAAAAGCATATCCAGACTTAGATCATTTATCTGAAGAACTTACTGATGCTTGGAGTTATTATCACTATTATTTCCCTGACAAGCCCCTTCCAAATCACATTTCAGTGATCGGAGGGTTTAACACTCCTGCTATTCTTACTGAAAATGGAGTGGGAATTGCCCTAGAAATGTTTCTTGGAAAAAACTGTGTCTTTTACGACTATTTGCAGTTACCCGTATACCTTAGAAACAGAATGACGGCCGATCACATTGCGCCAACAGTTATGAAAGGCTGGGTGCAAACAGAGTATTTATTAGAAAAGCCTAACGCCAGCCTTTTAGAGCGGATCATCGATCAAGGAAAAGTACTGTATTGCCTTGATGCTATTTTTCCATTTATGGAAGACTCATTAAAAATTGCCTACACTGCACAACAGATTGATTGGGCGAAAACGCATGAATCATTTGTGTGGGCATATTTTGTTGATAATGAATTGCTTTTTTCATCTGACCCTACTCAAGTTTCTAAATTTACCAATGATGGACCTTTTACGGTCGACCTTGCTAAAGAGTCGCCCTCACGAATGGGTTATTATATTGGTTGGCAGATTGTTAGGGCCTATATGGAAAGGCAAGAGAATATCGATTTAATGGCACTTTTGAATGAAAAAGATGCCCAATACATTTTGAATAACAGCAAATACAAACCATAACAATGTCAGAACAAACATCAGAAATCACGTTTAAAATAAAAATGGATGAAAATCAGATTCCAGAGCATATTGAGTGGGTAGCGAGCGATTCTGAAGAGAAAGGTCTGTGTGATGCAGCATTTTTGACCATTTGGGACAAGAAGGAAAAAAACACATTACGCATTGACCTTTGGACGAAAGATATGATGGTTGATGATATGCAAATCTTCTTTCATCAAATGATGTTGAGCATGAGTGATACGTATGCTCGCGCCACAGGAGATTCCAAACTATCTGCAGAAATGAAGGAGTTTGCTTTAGAAATGGGACATAAAATGGGAATTATCAAACCCAATGAATAATCCTTGAGCTTTTATAACGGACTATGAATGTTATTGGAGTGATTATATTCGCAAATTATTAAACTAAACTTAACACTATGAGGTGCTTAAGATTCTCAGCTTTTATGGCTGCTGCTGTCCTAACGATGGCGTTTTTATCCAACTGTAACAAAGACGAAGAACCCGTAGCAGGATTCACATTTTCTGCAGATGAACTGACGGTGACATTTACATCAACAAGCACCGATGCTGATACATATACTTGGGATTTTGGAGATGGAATGACAAGTTCGATGGAAAACCCTGTTCATACGTATAGCGAAGCTGGAACATACTCAGTCGAGCAAACTGCAGAAAACGATGAAGGAGCAGATTCTGAAACGCAAAGTGTAACAGTAGAATCAGCTGTTCCAGCAGCCGGAAGTCCTGAACTTTCGTTTGGCGATGCCGATGGTGCGTTTTATGCAATTAATACAGTTTCAGTCACTGAAACGATGGGATTTGAAACGACAATACGCACTGGTGCAGCAGTTGCTTGGTTTGTAGATGGCGGAACTGATTTTGTAAGTGTTGGTGACGTTTCTTTTGATCAATCAGGTGGACTAAGCGGATCACTTGACGTTAATCCGAACAATTCATATACATATATTGAACAAACATTTCCAACAACAGGGTATGCTACTTCGGGTAGTGTAACTTGTAGTATTGCTGGAGGAAATGGTCACTCGCCAATTAATGGGCTTTCGAACCAATTCCCTTTTCCGAATACCAAGAAAGTTTTGGAGCCTTCGTCCACAGTTGATGGAAGCTCAAGTTATACTTTGGCGCATGATGGTTCAATCAATAATGCTGATTCTAATTACTTCTCTATTTATGGAGCCAATGCCAACTTGGTGAAGGTGGTGAGCGGATTCACAACCAGCGTAACTTTCACAGCTGCTGAAATGAGCACATTAGGCAGTGGGTCTGCAATACTTCAGGTGGCATCATTTAATATTACTAACCAAACCTTGGGCGGAAAGAAATACTACATGGTGAATGAATCTGTTGCAAGTAAGATTGTGACCGTGGAGTAATTGAAAAAACGAGATTAGGTTCTAGAGCCTCGACATTTTATGTCGGGGCTTTTTTTTTGAATATACCTCATTTGAGGTATTGCCTTGAGCCGCTTCCGCCAATATGTTTGCATCGTTATTTAAAACCAATCTAAATAAAAAACCATGCGATCGTCCAATCTAATTTTGTTTGCATTTTCTCTTGCTTTAATCACACTTTCGTCATGTAACGATGAGGAGCCAACTACCACAAGTTCTTACACAGTTCCAGCGATTTATGCCTTCCAAAACGTTGATTATAGCGGGCAAACTCAGCGCCTTAATCATCTAGAAGAGATGATGACGTATGTTGAAGATGGTATTGAGTCAAAAACACCACTTAATGCTCAAACACTAAAATACATGTTTGAGAACAAGGATCAAAATGGTGGGGGCATGTTTTCATTTTCTTCTTCGAAGATGTTATCCGATAAGTGCTTTGCCCCGCACATTTCAAAAATCGAAGACTATTTTAATCGAATTGAATCGATAAGTGATTCTCAGACTATTGCTTCAAACGGAGTTGCGGGTTATTCTGAAACTGTATCCGGAAGCGTCAGACTGTATGATGAAAATGGAATGGAGCTTTCTGAATTCATTGAAAAGGGAATCATGGGAGCAGTGTTTTACTATCAAGCTACCGGGGTTTATCTGGAGACTGAAAAAATGAATGCGGATAATGAAAATGTAATCGAAGGTGAAGGCACGGCTATGCAGCATCATTGGGATGAGGCCTATGGGTACTTAGGTGTAGGACTTAGGTTTCCTCAAAAGGTTGATGATGCAAGGTATTGGGGTGTTTATTGTAACAGGCGAAACGACCTTCTTGGGTCTAATGAAGCATTGAGTGAAGCATTCAGAAGAGGCAGAGCTGCTATTAATGTTGGTTTATTAGAAGATCGAGATGCGGCCATTAGTGACGTTAGAACGCAGTGGGAGCTTGTTGCCGCTGCTACGATCATTCATTATTTGAATGAGGCCATCGATAATATTGGTGATGATCACATCAGAAATCATGTTCTTTCTGAGGGTTATGTTTTTATAGAAGGATTGTTCTACAATCCTGAAAAAATCATTTCCAACACAGAAATTGACGAGATTCTTGCCAAAATCGGCACTAATTTTTACGAAGTTAACACCCAAGACTTACAGTCTGCTCGCGATCAAATTTCTACTATTTACGGCTTGGATAATATTAAAAGTGCGTTTTAATGATGTTTCGATCAGCGTTATTTTTCATTCTTGGAAGTGCCATGTTGGTGGCATCTTCTGGTTGCACAGACAATACTCCTGATCAGCCATCAGGCTCTACTTTTGAGCGTGAAGACATGCTAAGAGAGACAGCGCAGAATGTGATTATACCTGCGTACTCAAGTTTTAAAGCAGACCTCGGTCAATTGTCTTCAGATTTTGCTCAATTTGAATCATCACCAAGTCAGTCAAATTTTGAGGTGTTGAGAAACAGCTTTCTTCAAGCTTATCAATCTTGGCAACCATGCTCTCCAATAGAAATTGGTCCTGCTGCTGAACAGAGCCTTCGATTTTCTGTCAATACATTTCCTCTCGATACTGCTCAAGTCAACTCAAACCTTTCAACAGGCTGGGACAACCTCTATTCTGCACAAAACAACGATGCAAAAGGACTTCCAGCATTAGATTATCTTTTGTTCATTTCAGATGATTTTAACCTTTTCACACAGGATTCAAGAATCCAATATTTTAAGGATAATCTAGACTTGGTTACTGAAAAGCTGGATATAGTTTATAATGCTTGGAATAACGGCTATGCTGAGGAGTTTGCTGTGAATTCGGGAACAGATGTTGGAAGCTCTCTTGGCCTCATGGTTAATGAACTAAACTTTGATTTTGAGCTTATCAAAAATGCTAAAGTTGCCATTCCATTAGGATTGAAAACTCTTGGTGTTGCTCAGCCCGAAACGGTTGAGGCCCTGTATTCTGATGCATCAAAAGATTTGTTGATTCAAAATTTGAAAGGGGTCAAGAACTTGTTTGTGGCTGGCGAGGGAACTGGAATTGATGATTACCTTGACAATTTAGGCGCTAAATATGGAAGTGAGAATTTGAGCAATGCCATCATTGCTCGTTTTGAAAGTTGCGAGGCAAAGGCTGCGTCATTAGGCCCTTCTTTGAAGAGTCAAATTGAAAACAAACCATCCGAGGTTGAAGCATTGCACAGTGAGCTACAAAACTTGGTAGTGTTATTAAAAACAGATATGCCTTCGCAATTGGGTGTGCAAATCACCTATCAAGATAATGATGGGGATTAGGCAAACAATACATAAACTCACAAGCAATCACGTTTCGATTGCTCCGCTCGTGACATTTCGTTTGGTTTTTGGCCTCGTAATGTTTGCGAGCATTTTGCGTTTTTGGATGAATGGCTGGATCGAGGAGCAATACATTATTCCAGATTTCCACTTCAAATATTTTGGGTTTTATTGGGTGCCAGAGCTTGCAGATTGGGGTTATTACTTAGCTTTTGCGGTAATGGCATTGAGTGCGCTGGGTATTGCATTTGGTGCATTCTATCGAGTGTCCTCGGTATTGTTTTTTATTGCCTTTACAGGAATCGAGCTCATTGATGCTACCTATTATCTCAATCACTACTACTTCGTAAGCCTTGTTTCCTTTTTATTGATTTTTCTTCCTGTACACAAGGCACTTTCAGTAGATGTGAGATTAGGCTTGGTGAAAGCGGCAAATTCCGTTCCTGCCTTGAGTATTAATATTCTCAAGTTTCAGCTTGGACTAGTCTATTTTTTAGCTGGTTTAGCCAAGATAAATGCTGATTGGTTATTGCATGCCATGCCCCTTGCGATATGGCTTCCAGCTCAAGATGACTTTCCGATCATCGGATCCTTTTTTCAATATAAACTTACGGCTTTTGCTTTCAGCTGGGGCGGAATGGTTTACGATCTGTTCATTCCATTTGTTCTGCTTACTAAGCGTTTTCGATGGATGGGTTACGCTGCTGTCATTGGATTTCACTTAATAACGTGGTCGTTGTTTCAAATTGGTATGTTCCCCTTTATTATGATTGGGGCAACGCTGATTTTCTTTTCCCCAAACTTTCATCAAAGATTGAACTCTTTTTTCAGAGTAGAACCTTTCGACTGGAACTTCAGTGCTGCATCATCCTACTTTTCAAAACCGCTCCGAGTAGCATTGGTTATGTTCGTTTTGGTTCAAGTAGCTTTTCCGTTACGTCATATAGTTTACCCAGGGAACCTTTTTTGGCATGAGCAAGGCTATCGTTTTGGGTGGCGCGTGATGCTCGCAGAAAAAGCGGGCTATGCTCAGTTTAAAGTGGAGGATAAGGAAGGTAGAAAGATCTACGTAGATAATCGAGATTTTCTAACGCCAGTTCAAGAAAAAATGATGAGCACTCAACCAGATTTTCTGATTCAATATGCTCATTTTTTAAAGAAGCACTATATAAATCAGAATATCAATGCTGATGCGGTAAAGGCTGATGTTTTTGTAACGCTCAATGGCCGACCGAGCACACAATTTATAGATCCTAATACTGACCTTGCAGCGCAAGAAGATGGGTGGGTAAATAAGACGTGGCTCCTTCCATTTAAAGCCGATCGGATATGAGAATGATCGCTTTTTTCTTCGTACTGATTTTTTCAGTTCAGTTCATTCAAGCTCAAGACGCTGGGGTAGATATTAAGGTTAGGCTTGAGGGTAGCTCTGCATCCAGTATTGAGGCGTTTTTGGATAATACTGATCGCAGCTTTGTAGCCAACACAAATAGGGTGATTGAGGTTCGCAATGTCCATGAGGGCCAGCATACGTTAACCGTTTTTGCAGAAGGCTATGCGCCTCAATCAATAATGGTAAATGCTTCTGCGGAATTGCCAGTTCCAAACTACAATGTTGGGTTAATGGAAGTCACATACGATTTAACAGAGGTAGAGGTAGTGGAGGCCAATCGATCATCGTTGGGAATGAAGCAACTGAAATACATTGAAGTGGACGGATTGTATGCTGCAAAAAAGAACGACATCGTGGTTACGGATGAAATGGCGGCCAATATATCGACCAACAACAGTAGACAAGTATTCTCTAAAGTGGCGGGAATAAACGTGCAGGAAACGGATGCTGGCGGATTACAAATGGGAATTGGAGTGCGCGGATTGGATCCGAAACGAACAACAAACTTCAACACCAGGCAAGATGGTTATGACATCAGTGCCGATGCATTGGGTTATCCAGAGAGCTATTATACGCCTCCATTAGAAGCTGTTGAGCAAATAGAATTGGTGCGCGGTGCAGCTTCATTGCAGTATGGGACACAGTTTGGCGGCTTGCTTAATTTTAAAATGAAACGAGGTAGTGAGGAAAAGGCGTTGGAGGTCGTAAGCAGGCAAACCGTTGGTAGCTGCAATTATCTGGGCTCGTTCAATAGCATAGGTGGAAGTGCTGGCGAGTGGAACTATTATGGATATTTTCAACATAAGCAAGGCAGCGGGTGGCGTCCGAATACAAATTATATAAGCAACGGGTTTTATGCCCAGGCGGGCAGAAAGCTTGGCAATAAGTGGACTGTCGACTTGGCTTTTACTCACAACTATTATAATTCGCAACAAGCTGGAGGGCTAACTGATCGACAATTTGAAGTTAATCCGAATGTGAGCTTTCGCGATCGAAACTGGTTTCGTGTCAATTGGAATGTGGCCAACGTAACGGTAAATGGTCAGCTCACGAAAAATTTGACCATCAACAGCAAGACTTTCGTTCTTTCGAGCAGCAGAGCAGCGCTTGGTTATTTGGGTAGCATAACCCGCACTGATACTGGTGGTACCCGCGACTTGATTTTAGGCGAGTTTAACAATATAGGCAATGCAACAAGGTTGGTGCAGCGCTTTAATAGAAATGGTAATCCAGGAGCAATTATTCTTGGATCTAGAATCTATCAAGGAAATACACGCAACAGGCAAGGGAAGGCGGAAGGCTTTGATGGTCCAGATTATGCGTTCTTAAACCCCGAGAACCTGGAGGGTTCAGACTTCACTTTTCCATCGCGTAATGCGGCTTTGTTCACTGAAGCTTTGATACCCTTAAGTGCATGTTGGTATTTGACACCTGGTGCTCGCCTTGAACATATCATTACTCAGTCAGAGGGTTATTATACGGAGCAAAATCGGCATCCTATTACGGGCGAATTGCTCAGTCAAAACAGTTTTGACGCCTCTACCAATCGCGAGCGAAACATTTTATTGATGGGCATAGGGTTTGTTTGGAGATGCCGAACTAGTGTAGAGGTGTATGCCAATGCATCGCAAAACTACCGTGCAATGAACTTCTCAGACATCTATGTAAATAATCCAAACATCATCATTGCCCCAGGCATGCAAGATGAAAAAGGATTTACAATAGACTTTGGAGCTAAAGGAAAACTTTTGAAGGAGGTAGTGAGTTTCGATGCGAGTGTCTTCATGATGCAGTACCGTAATCGCATTGGAGAGACACTCACAACCATAGAAAACCAAGAAGGAATATCGAGAATCGTAAACTACCGAGACAACATTGCCGATGCCTTATTCGTGGGCGTGGAATTGGTGGAAGAGGTCGATGTTACAAAATGGCTCTTCCCAAATGCTGAATGGCAACTGACGTGGTTCAATAACCTGGCCTTGGTTGATGCACGCTACCAAAACGCTGAAGTCAATGCATTTAATGGAAATAGAGTAGAGAATGTTCCTGTAGTCAACTATAAATCAGGAGTAAACTTCAGAAATGGCAGATTTGCTTCAGGAGTTCAGTTTAGCTGGATTAGCGATCAAATCACAGACGCAAGTAATGCCGAGTTTTTCCCAGATGCTACTGTTGGTGTTATTCCGTCCTATCAGGTGTTGGATGCCACGGTAAGTTATTCGTGGAAGCGATTGAAGTTGGAAGGAAGCGTTAACAATATAGCAGATCAAATTTATTTTACGAGAAGAGCCGCTGGTTATCCAGGTCCTGGAATCATTCCTGCCCAGCGCAGAATGGTTTTTATGACACTTCAAGTTAAGATTTGATCACAGTTTATTTCAAACTTTCGATCACTACATTCGTTTTATCAAGGTGGGAACCGAAAACATTCATATTATCCCGATTTCAGAGTGGCTTGGAATTGACGCTAAGCCTATAATTATTGCGGGTCCGTGCAGCGCTGAAAGTGAAGCTCAAATTTTGCAAGAAGCAGAGATTCTTGCCAATACTGGGAAAGTTCATCTCATGCGTGCTGGTATTTGGAAGCCTCGCACAAGACCAAATACATTTGAAGGAATGGGCGCTAAAGCACTTCCTTGGCTCAGAAAAGCGCAAGAGCAATTTGGCATTAAATGGATGGTTGAAGTTGCTAATGAAGAGCATGTGAAGCTGGCGCTGGATTCAGGTATCGAAGTTGTTTGGGTTGGCGCAAGAACAACCGTTAACCCTTTTTCTGTGCAGGAAATCGCAAATGCGTTGGAAGGAAAAGACATTCCAGTATTTGTAAAAAACCCTCTCAATCCTGATTTAGAGTTATGGATTGGCGCTATAGAAAGGTTTTCAAAAGCGGGGCTCAACAAATTGGTGGCTATTCATCGCGGGTTCAACACCTATCAAGATCATGTCTTTCGAAACTCACCCAACTGGGAGATTCCAATTGAGCTGAAAACAAAACTGCCTCAACTCGATATTATTGTTGACCCGAGCCATATTGCAGGCAAAAGAGACTTGCTTCACGAAGTATCACAAAAAGTCTTGGATTTGGCATTTGATGGGTTGATGATCGAAGTTCATCCAAATCCTGATGATGCGCTCAGCGACCCGAAGCAGCAGATTGCGTTATCCAATTTTGATGGATTCTTAAATGAACTCGAAAACCGAAAGACACATTTTGTGGATGCTGTAAGCATTGATAAACTTCAACGGCTAAGGTCATTGATTGATGAGATCGATTACAATTTGCTCGAGAATTTGAAACGAAGGATCGACATTGTTGAGGAAATTGGTCATTATAAAGCAGAGTCTGGTGTTACTGTTTTTCAACTCGATCGCTGGATTGAAATCATTGAGGATCGCCTGAAATACGCCCAGGATCAAGGACTTGATCAATCGTTGATCAAGGAAATGTGGACACTCATTCACAACGCGTCCATCAAGCGTCAAACAGAAATCGTAAACAAAAATTTAAGTGAAAGAGATACTTTCGATGCATGATCAGGTGCCTCTTTATTCTTATTGTATCAGTTGCGTTTAGCACTTATACAGGTGCTCAAGAGATCAATAATGTTAATCCAGTCATCAAGATTGTGGTTGGAGAGCCATTTTATATCCACGAGGTATTGGAAGGGCAAACGCTGGAAGCCATTGCATCTGCTTATAACGCCAACATTGAGGCCATTAAAAAGGAAAACCCAACGCTTACGGATCCACTCATCACTCGCATTAATATCCGAATCCCTTACACCGATGAGTCTGCAGCCAAGATGATGGAGGTTGCTGCAGAAATGGGTTTGGCAGAAACTATCGGTACTAAAACGAAGCGCAGTAATAAAAGAAAAAAGGCTCCGATGGAAGAGGCATTAGAGCTGTTGGAAAAGGAAGAGGAGCTCAAGCCAAAAGTGAATCTTGATCTGAATGAAGAGCAATTAGCAATATTGTCAGAACGTTCAAAAACGTTAGAAGAAAGGCTGAATGACCTCGAGGTGCTGCATGAAGAAATCGATGAAAAACCAGTGTTGGACGAGGATGGCTTTCAGAAAGACGAATTGAGAATTGCTGACTCAAAAGAAGGGGTTGAAATTAAAAACGAACCCATATCGGCAGTGATTTACGATCGCTTGGCACTGTTTAAGAAGGAAGGCGATCAATCACTTTTGCTCAAAGAGTATTTTCTTTTGCGGATTAATCCTGATGGAGTGGTGACGAACGTTCGTGATGAACGCTCTGAAACGAATCAGAACACCAATCTGCTCGACATGAATGAGCTAAAGGGAAGATTTATTGCCGACAGTTCAGAGCCGTTTAAAGGAATGATCATTCCCATCGGAATCAACGCAACAGTTAATAGAATTAGGTTTGAAGTAAAGGTGAAAAAAGGAAAGGTGAAAATAATTAACAAGACTTTTCCATCTGAATTTGAATCGTCACGCGCTGTGTATATTGAGTTGATTATAAACTCTAAACCAGTGGAAACCTTGCGTGCAAAATTTAAAGTTACTATTCTTGATGGGGAGACGTTCATCAGCATCCACGATAAGTTTGAGTACAATCCATTTGGAATCATCTCAGCTACAATGGGTGATAAGAAGCTTCTTGAATTGGAGGAATTTAGTGCCTTGTAGGGCTCGAATTAGTTTGAAAAATGCTGCCAAAACGTTGGAATTATAAACCTATCCCAGAAGATCAAGCGGTGCAAGATTTGATGCGAGGCATCAATGCAAGTGCTGCTTTAGCCAAGTTATTAGTTCAGCGCGGCATCAATGATTTTGAATCGGCAAAGTCGTTTTTCAACCCATCCTTGAGGCAAGTGCATAACCCTTTTTTAATGAAGGACATGGATAAAGCCGTGTCTAGAATTACTGATGCCATTGAAAATGGAGAAAACGTTTTGGTGTATGGCGATTATGATGTGGATGGCACAACGGCTGTTTCCTTGCTTTATGGCTTCCTTATTGAGCATTATGAGAATGTGAGCTATTATATCCCTGATCGATATGCCGAGGGATACGGAGTAAGCATGAAAGGCATTGACTTCGCCCATGACAATGGTGTCACACTTATGATTGCCTTAGATTGTGGCATAAAGGCGATCGATCAAGTCAATTACGCGCACGAGAAAGGAATCGAATTCATCATTTGCGATCACCACCTACCAGGAAATTCTCTTCCCAAAGCATTCGCCATTTTAAATACACTGCAATCAAAATGTGAGTATCCATATAAATCTTTATGTGGCTGTGGTATCGGTTTTAAATTGGTTCAAGCACTTTCTCTGACATGGGATTTAGATAAGGAGGAGCCGCTAAAATACATCGACTTAGTGGCCATTGCATCTGCTTCGGATATTGTACCAATGACTGGAGAAAACCGCGTGCTGACCTACTTCGGAATGAAGTTGATGGAAAAAACGCTGCGTCCAGGGTTAGCCCAATTACTAGAAGGAGCAGGTCTGGCGCAAGATGGTGCATTGATCAAAAAAGAGCTTACTGTTACTGATGTGGTGTTTAAAATAGGTCCACGCATTAACGCTGCTGGCAGGATGAAGCACGGCAGTCTAGCGGTGGATTTGTTGATCGCAAAAACACAAAAGCAAGCAGAAATTCCTGCCGCTGATGTCAATCAAAAAAATTCGGATAGGCGCGAAGTTGACTTGCAAACGTTAGAAGAAGCACTGGAAATGATCAGAGGTGATGAAGCAATGCAGAACATGAAATCTACCATGCTTTTTGCACCTCATTGGCATAAAGGGGTGATTGGAATAGCTGCTTCGCGCATCCAAGACCATTATTATCGGCCCACGATAATCCTTACCGAATCAAACGGAAAGGCATCGGGCTCAGCACGATCGGTGCTAGGGTTTGATGTGCATGCAGCCATTGAAAAATGTGCAGACCTTTTGTCTTCATTTGGCGGCCATCCTGCTGCAGCAGGAATGACACTAGAATTAGACTTGATTGATGCGTTCAAGGCTCGTTTCGAAAGTGCTGTTGCTCAAACGATAACAGATGACCAGTTGGTTCCGTCCATTGAGGTTGATTTAGAAGTTAACCTTGATCAGTTGACGATGAATTTTTTCAATCAGATTCAACGCATGGCGCCTTTTGGCCCAAATAATATGACACCTGTTTTTGTGACGCATAATTTGAAAGACACTGGAAGATCAAAGTGCGTGGGTGATGGGTCGCACCTTAAATTTGAAGTGACGCAAGAAGGTTCAGGTCACTTGAGCTTCGGAGGTATAGGCTTTGGATTAGGAGAATATGAAAAACAGGTGCAAAGTGGAAAACAGTTCAGTCTGGCCTATACATTGGAAAAAAATGAATACAGAGGAATTGTCACCCTTCAATTGATGGTGAAAGATATTCGCTTTAACGATTAATGAATCGATAATTCAACCCAATTCTCAACTGGTGGTTTCTATCATCTACTAAACCTGTATTGAAGTATTGATTGTCTGTCAAATCAAACAGGCCAAATCTTACGTCTGCAGTGAGATCTATTCTTTGTGTCAATTGATAACGATAGCTCAATGCTCCTGCTACATCGAAATCGGCAAATCCATCTCTTATTAAGTTTTTCTCACGAGTAATGGTTGGGCTAGAATTATCATTCACATTTGAAGTTTCTGTTGAGGGCACATAACCAATTAATGGACTGAATGTCATCCCAAATAGCAAAGAATGTCTTGCACCCATATTGTATCCGATTTGAAGCGGGATATCCATGTATGTCAAATGTTCAGCGTTTGAATGAACGGTTCCTGATGCATTATTTTGAACAAGCTGTGCACTCGCTAGTTTGCTCCGTTCGTGAAGAATTATTCCGGTGGATATAAATAATCGTGCATTGACGTGATAGGCGCCAGTTATTCCAGCGAATATTCCAATAGATGGGCTTTCACTTTTTGAATTTGTGTTTTGCATACCAGAGGCGATTAATCCACCTGCGTTTACACCTAACTCCACCCGTCTTAACCTTTTCATCAGCTCTTCGCGAATCGGTTGCGATCTTGAAAGCACACTGGATGAATGATCAGTATCATTAAGTCTACCAATCTTAAATGTTGGCATCCATTCCATGTTGTCATTTAGAGATAATTCTACTGTACTCTCTTGGGTTTTTTCAGCTGTTTTAAGAGGTGCGGTTACAGATGCTGACGTTGTGTTTTGAGCTGCAAATGAAGAGACTTTTATAGTGTTCTTCTTAGATGGAATAACTGAGCTAATGTTGGTTGACAAGTTGTTTAGGCGTGAACCGTCTACTGAGCTTGTCTCTTCAGTCAATGCAATATTTTCATTTACTGATTCTTTCGAGGCTATCGAAGAGGAGTGATTGATTAAGTCCTTAGACTCATAAGCAATTGAGTTTTCGCTTGTGTCGACAGCTACTACATCGGATGTAGATAAGGGTTTTGCCTTTGAAGAAGCTGAAATTTCCATGATATCATATACAGAAGTCCTAGAATGGTCTTCATTTTGTGCTACAAACAAAGTCAATGCTGTTGCTCCAACGATTACAGGGATACCTATCCATGCTATTTTCTTAAATAATACAGCACGATAATGTCTATTGAGCAAAGTATTCGCACCCTTCCAGGCAGATTCAGAGTAAGCTTGAGAGGAGTTAGCACCATTAAGTGCGTCCTTAAATAATTTATCTATGTCGTGCTGGTTCTCCATTATTCTTAGAGAGTTACTGTCATCATTTTTTGCATTGTCTTCTTCAGCATTTCTTGAAGCGATTTTCTCGCGTAAGAGACATGCCATTTACTAGTTCCGTCACTGATATTCAACATTTCGCCAATTTCCTTGTGCGTATAGCCATCAATGGCATAGAGGTTAAACACCTTTTTACTTGTTTCTGGTAATTGTTGAATCAATCGTTCCAAAGCTTCTGCATCTAAGTTTTGCTCGGCCTCATTGAAATCTATGTTGCTCATTGACTGAATTTCATCGATTTCGAGACCACTCATGTTTTCTCTTCTTTTCTTATCTCTTCTGAACTCATCAATAATCGTATTCACCATGATTCGTCCTATCCAAGAACCAAAAGGAACATCCTCCTTATACTTATCGAGATGGGTAATAATTTTTAGAAACCCTTGATTTAAAAGGCTTTCTGCGTCTTCTTTGTTATTGCAATATCTGCGGCAGATAGCAAGTAAGTAGCCAAAGCACTGGCGATAAAGCTCATTGTGAGCTTTACGGTCGTTTTTCCGACACCGAGCCAATAAATCGGAATCTGCTTGCATGCTCTAAGATACGCAACTATGGTTGCTTGCGTTGCCTTTTCAAAGATTTGACGTGAACCTTCGTTCATTATTTCCTACTCATAAGCGGAGGGTTTTTCCCTTCCAAAGGCTTATCACGCAGGAAATTGCAAAAGGGTTGGGAAGAAATAAAAATTAATGTGAAAGAGAGAAGTTCACAGGTTCAACGCTTGTGATTTCAGGTACTAATCGCTTAATAGCATCTTCAACACCATTCTTAAAGGTCATGTTATTCATTGAGCAAGAACTGCAGGCACCTGTAAACTCGATTTTTAAGATACCATCTTCGGTGATATCAACGACACTCAAATCACCACCATCTTCATTAAGAAACGGACGAATTTCATCGAGTGCATCAACTACTTTTACCAATAAATCTTGTGCTGGAGTTCCCATAAGAGTTTCAAAGTTAAGTACTGCTAGTCAATATTGAGCGACTTTAAGACTCCGCTAATCATTTCGTCAAGAGCTTTTGATTGAATCGTGTTTTCTTGCAGCACTGCAGGTCGTCCAGCATCACCAGACTCACGGATGCTTTGCACCAATGGAATCTGTCCTAATAGAGCTACATTCAGCTCTTCAGCCAACCTTTTTGCCCCTTCTTGTCCAAAAATGTAGTATTTGTTGTCTGGCAGTTCAGCAGGTGTAAACCAACTCATGTTTTCAACGATTCCTAATACGGGAACATTAATTTCTGGCAGTTTAAACATACCAACACCTTTGCGTGCATCAGCTAAAGCTACATTTTGAGGTGTACTGACGACCACAACGCCATCCAATGGAATGTCTTGCACTAAGGACAAATGCACATCGCCAGTTCCTGGTGGAAGATCGATAAGCATGAAATCTAACTCTCCCCACTCAACATCCGAGAACATTTGTTTTAAAGCCTTGCTTGCCATTGGACCACGCCATACAATGGCTTGATTTGCCTCAGCAAAGAATCCAATTGAAAGCATTTTTACTCCGTAGTTTTCTACAGGCAGCATTTTGTTATTCGCTTCTGGGCCTGATAGCCCTGGTTTTTGATCAACAACATCAAACATCATTGGCATTGATGGACCGTAGATGTCAGCATCAACTAGCCCAACCTTATAACCTCGCTTAGCTAGTCCAGCGGCAATATTCGCGCAGATTGTGCTTTTGCCAACGCCACCTTTACCAGACGCCACAGCGATGACTTTTTTTACACCCGGAAGAAATTTTCTTTGCTCAATAGGTCGATCGCTGCTCTTAGGAAGAGAGTCGACTTCTATCATAATTGCTACATCTTCTCCAAGAAACCTTCTCACTTGATGAATGCAAGCCTCTTCTAGGCGCTTGCGGTAATGCATGGCTGGGTTGCTTGCTTTTACATGAAACGAAACTGTGTTGCCTTCAATTTTTACTTCTGAAACTAAGCCAAGGCTTACTATATCTTTTTTCAACTCTGGCTCAATTACATAACTGAGCGCCTCCATTAACTTTTCTTGGTTTGCCATATCTATTCTGCTAAGTCTTCAAATATTGCCTTTAATTCAGTTGCATCTTTTGGCTTCATTCTCCCTGCTAAAATAAGGCTGAGCTGCTTTCTTCTTAATGCAGCATCAAACCTTTGTTTTTCAACATCAGTTTCCGGTTTTAGTTCAGGCACTTCGATGGCATTTCCTAATTGATCTACAGCTACAAACGTGAAGATGGCTTCATTGCACTTTTTCTTTGCTCCAGACCTGTGATCATCTATCAAAACCTCAATAAACACTTCCATACTCGAGTTGAAAGAGCGCGTCACTTGGGCTTCTAAGGTTACAAAATCACCTAACTTGATTGGCTGGTTAAAGGCGATGTTATTCACTGAGGCGGTCACTACAACCCTGCGAGAATGGCGATGAGCTGCAACCGCTGCAATAACGTCCATCCAGTACATCAATCGGCCGCCCATGAGATTGCCAAGTGTGTTTGTGTCGTCAGGTAAAACAATGTGAGTAGAAGTGGCTTTTGATTCAGAAGCTGATTTTGACTTCATTGTGTTTCTATTTGTTTGGTACAAATGTAGAATCTCAAGCTTCTGCTTACCTTCGGGGTGATGTATTTATATCTGAAAGCTTTACACATCATTTTTGTGGTCAGTTGGTTTGCTGGCCTTTTCTATATCATTAGGCTTTTTATATATCACACCGAGGCAGAAGAAAAGCCGGAGAGTGAACGCAAAGCGCTACAAGATCAGTTCAAAATCATGGAGAACCGATTGTGGTATATTATTACATGGCCAGCAGCTATTCTTGCCACGGTTTTTGGTGTTTGGATGGTATTGGAACTGAATCTATGGACCCAACCTTGGATGATGGTAAAGCTTGGCCTTACTGGATTGCTGTGGGTTTATCATCTTTATACGCATCAACTATACAAGCGTTATCAGGATAATCAAATTAGCTGGACGTCAAATCAGTTGAGACTATGGAATGAGGTTGCCACATTGTGGTTAGTTTCTATTGTGTTTGTTGTAGTATTGAAAGGAACGCTCAATTGGATGTATGGAACAATTGGGTTTTTTCTTGTTGGTGTTGTGCTCATGATTGCGATCAAGGCATATAAAAGACTGAGAAGTTAATACACCTACACATAGTGTAATTACATACATTTGCACAAACATTTTGTTATGGCAAGTATTGGTGAAGAAATAAAGCAGAAAAAATTTAGCAGCGAATACAGTAAGTTGATGATCAACGTTCTTTACACGAGCAGTTGGCTTACCACTTTACAAAATGGGGTTTTTAAAGACCATAAAATTACACCACAGCAGTTTAATTCGTTGAGAATTTTACGAGGCCAATATCCTGAAGCAGCCTCTGTCAACCTCCTGAAGGATCGAATGATCGATAAGATGAGTAATGTTTCTCGCATAGTAGATAAATTGAAAGCAAAGGATTTAGTTACCCGAAATCCTTGCAAACATGATCGTAGGCAGGTTGATGTGAAAATTACTGACAAGGGTCTAAAGCTACTTGAGGTGATCGATGTTGAACTATTAAAATGGGAGGATAATTTGCATGGTCTAAGCGTTGATGAGGCCAGTACAGTGAATAACCTCTTAGACAAATGGCGAGGTTAGAACGTTAATTTCTCATTAATATTCGACTAACATAGGTTGGGTTGCTTCGCGTTTTAATTCGAAAGTTTTAAAGAGCGGATTGTTAATTAGTAAATATTTTTTACATTCAACAACCTTTTGCACAATAACCAACCTATGTAACTCATGCGTCAGCTAAAAATAACCAAGCAATTAACTAACCGAGACAGCCGTTCAATTGATAAATATCTCAGTGATGTTTCTAAAGAAGAAATGATCAATGCTGAGGAAGAAGTGCGTCTGGCGGTAAGAATTAAACAGGGCGATGAACTAGCATTGAATAAGCTAGTAAGCGCGAATTTGAGATTTGTAATTTCAGTCTCCAAACAATATCAGGGTCATGGATTAACTTTAGAAGACCTTATTGCTGAAGGAAATATTGGATTGATTATCGCAGCCAAGAGATTCGATGAAACAAAAGGTTTCAAGTTCATCTCTTATGCAGTATGGTGGATACGCCAGAGCATAATGCAGGCTATTGCTGAGAATAGCAGAGTAGTGCGTCTTCCATTGAATAAGGTAAGTGCAATTCAAAAAGTAGCTCAAGCTTATGCCTCACTAGAGCAGAAATTTGAGCGACCACCTTCGAATGATGAAATTGGAGAGTTGCTCGAATCAAACCCTGATAGCGTTGGTGATTTATTCGTTTATTCTCAAAAACAAGTTTCAGTTGATGCTCCTTTAATGGAAGGGGAAGACAACAGCCTCTTAAATGTTATGGCTAACGCTGATTCAGATGTGCCAACGGATGTGTTAATGCATGAATCATTAAGAAGCGATATAGAAAGAGTTCTTGTAAACTTAAAGGAAAGAGAGGCGGATGTTTTGCGTCTATCTTTTGGCTTGAACGGTGTGCCTCCAATGACATTAGAAGAAATCGCGAATAATCTTGGCTTAACCAGAGAGAGGATTCGTCAAATCAGAGAAAAAGGGTTAAGAAGTTTGAGAAAAAAGGCCAATAGCCATTTGCTAAAAAACTATTTGTAGAGAATCCAAGCTCCCGGAATATCAATTTTAATAGAGGCAAGAGCAGACTTTGCCTCTTTTTTTGTGGCAAAACTTGCTACGCTAACTCTGTGCAAGTTGCCTTTTACATCCACTAGCGAAGCGTTTGAACCCTGCTGAGAATATTTTTTAGCTAAACCAACGGCATTTTCTTCGACACTGAAACACCCGCCTATTACATGAAAATGAAGGTCGCTTTTTGAAGCAGTATTCTTCGAATTTGTCAACTTAACAACTAGTGTTTTGTCAGCTTCATTTTCCAAGTTAATCTCTAAAAACTCTTCGCCCTCATCAATTTTCAGACTTTCAGTCGGTGAGAATTCTGAAGGGTAAAAATTAATCGCTCTTTCTTCATAGATGGGAGAAATCTTTTCTGAAAAAGGATTTAAATTAGAGTAATTGAAATGAGTGGTCTTAAATATGGGCTGTCCTAACCCAAACCAAATGCCCAAGCCAATTATGGGTAAACTAATAATAGCAGCAGCAAGGGCCCAATTGCGCTTTTTTTCAGGGTTGCTTTCTTCAGAAATAGCAGCTTCTGCGACTGGTTCCGCTGATTTTGCCGATGGCTTTTTGGTTGTTTTTTCTTGTTCTAGGGAAGGCTTTGTTTTATCCTGAATAGGAAGTGCAATTACCTTAGATTCAGGTTTAGATAATACTTCTTGATTATCAGTTTTTGGATCAATGTTGACTTGACGAGACGGCTGACGCTCAATTCTATTTGCAAAGAATGATTCTAATCCAAATCCTGACTTGAAGAAATCATCATTCTTTATTTGCTCAAACCTAAAGGTGCCATCCAGCTGCAAATAGATTATTCCAACCTTATTGATTGAGACACGTTTATGATCTCGCAACTCTTTTTTCAAATAGAGTGCATAGTCTTTTACCCTCTCAACAGACTGCTCGTATTTCTCTTGTTCTTTTTTGGCAACATATGCAGCCAACAGCCCATCATTATGAATCAAGAACTTATTGAAGCTTAATTTTCTAAAAGGTGGGTCAAAACGGTCATTGATGGCATTAATACTCGCGGGGGCATAATTGGCAATAAATCCGCCAAACGCAGGTACGATCACACAGTCGTGATCTTCTAATAGTTCCGCTATATAATGTTCTAAATTCAATCGGTGATTTTCAATTATTGCAAAGTAAATAAATACTCTTTGAAAACTATGCCTGGTTCAAGATCTCGTTTACTCTGTATAAATCTGTAGGAAGGTCAACAGAGATACTATCGAAATCAGTAGTTTTTACCTTGATTTTGTACCCGTTTTCCATCCAGCGCAATTGCTCAAGAGATTCTGCTTGTTCAAGACTCGAAGCAGGAATTTTTCCTAATTCTAGAAGTATGTCAGACCTAAAGCCATAAATACCAACATGCTTCAGATAGTCGTGGTTCTCGAGCCATGTTTCTGCAGGCTTCTGCTGATAAGGAATTGGGTGTCTGCTAAAGTAAATGACATTATTATAACTGTCCAGCACAAGTTTAATCTTACTTGAGTCGAACAGTATATCAGTTGTCTTAATTTTTACAGCAAGCGTTGCTATTTCACAATCGTCATCATTAAAGCAAAATGCCAAAAGGTTCAATTGACACGGCTTGATTACTGGCTCGTCACCTTGAATATTTATTACGGCATCATACTTTTCATTCAAAATCTGATAGGCCTCAACGCATCTGTCGGTTCCACTTTGATGTGCGGATGACGTCATAACTGCTTCTCCTCCGAATGCTTTAACATGATCGTAAATGCGACTATCATCAGTTGCAACGACCACCCTATTAAGCTGTTCGCTTTCACTTGCACGCTCGTACACACGTTGAATCATAGTCTTACCTTGAATATCTACCAAAGGCTTACCAGGAAATCGTGTAGAGTCGTATCTGGAGGGAATTATACCTAAAATTTTCATAATCGGCAGCGAAGGTAATCATCAAATGTAGAGTCTGCATTACTTTCGTTTTATGGCCATGGATGAGAATCTTCAATATCAAATTGCGCTAAAAAAGCTCAATGGTGTCGGTCCGCATAAAGCAAAGAAGCTAGTATCATATGCAGGCGGAGTCAAAGAGCTATTTGAATCAACAGAGAAAGAATTGGCATTAATTCCAGGGGTTAGCCAAGCCTTTATCAAAAAACTTGAGCGTAATGAGGCTCTGCGTCAAGCGGAAGAAGAATTGAAATTTATTGAGAAAAAGAAGGTTAAGACCATTTTTTATCTTGACAATGAGTACCCTAATCGCTTAAAATATTGTGATGATGGCCCATTATTGCTTTAGGCCAAAGGTGATCTGCACCTGAACAAACCTCATGCTGTGAGCATTGTTGGAACGAGAGACTTCACTGACTATGGCTCGAAGTTGACTGAGCGGCTAGTTGAAGCACTTCAACCATATGACCCGTTAATTGTAAGTGGTTTGGCCTATGGTGTTGATACAATTGCGCATCGTTCAGCAGTTCAGTGCGGATTACAGACGGTAGGAGTTTTAGGCAATTCTTTGGATATGATCTACCCTGAAGCTAACCGCTCGTTGGCTGAAAAAATGCTTAGGAACGGAGGCTTGCTTTCTGAGTTTGAAAGTGGAACAAGGCCCGAAAGAGTGAACTTCCCACAACGGAATAGAGTTGTTGCTGGAATGTCTGATGTTACCATTGTTATAGAGTCAGGAGTTAAAGGTGGATCGATGATAACAGCGAGGTTAGCAGCAGGTTATAATAGAGATGTGGCAGCTTTTCCTGGGCCAATAGACGCACCGTTTTCTGCGGGATGTAATTACTTAATTAAGACCAATCAAGCGGCATTAATCGAAAGTTGCGAAGACTTAATCTATTTAATGGGTTGGCAAAAAGAGCAAACATCGAAAACGTCCCAAAAGAAGTTGTTTGTGGATTTAGACCCGGAAGAGAAGAAAGTTTTAGAGATATTTAAAGACAATCAAAAACAATCATTAGATAGTTTGAGCTTAAAGTGTGACTGGACGGTAAGTAAGACGTCTACTTTACTTTTAGAGCTGGAATTCAAGGGGGTTATAAAATCTTTGCCCGGGAAAATGTATGCCTTGACCTAGTGTCTTAAGTCTGAATTGCTGCTCTTTTGAATTTCTTGTAGAGTGGTTGCCCTTCATGAAAAGTCCAAATAATTAAGAATCATGAAATCAATTACTCTACTCATAGGATAGTCATATCGTAGAGCTAATACGATACATTCAATAAAAATGTCAAGCCTTATCTAGAAGCTTTTTTATGCTTTTTGCAACTGGGCAAACTCTTTCGCAAAATAGGTAAGGATAACATCGGCTCCGGCCCTGCGTATACTCAAAAGCATTTCAGTCATTGCTCGATCGTGCTCTATCCAGCCGTTTTGAGCAGCAGCTTTAAGCATGGCATATTCACCACTAACATTGTATGCTGCAATCGGAATTGGATATTCTTCTTTCAGCATATGAATCACATCTAAATAGCAAAGTGCTGGCTTCACCATTAAATAATCGGCACCCTCAATGTAATCTAGTTCGGCTTCAATAAGCGCTTCACGCTTATTTGCAGGGTCCATTTGATAGGTCTTTTTATCACCAAATTTTGGCGCTGAATCCAAAGCATCCCTAAATGGGCCATAATAAGCACTTGCATATTTTGCAGTATACGACATGATGCTTACATCGGTAAAACCTGCTTGGTCTAATTCCTCTCGAATGTAAGCGACTCGACCATCCATCATATCTGAAGGGCCAATAATGTCTGCTCCTGCCTCCGCTTGAGCAACGCTCATCTTCCCCAATACATCAAGCGTTTCATCATTCAATATTTTACCATCTTTAACGATGCCGTCATGCCCATCACTGCTGTATGGATCCATTGCAACATCTGTCATGATTTGTGCTTCAGGAAACCTGGACTTTACTTCTTTAATATATTTCAGATAAAAGTTTTCTGATGAATAGCCATAGGACCCAATAGAATCTTTTAGCGAATCATCAACGGCTGGAAATAAATCGAAGGTATTTACCCCAAGGTTCATGCATTCTTCCACCTCGCGAAGCAGATGATCTAATGAAAGGCGAAACTGACCTGGTAATGATTTAACCTCTGACTTTTTATTTTGACCGTTTACCACAAATAGCGGATAGATCAAATTGTGAACGCTAATATTTGTTTCTCGCGCTTGACTGCGAATAACTTCATTTTTTCTATTTCTTCTTGGTCTGCGAAGCATAATGCTAATTCTATATTTGCCCACGAAGTTAAGACTTGACACAGCATGAATAATCTATTGTATATCACTTGGGAAGTTGATCCAATTTTGTTTGAATTAGGGCCACTAGCTGTTCGCTGGTACGGGTTGCTTTTTGCTATGGCCTTTCTAGTCGGCTATTACATCATGCAAAACTTTCTAAAAAGAGAGAAACTCCCGGTTGAATGGATGGATAGCATACTCATGTATATGATGATAGGAACCATAGCAGGAGCAAGATTAGGTCATGTCTTTTTCTATCAATGGGACTATTATCAACACAATCTTTTAGAAATTATTCAGATTTGGAAAGGCGGACTGGCGAGTCATGGTGCGGCTATAGGTATTATCGCTTCTTTGTGGATTTGGAGTATGAAGGTTTCAAAGCGTCCATTGCTATGGGTGTTGGATAGAATAGTGATTACTGTGGCGCTAGCGGCTGTTTTTATTAGGACAGGAAACTTAATGAATCATGAGATTGTTGGGGCACCTTGGGATGGCTCTTGGGCATTCTTATATACTAGAGCGGGTTATATGGAACTTGTTCCTCGTCATCCAGCTCAGATTTATGAGGCGATTGCCTATTCATTCCTATTTCTCGTGCTGATCACACTTTACTATAAAACAAGTGCTGCCGAGAAAAAAGGCATGCTCTTCGGTTTGTTTTTAATTGGTTTGTTTTCCGCTCGATTTGTTATTGAATTTTTCAAGGAAGTGCAAGTTGAGTTTGAGGCTGATATGGCATTGAACATGGGCCAACTATTGAGCTTGCCAATGATTGCAGTTGGTGCCTTTTTCTTTGTTAGAGCGCTTTTAAATAAATGAAGCCGACTGTGATTTGCATCACGAGTCGGCTCCAAGCCAAACAAAAACCAAGACTTATCTATCAGCTTAGCGAAAACTCTTTCGCAGTTTCGTTTTGCTGGCTTAATGTCCATTCATCCGTTACTGTGGTTTGCAACCACAGATTGGCGCTTCTTCTGAAAACCTGAACATTTAATCCGAAAACATCGTGGAAGTTTGATTCAAGCGTGGCTACTTTTTGGTTGCCGTGAATACTTACTTCTCCAGACTCATGCTTGTTTCTTACTTCACCTATTGTTTTGTCTACGTTAATTTTCAGCGAATCAAGTGAACCCTGTCCCTCAATATGCTCGCCAGTATAAAATTCGATTTTTAGGAAAGGAAAATGCTCTTGAAACTCAGCTTGTACCTCACCTATAGTTTTCCTGTCTGCTATTTTTATTTCAGTCATAATTTCTTGGTTTTAGAGCCATTTAGATAAAAAGCGTAAATAGCTCTTTTTGAATTGGTTTTGTAGCTCCCGATTTCGTTCAACCCGTTCTCTCAGCGGAGCATGATCTTCAAATGCTACATGGTCAATGGCCACTGGGTTTTCAATAGCATAAGATGCCAGATAGTGCTCATGCTCATTTGTGTCATGAATTAACTCATCCAATACGTTTGATTCTATGAGCAGTTGATTTTGAAATTGCTCTAGCTCCTTAAGAACTTCCATGGACGTGTAGCGGCTTGCAACCTCTTCCAGTCGAGTAGTAAAAAACTTCAATTCGTCTTTGTAAAACCTTAATTCTCTGAGCCATTGAGCATGCTCAAAATGTAGGTCATCTATGTGTTGTCTTTGGTTAGAAGTGGTAGTTGTCATTACGTTTGTTTTATCACACAAAGTGGGCGAAAAAGTGAGGGATAAAACATGACTAACCTCAATGTTGGGATTGATTATCCTCAGATGCAATAATCTCCTCAAGGGAAGCTATTTAGAATTGGTGATGATTAACTTCGCGCCCTCAATTTATATGCTATGTATAGAACTCACACTTGTGGAGAATTACGCATCCAAAATGTTGGCGAAAAAGTAACCTTGGCTGGATGGGTTCAAAGGGTCAGGAACATGGGTGGAATGACCTTTATTGATTTACGAGATCGTTATGGAATTACCCAGTTAAGCTTTAACGTTGAACAAGATGCTCCACTATGTGAGAGGGCTAGAAAGCTGGGCAGAGAATTTGTAGTTCAAATTGAAGGTGAAGTAATCGAGCGAGAAAGTAAAAACTCCCAAATGGAGACGGGAGAAGTAGAATTAAAAGCACAGGGTTTAAAAGTGCTTAATGCAAGTGCAGTTCCTCCTTTTACCGTTGATGACGAAACAGATGGTGGAGAAGAAATCAGAATGAAATATCGATATATCGATTTGAGGCGAAACCCGTTGAGAAAGAACCTCGAGTTGAGGCATAAGTTGGCGATAGAAACGCGCAAGTATATGGATGGTATGAAATTCATGGAAATTGAAACGCCATACCTGATTAAATCGACTCCGGAAGGAGCTCGTGACTTTGTGGTTCCATCGAGGATGAACGAAGGTCAATTTTACGCTTTACCTCAATCACCACAAACATTTAAGCAATTGCTGATGATCAGCGGCTATGATCGCTACTTTCAGATTGTTAGATGTTTTAGAGACGAGGATTTACGTGCTGATAGACAGCCTGAGTTTACTCAAATTGACTGTGAAATGGCATTTGTTGAGCAGGAAGATATCTTGAGAACATTTGAAGGATTGGTTCGGCATTTGTTTCAATCGGTTAAGGGAGTCGAATTACCTGAATTTGAGCGCATGACCTACGCTGAAGCGATGACTAAGTATGGTTCTGATAAGCCAGACTTGAGGTTTGGAATGGAGTTTATTGAAATGAATGAAATCGTTCAGAACAAAGGGTTTAAGGTTTTTGATGATGCTGAATTAGTGCTTGGAATTTGCGCAAAAGGAGCCGGTGAGTACACACGCAAACAGTTGGATTCTCTGACTGACTTTGTTAAGCGCCCTCAAATTGGTGCTCAAGGAGTAATCTATTGTAAAGTCAATGCAGATGGTACGTTTAAATCGTCTGTAGACAAGTTTTTTAATCCAGACCAATTAGCTGTTTGGGCCAAAGAATGCAAAGCTGAGCCTGGTGATTTAATATTAGTGTTGGCCGGCAACTCATCGAAAGTGCGAAAGCAAATGAATGAGCTTAGACTTGAGATGGGGTCTCAACTGGGCTTAAGATCTGGAACAGATTATAAGCCTCTTTGGGTACTAGACTTCCCATTATTAGAATGGGATGAAGAAACAAACAGATATTATGCAATGCATCACCCTTTCACAGCGCCTAAGCCAGAGCATGCAGAGTTACTTTCTTCCGATCCGAAAAGCGTAAACGCGAATGCCTATGACCTTGTGGTGAATGGTGTTGAGTTGGGTGGAGGATCTATTCGAATTCATGATCGTGATATGCAGGCTAAGATGTTTGAAATATTGGGCTTTACTGATCAAGAAGCAGAAGATCAGTTTGGTTTTTTGATGGGGGCTTTTAAATATGGTGCTCCCCCTCACGGTGGTATTGCATTTGGCTTTGATAGATTAGCGGCCATGTTTGGAGGTACAGATAGTATTCGGGACTATATCGCTTTCCCTAAAAACAACGCGGGGCGGGATTTAATGATTGATACGCCATCTATTATTAGTGACGAGCAATTGGATGAATTGAATTTGAAAGTAGAAACTGACAAATAAAGAACTGGGTGTCGAAGGCAGGCGAATTCATTGATAAAACAAAATCTCAGGTTGATCCATTTTTAAGAGGGGCAAATAGTCAATTTTATAGATGGATTTTATGGGTTAATGAATGGCGTAGGTCTCACCTTTCTGAAAAACAGTTTACATACATTCTTGCCGTAGTAGTTGGTGTTCTGTCTGGAATAATTGCTTTGACAATAAAGAACTCAGTTCACTTAATTGAGCATGTTTTGACAGGTGGATTTTTCCAGGAGTATAACTACGTGCTGTATATCTTCTATCCAATTTTAGGGATCTTTTTAGCTCAATGGTTTATTCGGAAGGTTGTGAAGCAAAAAGTTAATCATGGTATTCCGAACACGCTTCATGCTATTTCTAAAAAGAATGGATTGGTTCGAAAGCACAACTTGTATTCTTCGGTTGTTTCGGCAGCAATAACGGTTGGCTTTGGAGGAAGCGCTGGATTGGAAGGCCCAACAGTGGGAACCACTTCAGCTTGGGGGGCGAATATTGGAACTCTCTTCAAATTACCTTATAAGACACGAACACTATTGATTGGCTGTGCGGCATCAGCAGCAATGGCTTCTCTATTTAATGCACCAATTGCGGCAATAGTTTTTTCAATTGAGGTGATTATGCTTGACCTTACAACAGCATCACTTATCCCTTTATTGCTTGCTAGTGCATCTGCAACTATTACATCTTACTTTTTTTTAGGGGATGATATTCTGTTTCACTTTAACATTACTGATGATTTTGAATTGAGTCACCTTCCTTATTATTTAGGTCTTGGAGTGTTTACTGGTCTTGCCTCTGTTTTCTTCTATCTGGGATACACTAGAATTAGCAAGGTGTTTGACCGAATGAAGAGTCAAAACTCTAGAACCATAGTGGGGGGCACGGTATTAGGGCTTTTGCTTTTTGTGATGCCACCATTATACGGTGAGGGTTATCAGGTGATTAATTCTATTATAGAAGGACATCCTTTTGAGATATTGAAGAACTCTCTATTTGAAGGATATATGGGGAACATGCTTGTGCTGTTGGCTTTTGTATTTGCCCTTGGATTATTCAAAGTGATTGCCACTACCCTTACATTTCGAGCTGGAGGAATAGGAGGGACGTTTGCTCCAACTTTGTTTATGGGAGCTATGTTTGGATTCTTTTTCGCAAAGTCGATTAACTATTTTGGAATTGGTGATTTGCCTGAAAGCAATTTTACACTGGTAGCGATGGCAGGATTAATGGCTGGCAATTTGCACGCTCCGTTGATGGCAATATTTCTTATTGCTGAAATCACGGGTGGGTATGAGTTGTTTGTTCCGCTAATGCTAACAGCCTCTATTTCATTTGTTACTGTTAAGCAGTTTGTTCCACATAGCATCTATACAGCGCAACTAGCGAGAAGAGGTGAGCTAATCACGCACGATAAAGATCAAGCTGTTTTAACGCTGATGAAACTACACCGTGAGATTGAAACTGATTTCACATGTGTGGATCCTTATGACAAACTGGGTCATCTGGTTAAAGTTATTGCCAAATCAAAGAGAAACTTATTTCCTGTGGTTGATGAGAATAAAAACTTCATTGGAGTGGTGAATTTGAATGAAGTAAGACACATTATATTCAATCAAGAGATGTATGAGTCAACATTTGTGCATGATTTAATGAATGATGCACCGGAATACGTTCGCAAGGAGGATACTATGGATATGGTTATGGATAAATTTGAAACGAGCATGGCTTGGAACCTTCCCGTATTGAATGATGAAGGACATTATTTGGGGTTTGTTTCTAAATCAAAGATATTCAGTGCTTACCGAGGAATGCTGAAAGAGGTATATTCGGATTAATATGAAGCTTATTAAACACATTGGAGTATTAACCTCAGGAGGTGACGCTCCAGGAATGAATGCAGCAATTAGGGCGGTAGTTCGCACTGCTATTGCAAAAGGAGTAAAAACTTCAGGAGTTTATCATGGATACAATGGAATAGTTAAGGACGAGATAGAACCTCTAACAATGCGAGACGTGAGATACATTATATCTCGGGGAGGAACGATGCTCAAGAGCTCGAGAAGTGAAGAGTTTCGAACAACCGCAGGAAGGAGGCGGGCATATGAAGTCATTCAAAATCATGAGATTGATGCCTTGATCGTTATCGGAGGCGATGGTTCTATGACGGGAGCAAAAATTTTTCAAGAAGAGCATGATATTCCTGTAATCGGAATTCCTGGAACGATAGATAACGATATCTATGGTACTGACTTTACAATTGGTTTTGATACAGCCGTAAATGTTGCTGTTGATTGTATAGCTAAGATTAGAGATACGGCAAGTTCCCATGACCGTCTTTTTCTTGTAGAAGTAATGGGCAGAGATACTGGTCACATTGCCCTTAGAACTGCTTTAGCGTCAGGGGCAGTAGCCGTATTGGTTCCTGAGGGGCCAATGTCCATCAAGGAGCTTCACGACCATCTAGCCTACTTGAAATCTCGGAATAAGTCCTCCAACATTATAATTGTGGCTGAAGGAAATCCAACGGGAAATGCATTTGAGGTTGCAGAAAAGTTGGAAAAGCTTCACTCGTCTTATGAAACACGTGTTTCTGTTATTGGTCATATTCAGCGTGGAGGAACACCTTCTGCAGCGGACAGAGTTTTGGCAGCCGAATTGGGGACATATGCGGTGGAGTCATTAATTGCTGGTGAGCGAGGTGTGATGGTGGGTGTGATAAATCGCAAATTGGTAAGGACACGAATTGAAGATGCGGTTAACCAGCGCAATGGGTTGAATGAAGAACTGTTGCGTATATCAGATTATCTATCCGTTTAAGAATAAATTATTGGACATAAAAAAAGCGGCTCAATTGAGCCGCTTTTTTGTTTTCGTGAGTTCTAATTACTTAGTCACAACCAATTTCTGAGTAGATACTTGTCCTTCTTCAGTAGAAAGTTGAACAGAGTAAATACCTGCAGAAAGGTTTTCTAAACTAATGCTTTGAACACCTGCAGTATTGAATTGACTTTGTGCTACAGTAGCACCTTTCACGTCAACAATAGCAACGTTCAACACATTGATATCAGAACTGATGTTGAAGTTAATCATGTCTCTAGCAGGGTTAGGGTACATAGCTACACCAACCAATTCAGAAACTTCAGAAACTCCTGTAGGCCATACTTCAACATAAGCTGTGTCAGATCCAACACAACCTGCATCATTAGTTACCTCTACCCAATAATAACCAGTGTTAGCTGCTAATAGTGTAGGGGTAGTAGCACCTGTATTCCACAAGTAGCTGCCGTATGTGTTTGGCTGAGTATTCAACGTAACTCCCGCACCTGTTGGGTTGATGAAGTTGTTTCCGATGTCTGGTGTTGGGCTTTCGAAGTCGTAAAGAACATTTACAGTTAAGAAAGCTTCACAACCATTAGCATCAGTAATCTGAACGTTGTTTCCTCCAGAAGGAAGTTGAGTTGCTGTATAAGCAATCTCTCCGTTAGACCATAATGGAGTATATGGAGGCACACCACCTGAAACCACGATAGAAGCTGAACCATTTGCATCGTTTGAGCAAATCGCATTTTCAACTTCAAATACAGAGCCTAATAAGATTGCTGGCTCCATAACGGTTACGTTGTTTACTTCGATAGTACATCCAACAGCATCTTCTGCACTTACTGAATATGTACCTGGCTCCAAATCAGAAATAGTTGCGCTTGATTCACCACTACTCCAAGTATAACTTACTGGGTTAACACCGCCAGTGATTCCTGGATCAATGGAAGCATCATCAAAACCGAAACAAGAAACATCAACAGCGTTCAGAGCAGAAACTAATGAACTAACTGCAGGGTCTATTGTTAAATCATCAGTATTCATACATCCGTTAGCATCTGTAGCTGTTACAGTGTAAGTTCCAGAAGGCAAACCGTAAACAGTTGCTCCTACGTCACCAGAAGACCATTGATAAAAAAGGCCAGAAGCATCAATTGGGCAGAAACTAATGAAGTCATTAGAGGCAGTCCATGTTTGATTGTTTCTTCCAGGGTAAGTAAATGCCTGAGTACCATTTTGGTTCTCAATACCTTGTGTTTGGTTTCCAGCTCCAGATACTCCACCTGAAGTAGTGCTGTGAATTTCAATACAGTTAGATGTTTCGTGCAATTTGGCTTGAATAGTCACATCGCCAACAGTACCTAACCAATAAGGAATATCCGTGAAGTTTACGATCAGTGTTCTGAATGGTGCAGTACCAATTGTATAATAGCTTATCGACCCTCCATTTTGAGGCTCAAGATCTTCCCAAGATAGAGCAATTAGGTTGCTAGGATTATTCGTGCTTGGAAGAGTTTGAGGTCCGCCACCAGTATTGTTTCCCGCAAACGAAATAAATCCGTCAGAGAATATACGGAACGTACTATGTGTGTCACCAAAGAATACGAAATCAAATCCTATATCCAAGTCTTGAGACATCTGGTAACCTGTTAATAATACTGGAGTGCCAACTTGAGATGTGTCCGGATTGTAATTTGCTGAAGTAGTATCCCAAGAGTATCCAGTCAAGGCTGTTCCACCTGTTCCAACAACAACACCTTCAGAGATGTCATAATCACAAACTAGGTTGGTCATTACAGAAGTTGTAAGGCCAATAGAGTCTGGCTGAACAATAGCCATATACACAGTATCCATATCACCGACAGCATCAGTTACAGTTAACTCGTAATTTCCTGCACCCAGATTGTATAGTGCAGTATCAGTGCTACCTGTAGACCAAGCATAGGTGTAAGGAGCTGTTCCTCCAACTACTAATGGGTCTAGAGTTTGAGTAGTGTCACCATAACAAAGCACCTCAAAAGTGTCTCCAATAACCGCACTTAATTCTGGGGTGTAGGTGAAGTTTACAGTCAAGTTCATAGTTACAAAGTCACAAAAGCCGTCATTGTCATAGGCTGTTACAGCAACTGATGTAAATGGATACCAAGGCATCAAATTATAGCCGTTTTGAGAACAAAGACCAGATGTCACTACGACACCATCAATTATGAGGTCATAGTCGTACCAACTAGGACACCAAGTCGTGAAACCAGAACCTGCATTCATAGTTGCAGCGGTAATTGTACCAAAAGCACAAAAAGGAGACGCGACAGTTGCAGTCGGATTAGAGCAGTCAGTCCCTGAGGATGACGCACTTTGGCTACACGTTAATTGAGCTTCTGCTGTGGAAGCAAAACCAATAAACGCAAAACCTAGAATAGATTTAAGTAATAGTTTTTTCATAAGTAGATTAATTGATTTAGAAATTTCACTTGACTTTAAAACAACACAAGTTTAACGAAATTACAACATTATTGACATCAACACTATGATGATGGGAAATTTTGAGCTTAAGAATTGGAAAGCTGATGAAAATGTGGGTTATCTGTATTTAGACTTTACTGCACTTGGATTTTCTTGCAACCAGAATTTTACTTTACTCATATAAGACTCTTCATCTAGTCCATCGTGGTATTTCGGGAAACTATCCGGTATAATCTCGTCAATCATCATAGCCTTAAACTTATCTTCATTTTTCAAATACAAGTCTTTTTGAGTTTGCATAAAGTTATGATACTCTTCTTCCGTCCCGTTTTCGAGTAAATTTTTCTTTTCTATGTAGAAAATAGAGTCCTGGTAAGCTTTACTCCTTTCAATGGGCTCTTGGTTAATCGTTTCATTCTGATTAACCTGATCGCCTTTTTGTGTTTTACTTGATTTGGAGCAAGAAACTACACCAATGAAGACTATGATAATCCCAAAAGTTATTGCTTTCATAAAAAGTACATTCGATTTTTAAAGGGTTCCTCTTACTTCTTGCTCTCTTTCAATCGCTTCAAATAAAGCTTGAAAGTTTCCTTTGCCAAAGCTCCACGCACCTTTTCGCTGAATGATTTCGAAAAACATGGTTGGTCTATCTACAACTGGCTTGGTGAAAAGCTGCAATAAATAACCCTCATCATCTCGGTCTACTAAAATACCGTGTTTCTTTAGCACTTCAATGTCTTCATCTATTTCGCCAACACGCTCTTTCAAGGTATCGTAGTAGGTATCTGGTACATATAAAAACTCTAAGCCTCTGTCTCTCATTTTTGTAACTGTGGCTACAATATCATCTGTTGCCACAGCTATATGCTGCACTCCTGAACCCTTATAGAATTCGATGTATTCTTCTATCTGCGATTTTTTCCTTCCCTCAGCAGGCTCGTTGATAGGGAATTTGATGCGACCATTTCCGTTAGACATTACCTTACTCATCAGAGCGGTGTATTCCGTAGAAATATCCTTATCATCAAAAGTCACGATTTGGGCAAAGCCCATCACTTTGGCATAAAAGTCAACCCAAGTATTCATTTCACCCCAATCTACATTACCGACCATGTGGTCAATAAACTTTAAGCCAACTGGTTCAGGATTATAGTGCGTTTCCCACTTCTTGAATCCAGGAAGGAATGCTCCATTATAATTACTGCGCTCAACAAATATGTGAACGGTTTCACCATAGGTGTGAATACCTGAGCGAACTACATAACCATTTTCATCTTCTTCTTTTGTTGGTTCCATGAATGATTTCGCACCTCTGCTAGTAGTCTCTTCCCAAGCTTTGGTGGCATCCTCAACCCACAGCGCAACCACTTTAACGCCATCTCCATGCTTTGCCAAATGCTCATTCATCCAGCTGTCTTCTGTCATCGGAGTGGTTAATACAAGTCTGATTTTATCTTGCTTTAAAACGTAAGAGGTGCGATCTTTCATGCCAGTTTCTAAACCAGCGTAAGCGTGTGATTGAAAACCAAACGCTGTCTTATAGTAAATAGCAGATTGCTTAGCATTACCCACAATCAATTCAACATAGTCTGTCCCGAGAAGAGGCAAAAAGTCTTCTGCTTCATCAAAGATCTTGTCCGTTCCGTAGTTTACGTTTGCTCGTTTAGATGTTTCCATATTTTTCTCTTAATCGTTTATCCAGCTACTCCAATAAGTATCGTCATTTATACCTAAGGCTTGTTTAGTAATTTGCAAAGGTGCAAATGTGTCAACCATTACAGCCAATTCTTGTGTTTCTTTTTGTCCAATGCTTCGTTCCATCGCTCCAGGGTGCGGCCCATGAGGGATGCCAGCCGGATGAAGTGAAATATATCCCTTTTCTACATGATTGCGGCTCATGAAGTCACCATCAACATAGTAAAGCACTTCATCAGAATCAATATTGCTGTGATTATATGGCGCAGGAATGCTCTCAGGGTGATAATCATATAGTCTCGGAACAAATGAGCAAACCACAAAGGTTGAAGTCTCGAACGTTTGATGAACGGGCGGTGGTTGATGGATTCGGCCAGTTATAGGTTCGAAATCGTTAATGTTGAATGCGTAGGGAAAATTAAAACCGTCCCACCCGACCACATCAAAAGGATGTCTGTCGTAAGTTAGCGTGTGAAGTGCATCACCTTTTTTCACTTTCATGATGAACTCTCCTTTTTCATCGAATGTTTCTAATTCATGGGGTGCGCGAAGGTCTCTTTCGCAAAATGGTGAATGTTCTAACAATTGACCAAACCAGTTGCGGTATTTTTTTGGTGTATAAATTGGTTGTCGAGACTCGGTAATGAAAAGTCTGTTGTCTTCATTGTCAAAGTCTATTTGGTAGATCATTCCGCGCGGAATAAGCAAATAGTCGCCATATTTAAAATCAATATTTCCCACTAACGTTCTAAGCTTGCCACTTCCTTTGTGCACGAAAAGCAACTCATCGCTATCCGCGTTTTTATAAAAGTAAGAGCGCAATGATTTTTTGGGTGCCGACAAGATGATCTGAACATCATTGTTTACTAATACAGGTACTCGACTTTCTAAATAATCGTCTTTTGCCTCTACTTCCCAACCCCTAAGCATACGAGAAGTCATGTTGTTTTCAACCGCAACTTCTGCTTTCATGCTTATTGGTTCGCCAACATTTTTCACACGTGTTGGAGCGTGAACATGATAGAGATTGCTCGACATTCCATCGAAGCCTACGGTTCCGAAAAGTTGCTCTTGATAAAGCGACCCATCTGGTTGTCTAAATTGTGTGTGTCTCTTTGGTGGGATCTTTCCCAGCTTATGGTAGAAAGGCATAATCGTTTGTTTTCGTCAGCTGCAAAGTTAAAAAGTCGAGGGGCTAAAGTATGTTGTTTGATCAATTGGAAGACTGACCGATATCAGTTCACAGCATATTGTTCTTAATAATCAATAAATCAAGGAAGAGAAACTATGTAGTCGTTTAGCTTAGTTCCATGAAATTTCATCTTGTATTCTTTCTCATTCTGATTGCTTTTTCAAGCAAGGCCCAAAGTAGTTATGGGCCCACGAATGACTCTCTCTATTTAGGTTTTAAGCGTGACAGCATTGGCGCTTTAGACAAGCCAACTCTTCTGCTTATACCTTTTCATCCAGATAAATATATGAGTGAGGTGGACCGCGAAATTGCGAAAGGAACAACATACACTTATCAACATACCCGGGGGTTTTTCAGAAAGGGATTGGATAATTCAATACTGATTGCAAGTAAAGCATATAATAATTGTGTAAATCTTCACGCAGATGATCCGGAAATGAATATGGACTTGGATTTTGCATATAACCTCACGCAACCTTTTATCGTGCCGTATGAGCCACCTGTGATTAAGGATGATGAAGGCTTCAAGAAAAGGTTAGCCGATTACTGGTTAAAGCTGCAAGGTGAAGTAGCTAATGAGCCCGAACCAGGCACTAGGATAGAGCAGGGGCAAATCGCAAGTATAGCAGATAACCGAGAGCTGATTACAAAAGTCAAAGTGCTCAATTCAAAACTTACGGATTCACTTTCTGCAAAGTATAAAGTGGATTATTATGTTTTTGTGAATGAGCTTGACATGCTCATCACTTCAACAGATTATCGAGAGCTGCAAAGCGATGATTACGGAAGAATCATAAAAGCGCATATTTCTGTTTTAGATAAAGAGGGCAATGAGTTGTTTTCTCTTATTAAGAAAGAGCCATTTTCTTCAAGAGAGAATAATCTTGAAAACGTTATTCGTAACCACTACCTGCCTTTAGGCTATGAGATTGTTTATGCATTGGACAGTTATCGCTTTCTTAAAGCGGGGCTGAAACCGATAGTAGAAGAGGAAGAAAAAAAATCGCTCGGCAAAAACATTCGTGATTTAGCACCTTTGCAAAAATTAAAGTCGCATGACTGAGTTAAACAATTTTCTTTCTACTGAGACGACTCCAGAAGTTGCTAAAATCTTTGGAGCTATTGAAAAAGCGTCCTTCATTCTGAGTAAAGAAGTAGGCTACCAAGGGTTGGGAGATGATATTCTGGGAGCTGATGGTGGTGAGAACTCAACGGGCGATGCGCAACAGAAATTAGATGTATACGCTGATCACGTGTTTGAAAGAGCGTTGAGAAATTCTGGCGTAATTGCAGGTTGGGCTAGTGAGGAGAGCGAAGACTTTGTGACATTCGAAGAAAATAAGGATGCACAATATGTGATTGTAATAGATCCTTTGGACGGATCATCAAACATTGATGTGAACGTTTCTATCGGAACAATTTTTGGGGTCTATAGAAGAGTTTCGAAAACAGGTGGGCCTGTTAAGCTAGAAGATTTTCTTCAGAAAGGCAGTAGCATGATCGCAGCGGGTTACGTGCTATACAGTGTAAGCACGCAAATGGTTTTAAGCACCGGACACGGATTACATGTCTTTACCTTAGAACCGTGGAAGAGGTCCTACCACAGAGTATTAGATCATGTGCACACCCCTGAAGACGGTAAGGTGTACTCCATCAATGAAGTCAATTTTGACGATTTTGAGCCAAAGCTGAAGCGCTTTGTGCAGTATTGCCGCGACAAGAAAAATGCAGACGGTAAACGAAAATATACAGGTCGTTACATTGGGTCTTTAGTCGCAGACTTTCATAGAAATTTGCTCAAAGGAGGGATTTATGTTTATCCTGCCACAGGCGAAGCACCAAACGGAAAATTGAGATTAGTTTACGAGTGTATTCCTATGGCTTATTTAATTTCTCAAGCATCAGGTTACGCTACAAATGGTTCTCGGGATATTCTTGAACTGACGCCAATTGAATTGCATCAAAAGGCACCTCTTTACCTTGGCAGTAAGGTAATGATGGATGAGGTTATGAAAGGTTAGCGATTTAATTGTAGAGATGCACAACAAGCATCACGATGAATGCAACGCTTAAGGCGATCGATGAAATAGCATTCATATTCATCGTATTTCGGAAATTTACATGGTCATCATCTTTCCAAGACAAAACCATCCAGCGTACGAAGTAGAACCCAATAGGTGCTGTGCTAATTATCAAAACGGCAGTATCCATCCATTTTTCAGCTAAAAAATAGGCCGTCAATATTCCCGAGAATCCTGCCAAAAACATGATGGATGAAAAAATGAAAGTGCCTTTAATCCCCAATTTTAAAGACAAGGTTTTGTCGCCACGGTCGCTGTCTTCTTTGTGTTGATAGATTTGGGTGAGCGGATAAGAGCCAGCGATAAGAAAAGTGCTGATGGCAGCATAGATCATTTGGGTACTATCAATAGTCAAACTCAAGCCGATAAGAATCATTCCATAGGTGAATGCCCCTTGAAAAACGGTGACTACTGCGGTGCTGAGAATTGGAAATCTCTTCAGTCTGATTTTATCAAAACTGTATGCTTTAGAAACTAGCGTATAGATGAAGACCATTGTCGCAAATAATGGAGAAATAAAGTAAGCTCCTATGATGGCGGTAGCATCAAACAAGAGCACCAAATAATAAAGCTCTTGGCCCACAGAAGGAGGTTTTTCTAATCCACCAATACTTTCCTCATCTTTATCGAAGTAGCTGTTGTATCCGTTGCTCGCAGGGTACAAAAAAACATGGATGATGATAAATATAGCAACTGCTTTCCACAGGTTGATTTCTTGATTGACATTGCTCAGGGCAAACCAAAACACTGGCATTAAATAAATCGAGAATGGAATGCGCATCAAAATGAGTGCGTTTCTCCAAGCATCAGGTTTTTCTCTGTCGCTCGTTATTTGGGCGCTGCTATTATCCCTTGAAGAAAGCTTTCTCATGTGTTTGTTTAATAATGGTGCTAGCCAAAGGTGGAAAGATGTTTGCACTTTTCACAAGGCCATTCATAAAATTAGGGTTAAAGAAGGCCATTTGCATGACTTTTGAAAACCTGAATCGTTGATTGAAAGCTTTCTTCCAAAGGTTGGAGTAGTTGATTAAAGTGGTGTTTTCATTTTGCTGTCCATCTAAGAATTGTGAGATCTCATTTTGCAGCAAATGAGCACTATGAAGTGCCATGCTCATGCCATTTCCACTTAATGGAGCAATGAGGCCAGCAGCGTCACCCGCATAGATTAAAGTATCGTTTCCTTTCTCTTTGTTTTGGAAGTAGATTTGAGAAATGACTTTCGGATGATCATAAACTTTCTCAAATCGCGTCAAATAGTCTTTTAGAATTGGATTTTGAGAAAGAACACTTGCTTCTAATTCATCAATGGTCATGTTAGATTCAAGGTTAGAGGCTTTGCTCAAGTAACACATGCAGTATTTATTATCTTCAATCGCAGATATACCGCAATAACCATTTTTGAAAATATGCAGCTCTATTAGATTTCTTGGGAGATCGGCATGAACATGGTACTTTACTCCAATGAAATTATCTTTTGAGCTTAAGGGCTTTTGAATAAACGGTCGGTTTAGCTTCTTATCAATAGTTGATCGTTTTCCGTGCGCTCCAATAATTATTCTAGCTTCAAAGTCACCTGCGGTTGTTGCTAGCTTAGACTTTTCGGTAGAAAGTACGGTGGTGTTATCAAAAATTTTAGCCCCTCGGGTTTTCGAAATGTTAGCCAGTTCGTTGTCCAATGTGTATCTGCTGATGCCAATTCCACCAAGAGGCAGTGTGGATGACATTTTGTTCCCATGCAGTGTCGAGAGAGCGAATTGATTAATGTTAGCAGCTCCCAGGGCGTTTAAGTTCGCTCCTAAATGGTTCAAATATGCCACTGATTCATTAGGAATGTATTCACCACATACTTTGTGAAAAGGATAGGTGTTTTTTTCGAAAAGCACAACGTCATAGCCTTTTGAGCTCAGCTCGACACTCAATGCCAGCCCAGCTAATCCGCCTCCTATGATCGCAACATCATGCATTTTTTGAGATGATGCAATGTCTAAAAGCCCAGCTCCATTGAACTGAATAGTTTACAATTCCAGCATCTCCTAAAATCGACTTCCATTCTGCTTTACTGAATCCGCGTTTAACGGATAAAGGGGCATCGTGTTTCACTAAATATGATTTCGAAAGCAATTGAGTGAGGAGCGTTATGCTCAACCAAGCTATTTTATTACGCTCCAAATCATTGATTACAAACCCCACCGTTGATTTTTCGCTCATAATCTTTATCAATTTTTTCAGGTCATCACCATAGAAGTGATGGGTGAAAAGGCTACACATAGTAATATCAAATGTCTGCTCACTGGACGCGAGCTCTTGAAAAGGCATTACTGTAAATTTTGCCCCATCAATATGAGCACATCTCTTTTTTGATTGAGTGATAGCGGTAGCGGAAAGATCAAGTCCAGTAAATTTTACTTTGAATCCGTTTTTTTGGGCCCATGAATGGGTTGCCGCAATCGTGTCACCACCTCCACAACCAATGTCTAGAATATGATATTCGTGAGGCTTATCGGTCATTAATTGAGCGAGGCCTTTAAATGTGGTTTTGTAACCACCCAGCAGCGTATTGATGGTCTCTAATTCGATCAAATTCAGCTGCAAATCTTTTGGGGCGAGGTTTGGCTGATCCATTAATTCAGGTCCTGGGTGTCTTTGCTTGAACTGAAACATTAGACGTGAACTTTGCCGGTCAATTTTTCTATGGTCAGTCCAGGGCCAAACCCTAAACCATATAAAGGAGCAGATCTCTCGGACTCGTATAGTAGCTTTTTCAAAACAAATAGGATGGTTGCTGAAGACATATTGCCATTATCTCGCAAAACATTTCGAGAGGCTTTCATTTGCTCTGGTGTAAGCTTCATGGCGTCTTCCACTGCATCTAAAATGTTTTTTCCCCCTGGGTGAATAGCCCAAAGGTCATTGCTTGATCGAGATGCTTTGTTGAACAAATCAGAAACGCCTTGTTCAATAGCTTGAGGGACATATGAGCTTAGTTTTAAGAGAAATCCAGATGAATGAATGTTCCAAGCCATCATTTTATCATCACTAGGAATAAACTCCTGATCAAAATTATCCAGTTCAATAGATCGTTGGTTTTTGTTTGACCCGCTTACCAATGCTGCTGCAGCGCCATCTCCGAAAAGAACATTGGCCAAAATAGAATCATCATCATCTGTCGGTTGAAAGTGAAGACTGCACAGTTCAACAGAAACTATCAAGGCTTCGGCAGATGGGTCAGCTTCAACAATTGATTTGGCCATTTTCAGCGCGTGAAAGACACCATGACACCCAAGAAAGTTTACGGCATGCTTTGCGCTGGATGATTTAAGCTTCAATGCTTCAGTTAGTCGCAGCTCTAATCCAGGTGCAGTCATTCCTGTGCATGAAACAGTAATTATATGCGTGATGGCTGAAGGATCAAATTCACTGAGCTGTTCAATTGCTTTAAGAGCCAACGGCAGGGCATGAAGGTTATATTGATCAAGGCGATCTTCAACGGCCGGGATTGCAGGTTTAAATAATGCCTTTGGTGCGTCAGTTCTGAAGTCGGCAAGTACTGAATGCCTTGTTTTAATGCCACTCTTCGCTGCAACAATCTTTGCTTTTCTTCCTGAGGCACTACTTTTTGCCGTTCTGGCCAGAAACGAACCAATCTCTTCTACCTGATATTCATTAATTGGAAGAGCTGTGGTTATTTGATTGATGTATACTGACAACGGTGCTTTGGTTATTGTGCTTAAACATACAACTTGCTGCTAAGGTTCGATACAATTTGATGAAACAAAAAAAGCCCCAACCGAAGTCGGGGCTTTTTAACTTTAAAACAAACTATAAATCACATATGAACAATTACTTTGACACCATCACTTTTGAGGTGTGAATTTTATCATCTGCACGAAGAATTACCATGTAAATCCCGTTTTCGAAAGAGCTTACATCAACAGTCTCTAATGTGTTGTTTACGTTAGATGACGTGTAAACTGTTTTGCCTAAAGCATCCATCATTGTAATAGAATACGATTGGAAAGATGCAGTTTCAATGTTGATGATTCCGTTTGATGGATTAGGATAAATGTTCAAATCAAGGTTTGCAACATTGAAGATTCCTGTTGTAGTATCAGCAGTATCAGCAACACAAGCAACACAAGAATTCCAACAAACAACTGGTAATACAGTATCAGATGAAACAACTACTAGTCGGTTTACAAATACATTGTTACCATCGATTGTAGTGAGAACACAAGAAGAAGCAGAGTCTAGCTCTTCTTGACCTGTCCAAGCATCGTGAGAAAACTTGAACTCAATAGTATCAAGTGGAATATCAATAGTTGCTTCCCAAATGCTGTCATTATCTACATCAGTCATAGGATTACAGTTTCCACACCAGCCGTTGAATACACCATTTACTTCAGGAGTAGTGTATGCTCCAGCATAACCTCTCATGTCTACTTGGAAAGTGACTGAGTTTGTATCCACAGTTGGGTCTGGCGTTGGAGGCACTGGTAGGCCAAAAAATACACTGTCAATGTAAAATTCTTGACCACTTGCTGGTGTCATGAAATCACCAAAGAATGAAAGCACATCGTAATCTAAACTATAGTCAAGAGAACCTGCTGATGGGGAAGAGAAATCAAAGAAAATTGTTTCCCATGCGTTAGCAACAGTAGTTGAGACTGTTGCCTCAGCAAATCCACCGCCACTTTCTTCTGCTTTCATCATTATTGGAAGACCTGCAGCTGCTGAGTAAACTTTCACAGAGATGATGTTTTCAGATGCTGTAAAAGGGATTGGGTTGTCTAAAGTTGTATTACTCAAAGTAACCCCGGCCCAAGGCTGTGCCCCTGATGGCTTAGTGAATTTCAACACATTGTTTGTAGCGTCTGTTGGATCAAGATCAGCAGCAGATACACCACCTTCAAAAGCTGTGGTTGTGTAGTCGACATTAGCTGTATCATCCCATGTGATAGGAAGGTCGATTGTGTCAAGGCCAGATGGTGGCGGAGTAATTCCTCCGAATACAACATCATCAACGTAGAATTCTTGACCACTTGGTGGGGTTAAAAAATCACCGAAGAATGATAACGTATTGTAATTAAAGGCATAGTTAATTGCCGCAGTTCCTGCAGACTCGTTTGAGAAATCAAACGTTAACGTTTCCCATGCATTAGCTACAGTAGTTGTTGCGTCTGTCTCAACACTTTCAGTTGGAACCCCTGCAACCTCAGCCTTAAGTCTCATTGGAAGGCCCGCGGCAGGAGAATAGACCATTACGGATATAATGTTATTGCTGGCATCAAAAGGGATGACAGAAGCAAGTCCTGTAGGTGTGCTTAAAGTAACTCCTGCCCATGGTTGAGCGCCTACTGGCTTAGTGAATTTTAAAACATTATTTGTTGCGTTAGTTGGATCGACATCAGCTGCAGATATACCACCTTCAAAAGCTGTAGTTGTATAGTCAACAGTAGGATCATCCCATGTGATAGGAAGATCAATTTGAGTTTGAGCATTCAATCCTAATGCAAGGATGAACGACAAACAAGTTAGAGTAAAATTTTTCATATGTATATTTTTTATGTTAAGACAATATTAGGAAAGATATGGTTATAAATACCATAAGTATAAAAAAAAATAACGATAACCTATTGAATTATAGACTATAGCTGTTATACAGAGCTAAAAAAAGATTCTAGTAATTGTTAATTACACCAAAAGAATGTGGTGAAAGCAGCAGAAATGAAGTAAAAGATTGAAGAATTAACTATTGAGGCTGAAAAACACGAACGTAATCCACAATCATAGTTTGTGGAAATTCTGTTTCACTGTTTGGTGAGCCCGGCCAATTTCCGCCAACGGCTACGTTGAAAATGAAAAAGAACTCTTGATCAAACTCTGACATATTCGCTGGAGAGATGTCGATAACATTATACTGTATGTCATCACGGTACCAGGTAATACTTTGTTCGTTCCAAACGATCGAGAAAACGTGAAATTCATTAGCGAAAATCCCATCAGAAAGAGTGTTGCTTTGTCCATAGTTGGCATAAGACCCTCCATTATCCCAGTGAACAGTACCATGCACTACATTATCGCCACCACCACTCACATCTCCTCCAACAAGTTCCATAATATCAATCTCACCACAGTCTGGCCATCCTACTGAAGAAATATCATTTCCTAGCATCCAAAGCGCAGGCCAAATTCCTTGGCCGTAAGGTAATGCTGCTCTAATATCTATTCTTCCGTATTTGAATGATTGCTTATTCTGGGTAGTAACTCTTGAAGAAGAGTAGTTGCTCCCGTTGGTTAACTCTTGTTTCGCTTCTATAATTAAATAACCATCTTCAATTCTCGTGTTCTCATCAGTGTAGTATTGGAGTTCATTATTTCCCCATCCGTTACTTCCAGTTCCGATTTCATAGTTCCAATCAGCAGTGGACAATGCATTCCCTTCAAATTCATCATTCCAGACTAAATTGTAATTAGGGTATGTAAGAGGAGTGGAATATCCCGATGTGGGGATGAAACCTGGTCCAGGAGTGTTGTCTTCAAATGAGATAGTGACAGTTTCAATTTGATTAATGTAAGAAATCTGCGATGTGTTTGCCCGCACTTCAATTTGATACGTGCCCTCTTCACTGAATTGATAGCTAGCCTCACCTTCATTATTTTCCTCAATAATATCATCATTGTTGTCGCTGAAGATGAAAGTGTAAAAATTGGCTTTGTCAGCTGAAGCTGTAACCTCAACTAAACCTTCTACATCATCAGACACTGAAACGGTCACTTGTAAATTTGTAGGTAAAGAGACGCTATCTTTTACCGGTTCTTCTTTACAGCTATTGAATGATAGGACAAAAAAGGCTATAAGAAATAATGTCGCGTACTTCATAACATTATATTCTGATTCTTAGACGTTAACCGCCACTGAAACAGTTTGTTTATTGTTGATCTAGGTCGTCCAAATAATATGTATCGGGGTCTCCTACACCCCAGCCTGGGAATAAGACTAAGCGATCATAAGATACTGGTTCACCAGAAAAGTCTACAGACAATTCTACCCATTCATTAACTGTGGTAACATCAACATCCTTCTCAACAAAAACTTGATCATCGGCCTGATCTTCTAGTTTGACACGAACTGTTCCAGCAACTGGGGCCCAAATTTTGAATGTAATATTTGTTTCAGAAGAGAAGTCAAGCTTTTCCTGTAGATCTATAAATAGTCCTGCCCAGGTTTCATTGCCATGCACTGTTTCAAGAACTCTTGAACTTGTGTTGATTCCGCTTGCATCAGGGTTGTCGATTATTGCATAAGAGCTGTTGCCAAACACATTAACCACGGGGTCTTCATTCTCAAAGTCTATTGGGAGAACGTATGCCGTAGAATCATTTATTCCACCTCCACCACCGTTTCCGGTAGTGTCCGTTCCTCCTCCGTTTCCTCCAGAATCATATCCTTCAACGACTAATCTGTGATACCACGCTAATGCAGGGTCTCCTTGATCTGCGTTTCGAATTACCATTTCGTTTTCGTCAATACTTACGATTTTATACTCGCTCGTCCCGGTGTAAAAGCCCATGAAAGCTCCAGAAGAAAGGGTAAGGATTATTTCATCACCTTGCCCTAATGACCAAGTTTTATCAAATTGATTGTCATAAGGAGCTACGTAGTCAGGATCAGTAAAAATTGCACCAGGAAAATCAGACTCTTGCAAAGCATCGACAAAAACATCACCATGAGTGATCATGTCAAATTTGAAACCGTCTAATGAAAAAATGTATTTATCGTCATACATTCCATTTCCGCTTTGTTGATTAGGTTCCGCGCTGTAATAATGAGGGATCTCTCCAAAGGCGGGGTCTGTTGGGTTTACTCCAACTCCGAAGTGACCATCATAATTTGAATCAATTACCCATGTTTTTGATCCAACGTCTATTCCGCCCGTTAAAAAATTGAAAATAGGGTCGTCCAAAAGACTTAAATCATCTTCAGCAATTACTATTTGTTGAGTTGAACTAGCACTTCCTCCTTTTGTGAACACAGTAAGGGTGACATCATAAGTTCCAGCCGTTGGATAGGTTCCCCGAGCCTCCGTGCCCTGTCCAAGAGCATTGTTTCCGAAGTTCCATTTGGCAACCACATCGGGGTTGCTCGCTTTGAAAATAATGATGTTATCACTTTCAGCAGAAGCGCTGTAAGTAAATGCTGCATCAGCTTCAGTGGGCGGTGCGCCTAATGTTTCAAGCTCTTTCTTACAAGATTGAAAGGTGATGAATGATAGTGAAAGAAATAGTACTGCTAACTTTTTCATAATGCAAAGTTTTTAATCTTAGTATCCAGGATTTTGGCTCCAGTTTCCTCCAGCAAGATCAATCTCTACCTGAGGAAGCGGGAATAATTCATTTTTATTTGGCGTAAAATTATCAATCGCCTCTGATGCTTGATCAGTTCTTACTAAATCAAAGAAACGATGTCCTTCACCAGAAAGTTCAAATCTTCTCTCATTCCAAATATCTTCAGTAAGTTGGGTTCCACTGCTAGATATTTGAGAAACATTGGCTCTTTGTCTCACTTCGTTCAAATAAATTAGTGCTTGGCCATCATTGCCAGATCTATTGTGCGCTTCAGCAGCCATTAATAATACATCGGCATAACGTATAACTCGGTAATTAACTGGGCTTGTCAAGTCATTGTCTGGCAAACCGATTTCGCCTTGTCTTTTGATGTATTTGTTGTTGTAGAAACCGGTATGGCCGCCTTGACCAATTGCATATGTAACTTCAGACGCATTTGGCAGCGCAGCAATAAAAGCGTCAATATCTAAAACAGATGCGTCTCTTCTTAGGTCATTGTTTTCGAAGGCATCGTATAATTCCTGGGTTGGAAGGTTGTAACTGTTACCATCTCCATACACTGGTCCGTTATATTGACGAATACCATGAAAGCCTGGAGCTGCATTTCCCTCTAAGCAGATGAGACAATCGTAACTACCTCCTTCAAGCCCACTGTATTCAATTTCAAATACACTTTCAGAGCTTCCCTCGCTAGCCGCAGTAAATAGTTGTTCGTAGTCATCTAAAAGGCTATATCCTCCTTCGGTAACTGCGCGATCTAAAGTGGAGGCACTTTGAGCAAACTTATCTTGATAGAGGTAAACTTTGCCTAGAAGGGCCAATGCGGCTCCTTTATTTACCCTTCCTTTTATTTGGGCTGTCCAGTCTATGACAGCGCTTGCTGCTTCCAAATCTTCTTCGATTTGAGCATAAACTTCACTTGCAGGTGTTCTTTCAAGATCCTGCACCTGATCAACACCTAAGCGCTTATCAACGATTAATGGAATATCACCAAAATATTTAACCAATTGAAAATAGTAGTAAGCTCTAAGAAAACGAGCCTCAGCGATGATCAAATCTTTTCCATCAAAGTTTATATTGTCTTTGTTTTCCATGATGTAATTGGCTCTCGTAACACCCGCATAGTTCCAACGAAATACATTACGAAGTTCAATGTTTACACCGCCATGAGTCATTTCATCTATTTCGTGGAGACCTTTTGTGTCATTTACGCTTTCTCCTCCAGCAATTGAATTGTCAGAAGCTATTTCTCCAATCCACACGTTCATAAATGATCCTTGAAGCAAATCATAAGCACCAATCAAGGCCAGCTCATAGTCACCTTCATTTTGAAAATAGTTTTCGGCATCTTGAGTGAATAATGGATCTGTTTCTAGGAAGTCATTACAGCCTGCTGTTATAGCTAGAATGGCAATGATAGAAGCTGATAATATTTTGATTTTAATTGTCTTCATTACTTAAAATTTTACGTTGATACCACCCATGAATGTTCTAGCTTGAGGATAAAAGCCATAATCTACACCTGCTGAAAGTGTTCCTCCTGATGATCCAATGTCGGGATCGTAACCAAGATAGTTAGTCAAAGTGACCAGGTTGTTAGCAGAAACATACACCCTTATAGACCCCACTTTGATTTTATCCATTAAGGATTCTGGCAGCGTATATCCCAACTGAACATTTCTTAATCTCACAAAAGAACCGTCTTCAACATAGTAATCTGAGAACACCGTATTCTGAGTGGCAGCGGTTGTGAGTCTTGGATTTTCCTCTGAAGGATTGCCTCCTGTCCAGCGATCAATGACATAATTCAGCTGGTTGGCGTAAGGCTGCTGTCTTTCATAATTTCTGATGATTTCTTGACCAATAGCAGAATAAACGTTGGCAGAGAAATCGAAGCCCATATACTCTAGATTAAGATTTAACCCGAATGTAAAATCTGGAATCGGAGATCCAAGCTCCACATTATCCGATTCGTCCGTAAAGTTGATTTCACCATCACCATTTTGGTCCACAAACTTGAGATCACCCACTTGAGCACCTTCTTGGAAAACTCCATCAGGAGCGGCCTCATCTAAAGCATCAATTTCAGCTTGGCTTTGGAAAACACCATCCGTTTCTAACCCATTGAAATAGCCAATAGCATATCCTTCCTCAAATCGTGTTGCAATGTTTCCTCCAACACCAAATGATGCGCCTGGCAAGTAATCAACACCCTCAGGAACAGCGGTCACTTTATTGCTTAATGCAGTCATGTTGAAGTTAGACGAAAAAACTAGATCGTTACGTGGGTCAGTTGAATACCCAAGCTCTATTTCAAGACCGGTATTGGAAACGTCTCCAGCATTAATGATTGGTGGCTGACCACCTGGGCCATAAGATCCAATTACACCAGAAACATCAGGCTGAAAAAGAAGGTCGTTTGTATTTTTTACAAAGAAGTTTGTGGTGAAGTTGAAAGCCTCGAAGAAAGTTAAATCAAGACCAATGTTCAACTGTCTTGTTGTTTCCCATTTCAAGTCACTATTAGATGCTCGGCCTAAAGCAACCCCTTGTCTAATAACATCATCATAGACATAAACACCTTCTCCATTCAATTGAGCACGATAAGCGAAGTTTTGAATTTGATCGTTTCCTGACACGCCATAACTAGCTCTAAGTTTAGCAAATGTGATCACAGGAACGGTAAAGAAGTCTTCTTCTGAGAATACCCATGCACCAGAAACAGTAGGAAATATACCATATCTGTTATTAGGACCAAATTTTGTTGAGCCGTCTCTTCTGATAAGTCCTGAAATCAGGTATTTGTATTTATAGCCATATTCTGCTCTCATGAATGATGAAAGCAACCTTTCTTCATATTGAAAAGACCCTACATTATTCAGATATCCACCAGGAGCTTGATTCGCAGATATATCAGCGTAGTCCTCAGAATTGTTCGGAATATTAAATGCCGTTCCGTTTAAACCTTCTCCTTGTCTTGTAAAAACAGAAGCTCCTAAGGTTCCTTTTACAGTATGATCCGTGTTGAATACATGACTGTAATTGACGAAACTTTCATAAGTCAAATCAAGGTACGTAGCTCGTTGCTCGAAAACACTGGCACCTCTTTCAATAAACGTGCTGTCTCCAATATCTACTAAAGATGGATCTAGGTCTTCATTGATAGCATTGTTTTGAGCCTTACCTGGTCCGTACCAAACAAGAGGAGAGAAAACCTTTGAGTCAACAATAGCATAATTGTAGTTGATGCGATTGGTGAAGTCAAAATCATCGTTGATTTTGTAAACGAGTTCTTCTTTACCTACAATTTTATCAACTCTCGCTTCATTGAATGTGTTCTCCATTTGCGCAATGGGATTGATAATATCACTCACTTCCTCTAAATAGCTGTAGTTTCCATCAGGAGTTTTCACTGGATCTGTCGGGAAAGCGTTTACAGTGTTGTAAAGAACTGATCCAATTCCGTTTTCAGGAAGTGTGCTTCTTTCTTCGTGAGTGTATAAAAGGACGCTGTTGAGTTTTAATTTTTCAGACAGGTCTGTGCTGATGTTTACGCGGGCATTGTAGCGCGAGAAGTTTGACTTGTCTCCACCAACGATGCCGTCTTGAGTAAAATAGGAACCTCCAATAGAATATGTCGTACTCTTTGTTCCACCCGACATCGACACGTTGTAATTGCTTATAGCTGCTGTAGTGAAAACCTCATCTTGCCAATCTGTGCCCTCACCTAAGTCGGTATTGGCGAAAGGAGTTGTTTCTCCACCATTGGCAAACATTTCATTTTTAATTACCGCGTATTCCTCAGCATTGAGAAGGTCTAATCTTTTTGATGCCTGCTGAATTCCGTAATAAGAACTGACCTCGAATTGAGGTTTAGAATTCGTTTTTCCTTGCTTTGTTTCTATGATGATAACCCCATTTGCAGCGCGCACACCATATATACCAGCAGTGGCATCTTTCAATACGTTGATGGAGGCAATATCATTAGGGTTCAGTGCATTTAGTCCCTCTGAGTCATAAACTACTCCGTCTACTAATATGAGTGGATCATTATCTCCAAACGTTGATAGTCCTCTAATTCTTATGGAAGAAGAACCTCCGGGAGAACCAGAGTTCGTGTTGATGGCGACTCCGGATACCTGCCCTTGAAGAGCTTGATCCATTCTCGGAATATTGAGTCTTTCTACACTTTCACCATTCACTTTGGAAGTAGCTCCGGTTAATTCTTTTTTAGTTGATGTACCGTAACCCACAACTACAACCTCATCTAAGGCTGCAACGCTAGGTTCCATTTCTACATCAATTTTGGATCTTCCTGCAATCACCACTTCTTTGGGTGCAAACCCTATAAAGGAAAAGAGTAATGTGGCGGTGGGAGAGCTTGCTTTGATGGAATAATTTCCATCCATATCACTCACAGTTCCATTTGTTTTGCCTTTTTCAACGATGGTTACACCTGGTATAGTAATACCGGTTTCGTCCTTAATTTGACCTGCAATAGTGGTCTCTTGGGCAATGATTACTGAGCTTATAGCACCAATAATCAGTGTGAGTAGGAGTTTTTTCAACATGTTAGTTCTAGGTTTAGTCAGACAATTATACAAAACTTGTGGTACAAAGTACTATTACTGATATTTTTTTTAAATTGCGCCTCATTCGACTCAATGTTCCCATGTGGTGCGCGGAGTTGCCTTACTATATTTTTAAAACCTCGGAGTCTTTTAGACTTATTTTAGCGGCCAACCTCACCAGTATGAAAGACAGTAAAACGGAAGTAATCGAAGATGTTTTAGGACATCAGTTCAGTGCCTTTTACAAAATTGCGATCGAGAAATTTTTTCAGTTTGCAATGTCTGTGGATTGCGTAATTCTCGGTTACCATGAAAATGGCATCAAACTTTTGGTTATTGAACGAGGGGCGGAACCTCATCTGGGTAAGATGGCGCTGCCTGGTGATTTAGTTTATCCAAACGAGGATGTCGATTCTGCAGCGGTGCGCGTATTAAAAGATTTGACGGGTATTCGCAAGGTTGACATGATTCAGACAAAGTGCTACGGTCAAGTTGATCGTCATCCTGTAGGCAGAGTAGCTACTATTGGATATTATGCTTTAATTAACGTAGATAAGTATAGGCCATTAGCTAACTCTTGGGCCGACAATGTTTATTGGGTTGATGTTAAAGACTTACCAGAACTCGCTTTTGATCATAGAACTATAGTTGATGATGCTTTAGAAACATTGCGCGAAAGAGTGCGCCATCAACCAATCGGGTTTCACCTTTTGCCTACTAAGTTCACCTTGGGAGAAATGCAGGCATTATACGAAGCAATCCTAGATGAGAAATTTGATAAGGCCAATTTTAGAAAGAGGATATTGAGTATGGGGCTGCTGAAAGACTTGAATGAGATGCAGTCTGATGTGCCTCATCGTCCAGGAAGATTATTCTCTTTTGATGAAGAGGCCTATAAAAGATTGTTGGCCAAAGGATTCTCTTTTGGTCTATAGCTAGGATTGAAACTCCTCTGGCCGAAAGCATTAGTTAAACGAACCTAACTCTCTTATGGAATTTAAGCTTGATACGCTGGATATTTTCATTATCGCAGGCTATTTTTTATTGATTCTTTATATCGCTTACCGGACGGTTAGAAAAGATAAAAAAGCAAGCGATTCTTCTTTTGAGAATTCTGAAGACTACTTCCTCGGAGGCAGAGATTTGAGTTGGTTTGTTATTGGCGCTTCTCTTTTTGCTTCGAATATTGGTTCTGAACATTTGGTTGGTCTTGCAGGTCAAGGTGCTTCCGGTGATTTTGTAGCTGCTCAGTTTGAGATTCTTGCAGCACTTATCCTGTTGATTTTAGGTTGGCTTTTTGTTCCATTCTATTTGAAGAGTGGTGTATTCACGATGCCTGAGTTTTTGGAGATGCGCTATAACCCCGCAGCGCGCGGTTATTTAAGCTGGGTGTCTATTGTCGCCTATGTGCTGACTAAAATTTCTGTTACTATTGCCGCTGGCGGTATAGTTTTTACAGCCTTGCTTGGGATTGATTTTTGGACAGGAGCCATTTTGATTGTACTTATTACTGGTGCTTATACCGTGCTCGGAGGCTTGAAGGCAGTGGTGTATACAGATCTCATTCAAATGTTCATATTGGTTGGCGGCTCGTTAGCCTTAACATTTTATGGTTTAGATCATGTAGGCGGAATAGATGGGTTGTCGGCCAAAACGGAAGCCTCTTATTTATCGCTTTGGAGACCATTAAGTGATCCTGAATTTCCTTGGACAGGAATCTTATTTGGTGCCCCTATCTTAGGTGTTTGGTATTGGTGCACAGATCAGTTTATCGTTCAGAGAGTATTAGCTGCTAAAGACCTCGAGAATGCCAGAAAAGGGACAATTTTTGCTGGGTATTTGAAAATGCTGCCGTTGTTCATTTTTGTTTTGCCAGGTGTAATTGCATTTGCTCTTTCAACTGGTCCTGATGCCATTATTTCATTTCCCATGATCGATGGAAAAGAGCAATACGATGCCGCTCTGCCTTTGCTAGTAATGCAATTGTTGCCGAGTGGATTAAAAGGATTGGTTGTTGCTGGACTTTTGGCTGCACTAATGAGCTCGTTGAGTTCCGTTTTTAACTCTTGTTCATCGCTGTTTACGATAGACATATACAAAAAGTATGACCCAGCTTGCAGCGAGAAAAAGTTGGTGGTGATAGGCCAGGTTGCAACTGGAGTTCTTGTAATACTTGGCCTGGCGTGGATTCCGATGTTCAATATTATCGAAGGAGGTCTTTTTCAAAAACTTCAAAGTATTCAAGCTTACATAGCGCCCCCAATAGCTGCGGTCTTTCTTCTTGGACTTTTCATGAAACGGATTAATTCTGCCGGAGCAATGACAGCACTAATTACTGGAGCGATCGTGGGAGTTACTCGACTTGTTTTAGAGTTGAACAAGTCCGTTCTTGATTCAAATGGTTTTCTGTACTATGTCGCTGACATCAATTTTCTGCACTTTGCATTGATTATGTTCATCCTTTGTTCGGGGATTTTAATAGCCGTCAGTCTGATGACCAAGTCTGATGAAAATCCAAATCTAGATTTGGTTACATACTCACCTTCTTCTTTAGGATATAAACGGATCAATGCTTTTCTTACTGCAGGTCTATTAGTTTTAGTTGGTATAATATGGATAGTATTTAGCTAGAATGAGCGTGATAAAATCGAAATACCTTCGTCAATATAAAGTTATTGCTCTCTTTCTATTTTCCTTTTTGATCGCAAAATTTTCTGATGCTCAGTCAGCAAATAATATTGATGACATAATCGCAAAGTTGACATTGGAAGAAAAGGTTGGTCAGATGACTCAAATCAATTTGGAAGTTGTTTTGAAAAAAGAGAATGGTGCCATTGTTTACCCTATTGAAATTGACACTACCAAACTGCAAGAGGCTATTCTGAGATATAAGGTAGGTTCATTTTTGAATAATGGTCGAATGGCTCATAGCAGAGAAGAATGGCTGCGTGTGATTTCTGCCATTCAGGTTGTTGCGGCCAAAACAGATGCGCAAATTCCAGTTTTGTATGGAATTGACGCCATTCATGGAGCAAATTATACGAGTGGATCCACTTTGTTTCCGCATCAGCTGGCTCAAGCCGCTACTTGGAACCCAAGTCTCGTTAAGAGAATCGCGGAAATCACGGCTTACGAATCACGAAGCAGTATGATTCCTTGGGTGTTTTCACCAATAGTAGATGTAGGAAGACAGCCACTTTGGTCTCAATTTTTTGAAACCTATGGCGAGGACGTTTTATTAACGTCAATTATGGGTGCAGCGGCTGTTCGCGGTTATCAAGGCGAAGACCTTTCAGCGGATACTTCAGTTGCAGCTTGTGTTAAACATTTCATGGGGTACAGTAATCCATTTTCGGGAAAGGATCGAACCCCTGTATATATGGACGAGAGACAGTTAAGAGAAACCTACTTGCCACCATTTCAAAAGGCAATTGATCAAGGAGTTCGCTCTTTGATCGTCAATTCTGGCGAGTTGAACGGAATTCCCTGTCATGCAAATGACTTCCTTTTAAATGGACTGTTGCGTGATGAATTGGGCTTTGAGGGAGTTGTATTATCAGATTGGGGCGACATTGAAAGACTTGCAACGGTTCATCGAGTTGCTGAAAATAGAAAGGACGCTGCGAGGATTGCTATTAATGCTGGAATAGACATTAGCATGGTTCCCAATGACTTCGTTTTTTGTGAAAACTTAGTTGATTTGGTAAAACGAGGAGAGGTTTCAGAAGCTCGAATTGATGAGTCAGTAAGAAGGATTCTTCAATTAAAACAGGACTTGGGTTTATTTGAAGATGCGACCGCTATTGTTGAAAATGCGGAAAGTCGATTTGGTAGTAACGCACATCGCCAAGTAGCCTATCAAATGGCTTCAGAGGCCATTACTTTATTAAAAAACGAAGGTCAAACCTTACCGCTTTCTAAGGAACAAAAAATAGCGGTGATTGGACCAGCAGCTAATAGCCTCGCTTACCTGAATGGACCCTGGTCGCGCACGTGGCAAGGAAATGACGAGATGATTGAGGAGGAATCGGCCCAAACCATTTTCAAAGCAATCCAATCTCAATCGAAGCAATCTCAGTATTTGCTTGGTTGCAATTCAGACTCGTTAGTAAACATCTCGCGGGCACTTAAAGTAGCTAATAATAGTGATGTTATTGTGCTTTGTATTGGTGAAAAGCCCTCAGCTGAGAAGCCAGGAGATATAGATGATTTAACAATTTCTGAAGCGGAGGAAAAACTCGCACAAGCCATGATCGCCACGGGTAAACCGGTCGTTTTAGTTTTGGTAGAAGGACGTCCTCGAATAGTTTCATCTTTCGCGGATCGTTGTGATGCTGTGCTGTTGGTGTATCAACCTGGAAATGCGGGAGGAGCAGCAACTGCAGACGTGCTTTTTGGCAAAGTAAACCCAAGCGGTCATTTGCCTTTTACCTATCCACGGAATGTGAATGATTTATTGACCTATGACCACAAGAAATCGGAAGAAGTAGATAAACATTATGGAAGCAGCGGATACAATCCGCAATGGTCGTTTGGTGAAGGGTTGAGTTTCACGCAGTTTGAATATTCCGATTTTAAAATGAGTTCAGACTCGCTCCGCACATCTTCTACTCTAAATGTAGAAGTCAAGGTATTAAACTCGGGAGTTAAAAAAGGAAAAGATGTAATTCAATTGTATGCAACCGATGAAGTTGCCTCGATTACACCTCCCGTAAAAAGGCTTATTGCTTTTGATAAAGTTGAGCTTGAAGCTGGACAAACAAAAACGGTTTCTTTTAGGGTCAGTTCTGAAGATTTGTCTTTTATGAGTGCCCAATTAAAAAGGGTGACTGAAGAAGGCTGGTTTACTTTTACGATTGAAAACCTCGAGCAAAGAGTCTATTTTACACCGTAAACTCAGTCAAAAGGACAAACACTAATTCCCTGATTTAATTCTTCGCATTGTCGGCTGGTTTAGTCAATTTTGGAATATGAGATACTTAATACCGATTCTTTCTGCATGTCTTATTCTAATGTCTTGCGAAAAAATAGATGACGATTGCGACAAGCCCTCTAGCTGCCAATTGGAGCCGGATGCCGGTCAGTGTGAAGCCTATATGCCTCGTTATTTTTACAATTCAGCCTCAGGAAAATGCGAAGAATTTATTTGGGGTGGTTGTGGCGGAGCTGTGCCATTTGAAACCCTCGAGGCGTGCTATGAATGTGAGTGTGATAAACGATTGGAATAGGGGCTGTTTTTGTCCGCACACTTAATCTGCCTTTATGCTTAATGGCAATCAACTTTTAGCGACTTTCGTGGTTCGTAAGAACAGTGGGAATAGACGACCTAAAAAAACATTTTGAAAAGAGTCCACAAATTGATCAATTTGAGTTTGGACCTGAACTTTCTGTGCCTGTTCGCCATCGGTTAAAAGGAATAGCTGGTTCTGCGTTAAGTTTTATTGTTGCTGCGTCCTTCAAAAAGACAGATGTTCATCATCTGCTCATATTCAACGATCGAGAGGAGGCTGCTTATTTCTACAACGACCTTCAAAACCTTATTTCACCCAATAGAATTTTCTTTTTCCCTCACAGTGATAAAAAGGCTTATGAGGCTGTTCAAGAAGATTTAGAAGAGTTTTCAGGAAAGAAAAAGGAAGGAGAAAATGGTCTGATGAGAGCGGAAGTGCTCAGTGCTATTAATACGCGAAAACGTCATTTTGTGATTGTTGCTTACGCTGATTCTTTATCAGAGAAAGTTGTAACAAAACAAAGTCTCGTCAAGAATACACTGACAGTTAATGTTGGCGATAATTTGTCTCAAGATTTCGTCAATGAAATGCTTCAAGAATTGGAATTTGATCGTGTTGATTTTGTCTATCAGCCAGGGCAATATGCAATTAGGGGAGGAATTATTGATATCTGGAGCTTTTCAAATGATAGGCCTTACCGGGTTGAGTTGTTTGGAGATGAAGCAGATAGTTTGCGCACGTTTGATCCAGTTTCTCAGCTGAGTGTGAAGGATCATCAGCACATTAGCATTATTCCTGATGTACAGAAACAAGCAATGAAGGAAGTTCGTCAAACTTTCCTGCAATACTTGCCAGAGAGTTCTGTGATTTGGCTGAAGAATTTTGAGTTGATTCAAGAGCATGTCGCTGATGGATTTAAAAAAGCAGAAGAGAAGTTTGAACGGTTAAAAGGTCCGATAAAGAAAATTCAACCTTCTGAGTTATACCTGAGTGAAGAAGTGTTTTTAGATCAGTTGAGTGCTTTCACTCAAGTTGAGTTTGACCGTCCAAGCTTGATGAAGCCTGATGTAGAAATCAGATATAACCAAACCCCACAAGTGTCGTTCAATAAGAATTTTGATTTGCTGATCAATGATTTGACGAATCACACTAAAAACGGGTTTTACAATTACATCTTCACTTCCAATCCGAAGCAAATTGCCAGACTTCATCAGATATTTGAAGATATTCTTCAAAATAGAGAAGGAGAAGAGAGGCCGTTCGATTTTGAGGGAATTAACACCGCGATTCACGAAGGTTTCATCGATCATGATGCGAAATTAGTTTGCTATACTGATCATCAATTATTTGAACGCTATCATCGCTACAGACTGAAAGAAGGCTTTGCTGATTCTGAACGGCAGATTACGCTGAAGGAGCTTAGTGACCTTCAGCCGGGCGATTATGTTGTGCATATAGATCATGGAATTGGACAATATTCGGGTATTCAAAAGATCGATGTAAATGGCCAAATGCAAGAAGCTATTCGCTTGATTTATTCAGGAGGAGATGTTCTGTATGTTAGCATCCATTCTTTACATCGCATTTCAAAATTTGTTGGTAAAGAAGGCACTCCACCGAAGATTAATAAGCTGGGATCCAATGCGTGGCAAAGCTTAAAGAACAAGACCAAGAAGAAAGTCAAAGAGATTGCCTACGATTTGATCAAACTGTATGCAGAGCGAAAGTTGAAGAACGGATTTGCGTTTAGTCCTGATACTTATCTGCAAACAGAGCTTGAATCTTCATTTATCTACGAAGACACACCCGATCAAGAAAAGGCCACCAATTCTATTAAGGCCGATTTGGAAAAACCTTATCCAATGGATCGATTGGTTTGTGGTGATGTTGGTTTTGGAAAAACAGAAGTGGCTGTTCGTGCAGCATTTAAGGCGGCTACTGATGGTAAACAAGTTGCGATTTTAGCTCCTACAACAATTCTTACAGCTCAGCATTATAAGACCTTCAGCGATCGTCTAAAAGATTTTCCTGTTACGGTGGATTATATCAATCGATTCAGATCAGCGAAACAGCAAAAAGAGACGCTCAAAAGATTGGCGGAAGGGAAAGTTGACATCCTTATTGGAACCCATCGCATCGTGGGAAAGGACGTCAAATTCAAAGACCTTGGGTTGATGATCATAGATGAAGAGCAAAAGTTTGGCGTTGGTGTAAAGGACAAATTGAAAACAATGCGCGTCAATGTTGATTCACTCACGCTTACAGCAACACCAATTCCAAGAACACTGCAATTTTCTTTGATGGGTGCTAGAGATTTAAGTGTGATTAACACACCTCCACCTAATCGATATCCAGTTCAAACAGAGCTGCATACATTTAACGAGGCTGTAATCAAAGACGCTATTTATGCGGAGCTTACTCGAAACGGACAGGTCTTCTTTATCCATAATCGTGTTCAGAATATCGCAGAAGTTTGTGCTATGATCAAGAAGATTGTTCCAGAGGCGGAAGTTGATTTCGCACATGGACAAATGGAAGGTCATCAGTTGGAAGAAGTTATGCTTCGATTTATTGAAGGTGAATTTGATGTGTTGGTTTCTACAACGATCATCGAAAGTGGATTGGATATTCCCAACGCAAACACGATTATCATTAATCAAGCACAGAATTTCGGATTGAGTGATTTGCATCAAATGCGCGGCAGAGTAGGGCGTTCCAATAGAAAAGCATTCTGTTATTTGCTTTGTCCACCTATGAGCACGCTGACCAGTGAGGCGCGAAAACGACTTACTGCAATTGAGCAATTCAGCGAGTTGGGAAGTGGTTTCAGCATTGCCATGCGCGATCTAGATATTCGTGGCGCAGGAAATTTACTAGGAGGAGAACAAAGTGGTTTCATTACAGATATCGGATACGAAACCTATCAGAAAATTCTTGAAGAAGCCATGGAAGAATTGAAAGAAACAGAATTCAAAGGCTTATTTGAGGAAGATAAGGAGCGAATTTATGTAAGTGACTGTCAATTGGAAACAGATCTTGAAGTCATGATTCCTGATGATTACATCAATAATATTACCGAGCGGATGAACATTTACAGAAGCTTGGCCGATGTAAATGATATGGAAGCCTTGAATGTTTTTATGAAAGGCGTTGAAGATCGATTTGGCCCGATTCCCCCTTCGTTTGAGCGACTTTTAAGATCGAAACGTTTGATATGGGCGGGAAAAGATATTGGCTTTGAAAAAGTGGTTTTCAAGAACAAGAAGATTGTTGGGTACTTCATTTCAGATAAGGAGTCGACATATTTCCAATCTCCAAAATTTGAAAAGGTGCTCATGTTTGTTCAATCGAATCCAAATCGCGTTCAATTAAGGGAGCGCAACGATCGATTGAGCTTGGTTTTCACGAATATTTCTACGCTAGAAAAGGCAACTGAAATATTAGAGGAAGTGATGAAGTTGGAGGCCTAATGGGTTGAATACAATAAGGCCCAAATTACGAATGCATATCGTGCTGCTTTACCTACGGTCATCCAAATTGTCACTCTCCACAATGATGCCTTAAATAATCCTAGTGCAATAGCGATAAGATCTCCCACAAAGGGCAACCAGCAAAGCAGCGCAGTGTATGCTCCGAATTTATCAACGGTTTGCTTCCATTTATTTACGCTTCTTTCCTCCACTTTTAAATAGCGGTTGATCCAATGCCAATTCCCCAAATGGCCCAATCCAAAGCTTGTTAATCCGCCAATGGTGTTGCCTAGCGTTGCCACAATTAGACAGGAAACAGGGTCCATATCAGCTAAAATCAAGCCTGCTAAGACAGCTTCTGAGCTGAATGGAACAACCGTTGCGGCTAAAAATGTCGTTAGAAAAAGGCCTAATAAACCAAGTTCAATCCAATCCAATTTTTCTGTGATTAGTTTTGATGGCACAATAGTAAGTGTTAGTTATGCTTTGTTAAGCGCAGGTTAAATATGAATAAGATAGTGTAAAAAATACACTAAGTAGATTATCTTTGAGATTCTTATTGAAAATATGACAACTAATCAAAAACAAATAATGGACAATTTCGATCTAGTAATCTTCGGAGGAGATGGAGACTTGTCATTCAGAAAAATATTTCCAGCGCTTTACCATCGCTTAAATGAACACCAAATTGATGATTCAAGCCGAGTAATGGCTGTTTCAAGGTCAAAGCGGACTCAAAAAGATTTTATCGAACAGCTCGAAAAAAGCTTGAAAGAATACATCAAAGACGCGGATGGTGCAGTGATTTCAAAGCTTCTTTCCATGGTCACTTTCGCGCAAATTGATACCGGAAAAAAGATTGAAGATGCTCATGCTGCAAAATGGTTTACCAAGGATTTCCATCCTATAAGAGTGTTTTATTTGGCTACGCCAGCTGCAGCTTTTGGTCCTATATGCGAGTACCTTGACAACCAAGGCTATATCATTCCTGATGCGCGAGTAGTTTTGGAAAAACCTCTTGGAACTGATCTTAAAAGTTCGGAAGCGGTGAACAATCAAGTAGCATTACATTTTCCAGAAGAGCAGATTTATCGTATCGACCATTATCTTGGAAAGGAAACGGTTCAAAACTTAATGGTACTTCGTTTTGCCAACAACATTTTTGAGAGCTCTTGGAACGCACAGGACATTGACAATATTCAGATAACCGTAGCCGAATCAATTGGTGTAGGTACTCGCGGTGGATTTTATGATAAGTATGGAGCGCTGAGAGACATGGTTCAAAACCACCTTCTGCAGTTACTTTGTTTAATAGCAATGGAGCCACCAGTCACGCTTGAAGCTGATTTAGTGAGAGATGAAAAACTAAAAGTTCTCCGTGCGCTTCGATTGTATGATAAGAATTCAATTTTGACAGAGACCGTGAGGGGTCAATACACAAGGGGAAATACTGGAGAAGGAAGACTTCCTTCTTACCTGGAAGATATCGACAAGTTTGAATCGAACACGGAAACATTCGTTGCTCTAAAGGCACATGTTGACAATTGGCGTTGGGGCGGAGTTCCTTTCTTCCTTAGAACCGGCAAAAGAATGCCGCACCGATATTCAGAAATTGTGATCAATTTTAAGGATGTGCCTCATAACCTTTTCCCAGATCGTAAGAAAATGGCCAACAATAAATTGACCATTCGACTGCAACCAGAAGAAAGAATTGAGCTACAGCAAATGGTTAAAATTCCTGGCCCGGGTGGATATCGTTACAAGCCGTTCTCTCTAGAATTGGATTATGCTGAGCATTTTGATCAGCGTTTTCCTGAGGCTTATGAGCGTTTATTAATGGATGTGGTTAGAGGAAATCAAACGTTGTTTATGCGCAGAGATGAAGTTAAGGCGGCATGGACATGGGCAGAATCAATTTTAACCAATTGGGATAAAACAAAAATGCCTAACGTGCTTTATGAAGCAGGAACATGGGGTCCGGGAGATAAAGTAATGGACGGTGATCATGAGTGGGTTAAGTCAAGACACGTGATCAAGGCTCAAAAAAAGTTGGAAGATAATGATGAGTAGATCTGAATTGGAATCGAACCTTGTTTCTGAAATTGCGAAAACCTTAGCGCACGAAATAGAGAATAAAGGTCAGGCAACGCTATTAGTTTCGGGAGGTTCAACACCAGTCAATCTGTTTAAATCGCTTTCTAATGTTCAATTTGATTGGTCTAAAGTCACAGTATCTCTAGTAGATGAGCGATTTGTGCCTGACGGACATACAGATCAAAACGGAGAGTTAGTCAAAGCCAATTTATTGCAAAACAAGGCCGCAAAAGCGCAGTTTATTCCTTTAGTTCAAAATGCCGAAAATGCTGAAGATAACTTGCAACGGGTAAAGGATGCATTTTCAACGGATCACTTTCCTTTGAGTGTTGTGATATTGGGAATGGGCACTGACGGACACACTGCGTCACTTTTTCCTGATGCTCCTGAGTTGGACTATGGGATGAATTTGACTACAAAAGAGTCTTTAATTATTACCAATCCACAAGCCGCGCCTCATCAGCGAATATCATTTACTCGAAGAGCATTGCTCAATACGAATAGATTAATTCTTCATTGTTATGGCCAAGAAAAGGCCTTAATATTGAAGGAAGCTGAAAAAAATCAAGATTATCATATATATCCAATAGTGGCATTTATAGGTCAAGACATTATAGACTTAGAAGTGTATTGGACAGAATAAAATCATATGAATAAGAGAATTAAAGAAATAACAGAGCGTATTAAAGAACGCTCAAAGAAATCAAGATCAGAGTATATCGCGTTGATGACGTCTTCCAAGAATGCATCAGTTACTCGAGGAGACCTAGCATGTGGAAACTTAGCTCACGCGTTTGCTGCCTGTGCTGATGACGAGAAAGTTTCACTTAGTGGAACGAGCAAGGCTAATCTGGCAATTATTACTGCGTACAACGACATGTTAAGCGCGCACAAAACCTATGAATACTATCCCGAAGCCTTGCGTCAGTCAGCGAGAAAGTATGGCGCAGTTGCTCAAGTAGCTTCAGGTGTGCCAGCTATGTGTGATGGTGTTACTCAAGGGCAATTAGGGATGGAGTTGTCACTATTCAGCAGAGACATCATCGCATTGTCAACCGCCATTGGAATGTCACATCAAATGTTTGATGGAGGTATGTGTTTGGGCATTTGCGATAAGATTGTTCCAGGAATGATGATAGGAGCCCTTCGCTTCGGTCACCTTCCTTTCATTTTTGTTCCTGGTGGGCCTATGGAGTCGGGTATTACCAATGAAGAAAAGGCACAGCATAGAAGAGACTATGCTGCAGGAAAAATAGGTCGTGATGAACTCTTAAAAGCAGAGTCGGCTTCTTATCATTCTGCTGGAACGTGCACTTTTTATGGTACTGCAAACAGCAACCAAATGCTGATGGAAATAATGGGCGTGCATTTACCAGGCGCATCTTTCGTTACTCCAGGAACAGAGCTGCGCGAAGCGTTGAATGATTATACCGTTAAGCGCTTAACTGAGATCACTGCTCTCGGAGATGAATATACTCCACTATTTGAAGTAATTACTGAAGAGAGTGTTGTGAATGCCTTAGTTGGGTTAGTTGCCACAGGTGGCTCTACTAATCATACAATTCATTTAATTGCCATTGCCCGCGCTGCTGGAATTGTCATCAACTGGGAAGACTTCTCTGAGGTTGCTGATGTTGTGCCGCAATTGACTCGTGTATATCCTAACGGAAGTGCAGATATCAATCACTTCCAAGCCTGCGGTGGAATGGGTTACTTGATGAAGACGCTTAGAGAAGGCGGTTTACTCAACGAAAACGTAAAGACAGCAGCCGGCCAAGGGCTCGAAGCTTATACAAAAGAACCATTCATAGATAATGGGAAGTTAGCATGGAGAAATGCTCCAGAAAAGTCCTTGGATGAAACAGTGCTCCGAGGAGTTGATAATCCTTTTGTAGCAACAGGGGGGTTGAAAATTTTAAGCGGCAATCTCGGAAGATCAGTAATTAAGGTTTCTGCTGTCAAAGAAGAAAACTATGTTGTGAAAGCGCCTGCTGTTGTTTTTGAAGATCAGGATGATGTAATCACTGCATTCAAAAAAGGTGAGTTGAATAAAGATGTTGTAGTGGTTGTAAGAAACCAAGGTGCGCATTCTATCGGTATGCCTGAATTGCATAAGCTCACGCCAACGTTGGGACTTTTGATGAGTCAAGGTTATAAAGTTGCATTAGTGACAGATGGAAGAATGTCTGGCGCTTCAGGAAAAGTTCCTGCGGCTATTCATTTGAGTCCTGAGGCGGCAAAAGGTGGACCTATTGCTAAACTGCAGACAGGCGATATGATAGAACTTGACGCACACAAGGGAACGCTTTCCTGCTTAAACTTTGATGAAGTAGATAAAAGAACAATCACTACAGCTGAGAACTTTGACTCATTTGGTGTTGGTCGTGAGTTATTCAATAGACTTAAGCCCCTTGTTACTGAAAGTGAAGAGGGCGCGTCATTCATTATCTAAAATCGATCATGCAAAACGGAATTAGAAAAGTAATGGAAGGGCATGCATTAGTGCCTGTTGTTACGTTCAACGATGCTGATGAAGCACCTGCTTTCATTGAGTATTTGATGGGGCAAAACGTGAATTGTATCGAAATCACCTTACGCACGCCAGCAGGAATCAAAGCCATTGAACTTCTAAAAAAGGAGTATGATGGCAGGTTTTTGATAGGAGCAGGCACTGTTACGAATAATGAGCAACTTGATCAATTGGTTAAGCTGAACGGAGACTTTATTGTAAGCCCAGGGTTGACCCCCGAACTTCAAACTGAAATGGAGTCTTCTAAACTCCCGTATTTACCAGGAACATCTACTCCAAGCGAAATAATGTGGGCTCGTGAGCAAGGCCTAGACACGCTGAAATTTTTTCCAGCAAACCTCTTCGGTGGATTAGATGCATTGAAGGCCTATGGTCAGTTGTTTCCCGATGTGCAGTTCTGCCCAACAGGCGGAATAACCAAAGCTACAAGTGATGACTACTTATCGCTTTCAAATGTTTTTGCTGTAGGTGGGTCGTGGTTTCAAAAAGACTTTAAATAGACGAGGATTTAGACGCGGTTTTATATCGGAAGAGCTGAGCTGGTTTATGGTCTACTCCTGATTGCTTTTCATCTAGTGGAATTAAAACATCCGACTTTTTAATCTTTTTCCTGAAGTTTCTCTTGTCTAACTCTACTCCTAAAATTATTTCATGGAGTTTCTGCAACATTGATAGGGTGAATTTCTTTGGAAGTAATTCGTATCCTACGTTTTTATATTCAAACTCTTCCCTTAATCGTTCCAAAGCTTCATTGAAGATTTGATTGTGATCGAAAGCGAGTTGAGGTACCTCATCTACATTTTGCCAAACCACCTTGCCTGCTAAAGATGCAGCTTGAGGAGCAAAATCCTCCATTTTTACTAGTGAATAGTACGCAACCGTAATCACCCTTGCTTGAGGGTCTTCTCTAAAAGTGCGCAGCCAATCTTGGTCCTTTACATCTCTCACTCGGTTTGGATTTCCAAATGTTTTGAATTGCTTGAGGTAAATTCCTTCGAGGTTGGTCAACTCTTTAAGAATGCGAGTAGCTGACTGATAGAGGTTTTCATTCTCAAGCACCAAATCTCCAGGAAGCGCGAGTTGTGGGCTTATTCCACCAGTGTTTTTTTGTTCGATGAGCAAGACTTTTAGCTTTTCATCATCAAAACCGAACACAACGCAATCTGTCGATACATTGGGGTTTGGTGATGAATGCATGTTTGCTGAGTCTGCCATTAATGCTCAAGGTTGTTGATTAAGTTCAAATATAACTCTACAGGCCCGTAAAAATAGATATTTACGAACTAAGTGTAAAAAATACACTAAGATTGTTTAATATTGCACTGTAGCTATTACTAAAAGACAATAGGAATTATGAAAAGAGTTGCGATTAACGGTTTTGGAAGAATAGGAAGACATGTGATGCGTCAATTGATTGTTGACGAGAATGTTGAAGTTGTTGCTATTAATGATTTAGTAGATGCAGAAATGCTGGCTCATTTGTTTGAGTTTGACACTGTGTATGGACGTGTGCCAAATGCAGAAATATCACTTGATTCAGACGGAATTTTGATTAATGGAAATGTCGTAAAAGTTTTTGCAGAAAAGGATCCTAGAAACCTTCCTTGGAAAGAGCTCAATGTGGATTTAGTACTCGAGTGTACTGGTATTTTTAAAGATGAGGAAAAGGCCGGATACCATATTCAAGCTGGAGCCAAGAAGGTGCTTATTTCAGCACCGGCATCAGGTGATATTAAGAACATTGTGGTTGGAGTAAACGACAATGTGATTCAAGATAGTGATGTGATTCTTTCTGGAGCTTCGTGCACAACAAACTGCCTTGCACCAATGATGCATGTTCTCAGCGAACACTTTACAATTAACAGTGGTTTTATTGCCACAACACACGCATATACAGGTGACCAAAGATTAATGGATTCTCCTCACAAAGATTTTAGAAGATCGAGAGCAGCGGCATTGAACGTTATACCAACCTCCACAGGTGCAGCAAAGGCTATTGGCAAAGTAATTCCTTCATTGAAAGGAAAGTTAGATGGCAATGCATTGCGTGTTCCAGTTGCTTCTGGATCGATCACTGAGGCTACAATTTTGATTGAAGAGAAAACTACTGCAGAGGAAGTGAACCGATTAATGAAAGAGCATGCTTCATCAGATTTGGCCGGAATAATGGAATATTCCATCAAGCCGTTGGTGTCCTCGGATATTTTAGGAAACCACCATTCATGCATTTTCGATAGTGAATTGACCAAGGTGAACCAGAATCTTATCAGAGTTTTTGGGTGGTATGACAATGAGGTTGGGTATTCTTCTCGAATGGTCGATCTAATTCACAAGTTAAACGCCTAAGCAAAAGATTTATGATAGCTATTGCAGAAAGTGGTTCAACCAAATGTGATTGGATTGTCTTAAATCGAAAGGCTGAGGTTGTTTTAGAAGCAAAAACACCTGGCTTCAATCCTTATTTTCATGGTGAAAAGTTTGTTGTAGAGTCACTTCAGAAATGTGATGAGCTGAAAGATTTAAAGAATAAGATCAGTACCATTTTTTTTTATGGAGCTGGTTGCTCTTCTGAGTCATTAAACTTTATAATTCAAGAGTCTTTAGAGAAATTTTTTGTTAATGCCAATGTTACCGTTGATCATGATTTAGTTGCGGCAGCTTACTCTTTATACGAAGGAGAGCCATTGATCAGCTGCATCGTTGGAACAGGTTCGAATTCTTGCTTTTTTGATGGAGAGAAAGTTCATGAGCTGGTTCCGGCTCTTGGCTTTATTTTAGGAGATGAAGCCAGCGGAAGCTATTTCGGCAAGAAGATTTTAGCGGACTATTTTTATAAGAGGCTTCCTGCTGAAATGCAACGAGACTTTGAAGAGAAGTATAATCTAGATTGGAGTCAGACAGTTGAGAACGTGTACAAGAACGCTCATGCCAATGTTTATTTAGCCTCGTTTATGCCATTTATCATAGCTCATAAAGAAAACCCTTATGTAATTGAGATGGTAAAGGATGGCATGGCTCGCTTTATTGATGTGCACATCGCTAATTTTTCGAACTTCCATCAGCACAAACTTGGGTTTGTAGGAACATTGGCGTTTTTGTTTGAAGATATTCTTAAAGAAGAACTCATTAAACGTGACTGCAAGCCGGGAAGAATAATCAAGAATCCAGCAGATAATTTAGTTCAGTATCATAGGGAGTATAAATCAGAAGTCTTTACCGAAATGAAAAAGACTGATGTAAGTATTAAATAGGTAAATGAAGTAGAATCTTTGTGGTTTGTGAACACCCAAGAAGGGTTTCGTTTTAATAACGAGGCCCTTTTTTTATTTCCGAGAAAACCGCTTTTCATACTTTCGGGGCATGCGAAGGGTTCTAGCGTTTTTATTCTTTTTTTCTGTACTTGTTTCATGCACTGAATCAGAATGCGTTGATTGTGCAGATACTCAAGGCAATGTTTTTACGTTCTGTGATCCTGCCCAGTCACCATTTGATACATTAGACTGTGGAGAAATTTATACTTCTGTGAAATGAGAAACTTCATTGTAATGTTAGCGTTGTCGATACTGTTTTTCTCTTGCGAAAAAGTAGTTGATATCAAAGAAATTGAGCCCACCGAGGTGGTGTTTTGCAACTTGAGTAATGATGTAGAAGGTTCTTGGGTTTCCGATTCAGTATATGTAGTTTCTGTTATTGATACTGTTGATTCCATCACCGAAGACAAAGCACCAACGCTCACTTACTTTTTGGATGTTAAGTGTACATCTGAAACATCATTTCTTTTAAGTTATGTGACTTTTTCTGGTGTTGAAACGGAAGATGTTCGGTCAACGAATTTTGAAGAAGCCAATGGTCGTTTTTACGTTTATAATCAACTAGATAGTCTTCAAGATACTTCAAATGCACCTTTTGTAATGGATTATGTTTTTGATTCGAATGACCGCATCACTGCTACTATCGTTCAAAATCCAAACGCGTTCCAACAATCTACCTACACCCTTTTTCTGAGAAGGGCAATGTAAGTTTAAACTAATCTGTTCGTCAACGCGTTAATTGAATTATACGTCTGCTTTATTATGAAAAGATTCTTTCTATTTTCATTATCAATTTTACTAATGGCTTCTTGCTCTAAGGACGAGCCTCTTGCCATGCTTCCACAAATTCAGAACGAGGCAGATCAATCTTCTAGAATCGAACATACAATATTGATTGAACCCACAGTGAGTGTTGGTTGTGGAGCCTGTCCGTTAGGTCATCACGAAATTGATCTCATTGAAGATTCTTTGGAGAATGTGACACATATGAGCCATTACTTGTATGGTCCATTGTATCACGATTATTCATCTTACTTAATGGAGAAGATTAATAAAACTATTTACACGCCAATAGGTCATGTGAATAGGAGACACGAAGAGGGAAGTGTAGTGTATTATCCAATCAACTCTTTCAGTGGTTTGGTGGGCAATGAAATCAGTGAATCCACTAATGTTGGATTGGAGGTCACTTCCAATCAAAGCGAAACGCATTTGGAATTGAATATTGAAGTGTTCTCAGAAGAAGAATTGTCTTCTCCTAATTTGATGCTCACGGTGATCTTAGTTGAAAAATCAGTAACTGGAATTGGGCCAGGTTACGATCAACGTAACTATGGAAATTCAGACCCCGACCATCCGTATTTTGGTCAAGGGAATAATATTCAAGGATTTGAACATACCAATGTTATTCGTCACGTGCTTAGCGCTTATGAGGGCGATGCTATTGATGTTTCTGAAATGATTACTACTTGGAATGAAAGTATTTCATTAACAGAATTAACAGAGAGCCCAACTGCTTATAGAGTGATTGCTTTTGTATCTGAATCTTCAGATATCGTAATGCCCATCATCAACGCGGTAGAATTTGATATTCAATAAAAAAGGCGCCACAATGGACGCCTTTTTTTGTATGCGTTTTAGCAATTTAAAGATCAAACTTGATTCCTTGAGCTAAAGGTAGTGTAGTTCCCCAGTTCAACGTATTTGTTTGTCTTCGCATGTAAGCTTTCCAAGCGTCAGAACCACTTTCGCGACCTCCACCCGTTTCTTTTTCTCCACCAAAAGCTCCGCCAATTTCAGCTCCACTAGTTCCAATATTTACATTGGCTATACCGCAGTCGCTTCCTTTGTGACTAAGGAAAATTTCGCTTTCGCGCATGTTCGTAGTCATAATTGCAGAGCTTAATCCTTGCTTCACACCGTTTTGAAGGGCAATAGCCTCATCAAAATCACTGTACTTAAGTAAGTATAAGATTGGAGCGAAAGTTTCGTCTTGCACGATTTGCCATTCGTTATTCGCCTCAGCTATTGCTGGCTTTACATAGCATCCGCTGGCGTTAACATCACCTTCTACTACACCGCCCTCAACTACAAATGCACCACCAGCCTTTTTCACTTCTTCAAGTGCATTCAAATACAATTGAACGGCATCTTTATCGATAAGCGGACCAACGTGGTTATTGGCATCCAATGGATCTCCAATTCTGATTTGCTTGTAGGCTTTTGCAAGTGTCTCTTTCACTTCATTGTAAATGCTTTCGTGAATGATTAACCTTCGTGTTGAAGTACATCTTTGTCCGCATGTTCCAACTGCACCGAATACGATACCTGGTACTGCGATTTTTAAATCAGCATTTGGAGTTAAAATGATGGCGTTGTTTCCACCCAATTCAAGGATGGTTTTACCCAATCGTTTACCTACGGCTTCGCCCACTTTTTTACCCATTCTGATGGATCCAGTTGCAGAAACCAACGGAACGCGATTATCGTTGCTCATTGCTTGACCAATTTCGTAATCGCCAACAACCAAACAGTTAACACCTTCTGGAACGTTGTTTTTCTTGAAAACATCAGTTACAATATTCATGCAAGCTACAGCGCATAATGGAACTTTCTCTGATGGCTTCCAAATGCAAACGTCTCCGCATACCCACGCCAACATGCTGTTCCAAGCCCAAACGGCAACTGGGAAATTGAATGCTGAAATAATTCCAACTGTACCCAGTGGATGGTATTGCTCATACATTCGGTGCAATTCACGCTCACTGTGCATGGTAAGTCCGTGAAGTTGGCGTGAAAGACCTACAGCAAAATCGCAGATGTCGATCATTTCTTGCACTTCACCCAAACCTTCTTGGTAGCTTTTGCCCATTTCGTAGCTCACGAGCTTACCTAAAGCCTCTTTCTTTTCTCTTAAAGCCTCACCAATTTGTCTTACGATTTCACCACGCTTAGGTGCTGGCCACATTCTCCATTCCTTGAATGCATCTTGTGCCTGAGTAACAATTGTTTCGTAGTTTTCAACGGAACTTCCTTTTACTGTTGCGATCAGTTTGCCGTCAACAGGGGAGTGCGATTGAAATACTTTTCCATTCGATGCAATCCACTTTTTACCCGTAAAAGTGCCTTCGTTGGTCTGGTTTATTCCTAGTTCTTTTAAAAAGTCTTTCATGTGATCTTTGTCGTTTGCCGCAAAGGTAACGACCTCGAATTGCCTAAAGGCAATGGAATTCGATTTTGTTCTTAAGGATTCTGAAACAAATGAACATCCCTCTGAGGGAAAGGAATTTTGACGTTGTTTTTCCTGAATTCTTGGTCTATTTCGAAGCGCATTTCACTTTTTACAAACTCGATTTCCCAAGAATTTCTTGCCCAGAAGTAAACCTCAAAGTCTAGGCTTGAATCACCAAAATTTTTGAATTGAACTTTCACAGGTAAGGTTTGGTCTACCGCAGGATGTTTTTTAGAAACCTCACTCAGTATTTTACGCACTAACTCTGTGTCCGACCCATAGGCAACACCTACTTTGACATGGAAGCGTGTGAGGTCATCCATAGTTGTCCAATTGATCACATTATCTGAGACCAATTTACTGTTAGGAACAATGATGGTGATTCCATCGCGTGTCTTAATCTTACTTGTTCTGAAGTCAATTTCTATGATCCGCCCGACAGTATTGTTGAACTCAACAATATCATTGACTTTAACGGTCCCGCCAAACAAAAGAATAAGACCACTTGTGAAGTCATTAAAGATTTGTTGAATACCTAGTCCAACTCCAACCAATAATGCCGCAGAACCAGCCAGAACAATTGTCAGGTCTATGCCAATGGCTTCTAAAGCAATGGCCGTAGCAATGGTGTAGGCAAAATAAGCAGCAAGCTTTTCAAGCGCGTAGAGTGTGCTTCGCTCCATCCATGCTCTTCGCTTTATGCTGCGATTTACAAAGAGGTGAAATACCTTTAGGAAGAGCCACGTAAACACATAGGTGGCAGCTACAATGCCTATATTAAATACCGTTAAAGAAAAGTCTTTGTAGCCAAAGATTTCAAATTCTAGTATTGTGGTTAATTCTTCCATTAGTGTAATACAGTTCTTCCTAAAGTTTTGTTGATTTCGCGCTTAATCGCTTCCAATTTCATTTGCTTTTCTAAAAAAGGTGTGGGATCAGAACCCAATATAGCCGAATCTTTCAATGCGTCTTGATTATCCCTAATCATCCTTTCTACTCGTTTAGACTTATAAGCGAATAGCGACTCAATAACTGCCCTTCTTAACTTTTGACCTTCTGAAGTAACGAAGATCTCCATGCGCGCCCAATTGTCAAGATTGTATGGAAAGGTCATTAAATCAACAAATAGGCTTCGAATGGTTTCTTTCTCATGGTGGATGAAAAAGTTTTGGTCAAACTTCATTTTTTCATCGTATTCTTTTGAAATTTCTGAGAATAACTCTCGGTAGGCAACGGTTTCGAATTCGAGCTCATCTCCTTCAATCTCATCCAAAAGAAACTCCAAAATATTCAGCTCTTCGGTTTGCACTTCGTCCAAAGGTTCAGATATTCTGAACTTTTGATCATGGTAGTTGATCATGATGCGCAAAATATCGCGCTCTTGATGTTCAATAGTGTCATCAGCAAACTTTTTCTCTTCATTGAAGTCCGTTTTGATAACCTGTGCTTCCATGAAATCCTCATCTCTTCTGTTAGATGATTTATAGTGTTGTTTGTGGTTTTTGCGAAGAGATTTGTTGAGCTCTGAAATCAGTGCGCTTTCAGAAATATTCATCAAACGACTGCACTCATTTACGTAAATCGAACGCAAAATAGAGTCAGGAATCAGCGCAATAGAATTGACCATGGCGTGAACCACATCGTTTGTTTTGATGGGATCACCTGCCGCCTCTTCCATCAACAAGGTGGCTTTAAACGCGATGAAGTCTTGACCGTTTTTCCCTAAATACTCTTTTATCTCAATGCGGTCATGCTCTTTGCTAAACGAATCTGGATCATGATCATCTGGCAATAAAATCACCTTCACATTCATGCCCTGCTCAAGAATCAAGTCAATACCGCGCAAACTTGCCTTAATACCTGCAGGGTCGCCATCATACACTAATGTGATGTTTTGACTGTATCTAGCAATAAGCTTGATTTGATTTTTCGTAAGTGCAGTTCCCGATGATGCGACTGTGTTTTCAATGCCTTTCTGATGAAATGAAATAACATCAGTGTAGCCTTCTACTAAATAGCAGTTGTCTTCTTTGGCGATTGACTGCTTGGCGAAATACAAACCATACAAAGAATTGCTCTTATCATAAATTGCATTCTCTGGTGAGTTGATGTATTTAGGTATGTTTTTATCAGCCTTGAGCGTTCTGCCCCCAAAACCGATTACACGTCCACTTAAGTTATGGATCGGGAACATTACCCGTCCTTTATACCCATCATAAAACCGACCATTTTTTTCCTTTACTAGTGCGGTGGCTATTAGGTATTCATCTTTGTATCCGGCCTCTTTTGCAGTGTCTGTAAAGGCTTGAAAGTAGTCGGGGTTATAACCCAGTTGAAATTTTTGAATGGCGCTTTCCTTGAATCCGCGTTCTTTAAAATAGCTTAACCCAATGTTTTTACCTTCATCGCTTTCCCACATTTTTTCTGAAAACCAATTACGTGCAAACTCATTGATTACATAGAGGCTTTCTCTCTCGTTTCTTGCTTCTTCTTGCTCAGGAGATGGCTTTTCCTCTTCTACTTCAATATTGTATCGCTTGGCTAACCACCGCAGTGCCTCAGGGTAAGTGAAGTGCTCGTGCTCCATGATGAAGGTGACCACATTACCTCCTTTTCCGGAACTGAAATCCTTGAATATTCCCTTTGAAGGCGACACCATGAATGATGGCGTTTTTTCATCTGACCAAGGGCTAAGTCCTTTCATGCTTGACCCTGAACGCTTCAAGTTGACGAACTCACCGATCACCTCATCAATGCGAGCGACACTTAATATTTCATCAACTTTATGAGGAGGAATCATGACTCACGAAAGTACAATTATGCGCATCAAAACAATTTCCAGATTTGGTATGGCGTTTGCTAGTTGATTGAAAGATAATAGCCACTCAACCTAAATCTTAATTTCTATGAAAGCGATGATTTTCTATTTCTTATTCATGTTTCCTATGATCATGAAAGCTCAAGCGCTGAGTGATACAATTCAAACTTCCTTATTACCCGAAATCGAGCAATTGGAAGTCAATACTGAGTTTCAAATTTCCTTTGACGTATCATCCATGACAGCTGTGCTATTGGGAGGAAGCCCGCAGTCTAGCTTTCATTTAGGGGTTCAGGCAAAGCGTGTTGTCGGAAATACGGCCTATCGTTTCACTGGTGAGTTTTACCCGCAGACTAAATTGCAACCCTTTTTCTCGAATACCATGCTTGAAGAAGCGCTAGGGAATGAAGTAAGGTATTTGGTCTTTAATGAAGATGGAAAGATGATGCGTTTTGGGTCTGGAACGGAAAAAAGGAAAGAAATGTCTTGGGGCCAAGCTTATCTGGGCATGGATATGTCTTTGATTGGTGAAACGGTTGATTTATCATCTATCACCTACTGGGAAACAACAAATGATACCACTCTTTTTTTGTCAAACGATTGGAATTTTAAACGGGTAAATTCTTTTGGTATGGGGTTGTCTCCATTTATTGGATATGAGTTCCAACCTTGGAAACACTTTGGGTTCAACTTAGAAGCTAAACTTAATGCGATGATGATGGTTACTGAAGGCTACAATCTCAACCGAGAGACGGCTGAATTAACTTCAGCTGCAAGGTTTTACGATTTTCGATAAGCGCCTTTGTTGAGCGCGAGGATTCATTATCGGTTTTGATCAGAAGATGATTTCTTAGTTGGGACATCGAAGCTCATTTTCTGTAAAACGCTTCCATCCTTATTGTAAAAATGCCATAAACCACTCTTTTCATCATTGGTGTATTGTCCTTCATAACGCTTCATGCCGTCTGGCCAATACACTTCTTTCTGCCCTTCTTTCAATCCATTTTTGTAATTCCCAAGGCTCCATAATTGCCCTGAAGGATAGAAATAGCGCCACTCTCCGTCACGTTCTCCATTCTGGTTAAATGTTCCAAAATATTCTTGAGTGCCATCTTCATAGAACTTTTCTTCCTTTTGCTTCCACCGGGTATCGTTTTCAGTGATGAAAAACCCAACAACTTTTGCTTGACTCGGAGACCAATTCTCGATTACCTCTCGCTGTGGCTTTGTTTCACAAGCTGTCAAGGAGACCATTAAAAAGGAGATTAAAATGATATGTTGAAAGGGTCGATTCATGCCGTCAAAGTTAAAATCGAATTGTCATGAATCAATAATTGTTTAGGAAACGGCTTACTTATTCTGCAGACTCGCGTAATAATCGCTCAGCTTTATATCATTCAAAGCAAAGTAAATACCACTGAGCATTCCTAGAAGCTCATTGTGTTTCTGATCCCTTCTAAAAGCAATTAATGCGGGGTCTAGAGCCTTATAAAAAAGGCAACAACCTCACGATTTTCAGACTCTAAACGATCCCAAGCCTCTGGGTTGGTGATTGAGGTTTTGCACTCAAACGCTCAAGAGCTTCAACGCCTTTATTGTAATAGTAAGTAGCAAGATTTTAATTTGGTTGAAAGGCATCCGGGTCAGAATTTAGTTGATCAATCAATTCTGCTTCTTGAATGAAATTGACATCTGTTTCAACTTCCGAATAATTAAATTCTTTGCTGGTGTCTTGACCAAAACTCAGCTATACTGAAGAGTAAATAACAATTGTAACTAATAATGAACGTAGCATTGGAATATGGATTTGTGTCGAATATATCAAAATGGTTTGAATTCAACACATATGGGCTCTTCCATTAATCATGTTACTTTTATTTCATCACAGAATGTCAGAAATATTAGAATGGACTATAGAGAAAATTGTAATGGTATAAAGTACCATAAGATACTTATTAGTACATTCGACATTCAGATGTTGTATTAATGCATCTTTAAAAGATTATTAATTCGAAAAAAACTTAGACCAAAACACTAACCTACCTAGCATGAAATCTAAGAATTATATAGTCATGATGATTGCCATTATCGTGGCTCTCGGTGGCTTACTCATGGGCTTTGACGCCTCTGTTATTTCGGGCGTTGTAAAATTCATTGAGCCTGAATTTGGGCTGACCAAATTAGAGTTGGGTTGGTCTGTAGCCTCACTTACACTTACCGCAACTCTAGCAATGATGTTTGCGGGGCCACTGAGCGATGCTATAGGCAGGAGAACTGTATTGCGATATGCCGCAATTTTATATGCCATATCTGCCTTGGCTTCAGCTTTTGCACCTACATTTTTGACTTTAGTTATTGCAAGAATGATAGGCGGATTTGGTGTTGGAGCTTCTTTAATATTGGCTCCGATGTACATCGCAGAAATGGCCCCTCCAGCTATTCGCGGTAGAATGGTTTCTTTCAACCAGTTGAATATCGTAATCGGTATTTCACTGGCATTTTTCACAAACTATTTGATTCTGAAATTTGCTCAGTCTGACGTCCTTTGGGTGCATACGTTGATGCTCGATGAACATGAGTGGCGCTGGATGTTAGGATTAGAGGCAGTACCGGCAATTCTTTATTATTTCGGATTGTTTTTTGTGCCAAACAGCCCAAGATGGTTGATTCTTAAAGGCCGGTTTGATGAAGCTAAAAAAGTAATGACAAAGTTTTCATCTGCTGAAGAAGCGGAACAGGAAATCAAGTCTATTAAAGAGAATATTGAAAATCAGGTAGATAAGGAGGAAGGAAAGGTCAAGGATCTGCTTCGTCCAGGGTTAAGGCTAGTTATTTTAATAGGTATCGTAGTAGCTGTTTTACAGCAGATCACAGGAATTAACTCTGTCTTCTTCTATGCTCCAATGATATTTGAGCAATCAGGTATTGGAACGGACGCATCATTTATTCAGGCCATTTTGGTTGGTTTAACCAACCTTGTTTTTACAGTTATAGCTCTGCTTACAATCGATAGGCTCGGTAGAAAGCCATTACTAGCTTTTGGGGTGGCTGGTATTGCCTTGTGTATGTTTTTGCTGGCCTATGGATTTGGTTCAGCCACCTATACGTTGACAGCAGAAACGGTATCAGTGTTACCAGAAATAGTTGACCAATCTAGTCTTGAGCCTTTGATAGGAAAAATTTATAATAGTGATCTTGACTTTCAAGACGCGATGGTTTCTGCACTTGGAGCAGATATTTTTTCTCAGTTTAAAACTGATTTAGTTACAGCAGCCATTTCGATGAACCCAACACTCATATTGTTTGCCATATTAGGTTTTGTGGCCTCATTTGCTATATCGATCGGTCCTGTCATGTGGGTGTTGTTCTCAGAGTTATTTCCAAATAAAATTCGCGGCATTGCCATCTCGTTTGTTGGTTTAATCAACTCAGCAGTTAGTTTCATTGTACAATGGGTTTTTCCATGGGAATTAGATACGCTCGGTAATGTGTTGACCTTTACCATTTATGGCGTATTTGCTGCTCTCGGATTAATTTTTATAATTAAGGTAATTCCAGAAACTAAAGGAAAATCTTTAGAAGAAATCGAAGCTCAATTGGTTACAAAAGACTAGATAAAGCATTATGAAGAAACACACATTTATTTTAACGCTATTCGTATCAGGAATCCTTTTTTCATGCACGCCTCCACCAGAGCAAGGCGAACCGTCTGACGAGCTTACTCGAGTAATTGAGAGTGATGATTTTATTTCTGTTGAAGCTAAAAGTTTTTACGCCTCATCTTCTGAGGATATAGCTAGGGCAAAAGTGATGAAGCTTGCCAATGACGAGTGGTTGAGCTACGAAGTTGTAATCCCACAAGCAGGAAGATACAAGGTTGAAGTAGTTGGCTCGGCACCAGATGGCGGCTCGGTTTGGTTAGAAGATCATATTGAAAACACGGATGATCGCACCTATAACATTACTGGAATGATGCCCTTTGAAGATGGAGCCATTTTTTCTTCAAAAGATGGATCGCCTTTGAATGCAGGAGCACACAAGATCAAACTGCACGCAACAGGAAGCGTATTTGTTGATCAAATTAATTTCTCATTGATGCAGCCTCATACAGATACTCCTCAAAGTTTTACCCAGAATATGGAGGGAGAAGAATGGGAGTTGGTTTGGTCTGATGAGTTTGAAGGTACTGGCTTACCTGATTCTACAAAGTGGAGCTACAATGTTGGTGACTGGGGTTGGGGGAATAATGAGCCTCAATATTATACTGATGCAAGAACGGAAAACGCTCGACTTGAAGATGGTAACTTGATTATTGAAGCTAGAAAGAATGACATGGATATGCCATGGACATCAGCTCGTTTGACTACACAAGGGAAAGAGTCATTTCTCTATGGGAAAGTTGAGTTTAGAGCAAAAGTACCCGTGGGAAGAGGTACATGGGCTGCCGGTTGGTTACTGGGAGATGAATACAAAGACGAGCTTTCATGGCCTTATTGCGGAGAAATTGACGTGTTAGAATGCGTTGGCTATGAAATAGACGATGAAACTGGCGATGGAATAAACCACGCTACTTGCCATACGCGAGCATATTATTTCAAGCAAGGAAATCAAATTGGAAGTGAAATTGAAGTGGCGAATATGGATGGAGAATTTCATACGTATGCCATTGAGTGGTATCCGGATGTTATTTATGGACTGCTTGATGGAGAGCGCTACTATACATATGATAGGAATGCAGATGAACTAGAGTGGCCATTTTTTAAGCCACAAAACATCATCCTTAATCTTGCCGTTGGCGGTGGATGGGGCGGTGCCGAAGGAATTGATGAGACATGGGATTCTCACAAATATATCCTTGATTACGTGCGCGTTTATCAGTTGAAGTAATTCTGGAATTATCATATGCGTTTACTTCTGACTCTTATCATTTCTGTAAGTCTTATGGCATGCACCACTCAAAATCAACCAGAGCTGAAGGTTCAAATTTTTCAAACGTCAGCTTCTGGTGAAAAGTTGACTGAACTGAAAAGTGAGGAAGCGAAGGACTCTGTTAATGATACAATTGAGCTTTTTCCTTCTTCTCAATTTCAAACTATTGAAGGGATTGGTGGGGCATTCACAGAATCTTCTGCATACTTGCTTAACGGCTTAAGTAAGGCAAAAAGAGAAGAAATTTTAAAGGCATATTTTAGTCCAGAAGGAGCTAATTATTCGCTGACAAGAACACACATGAATAGTTGTGATTTTTCACTTGATCACTATTCTTATGCTCCGGTGGCTGGTGATACCAATTTGGATAGCTTTTCAATAGCTCATGACTTAGAAGATCTTATCCCTATGATAAAGGATGCTCAATCTTTTTCAGCTGATGGATTTAAAATTTTGGCATCACCATGGACTGCTCCTCCTTGGATGAAGGATAACAATGACTGGTATGGCGGAAAACTGAAGAAGGAACATTACTCGACTTGGGCTTTATTCTTTTCTAAGTATGTGGAGGCCTATAAAGAGCAAGGAATAGATATTTGGGGATTCACCGTGGAAAACGAGCCTCTAGGAAACGATGCTAATTGGGAGAGTATGCATTATACACCTCAGGAAACGGCAGAGTTTGTAAAAGGTCATCTAGCGCCACAACTAAAAAAGGACAATATTGATGCGAGAATCTTGGTTTTTGATCAGAACCGAGGAGAAGATTTGGAAGAGTGGAGTCAAGCGCTATTGACAGATAAAGAATTATTGCCACTTATTCATGGAACTGCTGTGCATTGGTATGCAAGCACTTTTGATTGGTTTCCAGATAATCTTCAAAACACACATAATTTAGCTCCTGAAAAACATATTATTCAAACTGAAGGCTGCGTTGATGCGGAAGTGCCACATTGGAATGATGATGATTGGTATTGGTCTAAGGAAGCGACCGATTGGGGTTGGGAATGGGCACTCGAGAAGGATAAACCTTTACATCCAAAATATGTACCAGCCTTTCGTTATGCAAGAGACATAATCGGATGTTTAAATAATTGGGTTGAGGGCTGGATTGACTGGAATATGGTCCTCGATCGACAAGGTGGTCCTAATTTGGCAAAGAATTGGTGTGTTGCTCCAGTCATTGTAGATATAGAGAAAGATGAGGTGTATTTTACACCATTGTATTACATCATGGCTCATTTCGGCAAGTATGCTCGACCAGGGGCTAAACGCATAGATTTTCAATGTTCGGACAACTCATTGATGACAACGGCAGTTTTAAACCAGGACGGCACAGTAGTATTATTCGTTTTGAATATGGATAATGAAACAAAACAGTTCGTCTTAAAAAAGGGGAACGAAACAACACAGGTGAGCATAGGAGGCAGTGCCCTTCAATCAATAATTTTATAAGAAAATCCCAGGTTTTAAAGTATGAGTGAAAGAGAGTTTTTTGCAGGTGACACACCAATTTTGGAACAAAACAAGAATGTTTCTGGTGGGTATGTGGAAGTAGAGGGAGAGGTGTTTTATCGTATTGAGAATGCAGATGCAATGCGTCCGTTTTTCATGACGGTCGTGAGCAGTTCAGATCATTGGTTATTCATTTCAAGTAACGGTGCATTGTCTGCAGGGCGTAAAAACCCTGATTGTGCGTTGTTTCCATATTACACTGATGATAAGATCACTGACTCGGCTGAACTTACGGGCAACAAAACTATTGTTCGAGTTGCCGAAGCCGGGAAAACTTATTTGTGGGAGCCTCATTCTGACCGTTTTGCTGGGGCTTATTCTATCCAACGAAACATCTATAAGAATGCCATTGGCAATAAAATATTGTTTGAGGAAATCAATTCAGACTTGAACCTCACTCATCAATATAGGTGGACGTTTTCAGATGCCTATGGATTCGTAAAAAGATCAAAGCTGATCAATCATTCTGATGAATCTCGAAGCATAGAATTGGTAGACGGGTTTCAGAATTTACTGCCATTTGGAGTAGATAGTGGACTGCAAAACTCGCGCAGCACGTTGGTTGATGCCTACAAAAAGAATGAGCTTGATAAAGACACGAAAATGGGTGTGTTTACCCTAAGTGCGATGATTATTGATAGAGCTGAGCCCAGTGAAGCATTGAAGGCTACAGTGGCCTGGAGTGTTGGGTTAGATAACTTTAGAGTGTTGCTTTCATCATTGCAGTTAGATCAGTTTAGAAGAGGTCATGACATCAAGGAAGAAACGGAAGTTAAAGCTGAACGCGGCTCATATTTTGTGCATTCTGAGTTCCAAATGTCTGCTAAAGCAGGATTAGAATGGTACGTGGTCGCAGATATTAATCAATCGATAACTGACCTAGTGCAATTGAAGCAGGACTTGAAGTTTAAGGACAGCCTAGTTCAAAAAATAATCTCTAACATTACTGAAGGCACGCACGCCCTAAGAAGAAAAGTTGGAGCTGCAGATGGAATTCAGGTTTCGAATGACAAACTATCCGCTGGGCGTCATTTTTCTAATGTGCTTTTCAATATCATGCGTGGAGGGACGTTTGATGATCAATACTTTATTGATATTCCCGACCTGAAGAAGTATGTTAAAAACATGAATAGGCAGGCCTATGATAAGAATAAGAACTTCTTAGATGCGCTACCTAAATCGTTGACATATAACGAACTAATAAGTCGTGCATCGCAAGAAGGTGATGAAGACTTGGAACGAATTTGCCTTGAGTATTTGCCGTTGTCATTTAGCCGAAGACATGGCGACCCTAGTCGTCCATGGAACTATTTTTCGATTGATACAGAAGATGAGAAGGGAAGGAAGATCAGGAATTACGAGGGTAACTGGCGTGATATTTTTCAGAATTGGGAGGCGTTAGCCTACTCTTATCCAGACTTTATCGAGGGAATGATAACAAAGTTCGTTAACGCTTCAACCATTGATGGTTATAACCCTTACCGTATTACACGTTCTGGAATAGATTGGGAAATCAATGAGCCAGATGATCCATGGTCATACATTGGATACTGGGGCGATCATCAGATTATTTACTTGCAGAAATTGATGGAAGTATCCGCAAAATTTCATCCAGAAAAGTTGAAAGAACTGCTTCAAAAGCCAGTCAACGTATATGCTAATGTTCCATATAGAATAAAAGGTTACGATGCAATTTTGAGTAATCCTCGTGACACAGTTGATTATGATCACAGACTTGCTGATACTATTGCTGGACGAGTTCAAAACACAGGTGCTGACGGTAAGATGGTTTGGAATCAACAAGGTCAGTTGATTCGTGCAAACCTTACAGAAAAGATATTAGTTACGGTGCTAACCAAGTTGTACAATTTCATTCCTGATGCAGGTATTTGGCTGAATACCCAAAGACCGGAATGGAATGATGCGAATAATGCTCTTGTGGGCAATGGCACATCTATGGTGACGCTTTATTACTTGAGAAGGTTCTTGAAATTCGGTGTCAAGGAGTTTGAGTCTATGGGAGAGACAGAAATAGAAATAAACAAACCGGTTAAAGACTTGCTTGATGCCTTGTACAGAGCCATGCATGTGCGCAAGCATTTAATTGGTGAGGAAATTTCTGATCAGGAGCGCAGAAAAATAATGGACCGATTTGGCATTGCAGGCGAGCACTACCGAACGACTGCTTATTCTGTCTTATTCAATGAAAAGCGAATGCTTAAAGCCTCTGAAATTGTAACCTTTTTTGATTTGACGCTTAAGTTTATTGAGCAAACTATTCTGACCAATAAACGAGAAGATGGGCTTTACCATTCTTACAATTTGATTCATATTACAGACCGTGAAGCAAAAGTTGATCGATTGTACGAAATGCTTGAAGGTCAGGTAGCGGTATTGAGTTCTGGATTCTTATCAGCTGGGGATGCGTTGAAGGTGATTGATGCTTTAAAAATGAGTAAGATGTTTAGATCTGATCAGTATAGTTATATGCTATATCCAGACAGAGAGTTACCGTCGTTTTTTGAAAAGAACAATATTCCGTCTTCATTTATTGAGAAGTCTCCTCTTGCACTGCAATTGATGGACAATAAAGATTCAAGCATATTCACAAAGGATATTGATGGTAATTATCATTTTAATGGAAGCTTCCATAACGCCACTGATCTAAATGCCAAGTTGGTCCAACTGTCTCAAAAAGGATATTCAACCTTGGTTGCTCGCGAACATGAAGCTTATTTAGAGATGTTCGAAAAGATGTTTAACCATAAAGCGTTCACGGGCCGATCTGGAACATTTTTCGGTTATGAGGGCTTAGGTAGTATATACTGGCACATGGTTTCAAAGCTTTTATTGGCTACTCAAGAAAACTTGTATAAAGGATTACATACAGACTCTGACGATGTTGTAATGGGAAGACTGACAGAGCATTACTACGAGATAAGAGCAGGAATTGGAGTTAATAAATCACCAGATTTATATGGTGCCTTTCCAACAGATGCTTATTCACATACACCAGGAAACGCTGGAGCTCAGCAACCTGGCATGACGGGTCAAGTGAAGGAAGATATCATTAGTAGATGGGCCGAATTGGGTGTGGTGGTTTCAGAAGCCAAGATATCATTTGCTCCTTTTTTCCTCAGAGACGAGGAGTTTTTAGAGGCTGATGATGAAATGGTTTATTATGATGTGAAAGGTCAAGAACAGAAGTTGGCGTTGAAGTCAGGAACATTCGCTTTTACCTATTGTCAATTGCCCATTGTCTACAGAAAATCGAATAAAGCTACTATCAATGTAGTTTATAATGATGGCAATACTCAGAAAATTGATGGCAATCAGTTGGGACTAGAATTATCCAGCGAAATCTTTTCGCGCGGAGGTAAAATTTCGAGATTAGAAGTGGATATAATCCAAGCTTGATTCTGTTAAATTTTTGGCTTGTGTTCAAACCATTCAAAATGGCGATGCATAATATCATCTTTATGCGAGGTGATGTAGTCTAAGAATGCTCTTGCTGGGGGTGAGAATTTTTTGCTTTTCAACCAGATCAGATTCCAGCTTGATTCGATGGGCATTCCTTTAATCGGAATAATTGATAATTCGCCTTGCACAAGTTCATTCTTTAAGCCAATTAAAGGGACTATGGAATATCCGAGCCCAGCAATTACAGCTTGTTTAACAGCTTCGTTTGATGTAAGCTCAAGCATTTTTCTTGGCTTAATATTGTGACGCTCTAAAAATCGCTCCATCGTTTGACGGGTTCCTGATCCACTTTCTCTGTAAATTAAAGGTAAGTCTGCAATAAAGCTAGGGTCTTGGCTCTTTTTTGGGTGCTTAAGCTGCTTACTACCAATCAGGTAAAGTTGGTTACTCATCAATTGAATGTTATCAATGGCTATAGCCTCAGGTAATATTGAAACTAAAGAAAAGTCAACTTTATTGAGATTTAAGGATTCTATAACAGACGATTTATTGGTTACATCCATTACGAGCTCGACTCCAGGATTTTCGTTGAGAAAGTCGCTTAAGAAAAAAGGCATAATGTATTTGGCAGTTGATACAATAGATAAGGTCATCTTTCCTGTTAAATGCCCTTTGTATGCCATCGTTGTTTCCTCGATTTTCTTGGTTTCATTCAAGATATTTATGCAGGCTGCGTAAATCTCTTCTCCAAATGCGGTAACATAGAGCTGGCGACCAATAACCTCAGTCAGTGATATGTCAAATTGATCTTGGAAGTTTTTCAATTGGATAGAGGCCGCTGGTTGAGTCATGTGAAGCGCCTCTGCTGCCTTGGTGATGCTCTTGTACTCGCAAATTTTCGTGAAAACCTCTAGTTGGCGGAGTGTATAGTTCATAATACAAAATTATGAATTGTATTTAAAATATATATATTGATTTATGTTTAAATCGCCTCAGCTTTGTGCCAAATAAAATCGATATGAAAAATCAAAATCCAGACTTAGACCTTCAGTTGATTAATAGCACGTTTGACGCAAAAGATGCATTTGAAATTTTGATCGACTTGTTAGATCATAAGATCAATTTTCATAAGTGCAAACAGCTCAGTAACGAGCTTAGATTAATCGAAGGAGAGCAAGCTGAGGCCCGAATAGCAGCTTTAAAGGAGGAGAAGAAAAAACTCATTTCGTTTTATAAGCAAATGGATCAATCTCAAAAAGTACATGTAAACAGTTTGGTGCAACTGGAAGTAATGCAGCCCAGTTCGGAGACTGAAAACGCATGAATTTAGATTTGCTGTTTGACAATTTGTCAAACCCAGCTTTGTTGTTTTTTGCCTTGGGCATTTTTGCTGTTCAGCTGAAAAGTGACTTAGCAATTCCCGAAAACTCTTCGAAATTTATATCGTTATACCTCTTGTTTTCGATTGGGTTTAATGGTGGGCAAGAATTATCGCACAGTGTCTTTAGCACTGAAATAATTAGTGTAATCGGCTTTAGTATCCTTTTAGCAGCGCTTGTTCCAGTGTATGTTTTCTTCGTTATGAAGAAAAGGCTAGGTGTAGAGAACTCAGGAGCAGTGGCTGCAGCATACGGTTCAGTGAGTGCTGTAACATTTGTAACTGCCATTTCATATTTGGAGGCGCATGCCACCCACTTTGATGGATATATGGTAGCTATTTTAGCATTTATGGAGGCTCCCGCGATTATAATCGGTGTGTTGTTGGTTCGGTATTTCAGTCAATCAAATCAAGACCATATTAGCTTGGGGGCGCTGGTGAAGCATGCTCTAACCAACGGAAGCGTTTTACTAATACTTGGTAGTTTGGTCATCGGTTTTGTGGCGAATGATGAACAAGCCAATGGGATAAAACCCTTTACAACTGATTTGTTCAAGGGGTTTTTAGCAATATTTCTCTTAGATATGGGAATAACAAGCGGCAAGCGCCTGAAGGAGTTCTTTGAACACGGTTGGTTCACGTTGATTTCAGCAATAGCTTTTGCATTAATCAATGGGGTCATTGTGTCATTTGCTAGTGGGCTTGTTGCGCAAGATCCTGGAAATAGATTTTTACTGGCTGTGTTGGCGGCTAGCGCATCGTATATCGCTGTACCAGCAGCTATGAAAATTGCTGTGCCTAAGGCAAATCCTGGTATTTATCTGCCTATGGCATTGGCTATTACATTTCCAGTGAATATTACCTTGGGATTACCGATTTACTATTATTTGGTGCATCTATAAAATATAAAGGTTAGTGGTTAAGGTGGTTAAGTTTCAGGCTCAAGTTTTCTTGAGCCTGTTTTTTGAGTTTGGGTGGTGTTAGCTGAATTAGTTTTTCCGATTTAAACACCGTGAATGAATAGTTCTTGAGCATTTCTACGTTATCATGCCTTAACTCTAGACTGACTTGCTACTTTTGCCGCTTCAACTTGACGTTTACGCATGAAAATTTCATATAACTGGCTGTCTCAATACCTTCAATTAGAAGAATCTCCTGAAGAAATCAGCGCTTTGCTCACGAGCATAGGCCTGGAGGTGGAAGGATTAGAGAAATTTAAATCTTTAAAAGGTGGCCTGAAAGGCTTGGTGGTTGGTGAAGTAAAAGAAAAGTGGGAACATCCAAATGCAGATAAATTGAGCTGCACAAAAGTGGATGTTGGCAATGAAGAATTATTATCAATCGTTTGTGGTGCGCCAAACGTGGCAGCTGGTCAAAAAGTGATTGTAGCCACTGTTGGAACTATGCTTCCAACGCCAGATGGAGGAGAGTTTGAGATTAAAAAAGCAAAGATTAGAGGAGAAGTAAGCGAAGGAATGATTTGCGCTGAAGACGAAATTGGAGTGGGTGAAAGTCATGATGGAATTATGGTATTGCCCGCTAAAACAGCGATAGGAACCTTGGCCTCAAAGCTATTTAAAGTGGAACTAGACCACGTTTTTCAGATTGGGTTAACTCCAAATCGTGCGGATGCAGCTTCACATTTCGGAGTCGCCAGAGATTTAAAAGCAGCTTTAGCACACCGAAAGGGAAAGCAGGTTGAGTTAGTGAAACCATCGGTTGAGAGTTTTAAATCAACAAATAACGAGCTGTCAATTCCGGTTGAAGTTGAAAATAAAGACGCATGTCCTCGCTATGTAAGTCTAACAATTTCAAATGTTACTGTTCAACCTTCACCTTCTTGGTTACAAAATAGGTTGAGGGCTATTGGAGTAAGGCCAATCAACAATGTGGTGGATGTTACGAATTATATCAATCATGCATTTGGTCAGCCATTGCATGCTTTCGATGCTGATAAAATTGATGGTAAGAAGGTGATTGTAAAAACGCTTCCAGCCAAAACGAAGTTCACCACGCTTGATGATGTAGAACGTGAATTGCATCAAGATGATTTGATGATTTGCAATGATCGCGAACCCATCTGCATTGCTGGGGTGTTCGGTGGAGCGAAGTCTGGTGTTACCGAAAAGACGAATAACATCTTCCTCGAGAGTGCTTACTTCAATCCAGTTTCCATCAGAAAGTCAGCCAAACGCCATGCGTTAAGCACGGATGCTTCATTCAGATTTGAACGAGGAATTGACCCTAATATTACTGCCTATGCCGCCAAGCTTGCGGCTATCATGATTGTTGAGTTGGGAGAAGGGACCATTAGTAGCCAACTTGCTGATACGCACCCTGAGACGTTTGCTGATTTCAATTTTACTTTCAGGCCGAACCAAGCCAATAGCTTGATTGGTACTGAAATTCCATTTGAGATTATGGAGAGTATTCTGACCAACCTTGAAATGGAGGTCTCTGAGAAAGAGGGTGACGTTTGGCATCTTAATGTACCACCGTTTAAAGTTGATGTTACGCGAGAAGCAGACGTAATTGAGGAGATATTGAGGGTCTATGGCTATGATGAAGTACCTGTTTCTTCTAAAGTGCTTTCTACCATTAAAGACTTAAAGCCAACGGAAACAGCGATGGCCCAAGAAGCCATTACAAAGCAATTGGTAAGCAACGGGTATTTAGAGTGTATGACAAACTCAATGACCGATGGAAAATATTCGGCATATTCTGAAGAATGGGATGAGTCTGAGATCGTATTGATCAATAATCCTTTGAGCTCTGAATTGGGAATTATGCGTCCGGCAATGGTTTTTTCAGGATTGGAAAACGCAGCTTACAACCTCAATCGTCAGCAATCAAATTTGAAATTATTTGAATTTGGTAACGTTTATCGAGTAAAAGGAGAAGCGTTTAAAGAAGAAACACGATTGAGTATTACTGTCAGTGGGCAGGCAATAAGTGATAAATGGCGTGTTGCAAATGTTAATGCCGATTGGTATGAATTGAAAGCTGCCTTCGAACAAATTCTAATGCGTCTTGGAGTTGATAGCTCAAAACTGAAAAGTGCAGAAACAGAAACCGATTGGTTTGAGTATGGCTTAGACTGGAAAAAGGGGGAGAAGGTGATTGCATCCGGAGGGGCTGTATCGAACGCTATCAAAAGGAAATTTGACATAAAAAAAGAAGTTTTCTATTTGGAGATTAGATGGGCCGAGTTGGTGAAAATGCGTCAACGTGATATCAATATTGGTCAATTGCCGAAATATCCTGAAGTGCGAAGAGATTTGGCTTTATTGGTAGATCAAGCTATTGAATATTCGAAGTTAGAAGAGCTTGCTTTTCAAACGGAGCGAAAACTCTTGAAGTCCGTGACTCTTTTTGATGTATACCAAGGTAAGGGAATGCCTGAGGGAAAGAAAAGTTATGCACTTGCTTTCAACCTGCGCGATGATAATAAAACCCTAACTGACCAAGAAGTGGATAAAACGATGAAGCGTTTGTTTGAGCGGTTTAATCGCGAAGTTGGAGCAGAGTTGAGGTAGACTTACTTTTTACTCCGTTAAATCAATATTGGTAGAGTTTTCATTTGGCGAAATACGCTTTATGCTTTCACCTTTCACTTGAAAAACATCATTTAGACCGTCTCCATCGGGGGTAAATGCATTCGGAACATATACCTGAAATGGATAGCGTACAGTAAGGTAATTGCTTATGCTGACGTTCTTTCCAGAGTCTTGAACTGCCACAACACGGTACGAAAGAGCTTCATTTTCTTGCGTATATCCAGAACTGCTCAAAAGTAAAACGAACACCACACTGAACACAGCACAGATGTTGAATACTTGTTGCAATATGTCGGTTCTTGGTTTCATGGCTTAAGAATGAGCTATTGCCCTCATTTTCAATATCATAAGTATTGATATGGTGCATGAATATTGTGACTGCCGTCAGTTTTGTTTCTGAGAATCGACTACTTCTTTTAAATGACATTCACCTTGATAATTGTAAATATGATTGTATCTTTGCACCGCGGGGTGGAGCAGTTGGTAGCTCGTTGGGCTCATAACCCAAAGGTCGCAGGTTCGAGTCCTGTCCCCGCAACACTTAAGCCCCATAAAAGGGGCTTTTTTTATGTTCAACGTTTGCGTATGATACTCGATGCAATAGAGCATTTTGTCGTGTTGTTTTTCTCCATCTTTGTTTCAAATCGATTAATGTGATATACGAATTCAATGGTTTTAAGCCAGTTGTGCACGAGTCAGCTTTTGTTCACCCTCAAGCTACAGTTACTGGAAACGTATTTATTGGCAAAAATGTCTACATCGGCCCTGGGGCTGCCATTCGAGGCGATTGGGGTAAGATTGTAATAGAAGATGGGTGCAATGTGCAAGAGAATTGCACTATTCATATGTTTCCTGGATTTGAAGTAAGGTTGAAAGAAGGAAGCCACGTTGGACATGGTGCTATTGTTCACGGAGCTTCTTTGGGGAAGAATTGTTTGATTGGTATGAACGCTGTACTAATGGATGAAGTAGAGATTGGTGACGAATGCATCGTTGGTGCTTTAACTTTTGTGCCAGCAAAAACTAAGATCCCTAATCGAAAAGTGGTTGTAGGTAATCCGGCTAAAGTGGCGAAAGATGTTTCGGATCAAATGATCGCATGGAAAACTAAAGGAACTGAATTGTATCAGCAACTTCCGTCAGATTGTTATGCCACGTTGAAAGAATGCGAACCACTCAGAGAAGCAGAAGCCAATCGACCTTCTCAAAAGAATATCTATGACATATGGAAAAATCAATAATTATTCTTACAATTCTTGTACTCGGAATCTTTCATTTTTCTTTCGCACAAGATAATCCACGAGAATTTACCTATGAAGAGGGAGATACCACGTATACCATGAAACAGTATGTGTTTTGTCTTTACACTTCTGGCACTGAAAGGTCTCAAACTGAAGCAGAAGCGGCTGAACTACAAAAGCAGCATTTAGCGCATTTAGCTGACCTTCAAGAAAATCACAATCTTCAAATGGCTGGGCCTTTTGGAGATGACGGAACTATGCGTGGAATATTACTTTTTGATCTCGATTCAAACCAAAAGGCTATCGAACTTATTGAAAAGGATCCAATGGTGATTAATAATAGATTAAAGTTTGAATGCCATCCGATATGGCTTGCGAAAGGAACTGTTCTTAGATAATCTTGGCAGCTGCTTTTAAGGGCATTATATTCGCGTTAGACTTTGATATATATGCGTTCTATCTTGTTTTTTTCCTCGATTGTCCTCCTTTTCGTTTTCAAAGGCAATTTATCGTACGCTCAAGTGCCGGATGTAGGCAATGTATATTTGACAGGTAAGGTGGTCAATGAGAAAAAAAGAGGAATGGAAGCCTCAATTTATATCTTCAAAGACGGGTATAAATTAGAAGAATTTTCAACTTCAAAAATTGGAAAGTTTGAATTCCCAATGCCTCTTCAGGATTCCGTAGCGTTTGTCTTTTTGGCTGACGGATATGTTTCAAAAACTATTTTCTTAGATGCACGTGTTCCGTTGAACAAACAAAAGTCAGATTATAACTTTCCATTTTTTGTGGATTTGTATCCTGTCGGAAGAACACCCACTCCAGTTGATATAAAAAGGTCTGTAGGTAAAATTGTGTTTTCTGGCACTCAGTTCATTTAAGATATTAATTTCACTAAGCGGCAGAATGAACGATTGAAAGAGTATGTGAGGGAAAGAAAGGATATGAAAATTAGAGAAATCGACAAAGAATGATAAAAATACAGAACTATGTTACTGGATCTTGGGTTTCTGGTGATGGTGAGGAGTTGCTGGCTGAAAACGCGATTACAGGAGAGGCTTTTGCGTCCTTGTCAAGTGCGGGGTTAGACTACGAGTCAATTCTTAATTATGGAAGAAATATTGGTGGTGCTGCGCTGCGAAAAATGACTTTTCAGGAGCGAGGAAGAATGCTGAAAGCACTCGCTTTACACTTGATGGAGCGTAAAGAGAAGTTTTATGTTTTGAGTGCAGCTACGGGAGCTACACGCGTTGATAGCTGGATAGATATTGAAGGTGGAATTGGAAACTTATTCGCTTATGCTTCATTACGCAAGCAGTTTCCAGACTTGCCTTACGCTTTTGAAGGAGAAACAGTGCCACTATCAAAAGGAGGTACCTTTATTGGGCATCATATTTTAGTCCCAAAACGAGGCGTGGCGGTCCACATCAATGCATTCAATTTCCCTATTTGGGGAATGTTAGAGAAAATTGCAGTAAACCTTTTGGCTGGAGTTCCAGCCGTGGTCAAGCCATCTGAATTTACAAGTTACTTGACTGAATTGATGGTCAAAGAAATCATTGATTCTAAAATTTTACCAGAAGGTTCGTTGCAATTAGTATCAGGTCTTGGTCGAGGAATAATTGATTACGTTACCAATCAAGACGTAGTGACATTTACAGGATCTGCAGCGACAGGAATGAAGTTAAAATCACTTCCTCACATTGTAGAGAATTCAGTTCCTTTTAACCTTGAGGCGGATTCTTTGAATGCCTCGATGCTAGGCGAAGATGCTGCTCCCGGAACTCCAGAATTTGATTTATTCATTAAAGCCACAAGGGCTGAAATTACGGTAAAGGCAGGTCAAAAATGTACCGCGATTCGCAGAATCATCGTTCCTGAAAAATATATGGAAGATGTGCAAATCGCATTAGGAAATCAGTTGGCAAAAACGACCATTGGTGACCCTTCAGTCGAGGGTGTAAGAATGGGTTCTTTGGCATCGAAAATTCAGGTCGATCGGGTTCGTCATAATGTGGAGTTACTGATGAAGGAACAAGACATCGTGTATGGTGATATGGACAATTTTGAAGTAGTTGGAGCGGATAAAAACAAAGGCGCTTTTTTCAGTCCAATTCTTTTCAGAAACGATAATCCTTTTGAGAAAACAGCTGTTCATGATATTGAAGCTTTTGGTCCGGTAAGCACATTAATGCCTTACACGGATATGGATGAAGCTATTCGTATCGCGGAGATGGGTAAAGGGTCATTAGTGACGTCTATCGTAACGGCAGACGATAATCAAGCCAAAGAGTTCGTTTTGAATACAGCACACCTTCATGGAAGGATTTTGGTGTTGAACGAGCGATGTGCAAAGGAAAGCACTGGTCATGGCTCTCCTATGCCGTTATTGAGTCATGGAGGTCCAGGTCGTGCGGGCGGTGGAGAAGAAATGGGGGGAGTAAGAGGAGTGAAGCATTACATGCAGCGCACGGCCATTCAAGGTCACCCCGAAACGATTACACGAATTACTGAGCAGTTCCAAATTGGAGCAGATATGCCTGAGGCTAATCCGCACGTTTTCCGCCAGCACTTTGAAGAATTAACGGTTGGCGATACTGTTTTCACGCACAAGCATACAGTAACCGAGGCCGATATTATCAATTTTGCTAATGTTAGCGGAGATAATTTCTATGCCCATGTAGATGCCACTTCTTTAGATGGAACCATTTTCGAGCAACGCGTGGCGCACGGCTATTTCTTGCTTTCCAAGGCTGCTGGATTGTTTGTTGATCCAAAGAAAGGCCCAGTATTGCTCAATTATGGAGTAGAGCAAGCGCGTTTTACAAAACCGGTTTATTTCGGCACTACCGTTGGCGTTCGATTCACAGTAAAAGAAAAGATTGACCAAGAGAAGCGCAGTGAAGATGATATTGCAAAAGGAATTGTGAAGTTCTTGGTTGATATGTATGACGATGAAGGCGAGACTGTAGCCATTGCTACTATTTTAACGATGGTAAAGAAAATTGATCAGAGTGATTAGTTCATGCAGAGTGCGCAAAGGTTAATCGCAAAGAATTTCGGAGGTTTGACCATTGGAAATGACTGAAAACGAAATTTCATACCAAATCATTGGTGCTTCCATTGAGCTTCATAAAACTCTTAGCCCTGGACTGCTTGAAAGTGTCTACGAAGAAGCTTTGGCACTTGAGCTTGAAGATAGAGGGTTACGGGTTCAGAATCAATTGGCCGTGCCAATGAAATATAAGTCATTGACATTTGACAAAGGGTTTAGATTAGATATTCTGGTCGAAGATAAAGTCATAATTGAGGTCAAATCTGTTGAACAACTTGCACCAGTTCACTGCGCTCAACTATTAACTTATTTAAGATTAGCGGACAAAAAGCTAGGACTTTTAATCAATTTTAATTCAAAGATTTTAAAGAGTGATATTCACCGAGTTGTCAATGGTTTATAGCTATAGCTTCGTGGCGGGCTTTGCGAGTCATTGCCCTTTGCGAACTTTGCGAGAAACACTTCTATGATAAACTGGAAAAACGACATAAACCCCGAAGCTCCCTATTACGCTAATATCTTCAATTATTTATTGAGTGATGACTTAACCGGCTATCAAGAAATGGACGAAATCACGCTAAATCTCGTTCACAAAATTGATGGTTTCTTAGGCTACGAAAGCCACAAATCTGATGGTCGAGGTTCGTTCATAAGCTATTGGCGAGACAAAGAATCCATTGATGAATGGCGCAAGGATCTCATCCACCAAAAGGCAAAAATGGAGGGCATGAAACGCTGGTATAAAAGTTACCACAGCATGCTAGTGAAGGTGGAGAGTGCACATTTTCATACACTTTAATATTTCACACAAACATTCTTAGGCTCCGTAAAAAACTGGAGTGCTTCAAAACCACCTTCTCGGCCCACGCCCGAGCTTTTTACACCACCAAACTGAGTGCGCAAATCACGAAGCAACCAGCAGTTGATCCACACAATTCCAGTATGCAATTCACGGGCGATGGTATGCGCTCTTTTTAAGTTGCTTGTCCAAACACTGCTAGCCAAGCCATATTTAGTACTGTTGGCCATCATCAGTGCTTCTTCATCTGTATCAAAAGGCATAATGGTAACCACAGGACCAAAAATCTCCTCTTGATTTGTTCTGCAGGTGTGCGATAATCCTTCAATGATGGTTGGTTCTAAGAAATATCCTTCTGAAAATTGTCCGCTAACTTCAGCGCGTTTTCCACCGGTTAAAACTGTTCCTCCTTCTTCTTTGGCGAGCTCTACATAACTCAATACTTTTTCCATATGTGGTTTGCTTACCACAGCACCTAAATTTACATCGGAAGAAGGGTCGCCAACTCTCATAGCTTTTACGCGCTTCACAAATTCAGTTTTGAACTTATCGTAGATGCTGCGTTCCACTAAAATGCGAGATCCGCACAAACAAATTTGACCTTGATTGGCAAAAGATGATCGCACTGTGGTTTTCATCATATCTTCAAAATCGCAGTCTGCGAAAATGATGTTCGGATTTTTACCTCCCAATTCAAGACTTAGCTTTTTGAATTTAGGTGCAGCCGTTCTTGCAATCCATTCGCCAGTGGCTGTGCCGCCTGTAAAACTGATCATCGGAATGTCTTCATGTTCGATAATTGCTGCTCCAGCTTTTGGGCCTAATCCATGCACAATGTTCAAAACACCTTTTGGCATTCCAGCATCAATACAAATTTTAGAAAGTAAGTAGGCCGTGAAAGGGGTTACTTCTGATGGTTTTGCGACAACTGTATTTCCTGCGGCTAAAGCGGGGGCAATTTTCCAACTGAAAAGGTAGAGCGGAAGGTTCCACGGAGAAATGCATCCAGCAACTCCTATGGGCTGACGAAGTGTATAGTTTATGGCCAAGTCGCCCATTGAGTGTGATTCTGAAGCATAATGTAATATGCCAGTAGCGTAAAAATGAAAGTTCGATTGAGCTCTCGGAATATCTACTCTTCGCGCCAACTTCAGAGGCTTTCCGTTGTCTTTACTTTCTGCTTGCGCTAATTCTTCTTGCCGTTCTCCTATCAGTTCGGCTACTCGAAGCAGTATGTCAGAACGTTCTTGAATACTCATCCTGCTCCAGATTGGAAATGCAGTCTTTGCGGCTGCGGTGGCGGCATTTACATCATCAATATTGCTGTCGGGAATAAGGCTGTACGCTTTGCCAGTGGCCGGTTCTATATTATCAAAGTATTCACCTTTGTTTGGCTCAACAAGTTCTCCGTTGATGTAATTAAGAAGCTTCTCCATAGTTCAATGTCTTGCCTCAAATGTAGTTTGTTGAGCAATAAAAAAAGCCCTGAACAATGAGAACAGGGCTTTAACCTAACTAAACAGAGAAATAGAGATTTATAAATGAGTATGTTTTGAAGTTTTAGTGTGGCTGAGACTCTAAGATTTTAGTTTCGATCTCGTCAGTAATCTTTTCAACCTTAATTTCTATATCTTGACCTAGGTCTTCCCAATCTACAGATTCTAGTTCCTTTTCGAGTACTTCCAGACTTATTTCAACGTTTTTTTCTATGTCATTAAGAGACTTCTCAGGTGAATAGATACTTCTTTTTCAATTTTTTCCTCCATTTCATTGAGATACTCCTCGGCTTCTTCACCTTCAAGCACAGTTGTGGTTTTCTTGCCATTTATATCTTCTTCGATGGTGATTTTAATGTTTTTCTCTTCTTGATCAGAAGAAGACTGTGCGCATGAAATGGATACAAGTCCAATAAATAATGCGGCAAATAATAATGGCTTTTTCATAGGTTAAATTTAGAAATTCAAACATAGACCGACCTTCTGAAGTCCTTTGTTAATGGGCGGTTAAGCAATGTTAAGTACTGTTAAACAAGCGCTTGGACATCGTTGCCATTTTACATTTGTCTTAGTTCAATGAATCATCAACAGCTTAGAAATATTGTAATTGTCATTGCCTTAGCCCTGTCTGGGCTTATCGGAATTCAGATTTATTGGATTACCAATGCCATTGATTTAGAACGAGATAGAATTTCAAGAGGTGCTTCTGAAGCACTGAATGATGTGATTGATTTGGTTGAGCGCCATGAAATGCTCACGAAGATTAAATCGCATCAAGAGGCCAAATACCTGTTCATTGAAGAAGAGAATAGTGATGAAACGGCATTCCCGCCAGATGACTCATTGGTGCAATATGTCATGAGCCGAAACATCGAACGCGTAGGTGATAAAGTGACAGTTAAGGTAGAAGAAGAAAATGGCGATCAGAAAGCCCAAAAAACCATCACTTATTCCGTCAACGACCTTCCGTTTGCAAAGAACTTTGAAGATGAATTGAGTCTGAGAATGATCACGGCTGACTCTATTGACTTAGAGTTACAGCATGCTACCGACCCGCTCAATGAAGATGTTCAAAGCCTTCGAGAAAGAGTGAATACCAAGAAGGCATTTTTGGGCGACATCGTGAAAAGTTTGATTGAAGTGGATGTAAACCAGCCGATTGATGAAAGAATTGATCCACTGATTGTAGACTCATTGCTGAAGATAGCATTGAAGCGGCATGGCCTCACATTGCATTATGAAATGGGTGTGTTTGATCAATCTGGTGAAATGGTTTTTGGTGCTGACGAGCATGAGAATAAACTAAGAGAGTCTACCTCATCAGCGAGATTATTTCCCAATGATGTGATTCAAATTCCATACTTTTTAAAACTGTATTTCCCAAATGAAAGCGGTTACATTCTCAATAGTTTATGGGCCCTGCTTGCAGTTTCTCTTGTTTTGGTTATTGCGCTCATTTGGACGTCTTATAACTCTATTCGAACCATTTTTCTTCAAAAGCAGAATAGTGAAATTAAAAATGACTTTATTAATAATATGACCCACGAGTTGAAAACTCCAATTTCAACCATTAGTCTTGCTTGTGAGGCATTGAATGACCCTGAGCTTGCCAAGATCGAGACCATAAAGAATCGTTATTTGAATATTATAAATACTGAAAATAAGCGTCTAGGTTTGCTCGTAGAAGAAGTGCTCCAAAGTGCGGTTTTAGATAAAGGCGATTTCAAGTTAAAGAGAGAAGAAGGAAATTTACACGCCTTGTTGAAGGAGGTGATTGAGAAGTATCAAATCCAGTTAAAGGAGCGTGGCGGAGAGGTGGAATTGAATTTGGATGCTGACAATTTTACGTTCGAGTTTGACAGAAACCATCTCACCAACGTGATCTACAATTTGTTAGATAATGCGGTGAAATACTCCAAAAATGATCCACGAATTACTATTTCAACCAAACAGAATGGAGAGAGTATATTGCTTTCCGTCAAAGATGAGGGAATTGGAATATCTGCCGATAATCTGAAAAAAATCTTTGATCGACTCTACCGAGTTCCAACTGGAAACGTTCACAATGTCAAAGGCTTTGGTCTTGGTTTGAGTTATGTGAAAATTATTACTGAACGACACGGAGGAACTGTTTCTGTGGAGAGTCAGATAGAAAAAGGAAGTACTTTCTACATCGAATTACCACTAATATCAACCGATTATGGAAAATGAAACAACGCCAGCAGAAAAAACAAGAATCTTAGTAGCGGAAGATGACCCAAACTTGGGGGTTATCCTTACCGAATACCTTGAGGCCAAGGGTTATGAAGCCACATTAGCAAAGAATGGCGTAGAGGGATGGAAGAAATTTGCAAATGGTGATTATGATTGCTGTGTGTTGGATGTGATGATGCCTGAAAAGGATGGGTTTACTCTTGGAAAGGAAATTCGCACTGCAAACGAGAGCATTCCCATCATCTTTTTGACGGCCAAGTCGATGAAGGAAGATACGCTTCAAGGTTTTAAAAGTGGAGGTGATGATTACATCACAAAACCATTTTCTATGGAAGAATTGCTTATGCGATTAAAGGCGATATTAAGAAGAACGAAAGGGGAAGAGAAAATAGAGGAAAAGACAGTCTTTGAATTCGGTAAATTCTTGTTCGACTTCAAAAATCAAGTATTGGTGATTGATGGAAAAGAACAACACTTGACTTCAAAAGAAAATGCACTGCTCAAAATGTTAGGTCAGCATGCCAATCAGTTATTGGATCGCTCTCAAGCCCTGCTGGCTATTTGGGGTGATGATAGTTACTTCAACTCAAGAAGTATGGATGTTTACATTGCTAAGCTTCGTAAATACCTGAAAGAAGACGAAAGGGTGAAAATCATAAATGAGCACGGTAAAGGCTTTCGACTGATTCTGCCTTAATCGGTTAAAAATCTATTTTATGAAAAAGGGCGGCCAAAAGGCTGCCTTTCCTATTTTTATCATCTAATAATGAAATCATGAGCATCAAAAAGCCTTTCAACTTGCATAAATGGATTGAAGAAAATCGCGATCTATTGAAGCCACCGGTAGGAAATAAAAACTTGTATCCAGAAGGGACTGATTACATTGTCATGATTGTTGGTGGGCCAAATGCTAGGAAAGATTATCATTACAATGACACAGAAGAGCTTTTCTATCAGCTAGAGGGCAATATCAATGTTCGCATTCAAGAAGATGGAAAGCCTGTTGATGTGCCTCTTGGACCAGGCGATATGTTCTTGTTGCCTCCAAATGTTCCTCACAGCCCAGGTCGCTCAGAAGGCTCTGTAGGATTGGTCGTAGAAAGGGTAAGAGAATCATCACACCGAGATGGTTTGATGTGGTTTTGCGATAATTGCAACAATAAACTGCACGAGACTTATTTTCATTTGACGAACATCGAACAAGACTTTTTGCCGAGGTTTAAGGAGTTTTACGGAAGTGAAGAAATGCGTACTTGTAATAAGTGCGGCACCGTTATGGAAACTGACCCTAAGTTTACCTAATTAAATTTACCGTTCCCACTTCGTATAACTCTTCAATTGGATAAACAGAATACTCTATTCTATAAGTATATGTTCCTATTGGTGAGTCCGCTCCATCATTGAATTTCTGGCCGTTCCAGCCTGTAAGAATATCATTGCTGCGATAGACTTCTTCACCCCAGCGGTTTAATATGATGATTCTGTATTCATCAATATGATGGCCTTGAACCAAGAATTGGTCGTTTATTCCATCTCCATCAGGACTGAATGCATTCGGAGCAAATATTAAACTGATAGGAGAAACTTCAATAGAGTCACTTTGGTTGCATCCATTAGTGTCAACAGCAGTCACTTTATATACTGTGGTTACACGTGGATAAACACGGATAGAGTCACAATTCACGCAGGGCAGATAGCCTTCAGATGACCAGTAGTTTTCAGTCTTGGATTCAGCTACGAGCAAGACGTTTTCAAGTCCGGTAATCGTGTCTTCTTTAGAAGTTATATTCAACTCAGGCACAGTAAAAACTTCCACATAAATACTATCAGATTTTGAGCAGTTTTCTAGGTTACTACCTTCAATTTTGTACCATCCACTTTCTTCAGGTGTTATACTTGGGTTAGCTGAGTAACTGGGCACTTCAAGTGCTGGTCCAGACCATTTATAAGTGTAAGACCCACTGGCTGAAAGATTAACAGTATCACCTAGGCAAACCGCTGTATCTGCTGAGATTATGAGGTTAATTGGGTTGATTATAATTTGAACAGAATCGGAGGCTATACCACAGGAATTTTGAACAACCACGACATAAGTAGTCGATTCTTCAGGATAGGCAGGAGTTGAGTCTAAGAAAGGATCAAGTACGTTGTCTTTTGGAAACCACTCGTAATTTGGAGCACCTGAAGCAGTGAGTAAAATTCGATCGCCTGAACACACTGACGTGTCTCCCGAAGCTTGAACTTGTGGAATAAATCCATCCACAAAAACAGTGACATCATATTCTTTTTCGCATCCAAATGAATCGATGATCGAAAGCGTGTAATCGATTGTGCTATCTGGTGATACAGTTGGGTTAGGAATATTGTTTGAGTTCAAATAAAAGGAAGGACTCCAACTATAACTTACACCTCCACTGGCCCACAACTCTCCTGAGAGTCCTTGGCAAATGGAAGTATCTTTTATCGCATCGGTATTATCCGGAAAAACTCGTAGGGTAACCCACGCAGTGTCCACTCCACAGCTGTCTTCAACGGAAACTACGTAAGTTTTTAGTTCTGTGACAGTTGCAATTGGGTCGGCAATGTTGGGGTCGCTTAATCCAGTTGATGGTGACCAGGAATAGGTGTCTCCACCGGAAGCGTTAAGTTGAATTTGATCGCCTGCACACACTCTAGGGTAAGTTGGTACAATTGCAATCGGGCCAGGGTTCACGGTGACTTGAATGGAGTCTGTATCTGAGAACACACAGCTTACGGAGTCCATAATCACGAGCACGACATCGTAAGTGCCGGTATTAGAAAATGCATGTTTCGGTTCAAATTCATCACTTACAGTTCCATCTCCAAAATCCCACATGTATAAAGAGCCTCCAAAACTGTCATTGATAAATTGTAAAGAATCGTCAACACATACTTCTGCCGGGCCGTCAATATCGACTTCAGCAATCAGCGTTACCAAGTCGTATTTGAGGGCGGCTAAGTTGCAAGATGCGGCTGCCGGTTTAGCTGTAGCGTATGCTCCTGCGGTTGTAGGGAAAGAACTCGCTTGACCGCAACTCGCGCAAGCCGATTGATAGATGATTCCCTTTTTATCAAAGCGGCTTGTTCCCCCATCGGTATGTTCTCCTCCTGCATTTCCGGTGTTTCCACCGAAAAAGCTAGCAAATAACAGACTTGCCGCGCTGTCTTCAAAAACAATGAAATAGAAGTCATGGCCATCGGTAGTTGGTTTATATGCATTTGGTGTTGTAGGCAGTCCTGTCGTGGTTGTGCCTCCAGCTGATGTTGGCGCTGCAACTCCAAATAAGGACCCTCCCCAACCCGAAACGAAAATATTGTTGCATTCATTTACGAGAAATGCAGTCAGTGAAAGGTTGATGTTTCCATTTCCAGAGCCCCATTGAGTCGAGAAAATGGTGGTTTGAAGGTTGTTTGTGAGCTTGTGTAAAAACTGTCCACTATTAGGCACTGAATAAACAGAAGCAGGTGTAATGGGGTAACTTCCTAAGGTTTGACCCACCACATAAACGTAGCCTGCTAAATCAAGTTGAACGAAAAAGCTTTGGTCATAATCGTTGGTTCCAATGAATGTTGATGAAAGCAGCGTTTGGCCATTGTTACTGATTTTAGCCAACCATCCGTCTGTTATTCCACCTTGATAGCTTGTGTGGATTACTCCAGCTGTAGTTGGGAAGTTTGTGCTTATAGTTCCTCCAGTGCAAAACACATTAAAGCTTGGGTCGAATTGAGCTGAGTAAGCTCCGTCTGCTTCGCTTCCTCCAATGAAGCTAGACCAAAGCAATGCGCTTAAGTTCGAGTTGAATTTAAAAATCACGCCATCTGTAATTCCTCCACCATAGGTGCTTTGAAAGCCATTTACGATAGGAAAGTCAGTTGAACCGGTGCTTGTCGCCACATAACAATTGTCATTTTGGTCAACGATGATTTCTCCGCGAAACTCATCTGTATAAGCTTTTTGTAGCGTGTCGCTTAAATTTATACCGTCATTCCCGGCTCCTCCAATATAAGTAGAACCTAGGATTGCCGTTCCCAGGTCATTGAACTTTGTAATGACTATATCAGACCCTCCTGTATATTCTATTTGACTAGAGTTGCTATTAGGTCCGAAGGTTCCGATTGTGCTTCCGCCATTGAATGTGCCATCAAAAGCACCCCCTGAAGTTGGGAAGTTGGTGCTCGAGGTTGTTCCTAATACATACAGTTCATTATTGTCATTTACAACGAGGCTATGCGGGATTTCATTTCCGTTTCCTCCTAAATAGGTTGAATAAACCAATGTATTGCCCGATTCATTGAACTTTGAAATCGTCATATCCGTTTGAAACGTTCCTGTTCCTCCAGCAAAAGTTGTTTGATATGCACCTACAGTCGTTGGGTATCCTAAACCAGCCCCACCACCAGCTAAAATATACCCCCCGGCATACATGTTTCCTAAAGAATCATAGGTTGCCGTAGATCCCCAATTATTAATGGTTGAGCCAGTGTATGTGCTAAAAATGAGTGTAGGATCAATAGTAATTTGCTCGTAATTGTTTTGCTCAACACTAAAAGAAATTGTTGGAACCCCCTCTGTTTTCTTTAGACTGTAGCTGCTATTTATAAACCTCTTATTGTCGCCTTCGCCAATCCAAGACACAGGCTTTTGATCAATAATTTGCTCAACAGAGGTTTCAATTAAAAGATTGCCAAAACCCAATTTAAGATCATCCACGCCCTCATATTCCATTTGGATTAAGGAAGGGTCTGCTCCTGGTTTTAAGATGAAATCATACTTGAAGTTTTGATTCATCGAGTAATACCTTACGTCAATTCCTGGGTAGATGTCTCGAAAGATCACTTCTGCATACTGCTTCACATTACTAGCCCAAGAAGACTCATCATCACCCAAATAGTAGTTGACATAGTCTGGCCATTGGTTTTTCACTTCAACAGAAGAAGGTGTTTGGCTGTTTTTCAAATGGATTTTAAAAACATGACTGTGAATGGTGTCAGGCATTTCCACATCCTCTCCATGTTTAAACTTTGAGAAAGCCTCTAGTTCTGAAAGCCTTGTTATATCGAAAGTTAGGGTCTGTCCTTCTAAAAACACAGAACCGCCAGCCACATACGCTCTGAACTGCACATGATCAGGAAGCTGCCCTTTGTTCTCTTCAAATTTTAATTCACCAAATTGAGACTCACCCTCATGAGCCAACAAGCTTGCTGAGAACGCAACAAAAATTAATATGGAAAAGAGAAATGCCTTCAAACTATTTAAACCTCCTAAGGTAGCATTTGGTTTACAAATACTAACAATCAGACGCAGCGTCATGGCTATTAGTTGCTGTTATTCATAAGTTAATTTGATGTTCTTAAAGCAATAAAATCTTGATACCTTTGCCTCCTCTAAACTCAATGAGCGATCAAATTAAGCACGAGTGCGGTATAGCACTCATCCGACTCCTCAAGCCACTCGATTTTTACCGTGAAAAATACGGCACGTCATTTTACGGCCTCAACAAGATGTACCTCCTCATGGAGAAACAACATAATAGAGGGCAAGATGGTGCAGGACTGGCTAATATTAAGTTTGATGTAAAGCCTGGAAATAGATATATTTCTCGTCATCGATCCAATAGCAATAAACCCATTCAAGATATTTTTGACCATGTTTATGGTGGAATAAAACAACGGGTAAAAGAACGTGCAGCGGGCGATGAATCGATGCTTGACAATCCAGAATGGTTAAAATCGAATGCACCATTCACAGGCGAAGTTTTCTTGGGCCATTTGAGATATGGAACGTATGGTCAGAACAGTATTGAGGCCTGTCACCCATTTTTACGCCAAAATAATTGGATGACGCGCAACCTCGTGCTTGCGGGGAATTTCAATATGACCAATGTCGATGAGCAATTTGATTTGTTGCTCTCTTTAGGACAGCATCCAAAGAAAAAGGCGGATACCGTTACTGTTTTAGAGAAAATCGGACACTTTCTTGATGAAGAGAATGAAACGCTCTTTGCCAAGTACAAGAGGTTGGGTTATGAAAACATGGAGATTACGTCCATGATTTCGAAGAACATGGATATCAGAAATATCCTAGTTCGTGCCGCGGAAGACTTTGATGGTGGATATGCAATGGCGGGTATGATTGGAAATGGAGACGCCTTCGTCCTGCGAGATCCAAATGGAATTCGCCCTGCATTTTATTATAAAGATGATGAAGTAGTTGTTGTAGCCAGCGAACGACCGGTTATTCAAACTGCGTTCAATGTTTCGCACGAATTGGTTCATGAAGTTGATCCTGGTCATGCGTTAATTATTAAGAAGAACGGAGAGGTTAGCATGGATATGATTCGACAGCCAGGCGAAAAGAAGTCATGTTCTTTCGAACGCATTTATTTCTCTCGTGGTAGCGATCTAGATATATATCGTGAGCGGATGGAACTTGGAAGAACCTTAGTTCCTCATATCCTTCGAAGTATTGGCTCTGATATGAAGAATACGGTTTTCTCGTTCATACCAAATACAGCAGAGGTTTCTTATTACGGAATGCTGAAGGGCTTAGAAGAGGTTCACAATGATCGAAAACTAGAAGATATTGCTAAGATTGATGCCAGCGATAAAGAAGCTCTTCGAAAAATATTGAGCGAACGCGTTAGGGCAGAGAAGGTAGCCATTAAGGATGCGAAGCTTCGAACGTTTATCACCCAAGACAGCGACAGAAATGACCTAGTAGCCCATGTTTATGATATTACTTATGGCACTGTAATTAAAGGAGAAGACAACCTTGTTATAATCGATGATTCCATTGTTAGAGGAACAACATTGAAACAAAGTATACTTAGGATTTTAGATCGTTTGGGACCTAAAAAAATTGTGGTTGTTTCAAGCGCGCCTCAAATTCGATACCCAGATTGTTATGGAATAGACATGAGCCTACTCCAAGATTTTGTGGCTTTTCAAGCCGCTATAGCTTTATTGAAAGAACACGGTAAAGAGCAAGTGATTAAGGATGTATACGACATGTGCTTGAAGGAGTTAGAATCTTCTAACAGTCATAATCAGCATAACCACGTTCAGAAAATCTACGATCAATTTACGGATGAAGAGATTTCCAATAAGATTGCTGATCTTTTAAGGCCTGCAGATATAAATGCTGAAGTTGAAATTATTTACCAAACATTAGATGGCTTGCACAAAGCCTGTCCTGGTCATACGGGAGATTGGTATTTCAGTGGGAACTATCCAACCACCGGAGGCAATAGGGTTGTGAATCGAGCTTTCGTTAATTACTTTGAGGGTAAGCGCGTCAGAGCGTATTAGCAGAGGGTTTTCTTTATCCCTCGATTGTTTCTCCATTTATTGACAATTTTTTATTTGCAAATCAATCGACATAGGAGTGCTATTTATCGAGTATTAGTTGCTTTTAAGCGGTAATTCAGAATAAAATTCTACTATTTTACCTTTTTTCAAAATATTCAGGCAACTTTTTTTATTCAACTGTTGTCTTATTATCAGATCAGTTCTTTTCCCCCCTTAAACATTGGAATTTAGGTAGACCCACTAACAATCAGTTTAACCTAATAAAATCTAATGTTATGAAAGCTTTAGCACCAGTATTTTTTGTTTTGATCCTAATTTTGGCTTTAGTTTCTGCCGTATCAGCACAAAATAAAATTCACAATCCAGAACTCCCGAAACACCTTGTTTTTCAATGGCGTATTGAAACACAACAAGTTCATGGAACTTGGAATAACGATGACTTTTCTATTGTAAGATCAGAGGATGACTTAGTAGTATACTATGGTCAATACCGAAGTTTAGAAGACGCACTCGCTAGTCTACCAAAGCTTCCAAAGTCAGTGCGTAAATCAGATGTTTCTTTAGTCCCATTTTTTAATCAGCGCAGCAGTTCAGCGCAAGATGCATTTGTTCTGTTGGGCAATCACAATGATCGTGATGTAAATGGAGATATTTATGAGGAAGCGGTTTCATTTTCTGTTTATTTCGAGACGTTCGAAACACCTCAAGGACATCGTTTGGTGAATGAGATTGATGAGGTAATAAGTTTTGAGGTGATGCCAAACTATCATTATGCGTATTCTGCAGGATTATTTGGAAGTTTAGATCAGGCCGAGTCTTATGCGGAAGAGATGCAAGCAAAAGGGTATCCTTTTGCGGAAGTCAATAAATACCTGAATGGACAGAAAGTAGCTATGCTAGATGAATTTCAACTTTATGCTTATGCACAGTGGATCGATTGAATCCCGATTGACTGAGAGACGATAGCCCCGAATTTATTTGGGGCTATTTTTTTTGTAGATAGGTACAGTTGAGCAAGGCTCTCCGAACATCAAAGTCTTTACTACTGGAATCAACTTGGTTGAAAGTTCAAAGTATATTGTTTCCGGAATGGCTTCGTCACTGCATCCCTTTACTATAACCCGCTGATCGACATAATCTTTAGGCTGCAAAGTGTCTATTAGTTTTCGCCACAAAACTAGTTCTAGGTCTTCTTTTTCACCAACTACCACAGTCTCGCAATACTGTGATAGGGATGCGGATAGCAGCATGAATGCCCAAGTAGGAATAATGGCGTCTACACTGGAAAAAATAAACACAGATTTTGATTCAAATGCAGACCAATCATTCGTTTTCACGAACTCCCTGAAATCTTTTTCCTTTAGCGCTATACCTTGCCAAAGCACATCTTTCATGTCAAAGCCAACAATATTCCAATTGGGCTTTAACTCTTCCAGATCTAAAGTGATTAGTCCACTTTTGGCTACTTTATTTTCTATCGTATCCATTTAGATCATGCCTAATTCAACGAGTGCTTCTTCACTCATCATGTCTTTATCCCAAGGCGGCTCCCAAGTAAGCTCAATGGTAGCCGATTTAATTCCTTCAACTCCAGCCACTTTTTGTTCAACTTCTAACGGTAAACTTTCTGCTACTGGACAGCTTGGTGAGGTAAGAGTCATATAAATTGTGGCCTCAAAGTCCTCATTGATTTTGATCTCATAGATCAAGCCTAATTCATAAATATCAACTGGAATTTCAGGATCATAAACGGTTTTCATCGCTTGAATGATTGATTCTTCAAGTTGTTTTTTTAGTGCTGGTTCCATTATCCATTATTTGTTTTAGCCATATGGGCAATGGCATATAACTTCATTTTTTTGATCATAGACGAAAGTCCATTTGCTCGGTTAGGAGATAGATGCACTTTGAGTCCAATTTCATCTATAAAATAGAGTTCGCTTTCGGCAATTTCTTTTGGTGAATGATTAGATAATACCCTTACCATCAACCCTACCAAGCCTTTTGTTATAATAGCGTCACTGTCTGCCGTGAAAACAAGTTTGTCGTCTTGGTCTTCTGCATGCAACCAAACTCTGCTTTGACACCCTTTTACTAGGTTTTCTTCTGATTTGAGTTGCTCACTTATTTGAGGAAGGTCTTTGCCGAATTCAATGATATGTTCATATTTCTCCATCCATTCAGCGAAAAAGCTAAACTCTTCAATGATTTCATCCTGTGTTTGATTGATCGTTTGATTCATTTTACTCTTAAACTGCATTTTGAATTTTTTGTTCTATGGATGTCGTAGAATATCCTTCTACAAACTGCAGCTGCTTTACTTTTCCACCATTCGCAATGACTATATCTGCTCCAACGATTTGATCTATTGAGTAATCTCCGCCTTTTACCAAAATATCTGGCTTCAATGTTTCAATAAGGTTTTTGGGCGTTGATTCATCGAATAGAACAACGGCATCAACAGATTTCAGAGAAGATATTACAATAGACCTGGCTTTCTGATCATTAATGGGTCTGTGGTCGCCTTTGTTCAATGACTTAGCTGAAGAGTCGGAATTAAGGCCAAGGATCAATTTTGTGCCAAGTGCTGCAGCTTCTTCAAGATAGAGTATATGACCTGGATGGATGAGGTCGAAAACGCCATTGGTGAAGACTATCACTTCATTATTGTCCGCCCAATTTTTACGAAGATCTGATAGTTCTTGCAGTGAATAAATGCATTCGTATGGATTACTCTTGTTCATCAACTGCCAAGTTACTATTTGCGTTTAACAAGGGCATAACAAGCATTGAAATGAAGCCAACCGCAATGATCATGATTGTTTGAATTGACCAAACAATCCAGCCAAATGCATAACCTACATTTTCGGAAACACCGTAGATAGATAGAATGAGCATTATTGCTAATGGGTAAGCTCCCAACCCACCTTGAACGGCAACTATTGATAACCCGCCTAAAACGAAGGATGCAAGCATTCCTCCAAATGGAACGGACGCAGTCTCAGGAAAACTTTGAAACGATAATACAAACATCAGTATGTAGCAGGCCCAAATGAAAAAGGTGTGCATATAAAACTGAGCTTGCCCTTTCATATTCTTTATAGTGGCAAAGCCATCAATAAGCCCTCCGATTTTCTCCCTGATCTTCAATGCAAACGGATGAGTAGATCTAGAGATAAAGCGCCAACCAATAATTAATACGACTAAACCAAGTACTCCAATAATGCCTAGGAAAACGAAGGTTTGCACCTTTTCTTCCATTGGGCCAAAAGCATCAAACAGAAACTCTTTTAAGATGCCAAATTGCATAATAATTGCAAGGAGGATTAGTAAAAGAAGAATGACGGCATCTACCACTCGCTCTGCGATTACGGTGCCAAATAGCTTTTCAAAGGGTTGCTTTTGATACCTAGCTAAAACCGCGCATCGTGTTACTTCTCCGAGTCTTGGAAAGGCTAAATTGGCTAGATAGCCAATCATTACTGCAGCAAATCGGTTGGGCATATTAATGTTTATACTCAACGCTTCAAGCGGGTACTTCCATCGATAAGCCCGAAACACATGGCTTAAAACGGCTACCAACATAGAGCCTAAAAGCCACCAATAATTTGCTCCTTTCACAGAGTTTAGCATGTTGGTTTTGTCTTCTTCTGTAAGGTCTTTGTATATAAACCAGATCAGAAAGAACCCAAGTGCTAATGAGAAAAGCACTTGAAGTGCAGATTTCACTCGCTTATTCAAGATACAAGAGTGTTTGTTTTTTCGTCAGGAAAAATCACCGATGGTTTGAATGTTTTTGCCTCTTCAAACTCCATCGATGCGTAAGATATAATCAAGATAATATCTCCTTTCATCACCTTTCTGGCTGCAGGTCCATTAAGGCTGATTGCTCCAGAGTTTCTAGCACCAGTGATAACATAGGTTTCAAATCGCTCACCATTATTGATGTTCACGATTTGCACTTTTTCGCCTTCGATCATGTTGGCGGCTTCCATAAGCGCCTGATCGATTTCGATGCTTCCTATATAGTCCAAATGACTATCGGTTACGTGAACGCGATGAATCTTTGATTTTAATACCTCTATTCTCATTGGGCGGCAAAATTATAAATTAATCGAGGGTAAGTTGGCGTAAGACATCTTTCGGAAAATGTTGCGTCCGAGTTGATGGAGATTTTAGAAATTCAAGACAGTTAAACTCGCTTATTGTTCGGTTCGTGTGCCACAATCCGTGCAGTCGGTGCCGTATTCACAATAGTCAGTAATTGAATCTGGGCCACCATCATCGCACTCTCCATCTGCTGGCCAAAAGCAAGTGTCATCGCACAACTCTTCTTTGCAGCTGCAAAAGCTGACAGTCAGGAAAAAGAAAGCTAATATGAGCGGTTTCACAAATTATCTTTTTACAGTTTTGACAACCCGCGTTCCGCAATCAGAGCAGTCTGTTCCAAAATTGCAATAATCACTAGTTGAACCGTTGCCACCATCATCACATTCTCCGTCAAATTTAAATTGACAAGAATCTTCACAATATTCGTTAGTGTTAAATTCTACTGGCTTTTCCTCTTCTGGCTCCTCATCTTTTTTGCAGCCAAAAACTAGCACTAGCAGCGCGAAAAGAAGAATAGATTGTTTTATTAAAACGTTCATTAATGCAAATATGAAGCTATTCAATTAAACCAAGACGAGCATTTCTCACATAAAGTATAAAGCTTAATTCCAAGGTGTCAAGAGAGGAAAAATGCTCAACTAAAAAAACCCGAGCATTTTGCTCGGGTTTAAAAATTGAAGTGGAGAATATCGGAGTCGAACCGATGACCTCTTGCATGCCATGCAAGCGCTCTAGCCAACTGAGCTAATCCCCCAACTGAGCGGCCAAATATAATATTAAACCGCTTCGTTCCTTTTAGATTATTAACCTTCAGCAAGTAAATTGTCGATCGTGCTGCCCACGTCTTCTTTGAGCACAGATTTGGAAGGAGGAATCACGGCCACTAATTGACCTTTTTTGTTAAGTAAATATTTCTGAAAATTCCATTTTACATTTGAGTCCATGACTCCGTTCATTTCTTTTTGAGTAAGAAATTGATATAGAGGGTGCATGTCGTCTCCTTTCACTGAGATCTTTGAGAACATTGGAAAGGTAACGCCATAGTTTTTTTGACAGAAAGATTTAATCTCTTCTTCGGTTCCTGGCTCTTGACCCATAAAGTTGTTTGCCGGAAAACCTAAGATCACGAGACCTTTGTCCTTTTTTTGATCGTATAGTTTTTGTAGATCTTCATATTGAGGGGTAAGACCACATTTACTTGCTACATTGACTATTAGTATAACCTTACCTTCAAACGAGTTCAAGCTAACCTCATCGCCATTGATATCTGGCATTGTAAATTGATAAATTGTTTGATCTGAGCTTAGAAACGCCATGCTGAGTACCGAGATGGAGAGAAAAAATGCTTTCATAATTAATTGTTTTAGTCATAACAAAGAAAGTTGGATTTTGATTAGAGCAATTTAATTCAGTTAGGAGAAATTCAAAAAATGAAATTCATCCTTTGGTTTTATGGGTCAGTCATTACTCTATAAACACCACAGAGATTTATGCCTGGGGTTTAATGTCTAGTCATTTACATATGATACGCAGGTCAGTGTGAGCTGAGGTGTATATTCTCGGTAATGCTAAGGCAGCATATATTTCTCCAGCACTTTTTTTGAAAAAACGGGAGATATTTAGTTTAGTCAAAAGATTGCTTTAAAGATTACAGTCACCCATTAAATCTTTAAATGGTGCTCAAAAGAAAGGACGAAACATCCAGTGCTCCGCCCTTCGATTTTGTTGAATTTTAAGCTTAGTGGAGAATCTGCACCTTTTTAAGTTTGATGGTTTCACCATTTGCATTTAAAGCTTGCAACAGATAGTACCCTGAGGGTAAATTAGTGGTGTTGATACGCCCATCATAGCTATCAAGTGATTTTTTAAGTACGACTTTAGCATTGATGTCATACATAACTAAACTCCAATTGGTTTTAATGTCCGTTTCGATCATAATGAAATCTGCACTAGGATTAGGATAAACGCTAAATGAAGTATTTTCTACCGAGTTTAAACCAGTGATCCAAGCAGGTTCCTCCGTGGTAAAAACAACATTGTTTGTGCCATTTCCATTGGAGTCTGTTTCTATTTCAACGATGAAAATATTTGCTTTTTGATTATCACTCCACCATCGATACGTGGCCTCTTGTGCAGTATCGTAGGTTACTGAGTCGATCCCAGGAAACGATAGTAAAAGAGGAGTTAGTGGATTCCAAGCCCCGTCATAGTAACATTCACCAACCGATTTGATCGTATTGACTACTTTTTGTCTTATGGCTAAATAATCTCCATTGGGCAATTGCATTTCTCCCCAAGCATCAATTTCATTGTAAAAGCTCAACTCATATGTGCTGCGAATAGAGTCAACGAAAGGATGCGGTCCGGGTCCATCAGGGTCGAAATTGATAGAGTCTGAAAAGACATCCGAAATCATAGCTGATTCCCAAGAATCGCCCATTGTAGAAGCAAATTGCATAAATCGCCAAGTATTAGTGAAATCGCCTTCCTGAGGATTTCCAGCACTATCATACTCTATCATCCCAATAATATCAAGTGCACTAGTAGTTCTTTCAAAAAACAAGTGAATACTATCTTCAACAAGGTCATTGAGTACGAAAGTGGCATTTGGGTAATTAGAGCTCAAGGGAGCTGTTGACGGATTTTCAAGGATTCCACCATCTGGTTTGTGTTCAGTCAAAGAAGTAAAATCCCAAACTTGATTTCCGGCTGCCTCACCTAGATCAAGGGATGACCCAATTACCGTATCTTCAGCAAGAAAGAGAGTGTCTCCGACAGTTGCTATGTTCGAAATATCTACAGTAATTTGAGCAGAAGACGATAACATTGCAGTTACCAAAGAGATAAAAAGTAGTGGGGGGTTCATAATAATTTGATTCTTAGCGATTTAAAGGCGGAGTACTCCTGCATAGTAGAGAGAAAGATCATGCTTACTTTTAAATAAAGTAGAGTGAAAAGCTGAATTTAGAATAATCATCTTTTTAGATCATCACAATCTATTTGTTGGAATTAATGATAAAGGGCGGGTGTTTTATTTCTTTTCCGATTCCGTGATTGAATTGAGCTTCCTAAGACAAATGCTTTTCCATTTTTACTACAAGCCTCTTATATTATCCAAAATGGGGGCAGAACATCTGCAGAATTATGTAGTAACCCAAGAATGCTCCAAAATGAGGTATTAAACAAAAAAGGAAATTGTATTTTGGTTTTTTGGGGCAGTCAGCACTCTATAAACACCTCAGAGATTTAAGCCATTTGGCTTTTCCATTTAATTGTTTTGGGTGCAACGCTGCACTTGATGAAGATGATTTACCGATCTGTAAAGAGTGTTTTGACCATTTCCCCAGAACGTATTATTGGCAACAAGAAGAGAATGGCGTAGAGAAATTGTTTTGGGGGAAAATAAAATTTGTGAGAGCTTGTTCTTATCTCTTCTTTACCAAAGGTGGTATTGTGCAAGATTTGATGCATCAGCTGAAGTATAATTCGAAACAAGAGGTAGGCCATCTGCTAGGCAAGTACTTTGCGCAGGATTTAAGCGCGAGTTGGTATTCAGATATTGACGTTGTTGTGCCAGTTCCTCTTCATGCCAGTAAATTAAAGTCACGAGGTTACAATCAATGCGATTCTATAGTTTCATCAATGGCGCAAGTAATGGAGAAGTCTTTTCATTTGAATGCTGTTGAAAGAATAAGAGCAAATCAAAGTCAAACTAGAAAAGGAAGATATGAGCGTTGGGTCAATGTGAATGAATTATTCTCGGTCAGTCAACCGCATTTCCTAGCAGGAAAGCATGTGCTATTAGTGGATGATGTTGTGACGACTGGATCTACATTAGAAGCATGTGCAAACGCGATTCTATCATTGCCAAACACGACCGTTTCTATTGCCACCATAGCTTGTCCAAGTCCAGTTTAACAACCCGTTAGCCTGACTATATTTGCCACTTGGCTGAGAGTTTACATATCGACCACCAACTATCAAAGAATGCAAAGTACAAGCAGTTGATTCCTGAATTACTGTCATTGATAGGTGATGAGTCAAATGCCACCGCTATTTTGTCTACAGTTGCTGCAGTATTGCATGAGTCATTTAACTTTTTTTGGACTGGTTTTTATTTGGTCAATCAAAATGAATTGGTAGTTGGTCCGTTTCAAGGTCCGGTAGCCTGTTTGCGCATACAAAAGAGAAAAGGTGTATGCGGAACTGCATGGAAAGAAGAGAAGTCTGTTGTTGTGCCAGACGTAGATCGATTTCCTGGCCACATTGCTTGTAGTGCAAGCAGTAAATCTGAAATAGTAGTTCCGATTTTTTTATCCTCAGGAGAGATTTTTGGGGTGTTAGATATTGATAGTGCTGAACTGAATACGTTTGATGAAAAAGACCGGATTAACTTGGAAAAACTTTGCAAATACATTGGTGCGAAAATTTCATAATGTCTTCTTTCTAACATTGATCGCTCTGTTGCTCGTCTCTTGCGCGCAGCAAGTGTCTCCAACAGGTGGGCCAAAGGATACTGAACCACCCAAAATTTTAGAATCATCTCCTCTAAATGGAGCGTTAAACTATACGGGCTCAAGCATTGAGCTGCAGTTTGATGAGTACGTCAAAGTAAACTCTGCAAACAAGGAATTAATTGTCACTCCTCCTTTTGAAACACCACCAGAGTTTGGTATGAGAAGTAAAAAAGTAACACTGTCATGGACAGATACTTTGATTCCCAATACAACGTACTTATTCCAGTTTGGAAAGGGCATTGTTGATATGAACGAAAACAATGCTTTAGATAGCAACTTGTTTGTGTTTTCAACGGGTGATTATCTTGACTCTTTTGAGCTGAAAGGCAAAGTGGTTGATGCTTTTACATCTAAGCCGTTAAAGGATGTATGGGTAATGCTTTATCCTGAAAACGAGGACTCTTTGCCGTATAAGTCCCTACCGAGATATTTTGCTAAAACAGATGAACAGGGTGGATATCACTTAAGGTATTTGTCAAAGTCAGATTATAAAGTTTTCGGACTGGAGCCAGTTAATAATGGATATCTTTTCGATCAGCCTGATGAGGTTATTGGATTTATTGATGAGATGATTCCTGCCAATAACCCGCGCGATACGAATGCAGCTTTACTGAAGGATCTGAGAATGTTTGTTCAAGAAGACACACTTCAATTTTTAAAGGAGTATTCTCAAATCGAGAATAAGGGCTTGGCATTTCTTTTTAACCGCCCTGTAGATACTCTTGAGATTATTGAATTGGGTGGTACTGATATTTCATTGTGGACTCCTGAATGGAATACTTTTTCGGATTCAGTCGCGTATTGGTTTGATAAACCACTGGACTATGATTCATTGAAGTTTCATTTGAATGTCGATGGATTTATTGATACGGTATTTTTCCGTAAACCATCAAATAGAATGGGAAAGCTGAAGAAAGGGTCTTCAAAGGATATGGGTCTTTCATTAAAAGCTGTCAGTCCTTCTGTCGTAAATCATTTTGGTGATTTTAGACTGAAGTCTAAAACACCGATTAAATCCAGTGATTTTAGCACTTCATTGTTTATTGAAGATGGTGATACGCTATCATTGTCACCTTATGCTAAAACATATTTAATGGATGTTGTAATTTCTCACCAATGGAAGCAAGGAGGTAAGTATAAGTTGCTGATTACTGATTCATCCATTTGCGATAAGTATAGTTTATGCAATGACACTTTACTCTTCAGCTTTGTTGCGACTAAAAAGGAAGACTTTGGTGAGCTTAAAGTTAATTATGACTTACCAGAGCAGTCATCGCAATATGTTTGGCAGCTTTTAAAACCTGATGGTAAACTTGTATTTGAAGAGTTGGTTAGTCCAAAAGGAGAGGTTGAATACAAACTATTACCCAAGGGTAAATATCAAGTGAAAGTGATTGCTGATCAGAATCAAAATGGGAAGTGGGATTCTGGTAATTACCTACAGCATAAGCAGCCAGAACGTGTTTATTTCTATGATCAAGAAATAGAGGTGAGGAGCAATTGGCAGAGTGAAATTGAGTGGAATTTGAAACTGGAATAGCCCCTTAAACTATTTAATATCGAATAGATCCTTGTCTCGCCACGCGCCAAATTTCTCTCTGAAAGCTCTTAAATCATTTAATTGTAAGATAGCAGTTGTTACGCCTTCTTGATCTGGCTCTATGTCAGCTATTCTTTCGCCTTTTGGTGAAATGATGCAGCTATGTCCCGCATGGTCAATTTGGTTGCCATCTTTCCCAACACGATTTACTCCAACTACGTAAGCTTGGTTTTCATGTGCCCTCGCTTCTAGCAATGTGTTCCATGCTTTGCTGCGCGTTTTAGGCCAATTCGCCACATAAATGAGTAGGTCGTAAGCTGAGTCTGCAGACTGCCCTTGCAAATTTTGATTGCGAGACCATACTGGAAATCTGAGGTCATAGCAAATTAATGGGCAAATATTCCATCCTTTTAGCTGTACAACTAATCTCGAAATTCCACTTGAATAATGAGCGTCTTCACCTGCAAGACTGAATAGGTGTCTCTTGTCATAGAAGCTTATTTCACCTTGCGGGGTCGCCCATACTAACCGATTATAGAATCTGTTATTATCATTGATGATAAGGCTTCCAGTGACCACTGCATTTTTTTTCACAGCCATTGACAGCATCCATTTAACTCCAGCGCCATCCATAGTCTCACCGAACCTTTCGGGTTGCATTGAGAAGCCTGTACTAAACATTTCAGGAAGTACGATAAGATCTGTATTCTGGATTAGGTCAAGAGTCTTTTCGAACTGAGCAAAATTACCCTCCGGGTTTTCCCAAATCAGATTCGGCTGAATAATGGAAAGAGATAATATATTTTTTTCTTGTATCAAATATTACAAAGAATATCACCCGCTTTCATGAGCGTATCATTCTCTTTTGCAAAACAAAATCGTAGTACGCTGTTTTGAACTGGATTATGGTAGAAAACGGAAACAGGAATGGAAGCAATTTTATGCTCAATAGTAAGTCGCGTTGCGAGCGCTGTATCCTCTTCGTTACTGATTTTTGAGTAGTCTAAAAGCTGAAAATATGTGCCTTTTGTAGGTTTTAGTTTAAACCTTGAAGCCTTTACGGCACTCAAGAAAATATTTCGTTTTTCTTGATAGACTTCATGAATGTGCATATAGTTTTCTGAAGAAGACATATATTCAGCTAGTGCATATTGAATTGGCGCATTGGCAGTGAATACATTGAATTGATGCACCTTTCTAAATTCAGCCATCAAGTTGCTAGGTCCTACTGCATATCCGGTTTTCCAGCCAGTAACATGAAACGTCTTTCCAAATGAATAAACGATTAATGAACGATTAGCGAGCTCGGGATATTTAGCCATACTTTGATGTGTCTCTCCATCAAAAATGATATGCTCATACACTTCATCGCTGAGTATAATAATATCATTGTCTTTGGTGATGCCGATAAGCTCTTGGATATCTGCATGCTTGAGAACTGCGCCACTCGGATTATGAGGCGAATTAATAAGGATCATTTTAGTGTGACGTGAAACAACTTTTTTCACTTGTTTCCAATCGATGGAATAATCAGATGATTTAAGCTGAACATAAACTAGTTTTCCTCCTGCAAGCTCTACAGCAGGCGCATAGCAGTCATAAGCTGGAGTGAAAATTATCACCTCATCACCTTCATTTATGGTAGCCATAATTGCAGTGAATATGGCCTGTGTACCTCCGGCAGTAATCGTAACTTCTTCTTCTGGATTGTAACTGCATGAGTACAGACGTTCCATTTTTTCAGCAATTAATTCGCGCAATTGCATCACACCTGGCATTGGCGGGTATTGGTTATACCCTTGACTCATGTATTTGTAAACCAGGTCAATGAGCACCTGTGAAACAGGGAAGTCAGGGAAGCCTTGAGAAAGGTTAACGGCTTCATTTTCTTTCGCCAATTGGCTCATTACGGTAAATATTGTTGTGCCAACTTTAGGCAACTTAGAGCTAATTGTATTTGGGTATTCGAGCATTTCTTTATTTAGAAGAGTTGGCAAATGTAAGATAGCCTTTCATCCGTTAGTGATTGATTTTGATTGTTTCTTTCAACAAATGATTCGCTTATGTTGAATGAGAAATTATGAAAAAAAAAGGGCGGCTCTAAAGAGCCGCCCTTTCCTGATTATGTTGTTAGCTTATTGCTTAATAATATTAAACTTCGATGTTTCACCGCTTTCAAGCCTTACATTAAAGATGTAAAGACCATTTTCAAGATCTGAAACATTTACAGTGCTCTTACCATTGTTAAGAGTAATCTGTCCTTGTCTAACCGTTTTACCTGTGATGTCTGATATTGTCAATTCAGCAATTCCACTTGCATCTGCATTGATATTTACGATATCACGAGTTGGATTAGGATAAACGAAAGTGTTTAAACTATTAGTGTTACCAATACCATCTGGCTCTACATCGTTAGTGTCTGTTGTGTCAACAGGAATAACAACGTCTCCTGTATCAATAATATTGATAGCAATTGCAGAAGTTACATCTGCTCCAAAAGCTACTTGATTCCAAGCACCATCAGCACTAATCACAGTGATAGGTTGTAAGTAATTATCTTGATTTTGAATGTAATCTGTTCTTGTGTCAAATCCAAAGAATAGATTCTCATTGAATGTTTGAGTGCAGAAAAGATAACGAACATCATCCTGAAGGTAGATTGGAGCTATTGTGCCTTGGCCATCAGTGAATTCAACGTAAATATTTTCATCTTGAAGATTCTCAGTGTAAACGTAAGTTCCATTATAGATTGGGTTCAATGCAGAAAAGGCACCAGCATTTGGGTCAACCAAGTCAACAAACTCATCATTCCATTCGTAAACTTCAATTCCTACGAGTTCGTCTACCAACTCTACCAAGTTATTCGAAGAGGCAAAAGTTATTCCTTCCGCAGCTAGACGGCTTGCATTAGGATCTTGAAAATGCACGCATGAAGTGAAAGCGATAGCATTTGCAGCCCTGAAAAATTGATTTGCATTAGGCATAACTTCTGCAGCATCAACCGCAGCATATGCAAACATTTCGTCATTTACTAAAAAGTCAGAGCTTATTTCATTGTCGGAATCATAATCATCTTCTAACGCTCCATTGTACGTCTCATAGGTAAGTGAGTATGCTCCTTCGTCATATGTAGGAAGTGAGAAAGTAGGAAAGCTATCTATCCCTCCAGACAGAACATTGAGACTATCAATGGTGTTTCCTACAACAGCTGACAATGAAAATGGACCACGCAATTCATCATACACAATACTTGAAGAAGGGTCAGTAATGTAAGCTCTTAGGTAAACGCTATCAGCATTTGCTTGTCCTAAGTTGAATACAGATGCTCCAATATCAAAGTTGAACTCAGTATCATCTTGCGCTAGCTGTGATGGAACACCTCCATTTTTGGCGATCAGCATTCTTGAAGCTCTTAAATTCAAGTCATTGTCATAGATACCGGCTCTGTTACCCATGAAAACAACTGTTGGGCCATTAGCAGCTTCATTAATAAGTGCTTGACCATCAGAAAGCTGCAGCATAACTGTAGGTATTGTAACGTTAAGACCTTCAGCGCCACCGCCCATTTCAAGAACCTCTGGATCACGGTTGATAATAATTACACCAACTGCACCAGCATTTTGAGCATTGAGTGCTTTCATTCCAAATTCACATGTATTTCGGTATACCAATGCAATTTTTCCTGTTAGATCATTTACTAATGGTAAGCAACCTTCTGCAGAAATTGGGTTTCCTTGAGGGTTAGTTCCCATAGATCCATCATCTACTAGCATAACCTCGGCTTCCACAAATACACCTGGTGTGTTAAAATCAGGACAAGCCCAATCGCCTCCTCCCGGATCAGCCCAAGTGAAATCGTAATTTCCTTCAATAGTTGCTGGAGAAACCCCAGAAACAATAATTTGAGCAGAAGCCCAAAGAGATGTGCTGAGGATAGTGAGTAATAGTAATATTCGTTTCATATGATTTAAATTAAAGTTAGGTACGTCAAACATAATACAAAATCAATAATGCATCTATGCTTATATGAAAAACAAGACGATTAATCTTAGGAAAAGGAAAGTTCGTAGATTTTTATTTAGAAACCGAAGCACTTAAATACTCCCGATTCATTCGAGCAATATTATCTAATGAGATTTCTTTTGGACATTCAATTGCGCAAGCACCAGTGTTGGTACAATTGCCAAAACCTTCGTCATCCATTTGATCAATCATATTTAAAACGCGGTCCTTTGCTTCAACCTCGCCCTGAGGTAATAAGGAGAGTTGCGAAACTTTTGCCGAAACAAAGAGCATTGCAGATGCATTCTTGCAGGCGGCAACGCATGCACCGCAACCAATACAAGTGGCTGCGTCAAAAGCGAGATCCGCATTTTCTTTTGGAATTGGAATAGCATTTGCGTCTTGAGAGTTTCCTGAAGTGTTTACAGAAACATATCCGCCTGCTTGGATAACTCTATCGAACGAGCTTCGATCAACGACTAAGTCTTTCAATACTGGGAATGCGTTAGCTCTCCATGGCTCGATATGAATAGTATCTCCATCGTTGAATTTACGCATATGCAGTTGGCATGTAGTTACTGCGCGATCAGGGCCGTGCGGTTCACCATTGATATACATTGAGCACATTCCGCATATTCCTTCTCTACAATCATGATCGAACGCAACAGGCTCTTCACCCTTATTGATTAGCTCTTCATTGAGTACATCCATCATTTCAAGGAACGACATATCTTCAGAAATGTCTTTAACCGGATAGGTTTTCATTTCGCCTTTAGATGATGGGCTTTTTTGTCTCCAGATCTTTAATGTAAGGTTCATGTCTCTTGTCTTTTTTCTTTAAACCAATATTCTGATTCTACTTGTAGCTTCTTTGTTTCAATTCGATATTCTCGAACTTTAAATCCTCTTTGTGAAGATTTGATTCACTCGGGTTTCCTGTCCATTCCCAAGCCGAAACAAAAGCAAAATTCACGTCATCACGCTTTGCCTCGCCCTCTTCAGTTTGCGATTCTTCACGAAAATGACCTCCGCAAGATTCGTTTCTGTCTAAGGCATCTTTAGCAAATAATTCACCTAATTCAAGAAAATCAGCAACCCGTGCTGCTTTTTCTAATTCAGGGTTGAACTCGTCAACAGTCCCAGGTACAAACACGTCTTTGTAAAACTCTTCTCGCATTTGTTTGATTTCGGCCATTGCTTCCTTCAAACCTTCGGTTTTTCTAGCCATACCTACTTTGTCCCACATCACTTTTCCCAATCTCTTGTGGAAATGATCAACAGACTTGCTTCCTTTATTGTTTATCAAAGCCTCTAAACGATCCTTAACGTCTTTTTCAGTAGCTTCAAATTCTGGACTTTCCGTTGAAATTTCGCCAGTTCGAATATCATCTGCTAGGAAATCGCCAATAGTGTATGGAAGAACGAAGTAACCATCTGCCAAACCTTGCATTAAAGCAGATGCTCCAAGTCTATTTGCTCCATGATCTGAGAAGTTTGCTTCTCCTGCGGCATAACAACCAGGAATAGTCGTCATTAAGTTGTAATCAACCCAAAGACCCCCCATAGTGTAGTGCACAGCAGGGTAAATCATCATTGGTGTTTTGTATGGATTGTCATCGGTGATCTTTTCATAAATCTGGAAAAGGTTGCCATACTTGTTCTCAATCACCTTTTCTCCGAGTTCTCTGATCTGAGCATCAGTTGGATTGTGAATGTGCGAAGTATGCGCTTTCTCACTTCCATATCGCATAATTGCTGCGGTGAAGTCAAGGTAAACAGCTTCGCCAGTTTTATTTACACCAAATCCAGCATCACAACGTTCTTTTGCTGCCCTAGATGCCACATCTCTTGGAACTAGATTTCCAAAAGCAGGATATCTTCTTTCCAAATAGTAATCGCGATCATTTTCTTTAAGATCAGTTGGCTTCAGTTTACCTGAACGAATAGCTTCAACATCTTTTTTATGTTTAGGCACCCAAATTCTACCATCATTTCTCAATGACTCAGACATCAACGTCAACTTTGACTGATAGTCACCTGATCGCGGAATACAAGTAGGGTGGATCTGGGTGTAACAAGGGTTCGCGAAATATGCTCCTCTTCTGTGAGCACGCCAAGCAGCAGTCACGTTCGACCCCATTGCGTTTGTTGAAAGGTAAAATACGTTTCCGTAACCTCCAGTTGCTAGAACAACCGCATGGGCAGAATGACGTTCTAACTCTCCAGTCACTAAATTTCTTGCTATAATTCCTCTTGCTTTCCCATCAACAAGAACTAGATCGAGCATTTCGTGACGATTATACATCGTAACTTTTCCTTTGTTGATTTGGCGAGACATTGCTGAATATGCTCCAAGAAGAAGTTGTTGACCGGTTTGGCCTTTAGCGTAGAAAGTTCTTGATACCAATACACCACCGAAAGAGCGATTGTCTAGCAATCCGCCATATTCACGAGCAAAAGGCACACCTTGAGCCACACACTGATCTATAATGCTAGCACTTACTTCAGCTAAACGATAAACATTGGCCTCTCTTGCGCGATAGTCTCCACCTTTGACCGTGTCGTAAAAAAGACGGTAAGTTGAATCTCCGTCATTCTGGTAGTTCTTAGCAGCATTGATACCTCCTTGTGCAGCAATAGAGTGGGCTCTTCTTGGAGAGTCTTGAAAACAAAATGTTTTGACATTGTAACCCATTTCCGCCAAAGATGCAGATGCGGAAGCTCCAGCTAAACCAGATCCAACAACAATTACATCGATCAATCTTTTGTTAGCCGGATTAACCACGTTAATGTGGTTTTTATGATTGGTCCACTTGTCTGCTACTGGACCTTCAGGTATTTTAGAATCTAACGTTGACATGTGAAAATTATTAATGGTGAGCTAAATGATGATAGATAGCTATGAATACGAAGGCTGCTGGAATAACAACAGCATAAATCATCGATAGTTTTTGAATCAGCGGTGTCCAGGTGTTTTTTCTGAAGCCTACAGATTGAAAAGAAGATTGAAATCCATGCATTAAATGAAGAGATAGAAAAACAAATGCAACGACATAAATTACAACCCTGATTGGATCAACAAATTTGTGCGTCAATTCTTCAAAGTATCGGTAGCCCGACCCATCAGAAAGCATTCCGGTCATATCTCCATTGATGAATTTGGTTTTTATTTCTGGCAACCAAAAGTCATAGAAGTGGAGTCCTAAAAACAGCATAACCATGATGCCAGTGATAATCATATTACGACTCATCCATGATGAGCTGGCAGCGGGTTTGCTGTAAGCGTAATTCACAGTTCGAGAAGCTCGGTTTTTTTGTTCTAATACCATTCCCATTAGCAAATGGAAAACAACTCCAAAGATTAACACGGGCTGTAATAAGTATTGCACCAATGCATTTGTTCCCATGAAATGAGAAGTTTCATTGAATGCATCCGGACTAATCACCGAAAGCATGTTAATGGTGCAATGCTGAAGCAAAAAGAACATTAGGAAAAAGCCAGAAAGGGCCATTGCCACTTTTTTGGCTACGGAAGTTTTAAGGATTCCAGATTTTGTTGCCATAATTAATATGTAGGGATATTCAAGTTGACAAATGTAAAAGCGAAATGTTCTAGGCAAAGCATCGATTGTCAATACTCTCTAAAGAACGCTTATTTGGAATCATTCTTCATAAACTTCAATCCAATTCTAAGCGTATTGTACATCATTTTCAATGAAGGGCCTTATCGAGATTGGTCAAGTCAACCGAAATTGATAAGCCTGGTAGTTGATTGAGCATACTGCTCATCAAATGTGTTCCTGCTTTCGGAATTGAGTTAATCAATATGGTTTGTGGTGCGGATTGAAAGTTATTCAGCACCGAAAACTCTGCTCTTCGCGCTATTCGGTTTACAAAGCCGCTAATCATAATCCGATTCCGTTCTTATTTGATCATCAATTTGCCACTCTAGCATCGGGGCAAAAACACCTGCTCGTTTATTTACCGAGGCAAAATCTAAATTCATCGGGCTAAAATGAATTTCAAGATCAAAGACCTTAAGCTCTCTTACAATCCATCTAATTGAGTGAAAACCAATTCCCATGTAAATGCTATAGACGCCCTCGTTAAGGAGGTAGGCGGGAACTATCATTTTGAGACAATTCCAGCCTTTTTTCATAGTAATAGTTTTTTGATCTGAATGATTTGACACAAAAACTACCTGCCCCGAAATATCAACAAAGCGGAACTGAACAGTGTCAGGTATTTCTTGAGAATTGATCTTAAGGTTGGCCACTAATTGAATTGATTCGCCATTCGAAAAACTCTTTAATGATTGGCTCTTAGCGTTAATAGCGAATATTTCCCCTAGAACAACTTCATCGCTTTCATTTGATTCAAGTGTTTGGTTTGATTGAAATGATTTAGAGTAAGCATCGATGCATTTATTGATTTCACCGTCAAACTTTACCTGACCCTGATCCAGCCATATTCCTTTTGTACATAACTGTCTTATGGCAGCAAAACTATGACTGACAAAAAGAACGGTTCTTCCTGATTGTTCGGAGTTTTTCATCATTCCAAGACACTTTTTTTGGAACTCAGCGTCTCCTACAGCAAGAACCTCATCAACAATTAAAATTTCAGAATCTAAATGCGCGGCAACCGCAAACGCCAGTCTTACATACATCCCGCTTGAATAGTGCTTGACTGGGGTGTCTAAAAACTTCTCTACTCCGGAGAATGCTACAATTGCATCAAATTTTGATTTTATTTCCTGCTTGTTCATTCCCAGAATTGAACCATTGAGGAAAATATTTTCTCGACCTGTTAATTCAGGATGAAACCCAGTTCCGACCTCTAGCAATGAGGTAACTCTTCCTTCTATCAAAACCCTGCCGCTTGTGGGCTTTGTAATTTTTGACAATACTTTGAGCAAAGTGCTTTTTCCAGCACCGTTACCTCCAATTATACCGACTGACTCACCTTTCTCAACGTTGAACGAAACCTCATCTAATGCCTTGAAAATATCGTCATTGTTGCTGTTGAAGTTACTTAGCACTTCTCTCAATGTTCCTCGCGACTCGTGGCCTAGTGAATAGTGCTTGGAAAGGTTTTGTATTTCAATAATTGAGCTCATGCTAAACGATGTCGGCAATTTTACCATCAATTTTTTTGAAGTAATAAACTGATGAAATGAACAGTATAAAAGCCATTGTAAAGCTTAAATAGCTCAAGCTTTGTGGTGATTGACAGTCTAAAATTGACCATCTAAAACCTTCTACAATACCTACCATAGGATTTAAAAAATATAGATATGAGGCCCATTCTGGCAGTTGTTTTATTGCAAATTCTGAAGGATACGCTGTAGGCGTTAAGTATAAGCCTATTTGAACCATGAATGGCACAACGTACTGAAAGTCTCGGAACCTTATAGTTAGAGCACTTAGCCAAATACCTATTCCTAATGAAACAAGAATTCCTATTACGATAAAGAATGGTAGTGCCCAAATATTTCCGCTTACATTTTGTTTGAGAACAAACATAAGAACGACAACGATTAAAGCGTTTATGCCAAAGTCAATAAGACCAACCAAAGCCTTAGAAACGGGGATTATTATTCTAGGGAAATAAACCTTCTTAACCATGGCTTGGGCTGCAATTATTGAATTTCCTGAATTTTGCATTACGTAGGAAAAATACGTCCAAGGCAAAAGACCAACTGCTGTGAAAAGAAGATGGTGTATTTGTCCAGTCTCAACTTGGGCAAAGCGACCAAAAACCATATAGAGGATGAGAATTGTCACTGCAGGTTGTATTAACGCCCATAATACACCAAGAAATGTCTGCGCATATCTAATTTTGAAATCCCTCAATGCAAGCATCCAAAAGAGTTCCTTATAATGAGAAAGTTCCTTTAAATTAATGCTGTCGCTTGAGGAGTCTATTACGGTCTTCGACATAGTTGCGAAAGTATCAAACAATTAAACTGAGATTTCCGAGATTCTTTACTTCTAGAGCTTGATGATTTTTTCTGAAAGTTCAAACTCATCATTTTTCAAAATGAGCGTATAATCTCCGGAGCTGAGAGAGCCTAGTGATAAAAAATATTCAGGGTTAAAAAGGCTGCGGTTTATGCTTCCTTCCATAACAGCAGATCCTATGATAGAATAAATTACAAATTTTACATCACTTTCAAGTGGGGAGTCAAAACGCAACGAAATGCCGTCTAAAAAAGGATTGGGATAAACATGAAGTTGAGCTGTGTTTTGCGAGCATAAATAATTGTTGAATGTATTTAAGTCATCATCACCATTAACGGTTAAAATATTTATGCAATAAACCGGGTCACTGTTCGAAGAGTTCGAAATAACAGGAGTTTGAAAAGAATACTGCTCACCAGGCAAAATTTGCTTTGTTTCAAGAAATGTTATTCGACTTCCATTTTCTAGAAATATTTCAAACTCAAAGTTTTGAATCTCAATATTACTGTTGTTGTATAATAAGATATTCAGAAGCGATTGATTTTGACTGTTTTCCACTGAAATATCCGCTACACCAAGATCCGGAGTGTCATCATAGCCGACAAGTCTATTGGATAATATATACGTGCACTTATTATCATTACTATACACTGTTTTTAGCTCGAATAGACCATCAGATTCAATAATCAGGTTAATATCGTTAACTGAAAAAGTGTCGCCATTAAATACGTGATAGAGGTTAATTGAGTCTATTGCGTCAACTGCAATTTCAGTTTCAAAAGGAACTTTCCCAATGGTCTCTGAAATGTTTATTGAAGGGCTGGAAATAGTATCTACTAAAAGAGAATAATCTTTGTTAAAAACACACCCGAAGGCACTTTCAGCGTTAAGGTCTAAAAACTCAAATAAGCTTTTTAATCATCGGATGTAATCTTCACAGATTTAAAGCGATTTTTGACAAAACGATAGATACTTTAAATGGGCTTAAATATTTGTTTCGTTTCATATTGGGGAATAAATGAAGGGTTGACCCAATCAACAGTGATACCACATGTTTTGCTGTTGGCTGAATTTTAAGTGGTTGATGCGATTACTTTAATATCAATTGAGAGAAAAGAAACTTCTTTGCAATTTGACTTGGGGCCTAAGGTGCAGCGCGTTCAATATGAGTCGTCAGATCGAGTATGGAATAAGATGACTGATCGGGTCTTGTTTGACAATTTGCTGAATCGAATATTCAAGTATTCTAAGCCTGATTTTGTCATTTCTCGTACTTCTCTTGCAGCTTATTTAGTTCAATTATTTGTTTCTAAACACCACATACCTTTTTCGGTTGAATCATTTGAACCTCATGTAGATTACATGGTTGAAGCTGGGGTTTGGAGGAAGAATGGTTTAAGGGCATCCTTGCTTTATAGGTCTGAGAAATTTCAAAAATTGAATGCAGAGTTTTTATTGCCTTTAACACAAGCGTATTCTTCTGTGCTTTTGATGAATGATAATGTTCCATCGGCAAGTGTTGAAGTCATGCCATGTTGCGTCAATATTGAACAGTTCCAGTTTAAAGAAGAGCATAGAATTGATATTAGAAGCAGACTGTCTATTAAGTCAGACGACATAGTAGGGGTTTACACAGGTAAAATAGGCGGGATTTATCTAGATCAAGAATCCATAAAATTGTTTAGTGCCGCGAAGAAGTATTATCAAGGTAAGTTTCATTTACTCATTCTTTCTCCGGATAAAGATTTGTGGGAAGTTAAGTTAAAGGAGGTAGGTTTTTCGGAAGGCGAGTATTCTCTTGGGTTTGTAAGTCAGAATCAGGTCGATAAGTACTTGTCAGCAGCTGACTTCGCTTTTTCCTTGCATAGACCTACTCCATCAAAAATTGGAATATCGCCTATGAAGAATGCTGAGTTTTGGGCGAATGGTTTACCTATTGTAATGCCTTATGGAATTGGTGATGACTCTGAACTTGTAATAAAAGAAAACATAGGAGCAGTCATTGATGATTTTGATAAAATCGATGATGAAATATTTAAAAAAATCGATAGGCTTCGAGCTTTGTATAGGAAGGTAAATGATTGTGTTCGCTTTGCAAGAGAGAATCGATCCTTTGAAATAGTGCGAGGATGCTATTCAAATATTCTCGCCTCAATAAAGGAAAAGGGCGTTTAATTACTTTTTGATCTTGCTAGACCCGCAGATTGTTATTGCTTTGTAAAAAGCGCTAAAATTTTAAAGAAATGAAGTACCATTCTATAAGCAACGAACTCTTTATTCACAATAGAAAGAATTTTAAAGATAGGTTAGAGAGTAAGTCGCTAGCTGTTTTTAATTCGAACGATATTTTTTCGATAAGCGCAGATAGCACTAAACCATTCAAACAGCATTCAGATATTTTTTGGTTGAGCGGAGTTGATCAAGAAGAAAGCATTTTAGTTGTGTTTCCAGATTGCCATGATCCGAAGCACAGAGAAATTCTTTTTTTAAAAGAAACCAATGAGCATATCGCTATTTGGGAAGGTGAAAAGTTAAACAAGGAAGCCGCCTTCAAAACTTCAGGCATCAGAACGGTTTATTGGCTCAATCAGTTTGAATCAATTTTCAATCAATTAATGAGTGAAGCTGAAAATGTATACATAAATACTAATGAGCATTGGCGAGCGAATACTGAAATGCAAAGCAGAGAAGATCGCTGGATCGATTGGTGTAAGAGTAAGTATATCGCACATAATTACTTGAGAAGTAATCCAATCATGCACCAATTGAGATCTGTAAAACATCCGATTGAGATTGAGTTGATGCAAAAAGCATGCGATATCACTGAAAAAGGTGTTCGAAGAATACTTCCATTCATCAAGCCTGGTGTAATGGAGTATGAAATAGAAGCAGAGTTAATGCACGAATTCTTGATAAATAGATCTACAGGTTTTGCATACACTCCAATTTTAGGTTCGGGTAGAAATGCTTGTGTACTTCACTACATAGAGAATAATCAAGCGTGTAAAGATGGTGATGTGATTTTGATGGATTTTGGAGCTGAATATGCAAACTACTCATCTGATCTTACTAGATCCGTTCCAGTTAATGGACGGTATACAAAACGACAAAAAGATGTTTATAATGCTGTTTTGAGGGTTAAAAATGCTGCGATTGAGATTCTAAGGCCTGGTGTTACATTGAAAGATTATCATGTGGCGGTGGGTCATTTGATGGAAAAGGAGTTAGTTGATCTCAATTTGATCACGCTAGATGATATTAAAAATCAAAATCCTGATTGGCCGGTATATAAGAAGTATTTCATGCATGGCACTTCGCATTATATTGGTTTAGATACTCATGATTACGGGCCATGGAACGCTCCTATTCCAGAAGGAAGTGTGTTTACTGTTGAGCCGGGCATCTATATCTTAGAAGAGAATCTTGGAATCCGATTAGAAGACGACTATCTAATCACAAAAGATGGTCACAAAAATCTGATGCAAAACATTCCAATTGAAGTGGAAGAGATAGAAGAGCTGATGAATGCCTAAGATTCAATTCAAAGGGATAGACGTTTATTTCTCAGATCAAGGAAAAGGCTCAGCAGTTGTATTGCTTCACGGATTTCTTGAAGCTAGCTGGATGTGGGAAGCCCTCTTGCCAGAGTTAGCTCACTCTCATCGAGTAATTTGTATTGACCTTTTAGGTCACGGTCAAACTGACTGTCTTGGCTATGTGCACTCGATGGATGAAATGGCAGAAGCTGTTGAGGCAGTGCTTAAGCATTTGAAATTGCGAAGGGTTATTTTAGTCGGGCATTCAATGGGTGGGTACGTTGCTCTGGCTCTGGCTGAAGTGAATCCAGATATTGTCAAATCATTAGTTCTTTATCAATCAACAGCGAGAGCAGACTCAGAGGAAAAAAAGAAAGATCGAAATAGGGTCATTAAAATTGCAAAGTCAAACTCTAAAAGCTTCGTGAAAAAGTCAATACCGATGCTGTTTCGACCTGTGAATCGAACGAAGTTTAAATCGGAAATCTCTGAGCTTAAGGAAAAGGCATCTCAAACTTCTACATGTGGAATCATTGCAGCCTTGGCAGGTATGAGAGATAGGCCAAATCGCGAAATACTCTTAAAATCCCCACCTTATCCGGTTCATATTATTGCGGGAGATAAGGACCCTAGAATTTCATACAAAGAAAGCTGTGAACTTGCGGACATATCAGAATTCGTTAAGCTGCACACAATTAAAGGATCAGGGCATATGAGCTATATCGAGGCTCCTAATCAAACTCTAGAGATTTTCAATACTGTTTTGAAATAGCCTGAGCATCAAAGAGACTTTCGGGTTCAGTGCGACTGAGCATTTGTGCCACAAATGGTATAATCATCATGTAGGCAATGGCAATATAGCGTTGTTCAGAAGCAATGATTACTATAGGGAATAGTACAAGAATATAACCTGTAATTCCACCAAAAAAGTATCCAAACTGACTTGGCCTTAAGAATACGTTTTTCAACAATCCGAGACTGCCAATGAGCATTATCACCCAATAAAAAACCGTGTAAAATGCTTTAATCGAAAGCTGAATCATCGTTTGGTTTTCTCTTTTTGGGAAAGGAATTAAGATTGCCGCTCTTTGAAAGTAAAAACGTTTAAAAGCCCTTAGTCTAGATAAAATTTGTCTGTCAAGAGGGTGATTTTGTTCATATTGAAATATGGCGTTCCGCAGTTTAGAAGTGATTTGAATCCCAATCGCTTCGCTTGCTTTAGGGTCTTTGGTAGTCTTCATCTTAGCGTATTCAACCCTTATTTCATCGAGGTCGATTCTACTAAAGGAGTCTGAAAAAAATGCGTCTGGAAAAAAATCATCCTTGAATTGCTCATCAATATTTACAAGAGCATGCATCGCCCCATCGGGATCCCATTCAATGAACTGGCCTCCAGTTACTCGAGTTGCTTCTTTCATCATTTGAAACGGTGCATTTTCGAACCCCAAATGACTCTTGTGTGCATCGCTTTTTGAAGTAGAACCCACTCTCCTCTAAGATGATGATAGTAAGTTGACCAAATACCTAAACTTACCACTGTAATTAAAGTAAATGAAAGGCAGTTTTTTAACAGTCGTGCATTTAGTTCTTTGCGATGTGCGAAAAGTAAAAAGAGAAGAAAATACAGCTGAATGAAGATGAAATATGGTTTCAAGAAAATTGTCACGGTCATGAAGCTACCTGATAACAATAGCAATGAGTTTTTCTTGTTTTTCAAGGCCGATTGAAACAAGTAGAGGGAGAATATTAGAAAGCTAGTGCTGAAGCTCTCACTAAGAATATATCGGTCAAAAATGGAGTTTGTGATACTAACAATAGCTATTAAAAATGTAATCGAGAAAATTCTGGCTTTATGCTTTGAGAAAAACTTTGCTGCCATTAATGCCAACACATAGCAAGAAATGCCAGAAAGAATTGATTGGAAAAAGACTATTCCAATTAATGCTGCTGTTTCCGATAAAAAGAATCGAAGAGGAAGATAAAAGGGTAAAAACCCAGGCATTCGATGCAGCATCGCATTATTATGCAATTCAGTGTATAGCAAACCGGTTTTATACAGGTTTTCAATTGGCTCTATAAAGTCTTGAGTGTCTCCCGTTGCTTGAAACCACTCTTCAGGAAAAGCTGGGTTCGACAGTGAAGCAAAATAGAAGCTAACACTAACCTTTATTAGGACAGCAATTAAAATTAGAATTAGGGGCCTTGTCTCAGAAATGAAATTCAAGACCTGTCCGATTGCTCGACTTGATTTTTTCAAATTCAATGTATTGTAGAGATATGAGTGTTGAAATTCAATGACCTAAATCATTTTTGAAAAGTTCTAAGATCATGTAAAATTCATTAGGTGTTAAACACCTTTGGGTTATGAATAAAGAACAAATGCAACCTGACTATCGAATCTTCACAATCCTTTCCGTGACAACCTTGAGCTTATTTGCTTTAGTTACTATGGTGTTATTGTTTGGATTAATGGCATTGGCATTTGGTTTTTAGTTCATTCAAATACGTCCGCAAAAAAGCGACTAATGAGTCTCAAATTCCTCAGAGAGCATTAGCACTTTGATTAGATAATAAAGGCCAGTATGACTGGTCTTTACTTTTATTTGAAAATGATATTTATCAGACGTTATAATGAACACGGTCATTTCTCAACCCCAATTGTATTCACACTTTTGACTTAATCTAAAACACTACTAATGGAAAATTCAAAATACACTTCATCTCATGGAAATTGGCTTACTCGCTTTGAAGAGAACGCTGAATTCGATCGATTTTCAATTATTTCAGTTGGGTTTTTACTCATCGGAATTGTTGGCGGAATTACAGTAGGTATGTTTGTTCAAGCGCACATTTGGCAAATCGCTGTGATTGCAGTTTGCACTATGCTTAGTCTTTCAACTATGCTGGCAGTGATGCCAATGAAATATATCGTTAGAGCAACGCTAGTGACACTTGCAATCGATTTGCTTTATGATTGTTAACTCAATTTAAATATCTAAAAAGCTTTCCAGCCCTGTGCTTTGATGAATATCTCTTCTCCTTTTGGATAAACTAGGCATACACCTTCTGAAGCATCAGTTATGTGACCTATTGTTTTTATTTCAGTGAGCTGATTTATTTTTTCAAAGTCTGATTGCTTGATCGTGAAGAGCAGTTCGTAGTCTTCACCACCATTTAGCGCGCAAACAGAAGGTTCAAGGTTGAAGTCTCCGCACTGACTCGCCACAGTTGCGTCAACAGGGATTTTCTCTTCGTAAATTTTTGCCCCAACCTTACTGCTTTTGCATAAATGGAGAATTTCAGAAGCTAGCCCATCAGAAATATCAATCATGGAAGTAGGAATGATATTTTCTTTGGCGAAAAGCTCATTAATGTCGGCTCTTGGCTCAGGCTTGAGAAATCTTTCTAACACATAATCATGACCTTCAAGATCTGGTTGGATTTCTGGGTTTTCCTTCCAAACGGATTTCTCTCTTTCTAGAATTTGCAGTCCGATGTAAGCCGCACCTAAATCACCTGAAACACAAATTAAATCGTTTTCTTTTGCGCCCGAACGATAAGCAATTTTGTTCTTATCGACTCGGCCAATAGCATTAACGCTGATTAATAACCCTGATAAGCTTGAGGATGTGTCACCGCCAACTAAATCAACTTCGTAAGCTTTGCAAGCTATGAGCATACCTTCATATAATTCCTCTAAAGCCTCAACCGGAAAACGATTTGAAACAGCGATACCAACAGTTACCTGTGTTGCCTTGCCATTCATTGCGCAAATGTCGCTGACGTTTACAGCAATTGCTTTATATCCTAAATGCTTCAGCGGGGTGTATGACATATCAAAATGCACACCTTCAATGAGCATATCCGTTGTAACCAATTCATAATGATCTCCTCGGTCAATAACGGCAGTGTCATCGCCAACTCCTTTGATTGTTGACGGCTGGTAATGCTCAATGTTCTTTGTGAGATGATCAATCAGTCCAAATTCTCCAAGTTCTTCTAGTTCAGTTCTTTCGCTCATCTTCTACTTTTTATAAAAATTCATTTCATCCACATATTTCAGCACAGGCTCGGTCAACAAATACCTCACGTCCAAGCCATTTTTGATTGACTTTCTAATAAAACTTGCAGAGATTTTCATGAGTGGGGCATCAATCATAGTGACTTTTGGATGATCTAAGAGATCGCTTCGGCCTTCATTATTTACACTTAGATTTTCATCACTTTCAACTCTTGGATAAACCAAAACAGAATGATTGGCTAAAATTTGTTCGTAGTTTTTCCACTTAGGTAGGGTGTTCAGATTGTCTTCCCCCATAATGATGGTGAAGTTGTAATCTGGATGTTTCTCACTCAGCGCAACAAGCGTATGTACTGTATATGAAGGTTGAGCCAAGTCAAATTCAACATTACTCGCTTTAAGCTTGAGATTATTGTCAACGGCTATCCGAACCAATGCGAGTCTATGATAATCTGCTAATAGAGATGCTTTAGGTTTCAACGGGTTTTGCGGAGAAACAACAAACCATAGTTCATCGAGATTCGCGTGCTGAACCATATGGTTCGCGATGACCAAATGCCCTACATGAATTGGATTAAAAGTTCCGAAATACAACCCTACAGTCTTACTCATCTATCTAGAAATTCTTTTACAGCGTTGTATGCGTTTTCAATAGCCTTACCTAAGTCATCATTGAGTATGATAACATCAAAAGGGTCTTTTTGTGCCAGTTCTTCTTTCGCTTTCGCCAATCTCATTTTAATCTTTTCATGATTTTCAGTGTTTCGACCTTTAAGCCTTTTCTCCAACTCTTCAATGGAAGGAGGCATTACGAATACTGTCAGAGCTTTGTCACCAAAATGCTTTTTAAGGTTTAGCCCACCATAAACATCAACATCAAAAATTACAGCTTTGTTGTTAGACCATATACGCTCAGTTTCGCTTTTCAGGGTTCCATAAAACTGGTTGGAATAGACTTCCTCCCATTCCAGCAATTCGTTGTTCTTAATGCACTTCTTGAAACCTTCAATACCTAGAAAATAGTAATGAGATCCGCTGACTTCTTGCCCGCGTGGTTCTCTGCTTGTGGCCGATATTGAAAACTCTAGTGGGAGCCCTTTTTCCAATAACGCATGCACAATTGTTGATTTTCCAGAACCAGATGGTGCTGAAAATATCACTGCCTTACCTTTTGCATTCAACCTTGTCATGCTTTTAAAGTACGTTCAGTGCTTGTTCTTTTATTTTCTCAAGTTCATCTTTCATCTCTACCACAATTCGTTGCATTTCCGAATGTTGTGCCTTACTCCCAAGAGTGTTGATTTCTCTGCCCATTTCTTGAGCGATGAATGATAGCTTTTTCCCCTTTATAGACTCTTCCTCTAATGTCTTCAAGAAATAGTCGCAATGGGCTTCTAGTCTCACTTTTTCTTCCGTGATATCTAACTTTTCAAGGTAATAGATCAATTCTTGTTCAAAGCGATCTTTATCAAATGATGCATTTTCAGCATCATCTCCAAGGTTGTTGTAAATGCGTTTTTTAATGCGGTTGATTCGATCCTCTTCGAATGGAATGATTCTCTCAAGCCCTTCTTTGATGTTTTTAGCACCATTAGCTAAAACACTTTCAAGTTTGGCACCCTCTTGTTTTCTGAACTCATTGACGCTGACTAAACACTCAATCAAAGCGATTTTTAATGCCGCAAACTCACCGGTTTCTAATTCTATCGCTGCAGGCTTAAGCACATCTGGCATTTTCATGATGAGTGATAAGTAGTCGACTGAGTTTTTGGATGATTCTTCATCCATGTTAGCTTCTAACTTTTTCAAGCGCTTGTAAAAAGCATCGACCAAAGATTCATTTAATTCGGTGGCCGTTTCTCCATCGGCTAAATCACGTTGAATACTCAGATCAATTTTGCCTCTGTCTAGATGGGATGAAATAACCTCACGCATTTCAAGCTCTTTCTCTCGATAAATAGCCGGAATACGAAGGTTTAAATCTCCTTGCTTGCTGTTCAAGGTTCTGATTTCTAAGGTCAATACTCGACCTTTATACTGGCAACTGCTTTTGCCATATCCCGTCATTGAGAATGTCATGCCACAATATTAAGCATGCTTTTCTTAAGCCTCAATGATTTAAGGGCTATTAATTGTCTTTGAACCCCACTAGAATCGAAACGCAGCCATTTTTTTTCAATTCGTTCGCTGTGCCCATCTCTGGAACGGCAACCCGAATGTAGAGTTGTTGAGTAGACTCTACTGAAAAATCGAAGGAATTACTGCCTTTGTCTTTACTGGAGAAAATTATTTTTTTGCGGTAGTCTTTTACTTCAAAAAAGAGACTATCACTAATTGCAGGATGTGCACAAACAAATAATCTATAATCTTTACCGGAATAGAAGGTTTGAACCAGTGTAGCTTCTTCACCTTCAAACATTACAGCGCCATTGTATTGGCCATTGCCTGTATATTCACTTAATTCTGATAAGCATTTCTTTTTAGTGAAGTTCTTGCATTGAGCAGATGCTGATTCAGATATACCTGCCAGCAATATGAAAAGCGCAAGGGTGAGTTGAATTGTGCGTCTCATATCATGATGATTTTAGCTCTTGCTTCCATTGCAAGGGTTTTTATTTGAGTGAGATCTTCAGGACTAAAAACCACTGTAGTAGCGCCACCAATAACTGTTTTGCCTTTCGTTTCAGTAACAGTCGTTTCTTGCTCATTCATCTCAAGGCTGAGGTACTTATCAAGAATAGGCCTGAAAAATTGCTCTGTTTCTCTAATGAATGATTCATTATGATAGTCAGTAAACATTTCGTTCAACTGCATAGCGACAAATCGTTGTTCCATCAAAACCTTTGCTATTTCTGGTTCTGGCTTATCAGCATCCATAATCTGAGTTCCGAGATATATACCCTCTAGCCATCCAGCGGCTAATACAATTAGGCCAAGTTGATTTCTATTTTCTTCTTGCAATTGGCTGTTAAGCTCCCAATATAATTCTGAAACGATAAGAAGCATTGAATCTTTATCGGCCATATTCGCATTTGCTCGTTCAATAAGGTCTCCATTAAACGGGTCATGGATCCCCATTTTTTTGGAAACACGTTGCGCGGCAGCTAAAAATAGCAATGACTCTTGTTGCTGGTTGAATACCGTGGCGTAACTCATGTCAGTTCCATATACACCAAGTGCTAACGCTTGTTGGTCGGTAGTTTGGTATTGAGAAGAAGTTTGAGGGTTGTGCAGAAGATCAGCTCTAAAGTATCCACCAGCTTGTTCGATCATCGTCTGAAGCTCGATAGGCGAGGGCATAGAATAAAACATTGTTCTAGCTCGATCATACATTTCATCGCCCATACCTTCTTTAATAAGACTGGTATCAATAATGTTTGAAGGCTTTTCTTCTTTATTGGCGTTCTCTGATTCACCTCCACAGCTTGATATCAGCAATGTGGAAAAGCAGAGATAAACGATAATGGATTTTTTCATAATTATCCTAGGTTCTAACAAACTTAAATCACAAAACATCAGATTTTAGTGGGCTTCAAGCCAATTATTCCCATGATTGATGTCAACAACTAGCGGGACGTCAATGATATAGGCGCTTTCCATCTCCTTTTTTATAAGAGGAATTATTGTTTCTAGCTCTTTTTTATCAGCATCAAATACCAATTCATCATGAACTTGAAGCAGCATTTTCGACTTAAATCCTTCTTTGATAAATAAACGGTGAATGTTGATCATGGCCAATTTTATAATATCTGCTGCTGATCCTTGGATGGGAGCATTAATGGCATTTCGCTCGGCTGCAGCCTTAACCGTTCCGTTTCTTGAATTGATGTCAGGCAAATAACGCCTTCTGTTTAAGAGGGTTTCTGCATATCCCTTTTCTCTGGCATTTTCAATGGCAATGTGCTTGTATTCCTGAATTCCAGGGAATTCCTTGAAATAGTTGTCGATTATTTCTTTCGCCTCTTTTCTAGATATATTTAAGTTTTCTGCTAATCCAAATGCTCCTTGGCCGTATGCAATTCCGAAATTCACTGCTTTTGCCTTGCTTCTTTGGTCTCTCGTGACTTCTTCTAAAGCAACATTGAAGACTTTTGATGCTGTTGCCGCGTGAATATCCAATCCATTTTTAAAGGCTTCAATCATTCCTTGGTCACCACTTAGTGCTGCTATGATTCTTAATTCTACTTGAGAGTAGTCAGCAGCAAGTATCAGATGGTTTTTATCTCGAGGAATGAACGCTTTGCGAATCATTCTTCCGCGCTCTGTTCGAATTGGGATGTTCTGCAGGTTAGGGTTGTTGGAGGAAAGTCTTCCTGTAGCCGCAACTGTTTGCATATAGTTTGTGTGTATTCGATTCGTAGCAGGGTTCACCAATTCTGGCAAGCTATCAACGTAGGTGCTCTTCAGTTTCTTTACACTTCTGTAATCTAATATTAAAGGAATTATTTCATGCTTGCTCGATAATTTTTGGAGCGTATCTTCTCGGGTTACGTATTGTCCGCTCTTTGTCTTTTTAGCTTTTTCATCAATTTTTAAATGATCAAACAGCATTTCACCTAATTGCTTTGGTGAGTCGATATTGAAATCGATTCCTGCTAATTCCAATATTTTCTTTTGAAGTTGATCTATGTCGGCACCCAATTCCTTAGAGAAGGTTCTTAGAGCCTCAACATCTAAATTGATACCTTCAATTTCCATTTGAGTGAGCACAGGAATCAGAGGGGATTCTATTTCAGTGAATAGTTTTATCAAATGATCTTTGTCGAGTTCAGCATCTAAAGCTTGTTTTAATTGCCAAGTGATGTCTGCGTCTTCTGAGGCATATTCTTTAATATCATCTAAAGCAACATCCCGCATACTTCCTTGTCCTTTTCCCTTTTTTCCGATGAGTGACTCTATGGAAACTGGTTTGTATTTAAGGTAGTATTCAGACATTTCATCCATGTTGTGACGCATGTCTGGATGCAATAAATAATGCGCAATCATGGTGTCATACAGAAACCCTTTGACTTGAACTCCATACCGATGAAGCACCTCAATGTCATACTTAAGGTTTTGACCAACTTTCTCGGCATTGTTTTCGAAGACTTCTTTAAACTCTCCAACGACTGCTTTAGCTTCTTCTTGGTCCTCAGGAACTGGGACGTAAAAGGCAGTTCCTTTTTCCCAACTAAATGAAATACCAACTAATTCTGCTGTGAGCGCATCAATTCCCGTTGTCTCCGTGTCAAAACAAAAACTCGACTTTTTCTGTAGATTTGCTATGAGCTTCTTTCTTCCTGCTTTATCTGTTACAGCTTGGTAATTGTGGGTTACGCTTTCAATGGAATTCAAATCCTCTACTATTGCATTTTCTTCTTCTTCGGATTCATCGTTTTCTGGTGTGTTGAAAAGGTCCAATTGACTGCTGGATTTTGAAGATTGAACAATAGTAATTTCTTCACCCAACATGCGCTTCGCCATTGTTTTAAACTCTAACTCCGTGAAAATCTCAATGAGTTTTTCTTGATTTGGCTCATCTCTTGTGAGGTCCTTTTCGTTCAGCTCTATCGGCACATCAAGTATGATGGTCGCGAGTTCTTTGGACATGTAAGCGAGTTCTTTATTTGCTTCAACCTTCTCCTTCATTTTCCCCTTCAATTGGTCTAGGTTTTCATACAACCCTTCAACAGAATCAAATTGCTGCACAAACTTGATGGCTGTTTTTTCTCCAACACCGGGAATACCTGGTATGTTGTCGACTGCATCGCCCATCATCCCTAAAATGTCGATCACCTGATCTGGACGTACTATGCCATATTTTTCGCAGATCTCTTTGACTCCCATGATTTCCACATCTCCACCTCCACGTGCTGGCTTGTACATAAATATGTTTTCCTCCACCAATTGCCCGTAGTCTTTGTCTGGGGTCATCATGTAAACAGTGTAGCCTTTTCTAGCTGCTTTTTTAGCTAAAGTTCCGATTACATCATCTGCTTCAAAACCTTCCACTTCAAGCGCTGGAATATTAAATCCCTCAACAATCGCTTTGATATAAGGAATTGACCTGGCGATATCTTCAGGCATGGCCTCGCGATTGGCTTTGTATTCTGCGTATTGCTCTACTCTAAAATTTTTCTGATCTCCGCTTGGGGGGTCAAATACTACAGCGATATGTGTTGGTTTTTCTTTCTTAATAAGATCAAATAAGGTGTTTGTAAAGCCAAACATGGCTGAAGTATTAAATCCCTTACTGCTGATTCTTGGATTTGATATAAAAGAATAATATGCCCTATATATTAAGGCAAAAGCATCGAGTAGAAACAATTTTTTTTCGTCAGCCATTGTCGCGAGTAATTTGCCGAAATATAACCCTATCAAAAGAATGAGTGGGGTATTTCAATGGAAGAATTGTGGAAGTTTTTCGTGTATTCTTTTCCCTTGAAAAAGACGCTGGTTGAGCCAATGACCTAACCAAGCTGAACCTGCTCCTACGGCAGCTCCAACAATTACATCGCTTGGATAGTGAACGCCTAAATGCATTCTAGAGTATCCTACCGCACTGGCCCAAGCAAATGCTGGTGCTGCCACGTACCATTTTGGAAAAGCAAAAGTCATTGCAGTTGCAGTAGCAAAAGCATTGGAAGTGTGTCCTGATGGAAAAGATGGAGTTCCTCCATCGGTTTGCTTATCAATGAAATTATATGTTTTAAATGGACGATCCCGATTGATGCTGTATTTCATCGCCAAGGTTGTAGATGCAGAAATGGCCATGCTTCCGACAATGTAAAACCCTTTTCTTTTAATTAGACTGTCTTTGGTAATAAATCCAAAACCAAAAACACTAGCCGGACAAATCATGCTAACCACAGAAGCAGAATTGGTGATTGCAGATAATGTGGGGTCAAGGTTTTGATTGCGATGAACATTGGTTGCCTGCAACCAGTCGATATCAGCGTTTTGTGACCTTAAAATGCCATTTGAGAGGAATAAAACTAAGAGAAAAACTAATCTCATTCTTTGTAAATGACTTGCATCAGTACATCACCAACTACTTTGAGCGTATTCGCATCAATTACATTCATATTATCATCATGGGTGTGATGAAACGACCCAAAATCAGCTCGGCCCATTTCGTAATGAATAATATCAATCGAAGGAATACCGGCCAAAGTGTTCAAGTAAATATGATCATCTGTGATTGGGTTCCCGTTAATATTGGGAAAATAATCTTTGTGCCCCATGGCTTGAGCGATAGACCAAACATTATTCACGACATCTGGAGCATAGTGCATCGATGCTGCTTCTTTCGGAAATATAGCGTTGCTCGCCCCAACCATATCTAGCAGAATACCATATTTTGGTTTGTAGTTGGCAAAAGGAATATTCTTCGCCCAATATTGAGAACCTAAGCACCAAGAGTCACTTGACGTTCCAACCATAGAAGACTCAGGCTTTCCATAGTCTTCTGTGTCAAAGAAAACAATATCGAATCCGATGTTTGGACCAATACTGTCTTGGCTAATGACCCTTGCTAATTCAAGCAACACTCCAACACCACTTGCACCATCATTGGCCCCATCAATAGGTTTGTTTAAATCACGTGTATCCCGATCTGCATAAGGTCTTGTGTCCCAATGCGCACAAAGCAAGATGCGGTCATTCAATTCAGGGCGATAGCGGCCCATCACATTGATCATTCTCAACGGCTGATCATTGTATGCAATTACTTCAGCTTGTTGCGAGGAAGTTTCCATTCCGAAGCTTTTCATTTTAGCTTCCATCCATTTGGCACATGCTAATTGTGCCTCCGTATTAGGGACACGCGGGCCAAAATCTACTTGCTTTTGCACAAAAGCAAATGCCGAATCTTGATTGAAAGATGGTGTTTCAATAATAGTTATTGACGGTTTACTTACTGCAGGTTTTTTCCTTGTGTCAAGTTTTCTTTCAGCATCATTTTCGCAACTCCAAAGTACAGTTATGAGCAGCGACAAGGGTAAAAGGAGTCTATCTATTTTAGCCCCCATGATGCTCCTTCTTTGCCGTCTTTCACAACGATGTTTAATGCGTCAAGTTGATCTCTAATGGCATCAGAAGTTGCCCAATCTTTATTGGATCTAGCTCGCGCTCGCAAATCAAGAATTAATTCCATTAACCCATTGGTCAAGTCCGTATCTCCTGTTTCCTCAATGGAGCTTAACCCAAGCACTTCTTTCACGATTCCATTCATCAACATCATCAAATCGTTCTTGTCTTGCTCGGTTATTTTAAGCCTTCCTTCTGCTATGGAGTTTATGCTTTTTACTGCATCGAACAAATGGCTAATCAAGACGGAACTATTAAAGTCATCATCCATAGCAGCCATGAACTTTGATTGATAGTCGCTCACACTAATATCTGATTTGTCAGAGGTTACAACAGTGGGCAAGACTTTCATTCCAGCCATCAATCGTTGATAGCCTTTTTCAGAAGCTTCTAAGGCTTCATTGGAGAAATCAAGTGTGCTTCTGTAATGTGCCTGCATCATGAAAAAACGCACCACCATCGGATGAAAACCTCTTTTTAGCAATGGATGGTTTCCGGTAAATAATTCATTCGGAAGAATAGAATTGCCTAATGATTTAGACATTTTAGATCCTTCAAATGTTAGCATGTTGGTGTGCAACCAATAGCGCGCTGGACCGTGACCATTGCACGCTGTGTTTTGCGCCACTTCAGATTCATGGTGTGGGAACTTGAGGTCCATTCCACCTCCGTGAATATCAAATTGCTCACCCAAATACTTTGTACTCATAGCTGAACACTCTAAATGCCAACCTGGAAATCCCATTCCCCAAGGTGATGGCCATTGCATGATGTGCTCAGGAGCAGCTTTTTTCCAAAGAGCGAAGTCTGCAAAAAATCGCTTTTCACTTTGTCCATCGAGTGTTCGGGTGTTTTCAAAAAGCTCGTCTACATTTCGGCCACTCAGTTCACCGTAATTGTGTTTCTCCTTGTATGCCTCCACATCGAAATAGATGTTTCCTTCTGCCTCATATGCATAACCATTGTCAACGATGGTTTTAATCATCTCAATTTGCTCGATCATATGACCAGTTGCGGTAGGCTCAATATCAGGAGGTAGAATGTTCATCGATGCCATGATTTTATGGAAGTCGGTCGTGTATTTCTGCACGATTTCCATTGGTTCCATTTGCTCTAATTTGGCTTGTTGTCCAATGCGGTCAACCCCTTCATCTATATCTGTGGTAATGTGCCCAACATCGGTAATATTCCTAACGTAACGCACTTTAAAGTCAGCATAACGTAAATATCTCGCGATCAAATCGAAGGATAGGAATGTTCTGACATTTCCTAAATGAGCATTGCTGTAGACGGTTGGTCCACAGACGTACAATCCAACACGAGGAGGTGATAGTGGCTCAAACTTTTCTTTCTTACCAGTTAAGGTATTGTAAACGTGCAATCCTGATTTCATGTATAATATTTCGCAGGCAAAGATAGAAGCTGAAAAACTATAGAAGTATCAGAAAACTATGAAAGAAGAAGCTAATAAAAAGAGATGTTATTTCATGTCGGCAGTGATGACTCCATCACCAACATATTGACCACCTGAATACATTTCAATGGTTATTAAGATTCCGTCTTTTGAATACTTATAAACTTTTCCATCCATCAAGCGCCCATTTTTGAAAATGCCTTTTTGGTGGATTTGACGGTTCTTGTTGTAAAGTGTGTGAGGTCCGTTTCCATCAAACCTTCCGATGTTAGGTGAAGCTTCTTGCTGAGAGACAGAGATCGTAGTTTTCACTTTATTATTATTATCCTTCACTGGTTCAGGATCTGCTTTCACCGCTACTGCTGGAGTTGACGCTGCTTTAAACTCAGATTTAGAAGCGTCCATTTTACCACCATTGAAAACACGAATCGACTTGAGGTCTCCATTTGCATAGTACTCTTTTACAGCTCCATCCTCTTTACCTCCATTCCAGTTTCCTTCAATCATCAACTGACCATTTTCATGGTAGTATTTTTGAGCTCCATTTCTCTTTCCAGTTTGGTCAAAAGTGAAATCTTGCTGTACTTGTCCGTTTTCGTAGTAGCGGGTGAACTTGCCCATATTTTTATTTAGGCCCCAATTGCCTTTTTCTTCTATCTGACCATTTTCATAATAAGTTGTGTATGGACCTTTTGGTCGGCCGTTATCATGAGTGATCTCACTCTTGAGTTTACCTGACGGATAGTAAGCTTTCCAAACTCCAATCTTACGACCTTCTTTGAATTCACCTTCCTCAACAACAGTGCTTTCGTCAAAACCTGGCATAGGCTTGTCGGCTCCAGTTAACTTCCAATATCCAATTTTACGGCCAGCCTCATTGGTCTGATTCTGGGCGAAAAGTGAGCATGAAAAAGAAATTAAGGCTAGAATTATGAATGTTCTCATTGCTATGATGTGCGTCAAAAATGGTCAAAAAGATAAACTTATTTCTAAGAAAATGCGTCAGTTTTATTGTAAGTGATGTTGAGACTTAGGCTGATACATCAATTTGCTATCGTAAGTTTTCAAGCATATCCGTTACTAATTTCTTTAAATCATAGCTATGAGCCCAATTCCAGTCCGCTCTTGCGTCATCGTCATTGATGGATGCAGGCCAATTATCAGCTATGGCTTGTCTGAAATCTGGTTCGTATGAAATACTAAAACTTGGAATGTGTTTTTGAATTTCTTGCGCTATTTCAGCGGGATTAAAGCTCATAGCGCTGATGTTGTAGCTACTTCTGTTTTTAATGTCTTCTGCAGGTGCTTGCATAATATCAATTGTAGCCTTCACCGCATCGCTCATATACATCATTGGCAAAGAAGTGTCAGCACTTAAAAAACACTCATATTTCCCATCTTTTAGCGCTTGATGAAAAATATCAACGGCATAATCAGTTGTTCCTCCGCCTGGTAGAGACTTAAATCCGATAAGACCTGGATAGCGAACACTGCGCACATCAACACCCCAACGGTTGAAGTAATATTCGCACCATCGTTCTCCAGCAAATTTTGAAATTCCATAAACGGTGGTAGGCTCAATGACGGTGCGTTGCGGAGTATTGTCTCTTGGCGTAGTTGGGCCAAAAACAGCGATTGAACTAGGCCAAAATATTTTCTTTACTAGTCCTTCTTTAGCTAGGTCAAGGATGGAAAACAATCCATCCATGTTGAGTTTCCAACCAAATTCAGGGTTTTTTTCTGCAGTGGCTGAGAGCAATGCAGCCAACTGGTATACTTCGGTGATCTTGTAATCAACGATCACTTTTCGCGTAGCTTCTCTATCAAGCACATCCAGCTTCACATATTCAACATCAAAATTCGCGCTCTCGCGGATGTCAGATGCTATAACACTTTCATTGCCAAATCGTTTCGCTAGCTCCTCAACCAGTTCTGTGCCTACTTGCCCGCAAGCACCAATCACCAAAATGCGCGTTTCGCTCATGATTTAAAGTTTGCGCAAATATGGGTGATGGAATTCAGAAACCTCAACTATTTTAAATGAAGATTTGAGGAATATTTAAAGGCTATGCTGTGATCGTAAGTTAAGCCTCGTCAAAATTGACTACGACATCACTGGTGGTTGGGTGCGATTGACAAGTCAGAATAAATCCTCGCTCTAAATCGTCAGGCTCCAATGAATAATTAACGTCCATTTCTACTTCACCCTTTTCGAGTTTGGCTCGGCATGTGGCACAAACTCCTCCTTTGCAGGCAAAAGGCAGATCTGCTCCGTGGTCAAGAGCCGCATCTAGGATGTTTGTTTTTTGTGAGTCCATTTTGAATTGGGTAGCAACACCATCTAGAATGATGGAAACGTTTGCTTCAAAACCCATGACTTCTTTCTTCTTTTCAGTAGGCTTTCCGCTTCGCTCGGCCAATTGCTGAGGAGAAGCAAAAAGCTCGAAGTGAATTTTCTTTCGGTCAACATTCACTGCTGAAAGGCTTGCTCTTACTGAATCAATCATAGGCGCTGGACCACAAATGAAAACTTCGTCAATACTCTCTGGCTCGATGAAATACTTGAGAATTAATTCGCACTTTTCTCCGTCAATTCTGCCATGTAGCATTGGGAATTCGCTTGCTTCTCGACTTAAAATATAGAATACCCTCAATCGATCCATGTACTGATTCTTGAGATCTTCAATTTCTTCCTTAAAAATGATGCTAGCTGTCGACTTATTGCCATATACCAACGTAAATTCACTTTTAGGCTCAGTGGCTAAAATGGTTTTCATGTGGGCCATTACTGGCGTTATACCACTTCCAGCAACAAAAGCTACATAATGCTTTTCGTGCGTAACATCCAATTTGGTATAAAAACGTCCCAATGGAGTCATCACATCCAGCACATCACCTTTATTTAGAGACTCATTTGCGTATGTTGAAAACAGGCCGCCTTCTACTTTTTTCACCGCAACGCGTAGGTCATTGTCAAAAGGACTTCGGCAAATCGAATAGCTTCTTCTTACTTCTTCTCCGTTGATGTCTTTTTTGAACGTCAGGTATTGACCTTGAATGAAGGCGTATTCATCCTTTAATTCTACTGGAACATCAAATGAAACGGAGACAGTGTCTTCGGTTTCTTTTTTTACTTCTCTTACGGTCAACGGATGAAATTTCGGCATAGTCAATTTTAGAGGCGGTAAAAATAGCATAAGTCCATTGCTTTTGATATGCAGTTTGATCGTTGATGAAGATGATTGTGGTCAGGTTGCGCGCTGGGAGTTCAAGGTTCGTGGTTCTTTCGTCCGCTTTCAGCGTCCTCAGTTCGTGGTTTGGGTGTTGCGTGATTGATAATTCATGATTTATTATTGGTGATTGAAATACCCGAAGTTTTCAGCTGGCAATCAACCATCAACATCTTAACCACGAACGAATACTCTCTTCTGTCAGTCTGCGAGCGCAAAAGCTGCTCTGCAGAGGCGCTTCGAGTTTTTCTGAGGAACGAGGAAAAGTATCGAGAACTAAGACAGCTAGGATGAACTATGAACAACTCAACCACGAACCTAAAACTCTAGCTACGAAGTTTTAAAAGAAGATTCTCTTTCATTTCTTTTATGGCTAAAAGAAACGAAGCAAAGAAAAGCCTCGAAGACTCAAAGGCGATTTTTTTGTGCGAGGCCGCAAAAAACCGCGGATGGTTTTTTACCGTTCTTCTGAGAGCTTATGTTAAGAGTATTCTTACGAACGTAGTCCGATATTACCTCACAGATGTAAAAACCCACCGCTATCGCTGGTGAGTCTTCACCTTAAGTTCATAATTCAGGTCTTCTCCAAGATCTTCATGAAATATCGTCTTGGGACTCAACATTATTGCTGAGAAGTCTTATCCTAATATTCATAATCGCGCTAAGTAAAAGGTTTTCTGTGGTTGATGAATCAATCTGCTGTCAGTTCGAGTGGCGCGCCTCAGCGCGATGTATCGAGAACTAATACAGAGAGAATGAACATCCTACAATGTCTTGTGCTTCTCGAAACAATTCCGCTCATCGCGGAATCACTCGAACCAGATAGCTATCGGGTGACAGACAATGAACCACGAACCCCGAACCACGAACCAACCAACCCCAAACTCTCCTAGTGAGTTGAACAAAACCTGATTTTCGTCTGTTTTCACCTTGAACTTACGTTCAATCAGCCACCAAACCAACCTACGTATTTATATTCGCAAACACACACGATGATTATGGCTGATAAAGATTTAGAAAAGATTTTCCAAGAGAGAGTCGATAATGAAATAAAAATAGAGCCAAAGGACTGGATGCCAGACGCATACCGTAAAACGCTCATTCGTCAAATCTCACAGCATGCGCACAGCGAAATTGTGGGTATGCTGCCAGAAGCTAACTGGATTACAAGAGCTCCAAGCTTGAAGAGAAAAGTGGCGCTTTTGGCTAAAGTGCAAGACGAAGCTGGTCACGGCCTCTACCTGTATTCTGCAGCTGAAACATTGGGCGTTGAAAGAGACGACACAATCGAAGATTTACACTCAGGAAAAGCGAAATATTCTTCCATTTTTAATTATCCAACGTTGACCTGGGCTGATATAGGAGCTATTGGTTGGTTGGTAGATGGCGCTGCGATTATGAATCAAGTGCCATTATGCCGTTGCTCATATGGTCCGTACAGTCGAGCGATGGTTCGGGTGTGTAAGGAGGAGAGCTTTCACCAAAGACAAGGGTATTCGATCATGTTGGCTATGGCGAAAGGAACACCAGAACAAAAGCGTATGGCGCAAGACGCTATCAACCGCTGGTGGTTCCCAGCTTTGATGATGTTTGGTCCTCACGACACAGAGTCATCACATTCTGAACAAAGTATGAATTGGAAGATCAAGCGTTTTTCAAATGATGAATTACGTCAGCGCTTTTTAGACATGACTGTTCCCCAATGCGAATTGTTGGGTTGCGAAGTGCCAGATCCTAACTTGAAGTTCAACGAAGAAACCGGTCATTATGAAATGAGCCCTCTGGATTGGGATGAGTTTTGGAGTGTTGTGAAAGGCAACGGAAAATGCAACCGTCGGCGAATTAGAGCAAGAAAAGAAGCCTATGAAAAAGGTGAGTGGGTGCGCGAAGCAGCCATGGAGTATGCTGATAAGAAACAAAAGAGAAGAGAAGCTACGAAAGCAGCTTAAACCATAAATTACCATCACTATGTCTAACAAGAAAAATTGGCCTCTTTGGGAGGTTTTCATAAGAAGTAAAGCAGGATTAAGTCACCGACATGCGGGCAGTTTGCATGCTGCTGACGCTGAAATGGCACTGGAAATGGCGCGGGACGTTTATACTAGAAGAAATGAAGGTGTAAGTCTTTGGGTGGTTGAGTCTGTGCATATAACAGCGTCTGATCCTGTGGATAAGGACGCGCTTTTCGAGCCAGCAAATGATAAGATCTATCGTCACCCAACATTTTATGATTTACCGGATGAGGTGAAGCATATGTAGATGATGAATAGTAAAGTTTTTAAAAGCCTTTCGATGTTCGGAGGGCTTTTTTTATTTCCTTTTTTGTAGCTCGTTCTTGTAAGTTTTAATCGCTCTTTCTCGAGCCATCTTATGCTCAACAATGGGTTTTGGATACGAAGGAGTGTCTAATTCTGGGATCCATTTGCGGATGTATTTCAATTCAGGGTCAAAACGCTCGGTTTGTAAGTAGGGATTGAAAACTCTAAAATACGGAGCTGCATCCACACCAGAGCTGGCCGCCCATTGCCATCCACCATTATTGGATGCTAATTCAAAGTCGATTAACTTTTGAGCAAAGTAGGCTTCGCCCCAACGCCAATCAATAAGCAAGTGCTTTGTGAGGAAACTAGAAACGATCATCCTCACGCGATTGTGCATGAATCCAGTTTCGTTTAACTCCCGCATTCCGGCATCCACGATTGGATATCCTGTTTGTCCATCACACCAAGCTGCGAACTGGGCCTCGTCATTGATCCATGGAATGTGATCGTACGCAGGTTTAAAACTGCCCATCACTACATGAGGAAAATGCCATAGAATAGATTGGTAGAAATCTCTCCAGATCAATTCATTAAGCCATTTTTCATTCAGTTCTATGCCTGCTTTTGCTAAGGCACGAATACTGACTGTGCCAAATCGTAAATGAACGCTCAATCGGGAAGTCCCTTTCAATGCGGGAATATCTCGCGTTTCATGGTAATTGTTAACGAGGGCTTTGTCAACCGCAGTGTCGCTCCAATCTTCTTCATGTTTTTGGAAACCCATCGAATCGAGGTGGAGTAACGGTTTGGCTTCAGATTGATGAAAGTTGTTGAAATGCGATTCTGTTGGGTAGGGCTTCAAATAGAAATCGTTCAGCTTTGCCTTCCATTTCTTTGAATACGGGGTAAAAACGGTGTAGGGTTTCCCATCGTCTTTCACTACCTCACTTTTCTCGAAAATCACATGATCTTTGAATGCTCGAAAGATCAAGTGGTGCTTTTGAAACAATTCATAGACAGACTTGTCACGCTCAAGTGCATAGGGCTCGTAGTCCTTGTTGGCAAAGAGTCCGGTGATGGTTTGCTCTTTAAGTAATGACTGAAACACCTCAATCGGAGAGCCATAAAACACCCACAAATCTGAGCCTTTGGATTGCAACTCCTGCTTGAGGCGCTTAATTTGAGTGTAAATGAAGCTTACCCTACGGTCGTCTTTCTCTTCGAGGTGATCTAGGATGTTTCTATCAAAAATGAATATGGGTTGTACATTTTTGCCTTCTTTCAATGCATGGTATAAACCTGCATTATCTTCGAGGCGAAGGTCACGTCTGAACCAAAAAATGGTCAAATCATTCATGGACGCGCAAACGATTTTTTCTTCAAAAAGGAAACTTTTTGGTAGTGGTATAAGCCACTAGTAGCAATCAGATTTTCTTCAGCTACTTTTATGGAGCCGTCTTCTTCTATGATTGACTGGTTAAGAATAACTTCTTTGACTTGACCTACAATCAATCGTGTACCATTCATGACCAAATGCTCTTCTTTAAATTCCATCAGCATTTTGATTGGACTTTCTTTTACGAATGGAGCCTTGTGCTCAGAAATCAATTCGGGTGTCAGTCCAGTGGCGCTAAATTCACTTTCGCCAATTTCATATTTAGCAGAAGTTTGATGCGCGGCATCAATCATTGTTTCCGAAATGTGATTGAGTGTATAGAATTTTTTCTGAACAATATTTTCATACGTACCGCGAGGCACAGTGGTTGGTCTTAGAATAAAGCCTAACAATGGTGGATTGGCACCCAAGTGAACCAATGAATTGAAAATAGCTAAGTTGTGTTGACCTTGAGAGTCGGTCGTTCCGATCAACACCGATGAACGCAAGCCGCTCAGTGTATTGAAGAAATTTGACCAATACCGGCCCTTGCGTTCAGCCCAATCTAATTCAGTAAAAACAGCCATGATTATCGCACTCTACTCATTCCACCATCAATGCCAATCACTTGGCCGGTAATCCACTCTCCGTTTTTGGAGACTAAATGCACTGCCATAGAGGCAATTTCCTCAGCCTTCCCAACGCGCTTTAATGGATGTCTTTCTTCGCTTGCCTCGCGTTTCTTTTCATTTGAAAGTAATGCTTCTGCTAAAGGTGTATCTGTTAAACCAGGTGCAATCGCGTTGATGCGAATGTGCGGTGCTAATTCTGAAGCCAATGATCGTGTAAGTCCTTCAATACCTCCTTTTGAAGCTGCGACTGATGCATGGAAAGCCATTCCTTGTTGCACAGCTACTGTGCTGAAAAGTACCACAGATCCATGACCTTTTTTCAAGGCTGGAAGGCAGGTTTGAATGCATTTTATTGCACCGTAAACATTTAGATTAAAATCATTTTTAAAATCATCTTCGGACAACCGGTTGAAAGGTCTCAAATTTATGCTTCCTGGGCAGTAGATTAACCCGTTGAGTTCATCATAATCTTCTAGTGAAGAAACATCTTCCACAACATCTAAATCAATAAACTCAACAGGCAAATGACTGATTGCTGCATTTGTCCTGGCCGCAACTATAACCTCATGACCGGCTTCTAGAAGTTGCTCCGTACAAGCTTTTCCTATGCCTTTACTTCCTCCTACAACGAGATATTTCATCAATATTGGCTTTTCAGATTCAGGTAATTCAAGAATTCTTTTCGAGTTTCTATTTCCTTGAATTTACCGTGATAGCTTGCTGTAACCGTACTGCTAGCAGTGTCTTGAATGCCTCTTGATTTCACACATAAGTGCTCAGCATCAATAACTACAGCCACATCTTCAGTTTTCAATACTTCTTTCAAAGCTTTAGCGATCTGCTCGTTCAATCGTTCTTGAACCTGAGGGCGTTTTGCGTAATACTCAACTAACCTATTTATTTTACTTAAGCCAATCACGTTGCCATTGCTTACATATGCCACATGGGCTTTGCCAATAATTGGCACAAAATGATGCTCGCAATAAGAATAAACAGTGATATCTCGCTCAACGAGCATTTCCTTGTATTTGTACTTGTTTGAGAAAAGCTTGATCTCAGGTTTATTTTCCGGATTTAAGCCTTTAAACACTTCGTTCACAAACATTTTTGCTACTCGATTTGGAGTGTCTTGAAGGCTTTCGTCATTAAGATCCATGCCTAAAGTCTCCATAATTTCTTTGAAGTTTGCCTTTATTTTTTCCACCTTTTCTTGGCTCGAAAGGTCATGCGCATTTTCTTTCATCGGAGTGGATAAACCATTCCAATGATGCTCATAATCTAAGGTCTCTAAAGCTTCTCTATTCGCCACTGTATTCAACATAATTTCTTTCGGTTTCGTATAACGTTACAGTTAATTGAAGGTGGTTTTCTAATCTTTTTCTCAATCGATTCCATATGACTACAGCAATATTTTCGGCTGTAGGGTTTAAGGATTTGAATTCTTCAAAATCTAAATTGAGGTTCTTGTGATCGTAGCGATCAAGCACCTCTTCGTTCATTATTTCTTTCAGCACTTTCATGTCTATGACGTAGCCTGTATCAGGATCAATTTCTCCTGTTACATGAGCGATCAAATCATAGTTATGACCATGATAGTTTGGGTTGTTGCACTTACCAAATATCTCTGCGTTCTTTTCTGAATTCCAGTTTGGGTTGTGCAATCGATGGGCAGCATTGAAATGCCCTTTTCTACTCACTTTTATCTTCAAAACTTATAGTTTGATTAAGATGTTATTCGTGTCCATTTTGTCTAAGGCTATCTTGAACCATTCGGTATAATTGTCTGGATTGGTCTTGATGTCTTGCTTGAGATCTTTAATTGAAATATACTTCCAATCGCACACTTCATCTGGGTTCACGCGGGGTGTTCCATCAAAAGAGCCAAAGAAGACATGATCAAATTCATATTCGGTCAACCCCTGGTCTAGCTCTGCTTTGTATATAAATGAAAAACGTTCAGATACAGGGCAATCAAATCCCATTTCCTCCATGAGTCTTCTATGAACAGCCTCTTCCGTTGTTTCTCCTTTTCTTGGATGACTGCAACAAGCATTTGTCCAAAGGCCACCAGAGTGATACTTTTCTAATGCTCTTCTATGAATTAGCATTCCACCTTTTTGATTGATTACAAAAACTGAAAAAGCCCGATGAAGCAATGCTTTTTCATGCGCTTGCATTTTTTCCATTGTGCCTATCTCTTCATCGTAGGTGTTTACTAATATGACTTCTTCTATATTCATTAATGCTATGTTGTTTGCAGCGCTGCGTTAATCTTTTGTTTGTTTTGAGCCTCAAATTGATTGAAATATTCCATCCAAACCTCATGATTGATTGAGCCTGAAATAGATGAACTAATCATCTTATAATCCTCTTTTAGTTCGTTGTTGTAGTCTAGAAAAGAAGGTGCATTTAATTGAACCATGAAACGTAAATACCTAAACTCAGCATTGAGAGGAGCTGCTTTAATTGCCGCGTCTATCAACCTTGTTCCTTCTTTAAAGTAGGAGTATTTAGACCAAGGCATAATTTCGCATTCTGCAACCAATGTTTTCGCTGCTCCCAAATAGGCATTTCTATGTAAACTTTCTTTATGGTTTTTATTCTCCAGAGAATTCATGTAAGACTCTCGCCATTCTTTTTGCTGAACAGCTTGAATAAAACCACTTCTCAATGACGACATATCAGGAAGGTGACTCCATGCTGATCCACAGAAAAGACAAAAAACTATTGTAAAAACTAGTGTTCTCAAATCAGGTTTAAGCTGTGTTTAACGTAGCTCTCTACGAAAATTGCGTACTTCTTTTGATTTGGAATTCGAATTCTGGATTTCAGTATTTGCTGAGCATCGGTCCTTTGAATCTTATTGAAAAGCCGGTAGAAATAAATGTATGCCATGTATACTCCAAAGCGAGATGAGCGAGGAAGCTCTAAGATTCCTTTATATCCCTCTGCAAAATCTTCGGCTATTTCTTGTTCAATGCGTTTCTTTTCTTCAGCATTAAAATTATCTAGATCCACTCCTGGGAAATATGTTCTGCCCATTTCTTGATAATCTGCTTTCAAGTCGCGTAAGAAGTTGATTTTTTGAAAAGCTGATCCTAATCTCATGGCCGAGAATTGCAATTCTTTGTATTTCCTTTCATCTCCATATACAAAGACCTTTAAGCACATCAGACCAACTACCTCCGCGCTGCCAAGGATATATTTCTCATAACCTTTGCGTGAGTAGGCTGTTTTATTGAGGTCCATTTCCATACTCTCAAGAAATGTGTCAATCAATTCTTGGTCAATCCCAAAGTCTCTCACAGCTTTTTGAAAACTGTTAAGGATAGGATTCAATGATATGCCCATCTCAATAGCCTCATATGTGTCTTTCTTGAATTTATCAAGTAAGTAGGACTTGTTGTAGTCATGAAATGTGTCTACAATTTCATCTGCAAAGCGAACAAAACCATAAATTGAATAGATCGCATCTCTTGCTGAAGGGCCTAAGAATCTAGTTCCGAGCGAGAACGAAGTACTATAAGATCTAGTCGTCATACGACTGGTCTCAAGGCTTACTTTATCGAATAACTCTTTCATTTTAGTTGAGGTTGTGTTTTTTTAATATATAATCGGCTACAACTTGTCCGCTTATCAAAGAAGGAGGAACTCCTGGTCCTGGCGAGGTAAGTTGGCCGGTATAATAGAGGTTGTTGATTTTTTTGTGCTTGATTCTTGGTTTGAGAAAAGCCGTTTGAAAAAGCGTATTTGCTAATCCGTATGCATTTCCTTTAAACGCGTTGTAATCTGAAACAAAATCTGACACCGAATAACTGCGTTTGTAGGTGATGCTTTCTGTGATGTCGACACCGGTTTTTTCTTTCAGGCGATCAACAACTACTTTAAAGTACTTTTCTCTTAATTCTTCACTGTCACCATCGATTCCGGTAGCAATAGGTATTAAAAAGAATAGGTTTTCGCAGTTTTTTGGCGCTACAGAATCGTCAGTTACCGAAGGTGCGCAAACATAAAACAATGGATTTTTTGGCCATTTTTTAGTCTTGTAGATTTCAGTAGCGTGAGCATCAAAATCAGTATCGAAAAACAAGTTATGGTGCTGAAGATTAGGAATTCTTTTATTTACCCCAACATAGTATATTAAACATGATGGAGCCATAATTCGATTATCCCAATATTCATCTGAGTATTGCTGGTCTTTTTTATCTAGTAGGTGTTGCTCTATGTGTGCATAATCTGCTCCGCCAACTATATAATCAGGAGTATACTCACCTTTCGATGTTTTTACACTAAGCTTTCCGTTGGAACTTATTTTTTGAACCGCTTCATCAAACCTGAATTTCACACCTTTTTCCTCAGCAAGCTTCACCATTCCTTCTATTACTGTGTGCATTCCGCCCATTGGATACCATGTTCCAAGCTTCAAATCAGCAAAGTTCATCAGACTGTACAGAGCTGGGGTTTCCTTAGGCATCGCTCCAAGAAATAGTACTGGAAATTCAATGATGCTTAAAAGCTTTGGGTCTTTAAAAAATTTTCGCGCGAAGTCGTGAAAATTGGAGAATAAGTCTAATTGAAAAAGTCCTTTTAGCACTTTCCATTTGGCAAATTCGAATATCGAAAGACTCGGTTTATTAACTAAATCATTAATTCCCGCATCATATTTTATTGATGCATCAGCTAGAAATTTCTTTAGATTTTTTCCGGCTCCTTTTTCACGCGACTCAAAGAGTTCAATTAAACCTTGCATGGAGGCAGGCATATCTACTTGCTCATCTTCAAAGAAAACTCTGTAGGATGGGTCGAGACGCTTTAGCGCATAATAATCTGAAGGCTTCTTATCGAAGCGAGCGAAATATGTTTCAAATACGTCAGGCATCCAGTACCAACTTGGGCCCATGTCAAACATATACCCTTCGTGTTCGAATTTTCGAGCACGCCCTCCGGCAGTGCTGTTTTTTTCGATGATGGTAACATCAAATCCTTTGTCCGCTAGCGATGTTGCTGCTGACAACGATGAGAATCCAGATCCTATTATGGTGGCGGTGGGTTTCAATTTTGTTTAATTAGGATTGTAGTCGCTCAATACGTCCATGAGTTTTTTTCTAGCTAGAAAAATACGACTCTTTACCGTTCCTATTGGAAGATTTAAGTAATCTGCGATCTCTTTGTATTTGTAACCTTCATTGTGCATTTTGAAAGGTATGCGATATTCATCTTGAAGATCGTTTACCGAGCGTCTTATTTCAGAATGGTTATAGATGCTTGAAGGATTCTTATCTCTTGAATCAGGAGCATTTGATAAATAATATAGATCTTCAGACTGATCAATAATTGTTTTGGACTTTACCTGTCTTCGGTAATTATTAATGAAGGTATTTTTCATTATAGTATACAACCAAGCTTTGAGGTTGGTTGCGTCCCTAAACTTGTCTTTGTAAGCAACAGCTTTCATATAGGTGTCTTGAACCAAGTCCTGCGCATCATCACTGTCGTGAGTGAGGCTGTAAGCAAAGTATTCAAGTGGTTTCCTGAACGAAAGAATTTGCTGATTGAATTCTACTGTTGACATTTTGTTTAATCTTTTGATGTTAAAGTTCAACAAATGTATGTAGAAACATTATTCGCTACAAGGGAATGTTTAACTTTTTTCTAATAATGTTAAACAAAGTAGGTCTTTTGACTCTGTATCTCTTTAGAAGAAGGGGTTGTAGCTTCTTGTTAAAATAATCGAATAACGCTTCTTTTGACTATAGGTAGTTATCTAAGTCTTTCATTCCATGGAGAAAATGGACATTTTCTTTCTTTAAAGCATCGATTTCTGGCGAAGATCTGACAGCAACAAGAATTTGCAAGTTCGGGTCGAAAGAACTGAATTTTTCTATTGAGTGCGCTGCTTTGCTCACTACAGCGGGATCCACAAAGAATGTGAGGATGCTGTCAGGTTCAATTGTTTCAATACAACGCTCAACATCTCGGTCTGGTAGGTTTTGACCCATATAATAAACAGAGCACCCTTTTTTCTTCAGAAGATAGTTGGCCATTAATAGGCCGATTTCATGGAACTCGCCTTCTGGAAGGAACAGTACGAATTTCTTGCCATCGCTTTGGTTGGGAAGAAGATCTATCCCAGAGATTATTTTCTGACGAATCAAACAACTAATAAAGTGTTCATGCGCTGGATTGATTTGATCTAGAGTCCAAAGAATACCTACCTTCTCAAGGAATGGATAAATTAGGTCAGTGATGGTTTTTTCAAATCCATTATTTCGAACAGAGTTTTCATAAATCCTATGAAACTTTTCCGAATTCATATCTATCATAGACACCATCAGATCGTTAGAGTCTAAATCAAGAATGACATCTGGGTCGTGCAGCAGTGTTTGCTCATAGAGTTTTTCTACCTCTTTCTGAAAAGTATTTTCATCGAGCTGAGAAATGAATGAGATCTTATGGCCATGCCTTGACAGCAGAGCTACATTTAAGAGATACTTCAATTGATCGTCATCGTAGAAGCGAATATTGGTGTTGGTTCTTTTAGGCTCAATAATTTTATATCGCTGCTCCCAAATTCTAATTGTGTGAGCCTTTATGCCCGACAATTGCTCTAAATCCTTGATTGAATATGCTCCCATAATTGTGTTGCTCTTAACAACGCTTATCATGAAGTGTTCGATAAGTTTGTACTTCAGTGCAAAATTAAACTCTTTTTACTTTGTTTAAAGTCTTGCCTTTCAAGATTAAACATTTAATATAAAACTTCATAACCGCGATTGGCAAAATGATGGATGAAATAACCGAGGAGTTAAAAGAACAAGTGACTAACCTACCCCACAAACCTGGTGTTTATCAGTTCAAGGACAAAGCAGGGGTCATCATCTATGTGGGCAAAGCAAAGGATTTAAGGAAAAGGGTTTCATCTTACTTTAACAGAGATAAGTACGATAGCGGTAAAACAAGGCTTCTGGTAAAAAAGATTGAGTCAGTTACCCACATTATTGTGGGTAATGAGTTCGAAGCATTGCTTCTTGAAAACTCGATGATCAAGGAGCATCAGCCCAAGTATAACATTCAACTTCGTGATGATAAGACGTATCCATGGATTTGTATTAAGAAGGAACGCTTCCCTCGGGTTTTCCCGACAAGAAATGTTATCCGAGATGGGTCAGAATACTATGGTCCTTATGCATCCGTGAAAAGAATGAAGGCTGTTATTGGACTGGCGACAAAGCTTCATAAAGTGCGCACGTGCAATTTTCAATTGTCGGAGGAGAATATTCAAAAGGGAAAATTTAAAGTTTGCTTAGAATATCACTTAGGAAACTGTCTTGGACCTTGCGAAGACAAACAAACTGAAGCATCCTACAATAAATCGATTGATGAAATCAGAAAGTTGATCAAGGGAGATGTGGATGACGTGATTAAAGAGTATAGGGCCAGTATGCAGGAAGCTGCTGAATCACTTGACTTTGAGTCGGCAGCTGCCGACAAAAACAGCATAGACCTTTTGCAGGATTATCAAAGCAAATCTGTAGTGGTAAACCCGAGCATTCGGGATGTGGATGTCGCTTCAGTGACATCGGATGATGTCTTTACCTATGTAAATTATATGAGAGTGGTGAATGGCGCCATTATTCAGTCTCATTCAGTAGAGTTCAAAAAGAAACTCGATGAACAAGAGTCTGATATTTTGCTTTCGACCATTGCCGAGATGCGAAACCTATTTCAAAGTAGCGCTTGTGAGGTGCTTACAAGTCATTCAGTAGATGTCGATTGGGATGGTGTAAGCTTCCATCAACCACATCGTGGAGATAAAAAATCGTTGGTTGACTTTTCGGTCAGAAATCTCAAGTTCTTTATGCTTGACCGTCATAGAGCACAAGAAAAAGTGGATCCCAATCGTCATGCAAACAGAGTGCTTCAAACTCTTCGTGATGATTTGAGAATGAAAGATTTACCGCAGCATATCGAATGCTTTGATAATTCTAATTTTCATGGGTCATTTCCCGTGGCGGCTTGTGTCGTATTTAAAAATGCGAAGCCTAGCAAGCAGGATTACAGACACTTCAATATTAAGACGGTAGAAGGTCCGGATGATTTTGCATCTATGGAAGAGGTAGTCTACCGCAGGTACAAGCGCATGTTAGACGAAAACATGTCTTTGCCACAATTAATCATTATTGACGGAGGAAAAGGGCAGTTAAGTTCTGCGCTTAAAAGCTTAGATAAATTGGACTTAAGAGGGAGAATTACAATTGTAGGGATTGCCAAAAAACTTGAAGAAATTTTCTTTCCTGAAGATCCAATTCCGCTTTATATAGACAAGCGTTCTGAGTCATTGAAGTTGATTCAACGCTTAAGAAATGAGGCACATCGTTTTGGAATCACTCATCACAGATCAAAACGTAGTAAAAATGCATTTAATAGCGAGCTTCTGCAGATTGATGGTATAGGTGAGAAAACAGCTAAAGAATTATTGAAGTCATTTTACAGTTTAGAGCGTATTAAAGAGTTGAGTGAAGATCAACTTTCTGCTGTGGTTTCGAAGTCGCAAGCGAAGTCCATTGTCGTATATTTCGCCACAGAAAAGTGAGAAATTTATTTAAGAGAATAGTTGGCACTGGCGTCTATCCTGATACCTCAAGGGGCCAAACCGATGAAATTCGTGTCATTAATTCAATCAAGTTGCATGGTGCGATTATGGTTTGGATGTCAGGCCTATCTGTCATTTATTTCATGCCGGCTCACTGGATATTTGTTTTAAGTATTCTGTTTATTCACCTTTTTGCAGCAATACTGGTGTTTGCTTTAAATTCAAGAAGGAAATACAACATTGCACGATCTTTATTTATTGTAGATCCAGCTGTTTTAATTTTAGGCATTTCCGCATATTTCGGTCTTGACGTAAATTTTCAATACATCGCATTGGTATGCTTTTTAGCATTTGTTTTTCTTTTTAAGAGCCGAACTGCTAAGAATCTCATGACACTTGCTGTGTTCATGTTTATAACCCTTCTTGGCACACTTTTACTTTTTGATATCCAACTGACCGAATTGTCTATTGAAGAAACAGCAAGTCTCCGAGTAGCTTCTTTCAGCCTTTCAGCAGGCCTGGTTATAATGATGGGCGCTGTGTTGTTTCAGAGCTCTTCGAAGAGAAACGCACGAACTGAAGAGACATTGAAAGAATCTGCGAGAGACGCAAGCATATTGCAAACCATTAGTGATAATATGGAGGAGGCCATTTTCAAGTCTTCAGTTCAATTCGGATTTGTATATGTGAACGAGGCTTTTGCTCGAATGTTTGGTTACGAATCTAAGCGAAGCATGCTGGAAACACCGCCAGTAAATGTCTACAACTCAAAAGCAGAAAGAGACTCATTATTGGCTAGAATATCAAGGAAAGGTGAGCAATGTTTTGATGAGCTATAGAAAAGTGGATGGTTCTAATTTTTGGGGGCGATTAAGTTGCACTTTGATACAAGAAAACGGTGGCGATTACTTGGTCGGCACAATCACAGATGTAACGTTGCAGCAAGAGCAGAATGTTCAGATTCAAGAAAGTGAGCGACAATTAAGAAGTTCGCAACAATTGGCGAAACTGGGGAACTGGCGCGTATTTCCTTCTTTTAATAGAGTGGATTGGTCTGGCGAATGCGCTCACATTCACGGATTCCTTGCCGCAGACTATCAAGATTCTTTTTCAGTTTGGCTTGAGGGTTTTGAGGATATAGATCAGGAAACCATATCAGAAGGAATCAACCGTGCTGCAAAAATGAATATTTCGTTTGAGTTTGGATCATGGTATAAGGGGCCAGGAGGAACAAGAAAGTATCTGTACTACATATGTGGACTTGAAAAGGAAGGAGATAATGAATTTTGGTTTGGTACTGTTCAAGATAGAACAGAGCTTAAAAATCAGGAGTTAGAACTCATTTCAACACGTGAGTTTTACCAGAATATATTGGATAATATTCCTGTTGAGTCTGTGCTGATTGACGAAGACTTGAAGTATCATTACATCAGTAGAAACGCAATTCAGAATGATGAATTGCGAGAATGGATGGTAGGTAAAACGAATAAAGATTATTCGGATTATCGGGGACTGAAGGGAGATTTTACTGAAGTAAGAGATCAGATGTTTGCTAAAGCAATGACTAGTGATCTGACTATTCGATGGGAAGAAAAAATGAAAACCAAGGATGGTCGTGACTCATATCATATTCGAAACTTGGTGCCAATCACGTTAATGCAAGAGCTCCAGCCAAAAAAGTTTCTTATTGGCTATTCATTTGACATTAATGATATCAAAAGAGCGCAATTCAGATTGGAAGATCGGAATGAAGAATTGAATCAATTAAACAAGGAGCTCGACCGTTTTGTATATAGTATTTCTCATGACTTAAGAGCTCCAATTGCTTCTGTGCTGGGTCTTAATTCATTGGCAGAAGATACTGATGATCGAGAAGAGTTGGACGGGATTTTGGCAATGCAGCGTGCAGCTCTTGATCGATTAGATCTGTGCATAAGAGATGTAATTGATTATTCACGAAACAAGAGAATGGAGGTGCAGTCTCAAGATGTTTGTTTAAGGAAGGTAGTGGATAATTGTTTGGCAGACTTGGTCTACATGGCTAACTATAATAAAATTGATTATTTCATCGAAGTTGAGGAAAATACATGCGTTCAATCTGATCAGTTGCGTATAAAAATTATAGTCAATAACTTACTCTCAAATGCAATTAAGTATGCCGATACAACTAAGGAAAGTAGCTTTATCTCTGTGCGTGCCGAATCGAGGGAAAATGGTGTGAATTTGATTATTGAGGATAGTGGAATTGGCATCAAAGACGATTACAAGGATAAAATTTGGGATATCTTTTTTCGCGGTAAAAGTACATACCGGGCTTAGGATTAGGGCTTTATATACTTAATGAATCGGTTAAAACCTTAAAGGGTGAAATTGATCTAAAATCTAAAGAAGGTGAAGGAACAACATTCCAGATATTTATTCCTGCACTTGAGGTTTAAATGAGTTTGTCTTTCAGCAAGTTCATCTCTATCACCGGACTTATCTTTTCGTAGAGGATGTTATACACGGCTTGGGTAATCGGTAGCTTTACCTCAAATTTTTTGTTCATCTCAACAATTGATTTCACGGCATAATAGCCCTCAGCTACCATGCTCATTTCTAACTGTGCTGCCTTTACGCTGTATCCTTTGCCTATCATCATTCCAAAAGCTCTGTTCCTGCTGAATTGAGAATATGCAGTAACAAGCAAGTCTCCTAAGTAGGCAGATGAATTTACATCCCGGTGCACGGGGCTTACGGCATCAACAAACTCTTCAATTTCTTGAATCGCATTGCTAATCAACACCGCTTGAAAGTTGTCACCGTAACCAAGGCCATGGCAAATGCCTGAGGCTATAGCCATAATGTTTTTCATTACAGCGCTAATCTCTGTGCCAAATATGTCTTCAGAGGTAGAAGTCTTGACATACCTACAAGCCAGAGCAGTAGCCATCATTTGAGCAATCTCTTGATTTGGACAAGCCAGTGTCAAGTAACTTAGTCGCTCTAAAGCAATTTCTTCAGCATGGCAAGGCCCCGAAATGATTCCTATATGATCATAGGGAATTCCAAATTCTTTGTGAAAGAATCGAGCGGGAATAGAATGGTATTCTGGAACAATGCCTTTGATAGCACTAAACAAAATCTTGTTTTCAATTCCTTCAACTTTGAAGCCATTAAAAGTATCATAAACAAATGCTGACGGAATAGCAATCACTAAAACATCGCTGTCTGCAACTACCTGCTTCAGATCATTACTGGGATGAACGCGTTCTAAATCAAATTCTACAGACTGCAAATAGCGGTCGTTGTGCTTGAATTTTTGTACATACTTGACGCTTTCCTCACTTCTTAGCCACCAATTCACCTTTGACGAATTGTTGCTCAGCATTTTCGCTATAGCTGTTGCCCAGCTTCCTCCACCAATTACACCAAATGTTTTGTCCATCGCATCAAATGTAGAAATTCATAGTGCAAAGTGATTATTCTGTCTTCGGCTTTGATCTTTTTTAGAGATTTGAGATGTGTGGAATACCCTCAATATCATTTTCAATATCGTTGGACTGTTGCTGCTTTTTCAGTTTGTTCGATACAAAATCAGTGACTTCAGGCAGAATAGGGATCATAAAAAGTTTTGGAGATTTAGCAGGCATAAGTACGTAGCAACTGTTGGCGGATTATTGATTGCTGGATTCATAATTATTGAGCTATTCCTTCCATCAGTTTCTCCTTTGAAGGATGAAATGCAGCGAATATCATTTAATACCTATCTAGGAATTGCAGTAGCCCTCTCCATCAGCACGATATGGGCGGTTTACCTTCGTAAGCTTGATGTTTTTGACCCAGAGCGATGGCTCAATATGTTTATTGTATTTCTATTAGGTTGCATTACAGTTTGGCTGGTTTTTCCAATTTCTGACTTCATTAAAGGCACATTGAATTTTAGGTTGAATGGAGATACAATTAATGATTTTTTCTACTGCACGATCGGAATTGGAATGGTAGAAGAGTTTGTAAAATTGTTACCCTTATTGATCATTGTTCGGTTCAAGAGGATAGTACGAGAACCCTATGATTTCATCCTTTATGCCTCGGTTTCAGCACTTGGTTTTGCCTTCATTGAAAATGCGTTGTATATACAGAAATCAAACTTTTTTGCAATCAATGGTCGTGCTTTAATGTCCACCGTAGCGCATATGACATTCAGCTCTGTGGTTGGTTATTCGGTTATGGTGTATACTTACAAAAAGGCTTTAAAAGGATGGCCTTATTTGATTGGAGGTTTTGTGCTGGCCTCCATCATGCATGGCTTTTATGATTTTTGGTTGATCAACCCTGTGGCCAAACAGTTGAGTGGATTGACATTTTTATTCTTCATGCTTTCAACACACTTCTGGTTTACTATGAAAAATAAAACCATTAATGCCTCTAGGTTTTATTCACCGCATCGGAAATTAATCAATGATCGATTGCGCTACTTCTTGATATTTTGGTTGATGACCATTTTGATGGTTTCTGCCATACTAATCGGAATATTTCATGGTAAAGACACAGCAAACCAATTTTTAAAAGGTCAAATTTTGGCCTTTGGTTTCTTACTCTATTACCTAAGTTTCAGCTTTAGCCGATTTAAAATTGCACCTAAAATGCTATCTGCAGGTCAAAAGGCGTTTGATGCCGTTATTCCCGATGAGCCGGTCAAGGAGTCTTACGATTCTTGAGGCTATTCCTTAAACCTATGAACTCGACCTTTCAGGCCTCATTTGTGGAAAGAGGAGAACATCTTGAATAGAAGTCTGATTTGTTAAATACATTACCAAGCGGTCTACACCAATTCCCATTCCAGATGTTGGTGGCATACCGTATTCCAATGCTCTTAAGAAATCTTGATCGATAAACATGGCTTCATCATCACCTTTTTCGCTGAGCTTTAATTGATCTTCAAAGCGTTCCCTTTGATCGATAGGGTCGTTCAATTCTGAATAGGCATTGGCGACTTCTTTTCCGTTAATCATCAGTTCAAAGCGCTCGGTAAGCGAAGGATTCTTGCGGTGTTTTTTGCATAATGGACTCATTTCAATGGGGTAGTCCATAACGAATGTCGGCTGAATGAATTTAGGCTCGCATTTTTCACCAAAAATTTCATCGAGCAATTTCGCCTTGCCCATACTTGGGTCGGTTTCAATATGAATTGATGTGCAGAAAGTTCTTAATTCATCTTCATTCATTTCGGAAACGTCCGTTCCTGTATATTCCTTGATCGCATCTAAGAAGCCAACCCTCTTGAATGGTCGCTGGAAATTGATGGTGTTGTCGCCAACAGGAAGCTCTGTTTTACCGTGCAAATCAAGCGCTGCTTTTTCTATCATTTCTTCGGTAAAATCCATCATCCAGTTGTAGTCTTTATAGGCTACATAAATCTCCATTACTGTAAATTCAGGATTGTGCGTTCTGTCCATTCCTTCATTTCTGAAGTTGCGAGAAAACTCATATACTCCGTCAAATCCGCCAACGATTAAGCGCTTCAAGTAAAGCTCATTTGCGATACGCAAGTACATCTCCATATCCAATGAATTATGATGTGTAATGAATGGACGTGCAGCCGCTCCACCTGGAATAGGTTGAAGAACAGGCGTGTCAACTTCGAGGTATCCTTTTGAGTTGAAGAACTCACGCATGGAGTTCATAATCTTAGTTCTACTCACAAAGACATCTTTCACCTCTGGATTAACCACAAGATCAAGATAACGCATACGGTAGCGTTGCTCTTTATCTGCAAAACCATCGTGCACATTGCCTTCGGCATCCGTCTTCACGATAGGCAGCGGACGAAGAGATTTAGATAGAACAGTAAGTTCTTTTACGTGAACCGATATTTCACCCACTTTAGTGGTGAAAACATATCCCTTGATTCCAATGAAGTCGCCTATATCTAAGAGCTTCTTAAATACCGTGTTGTATGTTGTTTTGTCTTCGTCAGGGCAAAGTTCATCACGATTAAGATACACTTGAATTCGTCCTTCGTGATCCATGATTTCAGCAAAAGACGCCTTGCCCATAACTCTTCGGCTCATCAGTCGACCCGCAATGCACACTTCTTGAAGGTTCTTTTCTTCCTCTTTAAATTCTGCCTTAATTGCCTTGCTAGTAATATTTACAGGGTAAAGAGCAGCTGGAAAAGGCTCGATGCCTAGCTCGCGCATCTCGTTTAAGCTTTGTCTTCTCTCGATTTCTTGATCGTTCAATTCTTGTGACATGCATTCAAATTATTGGGTTGGCAAAGATGAACAGAATTGCGAGAATAATAAAGAGAGATAATGGGTTGTTTTGACTAACAATCATTAACCTTTTCTTGACTTCGACATAGAAGCAAGCAATAGCCATGACTACTATATTTGCCGCTATGGAAAAAACGATGGATTTACTGGTTGCTGACTTTACTGCCCACCTTTCGGATGCAATTACAATTGCTGATCAATTCAAACTGGATTCGGTTCCAGAGTTTAATAATGTTCTGGTTTGTGGATTGGGTGGTTCAGGAATTGGAGGAACGATACTTTCTCAGCTTTTAGCAGATCATTGCTCAGTTCCAGTGCAATCTTCAAAAGATTACACTATTCCTGCCTTTGTAGATGATAAGACGCTTATTATTGCTTGCTCATACTCTGGAAATACCGAGGAGACGCTAGAAGCTATTGATCAAGCCATCGAGCAAGGCGCCAATATTGCATGCATTTCTTCGGGTGGTAAATTGAGTGATATGGCCGTTGAAAATAATTGGCCTTTGATTGCGGTTCCCGGTGGATTGCCACCGCGTGCTGCTTTTGGATTGACTATTGTACAATTGTTTAGGATGGCGGAAGCATTTGGCATGACTTCGCCCGATTGGAAAGCACAGGTGCAAAAGGCAATTGCCTATCTTGATTCAAACGAAGAAACAATTCGCATAGCCGCTCGCCAATTGGCAGAAAGTATTCAGAGTAAGTTGCCTATTGTGTACACTTCTTCTTGGTTAGAAGGGGTTGCCACACGATGGAATCAGCAAATTAGTGAAAACAGTAAAGGCTTGAGCTGGCACAATGTTTATCCGGAAATGAACCATAATGAATTGGTTGGATGGGCCAGTGGAACACATGACTTAAGCGTGATTTACCTCACGAGTAATTTCGATCATCCGCGTGTTGCAAAGCGCATGGAGCTGACTGAAACAGTTATCAGAAAGAAAACACCACATATTCATCATTATAGAGCTCAAGGAGATTCAAAAATTGAGCAAGCGTTATACTTGATTCACTTAGGAGATTGGATGACTGTGTATCTTGCAGAATATAAAGGAGCGGATTCTATCGAAATTGAAGTAATCGATTGGTTGAAGGATTCGCTTTCAAAATTCTGATGAATTGAATGCAAAATCCAGCGTATTAAAGAAGTTCGGGTGGTTCTTGTTTTGGGTGCTCATCCTACATTTTGTTATTGAAGTAACAGGCCATCATTATATTTATAATACACTTTCAAGTACTGTATTTGAGGGGCGTCTTGGTCCTGGAATTCTGGAGTACAAAGACATGCCAAACCGAGCGATTCAATCGGGCGAAGCTCAACCTTGGAAAATCAGCTCTAATTACAACACCGCATCTTTCAATCAAGAAGAATTAGATTTTCACAATGAATTTGGAACTGTTTCATACTTGGTCATTAAGGAAGATGAAATCGTCTTTGAAGAATATTGGGATGGCTTCGATGATAAATCGATCAGCAATTCATTTTCGATGGCAAAGTCAGTGGTTGGTGCGCTCACAGGTATTGCAATTAAAAGCGGTCAAATAGAAAGCGTTGACAAGCCTGTTTATTGGTATTTACCTCAATATGAAACGAATTTGGGAAAGAAGATGACGATCCGTCATCTGCTGACTATGAGCTCAGGAATCAATTTTGATGAAAGCTATCTCAATCCATTTTCCTTTCCAGCCAGGGCAAATTATGGTGATAATTTAGAACTGCTCTTGCGCAATTACGAAGTAACTGAAGAACCAGGCGAATACTTTAATTATCAAAGTGGCGGTACTCAGGTCTTAGCGTTTGCATTAAAGAGCGTCACGCGAACTTCTTTGGCAGAGTATGCATCAGAAAACTTATGGAAACCTTTGGGTGCGGAGCATGAAGCGTTGTGGAGTTTAGATCATGAAAACGGAACGGAGAAGGCTTTTTGCTGCATCAATGCTACTGCTCGGGATTTTGCCAGAATCGGAAAATTATACCTCAATCATGGCAGATGGAATGGACAGCAAATTATTGATAGCGCATACGTTGAAGCTTCCGTTTCTCAGCAAAAAGGATTGAAAAATGAAGAAGGTAACCAGTGTGAAATCTATGGTTACTCATGGTGGTTGGGCGAACATAAAAAAAAGACGTTTTATATGATGCGCGGCATATTGGGGCAGTATGTAATCGTAATTCCTGAGGACGATATGATTGTAGTTAGAATGGGACATAAGCGAAAGAAAGGAACTGGAATACCGCATCCAGATGATGTGTTTCGATACATTGATATGGCTCAAAGAATTACTGCTGAATGAAAAATGACATAGATTTTCCGAAAGTTGAAAAAGTGGGTGTTTGCGCTATTCCAGAAGCAGATGATGGAAAGGTTTCTTGGAGGGTGCACATCATTAATTTGTTGGATGAAGACTTGACCAATATTTTGGTCTCCACACGTGGTTACGGAAAGAAAGAAGATGATAAGGTAAAGACATCCGAACTCCGTCATTACTTTGAGGATTTGAAGGCACGTTCATCTAGACCGATTGAAGTTATTACTCCTGAATTAGTTGGGCTCAACAATCAATACTGGGTTAGTTTTTATATCGATAAGGCCATTTTTGATAAGAAGTTTATCTTTCTACCTGATACATTATTAAAAAAGAATTTGATTGACATTCCGGTGCTCAATCAAAAAGGAATTTTAATTATCTAGCTATGCAGTTGAGTAATATTTTGTTTTTGGATATCGAGACTGTTCCTCAGTATGACACGTTTGAAAAAGCAGAGGAAACATATCAAAAACTATGGGAAGAAAAAGCGCGATTCTTGCTTCAAAGTGATGATGACACTCCATCATCGGTATTCGAAAGAGCAGGCATTTATGCCGAATTTGGAAAGATTGTTTGTATTTCGGTTGGTTTGATCAATGACAAAGAGACCAATCGAGAGTTACGCATTAAGTCTTATGCCAGCGATTATGAAAAGGAATTGCTTGTAGAGTTTGCCGAAATGTTGACCAAGCATTTTAACTCAGCAGAACATATTTTGTGCGGACACAATGGCAAAGAGTTCGACTTCCCGTACATCGCTCGGAGGATGTTGGTAAATGGTATAAGGCTTCCAAAAATTCTAGATACTGTTGGAAAAAAACCTTGGGAAGTGAATCATTTGGATACCATGCAGATGTGGAAGTTTGGAGACTTCAAAAACTTTACTTCATTAAAGTTATTGGCCTTTATTTTCAATTTGCCTACTCCCAAAGATGATATTGATGGAAGTCAAGTAGCGGGGGTGTATTGGAGAGAAAAGAACCTGCAGAGAATCGTAACCTATTGTGAGAAAGATGTGGTCACCTTGGTGCAGGTATATCTGAAGCTTATCGGCAGACCGATTTTAAAACAAGAAGAAATAAACTTACCGAGTGCAGAATGAGCAACCTATAGTTTCTGTTAAGAATTTTGGAGTTGAATTCCCTTCAGGAGGCGGACGGTTTACTGCAGTCAACAACATTTCATTTGACATAAATAAAGGCGAGGTAGTAGCCATAGTTGGCGAGTCGGGGTCTGGTAATTCAGTAACCGGACTATCGATCATTCAACTTCTTTCAGAGGCTTCTGGAGCTTCTATGGAGGGCAGTATCGTACTTAATATAGATGGTCAATCAACGGAGGTCACTACGGCTAAAAAGAACGTAATGTCAACTATTCGAGGCAAGCATGTTTCGATGATCTTTCAAGAGCCAATGTCATCTCTTAATCCAGCATTACGATGCGGTGAGCAGATCGCAGAAGCGATACAAAATCACCTAGGTCTTTGGAGTTCTGATGCAAGAACCGAAGTATTGAAGATCCTTGCAAATGTCGGTTTAAAAGACCCTGAGGTGATTTATAACAAGTTTCCCTCTCAAATTTCTGGAGGTCAAAAACAGCGAGTGCTCATTGCCATGGCAATTTCTTGTAACCCTGACTTTTTGTTGATGGCTATCCGTAAACTAAAAACGTTTGAGTACAAGGCAACACTTTGATCACCAATGTCTGTCAATGCGTAGTCGACACTAAGCGTCTCTTTAATGTGCACTCCTACACCAATGTTTGGTTGGAAAGTGTACTCAGAATAGTTGCCTATTTCTGCTTTGATACGCTGCAAGTTTCCAATTCCACCTCTGATGTAGAAGATGTCCATGTAGTCTATTTCTAATCCCAGGTTGGGGTCAATGCTGAATGGATCAGCACTAACAAGAACATTTCTTCTTCCATCAGTAGTGATATCGGCATTCAATTCTACTAAGACTCCTACACGGTCTTTAATGTTGAATTCACGCGCAGCGCCAAGACTAATTTTTGGCAAGGTTATCTCCAATCCATTTTGAGGTATTTCATTTCCCGTGCTTTGGAATACCTCCACGGTTCTTTCATCAAGGTTGAAGCTCCAAGTGTTGAATGTTGAAGTTATGTCACGACCAGTTGCGCCAAAAAGCCATTTCCCTCTCCTATATTGAGCACCTACATCCACTCCAAAACCCCATGCTTGAGCCATATCTCCTATTTGTCGATAAATGATCTTTGCATTTCCTCCAACAGATAGTCCTTCAATACCTAATTGCTTTGCATAGGATACTAAAAAAGCATAATCAGCAGCAGAAAAGGATGTGATTCGATCATAGTTAACTTGTCCGTTTTGATCGATTAAATCTGTTGTATTAGGAATATCGTCTACTCCAAAGCGGATGAAGCTAAATCCCAATGCACTTGAACTATCAATTTTTGTAGCTAAGCCAATATAGTCGTAGTTGGCAATTCCAGCGAAATATTCTGCATGCTGACCAGCGACTTGCAAATTGGATTGAATTCCGACCAATCCAGCGGGATTCCAATAAGCTGCAGTTACATCGTTAACAGAAGCTACCTGCGCTTTGCTCATGGCTAACCCTCTTGCACCCACACCAATGCTTAGGAATTCATTGCTGTATTTAGGTGCTTGAGCATTGGCCCATTGGGCAATTGCTAAAACGGATAGAAATAGAAAGGTCGTTTTTTTCATATCACAACTAACAAATGTACGAGTTAAAGCGGGCGTTGGTTGGGGGTTACAACTGATTTTGATCGTATAAATTGTGCGCTTTGGTCATTTAAAGAAATATCTTTGAAACGATGAAACAGACCATAAAGTTTACACCCAACCTTCTAACACTCGGCAATTTGTTCATGGGCTTGATGGCGCTGGTTTTCACAGCGAGAGAGCAGATGGTTTTTGCGGTAATGTGCGTGGCAGTGGCTTTAGTGTTGGATTTTTTAGATGGATTTGCAGCGAGGCTTTTGAATGCTCAAGGCGAGTTGGGGAAACAACTGGATAGTCTTGCTGATGTCGTTACGTTTGGTGTTGTTCCTGGTTTTATGTTGTTTCAAATGATCATAATTACCCAGGGATACTATTTTGTCGAGGTTGCATCATGGCCATCAATGATTTACTTAAATGCAGGAATTGCTGGCTTGGTGCCTATGGCAGGCGCTCTGCGATTGGCGAGATACAATATTGATGCAGGGCACAAAGATCATTTTTTAGGAATGCCAATCCCTGCAGCGAGCATGTTTGTGTTGGGTATACCAGTAATCCTGGAAATGCAATACCACCTCAATTTTTATCATCCATTGTCAAATCAGTTTATTGCCATTCTCGGTGAAACTAGACGGTGGGATGCAACGGATTTCGTTATTGTGAAAATGCTGTTTAATACAAGGTTTTATCAGATCCTTTCTATTGCTTTGGCAGTATTGATGCTGAGTAATGTTCCTATGCTTTCTTTAAAGTTTAAAGGACTTAGCTGGAGTAAAAATAAGTGGAGTTATGGTGTCATTATTTGGTTGGCATTGGCGTACATCATTTTTGTTTTGCCTTATTTCGGAGCCTATGGATTAATCGATTATTTAATAATTCCCATAATAATGATTGGATATTTCATCCTTTCATTGATTTATGCCACTTTTGGCACTTCAAAAGAAAGAGCACAATCAGATGAAATTTAAAGCTGAAATAGACGTAATGCCGCACGACAATCTCTTGGATCCACAAGGGAAAGCGGTTTCTGCTACCATGGTAAACCTTGGTTTGAACGAAATTCAAAACGTAAGGATTGGTAAGCATATTCAATTGCATGTGGAGGCTGCGAATGCTGAAATTGCAAAAGAGAAGGTGGACAAGGCATGTCGTAAGATATTGTGCAACATGATTATGGAGTCCTATTCTTTCGAATTGTCAGAGGTTTAATTCGCTCCCCTTGCTTTTATTGGTGACTTCTTAAGTTCGAAGTTTTGCCCCAGGTAAACCTTTCTTACTTGCTCATCATTGGCTAAATCTTCTGCCGAACCAGCTTTCAAAATACTTCCCTCAAACAAAAGGTAAGCCCGATCTGTGATCGACAATGTCTCTTGCACGTTATGATCTGTGATCAGGATGCCAATATTCTTATTTTTCAGCGTGGCTACAATTGATTGAATATCCTCAACTGCTATGGGGTCAACTCCTGCAAAAGGCTCATCTAGTAAAATGAATTTTGGATCTGAGGCCAATGCTCTAGCTATTTCTGTTCTTCTTCTTTCACCTCCAGACAAAAGGTCTCCTCGATTTTTACGAACGCGTTGAAGACCAAATTCATCTAAAAGACTTTCTAATTTTTCTTGTTGCTCTGATTTTGACATGCCCTTGCGCATTTCAAGAACAGCCTTTAAGTTATCTTCAACACTTAGCTTTCTGAAAACAGAGGCTTCTTGCGGCAAGTAACCTACACCTTGCTGAGCACGTTTATACATTGGAAGGCTAGTAATGTTCTTTCCGTCTAGAAAAATATTTCCCTCATTAGGCTTTATCAGGCCAACAATCATATAGAATGAAGTAGTTTTTCCTGCGCCATTTGGCCCTAAAAGTCCAACGATTTCTCCTTGTTCTACTTCTACAGAAACACCTTTTACCACGGTTCGGCTTTTGTATTTCTTGACGAGATTTTCGGCTCTTAGTTTCATTGAATTAAAATTCGATTTGAAAAGTAACGCGCACTCCAAAAGGTACAACGTCAGGATTGTTCAAATATGATAATCTCCATAATGCATCAACCCTAAAAATCTTTAAAATATTCTCAATACCTGCTCCAACCTCTACGTAAGGTTTATTGAGGGTGAATAGTCCTGCCGGTAATTCCAGTTCAGAGTTGTGCTTATTTGAAAATGACCCGATAGCGGTTCTCATTGAAGCAACCTCGCGCCATTTAAGTTTTCTGAACAGCGGAATCTTATTGAATAAAAGGCCATTAAAATGATGAACCCAAAAGAGAGTCGCCCATTGATCGCCAATAAATTCATAGAAATTCATAAGATTAAAAGCGTAGTTATCATAAAAATAGGTCTCGTTTCCAGGGTAAAGTTGAAGCAAAGGAAAGGGAAGTCGCCCCCAAATCTTACCCACTTCTAGTGTGAAGTCACTTTGTCCAAGAGGATTAAATGCAATACGATCTTGAATGGTTATTGAGGCTCTCTGATATTCATAATCACCACCTAAGAATCCTTTGATTCCAAAAGTTGCATCAGCTCTTATAACAGGATACTTAGTGCCAAGACTAACTCGATCAAGCTCTCCATTGATGAACTTCTCATCGATGGCTATACGTGTAGAAAGCTTTATTTCGGCAGTGCTGATGCGGTTTACATTCTTAATGTTGCCATCATCATCGTACCGTTGAAATGGAATGGATCCAACTGACCAAAGGTCTCTTCGGTTGAATTGTACAGTAGAGCTTAGACCTGGAAAATATTCAATTTCATAGCTTATTTTATATTCTTCAAAAGCGTTGAGCTGGTTGTTTGGAGTTCTTCTAAAGACAGAAGAAAGAATGTTGTCTGTTTGCCATGCATTAGCGCTTTGCCCTAATTGCTCTAGATCTTTTATGTGATTCAGACTTAAGATCTGGCGTGGTGCTTTGGAAAGAAAAATACGCGATCCAATTTTATATTTTACTAGCTGATCTTTAAATCCGTATGCTGCGTAGCCGCTAAATTCAATTTTGGTACTGAAGTCTTCATTGGTTTTTCCTCCCAATCGTAATCTTAATCCTTCTATCTGGTTGAAGCTTATAAAAGTAAAGTAAGGGCCTATGTCAACGTACTTGTATTCTTTATAACCTGTTACGAAAAGCGTTATGACATCTACATAAGTTCTGAATGCAGGGATGTTTTGAATGGTGTCTACCATTTTGTAAACATTAGATTCAGATATGCTCAACGAATCTGGTCTGTGAGCATCCCAATAATCATCTTCAAAATCGTTTACACCTTCTCCGATTTCAATGTTGCTGAATGGGTTGAAGAAGGATAGGTCTTTAGGCTCATTAATCGTGAAATCGGAGTATATCGTTTTTTTGCGACCATAGAATCCCACTGCTTTTTCAGCAACTGCAAAGTCAACCACCACTTCTTCTTTGGTTAACATCCATACTTCAGATTCTACTTGATCATATTCATGGTATACTTTGAAACCATTGACCCAATTGATATTGGCGTCCTGGCCAATTGTGGCTTCGATTTGCTTTACGGCATAAGTGGTATCATGCACCCACATTTCACCTTCAAAAGTCAACTCTCCTTTTCTGCGTGGAATGAATGCGATTTTATAGCATTTGTAGCGTGAGTCTAACACTGCACTATCTAGCAAGTAGTATTTATAGCTGAGCATGCCGAGATCAGCCAGCGGGCTCACAAAACTTTTTCCAAAGGCAGAAATGTAGTTTTCGTAAACATTGGTGTTTTGGTACATGTCTCCTAGAAATTGGCTAACGCTTTCATTCTTTACACCTGCCACCTTCGTGGCTTCGATTACTTCTTTACTGCTTTTTGGATTTTTCAAAAAGTAGTATCTCGACACAGACTCAGTTAAAAATATGGGCAAGAATGGTTTGTCTTCTGAGGTAGAGTCGATGTTGTCAAATACAAATTGAAACGGTTTCATCACCCTCCTGTTTTTGAAAGACTCATCGATATTATTCATGTCAAACTCAATCTTGTTGTAGACTGAGTATTCGTAGGCTTCAAGCTTTTCTTTGTTGTTTGTAGATTTGTTTCTCACTACTTTTTTCATGAGCTCAACTGCTGGGTCTTTTGCTTTTTTATCTCCAACAATCATGACCTCACCCAAGTTGATCCCAGACATGGGCATCTCGAAATCAACAACTTGCGCTTGATCACGCTTTACTTTTTTAGCTGTGTTTCTAAACCCCATCATTGAGGCCTGCAAAGAATCTGTAGGGTAATACGTTTCAATACGATAGTAGCCGTTCAAATCGGTTGTTGTTCCGATTTTACTCCCTTTAAAAAAAACGTTAACATAGGGAAGAGGCTCAGAGTTTTCCGCATCAACAACCTTTCCTGTTACAATTGTTTTTTGAGCAAAAACGCTTCCTCCAATTGCTATGAAAATCAATACAATTAGCCCAAATCGATAAATAGAATTTGGAGATAGGATCAAAAGAAGCGGTTTAGTCAGTACAAGTTTAAGCAGCATCGCGCTTGGTTACAATATGCGAAATTCGGATACTTAGTTCGTAGAGAATCATTATCGGAATCGAAACTAAAATTTGACTGAACACATCCGGAGGTGTAATTACAGCCGAAAGCAACAATGCACCTACCATAGCATGTTGTCTAAATGCTTTAAGAATTTGAGGTGTCAAAAGCCCTGCTTTTGTTAGGAAGTAAACTATAATGGGTAATTCGAATACTGCACCGCAGGCTATAACAACTGAAGTTATAAGTGAAATGTAAGTAGAAAGTGTTGGGCTGTTTAGGACCTCATCACTCACCTGATAATTTAAAAAGAAATTTATCGATAGCGGAGAAATTACAAAATAGCCAAATGCTACTCCACAGAAAAACAGGAAGGAAGTGGAGGCAACAAAACCACGAGCCATAGACCTTTCCTTCACTTGAAGCCCGGGTTTGATAAAACGCCAGACCTCCCAGAGAATGTATGGGAAAGCTATAACGATTCCTGAAACTAGTGATGTGATGATGTGTGCTGAAAACTGTCCAGCCATAGTTAGATTGACGAGATCAGGTAAATTTTGTCCAATGCAAATGGCGTCATTAGGAAACATGGCTGGAACCAACTCACTCATCATTTTTGAGAATGAGCACAGAAATTGGTAAGTAATGAAATCAGGTTTTTTCGGGCCAAAAATTACTACATCAAAAATGAAGCTTTTAAAAATGAAAGCACCGATAGAAGCCAGTAGAATAGCCGTAGCTGATCGGATTAAGTGCCATCTCAGAATCTCGAGATGATCCAGAAATGACATTTCATCTACTTCGTTTGTGCCAATTTGTTTTTCCTGATCCATAAAGCCGCCAAAGATAGCTTCAGATTGACTCTAGCTCAGCTTTTTATGTGGATTCTTTTAGAAAACTCCTTACATTTGTAACCGAAATGAAATCACCATTCTCAAAATTTATTTTCGTTGCGTCTTTTGTGCTGCTATTGCTGTCTTCAGTGCGCTCAAATAATGAACTTGTATCGTCTTCAATTTCGTCAGACCAAAATCATCTTTCTGAAATGAATTCAGAAGAGATTATTGCAATGGCCGAAAAAAATATCCAAAGAAGAAAAGAGAAAAGTGCTCAGCCTGAGAATGGTACCTTCAAGTTTCCAAATGTTTTTGACGCGTTGCGTTTTATTTTCTGAGCAAATTCCCTTGATCCGTGTTATACTCTCAAAGTTCTATTAGATGGAAGATCAGTTTGTTCCTAAAAGATTGGTTATTTATTGGTTGTATTTAGGAATTGCGATGGTGCTTGGAATGGTAGTTATCGGAGGTGTAACCAGGCTAACGCATTCTGGATTATCAATGACACATTGGAGTTTTTCAGGTTCATTGCCACCAACTACAGATGAAGCATGGGAATCTGAGTTTGCTAAATACCAGGAATCACCAGAGTACAAAGAAGTACATGCTTATTTTGAGGTGGAAGAATTCAAATCAATTTATTGGTGGGAATACATTCATCGGATGTTCGGTCGACTTATAGGTCTTGTGTTCATTTTTCCATTCATTTTCTTTCTCGTCAAAAAGTGGATACCCAAATCCATGTATAAGCATTTTTTCATCATTCTTGGATTGGGTGCTTTCCAAGCATTACTAGGCTGGTTCATGGTGAAAAGCGGACTAATAGACGTTCCCAGAGTAAGTCATTTCAGATTGGCCGCTCATCTTTCTACTGCGTTTATAGCGTGCAGCTACATTTATTGGGTAACCATGCGTTACAAAAATTTTAATCAGGAAGAACTATCCATTTTACCGGAAAGAAAAACGGCCATCATAATCACTGGGTTGGTGTTTTTGCAAATTATTTATGGTGCTTTTGTTGCCGGACTGCGCGCAGGTTGGATACATAACACATGGCCTTTAATGGATGGTGATATTATTGCTCCGGCTGCTCTGGCGTTAGAACCGTTTATTGACAATTTCTTTGAAGGTCGATCTGGTGTTCAGTTCGTGCACCGCACATTAGGATTGGTTGTTGTACTGTTTTCAGGGTGGATACTGTACAAGAGTGCTCTATGGGAAGAAAGTCTCAAAAAGGCAGCACGTATAGCCTCTTTGGCGGTCTTCTTTCAATTTGCGTTGGGCGTGATCACGCTATTAATGGAAGTGCCAATTTATATGGGCGTTATCCATCAAGTGTTTGCTTTGATAGTATTACTGGCTCACGTTTCGCTGATATATTCTGCTAACTATCGTTTGGCGTCCAGCTAAGGCTGCTTACGAGATGTTGCACATCTTCTTTGATGTAAGAAATTACAGGAGCTAAGCTGTCTTTATTTGGAGAGACATTAAAATAAAGCGCTCCTCTCAGAAAGTGGTTTGTACTGTCCGTGAGAAAAAACTGCATGTCTGATGCTGTTTCTCCTGAGAAATCATAGACTAATCCAAAAACACGATTAGGATCGTTTTCAATAAGAATTTCTTCTATTTGTGATGCCTTTCCAATGTGCTTCATTGCTAGCTTTCGGCTTTCCTCGATGTGCTTTGTAAGATTTTCATTGATGTCCGAGTATGTCAGATGAACAGTTGCTCTGTACTTCGGGTAATATAGATTATACCAACAAATGCTGTCCTTATACCGCGGCTCGAGCGTAATGAAGCTTAGGGTTGAAAACTCAAAGGAGTAGGGGCAATTCCAATTTTCTCCATCCGTTGGCTGATAGATAGGTTCTGGAAGTTCAATACGAGCATATGCTTTCGGCTTTGGTGTGAAATCGCTTTCGCACGCTGCTGTTATCCCAACAAATACAATCAACGAAAAGATAAGCGTATTTTTCATTTGCCTTCTTCTTCATGGTTGATGGTAACCTTAACGCGTTTCACTCTCCTTTTGTCTGCCGCTTCAATAGTGAAAAGGAAGTTTTCGAATCTGATCCGCTCGTTTTTCTGTGGAATTTTTCCAGTCAATTCAAGAATGAATCCAGCTAGACTATCGCTATCTCCTTTGGCAGATTCAAATTTTTCACCTGAAATCTCCAACACTCGATAGACGTCTATCAGCGCAGCTTTTCCTTCGAACACGTAATTCTGGTCGTCAACTTTGGTGTAAATAATGTCTTCATCATCAAATTCATCGCTGATTTCTCCAACTATTTCTTCAATAATGTCTTCGAGTGTTATCAATCCTGAACTACCGCCATATTCATCAACCACAACAGCCATATGATTCTTATCGTCTTGAAATTCTCTCAAAAGGTCGTCTAGTTTTTTGTTTTCTGTAACGAATGATGGGGGGCGCATCAAGGGTTTCCAATCAAAATCATCAGGTGCGTGAAGGTGATTCAATAAGTCTTTTACATATAGAATTCCCACAACCTTATCAAATGACTCTTCATAAATAGGTATACGCGAATAGCCGTGTTCAACAATATGATTTTGAAGTTCTTTGAAACTGGTGTTTAAATCAAAGCAAATCACATCAATCCTAGGAGTCATAACCTGTCTAACCTCCGTTGATCCGAACTTCACAATTCCGCTTAATATGCGTTTCTCATCTTCACCCGTTGTGTTGTCTGTAGTTAACTCAAGTGCATGATTCAATTCATCCGCAGTTATCAGGTTTCCTGAATCGTTGTGCTCCTTGGCTCGTTGGTCAATTTTTCTGGTGCTCACCACTAACACTCGAGCTAGGGGATAGAATAATTTACTCATCACTGTAAGAGCACTTCCCATGATTGTCGCCAAACGAAGAGCGTTTTTCGTAGCATAAACTTTGGGTGAAATCTCACCTACCAATAAAATTATCAAAGTGACAGCAACTACTTGTATGATGAATGCCAATATCTCGCGGTCTTCGAAATTGAAAAGCATACGCATTAACAATGAAGACAAAATGATGATGGCTACATTAACCAAATTATTGCCGATTAAAATGGTGGCAAGCAGTGTTTTTGGCTTCTTCAACAACTCAAGAACACGCTGAGAAGCTTTTGAGGAATCTTCTTCAAGTGTTTTTTTGTCTTGGGGTGAAAGCGAATAATAGGCGACCTCAGACCCACTAATTAATGCAGAAAGTACCAGTAAAATCAGCATCAAAATGATGCCAAATAGAACATTGTAGTTCCAAGGAAGAAGGATGTCTAAATAAATACTCGAATAAGGTTCACCGGGGTCCAATGGGCTCGATATTAGTTAGAATGGAAGATCATCTTCATCTTCATTAGCTTCAGCGGCTTTCGGCTGCGCTTTTGAAGGTTTTGGCTCAGGAGCACTCTGCTGTGCGCTAAAATTGTTACCACCGCCAGAATTGTTAGAGTCACCTCTGCTGCCCAGCATAGTCATATTATCGCCTTCAATTTCAGTGACATATCGAGTCACGCCATCTTTATCGTCATAGCTTCGGGTCCTTAGTCTTCCTTCAATGTAAACAGAGCCTCCTTTGGTTAAATATTTTTCTGCGATATCGGCCAAACCTCTCCAAAGATTGACTGAATGCCATTCTGTGTTTGTTACGCGCTCACCTTCTTTATTGGTGTATGATTCTGATGTAGCAATACGCAATCGGGCAACTTTAGCACCACTTGTTAAGCTTCTTACTTCAGGATCGGCTCCTAAGTTTCCGATCAAAATCACTTTATTCACACTTCCTGCCATAACGTTTCTTCTATTTAAACAAACTTAAAAATTAATGCCGCTTTTCACCTGAAATCACCTCGTGATTTTCAAGATAGCGGTCAATCAATCTTGGAAGGGCAAACGTATGAAGATCGTCTAACGCCACAATGTTTAATTTATCATCCTTTACAGGATTAATTTCTATATGATAGAAATTGGCGTAAATGTCTTGATGACTTAGCACATGTTTCTTTTCTGCGTTGATTTTGCCAACACTCTTGACTGATATTGGAAGTAGTCCTTCAATTTCAGAAGGAGTTAAAATGTTGCTAGAGGAATTTTCTATCAGTAGAAATTCAAATAAACCACCCCAGATATCATCAGTTCCTCTTTGAGATATCACTAACTTATCCTCGTAATGTGCAATAATGTAGTTGAAGTATCGAGTCCTTCTTTTGACCTTTTTGTCTTTTAAAGGAATCATAGAAACATGGCCGTTTGTTTTTGCCAAACACGATGTCTCTAGTGGACATACCTCACATTTTGGATTTTTTGGCGTGCACTGTAATGCTCCAAATTCCATCATCGATTGATTGTGAGATGATGGGTTGTTAATGTCCATTAATTCATCTGCTAATGCTTGGATTTCTTTAATTGTTGAGGTATGATTCACTGATGCTGTAATATCAAACAGCCTAGAAATAACGCGAATTACATTTCCGTCAACAACTGCTTTTGGTTGGTTAAATGCGATGGAAGCGATGGCAGCAGCAGTGTAGGAGCCAACTCCTTTTAGGCTTAATATATCTTCGTAGTTTTCTGGGAATATGCCGTTGAAATCCGTGATTACTTGATTGGCGGCAAAATGCAAGTTTCTTGCTCTGCTGTAATAGCCTAACCCTTGCCATAGCTTCAAAACATCGTCTAATTCTGCTGCTGCGAGATCTTGAATGGAAGGGTATGTTTTAATGAACGTGTTAAAATAGGAAAGGCCTTGGTCTACGCGCGTTTGCTGAAGTATAACTTCAGATAGCCAGACATAATATGGTTCTGGCTTTGATCTCCAAGGAAGTGTGCGTTTATGCTGTTCATACCAGCTTTGCAGCCCTTTTCTCACTACTTCAATCATTCAGCGAAAATACTTTTCGATTGGCTTTCAGAGTATTAAAATGATTCTATATTTGCAGCCCGTTTTTAGAAATAGGTAAATTCACTGAATATCAAAAGTTTATAATTAGGATTAAAAATGACGAAGGCTGAAATTGTATCGGAGATTGCGGATAAGACAGGAGTAGATAAGATGGAGGTTTTAACCACGGTTGAAGCGTTTATGAATAGTGTAAAGAACTCATTAGCAAGGGGTGAGAATGTTTATTTAAGAGGATTTGGAAGCTTCATCGTAAAAGAAAGAGCGGAAAAAACGGGAAGAAACATTTCTAAAAACACTACGATTATTATTCCTGCTCACAATATTCCTTCATTCAAACCAGCAAAAACTTTTGTTGACAAGGTGAAGAAGAATGTGAAGGTGAAGTAATTGAAAAAACAACACTACATAGCCATTGGTGCGACACTAGTGTTGATCGTTCTTTTGTTTTTTGCTCCGCGCCATTCGGGCGGTATTGTTTCGTCAGCAGAAGATTTGGCTGAGAATAATGAACCGCCATCGGTTGAGAATCAGATTGATTCAGCGCTTGCCATGATTGCTAGTGAAGCTCCAATGCAAGGGATTTTGTTTTTAAGACAAATCGCTGAAGAAAACCCGTCCAACTTCAGAGCTCAGCTCAATTTAGGAAGGTTTTCCGCTCAAACGGGGCAATGGGAGAAAGTAGTTGAACGCTTCGAAATAGTTCAAAGCATTGATGCTGATTTTGCAGAGTCGAATTATTGGCTTGGCTTAGCCAAAGTTAATTTAGGTCGCTCTGTAGAAGCAAAAGCTCACTTTGAAGCTTTTTTATATAGTGAAAAAGATAATGAAGAGCTCAGAAATGAGGCTCAAATAATGTTGAATCAAATACCATAATATTATGCCAAGCGGTAAGAAAAGAAAGAGACATAAGATGGCGACTCACAAGCGTAAAAAGCGCCTAAGAAAGAATCGTCACAAGAAGAAGAAGTAATTTCTCCTTCACATTTGTGACCCCGGTTGAATTAAAAATAATTTAAAGTGAGTGATAAAAGCAAAGAATTGATCATTCGCTCGGGGGATGGTGAAGTAAATATTGCTCTTCTAGAGGACAAAGGCTTAGTAGAATATCACAACGAAAAACTTGATAAAGGTTTTAACGTTGGTGATTTGTTTTTAGGTAGAATTAAGAGAATTGTACCAGGACTAAACGCAGCCTTTGTTGATGTAGGATACGAGAAAGACGCGTTCCTACACTACCACGATTTAGGGGCTCAGGCCTCATCGTTGCAGAAATATATTTCTGAAGGAATAACTGGCAAGCGGAAGAATGGAGATCTAACGGGTTTCACGCTTGAAGCAGACATTGACAAGAACGGTAAGATGGATCAGGTTGTAAAACCTAATCGCTACATGCTCGTTCAAATTGCTAAAGAACCGATTTCTACAAAAGGACCTCGCTTAACATGCGAGATCAGTATTGCAGGAAGGTTCGTAGTATTGGTTCCTTTTGGAGATAAAATTTCTGTTTCTCAGAAGATCAAGAAGCGCGAAGAGCGCGACCGTCTCAGGAGATTGATTTCAAGTATTAAACCCAAGAATTGTGGGGTAATTGTTCGCACCGTTGCTGAAGGGCAAAAGGTGGCTGAACTAGATGCTGATTTGCGTAATCTTACGCAACGTTGGGAAGAGGCATTCCAAAATTTTACCTCTACCAAACCTCCTAAGAAAGTCTTGAGCGAAATCGATAGAACAAACGTGCTACTGCGTGATTTGTTAAGTCCTTCGTTCAACCAAATTGTTACCGATGACAATGTATTGCACAATGACATCTGTAATTACTTAAAAACCATCTCTCCTGAGAGCGAAAAGATTGTAAAACTCCATAAGGCCAAAACGGATATTATGGAGCATTTTGGCATCGAAAAGCAGATTAAGAGCTTGTTCGGTAAGCACGTGACCATGAAAACGGGTGCGTACTTAGTCATAGAACATACTGAAGCTATGCACGTTATTGACGTGAATAGTGGAAATACCGCCAAAGGCGAAGCCAATCAAGAGAACAGTGCCATTAAAGTGAACATTGAGGCTGCAGAAGAAGTTGCGCGCCAATTGCGCTTGCGTGATATGGGCGGATTAGTAGTAATCGATTTTATCGATATGCGCAGTTCTGAAAACAGAAAAGTGCTCTTAAACAAGTTGAGAGAGTTCATGAATGCTGATCGAGCTAAGCACCAGGTACTGCCAGTGAGTAGATTCGGACTAGTAGAAATTACACGTCAACGTGTGAGACCAGAAATGGCGATAAAAACTGCTGAAGTTTGTCCTACTTGTCATGGTACGGGTGAAGTGCAAGCAGCAATTACCATTATTGATGAGATTGAAACGAATTTAAAGTCGTTGTTTGAAGATCATAAAGATGGGGTCATAACACTTGCAGCACACCCCTTTGTTGCGGCATACCTCAAAAAGAACATGTTTGGTTACCAACGAAAGTGGTTTAAAAGCTACAAACGATGGATTCCTGTAGAAGCGAAAAATGCGCTTACCATGCTCGATTATGAGTTTTTGGACAAAGAAGGAAAAGAGATATTATTCTAAATGAAAGCCTCGCATCAGCGGGGCTTTTTTATGGTTTTGTGGATTTTCTTTTTTCTTACACCATTGGAAGACAAATTGTTCATGAACTAGAACTCTGCAGTTTCCCAGACGAGTTCCATAACTTCGTTAGATGTCCATCCCGCAAAAGAAGATATCAATTTCTGAGGCCATCATCAAGGCTCGGACATTTTGTAATTACCGTGATCGATGCCATAAAGAAGTCAGGGATAAACTTTATGGAATGGGGTTGTGGAAAAAGGAAGTAGATCAAGTGTTGATGCAAATGATGGATGAGAGTTTACTCAACGAAGAACGTTTTGCACGAAGTTTTGCACGCGGATATTTTAGGAATAAGCGATGGGGAAAGGCAAAGATCAAATATGAATTGCAACAACGACAAATTCACAGTCGATTGATTCAAACAGCGCTTACGGAAATAGATGAAGATGAGTACACACAAACCATAGAACATCTCATTGAAAAGAAACTCAACCTCTTATCATCAGAAAAGCCATTGACCAAAAAACAGAAAGTGGTCAATTACCTATTGCAAAAAGGTTTTCAGTATAGTGAGTTTAAAGGATTGCTGGACAATATCAATACTCAATAAAGGCTTGAGTACAAAGTTTTCATTGGTGAAAACCTTCTGTGCACATGTGATTCGAAATCAAAGCCAAAAAGTACATTTGCTCTATGACAACGATAGATGATATCAAACAAGTTGAGGAGCGCCTGAAGTCGCTAAAATCTTACTTGGATATCGACCATAAGAAGGCTCAGATTGAGGATGAAGAACAGAAAACGCAAGATCCAAACTTTTGGGATGATCCAAAGGCTGCAGAATTAGTATTAAAGCAAATCAACAAGAAAAAATTGTGGACGAGGGCTTTCGATGCCCTGGTCGTAGCGCAAGAAGATTTAAAAGTTTTGTTCGAGTTCTTAAAAGAAGGTGAGGCTGAGCAAACAGAAGTTGATGCTCAATATGAGAAACTCAGCAAGCTTTTAGAAGACTTGGAGATGAAAAACTTGTTGGGTGCTGAAGAAGATAGCTTAGAGGCAGTGCTTCAAATCACAGCTGGCGCTGGAGGAACCGAAAGCTGTGATTGGGCATCAATGCTCATGCGGATGTACATGATGTGGGGCGAGAAGAACGGCTACAAGATTTCAGAGTTGAATTATCAAGCTGGAGATGTGGCGGGCGTAAAAACTGTTACCCTTCAATTCACGGGAGAATTTGCTTTTGGATATTTAAAAGGAGAGAATGGCGTGCATCGTTTGGTGCGCATATCACCATTTGATTCCAACGCAAAACGCCATACATCGTTTGTCTCGGTCTATGTTTACCCGTTGGTAGATGATAGCATAGAAATTGAAGTGAACCCGTCAGACATCGATTGGGACACCTTCAGGTCTGGTGGAGCAGGTGGGCAAAACGTAAACAAAGTTGAAACAGGTGTGCGCTTGAGGCATAAGCCTTCTGGAATCATCATTGAAAATACAGAATCACGATCTCAGCTTCAAAACCGAGAAAAAGCTATTCAACTTTTGAAGTCTCGATTGTATGAAATGGAATTGGAAGAGAAGCGTGCGAAGCAGGCTGAGATTGAAGCCAATAAGATGAAGATAGAGTGGGGAAGTCAGATTAGAAATTACGTCTTACATCCGTATAAAATGGTAAAAGATGTGCGCACCGGTGCTGAGACATCAGATGCCGACTCCGTTTTAAATGGAGATTTAGATAAGTTTCTTGAAGCCTTCTTGATGTGGAGCGCAGGAAAGCTGACCACTGAAGAAAAGCAATAGAGAAGAGAGTTGTTATGCTTCTTCTGAAACTTCTTCTTCCTTCTTATTGAATAAACCAGGCATCATGCTGTTTAATCCACCCATGATTGACCAGTAGCCCAAGAATCCGACCAAAAAGATTAGGATCCAGAAAGCCATTAAAAAGAAGAAAAGAAAAATAAAGAAGCCAATATATTCGCCCATGGCATTTTACATTTGGCAGCGAATATAAAGCATAGGTCTAATTTATTCGACAGAAATAAAAACAAAGATTTCATCAAAACCGTGAATCGTTAAAAATCAACATTATATGGATTTCAGAATTGAGAAAGATACCATGGGCGAGGTAAAGGTGCCAGCCGATAAGTATTGGGGAGCGCAAACTGAACGCTCGAGAAATAACTTTAAAATAGGAGCAGAGGCGAGCATGCCACTAGAGGTGGTTCACGGTTTTGCTTATTTGAAAAAAGCTGCTGCACACACGAATTGCGAACTAGGAGTTTTATCCACTGAAAAGCGCGATTTGATTTCAAAGGTGTGTGATGAAATATTAGAAGGTAAGTTGGATGATCAATTTCCATTGGTGGTGTGGCAAACAGGCTCAGGAACACAATCGAATATGAATGTGAATGAGGTAGTTTCAAACAGAGCCCATGTAATTGCTGGCGGAAGGCTAGGTGAAGGCAATTCATCTATTCATCCAAATGACGATGTAAACAAGAGTCAGAGTTCAAATGATACTTATCCTACAGGAATGCACATTGCAGCTTATAAAATGGTGGTGGAAACCACTATTCCTGGTGTGAAGCAATTGAGAGATACTTTGGCAAAGAAGTCAGTTAAGTTTATGGATGTCGTTAAAATTGGTCGTACTCACTTGATGGATGCAACTCCATTAACTGTTGGTCAAGAATTGTCTGGATATGTATCTCAGCTGAATCACGGATTGAAAGCGTTGAGAAATACGTTGGATCATCTTTCAGAAGTCGCCCTGGGCGGAACTGCCGTGGGAACTGGAATTAATACTCCTGCTGGATATTCTGATTTGGTAGCAAAGAAGATTGCGGAATTTACAGGACATCCATTTAGAAGTGCTGAAAATAAGTTTGAGGCTTTAGCGGCTCACGATGCACTGGTAGAGACACATGGTGCATTGAAGCAAATAGCGGTTAGCTTGATGAAAATTGCCAATGATGTTCGATTGCTGGCAAGCGGTCCTCGATGTGGAGTTGGAGAGTTGATTATTCCTTCCAATGAACCCGGTTCTAGCATTATGCCAGGAAAAGTTAATCCAACACAAGCTGAAGCACTCACCATGGTTTGTGCGCAAGTGATGGGTAACGATGTTGCAGTGAGTGTGGGCGGTTCAAATGGTCATTTCGAATTGAATGTATTCAAACCAATGATGGCGTATAATGTGCTGATGAGTGCTAGATTGATTGGTGATGCTTGCAAATCATTCGATGAGCATTGTGCTGTTGGCATTGAGCCTAATCATGGGCGCATCAGGCAAAACTTGGATAATTCGTTGATGTTGGTGACGGCTCTTAACACGAAAATTGGATACGAAAAGGCAGCGAAAATCGCCAAGACTGCCCATGAAAACGGAACTACCTTGAAGGAAGAGGCTGTTAATTTAGGATACTTAACTGCAGAGGAATTTGATCAATGGGTTGATCCTACTAAAATGATTGGAAGTCTTAGCTAACAGACATAGGGTTTCATGAAAAAGTCAGGTTCGTGTTTATGAACTTGGCTTTTTTTTATATGAATTTGTTCAGTTTGCTGTCTTTTAGATCTTGAACAAACTGCTTTATTTTCTGCTCTTCGTCTTTTTGACAGATGAGCAGAACATCATCTGTATCAATGACTATGTAATTGGTTAAGCCTTGAACAACGGCTAGCTTATCATTCGGCAACATTACGATGGAATGGTTGGTGTCGTATGTTTTAACAGTTCCGTTCACCAGCACATTTGATTTCTCATCCTTGTCCATTTGTTCATAGAGCGAGCCCCATGTTCCAAGGTCTGACCAGCCAAAGTCACCCAATACCACATCTACATTTCCAGCTTTTTCCATGATGCCGTAATCAATAGAAATATTGGGGCACTCGCCATAAATAGATTGTATAGCAGCAGTTTCTGCATCAGAGTTTAGATCATCCATTTTCTCGTTGAATAGCTCTGCCAATCCTGGCATCAATTCCTGAAATGCTTCAACGATAGCTGACGCCTTCCAAACAAACATTCCACTGTTCCAATAAAAATCACCACTCTTTAAGAATTGAAGTGCTAACTCTACACTAGGCTTTTCAGTGAAGGTTTTCACCTTTTTTAAGTGGTCATTTCCGTAGTCATTTTCACGATGAAACTGTATGTATCCATAACCCGAATCCGGCCGACTAGGCTTAATTCCTATCGTTACCAAGTTGTTGCTTTCATATGCGTGATCAACGGCTGCATTCAATGTATCGATAAAAGTATTTTCCTTTAGGATAATGTGGTCAGCTGGCGAAATCACCATCACCGCATCAGGGTTTTTCTTATACAACTTATAGGCTGCATATGCGATACAAGGAGCAGTGTTTTTCCTTGACGGCTCGCTTAAAATTTGTGCGTCAGAAAGTTCGGGAAGATGCTCCTTTGTTAAGCTGACATAATCATCAGAAGTGACAATCATGAATTGATCTGGTTTGGAAATTGCTTTCAATCGATCATAGGTCAATTGAATCAATGATGACCCTGTACCCATGATATCTAAATATTGTTTTGGAGAACCTTGTCTGCTCATTGGCCAGAATCTACTTCCGATTCCACCTGCCATTACCACGCAATAAACATCTTTCATATTATTCTAATATCAGGCAGCGAAAGTAATCCACTGCGAACATTCTTATTTGAAGTTAAGGTTAGCATTTTAGTCCATGTCTACTTTGATCACTTCAGCCAACCCGTGAACCAAGTACCATTTTTTTGAGTTGAGCTCTTGACATTTATAACGAGTTCGTTTCAATTCACCACGCTCAAAGCGCATTCCATTGGTTAGTAAAAACTGAGCACCATCTTCGAGTTCTTTGAGACGTGCTTTTGGTTCATCGTCATACTGTCTTAATGCATCTAAAAGGACAGCATCAGAACATGATGCTGCTTTGGGGTTGTTGATATGTCTTTGAAGCGCGGGGTGAAGCTCATTGGGGAAAGCTCCCGTATTTATTACTTCAGCTAGCAGGTTAGAGTATATCCGTTTCCAATTTGCACCGTGTGCTTCTCTGAGTGTTTTGCGTTCATCAAAATCTTTGAGGTGTGCTACTTCGTGCGTCAAGGTGATTAAAAATGAAAATGGATTTAAATTTCCGTTCACAGAAATAATTGCGGGCTCTTTTCTACTTTTTACTCGAAAGTCGCCTAGCTTAGATCTTCTAGGCTTGGTTATTTTCAATCTAATATTGTGAGGTTCTAACCAGGAATAAACCAAGTTAATGGCTTCTTCTGGCATATAGGGCATCATTTTTTTTGAGAATAGATCTTTACTCATTTTTATGTGAGTCCGCCAAGATGAGTTCTTTATTCGGCTGCTGATGAGATCCCCAATGAGGGCAGTCGCAGTCTTTCTTTCCTTTGAATATCGCACAAGAGTTCATTGTTAGAACCGCGCAAATGAAAACAGAGATTTTTACAAAACGCATCGTTCAAAGCTAGTGAATTGATTGATGAAGTAAGCACCGATTTAGCCTTACATTTGTCGCGATGGCATCTTTTTTATTCCATTTGGGTCAATACATCTTACTGATGTGGAGGGTTTTCAGTAAACCTGAGAAAATCTCGATTTATCGCAAGCGATTATTTGATGAAATGGTCTCATTGGGTTTAGCCTCTTTGGGTATTATAATGGTGATTAGTCTTTTTATGGGCGCTGTTATCACCATCCAAACTGCAGCCAATATTGATAGCGCCTTTATTCCAACGTATACTATTGGCTTTACAACACGTCAATCGACTATTCTTGAATTCAGTCCTACAATAATGGCATTGATCCTAGCGGGGAAAGTAGGGTCTAATATTGCTTCAGAAATTGGTTTGATGAGGGTGACTGAGCAAATTGATGCTCTTGAAATTATGGGGGTTAATTCAAGTGCTTTTCTTATCCTTCCTAAAATTGTGGCATCGGTAATAATCAATCCGTTTTTGGTAATCATATCAATGTTCGTTTCAATAGGTGGTGGTTACCTAATAGCCATGTCTACTGATATTGTCACTGTTGCTGACTACGTTTACGGCATACAATTAGACTTCCGGCCGTATCATGTGGCGTATTCTTTATCGAAGGCTGCAGTATTTGCGTTCATCTTTACTTCTATTCCTGCTTATCAAGGATACTTTGCTGCTGGAAGCGCTTTGGAAGTGGGAAAGGCTAGCACCCGAGGTGTTGTGCAAAGCTCAATTGTTATTCTAGTTGCCAATTATATAATCACTCAACTTTTCTTGATATGATAGAGGTTGTTGGATTAAATAAGTCGTTTGGCGATAAGCATGTGTTACAGAACATTTCTGCAACGTTTGAAACAGGAAAGACTAGTTTGATTATTGGAGCTAGTGGAAGTGGTAAAAGCACATTAGCACGTTGTCTAGTGGGGTTGATAACTCCAGAAAGTGGCAAGTTACTTTATGATGGTAGAGATTTTCTAGAATTGAGCCATAAAGAGAAAAAAGCATTGCGTGCCGAAATCGGATTTCTTTTTCAAGGAAGTGCATTGTTTGACTTTATGACAGTGGAAGAGAATGTTCGTTTTCCACTCGATATACTTACGACTCTTACAAAGAAAGAAAAGCAAGTTCGTGTGGATGAAGTGCTCGAGCGTGTTGAGCTACCTTCAGCTCATAAACTATTTCCTTCTGAGTTGAGTGGCGGCATGAAAAAGCGTGTTGGAATAGCCCGTGCAATTTCTCCTCGACCAAAGTATCTTTTCTGTGATGAACCTAATTCCGGCTTAGACCCTCAAACATCTATCGTAATAGATAATTTGATTCATGAGATAACGGTTGAATATAACATCACCACTTTAGTTATTTCTCATGATATGAATAGTGTGATGGAAATTGGGGAGTATATTCTATTTATTCACAAAGGTGAGAAATGGTGGGATGGAGATAATGATAAGATCTTGAAGACAGAAAATAAAGAGCTTTTATCTTTCGTAAATGCATCTGGGTTTTTGAGCACAAAAAAAGCCGGCTCTTAACAAAGAGCCGACTTTCAATTTTTAATCTTTTAGGTTAATCTCTCTTGCTGAAATCGTTTATCACGTTTACAACACCTCTTGTTTCTTGGTACTCATCTTGATCGGTATAAAGCACTAATCTGTATGCGTAGCTTCCCATTGGTACTCTTTTTCCTTTATAGAATGCATCCCAAGTGAAGTCTTTGTCAGCTGTTGAGAATAGTGTATTCCCCCATCGGTCATAAATCTCCAATCGTAATTCTCTAATTCCAGTGCTTTCAATGCTCCAGACATCATTGATGCCATCATTATTTGGCGAGAAGCCTGAAGGAATATAGAGATTGAATTTAGGTGAAACCATTACAGAGTCAATGTCTTTACAACCAATCTCATCTATTGTAGTCAAAGATGTTATATAAGGCTCTCCGTCAGGATAAGGCAGAATAGGTGATTGCTCGAAAGACTCAAGCCCGGCTTTTTCTGATTTCCATATAAAACCTATCAATTCTGATGTTCCTGTGGAACGATCGGTAAACTCTACGTCATAGTCATTTAAATACTCCCATTCAAAGTCAGCAATTACTTGGGAGACATCCACAAAAACATTTTTCTTGATGACAGTGTCGCAGAAATCTGTCATTCGAATTTCAAATGTTGTTGGCTCTGTAGGTGAAATTCTTGTTTCGGAAGTAATTGCTCCATTACTCCATTCAAATTGATACGGCTCAGCTCCATCCATTGCTTCAGCTGATAGAATTATTTCATCACCATAACAAATGATTGTATCGTTTGGTACAATAAGGTCTAGATCATTTTTATCAGCAATTATACCATAGACAGTTTTTGAAATAGTATCTACACGGCATCCATCAGTTAACCATAGTGTAAAAGGTTTGTCTTCAAAAATGATGTCTTGAATATAATCAGTTTGCGTTTCAAAATTATCCCAGCTGAATGCATATCCCCAGCCATAACCTCCAGAAGGAACTCCTGGTCCGAAATGAACTTTTACGTTTTCACAAGGCACAGTATCATTTACAATTCCATTTATTCTAAGTGGCACAGCAACTGGCATGTTAACCGTAACAGAGTCAACATAGTCCACTAGACCGCAAACGTCATTAACGGTCACATAATAGGTCGTAGTTACCATTGGGTTGACAAAAGTGTTCGAATCAACTGCACCCGTGCTCCAACTAAATGTATAGGGTTCGTAGCCGCCCATTGTGCTAACTTTCATAAAAGCTGTGTCTCCTGGACAATCAAAGTTTGACTCAGGTAGATCTCTCGTTGAAGTAACCACGGGGTCATTTTCAGTGTAAAGATGGAAAGTGTGAATTACTGATTCTTGCGTACAACCTCTTGTTATGGTTACGGTATAGTTAGTATCCACAGTTGAGAATACGTTAATCGCTGAATCAGTAGATCCAGTGCTCCATTGATAAGATATATCTCCGTGCCAAATTGCATCATTAAACTGAACTGATACACCCATGTTTGCAGGTGGGTCAATACAAGAAATGGTTTGATTATCTCCAAATTTCACTGAAGACCACGGGACATTGAATATTCCAACATTCACAAAGTCAACTTCTGTTTGTTGCTGGCAGCCATCTTCTACAGTTACCACATATGAAGATGTGATAGGAGGAAGAACACTTTGTGTGCTATCCATTATTCCGTTACTCCAATTGAAGGTGAACGGAGGAAGACCTTGCGAAACTTGCACGCCAATAAGTGCAGGACCATCGTTACAATCTAGAGTCACATCGCCAAACGCATTAATGGTTAAATCAGGCTGGTCAAGAATGTTGAGGTTAATCGTATCACCTCCATAACAGCTCAGCTGTATGCTATCTGTAATGGCAATTACAAGACTTTCTATTCCTTCAGCAAAATTATCAAATAACACGTCAAAAGTGATTGAGTCAGTAGCGACTCCTGCACCAAAGTACAATTCGCATTCCCAGTGATTAGATACTGGATTGAAGACGCAAGGGTCGCCAGCAGAGTTAATTATGTCTGTGTAATCAATTCCCATTTGAGCTTGTCCGTAAACTTCGTAACTCAATGAATCAGGTGCTAACACAGAGTCGTTTCGCGTAAAGAAAATAATAACATCTCCACATCCTTCATATAATGCCGTATCAGCTCCGTAAGGATTGTATGATGGCTCAGGAGAAACAATCAGGCCAACAGACTCAAAGCTGCTTCCTTCTAAAAAAACTCCGGTATCTAAAATTCCATCAGTTCCATCTGCAACACCTAATTTCATGTGAAAAGTATCACATGCTTGAACCAAAAGCACCGCAGTCATCACATCAGTGTAACCATTGTAGGCAAGTAGCGCGCCTCCTGTATTATAATACTGTCCATTTAACCCTGGATGAATTGTGCTGATAGTAATAGGTAGAGCCGGAGTTGTATTTGGGACACTTGCAACGTTGACTGCATTATTCGAAAAAGTTCCATTGATGCCTGGGCCTGATAAAAAGAATCCGAAAACATCATTGTATTGCGTATTGATCCACGTTAAATACTCATCAGATCCGAATACATAATTGAACTCAACGGAGTCACTGGTAGGTACAAAATCAAACTCAATTAAAGCAGCATCTTGAACACTGTTAACACTAAATCCAGCACCGATTAATGCGGGCACACTTTGTGCAACGGCTAATAAGTCAGCATCTCCACCACCTTGACCTAAACCATTGGGGATATTTGTAGAAGCGCCTGCTCCGGTTGAGGTCATAATATTCGTTACGTTTCCCGAAGCCATAGTCACACCACTATCTAAACCAATTGAAGCTATTCCACTTGAAAAGTAGCCGCGCTGTCCAACAGTGCCATATGAAGTAATATTATATCCTGAAACACCGCTACCCATCAACACATTATTGACAAGATAGGTGGCCGAGTTGTAAGGTGCGGCAGAGGTGGTTACTATCGGTTGTGCAAAAAGTGAAGTGCTGCAGAACACAAGCAATAATGATACTATAAGAGTGGAAGTTTGTTTCATGTTTTTCAACGGTCAAAAGCAGTTATGGTGCCTCTTTTTTCAATTTGTTTTCCGGAGACAGTGGTAGCTTTTAAAATGTACGCAAAACTAGTAAGAGTTTCGCTTTGATTGTTCAGCATTCCTGTCCATCTAAAATACTGGTCGCGTGAATTATAGATTAGTTGCCCCCAACGATCAAATATCTTGATGCTAAATTCATCAAGCTCTTCCTCAAATGTCACGCTGAAATAGTCATTTAAGCCATCCCCATTCGGAGAAAAAGCTGATGGAATATCTACTCCATCTCGCATTACAATTGTTCTTTGACTCGCGCTAGTGCAGCCATCTTGGTCTTCAACGATTAGCTCAACTTCATTTTCCACACCTGCCAGAAGCTCAAGTTCAGGATTTAATTCATTACTTACTACCTCACCATTTAGCAACCATGTGAGATTATCATTTGACTCTATCGCAGGAGGTAGAAGATTTATTGTTCCATCGAATTGATATATGTCATAATCGAAATTTGAGTTGATTTCCTTCAAATGGAATTGTTTCTGCATAGAATGCATATCGCCACATTCATCTAAAAACTGCAACTCGAAGGCTGTAGGCTTTGAAATAACTTCGGAATAAGAAGCATGCATCGTTCCATTATTCCAATAATAGAGTCCGTCTGAAAGGTTTGTTATGGATACTTCTGCACCATTGCAGATGGTCTCGTCTTCACAAGCCGGAATTTCGATTGCGCCTTTATTGAACGTGATCGTTTTGTCTAAAACATTGACGCCACAAGCATCGGTTATTTTGAAATCAATTTTTTTGTCTTCTGATGGAATAACAATAATAGGAGCATTCTCTTCGCTCCAGTCACCAAATGTGAACCGATAACCATAACCTACTCCTCCCTTCATTTTTTTAACTTTAGGTCTCAGGGTGACCTCTTTATTATCACATGTGAAATCAATTGACACATCAGAAAATAGCAGTTCATCGTGTGGCTCAAAAAGAACTTCTATTTGACTTGCCGCCTCACTTCCGCATTGATCGGTGATCGTTACGTTATAGGTTTCATTATTCATTGGGTTGACAACTGCTGTTGGATTTGAAGAACCATTGCTCCAATTATAAAAGAATGGGGCGTGTCCACCTGAGTGGTGAGCTGAAAGCTCGATGTCTAAACCTGAGCAAGTAAACTTGTCTATTATAATTTCATCATTGTTGGCCTCAATTGGCGTGTTATGCACGTTGACGGTAAATGTCTTGACTTCTAAAAGTGAAAATTGGTCATGTGACACCGTTACTTGGTAAACACTTGTTTGGTTCGGGCTGACCAGTTTAAACGAGTCGGTCGAACCATCGTTCCACTGATACTGAAAGCCAGAGAACCAATTTTCAATTTCAACTCCTATTTCAACTGGCGTTGATGTGCAGTTTATTATTTGGTTTTCTCCGAAAGAGGATATACGATAGGTGTGCGGGTCGTCTCCTTGAGCATGTGAAAAGAAAGGGATGATCAGTCCTATTATCCAAGTAGAAAGTTTAAGTTTCATAGCCGAAGCATTAAGTCATGAAGAATGATAACCTACAAGTTTAATTAAAATCATCAGTTTGATAGCAAAATACATCCAGTTTATCTACATAATAGGCCAGTTCATGGTGATAGAAATACCGAGTTATCATCACCTATATTTGGCAGCTAATTTAAATAACAAAGAATTTTAAATGATGGAAAGAAGTCAAATATTAGAATATATAGACCTTAATAAAGATCGGTTTTTAGAAGAGCTTTTTGATCTTTTAAGAATACCTTCGGTAAGCGCTGATCCAGCATTTAAGCAGGATGTGCAAAGATGTTCCGAAGTAGTTAAGCAGAGTTTGATTGCTGCGGGAGCCGATTTTGCAGAAGTAAACCAAACCGCAGGGCATCCAATTGTTTACGCTGAGAGAATTATCGATCCAAATAAACCTACTGTTTTAGTTTATGGTCATTACGATGTTCAGCCTGCTGATCCTGTTGAATTGTGGGACTCTCCACCATTTGAGCCTGTGGTGAAAGATGGTAGTATTTACGCAAGAGGTTCTGCTGATGATAAAGGGCAGGTTTACATGCACGTGAAAGCCTTTGAAATCATGGAGAAATCAGGTACTCTTCCATGTAACATTAAGTTCATGATTGAAGGAGAGGAAGAGGTTGGCTCTGAGAACCTTGCGATTTTTGTAAAAGAGAATAAAGAGAAGTTGAAAGCTGATGTGATCCTCGTGAGCGATACCTCAATAATAGCCAATGATACTCCTTCCATTACTGTTGGCTTGAGAGGGTTATCTTATGTCGAAGTTGAGATTTCAGGTCCAAATAAAGATTTACATTCAGGTGTTTATGGAGGAGCTGTGGCAAACCCGGTTAATGTTTTGTGCGAAATGATTGCTTCATTAAAGGATGAAAATGATCATATTACTATTGACGGTTTTTACTCTGATGTAGCTGAAGTGTCAATGGAAGAAAGGGCCGAAATGGCAAAAGCACCTTTCAATGTTGAAGACTTCAAAAAAGGTCTTGGTATTCAAGAGACGAGATCAGAAAAGGGTTATTCTCCAATGGAAGGGTCCTCAATAAGACCAACACTTGACGTAAATGGTATTTGGGGCGGATACATTGGAGAAGGTGCTAAGACTGTTCTTCCAGCTAAGGCATATGCGAAAATTTCTATGAGACTTGTTCCTTATCAAGACCCCCATAAGATCACAGCTTTATTTGAAAAACATTTCAAGAGTATAGCCCCTGACTCAGTAGTAGTCAAAGTAACCCCTCATCATGGAGGTGACCCAATTGTGATTCCAACCGATTTCCCAGGATACATTGCAGCGTCTAAAGCAATGGAGGAGTCTTTTGGGAAGAAGCCTATTCCTGAAAGAGGAGGTGGAAGTATACCAATTGTAGCTTTGTTTGAGAAAGAACTAGGTTTGAAATCGATTTTGATGGGCTTTGGCTTGAACTCAGATGACATTCATTCACCTAACGAGCATTATGGAGTGTTCAACTACCTCAAGGGCATTGAAACCATTCCTCTGTTTTATAAGTACTTCACTGAAGATAATTAATACAACAATGTGAAAGAGCCTCGATAAGAGGCTTTTTCATTTTTGGAATCTTCTACTTCAATTACATAGTAGTAAGTTCCTGCTGAGGCCTTTTGACCCATAATCTCACCATCCCAGCAACTGGTCTCATTATTTGAATGAAATACTTCTACTCCCCATCGGTCATAGAGGTAGATTTGATAGTCTAAAATGTTTTCTAAATCGACACAGAACTCATCGTTGATTCCATCTTCGTTCGGAGAAAAAACATTTGGACTTGATACTAACCCTGGACAGTTATCATCAAGAGCAATAGAGTCTTGCTGAGCACAGCCATTGCTGTCAATGACATCCACAAAATACACTCCGGCTTGTATAGCTTCGATCATGTTACCCACTTCTCCAGTAGACCATGAAATAGATTCGGCATTTTCTGTTATTGAAAGGGTAATAGATTTTCCTTCGCAAACTGATTTGTCGATTACTTCATTGATGCGAATGGTAGGAGTTACATCAATGAAACGTTCGGCCTCTTCGGAGGCACAGCGATTACTCGCTGTGAGAATATAATTTCCAGCTCCAGAATTTATAATCGCTGTGTTTTCATCCGTATTCCAAGAATACGTCCAAGGAAAATCTTGTGCAGTATCTCCAGTTATAATGAGAAGGTCTTCACGGCACAAAACAGTGTCTTTGCCGATGTCTAAAACGTAATTTGAGTCCCATTGCAGAACATTGGTGGTATCGAAAATTATTCCACATGCATTGGAGTCAATGTAAGAATAAACCCCAGGTGATGTGACCTGTAAAGAGGGACTATTCAATCCTGTTGACCATGTGACGGTCGATGTGTCCGTAGTTGCCGTTATGAGGATCGTGTCAAAATCATCACAAAGCAGGTTGGTCTCATTTAAGGATGAAACTAAGATTTCATCAAAAAAGACAGTGATGGTGTCTCTTACTGTATCGCAAATATTTCCAACTTCTACCCAATAGGTGCCGGCTTCATTAATTTCTTTAATTGCTAGGGAAGAACCATCGTTCCATTCATAAGAAGCATTTTCGAAAGTCACATTCAAGATAAGAGTCTCTGTTATACACAATGTGGTGTCTTCCGGGAACTCTAGCACGGGTTGCGCAGATTGGTTTAACTCCACATTAATTGTGTCTATTGTGGTACCACAAGAATTTGTTGCAGCTAGCCAATATACCCCTGTAGAGGTCACATTAAAGGTGGTGTCATTGCTTCCATCCTGCCAAGAATAATAGGCGTTAGGTAGATTCGGGTCAATTAGAAAATTCGCATTAGAGCAAACTAACGTGTCGTTGCCTAGATTGAATTGTGGAGGGTTGTTTATCAGAATAACATCTATAGAGTCTCGCCAAAGACAGCTTTGATAGGAAATGTCGGCCCAATAGGTACCGGCCGTTGAAACAGGCAAGGTGTTGTTTGTTGAACCATCACTCCATTCAATACAAGCGCTATTCCATGTAGCGTCAAGTGTGATTGGTTGACCATTGCAAATGGTGGTGTCAAGCCCTAGAACATTGAAATTTACATCCCAGATAATAACATTTCGTGTGAACGTATCAATATTTGCTCCCCTGTAAGCTAAAAGAGTTACTAAGAAAGTATCTGGACTACTGAAAATGTGGCCTGCATTTATTGAATTGCTTGTGTTTTCAGCGCTTAAAGGATCACCAAAATTCCAATTTACACTGTCAAGGGCTAGAGTGTCTTCAGGAGTAAACCATGTGGTGTCAAACTCACAGTTTGTGCCGAACTCATATGTTATGCCATCGCTTAAAAAACTAGAAACAAAGTTCACGCCTCCACCGGTAACATTATTTTCAGTCTGAAGAAATTGATCTTGAAAACCACAATTTGGACACATTTTATCAGGTTGGGTGATAGCACCTAATGTATCAATGTTAGGTATGTAGGTGTTTACCGGAAATAGATAAATCTGTTTATCCGGCCCTAGCTGCAGATCTGCAAAGGGCTTGAAAGGATTGCCATTGGAGACTATTTGTTCACTACTCAGCAGACAGTCTGTTGAAATATGATCTAAGTCAAATTGATGAATGCCGAATGGGTTTGCAACATTCGATGCCTTTCTTGAATAAAAGAGTTTCTTGCTATCAGCGCTGAAGTCCGCCCCAAATGGAAAGACAGATGCCCCAGAAGTGATGGTTAAAGGATCAGAAACTTGACCAGTTTCATTATTGAATTTCAAGAGTTGAACCGTGCCAGAGGCGAAATTGCAAGTCACCACCCATTGACCATCAGGCGAAATTTTCATAACGCCATGGTATTCACCACCACCAGCGCTACTTAGATGAGGTATTCCTACTGAACTTATCACTGGAGTTGTATTTACTCCGTTATCATCGATAAGAAAAGCATGAAACTCATCGGAATTGTATTTGTGGGCTAAAAGCCAATAATCTTGATCGTTGGCATGCCTAGTGGCAGCAAGTTTTTCGGTGGATGGGTTTAATAGTAGATTAGGACCGAACACAGCGCCATTCCCCCCATTTAAAGTCATTTCTACGTCATAATAGTTCAGCTCGATGTTCAGGCTTTGGGCACTATTCGTGAAAAGATAATAACGAGTGCTGCTTGTAGTTGATGGGATGATTAGTGCTGCTTGCGCTGCTCCTGAGTTTCCAGCTAATCCGGCCCCACCCATCATAACTGATCCGTTGGATGTCCAAACAGTTTCACCATTCGAATAAAAAACCAAATTGCCATTTAGGTCTGAGATACTTGCTCCGCCACCCAGTCCTGCCGCAGAACTAGTGTCAGGAATTGGGATGCCAGATGAAAAATCCAACGCATTGTCATCTGGGAAGGTCCAATTTTGAGTTCTATAATTTTGGGCTGAAATAGAAGCAAAAAATAAAAGACACAGAGAAAGCGTTAAAGAATTCATTAACCTTTTCTTTGTTTCGGTAATTAAGCTCAAATTCATTCTAATATGCACAGAATTCACTTAAATTTCTTCGTTTTATTCTTGTCATTGCTAACCCTTTCAAGTTGTGAATTTAAGGATGTTAAGCTTGAAAATGTTCAAAATTTCGAAGTTAATAGTTTGAAGGGTGGAAAGCTTGATGCAACTATCAGTTTGGTTCTGTCTAACCCTAACTCCTTTCCTATTACTGTTAAAAGTGGAGATTTTGAATTATTCTCAGGCAAGAAAAGTTTGGGTGATGCTCAATTGAAGAAAGCATTTAAAATTAATGCAAACTCCACAGAAGTTTATCCTGTCCAGCTTACAGGAAATATGGGTGATTTGATTACAGCTGGTTTAACAGGCTTGGCAGGAATGCTCTCAGGCAAGAAGCCAGAGGTTTTAGTAAAAGGAGAGTTAAAGGTGGGCAACTTCTTTTTCCATAAAAAAGTGCCGATTGAAATAAAAACGGATCTTCCGATGAGCTTTTAGGCGGGTTTAAAACTGAGACCTAAACATATCTTAGCTCTGATCAGTCGTTTTACTGACTTTTCGATTTGGGTTTTAAATTCCTCGTTTTTATTCATTTCAGCAATTATTGATTCTAATGTACCAACTTCATTTGGCGGCATCAAAATAATATCACAACCAGCTTTAGCAGCTAGCAAAGTTGAGTTTGGTATTTCTTGAACAGCACCCATGTTCATAGCGTCAGTGATTATTAGCCCATCAAAACCCATTTCTGTTCGCAGTAGGTTTGTTACTACCACGGGACTTAATGTTGAAGGCATTCCTTCCGTATTATATTTTGGGTTATTTTCAATAGCAATATGACCAACCATTACAGATAACACACCAGCTTCAATAATCGGTTTGTATAAGCTCACTTCGGTTAATTCACCATCAATGTAGACCAACTTTTTGTGGGTGTCTCCGCTCACTCTGCCGTGCCCAGGAAAATGCTTAGCAGTCGCAATTATCTGATCGTTTTGTGTCGCTTCAATGAACGATATAGCCAAAGGAACTATGGTTGAAGAATCGCTTCCTAGAGTTCTGTTTCCTATTGCTTCGTTATTAGGAGAAACATCAATAACAGGTGCGTAATTGTGTGTAAAACCTACATGGTGAAGTGTTTTATCAATAGTTGATACTGCCTCTTTAATTTCAGCAGAAGACTTGAGTTCAGCTGTGGGTTTCATTTCAGGCGTGCCTGGCATCCTTCTGTTAAATAAACTTGGCTCAGCATCCATGCTCATCATTAATGGAAAGCCATCGCTCATCGCCTGAATGGACTCAATATCCACTTTAAACTGCTCTGGATCGCCACTGAGAAAAATGATACCGCCCACTTTTTGTCCTTTTATAAGTGGCTCAACTTGCGCATAAGGCTTACCAAGTTTTCCTAATGAGGTCACGATCATTTGCGCAACGCGCTGCTCTTCTGAAAGGTGATTATATACTTCATCCACCAATTGGGTGAGCTGAGCATCTTCAGAATAGTAATCTTGAAGAGAGAATTTTTTTTCTTGTGTTTGACATGAAACAGTTATTCCGACCACGAAAAGAAAAAGAAGCGTAAGTTGTTTTTGCATGGGTCAAACCTATTCGATTCAATTTATTATTTAAAAGTAGCCTTCAATATTTTTGAACTTTGTTCTTTTGATTGAATTTAGAAGTTGAAATGGGTGTAATTAAAATGATAAACGATTTTATTTGGAATGTTCGTTTAGAGGACAGAAATCCATTCTCTGCTTTTTGCATAAAGCAATTGAGAATCGTTTTAATCGTATTGAAGAATTATACGAAAGACAATCTTCAGCTACAGGCTGCAGGACTGACTTTTTATACAATGCTCTCAGTTGTGCCTATCGTTGCTTTAGCTTTTGCAATTTCTAAAGGTTTCGGGTTTGAGGAAAGTTTAGAAGAAGAGTTAACTGGTGCTCTCAAAGGGCACGAAGAGGTAATTGAGCCAATAATGACATTTGCAACTCGAATGCTTGAAAACACCAAAGGCGGTTTGTTGGCTGGAATCGGTGTTGTAATTTTACTCTGGACAGTGATGCAACTCCTTTCTAATGTTGAGCTTTCATTCAATGAAATATGGCAAGTTGGCAAGGGAAGAACTTGGCTCAGAAAGGTTACTGATTATTTCGTCATAATGCTTTTCGCACCTATCGTGGTAATATTGGCGGGGAGTATTACAGTCGTTATTAGTGGCCAATTAGAAAATTTAGTAGCGGGCTATGATTTTTTACAGACCATCGGTCCATTCATTCATTTTCTCATTCGGATGATACCGTATACATTGATATGGTTGCTGTTCACCTTTGTTTATATGGTAATGCCAAATACGAAAGTGAGCTTCAAATCGGCTTTGGTTGCAGGTATTATTGCTGGTACTTCATTTCAGCTTTTAGAATGGGTGTACATTAATTTTCAGGTTGGGGTTAGTCGATATAATGCTATTTATGGAAGTTTTGCTGCATTACCACTATTCATGGTTTGGGTAAACACGTCATGGCTTATTACCCTAGTAGGTGCTGAAGTAGCTTATGCAAATCAATATGTTTCTGAAATAAAAAATGAAATTGACGGAGATAAATTGAGTACATCTCAACGTCATATCGTTGCCCTTTTGATGATGCGTTATATCTCTGTAACATTTGAAAAAGGTCAGGATGCTCCTTCTGGTAAGGAACTATCAGAAGCTTTGGCTCTTCCATATGGTGTAACGGCTCGAGTACTAGATTTAATGATTGAATCTAAACTTATATATGAGGTAGGAGGTGATGAAAAAGAGAGTCTAGGGTATTTGCCGCATCGCAGTATTGATAAAGTTCACATTTCGGATGTGATTAGTGCCCTTGATAAATTAGGATTCACCGAAATCCCAATGATGAAAAACTCCGTCTACAACCTTTACTTTGATAAGTATAGCGATATCCAGCAAATGCTTTCTGATTCAGAGAAGAATATATTGGTAAAAGATATGCCTCCTGTTAATCTTAATGAAGAGGTGATATCTTAAACCCATCAGAACCTAACTTTCGAAGCATGAAAATAGCTGTAACCCTGGTCTTTTTTTTAGCAACTAACCTTTTGTTTGCTCAATCTTATGACACGCTTAGGGTGATGTCCTATAATTTACTTTACTACGGTGAAGTGACCAATTTTTGCACTTCAACTAATAATAATATCAATGATAAGGATGGCTATTTCAAGACTATAGCTTCATATACTAAGCCAGACATTCTTCTTGTTAATGAAATGGGAGCAAATCAAATATATGCTGACCGGATCATTGCTAATGTTTTGAATGTTGATGGAGAAACTCGCTATCAGCGGGCCAACATTCAAAACAACTCTTTCAGCTCATTGGTCAATGGAGTGTTTTACGACAAAAAAAAATTAGCGCTTCACCGCCTGGAGAAAGTTTCTATTGCTCAGAATAACTCCAATTTGGTGAGGGTAATAGATGTTTGGTCGTTCTATTACAAAGACCCAAACTTGTCGGAAGGGTCTGATACGGCATTCATTCATTTAGCTGGAATGCATTTAAAAGCTGGTAGCAGTTCATCTGATGTGGTGGATAGGGGGTTAGCTACAGAGGCCTTAATGAACTACTTAGAAACGGAATATGAACCAAGCTATTTTATTGCTGCAGGCGACATGAATATGAAGAGCTCTAATGAATCAGCCTATCAGAATCTGACCAATAATAGCTTTGGTGAATACAAGTTTTATGACCCACTAATTCCAAATGAAATGTGGAGTGGAGCATCTTCTTTTTCATATTCTCATACTCAGTCAACCCATACGTCAGGAAGTTGTGCTTCTGGCGGTGGTTTGGATGATAGGTTCGATATTATGCTAATGAGCGGCCAGATCATGGAGGATACTGGCATGGTAAGTTATGTGTCAGATTCATACATAGCCGTTGGCAATGATGGCGATCACTATAACCTTTCATTGTTGGATGGAACGAATAACAGTGCACCAGCAACAGTTCTCTCTGCTCTTTATGATATGAGTGATCATCTACCAGTAATTGCCGATATCAGTGTTAAACAATTGACGTCTGTTACCGATACAACTGATTCATTAAATGGCATACTATCAAGGTCAATCGACCCTATGAATTGGCAAATTGAGGTTTATGGACAGCAAGTGGAGGTGAAATATTCCGGGAGTAGTGGTTGGGTTTTTGCTCATGATTTGACAGGGAGAATAGTCTACTCAAATAAACAAATCGGTAAATCAAATAGAATTAATCTTTCGAAGTTGAACTCAGGATTCTATGTTATCACAGGAAGAGATTCAGAATCTTCTCTCAGCAGAAAGGTCTTTATACGAAATTAGCGCAGCACATATTTCCGCTCAGAGTCAAGCTTTATGAACGTAAAAAGTAAAAGCGTAAAAGACCACAGTGAAGAACCACCATAGCTGAAAAAGGGCAGTGGGATACCAATAACGGGAGCCAATCCAATTGTCATGGCAATATTAATGGTGAAGTGGATGAAAAGAATTGAAGCAACACAATAGCCATAAACTCGTGTAAAAACACTACGTTGTTTTTCTGCTAGCCAAACTATTCTGGTCATGAGGGTTAGAAACAGACCAATTAATACCAAGCTTCCTAAAAAGCCCCATTCTTCGCCAATGGTGCAAAAAATAAAATCCGTGCTCTGCTCAGGCACGAAATGAAACTTGGTTTGAGTTCCTTGAAGAAAACCCTTTCCCGAAAATCCGCCAGAACCTATTGCTATTTTAGATTGATGAACATTATATCCAGCGCCTAAGGGATCTGAAACGATTCCTAATAATTCATTGATACGATTTTGATGGTGTGGTTGCAGAATATTGTCAAACAAATAATCTACACTTAGAAAGTATCCTAATGAAGCTATATAGCCTGCAGCAATAATGAATAAGCTTCCTTTTCTCTTCCGCAGGTAATAATAAGTTAGTGCCGCAAGAGAACTAAGCCCAAGAATGAAAGCTACTTTGCCTTGAATCAAAGTTCCAAATAGAGTCCATTCGTACTGCTTAAGAAACAAGGCCATAATGAACAAGATAATGGCTACAAAGCCTAGTCCAAAGATCCATCCACTGAGGCCTTGACGGTAAAGAACGATTAAAAGCGAAGTGAAAACCAATAGTGATCCCACATCCGGTTGCAATAAAATAAATACGCCCGGCAAGAAAATTATAGCCAATGACTTTAACTTGATGCTTAAATTATCAAACCGAGCACCATTCATGCTTAGATACTTAGCTAAGGCTAGTGCGGTTCCAAACTTTGCTATTTCACTTGGTTGAAAACTTACAGGGCCTAGTACAAACCAAGATTGAGCACCTTTTACTTCTGTTCCAAAAACAAGCACTCCCATTAATAAAAGAAGGGCAAACCCGTAAATTGGATAAGCAAATGTTTCAAAGAACCTAGTATCGAAGAAAAGCATGATCAGTCCAATTACAAGGGCTAAGCCAATCCATAATGCTTGTTTACCATGATTTTTGGCAAGGTCGAAAATAGATGGATGAAGTTCGTCATAGGTAGCGGCATAAATGCTAATCCAGCCAAACAAAACCAAGACGAGATAAATTACTACCATCACCCAGTCAATGTCTTCGAATATGTTTCGTTTAATTCTCAATGGGCTCGAATAACAGATTAGCACCTAGTATGCGTTGTTCTTTTATTGTGTCGGAAATACTGCCATTAATATATTTTTCGATCATTAGGCTGGCAATAGGAGCCGCCCAAGTTCCGCCAAAACCTGCGTTTTCAACATACACAGCAATCGCAATTTTGGGGTTGTTTCGAGGAGCGAAGGCAATAAACACTGAATGATCTTCTCCATGAGGGTTTTCTGCTGTTCCAGTTTTGCCACAAACTTTTATACTGTCAATGCGCGCTCTTCTTGCTGTCCCTCCGGGCTTGTCCACTACTGATTGCATTGCATCAATAATAGGTTCGTAGTATTTAGAGTCGATGTCTGTATTGTGAACTTCATAGTGAATAATTGAGTCATGTTCAGCGTCAATCTCCTTTACTAAGTGCGGGTCAATGAAATGACCTCGATTTGCGACTGTTGCAGCAAGATTTGCCATCTGAAGAGGTACAACTTCAACTTCTCCTTGACCAATACTCACAGAATAAATCGTACTGTAAGCCCAGCGCCTTGCGCCATATATTCGATCATACAACTCTACATCAGGAATACTTCCTCTTTTTAAGGAAGGTAAATCAATAGCAAGTCGTTGACCAAGGCCAAACTTGCTGACTTTTTCATGCCATTCTTCCAAACCAAGTGCACTATCTTCAAAATAATTACTCGAATATCCTTTGTTGATTAGGCGCTTAAAAACCTGATGGAAATACGGATTACAAGACATCTGAATAGCTTCCCTTAGATTCCTCGCTGATGGATGGTTGTGACATCCAACAAGGGCTTTATTGCATGTGATTCCAGTGCTTTCTAGTATTACTCCATCTTGAAGGCCGATCAATGCTTGAATAATTTTAAAGATTGAGCCTGGAGGATATTTAGCCATAAGTGCTCGATTGAATAGTGGATCTAACGAATCGTTTTGAGCGAGCATTTGATAGTTAGCTGCTCTTTTAACACCAACCAACAAATTGGGGTCATAATTTGGACTTGATATTAAACTCAACACTTCTCCAGTTGAAGGTTCAATTGCTGCGATGCTTCCTTTTTTAAAGCGCATCAATTGCTCACCATATTTTTGAAGACCGAGATCCAGCGTTGAAATCAAATTGACTCCTGCTTTGGCGGGAATATCTAATTCTCCACCTAGATATTTGCCCTGCACGGTATTATGCACATCAACCATTAATACTTCTCTGCCTCTCTCTCCTCTTAGTACATTTTCATATTGCTTTTCGAGGCCACTGATGCCAATGAAGTCTCCAGACTTATACACGGAGTCGCGCTCGATGTCTTTGCTGTTCACTTCACCGATATAGCCTAATACATGAGCAGCAACGCTATCTGGGTAAATTCTTAAGGTTCTTTTTTGACCATAAAAGCCATTGAAGCGATATAGGTTTTCTGCAACACGTGCATATTCTGATCCAGTTAGCTGTTTCTGAAATATACTCGATCTGTAAGTAGAGTAGCTTTTGGCTTTGTCCACTCGTTGCACAAACTCCTCTTTTGAAATATTGAGTAATTCACAAAATGCAATCGTGTCAATTCCCTTCACCTGACGAGGCACAATCATTAAGTCGAATGCAGCTTGGTTTTGCACCAAGATTTCACCATGACGATCATAAATAATTCCACGTGCTGGATACTGAGTTACGTATCTTAGGGCTTGGTTATCAGCTGAAGAAGTGTAAGAATCATCCAACACTTGTATAAAAAACAAACGCGCAATAAATATCAATGATATTACTGCAAAAAGAGCAATTACGCTTATCTTTCTGTTTTCTAGATTAATCATACCCTAGCCCAGACTTAGGTGAGCGTGTAAAAAGCAATTGCACAACTACAATTAGAGATAGCGTAAGCAATGAACTACCCATCGCTTTTAGCAGGGTATACCCTAAACCGCTCATTCTGAATGATTCTATGAAAAAGAGTACGAAGTGATGCAGAAAAACCATTATTCCTGAGAAGGTTAAGAACCAAAGCCACCCCATTTGCTTAATGCTTACGTTTCTCGAGAATTCGTATCCATCTCTTGGAGCCATGGAACGAAGTATATAGGGTCTTGCATAAGCCAAAAACACTGCTGAAATAGTATGCATACCTAGTGTTTGGGAAAAAATATCAATGATTATCCCCATAGCAAAAGCTAAAAATAACCCGGCATTCGGAGGAAAATCTACAGGGAGAATGATCAGTAGATAAATATAGAGGTAAGGGTTCAAAAGACCTGAAAATTGAACGTTGTTCAGCAAAACAATTTGAACAATTATCAAAAGAAGAAAATGGATGATATAGGAGAAGATATCTCTTGTCATTGCTCAATTTCCATTATGAGTGAATCTAGTTCGGGTTTTTCCTCGTTTTCTATGATATATAGATTGTCGATGTTTTCGTAGTTAGTAGCAAGTTTTACGGTGATTGATTGGAAGCCCGTGCTTTCGTTTCTTTCAGAGGATACCGCAAATCCAATAAGTTCATTCGGTGGAAAAGCCCCTGAAGCACCGCGTGTTAGTATCGAGTCGTTTGGCTGAATACCGACATGGTTAGGGATGTCCTCTAAAATGGCGAAATGAGCGTCTTTTCCTTCCCATTTTAGTATGCCAAAATAGGAGCTGGATGAGAGTTTACAGCTTATCAAACTTTGACTGTGGATGAGAGGGATCACCTTACTGTAATGCTCGCTGCAATGACTAATTATTCCAACCACTCCTTCTGGTCCGATTACGCCTTGTTGCGGAGATATGCCTGCATTAGATCCTTTGTCTAGTATAATGTAGTTGTTTCCAAGGTTGTACGTGCTTTTAATTGCATTTGCCTTCCTTGTTTTGTAATGAATTCGCGATACATTATTGTTAGAAGTACCTGATGAATTCAGTAATTTTTCTTTAAGCCTTGCACTCTCTTCAAGGAGTAACGTATTCTCCTCTTTTAAGCCAATGTATTGTGCATAGGAATTGTTGATGTTTGCGACTTTCCCACTTAATGAAATCGAGGTAGAGTAGAGTGAAGAGTTGTGAAAACTATTATTGGTCGTAAGAATTACAAAGCCTATGAACTCCAGGAAGAAGAACAGAAACGTAAATTGATTATTCCAAATGAACTGAAAGAAATTTCTCATATTCAGTCACCTATTCTATTGTGCTTTTTAGTGCTATGCTACCTCATCAAGAATGGGAAGCGATGGGCGTTTTTCAATGCAATGCCAGTTCCACGAGCAACTGCCCGCAATGGATCTTCAGCTACATGTACAGGAAGTTTGGTCTTCATGCTTATTCGCTTATCTAGCCCTCTTAACATTGAACCACCTCCAGCTAAATAAATACCCGTTCTGTAAATATCAGCCGACAATTCTGGTGGAGTCATTTCAAGTGCACTAAGTATCGCCTCTTCAATCTTAGAGATTGACTTGTCTAAGGCATGCCCGATTTCGACATATGAAACCATTATTTCCTTTGGTATGCCGGTCATTAAGTCACGGCCGTGAACCGCCATGTCTTCGGGTGCATCTTCCAGTTCCGTAATTGCAGCGCCAACTTCTATTTTGATACGCTCAGCTGTTCGCTCACCAATTAAGATGTTGTGCTGCCGTCTCATGTAGTCTTCAATGTCACTCGTAAACTCATCTCCGGCTACTCTAATGGACTTGTCACAGACAATTCCTCCGAGCGCTATAACTGCAATTTCACTTGTACCTCCGCCAATGTCAATAATCATATTACCCATTGGCTCTTCAACGTCAATTCCAATTCCTATGGCCGCAGCCATTGGTTCGTGAATGAGGTATACTTCTTTTGCTCCTGCATGCTCGGCAGAATCTTTAACGGCTCTTTTCTCCACTTCTGTAATTCCTGAAGGTATGCAGATTACCATTTTTAGACTAGGAGTAAATAGCCTATTGCCATAGTTGATCATTTTGATCATTCCTCTAATCATCTGCTCTGCAGCGTGAAAATCAGCAATTACACCATCTTTTAATGGACGTATTGTCCTGATGTTTTCGTGTGTCTTACCATGCATTTGCATAGCGAGCCTGCCAACCGCAATTATTTTTTTAGTTGACCGATCTTCAGCAACAATAGATGGCTCATCCACGACAACTTTGTCATTGTGAATGATAATTGTGTTTGCCGTGCCTAAGTCAATGGCAATTTCTTCTGTGAATATGTTGAACAATCCCATATTTATTCTCTCCGTTCAAGTCTGATTGGTCTAAAAGTAGTTTAATTTCAATATTCCACAACAATTGCCTTAATGACGGAAGTGTCTAACACCTGTCAATACCATGGCCATTCCATTGTTGTTGCAGTAGTCAATTGATTCTTGATCTCGAAGAGAACCACCAGGCTGAATGACAGCCTTTATTCCAACACCATTTCCAATTTCAACACAATCTGGAAAAGGGAAGAAGGCATCACTGGCCATTACACTACCTGTAATTTCGAATCCAAAGCTCTTGGCTTTTTCAATTGCTTGTTTCAACGCGTCAACTCTTGAAGTTTGGCCCACTCCGCTTCCTACAAGTTGTTTGTTCTTAGCTAGAACAATCGTGTTTGACTTGGTGTGTTTCGCAAGCTTATTCGCAAATAATAAGTCCTCGACTTCCTCAGCTGTCGCTACTCTTTTTGTAACGTTTCTAAGGTCCTCCGACTTTTCATTTTTGGCGTCAATATCTTGCTCTAAAACACCATTTAAAACTGAACGCACAGACTTGCTAGGAAAGCCTTGAAGTTTATCGATAAGGATAATGCGGTTCTTTTTACTTTGAAGTAATTTCAAAGCTCCATCATCATAAGATGGCGCAATAATTACTTCGCAAAAAAGCTTGTTAATCTCTTCAGCACTGGCGACATCAATATTTGTGTTGGCAATGATAATTCCACCAAACGCGCTCACGGGATCACCCGCAAGAGCATCTAGATAAGCAGTTTTGGCATCGGCTCTAGTAGCAAACCCACAAGCGTTGTTGTGCTTAATCACAGCGAATGTTGGTTCCTCATGCTGAAAATCACGAATCAATCTAAGTGCTGAGTCAATATCTAAAAGGTTGTTGTAAGAAAGCTCTTTCCCATGCAATTGCTCAACAAATGCATTGATGTTGCCAACATATGCACCTTCTTGGTGTGGATTCTCACCATATCTTAATGCCTTTCGCTGATCGTCCCACTTCTCGCCTAAAAAGTACGATGAAATGGCGCTATCATAAAGTTTGGTTACTTCAAACGCCTTCGAGGCAAGCGCTTTACGATCACTTAATTCAGTCTTTCCTCCTGACTTCAAAATCTTCAATAAATCTGCATACTGATTTTTTGAAGGTATGATCGTAACATCATTAAAGTTTTTGGCTGCAGCACGGATCAGAGATATACCACCAATATCAATTTTCTCAATGATTTCTTGATCCGTTCCCCCTGAAGCAACTGTTTCTTCAAAAGGATAAAGATCAACCACAACCAAGTCTATGACAGGAATGTTGAATTTTTCTAACTCTTGAGTGTCTTGTGACTCTGAAGATCGAGCCAAAATTCCTCCAAAAACTTTTGGGTGTAGTGTTTTTACACGACCACTAAGTATCGAAGGGTACTCTGTGATGGATTCCACCTCAATTACTTCGACTCCTTTATCTTTCAGGAATGCAGCGGTGCCGCCAGTAGAGTATATTTTAATGTTTTTTGCGCTGAGCTCTGCAGCTATTTCATCAAGCCAGTCTTTACTGAATACAGAGATTAATGCTGAACGGATTTCTTTCATGCCAAATAGGAGGTTTTTTCAATGCTGAATAAGCTGCAATATTATTCAATCCGTTTGGCCTACAGATCAAAACTTATCCACTTATGTTGACATTTGATCAACAGAAGACGCTTTTGAAAGACCGCCATCAATCCGTTCATTGAATCGACCTTTTCGAAAGACATTTCGCGTATCACCATGTAAACGCTTTCCCTTTCTTCGTTCGCGCTGAACTTCTTCAGGCAGTTGGATAATTTCTTTGCATTCATCAGAACAACAAGCTTCATATTTTTCCTTACAAGCGTCACACTGGATGAAAAGCAAATGACACTCTAGGTTTTCGCAATTGGTATGGTTGTCACAAGGCTCACCGCATTGATGACAATGCGCTATTACCTCTTCGCTGATACGCTCTCCAAGGCGCTCATCAAACACAAAGTTTTTACCGATGTATTTGTTTGTCAATTTATTATCTTGAACTTGGTGCGCGTATTCTATGATTCCGCCTCTCAATTGGTTGACGTCTTTGAAGCCTTTATGCTTAAAGTAGGCGCTTGCCTTTTCGCAGCGAATTCCTCCTGTGCAGTACATAACAACCTTCTGGTCTTCCTTGCCCTCAAGCATTTCTTCGACCATTTTTAGTTCTTGTCTAAATGTGTCCGCATCTGGAGTAATCGCTCCGTCAAAGTGACCAACCTCACTTTCATAGTGATTCCGCATGTCAATAACGATAGCCCCTTGTTCAATGGCTTCGTTCATTTCTTCTGCGCTCAGATGCTTTCCGGTGTTCCACGGATTAAACGTGCTGTCATCTAAACCGTCAGCAAGAATTTTACTTCGTACCTTAATTTTCAGTTTGTAGAATGATTTGCTGTCGTCTTCAACCGCTATTTTTAACGGTACGTTATTGAGGTTAGCATCCGATGATAAATGCTCGATCCATTCGTTCCAGTTGTCTAATGGAACATTCATCTGAGCATTAATCCCCTCGTTAGCGAGGTATATTCTGCCAAGGCATCCTAACTCTTCCCAGCTTTTATACAAATGATCCCGATATACATTGGGTTCAGTTATTTGAAAGTACTTGTAAAAAGATACAGTTTTGCGCTGAGTTGGATCATTTGCGATCATCTCTTTTAATACGCGCTTATCAATTCTGTTATGAAGAGGCATGCTGCAAAATTAAGCGCTTTACCGAAAATTAACTCTGATCTAGATCAGGTGTTTTCGTTCCGATTTAAATATCTTTTATAATGACGTTTTATATCTACCTCAGGAAGCAACTTTTCGCCTCTGAAAATGTGTTTGACTAGATGCTTGGAGAAGTAAGGGGCAAGCATAACTCCTTTTGACCCTAATCCGTTGAAAATAAATAGCCGGTCATCATCAGGGGAAGATCCTAAATATGGTCTGCGGTCAGCAACAGTCGGTCTTATTGCAGCTTTTTGGTCGATGACTTGAAATGGAACATCGAATAGTTCGGTAAAACCTTTAAGTAAATCATCAATGGCTTCAGGTGTCGTTTTCCAATCTAAATCTTCCCAAGTGAATGTACTTGACAGTTTGTACTCATTACCCCCGATTGGAATAATGTTTACCACATTGTTTAGTACGATGTCAGTCATTGGCTCTTCTGCGCGAACGGTTATCCACTCCCCTTTACAAAGCTTAAAAGGAAGCCATTTAAAGTATGGGTTCTCCGCAGCAAAGGCACCTTCGCAAAAAATAATTCGATCAAAAGTTTCATCGTTGTAATGGAGCTGATCTTTGTCTGTCACTAAATTCTCCAATTGAAATTTCGACTCAATGAGAAGCTTCTCGGACTTTAGTTTTGATATGTAAGATGTTTGAAGTAAAGCACAGTCTAGTGTGCCTGTCTGCTTTACTTCACCAAAGGTGTTGTTGATGTCTCCCATGAAAGGGGTGTATTCAGAATCCTTTAGCCTTTTATTCCAAAAGTCCTCATAAGCTTGATTTTTTATCTTTTTGAACAGCTCATGTTTTTCGACTAGGTTGACACCAAGTGATGCTTCAAGCGATTGATAGAAAGTTAGCATTTCTGGAATAAGTGCGTCAACCATCCAGCTAAGGTTTAATCGTTTGAATACGATTGGATTGAACATTCCAGTCGCAACTGCTGTACTAGAAGGAATGTTTGTCGGTTGGATAAGTTTAAAAGGTTCTCCTATTTGCTTGAGTTGCTCAGCAATGCAAATTCCGGCCAAACCACCTCCGATTATTAGTGTCGACATTGATGCAAAGGTTCTAAACTATTCGTTATGGCGAAAGAATGTTTCTGCCGAGTTGAAGAATGGTTCATGAATTAAAGTAGAGTATCAATATCTTCGTGAAAATTTTTTTCGTGTGTCAGACAACTTTGACTTGAGCTTGAGTGTCTGATCAATATCAAATTGGATAAAATGAAAAACATAAGCCTAAAATTAATGATTCTGCTTTTCGCAGTAATCGGGTATTCAAAAGTGCAAGCCACCCATATCATGGGAATGAGTATTGCCTATGAGCATATTAATGGAGATACTTTTGACGTTTACCTAGACTTTTTTGAGTATTGTGGTGGTTCTGCCTTTAACGGTCAGCCTACCTCTGCAGCCTCAGGTGGATACGGTAATTTTTCGGTTCAATGTCCTGATTTAAATTCTAGTAATTCATTCAATGCACCGCTAGATACGTTGATTGATGCTTCTCCAATTTGTGCGCCATTGGCAGCAACTCAAAACTCTTGTTTGGCTGGTTGGCAAACTGGTCTATTAGGAATTAGATGGTACAAATACAAACAACAATTAGTGCTGAGTACATTGACCCAGTCGTCTTGTTCGGAATTTGTTTTGTGGTATGGAACAGGAGCCAGAAACACAGGCTCAAACTATACTGGCCAACCATCAATTGGGGCTTTTACAACATTGAAGCAGCAGTCATATCCGAACAATAGTTCTCCAAAATTTACAACCAATAAGCCAATTCCGTTCTTCTGTGATGGACAGGATGTGACTTACAACTGGGGTGCGTCAGAGCAAGATGGTGACAGCTTGTATTGGGAGTTAGATACTGCAGTTTCAACGTATAATAATGTTACGGGCTTTAATTACATTCCTTACGCTACTTTTCCTTTCGTTTACACTGGCATTCAACCAATGCAAGGTGTGAATATAGACCCAGCTACAGGTGAGCTTACTTTCGTTGCGTTTAAAGATCCGGCAGCCATAGCTTCTAACTATGCCATTGCAGTGAAGGTCTCTGAGTATGATCAAGAGACTGGAACTAGAATCAGTACTACTCAAAGAGATGTTCAGTTTATCGTTACCGATTCATGTGTGAATATACCTCCTCAACAGGATACCAATGGTTTGCTGAACTTCGGAGGAACAGGAGCCCAAACTGGTCCAAATACAATTGAAGTTTGTGTTGGTCAAGATTTCGAATTTGATGTTGCAATATTTGACTTGGACACTTCAGGAAACCTTTCAAATGATAGTTTGACGATAACGTGTAACATAGATCAGGTTTTACCAGGTGCTACTTGGTCTATTCAAGGAGGAAATCCTGACACAGTGCACATCGAGTGGAACTCGGTTCCAGTCGCCCAAAATTTTGTTCCTTTTAATATTACGGTTGAAGATGATAACTGTCCTGTGACAGGCTTCAACATCTATAATTACAATATTTTCATTAGTCCTGCTACTTTCTTGGGTCCAGATACTGCAATTTGTAGCCTAGATACGATACAGCTGGATGCGAACGGAGGAGATACATTTTCTTGGTCAGTTTTATATGGAGACCCAATAATAGTAGGTCAAAATTTTGGCTGTGTTCAATGTCAAGACCCTTGGATTAATCCACAGCAAACCACAGCGTATGTGGTTACTAGTAATCTAACTGCTACGTGTGGCAATACAGACACAATCATCATTGAAGTGTTTGATCAATTCCCAGTAATGCTATCTCCAGTCAATGGAGGTACAGTGGATACAGTGGTTTATTGTGCAACCGATGGGTTGGACACACTTGTTTCTCAAACACCAGGTGGAACGTTTTTAGGTCCAGGTATTGTGAATGGTGTCGAAGGGGTGTTTGCTCCAGACATTGTAAATCCTGGTTTTGGAAATGATACTACGGTAACGATTACATACGTTTTACAAGGTGTATGCGCTAATGAATCTGAGTTGAATATTAGGGTAAAAGGATTACCTGATGCGCGCGTGGCAACCGAAGGTCCTTTCTGTAAGTTCAGTGAGTCAGAGCAACTAGAAGGCTTCGTTTCTGGAGGTACTTGGGATGGTCCTAATACTGCTGCATCAGGTGATTTTGATCCGAGCGCCTATGCTAATACGGCTCCTGATACTGTTCGAATTTATCATACGATTAACGATAGTGGCTGTGTGAACACTGATTCAATAGATATTCGGGTCATTAATGAGTATAGTTCGCGTATTGATAGCTTGCCTAAGATATGCGCTGGAGAGGAGTTACTTCTTCGATTGAACGATTATGAGGGAGATCCATTTGGAACTTGGTTGGGTGATGATATTTTTGAAAACCCAGAAGGTTCAGGAAATTTTTATTTCGATACGGAGGGTAAGAAGGCAGGTTCTTATAGTATTACTTACGAAATCGAAGGGCTTTGCGGTACTTCTACGACTGAAGAGCTTTTGATTAGTCTACTGCCAGACGCATCGATTTTCGGGGCTGATAGTGTTTATTGCGACAATATTTTAGATAGTGTTCAATTAGAAACGGCAAGAGAAGATGGAAGATGGGGTGGAAGTTTAGTTGCTCTTCATGATGGTTTCTTTATGCCAAGTGAAATAGGAGAAGGGGTTTATACTTTAAGCTATGAATTGTACGATACCGCCACTACATGCTATAATAAAGAAGAGGTGGAAGTGCGAATAGCTCGTACACCTGTTCGTCCGAAGGTTCACGGTGGTGGCCCGTACTGTCAAGGTGATAATTGGACAGTAAGAGGAGATGGGTTGTTAAGCAATACTTACAAATGGTATTCTTGGAATGGTATAACTGAGAACGCTGATAGTATACCTTCATTGCAAGATATGGAGTTGTTAGGAGCTGGAAATCCATTCAGGTATGGTGAATTGGTAGATATGCCAACCATTATTTATGGAACTCAAGTCAGTAAGTATGGCTGTGAGAGTAATTATTCAAGGCTAGAGACTATTGTGAAGCCGAGTCCAGATGCGCTTATAGAAGTGGATAGCACTTCTAGTGATGTTTCAATTGCTGCTGACGGGGTTATTACAGGAAATGTTCCTTTGGATCTCACGTTTTTTAATCTTAGTGAACCAACATCGGGCTTGTTTTATACATGGACATTCGGTGATTACGAAACTGTTGAAGATGAATTAGGAGAAACACAAGAGTTTTTGTTTCCTGAGATTGGGACTTATTTGGTGCAGTTAATTGCAGATAATGGTCAGTGTACTGATACGAGCAAGTTATTTGTTCGCACAGACAGGATTACTAATTTCTTTATTCCTAATGTGTTTACCCCTAACGGTGATAATGAAAATGATTTCTTCGTTTGGGATATCGAAGGCATCAAGGATTTTGATATGAAGATTTACAACAGGTGGGGAACCAAGGTATTTCAAACAGAACAAATAGATGATTTCTGGGATGGCGGTAACGAGCCAGAAGGAACATACTTCTATGTAGTTACCGGAAGGGAAGAAACCTTAGATGCGGAGCCCGTTGAGTGGCGCGGTGATTTGACCTTGATCAGAAATAAATAAGAATTAAGTTTATGAAAGCCCCAATCATTTGATTGGGGCTTTTTCGTTTAAAACTTTCAGTTTTTTAACTGTCACATACTTTAGCCTAATATGTTTGCACTGTGATATGTATAGCAGACAGTGGGTCAACGAAAACGGACTGGGTTTTAGTTGACGAAAAAAACGGAGACGAACAGCGGTTTGTTTCAATGGGTTTGAACCCATTTTACGTTCATCAAAAGAAAATAGAAGAAGTCTTTCGATCAACAATTCCGCAAGAATTAATTGATCAGATTAAGGCTATTCACTTTTATGGAGCAGGCTGTTCCAATGAAAAAAGGAATCAAATTGTAAATTATGCATTGAGCAATGCGACTTCTAGTAGCAGCGTTTTTGTATATCACGACCTTTTGGGAGCTGCTAGGGCGGCTTGTCAATTTAATCAGGGAGTTGCGAGTATTCTTGGCACAGGATCCAACTCATGTCTATATGATGGAATGAACGTTTTAGATAACGTTGATAATCTTGGCTTTGTGCTCGGAGATGAAGGAAGTGGAGGACATATAGGGAAGGAACTAATTCGTGCGCGTTGTTATAGAGAAATGCCCGATGAAATTGCAGATCACATTGATGCTGCGTACAAGTTTGATAAAGATGAAATTCTAGATCATGTTTATCACGATCCGTTGCCGAATACTTTTGTTGCATCTTTTGCGCCAATTTGTTCTGAATTTCGAAGCTCAGAGTTTATCCAAAATTTGTTGCATGATGTTTTTACTGAATTTGTTCGGAAGCATCTTTTGAAGTATGATCACTCAGATTGGCCGCATCATTTTCTTGGTTCTATCGCTTGTGAATTTGAAACAGAATTGCGCCAGGTATTAAGAGAGTTTAATTTGACACCTGGGATATTTGAGCGCAAGCCTATCAATGCCTTGGTTAAATATCATTTGAACGATCATGAGGTTTGATCACCTTTTGAATAGGCTTCATTTATTACCCGATCTGCCGTTGCCAGGCCAAGATGCTCATGATGATATTTTGCCTTTTATAGCTAAACAACGTAAAACTGCACTTCAGAATGATGAAAGTCCAAGGCTGAGTTCGGTTGCCGTCACCTTTTTTCCTCAAAATGATGAGGCGAATATTTTACTTATTGAAAGACAGTCATACGATGGGGTGCACAGCGGTCAAATAGGTTTTCCAGGTGGAAAAGTGGAAGAAGAGGACGAGTCATTAGTTGATACCGCTCTGAGGGAAATGGAAGAAGAAGTTGGCGTTTTGCGCAAAACTCCAAAGCTAATAAGGTCTATCTCTGAGGTCTATATTCCACCTAGTAGATTTTTAGTTCACCCTTTTCTTTTCTATCTTACCAAACTTCCTGAATTGTCTAGAAATGAGCGGGAAGTCCAAAAAATTATTTTTTTACCTGTATCAAAACTGCTTGATGATAAATTGGTTGTTCAAGGTGAAATTAGACTAAATAACGGGGTTGAAATAAAGATGCCATATTTTGAGCATCAAGGGCATCAAATATGGGGCGCAACTGCCATGATGCTAAGTGAAATTAAATGGATGATAAGAGGTGTCATATGAAGTGGATATGTTCCATAGTAATGCTTGTTTTTACAGTTCAATTAATGGCTCAAAGGCCGTTGAGTAAAAGGGATCAAAAAGCCAAAGAAGAATTTGAGGCTTTAATTGCAGCAGAAGAAAAGTACAAAGAACTCATTGAGAATGCAGATAGGGCGTTTAAGGCCAACGATTACTTATTGGCTCGTATGACATTTCAAGAGGCTAGCCAGTACAACCCTGAAATGAAACAATGGTTGATTTCTAAAGTCAATGATTTAGATATTCTAATGGCGAAGAATGCTGCTAGATCGGTTGATTCGATCTATGTAAAAGTTCCAATCAAATCAGTGCAGCTTATGCAGGTTGAGTCTGATCAAAAGATTCAATCAAGATCTCTTCAGGTACCAGATTTAAAAGTCGTTTCGGCTGAGTCAGCTGTAGATACTATTATCAATGAATCTCCTTCATTAGAAATAGAACCTCCTATTGAAGCAGAGATGCCTGCGGTCAAAAAAGAAGAAGTAAATGTTGTGAAACAAACTCCGTCTGCTGCCCAACCTATAAAAGAAGAAAAGGTTAAAGAGGATTTCTCTCAACTTGATAATGGAATTACTGAGGAGACATTCAACCTCACTAACCACGAGGTTATTAGAATAGTGGTGAAAAAAGGTATTGATGTAAAAGTCTTCAAACGAGTAAAACATAATTGGGGTGGTGAGTTTTACTTCTTGGATGGCATGGATGTATCTAAAAGGTATTGGCTAGAACAAGTTGATTTATACCGTGTTAAATTCGCGAAATAAGGGCAATAAAAAATAGCACTATGAGATTTAAAATCTAATACTTTTGCGGCACTTTAATACAGACTTAACAAGTTCACAATGAGTAAATATCAAGCACAAATAGACAGTTTCATGGATGCTGTAAAGGCAAAAAATCCAAATGAAACTGAATTTCTACAAGCGGTTCATGAAGTCGCTGAAACTGTAATTCCTTACATCGCTGAAAACAAGGCCTATCAGGATGCTAACATTCTAAACAGAATGGTTGAGCCAGAAAGAGTAATCATGTTCCGTGTGCCATGGATCGATGATAAAGGAGGTTTTCAAGTAAATCGAGGTTACAGAATTCAAATGAATTCGGCTATTGGGCCGTACAAAGGAGGTCTTCGTTTTCACCCATCAGTGAATTTAAGTATCCTTAAGTTTTTAGCGTTCGAGCAAGTATTTAAGAATTCACTTACCACACTGCCAATGGGCGGTGGAAAGGGTGGCGCTGATTTTGACCCCAAAGGCAAATCAGATAATGAAGTGATGCGTTTTTGTCAGAGCTTCATGTCAGAGCTTTCTAAGCATATTGGAGCTGACACTGATGTTCCTGCTGGAGATATCGGAGTTGGAGGTCGTGAAATAGGTTTTCTTTTTGGTCAATATAAAAGACTGAGAAATGAATTTACTGGAGTCCTTACTGGTAAAGGTCGTGAGTTTGGAGGGAGTTTGATCCGTCCTGAAGCAACAGGATATGGTAATGTTTATTTTGCTGAAAACATGCTTAAAACGAAAGGCGAGAGCTTCAATGGTAAGACGGTAGTCATTTCAGGAAGTGGAAATGTAGCGCAATATGCATGTGAAAAGGCTACTCAGCTTGGAGCTAAAGTTGTTACTGTGTCAGATTCTTCAGGTTTTGTTCACGACAAGGATGGAATCAACGCTGAGAAATTGGCTTTCATCATGGACTTGAAGAACAATAGACGAGGTAGGATTAAGGAATATGCTGATAAGTTTGGAGCTGAATTCCATGAAGGAAAGCGCCCATGGTCAGTCAAATGCGATATTGCTCTGCCATGTGCAACTCAGAATGAGTTGAACGGAGATGAGGCAAAAGCCCTTGTAGCCAATGGAGCGATGTGTGTAAGTGAAGGCGCGAATATGCCTTGCACTCCTGAAGCGATTGAAGTCTTTCACTCAGCTAAGTTGCTTTTTGCTCCGGGTAAAGCGTCAAATGCTGGTGGAGTTGCAACGTCAGGGTTGGAAATGAGTCAAAACTCATTAAGATTAGGTTGGACAAGAGAAGAGGTTGATGAAAAGCTTCATGGTATCATGAACAGTATTCACGAAGCTTGCGTTCAGTATGGATCAGATGGCGATGGCTATGTTAATTATGTGAAAGGTGCAAACGTTGCGGGTTTCTTGAAAGTTGCCGATGCAATGGTTGCTCAAGGACACGTTTAAATGATATACTAATCAAGAAAACAAAAAGCAGTCATTACCGACTGCTTTTTGTTTTTTAGAAAAATTGAAATGATATGTACGGTAATCTAAAAGAACATCTTCAAAATGAGCTTCAATCAATTGAAGAAGCGGGTTTATTAAAGAAAGAAAGGGTAATAACGTCTGAGCAAGGTGCTTCCATTAAAATAAGCACAGGACAAGAAGTATTGAATTTTTGCTCTAACAATTATTTAGGCCTTTCCTCTCATCCAAAAGTTGTTCAGGCAGCAAAAGATGCTTTAGATACGCATGGCTTTGGTATGTCTTCTGTTCGCTTCATCTGCGGAACTCAAGATATTCACAAAACGCTAGAACAAAAAATCGCGGAATTTTTACATACCGAGGACACCATATTATATGCTGCAGCCTTTGATGCAAATGGAGGTGTTTTTGAGCCTTTGTTGAGCGCAGAGGATGCTATTATTTCAGATTCTTTAAATCACGCCAGTATCATCGATGGTGTGAGGTTGTGTAAAGCCAAGAGATTCCGTTATGCAAATAGTGATATGGCCGACCTTGAAGAGCAATTAAAAGCGGCAGATGGGTCTCGATTTAAGATTATTGTAACGGATGGCGTTTTCTCGATGGACGGTTATGTGGCGCAACTCGATAAAATTTGTGACCTAGCTGATAAGTATGACGCATTAGTTATGGTGGATGAATGCCATGCTACTGGGTTTATTGGAAAAACCGGTCGTGGAACGGTTGAGCTTAAAAATGTTTTGGGGCGTGTAGACATCATCACAGGCACCCTAGGTAAGGCGCTGGGAGGTGCGATGGGTGGTTTTACAACCGGGAAGACAGAGATTGTTGAAATTCTTCGTCAACGCTCAAGGCCATATTTATTCAGTAACTCGTTGGCGCCAAGTATTGTTGGTGCTTCTATTGCGGTGTTTGATTTACTTACAGAAACAACTGACTTAAGAGATAAGCTTGAGAGTAATGTCAACTATTTCAAAAAGGGAATAAAGGCAGCTGGGTTCGATATTAAGGATGGTGACTCGGCAATTGTACCTATAATGCTCTATGATGCAGCGTTATCGCAGAAATTCGCTAATGAATTATTGGAAGAAGGGATTTATGTAATCGGGTTCTTTTTTCCTGTGGTGCCTAAAGGGCAAGCGCGCATTCGTGTGCAATTGTCTGCTGCCCACACACCAGGTCAATTAGACAAGGCGATTACTGCTTTTACGAAAGTCGGAAAGAGTCTTGGAGTAATAAAGTAAATAACTGCTTTGATAAAATCTTTTCTTAACTGTTTGACGCAGTTAAAAATAGTTTTATCTTTGCGCCCCTTTTTAAGGGAATAAAACTATTGGAACCGTGAGTCATTTAAGTTATAAAACTATCTCAGCAAATGTTGAAACTGCCGATAAGCAGTGGATTGTTGTAGATGCAAAAGATCAAACGCTTGGTCGTTTTTCTTCACATGTAGCATACCTGCTTAGAGGAAAGCATAAGACCAATTTCACTCCACACGTAGATTGTGGTGATAACGTAATTGTGATCAATGCAGAGGCGATTAGCCTTTCAGGAAATAAAGTTGAGACAAAGGAGAGACTTTGGCATACAGGTTTCCCTGGTGGTCAGCGTTCAAGAACTGCCGCTGAAACATTAGAAAGAAAGCCAGAAGATTTGATCGAATGGGCTGTTAAAGGCATGTTGCCTAAAAACAAGCTCGGAAGTCAAATGTATCGTAACCTGTATGTATACACAGGATCAGAGCATCCTCATTCGGCTCAACAACCAAAGACAATCGATATCAACGCAATAAAGTAAGATGGACGTAATTAATGCACTTGGTCGCAGAAAGGCTAGTATAGCTAGAGTTTACCTTTCAAAAGGAAAAGGTAACATGATCATCAATCACCGTGACTTCAAAGAATACGTAGATACTGCGTTCTTACATCATAAATTGAACCAGCCGTTTGCTACAACAGAAACAGAAGGTCAGTACGATGTTACTGTAAATGTAACTGGTGGTGGAATCAATGGTCAAGTTGAGGCGATTCGATTAGGTATTTCTAGAGCATTGGTTAAGATCAATGCGGAATATAAATCAGCATTAAGAGCTGAAGGTTTCATGACACGTGATCCAAGAATGGTTGAACGTAAGAAGCCAGGTCAGAAGAAAGCACGTAAGCGTTTCCAATTTAGCAAGCGTTAATTCATATTATATAATAACTGTTTAGAATCTAAATCAGCGGGATTTCCAAAGGAACTACCCGCTGATTGCTTTAACAAGAAGGTAAACATGGCAAGAACAAGCTACAAAGAACTATTAGAAGCAGGTGTGCATTTTGGCCACTTGAAAAGAAAGTGGAACCCAAATATGTCTCCGTACATTTTTATGGAGCGTAACGGAATACACGTTATCGATTTGCATAAGACTGTTGCCAAAGCAGAAGAAGCAGCTGCAGCGCTAAAACAAATAGCAAAGTCTGGAAAGAAGATTTTGTTCGTATCAACCAAGAAACAAGCAAAAAGCTCTTTGGAAACGTTGGCTGGTGATGTAAACATGCCTTTTGTTACTGAGCGTTGGCCAGGTGGTATGTTGACGAACTTCGTTACAATAAGAAAAGCGATTAGAAAGATGTCTTCTATTGATAAGATGAAGGCTGATGGTACTTTCTTGACAATGTCTAAAAGAGAGCGTCTTCAAGTTGACCGTCAACGTGAAAAGCTCGAAAAAGACTTCGGGAGTATTTCTGACTTGACGCGTCTTCCAGCAGCGTTATTTATTATAGATATCAATAAAGAGCACATCGCTGTACGTGAAGCTCGAAAGCTTAACATACCAACATTTGCTATCGTTGATACAAATTCAGACCCTCGTGCTGTTGATTTTCCAATCCCAGGAAATGACGATGCTACTCAGTCAATTAATAAGGTAGTTTCTATAATGACAGAAGCTATCAAAGAAGGATTAGCTGAGTGCAAGAATGATCGCGACAAGGCTGAAAAGAACAAAGAAGCGAAAGAAGAAAAAGCTGCAGCTCCCGCGAAAGAAGAAGCAGTAGCTGAAAAAACTAAGAAAGATTAAAATTAGATTAGAGGATGTCAAAAATTACAGCATCAGAAGTAAATCGTTTGCGTCAAATGACGGGAAGCGGTATGATGGATTGCAAGAAAGCTTTGGTTGAAGCGGAAGGAGATTTTGATAAAGCGATCGAAATACTTAGAAAGAAAGGTCAGAAAGTTGCTGCTAAGAGAGGTGATCGAGAAGCTTCAGAAGGTTTAGCTGTTTCCATGACAAACGATTCTGCAAGCATTGGGGTTATACTAACACTAGGTTGCGAAACAGATTTCGTGGCAAAGAATGCTGAGTTTATGGAAACAACAACAAAGTTTGCTAAGCTTGCTCTTGCTGCGGGTTGTGCAACGGCTGATGAGGTGAAGGCACTTGATTTTGGTGATGGGCTTGCAATAGGCGACAAGATCACCGAAATGATCGGTAAGATCGGTGAGAAAATCGAAATACCTTCTTTTGACTTAATCAAGGCCGATTCTGTTGTTGCGTATAACCACCCTGGCAATCAAGTGGCAACATTAGTTGGATTGAATAAGCAGGGAGATGCAGTATTAGAAGCAGGAAGAGATGTTGCGATGCAAATTGCAGCAATGAATCCAGTTGCTCTGGATAAAGACGGTGTTGCAACTTCAGTTATTGAAAAAGAAATCGAGATCGGTATGGACATGGCCCGTCAAGAGGGTAAGCCAGAAGAGATGCTTGAGAAAATTGCTCAAGGTAAATTGAATAAATTTTTCAAGGAGAACACTTTACTGAGCCAAGCATTTATTAAGGACAATAAAAAGTCTGTTGAGCAAATGCTTAAAGATATAGATGGCAGTTTGACTGTAACCAGTTTCAAACGCCACGGATTGAATTGATTTAATATGAAATCAAAAAAAGAGCGATGAAGAATCATCGCTCTTTTTTTGTGCCAAATATTTTGAATCTGGTAATTACCTTAAACGGTTGATATTTCAGATTCGGTTCTCTATAAAAATGAATTAGGTTTGTTCCATGGCTGAAATGAAATATAAAAGGGTGTTGTTAAAGTTGAGTGGCGAAGCGCTCATGGGTGAACAACAATACGGTATTGATAATGTGAGACTCATGCAATATGGGCATGAGATAAAATCAATTGCTGAGCGCGGGGTTGAGGTTGCGGTAGTTATTGGTGGTGGAAATATTTTTAGAGGTATTCAAGCAGATGGATCGATGATTGATCGTGTGCAGGGAGATCATATGGGAATGCTGGCTACCGTAATAAACAGTTTGTCCTTGCAGTCAGCGCTAGAGTCTATTGGGTTGAAAACAAGATTACAAACAGCAATTAAAATGGAGCAAATTGCTGAACCTTTTATTCGAAGAAAAGCGGTAAGGCACTTGGAAAAGGGCCGGGTAGTAATATTTGGTGCTGGAACTGGGAACCCTTATTTCACCACAGATACTGCAGCATCTTTGCGTGCTATAGAAATAGAGGCTGATGTTATTTTAAAGGGAACAAGGGTTGATGGTATATACTCGGCAGATCCAGAAAAAGATGCAAGTGCGGTGAAGTTTGAGAGCCTATCATTTTCTGAGGCTATTTCAAAGAATTTGAATGTAATGGACATGACGGCATTTACTTTATGTCGAGAGAACAACGTGCCGATTATAGTTTTTGATATGAATAAACCCGGCAATTTGACTCGGGTTGTGGAAGGGGAGCATGTAGGCACTTTGGTAGCGGTTTAATTATTGTAGTTTCTAATTATTATTGCAACCGATAATTAATTGATGAGATGGAAGAGATTGAAATGATATATGACATGGCAAAGGAGTCGATGGAATCGGCACTAGACCATTTGCACAAAGAGCTTTTAAAGATTAGAGCAGGAAAAGCAAGTGCAAGCATGTTGGAAGGCGTTTTTGTGGATTATTATGGCACTAATACACCTTTGAATCAGGTGAGTAATATTAACACTCCGGATGCACGCACAATCTCGATTCAGCCTTGGGAAAAACCTATGCTTCCGATTATTGAAAAGGCAATTATGGTGGCGAACCTTGGTTTAAATCCTCAGAATAATGGTGAATTAATCATGATCAACGTTCCAGCGCTAACGGAAGAGCGAAGATTAAATTTGGTGAAACAAACCAAAGCTGAAGGCGAGCACGCTAGAGTATCCATTAGAAATGCACGCAAGGAAGCAAATGATGAAATTAAGAAACTGCAGAAAGATGCTATTTCTGATGATTTAGCTAAAGACTCAGAGGATCGTATTCAAAAACTTACCGATTCATATGGTAAGACTGTTGATTCAATCTTAGAGGTCAAGGAAAAGGATATAATGACTGTTTAGTTTTCCCAAACGGTAGTTCCTTCAGAGCAGTTTTTGCACATTTCGATTTCACTTCTGCTCGTCAAGACGCTTTTTCTGAAAGCTTTGTATTGAGAAGAGTTCCAAATTTCCGCGAATGAAGTTTCAACTAAAGTTCCCATGCTGTGGTGGGCATCTTTGTCAAAGCAGCATGGAATGACCTTTCCGTCCCAAGTAATTACGGCTCCAGACCACATTCTCCAGCAATGGTCATCCAGCGGATTTTTTATTTCCCATTTTCCTGATGAGGTTTTAGCGTAGCGAGAGTATTTATCAATTGTTGGAATCAACTCATTACCATTTTCGAAATCGTAAACCTGCGCAGTTTTAAACTTGACTTCATCAACTCCTAAATCTTTTCCAAGTTTCTTTACTTCATCTACTTGGTGTTCATTTGGTTTGACCACTAGAAATTGAAAAATGACATGAGGCGTTTTAGATTTCAGCTTTTTTTTCCATTTGATCACATTCTTTGTTCCTTCAATCACTTTCTCTAAGCTTCCTTCTTTGCGATAGCTTTCATACGTTGATTGCTCACTCCCATCTATAGAAATGATAAGTCTATCAAGGCCTGATTGAACTGTTCCTTTCGCGCGCAAATCATCTAGAAAGTGCGCATTTGTACTCGTGGCAGTATAAATGCCCGCTTTATCAGCAAGTTTTACCATCTCAAAAAATTGAGGGTGTAAATAAGGCTCACCTTGAAAATAGAAGTTGATATACGTACAATGCCTTTTGACATCTTCGAGTGTTTTAGCTAAAAGCTCTAAGCTCAACTTACCCGTTGGACGAGTGAAGCTTCTGAGTCCACTTGGACATTCGGGGCACCTTAAATTGCACGCTGTCGTGGGTTCAATTGACAAGCTTACAGGCTTTCCCCAGTGCTGGGGACTCCCAAACAATCGGCCTCTGTAATAGCTAGCCAACGTGAGCAGTGCATTCAAGCCTTTATTCGGAGTCCAGTGTTTAAGAAGTTGTATAGTATCTGTAATGGTCATGAATGCCCAAAAATAATGCTTCGATGCGTTGGCGTTAGCATGCGATTCACTTACCTTCGAAAACTCTCTAAATCCCTTACATATGTGGGCTAAAACCGCCCGGTTAATAGTACGTTACAGGATTGCAATTATTATTGCTTTACTTGGGTTTACTTCAGTTATGCTTTATCAAGCAACTGGGGTTAGACTGATGTATGGTTTACCCCAAATGCTTCCTGAAGACTCCCAAACTATTATTGATTGGAGAAGTTTTCAAGATCAGTTCAAAGAAGAGTCAACAGTATTCGCAATAGGAATTGAAAAAGATCTGTTTCATGATGTTGACGTTTTTAATGAATGGTATAAACTAGGACGAAGTCTAACCGAAGTTGAAGGGGTTGATACCGTACTTTCAATTGGTAGTGCATTTAATATTATCAAAGACACTAGCATTAAGGAATTTGTCATTGACCCAGTTGTGAAACGACCGGTTAAGAGTCAAGATGAACTTGATCTCTTGCGTTCGCGATATGAGTCACTTCCTTTCTATAAGGGGTTGCTATATAATGCTGAAAACAACTATAGTCTCATGGCAATTTCCATGAACAATGATCGATTTAACTCTACTGATAGAACGGAGTTTTTCGGAGAAGTGTTGTCAAAAGTTGAAGCATTCGAGCAGGATAATAATGTAAAGATCAGATACTCTGGGATGCCTTACATTAGGGAAAACCTGAGTTCATTAGTCAAGAAGGAGCTCGGAACACTACTGCTGCTCACGGTGATTATTACCATTATCATTTTACTGGTGTTTTTCCGGTCAATTAAGCCAGTACTCATTTCAATGACAGTTGTGAGCTTAGGAGTAGTTTGGTCATTAGGTTTGCTAAATACACTTGGCTTTGAAATCACCATATTAACATCTTTGATTTCTCCATTGGTCATAGTAATTGGTATTCCCAACTGTATTTATTTGATCAATAAATTTCATTCCGAACTTAATCTTCATGGAAACCGTGCTAAGGCTTTAACAAGGGTAGTCTCGAGAATCGGAAGTGCCACTTTTATGACGAATGCCACTACGGCAACTGGCTTTTTAACGTTCGTTTTCACTGAGAGCATTCTTTTGGTTGAGTTTGGTATCGTTGCTTTCTTTTCAATCATGTCACTTTTTGTGCTGTCTATTTTAGTTATCACAATAACTTATAGTTTCTTACCCGTACCACGAGAGGATAAAACTGCGCACGTTGAAAAACGATGGGTCCTCAATTTGGTATCTTTCTTTACTCATTTGGTGCAGTCAAGGAGACCATTAGTTTATTCGGTTACTGTTATTGTTGTGATAATATCAGTTTTTGGCTTGCTTCAAATTGAGACTTCAGGAAATATTGTAGATGATTTACCCAAGAATCATAAGACAGTTGAGGATCTGCACTGGTTTGAACAAAATTTTGGCGGGGTAGTACCTTTTGAGATTAAAGTGGACGCAAAGAAGCCCAAGCAGATTACCAAGTCAAGTATTCTAAAGAAAATTGAAGAGACTCAAGACTTGTTCAAGGAAGATGATTCTTTTTCGAAAAGTATCTCAATTGTGGATGCTTTGAAGTTTATTAAACAGGCATTTTACAACGGTAATCCTGAGCGCTATGAGTTAATCACTAGTAGAGAAAAAGCCTTTTTTGGTGAATACGTTGAGAACTCGTCAACCGACCAAAGTTTACTAACAGCATATTTGGATTCCACGGAACAATACGCCAGAATAAGTCTTCAAGTAGCAGATATTGGAACGTTAGAGATGGATAGTCTACTTGCGTATTATTTCCCAAAAATCGATGCTATTTTCAACCCTAAACGAGCAAAACAAGATTCACTTTTGTTAATTGTCACCTCTAATGAAGATAGCTCAGTATCGGATTCTATTGCCAGATATATTTTGAAACGGAATTCCCCAGCTAAGCGAGTTTTTAGTAGTCTTTATTTAGAAGATGACTCTATTGCGAAGTTTGATCTTGATTCCGTTCAGTTTGCCAATAACGAGAGAACCATTGGATTGCTAAACGCGGCATTGAATGAAAGCTATATGGGTGTTTCAATCACTGGTCCGAGCATTACATTCCTAGAAGGAACTAATTATTTGGTTAAGAACCTTTTTGTAAGTCTTAGCTTGGCAATTTTAATTGTAGCTCTTCTGATGGCCTTTGTTTTTAGTTCGTTGAGAATGATCATTATATCGGTCGTTACTAACCTCATACCTCTGCTATTTACTGCGGCCATAATGGGTTATTTTGGAATTAATATTAAACCATCAACGATCTTAGTCTTTAGTATCGCATTTGGTATTTCTGTAGATGATACAATTCACTATCTGGCAAAATATCGACAAGAATTGAGGCTAACAAATAATGATATTGGTCTGTCTGTGAAGTTGGCGTTGAAAGAAACAGGAGTGAGCATGGTTTACACATCCATCATTTTATTCTTTGGGTTTGGAGTGTTTTCTTCTTCAGATTTTGGAGGTACCCAAGCACTAGGGGTTTTAGTTTCATTGACACTGATGGTAGCGATGTTTGCTAACCTGATTTTGTTACCCTCATTCTTGATGTCTTTTGAAAAGGCTATGCTAACACGCTGGTTTAAAGAACCGTTTTTCACCCTTCTCGATGAAGAAGAGGATTTAGAATTAGATGACTTAGATTTTGAGAAAGAAGAAAATAATACGTTATGAAAGGAATAATTTTAGCTGGAGGGGCTGGCACAAGGCTTCACCCTTTAACGCTTGCTATGAGCAAGCAAATGCTTCCTATTTACGATAAACCAATGATTTATTATCCATTATCAGTACTGATGATGGCAGGCATTAATGAGATTTTGATCATTTCAACACCCCATGATTTGCCAAATTTTCAGCGTCTTTTGGGGGATGGGTCTGATTTGGGTTGTTCGTTTAGCTATCAGGTTCAAGAAGTTCCCAATGGACTAGCGCAGGCATTTGTGCTAGGTAAATCTTTTATCGGTAATGATAATGTAGCCTTGATTTTAGGCGACAATATTTTCTTTGGAAATGCTTTTCACAAGCTTGTGCAATCAGCGGTAGACCCAAAAGGAGGAGTGGTTTTTGCGTATCATGTTAATGATCCAGAACGGTATGGAGTTGTTGAATTTGATCAAGATCACAAGGCTTTGTCTCTGGAAGAAAAGCCAGAAAACCCTAAGTCAAATTATGCTGTGCCTGGGTTGTATTTTTACGATAACCGAGTAGTTAAGATTGCCGAGGACTTAGAGCCAAGTGCCAGAGGAGAGTACGAAATTACAGATGTGAACAAAAAGTATCTTGAAATGGGAGAATTAGAAGTTCGAGCTATGGGCAGAGGATATGCCTGGTTAGATACAGGTACATTTCCATCGCTAATGCAGGCTGGTCAATTTGTGCAGGTTATTGAGGAAAGACAAGGATTGAAGGTAGGATGTATAGAAGAAGTAGCTTATCGGATGAACTTTATTTCTGCCGAACAGTTAGAATCCCTTGCCAAGCCTTTACTTAAGAGTGGTTATGGTGAGTATCTAATGAACCTGATTAAATAGTCTATGGATAACTATCTAGACAAATTGCGTATAGAATTTGAGTCCGACTTAAACTCAATTGATCTGCCACAAGACCCCGCAAACCTTTATGAGCCAATTAGATATATGCTTTCCCTTGGTGGAAAGCGCATTCGACCCATACTCGCGTTAGTTGGTTGCGAATTATTTGGTAAACCATACTCACATGCCATGAATCAGGCTTTGGCTGTTGAGGTTTTTCACAACTTCACATTAGTCCATGACGACATTATGGATAGTGCCGAAGTGAGAAGAAGCCTGCCTACAGTGCACAAAAAGTGGGATACGAATATTGCCTTGCTTAGTGGTGATGGGATGATCGTTATTGCTTATCAGCATTTGTTTCTTGCTCCAACTGATAAATTGAAAAAGCTTTCAGATGTGTTTTCCAAAACCGCATTAGAAGTTTGTGAAGGACAGCAGTTTGACATGGATTATGCATCTCGTGAAGATGTTTCTTTATCGGAATATTTAGAAATGATTCGACTGAAGACTGCAGTTTTATTAGGCGGTTCAATGCAGCTAGGCGCAATAATGGCAGATGCTAGTAATGAACAATTAGACCAAATCCAACAGTTTGCAGAAAGTATGGGTTTGGCTTTTCAGATTAAGGATGATTATCTTGATTCGTTCGGTGACCAAAAGGCCTTTGGAAAAGAAATTGGTGGAGATATTCGCGAAAGAAAAAGAACTTGGCTGACATTAAAGGCATTTGAATTACTTGGGGATAATAAGCAACGTCTTCTTGATGCATACTCAATAACAGATATACCTAGAAGAGTAGATGCTGTTACTGCTTTGTATAATGAGCTAGGCATCAAAGAACATGCAGAAAATGAGATAGCTAAATACTCAGATTTTTCTTTGGAAACCCTTTCTAAGATAAGTGGTGAAGAAGATGTGAAAGCAAAGCTTTCTGCACTTGTTCATTATCTCATCGATAGAGAAAACTAGTTATTATATATCTGCATTAGGGCAGAGTTTAATGTTGGATAATCGAAATCGAATCCTGTAGATTGAATTTTCTTGGATGAAAGCTTCACGCCTTTCAAGATTAGATCAGACTTCTCTCCAAAAACCAATTTGATTAAAAACTCAGGCACGTTAGGCAGTAGAAGTGGTTTTTCCATGACATCTGCCAATATCTGCATGAAGTCTTGATTAATAACTGTTTCAGGGCCCACAGCATTATAAACTCCGTTGAGGTTTTGTTGAAGCGCATGCACAAAAATTCTACTTACATCGTGCACATGAATCCATGCCATTGATTGGTAGCCTTTTCCAAGACCAGCTGCAGCATAGAACCTAACTGGAAGAGCAATTTGTTTCAAGGCTCCTTTATCTTTCCCAAGTACTAAACCAATTCTAATTTTTGATACATTTTCAGCAACTGTCTTAAATTCATCAGCAGCATCCTCCCATTTTTTGCAAACATCAGCAAGAAAGCCAGTTCCGCTCGGGCTGTCTTCTTTATAAACTAAATCGCTAATTGTTAAGGGATAGTATCCAATGGCTGATGCTGAAATGAAATTTTTCAGATTGACGTTATTCTTATCACATCCATCGAATAGCATTTTAGCAGTTTCAACTCTGCTATCTATTATTTCTTGTTTTCGATTTGCACTCCATGGTTTGTTGGCAATACCCGCTCCTGCGAGATGAATAATGCTATCAATCCCATTAAAAGCACGAGGGTCAATCTGCTTAGTGTTAAGGTTCCATGAATACGTTGGTACTCGTTCTTCTCCTGTTACGGTGCGGCTAAGATGAATAACTTCATACCCTACGTTTAAAAGAAGCTCTGTTAGCGGAGCTCCGATCATTCCCGTTCCTCCCGTGATTAATACCTTCGTCATAGTCTATTTTCAAAATGAACAGTTGTGTCAAACAATAGTTTTCTTCCCGCGATCTCTGAGCAATTTGAGCTGCATATGAATTCACGAGAATGGCGTGTCGATGCATTTAATCAGCTATTAAAAGATTTTCATTTATCCGGAGTTTCAATTGATGGAGTTTCTGAAGACTTTTTACTTTCTGATATCATTCAAGTTATCTCGCGCTCTATTCTAGATGTGAAAAGTAATAAACACCAATGGGATAACCTTAATTATCGCATTGATATTCCTGTAAATATTGATATTGAAAGCTTAAGCATTGGTGAAGTCAGTCGTTTGTTTCTTTTTAGATGCTTTCAAAAGGTATGGATCAGAAAGCATTACTCAAATTCAATACCGAAAGATGAATCTGACGATAGTCCAGAGCACTTAAAACCTTAGATTTGTTATCCCAATACTCGATTGATTCGATGGATAAATTTTCTTTTATAGGCAATGGCGATGTAAACGCTGTTGAAGAATTGTATAAGCAATTCAAGCAAGATCCTAGTTCGGTAGACGAAGAATGGAATAAGTTTTTTCAAGGATTCGATTTTTTTCAATCAAACTATGGAGATCAAGCGGTTTCTGAAGGTACATTGAAGGAATTCAAGGTGATGGATCTCATAAATGCATATCGTATTAGAGGTCATCTGTTCACACAAACAAACCCTGTGCGTGAGAGAAGACAGTATTCTCCAACGTTAGATCTTCAAAATTTCGGCCTGTCTGAAAGTGATTTGGATACGGTGTTTAATGCAGGTGTGGAAATTGGAATAGGACCTTCAAAATTGAAGGATATAGTTAATCACATACAAACTACTTACTGCAATAGTATTGGAGTTGAGTATATGTATATCAGAAATGTAAAAAAGTTAGCTTGGCTCAAGAAGCGCATTGAAACGGATAGAAACCTGCCTCATTTCTCAAAAGAAATTAAGCATACCATCCTTAGAAAGCTTAATGAAGCAGTTGTGTTTGAGAGTTTTCTTCATAAGAAGTTTGTTGGGCAAAAACGTTTTTCCCTTGAAGGAGGTGAGGCATTGATTCCTGCCTTGGATGTTGTTGCTGAGTATGGAGCAACGTTTGGGGTAGAAGAGATCGTTATAGGAATGGCTCATCGCGGTCGTTTAAATGTTCTAGCCAACATTCTAAAGAAAACTTACTCAGATATTTTTAGTGAATTTGAAGGAAAGGAATACGAAGACAATCTTTTTGATGGAGATGTAAAATATCACTTAGGTTATTCTTCAGAATTGGAAACGGAGATAGGAACTAAGCTTCAACTTACGTTAGCTCCTAACCCTTCTCACTTAGAAGCTGTAGCTCCGGTGGTTCAAGGAATTGTTCGATCTAAAATTGACAATTACCTGAAAGATGAGGCCAAAATAATTCCTATCCTTATTCATGGTGATGCATCTATAGCAGGACAGGGAATTGTTTATGAGGTGGTTCAAATGGCCCAACTAGATGGGTATAGAACTGGTGGTAGTATTCACATCGTTATCAATAATCAAATTGGGTTTACTACTAATTACCTAGATGCACGTTCAAGTACCTACTGCACGGATGTAGGAAAAGTAACGCTATCGCCTGTATTCCACGTAAATGGCGATGACCCTGAGGCTGTCGTTCATGCTATGAAAATGGCAATAGATTTCAGACAGACATTTAAGCAAGACGTTTTTATTGATCTATTGTGCTACAGAAAATATGGGCACAATGAAGGTGATGAGCCTCGTTTTACTCAACCGACCCTTTATCAAGCAATCGCAAAGCATAAGAACCCTAAGGAGATATATGTACAAAGGCTAATGGATGAAGGTAACCTCACCGCTCAAGAAGCTAAGGATATCGAAACGAAGTTCAATGCGCTATTGCAAGAGCGGTTGAGCGAAGCTAAGGAAACAGGAACGGCTAAGATTTCTAACTTCTTAGAGGCTTCATGGGAAGGGATTATCACTTCAAACAACAAGGACTTTGATAAGTCACCAGATACTGGATTTGATAAGAAAACGCTTCTGGAGCTGGCAGAAAGCATGAATAATTTACCATCGGATAAACCGTTTTTCAAAAAGCTTTTAAAGCTTATGGAAGACCGAAAGACCATGGTGAAAGAAGATCGCTTGGATTGGGCTCTTGGTGAATTGTTGGCATACGCCAGTCTCTTGTTTGAAGCATACCCTGTAAGAATTAGTGGGCAAGATGTTGAACGTGGGACATTCTCTCATCGCCATGCAGTTGTCACGCTCGAAGACAGTAAGGAAGAATATGTGCCTTTAAAAAACCTTACATCGATGCAAGGTGACTTTAGCATTTATAACTCACTATTATCAGAGTATGGCGTATTGGGATTTGAATACGGTTATGCCATGTCAAACCCATATTCATTAGTCGTTTGGGAAGCTCAATTTGGTGATTTCTTTAATGGAGCACAAATTATCGTTGATCAGTTTTTGACAGCAGCTGAAGATAAATGGGCGTGTATGAATGGATTGGTGATGCTTCTTCCTCACGGATACGAAGGTCAAGGAGCTGAGCATTCAAGTGCTCGACTTGAAAGATTTTTATCGCAGTGTGCTGAAGACAATATTCAAGTGGTTAATTGCACCACTCCTTCTAACTTCTTCCACGTATTGCGGAGACAGGTAAAATGGCCATTTAGAAAACCGCTCGTAGTTTTTACTCCTAAGAGTTTGTTGCGCCATCCAAAATGTGTTTCGACTATAGACGATTTAGCAAAAGGAAGATTCAATGAGGTTTATGATGATACGCTTAAGGTAAAAAAGAAGGTTAAGAAAGTAGTCATGTGCTCAGGAAAGTTGTATTACGACTTGCTAGCAGCTAGAGAAGAGAATAAAAGAGAAGATGTGGCTTTGTTAAGGGTAGAGCAGCTTTATCCATTTCCTCAAAAAGCTATTGACAAAATATTAGCTTCATATGATTCTGAGGTTGAGTTAGTATGGGCTCAAGAAGAGCCTTCTAATATGGGCGCTTGGAATTTCTTGCAGCGCACTTGGGAAGGAAAGAAGCCTGAATGCGTCAGTCGTCATGAAAGCGGAAGTCCAGCTAGTGGATCTATGAAAAGGTTCCAACAAAGACAAAAATTAATCATTGATACAGTTTTCAACTAAGTATAAAAAGGACAGATAATGGCTGATATTATTGAAATGAAAATGCCCAGTCCGGGCGAGTCGATTACAGAAGTTGAAGTGGCTCAACTCCTTGTTCAAAATGGAGATGTAGTAGAATTAGATCAACCAATTGCGGAAATTGATAGTGATAAGGCTACGCTTGAGTTGAACGCAGAAGTAGCTGGAAAAATCGAGTTTTTAGTTGAAGAGGGCGATACTGTTGAGATCGGACAAGTAGTGTGCAAAATAGATACGACTGTTAAGCCTGAGAAAAAGCCTGAAGCACCAAAAGCTGAGCCTGCAGCCAAGGATGAGAAACCTTCTAAAGCAGAAGCACCAAAAGCTGAGCCTGCAGCAGATAATTCTAATGCTAAGGCTACTCCTGTGGCCAAAGCAATGATGAATGACAATGGCGTTGATTCGGCTAAGGTTAAAGGCAGTGGAGAAGGAGGTAAGATTTTAAAACATGACGTTGAACTTTACTTAGCAGGCGGGTTTAATACAGCGAATGAACTTTCAGGCTGGGGTGGTGTGCGAGATGAGCGAAGAGAGAAAATGAGTTCTCTTAGAAGAAAGATTGCCGAACGATTGGTCGCTGTCAAGAGCGAAACAGCGATGCTTACGACCTTTAACGAGGTTGATATGAGCTATGTGATGGATTTACGCAAAAAATACAAAGAGGCTTTCAAAGAGAAACACGGTGTAAATCTTGGCTTTATGTCGTTCTTTACGAAAGCTGTAACAGAAGCTTTGAGACTATACCCGTCAGTCAATGCATATATTGATGGTCAAGAAATGATTTTCCATGACTATGCTGATATTGGAATTGCCGTGAGTTCGCCTAAAGGACTTATGGTTCCTGTTTTGCGCAATGCTGAGCAAATGTCGTTAGCCGAAATTGAAGGTGGAATTAAGTCGCTTGCTATCAAGGCTCGAGATGGTAAATTGAGCATCGATGAAATGACAGGAGGGACTTTCACTATTACAAATGGAGGTGTTTTCGGATCTATGCTTAGTACACCTATTATCAATCCTCCTCAAAGCGCTATTTTGGGAATGCACAACATCGTCGAGCGACCAATTGCGGTGAATGGCGAGGTGAAGATCAGACCGATTATGTATGTTGCGCTTTCGTATGACCATCGAATTATTGATGGAAAGGAATCCGTGAGTTTCTTATATAAAGTGAAGGAGATGATCGAGAATCCTGCGTGGATGTTGTTCGGTGGAAAAGAACCAGAGAAAGTTCTTCTTGGGCTTTAAGTCTAGCGAAGAAGATTGATCAAGCCCTCATAAAAACGTGGTTCGTTTTCATCGTCCTTTATATTCACCATGTATGTGTATGTCCCATTAGGACAAGCTATACCATGGTTCCATTTACGGCCATTCCATCCTATTGAAGGATCGTCAGATTTAAAGACTTCATGCCCCCATCTATCAATAATAGATATCGCATATTTATTGAAAACGAATACAGAAGGACTCCAAATTTCATTTTTCCCATCTGAATTAGGGGTAAAAGTATTTGGAGCGAAAAATAAATAGGTAGGTTTTACTCTGATCTTTTGATAAGCCGTATCAAGGCAACCGCTCTTGTGCTCAGCAACTTGTGAAACAAGATAGTTACCAGTATCAGGCAATGAGAAGTCATAAGAAAGGGATCGAGCAATATACTCGTCATCCAGATAAAACTTCCATCTTATGGCATTGGTGCTATTATCTGAAACGGTGAAATCTGGATGATACATATCGGTCCAAAGATTTGACATCTTTAAGCCCGCACTTGGGGTGTCGTTGACCACAATGTGTTGCTCATACAGCAAATCAACTGTATCCACACACATTGAGTCTGTTATTAGGCGAATGGTGATATCATACGTTCCAACGGAGTCAATTTTGACAAATGAAGATGTCGATTCAGAGATTAATACTGAGTCAATATACCAACTATAGGTAGGCTTGTAGGCCTCTGTGGTTGTAGCAGAAAAAGTCCATTCAAATGGAGCGCATTGTTCTTGAATCGGGTCTAAAAGATCAATGGTTGGGTTGGGGATCACATAAACACTGTCTGTATATTCTTTTTTGCAACCTAGTACATTATCAATATAGTGGAGAGTAACCGTGTGATAACCGATTGTATCGTATTGTTTAGAGGCAGTTGGAAAATCCCCGTCATTGATTAATGCAGTATCATTCTCGAATTCCCAGCGGGCTGATGTGGTTTCTCGAAAGAATCCTTCAGGCTTGAAAGTGTAATTATGTCGATCTAGACAATCAGCGATCGGGCGCTCAAAGAAAGGTTCAATTTTATGCTGAACTCGATACGTAGCAGCGGTTGTATCGTTGCAAATCTCACCATAAGCTATGAGCGTGATCTCGTAAATACCAGTGTCAGGATACTCGTATGTTGGATTAAGGTAACTACTTGTATCATGAATTGTTAAGGAATCTCCAAAATCCCAATGAAAGGAATCCCCCAATGTGCTGAGATTGAAAAATGAAATGTCAAAACCGATACAAGCCTCTAAAGAGCTATCTATAGCTGCAGCTGCGTCTACCTCACAATATAAAGTAGTCAACTGAAAATCTCGTTTATTTTCACTTATAAAAACGCCATCTCTCCATTCTTGAACGCAAACTCCGAAGGCATATGTTCCAAGGTTGGTTGGTCGTCCAGTAAGAATTCCGCTAAAGGTGTCAACTTCGAGAATAGGAAGCCCCGTTATTTGATGCTCATCATCAAACCCAACGGCCCAAGGAACATATTCGAAAGGAGGTGGGCTTGGTGTAGGAGCTGCATTTTGAAAACTGCCTCCATGATAGGGTCGGCAAAAGGAATACGTGAGACTGTCGCCATCTTTATCTGTAGCCGAATAATCAAGATTTAAGTAGAGTTCACTGCAAAGTGCGATTGGAGGTACAACATTGAACGATGGCGAGCTATTGCATGGTGCAACTGTGCTATCTGGAATAAAGGCAAAGTAAGTAGTGCCGATGTCTTGAACATTCTGAATGTTAATTACGTTAGGCGGTCTGCAGCATCGTTGATGAACAAGCGATATTCCTCCAAGCGGAATCTGAAATTCAAAGGTGTCACTATATTTTGCTACTGAAATGCAAATGTTGGGAGTGTCCACAAGGCAAGGTATGTTTTGATTGAAAGGTAGTGTGTCAACAATTCCAGGATGTTCGAGTAATAGAATGTCTATCATGCTGTTATCGAAGCCTCGATACATGGAGATTTTAACTGTCTCATCAAATGGAGACCCTGGACCATTACAGTCACGGTACATAATCAATGTAACTACATATTTTTTGTTTCCTAGGCATTCATAGTGTAGCTCCCCACCCACCAGATGTTCGCCAAATGACGAGGTGGATATCGCCCCAAGGAATAAAATTATGAAGACAAGGTTTTTCAACTGATCATTGCAGGTTTACCTGCAAATTGGTGATTTCAATTGAGAATAAAAAGGATAAATTAGAATATGACGAGGAATGCTATCAGAGTTCTTCAGCAACAACTTCCTTTACTTCAGGAAGCATTCGATCAAACAAGGCTTTGATGCCAGCTTTTAATGTAACACTGCTTGACGGACACCCAGAGCAAGCGCCTTTGAGTACAACGTTTAACTTTCCTTCTTCAAACGATTTAAAGTGAATAGCACCTCCATCCCCTTCAACCGCAGGGCGAATGTACTCGTCTAGCAATTCTACTATGCGCTCTTCAATAGGTGTGCTTGCCTTTGAATGATCCGTTATTCCAGTAGCTGAAGTTTCAGCATTATCATCTTCTTTTGCGTCAACTCCTTCTAAGAAAAGGTCGTTTCCAGAGTTGAGGTAGTTGCTTATATATTCTCTCAACTCAAGCATTACATCATCCCACTCTAAGCCATCAATTTTGGTGAGGGTGATAAAGTTCTGGGTAATGAATACTTTGCTCACAAAAGGAAAACTAAAAAGCCTTTGAGCAAAAGGAGCTAACTTAGTCTCATCTTCAGAATTGAATTCATAAATAGAGCCATTTTGAGCTAAAATATGGTTCGAAACAAACTTCATAGTAGCTGGGTTTGGAGTAACCTCAGCATAAATCATATAGGGTAATTTTTTTTCGCTCATCATTCAATTGTTGATGCAAATGTAGGATTCAAACAGCCTTAAGTTAGCTTTGTTCTAAAGAACTAACTATGGCTACTATTTTACCGGTGATGGGAGTGTCACCTCAGTTTGGAAATGATTGTTTTATAGCACCAAATGCTACACTTGTTGGAGACGTGGTTTGCGGAGATGAGTGTTCGTTTTGGTTCAATTCGGTAGTTAGGGGTGACGTAAATAGCATTCGCATGGGGAATAGGGTTAATGTTCAGGATGGAGCGGTAATTCATGCTACTTACGAAAAGACAAAGGTGGTGTTAGGAAATAATGTTTCAATAGGACACAATGCATTAGTTCATGGTTGTGAAGTGCACGATGATGTTCTGATAGGGATGGGCGCAATTGTAATGGATAATGTTGTGATTGAATCGAATTCTATAATTGCTGCAGGAGCAGTTGTACTTGAAGGTACTGTTGTTAAAGCTGGTAGTTTATATGCTGGGGTTCCTGCGAAATTTATCAAGAAAGTTTCTCAAGATATGATTGACGGAGAAATAGCTCGTATCGCAGGAAACTACGTGAAGTATTCCAGCTGGTTTAGGTAAAATCCAGCTAAAACTTTAGATAAGAAGATTCGTAATTTTCAACGCCAATTCTTTCCAGGAATAAATCTAGCACCTCAATTTTTGAGTTGGTGAAGAATTCAATTTTTGGAGAATGGCCAGAAGTGGTAAGCTCCAAAGATTCTAATGTGTTTTTCGTTTGTCTCGCCACTGCTGCACCTGAGTCAATTATGGTAATATTAGCTGGAACTATCTTTTTGATTTGCTCTTGTAGAAATGGGTAGTGAGAACACCCAAGTACAATATTGTCAACCCCTGCATCGATCATTGGGGTCAGATACTTCTTAAGAAGTTCATTGGCATCTGATAGGTTTCCTGATTCGATAATTGGCACTAATCCTTCTCCTATTGTTTCGATAATTTCAACACCACCACGATATTTAGCAGAAGTATTGATGAAAAGCTCACTTACGAGTGTCCCTTTAGTTGCTAGAATTCCTATTTTTTTTGTGTTCGTTGCAATTGCCGCTGGTTTGGTCGCTGGCTCTATTCCTATGAACGGAACATTATAGTGCGATCTTAAGTATGAAATGGCATTGGTGGTAGCTGTATTGCATGCGATTACAATGAGCTTGCATCCTCTCGAAATTAGAATCTCAGTATTCTTAATGCTGAGATCGATTATCACTTGTTTGTCCTTAGCTCCGTATGGTGCATTCAGCGAATCAGCGAGATAGATACTAGCCTCATTCGGTAGTAATTGATGAATTTCTTTCCAAATCGATAACCCACCGACTCCAGAATCAAATACTCCTATAGGTTGATCGTTTTTCACTGAAACAAGTAGAAATAAAAAATCCCGATAGAATCGGGATTTAAAATTACTGTGTGATTCCTAAATCTGTTTTTACCAGAGGTAGAATATCGTCTGACTCAGGCTGATATAAAAGTGACCCTGAGCTGGTGTCAAAAACATAAGAATAACCATTTTCTTCAGCAACCTTTTCGATTGAAGCTTTTGCTTTATCCAAAATAGGCTGATAAACAGTACCCTCTTCTTTAGCTAAACGCTGCTGTGCATTTTGTTGGAATGCTTGAATACGTTGTTCTAAGTTTTGAATTTCTTCTGCTTTAGTTTGAGCAATGATATCAGACATAACCGCTTCGTTTGCTCTGTAGTCTTGAACTTTTCCTTCCCACTCTGTGGACATTGCTCCTAACTGCTTTTCCAGGGTTGCAGCAAATTCTTCTAATTTTTTATCAGCAGCAGCTTTCTCGGGCATTGCTTCTAAGAGAGCTTGAGAGTCAATATGACCAAACTTTGTTTTTGTTTGAGCAGATAATGACGATGTGAAAATTGCCAAACTGGCGATGGTAAGTAGTATATATTTCATGATTAAATGAATTTAAAGTGCAAATAAACAGTATTAATTATTCAGAATCACCCGTAAAACCTAAACGTTGAAGAATTTCTTCGCTTTGATCATATTTAGGGTTTGCGTAAATGATTGCTGAGCTTGTAGCGGCTTTATCGAAAATAACAGCATAGCTCTTTTGCTCTGCCATTTTTTGAACTGCTTCAAACACGGATTCTTGTATGGGTTTTATAAGTTCTTGGCGCAACTTGAAGAGGTCTCCTTCAACACCAAACTTTTGTTTCTGAAAGTCCTTTGCATCTTTTTCTTTTTGAATGATTTCTTGCTCTTTAACCTTTTTCATATCAGGTGTTAGAAGCACTTGTTCAGCTTTATAAGCGGTATACATTTTTTCAATTTCATCATACCGAGCTTGAATTTGTTTTTGCCACTTCTCAGCTTGAGCATCTATCTCAGCTTGAGCCTCCTGATAAGCTGGAATTTGCTCAAGAATGAAGTCTGTGTCAATAAATGCGTAGCGCTGAGCCATCATACTGGTGCTCGCAAATGCGGATATGATTAACAATAAAAGTATTTTCGATTTCATAATATTCGTTTTATAAGTCTCCAAAATTCATCCCCAGTGTAAAGTGAAATCTTGACTTCTGAGGGTCAAATTGTGGGAATCCAACTCGGCCTTCTACGTCATCCAATCGATATCCCCAATCAACACCAAGCAGTCCGAACATCGGTAAGAAAATCCGAACTCCTAGTCCTGCAGATTTGTAAACATCAAAGGGATTAAAGCCTTCGAAAGTTTCCCAACTATTTCCTGCTTCTACAAATCCGAGGCCATAAATTGTTGCGCTTGGATTTAAAGAGAATGGATAGCGCAATTCTGCCGTGTATTTGTTAATCAAAGTAGCGCCAATAGTTGGCGATAAGTTTGCCCCAGCGTACCCTCTTAAAGAAATGATTTCTCGAGAGTCAAGCTGGTTCACAGCACTAGAGAATGGATCTCCACCCAAGTAAAATCGCTCAAATGGCACCATTCCAACCTGCCTATTATACAATCCGAGGGCTCCAAAACCAACCCTTGTGTAAAGGACAAACTTGTCAAAAATCTTGTTGTACAATGCTCCGGTGAACTTCCATTTGTGGTATTCTAACCACTTGAAACGCTCTGCAGCACTGAGATCTGAATAGTCTTTATCGTTAAAGAAACTGTAAGGCGGGGTGAATTGACCTGACAAAGTCAGTTCAGATCCCATGGTTGGAAAGATGGCTTGGTCAATAGAACTTCTTGAAATATTGAACTTAGCATAAAGGTTGAATGCTTGTCCAGTTTGAAAAATAAACTGCTGTTGATTTTGGAGCGTGTATTGCTGAGCGCTCAATTCTATAAATGCGGTGAAATAATCATCTGGCCATTTCAATCTGCTTCCTATCTGAGCTGCAATTCCTCTTCGTTCGAAGAAACCTCTATTAACATTGAAGACATACAAAGGCTTATCAATTCCCCAAAACTCTTTTGTCAAGCTGTCAGATAATGTTGGAGCTCTTTTGTTGGCTCCGTTTGAGAAGAAGGAGTAGAATGCGGATAAAGTTAAGCTGGTTGGCTTTTTTCCACCCAACCAAGGCTCTGTGAAAGAGACATTGAATGCTTGGTAAGCTGGCCCATTTGTATTGAATTGAATGCCAAATTTCTGACCGTCACCAGAAGGAAGTGGTCCGTTCCATTCTCTTGGTTTGAAAATATTTTTAGACGAGAAATTATTAAATTGAACTCCAACTGTGGCAATCAAAATTCCTTGTCCGTAGCCTCCTTGCAGCGTCAATTGGTCATTGGGCTTTTCTTGAACAACGTATTCAATATCAACAGTGCCCGTTGAAGGGTCTGGAGTTGGAATGACATTCATGTTCTCAGCATCAAAAAATCCTAAAACTGAAAGTTCTCGTTGCGATCGGATGATGTCTGCACGACTGAATAACTGGCCGGGTCTTGTGCGAAGCTCCCGCAGAACTACATAGTCATTTGTTTTGGTGTTTCCTGTTACAGTAACCTTGTTAATTCTCGCCTGCTGTCCCTCATACATTCTAATCTCTAGGTCAATAGAGTCTTTTCCAACTAAAATTTCTTGAGGATCAAGCTGAAAGAAAAGGTAGCCATTGTCCATATACAAGGAAGTGACATCACCTCCATTTTGATCCATATACAAACGGGCTTCTAATTTAATAGGGTCGTAGACATCTCCTTTTTTAATGCCCAAAGCTTTCGTCAAAATATCGGATGAATACTTGGTGTTTCCAATCCATTTGATATCTCTGAAGTAGTATCTGTTCCCCTCTGATAGTTCAAGATCAATACTAATCCTGCTTGTGCCATCGTCATAGATTGAGTCTCTCATTATACGCGCATCACGAAAACCCTTTTGATTGTATTTAGCGATGAGCATTTCTTTATCTGCTTCAAAATTCTCTTGAAGGAATTTGGAAGATTTGAAAATCCTGAGTTTGATGTGGTTCTGAACGTACTTTAAAGCGTGATTTGGTATCGATCGAATATCTCCGAATATATTTCTGATAATATTTCTACTCAACGTGTCAAGGTCAAGAAATGGCTTGAAATAGCTTTTCTCTTTAGTTTCTTTAAAGGTTCCACGAACCTTAGAGTCGCTAAAGTGAGTGTTACCCGTAACGTTGATGTTGTTGATCTTAACTTTTTTATGCTTGTCAACTTGAATCGTCAACATCACATGATTTCTGAATAGACTATCAGCCTCTTGGGTTACATTTACCTCTGCAGAGCGAAAACCTTTGTCTTCATAAAATGTGTAGACTTCACTTTGAGTCGAAATAACAAGGTTGTCGGTTACTATTTTCTCCTTGTATAAATTAATTCTTTCGCGCAGATCATCTGCTTCAGATTTTGAAACGCCTATGAACTTAAATCTTGATAATCTCGACCTTTCACTGACTTTAATAACTAGGAATATCTTTTTACCCTCAATTCGCTGAGAAAGCAATTGAACATCACTGAATAAGTCTTGCTTCCAAAGTTTATTCAGCGCCTCTGAAGTTTCTTCACCAGGAATGTCAATTTTATCTCCAACATTTAATCCTGACAATAGTCTAATGGCTCCTTCATCTAGATTATCCGCTCCCTCAACAGTTATGCCGCCAATTTCATATGTTTTTGGTGAGCTATAAGAAAATGAAGAAGACGAGCCAATGCGCACTTGTGCTACAGAGGTCAATGCCAATAGAATGAAAAGTGCAGAGAAAATTGCCGAAACTGACTTACTCATGAAAACCTTATGCCTTAACTTGTTCGCTGGTCATACCAAATCTGCGCTCTCTTTTTTGGTAGTCTATCACACATTGAATGAGGTCGTCACCTCTGAAGTCAGGCCATAATTTAGGCGAAAAAATTAATTCTGCATAAGCCAATTGCCATAAAAGGAAATTACTAATTCTCATTTCGCCACTTGTTCTTATCATTAATTCAGGGTCTGGAATATTGCGAGTCGCAAGATATGAACTGACGGTGTCCTCATTTATTGTATCGGGCTCTACTTCACCCTTTTTAACATCTTCACACAATTGTTTTATCCCTTGAGTGATTTCCCACTTAGAGCTGTAGCTTAACGCTAAAATTACTTCCAATTGGGTGTTGTTTTTTGTTGCTTCGATTGCTTTAGCTAGCTCGCGCTGGGTAGCTGGTGGAAGCGACTTTAAGTCTCCAATTGCAGAAAGCTTAATCTTATTCTTTTGAAGATTCTTAATTTCTTTGTTGATGGTGTTCACCAACAGCTCCATGAGCGCATTTATCTCTCTTTGAGGACGTTTCCAATTTTCTGTGGAAAAAGCATAAAGTGTAACGTGCTTTACTCCAATTCTGGCCGCAGTTTCTGTCGTGTCTTGAACAGCTTGAAGTGCGTTTCGGTGACCAAATATTCTCGGCTTTCCTTTTTCTTTTGCCCAACGCCCATTACCATCCATAATAATGGCTATGTGTTTCGGTATGGCGTCTTTAATTAGTTGTTTTTCGAGTTCCATTGGATCTAAAAAAAATGCCTCACGATAAGATGAGACAATTTAAGCCGCGAAGATACTCAAATCCTAAGATGCTTGCATGATCCTTTCTTCGGTCCAAGCCGCACTGCTAAAGTGACTAAAGCATAGGTGTAATAGTCTTTTGTCACTGAATTTCCTCTTTGTGTGCCCCAGTTAGTTCCATCTGGTCCAGACTGCACTAGACTACGATCTGATATGTCTTGAGATAGACCATCGATATAAGCTTGATTGGGGTATAAGCTACTCACATCATCTAGGTAATCAGTAAATGTTTTTCTCAATCCCCAATCTGTACTTACTATAATTCGGTCTGTTAAAGCAAGCTTAAAACCGAAGCCAAATGGAATGGAAATGCCATAACGCAAGTATGATTCACCCTCAGTAGCTAAAGGCTGTAGCTCATAGACACTGCCTTCAATTATAGTGCTAGGGTTGAAGTAGAAACCAGCAATTCCAATAAAAGAGTAAGGGCTAAACCTTTTTTTATTTATCAGTGCATCGAATGGAAGAAAGTTGAACTCGAGAGTAGATGCAAATTCATAGAGCGGAGAAGTGAAATTTAGATTACGATTGGATTGGAACTGGGAAGACGATAACACATCATCCGCTGATATTTGACCTATGTTGATTTGTCCTCTCACCGCAAATCGTTGATTGAGATTTCTTCTGAGGCTCACACCAAAGGATTCATGCCAATAGTCTTTGCTAAAATGGCCATAAGGGTTGAGGTCTCCATTATACCATGAAACGCCTCCACTCACGCCAATTTCGAAATCTGTTTGACCTGACTTTTGCGCCATCACATGGCATAAGAAGAAAACAGAAAGAATAGCTGTCAGAACAAGAGTTCTCATGATCGAGAAACGATGAAAGTCCAAAAATATTCTTTGATTAGAATTTAGGACGGTTAGTTTTCTTGGATGTAAACTTATAATTCAAAGCTAGAATAGCAAACATGTAGGTGTTGTTGGTAGTGCCATCGCCCCTTTGCTGAGCAGGGTTAGATGGATACTGGCCTCCGGCAAGGAATGAGGTACCATCTTCTCTTTCAATCCTAAATGCTGGATTTGACAAATACGCGGCTGCTTGTCCAGTTTCTGAATTTATACCACCATTAGCGTTTGCAATAGCATCAGCGTCATAGTAATAACCGCTCACATCATCCATATAATCTGTGAATGTGAATCGGAAGTTGTACTCGAGTGATATTGAGACATTTCGGTTGATACTATATTTTGCAGAAATTCCGAAAGGAATCACCATTGCAATTCGCTTGTATTTATCGGGACCTCCAGGAAGGCCTTGTCCTTCTGTGCCCATGGGTTGAAGGCTATACCATTTGCCATTATATTCTCCTCTTGGATTAAAATATATAAGACCTAAACCTCCAGTTAATGAAGCACTTAATCCACTTCCAATGGCTCCTCTAATACCTCTAGTGCGATAACGGTTACTGGTTTTTTCTCTGATAAAAAACACTTCTCCTTGTCCTGTTAATTCAACTACGGGCGACCTAAATGTTAAATTTCTACTTTGACGATAGATGTCTCCTGCAAATCTATCTGAGCCGTAAATCCTTGAGAAAGCTAAGCCTCCTTTTAAGCTGAATATTTCATCCAATTTATTGCGATAGCCAGCAGCGATAACATATCGACTTGACTTTGCATCGAAATCCATAAAGAGGTCTTGAGCTTCTTGTTTTCCTCCGCCTAACTCACCCATGAAATTAGTACCACCTAAGCCACCCCAAACCTCATGTCTGTAACGCTTCCAGCGCTGTGCTTCACTAATCTGAGGCACAAGAAATAAAATAAAAAGGCTTACTAATTGTCTCAAGTAGAAAGGTTTTCTCAAAGTGCAAATATAAGTTTTTGACTAAAGAGCGATTAAAATTCTATTAATTGCGGCTGTCATAACCCCAATGTAATTTGTGTCGTAATGTTTTTAAAAAGCTATGTGATTTCAGTCGTACAAGGTTGATTTTAAAATCATTTTTCATAACGGTGATCACACAATTCTCTTTTATTGTTGTTGAGCGAGAATCCATTGACATCAAAAAGTTTTCACTTCTGCCTTCCATTTTGAGTGTAATGACACTTTGATCCGAAATAAGAACAGGCCTAACGGTCAGGTTGTGAGTTGCCACTGGTGTGATAATGAAATTAGATGAGCTTGGAAGAATTATCGGGCCTCCACAGCTTAAAGAATACGCAGTTGATCCTGTTGGCGTTGCTATAATTAGGCCATCCGACCAATAAGTGTTTAGATATTTCCCATCTACATATACTTGTACAACGATCATGGATTGCGAATCCTTTTTATGAATTGTTAGTTCATTAAGTGCAAAGTTTTCATCTCCGAAATGATTTTCTTCCGTTTCAGCTTTCAAGACGGAGCGAGTATCAATCATGAATGCACCCTTTAATACTTGAGCCATTGCCTCTTCCATGTTTTCAAGGTTAATACTAGAGAGGAAGCCAAGTCTGCCAGTATTCAAACCGAGAATTGGAAGCTTAGAGTTTTTGATGATCGTGGTAGTGTCAAGCATGGTTCCATCGCCTCCGATGGATAGCATAATCTCATATTTAGAGGCGTCAAACTTTTCTATTGAGTAAACCTCAATTTGATTCGATAGTCCGATTTGCGTCTGAAGAAATTTTGCGAATGGCTCGTAAATAGCATACTTGGCCCCTTTGGAGTCGAGGAGTGCGAAAAATTCAATGATTCTTGTATTGTGCTCTTCTCCGAATTCACGCCCGTAAATGGCAAATGGTTTCATTTAAATTGGATTTTTAAAATGGATGTAAAACCCTGGTTGTCCTTGGCGGTTGATTGACCCTTCAAAACGGATAACAACGTCATAATATGCAACAAAATCAAGACCAAGACCATATGCATATTGCCAACTATTTGCTAGAGGATTAATGGAAGCGTTAATATTGTCTACAACATAACCAGCATCACCAAACGCATTCAAAAATAAGGAATAATGGAACTTATCGAATTTGTTTGCTAAGCCAAAATTAAGGTCTACGGTGTGTTTCTTAATTAGTTGGTATTTAATGTTTGATTTATAGGATAGATAGTGCTGGCCGTCAATTACGAATAATTCATAACCTCTAATGGCAGCGCTGCTATAGCCCAGTCCTTTTTGAAAGTAATAAGGCACGTTGTTACTATCAAAAAAAGTGTATTTCCCTTTTAAACCTTGGGCAAAGTACCATCTACCATCTAAATGATTGTGAAGGTTAAAGGTCAATAAGCCTTTAGTCATCATAATATCATCTTTATGAATCAAGCCTAATCCGTCCTGATCTAAGCTTATGTCGAATAAATAACCTTTTAAAGGGTATCCTATATTGTCTCGTTTTTCACGTTTAAAACCGTAGTTGAAATAAAAGTACTGAGACCTGTTTCGATCAATTGGAAGATAAGTAGTGTTGTATACGTTTACTGTATCGTCAATAATTATAGTACTCAGGCCAATGGCAAAACGATGCTTATTAAACAGTCTTGGTCTAAATTCCATTTTGCCTTCGAAAGTGAATTCTTCTTGAATAAATTCTTGGTCCTTGAAGAATAGTCGCTCATTGTTAAAAGAGCCATAGTTCAACTCCCTGTTTCGGGCATAGAAGACTTTAATTCCCGCGCCAATAGTTTGTTTTTTATTGATCCCTGGAACTTGATAGTCTAGTCCAACTTTGCGTTTCCATCCGTTTTGTAGTTCAATTGTTACCTTCTCTCTTCGCCCTCTAAAATTCATGTCTTGAATGAAAAAGCCATAATTAATTCGGTCAAAATCTTTGTTCTGCCACCAACTATTGAAGTTTGTCTCAGCCAGAGAAAAGACTATGCCTGGCCATATAAACCATCGTTCTGTCACCTTTACAACAAGAATAATGTTGCCCTCACTATGAGTTGAGTAGCTGATTTCAACAAAATTGAATAAAGAGGTGTTTGTGAGGGTTTGAATACTTTTCAATTTGAGAAGGTCAAATTGATCTATCAATATGCTATCACCGTTTTGAAAAGCTAGTTCTCGCAGAATTACTTGCTCTTTAGTGCGCTGATTTCCCAGAATAATGATCTCGTCAATTCGAACTTTATCTTGAGCTTCAAGATTAAAAATAGGCGCAAAACCGATGATGATAATAATTAAACTCAGCCTCGGCATGCCAAGAAGTTATATGTTCAAGAAATTCATGAAAGAATCGAAGCGGTCTTGCATATCATCATTAAAATCACTGCTGTCCTCAAAATAAGTGATGGTATACTCATGACGCTGCAGAGATGAAACAATTGATCTTATATCAATAGTGTTTACTTTAATCGTCAATTGTATTTTGGTAGAATCAGGATGAGACGTGATAAAAGTCCCTAAGATCTTTGTGTTGTTTTCTTCAATGATTCGTGCAATGGCTTCTAATGAATAATCATTTTGATTGAGCTCCAAGACGATTACTCCACCAGGGTTATTTGCCACTGGCATGTCGGCAATGATTTCCATCAATTGCGCAATGGTTATGGAGCCAACATATTTCTCTTGTGCATCAAGCACAGGTATAATTGAAAGCTTTTGGTCATTCACCACTTTAACTACTTCAAAAATGTGCTGCCGTTGAGTAACAAAAGCAGGATTCAACATCTCGCTATAGTTCCCTATTTTTTCACTTAAATCTGCCATTCCTAAAACATCACTTTCTGAAATTGTTCCCAAAAAGTTCTTATTTTCTACTACGCTCAAGTGCATTATTTTAAATTCATCCATCCATTGAAGCGCGGTTTCTCCGGTATCAGTTTTTTTGAGTGGAGGAATATTATCTACTATGAGTTCTTCAGCTAACATTTTATAATAAGTCTTTCCTAGTAAAGACGGGGAAATCCGTTCATTTGTAAGGCAAATGTAGAATTTTGAATGACCAAGCTAAGTGTAAACATAAATAAGATCGCCACTATCAGAAACGCTCGCGGAGGTGATGTTCCAAACGTGGTATTGGCGGCTCAGCGCATAGAAACATATGGTGCTGAGGGGATTACAATTCATCCGCGACCTGATCAACGGCACATCACTTATAATGATGTTGATGAGCTTTCGAAGGCAGTAAAAACAGAGTTCAATATTGAAGGCTATCCAAATCGTGAATGGCTCGACTTAGTCATCAAGGCAAATCCAGCTCAGGCAACGTTGGTACCTGATCCCCCAGGGGTTTTGACAAGTAATGCAGGTTGGAATACGCTGCAACATGGCTCATTTTTGAGAGAAATATTAAGTGAGTTGAAATCTCATGGGATTCGAACTTCTGTTTTTATTGAACCAGACCTTCAATTGATTGATGGTGCAAAAGATGTTGGCGCTGATAGAATTGAACTGTATACAGAACCCTATGCAGCTAATTTTAATAGCGATAAAGAAGCAGCAGTAAAGCCTTTTGCACTTGCGTCAAAACATGCTTCTGAAATAGGTATCGGTGTAAATGCAGGGCACGACTTGAATCTTGAGAATCTTCAATTCTTTGCTTCTTCATTGCCACAACTTGATGAGGTTTCTATTGGTCACGCTCTGATTTCTGATGCTTTATACTTTGGGTTAGAAAACACTGTGCAGATGTATTTGTCTAAGTTGGTATGAAGCTGAACTATAAATCATTTGGGGAGGGCGAACCATTAATCATTATGCATGGCTTGATGGGTATGTTAGACAACTGGCAAGCACCAGGCAAAGAATTAGCCGAGCACTTTAATGTGTTTATTGTTGATCTAAGAAATCATGGACACTCGCCACATAATGCAGAACACAACTATCAGGTGATGGTTGATGATGTGGTTGAATTGTTGAATGATTTAGGGTTGAAAAGCGCAAATGTTTTGGGTCATTCAATGGGGGGTAAGGTGGCCATGAAGCTTGCTCAAGATTTTCCGGAAAGAGTCGATAAACTAGTAGTTGCTGATATTGGTCCGCGTAGTTATAAAGTTCATCATCAATCTATTATTGCGGGGTTGAGGGCGGTTCCGTTGCAAGATATTGCGAAACGAACGGATGCTGAGCAGTTCATGAAAGCAGATATTCCTCAATCAGGAATTCGTCAGTTCTTGATGAAAAGCCTTTTTCATAAAGAACGCAATCAGTTTGGATGGCGCTTTAATCTGGATGCCATTGAAAATAGTTTGGAGCTAATTGGAGAAGCCATTGATGACATGGATTATCAAGGTGAGACAGTGTTCATTAGAGGAAGTGAATCAGATTATATCCTTGATGAAGATTGGCCAGATATTAAATTGCTATTTCCCCACTCATATTTAGTTACAATAGATGATGCTGGGCATTGGCTACACGCTGAAAAACCTGCTGAGTTTATAAAAGCTGTAGAAGAGTTTTTACTTTAACTACTCCTTAATTAGCCTGAAGTTTTGTCGGGTTTCGTTAAGAGTTGATTGCAAATTGATATGGTAAATACCAGAGGGGAGTTTACTTACATCAATTGTCTCAACAGCGTTGAGGGTCTCATTTAATTTCATTCTTCCTTGAGAGTCATAGATGAACAAAATGCTCTCAAAGTCATTGTTACCAATTGTAATAAAAGTAGATGAAGGATTTGGATACATGATCCAATTATTGTCACTATCAATACCTCTGACTCCAATCGTACTGTCATTCGTGTCAACTGGTGCAGTTGTACTTCCTGAAGTCAATGCCAAGCAAGTGCTGTCTGGGGTGCTGCGATAATTCATCGTTCTAAAATCGATGTAACATACCCATTGTGCACTATCAACAAATGGATTTCGATTTCCTTGAAGTGAATCGATGTAATCGTTACGCGCGTGCTCGTATCCACTAGGTAAATCATTAATATGCCAATTCACTAGCACTTCTTGTCTCTGATTCGGACCATTGCTTAATAAATTATCTAATGCCCAGTTGTCAGTTTGGGCATTATTATAGGCCGACATCATATAGAGGATAGCTCTAGCTGCATCTCCTTTTTGTTCTTCTCTTGGCTCGTATACGGTGTTTCCAAATGCATCGGTTCCTCTCTTTCCATCTCCATAAGAGGAAGTGGCTGTAATTACTTCCCCTAGTGGTTCGTTGCTTCGCTGTCCATTTGCTGTTGAAACAGTAGGGAATAGATGATGCCTATCTTGATATTCAGCAGTTCCCGTGCTTCCTGCACTTGGCATCCAGCTGGCAGGAAAAGTATGCTCTCGGTTTAGACTTGTTGTCGGAGTCCAGGCGAAAGGAGGAGAGTAAACTACTTGATCATTGCTATAAACGCCCGTTACCACGCGCTGATTATTCGTAGTATCCCGAGCGATAAACTGCGGTACGATATCTGATTTGTAATTGCTATAAAATCGAATTGTATGAGGATTAATGACATCGTGCAGATCTTCTACGAAACTATTTTGATTTACATCAATGCTATTGTAGTAATTGGCGTCTATCATCGTTGCCATTGGAGTAATAATTTCACCTTGAAGAGGGGAGTCGTTCTTATAGTTAATAAATTGACCAGTTCCGTTGAAAGCGTAAACTTTGATATGGAATGTATCATTTGCTGTAGCTTCATTTAACCAAAATGTAGTATTCGTACCCACATAAGCTACTTTGGCATTCCCAAGTCCTTGACCCTTTTCATATTCTACACCATCAAGCAGCGTGGCATTGATGGGCGCATTTTTCTTATATAGAACAACGTAACCCTCGGCAATACTGGGGTTAAAAGAGGCCCCTACTCGGTATGTTTTAAGCATACCTACAGATAAGTTGGTTGGGTTGGCACTTGGCTCGCTGGCTCCAGTCCCGCCTATGCCATTCAAGTTTATGATATATGGGTTTTCATTAGGATCATCATTGACTATTGATAGGGTCGCAACTCTGCTTCCTGAAACTGAAGGGGTGAAGTTTATTTCTAAAGAATCATTACTTAGAGTGCCAATGCTCGATGGAGATGAACCTACAGAATAGTCTGAAGCTGCGCTGCCAGATATACTAGAAGCACCTATGGTAAGTGAGCTTCCAGTTCCTAAATTTTCAATTCCAAATTTTAAAACCTTTGTTGAGCTGAGGTTTTCAGCAAATTGAACCGCGCTGTTATTAGGGATGTCATTTCCTTCAAATTGAACGTTCATTTCTTGAATGGTCGGAACATTTGCAAGTATGCTAACGTCATCAAGTCCTGCGTTTGTGCCAGAAATTTTATTTGATAGAATGAAGCGAATGTAACGTGACGTAATATCTGGTGTGTCTGAGAATTGGGCCCAAGAACTACTGAAATCTCCACTATTAAATGTGTGCATAGTAGACCAAGAAGTCCCATTCACGGACTCCTGAATCTCTAAGGTTCCCATAAACGTTGGTGTTCCATAGCTTTTTAAGTTATAAGAAACATTTCCTGGCTCATCAAAAAAGTGAATGGTCACATAATGATCGGTTACTTGCAGTTTTCCTGCAACAGAAGTCGACCCATTATTATCGATCAATCCTGAACTATAATTGGCAGTAGTGTTGGTTGACCATCCTGTGGGCAGAGATGCGGGAGTCGAGTTAAAGTCCCAAGATGTTGGCAGGGTTGTTTGACCGATTACGTGCAAAGAGCAAAAGGAAAGACAAAGAGAGAAGAGAATATTTTTCATAAAAAGAATTAGTCAATATCGGTCGTTAGTTTAAATCGTAGTAGCCTGCCGTTTCCTTTGTCAGTTACGTATAATACGCGATCCAGGTAGGCGACAGCTGAGGGTTTGTTGAATTGTGTAGCTCCTTCGCCTGTTCCACCAAAAGAGGCAATAATATTTTTTGTTTCGGAAGAGCCCGCTGGAGGATTCACACCTTCCCAGCCACGAGTTGTAAATTGAAAAATTGAGTCTTTGGCATCGTCTACTACAAATAGATAGTTTGTTCCATCTCCGGTCAAAGTAAGGTCTACAGGGTTTTCAAATCTATCAGAGCGATAAAGAAAGTCATTGGCTTCAGAAGTATCTGTGAAGTCTAGAATTTCAACTTCGTAAGAAGATCCAAATTCAGTTTCTAAGAAGTTTATGGATTGTACTTTGATGGAGACATTTGGGTCAGCCATTGCCACAAAGAAATTGCTCGATGGGCTTACAGAAGGGCTTTGCCTGGGCTTTGCAAAGGTTGCGATAGATAGTGGGGTTTGAAAATATCCACGAAAAAAACCTGAATTTGTGCTTACGAAGATGTTGGAAACATATTCGTCATCTTCATTGAATAAAACAATTCCGTCATCTGGTCCTCCAACTTGATTTTCGTTGTCTCTTGGTCCAGTTCGTGTAACATAAAAACTATTATCACCCATGATGTCAACCGAAGAAAAATTTACATCGGCATCAAGACTGCTGAAGCTTGTTTTAAAGTAAAAAGGATGAATAATTTTATTTATGATCTCAGCATTGTTTATTCCGTATCCTAGTGCTGCATTCAAGTTTAGTCGGTATATAGCGCTGAGTGTGTAATCGGCATCATTTATGGTTGTGTCATGATCAGCAATGGCCAAGATATTCATTTGTCTATCCTGCACAATTTTTCTCACGCCCGGAAGAGAATAGCGTCCCTGCTCTCTTCCGCTTTGATCGAATGCGATTATTTCTTGGCTTCCAGCATCCACCACGTAGATTAATTCATCAAAACCGGCAATGACATCAGTTGGCTCAAAAAAACCATCAATTATAGGCTGAATAGGCACATAAGCCACATCTCTAGCTTGAAATACCGGTGCGTCAATAAAGGTTAAGTCGGTTTTTTTACCAAAAAACCCTTCACAAGAGCTAAGCATTACAGTAGCTAAGAAAAGTATGATGATTAACCCTTTCATTCTCTTTTGTCATTATTAAACATGAAGTCTAGACCAAACGCGTGAAGTGTTCCTAAATACTGTGTGGCGTTAACTCCATAGTTGATCATCATGGTGTTTCTGCCCAATCTTAACTTATAACCAAGGCCTAGAGTAGGTAAGTTCTCTCCAGCAACATTGATTTTATAACCAGCCCGAGCGTAAAGGAGTTTTTTAAACTCATACTCAACTCCAATTCTTAAGTTTTCGCTATTGTCATTTGGATGCTCAAGTTGAATAGCTACCATTACACTTTGATCCTCTTTTTCAATGGGCTTCATGGAAGCTCCCAATCTGAATATTGTTGGCACCGAATATTGACCAACTGAAACGGGTTGTCGATTAAACTCTTCAGCCAAATCAATACCCGAAAGACTCGAATTCCCTCCGAAGTTTTGGACTACAATTCCAAACTTCAACTCTTTTACATCAGTGGTATATAGAAAACCTAAATCAGCCGCAACAGTTGTATTCGAATATTGTGCGAGTTGCTCATGAATCACTTTGATATTTGTTCCAAAGCTGAATCGATCTGAAAGCAACTTAGAATATGCTGCTCCAGCTGCAAATTGATTTGCATAGAAGTACTCTCCTGTACCCTCCGGTTGGAATTCAGTGCGCACTTTCATCGCACCGCTGCTTAAATAGTTTAGATTTACTCCGATGGCACTTGTACTTGACTTTAATGGTATAATAGCGCTAAGCCAAGACTGATTAATACCTGCTCCAATCATTAAATCTGAAGCTGCTATGTGGATTCCGCTTAGTTGAGACATGGATGCAGTATTGTGCGCGGTTGACATTCCATCGGCAGAAAGCGTCAAGTTTGCACCGCTTAACGCCATAGACCTGGGGCTAACATCATTCTTCAAAAATGATAATGTAGAAACGCCCGCGCGTTGACCGCCCAAGTTTGGTAATAGCTGAGCTGATGCGTTGACCGCGATTAGGAGAATAATGATATGACTTAGTAGCTTCTTCATTAAAACTTGAATGATAAGCCATAAATAATTTGACGTGGAGATGAGAATCTAGCTGGATCTGTTGGTGGTGTGCTTCTGTCAAGCGGATCAGGGTAAGCTAGGTTTCTCCAGTTGTCTGGGACATCATCTCCAATTTCGTAGGCTCGTCCAGTTACTGGGTTGACAATTTGTGCATTTCGTCTATTGAATATGTTTTTTACCTCGATACTCAAAGAAACACCACGCCCCTTTTTAGATACAAAGTCTCTAGAAAGCCTCATATCAAACCACGACCAATACTCTCCGATTTCAGCATTCGGATTTGAATCATCTCTTATGTAAATTGGTCTTCCAATATCATTTGTTCCTGCGAAATCATAGGGTGTATAGCGCAGTCCAGATTTGTATGTTCCTGAAACGAAAAGTCTGAATCCTTTGAGAGGTATTCTTCCAATAGAAATCGTACTATCAGGCGTGAATATTACACCACCTTTTATATCCCAAGGCCTGTCCCAAGCTAAATATTGTTCCTCAGTTGTATTTACAAAGCCTGTTTGAACGATTTGCAATAAAGACTCCGCGGCTGAGTTTGATTTTCCTGTTGCAGATTGATAAGTTACGTTGGCGAAGGTTCTTATAAATTTACCTAGTCTATAGTTCACGCCTAGCTCAAGACCAATAATTCGAGCGTAATCTTGGTTGATTGACGTTGTGCGGTCAACTAACCTTCCGGTTTGGTCTTCAAGAACAATCGTGCGTGTAACGATATAATCGTATTTGTCATTGTTGAAAGCTGTAAATGTCAACCCCAATTTTTTCGTCACTTGAGATTTAACACCAAGTTCATAGGAAACTGTAGTTTCTGGCTTTAAATTAGGATTTCCAATTCTCGACAAGAATCCACGGTCTTGGTACACAGGATCTAACCCTGCGTAAATAAAGCGCGGGTGAGGTAAGTTCATACTATGACCATAATTGAAGTATAAAACGTTGTTTTCTGTAACAGGAAAAGAGACATTCAATCGTGGTAAAACTCTTGCTTGAAAACGTTTTCCCAAAATTCCGAATGTTCGCTCGGTATACTGTCTTCTAACTTCGTCAAGAATGAGGGCGTCAGGGTTTTCGATGGCGTCATCAACGAATGATCCAAATGCCCAATAGTTAATACGGACACCTAAAGTGGCATTGATGCCTTTATAAACTATGTTGTCCTCAACAAATATTCCACCATTGGTTGCATTGGCTTTCCAAATATCATTACTTGAACCAACACTAATTGATGGTGTAGTTAATGTGTCGTTGATTTGAATAGGAGCGCCAACCCAAGGGCTCGAAACATCTGCCCATTGGTATTCAGTTTCTTTGTGTTCTTGTCCGAAAGTCCATTTATGGATTTTACTTTCTGGATAGTAGCTGAATACATTTTTGACCGTATATTCTTGAACATAATGGTCGTGCCAGACAGTGCTAATGCCATTATTGTTTACCAATCCAGAAGGAGCATTGACATAAACAATAGAGTCATTTGGATTGAATAGGGTAATAGGATCGGTGATGATACTTTCCGGATCATAAATCTGATCTATTGTTTGCTCTCTAAACGGACGGCCGTTTGCATCTGCTCTCAGGTTAGTAAAGAGTCTACCTACATTCGACTGAACTGTCCATTTATTGTTTGGAAAAGAAAATGTCATTCCAGCCACGGTAAGGTTCGATTGATGAGTATAGGTGGTGGCGTTGTCTAAATTATTACTGAAATTATATTGGTAACCTGGCCTTACAATAGCATCAAAACCTACGATTTGCAGACTTCTTGTGTTTTGATTGATATTAAGCGAATGCTGGTTCGTGAAGAATAGCTTGAAACCAGGGCGAACTGTATAAGCTAACTTGAATGTGTGAGACCACTTGTTGTCTTGACGTGGCGCCCAAGAAGAATCGTTGCCTGTAAAAAGCGATGAATGTAGTTGACTTGCTTCCTCGTCAAAATAGGTGTCTGTAAGGTTGGCCGATGCTGAAGTAAAAAGTGTCAACTTCTTTTTTGTTCCTGGAATTGGGGTTGCAATAGTAGCTTCCCATATATCTGTATTCCAGGCGGTTCCGTTTTTTCTATTGGTGAGATAATTGTCTGTCTGCCAGCTTCCACTTACTTCAAGCTTGTCTCCTCCTTCGCGAATTTCAGTAGAAATTACTCCAGAAGAACCATCTCCGTATTGTGCACCAGCTCCTCCAGTAATCACTTTCACATCTTGAATGGAAGAAGAGCTCACATTCACACCAAATCCTGTTCCTGCCAACGGGTCTTTTGCAGAAATTCCATCAACTACGTATTGGGTTTCGTATACGCGTCCTCCACGAATTTGCAACCCGTCAGGGTTTTCGCTAACACCAGCTTGCATTTTCACCACGTCCTGTACATTCCTCACCGACATTTCTTTAATCTCATCTTGAGAAATTCTAATCTCTGACTTTCCACTCTCCAAATCAATAACCTGTTCACCAATAATAATTACCTCATTGAGAGTATTTGATCTAAAACTAATTCTTGAGTCAAGAGTTCGTGTTTCACCTTTTTTCAACGTGATGCCATTATATATCTGATCGCTATAACCGATGAAGGTGACTTTTACTGAATAGTCTCCAGCCTTAATGTCTTTGATCTCATATTGGCCATCCATGTCAGTACTGGTGCCTTTATATGTTCCCACCAATACTACAGTAGCACCTGGAAGTGTTTCTCCAGTTTCTTTATCATAAATAACTCCCTTGAGCGTGGCCGATTGACCAGAAGCGAATCCAATGGAGCATGCAATTACGAATACAAAGCTTATTGTTCGTAACAAACTTTTTTTCAGCTGCTGGATATGTTGCCTACCAGTTAAACTCATCGTTAAATACTTTATCGAAGAATTGTTGCATTGCTGCTTGATCTGAGTTTAGCTTGTGCAGTTCAACCGACATGAAAATGAAATTCGTATTTCCGTTTGAAGATCTTTTCGCGACTATGTTCTTTGGGCCTTCCCAACCATTGTTTTTAGTCAGTTGGGCTGTGTAGAGAACGGTTGCATCGCTCGATGGGTAAAAAGGGTCGAGGCCGGAGATAAATGAAGAACATGTCAGGTTTGGGAAAGTAGGCTCTGAAGTGACAGCTAACGAATCAATAGGAAGTCTAGCAATGCCAACAGAAGAGCTAAAGCTATCGATAGGTAAAATTCCATATAATGCACTTGTTTGATCGTAGTTAGCAGGAAAGCTAGCCGAAACGAAAATTTTACCTCCATCAGATACATATTCCTCTATTGCCGATGAAGCAAATTCAAGAACAATTTCATCAGCGTTTGTCTGTATGTTGGTAAATGTGACATCATTGGCGGTCATCAATACTTGATCGTATTGTTTGAGCAATAAACTCATAGTAGGAGACCAAATTTTCGGTTGATTCTTGGCATCATTTGCTATGAAGTCTATGAAGTCAAAACCTATGCCCGCAGCTGTTAAATTAGATGCATAGAATTGATTGGGACTAGCCGAATTAGCTCCGATCACCAATAAATCATTCGACTTTTTAGTCATGTATATATCACCAATCGTGTCTTCTTTACTAATCGAGCCTGCAATATCAATAGCTCTTATGTAAAAGCTATTCAAATCATTGAGCTTAAGTCCAGTAATTTCCGATCCAGCGGTGTTTTGATCGTAATAAACCGTTGACATTACCTCTCCATTTTGCTCCGGTGTTAAAGGAACTATTGCACAGAGGTCCCGATTAGGACTGATTTCCACCCATTCGCCTTCGTTAATTTTAAGTTGTACTTGCTCTAAGGTCTCAAAACCATCTGCATCATTCGCATCCCACGTAATCGTGATAAGGTTGAATGAGGTATCTAGAGGTATTAAATCATTGTCAAATGAAATTTCCGGAGGTGTGTTTTTCAATGGGATTTTCAAAAATGCTGGAGACTCATCTGCTTTCTCATCATTGTCAATCGCCCTAATAAAAAAGTCAATATCTAGTGTGTCGCTTCCTGCAGAGATGGAAAAAAGAAAAGTAGAATCTTGGTTTTCAGTGAAATACCACGTTTCCTTGTCAAAGCTGAATTCATAACCGGTTACATATCCATCAGGATCTGTACCATACCATTGCAGCGAAACCAAGCTATTCAGTCTATTTTCACCAGAAAGGTTGAAAGCTTCAACCGATGTAATGGTTTCAGGAGCCAGGTTTTCTTTTGGTTCGTCCTTTTTACAGGCACTAGCAAAAAAGATGGCGCAAAAAGACAGGCCAAGCATAGCTTTAGCCAAAAGGGGGGTCAATGTCCTTTTATCTTTTTGCGCCATTCTTCTGTTCGAATTACTGCTTTACGAATTGCATCACGTCAACTAGGCTTCCATTTTCACTCACTTGAAGAATGTAATTTCCAGCGTCTAAAGAAGAAAGGTTTAAGGTCTCAATAGAACGATTAGTCATTCTTTTGAAAACCTCTCTTCCGTCTAGGTCATATATGGTAATGCTGTAAACTGAATGGTCAACAAAATCAGGTTTGATAGTGATCATTTCAGAAGTTGGGTTAGGATAGATTAATGTTTCTACAGCAGAAACTCTTGTTTCTTCTAATCCAACAGTTACGCAGGCCTCACTTGAATCAACATAGATGTATTCTGTGGCAGTGGTTGTATCAGAAGCGCCATCAACAGAATTTGATGCAATTAAGCTTACGTTGTACCATCCACCAACAGTGTAAATCTGAGTTGGGTCTTCGACTGCAGATGACGAGCCATCTCCAAAATCCCATGTAAAATCATCAGCAATAACAGAAGACATATTCATGAACTGAACAGTATCATTCACACAAACCTCTACAAGGTTAGAAGAGAACATAGCTGTTACGGGAGCATCACCATAATCCACAATGTCATGGTTATTTCTTGGAAGTAATTTCATTGAACCAAAACTGTAGTAGAAAATACCCGAAATACTTTGCATGCTGTGACCGTAATCAACGACATAGGGATCTACACTTAAATTGTTGACCCATAAAGAATCATTGATATAAGAAACGTACAATGAGCTGTTTCCAGCAGAACGCCCCGCAATTACCCTTACGCCTGAATTTGGATTAAATACATCTGTGCCCACTCTGTACTCTGCATAGTTGTTGCTAGTCACTGCATCGGCATTTTGCTCAACTACATAGATTTTGTCTCCGACAGAAGGGTTTTCGAACCGAACCAACATTCCTTCAAACTGCTCTTGTGTTGCACCATTGTACACACTGAAAGAATCTGGGTTCAATACAATTGGATTAATAGAACCTGTTCCTGTAACATTTACAGAAGCGATGTCAGTCAAAGCTGTCATACCGAAGTTTTCTGAAACCACACCTTCAACTTCTACTTTTTGACCTCTTTCCAATTGACTTATTGTCGAGCCTTGTTGCAACCATAAACCAGCGAAGTTTAGCTGGTTCTCTTGTTGAATATATACGTAACCTAGGTCTCCTGTATCAGTTGAGTTGACGCTAGATGTCACTACTCCTTCTACACTTACGCTCTCACCTAAATATGGGCTGATGCCATTGGCATAAGGCGTGTATTGTACATCAAAAATGCTCAGTCCGTTGTTTCTAACTCTGTATAAGTACGTGTTAGTATTTGGGTCATTATTGGGTAATTGAGTGACTTGAGCGCTATCATCAGTAGCAGAAATATACCATCTGATTAGAGTGCCATCTGCTTGAGCAGGAATAGTAGCCGTGAACGTTTCTCCAGAAACAAATGTCATTGGCACAGATGAAAAACTTCCACCTGTAGAGCCCGTAGCATATGAAAGACTTGCTGAGACTATTACTCCGTCATTGTCAGTGATGTCAGCAGTTACTGTAACATCCTGAGTTGAGTTAGGAACAAGTGGCGTTCTTGCAATATTGAAAATTCGAGGAGCCGAAGCACCATACACGTAGTCGCTTTCTTGGAAAGGGTACAATTCGTAACCACGTCCATTAAATCCAGGACAGTTATTCTTACTATGAGCAATTACTCCGCGGATCGTGTCTAATTGATCACCTACGTTCGGTGCAACAAAGTTTCCACCTTCTCCTGGAAGCTTCTGAACTAAAAAGCGGTCGGAGACACCTAAAAGGTTGCCAAATTGATCTTCTATATTGAAACTTACTCTAGTTCCGCCACTAAAGAAGTCTAAAGAAGCAACTGTGGCACCCACAATTTCCACATAAGTGCCTTCCCATTGCTCACCTGTTTCTAAAAGGTTATTTCTTTCAATATCATTAAGATCTGCGATGTCTACTTGAACTGGGTAAATAGGTTGACCTTGACCTAGAAGTGTGATAGAAGAACCTTCAAGAGGTACAATTTCTGTTTCACCATTGTAGTCGTCAATGTAGCCTAGTATTTCAACGGAATCTCCTGCAATAAGGTTGTGCGGGTCTTCAGAAACACTCATGCTTGAAAGATTAAAGACATCAATGCCTTTGTAAGCTCCTCCATTTCCTTGTTGAAGCCAGAAGTTTTTATGTCCATTTGGGTTACCTACACCACTTGGTACTGCGAGGTTTCCGTCCATAACTACCTTTGCTCTAATAATGACAGTATCTCCTAAATAGAAGGTTTGATCATCACAGTTTCCTAGAGCGTTTTGAGTAACCGTTTGAATATCTTCAATCGATACTACGGGATATTGAGCTTTGGCCAAGTTAATTGAAGCCATCGCAAAAATTAAGAAGAGTAATCGTGTTTTCATTTTTATGTATTTAGGTCTTGTTTATTATTTTATTACGACAAATTTTTCTTTCCAAATCTCACCGGAATTCAGGTCTTCTACCGAGAATATATAAGTTCCTCGCGCTATGATTTGAGCGCTTTCGCTCAGTAAATCCCAGCTATGCTCACCACCCGAGAATACGGTTCTTTCTGTATCTGAATACGTACTGTACCAGCGAATATCAGAGCCATTATAAGTCTGGTCGTGTTGAATGGTTTTTATCAAGTCACCAGAAAGAGTGAATACTCTGATTATACAGCGCTCTGGTAAGTTGCCAAAAATTATTTTTCGATCCTCCTCGAATGTTGATCTTCCTTCCCATGACGCGCCAGCATAATATGGATTTGGATAAGCAAAAGGCTTAAGTAGCTCTAAACTATCTTTTAATTCTTTATTGAATAATGCACTGAGTGGTGCAACAGGAGTTGCATACTGGTCAAACTTTTCATTCATCTCTGTTCCTGGGAAAACACGCCAAGCATTAGCCAGCTTTGAGCTTTCCAAAGACTCTAAACCACTTCCTTCATCACCTCGATCAAATGCGGTGAGCGAAAGAGCGTATTGCCAGCCATTTACCAAGTTGTCTATGGAGTATTTATAGTTATAAATTTTAGGGTCACCCTCAAATTCTATTGGCTCTTCAAGGGATATAGAAGCCAAACTCGTTTCATAAAATAGGCCATTGCCTTCTAGGTCATAACTCGAGATAAGTTTAAGGTCAGTATTTAAATCGGCAGATTTAACAACATCATGACCAAGTTTGGTTAAAAAAATGTTGTAACCTTCAAAATCTAGCTCTTGCGTAATTGGGTCGACTGACTCCTCGGAGTTTTTAGTCCAATAAATGTCGATGCCATTATTCCTAGCCACTACTTTGGTTTCAGGAATCGATGGAGGGGTTGGAAGTATAAATCGTGTAATTTCTCCATCTTGATCTTTGTCTTCACCATCATCTAGTAAACCATTAAAGTTTACATCTTCACCATTGTATGCTGTTTGTGCCCACTCAGCATTGGTAATTAAGTTAGATTGTTGTGCAGGTGTGTTATCTGTATTAGGATTGCCATCTTCTTGCTTTTTCGCAAACACCCAAGCCCAAGCGAAATCTATCGTTTCACCAGGAGCCATTGTTTCAAAGGGACCAACAGAAACTAAATCACTGCGGTTTCCTGGTTGTTTGATTTGGTCTTGTATAGATTCTGATTGAAATTGACCGCATCTTGGATCTGGCGATCCTGTTTCGTCCCAACAGGGCCATTGGTTAAAGCCATCTTTCATCTTGTCATAGCGCTGAAGCTCGCTGCTCGGAAAGAAGAATATCGGCTGTCCAACAGAGTTAAACTGCCAGGTTTGATAATTCACTTTAAATGCTGAATCGGTAGTCGGGTGATGAAAACCATTTTTGTCTTCAGCTCCTAAGAATTTATGACCGATATAGCTTTCCGTATTTCCTACATCTCCCGTGGCATCAAAACAATAAGCTAGAGAAAGCGAATCGATAAAGCCATTCCCTCCTTTGTCATAAAACCCACTTCCGCCTTGTCCAGCAGGAGTGATGTTTGTGTTTCTAACAACCTCATTAGCCCACATACCGATATAAACATTTTCCAAGTTGCTAGAGCTATTATTGGTGATGCTGTAATTGCAAATAACCATGAAGTCGCTGAACGAGTAGTTCCAGTTATAAGACTCAAAATGCACATCAAGGTTCATAGGATTATCATGACCAATGATTTGAATTTGAGTGCCAGGAACTAAAATGTTTTTATCACTGTAGTCAGCTACAAAATCTTGATGCGAAATAGCTTCTGGACTGTAATTGGGATTGTCAATTAAGGAAGAACGTTCTTCGAATACGTTTCCTATTTCTCCTGTGAATTCGTAACCTGCCCGTCCAGGACTATATCCAGAAGTTTGATCATAGGCAGCAGAAGAAACAGCTACGTTTGAACCATCTATTAATGCTCCAACCCAAATTCCAGCTTCAAACATATGTTCAATTCCAGAATTTGCAGGGAATTCCGCGGAAGAATAACCAAGTACATCATAACTTCCTCCAAAGGCGTTTCCGAATGTACCAACATTATTGATGGTCATACGAACATTGGAAACTGTAGTTATCTTTTCGTCAAAAGATTGTTGTGAAAATCCCTGAAAAACAAATACAGTTAGCGCGATTATAAGTTGACCCTTTTGCATTAGATGTGCAAAGGTAGATTCAACCTCAAGATGAAGATTAAGAAAGAGTTAATAAATGGACTATTTATTAATAGAACTTTGCTCTATTATCATTTACTCCAGCATTCTTTTTCAATGCTTCATAAACCTGAGCATTAACTCTAGATGACATGTTAGATGACTCTGTGCGCTTGGTGCTAGTCAAGTCAAGTTCGCCTTCAGGAATATTCTTGGAAACAAGCTCTAGAACAAAAACACCTCGATTGCCAATGATAGGACTTGAGACCTGTCCTGCTTCTAAACCATAAACGGTGCCAAGTACCTTCATTTCTCTTCCGAGTCCATTTGGCAATGAGCCTTGTCCAAACGAAACGTTAGAGGCTGTATTTACTTGTGTTCCGAAAGATTGAGCAGCCGCATCAACACTTGATGCGTCATCTAAATCAGCAAGGATTTTTGATGCTTTCATCTCATTGATTACCTCAACATTGATTAATCCTTTAGCCTGTTCTAAGCTCATAACGCCAGAAGGGCTGATGCCGTCAACAAGTATTACGCCAATAAACTTTTCACTTTCAAATGGATTCGACACTTCTCCCTTGTCGGCTTCAAAAACCCAACGAACCATATCTCGAGCGTTAGTCATAGGACCAACACTATTTGATGTTAATGCCAAGGATGGGATAGCCTGAATATTCACTTCTTCATTTGATTCAAATGATTCAGCTGATTGATTGTCAATTGAGAATTTACTTGCCTTTCTATAAATGGCATCAGATGTTTCTTTACTTGGTTCAATAGCTCTATCAACTGTAGATACCAAATATTTTGGTTTGTCCTCTGTTTGGTCAGTGATATAGATCAAGTGCATTCCGAACTGTGATTGCACGATAACCATATCTCCTTTAACACCTTCAAAAGCGGCTTTTTCAAATGGAGCTACCATTCTTCCTTTGGTGAACCAATCCAAATCTCCGCCTTTTTCTGCAGATCCAAAATCTTCTGAAAACTCTTTAGCCAAGTCAGCAAAGTTTCCTTTACTCTGTGCTACTGTCTTGATCGAATCTAGTTTCGCTCTGGCGGCTGAAGCAATTGCGGTATCTGCAGCATCTGCTATGGTAATAAGGATGTGACTCGCTTTAACAGAATCTGGTGAAAATGACTTCCCTGATAATTTATAAAGCGCCATTGTTTTTCCTATCGTGATTGGGCCAAATACAGCACCAATTGGAGCGTTCGCTAGTGTGTCTTTGATTATTGGGTTTACTTCATCAATGCTCGTAGAACGTATCAGACTTGCAATTTGACCATCTGCATTTTCAGCAACAAATGCCGTATCGTTAGAGTCTTTTTTGAACTCGACTTTTATATCCTCCATTTCAAGAGCGATTTCTTCGACATCTTGATCTGTAGGCGTAAGCTCAAACAAGGCTACTTTCACACTTCTAGTCTCGTCTTTTTGTTCGAATCTAGGTTCATTTTTATGCTTGTCGTAAAAAGCTTTGAAATCAGCATCGCTAGGCTCAAATTCGCTGTTGTCTAAAGAGTTAAACTCTTTTAAAACATACTTGAACGTTACTTGACTTTGTTTTTCTTTCGCGATTTGCTGGGCTTCAATAGTAGAGGCAACAAGTCCTTTGTTCAATAGGGTCATGTATTTGCTCATCATCACATCTTGCTGAATTGCTCGTTCGATCGGTAACCAATCACGAGCATTTTCGCTGCTTAGCAAATTTTGAATTGCTTGAAGAACTCTGTTTGAGTTAATCTGTCCTGTTCTCTCGTCACGAAACTGCTCAATAATCTGTCCAGTATTAGGATCAGTGAAATATTGATAAAGGATAGAACCTGGTTGTACATTTTTTACTTGATCAAGCAGTTCGTCAGGACTTACTGAAATGCCTAAACTCTTCAACTCAGTTAAAAGAACACGTTCTCTGATCATATCTTGCCAGATTCTTTCGCGGATTGACTTTCGTGCTTGCTCAGAAGCTCCTTCTAAACCATATTGCTGATCAATTGCTTGCTGCACTTTAAGCTCGTAATCTTGAAGATCGATAGACTGTCCGGCAATTGTGCCGATCTCTTGTTCTTGTCCGGCAAAAAAGCTTGCGCCACTGCTGAAGATATCACCTAAAAGGAAAAGGATCATTGCCATTCCTATTAATACGATCAATAAGCCTGATTGCTTTCTAATTGTTCCAATTGCTGCCATGAAATACTAGCGTTTTTTTTAATGGGTCGCGAAAATACATCTTGAAATGGAATAACTAGCTCTAATTTCCACTTTCTGAGGGGCGTAGATAAACCTCCTCGATTTTATTTTCGCTAACCTTCTTTAGTTCTATGATATAATCACCTATTTCTAAGACTTCTCCGGCCTCAGGAATGTCTTCACTTTCATTGATAATGAGCCCAGCTAACGTTTCATAATCATCGCTTACAGGCAGGTGTAACTCGAATTCCTCGTTAATGTAATCTACTTCTAGCCTTGCACTTAGGTAATATTGGCCTTCTCCTAGAACTTCTTCAATCAACTCTTCAGAGTCATGTTCATCTTCAATTTCGCCAAATATTTCTTCAACGATGTCTTCTAAAGTAAGCATTCCAGATGTTCCTCCATATTCATCAACCACTAATGCTACATTTTTTTTCTGCTCAATCAGTGTTTTTAAAACCTTATCAGCAGTAGTGGTTTCTGGAATAATAGCTAGAGGTCTTAGAATATTCTTAATCGCATCTGGTTTTTTAAACAGCTCAAAAGAATGAACATAGCCTATTACGTTGTCAATCGTTTCTTTATATATGAGAATTTTGGAGTATCCGGTTTCTACAAACGTTTCTCTTAGAAGCTCTACGGAATCATCAAAAGATAGTGCTTCAATTTCGTTTCTGGGAACCATACACTCGCGCGCCTTTATATTGGAAAAGTCAAGCGCATTTTGAAATATTTGGAGTTCGTTCTCCATTTCTGATTCTTCAGAACTGTTTGATGAGGCCTCTTTGACGTAATGATCTAAGTCAACTCGTCCAAAAGCGTATTCGCTTTCTTGAAAATTCACCGAAAAGATTTTGAGAATATAGGTAAGGATCAAGAATACAAGCCAGACCAATCCGAAAAGAGGTGCGCAAATCATAAGCATGGGCACCATAAAAACTTCGAGCTTGCGGTTGGGGTTAATTCTGAATAAAACCTTTGGGAGAAACTCAGCGAAAATTAAAATGATTATGGTTGAAATGATAGTTTGAATCAAAAGTACCAGCGCTTCTAAAAGACCTAGATTAGGAATAAAAAACAGGCTAGCTCTTATTGAGCTTTCCAGAAGTTGAGCCATGAAAATTCCATATACAACTAAGGCAATGTTATTACCCAGCAATAGTGTGCTTATAAATTTTGACTGGTGCTTTAAAAAGAAGGAATACACCTTCGCAGGAAGTAATCCTAGCTTCTTGTCTAACTCAATTTTAAGCTTGTTTGATGAAACAAAGGCGATTTCCATGCCGCTGAAAAAAGCAGACAAAATCAAGGAAACCAGTATGGAGAAGAGCAATAATGTATATGAGGGGTCGTCCATTTAGAATGATAAATCAATAAAGAAAACCCTAGTCCTTTTGGTCATTTTCTCTTTCCGCTCTCCTTCTTGCATAAGAACGAAGATAGTAAAGAGCACCTGCTATTAATGGCATTATCAAATAAAGACCAGCATCCGCAAGTCCAAATTTCCTGATCATATATACTCCATATACGAAGCTGACGATGGCAATTACCATCCAGAACTTCTCCATGAATAAGTTGTATTTTCTCATACCTATTGGGGTTTTTGATCGTTTTGTGAAGTGCTGTCGGCACTTTCATCAATCTTAATTCGGCCTTTAATATTTTGAATTTCGTAGCGTGAAAAATCTTGCTCTGCTTCCAATCCATCTCCGTAAAGAATTTCAGAAGCAGTGGTGATTTTTACAAATTTATCGGTGTAAATTTTGCTGGTTTTGTTGTCCCAGTTTAAGAGTTCGGTGTTGAGCATTTTACCTTCTTTGTCTTTTAACACAACACTGTCTCTTGCAATCATGAAATCTCGTTTAGGATAGTTTGTAGCTCTATCGGCAATAATCTCTGATTCTAAATTTCCTTCTTTCCCATAAGAAAGAACCCGAATACCAGCAGTGAATTCATCAAAAGGATCTTCGCCCATCGGATAGCGATCTATATGGCCGGCTTCAATTACCAGTTTTACTCGACCTGAGTCAGTATAGGTAATTCTTGAATAGTATATCGATTGTAAAGGAAGGGCCTTGAAATTAGTTAGCCTGTTTACATCTTCAATATCGTTTTCACAGCTAGAAACAAGCATCCCAACCATGAAAATGATCGGGATGAGAAATGTTCTATGAAAAAAGTAAGGTTTCAATTAATTGGATCGTGTTCTCACTTTTGTTGTTTCTCCAATCCAGCAATCAAAAGTAAAGGTGGTTCCCTCATTGATTCCATGGAAAAAACAATCTTCTTTCTTCGGGAATTGCTCAGAGTAAATATTGATCTTCTTTTGAGCTTCACTAGAAACACTTGGGTCAACTGATTTTGCTTTCATGTATTTATCTACTGCCGCCCAATAAACTGCGCGAGCTGAGCAGTCATTGCCACCACATTCGCCTTTACCTGCAATGTAGGCATCGCCAATAACGATATATGCTTCACCATTGCCTGAATTCATCGCTAACATTTTCATGGCTAATGATTTCGCCTTTGATGCTTGCCCTAAGGCTATTGCAGTTCGAGCTCCTTTTTCAAGCGCTTTGATTTTTAACTCATTATCATCAGTGGATTCAATGGTTTTGCCGTAATACTCGCTAGCAGTACTGTATTTTTTCTTCTTCGCATAACCGTTTGCAATAGCATAACTAGCTTCAGGACTTGGGTCTATGGCATACAGCTTTTCTGCAACTTGCAAGTAGAGATTTTCATCAGTGCAGTCCCTCTTATCCATTACCTTCAAGATTTGACGTAGTAATTTCTCATCAGAAGGAGTGGCCTCAAATTTAGGAGTGTAAATCTCAAGAAGATCAGGGCATTCAGCCACTGAACCAAACATCTTGTCAATGTTGTTCTGAGCTGATTCATATGCTTTCTTCATTCTTTCACTAGATTGATTCTGCATGTTGTAGTCGACCACATCGCTCAATGAAGAATAAAGGTCAAAAAGCACAGACTTTTCTCCTTTTCCATCTTTATACAAGTCATAAGCTGATTTATAGAGATAGATGCTCGCTCCTGGCTCCATGTAGTTTCCTTGAAGCTCTAAAGATTTTGACAAAGCATCAAATGCCAGTTGAGGATTGCTCTTCTTGTACTTCAAAAGATCAGACCCCTTTCTTCCTAGCACGTAACCTTCTTTTCCAAAATGTTCAATACGCTGATCGTATGCCCAAAACATGGAGTCTAGTAGGCTTTCTTTGCGAGCTTTGTCCTCGGTTTTACTTGAAAGTTCTTGGTAGATTTTAATTCCATTAGCCCATAATGACTCTGTTGATTTTGGGCAAACCTGAGCGGCCTCTCTCCAACCAACTACTGCGTCATTATAATTGTCTTGCTTGAAGTATTCAATGTATAGAGACAGATTCTGTAAGCACATCATACTGTCTTCAGCACTACTAGTATAAGTTCTTAACTGCGCAAAACTGGCTTGGCTTAAAAGACCAAAGGCCATTAGGGTCATCAAAAAACGTTTCATAAAATTCAATTTAGTATCAGTCATATTTCTGTTTAGCAAACCACCTGTCATATTGATTAGGTGTAAAGGTTAATCCAATGAAAATGTTCACATAATTCTCGGTGACAGGTAAGCCTGCTCCTGATCGTATTGCATATTCAGTGCCAATATTGAAAATAGAGGTAGATTTTGATGCAATAATAGGAACTCCAAGCCCCGCGGTCAATCCAATTCTTGTTGGCTGAACTCCGCCAACATTCAGTCTTGTTTGTTCATAACTAACCCCCGCTCGGTATCGAATTATCTTTGCTAATTGCTTGTATGATGTAGGGTCTGGGATGTATTCAAAACCAAATGAGGCGCGCATTTCGTCATTCAATCCTTGGTTCACACCAGCAATAGATAGCTCAGACCAATGTGTGGATGTCAGGTCTAAACCGAGACTTATTCTGCCGTCATATATAAACCCTAAACCTAAGCCGAAAGAAGAGGCAGCCACAGTTGGGATATTTGATTTCGAAAACGAAACAGTATCAATGATTGTGGGTGAAGTGAAATCGTTGATAAATGTGTAGGCAGTTTGGTCTGAAAAAGTATTTAAAGAAACAGAAGGCTTAAAAAATCCACCAAGAGAAAAGCTTCCGCTTTTTTCATCAGGAGTGTTGCTATTCCAAAATAATCTTCGAGTATAGAGAATACCCAGTCTAACATCAGCAGCGCTAATTTCGTGAGTCTCACCTCTGTATAGGTTTGATCCAAATCCACTTACTGAATTGTCTAAAGTAGTGATACGCTCGTTTTTGATTAACCCAAATACATAAGACCCGGTTGCACCTAAAGCCAGTGTATTAATTCTACCAGAGTCAGTCAAAAGCTCATAACCGGCAGCCAGGAAGGCTGAGTTGATTCCTCCTTCTCCTAAGAAACGATACTCGACTTCACCAATATCTGGGACAGTTTCATAGGATGCTACATCATAACCTTGTTGAGCATAAGGTGTTATTCCAAATGTAAAAGAGGCCTTTCGTTTTTTTGACGGATTCACTACTAGCGGAAAAGCGAAAGAAAAATTTCCAAAGGAAAATAGTGAGCTTGCTTCGCTAGTTCCACCGTTATTCAGCGTGAGAAACTCAGTTTTAACGTCAAAATTGAAAGTAGGGCGATTGACAAAAACCAGCGCTGCCGGATTATTAATGTTGATATTTTGAGTGCTCAATATCGCAAGACTCGTTCCACCCATGGAAGATTGAGCTGCAAGAGAAGTATGCACATTATCTCCTAATCCGTAGATGGAATAAGGAGAAAGAGTGTTGGTTTGGGCGAATACACCTTGGCTCAAGCAAATGCTAAGAAGAAAGAGTAAACGCTTAATCATTTAATTTTTCATTGTGTAGAAGGATATCATGTATTCCTTCTAGAATCAAATTTGGGGCTGCAAAAATGGCATTTTCATTGCCTTGCTCAACCATCAAATGATTTCCGCCTGTTAAAATTACTTTAAGCTTTGGATGTTTGGCAGAAAAGTATAAGATGATTCCTGCTATTTCCGCCTTTATTCCTTGGCCTGCGCCAAATAATAGTGAGTGGTTTGTGGTCGTGCCTATCTCAGGAATTGTTGGTTCTATTTCAACTTGAGGAAGGCGAGAAGTAAATTTATGCATTGCATCTAATCGCATTTTATAGCCTGGAGATATTCCTCCGCCCAAGTGTGTTTTGTTTGAATTGATCACATCGTAAGTAATGCAGGTGCCCATGTCAATGACCAAAACGTTGCTTTCTGGAAAATATTTGTTTCCAGCCACAACACCACAAATACGATCAATGCCCAAGGTTGAAGGCGATTGGTAGTTGGTTTTGATAGGAAGAGGAGTATTGGGATCGATGTTTAGAACAGAGCATTTCGGGAACCATGCAGCTATTTTATCAAAAATATCTAGACCTACACTTGATATGGCTATTGAGTCGATTTGAACATCCTTGCAAAAACCCATCACTTGCTCTTTTTTTGGAGTACCAGAAATGACTGTGGTTTTCTTCAAATCATCATTTGAAAACAGGCCTATTTTCGTGCGAGTATTTCCTATGTCAAAGATCAGTTTCAAATTGTTTGAATAAAATGTTGGTGAGTTTGATAAATTTCTACTTTTGCCGCCCGTTCTCCTGAAAAGAGAATGCAAGGTTAAAAAAAACTAGCGGTGCGGTAGCTCAGTTGGTAGAGCAAAGGACTGAAAATCCTTGTGTCGGGGGTTCGATTCCCTCCCGCACCACACAAAAAGCCTCCGTTAGGAGGCTTTTTTGTTTTAGATAATCTGTTTTTTACTCAAGATTGATCTAAATTCATGGTTAGGCATATTTCCTTTTATCTAGATTGAACCTAACCAATTCATCGAAGTACCTTTGAAGCATGAAAAAAAGGCCTCGAGTAGTTATTCTTCTGTATGTTTTATTGGGCTATGTATTTGTGCAATTTGCATGGTGGGCTTACCTTATCTATGACCTTAATGAAGAAATAGCCATTGCCAATGATCAATTGATAGCCTTAGGCACAGAGGGAATTGCTAGCGCCCCTTCTGATTTAAACAACAAGCTTTGGATGATTTTGGGTGAGGGCAGTGTGTTCCTTGCATTATTGATCGTTGGGGCTTACTTTATCCAAAAATCGATCCTTCGAGAGCAACGATTGGCTCTTCAAGAACGAAACTTTATTTTAGCGACTACGCACGAGTTTAATTCACCCATTGCTTCGATTAAACTGAATCTTCAAACTTTAGATAAGCGAGAAATGGATGCTGCACAGCGCCATCAAATGATTGATGGGGCACTCAGTTCAGCGCAACGCCTAGAGTTGCTTGTATCTAATTTACTTCTAGCTTCTCGCCTGGATGGGGGAAAGTTTGAAATGTATCAAGAAGAGGTCAATGTAAAATCTCAAATAGATATAGTGGTTCATCGATTTCGGGCTTTGGCAGAGCAATCCGGGAATAGTTTATCTATTGATTGTGATGCTGAAATCAGTATTCTAGCAGATAAGAGTGCGTTCGATTCTATTGTCAGTAATTTGATTGAGAATGCTTTGAAGTATGCACCTAAAACAGAAGTTCACATTCGTATGAGAAAGGAAAGCAATAAGGTGATTTTGGAAGTTGCCGATCATGGTCAGGGAATTCCTAAATCTGAACGTGAACGTGTATTGCGAAAGTTTTATCGTATGGGCAACGAAGAAACCCGCGGTCAGAAGGGCAGTGGATTGGGGTTGTATTTGGTGCAACAATTAGTTCAATTGCATGATGCACAAATGGTCATTCGAGATAATTCACCAAAAGGCACCGTGTTTAGTGTAAAATTCAATTAGTCATTATGAACAAGAATAAAGCAGCGTTGATCATTTTAGATGGTTGGGGAATAGGAGATGGGTCTAAAGCCGATGCCATTACGAGTGCTAAAACTCCAGTTTTTGATGGTTTAATGAATAAGTATCCTCATGGTACATTAAGAACATTTGGAGAGAATGTTGGCTTGCCACATGGACAAATGGGCAACAGTGAAGTAGGGCATTTGAATATTGGAGCAGGAAGAATTGTTTATCAAGATTTATTGAAAATAAATCGTTCGGTTGAGTCAGGCGAATTTGCTGAAATGATTGCACTGAAAGCTGCTATTGAGCATGCTGAGAAAAACAATGTTTCTATTCATTTAATGGGTTTGGTGAGTAGAGGAGGAGTGCACTCCAATCAAGATCACTTGCATGCACTTGTGAGAATCCTAGAAGCTTCTTGTGTGAATAGCGTATTTGTTCATGCCTTTACTGACGGTAGAGATACCTCACCAAGAAATGCCGTAGATGCTATTTCGGAATTGGAAAATGAATTGGAAGGCAAAAAGGCAAAGCTAGTTTCTATGATTGGCAGGTATTATGCCATGGATAGAGATAAACGATGGGAGCGCATCAAACTAGCTTATGATCTTTTATTAGAGGGAAAAGGAGAGTTGACTAATAGTTTTGGTGAAGCTTGTAAGTCATATTACGAAGAAGATCTTACGGATGAATTTTTCAGAGCTACTGTTATTGATTCGGGTGAAGGCCGAATCAAAAAAGACGATGTGGTGATCTGTTTCAATTTCAGAACGGATCGATGCCGTCAAATCACTAGTTCATTGACTCAGCAGGACCTCCCTGAGTTTAGAATGAAAACGATTCCATTGTATTATGTTACGATGACGCGTTATGACGAAACGTTTAAAAACGTTCATGTGATTTTTGAGAAGGATAATCTAGTCAATACGCTGGGTGAAGTGGTCTCCAAAGCGGGGTTGAAACAATTAAGGATTGCCGAGACAGAGAAGTATCCGCACGTTACCTTTTTCTTTTCCGGAGGGCGCGAAGAAGTTTTTCCAGGCGAGCAGCGAATTGTTGCAGCATCTCCCAAAGTGGCAACCTATGACTTGAAACCTGAAATGAGTGCTCACGAAATAACTGAACGGGTGATTGAAAGTATGAAAGCTGATCAGCCCGATTTTATTTGCTTGAATTTTGCCAACCCTGATATGGTTGGTCACACTGGCGTTTATTCAGCTATTATAAAAGCAGTTGAAACAGCGGATACGTGCCTGGGTGAAGTGTTTGCAGAAGGGCAAAAACAAGGCTACTCTTTCATCGTTATTGCCGATCACGGTAATGCTGATATCGCTTACTTACCTAATGGTACACCACATACCGCGCATACTTCCAACTTGGTTCCCTGTATTATAGCAGCTGAAGGAGTTTTAAAGGTATCTGACGGCATTTTAGCAGACGTGGCTCCATCTATTCTAAAGTTGATTGAACAGGATGCTCCAAGCGAGATGACCGGCTCTGCTTTATTTTAATGGAACCGATTAATAGAACAAAAAAAAGCCCCGACCATTTGGTCGGGGCTTTTTGTATTATGAAATGAGGTGATTATTCAACCACTACTTTAAAGATGCTTGGAGATTCTTCAGTCTTAGTATTAGCCACAGAAACAGTGTAAACACCTGTTGGAAGGTTCAAGTCGCTGAACTCAACGATTTGATTTGATCCACTTGCATTTACTGTTCTTGAAGCAGCAATTTGACCTAAAGAGTTAGTAACACTAATCTCATAAGAACCAGAAGCATTGTCTAAGCTCACATTAAAGTTTCCATTAGATGGATTAGGGAAAACATTGATAACAGCCTCGTTAGCAAGTTCATTTACACTAACGTTTCCATCAACGGTAAATACACCTGTTGCAGTGCAACCATCAGCGTCAGTTACTACCAATGTGTAGTCCCCTTTCACTGCTAATTCGTCAATGTTCATGGAACCTGAAGTAAATCCTGTAGGTCCTGTCCAGCTATAAGTGAATATAGATCCTGTTAATCCAATTACATCGCTAATCTCAATAGAAGCTTCAAAAGGCTCTGCAGCACTTACATCAAACACAGCTCCAACAACTTCAGCGTTAGGGTTGCAGTTTAAATCAGCTTTAGTTCTGATAGTCAAATAGACCTGATCTTCAATGAAGGTTTGACCGCCAAAAGAAAGAAACGTTCTAGAGAAAAAGCCTCCACCTGGTGCAGCCTGAAGGTGCGAAGGATCTTGGCTAGAAACTACGAACAAAGACTCAGCAAATACCTCAATTCTTGCTTCGTAAAAACCTGCTGGAATAACTGTTTCTGGCAGTGGGAAATAAACCATGTCACCAGTAATCATTGAATTATCAGTAACATAAATACTTGTTTGAGCAATTGGAGCTTCGTTTTCATCAAGAACTGAAAGCTGGAAGCTCGCACCAGTTACTGTCCACTCTTGGTCAAGTGCAACACCCATTGATGTAATTGTATCATCAGCGTTGAAGAAATAACCTTGAGTGATTGTATATGGCTCATCTGTTCCACCTTTTCCTAAAACATTCGCACTAGATACTGGTAGCGGAGTCATCGAAAACTCATTTTCTGTTACTTCCATATCTACAGAATAGCTATTGTTAGAAGGTACATCATCAACATTGTCACCTGAAACATTCCAAGTGAAAGTATAAGTTCCAACTCCATTGTCTGGGCCGTAAACAGTTGTAGTTCTAGCAGTGTCGGCAGTCTCTCCAGCAAGTAAAGTATTTGTAACGTCAGAAGAAAAAGTTTGATTATCCTGGCCAGAAACAACAAGATCAAGCTGTGTGTTTGTTTGATCCATTGAACCTTTATTTGAATACACAGCAGAGAAAGTCATTTCATCTGCAGCAGCTTGCTTGGCTGGAATAGCACCATAATACCATTCGTAACTAATACCTACTGTTTCGAAGAAAGCAGTTTTATCAATGGATAAATCATTTGCTGGAACATTGAACAATGAAACATCATCAATAAACCATCCATAAGCAATACCCTCTACTCCTGCTCTATCAGCATCCCAAGTAAATCGAATGTAAAGGTCACTTCCGTTAACTATGCTTATCGGAACGAAAAGGTCTCTCGATGCTGGGTTTTCAGTTGTTCCTCCGCCAGCTGTAGATAGCAATGGAAAATCAGTATTGTTGTCTAGTGTTGTCCAAGTTGCACCATCATTACTAACTTCAACTTTTAGTGTGTCATAAAATCTAGCCCCAAACTTTTCGTAGGATAGAACTAAATTTTGGTTTGAATAAGCTGAAATGTCAATTGGGTTTGCTAATGATATTCTGTGCAAGGTTGAAGTAGCACTATTAGGATCTTGAGGAACCATAACAGCATAATTACCACCTGTTGTTGAGTTGATGGCTGCGTTAACTGGAAAGTACCAAGTACCTACATTGGAAGCGATTTCCCAGCCCCCGCCAGAAACTTGGTTATCGATATTCCAGAAAGATGTTGAGTCAAAACTATCAAACCAGATGGTGTCATCGTAGCTTGATAGACGCTGCGCTCCATTATTATATCTGAAAACTTGATCGTCTCCAGTATTACTTTGCTTAAAATCTTTAACGTGGATTTGCGTCACTTCATTCTGAGCGGAAGCTGCTGAAGAGAAGAAAAACAATCCTACCAAAGAGTATAGTATTCTTTTCATAATGTTATTTTAAAATTAGTTTGCAATATTAATGAAAGGACGTAATAATTAAGCCTTAAGATAGGCTTTCAGTTAGAATTTGGTTGATTTTATTCTCAATTATTAATAAAAGGCATTGTTTTTTGTTCTGAAGTCGTTAGAACATGGATGAAATAGAGGCCAGGTGGTAAGTCCTTTAAACTCAAGGAAACCTCCTTACTAAAGACTTTCTGAGAGCTGAACAATCTGCCGTTGATGTCACTTATACCAATATCTAGAACTTCGCTATGACTTTTGATTTGCAATATCTCACCTGAAGATATTGGGTTTGGGAAGATTGTTAATGAATTGTTTTTGTCTGATTCATCAATAGATGCTGGGCCATTTTCTAGTAGATATTCAAAAGAGATTGTGCATCCTAATTGATCGGTAACCTTTAGAGAGTATAAATCAGTTTCAACATCAATAAGGTCTTCATTGAAAATACTGTCGTTCCAATTGTAATAGTAAGGTTGAGTTCCTCCGTAAGTTGAAATGAATACATCATTGCCAGGAATAATGCTGGCAGACGTATCTCTGAAAACTGAGTCAAAAGTTATAAAAAATGGAGAGCCATTTGAGATGGATATGCTGTCTACCTTTTCACATCCATTAAGATCTGTGATAGATAATCTGTAATCTCCTGAAGGTAAATTTTCTATGAGGTCGGTTTGAGCACTGTTAGACCAATTATAGCTGTATGGCAATGTTCCCCCAAAGACACGAACTTGTGCAGCACCGCTGCTGTCCTCATTGCAATACACACCTTTCGAGTTGAAGTTAGTTTGCATTGGAAGGGACTGGTCTTCAAGCACAACTTCTGCGAAGTTTAGACATGAAAGATTATCGCTAGCAGTTACAGAATACTTGCCGGACGGCAGGTCACTCAAGTTTTGATCGAAAGATCCATTAGACCATTCATAACTGTAAGGTGCACTTCCTCCAAATACAGTTAAGACAATATTTCCTGTTGATGCATTACCGCACAGAGGACCGTTAGCCTGAGAAACTGCCAAAGAAGGGGCGTTGACGTTGTTCAATAAAACTGTTTCTGAAACAAAACAGCCTAAAGAGTCTATTGCTTCTAAAGTATAAATACCTGCCTCTATATTTTGCAATGTAGGGTTCGTTGAGCCATTACTCCAAAGAATGCTGAATGGAGGAGTTCCAGCAATAGTTGCGCTGATCTCTCCGTCATTGGTAGAACAATTAGGTTCGTTTGTAAGAAAGTCAATGTCAATTGCAACTGAACCTGGTAAATCAATAAGTGTGTCAAGAGTGCAGTTGTTATCATCTTCAATATGAATGATATATTGCCCAAGGTCGAGGCCAGACTCTACTTCGCTCAATGTGTCTAGATTCCAAATTGTTGTGTAAGGCTCTTTTCCAGAAGTAATACCTAAATCCAAATAGCCGGTTTGCCTATTGCAGCTGTCAGGGAGAATTGTCGGGTTTATTTTTAGCGTACTGGCACTATCAATTGCGAACGACTTGGAATAGCTGCATAGGTTACCATCTAAAATTGTAACCGTATATATTCCTGGAAATAAATCTGAAATATTGGAGGTGTTTCCCGCAAAGTTTGACCACGAGTAGGAGATCGGTGCTGTCATTCCAATCGGATCTAAACTTACGCTGCCATCAGCATTTCCGTTACACGATTCATTCATTAATGTATATTGAATGCTTCCCAAGCAATTCGTATCGAGTGATTTGAATATCAGACTTGATTTTGGGAAATAAGGCAGTTGCTTCCATGTTTCTCCTTCTGCACGATACAAAACATTACTATCTATAGCTTCTTTCGTTTTGTTCACTCCAATAACTAAGCGTTTAGGACCGGGCTCTTTCTTGAACACAACTAAGTGTTTTCCTTGCTGAATCTCAATATTCAAGGGGATTCGCATATCAACACCAATATGATTTTCAAACACCTCAAATGCAGGTGATGAATAAAGTGGTTGTTGATTGATGGAGTCAAAATTGAATATTTCGATTTTAAATTTTGAACCTATCTCGGAAGAAGGGTGTATGCGAGCGCTTAATGCGAGGATTGAGTCGGTATCATGAAAATGAAAGACACTGCCATAAAGATCGCTAGAACCTTGAATCCAAACGCCAGTGGAGTTTTCAGCGCTGTGAGACACGTGGCTATAAACACTGTCTACAACGGAAAAAGAAGTATTAAATGAATTATCGGATAAGTTAGAATCGGCCGAGTCGCTTTCTAAGAGGGCGAGAATGGAGTACTCTCCTTTTTCATAAGGACTGAATGCCTGAGGTTCGCCAATGAAAACTGTTCTGTCAGAATTGGCGCTGATCATCCAGTTTGATGATGTTTGATCATAGTCGACAGGACCAGTTGCCGTAATGCTAAGACGAGCATTTTTTCTGCTCAAAGCCGTGTTGTGAATAGATGCTCCAAACTGAAGTTGCGCTTCTCTAGCCTGCGACAAAGGAATGGTTTGAAAAAGCTGACCAGATCCAATGTCATTTCCATTGATTGAATAAAACTTCTCAAGTGAGAATAATTCTGAATTTCCTTCAAATAAATAGACGTCATCAATTGCCAATCCAGATGCGTAATTACCAGCATCATCATAGAGAAATCTGAATTGAAAGCCCTGCTTTAGGAAGTTCTTCGGAATCTGAAAATTATGAACCTTCCAAGCTACATTGCTTGAAATATTGCCTAAGTCAGTCCAAGGTAAGTCCACAGCTTTGATTTCAACCTTGGCCCTTTGGCCACCACTGCCATTTTGAAAAGCTGAAAAGCGAATGTTCAATTCGTTAATCGCAGTCAAATCGAATACGCGAGATGTTAACCTGTCTTTTGATTTATCACAATTGCACACATCGTCATTGGCCATTGCAAAAATGCCATGATTAGGAACAGCCCAAAAGCCATTTTCATTGGCTTGCCCCGGAGCAGAGCCTGCTGTGCCAGCCACAAAACCAATTGTGCCTAGCGACTGTGTTGACCAGCCTTCAGGAAGGCTCGGTCGGTTACTGTTTTCAAAGCCCTCGTAGAAAATGACGTTTTCTGGCAAAGTAGATTGATACCTGGAACCTTTGTCAGCAGAGATATTAGCAGTAACCACGCGCTGACCGATCGCTAATTGAGAAATCAATACAATACCAAAAAGAAATAAATGCTTCATAGGCTTCAATAGGCCCAAAAGTAACGATGATGAACCTTAAAAATTATCCCATTCCTTATTCTTCCATCGTCATGGCTGGATGATGCTCATAATCTTCCAAAGGAGGACAAGAGCAAATGAGGTTTCTATCTCCAAATGCGTCAGAAATTCTTGATACTGGAGCCCAATACTTGTTTTGAACAATCCAAGGAAGCGGATAAGCAGCTCTTTGACGAGTATATAGATAAGGCCATTCGTCCGCGGTTAAAACTTCTGCCGTATGAGGTGCATTTCTTAGAACGCTTGTTTCAGCCAAGTTATCTCCGTTTTCAATAAAACGTATTTCACTTCGAATTTCTATTAATGCGTCTGCAAATCGATCCAGTTCTTTTTTAGACTCACTTTCTGTTGGTTCTATCATTAAGGTTCCAGCTACCGGGAATGAAACCGTGGGTGCGTGATAACCATAGTCAATAAGTCGCTTAGCAATATCAGAAATTTCGATCTGAGCGGACCTTTTGAAGGGTCTACAGTCTAGAATCATCTCGTGCGCTACGCGATCGTTTGAGCCGGTGTAGAGCACTGGGAAGCTTTCTTGAAGTCTTGCTTTAAGATAATTTGCATTCAGAATGGCAAATTTTGTTGCATTGGTAAGTCCTTCAGAACCTAGCATTTTGATGTAAGCAAAAGATATTAGCAATATCGAGGCGCTTCCGTATGGTGCGCTTGATACCGGCCCAATTCCTTTTTCACCACCAGTTTTGTGAAAAGGGTGAGAAGGTAAGAACGGAGATAAATGCTTTGCTACTCCAATTGGGCCAACACCAGGACCGCCACCACCATGTGGAATGGCGAAAGTTTTGTGCAGATTTAAGTGGCAAACGTCAGCTCCAATATTTCCTGGGCTTGTCAAACCAACTTGAGCGTTCATGTTGGCGCCATCCATGTAGACTTGACCACCATTATCATGAATGATTTGTGTGATTTCTTTGATGCCTTCTTCAAAAACACCGTGTGTTGATGGGTAAGTTACCATCAAGGCGCCCAGCTCTTCAGCGTGGGTCTCTGCTTTCGATTTAAGATCTTCAATATCAATATTACCCGCTTCATCACATTTCACTACTACTACTTTCATTCCTGCAATGACTGCGCTAGCTGGATTAGTTCCGTGAGCAGATGATGGAATTAACACAATCTTTCTGTTTGGGTTGCCATTAGCTTCGTGATAAGCTTTGATGACCATTAGTCCTGTATACTCACCCTGAGCTCCAGAATTTGGTTGGAAAGACATGCTATGAAATCCAGTTATTTCGCAAAGAGCATCGTGTAATTCTTTAATAATAGTTTCATATCCTTTGGCCTGATTCACAGGAACAAATGGATGGAGATTTGCAAATTGTGGGTCTGAAATGGGATAAAGTTCAGTGGCGGCATTCAGCTTCATCGTGCAGCTTCCCAATGCGATCATGCTTCTTGTGAGTGAGATATCCTTGTTTTCCAATTGCTTGATGTAACGCATCATGTCAGTTTCACTTTGAAACGCATTGAAAATAGGATGCTCCAAAAACTCAGATGACCGCTGCAAGTGGATCGGTATTGCAACTTCGCCTCTGGCAGCTGTTAGTTCGACACCTTCTTGATTCAGCGCTTTAGCAAAAATTGAAAGAATTAGGTTTAAACTTTTCTCGTTGGTAGTTTCATCAACCGTTATGGTGATACACCCATTTTCATGATACCAGAAGTTGGTATTCATAGCAATTGCAGTTTTTTTAACCGCTTCAACATCGCTGACCTTAAGACAAATTGTATCGAAATAAGCTTCATGCACAATTTCTACCCCTAATTTGGAAAGTGAGGTAGCTAACCTTTTTGCCTTTTGAGCAGTCTCTTCAGCAATTTCTTTTAGTCGAATAGGACCGTGATATACAGCATACATTGAAGCCATAATCGCGAGTAGCGCTTGAGCTGTGCAAATATTACTTGTGGCCTTATCTCTCCTAATGTGCTGCTCACGCGTTTGAAGCGCCATTCTCAATGCGGGCTTATTGTCGCGATCAACAGAAACACCAATTATTCTGCCTGGGATATGGCGTTTGTAATCATCTTTTGTCGCGAAGAATCCGGCATGCGGTCCACCATAACCCATCGGTATGCCAAATCGTTGCGAACTTCCAACAACTACATCTGCTCCCCATTCTCCAGGAGGTGTCATCAAGCAAAGAGCTAAAAGATCACTTGCCACGACACTTTTAATTTCAAGCTCTTCGGCTTGAGTCATCAATGGAGAGTAGTCACTGATTACCCCTTCTTTATTCGGTGACTGAATTAATACACCGAAAAAACTGGAATCCAATTTAATAGCATTTACACTGCCTATCACCACATCAACTCCAACTGCTTCCGCTTTGGCCTTTACAACACTGATTGTTTGGTCGAAGCATAACTCATCAATAAATAGCTTAATGACATTTCCTTTGACTTGTGTTTTTGGCCTAGAGTGAAATAGCATCATTACAGCCTCAGCCGCAGCTGTCCCCTCGTCTAATAAACTGGCATTGGCAATTTCAAGACCTGTTAAGTCAGATACGACAGTTTGAAAATTCAAAAGACCTTCTAATCGCCCTTGAGAAATCTCGGCTTGATATGGAGTATATGCAGTATACCAACTTGGATTTTCTAAAATATTTCTCTTGATCACAGATGGTGTGATAGTACCGTAATATCCTTGACCAATGAAGTTGTTGAAAATCTTGTTTTTTGCTCCAGCTTCTTTGGTGTACTCTAAAAACTCAAATTCTGTCACTCCTTCTGGCAGTTTCAATGGAGTTTTCAAACGGATCGACTTTGGAACCGTTTCATCTATGAGTTGATCAATGGATGAAACGCCAATAGCTTCAAGCATACTATCGATTTCCTCTCTGCGAGGACCGATATGTCTCAATTGGAAAGAATCGTGTCTTATCATATTGTTTTAATAAAGGGCTGCAAATATACTTTGCTGAAGTATCATTTCTGGTATTCGATAACATGATATCTCTCGTTAAGTTTGTAGGCTTAAAGCAATAAATTTCATCATTTTTGTAAAATGTATCAAAAGCTCTCTTTTTTATTGGCTTTCGTATTCGTTTCGACTACTTTATTTGCCCAGTCAAATCAGTCAATTCTGCTCATGACAGGTAAGGTTTTGGAGGGCAATGTTACCGGTCAAGACACTTCAATCTTTATTATGATTTGATCAAGAAAAGCGAGAAGGTGAAGCCAAAGAAATTAGACTTGGAATGTGTTTTTTCCATCAATGGTCCTGAAGGCGAAGAAAAAGTGATCTACTACATGGATACCGTGATCGGTAATTACTTTACGGTTGATGAGATGCGGTTTTACATCCAAGGCGAGCAGGATGCCTCAAAGTATTATCATGCTAACTGGACAATTGCGGCAGGATTGCCCGTAACTGCAGGGTTAGGTTATGTGCTCTCTGGAACCGTATTTTCTTTCGCTGTCCCTTTTGTCTATTTGGTTTCTACTGGTATTCCAGCGTATAAGATTGATAAAGATAAAATCCCATCTTCTCATTTGGTTACGGAACCTGCCTATGTTCTTGGTTATGAACGCACAGCTCGTAATAAGAGGTTGTTTAAATCGCTCTTTACAGGTTTGGTTGGAACTGCTATTGGCTTTACATTAGGTCAAGATCTTATCAAATAATGGGTCGGCAGGTCCGCGCACTCATTTACTCCAATGTGTTTGTGGCTGTTTTACTTACTTTTTTAACGGCCAGTAGCTACGAAATTGTAGATTCACTGGAAGAGCGCTGGTATGTTCCTGCTAGCATATTTCTGGGGTCATTTGTTTTGTACACATTTCATCGCTTATACAAGATCGATTTCATTCCGAAAGATCAATTGGCTGCACGTCATTTATGGGTGCTGAAATATGCCAATTCGCTCAAATATGCGATGAGTTTTGCAGTCTTCATTCAGTTGCTAATCCTGCCAAGTTTTGACGCTGATGCTATCGTTTGGGTAATTCCAGCTGCAATTATTTCTGCAGGATACACTATACCACTTTTACCTACATCTAATGGTTGGCAACGATTCCGAGATATTCCATTGGCAAAGCCGTTGATCATTTCAATCGTAGCTAGTTATTTAACATTCGGGTTTCCTGTCTTTGAACAATGGGGCATGAATGCTTTATTTACAAAGTCTTTGTTTCCATTGTTTACAGAGCGGATGCTTTTCTTGCTTGCTGTCACCATTCCATTTGATTTGCGCGATATATCTAATGATAAGCATGCGGGGTTAAACACATTGGCTACGGAATTTGGATTTAAACGTGGACGCCAAATAGGGCTAGTCGTTGTCGTTGTGTGGTTTGCTCAAGCTTGTTATTTGAGCCTCCAGATGGAAAACAACCTTCAAATGCTATTGACATATGGCGTTGTATTTGCACTTGTTCTTTTTGCATATGCAAAAATGAAAGAGGCATGGGCTGAGCTTCGCTATTCGCTGGTGTTTGAAGGCTTGATAGTGATTTATTCGGTAGCCCTAATTCTATTTTCTCGCTTCCATTCAATGGCTTGAATCCAACCTTTTGAAATAAGCGTTGCACGCCCTCTGTAATAGCCAGCTTCGCTAAAGTGGCGGCCGAATGATGGTAGTTTTTTCGCAGGAATGTCTGTAGTCAACCGAAAGAAGGTGTACAGTAATTTGATGAATGCTATTTTCCATTGTTTTGGCTCAAATCCATCTTCTTTGCTAAGATTAAAGTCGAAGAATAAAATGCTTCCGTTTTCAGACAAGGCAACTGAAAATTGACGGAGCATTGCTTTTACATCTCTATTTCTGTAGCAGTCTAAAACGAAAGGAAGAATAATGTAGTCAAACTTATTTTTTTGAAGCTTCTGTTCGAAATCATCACAGAATTCGATGCGAGTTAGGTCTGAAGGTGTAATTCTTGACTTTGCTTTTTCGATCATTCGATCTGAAAGTTCAGCGTACACAAAACTGGTGGCGATGTCAGACTCAATAGCATACTTTAAAATTTTTCCCGAGCCTCCGCCAATGATAATGGCATTGTTTGCTTTAGTAAGAGGTCCAAGAAACGTTTTTTTGAGGTTTGAAATTTTATTTCCAAACACCAGCCAAACCACTAAATCATAAATAAAAGCTAGTCGATCAAACCCTTTTCCAATGCTTGTGCTGCTAGGCATATGCTTTTGCTAGAGCTGCCTTCATTGCACTTGCAGCTTTTGCTAAATCATCAGAGGAGTGCGCAGAAGAGATGAATCCCACCTCATAACTTGAAGGACCAACGTAAACACCTTTTTCAAGCAATTCGTCAAAAAAGACTTTAAAGCGTTCTCCACTTTTCGGGTCGATTTCATCTGCACTTTGAACACGGTTCTTATTGCTGAATGACATCCAGAAAATAGACCCCACATGGAACATATGGAAAGGAAAGCCCTTCTCATCTGCAAATGATTGCACATCATTTACTAAGCTTTGCGCTTTGGTGGCTAGTTCATCATAGAAGCCAGGTTTTAGGCAATGCTCTAGTTGGGCAATACCAGCAGCCATAGCCACAGGGTTTCCACTTAAGGTTCCCGCCTGGTACACTGGTCCGTCAGGTGCCACATGATCCATCACTTTGGATGAAGCTCCATAAGCGCCAACAGGAAATCCACCACCGATGATTTTTCCGAAGGCAATCATATCTGGTTTGATTCCATATAAGCCGCTAGCTCCTTCAAATGAAACCCTGAATCCAGAAATTACTTCGTCAAAGAATAGAAGGATACCTGTTTCGTCACAACGTTGTCTTAAGAATTGCAAGAACTCCTTGTCTTGCAGAAGCAATCCGTTGTTTGCTGGAATGGGTTCAATGGCGATGCAGGCAATATCATCTCCATATTCTTCGATGGCTTTGTTGACTGCTTCTTTGTTGTTAAGTGGTAGGACGATCGTTTCTTTTACGAAACTTTCTGGAATACCAGCTGATGTGCTTGTACCTAAAGTAGCTAATCCAGACCCGGCTTTTACCATTAAGCTGTCCACATGTCCATGGTAGCAACCTTCAAATTTCACCACTTTGTTTTTGCCAGTATATCCTCTAGCTAGTCTAATGGCGCTCATCGCAGCTTCGGTGCCGGAATTAACAAATCTTATTTTTTCGATGTAGCGATGATTGTCAACGATAAGTTTTGCAAGTTCTGTCTCATATTTATTCGGTGCGCCAAATGAAGTTCCATTTGCCATTACTGAGCTTACTTTAGACAATACACCTTCGTCCGCATGACCTAAAATAAGTGGACCCCAAGAACAGCAAAAGTCGAGGTATTCGTTTCCGTCAGCATCCCAAGTGTGGCTGCCTTTTCCTTTCTCAAAGTAAATTGGTGAGCCGTTTACAGAACGAAAAGCGCGCACAGGAGAGTTTACTCCGCCAGGTAAATATTGTTTTGCCTCTTCATATAAGGCGTCAGACTTAGATCGTGTAATCATCTTAGAGCTTTCAAATTTGACTTCAAATATAGAATGCTCTTTTGGGCTAAAAGTTCAAAAGTGGAATCAATTCAATCTGCGGCAATAATTGATTTGCCCGAGGTGGTAATTTAGATGCCCAATGAGATGAATGAGGAAGAATTTTGTAGACATCGGATGTCCTAAAACTTCAATTGGAAAATCTGCTTTTAAATCTTCTTCACTCAAACTTTGGAGTGCTGACGATACTGAAGCTTTGGCACTTTCAATCTCAGAAATTAAGGTCGATCTGTCGACTCGATTGTTGAATTCTGCTTCTCGATTTCGTTGAAAGCTGCTTTTGCCAAGCACATGCCCGATAAAATGCTGCAAATTTCCTGCGATGTGTAAGGCTAAATTTCCTGCTGTATTGCTAACGCCTGCTTTCTTTATCCAAAGCTTTTCTTCTGAGTCAAAGGCAGATATTTCATTGTGAAGTCGGTCTAAATCACGAAGAAGAATTTGAGAAAGTTCAGCAACCATTTTTATTGGTTAGAAGGACATTCAACCGTTTCTCTGAAGACTCCATCTGTTTCATTGAGCATGTCACCCATAACGCATTCACAAATCTTTTCTCTTTGAATATCGCGCAAATCGCTGCCAATAGCACCTATGGTCATTAAGCAAACATTTCCTTTAATGTCGAGTTGGTCGTTATTTGCTAGACGAATCCTCATTTCATATTTATAGCGACCATCTTTCTCATCACCTCCGTCCCAAAATGCCTCCAATCGGTTTTTTGACTGGTAAACTGTTCTAATCCCTTTTTTAATAATCAATTCTTCCAAGTCAAAACGTCTTCCAACAGGTAAGAATAGATCATTGACACCATCATTATTCGGAGTGAATGCTTGCGGAATGTACAAGGCAAAAGAATCAGGCAACACATAATTAGTATTGATGATTTCATATTCATCTTCACAACATTGATTGTTGATTTGATACTTGACACAAGAGGTCAAAGCCGATCCGGCAAGTAGGGTTAGGATAATGCCTTTGAGAAAAACTTTCATGTTTTTTGCTTTAGGCACCAAATATAGCGCTTGCAACAATCCTTTAGGTTCTGATGAGAATTCAATGGATTTTTTTTTCTCTCAGATTATCAAGACTTTAGATTCTTATGCATAAGAAAATTAGGTATAATGTTTGGATGCATAAGAAACTGATGTATGTTTGCCTTATGTATTCAAACGAACTCATCAAAGGCACGCTTAAAACAATTGTTTTGAGCTTGTTAGCAAAGAAAGGCCGGATGTATGGCTATGAAATAACCCAGCATGTGAAGGAAGAAACAGATGGGAAAATTCAACTCACGGAAGGAGCATTGTATCCTTTATTGCATCGTTTAGAGGCTGAAGGACTGCTCGAAACCGAGAAAGAAAATATTGGAAAACGTGTGCGGAAATATTACAGATTAACGGAGAGTGGGAATAATCAAGCTACATCCCTGGCGGCAGAATTTCAAGAGTTTTCAAAAACGATGAATCGCCTACTCAACAATTTTTCACTTAAACCTAGCTACTATGTCTGAATTGAATGAACAACAAGTTGCTTTGATCAGCGCATACATCAAGCAGCACGGAATAGCGCAGAATACATTGCATGACGACCTATTAGATCATGTGTGCACTTCTATTGAACGACAAATGGACGAAGGCAAGTCTTTTGAGGCGGCTTTCGAGCAAACGATAAAGCTCTTCGGACCTGGGGGCTTAAAACAGGTTCAACAACAAACTTTTGAATTATTAACCGAAATGAATGAAAACATGAAAAAAGTAGCATTTTCTTTCGGACTGACTTCGACTATTCTTCTCTTGGCGGGGACGATTTTTAAATTGATGCATTGGCCTGGGGCCGCTGTGTTGATTGTATTGGGTGCGGGTTCGCTTGCATTCGTGTATTTACCCTTGTTGCTCTGGCATAAGCTCAAAGAATCGCCACGCGATGAATCGCTGATGCACATTTCAGGCTTCGTTGGACTTACGCTTACTACCATTGGCGTGTTGTTTAAGATCATGCACTGGCCCGGTGCTTCCATTACTTTACTGTCTGGAATGGGTATTCTCGCTGCGCTCTATGTTCCGCTTTTTTACTTTAAGAAGTACAAAACTTCATCCAACAAGTCAATTACGCTATCGACAGGATTGGTGGCAATGACGTGCTTGATTCTTGTGTTTGGTTTGATGACTGTAAATCGAAGCGCGAACTTTAATCGAGGCTTACTATTGGTTGGTGCTGAATTGGATTATTCTGCAGAGAAAGCGGCAAATAATGAGGGGCTTTATCTTAAATTGGACGGAAATCAAGATGCAGCCTCACTAAAGATGGCAGTGAATCAATCGTTGGATGAAATTCTGGCTTTGCGATTGAAATTGATTACTGAAACGGAAGGTATTTCCGAGGATGAAGCGATGAATATCGAGCCTTATTTGCTCAGTAAGCAAGACAATTTTGATATCCCAACTCATATTCTTTTTCACGGAGAAGAAAAATACAGTGCAAATATTCTAGTAAATTCATTGGAGACATTTCAAGAGAGATTATTGCAAGTTTATCAGCCTGAAATACGCAGTGAAATGGTCACAATATTACCTTTTGATTTCAGTGAAACATATACGTTTCGAGACGAGAAAATGGATTGGGCTAACTTTCATTTACGTCATATTCCTTTAAGCGGAGTGCTTTCACAACTTTCAAAAATGCAATTGGACATTCGCAATGCCGAAACGCAAGCATTGCTTTACCTTCTAAGTCAGTCCGCGGTCTCCGAATCGCCAAGCGGAGACCAAGGCGCCTATGAGGCTCAATCCTTATAGGTTCGTAAAAGCCCTTCCTTGTGGAGGGCTTTTCAAATCATTCACTATTTGGCAAGAGCAAACCGTATCGTTCTCTGTTTAGTTAGGTTAAGGGCGTCTCTTCGCTGGGGACGTCCTTTTTTGGTTTTGAGGTTCGGGGGTTAAAGGTTTGTGGTTCTTAATGATAAATCATGAATTATCAATTGCGAAGGACCTAAGCCACGAACTGAGGCTGCTGAAAGCAGACGAAAGAACCACGAACTTGGAATTTACTCTATCCTCGTTATTCGCACCTTCTTTTTCTTCAATCGAGAATTGTCCAGTTTCTGAATAATGGTGTCCACTTTAGTTTGGTCTACGGCCACGAACGCACAATCTTGCTTGATCTCAATCACGCCCACTTGATTGTTTCCAAGTCCGCCTTGCTTGATAAACAGCCCTGCAATGTCGCCTTTCGAAATCTTATCTTTTCTTCCTCCTGAAACAAAAACGGTTTCCCAAACAATGGCTTCATCTTTTTTTGAAGACGGCAAATCTTCCAAGTCTTCAACAGGTGGGTTTATCGCACGAATAAAGTCGGGCAGTCGTTCTTTTTCATATTGAATGATGTAGGCAGACCCTTCACTGTTCATTCTGGCAGTTCGCCCATTGCGATGGGTGAATTCGTGTTTCTTGAGCGGAAGGTGGTAATGAATGATGAACTTCAATTCAGGGATATCCAATCCACGAGCGGCCAAATCGGTTGCTAAAATTATGTTATAAGTTCCGTTTCTGAACTTGATCAAAGCACGCTCGCGGTCTTTTTGTTCCATGCCTCCGTAGAAAGTGCCATGGGCAATGTTATGTCGGTCGAGGTATTCGCTCACGCGATTGATCGATTCCTTGAAATTGCAAAATACAATGCCTGGCTGATCGCCCAGTTGTTCTAAAATGGCAACGAGTGTATCCAGTTTGTCCTTGTCTGGCGAGAGCAAAATCCTCACATCCAGCATGGGCACGCCATCTTCTAGATAATTGACGTACTTTGGATCCTTGAGCCCAACAAACGCAGGTATATTCACTTTTGGTGTAGCCGATGTAAGCAATCGCTTTTTTACATCGGGAAGCAAACCGCAGATTTCACTCATTTCATCTGTAAATCCTATTTCTAGTGATTTGTCAAATTCGTCAAGCACCAATGTTTTGATGGATGATGTGGCTATGGTTTCTCTGCGCAAATGATCGGCAATACGGCCTGGTGTTCCAATTAATATGGCCGGCCTATGCTTGAGTTCAATCCTGTCTTTTGAGCCTGCTCTTCCTCCATACACAGCATTGGTTTTAAATCCACTGCCCATTTCTCGAATTACTTGTTCTATTTGTATAGCCAATTCTCTCGATGGAACTAATATCAATACTTGAACTTCAGAGTTTTCGGGGTCTAATTCGGCAATGATGGGCAGTAAAAAAGCCAAGGTTTTTCCTGTTCCTGTTGGGGAAAGCAAAACAATTTCATCGTTGGCGTGAATCGCTTCTGTGGCTTCCACCTGCATTGGGTTGAGCTTCTCAATTCCAAGTTTTGACAGGATGGCTTCGCGATTTTTGATGTGTACTGACATGGTGTTTTCTTCGGCTGCAAAGGTCGTCAATTATTCACCGCTGAAAGTTTTCTGAATTATCGGTTTTCGCGCAACTTCGATTTGCTGTTCTTTGCGGTGTGAAAACAGAACTTATTTTTCAAACTGATCCGCAGACTGCCGCTTCCGATGATTTGATTAGAGCTGAAATAGCTTCTCAAATGGAGCTTGACGTTGAAGAAATCAATCATGTTCAGGTCTTAAAACGATCGATTGATGCACGTCAGCGGAATGTGAAAATCAATCTAAAAGTAGAGACCTTCATTGGTGAAGATTATGTTGAAGAAGATATTTCCCTTCCCGATTATAAGGACGTGAGCAATGCAGAACCGGTGATCATTATTGGAGCTGGACCAGCTGGAATGTTTGCTGCGTTGAAATGCATTGAGTTGGGGAAGAAGCCGATCATTATTGAACGAGGTAAAGATGTTCGGACGAGGAGACGCGACCTCAAAGCGATCAATCAAGATCATGTTGTCAACGAAGATTCAAACTATTGCTTTGGCGAAGGTGGTGCGGGAACCTACAGTGACGGTAAGCTATACACCCGATCAAAAAAACGTGGAGACGTTCAACGGATTTTGAATCTTTTGGTGGCGTTTGGAGCAAGTCGTGACATTCTGGTGAATGCTCATCCACACATTGGAACGAATAAATTACCAGGAATCATCACGGCTATGCGCGAATGCATTTTAGCGAATGGTGGAGAAATACGCTTCAATACGCGCATGACTGATGTGATTGTTGAAGGAGGCGCCATCAAAGGCGTGGTAACATCAGCAGGAGATCGAATGAAAGCAGACAAAGTCATTTTGGCCACTGGTCATAGTGCGCGTGATGTGTTTGAGTTGCTGCACAGAAACAACATTTTGATTGAACTCAAGCCTTTTGCATTGGGCGTTCGTGTGGAGCATCCCCAAGCTTTGATTGATACAATTCAATACAAATGCGAAGTGCGTGGGCCATATTTGCCGCCATCGCCCTACAGCATTGTGAAGCAAGTTTCGGGCAGAGGCGTGTATTCATTTTGCATGTGTCCTGGTGGAATAATTGCTCCGTGCGCAACAGCACCAGGCGAAGTCGTAACCAACGGTTGGTCACCCAGTAAACGAGATCAATCTACTGCGAATTCAGGTATTGTAGTTGAGTTGAAACCCGAAGATTTTAAAGCGTATAAATCGTTCGGCCCATTAGCAGGAGTAGAGTTTCAAAAGCAAATTGAGCAACGCGCTTGGCAACTTGCAGGCGGAACTCAGCGCGTTCCAGCGCAGCGCTTGGTCGATTTTACACAAGGCAAAAAGTCGAATGAAATTCCTGAATCATCTTATGTGCCAGGCACAACTTCGGTAGAGATGAAGGAAGTGCTGCCAGAATTCATCTACCGAGCATTGCAACAAGGATTCAAGGAATTTGATGCTTCGATGAAGGGGTATTTGACCAACGAAGCTGTGGTGCATGCGCCAGAATCTCGCACTTCTTCACCGGTAAGAATTCCAAGAGATCGAGAAACCTTGGAGCATGTTCAAATTAAAGGCCTGTATCCTTGTGGCGAAGGGGCAGGATACGCTGGAGGAATTGTTTCGGCTGCCATTGATGGCGAGAAGTGCGCAGAAATGGCCTCCGTGAAGCGTTAGGCTTTCTGCTTGTTCAGCATTTTATAGACGGGATTCGTTCCCCAGTTTAAATAAGCGTGATAGCAAGACGCAAGTCCGAGAATCATACAGCAGATAACAGCAGTCCATTGAATATTAGGATAAACATCCCACTGACGATAAGCGATGGCCGCAATGGCCCAGATTCCTACCATTACAAATTCTCGCATGCTTCTGAAATAGAGCATCCCTAAGTTAAGCGCTGTGGCAACCGTGATCATGATGATCGACCATGTTGAATCTTCCAACCCTGACTGCCATTCAATCTTCACCAAATAGGCTGAAATATTGGCGATGGTCGCAACGCAAATCCATCCGAAATAAATGACAATGGGCCACCAAATGTTTCGAATAACCACGAAAGGCGCATCCCATCGTTCCATGTTTAGCCTTATCACTAGAATGATCAATGAAATCAACAACCCAAGCATAATAAGTACGCTTAATCCAGTTCGTTCTGTCAGCCAAGCCCAAATCCAAATTCCGTTTAACACATTGGCGATGATCAGCCATGGGCCTATTTGATCTAAGAACCCACTGTATTCTTTTTTGAAAAAGGCCATTTTGATTTGGTAATAGGCGTGAATCAGTAGACCAATGAAGATGACACCCCAAATGCTGAAGGCATAACCTGCTGGAGTGAAAAGACTGTAGTATTTATCGCTCAATTCGGCCATTTTCACTCCGTTGTATCCATTGGCTCCGACAACGGAGTTCCAATACACAATGGCAATGGTGACTATTAAGTTGATAATGGCGTATGCTTTTTTCATTTTGTTTTTGTTATGAGATTCTCCCCCAATTCGGTCGATTTTTCATCATTAAAGCCAAGTGCGATTTTACATTACTTAGACTTGGATGCGATATTTCAGGGTCATTTTCGTAAATGTATGAAGCTTCTTCTCGGGCAGTCTCTAATACTTCAGTGTCTTTGACAATATCGGCAATATGAAAGTCGAGGGCACCGCTTTGCTGTGTTCCCATAATATCTCCTGGTCCACGTAGCTTTAAGTCAACCTCAGATATTCTGAATCCGTCATTGGTTTCAACCATAGTATTCATTCTCACGCGGCCTTCGTTGCTCAATTTATTTCCCGTCATTAAAATGCAGTAACTCTGATCTGCACCACGCCCAACTCTTCCTCTCAGCTGATGCAGTTGAGAAAGTCCAAAGCGCTCCGCACTTTCGATGACCATGACGGATGCATTTGGCACATTCACACCTACTTCAATTACTGTTGTTGCCACCATGATTTGACATTGACCTTCGGCAAAGCGCTTCATCTCAAAATCTTTATCTGCGGGCTTCATCTTGCCATGCACAATTGCCACCTCAAATTCAGGACGAGGAAAAGCTCGGCAAATGCTTTCATAACCATCCATTAAATCCTTGTAATCGAGCTTTTCAGATTCTTCGATTAATGGATAAACGACATAGATTTGTCTGCCTAAAGCTATTTGTTCTTTCATGAAGCCAAACACTTGAAGACGATGACTGTCCCAGCGATGCACTGTTTTAATTGGTTTTCTTCCTGGAGGTAATTCATCGATTACGCTTACATCCAAATCTCCATAAACGGTCATAGCCAAAGTACGAGGAATGGGCGTAGCTGTCATGACCAAAACATGAGGAGGAACCGTATTTTTCTTCCATAGTTTCGAACGTTGTGCTACACCAAACCTGTGTTGCTCATCGATGACCACCAAGCCTAAATTTTTGAATTTTACTTTGTCTTCGATCAAGGCGTGCGTACCGATTAAAAGATTTATTTCTCCGCTTTCCAATTGTGCGTGAAGCTTCTTGCGGTAAGCAGTTTTGGAACTTCCGGTAAGAATAGCGATGTTGATGGGCATTTCAGAAACCAATTCAAATAGACCTTCAAAATGCTGTTGAGAAAGGATTTCAGTGGGAGCCATAATAGCGACTTGGTATCTATTGTCTATGGCGATCAATGCGCAAAGTAGCGCTACGATTGTTTTTCCGCTTCCTACATCACCTTGCAACAGGCGATTCATTTGATGGCCGCTGCCCATGTCCTTCCTGATTTCCTTCACTACACGTTTTTGAGCTTCGGTTAATGAAAAGGGCAGGTGGTTGTTGTAGAAATCATTGAAATGATTGCCAACGGTTTGAAAGATGAGTCCTTTGATGTTTTTTTCGCGCAAAGCCTTCACCTTCATCAAGCGCATTTGCACATAGAATAACTCTTCAAACTTTAAAGTGCGTTGTGCTTCAGAAAGTTGTTGAGTATCCTCTGGAAAGTGAATGGCTTGGATGGCCACACGCATTTTTAAAAGATTTTGCCTTTTGATGATATAGGCGGGAAGTGTATCTACGATAGAAGAAAGCACCTGTGGAAGAGCAGTTTGCATCAAATTGCGAATGGCACGACTGTCAAGTTTTCTTGATTTAAGCTTTTCGGTAACGGGATATACACCTTCCAACCCACCTTTTAAAGGCTTATCAAATTCGGCTGCTGGTTCAATTTCCGGATGCGTCATTTGTAGCTTGTTGTTGAACATCCCTGGTTTACCAAACAGCACATATTCTACATTGGGCTTAATGCTTTGCTTGATCCAGGTCAAGCTTCTGAACCAAACCACTTCCATGATTCCGCCTTGCGAATCTTGAAAAGCTCCGACCATGCGCGTGGCTCTTTGCGCTCCAATGCTGTCGATGCGAATGAACTTGCCCTTCACTTGCACCAAAGCCGCATTCGAATCAACCTCACTAATCAAGTAAAATTTACTGCGATCGATATGGCGAAATGGATAATGGCGCACTAAATCGGCAAACGTTCGAATGCCTAATTCACTTTTCAGCAGATCGGCTCGCATTGGGCCAACGCCTTTTAGAAATTCTATGGGTGTGTCAAGTGGGTTCACAGTGCGATACGAAGAAAACGTATAGATCTTAAATATGGAATATTTGTTTGGGTTGCCAACGTTTAATTTGAAGGCTGCGTCTTTTCAGAAACCACAACACTATGAAATCACTCTTCACTCTTTTTACATTGCTCCTGATGCTGACACAAGCGGTCATAGGCCAATCTTACCATGAACCAAAGCCACTTCAAGAGCATTTAGCCATCGTAAATGAGCACTGGAATGATGTAGAAATGGCATCGGAAATGTTGTCTTTTACTTCTGATGATGAGCGGATTCAAAAACATTTGATGGAAGTGTTTCACTACCTCGATGCCCACACACCGGCAGATTTGGATGCTACACAGCTCGAGAGTAGAAAGGCTCACCTAGAGGTATTGAATTCCTATGCTTTGTCGGGTAAGTTTCCTCGAAATAACGGACATTTAGAACGTACGCCATATTTTGTCGATAAGTTTGATACTCCTTGTGCTGTGGCCAATTTATTGATTGAGGACGGCCAAACAGATCACACCGATCAACTAAGGCTAGAAAATAACTTCAACTACTTGAGTGAAATGCCTCGTGAACCGATTCAAGAATGGGCCTCAATCAACGGCTTTGAATTTTGGGAGTTAGAATGGATCCAGCCAGGCTATCCTTATTATCCAGAAACGAGGTTTCTTCCTTCTGAGGAAAGGTTTAATGGGATTGTGCATGAAGTTGAGTTTAATTCAAATGAAGGATTGACATGCTACGCGGGAGGGTTTGATTCATTGGGCTTGCGAAGTTTTCATTGCAAAGACTTGAACGGTGATGAGTTAAACTTTGCAGTACAACCGAGTGGCGAAACGTTTGATTTTGCGTTTTTAGGGCAAGAACAGTTTGCGATAGCCGGTGCTTATTTGAGTGGTGGTGATTCCGTTGGATTGGGAATATTGGACGCATCGAGCTTGAGCTTTATTCCATTGGCCAATGTGCTGTCTTATTCGTCTCATGCCGCTGAAATGATCGGAGGTAAAATCTATTTTGATGCCTATTTTAATGCCTTGGGTGTAAGCCATATTTACACGGTCAACCCAGCTAATTTATCTGTTGAATATATACTTGAAGTGGATGGCTTGGTCAGCGATATTGTTGAGTATGAGGAGGGAGTTGCCATTGCTGGTGAGTTTTCAGAGGTCATTTATATCAACGACACGATTAGTAGCTCGAACTTTAGCTACCTTAAAGATTCTGTGGTCAGCGATTTAAACTGCCCAATGGAATACTTGACCAATCGACTAAGAGTGATTGAAAATGCCTTGTGCTTGCTTGGAAGGTGTGCCTCAGGAACTGAATATGAATCGAAGTGTGCGTATACTTATTCTTTGCAAGAAGGTTGGAATAGCCTGCTTGATAGTGCAACAGTTGTAGGAATGAACATGGCCCAAGGTCAAGTGAATATGTTTGACGTGATAGATTACAACGACACGATGCTACTATCGTGCAGGTGTAATTTCCCTGTTGATGGACTTGGTAATTACTCGAATTCAAAATCACTATTTTCAATCAATGAGCAAGGTCAAGTTGGCCCATTTTGCTATTTCAACAGCAGTATTCGATCCATGACAATCAATGGAAATAACAAACTTGAAGTTGGAGGAGCCTTTTCTAGTTATACATATCAAGATCCAAATGCCACATCATGGATACAAAACAGTACGGTTCCAACCCCATTCGCAGCAGAAATTGCCTATCACTTAACGAGTGTAGATGAATAAGAAAACACTAGGTTCAGTCTTTATCCGAATCCTAGTTCTGGAATCTTGAATCTTGAAGTTGAGTCAGAAGTTGAAAACTTGAGAATATTTGATTTGAATGGTCATATGGTGATATTCAAAGAAGCTCTTTTAGGAAAGCAGATAAGCTTGAATTTGGAAGAGCTCACCGCAGGTGTTTATTTATTAGAAGCCAACTTGAGCGATGCAAAAACCTTTCGAAAAGAGTTTGTCTTAAAGTAGGCAAGTCTATTTCTTTCTTCCTGCTTTTCTCTTATTTCTGATTTTTGCGGCCTTTTTCTTTCTCTCACCATACAAATCCTCGTTGGGTAGATTCAGTTTTTCTGCCATCCATTTCATGGTTTTTTTGGCGGAAGAATGAGATTCATATTCTCCAATTTCAAATGGAATAACACCCTCTTCACCCTCTAAAATTACGAAGTAAGAATCGTGAGATTTGCTATTGAAACTTTGGCTGATAAGGCTTGAGGCTGACATGGTTTTAAACTGCTCTAACGTCAAACTAACTTTATTGAAGTCACTAATGGTTTCCCACTTTCCATGATGAATCATCAACATATTACGGTATTGGCGAATGCGGTTTTTCTTGAAATCAATGTTTACTCCTCTGAAATCAAGAAAGATAAAAACGCAAACCAATGCAATGAAATACATTACTAATGCTGCACTGAAATCAGTACTTAAAAGAAATGAACCGTAGATGATGAATCCAATAGCGCCAAACATGCCGATAGTTGATGGTATGCCTTCAAAACGTGGCCCGTGCTTGATGGTAATGTAGTCTCCTTCCAAACCGTTAAGCGCTCAAGTCATGCATTGCTGCGTTGGTGATGATGTGAGACCCTTTTTTGGGATGTTCAGCATGGTGAAGCATGGCATGGGCAACCTGGGTGTCATAAATAGCTTTTGAGCTTTTCGGAATAATAAAACTCAATCCTTTCATTAAAATTTTGCCCATTAGCTCTCCAAACCTGAACTCTTCTCTGTCTCCAAGTAGCATGCTAGGACGATAGATATAGATGCTTTTTAAGCCATCCAACTTCTGGATTTCCGCTTCCATTCGGCCTTTTACTTTATTATAGAAAATTTTGGAATTGGGGTTAGATCCAGCCGCACTCACTACATGAAACTGCGGAATGTCTTTTCGTTGGCTGAACACTGCCAACTTTGAAACGTATTCGAAATCCACCTTCCGGAATGCGTCTTTACTTCCAGCATTCGCCATGGTCGTTCCTAAACAACAAAATGTAGCGTCAATGTTAAGAGGTAGGTCATTTTCGGTAAACGTATCCCAATTGATGGCTTTTTCTTCCAATTTTTCATTCTTGACACCACTTGGCTTGCGAACCAAAGAAGTCACTTTCCCTGTTTCTGGATCGTTGAGTAATAATGATAGCAATTGCTTACCAATCAATCCTGTTGATCCAGCGATGAGGTAGTGTTTCTTATTTCCAATCATTGTTTTTTGGTTTAGGCTTCTGTAGCTTCAATCCAGTCGCCATGTTCTGCAATTAAGCCGATCAATTCATCCACAGCTTCTGCTTCAGGAACATTACGCTTTACCACTTCTTTCTCTTTGTATAATGTGATTTTCCCTTGGCCAGTGCCGACATAACCATAATCGGCATCAGCCATTTCACCTGGTCCATTTACGATGCAGCCCATGATGCCAATTTTGATTCCTTTCAAATGGCTTGTTCTAGCTCTGATTTTTGCCGTTGTTTCTTGCAAGTCAAACAATGTTCTGCCACAAGAAGGGCATGAGATGTATTCTGTTTTTGAGATTCTGGTTCGTGTAGCTTGTAAGATTCCAAAAGCTAAAGAATTGATCATTTTCTTGCTGCCACAATTTACAGCATCAATCCAAATTCCATCGCCCAAACCATCAATAAACGGAGCACCCAAATCAGTTGAAGCATATAATTGAAGTGTGTTTTCGTCCAAGTCGCGATAGCTTCTTTGAATAATCACTGGCGTGTTGCACCCTTCTTCCATTAATCGGAAAAACGCAGCACGCTGCTCAGCCATTCCATGTTGGTTTTCGGTTGTTAAAACCAATACAGCCATTGGGTCAGATTTCAACGCTGCAATCAGCGGCATATCTAAGCCTTCCAAATCAGTTTTTACAAAGTTGATTTTATCAGATTTATTCTGAGCGACAACATAAGAGATGCTTTCGAAAATGGGGAAGTGGCGGTCTTTGTTTTCCCATGCATCTGCATTTTGAATTACACCTAAGGTTCCTGGGATTTCAAAAGAAATGCTTTTGTCCCCTATAAATATGAAGTCGCATGCCTGATCAGTAATGTTCCATTTATCGAGTGGAACGGAATAGTTGTATCCTATTGCATGCAAGTTTGCAGGCTTTATTTCATCTCCTTGTGAAAAATCTTGTATGATGCGCGGCACATTGTGATCTCCTATGCTTCCCGCTTCTGCAGAAGCTCTTCGCGTATATTCAAATGGATTGATCGGATACGAGTTCAACTCCGGAATAACGCTGTGATTCGCTCGATTCTCATAGCGCTTCGCCAACGCAAACGCTACAGGGATTTCAAATTCTGGTTCTTCGGTTAACGAAACGCGAATGGTGTCGCCCAATCCATCTTCTAATAATGTTCCTATTCCAACGGCAGATTTGATGCGGCCATCTTCACCTTCTCCTGCTTCAGTAACCCCTAAGTGAAGAGGATAATTCACCCCCTCGTTCATCATGCGATTCACCAGCAATCGGTACGCCTGAACCATTACTTGTGTGTTGCTAGCCTTCATAGAAAGTACAATGTTGTGGAAATCATGATCTCTGCAGATGTGTAGAAACTCCATTGCACTTTCCACCATTCCTAGTGGTGTGTCGCCATAACGACTCAAAATTCTGTCGCTTAACGAACCATGATTCGTTCCGATGCGCATGGCTGTGTTGTGCTCTTTACACAATAGAACAAGTGGGGTGAATCTTTCGCGAATTCTTTCTAATTCAGCCCGATAGGTATCATCGTTGTATTCGATGTGCTCGAATTTCTTTTTGTCGGCATAATTACCAGGGTTTACGCGCACTTTTTCGACAATCGTAGCAGCAATTTCTGCAGCGTTTGGCGTGAAGTGAATATCAGCAACCAACGGTGTGGTGTATCCTTTTGCAGCCAATGCCTCTTTGATGGGCTTTAAATTTTCAGCGTCTTTTTTGCTCGGAGCAGTAATACGAACTAATTCGCAGCCAGCATCGATCATTCGAATACTTTGGGCAACCGATTTTTCGGTGTCCATCGTGTCTGTTGTAGTCATTGACTGAATCCGGACCGGATTATCTCCACCCATTTTCAATGAGCCAATATTTACTTCAATGGTTTTGAAGCGACTAAATGAGGTGAGGCTGTTGCAATAGCGTTTTTTTGCCTCGATGTTAGCGTCAGTTTGCATGCGACAAATGTAAATGTTGTTTGTAGGTCGACTTCATGAATTTCATGTTAACAATGAAGTAGTTGATTCTGTTTTTATTAGGATGATCAATTTATCAATTACTCTGCGTTCATTTGTGGAAACTTTTCTATTTGATATTCAATACCATCACTATGAAATCAACCGTATCCAAACTTATCGTTTTTACGCTTTTACAAATGAGCCTCATCCAAGCTTCCAAAGCTCAAGGATGCTCAGCCAACTTTGACTATGAAGCAGAGCAATTGGCTGTTACGTTCATTGATTTATCTTCTGGTGACATACTTACCAGAATTTGGGATTTTGGCGATGGTTCAAATCCAGGCATCGATCCTAACCATACTTATTCCGCTCCAGGGGAATATGAGGTGTGTTTGACCATAGGGAATTTTAATCCTTTTTGCTTCGATACTTATTGCGAAACGATCACCGTGGTGGAGTATACCTGCGAGCCAGCTTTTGAATTCACGAGAGGCGCGAATAATTTGTATTCATTCACGAATACTACTAATGTTGGAAATGTTACATCGGTATTGTGGGAGTTTGGTGATGGAAATTCATCCGCATTTGCCAACCCATCATACACGTATAATGCACCAGGCACTTATGAAGTTTGCTTGACCACCTACGATGGTGAAAATGTGTGCGGGGTTTTTTGTCAAGATGTCAATGTATTCCCACTTGGTGTAGGTGATGTGAAAAATCGTTCATTCTCAATATACCCCAATCCATCGGATGGTAGCTTTGAGTTGAGCAATGCAAGCGCTTCTGGAAAGCTCGTAATCACTTTGTATGATCTTTCTGGAAGGGTGATTTCAAATAATATGGTTTCCAATGCATCAACAATTGTTGACTTAAGCTACGATGTTCCTGCAGGTATTTATATGTTGGATGTAGATGCTGAAAATGGAGCGGGTGAAACGTTTCGATTGATTATTACGCAGTAACCCTAACTCACCTCACCAACGAAAAACTTCCTTTTTGCACGCGATCATCGGCTTGAATGATGATGAAGTATGTGCCTTCAGATGCGGCAACTCCATTTACATAACCATCCCATGTGATGGATGCATTGCCCTGAGCGCGTTGATCAGAAAATAGCAATTGCCCCCATCGGTTGTAGATGGCGGCAGAATATGAAACGCTAGTGCAAGTGTTCGATATTTTCAAGACATCGTTGATGCCATCGGAATTGGGTGAAAACACATTGGGTATGGAGAATTTACAGATGGATGTGTCGCACAACACATCTTCAATGCTCACCAAGCGCGAGGCAGTGCGCTGGCATGCACCGTTGGTGATGGTTACGGAATACGTTTCGGAGCCATCACTCAGAAGGTCATCGTGGCTCACAACCAAAATGCTGTCGGTTGATCCATTGCTCCACACATAGCTTGACGAAGGCCAATAGGTATTCAATCTGACTGAATCTCTAGGGCAAAGCACTGTATCAGCACCTAAGGAGACATCGATCGCGTTGAAGGGCGAAAGGAACGCCCGCTTCACTATCGTGTCGCAGCGGTTGAAGGCATGCAGGTAATACAAGCCAACGGTGTCGATGCGCCATGGTTCATCCAAAGTGTCATTGACCACAGCATCTGTGGTGTGTGTGATGAAATAAGTTACGCTGTCTTGCTGCGGATTGGCAATGGTGGCTTCCAACTGATCGCATAATATGGAATCGCTGAACCACGTAACATCGGGTTGCGGCAAGAAATCAATGCGAATGGTATCGCTGGAAGTGCCGCATGCGTTGGTTGCGGTGAGCCAAAAGTTAGAGGAAAGGGTTGCGCCAGAATGAGAGGTTTCAAGTGCTGAACTTGACGTATCTCCATTGTTCCAAACAAACGAAGCCACCTGGTCTACATCAAATCCACTCAATGTGATCGATTGGGAATCGCATAAAAAAGTGTCGTTGCCCAAGTCAATGTTCAAAGGCTCCACAAAACGAACGAATGAACTGTCGATAATGGTTGTGCAAGCATTGGAAATGGTGCACACATACCATCCTGTATCACTTACCAAAATAGCCGAGCTATCACTTCCATCCGCCCAGCTGTATTCTGCTCCAAATTGAAAAGCAGAGAGAAAAGCAGGGTGACTGTAACATAAAATGGTAGTGTCTTTAAGCACGCTTGGTGCTGGTGGCACAACAACGGTTATAATATTTGAGAAAGTATCAGATAATGTCGGGTATTGCACAATCAATTGGACATTAAAACTACCGGTATCTGAAAACGTATGCACTGGATTACTAAGACTGCTGGTATTTGAACTTCCTGAACCAGGATCGTCAAAATTCCAAAAGTAGGAGATGGCGCACTCCTGTTCGTAGTCAAATGCGATGCTGTCGCCTATGCATATTTGAATGTTTGGAATTGGAGGAATAATATCTGAAGCAACAAAGTTGGGTAACCCGTCATATGCTGGTCGACCACCCAAATGCACCGCAGATTGGATTAGGTTCGCTGCTGCACCATTTCCATTTGGATTCTCTATTTCAAAAAGATGATTTAAACTAGACCCATATATGTGGCCATTGGGACCGAGTTGCAAAGCGCCAGTCCAAATAGAATCGCTAAAAATAAATTCTGATGACTTGATCGTGCTCGAATCGTAGTTAGTGATGTTGTATTGGGCAATGTAACTTTCAAATCCATTTCTGGAAGTAATGTATAAAAGCTCTTCATTAGGCGAAAATTCAGCTCCGTATGGTTTACTCTGTGCAGGAAAGTTGATAAGGTTGGGCGTTTGAATAACAATAGGATTTGATAATAGCCCAGTTTGATTATCAAACTGAAACAATTCTACTTTATGATTCATTTCATGACACAATGCTACATAGTTACCTTTCGAAGAGATTCGCAAGTATCCAAATTTTGCCCCAAGTGACGAATAGAAAATTTGCCCTTGACTAAAATTTGCATTTGTATCTAAGCCGCTGCTATCTATGGAATACATGAAAATTGTGTTCCCGAGCGTTCGATTAGTAATTACCCAAAAACCTGATTTATCGCATTTTTCAATAATTCCAAGCTTTTCAGTGACGGAATCTAAAACTAATATGTTTTTCTGCCCAACAACGATATCTCCAAATCCTCCGTCTAAGTCCATGTCAATAATAGAGTATCTCAATCCTATATTCAAATTGAAACCATCTGTAGTAAAGATTAAATATTGTGAATTGGAGTTTGGTAATTGGCAAAAGGCAACCGATTGGGTGGATGAAGGATGTCCTTGAAGTCCTGTGCCATTTGGCATCGGTTGGTGGTTTCTATTCCATACCGTGTCTCCATTCGAGTAGAATAAGAGATTGCCGTTTTCTGTTGAATATGAAGTGCAGCCTTCAAAGGCCCTCATTTCACTATCCAATAATGCAGTTGGTTCAAGGTTTTCAAACAGTATTCCAGCGCGCAATCCAAAGTACCAATTCGATGCAGGTCCTTGGGCATAGATCAATGCATTTATTGCAAAAAATATTATGCAGCAAGTTACTTTCAACACGCCTAAAATTAGGGATTTATTCCGCTCTAAATTTTTTGAATGAAGATTAGAACAAAAGAAGCTATGGGGTTATGTCAAAACTATTGTATGATGTCCAAGTTACAGTGGTTGATGTGTTAGAACAAGGGGAAGGTGAACAGGAATTGGTGGCAGAAGCAGATGATGGTAGACTACTGCATCCAGTCCAAGATGTCCATACCGTATTCGAACTTATGCAAGGTTTTGCGGAGAAGCAAGTATTTTGAACCCTCACTTCTGATGCTGTAACATATGTGTCTGCACCGCAAGGAAGTCCTGATCCTGTATTTAAATTTACAGTTGCATTAGGTGTGTTGACTGGAATACATGCTGACACATAACACGAAAAACAAGTGGTAGTAGGGGTGTATTCGATCCGAAAATTCTGACTACATAATCGTAGTTAGTGGTATTTGTAACAGTAATCGTTTGAGATAGCAGGCTAGTTGAAAAGCCTAAAAATAGAGTTAGGAAAATTAAATTTTTCATAGCATGGTTTTAAAGATATGCTTCAAAAAAACTCTGATAAACAAGGGTTTAGGGTGGAATAATCTCAAATTTCGAACCACGAACCACGAACCACGAACCACGAACCACGAACCACGAACCACGAACCACGAACCACGAACCACGAACCACGAACCACGAACCACGAACCACTCAATGCACAGGCACCTTCTCGCCCCTGAGTCTGGCCCTGCGTTTAAAGTATCCATTCATGAAAATCATGCTCATTACGATCACAGCGCCTAAATAAAATAGCGAACTCATATATTCATCTTCTTGAAAAATGATGAGGGCGAAAATGATCGAGTAAATAGGCTCCATATTTATGGACATGCTCACGGTAAAAGGACTCAACTCTTTCATCACTTCAATGCTGACCACAAACGCCATGCTGGTGCACACCAGCCCTAAAATGAATAGCCAAAACCAATCTATGCTGCTCGGCATTTGAAGGCTTTCGAACCCTCCAGTAAATAGATAGTAAATGCTTATGAAGAGAACACCTCCCATCATTTCATAGGTTGTTATCAAAGTAGGCCGTTCGTGCTTTACAAAAACGCCATTTAAAGTGCTAAATAATGCAGCGAAAAAAGCTGAAATTAAGGCGTAAATTATCCCAATAGAATAGTCTCTTTCTGCTTGAAAGATGATGGCTAAACCCACTAGAGTTAGGATTCCTAAAATGATCTCATATGCGATGATTTTCCGTTTGAAAAACATAGGCTCTAAGAAGGCTACAAAAAGCGAAGCTGAAGCCAAGGTTGTTAGTGTGATGGAGACGTTGGAGATTTTGAGTGCTTTAAAAAAGAAAATCCAATGTGCAGCGGTAATTATTCCTGTGCCCAAATATTTAATTTTATTGAGATTGCTTGTATAAAAACCACGCTTGGTGAAGATCATGAAAGCAATCAAACCTAAGAATGCTATTAGCATTCTATACCATACAATTGAAGTGGACGAAATTGTGATGATTCGGCCTAATATTCCTGTGAACCCCCAAATAAATATTACCGCGTGGAGCGAAAAATAGGACTTGTATTTTCTAATGAAGTTCAATCGATTCGTTCTTGCTCGATATCGCTCAATCTAGTGACGCCACCAGATACAATAAACTTCATGATATCCGCCGGCTTTGCATCTAAGGGAGTTACGTTTTCAGCAGGAACGATGAAAAGGTTTCCCGAAAAGGCGTAGCTGTGGGGTAAATACACCGCTACTTTGTCTTTTCCAATTCCTAAGTCATCTAAGTCGGTTCCCGTTAAAAAGCCAAGTTTTTGAACTTCGGCTTTCTCATACATCTTCACCAAAACTGGTCTGTCAAATTTTTTCTGTGTGCCGACAAAAGCCGTTACCAGATCTTTTATGGCAGAATAGATCGTCTTGATCATCGGGGCCGATTTCAAGATGCGATTTCCCCAGTTTACAAAAGGCTGAGCCAATACTGTACTCGCCAAAATGCCGAATAGAATAATCACACCGAGTAAAGTGAGCAAACCCAATCCCGGAATATCGATTGGGATAATGCCATCGATCATGATGAAGATTTGAACAATTACATAAACCGTTACTGCAGCTGGAGTAAGGAAAATGACACCACGAAGAAAATAGCGAAGAAGAGCTGAGAAGAAGTTTTTCATCCGATTAAATCTTTCCGCAAAGAAAGCAGGGTTTGAATTGTCAAGGATTGTTTTTTACTGCAAATTTTTTAATGCTTCGCGATCCGCTTTTTTAAGTCCGGCTGACACTAGCGCATAACTGTGGTCGATCAATTCTTTGAATAGGTCATCGGGCACACTTCCATCGGTTGAAACAGAATTCCATTGTTGTTTATTCATGTGATATCCAGGCGTGATTCCAGGAAATTCTTCCCTCAATTGAATAGCGCGTTCTGGATCGCATTTTAAGTTGACGTATGCATATTGATCTATATCGCATAGCGCAAACATCTTGTTCATGACTTTAAAAACAAGCACGCTTTCGTTGAATGGAAATCCTTCTGTTACACCTGGTTTTGCAATGCAGTATTCTCTGTATTCTTCTACGTTCACGTCTCTTCTAACTCGCTGTTGAGCATCGGCACCACTTTCGAATGCTTGATTTCACTTAGAATGATGTGCGATTTGATTTGGCCTACTTCTGGTAACTTGCTAATGCGATCAGTAATCAATCTGTCCAATGCTCCAATGTCCGTAGTGTACACTTTCAGCTGGTAATCATAATCGCCTGTTACTTGGTTGCATTCTACCACTTCTGGGATTTGCAATACGGCCTCAATAAAACGATGGATGTTATTCTCTTGTTGGTGCAACAAGGTTACTTGAATAAATGCCTTAATGGTGATGCCCATTTTCATCAAATTCACCTCAGCGTGGTAGCCTTCAACGATGCGTTGGTTTTCTAATTTTCTTAAGCGTTCTAGTGTTGGTGCAGGCGAAAGTTCAATTTCTCTGCTTAGGTCTATATTGGAAATTTTACCTCTTTCTTGAATTATTCTAAGGATTTTCCGGTCGATATCGTCTAAGGGGCGTGCCATGATCGTGTTGTTTTGTAGTTGTGGTTTTTGAGCGAATAAAATTAAGATGGAAATTGGGTTATCTAAATAATAATTGGCAAATACCGAATAATGATATTAACAATTTTAAGAGTGCTTGATTTTGAGGAGGTTGAAAGTGCGTCTGACGCTAAAGCTTGATGAGATGTTTACCCCACCAACGAAAAACTTCCTTTTTGCACTTTGCCTTCATACTGAATGACAACGAAGTAAGTGCCCTCGGCAGCAGCAATTCCATTGATGAAACCATCCCACGTGATGGGCGTGTTGCCTTGAGCGCTTTCATCGGAAAAAATCAACTGCCCCCAGCGGTTGTAGATGGCCACAGAAAACGAAACGCTGGAGCAAGTATTCGTAATCTTGAGCAAATCATTGATGGCATCAGCATTAGGCGAAAACACGTTGGGGATGGAGAATTTGCAGTTGGCGGTGTCACACACCAACTCATCTATGCTCAAAGTTCGCGAAGCAATTCGCTGACAAGCTCCATTCGTAATGGTTACGGAGTAGGTTTCTGAAGCTGCATTTTGCAAATCATTGTAATTTACAATTAGAATGCTGTCAATACTGCCATTCTCCCAAGCATAGTTTGAAGAAGGCCAAAAGGCATTCAACGTGACAAAGTCTCCTGGGCAAAGCACTGTGTCTGCACCCAATGAAAGATCAATGGCATTGAACGGTGAGAGAAATGCCCGCTTCACCAACGTGTCGCAGCGGTTGAAGGCGTACAGGGAATACAAGCCAACCGTATCAATGCGCCAAGGTTCATTCAAAGTATCGTTGAGCACAGCATCTGTGGTGTAGGTGATGAAATATGTTACGCTGTCTTGCTGCGGATTGGTAATGATAGCTTCCAACTGATCGCACAGCACCGAATCGCTGAACCACGAAACATCGGGTTGTGGTAAGAAATCAATGCGAATGGTGTGGCTGGCAGTGCCACACGCATTGGTGGCGGTGAGTGAAAGCTCGAGCGGTTCAAAGTTTGAGGTTAAGCTGGCATCGACCAACAGCCCTGCAGTTGTATCTCCTGTCGACCAATTATAAACAATAAAGTTTATCGGAGCAGGACCAACAGTGAACGATTGACCTTCACACAGAGAGGTGTCATTGCCTAAGCCTACATCAGGCGTTGGTAGAAAGGTTATGTTGAACGTATCAACCAAACTGTAGCAAAATGCTGTCATAGAGCAGAAATAGGTTCCACTTTGGTTGACCGAAATGGAATCAGAAATTGCCCCCGTGCTCCAATTGTATTTCATCAGAGTAAGGTGATGGTTGGCGTTGATCACGTGAGCCGTGTCGCATACATCAGCACTGAACGAGCTTCCCGTTAAGCCCAATGATTTTTTCACATAAATATCTCTGGAAAAGGTGTCAGACGAACTATCGGCATAGACTATAAATTGTGCGGTGTAGAACCCTTCGTTTTGATAATCGTGGGTAGGATTGACAAGCGTGGAAGTGTTTGAAGCACTCGAAGGCTCGCCAAAATCCCAGTGCACACTGTCTTGACCCTCAGGATATGAACGGAATTTCACAGGCAAATTGCACTTCGATTCATAATCAAAGTATGCAGGGTGAAAATAAGATTGGATGAAATCAGGAAGACCGAGTCGTGATGTTCTTCCACCTAAGTAAACTGCTGAATCAGAATAGATAATATTTGGTCCGTTTGCTTCAGGGTTTTCAATTCTAGATAGGTGCTCATTTTCAAACGTTCGAGATCCATATATTCTCTTGTCTATTCCAATTTGCAGAGAATATTGACCCAGGCCTACTATGTGGTATTCACTGTTTTCGATTGCAGCAGAGTCGTAGATGGATAAGTCGTATTGAATAACACCACCTCCCATTGGAGGTGATCCATTTTGAGAAAAATACAGCTTTGTTGAATTTGCGGAAAACTCGGCTCCGTAATGTGCAGAAGTATTGGATACTATTCCAATTGGATTACTTATTTGACCAGTTTCGTCATTAAACCTATATAATCGCTTGTACGGGATGTTGTGCAGTTGTTACGTTGAGACATTCAGCTATGAATTTGCCATTTGGGGAACTCTTTAATTGACCATTATAACCGAAAATACTATCGGACGGAAGAACGGAAGTTATGGGTTGGAGATCAATACCTGTCTCTGATATTCGATATACGTTAAAAGTATCCGAGAGATATTGTCGTGTTATAAGCCAGATGTCTTTACCATTTTTATGGTGTACAGCTGTAGTTTTTTCTGTTGTACCTGTGGCAAGAATTATATTTTTTTCCGATGGATGGATAAATCCCATTGGCATTGATTCACTTCTGCGAAGAATAGAATAGGAATGGGTCAATCCTCCTTGAGTAATTAAATAGATAATGGATGAATCAATAGGATTTGGAATGAATAATGCTCCTTGTGTAGATGAAAAACTACCGTTTAGTTGACTTCCGTTTTCGAGAGTGTCGTGATTTTGATTTAGCGCATAATCTGGCCTTGCATAGTATAACAATTCTCCATTTGAATTACTTAATGCAGCACATCCTTCTGGTGCTAAGAATAAATTGCTATTTAAAAAAAATGTAGGATTGTAATTGTTGAATTGGATTCCAGCAGTATCTCCAAAATACCAATGTGATGTTGGGCCTTGGGCAAAACCTACATTCGCAAGTGTTGCAAAACATAAAAATTGGATCGCCTTAAAACAGCCTAATCTCATTCATTTGACAATGTTTTCAAATATTACGATAATTAATTGATATCTATAACTGACTGCACAGTCCAATCCACGTTGATGGTAGCATTTGATACACATGATGCACTACAAGTGTTCGCAACAGTAACATTATCTCCATATCCCAAGCAACCGTCTAATGATGCAAATACGGAAGTTGATATACATCCGGGATTTCCTGGACAAGGATGGCGTTCTTGAACTTGACAATAGTGTATAAATTGGCAGCCTGCAGGAAGAGTTATGACCACAGGAACACTCGGGCTTACGCAAGAAGAAGCTGCACAAGGGACAGAAGAATCAAAACACGTATAATCAAAATCTGACCCAAATATTCGAATACTCATATCACAAGTAGTATTGTTATTCACGGTGACAGAACTTACTTGAGAATAAGTCGTGAAAGAAATGAGAATTCATAAGAATACAAAAATTAGATTTTTCATAGCATGGTTTTTAAAAGATTTGCTACAAAAAGAACTAAAAATCCTGATAAACAAGTGTTTAGGTTGAATTATTTATATTTTTCAAAACTCTCCTAATCCGCTAGTCTTCGAGACAATTTAGGCAAAGCCTAAATCCCTGCGCCATCGCTGGAGCTTGAACGCAAGCGATCAGATTTATCTACCGACTAAGGTAGACTGACGCTAACATTTGTGTTAAGCCCGTGGATACAAAACCGGCCTGCTCGGTGAAGCATCGTTTTCGATGGGTGCCACTTGAAGGTTCAAAAGGTAGTTTCCATCTTTTACATGGTTCGGCACAAAAATTAACTCGGTAATGGTAGCATGCAATCGCGTGTTTTCAGGATATGCCCAAAACGCACGATGAGCAGCAAGTGCTCCGCCATCCACTTCACGGTCAACAGAAGGTAGATCCAACAGCAGATGGTCTATTCCATTTTCGGCCATCCATTTTGCAGCGCTCGCTTCGAGATAGGCTGGATTGGTGTTGGAATAGTTCAAGTGCAGCTTTCCTTCTTCGTTGGGGAGTGTTCTCAAAATAACGGCTTCTGGGCGTTTATCACCGAGTGATTTGGTGATTTGGTCTTTGGTGATCACCAAGTCTTCGCCTCGTTTTTCGGGTGTGATGGAGATCAATTCGGCATCAAACATCCATTGCTTCAAATGTTGATTGATGCTTTGGCATTCGGGTGCAATGTGGCCAACGCATTCTGTATGTGTGCCGTTGCCGTGTGGATTCAGCGTAATGTCACGAAAATTTACCGATCCACCCTCTTTCACCGAGCCTATCCAGCCTTCAGCGCGCACAGGCTCAATTTTTATCGGACCAACATACCATGCCGAAGTAGCGTCATTTTCGGTTCTGTAAGGAATTGAGATGTCAATACCGTTTTTCCAGTCCATGGGATTAAATTTTGGTGAAAAATAGAAGGTTTTTTATGAAATGTCACAGAGATTCCCAAAGTTTAGTCTAATGTGATCGCTTATAATTATTACTGTGGATTTGCGTCGGCCTTGAATCCGTTGATCGAGAATCGATGATTGTCCTTAGTGAGATCGGAAAGCTCCTTGAAACTAGGAGATCATCCGAGTGAACTTAGGGCAGGCGAGACTCGCAGTGAAAAAGGATTCACAGCCTTGATTTTTGCTCCACTTTTCATTAAGGAAAAGTGGAATATTCTGAAATGTTTAATGCTATTGAGCAAATTAAGGTTTTGGGCTTCAAGTAGTGCTCATTGATGCACTTCAAAACTCTGCGTCAAGCATTTTTTACTGTTAACAAGCAAAACGAGAATCCGTTTCTATGATTTTTAAGAGTCGATCATGATTTCTCGAATCACCGCATCGGCCAGCAGCCAATTTTCTGGATGGATGCCGACATGTCGTTCGTTTTGCCAAATGCACGCTTTCAATTGATCGTCAAGCTTGTTAATGTTTTGCTGCACCCACAAAGCGTGCTCTTTTGGAAGTTGTTCGAGGTCGAAGCCTTTACTTCTTCTCAATCCTGTCATTATTTGTTCATTGCTTCGGTCTTCAGCGCTCAAGGTTTCTTCATCCAAGAATTGTCCGCCAGAATTTACCGCTTTGATGTATTGCGCATTGTTTGAGATGTTCCAAGATCGTTTCTGGGCTCCGTCAAACGAATGTGCCGAAGGTCCAAATCCAATGTATGCCAGTCCTTTCCAATAGTTGGCATTGTGAGAGGCTAGATGGGCTGGTTTACCAAAATTGGAAATTTCATAGTGTTCATAGCCGGCTTTCGAGAGCATGTGATGCAATGTCAAGTATTCTTGCTCGATAATTTCATCATCTTTCTCAGAGATTTCTCCTTTTACCAATTGATGGTGTAGGGCTGTCTTTTCTTCCACTGTTAAGCAGTAAGCGCTTATGTGCTGTGGGTTCAAATCAATAGCGCGTTGAATGTTGCTCCTCCATTCGACAGACGTTTGATTCGGGATACCATAAATCAAGTCAAGTGTCACTTTTTCAAAACCCGCATCACGTGCTTTTTGAACGCAGAGTTGAGCATCTTGTGCATTGTGAGCGCGATTCATCAATTTTAGGTCTCGATCAATGAACGATTGAATACCAATGCTGAGTCGATTAATTCCAAGTGATTTCCACAGAGCAAGTTTCTCGTCAGAATGATCATCTGGATTTGATTCTAAGGTCACTTCCTTGAGTTCACTTAAATCAAAAGCATTTGAAAGTGAACGAAATATTTGATTCAGTTGTTGACTATCTAGAATAGATGGTGATCCACCGCCAAAATATAGGGTTGAAGGAGGCTCGCAAATTTCAGATTGACGCATTTCTATTTCAAGACATAGTGCATCAATGACCGGTTTACGAAGTTTCTGATTGGTGGAAAAATGAAAATCGCAATACGAGCACGCTTGCTTGCAAAATGGAATATGAATATAGATACCAGCCATCAGCGGCCGAAGGTATGATTTGACAGGCTTAACAAAAGATGAAATTTAGACGGATTCTTAACCGAAAATTCGACATGCTTAATACATTTGCACCTCTTTAAAATGAAAGCGCGCACAGCATCTATAACCGTCTCTTTGAAAGCTAAAGTCACAGATTACGCTCAGTTGACCAAGATGCGATTGGCTTCTTTGGTTGTTTTTAGTGCACTAACTGGATACTTTTTTGCTATCGACTTGCATCAAGCTAATGTGCTTGAGATTGTGTTTTTGATCGTAGGTGGATTCATGGTGACGGGTTCTTCGAATGCTTTCAATCAAATAATTGAGCGCGATCTAGATAAGCTAATGAAGCGCACTGCTGACCGTCCTATTCCAGATGGGCGCATGGAACCAATGGAAGGGTTTGTGGTGGCTTGTTTACTTGGAATTGTTGGCGTCCTCATATTGTGGTTTGGTTTAAACCCGTTGAGTGGTTTGCTCGGAACGTTGGCTTTATTTCTATACGTTGCTGTTTACACTCCTCTGAAAAGGGTAGGACCTATTGCGGTATTCGTGGGTGCTTTTCCCGGAGCGATTCCACCCATGTTGGGCTATGTGGCAGCTACCAATGACTTTGGATTGATTCCTGGCGTTTTATTCGCAACGCAATTCATTTGGCAGTTTCCTCATTTTTGGGCCATTGCTTGGAAGGCCGATGACGATTATACCAAAGCAGGGTTCAAGCTGATGCCTTCGGTAAAAGGTAAAAGCAAAACATCTGCATTTTACATATTGATTTATTCCTTGTTTCTAATTCCAATAAGCCTTTTTCCAATCATCTTCACCACAGGGAATTCAATCGTGCTAACACTAGTAACACTAGTTGGTATGGGCTTCGCGTGGTATGCTATTAAGTTGTATAATCACTTAGATGATAAAGCTGCGCTTAAACTCATGTTCGCTTCGTTTGTTTATCTCCCAATAGTTCAGTTATTATATCTCATTTAAACAGAAGAAGATGGCAACGTATATTTCAGAAGAGGAGTTAAAAGACATTAAGAATAAAACAGCCAAGCCGCTTATGTGGGTTGGTATTGTTGGTATGGTAATGCTGTTTGCCGGTATGACTAGCGCCTACATTGTGCGTCAAGCAGAAGGTAATTGGTTGTACTTTGATTTGCCTGATACGTTTTATGTAAGCACAGTGGTAATCGTAATTAGCAGTCTAACCATGATGGGAGCTCAATATGCGATTAAGAAAGACAATACAAATCTTACTACGTTAATGTTGATTGGAACATTGATTTTAGGCTTTGTCTTTACAATGCTTCAATTTAAAGCTTGGGGCGAGTTGGTAGACATGGGCGTGTTTTTCGCAGGACGCGAAAGCAATGCGTCAGGGTCATTTTTATATGCACTCTCTGGATTACATTTGGCCCACTTAGCCGGAGGATTATTTGCATTAATCTTCACTTCGGTGAAGTCAATCTTGAAAAAATATTCAGCTGAAGATCACGTAGGTATCGGGGTTGCTGCCACTTATTGGCATTTTCTCGATATCCTTTGGATATACTTGCTGCTGTTTTTAGTCTTTATTCGTTAACATTGCACCGAAATCCTAAATAACCTTTTTTAACCTAATCATGGCAGGAGAAGCAACACAAGCAATCGACAAAGCAGAACTTTGGGGAGGCGGACGTTCTCCATTTAGTGTAAGTTATGGTAAAATGATGATGTGGTTTTTCCTCATCTCAGATGCGCTTACATTCGGAGGATTCCTTTCAGCCTTGGCCTTTGCGCGACATCACTTAGAAGATGCGTGGCCGATTACAGAAAACATATTCTTTCACTTTCCATTAACGCATGCTCACCTTCCACTGCTCTATGTGGCGTTGATGACGTTTATTCTGATCATTAGTTCAGTGACAATGGTGTTAGCTGTTGAAGCTGGTCATAGAATGGATAGAAAAGCTGTTATTAAGTGGATGGCATTTACTGTTGTTGGTGGGGCAATCTTCTTAGGTTCTCAAGCATGGGAATGGGCAACATTCATTGCAGGTCCTGATGGTTTATTGTCAACCTCAGCTGATAATGCCTCTTTAACGTCAAACCCTTACGGTCCGCAATTGTATGCTGACTTCTTTTTCTTCATTACAGGGTTTCATGGTACACACGTTTTAAGTGGTGTGGTCATCAATATTATCGTTTTGATTCGTTCTATTCAAGGATGGTACGATGAAAGAGGACATTACGAAATGGTTGAAAAGGTTGGTCTTTATTGGCACTTTATTGACCTAGTTTGGGTATTTGTATTTACATTCTTCTACTTGATATAACTTCATCAATTTTCAAAACATGGAAAGAGACGACATCATAGAATATTCACTGGATTCTCATCATGATGAGGAGGCTGGTAAAAAAATCAGAAAGAAAATCTATTTCGTAACTGCATTACTGTCTATTGTGACGGCAATTGAGGTTGCGATGGGAATCATCTGGGGTAAGGCTCACATTGATGTAGATGGAATGGGTTGGTTGACAATCAAATCTATTTTCATTATCCTAACCGTTTTGAAGGCTGGTTACATCGTTATGGTGTTTATGCACCTAGGAGATGAGCGTAAATCACTCCGAAATGTGATCTTGATACCTTATTTCTTGTTTATAGGCTACTTGTTGTTTATCCTGCTATCCGAATCTTCTTTCATTTACTACGTGAAAGATGTTATAGGTTGGGTTTAACACTCGATAAATAAAAACAAAACGAGGCCTTTGATTGTTATTCAAAAGCCTTTTTTTATGACTTATGCGCAAAGGATTTTACCTCATATTGATTCTTCTTTTTCCATCGATTCTCTTTATGATTTTCACATTGGGAGAGCATCACGTGGTTAAAATGGGATCATATGGTTCCTATAGAATAGCGGAAAATGGAGACTCCATATTCAAGCCAGTTCCTAATATGGTTATGATGGATCAAGATGGAAACTCTTTTTCTATTGATGACTTAAATGGAGAGCCTGTCTTATTTGATTTTTTCTCAATGCCTTGTAACGAAGCTTGCATGAAAAAGGGCGTAACGTTGGTCAATTACTTGAATGATGTTTCTGAGCAGGATAAATGGAATGTAGTCAGCGTTTGCCTGGATAATACAGTGACTCTAGAAGAGTTGGAAAGCCTTCGAAAAAATCACTTGCCTGAGATGGAGAAATGGAGATTCGCAAAGGTGATGGATGATGATCAATTAAATGCTTTTCTAGAGTACACGTTTGTGAACACACAACAATTAAAAAGTCGAAGTGAATTGCCCTCTAAACATTTTGTGTTAGTGGATCAGCAAGGCATTATCCGTGAATTTTTTGATTCAAGAGTTCATAAGGAAAATAAGAAATTGCAAGATGCTATTAAGCTTTTGCTGAAAGAGCCTCACATGACATGGAAGGAAACAAAGAGATAAATATCAATAAATGGATATACATTGTGGCTGGTGTTTTGGCGTCTGCCGTGGGTGTTATTTATATTACTCCAAAATTTGAAGTTGCAGAGGGAAGCTTTGACTTCCTGCCAGCATTGAATGCCACCATTAACGGAACTGTTAGTGTATTGCTTATTGCTGCGGTGGTTATGATTAAGCAAGGAAAGCGAAAAGCGCATCAAACGCTGATGACTACAAATCTAGTATTGAGTGCGTTGTTCTTGGTGAGCTATGTGCTTTATCATACTACGCATGAAAGCACTGCTTTTGGTGGGGAAGGAACGATTCGATACATTTATTTCTTCATTCTTTTGACGCACATCGTTCTGGCAATTGTCATAGTACCATTGGTGCTTATTTCTTTCTCGAGAGCATTGTCGAACAAGCTTGACAAGCATAAGAAAATTGCGCGAATAACTTTTCCCATTTGGTTATATGTTTCGATTACCGGAGTCGTAGTTTACTTTATGATTTCTCCCTATTATTAAACCAATAGATATTTACTTTTGTTAGGTATTTATGATGAAGAAACTATTTTTTCTTACCCTGGTTTTAGCATTTGCTTCAGTAGATGTTTCTGCTCAATGCAGCATGTGTAGTGCCGTTGTTGAGTCTAATCTTAAAACGGGAAGCGAATTGGCGGAAGGTTTAAATGCGGGCATTCTTTACTTGATGGGCATTCCTTATGCATTATTGATTGGCATGGGTATCATTCTTTTTAGAAGGTTGAATCAAAACACTGTGGAGTCGGAATCCGAATCGTAAAGCGTTCATAACCTTTTCCTGCCGTTCGTATTATTTTCTTAGTTGCACCAAAAGCCGTTTATACATTTGCTGTATGAGGTATGTTTTTCTCTTTGTGATTTGCCTTTTTACTTCAACGAGTTATCAAGCGCAAGAGATTTATTCTTTAGAACAATGCATCGATCTCGCTTGGCAGAATAATTTGCAGGTAAAACAGGCGGAATTAAGTCTTGAAGCCAGTGAGTCTCAGCTTAAGTCGAGTAAGGCCAATGTGCTGCCCAATGTCAATGGATTTGCTTCACACAATTATAACTGGGGACAACGAATTGATCCTTTTACGAATCAGTTTGCCACAACGCGTGTTCAGAGTAATTCGTTTGGGCTCTCGTCCAATGTAACGTTGTTCGATGGATTTCAAAATCAGCAAAATATTCAAGCTCAGCAGGCAGGATTAGAATCTGCGATGTATGATGTAGAGACACAGAAGAACAATATTGCACTTAACGTCTCTTCGGCTTATTTACAAGTGGTCCTTATAGAAGACTTGATTATTTCAGCGGAGCAGCAAGTAAACATCACAGAGAGGCAATTAGATCGAATTAAAAAGATGGTTGATGCTGGAGCTTCAAATCTCGGTAATCAATATGAGCTTGAGGCTCAATTAGGGCGTGATCGATCAAACCTTACCCAACGAAGAAATGATTATCAAATCGCAAAGCTTCAATTGAAACAATTAATGCTTGTTCCAGCTGATGAAACCATGAACCTTATTAAACCACAAGTAAATGCGGACAGTGCTATTCGATTAGAGAATGCAGCTATAGTTTATAGCTATGCAGAGTCAAGTATGCCAGAGATTAAAAGCGCTGAAAGTTCGCTGCTGAGCTCTGATAAACAGCTCAATGCTGCCAAGAGTGGTTATTATCCTTCGCTTATTTTAAGCGGGTCTATCGGCAGCGGTTACTCTGGCTTGAGAACAGAAGTGGAGTCGGTTACTCAAGGGCCTGACCAGCAGATTGGATTTCTTGAGACCGGAGAACCTGTGTTTACTTCTACGTTTGATGCAGCCGTGAAGCAAGTGCCATTTACGACTCAATTGAATGATAATTTTAATCAGTTTGTAGGTCTGAGTTTAAATGTTCCAATCTTCAATCGTTACAGTGTGAAAAATTCAGTGAATCAAGCAAAAATTAATCAGTCTATCGCTGAACTGCAGCTTGAACAAGAGAAGCTGGGGTTGCGTCAACGTATTGAGACTGCTCGTGCAGATGCTGCTGCTGCACGCGAGTTGTATAAGGCAAATGTTGAGGTGTTGAAGTCTTCTCAAAAATCATTTGAATTTGCTGAAGTCAGATTCGAGGCTGGTGCGATGAATGTCACAGAGTTTAATACAGCAAAGAACAATCTTCAAATTGCTCAAGCGCAGTTGTCTCAAGCTCGCTATGACTTCATATTCAAAACAGGGATTTTGGATTTTTACATGGGCAAACCAATCGGGTTCGAAGGTTAGAAAACGGTTGATTTACGTTTCGAAAATTATCGTGTAATTCGTGGTTAAGAAATGGCTCTCATTCTCAACATAGAATCTGCTACAACCATGTGTTCTGTGGCGCTAGGTAAAGACGGTATCTGTATCGACCTAGAAGAGTTGAATGATGGCTATTCTCATGCAGAGAAGTTGGCGGTTTTTGCCGATGAGTTATTGAAACGAAATAGTCTTTCTTCCTCAGATCTTGACGCTATCGCAGTGAGCAAAGGCCCTGGAAGTTACACTGGCTTGCGCATTGGCGTTAGCTTGGGTAAAGGGCTGTGCTTCGGAGCTCAAAAGCCTTTAATTGCCATCGATACTCTACAAGAGATGTGTTTCAATCCTAATGTTCAGCAAACAATCGTTTCGATGGATCGACCTTTGCTGTGTCCGATGTTGGATGCAAGGCGCATGGAGGTGTATACAGCCTTTTACGATCAAAACAATGATCCAGTAAACGAAGTTTCTCCAGTGATTCTGGATGAGACTTCTTTCGCTGAAGAACTACTGAATCAGAGTATCCTATTCTTTGGAAATGGATCAGAAAAATTTCAACCCCTTTGCCATGCTGAAAACTGCCGTTTCCTAAAGGATGTTTGGCCTTCGGCATCTCAAATGACGCTCCTTTCTGAGAAAGCCTATCTTGAACAAAACTTCGAGGATGTGGCTTACTTCGAACCATTCTATTTGAAGGAATTTCAAGCTACGACTCCTAAAAAAGGTTTGGTATGAAAAAGTTACTTTTTACATTTCTAATAGTAGGTTTTGTGGCATCTTCCTGTAATAAAGGATGTACTGATTTTTCGGCTACAAACTATGATGATTCGGCTACGTCAGACGATGGGAGTTGTGAATATTTGGGTTGCACAGACCCAGAAGCTTCCAATTATTGGTCTCGCGCGATCACGGATGATGGATCTTGCCTTAATCCTAGTGACGTTCTCTTTTTTAACTTGATTGATATCCAGGCCGGTTTTCAGATTGAGCTTTACTTTGAAGATGAGTTTGTTGGGCGATTTCTTGAAGCGTGCAATGGAGCGGTTTCTGGCTGCCGATCGGGATGTCCGAAAGTTGATATTCTTGACTTAGAACCTGGAACTTACAGTTATGAGGCTTATCTGCGCTCGGGTGGAACTTCAGTTGGTGGGGACTTGGTTTACTCTGGAATCATTTCTATTGGAGCAACGGAATGTAAGTTTGTTGTATTAGAATAGGTTACCGATAGCTATAACGGTATTCCCAAATCTCCATATCCTGTGTCTTTGTGTTCATCAGAATGAAAGCCTTTGGCAGGCCAGTATCATAATATACGATACTCCAGTTTTTACAAACCTCATACTCACACCATTCTCCTTCCTCTTGAAGTAACGATGAAGTGTCGTAGTCGATTTTAATTGAGCTTCCTTTTTGAGGATTGTTCAGGGAGTAGGAGGAAAGTAAGCCGTTAGAATACTCAAACGACTCAGAACTTGAAAGTCTAGAGCCAAACCAAACTTCTTTTTTAATTGGATGCCTATCTGCAGTAAGTGTTTTAATTGTTTGTTGATATGCACTCTCATTTACACCTCCTCTCAACTCACTAATCAATATTTGCTCATCAGATCGGGTTTCATTGCGTTTGACTTCTTCCTTCCCTAATTCATCCCAATCCATTCCTCCATGCTTTACTTTGATGGTTTCAACAATGTGATGAGTATTGATGTAGTCAAAGGATATTCTTTTCCTGTATTTACCAATTTTCTCAGAACGTGCTTGAAGAATATCATTCCTATAAATGAATGTAAGGCTGCTCGTGTCCACTCTGCCTGCTATGCTTGGAAACACTTTTTGAAAGGAGATTAATCTTCCCAATTCATTAAAATGATAGGTGATTCTGCGTCCGTCATCATAAATTGGACTGCTCGAAGGTTTGCGCATAACCCGAATGGTAATATTCTCTATGCCTTCCTGAGCAATGATGCTGTCATTGAAAAGTGGGTAGCGCTCATCAATGAATTTTCCTGGTAATATGATTTGCGCATTGCCGACACATGCAAGCAGTACAAAAGCGTTAATTAATAAGCTCCAACGCTGCATCAATATCTGAAACGGGAAGCTTACAGGCGCCACTCTGGCATACATATATAAGGGTTTTTCCTTCAACTTTTCTGTTTTGAAGTATAGGCAGTTCACCGGCATTTAATCCGCCACAAATCAATGCTTTTGGAAGATAGTGTTGAAGAAGTGCGTTTCTTTTTTCTTCACATTCTTCCCCTACTATCGCAATTTCATAATAAGGCTCAGATAGATATAGTATCAGGCTCATCCATTGACTGTAACCAGCAGGGTAGCGACTAAAGTTTGGCTCAACTGATGCGGCCATGCTTTTTGTAATTGAAATGAATTCTTCATTTTGGAAGAACTGACCTAGTTTGAACAAACAAGTGGCCATAACAGAATTAGAAGCTGGGATTACATTATCTGTAACTTCTGCCTTTTGGGCAACAAGCTGCTCGTCAGTTTTCGATTTGAAGTAGAAGAAACCAGTTGGGTTTCGGTCGAAATTATCAATAACATATTGTGCCAATGAATTTGCTTTGTTTAGGTACGAAACTTCAAATGTGGCTTCGTAGTATCGAATAAGTGCATCAATTAAATGTGCGTAATCTTCTAAGTATCCGTTAATTTTAGAATGATCATTTTTATAGGAATGAAAGAGACTTCCGTCTTTTTTTATTTGTTGTTCTAGAAGGAAGTCGAGGTTGTCTTTTGCTAATCTTAGATGCTTTTCATTTCGCGTTGCGATATAGGTGTCTACTAATCCTTTGGCGGTCATGGCGTTCCAACTTGTCAGGGTTTTATCATCTAATCCCGGGCGAATTCTCTTGGCTCTAGTTTCCATAGCTCGCAGCTTGAAAGCTTTGATTTTTTCATCGAGCTCTTCCTTGCTTAACTTGAATTTTTCGCCAACAGCTGAGTCACTTTGGTCTCTTAATAGAATGTAGTTATTGTGTTCCCAAAGTCCCTTTCTATTGACGTTGAAGTATGCTTTGATGAGTTCGAAATCTTCTCCAGAAAGCGCCTTAATCTCATCGATCGACCATACGTAGAACTTTCCTTCTTCTCCTTCACTGTCGGCATCTAGTGCAGAATAGAAGGCGCCTTTTTTAGCGGTTAATTCTCGTTGAATGAATTCGACTGTTTCATCAATTACCTGCTTGTAAAGCGGATTGTTTGTAGCATTAAAAGCACTAGCATACAATGATAGCAGCTGTCCGTTGTCATAAAGCATTTTTTCAAAATGAGGAGCTTTCCAAATGTCATCTGTCGAGTATCGTGCAAACCCTCCTCCGATTTGATCATAGATTCCTCCAAAAGCCATTTTATCTAACGTGAGAAACACTTGTTTTTTTACTTCGGCATCATCTTCAGTAATAGCATAGTGCAATAGAAATTGATAATTATTGGGTAATGGAAACTTCGGTGCACCTTGAGCTCCACCCTCTTCCTTGTCAAATTGCTTTTTCCATCGACCTAGAGCTGCATCAACTGCTTCATCAGAGAATTCTGATGGAATGGGTTGAACCGGCATGTCATCCATTTGGTTGATGCCTTCTGTCAACTTGGTAGCGTACTCATCAACTTTCGCTGGATCAGAAACAAACGTTTCATTAACACTCGTCAATACTTTGATCCATTGATCTTTTGGGAAATACGTTCCACCAAAGAATGGGCGTCCATCTGGCAATGCGAAGCAGTTTAGCGGCCAGCCGCCTCTTCCGGTCATCAGTTGAACGGCATCCATATAAACTTGATCGATGTCGGGTCGTTCTTCTCGGTCGACTTTGATGCAAATGAAATGCTCATTCATTATGTTAGCTACCGATGTGTCTTCGAAACTTTCGTGTTCCATCACATGACACCAATGACAGGCACTGTATCCAATGCTGATAAGCATTGGTTTGTTTTCATCTTTGGCTCTTTTCAGTGCTTTTTCGCCCCATGGCATCCAATTGACTGGGTTGTGAGCATGCTGCAACAAGTAAGGGCTTGATTCGTGAATTAAGTCGTTTGTATTATCGACATTACTCATGGATGAAGTAGATTGAGAGTTAGGTTGACAAGACGATAGAACGAAGTGCGCGATAAGGAGAGAAAATGCGATTGTTCTTTTCAATTGTCATTTAGGATCAAGCAGATTTATTCTTTTTGAGCTTCTTGATAAATCTTCATACAATGCTCAATATAGTTGAGGGTTTCTTCGCGTCCTAGTTTAGAGGAGGAGGAAGTGTAAAAAAATGGTGGGAGTGACTCCCATTCAAGAAGCATTTTCTTGTGATAGACGTCCTTGTTTTTTTTCAAGTCTGAGCTCGAAAGCTTATCAAGTTTAGTCATGATAATGCTAAAAGGAATTCCATGTTCACCTAGCCATGTCATAAACTCAAGGTCGCTTTTCAATGGTGCGTGCCTTGAGTCTATCAAAACGAAAGCGTTCACCATGTTTTCTCGATTCTCGAAATAATCATAAATCATCTTCATGAATGAAGCACGATCTGTTTTCGAAACCTTTGCATAACCATATCCAGGAAGGTCAACTAAGTACCAAGATTCATTGACCTTAAAGTGGTTGATAAGTCTTGTTTTTCCTGGTGAACCGGATGTTTTAGCCAGATCTTTACGCTGCATGAGCATATTGATCAAACTAGACTTTCCAACATTGGATCGTCCGATGAATGCAAATTCTGGTAATGTGGTGTCAGGACATTCTTTGACTTTCGAAGAGCTTTTTTCGAAATCTGCGGTGTGTATAAACATCAGGCTGCGTAATCGAATCGATCTTTAAAGAATGCATTCAGCGTGTCGTTGAATTCTGTAGGGTGCTCCATCATCGGGGCGTGACCACATTGGTCTATCCAAAATAGAGATGCGTCAGGCAGTAATTCAGCGAATTCTTCAGCCACATCTGGTGGGGTGATTGTGTCGTTTTTCCCCCAAATTAAACATGCCGGAACATTCATTTTTGGAAGTTCAGACGCCATGTTATGTCGAATAGCAGATTTTGCCAATGATATAATTCTAACCGTTTTTCCTTTATCGTTTACAATGTCGAAGCATTCATCTACCAAATCTTTAGTGGCATGCTTCGGGTCATAAAAAGTGATGGCCACTTTCTCTTTCACAAAATCGTAGTTACCCCTTTTAGGAAATGAGCCGCCAAGTGAATTTTCATAAAGGCCGCTACTTCCTGTCAAAATGATGCTTTTCACCCGATCTAGATACTTCGATGCATAGATAAGAGCAACATGGCCGCCTAAGCTATTTCCTAGTAGGTGAGCCTTTTCAATTTTCTTGTAATCCATAAAGTCTGCAAGGAATCTTGACAGGTTCTTTACGTTGGTGTCAATAATAGGCATAGTATACAAGGGCATGATTGGAATAATCACCCTAAACCGTTTGGTGAAATAGTCAAATACGCCTTTGAAATTACTTAGTGCTCCAAAGAGTCCATGAAGAACCACGATGGTTTCCCCTTGACCTTCCTCAATGTAGCTAAATCCGCCTTCTTCAATGATATTAACCTTCATGGTAGTTGCAGTGTTGCAAGGTTCCAAAAATAAAGAAATAGATGTTAGTAGAGAGCCTTATTAGCTAGTATGTAAACACCTAAATGTTAACAGCGAAGTCATTTTTACACGCACTCAATAATATTTAGTTCCACAATTTCCCACATCCTAAAAGGCTTTAGGAGTAATAATTTAAGCTAGATTGTTCATTGTGTTTAGTGTGATTTATCAACAATTGACTATATAGTGGTAAAATGTGGTAAAAATCGTATACTTTTACGCTTTCATTATTGAAACGATTTCATGACAAGCTTTTTAGGTGAATTTGAGTGCAAATTGGACAGTAAGTCTCGCTTCTTACTGCCAGCTGGTCTGCGCAAACAAATTGATCCTTCTGCGAAAGAGCAGTTTGTTTTGAATAGAGGGTTTGAGGGTTGTTTGGTTTTGTATCCGCATAACGAATGGGAGAAGATTACTTCTAAGCTTAAGAACTTAAACCTCTTCGTGGCGAAGAATCGCTCGTTTTACCGACAGTTTCATAATGGTGCTACCGCTATTTCGTTGGATTCGAATGCGCGGGTTTTGGTGCCAAAATCGCTAATGAATTTCGCGGGAATTGGCAAGGAGGCGGTGCTTTTTGCATACGCTGATCGAATAGAGGTGTGGGCTAAGGATAAGTATGAAAAAGTAATGGATCAGGATGCTGATGCATTTGCAGCGCTCGCTGAAGATGTTATGGGTGGACTTGAAGATACTGATTCATAGGCATGACTTATCACACAACAGTTCTTTTACATGAGGGTGTTGATGCGTTGGAAGTGAAGCCTGCTGGTATTTATGTTGATGTTACGCTTGGTGCTGGAGGACATACCAAAGAAATTCTGAATCGATTGAGTTCTAGTGGTCGCTTGCTTGGTTTTGATCAAGACGCGGATGCTGTCAATAATGCGCCAGAAGACGATCGCTTCGAATTGTGTTTTGGGAATTTCCGATTTCTAAAACAGTTTCTTCTCGCAAAAGGGGTTTCCAAGGTGGATGGCATTATAGCTGACTTGGGCGTTTCGGGTCATCATTTTGATGATGCTTCTCGTGGCTTTTCATTTCGATTTGATGCTCCGCTGGATATGCGAATGAATTCATCGCAAGGAAAAAGTGCGATTGAAGTAGTTAATGAATATGAAGTAGGGGATCTCATTCGAATTTTTAAACGATACGGTGAGTCTTCGTTTGCAAAGCCAATAGCCAGGAAGATTGATCAGCAGAGAATTAGCCAAAGGATAAAAACAACGGGTGATTTGGTTTCGATTGTGGAGTCTGTTGTTCCGGAAAGAAAAGTCAAAGGAGAGCTGGCTCACATATTTCAAGCGATCAGGATTGAAGTAAACGATGAGTTGCTGGTACTGCAAGAGTTTTTAGAGCAAGTACCGGAGGTGTTGAGTTCTGGTGGTTTACTGGTTGTGCTGAGTTATCACTCTTTAGAAGATAGAATGGTAAAGCATTTTTTAAGGTCGGGAAACTTTGATGATGTGCTTGATAAGGATGTCTTCGGCAATATCAATCGATCGCTTGATCCGAAAGGAAAGGTGATTGCACCCTCTGAAGAAGAGATAGAAAAGAACCCAAGAGCGCGCAGCGCCAAAATGAGAATAGGAGTTAAAAGATAATGAGTCAAAAAGAAAAGAGAAACGAGTCAAAAAGTAATCCGATAGCAGCTCTGCTGTCTGGGAGACTTTTGACGCAGGATGCTGTAATAAAGCATTTGCCGTTTTTGTTGTTCGTGGCTTTTATTGGTTTGGTCTACATAGCCAATGGCTATTTGGCGGAATCTTCTGTAAGAAAGATAAACCGAACCCAGCAACAGATAAAAGAATTGCGCTCTGAGCAAATAAGCATGAAGAGTGAATTGAATAATACCATTATCGAGTCAGAATTGATGAAGATTATTCAGCAGCGCAACATGGGTTTGGATGAGTCTTATGATCCACCAAAGAAAATTGTGCTTCAATCATCTGAATTAGAGGAAATTAATTAATGGCAAAAGTCTCCAATAAAGAAATGATGAATAGATCCTATGTGGTCTATTTCGCCATTGCGTTGGTGGGTGTATCCATAATTGCCAAGGTGTTGTTTATTCAGTTTGTAGAGGGTTCATACTGGAGGGAGAAAGCTGAAAATTTAACGACCGTTTATAGAGATATTGATGCTGTTAGGGGGAATATTTATTCCGATGATGAAAGTATGTTGGCCACCTCAGTGCCAATCTATGAAGTACGAATGGATTTGAATGCTGACGGACTTACCGATGAAGCATTCAATGATAATATTGATTCACTGGCAATTAAGCTTTCTGATTTATTTGATGATCAATCACCTGTAGAGTGGAAAAGGCAGCTGGTGGCAGGTCGACAGAATGGAGATCGTTACCACTTAATCAAGCGCAGAGTTAAGTTTCATCAAATGAAGCTGCTCCGTGACTTTCCAATTTTTGATCGAGGTAAATTTAAAGGTGGGCTTATTGTACTTCAACAAAACAGAAGAGAGCGTCCATTTAGAATGTTGGCTGCACGCACCATAGGCTATGATAGAGAAGGTGTTACTCCAGTAGGCTTAGAGGGTGCGTATAGAGCAGAATTGGCTGGCGTAAGTGGAAAGCGATTGATGCAAAAAATTTCGGGTGGGTTGTGGATGCCGATCAATGATGAGAATGAAATTGAGCCAATGGATGGTTATGATATTCATACAACCATCAATCTTAATATTCAAGATGTAGCAGAGAATGCCCTTTTGGATCAATTGAAGCGTCATGATGCGCATCACGGTTCTGTTATTCTTATGGAAGTTGAAACGGGTGAGATCAAGGCTATTGCCAATTTGAGTAAGGATGATGACGGAGGCTACTATGAGTATTACAACTACGCTATTGGTGAGAGTGCCGAGCCAGGCTCGACATTTAAGTTGCCTTCATTGGTTGTGGCGCTTGAAGATGGCTACATAAAACTCAATGATAGTATTGACGCTGGAAGTGGGTCGGCAGAATTTCATGGTGAAACAATGCGAGACTCCAAAGATGGTGGTCATGGCAAGATATCAGTGGAAGAAGCTTTCGCGGTCTCTTCAAATATTGGCGTGATGCGCCTTATTGAGAAATACTATGCCAATGAGCCGGCAAAGTTCATCAAGGGATTGCGAAGAATGAATCTAGGTGAGTCCATCGGAATTGAAATAGCCGGTGAAGGTGCTCCACTTATTAAAGATCCATCAGATAAAAGCTGGTCATTGATCTCTTATTTATGGACGAGCATTGGTTATGAAGTGAAAATGACACCTCTTCAGATCTTGACGTTCTATAATGCCATTGCGAATGATGGCAAGATGATGAAGCCAATTTTTGTGAGGAAAATAACGGACAAAAGTTCCGTGATCAGAGATATCGAACCAAAGGTGATTAATGATAAAATCTGCTCAGAAAAGACAGCAAAGCAAGCTCGAAAATTGTTGGAAGCCGTTGTGCAAGAGGGTACAGCAACCAATTTAAAGAATGCGAACTATACGATCGCTGGAAAAACGGGCACAGCAAGGGTTGCGGAGTCTAGTGCTGGTTACGGTACGAAGATTACTTACCAGGCTTCGTTTGCGGGTTATTTTCCAGCAGACAATCCAAAATACAGTTGCATTGTAGTAGTGAATGCGCCAAACAGAAGTGTTTATTACGCGAGTCACGTTGCGGGGCCAATTTTCGCAGAGATAGCTGATAAGGTTTATGCTACCAGTATCAATATTCATGATGAGTTGAAATCCACAGATGATTTCACATCGTTGACGAAAATTCCAGTCTCAAAAAGTGGAATGCAAAAAGATCTCAATAATGTATTTGAAGAATTGAATGTGAAGGTTCATTCATCCAATGCTGAGAACAAGTGGGTGGTTACCCAAACAGGATCAGAGCAGGTTGAAATGGGGCGAAGAAATATCGTTGAGAACCTTGTACCCAATGTCAAAGGTATGTCGGCACAAGATGCTGTATACATCCTTGAAAATGCTGGATTAAAAGTGTGGCTGAAAGGAAGTGGGATGATTAAATCACAATCCATTATTCCGGGTGCGAATATTTACAGAGGACAAGAAATAATCTTAGAGTTATCGTGAAACTGCTAAAAGACATATTATACAAGGCTGGTATTGATGAAGTTGTTGACAATACCCATTTGGCTGTAGAAACCATTTGTTTTGATAGTCGATTGGCAGAGAAAATGAGTGCGTTTGTTGCTATTCGTGGCACTCAAACAGATGGTCACTTATTCATTGATAAGGCAATTGCACAGGGTTCTAAGATTATTGTTTGCGAGGAACTTCCAACAGAATTGGTGGAAGGAGTCACGTATGTTAAGGTCAAAGACTCTGCTGAGGCGCTTGGTGTGATGGCCTCGAATTATTACGATAACCCTTCAGAGAAATTAAAGCTAGTAGGTGTTACAGGTACGAATGGAAAAACTACTGTAACTACCCTTTTACATCGGCTATATAGATCATTCGGAAATAAGCCAGGTTTAATTAGTACTGTAGTTAATCTTATTGGAACCAAAGAAATTCCGGCTACACATACTACTCCTGATCCAGTTCAATTAAATCGCTTGTTACAGCAAATGGTGGATGAGGGGTGCAAGTATTGTTTTATGGAGGTGAGTTCGCACGCTATCCACCAAAGAAGGATAGCTGGATTGAAGTTCGCTGGAGGCATCTTTACCAATATCACACATGATCACCTAGATTATCACAAGACATTCGACAATTACATTAAGGCTAAGAAGCAGTTTTTCGATGATATGCCTTCGGATGCTTTCTCGATAGTTAATGTGGATGATATCCATGGAGAAATCATGGTACAGAATACGAAGTCAAAAGTATATCACTACGCATTGCGCACAGATGCGGATTTCAAAGCCAAAATTTTAGAAAACCACTTCCAAGGACTGAACTTAATCCTCGATGATCGCGAAATATGGAGTAAGTTGATTGGTAAGTTCAATGCCTATAATCTTCTAGCTACATATGCTGCAGCGTTGTTGCTCGGGGAGGAGAAGATGGAGGTGCTTACGATGCTTTCTAATCTGAACCCACCAACAGGCCGGTTCCAATATACCCGTTCTGAAAATGGAATTATAGGTATTGTGGATTATGCCCATACCCCTGATGCATTGAAGAATGTGCTTTCCACCATTCAAGAAATCAGAGGTGGAAATGAAAAAGTAATTACTGTGGTAGGATGTGGCGGAGATCGCGATAAAAGCAAGCGTCCTGAAATGGCTAAAATAGCTGCTGACTTAAGCGACAGGGTTATGCTCACTAGTGATAATCCTCGTACAGAAGAGCCAGAAGCTATCATAAAGGATATGCAGGCAGGACTCGCTGTTACTCAACAGAAAAAATCACTGGCAATTACTGATCGCAAAGAAGCGATAAAAGCTGCGGCTTCAATAGCTGAACCTGGTGATATAATACTTGTGGCTGGAAAGGGTCATGAAACATATCAAGAAATCAAAGGCGAGCGATTCGACTTTGATGACATCAAGATTCTAACCGAAATGCTCAACCTAGTATCCTAATGCTTTATTATTTATTTAAATATTTAAATGAACTTGATGTGCCTGGAGCGGGGGTGTTTGAATACATCACGTTTCGAACTGCAATGGCTGTAATTACATCATTGATTATTAGCCTTGTTTTTGGAAAGCGCATCATCGATTACTTAAGAAAATTACAGGTCGGTGAAACCGTAAGAGATCTCGGACTTGAAGGTCAACTCCAAAAGCAAGGTACGCCAACGATGGGCGGTCTTATAATCCTTTCAGCGATTATTATTCCAACACTCTTATTCGCTAAGCTTCACAATACCTACATCTGGTTGATGTTGATCTCAACGGTATGGCTGGGAGCAATTGGTTTTACTGATGACTACATAAAAGTTTTCAAAAAAGACAAGAAAGGACTAGCTGGAAAATTTAAAGTGGTTGGTCAAATAGGGTTGGGGATTGTGGCTGGTGCTATCCTCTATTTCAATGGAGAAGTGACCGTAAAGCACAAGACATATGATGAAAATGGGATTGTAATCACCGAATCTGTAATCGATCAGCATGGAAATACGATTGAGCAACCAATGTGGGTTGAAACAGGAGTGACAAAGACAACCATTCCATTCATAAAGAACAATGAATTTGACTACCGATGGTTGTTAGATTGGATGGGTGATTCGATTGCTGAATATGCCTGGATCATCTACATCATCATTGTGATTTTTGTGATAACTGCCGTTTCCAATGGCGCAAACATGACCGATGGTTTGGATGGTTTGGCTGGCGGTACATCAGCCATAGTCGGGTTAACACTGGCCATTTTCGCTTACCTGTCATCGAACCTAATTTTTGCTGATTACCTGAACATCATGTTTATTCCAAGCTCAGAAGAGCTCGTGATTTTTATGGGAGCTTTTGGTGGAGCCTGCATCGGATTTTTATGGTACAATTCATTTCCAGCCCAGGTTTTCATGGGTGATACAGGTAGTTTGGCAATAGGCGGCATCATTGCTGTTTTCGCACTTGCTATCAAGAAAGAATTACTGATTCCAATTTTTTGCGGGGTGTTTTTAGTAGAGAATCTATCTGTGGTATTGCAGGTGGCTTACTTCAAATACACCAAAAGCAAATACGGAGAAGGTAGAAGAATATTTCTCATGGCTCCGCTCCATCATCATTATCAAAAGAAGGGTATGCACGAAAGCAAGATAGTGTCTCGCTTTTGGATTGTAGGAGTTATGCTAGCGGTAATCAGCATCATCACATTAAAACTTAGATAGTGAAGAAGTTGATCGTGCTAGGCGGAGGAGAAAGTGGAGTAGGAGCAGCGCTCCTGGCGAAGCAAAAAGGCTGGCAGGTATTTGTGAGTGACGCAGGTGCACTTAAGGAAAAGTATAAGAACGTTCTTTTAAATAATGACATACTGTTTGAAGAAAAGGGTCACTCCGATGATCAGGTTTTGAATGCAGATGAAGTGGTTAAAAGTCCAGGGATTCCAGATACGGCTTCTTTGGTTGTTAAGCTAAGAGAAAAGGGTGTTCCAGTGATTAGTGAGATCGAATTTGCTGGTAGATACTCCAAAGCCAAATTCATCGGAATTACCGGAAGCAATGGCAAAACAACCACTACACTGCTAACACATAGCATTCTGAAGCGTGCAGGGATCAATGTTGGAATGGGAGGGAATATCGGTAATAGCCTCGCGTCAATTGTGGCGGACGGTGATCATTACGATTGGATAGTCCTTGAGATTAGCAGTTTTCAGTTGGATGGCATGTACGATTTTAAATGTGATATCGCCATTTTATTGAATATAACTGAAGATCATTTGGATCGCTACGATTATGACTTGATGAAATATGCGAGTTCAAAAATGAGAATCACTCAGAATCAAACCAGCTTGGATTGGTTCATCTATAATGAAGATGATCCTGTGTCGCATGAGATAATGAAGACAATAAAATCAAAGGCAACTAAAGCGCCTTTTTCAATAAAACAGAGTCATGAAGGCCTTGCAGCTTTCGCAAACGAAAATGAATTAACCATTAACCCAAATAAAAACCAATTTACTATGACGATGCAAGAACTTGCCTTACAAGGCAAACACAACCTCTACAACTCGATGGCATCTGGCATCGCAGCAAGAATATTAGAGGTGAGAAAAGATTTGATCAGAGAGTGCCTCTCTGATTTTCAAAACATTGAGCACAGACTTGAGCTTGTGAATGATGTCTATGGCATTTCTTTTATCAACGATTCAAAGGCGACCAATGTGAATTCCACATGGTACGCACTTGAAAGTATGAATCAGCCTGTGGTATGGATTGCAGGAGGTGTTGATAAGGGAAACGATTATACGCAGCTTGAGGATATGGTCAAGGCTAAAGTGAAAACATTAGTTTGTTTAGGAAAAGATAGCGCCAAATTGAAAGAAGCTTTTGGTGCTTACGTTGAGGAAATCATTGAGGTTGATAATATGCGAGATGCAGTATATAAAGCTTACAAAGCAGGAGTTAAAGGTGATGCGGTTTTATTGAGCCCTGCTTGTGCAAGTTTTGATTTGTTTGATGATTACGAGGAGCGTGGCCGTCAATTTAAGGAAGCTGTACGAAACTTATAATTCTTCACCTCATGAGAACACAAACATCTATACTGGAAGCGAAGGTTAATGAGCGACTCATTGATGCGAGAAAACAAAGTATGCGAAGACTTGGTGATATTGAACACCGCCTTGAGTATGTTGATGTTGTGGATGAAGTGGAATATGTGAATGACGCAAAAGCAAATGATTTAAACTCGACTTGGTATTCCTTGGAATGCATGGAAAGACCGGTGATTTGGATTTTGAGCTCGTCCTCTGAAGAGGTAGATTATGCGCTGATGAATGAGATTGAAGTAGGAAATATCAAGGCATTTATTGTCACTGGAAAGCACTTTGAAAAAGTGCAGGCATCAATACGCGCAGCGAGTAAGCCTATTGTTCACTGCGACTCAATTCTTGATGCTACAATAGCTGCAAAAGGGTTTGCTGAAAAAAATGATTTGGTGCTTTTCTCTCCAGGATTCGTTGACCTAGAAAACTTCACACATTATAAGGAACAAGGACAGCAATTCAGAAAAGCTGTTCGAGAAATGAGAATATAAGAGTTGGAAGCACTACTCAAATACATAAAAGGAGATCGGCCAGTTTGGTTGATTATGCTGCTGCTTTCAGTGCTGAGTCTGTTGTTGGTGTATAGTAGTATTGTCACTTTGGCCTATCGTCACCATGATGGCAATACGTTTTACTACTTGTTTCGACATGGATTTATTCTTGTGGCAGGGCTTGGGTTAATGTACCTGGCGCACAGAATAAAATATACCTATTACTCTAAGATTGCTCAGTTGGCGCTTTATGTGAGTATACCACTATTGTTGGTTACCCTTCTTATGGGAACGAGTATTAATAGTGCGAATCGTTGGCTTACTATTCCTGTTATTAATCAAACCTTTCAGACATCCGATTTGGCGAAGGTTGCACTCATAATGTTCGTTGCGCGTTTCCTTGCTGTTAGGCAGGATGAAATCAAGGATTTTAAGCGAGGGTTTTTACCCTTACTCATACCTGTTTTTATAGTTTGTGGGCTTATACTTCCTGCGGATTTGTCTACTGCAGCTATGCTATTCATCAATTGCTTAGTCCTTATGTTTATTGGTCGAGTGCAATTAAAACATCTTGGCGTGCTACTGCTGTCAGGGGTCTTTGCTTTAGGTATGGTTTATTTGACTGGAAAGGCTTTGCCAGGGTCGTTTGGTCGTTTGGATACATGGATCAGTCGAGTTGAGTCTTTTGTTTCGCCTGATGAATCTAGCATGAACCAGAGCTACCAAAGTGATCAATCAAAGATCGCGATCGCTACAGGAGGAATAGTAGGTAAAATGCCTGGGAAAAGTACCCAACGAAATTTTCTTCCTCATCCTTATTCTGATTTCATTTACTCCATTGTATTGGAAGAATATGGGCTAATTGGAGGGGTTTTTGTGCTGATTCTTTACCTGGTTTTGCTGTTTCGAGCGATTAAAATTGGACTAGATTGTCCGCGAACTTTTGGATCTCTGCTTTCGATCGGGATTGGATTTAGCCTAGTGTTTCAAGCGATGATTAATATGGCCGTGGCTGTCAATTTGGTTCCTGTAACTGGTCAGTCATTGCCTATGGTTTCTATGGGCGGAACGTCTATTTGGTTTACCTGTTTTGCAGTGGGAATAATATTGAGTGTGAGCGCTGGGGCTGAAAAAGAAGACAAGAGTTTTACGAATAAACCGATGGCCCATGTCTCTTAAAGTTTTGATTAGTGGAGGAGGTACCGGAGGACATATTTTTCCTGCTATTGCAATTGCTAATACAATTAAGGAGATAGAGCCTGAAACAGAGTTTTTATTCGTGGGTGCCAATGGTAAAATGGAGATGGACAAAGTTCCAGCTGCAGGATATAAGATCATCGGATTAAATATTACAGGCATTCAGCGCAAGCTAAGTTTTAGTAACTTGCTATTTCCTTTCAAGTTGTTGTTGAGTTTGGTGAAAGCCAGGTCGGTTATCAAAAATTTTAAACCTAATGTGGTCGTTGGTGTCGGAGGCTTCGCAAGTGGTCCTGTCTTAAGAATGGCAACTTGGATGAATATTCCCACGCTGATTCAGGAACAAAATTCGTTTGCTGGAATAACCAATAGATGGGTGGCTTCTTCCGTCAGCAAGGTTTGCGTTGCATACGATGGAATGGAGAAGTTTTTTCCGAAAGAACGAGTTGAAAAGACTGGTAATCCGGTCAGAAAGAATGTGGTAGAAATATCCGGTAAACGAGAAGAAGCACTCAAGAATTATGGTTTCGATTTGTCGAAACCAGTACTGCTTGCTGTAGGCGGAAGTTTGGGGGCAAGATCAATTAACTTGGCATTGAAAGCTGGTGTTGATGAGTTGTTAGACGCAGGGGTTCAAGTGATTTGGCAAACTGGAAAACTTTTTGCTGAAGAATCAAAACAGATACTTAGCTCTAGAGAAAATAGGCCTCTGGTAATCACTGAGTTCATTTTTGATATGGATATGGCTTATGCCGCAGCTGATGTTGTGATATCAAGAGCAGGCGCCATAGCTGTAAGTGAGCTTTGTATCATTGGAAAACCAGCGATTTTGGTTCCTTTTCCGTTTGCAGCCGAAGATCACCAAACTAAAAATGCTGAGGCTTTGGTCAAAACGCATGCGGCAATTATGGTTGCCGATAAAGACGCATCAAAAGAATTAGTAAGACAAATAAAAAGCTTGGTGGCAGATGATGCCAAGCGAGCATTGCTATCAGGTAACATTAAAAAGCACGCCCTTCCAAGCGCGGCATCACATATAGCTCAACACGTAATAGACCTCGCCCAATGAAGGATTTGAAGGATGTTAAGAAGGTTTACTTACTTGGTATAGGTGGGATCGGTATGAGCGCGTTAGCGCGTTATTTTAAGGGTAAAGGAGCTAAAGTATCAGGATATGATAAAGTATCTAGTCCATTAACGGATCAGTTGATCGAAGAAGGTATTGAGGTACGCTTTGATGAAAGTTCAGAAGGTTTAGACGAAGCAGATTTGTTCATTTATACACCAGCTGTGCCAATTGATCACATAGCGTTTGGCTATGTTCAGGCAGCTGGTAACGAGTGGTTTAAACGATCTGAAGTCCTTGAGTGGATCACTAAAGAGACTAAAACAATCGCCATAGCAGGAACGCATGGAAAGACTACTACAACGGGCATTATGGCTCATTTACTTCATGAAACAAGAGGAGATGTTGCAGCTTTTGTTGGTGGCGTAATGACAGGCTATAACTCAAATCTTATTACCACAAGAAAGCCTAACTACGTGATAGTAGAAGCTGATGAATACGATAGATCTTTTTTAAGACTACATCCTAATATCGCTGTGATTACAAGTTTAGATCCAGATCATCTTGATATATATGGCACGTTTGAGGAGATGAAGAAGGATTATAAAACTTTCGCTTCTCGAGCTGAGCTACTTATTGTTCATGAAGACATTGCCGAAATGTTTGATCATCCGAACAAGCGTATTTATGGAAAGGGTCAAACTGCTGAGGTGCGATATAGTAATGTTGAGGTAGTTGATGGAGCCTTTAGGTTCATAGTGAATGATGGTCAGCAATTCGATCTAAAGCTTGCAGGAGAGCATAATGTAGAAAATACAACTGCCGCCATCGCAGTCGCTGAGGAGCTGAAAGTAAAAGTCGATCAATCGGCAAATGCTATTGGCTCATTTTTAGGCATTAAGCGCAGGTTTGAACGTATTTTAGAATCACCAACAAGAGTTGTGATTGATGATTATGCGCACCATCCAGAAGAGATTAAGGCTGCATTGTCTGCTGCTCGTATGCTTTACGCTGGAAGAAAAGTGGGGGTCATTTTTCAGCCCCATCTTTTTTCAAGAACAAGGGATTTGGAGGAAGGGTTTGTCGAGAGTTTGTCTGAGGCAGATGAAGTGATTTTATTGCCAATTTACCCTGCTCGCGAACGGCCTATTGATGGCGTTTCAAGTGAGAATCTTTTGAATAAGCTCTCGTTGAAAACTAAGCAATTGGTGCAAAAATCAAACTTGGTAAATGCCGTATTATCGTTAAATGCAGATGTAGTATTGATTTTAGGAGCGGGTGATATCGATCGTTTCGTTCAACCTATTGCCAATGCTATAAAAACTAAATCTAATGTGGAGTAAGCTTTTTAAAATATCAGGTGCAGTTTTGGGTGTTGGTGCCCTTTTTGTGCTCTTGGTTGCGGCTGTATCCACTTCCAATAATGCACGATTGAAACAACTCACCGTGAACATTGACTTTGCTGGAGAGAATTTTTTCATAGATAAAAAAGAGATTGAGGAAACAGTGTTTGATTTAGGGTATGCAATTGATTCTACCAGATTGCTGGATATAAATCCAGGTAATCTTGAGTTGCTGCTAGAGAATAATGCTTTCATTCAAAAAGCCGAAGTATATGCCGAGTTGAATGGAACCCTTCATTTAGATGTGGTTGCTCGAAAGCCTGTAGTGCGTGTTTTTAATGATTTAGGCATCAGTGTTTACATTGATAGTGAAGGTTCAATTATGCCATTATCATCAAAATTTACGGCTCGGGTTCCAATAGCCAATGGCAACATCACCTTGATGCTTCACCAATATATTGGAAAGAATATTTATGAATTAGCTGAATTAACCGATCACCCGGATGCTGCGGTTATGGCTGATATTTACAATGTGGCATCTAACTGCAGTAAAAATCAGTTTTGGTCATCTCAAATCAGTCAAGTTTTTGTGAATAAGAGAAAAGAAATTGAGTTAATTCCAAGAGTGGGAGATCATCACATCCTTATCGGGAATTCAAATGATCTAGAAAAAAAGCTCAATAAGTTGAAGTTGTTCTACGCGAAAGGACTAGACAAAACGGGCTGGAATGAATATAAAATTATCAATCTAAAGTATGCAAACCAGGTGGTTTGCACTAAAAGTTAATCTATGGAATCTAACGAACAAATCATTGTTGGTTTAGACATTGGAACAACCAAAATAGCCTGTCTCGTAGGAAAGAAAAACGAGTATGGAAAATTAGAGTTGTTGGGTATGGGTAAAGCCGAATCAGTAGGAGTAAGAAGAGGTGTTGTATCTCATATTACACCAGCTGTTGAAGCGATTAAAAAAGCCGTTGAAAAGGCTGGCCTAAACTCTGGATGCGAAATCAAAGTGGTAAATGTGGGTATTGCTGGCCAACACATTAAGAGTTTGCAGCATCGCGGAGTCATTACACTTGACAATCTTGATGATGAGATTTCCATCAAGGATGTGGATGCTTTGATTCAGGATATGCACAAATTGGTTTTGCCTCCGGGTGAATCTATCATACATGTACTTCCGCAAGATTATATAGTAGACAATGAATCTGGCATCAAAGATCCCGTTGGAATGAGTGGTATTCGATTAGAAGCGAATTTCCACATTATCACAGGATTGGTTACAGCCATTCAAAACATCTTTAAGTGTGTTCAGAAGTCTGACCTTGAAATTGCTGACCTCACTCTTGAACCTCTGGCTTCGGCAGCTTCTGTCTTGAGTGACGAAGAAAGAGAAGCTGGTGTAGTGCTTGTAGATATAGGTGGCGGTACAACTGATGTTGCCATTTTCCAAGATGGGATCATTCGCCATACTTCTGTCATTCCTTTTGGAGGAAACATCATTACTGATGATATCAAAGAAGGATGCACTATCATTCGCAAGCAAGCTGAATTGTTGAAAGTAAAATTTGGTTCAGCATTGGCTAGCGAAAATCAAGCGAATGACATTGTGGTTATTCCAGGTTTGAGCGGACGTGAACCAAAAGAAATAAGCGTTAAGAATTTGGCTCATATCATTCAAGCAAGAATGGAAGAGATCATTGAGCAGGTTTATTTTGAAATCAGAAACTCTGGGTTTGAGCGCAAGCTGATCGCAGGTATCGTTATTACGGGTGGCGGGGCTCAATTGAAGCATTTACCACAATTGTTTGAATACATGACTGGAATGGATGCCAGAATTGGTTATCCAACTGAGCATTTAGCTTCTGGCAACGATAAGGTGGCTAGCCCGATGTACGCAACAGGCGTTGGTCTTGTGCTGAAAGGTTTTGAATACGCTGAAAGAAATAATAGAAAAGAATCATCTGTCTCAACTCGCAAACCAAAGAAAAAAGCTACTTCAGGTCTATTCGATAAACTCTTGAGCAAGGGTAAAGAATGGTTTGAAGAAGATGACAACATTTAATAAAGGAATATCAATCGCTGAAAACTATCTGATATGAAATTCGATTTACCAAAAGAAAACTCAAGCATAATCAAAGTCCTTGGTGTGGGCGGTGGTGGTAGCAATGCCGTTAACCACATGTACCGTCAAGGAATAAAGGGAGTAGACTTCCTTGTATGCAATACTGATCAACAAGCATTGGATATCAGTCCAATTCCTTTCAAGGTTCAGCTTGGAGCAACACTTACTGAAGGAAGAGGCGCTGGCTCATTGCCTGAAGTAGGAAAGAATGCTGCCATTGAGAATATCGATGACATCAAAGAGATCATCAATAAAAACACCAAAATGGTGTTCATCACAGCTGGAATGGGCGGTGGAACGGGAACTGGTGCCGCACCTGTTATTGCAAAAGCAGCGAAAGAGATGGGTGTGTTGACGGTTGGTATAGTAACTATGCCATTCTTTTTTGAAGGTCGTAAAAGACGCCAGCAAGCCGAAGCAGGAATCGAAGAAATCCGTGAGCAAGTAGATACATTGTTGATCATCAATAATGAAAAGCTTCGCGAAATGTGCGGTAATTTGCCAATTGCCCAAGCTTTTGCTATGGCTGATGACGTTTTGACTACAGCCGCTAAAGGAATAGCTGAAATTATTACCAGAACAGGATACATCAACGTTGACTTTGAAGATGTTCGCACCGTGATGTGTGACTCTGGTGTTGCCATCATGGGTTCTGCAGCTGCTGAGGGTGAAGATCGAGCAACGAAGGCTGTTGAAAAGGCGTTATCGTCTCCATTATTGAACGATAACAATATTAAAGATGCTCGTTATGTATTGCTCAATATTACATTCGGAAATCAAGAGGTGTTGATGGATGAGATCAGCGATATTACTGACTATATCCAAGAAGAAGCAGGTGCGAGTGCAGATGTTATTTGGGGTTATGGTATGGATGAAAGTTTAGGCGATTCTCTTTCTGTGACCATCATCGCAACAGGTTTTCATCAAAACTCATCTACTTCTTCCAACTTCGAAAAGAAGCCTGAGAAAAGAAGAATTAATCTCGAAGAAGAACATGAAGAGAAGACGCCTTCAACACCATTCGTTGAGGTGAAAAAGGATGAGGTCGAGCCCTTTTTAAAGACAATTGAGCAATCGGATGAAGTTGAAAAGCCTATTCAGGAAGAATCGGTCGAAGACGATCGAAACATTTTTACACTTTCTGAAGATGCGGATCAAGAAGAAGAGGTTGGACAGACTCAGCGAATTTTTGAATTCGATATGGGTAGTGCGATCGAATCGGCAGATGATAACGATGAGGAAGAACAAGATTCGATTACTTCATCTGAAATAGTGAATGAATCAGCGGAAGAAGCGGAAGAAGAACGCCCTGAATGGGAACCGTTTATTCGAAGTAATACTGAGCAAAAGGCTGATGAGAAAGAGCCAATTATTGAAAAGAAGCCAATTTTTAAGACCACAACGCCTTCAAGTAGCTCAGAGCCAAGTGGTGATGATCGTCCTTCTAGAGAAGAACAAGCTGAAAGAGCGAATGCGAGATTATCTCGATTAAGAGAATTGAGTATGAGATTGCGCACGCCATCTGGGATGTCAGATTTAGAAAATGAGCCAGCGTTTAAGCGCAAGCAAATCAATTTGGATGATGTGCCCCATTCTTCAGAGTCTTCAACCAGCCGGTTTACGTTGGGTGAAGAGGAAGCAGAGGATGGTGAGAAACGTGGAAAATTAAGACCTAACAATGGGTTCCTGCATGATAATGTAGATTAAAAAGGACAATTAGAAATAAAATAAAAAATGGGCTTAGCGCCCATTTTTTATTTTATACTAAAGGAATTAATATTTTTAATGTTTCCTTCCAGAAATTTTTTTTTTCTGAAAGCAATTAAGACATCAAATGAGCCTACTATTTATTGAGGATAATCAACACGGAAAAATTACTTCATCGAAATGTTAAACTTAATTTGATACCCTACGTTTAATCAAATTTATTTGAAAGCTGCAATTTTAAAAAGTGGCTAATTTTTTTAATAGTCCATTTATGAATTTTAGGTTTTTTGTCGTTTTTATATTGCTTCTGTTTACAGTTACGAAAGTATTTTCTCAATTTGATATCGATGTTAATGTTCAATCTGGGGCTTCAGCTCAGTATTCGAATGATGTGGAGTTTACCTCCGATGGGGGCTACATCGTTACAGGTAGTTTTGTTGATAGCGTATCTTTCGCTCCTTTGAGTGTTTTAGGCACTCCTTCAATATTTGGAAACTTTGATATGTTTTTAGTCAAATATGGCTCTCAAGGAGATCCCATTTGGGCAGTTTCCGGAGGAGGAGGAGGAACCGATGGCGCTAATTCAGTAGCCATCAGTCCTTATGACGATATATATGTAACAGGAGTTTATTCAGGCTCAGCAACATTTGGATCGGTCGTTTTACCTCCATTTGTAGGTACACCAGCTTTTTTTCAAAATAATGCTTTTATAGTAAAGTATGATTCCTTAGGAAATGCAGTTTGGGGTGTTCCTCATTTATGTAAGTCATTAGCTACGGTTTTAGATGTGAAAACGGATCAGTTAGGTTTTGTTTACGCTTTAACACAGTTCGCGGATACATTACATGTTGATTCACTGCAGTTTGCTCCCTCAAACCTCGGGAACGAGTATTTAGTCACTAAATATGATTCATCTGGTTCGCTTATTTGGGCTAAACAAATCGCTACCAATGGTTCTTATGGTAATTTCTTTTTCTTTCAAGCTAGCAAAGGCTTAGGAGGTTTGGCAGTTGATAATCACAATAATGTTTATGTCACTGGCAATTTTACTACAAGTGTTCAAATTGATTTGTTTACAGCCACTTCTTTTGGTGCGCAGGACGTCTTTTATGCAAAACTTAATGGATTAACAGGGAGTCCGATTTGGTTGAATAAAGGTGGAGGTGTTAACTCCGATGTTGGAACCGATATAGCCATTGATCAGAACCAGAAAGTTTTAATTTGTGGACATGGCGAGGGAAATATCGCTTTTGGTGCTCAAAGTCTTTTCGGAGGAGGTGTAAATGATTGGATAATTGAGTGTGACACCTCTGGTAATGTAAACGATGCATGGCTTGTAAATACAAACTCGAGCATTAACACTTCTATGGGAATTTCAGTAGATGGTTTTGGGAATTTCTTGATGGCGTCTTCGTTTAACGATATATTGTCTTTTCAGGGATTGTCTCTCACTCCATTTGGTGATCTTAACCCATATGCCATGAGGTATAATTATGATGGAGATTCATTGAGCTTTATTTGGGCTCCTGAGAGCGCTCCTAATGATTTAGAGGTTGCTCGAGCCACTGCTACTTCTGATCTAGATAATATGCTAGTTGTTGGAAACTTTAATGCTGTTATGGATTTTGGAAATAATACCGCAGCCGGTCCAAGTCAAGAAGGTTTTGCAATGCGTTTGGCAAATTGTTCGAGGTTAAAAGCAGAAGCTTATTCTTTTAATGGTCAAGTGAATTTTTGTCAAAGTGAAAGCGCTCTTCTTGTGGCGGATACCAATAGTCTTTACTCTTATCAATGGCTTTTTAATGGTGCCTCAATGCCAGGAGAGATATTTTCGAATTTCACAGCTTTAAGTTCTGGATCGTATTCGGTAATAGTCGATAGTGCAGGATGTAAAGATACTAGCAACGTACTCCCAATTTCGGTTTATTCTTTGCCAAGCGTTTCACATTCAAATTTGAGTGCAGTTTGTCAAACCGAAGTAGCATTTTCACTTCAAGGTGGAAGCCCATTAGGTGGAGTATACTCTGGTTCTGCCGTTATATCTGGCAGCATATTTGATCCTTCACTTGCTAATTTGGGAACCAATTTGGTTACATATATATATACCGATGGGAATTCCTGTTCAGATAGTGTGACTAAAACTATTGTAGTAAATCAAAACCCAACCATCTTCATTAATAATATATCAGCTTGTGAAAATGGTGGGCCAATATCTTTATCTGGAGCTGGATATGGTTTTCCTCAAAACGGAACGCACATTGGACCTGGTGTCATCGGCTCGGTGTTTGATCCTTCTGCAGCTGGTGTTGGGACGCATATTATTTATTATTCTGTTGCGGGTTGCTTGGCTGATGATTCCATCACAGCTATTGTCACAACAGCGCCATCGGTTAGTATTACTCCAATTCCAACGCAGTGTATTTCAACATTGTTCCTTCCTTTAGCTCCTTACGGTTCGCCTTTTGGTGGAACCTTTAGTGGTCCTGGGGTTTCTTCGAATTTTTTCTATCCATCCATAGCTGGCCCAGGCACGCATCAAATTATTTACTCCTTCAGTGCGAGTGGTTGCAACGGATATGATACATTCCAATTAGTTGTAGATCCAATTCCGAATGTTTCGTTTTCTGCTTTCCCAAATCTTTGCGAAGGAGACGCGTCTATCTCTCTTGCTAATTATGCATCGCCAAGTGGAGGAGTGTTTTCAGGAACTGGAATAACCAATGATTCAATTTTTAACCCTGTTTCTGTGGGAACAGGAAGCTATACCATTCAATATTTATATTCAAATACTTGCGGCAGCGACTCAGCTTCAACAGTAATTAGCGTAAATGGCAATCCAACTATATCTGTAGTGTCTTCAGATGTTAGCTGCAATGGTTTAAACAATGGTTCGGCTGTTGCATCATCCTCATCTGGATTGCCTCTCTATACGTATTCTTGGAGCAATTCCGCTAATGGTCCATCAATAATTGGATTGTCTGTAGGAAATTATTCTGTTACCGTTTCTGATGCCAACGGCTGTTCAGACTCATCGAGTTTTTCAATAGCCGAACCACCAGCATTGTCAGCTGCATTATCATCAACTAATGTCACATGCAACGCTGGTAATGATGGCACAGCTATAGTTATAGTCTCAGGAGGAGTGCCTGCGTACTCTTATTTATGGAGTGATGGACAGACTGCTGCTGCTGTAACTGGGCTTTCAGTCGGGACTTACAGTGTTACAATTACGGATGCAAATGGATGCAGTATAGTTGAAACAGTTGTGATAACTGAACCTTCACTATTTTCAACCTCAGTTGTTTCTGTAGATGTTGATTGTTTTGGAGGAAATGATGGGTCGGCTTCAGTCTCGGTTTTGGGAGGAACTCCAAGCTATTCTTTTTTGTGGAGCAACGGAAGCACAAATGCAAGCATATCTGGATTAGCTGTTGGAAGTTATTCTGTAACGACAACGGATGGTAATGGTTGTTCTATAATTGACGCATTGACGATTTCAGGACCTGTTTCTCCTTTGGCGGCTTCAGTTAGTGCATCCTTTGATGTTTCTTGTTTCGGTGGCAGTGATGGATCTGCAGCAGCCTCTGGTTCTGGTGGAACAGCTCCTTATGCTTTCAATTGGAACAATGGTTTAACCAACAATTCAGTCAACGGATTATCTGCAGGAAATTATTCATTAACGCTATCGGATGCGAATGGATGTCAAACATCGCAATCAATTACCATTTCTGAGCCAGCGAGCTCAGTATCAGCGTCTATCGTGAGTTCAACCAATGCCATTTGTGTTGGAAGTAATAATGGAGATGCATCGGTATCAGCATCTGGAGGAACTCCGGGATATTCCTATGCATGGAGCAACGGTGCGAGCACATCTTCTATCATTGGCTTAGTAATCGGTACGTATGAAGTAACAGTGACAGACATCAATGGATGTTTCGATATTACTCAAGTAGATATTATTCCAGCTACAACAGCTGCGGTAGCCAGTATTTCCTCTTTTTCTAATGCCACTTGTCTGTCCTCAAATGATGGGTCTGCTCAAGTTTCGGTGGTAGGAGGTGCAGCACCTTATACTTATGCTTGGAGTAACCTTGCCAATACAGAGGCCATTTCTGGTTTGTCAATTGGTTCATACACCGTAACTGTGAATAGCAGTAATGGATGTTCGGATACAACATCAATTTCAATAACCAACTCAGATACCATTGGGCCATTGATTCAATCTGCCGATACTTCAATTTATTTAGATGCAAGTGGATCATTTACAATAGACACTGCGTTCATCAATGTGGCTAGTTCTGATAATTGCGGAATTGATACGATGTACCTCAGCAGATATAACTTTGATTGCAGCGACATAGGTGTGCCTCAGCCAGTGATGCTTTATGCTGTTGACGTAAATGGAAACATTGATTCTTCAGCCAATTTTGTGTCAGTGTTTGACACGATCTCTCCAAACGTAGTTGCAAACAATGTTCAGTTGTTTTTAGATGCTACGGGCTTAGCTTCAATTACTCCGGCTTCTGTTAATGGAGGCTCGTCTGACGCTTGTGGAATCGACTCACTTTACCTTAGTCAAATGGATTTCCAATGCAGCGATACCGGTACTAATGTGGTAGCACTCTTTGCAATCGATGTGAATGGTAATATAGATTCAGCATTTTTCTCTGTTTCGGTCTTTGATACGATAGCTCCATCTATCATAGCGAATAACCTGACCGCCTATGTAGATGCTGCAGGAAATACTGTTGTATCTGTTGATTCAGCAAATGCAGGAACTTTTGATAACTGCAGTGTAGATAGTATTTGGCTGAGTCAAGAGAGCTTTGATTGCTCGCATATTGGTACAAACACGGTGACGTTTGATGCTAAAGATATTTCAGGAAATCAATCTTCAACTCAGATTAGTATTACGGTGCTTGACACCTTTTCTCCAACAGTATATCCATTTCAGCTAATAGCTTTAGGGTTAGATGCTAATGGAACAGTCTCTCTTTCATCGGCTCAGGCAGACAGTGCTACAGTTGATTGTGATTTGGACTCAATTTGGTTGAGTCAAACAGAGTTTACATGCAGTGAAATTGGACTGAATAGTGTTTTACTGTATGCCATAGATAGTTCTAGTAATATAGATTCAGCATTTTTCTCTGTTTCGGTCTTTGATACTTTGAGTCAGTTAGAAATCGTTCTGGACGCTGAAATCCTATGCCATGGTGATAGCTCTGCAGTTATTTCAGCATTGCCTTCAGGTATGAATGGAGCGTATGGTTATATCTGGAATACAGGAGATACAACCGCTCAAATTGAGAGCCTAAGTCCAGGAAGTTATTTCGTAACAGCTACATCCGAAGCTGGATGCACAATAAGCGATTCGATCAGCATATCTGAACCAGAACCATATGCGACTTTGCTAACCGCTTCTAGTGATTCTGTTTGTGCTGATGATAGCACTGCATTTATTGCTGCATTGGTAGAAGGTAATAATGCTCCGTACAGTTTTCTATGGAGCAACGGATCAACGAATGACTCATTGATTGGAATTGGTGCAGGACTTTATTTTGTCAGTATCAGCGATATTAATGGTTGTCAGACTTTTGATTCAGTTAGTATTGCTCTTCTTGACTGTGATACTTCGACAATAGGCATCAAGGAGACATTTGCGATCAACGATCTTTCCATTTTTCCTAACCCTGCATCTAATGTCTTGAATGTCAATTTTGGGTTTTGGAAAGTCGAGGAAGATGTGACGATGACATTAATGAGTTCAACAGGTCAATTCGTTAAAGCGTTTAACCGAGATCAATGGAACCGAGTCAATCCAAATGAAGTACAGTTGAATCTAGATGGAGTTGCCACGGGTGTTTATTTGCTGAATATCCAAATGAACGGCACTGTTGCGACCAAGCGCTTTATCATCGGTCGATAACAAAAGCACACAACCTTTTTCAGTGGTCAAGGCCTTTGAAGTAGATTTGTCTCATTGAAAAATAAATAAGACTATGAGTGTTTCGCAACAAATCAATGATGACATAAAGAAGGCAATGCTTGCCAAAGACAAGAAAAGACTGGAAGCATTAAGAGCGATTAAAAGTGCAATCATGCTCATTGCATCTGAAAAGGCTGGGAGTGAAGTAAGCGATGAGGATGCCATCACAGTAATGCAGAAGTTGGTGAAACAACGTAAGGATTCAGCTTCTATTTATCGTGAGCAAGGCAGAGATGACATGGCTGAAGACGAAGAATTTCAATTTGCAGTAATTGAAGAGTATTTGCCTGCCATGATGGGCGAAGAGGAAGTGAGAAAATTGGTAATCGAAAAAATTGCTGCTGTTTCCGCTTCAGGCCCACAAGACATTGGAAAAGTTATGGGACCATTATCAGGTCAACTAAAAGGTAAGGCTGATGGCAAGATGATTTCGCAACTGGTGAAAGAAGAGCTGGCTAAGCTGTAGAAAAAAGTATTACATAAAAAAAGCCCCTGCATCAATCGATGCAGGGGCTTTTTTTATGTTAAGGATTGATGATGAATTACATCATTCCACCCATTCCGCCCATTCCACCTGGAGGCATTGCTGGAGCATCTTCTTCTGGCTCATCAGCTAATACACATTCAGTTGTAAGCAATAGACCTGCAATTGATGCTGCGTTCTCTAAAGAAACACGAGAAACTTTTGTTGGGTCAATTACTCCGGCTTCGTGCAAGTTTTCATAGATGCTTGTTGCAGCATTGTAACCGAAATCTGCTTTGCCTTCCATCACACGTTGAACAACGATTGAACCTTCTCCGCCTGCGTTAGCAACGATTTGACGTAAAGGCTCTTCTAATGCTCTGCGCACGATGGCAATACCTGTAGTTTGATCGGCATTGTCTCCTTCAAGGTTTTTAAGCGCCTCGATAGAGCGAATGAATGATACACCACCGCCAGGAACGATTCCTTCTTCCACAGCAGCTCTAGTTGCATGAAGAGCATCGTCTACACGATCTTTCTTCTCTTTCATTTCCATCTCAGTAGCAGCACCGATATAAAGAACAGCAACACCACCAGCCAATTTAGCCAAACGCTCTTGAAGTTTTTCCTTATCGTAATCGCTCGTAGTTGACTCCATTTGAGACTTGATCTGACCAATTCTCGCTTGGATATCTTCTTTCTTTCCAGTGCCGTTGGTAATGGTTGTGTTGTCCTTATTGATGTCTACTTTTTCAGCTTGACCTAGGAATGACATATCAGCATTTTCTAGGCTGAAACCTCTCTCTTCGCTGATCACTTGTCCGCCTGTTAAAATTGCGATGTCTTCCAACATTGCTTTTCTTCTGTCTCCAAACCCTGGAGCTTTAACAGCAGCCACCTTCAATCCACCTCTCAATTTGTTTACTACCAACCCTGAAAGAGCAGTTCCTTCAACATCTTCAGCTATAATTAACAGAGGGCGTCCGCTTTGAGCAACTTTCTCTAATATTGGAACGATGTCTTGAAGGTTTGAGATTTTTTTGTCATGAATTAGAATGTGAGGATTCTCTAATTCAGCAATCATTTTGTCAGTATCTGTAACGAAGTATGGAGAAAGGTATCCTCGGTCAAACTGCATTCCTTCAACTAAATCAACTGTAGTCTCAGTTCCTTTAGCTTCTTCAACAGTGATAACACCTTCTTTTCCTACTTTCTTCATCGCCTCAGCAATCAACTTACCAATGGTAGTATCGTTATTGGCAGAAATAGTTCCTACTTGCTCAACTTTAGCGTAATCGTCACCAACAACTTGAGAAAGTTTTGCCAAATGCTGTGTAATTGCTTGCACTGCTTTGTCAATTCCTCTTTTCAAATCCATTGGATTTGCTCCTGCAGTTACGTTTTTCAAACCAGCAGTCACGATAGCTTGAGCAAGAACAGTTGCTGTAGTTGTTCCATCACCTGCTACATCAGCAGTTTTAGAAGCAACTTCTTTCACCATTTGAGCGCCCATGTTTTCAAGAGCGTCTTTTAATTCGATCTCTTTTGCAACACTCACACCATCTTTAGTAATGGTCGGTGCGCCAAATTTACGATCGATAACTACGTTTCTTCCTTTAGGACCTAAGGTTACTTTAACAGCATTTGCCAATGCGTCTACTCCTCTCTTAAGGCCGTCTCTCGCTTCAGCGTCAAAATATATGTCTTTAGCCATTATTGATTTTTTTTGAGTTTATTTTTTATTTTTAAGATCGACTTCCCAGAATGTCAGATGCCTTCATAATCAAATAGTCCTTGCCCTCGATATTGATCTCGGTTCCGGAGTATTTTCCATAAAACACAGTTGCGCCTACTTTAAGTGTAATTGGCTCATCTTTTTTACCGGGTCCAATAGCAACTACCTTTCCAAGTTGTGGTTTTTCCTTTGCGGTATCAGGAATGATGATACCTCCTGCGGTGTTTTTTTCTGGTTGAGCAACTTCTACAAGCACTCGGTCTTCGTTTGGTATAAAATTCACTTCTGCCATTTTTAAAATGTTTGATAATATTATCACTCCTAGTCATTTATTATGCCAATGGAAGTTTTTGAATGATTTTTGTCAGGGAGCAAAAAAAATGTCAGCCCGTACGTGACAAGCTGACATTTGTTTGAATGCTTTTGTTTCTTCTAATCCTATTCGGGAAGAGGAACCGTGTTCTCATCTAAGCCTTGAACAGGTGCGATAGCTTCTTGATCAATAATAGACTCTAGCTGACTAGAAGCGTCTTCTACAGTTTCACCACCGATAAATGCGGTTGATACTAAACACAATACTAGAAGTGATACAGCTAAGATCCATGTTCCTTTCTCTAAAAAGTCTGTTGTTCTCTGAACTCCAGCAATTTGATTGCTTGATGAGAAGCCTGAAGCTAATCCACCACCTTTTGAGTTTTGGATCAATACAATACCCATTAACAATAAGCTAACAAGTAATATGAGGATAGAAATGATGATCATGATTTATTGTCTTTTTTCTCTGATTTCAATTTTTCAATAAGGGCGGCAAAATAACTGCTTTTTTCAGGATGCAGCAAACTGAGTTTATTATAAGTCGAAATTGCTTTGTTTATGTTGCCTTGAGCCGCATAAATACTGGCTAATGTTTCCGTTACGACAGAATCATTATCTTCTAAACTAGCTTTCGCGGCTTTACTTGGAGAGAAGAATTCTGCACGTTTTGGCACTAAACTGTCTTCTTTCTCAATAAAATTATCAATGATGGAGATGACTTTCTTCTTTTCTTCTTGGTCTCGTGGAAAGACTGTTTGCAGAGGTTCTATTATTGACTGCTTTACAGTTGATTTAACTTCTTGGTCTGATAAGAAATTCATCCAATGAGAAAAACTCTGTTTTGAGGGGGGCTCAATATTTATTTCTTCATCTGCTCCTTCTGCCTGCTTTAGCTCTTCTTGTTTTTCTACTTCGACAGAATCTGGATTGTCATCTGTTGTTTCTTTTTCGTCAACTTCAGGTCCTTCAGATAAAAGATCTATTGCGGCTCCAGCATTAATCGCTTCCGTGATAAACTGCTTAAGTAGTGGATCTTCATCTTGATCTGAATCGATTGAGTTATTCTTAAGTTCTTTTTGCTCTGCAGATGAAATACGCTCTTCTCTCGTTTCATTTTTCTCCTCAATCTTAGTTTCGACTGATGGACTCTCCTCAAGGATTTCGTCAGGTGTATTATTTTGAGTTGATTCGTTGAAGAGAAATTCGTGGAGTTGCTTCCTATTGTTAGTAAGTATAGCAGTTTTTCTAATGTGACTTTCTAACCGAATGTCATTATTCAAAACATATGCCTTGGCAAGAATAATAGCTAAAGTCGAAGAATAAGGATGCTCATTAAATGATTGCTCCAGACTTTCTATGCTCGCTTTGCTTATTGTGCTTCCCGCTAATATTTTCTCAATGGCGCTTTGCATTACCAGTTACCTAATGATTTGTTGAAAATATCCTGGGCTAATTTCTCATTAATTTCATCAATCAACTGGGTTTCTGCGTTCGCTAATGTCTGTCTTGAATCGAATTGAGCAAAGTTTGAAAAGGTTTGCTCATAACTATTCTCTTCATTTTTAGTGTCTATATACCTGACTTTAACGTTAATGGTTAACCGGCTTAATGATGACACGTCATTTCCTGTTACCGCTTCGTCAGATTGCCTGTACCCTGTAATGTCTCCTTCAATAATGATGTCTCCATTATTCTTTACCAAAGTCAAACTTGTTTGCCTTAAAAATATGTCTTTAAGAGATTCAGAAAACGATTGGCTCAAAGAGGGTGGAGCTAATGGCGCTTGATATGAAGGGAAGGTGGCTATGGAAATAGTTTTTGTGTCAGGCGAAACGCTAGCTCCTGTATAAGAATAGCTCACTTTGCATCCTACCGCCAAAAAAAGCAAGGAGGATAGAATCAAAGAGCTTACTTTAGTTGAGCTCATATTCTTTGATTTTTCTGTAAAGTGTACGCTCAGAAATCCCAAGTTCTTGTGCTGCATTTTTTCTTCTGCCTCGATGCTTATCCAAGGCTTTTTTTATCAGCTCTTTTTCTTTTTCTTCAATACTTAATGACTCTTCAACAACTTCGGGGTCATATATGGCATCGTCCTGATCGTAAACAGGTTCAGCCCTAGAAATCTCAAAGTCATAAGTCTCTTTCGAAGTTGCTGGGGAAGACTCATTCGAAGGATTTATTACCGGGTAAAGTCTTTTGTATGCGGCTTCATCAAAGGATGAATCATCATTTCGAATCATTCCAGAAACGAGTTTCTTAAGGTCTTGCACCTCGTTGCGCATCTCAAAAATAATCTTGTAAAGAATCTCTCGCTCAGACAAGTCAGATTGATTCTCTTTTTCAATCACCATAGGTAGCTTGCTAGTCTGCGAATCAGGCAGGTATACAGCAAGTTTAGGGCCGTTAATGTCTCGTTCACTTTCAATGACAGACACTTGCTCAGTAACATTCTTTAGTTGACGAATGTTTCCAGGCCATCTGTAACTCTCTAGCATTGCCACTGCGTCAGGAGATAGCCGCACAGGAGGCATTCTGTATTTCTCACCGAAATCAGCTGCAAATTTTCTGAATAATAAATGGACATCTTCTTTCCGCTCGCGTAATGGCGGTAAATGAATCGGAACAGTGTTTAGTCGATAATAAAGGTCTTCTCTGAATTTGCCTTTTTTGATTGCTTCAGGAATATTGATATTGGTAGCAGCAACAATTCTTACATCCGTCTTTTGGCTTTTACTTGAACCAACTTTTAAGAATTCTCCGCTTTCCAAAACACGAAGCAATCGAACTTGCGTAGAAATGGGTAGTTCAGCAACTTCATCTAAAAATATCGTTCCGCCATCAGCAACTTCAAAATACCCCTTTCGGGTTTCGTGTGCTCCAGTAAATGATCCTTTTTCATGACCGAACAATTCCGAATCGATAGTTCCTTCAGGAATTGCTCCGCAATTAACAGCGATATAACCATTGTGTTTTCTGGTGGAGTTGTGGTGGATAATTTGAGGCATCCGTTCCTTACCAACACCGCTTTCTCCAGTGATCAATACGGATAAATCTGTAGGAGCTACACGAAGTGCAGTTTCAATGGCTCTGTCCAAAATAGGACTTATGCCAATGATGCCAAATCGTTGCTTTGCTTGCTGAATTGTCATGTTTAATCTACAATTTCTCCCATTAAAGTTGCTGCAGTGCATTCAGTGACATGAACGTTCACATAATCGCCAATCTTATAGTCTCCGGTAGGAAATACACACATCACATTCTGAGTGTTTCTCCCACAAAAATGATCTTTACTCCTTTTTGAGTAGCCTTCGATAAGCACCTTATGGGTTTTATTGACCGCCTTTTTGTTACTTATTAAGGAATGCTCCATCTGAAGGTCGATGATTTCGTTCAGTCTTCTTTTTTTCACATCAATCGGAACGTCATCCTCGTATTTCCTTTCTGCTAGCGTTTTAGGTCGCTCAGAATAATAAAACATGTAGGCAAAGTCATATTGAACGGCTTGCATCAAAGACAAGGTTTCTTGATGCTGTTCTTCTGTTTCTCCACAAAACCCTGCAATTACGTCTGTTGAAATTCCGCAATTGGGCATGATTCTATTTATTGCATCAATGCGATCAAAGTACCACTCGCGTGTATATCCACGATTCATTCTTTTTAGAACATCACTGTTTCCTGATTGAACAGGGAGGTGGATGTATTCACAAATATTCTCGTGCTTAGCCATAGAGTAAAGCACGTCATCGGTCATGTCTTTTGGGTGCGAAGTAGAGAATCGTATACGTAAATCAGGATTAACTAGCGCTACCTTCTCTAGCAATTGCGCGAAGTTCACAGTTTTCTCGTCAGGGTTAAGGATTTCTCCTTTCTTGGAGAGGTTCCATCGATAACTATCTACATTTTGCCCTAAAAGTGTAACCTCTCTATAGCCTTTGTCAAAAAGGTCGGCAGCTTCTTCAACGATACTTTTAGGATCTCTGCTTCTTTCTCTGCCTCTTGTAAAAGGAACCACGCAAAAACTGCACATGTTATCGCAACCTCGCATGATCGAAATAAATGCGCTTACTCCATTTGAATCCAGTCGAACAGGAGATATCTCCGCGTAAGTTTCTTCTCTCGAAAGCAAAACGTTTACGGCTTTTTGTCCTGATTCTACTTCAGAAACGAGACCTGGAAGTTCTCTGTAGGCATCTGGTCCAGCTACTAGGTCTACCAATTTTTCTTCTTCCAATAATTGCGATTTTAATCGCTCGGCCATACAACCAAGAATTCCAATGACCTTTTCAGGACTGTCTCTTTTGGTTTTCTGAAACTGCTTTAGACGATTTCTAACCCTCAATTCAGCATTATCTCTTATAGAGCAGGTGTTGATTAAAACAACATCCGCTTCATCCGCATTTTTTGTTGTCTCGTAGCCGGCCTTGCCCATTATAGATGCTACAATCTCGCTATCTGAAAAATTCATTTGACAGCCATAACTCTCTACATAAAGCTTCTTACCATTTAGAAAATTACTTTCCTGATCGGTAATTACTGCTTCGCCTTGACGGACTTCTTCTAATAATTTATCTTCCATTTGGACTTAAATATAAACGGGTGGCAAAGGTATGGATTAGGCACGTCTGCAAAAATGTCAGTCGGTGATTTTTGAATTTATTAATGACAACAAAGCAGGGTTTGGTGCGGACCACATTATTTTGCGTTTTATTTGCACTCATTGAAAAGCGCTGTTGATTATGAATTTGGTGATAGTAGAGTCCCCTGCAAAGGCAAAAACAATTGAAGGTTATCTTGGAAAAGATTACGTTGTTAAATCTAGTTATGGTCACGTTAGAGACCTCCCTACAAAGGGCCTTTCTGTTGATTTAGAGAATGAATTTAAACCGGATTATGTCGTAATGCCGGACAAGAAAAAAGTCATTACTGAGCTGAAAAAGTTAAGTAAGGACGCTGATATAGTTTGGTTAGCCACGGATGAGGATCGCGAGGGAGAAGCTATAAGTTGGCATTTGTTTGAGGCACTTGGGTTGAAAGAAAACAAGACCAAAAGAATAGTTTTTCATGAAATTACTAAACCAGCAATCACAAAAGCGATTGAGAATCCCAGAGTAATTGATAAAAACTTAGTCGATGCACAGCAGGCTAGAAGAGTATTGGATAGAATTGTTGGTTTCGAGCTGAGTCCAGTTCTATGGAAAAAGGTGAAGCCATCACTTTCGGCAGGACGTGTGCAAAGTGTAACGGTAAGATTAATCGTTGAACGTGAAAAAGAGATTGAGGCTTTCAATTCAGAACCATACTTTAGAGTAAAGGCTGTCTTTGAAGCAAAAGGTAAAAGCTTCTCTGCGGACTTGAATAAGAGGCTGAAGTCTGAGGATGAGGTTAATGCATTTCTTAAGGCCTGCGCCAACTCCGACTTTTCAGTTGAGACCATTGATAAAAAACCAGGAAAGAAAACACCTTCGGCTCCATTTACAACTTCAACACTTCAGCAGGAGGCAGCAAGAAAGTTAGGATACTCAGTTGCCCAAACTATGCGCTTAGCTCAAAGTTTGTATGAAGCTGGTAAGATCACCTATATGAGAACGGATAGTGTGAATTTGAGCGGCACTGCTATTGAAGGTGTAACAGCTGAGATTTTAGATCAATATGGTGATGATTATCTAAATCCTCGAAAGTATTCGACCAAAACAGCCAATGCCCAGGAGGCTCACGAAGCAATTCGACCTACCTATTTTAATCAGAAGAATGGATCTTCAGATGCTCGTGAACAAAGGCTTTATGAGTTGATTTGGAAGCGCGCAATTGCTTCGCAAATGAGTGATGCGAAGTTGATGCGAACGACAATCAAGATTGGAGCATCCGGCTTAGATGAAAAGTTTGAAGTAAAAGGAGAGATCATCACATTTGAAGGATTCTTGAAAGTATATCTTGAAGGTACTGATGATGAGCAGGACGAAGAAAGCAATGCTAATCTACCTAACGTTTCTGAAGGAGATGAGTTGAGTCAAAAGGGTGTTGAAGCGACACAAAAGTTTACCCAGCACCCGGCCCGATACAGTGAAGCAAGTTTGGTGAAGAAATTAGAGGAACTTGGAATTGGTAGACCTTCAACATACGCGCCAACAATCAGCACAGTTCAGAAAAGAGGCTACGTAGTTAAGGAAGACAGAGATGGTCATCCACGTAATTATAAAGTAATCACGCTTGATGGATCTAATATTAAAGAGGAAATCAAAACGGAGAACACTGGCGCTGAACGTAATAAATTGTTTCCAACTGATATTGGAGTGGTGGTAAATGACTTTTTACAAGAACATTTTGGAGCTATTTTGGATTATCATTTTACCGCTTCAGTTGAAGAAGAATTTGACCACATATCACGAGGTGAATTGGTTTGGACTAATATGCTTTCCAAGTTTTATAAACCGTTCCACGATACCGTGGAGGATACACTAGAAAATTCAGAAAGAGCTACTGGAGAAAGGATATTAGGAGAAGACCCGAAAACGGGAAAGCCGGTATTAGCGAGGTTAGGGCGATATGGGCCGATGGTTCAAATAGGTGATGTTTCTGATGAAGAGAAACCTCAGTTCGCGAAGCTGAGAGATGGACAAAGTATCCAAAGCATCAGTTTTGAAGAAGCTATGGAACTTTTTAAACTTCCAAGGAGTTTAGGTGAGTGGGAGGGGAATGAAATAGTCGCCTCAGCTGGTCGTTTTGGTCCATTTGTAAGATATGATGGTAGCTTCTACAATCTAGGTGATTTAGATCCGTTAGAAATTACTTTTGATCAGGCAATAGAGGTGATTAAAAAGAAGAAGGAAGAGGCATTGAAGGCTATTATTCACGTCTTTGATCATGATCCTGAAATAAAAATCTTGAAAGGCCGATATGGACCTTACATGTCAGTTGGAAAGGATAATTACAAGCTTCCGAAAACTGAAGATCCTGAAGCGTTGACATTGGAAAGATGTTTAGAAATAATGAGCACCTCAAGTCCAACGAATAAAGGAAAAAAGCGAAAGGCTTCTAAAAAGTAGATTTATGGAGATAGCCAGTTACTTTGATCCTTTGGGTAATATGCAGTCGGAGAAAACTTCTCTCGTGTCTGAAATGGTTGCCTATTCGGATTCTTTAGATGTGAAGGAGTTTGATCTTGCTATTATGTATGTTCCCGAGAATCGATGGAATGGGCAGGGCGCGAGTAACGTTTCAGAAATATTTAACCAGATCAATTTATCCTTAGGCAATCTTTTTACGCACGATTGCGAACCCAAAATCATGAATTTGGGGATTTTCAAAATTGGAAGTGAGATTTCAGATACTGAGGCAGGTCTTTCTGATGTTATTCAATTCTTGGTGAGACAGAAAGTTGTGCCAATAATCATTGGAGGAGGGCGAGAGCTTGCTTACACAATTTATAAAGCATTTAAAAAGGAAGAGCAAATTGTAAACCTCACATCGATTGATAATTATCTGAATTTGGATGAATCGGGAGATTATAATTATGTGGGAAAAATTATAAAAGAACAGCCGAACTACCTTTTTAATTATTCGAACATAGGCTTTCAAACTTATTTCGTTTCACCAGAAGAGCTTGAGTTAGCCGATGAGTTATATTTCGATTCATATAGACTCGGTTCAGTGCGAGGAAACGTGAGCAGCATAGAACCTGTGATTCGGAACGCTGAAATCATTTCATGTTCATTAGAGGTTTTAAAGTCAAGTGATTTTAGAAGCTCGGTTAACCCTCAGCCCAACGGATTATATGCAGAAGAGGTTTGTCAAATCATGAGGTACGCAGGTTTGGCTGAGAAGAATAAAGTTGTTTTAATATCCGATTTGAATCTTTCTAAAGTTTATGCTAGTGATATAACGCTCATTGCGGAAATGGTTTGGTGTCAAATTGATGGCTTTTATAGTCGAAAGTCAGAGCTGCCTTCATCAAACAGGGAGGGTTTCTTAAAATATCGTGTTCCACTGCGAAATGATGAATTTCAGCTTATTTTTTACAAGAGCCTTTTTACGGATAGATGGTGGATGGAGGTCCCAGTTCCTCCTCAATTCGCAAATAAGTATCGCAAACATCATTTAATACCTTGTTCTTATGAAGATTATTTGATTGCTACACGCGATGATTTACCAGAAAGGTGGTGGAAAGCTTATAAAAAGATGCTGTAAAATTAAAATTGGTCGGATTTGTTCATCCATTGATATTGAAAAAGAGGTACGTTCGTGGAAATTTCTTGACTCGACTTGAAATTTGAGTAATTTAGCAAGTCTCAACGTTTAGACCTACAATCTATTTATGAAATTAAAATTCGGAGTAGCTTCATTGATCATTATGTTGACGTTAGTGTTTAAATCTAATGCTCAGCAGGATCCTCAATTCAGCCAGAATATGCATAATAAACTGCTGTTTAATCCTGCGTATGCGGGAATGAATGACGGAATATGTGTTTACACAATTGCTAGACAGCAATGGGTTGGTTTTGAAGGACGCCCCGAAACATATTTGTTTGGCGGTCATGGGACTTTTATTATTCCTGGCATTAATTTGCGCAGTGGCGGAGGTTTAGTTATCACAGGTGATGCATTGGGTCAGATGCACTTTACTTCTATTAAGGCATCATATAGCGCGCACATACCTCTAAATTTAATCGCGAGTGATATTGGGTATCTTGGTATAGGTTTTAGCGCTGGTTGGTTGCAGTTTGGTTTAGGAAACAATTGGAGAAGTACTAATCCTTATTTTTCGGATCCATCAATCCCCGATGAAGGCTTCCAGTCTAGTGCTTTTGATATGGATTTAGGCCTTTACTATAAGACTAACCGCATGTTCATTGGTGCTTCCTTAACACATTTGAATGGAGCTTCGTTTGCTGATTCAGGGCCTGGCCTTGCAAATCAGTTTCCAAATAATCCAGCAGTTGTGGATTACAATACGAGTTTTTCCATGAAATCTCACTTGTTTGTAATGGGAGGGTACGACTTTCCTTTGCCTAATCCATTGTTCGTCTTAAAGCCATCTGTCTTTGTGAAGTCAGACCTTGTTTCTGCCCAAGTTGATGTAAATGCTTTGGTTGAATACAATAATTTTATCTGGGGAGGGTTATCATATAGGTACATTGATGCTGTAGCTGTAATGGCCGGTGTAAATTGGGAGCCAGGTACAATTCCTGGAACACTTAGAACTGGATATGCATATGATGTTACAACTAATAAGCTTGCTTCTGGAAGCAATGGGTCACATGAAATATTTGTTCAATATTGCTTGAAGTTAAAGCAGAAATCCCCTGTTTCACGACATAAGAGCGTAAGATTCTTATAGTAAATAGATTACTTTTGTAACTTTTCGTTTAAAAGCATCCCCAAAAAGATATTAATAAATAAAGGAGATAATATGAAAAACTCGCTCAAATACGCAATGGTAATGCTGATAGCATTACCCATCTTCCTGAGCAGTTGCGGCAGCTCTGGAAATGGACAACTTATAGGTGTTCAAAATAGAATTGCATGGTATCAGCCAGATCCTTACGGAATGCTCTACCTTCCTATGGGGTCTTATAATATGGGGCCAAGTGATCAAGATGTACCTTATGCATCTACTGCAAAATCAAAAACAGTTTCTGTTCAGGCATTTTACATGGATGAAACAGAAATTACAAATAATGAGTATCGTCAGTTTGTATTCTGGGTCCGCGATAGTATCGCTCGAAGAATTTTAGGTGAAGAAGTTGATGAGGAAGAATACCTTTTTACTATAAACGATTACGATGAGGATATAGATCCCCCTCATATTAATTGGAACTCTAGAATTGATTGGTTTGACCCTGATCAAAGAGAGGCGCTTGAGGTAATGTATTATCCTGAGTTTGAAAGATTCAGAGGGCGTAGAGAAATAGATTCTAGAAAACTTGATTATGAGTATTTCTGGATTGATTACAGAGATGCTGCGCGAAAAGGTGGTCCCGGGGCTCCCTTGCGTCAGAGAGGTATGACAGATAGATCAATCTTTATCAAAAGAGACGTTATCAATGTTTATCCTGATACATTATGTTGGGTTCATGATTTTACTTACTCATTCAATGAGCCAATGACCAAGATGTATTTTAGTCACCCTGCTTATGATGAGTACCCTGTTGTTGGAGTTACATGGAAACAAGCCAGGGCATTCAGTATTTGGAGAACTGAACTTTTAAACAGTTATCTGAAAGAAATTGGCGGAGGAGTAGTTCAGGACTTCAGAATGCCTACAGAATCGGAATGGGAATATGCCGCTAGAGGAGGTTTAGACTTAGACCCTTATCCTTGGGGAGGCCCTTACATACGAAATACAAGAGGCTGTTTCTTGGCTAACTTTAAGCCTATGCGAGGTAACTATGTTGATGATGGAGGGTTTCACACTGTTCCTGCTACTTCATATTCACCCAATGATTATGGTCTTTACTGTATGTCTGGAAATGTTGCAGAATGGACTAGTAATGCTTACGATGAGTCTTCATTTGATTTTGCACATGATTTAAACATGGATTATGTTTATGATGCGAAAGATGATGATCCACCTGTCTTAAAGAGAAAAGTAATTCGTGGAGGTAGCTGGAAAGATATTGGATACTATCTACAAACTGGAACTCGAACGTACGAATATCAAGATACAGCCAAAAGCTACATAGGTTTTAGAAATGTAATGTCATTTCTTGGACGTGCTAAAGGCGATGACATTTAACCTAAACAATTTAACTTAAACATAAATACCTAATAAATTCAATTATGTCTCAAGAAGTCAAAGGATTCAGACCTGGAAGTAAAAGTTGGAAGAACTTCATGGCTAAGCTTTATGGAATTGGAGCAGCAGTAGTAATCGTAGGAGCTTTGTTTAAAATTATGCATTGGCCTTTTTCTGGTCCATTGTTAGTAGTAGGTCTTTCGACTGAAGCTGTTATTTTCTTCTTTTCAGCGTTTGAACCAATGCATGATGAGCCGAAGTGGGAATTAGTTTATCCTGAGTTGGCAATGGCACATGAAGAGGATGAGGATGACGAGCATGAAGCAATTGAAGAAACATCTCACGACAGCGATTCGAAAGAAGAGCTACCTATAACTGAACAGCTGGATAATATGTTAGAAGAGGCTAAGATTGGCCCTGAGCTAATTGAAAGTTTAGGAACTGGGCTTCGTTCTCTATCTGACAATGCAGGTAAATTAAGCAACATTTCAGATGCTTCAGTAGCAACTAACGAATACGTAGACAGTGTTAAGAACGCTGCATCTAATGTTACTACGTTATCACAGACATACTCTAAAGCTTCTGAAAGTTTAGTGAGCATCAGCATGACTTCTGATGATGGAAATACATATGCTGACAGTTTAAGATCCGTTACTTCAAAGCTTCAAGAGCTTGGTGGTGTGTATGACGCGCAGCTTCAAGGAAGTAAGGAGCAAATGGAGTCAACTAATCAATTCTACAATGGCATCTCTGAATTAATGTCTAACCTTCAGTCTTCAGTTGAGGACACGAAGCGTTACAAGGAGAGTATTTCTGAATTGTCCAATAATTTGACTGCTCTTAATAGAGTATATGGAAATATGTTAGCGGCAATGAACGTTGGCGCGGGAAATAACTCATAGTATTATTTTAACTCACTAGTATATAAGAAACTATGGCAGGCGGTAAAGAAACCCCAAGGCAGAAGATGATCGGTATGATGTACTTAGTACTCACGGCTCTTCTGGCAATGAACGTATCAAAGGATATTCTTAATGCATTTGTGATCATTAATGAAGGATTGCAAGTGACTAACGAGAATTTCATGGCTAAGAATGAATTCACTTATGCTCAGTTTGAAAAGGCGAAAGCTAATGACCCTGAGAAAGTTGCTGAATTCTACAACAAGGCGATGAGAGCAAAGGGATTATCTGATGAAATATATCTTCACATTGAAGAGTTAAAGAAATACTTGACAGCCGTTACGGCTGGTAAAGCAAGCATTGAGGAAGTTGAGGATGATTCTCTATTTGATCTTCGAAATGTTGAGTCAAAAGACAACTATGACATTCCAACCCTTTGGTTGGTTGGCTCGGAGCCTCAAGCACCTAAAGAAGGTGAATGGTCAGCTCTTGAATTGAAAGGTAAAATAGAGAACTTTAAGTCTGAACTTCTTTATCTTTTCGATAATGAAGAAGAGCGTCAAGCATTACAATTAGGTTTGGCAACAGAAGGAGATTTTGGTAAAGAAGATGGAGTGCCACAAACATGGGTTACTGCTAACTTTTATCACTTGCCTTTAGCAGCAGTTGTTACTAATTTGTCTAAAATGCAAGCTGATATTCGAAATGCGGAGGCCGATATAATCAAGGCGTTATATAGGAATATTAGCGCTGATGACTTTAAGTTTGACACACTTGCAGCGAAGGTTATCCCAAGATCTACGTATGTAATTCAAGGTGATAGTTTCATTGCTGATGTAATTGTTGCTGCATTTAGCACAACTCAGCCTCCGAGAATGAGGTTAGCCAATCAGTTTAGTGATACCAACGATATGCCTGTATACGACAGCTTTGACGAACTGGATAGTTCAAACATTAGTGTTGTAAATGGCGCTTCCCGATATGCAGTGGCAGCTTCTGCTGAAGGGTTGAAGGAATGGGGAGGAGTTATCCAGATTAAGGGCCCAGATGGTACTTATCGATCATTCAAAATACCGAAGCAAACATATACTGTTGCTAAGCCAGCTCTTGTTGTGTCTCCAACGGCAATGAATGTGTTTTACCGAGGTCTTGAAAACCCAGTTGAAGTTTCCGTACCTGGTGTGCCGACTGAAAAATTGGAGATTGCTATTTCTAATGCAAGCAAAAGTGGCTCTAATGGAAACTTTATGGTTAAGCCAGGAAAAGGGCAGACATGCAGTGTGACCGTTAGTGCTGAATTAAACGGCAAGAAGCAAAACTTTGGTAAAAAAGAATTCCGTGTTAAGAATGTCCCAGATCCAAAGCCATTTTTTGGTGGAGCAACAGGTTCGGACAATATTAAGATGAAGGACTTTTTGGCTGCACCTGGTATTATCGCTAAAATGGAGAACTTTGAGTTTGACTTAAGGTTTGAAATTGTAAGCTATGTTGTATCTGCGACAATAAAGGGTAAAGTGGTTGAGGCTCCATGTTCTGGTCCTTACCTTTCTTCTAATGCTAAAAAGATTAGAGGAGAAATGAAGTCTGGTCAAAAGATTTATCTTGAGAAGATTAAAGCGCGTGGGCCGGATGGAACACAACGTGACCTTGGAACACTTTCTTTAAAGGTGATATAAGATCAAATATTTAGATTATGAAAAGATTAATTTTTTCTATTGTAGTGTTGTCGTCAATATTATTGTCGACATCTCAAGTTACTGCTCAAGACGTGTTGGATGGTATTTACAGACCTGAACACACTCTTGAAAGAAAGGTCATTGCCTATGCTCCATTGCGTGAAGCAGACATTATGTGGTTGCAGCGCGTTTGGAGAAGGATTGACTTAAGAGAAAAAATTAATCATCCGATGTACTATCCTGAAAAGCCTTCACAAGGCAGGAAGTCACTATTTGATGTTATTAAGGATGCCATACTTAACGATGGGACACTGACAGCCTACGATCCGGGAGCACTTGGAGACGATGATATGTTTACTAAACGAATGACTACAGATGAGGTTCGTAATTTGCTCTCCAAGATCGATACTAGTTATACTGAGAATTTGATGACTGGCGAAATGGAGCCTGTCATTGTTAACATCGATGTGAAGTCTGGTGATGTTAAGTGGTATGAGGTCAAGGAGGAGTGGTTTTTTGATCGTCAGAGATCGGTTATGGACGTCAGAATTATTGGAATTTGTCCAATGGTTGCGAAAAAAGATGACGCTGGAGAGTATCGTGGATTGAAGCCCTTGTTTTGGATCTACTACCCTGAGGCTAGATATGTTTTCGTGAAGTCTGAGGTTTACAATCGTGGTAACGATGTGGAACGAAGAACATATGAAGACATCTTTTGGAAAAGACAGTTTGGTAGCTTTATCATTAAGACATCAAATGTTTATGATCGAAGTATTTCCCAGTTTAAAACAGGTTTAAATGCTCTTATTGAAGCCGAGGCTATTAAGGCTAAGATCACGAACATGGAGCATGATCTTTGGAGTTATTAATACTTTTATGATTTATCAAAAAGGGGCCTTGTGCCCCTTTTTTTATGCCATGATTTTATTCGTATGCTGCTGATAGGGTATGTAAGGCTCTTCATTTAAGAAGCAAGCACCCCGAATTGTATTCTTACTGTCTATTGACTCTGGATTGGCTCAAGTTGTAACCCGGAATGGAGTTTAGTATTGGATACTATACCCACGCCATCTGATTATGTTTGTGATGACAATGTTATTTGGATCTACTAACGGTTTTCGTATTGAGATCGATAATAATCTTGGTAGCTGCCTGTTTTGATATTCTGAATCCATTCCTCATTCTTCAAATACCAATCAATAGTTTGGCTGAGTCCATTCTCGAATGTTGTTTTCGGGGACCAATCATGCTCTTTTTTAATTTTTGAGCAGTCAATGGCGTACCTAAAATCATGTCCAGCTCTGTCTTTTACATAGGAAATTAGTTGTTCGCATTCACCGTTCTGACGACCCAACTTCTCGTCCATTTTGGTGCAAAGAAGTTGAATGAGCTTGATGTTACTCCATTCATTTTCACCGCCAATATTATAGGTCTCTTGAGATATGCCTTCATGGTAAATAAGGTCTATTGCTTCAGCATGATCTTCAACGTAAAGCCAGTCACGAACATTTTCACCTTTTCCATAAACGGGCAAAGGCTTTTTCTCAACGATGTTACTTATGAAAAGAGGAATTAATTTTTCTGGGAATTGATTAGGACCGTAATTGTTACTGCAGTTTGAAATCACAATCGGAAGTCCGTATGTATGACCGAATGCTCTTACAAGATGGTCAGAACTTGCTTTTGATGCAGAATAAGGACTTTTAGGGTCATATGGAGTGCTTTCAAGGAAAAAACCATCATCTCCTAAAGAACCAAACACTTCGTCTGTTGAAACATGGTAAAATAGTTTGTCTGAAAAATCGGATTTCCAAAATGCAACGGCACAGTTCAAAAGGTTTGCCGTTCCTACAATGTTTGTTTGGATAAAAGCCAAAGGCTCAGAAATTGACCGGTCAACATGCGATTCAGCAGCCAAATGAATTACACCATTTACGTTGTATTTCTCGAAAATTGACAAGATGCCAGTCTCATCACATATATCAATTTTCTCAAAGCGATAGTTTGGCAGCTTATCGATATCATGCAAGTTTTCAAGGTTTCCAGCGTAAGTCAGAATATCAACGTTAATTATCAAATACTCAGGATACCGATTAACCAACCTTCTCACGACATGAGAGCCAATGAACCCAGCTCCGCCAGTTACTATGATGCGTTTTTTAAACTCCATACCTGCAGTTATAAACTCCAGTAGTTAAGTGTTTTGATTTTTGCTTTAAATATTCCTTTTACATCAACGAATATTCCTTTGTCATCGACCATGAGGTTTTTGAAATCAGACTCTTCCATTTTTACATACTCATCGTGATTAACAGCAACGATCACTGCGTCATATGATTGGCTAACGATCTCTGATAAACCAAAGCCATATTCATGCTGAAGTTCATCACTTTCTGCATAAGGGTCAGCTACAGCAACATCCACCATAAACGAACGTAGCTCTTTTACGACATCTGCTACTTTAGAGTTTCTAATGTCGCTTACATTTTCTTTGAATGTGGCGCCCATTACTAAGACTTTAGCTCCTGCAACATTTTTACCCTGAGCTAGAATCTTTTTTACGGTGGTTTTCGCAATGTAATTGCCCATACTATCATTTACGTAGCGTCCAGAATTGATAATCCTTGCGTGATAACCAAGTTTTTCAGCTTTATAAGTAAGGTAATAGGGGTCTACTCCGATGCAATGCCCACCTACTAATCCAGGAGAGAATTTTAAGAAATTCCATTTTGTCCCAGCAGCCTCTAGCACTTCGTATGTGTTTATGCCAATTCGATTAAATATAATCGATAGTTCATTCATCAACGCGATATTCACATCGCGCTGGGTATTCTCGATAATTTTAGCCGCCTCTGCAACTTTAATACTTGAAGCTTGATGAACACCAGGCTCAACTATTATTTTATAGGTGTCAGCAATAATTCCTGATGATTCTTCGTCACAACCAGAAACTACTTTCAAAATTGTCGTGATTGTATGCTCTTTATCCCCTGGGTTGATTCTTTCAGGTGAATAGCCAACTTTAAAATCATTGATGTAAGTTAATCCCGACAACTCCTCTAGGACAGGAACACAATCGTCTTCAGTACAACCAGGGTATACGGTTGATTCGAAAACCACATAGTCGCCTTTTTTCAATACGCTTCCTATTGTTTTCGAAGCACCAAGAAGAGGTCTTAGGTCAGGCTTATTATAATTGTCAATAGGGGTAGGTACAGCAACAATGAAAAATTTCACATCTTTCAAATCTTCAGTATTGGCCGTAAAAGTGATATCACTGTTTTCGAAGTCGCTTGATTCTAATTCGTCACTTGGATCAACATTATTATTCATCATTGCAACGCGTTCAGCATTGATGTCAAACCCTACAACAGATACCTTTTTAGCAAATGCCAATGCAATTGGAAGGCCTACATATCCTAAACCGATTACTCCAATTTTTGCTTCTTTTTTTAAAATTTGATCGTATAGATTACTCATATCCAATAATTAAAGTTTAGAGACCCTTCCGTTTTCGAGCCTATATGTTGATGATGATTCAGGGCAAGTTGCCAAGCCCTCTGAATTAAAATTTAATCGATGTCCAAATTCACTCATCCAACCAATTTGTTTGGCAGGATTACCTACAACCAGTGCGTAAGCAGATACCTGTTTTGTTACTACAGCTCCAGCACCAATAAATGCATATTCTCCAATATTGTGTCCGCAAACAATTGTAGCATTCGCTCCTATTGACACCCCTTTTTTAACAATAGTTTTAGTGTATTGCCCTCTGCGGTTGACACCGCTTCTAGGGTTGGTCACGTTTGTAAAAACCATACTTGGGCCTAAAAACACGTCATCTTCGCAGATCACACCTGTGTAGACAGATACATTATTTTGAATTTTCACATTGTTTCCGAGGATCACCTCAGGTGAAATGACGCAGTTCTGACCGATGTTGCAGTTTTCGCCAATCACACAGTTAGGCATAACATGACTAAAGTGCCAAACCTTAGTTCCGGAACCTATCGTGCAGCCTTCATCAATAATTGCCGTGTCATGAGCGAAATATTTCATGTTATCTGAAATAGGCATCGAAATTCTTGTGTTCGTTTTTACGTAGTTCCTCTTCTGAAAGTTGCTTGAAATAATCGTATGTAATTTTCAAGCCTTCACTTCTTTGAACTTTAGGCTCCCATCCTAAAACTTCTTTTGCTTTAGAAATATCCGGTCTGCGTTTTTCTGGATCGCCCTCAGGTAAATCTTTAAAAACTACTTTTTGATTTGTTCCCGTCAGCTTGATTATTTCTTCCGCAAAATCTTTGATAGATATTTCGTCTGGATTACCGATGTTCATAGGTAAGGAATAGTCGCTTAATAGCAAACGATATATACCTTCTATTAGATCATCCATAAAGCAGAATGAGCGGGTTTGACTGCCGTCTCCAAATATGGTTATATCTTCTCCTCTTAAAGCTTGCCCAATAAATGCGGGAAGAACCCTTCCGTCATTCAATCGCATTCTTGGTCCGTACGTATTGAATATCCTTACGATTCTAGTTTCCAAATTATGAATTCTATTGTAGGCTATAGTCATGGCTTCTTGAAACCTTTTCGCTTCATCGTAAACCCCTCTTGGGCCAACAGGATTAACATTGCCCCAATACTCTTCAGTTTGAGGGTGTTCTAAAGGGTTTCCATAAACTTCAGAAGTTGAAGCAACCAGAATTCGAGCTTTTTTGACACGAGCCAAACCAAGCAGGTTATGTGTTCCTAGAGAACTAACCTTTAAAGTTTGGATTGGAATTTTTAAATAGTCAATCGGACTAGCCGGTGAGGCAAAGTGCAAAATGTAATCGAGTTTACCCGGAACATGAATAAAAGAGCTAACGTCATGATTATAAAATGAAAAACTTTCATGGGCGAACAAGTGCTCAATGTTCTTAAGATCACCGGTTATTAGATTGTCCATGCCAATGACTCGATAGCCTTCGTTGATGAACCTATCGCAAAGATGGGATCCTAGAAAGCCAGCTGCACCTGTTATTAAAACGCTTTTCACTTTTTATTGATTTGCAGTTTCTCTTCCGATACTTCTATAGAAATACCCTTTTTCTCTCATTTTTTTGACTTCGTATAAATTACGCCCGTCAAAAATTGTTTTTGATTTAAGCCTTGAGTCTAACTCGTGAAAGTCAGGTGTTCTGAAAACAGACCATTCTGTGCATATGATTAATGCATCTGCATTGTCTAATGCATCGTATTCATTCAAGGCGTAATCAATTTTATTACCGATTTGTTTTTGAACATTGCTCATTGCTTCTGGATCATAAGCTTTGATTGTGGCGCCCTGCTCAATGAGTTTGTCAATAATATACAATGATGGAGCTTCGCGAATGTCATCAGTATCTGGCTTAAATGCCAGTCCCCACATTGCGAAATGTTTGCCTTTCAATTCACCTTTGTAAGAATTCAGTATGGAAGGAAGTAAAATTGTCTTTTGTGACTCATTAACTTTCATTACTGATTCGAGTATTTCGAGATTGTAATTGTGATCTTTTGCCGTCTTTACGATCGCTTGCACATCTTTTGGAAAGCAGCTGCCACCATAGCCTATACCTGGAAAAAGAAAACGATTTCCAATTCTAGAATCGGATCCAATGCCAACTCGTACCTTATCTACATCAGCTCCAACTATTTCACATAGATTGGCGATTTCGTTCATGAAAGAAATCTTGGTAGCTAAAAATGCATTGGCAGCGTACTTCGTCATTTCTGCGGACTTTTCATCCATGAAGATGATAGGGTTTCCTTGTCTAACGAATGGTTTAAACAACTCTTCTAATACTTCTTGTGCTCGTGATGACTCAGTGCCAATAACTACTCTGTCAGGCTTCATGAAGTCATCTACAGCAAAACCTTCACGCAAAAACTCTGGATTAGAAACAACGTCAAACTCTCCATTGTAGTTTGCCGAAATCGCAGCATGAACTTTATCAGCTGTGCCTACTGGAACAGTACTTTTATCAATGATAATACTATAATCCGAAAGCATTTTCCCGAGGTCATCAGCAACTTTTAGAATGTACTGAAGGTCAGCTGAGCCATCTGCACCTGGAGGTGTAGGTAATGCCAAGAAAATGACATTAGCATGCTTAACAGCATCTTCAAGGTTGGTCGTGAATTCTAGTCTCTTTTGCTTGATATTTCGTTCGAAAAGATTATCAAGATGAGGTTCGTAAATAGGTATTACCCCATTTTTCATTTTGTGAACTTTTTCTTCATCTATGTCTACACAAACAACGTGATTGCCTGTTTCAGCCAAGCACGTGCCTGTTACTAATCCTACGTATCCAGTTCCAACTACCGCAATATTCATCCTTTTATAAATCTAATAACGTGACCTACAATGTATTGTAATTGATCTTCAGTAAGTTCAGTATGCATAGGTAAACTTAGAACCTTAGAAGTCAAACTTTCTGTTTTTGGCATGTCACCAGCTTTTGCGCCATATTCAGTATATCCTTTTTGTAAATGCACTGGAACGGGATAATAGATGTTGGCTGGGATGTCATTTTCATTCAAGTATTCCTGCAAAGCATCGCGATCAACATTATCTAATTTAATAGTATACTGATGAAAACCATGACTTGAGTATGGAGCAAGATAAGGAGTTGTGATTTCCTCTATGTTTTTAAACGCTTCGCTGTAAAAGTCTGCTGCAGCATTTCTTGCTTCGGTGTATTCATCTAAGTGCTTGAGCTTAATCCGCAAAACAGCGGCCTGAATGGAGTCAAGGCGAGAATTACAGCCTATCATATCATGATGATATTTGATGCGCTGTCCGTGGTTTGAAATCATTTTCAGCTGAGCAGCGAGTTCATCATCATTAGTCATCATTGCCCCTCCATCTCCATAGCAGCCTAAGTTTTTTGATGGGAAAAATGAGGTGGTTCCAATATGTCCAATACAACCAGCTTTTGCTTTTTCGCCTGAACTATTTGTGTAGTCACTTCCAATTGCTTGAGCAGTATCTTCTATCACAAAAATGTTCTCTTTATTCGCTAACTCCATAATGGCATCCATGTTTGCGCATTGACCGTAAAGGTGCACTGGAATGATAGCTTTCGTTTTGGACGTGATTTTTGATTTAGCGTCTTCCACATCAATCGTAAATGTATCAGTATCAACTTCAACAAAAATGGGCTTTAATTGCAATAACGCGATCACCTCAGCCGTAGCGATATAGGTGAAGCTTGGAGTTAAAATTTCATCCCCTGGTTTTGCTCCGATTGCCATCAACGCGATTTGAAGTGCATCCGTGCCGTTGGCACAAGGAATAACGTGCTTTACATTAAGGTAAGCTTCAAGTTCTGCTGCGAACGATTTCACCTCGGGGCCATTGATAAAGGCCGTGCTGTCTATTACATTGAGCACAGCAGTGTCAATTTCTTCTTTGATTTTGAGATACTGCGTGTGCAGATCTACTAATTGAATTTGATTCATTCAGTCCTAAAAATGAGGCGCAAAGATATTCTTTTAAGCTACTCCTTTTTACTTTGAACCCCGTATTCTCAAATGAATCTTATGATGTTAAACCTACCTGAATCCTTTGCTATTTTCGCAGTATGTTCAGAATAGTTTTAGTGGTTTCATTTTTCCTTTTAAGTGCAGCAAGTTTTGCGCAAAAAAGTATTCAAGATACGGCTATTCGATTTTTTGCTATTTCGGCCGAGATAGGAATGCAATCTGGGTTTGCCGATTTAGGCGAAAGGTTTGGATACGGGGGAATCGCAGGCGGATCATTTCTTTACAAATCTGCTTCTAATTTTACTCTAGAGGCAAACTATGGTTTCTTCTTTGGAAACAGGGTGAATGAGGATACTATTCTGTCTTCCCTCAGAACGGAAAGCGGTGATATTATTGGCAGAGATGGTGGTCCAGCGGATGTGTTTTTATATCAGAGAGGATTTGTTTCTACTGTTAGGGTCGGGAAAATTTTTCCGATCGTTGGTCCAAATCCTAATTCAGGATTGCACATAGCATTGGGAGGCGGAGTAATGCAGCATAAGATTAAAATTATTGAAGTTGCTGAACAAGTTCCTCAACTTATGGGTGACTATAGCAAAGGTTATGATCAATTGACCTATGGCTTTACCTTATCTCAATCAATAGGTTATCAGCATTTTAGTAATTATCGATTACTCAACTTTTATGTCGGTGCCGAAATCTATGAAGGGTTCACCCAGAATAGACGAAGCATAAACTTCAATACTAAATCCGCTGATCCTACTCAGCGTTTAGATATTTTAGCGAACCTTGTTGTGAGGTGGTACTTCCCGTTATACAGGCGTCAAGCCAGTGATTTTTATTTCTATTAATTAACTTATGCTGCGTTTTTACACATTACTTCTTAGAATGGGATTGATTTTGGTCCCATTATTCAGTAGTAAAAATGTCAAGGTGAGAAAGTGGTTTGATGCAAGAGAAAAATGGAAGGAAGACCTAGGTTCATTCAATAAACACAAGACGGTTATTTGGTTTCATTGCGCGTCAATAGGTGAATTCGAACAAGCTCGACCAGTCATCGAAAAGCTCGCGCAAACTGATCGTTATCAGCTTGCGATTACTTTTTTTTCAAGTTCGGGATATGAGGCGAAAGCCAACTACGAATTTGCGGATCTAATTACCTATTTGCCTTCCGATCTGCCAGAGAATGCAGAAGATTTTGTAAATAAGTTAAACCCTGACGCAGCCATTTTTGTGAAGTATGAGTTTTGGTTCAACTTCATGGATGTGCTTTACACGAAGAACATTCCAATGGCATTAATCAGCGCCTACTTTCCAGATAAGCACTGGACAATAGAATGGCCGGGTATATTATTGGGAGAGATGTTGTCTCAGTTCGATGTGATTTTTACTCAGGATGAAATGAGTTGTAATATTCTCGCTAGTGTAATGATAGATAATGCAAGAAGCGTTGGAGACACGAGAGTTGATAGAGTACTTGATGTAAAGAAACAAGCTTGGGAATTTGACCCAATAAACAGCTTTATTGGAGAAGGTGAACACGTGCTCGTTGTCGGAAGTAATTGGTCGGCAGATGATCGAAATTTGATACCAGTTATAAAAAATCACCCGAATTTGAAAGTTATAGTGGTGCCGCATGAGCTTCATGAAAATCAAAAGTCTTCATGGAAGGAAAACTTTAAGAGCCAGATGCTATCTATTGCCGAACTCGAGTCTGGAGAATTTGTTAACCAGCGAGTTTTATATGTCGATCGTATGGGATTACTTTCAAGGGTATACAGATTTGCTTCTGTCGCTTACATTGGCGGTGGGTTTGGGAAAGCAGTTCACAATACGTTGGAAGCCGCTGTTTATAATATACCCGTAATCTTTGGGCCGGAGAATGGGCGGTTTCAAGAGATTCAATATTTGAAAGAGTTAGGTGTAGGAATTGAAGTCAAGTCTCAATCCGAGTTATCAGCAGCACTTGATAAGGCGCTATCTGATAAAGAGTATCGTGCTCTAGTCAATCGAGCTTCCAATGAATTTTTTCAAAGTCAGTTGGGCGCAAGTGACGAAATTTTTCAATGGATTGAAAAAGTGTCTAAACGCAAATAAGCCCCTTCATTCGAAGAGGCTTATTAAGTACAAGGAAGCCGACAAATACCGAACTTTATTATGCAGGATGTGGACATAATTCTCTACCATGCAAAGCTTGTGGGTGAGGTTTTAAAAAAAGATTATTTAGCTATTTCTGTGTATTAGATTTAGCCAATTCATTACCCCCTTAGAATTTTTAAATAATACTTCTGACCTGCTTTTTAGAACTCATAAAATAGTTTGCGAATTGCGTGGATTTCTTGATCGGATAGATAAATGAAGTTGCGTTACAAAGAATATTTTCCCTCAAACTTACAATGTAATAATTATCTTTTTCTGCCTATGAATTTACAGCTTACTCCGCAAAATTTATGCCGGTTGAACACTTAAAAGAAGCCAAAAAGCTATCGTAAGAAACTTCACTTTATTTTACGGAAGTAGACTATGCTGCTGATTTTACAATGGGACTCGTTTTATTACTTTCTTTTCATAAAGCCACTGGTCAAACCCCTATAGCTGGAAATTGAGTCATTTATTTCTTGAATTTTTAGATGCCCCAAAAAAATGGGACAGGTTTGATACGAAACCAAGATAATGTTAAGCAGTTACCTCACCCATTTATTTTTTGAGCATTGGAAATTCCATTGATGAGGGAGTTGCAATTCACGCAATAATCGATAACAAGCTCGTGAGCCTCTGACACCAGAATATCTGCAGATTCAAGCCAACTAAAACTGCCATCATCAAGCGAATGATGCTGTTGAGACAAGTCCAATTTGTTTGTATATCCAATGTTAACCTTTTTCCTAATTTTTATAATCAATTAAGTTCATTCAAATGCTCAAACACCATTACCATAGCTAAGATATCTAACTCACAATACTTTAAAAGCGCTTTTCGGATATTATCACGCTCTAATTCACTCATGTCGGTATATTGAGTTAAACCGTAAGCGGTTAGAGCGGCACCGCCATTATTAATTTCTTCAATATCACTTTTGTGTTCAAAATCAGTATCCCAGTCTTCAAATGGTTTTTCTAAAGCTTTGTAGGGGTCCTCGATTTCACCATTTACAATTCTTAACCACTTGTAATGACGGGGGAAGTTTTTGCTCGTCATGTTGATGTCTGCAATGGGTTGACTATACTTTTCTCTAATGAATTCCGAAGTATTGAAAATAGCGGGCAATATAGCTTTAATGGAATTACTCCCTTTGGTATGTGGGTTGTAGTAATAGGCTTTGATTACTTCACAAAGATCAATCATACCCCTTTCAGGTTGCCAAATCTCATAGCTGTAATGCTTGTCCTTCGGAGGAGTTGTTAATGTTTTAATGAACGTGATTAAGCTATCTTTATCAGGCTCTGTTGAAGCTTCCAATTGTCGTTTGACTTGATTTAAAGTAGAGTTTTCATAAGGCGAAAACTGGAACACTGAACCACTGTTTTGTTCTAATGTAGCTTTTAGTGCTCTTACAAACTCAAAATTGGCTTAACGGAGATACTGGATGATATTTTCGCCACTTCCTTACTCATAGCCAAGCGAACTAAAAACACCGAAGAGCCGAACAAAACAAGATTTACCAAACTCACCACCGGAATACGAAGGTTTGAAGGCTTTTTGATCGCTGAAAACTTCAAAATTGAAGATGCCATACTTGCAGCAGGTAAAGCAGCTTACCTCGCCAAACAATTAAAAAACAAAGACCATTTAGCCCCAGAGAAATTTAATGCTCAGGACATTAGCAAACTGGAAATATCGGGAGAACTAAACTTCCTGAACAAGCTCAAAAAGTCGAGAGACAAAGCAGCATTTTTCTATTGGTATAAGGCATTGAATTAACAATAAAACCAACTTTTCTAAATAAAAAAAGCACCTTAATTTCTTAAGATGCTTTTGTACCCGGGGCGGGACTTGAACCCGCACGACCGCGATGGTCACAGGATTTTAAGTCCTGCGTGTCTACCAATTCCACCACCCGGGCAGATATTTCGTCAAAAAAAGACCTCCATTGAGGGAGGTCTTTAAGTGACTTTGAGCGAGAGACGGGATTCGAACCCGCGACCCCGACCTTGGCAAGGTCGTGCTCTACCAGCTGAGCTACTCTCGCAAAAGGACGGCAAAAATAAATGTTTCTCGCTTATAGTAAACCCTCTTTTGAAAAAATCTCATTTATGATCGTTTTCCGATCACTTTCTTGATTTCATTTAGCTTGAACAGCGCTTCAACTGGGGTTAATGAATTAATATCGATGTTTGATATTTCATCACGTATTTGCGATAAAACAGGGTCGTCAAGCTGGAAAAAGCTGAGTTGCATTTTATCTTTAGCGCTTTTGAGTGCATCTTTTGAAAGGTCGCTCCGATCTGACTTCTCGAGTTCAGTTAAAATGATCTGCGCTCTTTTAATCAACGAGTGTGGCATGCCAGCCATTTTAGCGACATGAATACCGAAGCTGTGTTCGCTTCCTCCAGGAACAAGCTTTCGCAAAAACACAATTTTGTCTTTTGTCTCTTTGATTGAGATGGTGTAGTTCTTGATCCTTTTAAAACTATCCGTCATTTCATTCAGCTCATGATAATGAGTTGCGAATAGGGTCATCGGTTTGCCCTGATGTTCATGCAGATATTCAGCAATAGACCAGGCAATAGATATTCCATCATAAGTGCTTGTACCGCGCCCGATCTCATCTAACAGAATCAAGCTTCGATTTGATAGGTTATTCAGAATGCTTGCCGTTTCATTCATTTCAACCATAAAGGTTGACTCTCCTTGCGAAATATTGTCACTTGCTCCTACACGAGTGAATAACTTGTCTATCAATCCTAATTGAGCAGATTTAGCAGGAACATAACTTCCCATTTGAGCCATTAAAGATATCAGAGCGGTTTGTCTTAATAATGCGCTTTTTCCAGCCATATTCGGCCCTGTTAGCATAATAATTTGCTGGGTTTCATTGTCCAACATTACATCATTAGCTATATATGATTCACCTAAGGGCATTTCTTGCTCGATTACTGGATGTCTTCCAGCTTCAATCTGAATACGATGAGATTGATTTATGGATGGCTTACAATAATTGTTATTTATTGCATTGATTGCAAAAGTTGTCAGGCAGTCTATTTCTGCTAGTCTTTTGGCAGTGTTTTGGATGTTAGAAATGTATGGCTGGAGTTGATCGAGCATTTGCTCATAGATTATGGCCTCCAGAGCTGATATTTTTTCTTCTGCACCAAGTATTTTCTGTTCGTATTCCTTTAATTCTTCAGTAATGTATCGTTCTGCATTCGTTAGAGTTTGTTTCCTCATCCATTCTTGTGGAACCTTGTCCTTATGAACGTTTGTTACTTCTAAGTAATATCCAAAGACATTGTTAAACCCTATTTTCAGTGAGGAAATTCCTGTTTTCGCAGCTTCCCTACCTTGAATTTTTAATAGAAAGTCCTTTCCAGAGTAAGCAATGCTTCTAAGTTCATCAAGCTCTTGATTCACTCCGTTTGCAATAACATTTCCTTTTGATAAGATTGCTGGTGGGTCAGGCTTGAGCTGTGATTGAATCAGGTCGATTATGGGATCTGCATTACCTAAACCATTCGCCAGAGGTTTGATCGTCTTTTTATTGCTGAGTAACTTAGCAATAGGTTTAGCTTCCGAAAGAGAACGTGCAAGTTGAATAGCTTCTTTAGGTCCTAATTTCCCAATGGCTAATCGCGAAGTCATGCGTTCTAAGTCTCCAATCTTTTTTAGTTGATCAATTAGAGATTGTCTAATTTCTTGATTATCAAAGAATACAGCAACACTCTTTAGTCGTTGATTGATAGAGTCAATATTGTTTAAAGGAAATGCTAACCATTGCTTCATCAACCTTGAACCCATTGGGGTGATGGTTTTGTCAATAATCGCAAGTAAAGATTTACCACCTTGATTTGAGGTACTAAACAGCTCTAGATTTCTTTGGGTGAATCGATCAAGCCACACGTGATCGTTTCCGTCAATTCTTGATAATTGAGAGATGTGATGAATGCGGTCATGCTGTGTTTCACTTACATAATGCAATGCAGCACCGGCAGCAATAATGGCATGAAAATGTTCTTCTACTCCAAACCCCTTTAGTGATTGAGTCTTAAATTGCCTAGTTAAAGCTTCGTAGGCAAATTCATGCTGAAAGGCCCAATCTTCCAAATGATAAGTGTGGTACTTATTTCCAAACAATTCTTCATAGTTTGCTTTCTGACCTCGCTCGAATAATATTTCACTTGGGTTAAAGCCAGCGATGAGCTTCTCGATGTAATACTTGGGCCCTTCCGCTACAAAAAACTCACCTGTAGAAACATCTAAAAAAGCAGCACCTAAAATATCTTTTGAGAAGTGGATTGCAGCTAGGAAATTATTCTCGTTGCTTTCAAGAATTTGAGAGTTAAAGCTTACTCCAGGAGTCACCAACTCTGTAACACCTCGCTTTACAATTGTTTTCGTTTGCTTTGGGTCTTCCAATTGATCACAAATTGCAACACGCAATCCAGCCCGAACTAGCTTTGGTAAATAAACGTCCAGACTGTGATGAGGGAACCCGGCTAATTCAACGCTAGCTGATGCTCCGTTTTTTCTTTGAGTAAGAACAATGCCGAGTATTTTCGAGGTCTTAATTGCATCTTCGCTGAAGGTTTCGTAAAAATCACCAACTCGGAAAAGAAGAAGCGCATTAGGGTGCTTTGCTTTAATGGCATAGTACTGCTTCATTAAAGGAGTTTCCTTCGGGTCTTTTTTTTCTTTGGTAGCCATTTTAGTGAAGCAGTAAAGTTAGAACCACTCTTCGGAGTACTATTAATTGAGCCCTTTATATTTTTAAGAGTTATGAACAGAAAGCTTGCGAATGAGGCATTGAACAGACCTTCAGTCGATGATTTTAGAAATCAACAGAAGTTTCCAATTACATTAGTGCTTGATGACATTAGAAGTCTTGCTAATGTTGGTTCAATTTTTCGAACAGCAGATTCCTTCAATGTTGAGGAAGTTGTTTTATGTGGTATAACGGGTCAGCCTCCTCATCGTGATATTCAAAAAACAGCACTTGGAGCAACTGAGAGTGTTTCATGGTCATACAATGAAAGCGCTGTTAATGCGGTGAATGAATTCCGGTCTAGAGGTTATAGGATAATTTCACTTGAACAATGTGAACGCAGTACTGACCCCAGATTAGTTGAAATAGAAGCAAGCGATCGAATATGCTTGGTTTTAGGTAATGAAGTGAATGGTGTAGACCAAGCAATTATTGATCTGTCGGATGAAGTAATGGAAATTCCTCAACTCGGTACAAAGCATAGCCTGAATGTAACCGTGGCCGGAGGAATAGCTCTATGGGAAATTTTTAAAAGATACCTAACAGGAAAATCTTAATTACCTTCCTCTGTGCATTCCCAATTAGAGCGGGTGTAAATTTCTATTTGGTCGTCATAGTCTCTACCACTGCCGCATACTTCGTCCTCAATTACTTGTCCAAATGTTTCAGGATCTTCTGAAGTGCTTGAGCATGTTGAACATTTTTCACAGGATGAAAGCGCAGTAACTGAAAATGCGCATAATAAGAAGGCGTAAACTTTATTCATGATACCAATTATGTAATGGACAAATATAATGGTTAATAAATGCGATGAAACTGCAAATTAGGAAACGGTAAATAAAAAAAGGGGCGTATTCAATACGCCCCTTTTTTCGAAAACCTTGGTTTGATTACATACCTAATAAGGTAGTAAATGCTTGAGACTCTCTATAGTTTAAGAACTCAGCATCACTCTTAGCTTTAGCTTTAAGTGTATCGTCTTTTTCAATAGCAGCCTTCAAGTTTTGAAGCAACATTTCTTCGTTGCTAGTTCTAGCACCAATGATTGCTTTGAGGTAATAACCTTCCGCGTTAGCTTTCGCTTCAGAAGCTTCAAGAGTATTGATTGCGTCTTCAGTGGAACCATTTAACGCTTTTGCTAAAGCAGAATTGAAAGTATTGAAACTTCCCATGTTGCTAACAGCATCTTCGTAGTTACCGTCCATAATGTTCAAGATGCCAATGTTGTAGTTTACTTCAGATCCAGCTCCTTTGGCTTTCTCATAATACTCAGCAGCTCCTTCTCGGTCACCCATTAAACGTGTAACTGCTCCCATGTTGTTCATCGCTACCTTCTCACCAGCGCTTGCTTTGTCAGCTTTCTCAAAATGAGCTTTGGCTTCTAATACTTTGTTCTGAAGAACAAGAACATAACCTACATTATTGTGACCTCTCCAGTCATCAGCATGAACTTGAGCACAAGCCTTATAAACTTCTAATTTTTCGTTTAAATCGTTGTAAAGCGTAGCAGTGTAAAGAATTTCTTCTGCTGTGAGCTCAGATGGATTCTCTTTTACTAATTGCTTCAACTCATCGTCAGTTTTAGCCTCTTCTTCTGCATTGATTTTGATTACAGATCTTCTCAACGGAGGAAGGATTTCTTCAGCGATAACTCTGTAAGTAGCAGCTAAGTTCTTAATCTCTTCTTCTCTTTTTGTGTCATCACTGTACATTCCTAGAATTCGTAAGATCATGTCTTTATCAGCGATAGAAGAAGCTTCCATTTTTGATTTGAATCCCATCCAGTCTTCACCTTTTGGAGACTTCTTAAACCAATCGTCAGTCGCTTTGACCTTCTTCTTAGAGAATAATGATGTGATAGCTCTAGAAGCAGTATTTGCTCTATCGCCAGCTAGATTGTCGTTTAATGCAGTTTCACCATCAGGAGAGGCGTAAGAAGTAATCTCAACGCTCTTCCAAGTGTACTCGTAAGTGATTCCTTTCTCAATAAAAGCCTCAACAGCTTTAATATCGTCTTGCTTCAATTCAGCTGGCTTAACATAGCTTGACTGGATGTCATAATTCAATTCAGCTGTAATAGAGCGCGGAGAAACCTTAGTGAACTTGTCCTTTCCTAAAATTGGCATTTCATCGCTTTGAACCCACAACGGAGTCGTTACAGTTCCATTACCCAACGCAACTGGATCAAACTCTTTAGTCTTTGTTTTAAAACCAGCGGTTACTCTCACCTCTAATTTTACATTTTCCATTGCTGCCTCATATGGAACCTTGTTAGAAACACTGAAGCTTCCTCCGGTTTTCATGATTTTGGTTCCTTCACCTTCTGCTGCCTCACCGATCAATTTGATGTTCTCAAACTCCTTAACAATGTTGCCGTTCATGTCTACCATAACAGGCTTCACATTAGCAACAGCTTTTTTGTGGAAAAATTTAGCTGGATAACGACCGCTAACACTAATAGCTACAGAGTCGCCATGAAGCTCTAATGGATTAGGATCAAGCGTGTACTTAACAATACCATGCTTTTTATTCATCTTGTTTAGCGGGTTACATCCTGTAACTGCTATTAACGTTAATGCGCCTATAATCGCAATTCCTGAGTAGGTTGATCTCATCTTAATTGGTTTTCGTTTAATCATAACTGATCTATGCGTTTTGCAGGGTGCAATATTAAGTAATTTATATAAGTGCATAGCGTCTTAGAAATACAATCATTTAATGTTTTGAAGAGAATAACGTGATAAACCGTTTGGCCAATCCGCTTTCAAGATAGATTCAACAGCAGCAAGGCTTTGATCGATAGTACGCTCAGCTTTTGGTTCTTCCTCTAACAAAACGATTGGAAAGCGATTTTCTTCCTTGAGGTAATTAATGTATGCTTTTTCAATGCTGGTGAGGTATTCAGTGGGAATATTTTGTTCATACTCTCGTCCTCTTCGAGAAATTTGTTTAACTACTTTTTCTAGTGGGATGTGCAAATAAATTAATATGTCCGGCTTGGGCATGAAGCGCTCCATTATTCTGAATAGATTGAGAAACAATTCATGTTCAGAATGTGAAAGATTAATCCCACTAAATAATGCACTCTTTGCAAAAACGTAATCAGAAATGGTGTGCGAATGAAAAATATCTCCTAAAAGGTTCTTAGAAAGCTGGTGGTAACGCTCGGCTAAAAAAAACATTTCAACTTGAAACGCATATCGCTCTCGATCTTGATAGAAAAGTTCGAGAAATGGGTTGTTTTCGAATGACTCAAGAATCAATCTCGCATTTAACTTTTCTGCAAGAGCTTTGGCAAGTGTTGTTTTTCCTGCGCCAATGTTACCTTCTATACTTATGTTGTTGTATGAAAAAGTCATTATATGCGCTCAATGATTGAATGGTCTGTGCAAATATTAAGTAAGTCGCTCTGATTTTTGCCCAAAACAGGATGAATTAAAGAAGGTGCGATTTCACACATCGGCTTCAAAACAAATCTTCTTTCTTGAATGCGTGGATGCGGAATAACTAGATTGTCAGAATTCAACACCTTGTTATCGTAATACAGGATGTCTATGTCAATTGTTCTCGACTCATATGGTTTGTGATTATCAAGAGACCTCTTCCTGCCTAATTCCTCCTCAATCTTTAATATCATATTTAGCAGTTTGTCTGGATCAATCTTGCACTTTATTTCCAATACTTGATTGTGAAACCATTGCTCAGTATCCATAGACCAGGGTTCGGTTCTGAATATAGAAGATGATTTACTGATCTCACCTATTTGTTGACTTATATGTATTCGTGCAGATGAAAGAAATGAAATGCTATCTCCCATATTAGAGCCTAAAAGAAGATAAACGATATGCTTCATTTTCCTTTTAAAATTGAATTTAAACCACTTGTCAAGTATCTCTAAGATAATCATGACAGCCCAGTAAATTTGTCGCGAATATTAAAATCAAAAATGATGAAGCAATTTTTAAAATACCTTTTTGCGTCAACACTGGGAACTATTGTGGGTTTAGTGCTGATTGTTTTCTTGTCTGGATTGATTCTGGCTGGAATAGTTGGCTCCGCAATTATGGCTGGAAAGAGCAGCAAAGAAGTAAATGTGAAAGCAAACAGTGTAATGGTGATCGATTTAACCAAAGGCATTGTTGAACGCACTCCTGAAAATCCGTTTGAAGGATTACAAATAGAAGGGCTCAGTGGCAACACTGGCTTAGAGCTGGATGATTTCATTTTTGCTTTGGATGCAGCTGCTAAAGACACCAATATCAAAGGTGTGCTCATAAGAGGAGCTTATTTCAGCGGAGGAATGGCGACTATGCAAACGGCAAGAGACCATATCGTTCAATTCAAGGACTCTTCTGATAAATTCATAATCTCTTACGAAGAAGCATATACTCAAGGAGCTTACTATATAGCGTCTGCTTCTGACGAAGTTTATATGTTCCCTGAAGGAGCAATGGATTTTAGAGGGTTAAGAAGCGAAATTGCTTTCTTAAAAGGTGCTATGGACAAGTTGGGAATAGATGCAACTATTATTAAAGGCCCAGACAATATTTATAAGAGTGCCGTTGAACCGCTTTATCGTGAGGATATGAGTGAACCAAATAAGCGTCAAATTCAGAGAATTTTAGATAATGTTTGGGGTGAAATGCTCGCTGATATTGGCCAATCCAGAGGGATTTCTGTAGATGAGTTTAATCGCATTGCAGATGAAATGGCGATTAGAAAACCTGAGGATGCAAAGAGCTTAGGGTTAATTGATGATCTTGTTTATTATGATCAAATTCAATCAAATTTGCGAAAGAAGTTAGGTCTTGAAGAGGATGATGATATTGAAGCAATTAGTATATCGAAATATGCAATTAGCGCCAGAAGAAGTGCTAATAAGAACGAGGATAAAAGTTGGGAATTAAAGGACGAAGTAGCTGTTATTTATGCCGTTGGTGGGATAAACAGTGGTGAAGGAGATGAAGAAAATATTGGTTCTGAAACCTTGGCGAAAGCCATCCGTGAAGCGCGTTTAGATGAAGATGTGAAAGCTATTGTGTTGCGCGTTAATTCGCCTGGTGGAAGTGCTTTGGCAAGCGATGTAATATGGAGAGAAACGGTTTTAGCAGGTGACGTAAAACCTTTTGTTGTATCGTTTGGCGATGTGGCTGCATCAGGTGGTTACTACATAAGTGCAAATGCTGATCGCATTTTCGCGATGCCAAATACAATTACAGGTTCAATTGGAGCTTTCGGAGTGATCCCTAATTTGAGGGGGTTCTTTAATGATAAATTGGGAATTACGTTTGATGGTGTGAAAACTAATAAACACGCTGACTTTGGTTCCTTAGCCCGCGATTTTGACGAGGAAGAAATCGGCTTGTTGAATGGATACCTTGAGCAGATTTACACAGAGTTTGTGCAAAAGGTTGCCGATGGAAGAGGCGTTTCTTACGCAGATATAGATTCTATCGGTCGCGGCCGTGTGTGGACTGGTTCTGATGCACTTGAAATTGGCTTGGTAGATGAATATGGCGGTCTTGAAGATGCTATTAGCTATGCTGCTGAAAAGGCTGAATTGAAAGACTTCGATATTCTAAACCTTCCAAAGAAGTCAGATCCTTTTGAAAAATTCATGAAAGACTTTAGTGGTTCAATGAAAGCTGAACTTGGCTCTTGGATATTAGGTGATGAAGCTAAGTGGCTTGAGAAAATTGAAGACATCAAAAAGATGGAGGGAATTCAATCAAGAATGCTATACGATATTCGAATTTATTAATCCCTGCAAAGCTTAGGGTTACTGAATAGAAATTAATTAACTTGATAGAAGGCCAGTAGGAATTTTAATTCCTACTGGCCTTTTTGACTTAATCCTCTCTTTGAGAAAGCTATTTTCGAAGTTGATTCAAAATAATATTTAGAAGCAAGATGAATGGAGAATAAGGAAATTGCATCGGTGTTGAAGACGGTGGGCCAATTAATGGAGCTTCATAATGAAGATAAGTTTAAAACCCGATCCTATATAAATGCTGCTTTTCAAATTGGAAAGTATGCGAATCCATTGAGAGAATTGGATGATAGTGAGTTGTTGTTAGTGCCTGGAATTGGTAAAAATCTTGTTCCTAAGATTCGAGAATTGATCGATACTAGCGAAATGTCCTATCTGAATCAATGGTTGGAGAAAACGCCAGAAGGATTACTCGAAATACTTCGGATTAAAGGCATCGGTCCGAGCAAAGTACGATTGATTTGGAAGGAAATGGAGATTGAGACTGTCGGTGAGTTATTATATGCTTGCAACGAAAACAGGTTGGTTGATCTAAAGGGCTTTGGTGAGAAAACTCAAGCTCAAGTCAAGCAGTCAATCGAGTTTATTATGGACAATCAAGACAAGTTTCTATTTGCCTCCATCGAACCCCTCATTCAAGATATCAAGGATTGGATTAAACATAAATATCCGGACGGATTAGTCTCTGAAACAGGAGCTGCGCTGAGACGAGACCTGATCATTGATGAACTTGAAATTGTCGTAAGTGATAATGTACTTGAGCGGCCTGATACTTCTGAGACCAATGTGAAAGTTGTGTTTTATAGTGCGTCTAAGGACGGTTTTGAAAAATTAGTCTTTGAAAAATCATGTACTAAAGAGCACTTAAACGTGCTGAATACTTCAGGTATCCAGCCTGTGTTGCCTGAAATGAGAGATAATACTTGGTTTGTTGAATGGTTGAAAAAGCATACCGAAAATGATTTACTGACAGATGATCACTTGTTAGGTTCGCTTCATAATCATACAACCTATAGTGATGGAATGCATACGCTAGAAGAAATGGCCACTTACTTAAAGGATTTGGGGTACGAATATTTTGGAGTTTGCGATCACTCCAAATCTGCTTTTTACGCTAATGGTCTGCAAGAAGACCGAATCATTAAACAGCACAACGAAATTGACCTTCTGAATGAAAAACTGAATCCATTCAAGATTTTGAAGGGAATAGAAAGTGATATTTTGATGGATGGTTCACTTGATTACTCAGCAGAGGTGCTTAAGACTTTTGATTTTGTTGTCGCTTCAGTGCACTCTGTTTTAAGAATGGATAAAGATACCGCCACCAACAGATTGATCAAGGCGGTTGAAAACCCCTATACGAGTATTTTGGGTCACCCAACAGGACGACTTTTACTTTCACGACCAGGTTATCCAATTGACCATAAAAAGGTGATTGATGCTTGTGCTTCCAATAATGTTGTGGTAGAGTTAAACGCAAACCCAATGCGATTAGATATAGATTATACATGGATTCCATATTGCATGGAAAGAGGAGTGAAAGTGTCAATAAACCCTGATGCACATAGAAAAGAAGGCTTTCACCATATGCGTTATGGGGTGATGGCAGCGCGAAAGGGAGGGCTAACAAAAGATATGACGTTAAATGCGCTAGGGTTAAAGGATATAGAAAACTATTTTCGTTCGAAATCTTAAAGCCACGAGACCCGATAATCTATTGTTTGCTTGAGCGTCATCAATTCTATATTCAGTTGGTACATTAAAAAGAGGATCCACCAGATTGATCTATTCATGAAGTATCCTCATGATGTTCAGAGCGAGTGGCTGAATAAGTTGCTGACTACTGCAAAAGATACAGAATGGGGAAGGCGATACAAGTATGGCGAGATTGACAGCCTTGTTCAATTCAAGGAACGAGTGCCAATCAATACATATGAGGGGCTAGAAAAAGACATTGATCGAACATTGAAAGGCGAGCAAGGTATACTTTGGCCAACTCCTATTAAGATGTTTGCAAAGTCAAGTGGAACGACCAATTCAAAAAGTAAGTTCATTCCAGTTAGCGAAGAGTCGTTAGAAGAGTGTCACTACAAAGGAGGGAAAGACTTGATTTCATTATACTATAATCAGTTCCCCGATTCCCGATTGATGGCAGGGAAGGGCCTGGTAATGGGTGGAAGCTCCAACTTTGTGCCTCTTAATGATGAAACCTATTATGGAGATCTGTCAGCAATCATTATTAAGAATCTACCGTTTTGGGCTCAATTACATCGCACTCCTGATGTTGATGTTGCGCTAAACCCATCTTGGGAAGAGAAGATTGAGCAGATTGTTGATATAACGATACCTCAAGACATTACTAATATCTCTGGTGTTCCCAGCTGGATGCTGGTCTTATTAGAAAGAGTACTGGAAAAAACAGGTAAACAATCCATTATGGAGGTGTGGCCTAACCTTGAATGGTATGTACATGGAGGTGTGAATTTTACGCCTTATCTCGATAGGTTCAAGCAAATAATCGGAACTCAGCACAAATTGAATTATTCGGAAACGTACAATGCGTCAGAAGGGTTTTTTGGTATACAAGACGATACTTCAAGAGATGATCTACTATTAATGCTTGACTATGGTATTTTCTATGAATTCATGCCAATGAGTGAATACGGCAAGGAAAGCCCGAAAACACTGCAATTAGATGGAGTTAAGATAGGGGAGAATTATGCCTTGATTATTTCTACAAATGGTGGGTTATGGCGCTATTTAATTGGCGATACGGTTCAATTCACAACCTTGAACCCTTACCGAATCAAAGTCAGCGGCCGCACAAAACACTACATAAATGCATTTGGGGAGGAGTTGATTGTTGAGAATGCAGATCAAGCCATCGGCATTGCAAGTCAAAAATCGGGTTCTATCGTGAAAGAGTATTCTGCGGCCCCAAAGTATATGGATGAGAATGGAGCTGGAGCGCATGAATGGGTAATTGAGTTTGAGCAAGAGCCTAGCGATTTAGAATACTTTGCCGAAATGCTGGACAACGCACTAAAAAATGTAAACAGCGATTATGAAGCTAAGCGCTATCATGACAAGGTGTTGAAGCTCCCAATAATTAATAAGGTTCCAGTAGGTACGTTTTATCGTTGGATGAAACACAATGGAAAGTTAGGTGGACAGCATAAAGTTCCTAGATTGTCGAACAATCGAGATTACATAGATGAAATCTTAAAATACCAGCATGCGTAAACTTGTTCTAGTTTTGATTCTATTCAGTCTGTGCTCTGGACTAATGTTTGCTCAAGGAACGAAATGGGTGATGCAAGAGGTGCTTGAAAGTCCAGTTTCTAGGGTTAAAGTTGATCAGTTAAATAATATATACGGTATTCTAAAGGGCGAGATTGTAAAGTATGACACTGAAGGGAAGCTACTAACTCGATATAGCAATAAACTTATCGGTGAAGATGTGAAATTGGATGTGACAAACCCAATGAAAGTGATCTTGTATTCAGAAGACCAGATGAGGCTCATTTTTCTGGATTCACGATTAGGGGAATTGCGTCAAGAAATCAATTTATTTAATCAAGGATATGAGCAAATAAGTTTGGCAGCTACTTCACATAGCAATGGCTTTTGGTTGTATGACCCTATTAATTTTAAATTGATTCGCTTTGATCAATACTTTAAAAAGGAACGAGAATCATTGAATATTGCTCAATTATTACGGGTTGAGTTTTACCCTACTGATATTCTTGAAGTAGATAACAAAGTGTACCTTACCGATCCTAAAAATGGTATTTATGTGTTTGATATTTATGGTAATTATATCAAGCGCTTGCCTTTAAAAGGAGTGAATGAATTGCACATCAACGATCGGAGGTTGTTCTTTGAGCGAGGTGGAAAACTGTTCGGACTTAATTTGGTAAATCAAGCTGAAGAATCAGTTCAAATAGAAACACCTGTAGGTTCATCTTTCGCCTTAAATCGCAATATGATTTGTTTAGTTTCATCAAAAGGAATAATTATTTACAAGCCTGAGGAATAAGACTTTTTATTTTCAATGGGTTTATCTTAATTCGTAACCCCAAAGTGATTCGTTGAATAACAGGGGAATCGAAGTTATCGTTATAAAATATGGAGGATAAGAAAAGTAATTTGCACGTTGCCGTTTCGGGCAATATTGGGTCTGGTAAGACAACTTTGACAGGGTTGCTTGGAAAGCATTACAACTGGGAAATGCACTATGAAGATGTGGATGGAAACCCATACATTAATGACTTCTATGCTGAAATGCAGCGTTGGTCTTTCAATATGCAGATCTATTATGTGAATAATAGATTCAATCAAGTAATGGAGATTAGAGAAGGTAAGAAGAATGTTATTCAAGACAGAACTATTTATGAAGATGCGTACATCTTCGCTCCTAACCTTCACTCTATGGGGTTAATGACTACACGAGATTTTGAGACCTATTTCTCCTTATTCAACTTACTTGATAAATTTGTTCAAGCGCCAGACTTGCTAATTTATTTGAGGGCAAGTGTCCCAAGACTAGTAAGTCAAATTCAAAGCAGAGGACGTGAATATGAAGAGGCCATTCGATTGGATTACTTAAAGAGATTGAACGAGCGTTATGAAGCGTGGATTTCAACGTACGATAAAGGAAAGTTGCTCATCATTGACGTGGACAACAACAACTTTATCGATAGCCCAGAAGATTTGGGGGAAATCATCCAAAAAATTGATGCTGAATTACACGGATTGTTTTAATTTAATGATGAATGACATATTAAAGACCTCTCGATGAGGTCTTTTTTTTGCCCTCAATTAGATAAAACTAAAAAGGCTTTCCATTTGGAAAGCCTTTCTTTATTTCTATGAAGTGTTCAGTTAGTCTGAAAGAACAATCACTTTGTTCTTCACTACTTCTACAACACCACCTTTAATCTCAAACTCAGATTCTTGACCTGAATTTGTAACCTTAACCACTCCATGTTTCAACGTTGCAATGATAGGTGCGTGGTTTTCTAGAATACCAAATGAACCATCTTTTCCAGGAAGCTGAATAGCATCAGCCTCGCCTTTAAAAATTAGGTTTTCTGGAGATAGAATTTCTAGTGTCATCTTTAATCGTTTGATTCAGCAAGCATTTTCTTACCTGCTTCGATTACTTCTTCAATTGTTCCTTTCAAGTTGAAAGCTGCTTCAGGGTATTGGTCAACCTCTCCTTCAAGAATCATATTGAATCCTTTGATTGTTTCTTCGATTGGAACGAATACTCCTTTCAAACCTGTAAACTGCTCTGCCACATGGAATGGTTGAGATAGGAATCTCTGAATTCTTCTCGCTCTGTGAACAACCAGTTTATCTTCTTCACTCAATTCATCCATTCCTAAAATGGCAATGATGTCTTGAAGCTCTTTCATCCTTTGAAGAATCTCTTTCACCCTTTGAGCTGTATCGTAGTGCTCATCACCAACAATATCTGCTGTCAAAATTCTTGAAGTAGAATCCAATGGGTCAACCGCTGGATAAATACCTAGTTCAGCAATCTTTCTACTTAATACTGTTGTTGCATCAAGGTGAGCAAAAGTTGTCGCAGGAGCAGGGTCAGTCAAGTCATCAGCAGGAACGTATACCGCCTGAACCGATGTAATAGAACCTCTCTTGGTAGAAGTAATACGTTCTTGCATTTCACCCATTTCAGATGCTAACGTTGGCTGATATCCTACCGCAGAAGGCATACGGCCTAAAAGTGCAGATACCTCAGAACCTGCCTGAGTAAATCGGAAGATATTATCTACGAAGAATAGGATATCACGTCCACCACTTTCTTCGTCTCCATCACGGAAATATTCTGCTGCCGTCAAACCAGTTAAGGCTACACGTGCTCTCGCACCTGGAGGCTCATTCATCTGTCCGAATACAAATGTTGCTTTCGACTCTTTCAATGATGCATCATCGACTTTGCTTAAGTCCCAACCGCCTTTTTCCATTGAGTGCATAAAGTCATCACCGTATCTTACAATACCAGATTCTAACATCTCTCTCAAAAGGTCATTTCCTTCACGAGTTCGTTCACCTACACCAGCAAAAACTGAATAACCATCGTAACCTTTCGCGATGTTATTGATTAACTCTTGAATAAGTACAGTTTTACCAACACCAGCACCACCGAATAAACCAATTTTACCACCTTTTGCATATGGCTCGATTAAGTCAATCACCTTAATTCCTGTGAAAAGAATTTCTGAAGCTGTAGAAAGATCCTCAAATTTAGGAGCTTCAGCGTGGATTGGACGTCCGCCAGCTTGTTCCACACTATGAATACCATCGATGGCTTCACCAATTACGTTAAAGGTTCTTCCTTTAATTTGGTCACCAACTGGCATTGTGATTTGCTGACCTGTTGCTGTAACCTCCATTCCTCGGGTCAAACCTTCAGAAGAGTCCATTGCAATAGTTCTCACGGTATCCTCACCAATGTGTTGCTGACACTCGAGAACTACGCGCTCCCCAGTTCCTTTAGTTACCTCTAGTGCGTCTAAAATATTTGGAAGAGCATCGTCTCCAACGCTGAATCGCACATCAATTACAGGTCCGATCACCTGTATTATTTTTCCTTTTCTCACAGCCATTTATGCTGAATTTTAGATAGTTACGTAAAGTTTCTTATCGTCCTTAAATCGGGTGCAAATCTATGTATTTCAATTTGTATGAAGACCCCTATCTTCATTTTTTTAATTGTATACATTTGATGATCGTTAAGAACTGAATTAAAGTTCAGTATATCAGTAAGTTAAGAAATTCATACGCGTTAATAAATTGAGAGTATTTAGAGGGATTGAATCTTATGATGGCATCGAAGAAACATGTTTAACAACAGGCACGTTTGATGGTGTGCATATTGGGCATCTAAAAATCATTAGTCAGCTCAATAAGATTGCTAAAGAAGAAGGCAGGAGAAGTGTGATGCTTACCTTTTTTCCACACCCGAGAAAAGTCCTTTTTCCTGATGATCATGGGCTAAGACTTTTAACTACGATGGATGAAAAACTGGCTTTGTTCGAAAAGGCAGGGATAGATGATGTTATTATTCATCCCTTTTCCAAAGATTTTTCTTGCCTGAACGCGGTTGAATACGTTCGGGATCTATTAGTTGAAGGAATAAATATGAAACATATGGTCATTGGATATGATCATCATTTTGGCCGTAATAGAGAAGGAGGTATCGATCAGTTGAGGGATATGGCACCTCTTTATGACTTCAATGTGACGGAGATTTCAGCAAAGGATGTTGATGATGTTAATGTCAGTTCAACCAAGATTCGCACTGCACTTGATGATGGCAATGTTGATATAGCTAGCACATATCTTGGGTATCTGTACTCTTTCGAGGGTAAGGTTGTTCATGGCAAAAAGAGAGGAAATCAAATCGGATATCCAACCGCCAACATAGCTGATGTTGATGACACAAAGCTTATTCCGAAGAATGGTGTTTATTCCGTTGAGGTTGAATTAAATGGAATGCTGTTCAGAGCTATGATGAATATAGGGTTCAACCCTACATTTGAGGGAAGCGCTGATCGATCAATAGAAGTTCACATTTTTGATTTTGATGAAGACATATACGGAGAACAAATCCGTGTGTTTGTTTTAAAATATTTAAGGACCGAAAGACGTTTTAGCGATGTGAGAGAACTTGTCAAACAAATGGATATCGATAAACAAAACGCGCTCGATGTTTAGGTTGCCGATAATCTTCCTTTTGATCTTTGCATGCCATATTGATCTTTGTGCCCAAGAACCGCAAGTGAAATTTGACAAATTGGAGGAGGCATTGCTTAGTCCTGATCAAGTGGAGGTGTTGATACTAAAGAGAGAAAAACTTGAGGAATGGCCTGAAGTGCTGAATAGATTTAAAAACTTGAAGGTTTTGGATTTAAGTAATAATAGAATCAAGGAAATTCCTAAGAACCTTGCTGCATTCAGTCAGCTGGAGGAACTTGATTTAACAGGTAACAAGCTAGATTCACTTCAAAGCTCAATTGGGGACCTTTCATCACTTAAAAAATTGATGGTTGGTAACAATGAGATTTATCACGTTACTGAAAGGATTGGCGATTTGAAGAACCTTACATATTTTGAACTTTGGAGCAACAATATTTATTATTTACCTCTTAGTATTTCAGAATTAGAACGTCTTGAAGAAATTGACTTACGAGGTATTCAAATGAATGAAGAACACCAAGATGCTATCAAGGCATTGTTTGGTCCGAGCATTAATATAAGATTATCAATTAGTTGTAATTGCGACTAATAGAAGATTCTAAACACTAGTTTTGAAGAATGAAAAATGCGCCAATTAAAATCACGGGGCTTTTAAAAGTGGCATCCATTGCCATGTTGCTCATGTTTTTTATTGCCAGCTGTGCATCCTCTTCAGGGTATCACAAGAGGCCACCTGCAGGTAAGTTTAAGTGCAAGTAATAGCGCTTACTCTATGATCTCGCATTCGATTACCACATCATTTATCGGCCAATTTCCTGAATCGCGCTTCTCATTTGAAATAGCAACAACTACATCCATTCCATTTACTACTTCTCCGAATACGGTGTGCACACCATCTAAATGAGGTGTTCCTCCGATGCTCGAATATATTTTTCTATTTGCTGGGGGTATGCTTATTCCATATTCTTCCTCAACAGCATCAAGTCCGCCTTCTCCCAAGGGAGTGCCAATAACAATGTAATAGCTGTATTGGGCAGATTTCTTTTTTGGGTTGTCGTCATAGCTCATAGCCATGGCGACAGCGCCTCTTTTATGAATTAAGTGTGGCTGGCATTCATTAGGAATGTAGTATGCCTCTTCTTCCTCTCTTTTTTCAAGGGTTTTATCATTGTCTGAATTGCCTCCTTGAATCATGAAATCTGGAACTACTCTATAAAAGATGGTTTGGTGGTAAAGTTCTTCGTTGATGTTGTAAAGAAAATTTCCACGATGAATGGGTGTTTCATCATACAGTTTTATATCGATATCACCCATTCGAGTTTTCAGTCGCACCATGTTCGATGGATGCTCTTCTGCATAATCTGTGAAAAACTGTTTGATATTTCCACTGTGAGGTTTTCTAACTTTCTTTTCAATCTTTTTTTTGACTTTTTTCACAGACTCTGTTTCCTGCTTTTCAGATTTAGCAACCTCATTAGGACGAGAACTTGGATTACAAGAAGAAAGTAGAATGATGTGAAGGATAGTTAAAAAGGCAAGAACAGTTTTCATTAGTCAGCAAATCGTTGATTTATGAGCATACATTTGCATGCAATGTTCGGAAAGATAACCCAGATATTTAAAAAGTCGGAAAAGCTAGTAGATCCAATTGATCTCTCCGTTTTAGGTGTAGATGTGCATTCTCATTTTATTCCGGGAATAGATGATGGTGCACAAAACATGGATGAGTCGCTAGAATTGTTGCGTGAAATGAAAGCTTTGGGTTATCAAAAAGTCATTACTACACCTCATGTGATGAGCGATTATTACCGTAACACTCCTGAAATTATTCTTTCAGGTAGAGATGATTTGCGCAAAGCTGCCGAAAATGAAGGCATTGAAATCGACATTGATTGTGCTGCAGAGTATTATTTAGACGCTGATTTCATGGCTAAGATCAAAGCCAAAGAATTGCTCACTTTCGGAGATAAATACGTTCTTTTTGAACTACCTTTTTTAAGCGAACCACCTAATTTGGCTGAAGTGGTCTTTGAAATGCAATTGGCGGGATATAAACCGGTTTTGGCACACCCAGAGCGTTATGCATTTTGGCATTTGCAGTTTGATAAATACCAGCAGATGTTTGATAAAGGAGTAATTCTCCAGTTGAACATCAATTCAATTACTGGACATTATTCGCCTGAAGTAAAGGCTATTTCTAAAAAGCTAATAGAAGCTGAGTTGATTGGTTTGTTGGGTTCTGATTGCCACCATGTTAGACATGTAAATCTAATGAAACATGCCCGACAATTCCAACCCCTTAACAAATTGATTCAGTCGGGCAATCTCTTAAACGCCACGCTTTAAGCTTGAGAAACTTCTGCTTCTCTGTGGATTTTCTTCACTAATCCAGATAGTACTTTTCCTGGGCCAACCTCTACAAAATGAGTGCCTCCGTCCTTCACCATTTGCTCTACGCTTTGCGTCCATCGAACTGGTGCAGTAAGCTGAGCTATGAGGTTTTGCTTGATTTCGGAAGGAGACGAGATTGCACTTGCTGTTACATTCTGGTAAACGGGACAGATTGGAGTGCTAAATTCGGTGTTTTCAATTGCCTCTTGAAGTTCGGCTCTCGCTGGCTCCATTAATGGAGAGTGAAAAGCACCTCCAACAGGAAGTAATAAAGCGCGTTTCGCACCCTTTTCTTTCAACGCTTCGCATGCTGCTTCAACTGCCTCGATGCTTCCACTGATGACTAATTGACCCGGGCAATTGTAATTTGCTGCCACTACTACTCCATCAATCGAAGCACATGTTTCCACAACAATATTATCTTCTAATCCAAGAATAGCTGCCATTGTTGATGGATTCATTTCGCATGCTTTTTGCATTGCCAATGCTCGTTTATAAACGAGTTTTAATCCATCTTCAAAACTCAGTGTTTTGTTCGCAACCAAAGCTGAAAGCTCACCAAGACTATGACCAGCAACCATGTCTGGTTTGAAGTTCTCAATTGTGCTTGCTAAAACCACCGAATGTAAAAATACTGCAGGTTGGGTGACCTTTGTTTCTTTTAGTTCATCAACCGTTCCCTCGAACATGATTTTGGTGATTTCGAAACCTAGTATTTCATTCGCTTTGTCGAAAAGTTTTTTTGCTTCGTTATTTGTCTCATATAATTCTTTGCCCATTCCTGAGAATTGAGCTCCTTGTCCTGGAAATACATATGCTGTTTTCATATTTAGCTGAGTTTTGCTGATATTAAACTGATAAATTCTTGACGCGTAGAGTCTTTTAAAAACTCACCCGTAAATGCGGATGTCGTTGTTACTGAATTTTGTTTTTGAACACCGCGCATTTGCATGCACATGTGCCGCGCCTCAATTACAACCGCTACTCCTGACGCCTGAAGCGTTTCTTGAATACAATCTCTGATCTGATGTGTTAATCGCTCTTGCACTTGAAGTCTGCGCGCAAAAACATCAACAACCCTAGGCAACTTGCTTAGTCCTACAATTTTTCCATTTGGGATATAAGCGATATGCGCTTTCCCGAAAAAAGGTAACATATGATGCTCGCAAAGTGAATACATTTCTATATCCTTCACCAAAACCATCTGTTGATGTTCTTCTTCAAATAGGGCAGACTTTAAAATAGCTGATGCATCTTGTTCATAACCCTGAGTAATAAATTGCATTGCTTTTGCGGCTCTCTCGGGAGTTTTTAGAAGACCTTCTCTTGTAGCATCTTCGCCAACATGGCTTATAATCCCCTCGAAATTTTTCTTCAATGCATTCAAATCAGCTTCGTTGTAAATGTCTTTCCTTTCAAAGCCTAGTGAATCGTCAGAATGATCAGCCATAATATTCTACGAAATTGTTTTCAGTTTCCTGAAGTTTAAGATAGTGCAATGTGGCGCCATACTTAGCTATTTCGTCCGCAAGCTGATCCCATATTGCAATACAAATATTTTCAGTAGATGCCATGACCCCCTCCATGAAGGGAGTATCAAGGTTGATGTTTTTATGATCTAAGTGTTGAATCACTCGGTCTTTAATCAAATCACTTAAAACCTTAAGATCCATTACAAATCCGGTTTCGGACTTTACTTCGCCCTTCACAGTAACATAAAGGTCATAGTTATGTCCGTGCCAATTGGGATTTGCGCATTTCCCGAAGACCTCATAATTCTTTTCATCGCTCCAATCACTCTTCGATAATTTGTGCGCGGCAGAAAACCTTTCTCTGCGTGTTATGTAAATCAGATTTGACATCTTTCAAAATTGGCGGCAAAGATAGGTCGCAAAGGTGATTGAGTACATTTGTTGCTTAATCCAAATGGAAAATGATTGTAATTACCGGTGCAGCGGGCTTTATAGGAAGTGTTTTAGCTAAAACTATGTTACCCCTGTATGACGGTGAAATTGTCATTGTGGATGATTTTACCCATCAGGCGAAGGCCTCAAATCTCGATGCATTAAAAGGACTGCTCCAAGTAGATAGAGGTGTATTTTTCGATTGGTTAGAGGAAGAGCATGATATAAAAGCCATCTTCCACATTGGTGCACGAACAGATACAACAGAGTTTGATTATTCTATTCTAGAAGAGTTCAACTTGGATTATACTAAGAGGATTTGGCGGTACTGTGCTGAGAAGGACACGACATTGATTTATGCATCTTCAGCAGCCACTTACGGTGATGGAGAGTTTGGCTATGATGACTCTCATGATGTGGTTGAACGGCTTCAGCCATTGAATCCTTATGGGATCTCAAAAAATGAGTTTGATAAGTGGGCTTTGAAGCAAGCCGATGCACCTAAACATTGGTATGGATTGAAGTTTTTCAATGTGTACGGTCCCAATGAATTTCATAAGGAAAGGATGGCTTCCGTTATATTCCATGCGTTCAATCAGATTCAAGAGAAAGGTGAGATGAAGTTATTCAGGTCTCATAATTCAGATTTTAAGGATGGTGAGCAACTAAGAGATTTCGTTTATGTAAAGGACGTTGTGAACGTTATTCAGTTCCTATTTGAAGAAAAACCCTTAAGTGGCTTGTATAATCTTGGGTCAGGGAAGGCTCGAACGTTTTTAGATTTGACTCGAAGTGTTTTTGCGTCATTAGGAAAAGAAGAGAATATTTCATTCGTTGATACTCCGGAGGATATTCGAGATAAGTATCAATATTTTACGGAGGCCAATATGGCTAAATTGATTGCTGCAGGTTACAGTAAGTCGTTCACTATCCTTGAAGATGGAGTTGAGGATTACGTTAAGAACTTTTTGGTTGGAAGAAAGAACTATTAAAGAGATTCTTTCAGTTCCAAAAGCATGTCCTTGACATGATTCAAAGATTCTATCATTTCAGATTTTTCAAGCAAAGCTTTATGCTGATCCTTGATTTTCTTTTTAGCACCCTCAAGTGTAAATCCTCTTTGCTTCACTAAGTGATGAATCAACTTTAGATTTTTGAGGTCCTGCTCTTTGTAAATGCGATTGCCCTTGGCGTTTTTCTGAGGCTTGATGATGTCAAACTCTTTTTCCCAAAATCGAAGAAGAGAAGCGTTTACGTCCAGCATTTCGGCCACTTCGCCAATAGAATAATACAACTTAAAGGACTCTCTTTCTTTTACGGGCATATGGCAGCAGTTTAATCAAATGACTGGTTTTCCTGAGAAGATAATTTGATCATCAAGTCATATTCTTCAGGACTCAGATCGCTAAAGTAAAAGTTTATTGGATTAATAGGGCGGTTGTTTTTATGAACCTCATAATGCAAGTGAGGACCACTTGATTTGCCAGTATTTCCTACGTAACCAATTATTTCTCCTCTTGAAACTTTTTGTCCTGGTTTTGCGGCTATCTCACTCATGTGAGCGTAAAGCGTTAGATAACCAAAACCATGATCTATACGAACATGGTTACCATAACCTCTTGATCTGTTGTCAGCTCTAGCGATAACGCCATCACCGGTAGCATAAATTGGAGTTCCTGTAGGAGCAGTAAAATCCATTCCTTCATGAAAAGCTGGAGTCTTATAATGAGGGTCTATTCGCATTCCATATCCACTGGCCATGCGTGTCAAATCTTTATTAGAAACGGGCTGAATTGCAGGGATGCTAGCAAGCAATTCTTTTTTTTGTTTTGCTAACTTATAAATTTCATCAAATGATTTTGATTGGATGTATAACTGTTTGGACAATCGATCAAGTTTTTTTGTGGTGCTGATTACGATATCTGCCTCTCCTTTGAATTTTTCGAGATTTTTATATCGGTTAATCCCTCCAATTCCAGCTTTTCTTAGGTTGTCAGGGATTGGTTCAGCTTCAAATATGGTTCTGTAAATATTATCGTCTCTGTTTTCTAAATCGGCTAGAATTATGCTTGTTTGATCAAGTTTGTTGTTCAGCAGTTCGTATTGCAGCAGCAACTCTTCTTTTTCAGCAATTAATTGTTTTTCCTTCGGTGAGTCATATATCACATTGAAGCCAATATAGATCAATCCACCAAAGAAAAACGAAGCAGTCATAAACCACAGAAAGTTCAGTAGCCTCCTCCATGGAGTCACTTTAACCTTCTCATAACTGAGAGAACTTTCGTTATATTGATAACGGACTTTTGCCAAATTGTAAATATTCGATTGCGAAAATAGGACAACAGCTACTTTTGCATCCTTTAACAAACGGAATTTCACCGAAATTAACAGATTATGGAGTGGACTACGCGTAAAGTGCGATCAAGGTTTCAAGAGTATTTTAAAGAAAAAGGACATCACATTGTTACCTCAGCGCCTATAGTGATAAAGGATGATCCTACGCTTATGTTCACTAATGCGGGGATGAATCAGTTCAAAAGCAATTTTGTTGGAAATGAGGAAACCCATCATTCTCGCGTTGCCGATACTCAGAAGTGCCTGCGTGTGTCAGGAAAGCATAATGACCTTGAAGAGGTTGGTCGGGACCACTATCATCATACCATGTTTGAAATGCTGGGTAATTGGTCTTTCGGAGACTATTTTAAAAAGGAGGCCATTAATTATGCTTGGGAATTGTTGGTTGACGTTTATGGATTGGATAAAGACCGACTTTATGTTTCGATTTTTTCAGGTGATAAGGAACTTGGTGTCGAGGTGGATGATGAAGCTGAACAACTATGGCTAAATCATGTACCTGCAGAAAGAATTTTAAAATTTGGAAGAAAAGAGAATTTCTGGGAAATGGGTGAAACGGGTCCTTGTGGTCCGTGTTCTGAGATTCATGCTGATTTACGCTCAGATGCAGAGCGTAAAAAAGTGGATGGAAGAACGCTTGTAAACATGGATGATCCAGAGGTAATTGAAATTTGGAATCTAGTATTCATGCAATTCAATAGGCTAGAGAATGGGAAATTGGAGGCATTAAAGAATACCCATATTGACACGGGCATGGGTTTAGAGCGACTAGTTCGTGTTCTTCAAGGCGTTTCTTCAAATTATGATACAGATGTCTTCGCTTCTTTGATTCGAAGTATTGAGAAGGAATCAGGCCAACGATACAAGAGAAGTGCTGAGCTTTCAGATGTAGCTTTTCGAGTTATCGCAGATCATGTGAGAGCCGTTGGGTTTTGTATTGCAGATGGCCAGTTGCCCTCAAACACAGGTGCTGGATACGTGATACGCAGAGTACTAAGAAGGGCGATTAGATATGGATTCAGCCAGCTTAACATGAAGCAGCCTTTCATAAATAAGGTTGTAATGAAGTTGATTGAGGAAATGGGCGCTGACTTTCCAGAATTAAACAGAAACAAAGACCTGATTGTGAAGGTGGTTAAAGAAGAGGAAAGTTCTTTTTTATCAACTTTAGATAAAGGATTGGATAAATTGAATGCCATTTTTCAGAATGGAGGTGAAAATATGATATCGGGTGAGATTGCATTTGAGTTGTATGATACGTATGGCTTTCCGATTGACCTGACCAATTTAATTGCCTCTGAAAATGAATGGACTGTAGATATGCAAGGTTTTTCGGTGGCTCTGGAAGCTCAGAAGAATCGTTCAAGAAGTGCTACAAAGACTTCATTTGGAGACTGGACAAGTATCGATGACGGTCCAAATAGTTCCTTTCTTGGTTATGATCAATTGATATGTAAAACCAAAATCGCTAAGTATAGATCTGCCACAGTTAAAGGCAAAGAAGTTGTTCAACTTGTTTTAGTTGAAACTCCATTTTACGCTGAAAGTGGAGGTCAAGTAGGTGACTCGGGTAGATTGAATGTTGACGGTCAAGAAATACAAGTGTATGATACGAAAAAGGAGAATAATGAGATAATTCATTTTGTTTCTGAGATGGTCAATTCACCTCATTCTGAAGTATCTGCTTCAGTTAATGCTGCCAGAAGAACGGATATAAAGAAAAATCATTCAGCAACCCATTTATTGCACCATGCGCTTCGTTCAGTACTTGGCCAACATTTGGAACAAAAAGGGTCATTGGTTTCTCCTGATAAATTGAGATTTGATTTTTCGCACTTTGAAAGAATATCTGATGAGCAAATTAAGCAGGTTGAGACTATAGTTCAGGAGCTAATCCAAGAGCAAATTGAACTTCAAGAATGGCGTAAGATGCCAATTGAAGAGGCGAAACAAATGGGAGCGATGGCACTATTTGGTGAAAAGTATGGTGATGAGGTACGTGTCGTGAAGTTCGGAGAATCCGTTGAGCTTTGCGGAGGTATTCATGTCGACTCTACTTCAGAAATTGGCGGGTTTAAAATCGTGTCTGAGAGCAGTGTCGCTAGTGGTATTCGAAGAGTGGAAGCTTTAACGGGAAAGGTTTACTCTGCATATGTTTCAGATGCTTTGGAGTTAATTGATAATATCAATGAAGAATTGGCTCATCCAAAAGACCTTTTAGCTGCAATTCAGAAACTTCAGAAAGATGTTCGCGTTTCCCAAAAACTCATCGAAAACTTCGAGCAACGAGAAAAGGGAAGGTTAAAAGAAAGCCTTGCTCAGTCTATAGGAAATAAAGGAGATAGAAAGGTACTAATTCAGCGAATTAGTGGTGTTGAAGGGAAATCTGCTAAGGATATGGTATATGGTTTAACTCTTGATATGGATAATTTGATTGCAATAATAGGCGGTGAATATGAAGCCAAACCATACATTATTGTCGGGGTTAGTAAGGCTCTTTCTGAAAAAGAAGGAATTGACGCGTCTAAAATAGTGCGTGAATTGGCTTCAGAAATTGATGGGGGTGGAGGTGGACAAAAGTTTTTAGCGATGGCCGGGGGTAAAAACAGCGAAGGGCTCCAAAGAGCCCTTGACCGTGCTAAAACATTAACTTAATCAGGCGAGTTGACCCTCTAGCTGATCACTCTTTTCTTTTTTACCATAAACTGGACCTTTGTATTTTTCAGAATAGGATAATCCTAAGTGAAGAACATAAAAACCGTTGAATATGATTACTAATGCGTAATCCAACAGTTTATGATGGCCAAAGCTTTGGCACAGCTCTATGTATACTTTCATCATGAAAAATCCCCATACTCCTGCAAAGGCTCCTGCTACGATATAAGACATCATGGTATTATCAATATATACCAAGCTTAAAATTATGATGGGAGGTGGTATCATTACGAGTAGACTGTGTGATGCAGGACGTCCTACAATCTTTAAAAAAGAGATTACATTTTTGACGGGAATGACGCAATCAATTCCAGGTAAGCCGCATTTGTCATAAAGTGACCATTGGGCAAGTATACCTACAAGGGCAAAACACGATAGAGGGATAAGAACACCTGGTCCGAAAGATTCGAGGAAAGGGAAAGTTTCGATGAATGAGTTTAAAATTGATTCCATAATACTTTAGCGTTAATGATTAGGCTAAAATAATAAAATTATTGTCCAAAATACCATTAGTCGTAAAAAATTAGCTTTTAGTCGAAAAATAGAGTGTATTGGGCGTAGTTGGTGTTCTCTAAACGCTATTGTTCGCCACACTTGAGGCCTTGATAGTAACTTGCCTTGACTATGTTCAGGCGTATTTTTTTGTCAACTCCACCGTTATGGAGCCTTCTGCCATTATTGTTAGTCTCTCGATAGTATTTCTTAGTTGCCGGATATTTCCTGTCCAATCAAGTTCGCTCAAGTATTCAATGGCTTTGCCATCAATTTGGTGCAGTGATGCGCCAGATTCATTGGCAATTTGATCTAAAAAATGATGAATTAAAACTGGGATGTCATCTTTCCGGTCCTTCAATGAAGGAACTTCAATAATGATTACTGATAGTCGGTGAAATAAATCTTCGCGAAAATTCCCCTTACCAATCTCTTCTTTCAGATTCTTATTCGTAGCGGCAATAACTCTTGGTGTTACTTTAATCTCTTTGTCACCTCCAACTCGTGTTATGGTATTTTCTTGAAGGGCACGCAATACTTTTGCCTGCGCACTTAAAGACATATCTCCAATTTCGTCAAGAAAAAGTGTTCCTCCAGATGCCTGTTCAAACTTTCCTATACGTTGTTTTATAGCAGAGGTGAATGCGCCTTTTTCATGGCCGAAAAGCTCGCTCTCGATAAGTTCAGAAGGTATCGCTGCACAATTCACCTCTATGAATGGACCTTTTTGGCAGTTGCTTTTTTTGTGAAGTTGACTAGCTACAAGTTCTTTTCCAACCCCATTTGGTCCTGTGATTAGAACACGCGCTTCTGTTGGAGCTACTTTCTCAATCATATGTCGCACATCTTCAATGGCAGAAGAGCTTCCTATTATGGGAGACTCCGTTTTAACGCCAGCTTTTTTCTTTAGGGCTTTGGTCTCCTTAATTAGATCTTTTCGATCTATTGCATTTCGAATTGAAACGAGTAAACGATTGAGGTCTGGTGGTTTAGAGATGTAGTCATACGCTCCTTTCTTTAGCGACTCTACAGCGGTATCGATGTTCCCATGACCACTAATCATGATCACTGGTACATCAGGATTTATGCCCTGAATTTTTTCTAAAACCTCTATCCCATCCATTCCTGGCATTTTTATGTCGCAAAGAACGATATCGTAGGAGTTTTTTTGAAACTTCTCAATGCCAATACGGCCATCTTCGGCTTCTTCAACCGCGATTTTTTCATATTCCAAGATGTCTCGAAGGGTAGAACGAATTGGACGTTCGTCATCGATAATTAAAACTTTGGCCATAGCATTAATAGTTTATCCATTTAAGAATCTCTCGAAGCGTAGGTTTTTTCCCGTACATCAAGATTCCAACGCGGTAAATTTTGCCCGACATCCATACAGCACCAAGAAAAGATCCGATAAGCAGCGCCATTGATAAATAGACTTGCCACATATCAGCACTTTCAATTCCAACAGCAACTCTAATCATCATAATAACCGGTGATGTTAATGGGATGATGCTGAGCCACACCGCCATATCACTTGAAGGGTTTTCGAAAACACTAAAAGACAATATGTATGCTAGAAGTAGAGGAAAGGTAATTGGAAAGATGAATTGTTGGGTATCGGTATCATTGTCAACGGCTGAGCCAACAGCTGCCATAAGAGCACTGTACAATAAATAACCACCTAGGAAGTAAAACAAGAAAACGGCTATCATCACAGGGAAATTGACCCTGCGAATTTTATTGAAGAGGTTGTCTTTTTGGCTGAGCTGGGTGAGGTTTAAAGCTTGTTCTTGATCAACTTGTTGTTGAACCAATTCTGTCATTGGAGTTTTTACTTGTGAAGCATCATATTTATTAGCAAGAATAGCAAATTGTCCACCAACCGCTAAAACTATTGTCAATAAGATCCATAAAGCAAATTGTGTAAGACCAACTGCGCCAACTCCGATGATTTTACCCATCATTAACTGAAAAGGTTTAACGGAGCTGATCATTACTTCTATGATACGATTTGTTTTTTCCTCTATTACTCCGCGCATTACTTGAACGCTGTACATGAAAATGAAAAAGTAAATAAGGATACCAAAAACCAGTCCGACTATTGCGGGAAGTATGTTCGTCTCTTCAGCTTCAGCACCAGCTCCTTTGAATTGAAATGTCAGCAGGTCAAAAGGCGCTTTAAGTCTTCTATAATCTACTTCTGATATATTGAACTCCTTCAATTTACTCAATTCTAGATATTGCTGAATATTCTGTTCAATTTGCCTTTGAACTTTAATCGAAGGTTGTTTTTTGAAAATTAGTTGACCTGATTTGCTTTGAAGAATGTTCTTAGGTAAGTAAAGTAGAGCAGTGTAGTCTGAAACCTCTAATAGCGCTTCACCTTGGGTTAACGAAACATCCATAATGTTATACGTCAACTTCGAAGAACCATCTAGATTTTCGAAAAATGGGTAGTTGTCATCTACAACCAATACCTTTTGATCTTCACTCTCCTCCAAACTGGTCCATAGTGCAAATGTTAATACACCAGCCATAATCAACGGCCCTAAAAGACTCATTAAGATGAATGACTTTTTTCTCACTCTAGTGAGGTACTCTCTTCTGATTATTAGCCCAATTTTATTTGTACCCATACTTAAACCGATTCACTTTGAGGACGTCCGATTAAGTCTATAAAAATGTCATTCATTGACGGAAGCTTTTCTTGAAATGAAATCAATTCAACATGTTGAATTAATGAACTCAATAACTCTTTTGAGCCTACACCTTGGTGTGCTAAAACAGTTGCATTCGTATGATCTGAAGTTTCGAAAATTTCGTCAATTTCAAATTGAAATCCTAAGGCATTCGCAAATGCCACCTTACTTCCTTTGAATTGAATTTGAAATAAGCTTTTGCTAAAAGATTTCCTGATCTCACTTACAGAACCACTTAGAATGTTTTCGCCTCTGTTTATCAAGGTTATATTTTGACAAAGCTCCTCTACACTTGCCATATTGTGCGTTGAAAATACTATTGTAGTGCCAGCATCCTTTAGATCAAGGATGTGATTTTTGATTGTTTCAGTATTAACTGGATCAAATCCACTGAATGGTTCATCCAAGATTAAAAGCTTCGGATTGTGAGCAACAGTGATAGCAAACTGCAACTTCTGTTGCATTCCTTTTGAAAGCTCTTCAACTTTTTTATTCCACCATGATTCCATTTCCAATTTCTCGAACCAAGGTTTTAATTTGGCAAGAGCATCTTTCTTATCTAAGCCCTTAATTTGACATAGGTATAAAGCCTGTTCGCCAACCTTCATTTTACGGTACAGACCGCGTTCCTCAGGAAGGTATCCGAATTCTGAACTTTTAAAAGATTTTAGAGGATGGCCTTTGTAAAGAATCTCACCAAGATCTGGCGCTGTGATTTGAGTTAATGTGCGAATCAGAGTTGTTTTACCAGCACCATTGGGGCCTAGTAAGCCGAAAATTTGCCCTTCAGGAATCGCAATACTAACCTCGTTTAAAACTTTGAAATTGCCGTAGTACTTATTGATGTTTTTTCCTTCAAGAATATAGTTCATCGACATCAGTCTTTAAGCGAGCAATTTAACACATAGAGATCAATGAGCGAAAAACTCTTTCATCTTAGAAAAGAAGCCTTTTTCATCAGAACTTGGATTGGGAGCAAAATTCTCTGATTTCCTCATTTTTTCAAGAATATCCTTTTCCTCATCGTTCAGTTTTTGGGGTGTCCAAACATTGATATGTACCAATAAGTCACCATTGTTGTATGAGTTAACAGAAGGAAGTCCTTTACCTTTTAAACGCAATATTTTTCCTGAGTGGGTGCCTGGAGCGATTTTGATTTTGGCTTTTCCGCTTATAGTGGGTACTTCATAGCTTTCTCCGAGTACGGCATCTGCGAAATTCAAATACAAATCAAAATGCAGGTTAGATCCATCTCTTGTTAATACTTCATGAGGAATTTCTTCTATCAGAACGATTAGGTCTCCTGCCGGACCATTCATAGGCCCATCATTTCCTTTGCCTCTAACACTGAGTTGCATGCCTTCCTCAACTCCAGCTGGAATTTCAATTGGTATAACAACTTCTTTTCTTTCTAAACCATCAGGCATAACACCTGGCTTAGAGGTCTTAACTTGTTTGCCCGTTCCTTGACAAGTGGGGCATGCGCTAGCAGTCTGCATTTGTCCTAAGAACGTTTGAGTAACTCTCATAACGCGTCCCGACCCACCACAAGTGCTGCAGTTTGAATACTCTACACCTTCTGCATGAACAAGTTTATTTACTTTGATTTTCTTCTCCGTACCATTGGCGATTTCCTCTAAAGTAAGTTTAACTCGTACTCTAAGGTTTGAGCCCCGCCTCATTCTGGCTTGCCCGCCACCTTGACTTTGTCCACCACCAAAACCAAACGCCCCACCAAAAATATCTCCGAAATTTTCGAAAATATCCTCCATGTTCATTCCTTGACCACTAAATCCGCCTTGGCCACCCATGCCCGCATGACCGAAACGATCATATTTAGCTCGCTTATCGTCATGACTTAATACTTCATAAGCTTCAGCCGCTTCCTTGAAGTTTTCTTCAGCTGCGCTGTCACCTGGGTTTTTGTCTGGATGATATTTAATAGCAAGTTTCCTGTAAGCCTTCTTAATTTCATCTTTTGAAGCGCTTTTAGAAACTCCTAGTATCTCGTAATAATCTCTTTTAGCCATAAATCTCTTAGTTTCCTACCACCACTTTTGGATGACGAATTATCTTATCATTCAGTTCGTATCCTTTCTCTACAACATCAATTATCTTCCCCTTCTTTTTCTTGTCTTCGACAGGGACCTGCGCAATTGCCTCGTGCTTATCAGCGTCAAATGTCTGTCCCATTGAATCAAATGATTTCAAACCTTTACTCTCAAGTATCTTGGTGAGTTTGTTATGCAATAGGGTGAAACCTTCTTTCACAGCTGTCAAATCTTCCGCAGTTTGGTTGGATTGAATAGCTCTGTCAAAATCATCTAGAATAGTAAGCATCTCTTTCATGATGTCAGCACTTGCGGTGCCTATTAACTCAATGCGCTCTTTAGCCGTTCGTCTTCTGAAATTTTCAAATTCAGCATAAAGTCTGAGATGCTTGTTTTTTTCTTCTAAAATATCGTTTTCGAGTTTTACAATGGGGTCTAGTGGTTCTGCTTCTCCGAATTCCTTTTCGGCTTTTTCGTCAACAGTCTCTTCAGCATTTACAAGCTCTTCTTGATTTTCTTGTAATTCTTCTTCTTTTTCGCTCATTTCATTTCAATTTGTGGGCGCTAGTGGCACTGCAAATCTTCTGCCATAGCATTTGTTGAGACATTATGTCAGCAAAAAATTGGTTTTAATTTAAGAGAGTGTCAGCTACAAACTTTTAATAAGCTTGTCAAGCTGAAGGTCGATTTGGTTACCACGCAAATTTTTGGCGATTACTATGCCATTGGCATCAATTAAAAAGCTGCTAGGTATTGAGCCGACTCCATAGAGTTGAGCTGCTTCGCTTCTCCATTTCTTCAAATCGCTGACATGATATTTCCAAATCATTCCGTCTTGCTTAATCGCTTTCGCCCAAGCGCCTTGGTTATTATCTAGAGAGACGCTAAATACCTCAAAACCTTTGGCATCTTTAAACTTTGCCTTATTATACTTTTTGTAAGCTCTAACAACGTTTGGGTTTTCCCTTCTGCAGGGCCCACACCACGATGCCCAAAAATCGATCAAGACTATTTGACCTTTTAACGAAGAAAGCTTCATTATTTTTCCTTCAGGTCCAGGTTGTTCAATTTCTGGTGCTTTATCACCGATTTTTATACCTCTTGATTGTTTGGTGTCGAGGGTTGGAGAGATTGAATTTAAATCAGATGAAAAAGTTAATAGGGTAATCAGAGTGAGTATAATAATTCGCATGCCGATGCTTTTAACCTTCGTTCCGTACAATATTCGCACCAATCGCGTTCAGTCGTTTATCGATATTCTGATAACCTCTATCGATTTGCTCAATATTCCTAATAATGCTGGTTCCTTCGGCTGAAAGGGCGGCAATCAATAATGAGACACCAGCTCGAATATCTGGTGAGGTCATTTGGATTCCCCGCAATCTGTTTGTTCTTCCGTGTCCTATAACCGTTGCTCTGTGAGGATCACAAAGAATTATTTGTGCTCCCATGTCGATTAGCTTATCAACAAAGAATAAGCGGCTTTCAAACATTTTTTGATGGATAAGTACACTACCCTTTGCTTGTGTAGCAACAACCAATACAATACTCAATAAATCAGGAGTGAAACCTGGCCACGGAGCATCAGCTATGGTCATGATGGAGCCATCAATAAACGACTCTATTTCATATGTTTCCTGCTCTGGAATTAAAAGGTCGTCTCCTTGTAATTCCATTTTAATACCAAGCTTTTTAAATACCTCTGGAATCATACCAAGATGCTCATAACCAACATTTTTCAGAAGGATCTCCGATTGCGTCATTGCGGCAAGTCCAATAAAACTGCCTACTTCAATCATGTCTGGTAGGACTCGGTGTTTACAGCCATGCATTTCGTTTACACCTTCTATGGTAATAAGATTTGAGCCAATGCCGGAAACTTTAGCTCCCATGGCATTCATCATCTTACATAATTGTTGGATATAGGGCTCGCATGCTGCATTATATATGTTTGTCTTTCCTTCGGCAAGCACAGCCGCCATAATCACATTTGCCGTTCCTGTGACACTTGCTTCATCAAGAAGCATAAATGTTCCTTTTAGTTTTTTTGCTTCTGCTTTATAAAAATGTGTTTTCGCGTCATAGGAAAATGTTGCACCTAGTTTCTCGAATCCGATAAAGTGTGTATCGAGTCTTCTTCTTCCTATTTTGTCTCCACCAGGCTTCGGGATGTAGCCTTTTCCAAACCTACCTAATAGAGGGCCAACTATCATTATCGAACCTCTTAAACTGGAGCCTTTTGCGTGAAATTCTTTTGAAGTAAGGTAGTCGAGGTCTATTTCATCTGCTTGGAAGATGTAATGCCCAATTCCTTTTTTCTGAATCTTAACCCCAAGCGAGCCTAATAAGTCGATTAACTTATTGACATCAACTATGTCAGGAATGTTCTCAATTTCCACCTTGTCGGGTGTGAGAAGAGTAGCACAGAGAATTTGTAAAATTTCATTTTTCGCACCTTGAGGAGTGAGTTCTCCTTTAAGCTTTCTACCTCCTTCAATTTGAAATGACCCCATATTGTTATTTTACTTTTTCCATTTGCGCTTTGAACGCGATTTACCTGATTTGCCTGAATTTCTTGGTTGACTTCCTAAAATATCATTGGTGTGCTGAAATCTGAAATTCTCGTCAAGTTTTAACTGACCGCCTGACATCTCCTTCAATTGATCTATAATCATTTCCTCATTCACGGAGTCTCTATTGTAATTAAGATAGCTCCGTTTCATTAGATTAGCGATGAGTTGAGTCAAGGCTTGTTGCTCTTGATTGTCCTCAATAGACCTTGCAACCTCGATAAGGTTTTCAATCGATTTGCCATAATGTCGATACTTGAAATCACCCTTGGGGTAATCAATTTTTTCTGCTTCAATATTTTCTGCTGGCTCTGGTTTTTCGTAGGGTGAGTCAATGTCAAGCTGATAGTTTGACATTACATGCAAATCATCCCAAAGTTTATGAATCAATTCATCATTTCCTTTGTACGAAGGGTTCATTACAGTCATTAATTGAATAATGGCTTGAGCTGCCTTATTTCTTTCTTCTCTGTTTTCGAGCGATAAAGCGTGTTCCATCATTTCTTGAACATACCTTCCGTACTCCGCAAGTGCTAGAGGTTTTCTTTGAGTATTGTATTCCATTTGTTATGTATCTCGCTTCCTATTTTAGGATTTGTAGCTTGGCAAATTTGAGCAAAAGTTGCTTCTTACCAATGTTTTGAAATTCAACAGTCGCTTTTCTGTTCGGAAATTCACCTTCTAAGCCAGTAATTTCTCCTTTTCCAAAACGATCATGACTGACTTTTATGCCTATCATTAGTTGGTTCATTTCCTCAGCGGAAATGGGGCTTGTGGAACTTTGGGAGGGTTTCACTAATTTCTTGCGAACGGCATGGTTTACCAGGGCGTAATTCTTTTTAGAAATTAATTCTCGTTTTTCAGATTTTTGAATGGTTGGGGACTCAATAAGGTCTTGGCTGATTTCCGAAATGAATCTGCTTGGCTCATTATACTGCATGTTTCCATACTTGAATCGTGTGGCAGCAAAAGAAAGTGTTGCTTTTTTCTCTGCTCTAGTCAACGCAACATAAAAAAGTCTTCTTTCTTCCTCAAGGTCGCTGCGGGAACTCACACTGAGTTGTGAAGGGAATAAATCTTCTTCAAGACCGGCAATAAATACATAAGGAAACTCTAGTCCTTTCGCAGAGTGAATAGTCATCATTGAAACTTTCGGGCTCTCATCATCTTTATTGTCTTTTACATCTGTGTCGGTCATTAAGGATACCTCTTCTAAGAACACACTCAATGACCTTGGGTTTTCATTGTCCTTTTCCTCATCACTCAATTCTATCTCAGTAAATTCTTTGATGGCCGAAAGAAGTTCTTGGACGTTTTCGTAGCGACTGATTCCCTCTGGTGTGCGATCAGAGTAAAACTCCTTCAGAATTCCTGTTGCTGATGCGATATGTTGTGCGGTTTCGTAAGCATCTTTTTCTACAGCTAAGTTTTGAAAACTCCGAATCAAATGAACGAACTCTAGGATCTTATTTTTCGTTCCACCATTGATTGGGAGGTGTGCTTCATTCACATTGCTGATAATTGTCATTGGTGATTTACCTTCTTCTGAAGCTGCCATCATAATTTTGCTCTCCGTAGTCTTTCCTATACCACGCGCAGGGTAATTGAGAACTCGTTTAAAAGCCTCTTCATCATTTGGATTCGCGCACAATTTGAAATAGGCGAGCAGGTCTTTGATCTCTTTGCGTTGATAAAAGCTCAACCCTCCATATATCCTATACTTAATATTTTTTCTTCTGAGAGCTTCTTCAATAGCTCTTGATTGCGCATTGGTTCTGTAGAGAATAGCAAAGTCATCTTCAGAGGCATTTTTATTCGTTTTAGTGTCAATGATTTCACTTGCGATAAAGGAACCTTCTTCTGATTCGCTCAAGCATTTTATGAGTTTTATTGAGTCTCCTTCTTGGTTGGAAGTCCAGACATCCTTTTTAAGCTGCTCTGTGTTATTGTCAATAACTTGATTTGCTGCTGCTACTATGGTTTTTGTGGATCTGTAATTCTGTTCAAGCTTGAAAACCGCCACATCAGGATATAAGCTTTTGAACTGAAGGATGTTTTGAATGTTGGCGCCTCTAAATGCATAAATGCTTTGAGCGTCATCTCCTACCACACAAATGTTTTCGTGTCTGGCAGCTAGCATTTTTAAAATATTGCTTTGAGCAAAATTGGTGTCTTGAAACTCATCAACTAAAATATAACGGAACTTATTCTGATATTTTAATAGAACATCAGCGTGATTCTTCAATAAAATATTCGTCTTATAGAGTAAGTCGTCAAAATCCATAGCGCTTGCTTTGAAGCACCTCTTCTCATATGTGCCATATATTTTTCCGAGCAATGGCTTTTTCGCTTGTAAATCGTCATTATAGATAATCGTATCATTTTGATACTCTGTAGCACTTATAAGTCCGTTCTTGGCCGAAGAAATTCTTCTTTGGACGAGTTGCGGTTTATAAACCTTATCATCGAGATTCATTTCTTTGATAATTGTTCGAATCAGACTTTTTGAATCATCACTATCGTAAATCGTGAAATTACTGGGGTATCCGATCTTTTCAGACTCAAAGCGAAGAATCTTGGCGAATACCGAGTGAAACGTCCCCATCCATAATGCCTTGGCATTTCCCTCACCAACCAACTGACTTATTCGATTTTTCATTTCTCTTGCCGCTTTATTGGTAAACGTCAGAGAGAGTATGTTATAAGGGTCGGCTCCCGTATCTATGAGGTGAGCAATTCTGAATGTGAGCACACGTGTCTTTCCCGAGCCTGCGCCAGCCAAAACCATGACAGGACCATCAAGGTGCGTTGCAGCTTTTCGTTGGACATCATTGAGCTGATCTAAATAGGACATTTATAGAATGTTAAAATGATAAAGTGATGTCCAAAGTTACCCTTCATGGTTATGACGAGCGTTGAAAAGTGGGTTGAATTTTATCAACAACGAGTTTTTTTATCGCGCTATATCCTCGGCCATCAAACAGGTTTTGACTTTTTGAAGTGTAGAATTACGGGGTGAGAAAAAAAAATAATGAGCCCCATATTGTGAATAAGATTTAATCGTGTACCTTTGCGCCCCCTTTTTAGTGGGGAAATATTGTCTTTAATGCTCAGAAAATAGATATACAGCGAATGCCAACGATATCACAATTAGTAAGAAAAGGTCGTCAGACGATGAAGAAAACCAGCAAATCTGCTGCGTTAACTTCATGTCCACAGAGACGCGGGGTATGTGTACGAGTGTACACCACTACTCCTAAGAAGCCTAACTCAGCTATGCGTAAAGTAGCAAGGGTGAGGTTAACTAATCAAAACGAGGTGAATGCCTACATACCTGGAGAGGGTCACAACCTTCAAGAGCACTCAATAGTGCTTGTAAGAGGTGGAAGGGTGAAAGATTTGCCTGGAGTTCGTTATCACGTTGTTCGTGGAGCATTAGACACTGCTGGTGTTGAAGGAAGAAAGCAAAGACGTTCAAAATATGGCGCTAAGCGTCCAAAGAAATAATTCTCAAGGATGAGAAAAGGAAGAGCCAAAGATCGAATCATTGTTCCAGACCCACGCTACAAAAGCGAGTTGGTTTCAAAGTTTGTGAACAATTTAATGGAAGACGGTAAGAAAAGTACCGCCTACAAAATTTTTTATGAAGCCATGGATCGCATGGAGCAAAAAGGAATCGAAGATCCTTTAGAGACATGGAAAAAAGGTTTGGAAAATGTTACACCTCAAGTAGAAGTCAGAAGTAGACGAGTAGGAGGGGCTACTTTTCAAATTCCTCAAGAAATTAGAAACTCAAGAAAATTGAGTCAAGGAATGAAGTGGTTACTCCAGTATGCTGCCAAAAGAAACGGTAAGAGCATGGGTGAGAAATTAGCTGACGAATCGATAGCAGCTTCGAAAGAAGAGGGTGCTGCATTTAAAAAGAAAGAAGACACGCATAGAATGGCTGAAGCGAACAAGGCGTTTGCTCACTATAGATTCTAATTTGGTTACGCTGAATTGACATGGCAAAAAGAGATTTAACATACACGAGAAACATTGGTATTGCTGCTCACATTGATGCAGGAAAGACCACTACAACAGAGCGTATCCTTTATTATGGTGGAGTAAGCCATAAAATTGGGGAAGTACATGATGGTGCTGCCACTATGGACTGGATGGAGCAAGAGCAAGAAAGAGGTATTACTATTACTTCAGCTGCTACTACTCTTAACTGGAATTATAGAGGTGAAGAGTACCATGTGAATATTATTGACACACCGGGTCACGTTGATTTCACTGTTGAGGTGAATCGATCATTGCGTGTGCTGGATGGTTTAGTTTTCTTGTTTAGTGCTGTTGATGGTGTTGAACCACAATCGGAAACTAACTGGAGATTGGCCAACAACTACAACGTGCCAAGAATTGGTTTCGTTAATAAAATGGACCGTCAAGGGTCTGACTTTTTAAATGTTTGTCGCCAGGTAAAAGAAATGCTTGGAAGTCATGCGCTTCCGCTTCAAATTCCCATTGGTAATGAAGAGAATTTCAGAGGTGTTGTTGATTTGATCAACTTCAAGGGTATCGTTTGGAATGAAGAAGACCAAGGAATGACTTTTAGTGAAGTTGAAATTCCTGCTGACATCTTGGAAGAAGCTACAGAATATCGAGAAAAATTGTTGGAAGCAGTTGCTGAATTCAATGATACTCTGATGGAGAAATATTTCGAGGATCCAGAGTCGCTTACAGAGCGGGAAATTCTTGAGGCATTGCGTGAAGCAACAATTTCTGGAAAAGTTGTTCCGATGATGTGTGGATCTGCTTTTAAGAATAAAGGTGTTCAGGCAATGCTTGATATGGTGATGGAAATTCTTCCTTCTCCTATGGACACTGAGGCTATAGTCGGGGTTAATCCAAAGACTGAGCAAGAAGAAAAAAGAAAGCCTTCATTGGATGAGCCATTTGCTGCACTTGCTTTCAAGATTGCAACAGATCCATTTGTAGGTCGCTTGTGTTTTACCAGAGCTTACTCTGGTAAGCTAGATGCTGGATCCTACGTTATGAATACTCGTTCTGGAAACAAAGAAAGAATTTCTAGAATTTTTCAGATGCATGCTAACAAGCAAAATCAGATTCCTGAACTAGCTTGTGGTGATATTGCCGCTTTGGTTGGATTTAAAGATATTAAGACTGGAGACACACTGTGTGATGAGAAACATCCGATTGTTTTGGAATCAATGGATTTCCCAGAGCCAGTTATTGGATTAGCTATTGAGCCAAAAACTCAGGCTGATGTGGATAAGTTAGGGATGGCTTTAGCTAAGTTGGCTGAAGAGGATCCAACCTTCCAAGTAAAAACTGATGAAGAAACTGGTCAAACTGTAATTAGTGGTATGGGTGAGCTTCACCTAGACATTATTGTTGACCGTTTACGAAGAGAATTTAAAGTTGAGGCCAATCAAGGTGCTCCCCAAGTGAACTATAAAGAATCTATCACCGGAAATACGCAGCATCGTGAGGTGTTTAAGAAACAGTCTGGTGGTCGAGGTAAGTTTGCTGATATTGTAGTGACCATCGAGCCTGGGGATGCTGAAAAGCCAGGGTTAATTTTTGAAAGTAAAGTTAAAGGTGGTAACGTTCCTAAGGAATTCATTCCTTCGATTGAGAAAGGTTTTAAAGAGGCAATGAAGAATGGTGTGCTTGCAGGTTATCAGGTTGATAATTTGAAGATAACATTGTTGGATGGTTCATTCCACGCAGTTGACTCAGATCAATTGTCTTTTGAGCTTGCAGCAAAAATGGCTTACAGAAATGCTCTTCCATTGTGTAATCCAGTAATACTTGAGCCAATTATGAAGCTTGAGGCATTGACTCCAGAGGAGAATATGGGTGATATTGTTGGTGACTTGAACCGAAGAAGAGGTATGGTTGAAGGTATGAGCGATAGAGCTGGAGCGAAAGTGATTAAGGCTAAAGTTCCATTATCAGAAATGTTTGGATACGTAACTCAATTGAGAACAATGTCATCAGGTCGCGCAACATCGACCATGGAATTCTCTCACTTTGCTGAGTGTCCTAAGAATATTGCTGATGCGGTAATCGCTGAAGTGAAAGGTAATTTACAAAAAGCATAATAGAAAGGAAAGAATGGCGCAACGAATCAGAATCAAATTAAAGTCCTACGATCACAACTTGGTTGACAAATCAGCTGAGAAGATCGTGAAGACAGTGAAGACTACCGGAGCTGTTGTTAGTGGACCGATTCCTCTGCCCACGCAAAAGCAGATTTATACGGTACTAAGATCGCCTCACGTGAATAAGAAGGCACGTGAGCAGTTTCAATTATCCAGCTATAAGCGTTTGATGGATATTTATAGTAGTTCATCTAAAACAATTGACGCACTTATGGGCCTTGAGCTCCCAAGTGGTGTGGATGTAGAAATTAAAGTGTAATCGCTTCAAAAGCTTAGAGTTATGTTAGGAATAATTGGAAAGAAAGTTGGAATGACCAGCGTTTTTGGCGAGGATGGTAAAAACATTCCATGTACCGTGATAGAGGCGGGGCCATGCGTTATTACGCAGATTAAGACAGATGAGACAGATGGCTACACTGCGTGTCAGTTATCTTTTGAAGATATATCAGAGAAGCATTCTACTAAAGGTCAATTGGGTCACTTTGCTAAGGCTGATACAGCTCCAAAACGAAAAGTTATGGAGTTTCGTGATTGGTCTGGTGATCAAAAGATTGGTGATTCAGTAGATGTGTCAATTTTTGAAGAAGGAGAATTTGTTGACGTTGTTGGAACGTCAAAGGGTAAAGGATTTCAGGGCGTTGTTAAACGCCATGGCTTTGCTGGAGTTGGAGACGCTACTCACGGTCAGCATAACAGATTAAGAGCTCCTGGTTCAATTGGAGCTTGTTCTACTCCATCTAGAGTTTTTAAAGGAATGCGGATGGCTGGAAAGATGGGTAATGATCGTGTTAAAATGATCAACCTTCAAGTAATTAAGATTTTAGCAGATAAGAATGTGGTTTTAGTTAAAGGAGCAGTTCCTGGAACTAAAGGTTCATACGTTATAATTGAGAAATAATGGAATTAGCAGTACTTAACACAGCAGGTAAAGAGACCGGTAAGAAGGTCAAGCTAGAGAAAAGTGTTTTTGGTGTTGAGCCAAGTGAGCATTCAATCTACCTCGATGTGAAGCAATACTTGGCTAATCAACGTCAAGGAACTCACAAATCAAAGCAAAGAGCTGAGGTTTCTTATTCTACAAGAAAAATTAAGCGTCAAAAAGGAACTGGTACGGCAAGAGCAGGAAGTATTAAGAGTCCTGTTTTCGTTGGAGGTGGTCGCGCTTTTGGACCAGAGCCAAGAGACTACGGTTTCAAATTGAACAAGAAAGTTAAAAGACTTGCTCGTATGTCAGCACTTTCACTAAAGGCTCAAAATAAGAATGTTCGCGTTCTTGAAGACCTTTCGATGGATGCTCCAAAGACGAAAGAGTTTGTTTCATTAATTAAGAATCTTGAGTTGGTAGGCAACAAAGCTTTATTCGTCACTGAAGATGTTAACTCAAATGTTGTTTTGAGTGCTAGGAACATCAGCAAAGCGAAGGTGGTTACTGCTGCAAATCTGAATACATATGACATTATGAATGCTAATGTGTTGGTGGTTTGTGAAGGTGCTTTAGGTAAGATCAACGAAGTTTTAAGTAAATAAGACATGAGCGTATTAATTAAGCCCCTTATCACTGAAAAAATGACTGAATTGAGCGAGAAGCGCAATCAGTATGGTTTTATTGTGAATCGCAAAGCGAATAAGATTGAAATCCGTAAGGCGATTGAAGATCAGTATAATGTTGCTGTAACTTCTATCAATACTATGGTTTACGCGGGTAAGTCTAAGAAGAGATTTACTAAGTCTGCAATATTGGACGGTAGAACGAATCATTTTAAGAAGGCAATCGTAACTGTTGCTGACGGAGATGTGATTGATTTCTACGCAAACATTTAAGAACTGAGGAGAAATGGCAGTAAGAAAGTTAAACCCAACGACACCAGGACAACGACATAAAGTCGTTAGTAAATTCGAAGTAGTCACAACGGATACTCCGGAGAGAAGTTTGTTGGCTCCTATAAAGAAATCTGGCGGTAGAAATAATACCGGTAAGATGACCATGCGTAATCGTGGTGGTGGGCACAAGAGAAGATATCGTGTTATCGATTTTAAGAGAGATAAGCATGATGTTTCAGCTACTGTGAAGACAGTAGAGTATGATCCAAATAGAAATGCACGCATTGCGCTATTGGAATATGCCGATGGCGAAAAGAGATACATCATTGCCCCAACTGGAATTCAAGTTGGACAGCAGGTAGTAAGCGGTGAGAATGCAGCTCCTGAAATTGGCAATGCTCTTTATCTTAAGACTGTTCCGTTGGGTACAATAGTTCACAATATTGAATTGAGCCCGCGTCAAGGCGGTAAAATGGCGAGAAGTGCTGGTACTTACGGTCAATTGACTGCTAAGGAAGGTAAGTATGCTGTTATTAAGTTACCGAGTGGTGAAGTGAGAATGGTATTGCTGACATGTATGGCAACTATTGGTACTGTTTCAAATTCAGATCACACTCTCGAAAGAAGCGGTAAGGCTGGTAAGAGCAGATGGTTAGGAAGAAGACCTAGAGTTAGAGGTGTTGCTATGAATCCAGTGGATCACCCAATGGGTGGTGGTGAAGGCCGCTCATCAGGAGGGCATCCTAGATCTAGAAAAGGACTTCCGTCAAAAGGATATAAAACAAGGTCTAAGACCAAGTTTTCGAATAAGTTTATAGTAGAGAAAAGAAAGAAATAATTAAGGCATGAGTAGATCGCTTAAAAAACCGCCATTCGTTCACTACAAACTCCAAAAGAGAGTTGATGAATCACAGTCAGCATCAAAGAAGAGTGTGATTAAAACTTGGAGCAGAGCATCGATGATCACACCAGATTTTGTTGGTTTGACGATCGCAGTGCATAATGGTAATAAATTCATTCCTGTATTTGTAACAGAGAACATGGTAGGTCATAAGCTAGGAGAGTTTGCTCCTACAAGAAACTTCCGTGGTCATACTGGTGGCAAAAAAGGTAAAAAGTAATTGATATAAGTCATGGGGAGTCGAAAGTCAAATATGGCCAACAACATTCGCGAAGAGCGCAAAACGCAGTACATGGCGAGCCTTCGTAATTGTCCTACATCACCACGAAAAATGCGATTAGTCGCTGATTTGGTTAGAGGTATGGATGTTACTAAAGCGTCAGCAGTATTGCAGTTTACTAAGAAACATGCCGCACGTGATCTAGAGAAGCTTCTGCGTTCAGCTATATCTAACTTCGAACAGAAGTCAGGTGAACGCTGGGAAGATGCAGATCTTTTTATAAAAGAGATCTCTGTAGATGGTGGACGTGTTCTTAAAAGAATTCAGCCAGCTCCGCAAGGAAGAGCGTTTAGAGTGCGTAAGCGTTCGAACCACGTGACTTTGGTTTTAGGGTCTGCAAGTGCAGCTACTCCTAGCAAGAAAGAAACTTCAAAAGAAACAAAAGAAACAGTAGCTTAATGGGACAGAAAACTAATCCAATCGGCAACAGACTAGGTTTCATCAGAGGATGGGATTCTCAGTGGTATGGTGGAAAGAGATTCGCTGACAAGTTGGTAGAGGATCACAAGATCCGCGAGTATGTTTATGCCCGTCTAAAGAACGCTAGTGTTTCTCACATTGTTATTTCGAGAACATTAAAGTTAGTTTCTGTGACTATCAACACTGCGCGTCCGGGTATCATTATCGGTAAGGGAGGTCAAGAGGTTGATAAATTGAAAGAAGAATTAAAGAAGCTTACTAAGAAGGAAGTTCAAATCAACATTTATGAGATTAAGCGTCCAGAGCTTGATGCAAAACTTGTTGCGGATTCAATTGCTAGGCAAATTGAAGGAAGAATTTCTTTTAGAAGAGCAGCAAAAATGTCAATAGCTTCAACCATGAGAATGGGAGCCGAAGGGATCAAAGTAATGGTCAGTGGAAGGTTGAATGGAGCTGAAATGGCAAGAACAGAACAATATAAAGATGGTAGAACGCCTCTTCATACGTTCAGAGCAGAGATAGATTATGCTCTTGCTGAAGCCCAAACTACCTATGGTAAAATTGGGATCAAAGTTTGGATTTGTAAAGGAGAAGTTTACGGTAAGAGAGATCTTTCTACTACTGTAGGTTCTGGTACTCCAAACAAAGGTGGAGGAGGTGGAAATAAGCCATCAGGTCCAAGAGGCGGAGGAAGAAGGAAGTCTAATTCATAAATTGATTTGAGAGATGTTATCACCAAGAAAAACTAAATATCGAAAGCAACAGAAAGGCCGCATTAAGGGCAATGCTATGCGAGGAAACCAATTGGCTTTTGGGACATTTGGTATCAAATCATTGGATACAGGGCGGTTAACTTCAAGACAGATTGAAGCTGCTCGTATCGCTGTTACACGTTTTATGAAGCGTGAAGGACAGGTTTGGATTAGAATATTTCCAGATACGCCAATTACAAAGAAACCAGCCGAAGTACGTATGGGTAAGGGTAAAGGTGCTCTTGACCATTGGGCGGCTAAAATAGAACCAGGAAGAGTTCTTTTTGAAATCGAAGGAGTGTCATTAGAAGTAGGACGAGAAGCGCTAAGGCTAGCAGCTCAAAAGCTTCCATTGGTGACAAAGTTTGTTGTTCGAAGAGACTATACCGAAAATAATTAAGAGGCCATGAAGTCATCTGTAATAAGAGAAATGACCACTGACGAAGTTCAGGATGCTTTACTTAACGAAAAGGAAAGTTTATCAAAGTTGAAAATGCAACATGCAATTTCACCTTTAGAGAACCCGATGGTTCTTAAAGAGAAAAGAAAAGATGTTTCAAGACTTCTAACCGAATTGACTAAAAGGTCTAAAGAAGCTCAACAATAAGATATCATGTCAGAAAGAAATTTAAGAAAAGAGCGAATTGGTGTGGTTACCAGTAACAAGATGGACAAGTCTATCGTAGTTACAGTATCGCGTAAAACGATGCACCCGAAGTACGGGAAGTTCGTTAATGTGTCAAAAAAGTTTATGGCACATGATGATAAGAACGAATGTGGAATTGGTGACTCAGTTCGCATCATGGAAATTCGTCCGCTCAGCAAGCGTAAGCGCTGGAGACTAGTTGAGATTGTAGAAAAAGCTAAATAAGATTTAAAGATGTTACAGCAGGAGTCACGAATGAAAGTTGCCGATAATAGCGGAGCCAAAGAGGTTCTGTGTATTCGGGTACTTGGAGGAACAAAAAGAAGATACGCAAGTATTGGTGATACCGTGGTTGTTTCCGTAAAGGAGGCAATGCCTTCGGGAAATATCAAGAAAGGAGCGGTTAGCCGAGCTGTTGTAGTTCGAACTAGAAAGGAAATAAGAAGAGCAGATGGTTCTTATATCCGATTTGATGAGAATGCTGTTGTTCTTTTGAATCAAGGAGGAGAAATGAGAGGAACACGAATCTTTGGCCCAGTAGCTAGAGAGTTGCGTGAAAAACAATTCATGAAAATCGTTTCGTTGGCCCCTGAGGTTCTTTAAATTATAGAAGAAATGCAAAAGAAGCTGCACATAAAAAAAGGTGATCAAGTAGTGGTTATTTCCGGAAATGAAAAAGGAAAGAGCGGCAGAGTGCTTGAGGTAAACCGTGATAAGATGAGAGCATTGGTAGAAGGATTGAATATGATTTCCCTTCACTCGAAACCAAGTGCTGCAAATCCTGACGGTGGCATCGTGAAAAAAGAAGGTCCAATTCATATTTCTAACCTATTGCATGCTGATCCAAAGGATGGTAAGCCTTGCAGAATAGGAAGAAAGGTAGATGAAGCTGGAGTAAAAGTTAGATATTCTAAAAGATCTGGGGAGGTAATCAAATGAGTGAATACACACCACGACTAAAAAAGCAGTACAACGAAGAAATCGTTGGTGCATTAAAGGAAAAGTTCCAGTACACTAGTGTTATGCAAGTGCCAAGACTTCAGAAAATTGTTTTGAACCAAGGACTTGGTGATGCAACAGCAGATAAGAAAGTTATCGAAAGTGCAGTGCAAGAAATGGGTTTAATTTCTGGTCAAAAGGCTATTGCAACGTATGCTAAGAAAGACATCTCTAACTTCAAGTTAAGAAAGGGAATGCCTATTGGAGCTAAAGTGACTTTGCGAGGAGATATGATGTATGAATTTTTAGACAGATTCATTTCAGTTTCTCTTCCACGAACCAGAGACTTTAGAGGTATTAACCCTAAAGGATTCGACAAGAGAGGAAATTACAATTTGGGAATTACTGAGCAAATCATTTTCCCAGAAATAGATATTGACAAGATCGTTAGAGTAACTGGCATGGATATCACATTTGTGACATCAGCCAATACTGACGAAGAAGGTTTTGAATTATTAAAAGCATTTGGATTACCATTCAAAAAATAAGTTATGGCAAAGGAATCAATGAAAGCCAGAGAGCGCAAACGTCAACAATTGGTTGATAGATATGCTGAAAAGCGCGCTCAGTTAAAAGCAGAAGGAAAGTGGGAAGAGCTTCAAAAGCTTCCAAAGAACTCGTCTGCTGTTAGACTTCATAATAGATGTCAATTGACAGGTCGACCTAGAGGTTACATGCGTCAGTTTGGAATTTCTAGAGTGTTGTTCCGTGAGATGGCGAATCAAGGTTTGATTCCTGGAGTATCAAAAGCAAGTTGGTAATTCAAGACAAGTTTAAAGAAAGAAGAAAAAATGGTTGTTACTGATCCAATAGCAGATTACCTAACTAGATTGAGAAACGCAATAGGCGCGAATCATCGAGTAGTAGACATTCCTGCATCGAACATTAAGAAAGAGATGACGAAGATTCTCTTTGAAAAGGGATACATCCTCAATTACAAGTTTGAAGAGGTAGGACCTCAAGGGAATATTAAAATTGCCTTGAAATATGACAAGGTGACTAAGTCTTCTGCCATAAAAGGTTTGAAGAGAATTAGTAAGCCAGGTTTACGCAAGTATACTGGATCAGACAGTTTACCTCGTGTATTGAATGGCTTGGGTATCGCAATTCTTTCAACATCGAAAGGGTTAATGAGCGATAAGGAAGCTCGTCAAGACAAAGTAGGAGGAGAAGTTTTGTGTTACGTCTATTAAAAGATTGAATAATGTCACGAATTGGAAAAGCACCAATAACAATTCCCTCAGGAGTTGAAGTTAAGATGGATGGAACTACCATTCATGTTAAAGGATCGAAGGGAGAATTGAAGCAAGAAATTGATAGTTGTATTTCAGTTAAAATTGAAGATAACGTCATTACCTTTGCACGAGAAAACGATCATAAAGATCAGCGCTCAATGCATGGACTTTATCGTTCACTTGTGAGCAACATGATTAAAGGCGTTTCAAATGGTTTTGTCATCAAGCAAGAATTGGTTGGTGTGGGTTATAGAGCAGCAGTTCAAGGTCAAAGACTGGAGTTGTCTTTGGGTTACTCGCACAACGTATTGTTTGAGATCCCATCTGAAGTTTCAGTTAAAGCAGAACAAGAAAGAGGTAAGAATCCTATTGTGACATTTGAATCTCATGATAAGCAATTGATTGGACAGGTTGCTGCTAAATTGAGATCGTTGAGAAAACCAGAACCTTACAAAGGAAAAGGTATTCGTTTCGTAGGAGAACAGATTAGAAGAAAAGCCGGTAAGTCGGCCGCTAAAAAATAAGTAGTAAGAATGGCACTTAGCAAATTACAAAGGAGAGCGCGAATTAAGAAGCGTATCCGAAAGAATATTACTGGAACTACTGAGACACCAAGGTTAACTGTGTTCAGAAGTAACAAGGAGATTTACGCCCAAATTATCAATGATTTGGATGGGAAGACTTTGGTCGCAGTATCATCGTTAGGTGATAAGGCAGCCAAAGGAGTTTCTAAGATCGAACAAGCTTCTTTAATCGGTAAGAAGATAGCAGAGGTAGCTACAGCTGCTGGTGTTAGCGATGTAGTATTCGATCGTAATGGCTATTTGTATCACGGACGTGTTAAGGCTTTGGCTGAGGCAGCACGTGAGAATGGATTAAAATTCTAAGAGCAACCAACATGGCAAGCGAAAACATAAAGAGAGTAAAGTCAAGCGAGATCGAGTTAAAAGACCGTCTTGTTGAAGTGAGAAGAGTAACCAAGGTTACCAAAGGTGGTCGTGCTTTTGGCTTCTCAGCAGTAGTTGTGGTTGGAAATGAGAATGGCGTTGTAGGTCATGGTCTTGGAAAGGCCAAGGAAGCTACAAGTGCTATTGAAAAGGCCATCGATGACGCTAAGAAGAATCTAATTAAGGTACCTATTCAAGGAGGAACTGTTCCACACGAGCAGCTAGGTCGTTTTGGAGGTGCGTTCATCTTCTTGAAGCCTGCATCTCATGGTACTGGAGTAATTGCTGGTGGTGCAATGCGTGCAGTGTTGGAAAGTGTTGGAATTACGGACGTATTAGCAAAGTCTAAGGGTTCATCAAATCCTGCCAATGTTGTCAAAGCAACAATTGAAGCATTGACTCAGTTGCGTGATGCGAATACAATTGCTCGTCAAAGAGGTGTTAATCTTGATACAGTTTTCAACGGATAAGAAAATATGGAAAAGTTTAAACTAACATTGGTTCGTTCAATCATCAAGAGACCAGGAGATCAAAAAGCTACTATTGCCGCACTTGGTCTTAAAAGAATGAATTCTACCGTTGAGGTTGTGGGTACTCCACAAATCATGGGTATGATCAAAAAAGTGAACCATTTAATTAAAGTCGAAGACGTTAAATAATCCACAATTATGGACTTAAGTAATTTAAAGCCTGCAAAAGGTTCTGTTAAGAAGAACAACCGACTAGGTCGAGGTGAAGGTTCTGGTAGTGGAGGAACAGCGTCTCGTGGTCACAAAGGAGCAAAGTCTCGAAGTGGCTATTCTAAGAAGGTTGGTTTTGAAGGAGGTCAAATGCCACTTCAAAGACGTGTTCCTAAGTTTGGATTTAAGAACCCAAACAGGAAGGAGTTTCATGGTATTAACCTAGACACACTTCAAGCGTTGGCTGATCAGTATAAGACTACAGAGATTAATGCTGACTTCCTAGTTGAGAAATCAATTGTAGGAAAGAAAGATTTAATCAAAGTTTTAGGTCGCGGTGAATTGAGTGCTAAACTTTCAGTTGAAGTTCATGCATTTTCAAAAACTGCAAAAGAGGCAATTGAATCAAAAGGTGGATCTACAAAGATCATAGAATAGGTATGAAACGATTTATAGAAACACTTCAGAACATTTGGAAGATCGAAGATCTTAGGGTTAGAATTTTGAATACCCTTGGTTTTCTTTTGATCTATCGCTTGGGTGCCTTCGTGGTATTGCCAGGTGTTGATCCAGCTGTTTTGGGGGATGTTAATGGTGAGGCTTCTGGTATAGCAGCCCTTCTTAACATTTTTGCTGGAGGAGCGTTTTCTAGAGCTTCAGTTTTTGCTCTTGGTATTATGCCTTATATCTCTGCTTCCATTGTTATGCAGCTTATGGGTATAGCCGTTCCGGCAATCCAGAAAATGCAGCGAGAAGGAGAAAGTGGAAGAAGGAAAATCAACCAGTATACGCGTTTCTTGACAATCGGTATTACTGCTTTTCAAGCACCAAGTTATATTTCAACTCAAATTCCGGCTCAAGCTGTGGCTGGCGGAACGACTACATTTTGGTGGATAAGTACTATAGTTCTTTTGATTACAGGTACTGTGTTCGTAATGTGGTTAGGTGAAAAAATTACGGATAAAGGAATTGGTAATGGTATTTCCATGATCATTATGATCGGAATTATCGCTCAGCTTCCTAGTTCGTTTTTCTTTGAAATTGAGCAAAGGACCAGTGCTGGTGGATTTGTGATGTTACTTATTGAGCTAGTCTTTCTCTTGTTAGTCACTATTGCAACAGTTGCGCTAGTGCAGGGCACTCGAAGGATACCGGTAAATTTCGCCAAAAAGGTTGTGGGTAACAAGCAATATGGAGGTGTAAGACAGTATATTCCGTTGAAAGTGAATGCTGCTGGAGTTATGCCAATTATCTTTGCACAAGCCTTGATGTTTCTACCGATCACTTTGGTTGGATTTACAAGTTCTGATGCTGCTACAGGTTTCGCCTCTGCATTTGCAGATATTACTGGTTTTTGGTACAATTTTGTGTTCTTTGTGTTAATAATAGCATTTACGTACTTCTACACTGCGATCACTGTGAACCCTAATCAGATGGCAGAAGACCTTAAAAGAAACGGAGGATTCATTCCAGGAGTAAAGCCAGGAAAGAAAACATCAGAGTTTTTGGATAACGTTCTTTCAAGAATTACACTTCCAGGCTCTATATTCTTAGGAATTGTTGCAATTTTGCCCGCTTTTGCGATGATCGCAGGAGTGTCAACAGGATTTGCATACTTCTTTGGGGGTACGTCACTTTTGATTATGGTTGGAGTTATCCTTGATACACTTCAGCAAATTGAAAGTCATTTATTGATGAGACATTATGATGGATTGATGAAATCCGGAAAAATAAAAGGCCGCTCTTCTTCCGCTTTTGGAATGGCTGGCTAAGGGAGAAAGATATGTTGAGAGGAAAAAGCGGAGAAGAAATTGAATTAGTTAGAGAGAGTTCTTTACTTGTTGGAAAAACTTTAGCAGAAGTAGCCTCCTTGGTTAGACCAGGGGTTACTCCTTTAGAACTGGATAAACGAGCTTATGAGTTCATACATGATCACGGTGCAGTGCCTGGTTTTTTGAACTACAATGGCTTCCCGAATAGTTTATGCATTTCTAAGAATGAAGCGGTTGTACACGGTATTCCTGATGAAAAGGAAGTTGTGGATGGTGATATATTATCCGTTGACTGCGGTGTTCTTATGAATGGATACTATGGGGATTCGGCCTACACTTTTAAAGTAGGTGAAGTTTCGAAGGAAGTCGATGACTTACTAGAAACAACTAAAAGGAGTTTGATGCTTGGAATTGAACAAGCTGTGGCCGGTAACCGTGTTGGTGATATTGGTTTTGCGGTTCAGTTAGAAGCAGAGAGAAATGGTTATGGAGTAGTAAGAGAGTTGGTAGGTCATGGGTTGGGTAAGAAATTACATGAAGCTCCTGAAGTGCCAAATTTTGGAAAGAGAGGAAGAGGTCCGGTTTTGGTTGATGGTTTGGTGATAGCAATAGAGCCAATGATTAACCTTGGCAAGAAGGGCGTTTCTCAATTAAGAGATGGATGGACGATTGTAACTGCTGATAGGAAACCATCAGCGCATTATGAGCACACCATCGTGGTGAGAAAAGGAAAAGCAGAAGTGCTTTCAACATTTGAGTTTATAGAAGAAAAATTAAAAATAGAAGCATAAAGAAACATGGCAAAACAGGCGTCCATAGAACAAGACGGAACGATTACAGAAGCATTATCGAATGCAATGTTTCGCGTAGAACTTGAAAATGGTCACGTGATAACTGCTCATATTTCTGGCAAGATGCGCATGCATTATATTAAAATATTACCTGGAGATAAAGTGAAGGTGGAAATGTCGCCTTACGATTTGTCAAAAGGAAGAATTATATACAGATACAAATAATAGGCTGGATCATGAAAATTAGAGCATCCGTAAAAAAGAGATCTGCTGATGATAAAATCGTCAAGAGAAAAGGACGTGTTTATGTCATCAATAAGAAGAATCCGAAACACAAACAAAGACAAGGATAAAATTTAAGATATGGCTCGTATAGCAGGTATAGATCTACCAAGAAATAAAAGAGGCGAAATCGGACTAACCTACATCTTTGGTATAGGACGTTCGAAAGCTCAAGAGATTTTGACAAAAGCAGGCATTGACTGGAGTAAGAAGGTTAGTGAATGGAACGATGATGAATTGGCTCTTGTAAGAGAGTACATCAATCAAAATATCAAGGTAGAAGGTGCGCTACGTTCAGAGGTCCAGCTGAACATAAAGCGCTTGATGGATATAGGTTGTTACAGAGGTGTTCGTCATAGAGTTGGCTTGCCACTTCGTGGTCAACGCACCAAGAATAACAGCCGTACTCGAAAAGGAAAAAGAAAGACTGTTGCTAACAAGAAGAAGGCAACTAAGTAATAACTAACTAGAATACGTTTTCCATGGCGAAGACTCAGACAAAAAAGAAGAAAGTAAAAGTAGACGCGTTAGGAGAAGCACACATCCACGCATCATTCAACAACATTATTGTTTCGTTGACCAATGCTAATGGTGATGTGATCTCTTGGTCATCTGCAGGAAAGATGGGTTTCCGAGGTTCCAAGAAGAATACTCCGTATGCTGCACAAATGTGTGCTCAGGACTGTGCTAAAGTAGCTCATGAATCTGGCCTACGTAAAGTTAAAGTGTACGTTAAAGGACCTGGTTCAGGTCGTGAGAGCGCTATCCGAAGTATCTCTAATATGGGTATTGAGGTGACCGAAATCAATGACGTAACTCCGCTACCGCACAACGGTTGCAGACCATCTAAAAGAAGAAGAGTTTAATAATTAGAAGAAATGGCAAGATACACAGGACCCAAGTCTAAAATCGCAAGAAAGTTCCGCGATCCAATTTTCGGACCGGATAAGGCACTTGAGCGCAAGAATTATGGACCGGGAATGCACGGGCCTAACAAGCGTAGAATGAAGCAGTCTGAATATGCAGTTCAGCTTCAAGAAAAGCAAAAGGCCAAGTATACTTACGGAATCCTTGAACGTCAATTTTCTAATCTTTTTGCTGAGGCTTCAAGAAGGAAAGGAATTACAGGTGAGAACCTATTGATGCTATGTGAATCGAGATTAGACAACACTGTTTTTCGTTTGGGAATTGCCCCAAGCAGAAGAGGTGCTCGTCAGCTGGTTTCTCATAGACACATCACCGTTAATGGTGATATTGTAAATATTCCATCCTATCATCTAAGACCAGGTGATGTAATTGCGGTAAGAGAAAAGTCTAAATCTCTTGAAGCAGTTTCTAACTCTGTGAGTGGAAGTTCGGTTAAAAGTTATCCTTGGCTTGACTTCGATAAGGTCGCATTGTCTGGAACATTTATTGCTGCTCCAACAAGAGATCAAATTCCGGAGAATATCCGTGAGCAGTTGATAGTTGAATTGTACTCGAAATAATTAATTAATTCATTGTATCTGAGCAAAAATGTTTGAATGTGCTCTTCTTCAAGCACCTTAAACGAAGACACTTGGACACAATTAAAACTGAAGAAAAATAATATGGCAATTTTAGATTTTCAAAGACCAGACAAGGTCATAATGATTCAGGCGGACGACCTTAAAGGTCAGTTTGAATTCCGTCCTCTCGAACCAGGCTATGGCATTACTATCGGCAATGCTCTTAGAAGAATTTTGTTGTCCTCTTTAGAGGGGTTCGCAATCACGTCAATTCGAATTGAAGGAGTTGATCACGAATTCAGCACTCTTAAAGGAGTTATTGAAGACGTAACTGAAATTGTACTTAACTTAAAGGAAGTTCGCTTTAAGCAACAAATCAAAGAGGAAGACACTGAGAAGGTGCGTATTAAGGTTAGTGGCCAAGATAAGTTCACTGCTGGTGATATAGGAAAATTCACAACATCTTTCCAAGTGTTAAATCCTGATCATGTGATTTGTCACATGGATGAGTCGGTAAACTTCGAAATGGAAGTGACTATTGGAAAAGGACGTGGATATGTTCCTTCTGAGGAAAACAAGACTGCTAACCCAGCTCTTGGAACAATCTTCCTGGATTCAGTTTTCACTCCAATTCGTAATGTGCGATACACGATTGAAAACTATAGAGTTGAACAAAAGACTGACTACGAAAAGTTGATCTTTGATATTGATTCTGATGGGTCTATTCATCCGAAAGAAGCTTTGAAAGAAGCTGCAAAGATTTTGATTCATCACTTCATGCTCTTCAGCGATGAGCGTATTACGCTTGATCAGGTTGAGAAGAAAGCTGAAGAAGAATTAGATGAGAATACGCTACATATGCGTCAATTGCTTAAGACAAAATTGGTAGACATGGACCTTTCAGTTCGTGCTTTGAACTGTCTTAAAGCTGCTGATGTTGAAACGTTAGGAGACCTTGTTACTTTCGAAAAGAACGATCTTCTTAAGTTTAGAAACTTTGGTAAGAAATCTCTTACTGAATTGGAAGACTTAGTGCAGATTAAGGGCTTGCATTTCGGAATGAACGTAGGTAAATATTTGTTAGAAAAGGAATAAGAACGCTTGATACTTGAGCAATGAGAAATCGTAATAAAATCAATCAATTAGGTAGAACTTCTTCGCATCGTGATGCGTTGATGATGAACCTTGCTAACGCCTTAATTACGCACAAGCGTATTACTACTACGTTGGCCAAAGCTAAAGCTCTTCGTGGGTATGTTGAACCTTTGATTACAAAATCAAAGAATGATACAACTCATTCTAGAAGACTAGTTTTTAGTCAACTACAAAGCAAAGAGGCAGTAGCTGAACTCTTCAGAGAAGTTGCTCCGAAGATCGCTGAGCGACCAGGAGGTTATACCCGCATTATTAAAACAGGTTTTCGATCAGGTGACTCTGCCGAAATGTGTTTAATAGAGTTGGTTGATTTCAATGAGATTTATACAACTGAGTCTGCAACTGCTACTAAGAAAACTAGAAGATCGAGAAGAGGCTCTGGTTCTTCTACTGCGAAAGCTGAGACTAAGGCAACTCCGAAAGCGGAATCAACTCCTATTGTTGAAGATGCTGTTGAGGTGACTGAAGATGAGGCTAAAGTTGAAGATTCAAAGACACCTGAAACTGACTCAAAAGCAGAGGGTGAAGAGAAAAAAGAAGATGACAAGTAAATGATGTTTCAAACTTGTTGAAAATACGAAGAGGATAGGTCGAACCTATCCTCTTTTTTTTGCCTAAAAATTGACAATATTGCTCTATGAAATATAAAGAAGGACAAGCTGCAGTTATTTTACTTGAGGACGGTACTCATTTTTGGGGAAAGGCCGCGGGATCAGTAGGAACTACTACTGGTGAAATAGCTTTCAATACTGGGATGACAGGTTATCAGGAAATTTTTACTGATCCATCATACTTTGGTCAGATTCTTCTGATGACTCCTTCTCATATCGGTAATTATGGGATTCACGATGAAGAAGTTGAGTCTGAATCTGTGAAGATTTCCGGTTTGGTATGTAAAAAGTTTTCTCAAATCTTTTCACGTGCAGCATCTGAGGAGTCCATTCAAGCTTATTTTGAACGTCAGAATCTTGTTGGCATTTCAGATGTAGATACAAGGGCGCTTGTTCGACACATTAGGGATAAGGGCGCCATGAATGCTATTATCTCGAGTGAGATTTTAGATGTGGAGCAATTAAAATCAAAGCTGGCTAAGGTTCCTAGCATGGATGGATTAGAGCTTTCATCAAAGGTTTGTACAAAGGAGGTTTTTGAGTTTGGCGATCCAAACGCTGATTTTAAAGTTTCAGTAATTGACTTTGGTGTTAAAACCAACATTTTGCGTTGCTTAGGTATAAGAAACTGTTTTTTGAGAGTTTTCCCTATGGAAGCTTCGTTAGAAGATATTACCTCTTGGAATCCGGATGGAATAATGCTCAGTAATGGCCCAGGTGATCCATCTTCTATGAATGATTCAGTAAAGTTGATTCAGGGATTAGTTGAAACACAAATTCCAATGTTTGGGATTTGTCTTGGCCATCAGTTGCTAGCGTTAGCATCTGGATTGACGACATACAAAATGCATAATGGTCATCGAGGAATTAATCACCCTATTTTAAATCTTGCCACTGGTAAGTGTGAAATCACGTCTCAAAATCATGGCTTCGTAGTTGATCGAAAAGCTGCCGAAGGTCGCGATGATATAGAGATTACGCATGTTCATTTGAATGATGATACGCTCGCTGGAATCAAACTCAAGAATAAAAATGTATTTTCAGTTCAGTATCATCCTGAATCTTCAGCAGGCCCTCATGATTCTCGTTATCTATTTGATGATTTTGTTGAGTTAATGAGAAGCGTTAAATATTAAAATCAAGAAGTTTAAGCTATGAGCTATATATCACAAATCCTGTCCCGTGAAATTTTAGATTCTCGCGGTAATCCAACCGTTGAAGTCGATGTTATACTTGAAACCGGTGTTATTGGCAGTGCGGCAGTGCCTTCTGGAGCTTCTACTGGCATCCATGAGGCAGTGGAACTAAGGGACGGAGATACGTCAAGATACATGGGTAAGGGTGTACTCAAGGCTGTTCAAAACGTCAGAGAGGTTCTGGCAAAGGAATTGACTGGTGCCTTTGTATCAAGTCAAGGAGCAATAGATCAGCTCATGATTTCATTGGATGGCACTCCGAATAAAGCCAACCTTGGCGCAAATTCAATTTTAGCTGTCTCAATGGCCATTGCAAAAGCTGCTGCTCAAGATCATGGAATGCCTCTATATAGATATATAGGTGGCGTTAATGCTAATGTGCTTCCTATTCCTATGATGAATATTTTGAATGGTGGAGCACATGCTGATAATAAAATAGATTTTCAAGAGTTTATGATCATGCCTGTCGGAGCTGATCAGTTCAGTGAGTCCCTTAGAATGGGGACTGAAGTGTTTCATCATTTGAAAAAGGTTTTGCAAAAGGATGGCTTTTCGACTAATGTTGGAGATGAAGGTGGTTTTGCTCCTAACTTAGGTAGTAATCAGCAGGCCATTGAATATGTGCTTCGCGCCATTGAATCAGCAGGATACAAGCCAGGTGAAGATATATTTATAACGATGGACGCTGCTAGTAGCGAATTCTTTGATGAGAAAAAGAACCGTTACATTTTTAAGAAAAGCTCGGGTGAAGAACTCGAACCTGAAGCGATGGTTGATTTTTGGAAGGAATGGTCAGCTAAGTATCCAATTATATCTATCGAAGACGGAATGGCTGAAGACGACTGGGCAGGTTGGAAAAAGCTTACAGAAGTTATTGGAGAAAAAGTGCAATTGGTAGGAGATGATTTGTTCGTCACAAATACTAAGCGATTGCAAAAAGGTATTGATGAAGAAATTGCCAATTCTATATTGGTAAAAGTGAATCAAATTGGCACACTTACAGAAACCATTGATGCAGTTTCTCTTGCACATTTAAACTCATATACTTCTGTAATGAGTCACAGAAGTGGTGAAACAGAAGATACAACTATCGCAGATTTGGCTGTAGCACTTTCAACTGGGCAGATAAAAACTGGCTCGGCTTCAAGAAGTGACCGTATCGCAAAGTATAACAGATTACTCCGCATAGAGGAAGAGCTTGGGTCAAGCGCTCGATTTAATGGCAGAAATTTCAGGTTCTTATAATGCACCTTCCTTGTAATTGAACTATTTGGATATTACTTTCGTGAGCCTTCGATGTGAAGGAGTATTAGAATAACAAGAAAAAAAGAGAGAAGATGTCAGATTTTGCAGAATTACACTTCGAAGGAGAAGTTTATAAGCTTCCCGTAGTAGAAGGCACAGAGAACGAAAAAGCACTTGATATATCGAAGATGAGAGGCCAGTCGGGATTAATCACCATTGACCCGGGATATAAGAATACTGGTTCAACTGAAAGTGCAATCACCTTTCTCGATGGTGAAAAGGGAATTCTGCGATACAGAGGTTATCCTATTGAGCAGCTGGCAGAGAAGTCTTCATTTTTAGAGGTAGCATATCTTATTATTTATGGAGAGCTTCCAAACGCTGAGGAATTGAAAAAGTGGGAAACTGAGATCACTTATCATACCCTTATTCATGAGGATTTTAAAGTGCTTTTAGAAGGCTTCCCATCGAATGCACACCCTATGGGTGTTTTGTCTTCCTGTGTAACTGCTCTTACTGCATTTTACCCAGATTCCTTAGATCCTGTTAGGTCAAAAGATGAGGTGAGAATTAGTATTGTACGCTTGATGGCTAAGCTTCCTACGTTGGCATCTTGGGCTTACAAGAATGAAATTGGACAGCCCTTGCTATACCCAAAGAATAACATGGATTATGCGAGCAATTTCCTTCGTATGATGTTTGCCACTCCAGCTGAGGACTTCACTCCAGACCCTGTGGTGGTTAGTGCTTTAAGTACATTGTTGATTTTGCACGCTGATCACGAGCAAAATTGTTCTACTAGTACAGTTCGCATAGTTGGCTCGTCTCATGCAAGTTTATATGCATCTGTTTCTGCTGGAATTAATGCTTTGTGGGGACCACTTCACGGTGGTGCTAACCAAGCAGTAATCGAAATGCTCGAGGCAATAAAAGCTGACGGAGGAGATGCCGATAAGTATTTGGCAAAAGCTAAAGACAAAGATGATCCTTTTAGACTGATGGGTTTTGGTCACAGAGTTTACAAGAACTTTGATCCTAGAGCTAGAATCATAAAGAAGGCGGCAGATGATGTTTTAGGTAAATTAGGAGTGAACGATCCAATACTAGAGATTGCTAAGAAATTAGAAGAAGCAGCATTAGTTGACCCTTATTTCGTAGAAAGAAAGCTTTATCCAAATGTTGACTTCTACTCTGGAATCATCTATCGTGCATTAGGCATTCCAACTAATATGTTCACTGTTATGTTCGCACTAGGAAGACTTCCTGGATGGATTGGTCAGTGGAAGGAAATGCGTGAGAATAATGAGCCAATTGGCCGCCCAAGACAAGTATATACTGGTGAAAATGAGCGAGATTACAAAGACGTAGGATCTAGATAGATTCTCAATGAATATTATGTGAAAAATGCCTCTGGTTAGCAGGGGTATTTTTTTGGAATAGAGTATAATTACATTGTTAGATATAAAAAAAGCCCCTTGGATTTCCAAGGGGCTTTTTCAAAAATTATAAAAGCTTACTTAAGCGACAATTGCTTTCTGAGTTAAATCTTTAATTTTCTCGGATTCTTCCTGAGCTAATTCAGCATCAACTAATATTCTTCCGCTGTGCTCATCAGTAATGATTTTCTTTCGAGCCGCAATGTCTAGTTGTCTTTGTGGTGGAATTTTAATAAATGATCCCCCCGAAGAACCTCTTTCAACAGGAACAACAGCTAAGCCGTTTTTCACGCTAGTTCTAATTCTGTTGTATGCTGAAAACAGCCTTTCTTCTATACTGTTGGCAGCATCTTCTGATGCTTTAACTAATGCTTTTTCCTCTTTTTCAGTTTCTTTAACGATACTGTCTAATTCAGACTTTTTGTGATCAAGATCTTTCTTGCGCTCGTTAAGATTATTTTCAGCAACAGTCATCACTTCTTTTTTCTGGATGATAAGAGCTTCAAATTCTCTCATTCTTTTTTCAGAGAGCTGAATTTCCAAAGTTTGATATTCAATTTCTTTCGAAAGGGAATCAAACTCTCGATTGTTACGTACGTTTTTTTGTTGCTCTTCATACTTCTTGATCAAATCGCTTGATTCAAGAATTGCATTCTTTCTTTCTGCTACTTTAGCCTCTAAATCTTCCAGCTCAGTTTGTAGATTGTTTGATCTTGTTTGTAAACCTTCAATTTCATCTTGAAGATCTTCAACTTCCAGAGGAAGTTCACCTCTTACTGTTCTGATTTTATCGATTGCAGCATCGATCAATTGAAGACGATATAAAGCTCTTAGCTTTTCTTCTACTGATACGTCTTTCGCGCTTTTATTTGTCGCCATATATTATGAAATGAAATAATGTACAGGGTTTGTTTTTACCTCTGACAAAAGGACGGCAAAGGTATGAAATTTTTTCTCCAATAATTGCTTCAATAATTCAGGTGTAAACTGTTCGCTTTCAAAGTGTCCAACATCTAGAATCAGAATTTTGCTTTCAGAGTCAAAAAACTCGTGGTATTTAAAGTCTCCAGTAATAAAAACATCAGCACCTTCTCCTCGAGCATGGCTAAGAAGAAAACTGCCAGCCCCACCACAATAGGCAACTTTTTGAATAGGTCTGTTTAGTAGGTTCGTGTGACGAATAACTGGAACCTTGAATATCTCAGCAGTATGCTTTAAGAAGTCTTTTTCCGATATAGGTTCACTTAGTTCTCCAATCATACCTGACCCTACCCGATTGTGATTATTTTCTAATGCCATGATATCATAGGCTGCTTCCTCATAAGGATGACTTTTTTTAAGGGTTGAAATTATAGTTGATTTAAGATGTTCTGGAAAAACGATCTCAACTCTTATTTCCTCTTCATTATGCAATTCACCTTTCTTGCCTATGTGTGGGTTTGAGTTTTCTCCAGCTAAAAATGTTCCTTGCCCATTCATATTAAAACTACAATGACTGTACCCTCCAATATGACCGCCACCTGCTTTAAATATGGCATCCCTCACTGCTTCTGCATTCGATATGGGGACAAATGTGTGGAGTTTGTAAAGGATGCCCTGTTTTGGAGATAGTATTCGTAAATTTTTCAATGAAAGTTTTTCGCCTATCATGCGATTCACTCCTTCCCAACTATGATCAAGGTTTGTGTGGGTTGCATATATGGCTATATCATTTTTGATTGCTTTAATGATCGTTCTCTCCACGTAATCTTTACCAGTAAGGGACTTTAATCCTTTGAAGAGAATCGGGTGGTGAGCAACGATTAATTCGCACTTTTTATTTATAGCTTCATTCACCACTTCTTCTGTGCAATCTAGAGTGCACAAGACAGATGTGACCTTCGCTTTTCTATCTCCACAGATTAGTTTAGAGTTGTCATAAGGTTCTTGATATTCACTTGGTGCTAAATGCTCTAAGTGTTGGATAATATTTTGAATGGTCATATTCTGCTAATTTGGCGACTAAGAGCGTATAAAGATAATAGGAGAACCTACCTTTGCTAAGTGAAATTTCTCCTCAGTCCAATTGCTATCATTTATACTCTGATTGTCTTAGTTCGGAATAAATTGTTTGACCTTCGAGTTTTCACTTCTGTGGAATATGACTTTCCTTTGATTGCCGTGGGCAATTTGAGGGTTGGTGGAACAGGCAAAACCCCTATGATTGGATATCTGCTGAGAATGTTGCATGCCAATACTGAGACTGCAGTTTTGAGTCGTGGTTACGGAAGGAAGTCCAAAGGATTCTTGTTAGCGAATGATAATTCGTCAGCTGAGCAAATTGGAGATGAGCCACTTTTGATCAAATCAACCTTTCCAAGTGTTAATGTTGCAGTTGATGAAAAGCGCGTTCGGGGCGTTGAGAAGTTAAGACGACTCCAAAATGAACCCGAAGTCATCTTGCTAGATGACGCAATGCAACATAGAAGCATTAGGCCAGGTCTGTTGATCTTATTGACAGCCTATAATAAGCTTTTTTTGGATGACTTCCCTCTGCCTGCTGGTAGATTAAGAGAACCAAAGTCAGCTGCAAATAGGGCAGATGTAATCGTAGTAACGAAATGTCCAACTAGCTTATCTATAGAGGAAAGAAATACATTGGAAACAAGAATAAAGACAGTTTCTAATAAGCCTGTTTTTTTTGCTTATGAGTCGTACAACTCCTTGCGACCGTTGACTGAAGGCTTGAAAGAGGTCTCATTGACTGATTTATCGCACTATTCTGTAGTTCTTTTTTCAGGTTTAGCAGATCCTTCAAATCTTTTAAACTGGGTTAGGGAAAGCGCTGAAAATGTTAACCATATTGAATTTAACGATCATCACTGGTTTTCTGAAACTGACTTCGAAAGAATTAAATCTGTATTTGAGAAAACAACTTCTGAAAAGAAGCTTGTGCTCACCACACAAAAAGATGCAATTCGTATCTCTAAGTTGCTTCAAAATAAGAAATTCGCAGATCTTCCGATTTATGTCATTGAGCATGAAATGAGCATCTTTAAGGAAGGTCAAGTCCCATTTGAAAAGAAGATTAATGACTTTATCAGATCGTATTCAACAAACGCGTGATTTTATTCTCGGCAAGATTGACTGTGAAAACCCTATTGGAGTAATACTAGGCACTGGGCTAGGCGGTTTCGCTGAAGAAATCAAAATTCAGGCAGAGATTTCTTATTCTGACATCCCTCATTTTCCTCAAAGTACCGTTGAAGGTCATGACGGGAAATTGATTTTCGGAAGTCTGTCAGGCAAACAAGTGCTTGCCTTGAAGGGGCGCTTTCATTATTATGAAGGTTATGATATGAAGGATGTGGTTTATCCGATCCGCGTTATGCATAGCCTCGGGGTAAAGAATCTCATTTTATCCAATGCTAGTGGTGGGGTTAATCCATCTTTTAAAGTTGGAGATATTATGTTGATCAATGATCATATCAATCTATTTCCATCTAATCCTCTTATAGGGCCTAACGATGACTCTTTGGGTCCTAGATTCCCCGATATGTCAGAGCCCTACAGTAAATTGTTTATACAAAAGATGAAAGCGGCTGCAGAATCGGAATCGATTTTATTACGAGAAGGTGTTTATGCGGGTGTTTCAGGGCCATGTTTTGAGACGCCAGCTGAATACAAGTATTTAAGGATCATTGGTGCTGATGCTGTTGGAATGAGCACTGTGCCTGAAACTATTGCGGCAAAGCATTTGGGAATGAATGTAGCAGCATTATCCGTTATTACAGATCTTGGAATAGAAGGAATAGTGGAACAGGTTAGTCATGAAGAGGTTCAAAAAGCAGCGAATGAGGCCGAGCCAAAAATGAGTGCTATTGTTAAATCATTTCTTTCATCAATCTAATAGCGCCTTAACTTTGCCAGTCATGAATATTAGCTCAGAAATTTTAGATCAATATCAAGCTGTAATTGGTTTAGAAGTGCACGCTCAGTTATTGACAAAGTCAAAAGCATTTTCTTCCGATAGGAATGAATATGGCAATATGCCTAATTCGAACACCAGTCCGATTAGTTTAGGGCATCCTGGTACACTTCCCGTATTGAATGAAAAATCTGCGGAATTTGCAGTTAGACTTGGTTTGGCTTGCAGTTGTGAAATTAGAGAGCATAATGAATTTGCTCGAAAGAACTACTTCTATGCTGACCTTCCAAAAGGGTATCAAATTACGCAAGACACCACTCCAATTTGTACAGGAGGTCATATAAGGATTAAAACCCCAGACGGAGTTGGTAAGAATGTCGGACTAACCAGAATTCACATGGAAGAGGATTCGGGAAAAAGTATCCATGATCTTTCTCCATTTGAAACATTGATTGACTTAAACCGAGCAGGAGTTCCGTTGCTTGAGATTGTTTCTGAACCTGATATGTCTTCTGCAGATGAGGCATATGCCTACCTCACAGAAGTAAGAAAGCTGGTTCGGTATCTTGAGATTTGTGATGGGAATATGGAAGAAGGAAGTTTGCGTTGCGATGCGAACGTCTCAGTAATGAAGAAGGGAAGTACAGTTTATGGTACAAGAGTTGAGATCAAAAACCTAAATAGTATTAGAAATGTAAGACGGTCGATCGAATTTGAAATCTTACGTCATATCTCTGTACTCGAAGATGGGGGAGAAATAAAGAAGGCTACCTTAACCTTCAATGCTGCTTCAGGAGAAACTTCGATGATGCGAACAAAGGAAGAGGCAGATGATTACAGGTACTTTCCTGAACCGGATCTGCAGCCTTTAATGATCACCCAAGATTATGTACAGGGTATTAAGCACACTATGCCTCCGTTGCCAAACGAGCTGTTCAGCAAGTATGTGGATGAACTTAAATTAAGTGAATATGACGCGGGCGTGCTAACAGATGATAAATACTTTGCGCTATACTTTGAAGAGCTTTTGAAGCAAGTTGATAGTGCGAAAACAGCCGCAAACTGGATGATGGGCGAGGTGAAAGGTTACCTCAACGAGATGGCCATTGAAATTGATAAATTTGATTGTACGCCAGCGCGTTTGGGCGAATTGATCAATATGGTAGATAGCGGTAAAATGGGTAGAACTTTGGCCGCCCAACAATTATTTCCGTTGATTATACAGAATCCTGATAAGTCAGCCCAAACATTGGCTGAAGAGTTTCAGTTGGTGCAAGTTGGCAATGAAGATGAACTCCAAAGCTGGATTCAACAAGCCTTGGATAAATATCCTGATAAGGTAGAGGAGTACCGTGGAGGAAAAAAAGGAATCATTGGCTTGTTTATGGGAGAGGTAATGCGGCTTAGTCAAGGAAAGGCTGACCCGAAGAAAACAAGCGCTTTGGTGCAAAAAGCTTTAGATCAATAGAATATAGAATTATGATATTAAAAAAGAGATTACATTTCATTTTATCATTTGTACTACTTGCAGTTGCATGCTCAAATCAGAGCGCTGAGACAAATGATCAATTGGTTGAATCTGCAGTGGATGCCTCGAATGAAAAATCTGCAAAAATATCCGGTGTAATTAATGGCTCGGCAAATGCAGATATTTATCTTCAATCACTTGGTGCATCTGCAGTAGAGGGAATTGATACAGTTAAAACTGATGATAAGGGGAGCTTCTCTTTTGAGTTTTCAATAGCAACACCAGGGTTTTATAGAATAGGGTTAACAGAACAAAACATGTGTGTATTGATTGTGTATCCTAATGATGATATCAACATCACAGCGGATGGGTCGAACATTTACAAAACGTATAATGTAGATGGGTCTGAGGAAAGTAATAATTTGAAGAATCTCAATTCTATTTTGACCGCTCGTGACTCCATTAACATGGTTCTTCAAAAAGCGCAGATGACACGCAATCAGCAATTGTTTCAAGAGGCAGTTGTTGTCTACAATCAAATTACTGAAAGTGTTGATGCTCAAATTAAAGCCTTCATTACTAAACAACCAGGAACAATGGCTTCACTGGCTGCCATACAAAACTTGAGTATGGATAATGACTATCAGTATTTTAAGCAAGTAACAGAAGCACTGAAAGGAAAGGCTGATGGTAATGAATTTTATGAGTCAATTAAAACTCAAGTTCAACAGCAGGGTAAGCTGGCAATAGGAGCGCCAGCGCCAGAAATTGCTCTTCCTCAACCGAATGGTGAGGTTTTGAAGCTGTCGGACCTCAAGGGGCAATATGTGCTTATTGATTTTTGGGCATCTTGGTGTGGTCCATGCCGTAAAGAGAATCCAAATGTTAGAAAGGTCTATGCCAAATATCATGATAAAGGATTTGAAATTTTGGGAGTTTCGTTAGATAAGAACTCCTCTGCATGGTTGAATGCAATTAAGCAAGATGATTTACAATGGAGGCATATTAGCGACCTCAAGTACTGGCAGTCAGATGTGGTTCCTGAATATCAGATTAAAGGCATTCCGTTAACTTACCTTGTTGACCCAGAAGGCAATATTGCTGCAAAGAATCTTAGAGGAACTTCTCTTGAACAAAAACTGGCAGAAATCTTTGGGGAATAAGGTAATGAAGGCTGCCGTCTTCTCACTTTTATTATTCACGATAAATACTCTTGCAGCACAAGAATATTGGCAACAAGAAGTTGACTATACTATTGATGTGGTGCTAGATGATTCAAGTCATGTGCTTCGTGGGTTCGAATCTGTCAACTACCTTAATAATAGTCCTGATACCCTAGATTTTCTCATTTTTCATTTATGGCCAAATGCCTATTCAAGTAAACATTCTGCTCTCGCAAAACAGCTAACAAGAATGGGGCAGACAGATCTTTATTTTGCGTCTCGAGATGAGATGGGCGGTATTGACAGTTTAGCGTTTACATTAGATGGCCTTCCTTGTGTCTGGAAATACGACAAACAGAATATAGATATCTGCACCCTGCAATTAGAGAAAGCTTTACTTCCTAGAAAGAGTGTGAAAGTTGAAACTCCTTTTCGGGTTAAAATTCCATCAGGTAATATTTCGCGGCTTGGTCATATTGGAGAAAGCTATCAAATTACACAATGGTACCCAAAACCTGCAGTGTACGATCAATCAGGATGGCACGGAATGCCTTATTTAACCATTGGAGAGTTTTATTCTGAATTTGGATCGTTCGATGTAAAGATTACGGTTCCTCAGAATTATACATTAGGAGCTACTGGTGATTTGCAAACACAATCTGAAGTTCAGCGACTAGACAGCTTGAATACAATTACTCGGCAATGGATAGATGAAAGGAAGAAAAACGACTCATGGAAGCAATTTGAGTCTGACCTAGACTTCCCGCTGAGCTCAGATCGATTTAAAACATTGCATTACAAACAAGAGAATGTACACGATTTTGCTTGGTTTGCAGACAAAAGGTTTCATGTGCTCAAGGGAAATGTTTTGCTTCCACACTCTGATCAAAGCGTTGACGTTTATACAATGTTCACCAATAAAAAGGCTTCTTTGTGGAGTAGTAGCATCGAATACATGAAAGATGCGATCTTCTATTATTCACTTTGGAATGGTGACTATCCTTATACGCAGGCTACAGCAATTGACGGTACTATTAGTGCTGGTGGTGGCATGGAGTACCCAAATGTGACGGTGATTGGTGATGCTCAATCATCGATTTCTTTGGAAACAGTTATAATGCACGAGGTTGGGCATAATTGGTTTTATGGAATCTTAGGAAGTAACGAGCGTGATTTTGCTTGGATGGATGAAGGTCTTAACAGTTATAATGAACAGCGCTATTTAAGCACAAAGTACCCAAATGGTTATATGTTTTTTGGGGAACAATCTTCTAAGTTGTTTGATAGACTTGGACTCAGTGCTTACGGTATGGAGGGTCTACACTACTTTTCTTACCTGGTTTCTGCTAGAGCCAATAAGGATCAGCCGTTAAGTCTTTCTTCTAATAAATTTTCGCCCATCAATTATGGTACGATAGTATACTCAAAGAGTGCAGTGTTCTTTAATTACCTCCGTCATTATTTAGGTGATGAAAAAATGGATCAAGTAATGCATGATTATTTCGAAGAATTCAAGTTTAAGCACCCGCAGCCGGATGACTTCTTTGATGTGCTTGAACGAGAAACGGACGAGGAGTTCTCTTGGCTTCAAAATGAAGTATTACAGACGACATCGAAGTTAGATTATAAAATTGGTAGAGCCCGCAATGCTAGAACTGAGCCGAAGCTTTTAATAAAGAATCGAGGGTTTATTGCAGGGCCATTGCAGCTTGGGTTGTTCAAAGATGGTCAAATGAAAGATAGTATTTGGGTTGAGGGTTTCAAGAAAGATACCGTCATTCAAATCAAGAGTGGATATGATCGCGTAGAAATAGATCCGAATTGGATCATGCCTGAAGTAAAAAGAGATAATAACTATTCTAACATAACGGGCTTGCTCCCTAGAATTGAGCCTTTAGAACTTTCATTTTTAGGGGAAATTGAAAACCCAAAAAAGAACCAAGTGTCCTGGTTACCTATTCTTTCTGCTAGTGTTCCAAATGGTCCAATGGTTGGGATTAGTTTCTACAATTCAATTCTACCTGTTAAGAAGTTTAACTACTTGATTACACCGATGTATGCGATAGGTGCAAATCAATTTGTCGGAGTTGGCGAGGCTTATTACATGTTCACACCAACGTCTTCTTCATTTGAGTCGATAGATCTGGGACTGAAAGCAAAACGCTTTGTTCGTGATGCTACATTGCCAAATGATGATTTGAGTTTTTTACGCTTTGAGCCATACATTAGACTCGCGTTTCGCCCTGCAAGGTACAGCGGTTACTGGAGTCAAGAGCTGACATTCAGTTCTGTGATTACCTATAATGATGTGCATGATGGTGTGAGGAAATTGACTGAACAGGCGGTTTTTAATAGGGTCAATTATTCAGCGGATTTTAAGCATCCAGCATTCAAATCTAATTTTTCCGTTGATGTTGAACAGTTTGACGAGTTTTTAAAAGCATCGATTGAGGTCAAGAACAGGTGGAGTATCACCAAAGAACTTCGTTTGCGTTCCAGATTTTTTGCAGGACACTTCCTTTATAATAATGCCACTGACCCGAAGTATAATTGGAGAATGGATGGGCAAACAGGAAGAAACGACTATGCTTTTGATGCCATGCTCATAGATCGTAGTAAGTCAAATGCTTTGTTTGACAATCAATTTGTATCTAACCATGGCGCATTTAAAGTGCCTACGGCAAATGCAAGTTCTTTGTCTGGATTGATGGCGTATAATGCAGAATTAAGCTTCGGAAAGTTGCCCATTGGTTTGTTTGGGGATCTAGGATATTCTGCAGAAGATGTGTTCGTGTCGGATGGAGGATTGTATATATCATTGGTCAAAGAAATATTTAAAGTCTACTTCCCTTTGGTGTATTCGTCTAATATTCAATCGGAGATAGATGCAAATGGCTACAACTTCGGTGATTTAGTTCGTTTTCAAATCGACTTTAAAAAACTAAACTTATTGAACATTAGACGTAAATTAGACTTTTGAAAACACTAGGCTCAAATATTTACTTCGCGTCAGACTTTCACCTGAATTCCTTTGCGGACAAATCCAACCCACATGAACGTGAAAAAAAGATTGTGCGATGGTTAGACTCCATTATTGATGATTGTGCTGAATTATACTTGCTAGGAGACATCTTCGACTTTTGGTTCGAATACAAGCATGTAGTTCCTAAGGGAGGAGTGAGGTTATTGGGTAAACTTGCCGAATTTGGAGATCGCGGTATTCCAATTCATATATTCACTGGAAACCATGACGTATGGATGTTTGGATATTTTACTGATGAATTTGGAGCTGTTATTCATACAAAGCAGATCGTCAGGGAGTGGAATGGTAAAAAGTTTATGATTGGACATGGTGATGGACTAGGTCCAGGAGATCATGGTTATAAGGTGATTAAGGCTGTGTTTACTAATGGTTCGGCACAGAGACTGTTTGCGTTTTTACATCCTTTTATCGGTGTTTCTCTTGCTACCTTCTTTTCTAAAACAAGTCGTGAATCCACAGGACATAAGGATCAAATATTCTTGGGCGATAAAGAGTATTTAATACAGTATATCAAGGATGTTTTGCGCTCTGAGCATTACGATTATTTCATCTTTGGACATAGGCATCTTGTGATAGATGAAAAAATAGGGAATGCTCGATATATTAATCTTGGAGAGTGGTTTTCAACCTGTAATTATGCAAAGTTCGATGGCCAAGAATTATATCTTCAACCCTTCGAGAGCTGATTCATTTTAAATACAAGATCAGCTAATCTATTAGAATAACCCCATTCGTTGTCATACCAGCTCACGACTTTTATCATTTTTCCCAATACTGATGTCAACTGAGCATCGAAAATTGAAGAGTGGGGATTATCGATTATATCTCTAGATACAATAGGGTCTGTTGTATATTCTAATATTCCTTTTAGCGAACCATTCGATGCGGCTTTAAATGCATCATTAATCTCATGAACCTCAGTATCTTCTTTCAGCATGCAAGTAAGATCTGTCAATGATCCGTTTGGTACAGGAACACGAATACCTGCTCCTCCAATATGGCCCTCAAGATGAGGGAATATTTTTGTGAGAGCTTTCGCTGCTCCAGTAGTCGTTGGGACGATACTTTCTGATGCAGACCGCCCTCTTCGCCAATCTTTATGAGGGGCATCATGAAGTCTCTGATCTGATGTGTACGAATGAACAGTAGAAATGTATGCCTCTTGGATGCCCCAATTTTCTGATAATACCTTAATCAATGGAGCAGCGCTATTTGTGGTGCATGATGCATTTGAAACAATGATATCATCCTTTGTCAATAAATGATCATTTACTCCAATGACTATCGATTTGGTTTCAGCATCATCTGCAGGAGCTGAGATGATAACTGAACGAGCACCGGCATCTATGTGCTTTTGAGCTTGCTTTCTTGATTTGAAGTGTCCAGTAGCTTCTATAACATAGTCAATCTTCATCTCTCGCCATGGCAAACGAGAAGGGTCCTTCTCATTGAATACTTTGACTGGAGTTCCATCAATTATTATTTCATTTTGAAGTGAGTCAACTACTCCATTAAATCTACCGTGAACACTATCATACTTGAGTAGATGCGCAAGGTTGGGGGCTTCTGCTAGATCATTAATAGCAATGATTTCTATTTCGGGATAATTCTGTGCCACACGTGTGAATGTTCTTCCAATTCTTCCAAAACCATTAATTGCTATTCTCAATCGACTCATTTTCAAGTAATCTTCTTTGGTCAAAGGTATGTGTGTAAACAAAAACGGACTCCATTGAGGAGCCCTTTCTTTTAAAATCTTGACTTATACTATTTAATCACAAGGAACTTAGAACTTTGTCTATTTCCTCCTGACGTTATGGTAGCGAAATAGGATCCAGACTTCATTGTTATAGTATTAAACGTAAGCGTGTTCTGACCGCTACTAACACGTTCTGACCAAGCTTTAACTTGACGACCATTGATGTCGTAAATTACAATGTCAACCTGATCAGAATTAGCTGCTTCAAACGAAATCCTTCCTTCAGACTGAATAGGGTTAGGGTAGATCTTGAAATCAGAAATGAACTTTTCAGAACTTGGAACATCACCAAATTCCGGGGTTCCAACTAACTTTTCAGAAGTAGATTGCCAGAAACCTCTTCCGAAAGACCCAACATAAAGCACTCCTGAATTTGAAGCTTCTTCTCTTGTCAATTGTTGCTGCCTGATAGCGTACGTAGGAACATATCCGTTTTCATTGGTTTCGTCACTCCAAGCAACACTTCCTGCCGTTATATCCTCAGTAGCCCAAATTCCAAATTCTGTACCTAATATGACCATATTAGGATCATTGAGGTTGAAAGTAGCAGCATAGATTGGCATTGGTGCTAAATTCCCGTGAACGTTTCTAAAGGTTGGATTAGCTGATAATGCATTTTCAGAGTATTGAACACGATTTGATCCACCATATCCCCCGGCAGAAACAATAAGCCTATTGTTGTCGTTTGGATCTAGATTGATTCCTGTTACACCTCCAGCCCCAACATTTAAGATAGTTTCAACTGTCAATTTATTGTCAGCGTCTTCTTGGGTATATACATCTCGTAAGCCAGTTACTCTTCTAAGTGTTCCTGAAGAGTTTCCGATAAACGCTACATTTCCATCTTTCGATACCTCAACAAAAGTTGGACTTCCGCTAATTCCTTCAATTCCAATTGCATCTGGAGCCGCTTCTTGAGCGTTTAAAACATTTCTATAAAAGCGTATTCCTCCTCCTGCAGTTGCTTCACCAGTGCTAAAAAGGTAAGACTGAACAGGATCTTGAACTTTAATTACATCTCCTGGGTTCAGCGCGTTTTCCAACCTATGTTCAAAAGTGTAAGCACCTTGAAGAGAGTTCAAATTTTCACTTTCCAATACTAAAATCGAATTGGCTGAATATCGCTCGTCATAGCTTACGAAAACATTCGAGTTTTCAGTTGGAGCAACGTCAAAAGTCACGGACACATCTATTGAATTATCATTGTTAAAGGTTACTGTGCCTTCTCCATCTCCTATTAACTCTCCTGGGTTAGATGGATCAATAGTTAAGGTTTGACCACTGGACCTTACCTCAATGCTGTTTTGAATTACTCTAGCAGATTCTTGAAGAGGTGAAAAACTCTCATTGAAATTTCTTACTATACCATTTCCTGAAGCAATAGCGAACTCTGTTCTTTCAACAGAGAATATCACAGAGTCTTTACTCGTCAAATCGTTGCTGTTTTCCCATAGTTTTACCACTGTGTGAAAAGGGCCACCAGAATTCATTTCACTAAAAAGCAAGAAAGGAGGTTGTGTTTGAGTGTTCGCGGTTGATAAATCAGTTCTAACCACTAAACCATTCTGAGAAGACGCAAATGCTATATCCATTTGCTGAGATGCATCACTCAAAATGCCGTCATTACCAAACACTTGGTAACCTATTAAACCATCATTTTCATTTTCACCTAACACAACTAATGTCCCATTATCTTGAGAACCACCAAACACTGCTCCACCGCCATTAAAGTGACTTACAGCATAAAACTGTGTTGTGATAAAGCCTTTATTAAGACCTTGCCATGTCGAACCGCGATTTTCAGTTTTGGATATTCCTCCGTCAGAAGTCACATACATTCTTCTTCTGTCGTTAGGACTGTTATAAAAATAATGTTTGTCAGCATGAACGTAAACGGGACTGACATCTTGGAACGGAGGGGCTCCTCCTTCAGTTGCTACTCTGGTTAAAGAACCGTCAAATCTCCAAAGGGTGATACCGCCTATGAATAGTGTTCCAGGATCTGTGGCAGAAACTCCAATTGCAGCATCATACACACCTTGGCACCTGCCATTTTGCCCCATAGGAGTGAAATCATCATGAGGCTCAAGAATTTTTGAAAATGATACACCTCCATTGGTGGATCTGTAAATTGCACTTAAACAGGCAGAACCATCAATAAACATTACATAGATGTAGTCTGCATCTGTTGGCGAAATTGCTAAACATGTTCTTGTTCCGCTAGCTTGAAGACCAGTTGGAACATTACTGAAAACAAATTCAGAATTCGCGTCATCTTTTATAAAAACTCTACCTCCGTAATACGATACGATAACCTTTCCACTCTTGGTAATTGCAACATCAGCACATTTATCATTTACGTTAAAGGTTTGATTTGGATCAGTGTATACTGGGTTTTCCCAAGAAATACCGCCATCTTCAGAATACATTAATCCCCTTTCTGTAGCGGCATAAATGTGTCCTTCTAGCGTAGTTCTAATTCTATTGACAGCTATCCAAGATTCACCACTTTCAGCGTATCGATTGTCAGGAGCAGTGCTGGAGAGATGTTGGAATGTCAAACCTTCATCTTCTGAAACATACATTCCGTATCCTGGCCAAGGTACACGGGCTGTGTTAGCAAATGCATCAAAGCTGCATCCAGTGCCCACATAAATCTTTTTATTTACTGTGTCTTGATGGATACTCGAAATCATTGCAGAAGATGAGTCAAGATTATTGAACTGGTTGTGAGGTTGCCAATTTCCACCGCCATTATAGCTTACCCATAAACCCCCTGAAACACCTCCTGAATAGAGAGTGTCAGGCTTCCCAATTAATTCAATTATTGCTCTAGTTCTACCACCAACATTATCAGGGCCTCTCATAGCAAACTCCAAACCTATTTCGCCAGCTCTTGAAGCCCTTTGGTTTATCATCGACTTTGCTTGAAGGCGCGACATTGGATTAAATTCTCCCGTGTTCACATCTACTTGAGCCCATTCCATTATGTTGGGTTCAGATTCGTTGACAATCTCGACTCTCTCAGAATATTGTTTTTTAGCTGAGCTGTAAAACCCTGATATTAGAGCTATTCCAACTATCGCAGTGAAGCTGGGTAAAAGTATTTTTTTAATCATAATTCTGTTATTTCTCTGTTTCCAAAAACGAGGTGCAATTTATATAAAAAACATCCTTTTATTAAGACAAAATAAAAGTAAGAGTGTTCAAATTAGAAAACGGCTAGTTATCAATGTTTTGCGGCAGAACTTTAGAGGAAACGCCTTCCAAAGTGGAAAGAAAGGTATAGCGTTACAAAAAATTGGTCGTTGTACGTTTTTGCTAAAATCGGAATCTCTTTTCCAAAGGCATCGAAGGTTGAACCTATTTCTAAACTTTTTATGTCTTCATCATTTCCAGAGTATTCGAAATTCAGAGCGAACTTGGTGTGTATACCTGGGAATATTCTTGTTTCATCAACACCTAATAGGTAAGAGGCTCTTCCGTAGATGAAAGTTTGAGTACTGTGCTTGTCGTAATCATAGCGCTCTGTAGCCTGTGTGCCTGAGGGGTCATTATAAAGCACATTGATATATATTGGCTTTGCAAAGGCCAAAGTTGGGCCGAATAGAAAAAAGTAACTTACTCGAACCCCTCTCTTGACTTCCTTATCATACAACGTTTTTTGCCATCCAAATGAATTTCGTAAGAAGAAGACAGAATTGAGTTTTCCTTCGAAATAAGACTGGGTGCCGTTATCGATTTTAAACTGCTTAGGATGGTTTACGTTCAGTACCTCTACGTTGTAAATTTTGTTTGAAAACCCCGTTTGTCTCCATCCTCTCCTGTAATAAACACCGTAACCTCGGGTATGGGCATATCCACCATACATATTCATTGTTCTGTAGAACCCTCTTTTTTCAATAGGATTTCCTGCATCTTTCTGGGAGGTCAATGTGTTTGAAGTTCCAATTAGAAGGATGAAGAGTAATATGTATCTAAAGCTACTGAGCACTTTTCCAAAATTATCAAATAATCACCGAGATAAGATCAATTATCGGTTGTAAACCTATAACATGTAAGCTTTGACGATTCATTGTACTTTAAGGAAAGTCACAAAGAGTCAAAATGTTCATTGAGAACTATTTTGAAAAGAAAAATTGGCAATGCGTTAAATCGCAGTCAATTATGCACTTGCTTCTACGCACTCTGAAGAATCAGTAGCGCCATATGCAGGACAGGTTTCATGTGTCTTACAAGAGCTGATAGAAGCAACTAGTAGCAAAGTAGCGAACGCAATTATGGTAACTTTATTCATTTGATAGATGTTGAAGAAATCAAACAGATTTCCAAGATTCTTCAAAGTTAAACGATTCATTCTTTGATTTCGTTTATTATTTGGATGCATTTCATATAAAGTTTTAACATCGCAATTGGGAAAAAGCCAAATTGCAGCATGAATGGAAGTGAATTAGGTGAGGAATGGAAGGAGGTATTAAAGGATGAAATTGGAAAGCCTTACTTCAAAAAGTTGAAAGAAATCGTTGAAACCGATCGATCTAATTATACTGTTTTCCCCAAACCATCTCATGTTTTTAATGCCTACAAGCTAACAGGTTTTGATGAAGTGAAGGTTGTTATAGTAGGTCAAGATCCTTATCATGGTGAAGGTCAAGCTCACGGTTTGTCATTTTCAGTGTTAGAAGGAATCGCTTTTCCACCATCTTTAAGAAACGTGTTGAAGGAGTTGAAAAATGATTTTCCAAATACTGATTTTGGTTCTGGAAACCTTTCAAGATGGGCTGCTCAGGGAGTTTTTTTAATTAACTCTGTGCTAACCGTGCGCAAAAAAGAACCTGCATCACATCAGAAAATGGGCTGGGAGACGTTTACTGATGCAACTATTAGTGCACTTTCAGAAAGAAGAGAACATATAGTTTTCTTACTTTGGGGTAACTATGCGCAGTCAAAAAAAGGGTTAATTAATTCAAATAAGCATCTTGTTCTCGAAGCTCCACATCCATCTCCGTTTTCTGCGCATAAAGGCTTTTTTGGGTGCAGGCACTTTTCTAAAACGAATGAGTATTTGGTTAGGAACAGCATTGATCCTATTGATTGGAGTTTGCCTGGAAACCAACTTGTACTCTCAGGACTCTGATACTTTGCGCTTATACTTTGCGCACTTAAAAGTTTCTGGAGGTACCAAGCAGCTTCAAAAAAGGTATGATGCTAAAACGCTGAAATATGATCGGTTTATTTCGACTGACGCTCAAGAATTGAACTATGCCTTGCTTTCAAATGGTTTTTTAGCTTTTTCAAGAGAGGATACTAAGGCAAATGACACCTTATATGTCAAGATTAATTGTGGGTCTCGCTATTTCTGGTCTAGCTTAGAGCTCACAGAAGAGTCAGAGACTGTATTCAGAGAGGCTGGAGTGAACGTTAATAGGTTCAGATCAGAGTCAATATCACCATTTCGCATTGAGTCAAGTCTGGAAAAAGGATTGAAGTATTTAGAGAATAATGGTTTCCCCTTTGCTAAATTTGAATTTGACAGTTTGTCCTTTGACTCTAATAAAGTTTCTGGTAAACTCACTTTGGAAAAAAGCCGACTTGTACGTATCGATAGTGTGGTTGTTATAGGGGACCTCAAGCTCAGAGAATCTTATCTAACCAACTTTTTAAACATCAAAGAAGGCAGCTTGTATAGCGAACGTGCTATTCAAAAAACCCCCAAGAAATTGGAGGCTATTCGTTTTCTGAGGCAGATAAAAACACCAATTGTAACTTTTCAAGATGATATTACCAAAGTTGTTTTGTCTTTGAATAAAAGACAAGCAAGCAGTTTTGATGGTATCATAGGTTTCTTGCCCGATAATGTAACAGGTGATATACTGATAACGGGTGATGTTAAACTTCATCTCGAAAATGCGTTGAAGCAAGGGGAAATAGTAGACTTAAATTGGAGAAAACTGCAAACTAATACTCAAGAGTTGAACGTTGAGTTGATTAGTCCTTTCATATTGAACTCACCCTTTAGTCTTGATGGGAAGTTGAAAATTTATCGAAGAGACACATTATTCACTGATGTATTTAGGCAGGTTGGAGCGAGGTTTGTTTTCGGCAGTGGCAACTTTTTTCGACTCTTTGCGGAGCGACAAACAACAAACTTAATTTCTACAGATCAGTATGCTAATATCACATCTCAACCGCAATTTTTAGACCGTTCAATTACGGGATATGGAGCAGGGTTGAATATTGTGAATGTTGATAACCGCTTGAACCCTTCAAAGGGATTTGAGCTGGTTCCAGAAATTTCTGCCGGAAACAAAACGATCATTGAAAATCAAAAGCTTCCGGAAGTAATCTACGATTCACTAACGCTGAAAAGCTTGCAGATCAGGTCTACACTAAATGCCGCATACTATTTGCCTATTGTACCGCGCTTGATCTGGCATCAACGTGGCATCGCAGCGTCTTTAATCAATGATCAATTATTCAATAATGAGGCGTATAGGATTGGAGGGCTTAAATCGTTGCGAGGGTTTGATGAGGAATCAATATTTGCTTCTACCTATTTTATTCTGAGAACGGAGTTAAGGTATCAAATAGATCAAGATGGATACTTTTTTGGTTTTTTTGATGGTGCCTGGTATGAAAACAAATCTTTGAACCACATCGGTCAGAAAAGAGACCTTCCCTATGGCTTTGGTGCAGGAATTACCTTTAGCACAAAGGCTGGGCTATTTAGTTTGTCATATGCACTAGGAAGTCAACAAGGTAATCCCATCTTGATCAGGGCCGCAAAAATTCATTTTGGATTCATTAGTCTGTTTTAAAAATGACGAATCATACAATTATCGGGTGAATTGGGTTTTAGAAGTCATTTCTTTGCAGCTTTAAGATTCTACTATTTGAGACTCCATCTAAACTATATCTGTGGTTTTTGTCTAATTAGCTTTGCACTGCTATCACTCAATCAGTGTACTTTAGAGAAAAGTGTCTCAGGAAAAAATATTAGCTTCTTGTACAAAGAGGAAGTTCCTGAATTGTTAGCTGAAACAAGTATTCTTAATAAAGAGGGTAAGACCAATATATTGTTGAGATTCAATGCAAGTGACTTTGGAAAGTCAAAATCAGATAGAGGTGGAGATGAACTTAGCTATTCATTAAGATATAAGGTTTATGAGAATTACTCCTCTCCGATCGTTTTAGATAGTGGTAAAGTAATTCGAAAAGGACTGGGTTATAGAGGTGAGGAATATGTTTTAGATAGCATTGAAATAGCCTCAGCCATGGGTCGTAATTATTTGGTGGAGTGTGTAATTAATGATTTTAATAGCGGAAAGAATAACACGCAATTGATTGATGTGAATCGCTCGATGCGTTTTAATGCGCAGTCAATGAGGTTGTTCAAGTCTTCCGGGCAGTTAATTTTTACAGACTATGTTTTAGGGGTAGATAGCTACTATGTTAATGTCGATGTGCCCAGACAAAACCTTTATGCTAAATATTATTCACGCGATTTTCCTCCATCTTCTCCACCTTTTTCGACTATTGCTCCACGTCCATTTGATTTTACTCCAGATCGAGTAGATGAGTTGCAAAAAATTCATGAGACCAATTTTAAATTGGTTATTTCCAGGCCAGGCTTTTACCAGGTTACGGATGATACGAATCGTAAAACAGGCGGAACAGTTTATTACTTCGGTGTATCATACCCACAAGCCAAAACTTTGCTCGATCTTGTTAACCCTTTGCGCTACTTGACAACAAATGAAGAATATGAGCAGATTATTGAAGGTCAAAATTTGAAAAAGGGTGTTGATGCGTATTGGTTGAAAATTGGAGATAACCCTCAACGAGCAAGAGAGTTAATTCGTGCATTTTATAGCAGAGTTCAATGCGCGAACACCTATTTCACATCCTATTTAGAAGGTTGGAAATCTGATCGAGGGATGTGCTACATTGTTTACGGCCCCCCTGATGTGGTGTATCGATCTACAGCGACTGAAACATGGCTCTATGGTGAAGAAGGAAACTACAATTCACTTAGTCTTACTTTTACTAGAGTAGTAAACCCATTTACTACCAATGATTATAGATTGAATAGATCTGGGTCGTTGAAAACCTCTTGGTATCGTGCAGTTGAATATTGGCGGCAAGGACGTGTATTGACATATAGATAGATGAAAAAAGATAATAATCAGATTTACGGTCTTCATCCTGTAATGGAGGCATTGCTTTCAGGGAATACCTTGGATAAAGTATTTATTCAAGATGATTTGAAAAATGATCAAGCCAAAGAGCTCAAAGATTTAGCTAGAAACCTCGGGGTTTCAGTGATTAAGGCTCCAAAGGAGAAGCTTAATAAACTTTGTAGGAAAAACCATCAGGGTGTTGTAGCCTTTACCTCTCCAGTTGAGTTTGGTGATATTGAAGAAATCATCCAAAGTGTTTATGAACGAAGTGAAACACCTCTTTTCTTAATGCTTGATAAAGTGAGTGATGTTCGCAATTTTGGATCTATTGCAAGGTCAGCGTTGTCCGCTGGCTGCCATGCAATTATCATTCCTCATAAAGGTTCATCGGCTATTAACGATGAATCTGTTAAGACCTCTGCAGGAGCATTGTATCATATTCCTGTTTGCAAAGTGTTTTCATTGGGTGATACAATTCAATTGATGAGAGCTTCCGGTATTGCATCAATTGCTTGTAGTGAGAAAGCTGAACAAACCATATTTCATTGTGATTTAGAACGCCCAATGAATTTATTATTTGGAAATGAAGGTGAGGGTATTGATCCTCATCTTTTGAGAATGGCAAAAGAAGAAGCTATGATACCTATGAAGGGTCAGGTTGGATCTTTGAATGTTGCTGTAGCCTGCGCAGTAAGTTTGTATGAGGTTGTTCGGCAACGCGATTATTTCCCTAAGGCAGAATTATAGTTGGTTTTTCTTAACTCTCCGTATGGCATAGATAGAATCTGTGCTTCCACCCAGGTTAAATAATCGAAATACTCTAAAGCGACCTTTTCATTTCGGTTCATTAAAAGCAGAGCTAAGTCTTCCTTCATTTCTTTGAATATGTGAGAAGCTCGTTCACCTTGTCTCAAAGCCTTGGAAAGTTTTTTGAAATACCCAACAAAGGCAGCTTCAAATTCATACCCTAGTTTTAACGCTTTACTGCGTTTATTGAAAAATCGCTCAGTTGATTTTATCAAATAGTCGAGTAAGTCATAATTACCGAGTTCATAGTGGATAACCAAATTAAACAGTTTTGAAAAACTGTAAATATCTTGTCTGAGATTATTCTCATTATCATTTAAAACGAGGTTTAATTGCCTTAAAGACTCTCTATATTGCTGAGCTCCGAAATATATTTTGGCGATGATGTGTCTGAAAACAATTTCATCTTCTTTTGTCACTTTTTCTCCGAAAGCTCGAAGCTTTTCTTTCACTGGGTCAATCATGCTAAGCGCTTTGTCATATTCTCCCCTTCGCTCGTAAGCCAGCATTTCGAAATAGGTGGTTGAAATGAAAATTCTTATTTCAATGTCTATTCGATTAAAGCCAAGTTGGGATTTTAGACCTCTCATTTTTTCAATAAGCTCGAAAAGCTTTTCGAAATCATCATTTCCTAAATAGTAGTAGAATAAATTTCCTAATGACTTTATGTACTGTTTGGGGATATCTTGAATCAGATTTGAATTCTCCTCAAAGATTCGCACAACTTTGTTGAAATTTTCAAATGAATCTTCTACATCATTATTAGTAATGGCGCAAAGTCCTTTTACATAATAGCAAGTGGCAGCGGCTCGTTTTGATAGGGCGGTGTTTTTACCTTTAATCAACTCATGTGATTGGATTTCATTCACAATTTCACGCTCCTGCTCATTACGCACATAACCACCTTGTCTGAAAACGTAGTTGATTTTTGAATAGAGAATTTGATATTCAGCCAAGTTCCTTAATCGCTTTATGACCAGTTGCTCTTCTTTCATCAGCTTATTGAGGTCGCGATCGAATTTGCCTGATTGAAACTCCTCTTCTAGTAAGGTTTTTTCCCATTTCATCAATTCAAATAAATAGTAGAACCGCTCATGTGATTCGGCTATTTTTTTTGCCTTCGAAACGAGCTTTGAACATTCGTTGTAAAGGGCTTTATTGTAGAGAATTTCGATGCTTTGAATATGTTCTGCCAGTATTGCTGAAATACTATTTTCTGAGTAGAATAACCTTAAGCTCTTAAGTATTAGTTTGTAGAGATGATTCTTTTCAGAAGGCAGATGCTTTATAAATGTTTCAGTTTTAAACTGCACTTTAATTGCCTCCTCATCATATTCAGCTTGCTTTTCAATGGCGTCAAAGAGTTTGATGTAGTTCTTTTCACCCGATTGCAATGATGACATTAACTTAAAGAACCTCTTTTCAGACTTGCTAAGAGATCTAATCAGGCGGAATAATTCATGGGATGGCTTCATATGCTATGTTGGCTTTTCAAACAACGTATTGCTCATATTGTGGATAATAGACGTTTCTAAAGAAACAAAAGCCAGTTAAGAATCCAAATACTTTTAGACCAAGAGAGGTTTCATCTCGTCAGATTATACCTAAAACTGCAGCAGAAAAGTGACTTTATCTATCAAGATGTAATTTTGGACAAAACCAATTCATGAAATTTTTAATCCTATCTCTCCTTTTCTCCGTAATTCAAGTTGCGGCCTTGCAAGGACAAAGCTCTAATTGCAGTCATCATGGTGCACATTCTGGAGAGCGAACAGAGATCGATGATTTTAGAAGTGATTCAATAGATATCATACACACCTTAATTTCTATTGACTTTAGTAATTCTGTTGGGCAGAGTTTAGAAGGTAATTCAGTTATTACACTTCAACCTAAGTTAGATGGGGTAAGTCAAGTAACTTTTGATTTTGAAGGGTTGACTGTGGATAGTGTCGTGGGCACTAATGTTGAGTCATTTGATCATCTTGATTCATTTTTGATTGTGAACTTTTCATCAATGTTGCCGATGAATCAAAATCAAGAGCTTACTGTATACTATCATGGGTCTCCACTTAAAGATGCTTCAGGTTGGGGCGGGTTTTATTTTACAGGTGGATTTGTTTTCAATCTTGGTGTAGGCTTTGCTGCCGACCCTCACAGTTACGGTAGAGTGTGGTTTCCTTGTTTTGATAACTTCATTGAGCGGTCAACATTTGAGTTTTACATCACTACTGCATCTGATAAAAGAGCAGCTTGTAATGGTCAGCTTTTGTCTGAGTCAGTTAATCAGGATAGTACACGATTGTATCATTGGAAACTGGAACAACCTATACCGTCTTACCTAACATGTGTTGCGGTTGGCTCATACGAAATAGTCAATGATGAAGTCATGGGAGAAAATGGAGTGATTCCAATTCAATTATTTGCTCGAGGGGGCGACACAAATAACTTAAAATCCTCCTTCATTCATTTGAAAGATGCAATCACGAAGTTTGAAAACTCCTATGGCGACTATAAGTTTAATAAGGTAGGTTATAGCTTGGTCCCTTTTAATGGTGGGGCGATGGAGCATGCAACTAATATTACATATCCGATTTCTGCGGCAAATGGCGGCCTCGGCAGTGAAGGCCTTATGGCGCATGAATTGGCTCACATGTGGTGGGGTGATAATATTACCTGTCAAACAGACGGGGATATGTGGATTAATGAAGGTTGGGCTTCATTTTCGGTCTATTTGTTTTTTGAAGAAGTATATGGACGCAAGGCTTATGAAGACGCAATGGTGGATGACTTGGCTTATATGTTAAGATATGGACATCACTATGAAGAAGGGTTTAGGTCAGTTTCTGGGCAGCCTCATGAATATGTTTATGGAGATCATGTATATAAGAAAGGTGCTCTTGTTGCTCATAATCTACGTGGTTACCTTGGTGATAATGTCTTTTTTGAGGTTATCGAAAAATTCATGGATCAATATCAGTTTCAACCAGTGAGTTCTGATACGCTTGAGAGATTTTTCTCGGAAGAAAGTGGTGTTGATTTGAGCTTCTTTTTTCGAGATTGGGTTTTTCATGGAGGTTATAATGTTGTTGTGCTTGATTCATTTGAGTATTCCAACTCAGGAACAACAAGGCTTTTTTTGCAGCAAAAACTTAGAGGAATAGATCAGTTTCACGATAATGTTCCGGTATACTATAGAATGTATGATGAAAACAGAAATACAGAGGAAGGTATGGTTTCGATGTCTGGAAAATATGCCGAAGTAGAGGTGACGTCTTCATTTGAACCAGTATTTATTGTTCTTAACCCAAAGAATGAGCTAGCTCAAGCCAGAACTTCTGACTTTCGATCGATTACGAATACAGGCTTTCTGGGTCTAGATCACATGCTGTGGCAGGTTACGGTAGATCAATTGACTGACTCTGCTTGGGTTTGGTTTGATCAATTGTGGACTTACCCAGACCCGATTAAAGATTGGAGTAATAAACCATATCGAATGAATGATAATCGATACTGGAGTGTAAAAGGAATTGATCTTGAGAATGTGGAAATGTCAGCTATTGTATTCTACAATGGGAAAACTGAGGGAAGCACAGGCTTTTTGGATATCTCTCTTGTTTCCGAAACTGAAGATAGTTTGATTCTGCTTCATCGACCAAATTCAAGAGAAGATTGGAATGAATATGATCATTATACGAAGAACGTTCTGGGTGATGCTTCAAATGCCACGGGATATGTGGAATTAAGTAAAGTGCTTCCTGGTGAGTATGTTTTAGCCAATGTGGATCAGTCAGTTTTAAGTGCTCCAGTAACTTCTGATATTGAGAATGCGCGCGTTTTTCCAAACCCATCCAATGGAAAGATAACTGTGATTAATAATGTTGGTGATGTACTTGGTATTAAGGTCTTTTCTATGGACGGTAAAATCGCAGATGAAAAGGCTATTAAAAAAGGATCAGACCAAGTGGAGATAAGTGTTGAATCTTCTGGGATATACCTTTACGAATTACTTGATACTAATAAAAAAGTCGTAGAAAAAGGTAAGATCATTATTCAGAAATAATACTAGAACTTATATCCAAATGTTATGGATATTCTATGATCAGTAAAAGTTGTGGTTCCTGCCTCAACCAAACTAGGGTCGTAGATGTATTCTTTGTTCTCAGAAAACTTGAGCTGATAGCTTCCGTCAATGAAAAAATCTTCTGTTCTATATCCAATCCCTAAGCTGTAAAGATTAAAGCCTCCAAGATTGTCAGCTGAAGTGTTGTATGGGTTACCAAATATAGCGTAGCCAGCTCTTAAGCTAACCAGTTGGGTCAACCTAAATTCTCCCCCAAACTTTAAGTTGACCGTAGGAGTGAGGAAGGTTTGGATTGCATCTTCTTCAGAAGAGAAGTTATAGCCATCGCTAATTCCTTGCATCCTGATTCCTGTGTAATTAACGTATTCAGCATCTGCGCTTAAAAGTCCGAATTTGCCAAACACATAGGCAACTCCAAATGAAGCCTGCAAAGGAGATGTTAATCTAAAGTCATAGTCACCAATAGATGGTGATTGAGTATAAAATGGGTCAAAATCTTCAAAAATGGCGGTATTTTCACTTTCGTATTCGATATTCAGTGAATTGATTGTGGGTGTTTTAAAAGATGCTCCAACGCGCAGTTGATCCGTAGGGCGATAGATTAAGCCTAAGTTTATCCCAGCTCCTAGCCCTGAAATATTCTCATTAAATCGAAACGAATATTCATTTAAAGTTGTAGTCGTATCACTAGGATTAATATTCTCATCGATTATGTAGTCATTGGTGAAGTTTATTCTCGAAAAACGAATACTACCTCCAATGTATAGCTTATCGTCATAATTTCCTCCAAACGCCAGAAAGGTTTCTCTTTTTGATCCGCTTTTTTCAACTGAATATGTCTGATCAATGGGCATAACTCCTGTCGCATTGTAAAATACGGAGTCTGATTCAAATATGGGATAGTCCAATAAGAAGTTTTGCCATGCTAAGAATATGTCAAATCCATATGGTGCGTTGGTCACATCAAGATCTTCTGGACCTAGTCCATTTTGGATCAGCGTGTTTTGGTAAGAGTCAATTAAGGAACTTGGAACGTCTTGTGCTGAAAATGTATAAGCTCTGTGAAAAGATAAGGATCTGTTCATTCCAAAAGCTACGGAGCTTGAGCGCCATTTACCAACTTTATTCAGGTTCTTAACACCTACTATCCCAATAGACCCTAAGTTGAAGTTGGATTTTGAGTCTATTGTCTCTTGACCGTAATAGGTGCTATTAGATATGTTGGTGTGATAAGCCGGTGTTATCGAGAACTCATTTGATCGAAGCACACCAAGACCTGCTGGGTTTATTTCTATGGCTGAGAAGTCTCCTCCAAGGGCGGTGAACGCACCTCCCATCGCTATTGTGCGTGCAGAGCCTGTTACTTCTTCTCTAGAAAGGTTAAGCGCATCAATCTCGTTTTGTGCATTTACCGACAAGGCACAAACAATGAGTCCAATTACAATATGAAGGCGGTTGAATATCATGTTTATACTTTATCTTCTTCCTCCTCTATTAGGTGAAGAGCTTCCTCTTGAGCCACTTGAAGGCGCAGATCTTGGGGCACTGCTTCTTGAAGGAGCTGACATTGATCCTGAAGGAGAAGAGCTTCTTGACGGAGCGACCTTGCTTCTGGAGCTGCTTCCACTTCGCACAGCAGGCGAACTAGGCCTACTTGGTCGAGGAGATACATTAGGGGAAGTTCGCTTTGGACTAGAATATTGTCTAGTTCTAGCTCTACTTGGCGAAGTTCTACTTTGATTCTTTTGGTAGTATCTCGGTGCAGATGATCTATTTGGAGTGGAAACATTATTGCTTCTACTTGAAGATGATCTAACATTTGGAGAAGTGCTTCTGCTCTTCGTTGATTGCTGAGTAGTTGTTTTTCTTGCTGAGCTTGAACTTCTGGTTGGCTCAATGTTGGAGTTTACACTTGAACTTCTGACAGGAGCTTGATAGCGTTTGTTTGGGCTTTCAGCCCTAGATAAAGTGCTTGACTCATACTTGGTTCTCGAATTCACAGTGCTTTGAGTTCTTCCAGGAGTTTTGTATCGTGAAGAAGATGTCTTTGAGTTCGGGTTAGCCAACTCTGATTTTGTTACTTCGTTTCTGATCGTGTTATTTGGCGACTTCACCGGATTTACTTGATAAATGCTTGATGAAGATGCCATACGACCGCTACTTCTGTTGTCACTGTTGTTCGGTGAAACGCTGGCATTTTTTGGACTTTGGTTTGAGCTTGCTACTCGATTACGAATTGCTGAGTTAGGGTTACCACTGTTTCGATTGGATCCTACGATTCCTGTGTTGTTCGATAAGTCTCTTCTTCCGTTATATCGGCCTCTTCCAGAATTCCCACCATTATTGTTTGCGTAAAAGCCATCGTAGAAACCATTGTAGTAGCCATTGTTAAATCCGTTTCCTCTCCAATTATTTCCCCAACCCCAGTTGTTTCCCCAACCCCAGTTGTTTCTGCCGCAGAAATAAGGATTTCCCATTCCAAAACCATAGGGGTTCCAATAATTATTTCCCCACATTCCAGCGTAGCCCCATTGGTTGCCATACATTGGGCCCCAACCGCTATTGAATCCAACATTCCATCCTGACCAGCTATTCCAGCCCACATTCCATCCAGTATTTGGGTAAGGATTCCAAGCAGACCATCCATAATTCCAAAAAGGATCTACAAAGAATGGGTCGTAGTAACCATATCCAGGAGCTGCATTAAACCTTCTTATGCGAGCAGCATAGTCTGTATCATAGTAATCGTCACTATAAACTGTAGTATTTCCATAGTAATTATTGACAGTCGGCCCTTCAGTGGATTCCGGTGCGATATTGTTTTCGCTTGAGTTGAATTCGGCAGGAATTTGTTCTGCCGAGTTTGAATAAGCATTTGCTGATTTCGGATTTTGATCGTTTTGCTTGGTCGATGATCCTTTGAAAAAGTATCCATTACTTTCATCCTTGAAATCATCTTGCGTGGCATAATTACTTCCGTCAGTCTCTGTAACTGTGCTAAATTCATTTTGAGTTGATTCAAAGCGATCAGTCGAAGAGTAGTAAATGTCATCAGTTTCGGAAGAAGCGTATCTCTGACTTGAGCACGATACTACGATCATTCCAAGTATAGCGATTGATATGTATTTTAAGTTTTTCATGACTTCCAAATTTTTACTATAGTATTCCAAGACCGTGCCAAACTCTGTTAACGTTGTATTACCTGACCTTCAAGCACTAAATATAGAGATAGTTATTAATGTGCTCAAATTCCTTAATTATAAATAACAAAGTCTGCGTTTCAAGGTTCGAAAACTTAAATCAAATTCAAAAGTCCATTGACGATGTTTAAATTTTCTATCGATCTGCGAGAGAGGTATGGCTATTTTTGCCACGTCAAATAAAAATAGACTTAGAATGGCAAAGTTGACAAGTAGGGCTGAGAATTATTCTCAATGGTACAATGAATTGGTGGGTAAAGCAGATTTAGCAGAGAATAGTGATGTTAGAGGTTGCATGATCATAAAACCACATGGTTACTCCATATGGGAAAAGATGCAGTCAGCATTGGATAAAATGTTTAAAGATACTGGGCACTCAAATGCCTATTTCCCTCTCTTTATTCCAAAGTCTTATTTAAGCAAAGAAGCAGATCATGTTGAAGGTTTCGCTAAGGAATGTGCTGTTGTCACTCATTATCGTTTAAAAGCAGCCGAAGATGGCTCTGGTTTAATTGTTGACCCAGACGCAAAGTTGGAAGAAGAATTGATTGTTAGACCGACTTCTGAGACCATTATTTGGAATAGCTACAAGAATTGGATTCAATCTTATCGCGATTTACCAATCCTTTTGAATCAGTGGGCTAATGTTGTTCGCTGGGAAATGAGAACTAGGTTGTTTTTAAGAACAGCTGAATTTTTATGGCAAGAGGGTCATACTGCTCATGCTACGAAGGGTGAGGCTGTCAAAGAAGCTGAGCAAATGCTTGAGGTGTATGCAGCATTCGCAGAGGAGTTTATGGCTGTTCCTGTTTTGAAAGGATTGAAAACAGCGAGTGAGCGTTTTGCTGGAGCTTTAGAGACATACTGTATTGAAGCTTTGATGCAGGATGGTAGGGCTTTACAGGCGGGTACGAGTCACTTCTTGGGTCAAAATTTCGCAAAAGCTTTTGATGTAAAGTTTGCTACAAAGGAAGGTAAGCAGGAATACGTTTGGGCCACTAGTTGGGGTGTTTCAACACGCCTGATGGGAGCTTTGATTATGTCACATTCCGATGATTTAGGATTAGTGATTCCTCCAAAATTGGCGCCAATTCATGTAGTAATTGTTCCAATTTATAAGGGAGAAGAACAGCTTTCTCAAATTTCTGAATACGCATTAAAGTTGAAGGGAGAATTGCAGCAAAAAGGCCTGACCGTGAAGTTTGATGATAGAGACACGTACAAGCCAGGATTTAAATTTGCTGAATATGAAATGAAAGGTGTTCCAGTGAGGGTTGCGATAGGTCCGAAAGATCTTGCAAATGGCACAATTGAGGTTGCTCGAAGAGATACCTTGGAGAAAAGTACTATTTCAAACACTAAAGCCACAGATCATATTTATGGTTTAATGAATATTATTCAGAAGAATATTTACAACAAGGCCTTAAAGTTTAGGGAAGATTCATCGCACAAGGTTGATGACTATGATGAGTTTAAGCGGATAATAGCAAACGAAGGTGGCTTTGTTTATGCACATTGGGATGGTAGCGCTGAAACCGAAGAGCTTATAAAACAAGAAACAAAAGCGACCATCAGATGCATTCCATTGGATCAGGAGAAGGAGGAAGGTAAGTGCATCAGGTCAGGTAAGCCGTCAAAGGGAAGAGTAGTGTTCGCAAAAGCGTATTAAAAATGACAAAATCAGTTAGGGGCATGTCAGAGCTCAAAGAGCTTATTGTATCAAAATCAAGTGTTAAGCAGGATGTTTTTACTGTCACCAAGGAAGTGTTTGTTGATTTGAAGGATGTATTGGCTGATATAGCTATGGAGCTTGAGGCTTTTGCGAATAAATCTGATAGGAGGGTTAATGTCTCTCTTAACGCTCCTGATGACTTTGAATGTCAGATGATGTTGGCGGGCGATACAACTATCTTTCAAATGCACACCAATGTGTTTGTGTTTCCGCCTTCCCATATGATTCATCGGAGTCCTTATGTTATGAATGAGGCTAAGAATGGATATTGTGGAGTTATTAATATTTTCAACTTTCTAACGGATTCTTTCCGCTATCAAAGAATGAATGATAGTGGGTATCTGATTGCTAGAATATTCGTGAATAGAGAAAGGCACTTTTTTGTTGAGGGTCAGCAGCAACTAGGTTATTTGTTTAATGATTTCAATAAAGCTGAACTCACAAAAAAAGAGCTCAGAAAAGTGTTGGAACTTGCTCTGAAATACATTCTAAATTTCGAGTTATACACTCCATCCTTTTCCACATTTAAGGAAGTGAAATTGAGCGATATTCAAGAGTTGACGCAGAGTTTGAAGCTTCAAACATCTAAAAGGTTAGGGTTTAGATTTCAATCTGAAGAAGAAAATGACGTAGACTTTTGAAATATTTCACTATTCTATTGCGTCAATTGAAGATATCATTACATTTGCAGTCCTTTTTAAAAGACGGCCCGTTCGTCTAGGGGTTAGGACGCCAGATTTTCATTCTGGTAACAGGGGTTCGATTCCCCTACGGGCTACAATAGATTAAATTATGGCAAATCATAAGTCAGCGTTAAAGAGAATAAGACAAAATTCGGTTCGTAGAGACCGTAATGCTTATTATCACAAGACAACTCGTAATGCAGTAAGAAAGCTTCGTGGGTTAAGTGATAAGAAAGAGGCAAGCGATTTGTTGCCTAAGGTGGCTTCCATGCTTGACAAGCTGGCGAAGAATAATGTTATTCATAAGAAAAAAGCAGCGAATTTGAAGTCAAGCTTGACAAAGCACGTGTCTGCGCTATAATTGAAAATTAAATTTTTTGGAAAAGGCTCTTCAATCGAAGGGCCTTTTTTATTTTCGGCAAGATGAGTACGAAAGAATTCACGAATAGCGAGAATTTTGGAATCAAGTCTTGGGCTGAAGATGACCGTCCCCGTGAGAAATTGATGTCTAAGGGAAGATCTGTGCTTTCTGATGCTGAACTTATTGCTATTCTTATTGGGTCGGGAAATAAAAATGAGTCTGCCGTTGAGCTTTCTAAAAAAATCTTAGCCTCAGTAGGAAACAACCTCAATAAGTTGGGGCAACTCTCGTTGAACGAGTTGATTAGGTTTAATGGCATAGGAGAGGCTAAGGCAATAAGTATTATTTCAGCTTTAGAATTAGGTCGAAGACGCAAAATGTTTGTGAATGATAAGCCATCCAAAATTGAGTCTAGTCAATCGGCCTTTGAAGGATTATACCCTTACCTTGCTGATCTGGATCATGAGCAGTTTTATACGATTTTACTTAACCGAAGTAACAAGGTGATAGATATTATAAAGGTTAGTCAAGGCGGAGTGGCAGGAACAATAGCAGATGCTAGATTGATCTTTAAATCGGCTGTTGAAAAACTTGCTTCTGGAATTATTTTGGCTCATAACCACCCTTCTGGTAATTTAAAACCAAGTCAAGCTGATATAGCACTTACTAAAAAGATCAAGGAGGCGGGCGTTCTTTTAGACATCTCTGTTCTTGATCATATTATTATTGCGAATGACAAGTATTTTAGTTTTTCAGATCAAGGAATGATATAGATGAATGCCAATCATCTAAATATTTACTCTGTAAAACGAAATCATCGATTCAACTACGTGATCAGTGAGCTTTTTGAGAGGAGAATGGGCTTAAAGGTGGCTGTGTTCACAAACCTGGAGGAATTCATCAAACAGGTTGGACCTCGATTCAATTATTCTCATCAAAGCATTAAGGATGTACCTCAGATCATTCCAGCAAAGTTGCTTTTTGAAAAGCGCATCCAAGAGCAAGATCTGGATATAAGTAATCATGACCTTTTTAAGCTATACTCCACTAAAACTAATACTCTTGGGTTTGATCCTCTAGCTGCCGCATTTTTCTTTTTGAGCATGTATGAGGAGTATCTTCCTCATCTTGAAGATGAACATGGCAGGTTTTTATACACTGAACGTGTTACGGTTAAGAATCAAGTGCACCATTTGCCTCTTGTTGAACACTATGCGATTATCTTAAACGAATGGCTTTGCAATGTTTATCCTGACTTGGCTCTTATTGATAAAAACTCGAAGATTTCTGTGACTATTGATGTTGATCAATTATTTGCGGTTAAGGCAAAAGGTTTAGCGCGATCTATTTTAGGATTAATTGCAGATACCTTTCGTGGTAAATTGTTTTCTCGTCTCGCAATTCTTACAGGTAGATCACCTGACCCGAATGAGATTTACGATAAGATTATTACTCTATGTCAATCAAAGGGAATTCCACTGACGTTCTTTTTCCAAGTAGGAGATAATAGTCGCTTTGATATCAATAACCCTCCACATTTGAATGAGGTTAAACAGAGAATCAATGAGATTGCCTTATCCTCAAATGTTGGTATTCATCCTAGTTATTTCTCTTCTGATAATCACGAAAAACTAGAGTCAGAAGTTGATCGGTTGAGATCAATTTTGACTACGCCAGTTACCAGAAGTAGACAACACTTTTTTCGATATCAGCTTCCGAAAACCTTACTAGAATTAAGTGAGCTAGGAGTAACAGATGATTATAGTATCGGCTTTACTGAGTGTAATGGATTTCGAGCATCCACTTGCAAACCGTTTAGGCTTTTTGACCTAGAGCGCGATGAAGTTACTTCTGTTACGTTTCATCCGATGACGAGTATGGATTCATGTTCACAAAAACTTTATCATAATTCTGAGAAAGCCCTAGAGGAGTTGATTCAGCTAAGAAAATCGATTCAAGAAGTGGGCGGTGAGATGGTTACAACTTGGCATGTAGAGGTATTAACGGGGCAGACTGGAAACTGGCCTTCTTTTGATTTGCTAGAGAAGTTCTTGGAACATGAATGACATGAAGCTTCTAGAACGCAATGAAATTGATGATGAACGATGGGACGCGCGTGTTCTGTCCAGTCCATTTTTTCGCCATTATGCCTTGACGTATTATCTAGATGCTGCATGTGAGCTTTGGATGGGGCTTACTAACGAAGATTATTCATGGGTTTGGCCTGTCCCTGTAAAAAAAGTTCCCGTAAGACGAGTTTATCAGCCTCTGTTAATTCAGCAATTGGGACCATTTTGCCAAAATGTCGACAAAGAGCTAATTGAAAGAGGAATTGGATTTTTAAAAACTCAATTCGCTCAGGTTCGAATAAAGTTTAATGATGAAATTAAGTCAGAGCATTTGAGTGGTGAAGTTCAAGAGCATCAAAACTTTGAATTAGATCTTTTACCAGCCTATTCGGTTAAAAGGTACAATAGAACAGTTCAATCAAATTTGAAAAAGTCTGAAAAGGCTAATTTGACTATTGAATCTCAAGGTGAGTTTGACGAATGGTGTGTGAATACGTTTAAAAGTACTAAAGGCCACGAAGTTAAAGCACTGAATTCAGAGTTTTATTCGAAAGTAAAGGCAGTATTTTCCTCTTTTGCTCAGAGAGATTCAGCGATTTGCTATACCGCTAAAATTAATGGTGAAAAAGTGGCTCAGGTATATTTACTTAGAACTAATGGCAGGTTGCTTTTCTTGTTTAGTGCTTCAAACCATGTCGGAAAGGAGTGTGGAGCCATGCATTCCATTGTTGATGCTGTAATCAAAGAGCATTCAGGACAAGAATTTGTGTTAGACTTTGAGGGAAGTAATGATAAGGGTTTGGCATACTTCTACGGTAGTTTTGGAGCTGAGCATAAAGTATATTTGCAGTTAACAGAATCAAGGCTTAAATGGCCTTTAAACAGACTTATTAAGTGACACAAATTCACAATCTTTCAGACTCTCCTACTGCTGTGTCTAATTATATGTATGAACTTCGCAGTTTAGATGTCCAAAACGACAGAGAAAAGTTTAGGAATAATATTCAAAAAATTGGCCGGGCAATAGGCTATGAGATTAGTAAGACTCTCACCTATAAGAAAGCTGTTGTTCAAACTCCTTTGAAAGAACACGCTCAGAGTGTTATTGAAGATGAAGTTGTAGTGGTGACAATTCTTCGTGCTGGACTTCCTTTACACCAGGGTATTTTGGATGTGTTTCCACAGGCCGACAATGGCTTTATTTCAGCTTATCGAAAGCACGATGGTCATGATTTTGTAATCGAGGTAGAATATGTTGCTTGTCCTTCACTTGAAAACAAGGTTCTTGTTTTAAACGACCCAATGCTTGCAACAGGGCAATCATTTATCAACGCTTTGAAAGCCCTATCTCAATATGGAAGGCCTAAAAGAGTTATACTAGCTGCCGTAGTTGGCAGCCAAGAAGGGGTGGAGTATATCCAGAAAGAGGCTGAAGAGCCTTTTGATTTATGGGTCGCTGCTATCGATCCTGAACTCAATGATCAAAAATACATTGTGCCAGGCTTGGGCGATGCTGGTGATTTAGCGTTTGGAACTAAAATTCAACGTTGAAAGGATGTACATTGAGGCCTTTCAGATTATTGGACTGATTCTTTTCAGTAGCGTAAAGTTCTTTTTTGCTCCTTCAACCATTTATCTCGCAGGTTATTCATACTTGGAAACAATAGCCATAACGATAGCAGGTGGAGCGCTAGGTGTTTTTGTTTTTTTCTATACCGAAAGTGCAATTTTCAGATTCATAGGTGACAGGTTTTATTCGAGCAAACCAAGAAAATCATTCAACAGGAAAAATCGATTGATAATCAAAGTAAAAAGCTCTTGGGGATTAGTTGGTCTCGCATTGATTAGTCCAACATTAATATCGATTCCACTCGGCTGTTTGTTAGCGTCAAGGTACTTTAGAAACGATAGGAGAACAATCCCTTTTCTAATCGGTTCTGTTGTATTCTGGTCATTTGTATTAACTTCTTTAACCGCCCTCGTAGGTCCTTTATTTGACTAACATTAAGCACATTTTCTTTGATCTAGATCACACTTTATGGGATTTTCATTCCAATAGCCTAGAAACACTTGCTGAGATTTATCGAATTTTTGAATTGGAGAAAAGGGCTCCTGATTTTAGCTCTTCTCATTTCATAGACAGGTATGTTTTTCATAATGAGCGCATGTGGGGTTTGTATCGTCAAGACAGAATGAGTAAATCTCTATTGCGGAAGGCCAGGTTTGAATATGCATTACGCGATATTCGTATTGAAGATAAGATGCTTGCTAAAGAAATGGGGAATAGCTATCTGGAAATCTGTCCTAGAAAAACGAGATTGAATGAAGGAGCTATTGAAGTTTTAGAGTTGCTAAAAGATAAATATGCATTGCATATTCTCTCCAACGGATTTCATGAAACCCAGCTGATTAAATTAGAGCAAAGCGGATTAACGCACTATTTCCAGCAGATTATTACCTCTGAAAAAGCAGCTGCAAAAAAGCCAAATAAGCGGATGTATGATTATGCTCAAGTGCATACTGGTGCGCTTCCTGGTGAATCATTGATGGTAGGTGACAACCTGGAGATTGATGTAGTAGGCGCGCTGAATTATGGTTGGGACGCAATCCATTATAACCCAGATGGTGATAAGCATGAATATAGATCGGTGAAGGCTCTATTAGAGATTCCTGAATTACTTCTTAAATGAGGCTATGATAGTTTGACCCCCAACTGTTTTTTGATCTAGATTAACCTCAACATTCGCATCAAGTGGAAATAATAGATCAACCCTGCTTCCAAATTTAATAAAGCCCATTTCTTCGCCTTGTTCAATTTGACTTCCTTGTTCAGAGTAATTGACAATTCTTCGTGCCATAGCACCAGCAATTTGTTTGGACAGTACCTCTCCAAATTTCGGGTGTTTCACTACTACGCTATGGCGTTCGTTATCTGTAGATGATTTCGGGTGCCACGCAACCAAGTATTTTCCTGGGTGATATTTTGAATAAACAACTTCTCCTGAAATAGGATACCAGTTGATATGCACATTCGTGGGTGACATAAAGATGCTCACTTGTCTGACTTTGCCCTTAAAATACTCAGGATCTTCTACCTCTTCAATCACAACCACCTTGCCATCTGCAGGCGCGATGATCACATCATTCATTTGAAGCATCCTTCTTCTTGGATATCGAAAAAACTGAAGTATGGCTATCATTAATAAGGTTGCTATTGCTAGAGCAATGGGCTGAAAAGCCTTGAAGTCAGCAAAAACAAAGTATGCAGTAAGTATGATTCCGATTGAAACCACTGTTGCAATAAGGATGGACACACGTCCTTCTCGGTGAAACTTCATGTATTAGTGCTTAGGAAGAATGGTCTCAAAGAAAAGAATAGCAGTTGGAATGGCGAGCATCATTGCATCAAATCGATCAAAAAAACCTCCGTGACCTGGAAGGAAGACTCCTGAATCCTTTACTCCAGCAGCTCTTTTTATTCTTGATTCGAACAAATCGCCCAATGATCCTGACAGCACACAAACCAATGAAAACGATATCATAATTTCCCAACGTGGCATACCTTCAATAAAACTTAAGCAATACCCAGCAAGCATTGCAAATACGAGGCCTGCTAGGCTTCCTTCTATTGTTTTATTAGGTGAAAGGCGTTCAAATAGTTTTGTCTTACCAATTTTTCTGCCTACCAAATAGGCTGCTGAATCATTGATCCAGATAAGTGCAAATACACTAACTGTTAACCAAGGTGATGGAAGATCATCGCGATAGACGAAAAAGTATGCAATGCCGAGAAAAGAGAGTGCGGTAAAGCCCGGGGCAGCCAGGGATGTGGCTATGCTTTCAAAAGGATTAGCGTTTTGTCGAAATATCTCAATGAAAAAGGTGGCTAAAGTAGTTGCAGCTAATGCCAGGATCAGGTAGTGAGTATGATCACTTTCGATGAAAAGCCATTCGTAAACTAACACGACTAAAAGGCCATAGGTGATTGCGCCTAATAACTTTATTGGAGTCGAACCTGTTTTTTGAGTTAGGTTCATCAATTCATTTAATGTGAATAATCCAAGTATTGCATAAAGTGAGAAGGCTATTCGAACGCTGAGAAACAGCGGCCCAATGATGAGCACCACAAAAACAATTGATGATAAAATTCTCTTTACGAGGTTACTCACGTTTCAGACGCTTTAATTATTCTAGTGGCCTCTTCTAGTTGGCCTTTGTGGACATAAAGCGCTGATTCTTGGTTTTGTGTTAGTGCGTTGAAGACATGATCTTGGTGTGAGACCATTTCTGCTTTTATGTCATTTTCAGAAAGCATAGCCTGCACGATAGACAACTCATACTCTGAAGCCGACTTAAACACAACTACCCAATTCTCAGCTGGTTGATCCATCCTTATTTTCGTTATTCTCTTTTGGCTTAGACTCTTCTTTTGATGTATCAGGTGAAGATTCAGCTACTTCAGGTTTAGTCTCTTTAGCTTTTTCTTCAAGCGCTTTTTGCGCTTTCTTTTCATCTTCATTATGAATTAGCGGTGCTTCGTCCTTAATGAAAGGTCTAGCCCCAAAAATACGTTCCATATCTTCTTTAAAAATTACCTCTTTTTCAAGAAGTAATTCCGCTAGCTCATTCAATTTATTTCTGTTTTCGCTTAGGATCTTTTTTGTTCTGATATAAGCATTATCAATAATCAACTTTGCTTCAGCATCAATTGTCTCTGCAGTTTTTTCACTGTATGGTTTGTTGAAAGAATAGTCGCTTTGACCGCTACTATCGTAAAAACTGATATTTCCGATTTTTTCATTCAAACCATAAATGCTCACCATATTATATGCTTGCTTTGTGATCTTTTCAAGATCTGAAAGCGCACCCGTGGAAATCTCACCAAACACAATTTCTTCTGCGGCTCGGCCTCCCAATGCAGCGCACATTTCGTCTAGCATTTGAACTGGAGTTGTTATCTGCCTTTCTTCAGGAAGGTACCAAGCAGCACCCAAGGATCTTCCTCTAGGAACGATAGTTACCTTAATTAATGGAGAGGCATGCTCAGTTAACCAGCTGACAGCAGCATGTCCAGCTTCGTGATAAGCAATAGTCTTCTTTTCTTTTGGGGTAATGATTCTGCTTTTCTTTTCAAGACCAGCAACAACCCTGTCAACAGCATCAATGAAGTCTTGCTTCTCCACTGTTTTCTTGTTGCGTCTTGCGGCAATCAAAGCTGCTTCATTACAAATGTTAGCGATGTCTGCTCCCGAAAAACCTGGAGTTTGTTTAGCTAAAAACTCAACATCAACTTTATCATCAAGTTTCAAAGGCTTTAAGTGAACTTTGAAAATTTCCTTTCTTTCATTCAAGTCAGGCATGTCCACATGAATCTGCCTGTCAAATCTACCGGGGCGCAATAATGCTCTGTCTAGTATGTCAGCTCTGTTAGTCGCTGCCATTAAGATAACACCACTGTTCGTTCCGAAACCGTCCATCTCAGTGAGTAACTGATTCAATGTGTTTTCACGTTCATCGTTTGAACCTTGTGCTGCGTTTCTTCCGCGAGCCCGGCCTATAGCATCAATTTCATCAATGAAAATAATTGATGGAGCTTTCTCTTTGGCTTGCTTAAATAAGTCCCGCACTCTTGATGCTCCAACTCCAACAAACATCTCCACGAAATCAGAACCTGAAAGCGAAAAGAATGGCACTTGGGCTTCACCCGCAACGGCTTTTGCTAGTAACGTCTTTCCTGTTCCTGGAGGTCCTACAAGTAATACTCCTTTTGGAATATGTGCACCTAATGCTGTGTATCGATCTGGATTTTTTAAGAAGTCAACAATTTCCTCAATTTCTTCTTTTGCTTCTTCTTGTCCAGCAACATCCTTGAATGTGACTTTTACTTGAGTGTTCTTGTCAAAAAGAACGGCTTTCGATTTACCGATATTGAAAATCTGACCACCACCACCGCCTGGTCCGCTCATTCTTCTCATAATGAATATCCACAATCCAACCATCAGGGCTATTGGAATTAGCCAGCTCAATGCTTCACCACCCCAGTTTTTCCTATTGTCGTATTCTTCTTTTATGCGCTCATCTGCTGGTAGTTCAGCTTGAACATTTTCTAGTTCTTCACTGAATCGCTCAACAGTACTAATTGTTAGAACATAGTGTGGACCTAGATTATTTACTTGGCCGAAGGTTTTCTTTTGAACTTCGGCATATTTTTCCTTCGAAAGAGCATTTGGGTCTACATAAATTTCGGCAAGGTTTTCATAACGAACTACAACTACTCTAGAGACATCTCCTTCAAGTAGCATTTCATTCACAAACTCTTTCCACTCAACGGTTTTAGTTCCAGAGCTGAAGCTAAATAGTAGTTGAGAAATTAAGATTACCGCAATTACAACGTAAATCCAATATGGATTAAACGGGCGGTTGGCTAATGGTTTTTTCTTTTTGTTTTTTGGGTCATTTGAGCCTTGCCCAAAAATATCCTTCTGCTTATTTGTATCACTCATCTATTCTGTCTCCTTATTCGTCAACTTCAATTAATCTTTTATTTTTTCTAATGGTGCATCCGCCCATAAATCTTCCAGAGAATATAATTCCCTCATTTTTTCTTGAAACACATGAACCACTACATCTACATAGTCTAACAATATCCACTCAGCATTAGTTCTACCTTCGATGGAATTTGGTCGATCTCCAATGGATTCTCTTACTGCTTCAAGCACCGATTCTGCAATGGCATCAACTTGCCTATTTGAACTACCGTGACAAACTATGAAAAAATCCGAAATTGAATTTCCGATTTTTCTCAAATCAATTTGTACAATATCCAATCCCTTCTTCTCCTTGATTCCCTCAATTATTTGGGCTGCCAATATTTCCGAATTAGAGAGCTTATTTTTCTTTGTCATGTTGTTATTCAAACGGATGTCAAAATTAACGAATCAAATGCCGTCCTTTGATGCTATTATTTGTCTTGTTTTCAAGCATTATGAGCGGTAAAAGAATTCATTTGTCGGTAGTGGTATCAACCAATATGCATACCACGGATTTATTGAGCCATTCTGGCATTGAACCGTGGACTATTGTGTCGGCAGATTTTCAATCTGGAGGCAAAGGACAAAGAGGTAGGGTATGGGAAAGCGAGGCAGGAGAGAACCTAACGTTTAGTGTGGTATTAAAGCCAAAAATTAAAATTGCTGATCAATACCTTATTTCAGCTTCGGTTAGTCTAGCGATTGTTGATTTGATGGGAAACCATGGTTGTCATGGATTTGTGAAGTGGCCGAATGACATAATTGTTAATGATCATAAGATTGCAGGTTTGCTCATAGAAAATCAAATAAAAGGAAATCAGGTCGAGTATTCCATCGCTGGAATAGGATTGAATGTAAACCAAGTACACTTCAACACATACCGTTGGCCAGCTACATCATTGAAGTTGGAGAACGCCACTCAGCTCTCATTCGACCGAGAGCAAATTCTTTCAGAGCTTATCAATCGTTTGAAAGTTCGATTAGCAGAGGCAGAAAGAGATGGGCGCAAATTAATTGAAACCCTTAATGAGCATTTGTATAAGAAAGGTGAGTCAGTATTTTTCTTAAAAAATGGAGAATCGACTCATGGCATTGTTAGAGAAGTAACCCCTGATGGGCGGCTGCTATTGAGTGAAAAGGATGGTTTGATTTCTTATAGTAACGGTGAGATTACCTTTATGAATACTTTCGATTGAGCGCTTTTCCGAGTGAGTTCAAGAAATTAGTCAACGGTGTTTTAAGCATCATGCCCATAAAACTGTTGACGTCAGCATCAAACTTGGCACTTATTGAAGAACCACCTTCTGCCTCGTTTAGCATTACAATTAATTTGAATGGAAATGGTTTCTCAGATGTTGAAACATACGTTACTTCTGAATCAGTCGCATTCTCTAATTTGAGAGCAATGTCTGCTAAACCTTTGATTTTAAAAGAACATTGATCTCCATCAATTTTCCAATTTTCTATTCGTTCTTGAGGTAAGATTTCATGCAAATTAGCGGGTTGTGCTAAAAAATCAGAAACTTCTTTCTGGCCGGTAGAAAGAGAATAAGTATCGCTGTTAAAAGAAGTCATGTTAAGCTGTTTGAGGATTCCATGTGCTTGGACTTGCTCTCCACTCTTTTAATGATTCTAAGTCAGCCTCTTGAATGTAATTACTTTCATTTGCTTTTTCAAGAACAGCCTCATAATCTGTTAGAGTTACAAGTGGACATTTGTGATCAAGAAAATTCTTTTTGGCCAGGTCGAAGTTGTAGCTAAAAATTGCCACCATTCCTTTTACAGAGCATCCAGCTTCTCTTAATGCATCGACAGCTACCAAGCTGGAATTACCAGTAGAAACCAAGTCTTCAATAACGATGACTGATTGGCCTGATTCTACAACACCTTCGATTTGACTTTGTGTTCCGTGTGCTTTAGCGCTTGGTCTAACATAGATTAAAGGAAGTCCAAACTCTTGAGCAACCAATGCAGCTTGCGCTATTCCACCGGTAGCCACGCCAGCGATTAAATCGGGACGGCCAAAGTTTTCATCAATGGCTTTCACGATTTCTTGACGAATGAACGTCCTGATGCGCGGATAAGACAATATTTTTCGGTTATCGCAATAAATCGGTGACTTCCAACCTGATGCCCAATCGAAAGGATTGTCAGGTCGTAAAGAGATTGATTTTATCTGAAGTAAAAACTCTGCTACTTTGTGCGTAGAATTGAAGCTGTAATTCATGAATCAAAAGTATAAGTTTTTCATCAAGGGGAATGCCGTCATCTTCAGACAGACAGCGGAATTTCAAGAAAATAAGCCACAATTAACAAACTATTGGATCGATCGACTCAAGAAGATGGATCTGTCAGAAGATACAATGGTGGAGGTTAGTGACTTGCGGTCTTTTATAGACCAAGTCAAGTTTAGTCTGTTGTTCATAAAAGCTGGTGGTGGATATGTTTTGAATTCTCAGAGAGAGCTATTGATGATATACAGAAGAGGGTTTTGGGATTTACCTAAAGGCAAACTTGACGAAGGAGAAACCATTGAAGAATGTGCTGTCAGAGAGGTGGAAGAAGAGTGCGGTATATCTCAATTAAGTACTCAATCAAAACCATTTTCCACGTTTCATCTTTATGAAGAAAAGGGTAAGGCTGTAGTGAAAGAATCTGTTTGGTTTAAAATGACATGTGCGGATGACAATGAATTGATTCCGCAAACCGAGGAAGATATTTTGGAGGCGCGATGGGTTAAAACACCTATTCCAAAAGAATTAAATGATGGAGCATACCTATCAATTAGAGAAGTGCTCAATCACTTCGCTTAGTTGTCGTGAGGTAACAGTGGCTCTTCAGTAACTTCTGGCGGTTGAAGCTTAAAGAGTAATGGTTTGTTGGGGTGTTCTTCGTTCCAGGTTTTTGCAAAAAGCACCTCGATTCTGCTTCCTGGAGGTGGTGATGGAACTTTTATGAATTTCAAGTCTTTATCCAGATAAAAATATGCTGGTAGAGCGCGTAAGTCATAGTTTGTTAGCAATGACCCAGGAGTTTGAGCAGTGCCAAAAACCCAATTGAAATCGTATTTTTTTGTGAAGGATTTTAACCTTGCTGGATTTTCTTTTGTAGAAATGCTGAACATGGCTATATCTGTTCCATAACCTTCTTTCAAAATCTTCATTAGACTCATTTCTTTCAGCGTTTCAGCGGTAAAATTGTCGAAGAATTGAATGTATACATACCTGCCTTTGAACTCAGACATTCGGTAAGTGTTTCCCTGAGCATCAGCAAATTCAAAGTCAGAAGCCAAGGCTCCGGGTGAAAACCGAGTTAGAAGCTGTTCTGCATTTGCAGCAATTAGTCTACATGCATCATCTTGTGCATTCATAATCAATGAATCAAGCAAAGAGATAATATCATTTAGGTTCGCTTTCTGCTCTGCTCCCAATTCGTATAGTTCAGTTGCAATTAAAAGCTCTCGAAAGGTTCGCTTTTCTAAAAATGGATCAACTTCCATACAAGAATAGATTAAGTCGTAATTTGTATTTGCAATGGCGGAGTCGGCAATTGATTGGAACCTATATGCGGATGATGGATTAAGGAATGTCAGGTATTCTTCGAAAAAGAAACCAAAGGCCGTTGAGAAGCTGATGTGATTGTATGCAGGGGAATAGTTTTTAAAGTACTTGTCGTATACCTTTTGTTTTCCGTGATTAGTTTGCAGCTCTAGTGTCGCTAATCTGAAATGAAGGTGAGTTTTTAAGTATTCACTTTTAGTGTCAGAATACAATTCATTCAGAAGAATGACTAATGAGTCAGCTTTGGGGATGATCTTTTGACTCACTCCTCGTCCATAGTATCTAGAGTTATCTATAAGAAACTGATTAATGCTCTTTTCAATATCTGTTATGTGCTTATTGAGTTTGCCATCAGACTCGAAAATGTCTGGCATTATAAAAATGTCCTTCGCGAGATTGTAGCTTTCTTCTCCCTCGGGTTTATCATAAACCAGCGTGTATTGATTTCCAGGTTCAATAAAAAGGTGGGCATTTATTCTGCCAATTTTAACTAAGAATAGCCCTGTTTTTTCGACATTGAATTGAAATTTGAAACTACCGTCTGATTGGATCTCCATTTTTTCCAAAACAGAAGACTTAAAGGTGAAAAGATCTAAATATTGACGTATTTCTATCGTTTTCCCTCTGTAGTAAAAAGCATTTCCTTGAATGGTGGTTTGCTCAGAAAAACCAACGAATGAAACAAAGAAAAAGCTGAGGACTAATAGTGTTATTTTATTAAATCTAAGCATTGAGTGTCATAGCTTTCGGAAGGAACTGGGTGATATCACCTTCATTTTTATATATCTCACGTACAATGCTGGAACTTATTGCGGCATATTCAGGATCGCAGATTAAAAATACAGAGGTTACATCTGAATTTAGGGCTTGATTCATTTGAGCTATTGAGCTTTCATATTGATAATCATTGGGGTTTCTCAAACCGCGAAGAATGAATTGTGCATTCTGCTCTCGGCAAAATTCCACGGTGAGTCCTTTAAACGAAGTCACTTTTACTTTAGAATTATCGGCAAATGTTTCTTTAATCCACTGAGTTCGCTTTTCTAACTCAAAAGTGCTATTCTTTGATGTGTTTGCCCCAATAGCGACAATTATGCGATCAAATAGGGGTAAGGCTTTTCGCACGATTGACTCGTGACCTAAGGTGAATGGATCAAATGACCCTGGGAAAACGGCTGTTTTCATATTTCTTTGTTTCTGAAGAAGGTGAATTTGACTTCACCATACTTACGATCTTGTGCAAAGTTCGCATGTTCTTCGAAACTAATATTTTGTCGGTGTTCAAGTATGAACAAACCTTCGTTCATCAATACCTTTTCTAAAACGGATGTGATTAAACGCTCGTATTGATCGTATTCATAAGGAGGGTCAGCAAATACTAAATCAAATTGACGCTCATTTTGGTTTAGCCAAGACTGAGCATCAGCTTTTATTGCTTGCAAGTTATTTATATTTAAGTCTTTGCTCATTTGAGAAATCCAGCGTATCGAATGATAGTTGTTGTCTAACGAAAGAACAGTTTTCGCTCCCCGAGAGATCGCCTCGATGCTAATTCCGCCAATGCCAGCAAATAAATCAAGCATAGAAATATCTGGCCAACTGATTTCGTGTTGTAGAATATTAAATAGCGATTCTTTGGCGTAATCAGTGGTTGGTCTTGCAGGAATCGACTTTGGTGCTGTCAGTCTTCGACCTTTAAATTTTCCGCTTATGATGCGCACAACAAAGCATGCGTTAAGTGATGATAAGCAACTGCCACATCACTGGATAGTTTATCGCTGATTTTGATGCGTGAAAGAGGTTCAACCAATGAGATGTTTTTCCAATACTTTGAGAGTAATACCCAAACGTCATCGCCCATTTTAATATCTCCGCTAAGAATAAGCTGAGTCTTTTCGGGGTTAACTTCCATTACATCACTGCTATATAAAAGATAATAGGCAATATCTTCTTTTCCGGTTTGGTAGAAAGCATTTGACAAAGAGAGCTTTTTGTTTGTATAAATGCGGATATCCATTGACTCTGATGACACGTGCGTGTAAATAGCTGTGTCAGATTGGAGAGATCGCAGGTTATTCATCTCTTGTTCTATGCGGGGAGCAATGTGCGGTAGAATCTTGAAATGTTTGAAACTTGAAGTAATCTCGGACTCCAACTCTATGGATAAGGGGTGGATAATCTCGCTTTTTAGATTCACTAATCCTGTTTTGCGAAGCACTTCGGTTTCGCTATCTAAAGAGTTCGAAAGTTTGAAGACCTCCTGAGAGTGGCCATCAAATATATTCTTTGGACTAAGTAAATAGTTGGCATTCTCTATGCAAACCAAAACTTCCTTGAATTCGGAAGCTAGAAAAGGATGCGACTGAATAAGATTACTGATACTTCCGTCAAATGGGTAGGATGCAAAACCAGTAACTAAATTCTTTGTAGAGTGAAACCAGGCAGCCTTAACGACTTTGGACTGTATTTCCAGGATTAAATAATAGTATGACGCTGGCTCATTCGAATACGTCAGGTCAAAAAACTCTTCGGTATCGGTTGAAAGGGGTGCCAAAATATTATTCCCAATTACCGTTGGTCTTCGGATCACTCATTGAACCAACCTGCATTGGGTCTCTTGGGTCAAATGGTTTGCTATCTGTAGCTTGGAAAACAGGTACGTCAACACCTGAACGTTCAACCTTTCCTGCTTGGATGTCAAATTTCGCACCTCCAGAAAAAGGAACGATTACCATTGAGTCAGGATTAAATGGCATCAATCTATCACTCGACCTTCCTCCAAAAAGGCTATCCAGCACATTAACATAAAGCGTGTCTCTCATAGCAATTCCCGCCTTAATCGCGTCTTCTAAACTCATCGTATCTGGCACTTCACCTATTGCCTTTATGAATGGGATGGAGTCATATTTAACGAATGCTACCAAAGAATCGGCATCGGCTTGAAACTTTTGGTATTTGGCTTTGTAGGCTAATTCAGCTGTTCTAATATCTTTTAAGTGCTCAACGACATGAGCATATCTTTTTACTTTCTCTGCTTCAAACTCAATAGGAACTTTGATAGACATGAAGTTAGCGTATGCCATACCACTTACCAATAACCCTAAAACAACACTTACGATTAGGCGTAGTTTTTTATCTAAATGGACCATTGAAGAGACCAAACTTACCGCTCCAGCCAACAAAATGGCAAAGGCACCAAGCATGAACGTTCCATTTTGATGAGATGTGACGCCATTAATTACGGCTATTAAGCCGATGAGTGTGAATACCGCAGGGAAAATGTACTTTTTATAGTCGCTCATAATTCTTGAAACAATGATTGTAAGGAGGGCAAATCTACAATTTTTCCAATCTTAAAAAATACTTGTTTGTTAGCATTAGATTAAGTCTATTTTTCGGCCGTAATGAAGCAGGAAAGTGCATTTATTGAAGAGGTTTCGGAGTTGATTGATGTGCCCTTGAAGGAAGATCAGCTGCAAGCACTCAAGTCTGTCTATGAGTTTCTTTTCTATGGCGGGCCTCAGTCATCATTCATTTTGTGTGGTTATGCAGGAACAGGTAAAACCACCTTGATGGGCGGTTTAATTCGTTGGTTTCACCAAGTAAATCGCAAGACAGTCTTAATGGCCCCAACGGGAAGGTCGGCAAAAGTATTGGCATCACATTCGGGTTACCCAGCATCTACAATTCATCGAAGAATTTATTCTTTAAAAGAAAATGAAGATGGGCGACCTAAAATGCAGTTGATACAGAATAAGTCTGAGAAAACCATTTTTATTGTAGATGAGGCTTCAATGATTGGTGAGGCAAACCCTGAGGATGGCTTGTATGCTCGCTCTCTTTTGGAAGACCTTTTTTCCTATGTCTATTCTGGAGAACGATGTCGTTTGATTTTAATTGGAGATGACGCTCAATTGCCTCCGGTTGGTATGGACTTGAGTCCAGCATTAGATAAAAAGCGTTTGGCGGCCATTACTCATTCTTCTGTTTTTGGTAGCGTGTTGACAGATGTTGTTCGACAGCAACTCGAGTCCCTTATTTTGAAAAATGCTACAGAAATTCGTTCTCAAATTTCCTCAGGAGATTTTGAAACGCTGCAGATCAAAGAGTCTTCACATGAAGATGTATCGTCTGTTGATCCTTATGATTTAGAGGATAAACTTTCTCAATTCTTTTATGGTGACGCTGCTCACGAAAGTGTTATCATTTGCAGGTCAAACAAAGATGCTAACCAGTTTAATCATCAAATCAGGTCTCGCATTTTAATGCGTGAAAGTGAGATAGAAGCAGGGGATCGGTTAATGATAGTAAAGAACAATTATCACTGGAAGTTACCAGGAAAAAGACAAAATTTCCTTGCCAATGGTGATATGGTGACAGTTGAACGAGTGCACGCTATTCGCGAGTTTGGTGAGTTCCGATTTGCTGCGGCTCAAGTATATTTTTCAGATGATCCAAACACTTCGTTTGATCTAATTCTATTGCTGAATGCACTGGACTTTGCTGGGCCTTCAATTCCTGGAAAACAAATTCTAAAATTGAGGAATGACCTCATTGAATCGGGTGAAATTGATGAGGCAGAAGCTTACGAGAAATTTTTTCAAAACCCTTATTTTCATGCAGTACAGGTAAAGTATGCCTATGCGATCACTTGTCATAAATCTCAAGGCGGGCAGTGGAAGAATGTCTTGATCTTTCAAGGTTATTTCACTGAAGAGATGCTTGATCGTTCATACTTCAGATGGTTGTACACAGCCCTTACGAGAGCAACCTCAAATGTTTACTTGATTAACTTTCATCAGGAACTAGTTATTACCTTACCAGCTTAAAGTTGCAATTTTGGTTTTATGAAAGCATTGATTTCTAAGTGGGTGTTAGCAATCTTCGGTTGGAGTGTTAGCGGATTATATGAAGATGATTTGAAGAATTGCATCATTGTGGTTGCTCCACACACTAGTAATTGGGACTTCATTTGGGGAATTTTGGCGCGCAATGTTTACAAGTTGAAGGCACGTTACCTAATTAAAGATTCATTTTTCAAGCCAGGAATGGCTTGGTTTTTTCGCTGGACAGGAGGTATTCCTGTTAATCGCTCTCAAAAGACAGATTTAACCGACAGACTGAAGGCCATGCTGAAATCAGGCAGGAAACTGCAGATCGTTTTCACCCCTGAAGGAACGCGCAAAAGAGTGGAGAAATGGAAAACAGGTTTCTACTATGTAGCTATTGATACAGGGCTGCCAATAGTTATGCATGGCATTGATTACGCCAAAAAAGAGTTTACTACACATCCACCATTCTACCCTACGGGAGATTGGCAAGAAGATAAAAAGGTATTTGAAGCTTTTTTTGCTGATAAAACTCCTGGTAATCCAGAGGGATTTAACCCCGTTTTTTAGCGCAGTTTACCTTCTTTTCCTTCCGCTTGTTTTTCGGCTTTTTGGTTTTTGACTTTTTGATCCTGGCTTGGGCTTCGATCTATGGTTACTTCCTGGTTTTGCCTTTTTATTTGAAGGCTGCTTGGGTCTTGGTGGCTTGGATTTGGTGGCTGGCTTAGGTTTTGCTGATGATCCTTTTGAACTCGTCTTTTGAGTCTTTGAAGATTCAGCCAACAAAGCATTTAACGCACTTAATTCTGTTTCAGTGAAATCTCGAAACTGCCCAGGTGGAACATCCAGTTTGATGTTCATTATCCGTGTTCGCTTCAGCTTTTGAACTTCATAACCGAAATGCTCGCACATCCTTCTGATTTGTCGATTAAGTCCTTGGGTTAAGACAATGCTGAAACTGTAAGGACTCGTTTGCTCTACTTTACATTTGCGTGTCATGGTTCCCATAATTGGAACTCCATTCCCCATTTTTTGAATGAAATCTGCCGTTACAGGTTTGTCTACGCTTACTTCATATTCTTTTTCGTGATTGTTGTGGGCACGCAGGATTTTATTGACGATGTCTCCATCATTGGTCATGAAGATTAACCCCTCACTGGCTTTGTCTAACCTGCCAATCGGAAAAATACGCTTTGGATAATTGATATAGTCAATAATATTGTCTCTCTCGCCAGTGGTATCAGTTGTGGTTACATTGCCAATGGGTTTATTAAAAACTAGATAGATGTCCTCCTCTGTATTTTCTGAAACTAAGTGGCCATCTACATACACCTTGTCTCTTCTTCCTACTTTATCGCCAATAACAGGACGTCTTTTGTTAAGAGTTACTCGACCTTGTTCAATCATACGGTCAGCCTCTCTTCTTGAACAGAACCCAATTTCACTCAAGTATTTGTTGATGCGAGTGCCTTCCTTTTCGTTCTTGCTCATGAAGTCTTAGTCTGGTTCTTTTTTTGAAGCATCATTTTCGTGATATTGTTCGAAGATAAAGCTGTTCTACTTTTTCACGTGCCCAAGGTGTCCGTCTTAAGAAAGTAAGACTTGATTTGACCGAAGGGTTTTCGTTAAAACATCTGATGTTAATTCGATAGCCCAATTCGTCCCAACCATATTCATCCACTAAATACTCAACAATATCAGCTAGTTTAATACCGTGTAGGGGATTGTTCGGTTGAGAGTTTGTTGTCATGAAGTTATGATTATCAGACGCAAATGTATAGTTGATTTAAATGATGGCACACGTTTTTGATCCTTGGCGGTCACATGGTGCTAAAACATAATTCTTGCTATTAATGTTATCTTGACTTAATTATTGATCTCAGAATGGAGTATGATTGGAATAGATAAGAAGGAGGTTACAGCAGAGGCGTCAGATGTGTTGCAGTTGTTTGATGCTCATCAAGCAAAGTCTAGGAAAGTTTCTTTGTCAAATGTCAAAGATAGAAAGGCAAAACTTAGGAGTTTAGAGCGCTCCATATTGAAACATCGCGATGCTATTTGCGAAGGAATGCATCGGGACTTTAACAAACCAGCAACTGAAATTGACTTAACTGAAATTTACCCTGTCTTGCTCGAAATTCGGCACGCGATTTCTAATTTATCCCATTGGATGAAGGATGAAAATGTCCCAACTCCGTTGAGCTTGTTTGGTGCTAAGTCCAAGATTCGGTTTGAGCCGAAAGGCACTTCATTGATCATTGCTCCGTGGAATTATCCGTTTCAACTTTTGCTTGCTCCTTTGGTTTCTGCGATCGCTGCAGGATGTACTTCCGTTTTAAAACCATCTGAATCTGCTGCGAATACTACAATAGCTATTAAAAAGATCATACAGGATTGCTTTAATGAAGATGAAGTTAGCATTGTTGAAGGTGGTGTGGAGGTGTCAACGAAATTGTTAAAACTCAAATTTGACCACATATTCTTTACAGGATCATCTCAAGTTGGTAAGATTGTGATGTCAGCCGCAGCTAAGAATTTGACGAGTGTGACATTAGAATTGGGAGGAAAATCTCCAACCATTATTGACGAAACAGCTGATCTCAATGCGACAGTTTCGAGAATTGTTTGGGCCAAGTTTATCAATGCCGGACAAACCTGTATTGCGCCAGATTATATTCTCATTCATGAGGCGCAAAAGGAAGAGTTTGTGAAAAAGATGGTTGAACAGCTTGAGAAGAATTATGGCAAGAACACTGCGGAAACAAAAGATATGGCAAGTATTATCAATCAGAAGCAATTTGATCGACTGAATACCATGCTCAAACAAGCGATAGAACTTGGTGCAAAAGTTGTTTTTAAAGGTGTTTCCAATGGTTCTGAGAAAGGTATTGCTCCAACGTTGATCGAAGGAGTATCTCTTGATAGTCAGCTTATGCAAGAAGAAATATTTGGTCCCTTGCTTCCGATCATCATTTATGAGGATAAAAGAGAAGTAGTTGATCTCATTCAATCGAAGGATAAGCCGCTAGCTCTTTACGTGTATAGCAAGAGTAAAAAGAATATCGACTATTTCTTAAACAACACTTCTTCTGGTGGCATTGGCATCAATATGTCTGCAGCGCATATTGGCAATTCAAATCTACCATTTGGAGGAGTAAACAATAGTGGGATTGGAAAATCGAGAGGGCGCTTTGGTTTCTTAGAATTCTCTAATCAACGCGGAATACTTGATCAGAAAATGAAGAGTAGTATCGAGTTTCTTTCTCCACCCTATACGAGTGGTAAACAAAAGCTCATTTCATTCTTGATGAAATATTTTTAAGCCGCAAAAAGCTTAGATCTCATAATTAACTAGCTCTACTGTCATTTCATTCCTTCTGTTCGTCATTTGATATGGCGGATTGTAACCAAGAAAGATGAATTTCCCAGTATGTTGAATTCCTTTCTTTGCAAGAAAATCAGTCAATTCCTTTTGTTTTTGAGCTAATTTTTCATCATTGGCCCAACCTCTGAAACTTATGGCTGCTATGATTTTACTTGATTCAGATTCGAATTGAATGCTGCTATCATTTGGTTTAGGCAAATCGCTGATTTGATACTCCTTTGGAATGATGAATTTCATTCTCATGGTATCTCCCATTTCCATGGCAACTGGTGTGGTCATTGCGATTGACTTATTCTCTTCATTACCACCAAAAATATATCCTGCTAATACTCTGAACCCCGAGCCTGAGGCGTCCTTGTAAGATTGTTTGACCATAGAAATACTGGAATAGTTCACATTCGGATATGAACGTATTTCAAATTCATCATAGGATTGAAGAACCTTATAGTCGACTGTTTCTGTTGAATTGGTTGATCTGCTCACGAATGCTTGTAAAATGATGAATGCTAAAACTAAAATTGCTGCTACTAAAAGAATGTTGTTGGTGGCTTTCATTGTTTCTGTTTTTAATATAAACGAAAGAACAAGCACTTAAGTTCTGAAAACCTTTATATCCAACCCCGTAATTCGTAATAGGTAAGTGCAACATATTCTCTTGCCACACGAATCTCATATTGCAAATAACTCCAAAGGTTGTAGCGCCATGCAAGGCTTGGGGCGAAATACTCCTTGTCTTCTTTCAAGCTTTCTGGTGTCAAGTCATGTTCGAAAGCTGGAGACCCACCGACAAATTGAAACCCTTCTGATTTGAAACAAGCTGCTGCTCTGGTCATATGCTCAGGAGAGGTAACAACTAGGATACGTTTAGATTTTTCTATTTTATTTGAGACTGAAACCGCTTGCTCATGCGTGTTAGCACCGTCTGTTTCAAAGGAAATCCGCTCTTTTTCAACACCCCTCAATATTAACTCACTAGCCATCAATTCAGACGCTGATAGTGGTTCGTCTGATAATTCATTTTTCGGAAGAGCAATGATGATTTCTGTTCCTGGATAGTACAATGCTTTTTCTGCCGCTTTATAGCAGCGCATTAAGCCATCTGCACTGGGCATTCCTTCGCCACCCAAGAGGATAATAACTTCAGGAGATTCACTGTAGTTAGATTCCACCTTACCTAAATCGGCATAGGCGTAAAAAGGAATGTCTGTAAATGCCAGTATGAACATTGAGATGAAGGTAAATCCCGCAGCAATGAAGGTCCACTTCAAAAGTCGAAAAACAGAAAAACGCTTTTCTTGCGCTGTTGTGCTGTTTTTGGTTTTAAGCTTCTTCAAAGTTTTCACAGGATCTGTACTTTTCATGGCGCCAAACTAAATTTTACCAGTGCTTTTTTAGCATCATCATAGCCTTGCTTCATTAAACTATCCACTTGATCGGTATTAGACCTGCTGAAAGATGAGAGATCTGGCTTGATAAGTAAATCGGCATCTTTTGTTTGAAGTTTAGATGAAGTAAGTAATGTGAAGTGAAAACTGTTCAAGAGCACATCAAATATATGTTTTGGTTTTTCATATTTAAACTGGGCATTAAGGTCAATACCAATCACATAGTAAGCACCCATGTTTCGAACTGTATCGATGGGCACATTTTCGACAATGCCGCCGTCAATCATCATTTTATTATTGATTTTTATTGGATTAAAAATACCAGGTATGCACGTACTCGCCTTCACAGCGTCAGTAATAGAACCGTCTTTAATTACTACTTTTTCTCCGCTTGCGGCATCTGTGGCTACCATTGAAATTGGAATTTTACTTTCTGTTATAAGCTCGTCTCCAATGTGTTTTTTAATCAATTCCCCCATTTTTTCATTTGACAATAGTCCATAGCGAGATAGAGATAGCTCTGCTATGTCAATCCAGTTTAGTTGAAGTGCAATTTCCTCTATTTCTTCACATGACTTTCCGAATGCATAGAACGCGCCAACAAAGGCCCCTATACTTGTTCCAGAAATGTATCGATGTTAATCTCGGCTTCTCTAAGTGCTTTTAAAACGCCCACATGGGCTGCTCCTAATACTGCTCCGCCACCAAGTGCTAACCCAATTTTTTTGTTTGATTTCCCCATTCGTTCGTGTGAATTATTTCTTCCTGCCGACAAATCTTATAACGGCACTCTGCCCGACATGATAAAGCCCTTCTTTCAATTCTACTTCTTTTTCTTCTAGTTCAATGATGTCGAAATTGCTGAAATCACTTTTAAGTTCTTCAGAAGAAAAAAGCATGTCAATGTTTTTTGGTCCACCTGCCTTAGGATTGACTGAATTGAATTGAAGGTGCTTTTTGTTAAAGCCTTCAAGAATGAGAATTCCTCCAGGTTTCAAAAATTGGGTGAGTTGTTGATGATACTTCGTTCTGAGATTTGATGGGAAATGAACATAAACCAACCCGATGGCATCGAATTCGCTTTCCAAGTAGTTGATTTGACTCAATTCTCCTACTTTATAGTCAATGTGTACTCCTAGATCATCTGCTAGAGCTTCGGCTTTAATCTTGCCTTCAGAGCTCATGTCGAAAGCCGAAACATCCCAACCCAGTGTGGCTGCATATACGGCATTTCTTCCTTCACCTTCAGCAGGCATCAAAAGCTTGCCTGGCTTTAGTTCTGAGATTTGTTGTTTGAAATAGTCATTTGGCTCCTTGCCGAAGGCAAATGCATCATCTTTATATCGCGAGTCCCAAAATTCTTTCATAAATTCTTTGGTTCAATTATTAGGAAAATAGCGGTGTCTTCTCCAATGTTTAGGACTTCATGCCATTCAATGAAATCATTGTAAAAACTATAGTTAGTAGGCACATTCACTTCTCTAGTTCCAGTGGTGTCGGTAATTTGAAACTTACTTCCTTTCAGAGTATATCCAAAGTGAGCGCTGTGAAAATGACGTTCGTGGCCTACGCCCGGAGGAAAGGTGCATTTCAACGACCTGATCGATTCATTTTCCTCTAACACTTTACAAACTGATTCACCATGCCATCCTGCTGCCAAAGGGTCGGGAAGCTTGGTTTGATTGCCACAGGACGAAATTACTGCCACGAGGATTAAATGAAGCAATGAGAAATACTTGCTTCTCTGGGTTTGAATTTTTTCAAAAATTAATGCGCTCATGCCTTAAGTTCCAATTCATTTCTAAATTTCTCTTACAAAATCTTTAAAAACCTCTTTGTGTCGATTAAGGTCCATGTTCGCAGAAAGAGAAACACGTGCAATATAATCCTTGTCGCCTTCTTTGGTTGTGCCTTGGGTTGATGTTGCGGGTATAGTCCAATAGCATCCTTTCAATTGACCATAGCTCACACAGTATTTGCTTTCATCAGGTATTTCTGTAATCATCAAATCAATTAATTTGAGATTCAATGCTCGTTTATAAGTTTCTCTTTCTTCATCCGTATCTCCTTTCGTAGGAAGATCAAGAGAGAATACAGAAGGCGTGAATCCTCTTTGCGCCAGCTCTTCAGAAACAAAATTGATTTTGGCTGTTGGCAATGCTTCTTTGATGAAGTTGACAAAGGCGCGTGTATTCTTATAGGCATCTGCAATGCGCTGCACCATTGACGGCATTTGCTTGGCTAAAATTTCATACTGAAGCTGAGTCGCTTCATTGTCGCAAAGAGAGAGGTGTTTTTCGATGCTATCCATTAAAGCTTCCGATTTTGTATTTCCCACACAATAACCCGCGGTGCATTTTCCACCACTTGGAAACTTTGACCCACTCACATAAGAGATCGTTCTAACGGTTGATAGTATTTCACCATCACCTAAAAAATGAACGTTGGGGCAAAAAGTTTGGTCTAGAATGAAAACGGGGTCGATGGCTTCTTTGCCAGAAGCAGTTTTTCGTTGTCGACTCAGTGCCTCTTTTAATTTATCAAGGTCAGGCACTTCAACCCTAGGGTTTGTAGGAATTTCTGCGATGATATACGGCACAGCATCTTCTTCTGCAATTTGAGCCAACACCGTTTCGACACTTTGTACCATGTCGTTGTCGCCATCAACAGGTAGATCTACAACCTCAACATTTTTTATGCTAGCAGCCACACGTCTTGCTTGATCATTGGTTCCGCCATAACAGTTTGGTGGAACGATGAATTTTATTGCCTTTCCACTATGATGGCGTTGTGCATCATCAATTAGTCCCATCATTATAGCATACTGCACCGAAAGGCCACTAGAACCTACCAATGCTTTTGTATTAGAACCTGTGATGTTTTTGATTGATTGGATAACCGATGCCTTATCTGCGGCTGTATCGCCCTTAAAGGTGACGATGGCTGATTGTTCAACCAGAGATTTCAATGCGGGAATGCAATTGGCCGGAGTCATTGCAATAGATTCTCTTCTTCGCACGTGCTGAATCGCAGAAACATAGTTGTCATTTTGCTTGCCATTAATAAGGAGGATGCTGCCTAAGTCGCCATGCTCATGAATGGAAAAGTCAATGTTTTCGCTAAGATCAGTTTTGCTAACAGTGTTTTCTTCTGAAATGAAAACGGTACTGCCATCAAAAGCAGAAAGTGATGCTAAATCATCTACACGTTCCAACTCAAATTTATAGCCATAGACCTCCTTTAGTGTTGCTTCATTAAAAGAGTGGGGGAGCGATTCGGTATAAACGATACGTGTGTTTTTATTCGTCAATAGGTTTGTTCTCAGTATAGCTAACAAAGGCATAGTTGCAGACGAAAAACTAATTACATTTTCTGTCTTTAAATTATGAAGTTGTGCTATTCCCCATTCTAGAACACAAGATAGGGGATGACCTAGCCGAATATAATCGTAAGCAGTAGGTAATTCATTGAGTGCTGATGTAGATGAATCATTCGCGTGATAAAGCTGTTCAAATTGCTCTAAGAACTGAGTTTTAGCCAAACTTTCATCGTAAATATCTAGGCGATGGGTGGTTAGGTTTAGCCAATCGGTTGGCATGTTTTCTAAAACATCTTTGAGGTAATCGAGCATGGTATTTTCTTGCATAGTATTCTCCTTTCAAAAGGGGCGAAAGCTACGGTTATTAAATTATTTGAGAAGTGTTTGATCGGTCTTTTGTCAAGTTAATTCACGGACCTTACTTGGCTCGATATTGCTTGTCATTTTTATAAAACACCTTGACGACTCATCTCTTTTAATAGCTTCTCTATCCAGAGTTTGTATTGCATGCCAGACGGGTGAAGGCCATCATTAGCAACTAATTTTGGCTCTTTAATGCCTCTGCGAGAAATGGGGGTGATGTCAATGAAAGATACCTGCATTGAGTCGCAAATGCTTTTAGCGTATGCGTTGTATGTGTCAAGCTCTTCCGAAACCCATTCACCTTTTTGCTCTTGGCCAAATGGAGTGAAATAATAATCGGGAATACTCAAGACGAAAACTCGATTGGGATCATTTTGAGCGTAGAAAATGGCAGAATCTAATAGGGTTATAAACTCATTTTCATACTGTGAAAAAGGGCGACCTTGATACTGATTATTCACGCCAATAAGAAGGGTTGCAAAATCATAATTGTTATCTGGTTTTGCTTCAGAAATTGCTTTTAGAAGGTCATCAGTTCTCCACCCTGTCTGGTCAATGTCAGTTGGTTCAGTCCATGTGTAGGCTTTATTTATGGCCTCGTAAAGCTGAACATAGAGATTTTCACTGTCGGGTACCGATTCTCCGTAAGTATATGAATCTCCTAGTGAAAGAAACTTGCTCATGTCTTGAGCGAAACTCAGCGAGCAGACTATCAACAAAAGACAAAGAGCAATGATGGGTTTAAGCATGGCCTTTATAATCACTTTTCAGCTCGTTTGAATGTTTGATTTCTCCAAATATCTGAGAAGAAAGAAGATATATTTCTTCTGTAAAAATTGACTTAAAGTCAGGGTCATCTGAATAGTAAATGATGGTTTCTCCTGTCCATTCAGTCAAATGAAGGTCATATCCGATTGGATGTAAATGTCATTTTCTTTTAGGTTTATGAGAAGGTCATTGATTTGACCTACTGTTCTCATGCCGTCAGGAACTGAAAACCCACTTCCAATAATTAGGGATATGCTCTTCATTTTTTAATTGCGGCTAACTTGTAATAACGCTAACAAAGCTGTCGTTTAACGGATTTATTCTCCCTTTTTCGATAGGTTTTATTGTTGAATTCTATTTCTTGTTATTGATCAGGGATTCGCCAGCAATGCGCTAAAATAAAAAAGTGCCTTTACAAATGAATGTAAAAGCACTTTCTAATTTATTGTAAGTGTGGCACTTATCCAGCAATCAATGCATTAAGCGTTGCGCTTGGGCGCATTGCATCTGCTGTCAATGTATCGTTAGCGTGGTAATATCCACCAATCTTCACCGCTGGGCCTTGTGCCTCATTTAGCTCACCAACAATCTTTGCTTCGCTGTCTGCAAATGCTTTTGCGAATGCGCTGAACTCAGCTTTCAAATCAGCATCCTTGTCTTGAGCGGCTAATGCTTCTGCCCAATACATGGCTAAGTAAAAATGGCTACCTCTGTTATCTAACTCACCCACCTTGCGTGATGGAGATTTGTCGTTCAACAAAAACTTGCTGGTGGCTTCATCCAATGTTTCACCCAAAACAATTGCTTTCGGGTTTTCATAGGCATTGCCTAAATGCTCTAGTGACACCGCCAAGGCTAAAAATTCGCCCAAAGAATCCCAACGCAAATGATTTTCTTCTACAAATTGCTGCACGTGCTTTGGTGCCGAACCTCCAGCGCCTGTTTCAAACAAGCCACCGCCATTCATTAACGGCACAATAGATAGCATCTTGGCACTCGTGCCAACTTCTAAAATAGGGAAGAGGTCAGTCAAATAATCACGCAATACATTGCCTGTTACAGAAATAGTGTCTTTGCCTTCTATAATACGCTGGCAAGAAAACTCAGTAGCCTCAACGGGTGTCATGATGCGGATGTCTAATCCTTTGGTGTCATAGTCAGCCAAATAGGCTTTTACCTTTTTGATGATCTGCTCATCGTGTCCTCGTTGTTCATCTAACCAGAAAATAGCAGGATTGCCAGTGGCTTTTGCTCTATTTACGGCCAACTTCACCCAGTCTTGAATGGGTGCGTCTTTGGTTTGGCACATTCTCCAGATGTCACCTTCTTCTGCGTTGTGCTCAAGAAGGGTGTTTCCAGCTTCATCGGTTACTTTAACGGTTCCGTTTCCAGCCATCTCAAATGTCTTGTCATGAGAGCCGTATTCTTCTGCCTTCTGCGCCATCAAACCAACGTTTGATACACTTCCCATAGTTGTTGGGTCAAAAGCTCCGTTGCGCTTGCAGAAATCAATCGTAGCTTGGTAAATGCCTGCGTAGCTTCTATCTGGAATAACTGCCTTCGTGTCTTGAGATTTTCCGAGCTTGTTCCACATTTGTCCTGAAGTGCGAATCATAGCAGGCATAGAAGCGTCAATAATGACATCACTAGGAACGTGCAGGTTGGTAATGCCATTATCAGAATTCACCATCGCTAAATCTGGTCCTGTGGCATAAGCAGCATCAATATCACGCATAATTTCGTTGCGCTTCGCTTCTGGTAGGTCTTTAATGTCATTTATCAAATTGCCTAACCCATTGTTTGGGTTGAAACCAATCTGTTCGAACGTAGCAGCATGTTTTGCAAACACATCGCTGAAGTACGCTTCTACCGCATGACCAAAAATGATAGGGTCAGAAACCTTCATCATGGTCGCCTTTAAGTGCACTGAAAAAAGCACTCCTTTTTGCTTGGCATCTTCTTTCTGTTCAGCTAAGAATTGAGTCAACGCTTTTTTGCTCATTACAGATGCGTCAATGATTTCGCCAGCGCGAAGTGGAGTGGAGGCTTTCAGTACCTGGCTGCTGCCATCTTCTCCAACAAATTCAATTTTTACGCTGCCCGCTTTGCGCGTACAAACTGACTTTTCACTTCCGTAAAAATCGCCTCCGGTCATGCTTGCAACATGTGTTTTAGAGTCTGCACTCCAAGCTCCCATTTTGTGAGGGTTTTTTCGAGCGTATTCTTTTACGGCCTTCGGTGCTCTTCGGTCAGAATTTCCTTCTCGAAGTACTGGGTTAACTGCGCTTCCTTTGATTTTGTCATAGCGTGCTTTTGCATCTTTTTCAGCATCTGTAGTTGGCTCATCTGCGTAATCAGGAATGTTAAATCCTTGACCTTGCAATTCTTTGATAGCCGCTTTCAACTGAGGAATAGATGCACTGATGTTAGGCAGCTTAATAATGTTTGCCTCTGGAGTTTTCGCCAATTCTCCTAACTGAGCTAACGCATCTTCTACTTTTTGATCATCGTTTAATAGATCAGGAAAGGCAGAAAGAATTCTACCTGCCAAGGAAATGTCTTTGGTTTCAATTTCAATTCCAGATGATCTCACAAAGCGCTTTACTATTGGTAAGAATGAAACAGTTGCTAATGCCGGTGCTTCGTCTGTCTTCGTGTAAATGATGCTTGGGTTCTTAGTGCTCATGTATTTCGATCAATTTGTTGTTATAAAAAAGAGGAGCAAAGTTAGACTTCTACTCCCCTTTATGAAATGTGGTTTAATGATTTAGGTCATCATTAGAGATGGGCCTTAGTATCCGAATACTTCTTCCAATGAAAGTTCTTTCACTGGACCTAGCTTTTTCAAAGCATCGAAGTCTGTTTCACTCTTTTTGCCAATCATCACATAGGTGTATGTTTTGCCTTTAATGTTTTGATCAAAGAATGTCTGAAGAGCGTCAAAGGTTAATCCTTCCAACTGAGGATAGATTTTTTCATTGAGGTCATAATCAATGCCCAGTTTTTGAGCACGCTCATAGCTCCAAAGAATACTGCTTCCAGTAGTTCTGTTGGTTTCAATTTGCTTCATAGCGCTCAACTTAGCTCCTTCATATTGCTTGTCTGCACGCGGAATATTGCTCATCAATTCAAGCAATGCATTCGTAGCATCACCTAATTTGTTGGCTTGTGTTCCGATGTAACCTCTTACGTAGTTATGCTTATCTCTTTCTCTTGGGGTTGAGAATCCTGCATAAGCTGAGTAAGCCAGCGCTTTAGATTCTCTAATCTCTTGAAAAACGATGGATGAAAGACCACCACCAAAGTATTCATTGAATATTCTTGACGCAGGCAAAATGCTCTCATCAAATGTTTCTCCTCTGTGGTACATCATCAACTCGGTTTGAACCATGTCGTATTCGCAGAAATAAACCACGTTTTCGTCAGTAGCCAATTCAGGATATTCCTTCTCAGCTGGCAAGGCCATCAATGTTTCTGGCATTTTGTGATTAGCTTCAAGCACTTTGCTTACTGCATTGATGTCTTGTGGGCCGTAGTATAAGATGCGATGCTCATAGCTGGTAAGCTGATGCAAAAGGTCGGTCAATTCATTCGGATCAATAGCCTTCAAGTCATCTGCTGAAATCACATCGTTGAATGGATTCTCAGATCCATACTTCGCATAATCAGCCATTCCTCTAAAAAGGATTTGCCCTTTATTCAATTTGCTGTCAGAACGCTTTTTCAACTCGCCCATCACCATCTCTTGGTAGCTGTTTTCGTCCGCGACTACAGATGCCAAAATCTTTTCGAAAAGCTGAACTCCTTCTTCAAAAGTTTCTTCTAATCCTGTTAAAGTGATGTATGACTTGTCGCTAGAAGTATAAACGTCAAAGCTTACTCCAAGCTTGAATAATTCCTTTTGAACTTCGGCAGGTGATAATTCATCAGTTCCTAAGTATGGAAGGTAGTCTACGGCCAAGGCTACTTTCTTATCGTGGTTTTTACCCATGTCAAGTAAATAGTTCATCGTAAACAACTCATTCATCTCATTTTTCACATAATGCAATGGCACCTTGCCTCCGATGCTTGATTTTTGAATGGCAGCAGAAAAGTCAATAAACTGAGGTTCTAAACGCATAGACTCCATAGTGTCAATCATGGTGAAGAAATCAGAACTCTCCTCACGATTGATATCAATTGGCGTAATTTGAGGCTTGTCTACTTTGTGGATGTCTTTCTCTCCGATGCGCTTATTCACCGCCACGTAGTTGTTGTCAAAGTTCTCTTTTGTCCAAGCGATCAATTCGTCTTTGGTGACTTTAGCCATGTCATCATATTTAGTGACTACGTCTTTCCAATCTTCGTTCAAAATGAATGCGTCAGAGATGATGTAAGCTCTAATCCAGTTGGCCTCCATTTGGCTCATCAAGTCTTTTTTCTTTGAACGCACCACAGCATCAATCATCCAATCTTCGAAGTTGCCGTTTTTCACACTATCCAATTGCGCAAGAAGCAGGTCTCTCACTTCTTCTAATTTTTGACCATTGCGGGCATAACCAGTAAGCATAAACCATGAATAGTCTTCGTTGATAGAAGGAGAGGAGTATGCGCGAAGCACTTTTTGCTGCTGATTTAAGTTGAGATCAATCAGGCCAGCATTGCCATTGCTTAATATTCCATCCAAAAGCTCTGCATATATGGCGTCTTTTGTATGCACACCACCCAATCGAAATGACACCATTTCAAACTCAGCTTCACTTCCCATTACGTCTGCAATTACTGGTTCTGTAATTGGCTCTTCAGTTGGCATCGTAATTTCTTCTACAGGCTTAGATTCCATCTTGCCAAAATGCTCATCAATCATTTCGATGGTCTTATCAGGATCTAAATCACCAGCCAGGATAATTGCCATGTTATTTGGCACATATCTTCTGTTGAAATAGTCGTGAATCTTCTCCATGCTCGGGCTCTTCAAATGCTCGCCTGTTCCAATAGTTGTTTGCTGACCATAAGGGTGGTTAGGGAAGAGTAACTCTAGTGATTTGTAATAACCTTGTCTTCTGTCGCTGTCTTGGCCGCGGTTAAACTCTTCATACACTGCTTCAAGTTCAGTATGAAAAAGGCGAAGTACCAATTCACTAAATCGCTCAGACTCTATCGTTAACCACTTTTCAAGTTCAGTACTTGGTATGTCGTTGATGTAAACAGTACGCTCATTGCTTGTGTAAGCATTGGTTCCTTGCGCACCCAAACCACTGATCATCTTGTCATATTCATTGGTTGAAACGAATGTGGCTGCTATTTGCGAAAGGCTATCAATCTTGCCGTAGATAACTTTTCGAGCATCCATATCTTCTGTGTTTCGGTGCTCTTCATAAAGGTCAGAAATCATTTTCAGGTATTTCTTTTCTTCTTCCCAATTCAATGAACCTATTTTAGAAGTTCCTTTGAATACCATGTGCTCTAAGTAGTGAGCCAATCCTGTTGCGTCTGATGGGTCTTGCTTGCTACCTGTTCTAACTGCAATGTTTGTTTGAATGCGTGGTTCAGCATGATTCTCAGAGATGTAGACTTCCAGACCATTATCTAAGGTGTAAATGCGTAATCCGAAAGGATCGTTCTCTATTGATTCATAGGAATACTTTGATGTTTCAGCTGCTTTTTCTTCACCAGCATTTGAGCATGATGTTAAGGCAATTGAAGCGATGCCAAGCACTAGGATGAGCGACTTAATGTTCATAGGTTAATTTAATTTAATGTGAAATATCAAGATCTAAATCTTGTTTTAGTTGCCTTAAGGCAGGGTTTTGACCGGCTAAATATTCAAATTTATCTTGAGCCGTGAATAATTTGGTTTCGTGTTTTGTCTCTTGAACGAGTGTTTTTAATCCTAATGAAGGGTTGTGCATGTAGTTCCGCAGCTTCATTAATACATTGGCGCTGTGCTGCACAAATTCTTCCTGATCTACTTCGTGTGAGAGGATTACAGTGATTACGTCCTCTTCAAACTGCTCGTCAATTTTTTGCTTCGCTAAGATGCTGTAAAGTGCACTTTTACCATCTTCAAAAGATTCTGTACTCAACCTTTTCCACGCTGATTCTAAATCTAACTTTTCGTCTGCGGGCTCGCTTGGTTGACCTTGAAGTTCGCTTACTTGTTCTTCAAATAGTTCTTTCACTGCAGGAGCTTCCTCTTTAATCGGGTTGTCCAATTTTAATGAAACAGTAGATGGCTTTCTTCTTGTTCTTTTAGAAACAGGTGCATCATCTACAACTGCAGATTTTTCTTCCGGTTTTGCTGGCTCTTCAGCATCTTCTTCAACTTGTGGTTCCGCTGTTACTTCTTCATCTGGCTTTTCCTCTTCTTTGATTTCTGGAGTCGCAGATATAACTTCTGCAGGTGACTCTGGGGTTTTGGAAACAGCAGGTTCTGGCGCAGCTTGTTTTTCAGGGGTTGGCTCAAGCTTCTTTTTTTCGGTGGGAGCTTGAAGTATTTTTACTTCTTGACTAGAGTTTTTTTTTTCTAGCTCAATACTGGCTATGCTGAGCATTGCTGTTTCGAGCAGCAAGCGTTGATTGCTCGCATTGCGATACTTGAAGTCAGTTTCAGAGGCTAATGATAGCGCTGCTAAAATCCAATTACTCTCAATTTTTTGCGCTTGCTCACTGTATTTAGCTTTGACTGAATCTCCTACTTCAAGCAAGCCAAGTGTTCGAGGATCTTTACATACCAATAGGTCTCTGAAGTGACTGGCCAGTCCACCAATAAAATGACTTCCGTTAAAACCTTGTTTTAGAATGGAGTCTAGGATTACCAAAACTTCAGCAAAATCGGAGGTATATAAAGAGTCGGTTACTTTAAAGTAATAGTCGTAATCTAGAACGTGGAGGTTCTTAAGTACGGCTTCATAACTTAGGTTCTCGTTAGTAAAACTCGAAAGTTGATCGAAGATTGAAAGCGCATCGCGCATCGCACCATCAGCTTTTTGAGCCACAACGTGCAAAGCTTCTTCTTCGTATTTGATATTTTCTTGCTCTGCAATACTCTTCAGCTGACCAACAATGTCTTCAACACCGATGCGGTTGAAATCGTAAATCTGACAGCGGCTTAAAATCGTTGGGATGATTTTATGCTTCTCTGTAGTTGCTAATATGAATATCGCATGCTTTGGTGGCTCTTCCAATGTTTTCAAGAAGGCATTAAAGGCCTGCTTGGATAACATATGCACCTCATCAATAATGTAAACTTTGTATTTTCCTACTTGTGGTGGAATGCGCACTTGATCTGTTAATGATCTAATGTCCTCCACACTGTTGTTTGATGCAGCATCTAACTCGAAAATGTTGAATGAGAAATCTTCATCCTCGCTGTGATCTTCGCTACGATTGATTTCTTTAGCGAATATTCTTGCGCAAGTTGTCTTTCCAACTCCTCTAGGTCCACAGAACAAATAAGCATGCGCCATGTGATCTTGCTGAATCGAATTAAGCAAGGTTTCAGTAATGGACTCTTGTCCTATTACTTCTTTCCAACTCTCAGGACGATACTTCCTCGCAGAAACAATAAAATTTTCTTGGCCTGTTGACATCGCGTCAAAAGTATATTTCTTGAACTTATTATTCACCAAGTAGTCTGCTTCAATTCGAATTATAGCATCGTAGTCTGCTGAGGTGGGCAATTAATGAATTGAGAGTTAAGTGTTTTGAGCTTGTTCGATAAGATAATGTTTGTATCTTTGCGCCCCATTTTTAAAAAGTAAATTGAAAGTTTATGACAAATCGTTATGAAACTGTTTTCATTCTAACTCCCGTTTTGTCTGAGGACCAGACAAAGGAAACAGTGAAGAAGTTTATGGCTTTCCTCAAGGATGGTGGTGTTAAAATCACTCATGAGGAAAACTGGGGCCTAAAGAAATTGGCCTACCCTATCCAGAAGAAGTCCACTGGATTCTATTATTTGGTTGAATTTGAGGCTGAGCCTGAATTCATCATATCCCTTGAAACGGAGTTTATCCGTGACGAAAGAGTAATGCGTTTCTTAACTGTGAAGATGGATAAGGATCATATCGCATTTGCTGAAGGTAGAAGAGATAAGACAAAGAAAACTGCTAACGCTTAATAAGAGAAAAAATGGCTGATGATATTAGATATTTAACCCCCATTCTCATTGAAACTCAGAAGGAGAAATTCTGCTGGTTTAAGAAAGCGGGTATCAAATACGTAGATTACAAGGATGCAGATTTCTTGCTACGATTCGTAAACGAACAAGGTAAGCTTCTTCCAAGAAGAATTACAGGAACTTCAGTGAAGTACCAAAGAAAAGTGTCTCAAGCAGTTAAGAGATCAAGACATTTGGCTTTAATGCCTTATGTAACTGATATGATGAAATAATTATAGATCGATATGGAAGTTATATTAAAAGCAGACATTGAGAAGCTAGGTTACAAAGATGATCTAGTGGAAGTGAAGGATGGTTTCGGTCGTAATTATCTTATACCGCAAGGCCACGCAATTTTGGCTACTGCATCAGTAAAGAAAATGCACGCTGAAACAGTTCGTCAAAGAGCTAAGAAAATCGAGAAGGTCAGAGCAGCAGCTCAGAAAATGGCTGATAAAATGAAAGACACTACAATCACCGTTGGTGCTAAAGTGGGAGAGTCTGGAAAGATTTTTGGTTCTGTAAACAATATTCAATTGGCTGAAGAGATTACAAAACTTGGTTTTGAGATCGATAGAAAGGGCATCAAGATTAAAGGAGATGCTATCAAAACAGTTGGTAAATATGAAGCAGAGGTTAAGTTCCACAGAGATGTGGTTGAAACCATTTCATTTGAAGTAGTAGGAGAATAATTGACTCTTCAAAAACATAGTAAAAAAGGGAAGCCCATGGCTTCCCTTTTTTTGTTTATTTAGGTCGCGTAGAAGCGCACGATCTATTAATATTGCTAATCTTAAAAAGAAATAGAAATGATCTTTGATTTGGACATGATAAAGGCTGTATATGCTAAATACCCAGAGCGTATTGCTGCGGCTAGACAACTTTTGAATAAACCTCTTACTCTTTCTGAGAAAATACTCTACGCTCATTTATGGGATGGAGCAGCGAATGAAGAATTTTCTAGAGGAAAAAGTTACGTTGATTTTGCGCCAGACAGAGTCGCAATGCAAGATGCAACTGCTCAAATGGCTTTGTTGCAATTTATGCAAGCAGGCAAGCCAACTGCTGCAGTGCCTTCGACAGTGCATGCCGATCACCTCATTCAAGCGAGAATTGGTGCAGATAAAGATCTTCAAGAAGCAATAAACAAGAATAATGAGGTGTTCAACTTCTTATCTTCTGTTTCCAGTAAATATGGAATCGGATTTTGGAAGCCTGGCGCAGGTATCATCCATCAAGTTGTTTTAGAAAACTATGCATTCCCAGGTGGAATGATGATTGGAACCGATAGTCACACTGTGAATGCAGGTGGTTTAGGAATGGTTGCAATTGGAGTTGGTGGTGCTGATGCCGTTGATGTAATGGCTGGAATGGCTTGGGAGCTTAAGTTTCCTAAGTTAATCGGAGTGAAATTAACCGGTAAGTTGAGCGGATGGACAGCACCAAAGGACATTATTTTGAAAGTTGCTGGTATCCTGACTGTGAAAGGAGGAACGGGTTGCATCGTTGAGTATTTTGGCGAAGGCGCTAAATCTCTTTCATGTACTGGAAAAGGAACCATTTGCAATATGGGTGCTGAGATTGGAGCTACTACATCAACATTTGGTTATGACGATAGCATGAGAAGATATCTATCTGCAACAGGTCGTCAAGAGGTTGTGGAATTAGCTGATCAAATTGCAGAGCATTTGACTGGCGATGATGAAGTTTATGCAAACCCAGAAAAGTATTTTGATCAAGTAATTGAAATTAACCTTGATGAGTTAGAGCCACATATCAATGGTCCGTTCACGCCAGATTTAGCAACTCCAGTTTCAAAAATGAAAGAGGTGTTGAATGGAAAAGATTGGCCGCAGGATGTAGAGTGGGGATTGATTGGATCTTGCACCAATAGTTCTTATGAAGATATTAGTCGAGCAGCATCAATTGCCAAGCAGGCCGTTGACAAAGGCTTAAAGCCTAAAGCTGAATTCGGAATCAATCCAGGTTCAGAGCAAGTTCGATATACAATCGACCGTGATGGTTTCATTAATATTTTTGAGCAATTAGGTGCTATGGTATTTACCAACGCTTGTGGACCTTGTATCGGACAATGGGATCGAGCGGGAGCAGATGAAGGCAAGAAGAACTCTATTGTGCATTCTTTCAATAGAAACTTCTCGAAAAGAGCAGATGGAAACCCTAACACGCATGCATTTGTGACTTCCCCAGAAATGGTAGCTGCCATTGCAATTAGTGGCAAGCTAGATTTCAATCCAATTACAGATATATTAACAAACGACAAAGGTGAGGAAGTGAAGTTTGAAGACCCAACAGGGTTTGAACTACCACCAAAAGGTTTTGATGTAGAAGACCCAGGGTATCAAGCGCCTGCCGAGAATGGTGGCGGTGTTGAGATTATTGTGAATTCAGATTCTTCACGCCTTCAATTGCTTGAGCCATTTGAAGGGTGGAAAGGAAATAACATTAACGGAGCTAAGCTATTAATCAAAGCATTCGGGAAATGTACGACTGATCACATATCTATGGCAGGTCCATGGTTGAGATACAGAGGTCATTTAGATAACATTTCAAATAACTTGTTGATTGGTGCAGTCAATGCATTTGGAGGAGCTACCAACGAAGTTGTGAATCAATTGTCTGGCGAAAAGATGGAAGTTCCTGCTTCAGCAAGAGCTTACAAAGCAGCTAATGTTCCGTCAATTGTTGTTGGAGATCACAATTATGGTGAAGGTTCTTCAAGAGAACATGCAGCAATGGAGCCACGTCACCTTGGTGTGATAGCTGTCATTGTTAAGTCCTTTGCAAGGATTCACGAGACAAACTTGAAAAAGCAAGGAATGCTTGGTTTGACGTTCGTGAATGAAGCTGATTACGATAAGGTCTTAGAGGACGATACATTTAACTTTATTGACCTTGAGCATTTCTCTCCAGAGAAGAATCTAACTCTTGAGGTTGTTCATGCAGACGGCTCTAAAGATTTAATTGCCTTAGCGCATACGTATAATCAAGCACAGATTGATTGGTTCAAGGCAGGCAGTGCATTGAATCTGATCAAAAGACAAGCTTCTTCTAATTAATTGGATTCATTGTTATATTAGAATCAGTGCAGAACGATTTAATTATTCGAGCGGCTCAGGGAGAAAAAACCGAGCGCAGCCCTGTTTGGGTCATGCGGCAGGCAGGACGAATTCTTCCAGAGTATCGTGAGCTAAGAGCAGGACTTTCAGGGTTTAAAGAATTGGTGGAAACTCCAGATCTAGCGGCTGAAGTTACTGTTCAACCAGTAGACATACTTGGCGTAGATGCTGCAATTATTTTCTCCGATATATTGGTTGTTCCAGATGCCATGGGACTACCGTATGAAATGATCAAAGGCAAAGGCCCACACTTTCCAGAAGTGGTGAAGAACGAAGCAGATGTTGCTAAGCTCAATGTTATCAATGGGGAGGAGCTTACTTATGTATACGATGCGATTAAGGAAACAGTAAAGCGCTTAAATGGCCGAGTTCCAGTGATAGGTTTTGCTGGTGCGCCATTTACGATTCTTTGCTACATGATTGAAGGGCAAGGAAGCAAGACATTTTCGAATGCTCGCAAGTGGCTGCATGCAAATCCGAAGGAAAGTCATGTGTTGCTTGAGAAGATTACATCTTCTACTATTAATTATCTGAAGCTACAAATTGAAGCTGGTGTCTCGTTATACCAGGTGTTTGATTCATGGGCTGGCGTGTTGAGTGAAGATCTTTATCGAGAGTTTTGCATGCCGTACTTAAATCGAATTGCGGAAGAGGTTAACAATGTTCCAAATATTGTTTTCGCGAAAGGAGCTCATTTCGCGATGAAGGACTTAATGAACAGTTCATACAATGCAGTTGGTTTAGATTGGAGTCTAGATCCATCAAAGATTAGATCGATTAATTCTTCTATGGTTCTTCAAGGAAATCTTGACCCTACATTGCTCTATGCTAGTGAGGAAGTGATCGTGCAAAAGACTAATGAGATGTTAAGATCATTTGCAGGAGGTGGTCACATTGCTAATTTGGGCCATGGAGTTTATCCTGATACGGATTGGAGGAAAGTTAAATTGTTCATCGATACTATTAAATCAAGCAAGAATTAAAATCATAATAATGAAACGAATATTTTCATTCATCACATTAATGTCAATAGCGGCTTCAACGGCTTTTTCACAAGGCAATCTTGTACAAAACGGAAGCTTTGAGTCAGTGTCTAAAAAAATAAAAGAAGCTGGATCTATCACTTACGCTTATCCATGGACTTCTGCTACAGATAATAAGCCGGATCTTTTTAACCCAAGATCTAAAGGAGAGGACTGGGGAGTGCCAATGAATCTTTATGGAGATGCTGAGCCAAAAGATGGCAATGGATATGCTGGCGTTAATATGTATTCTTACAAGGATGCAGAGCCAAGAACGTACCTTCAAATTAAATTAAGTTCGACTTTAGAAGAAGAAAAGGTTTATTGTGTCAAGATGAGTGTAATGTTGGGTCTATTATCAAAGTATGCCTGTAACAATCTTGGTATGTATTTAAGCGATAAGCCAATGGATATAGAAGCCCTGGACGCAGATGCGATTACACCACAGATTATTCATTCTCAGAATAAAGTATTTTCAGAGCAGTTTGACTGGGAGGATATTTGTCATACGTTTATTGCAAATGGAGGCGAAAGATATTTGACGATTGGAAACTTTGCCCCTACATCTGAAACTGAAGAAGAGAAGATTAGAAAGCCAAAAGGGATTATTGGAACTCAATCGCGTAACGCTTATTACTATATTGATGATGTCTCAGTTATGAATATGGCTGGAGTAGAATCTTGCGATTGTGAAGTTGATGCAAGTGGAAGTTCTCTTCAGGTTAAATATTCGAAAGAGGTAAGTTCTGACATGGAACTTGACGTAACTGAGGATATTGAAATGTCAAGGATTTACTTTGACGAAGGCAGCGCTGCTATAAAAGAAGATGCTATAATTGATATGCAGAAAGTTGCTACTCTTCTTAATGAGCACCCAAAGTACAAGGTGAAAATTACTGGACATACTGATCCTATTGAAGAGGTTAAAGTAACTGGTGATGTTTCTTTACAGCGCGCTCAAAACGTGAAGAATGAGTTGGTGAAACTTGGTGCTTATGAGAATAAGTTGCTTATAGTAGGAGTTCAAGATTTTGATCCAGCAACTGAAGATGCCTCAGTAGCAGGACAAGCACAAAATAGACGAGTTGTTTTTGAGGTTATCAGTAAAGACTAATTCTTTAGAATAAATAAAAAGAAAAAGCCTCGAGAGATCGAGGCCTTTCTATTTTCGCTATTCGCAGATGATAAAAAAGAATGATAAGCAGACCATTAGAGCATGGGCCTTTTATGACTGGGCCAATTCTGCATACAATCTTGTAATTAGTACAGCGATATTTCCAATTTTCTATCAGAAGATGACATCCTCCGTGGATGCAAATGGAATTACAAATGAAAAAGTGAGCTTTTTCGGAATGGAATTTATCAATACTGAGATATATAGCTATGTAGTCTCGTTTTCATTCTTGATTGTTAGTGCGATATCACCTATTCTTTCAGGTATTGCCGATTATTCAGGCAGTAAGAAGTCCTTCCTAAAGTTTTTCTGTTATTTAGGCTCACTCGGTTGTGCACTTTTATTCTTCTTTGATGTTGATCACTTAGAACTTTCAATGGTCTTTGTGATGATAGCGAGTATTGGTTTTTGGGGTAGTCTTGTTTTCTACAATGCCTTTCTGCCAGAGGTTGCTGATTATGTACATCATGATAAAGTGAGTGCGCAAGGATTTGCCTACGGATATGTTGGGAGTTCCCTGTTGCTTGTAGCGATTTTAATTTTGATACAAACCAATACTATGCCAGCGAAATTTGCTTTCCCAATGGTAGCTATTTGGTGGGCTGGGTTTGCCCAAATAACCTATTACTACCTTCCCAATAATGTATATGATCGACATCCAAAAGAAAAAGGAATCATTTGGAAAGGATACGAAGAGCTGCGTAAGGTGTGGTTTGAACTTAAAGATCAAGTCAACCTTAGAAGATTTCTTCGTTCATTTTTCGTGTACAGCATGGGCGTTCAAACCGTTGTGATAATGGCCGTTTTGTTTGCGAATAAAGAAATTGAGTGGGGAGATCAAGGAGAGTCAGGGTTGATCATAAGTGTGCTTATTATTCAATTCATTGCTGTTTTCGGAGCGTATGCTTTTGCAGGATTGTCTAAGAAATTGGGTAATATTAAGGTGTTAGGTATGGCGCTTGTTATTTGGATCTTTATTTGTTTCGCAGCCTATTTCATTACCACGCCCACTCATTTTTACTTTTTGGCTGCATTAGTTGGTTTAGTAATGGGTGGAATTCAAGCATTATCCCGATCAACATACTCGAAAATGCTTCCAGAAACTCAAGATCACGCCTCCTATTTTAGTTTTTATGATGTGCTAGAAAAGCTAGGAATTGTGGTCGGAACCTTCCTTTTTGGTTTTATTGAAGGCATGACATCAAGTATGAGGAATTCAGCATTGGTTTTAATGGGCTTTTTTATCGTTGGTTTATTACTTCTTTTCATGATTAAACCTCATAAGAGCATTTCACCTAGAACAGATTAATAGATTTTCAGTGATAGCAGAATTTGACATTGCAATAGTTGGTGGCGGAATAGTAGGAGTCGCAACAGCACATAAACTTCAGAAAGCATACCCTGAATCAAGTATAGCCTTGATTGAAAAAGAATCTAAGTTGGCTCATCATCAAACTGGAAATAATTCTGGTGTTATCCATTCAGGTATCTATTATAAACCAGGTTCCTATAAAGCCAAGCTGTGTGTTGATGGCAGACGTGAATTAGTGGAGTTTGCTAAGGAGCATAATATTGCTCACGACATTTGCGGAAAGATTGTCGTTGCGACAGATAAAAGTGAATTACCTCATCTTGATTTTATTTATGACAGAGGGATTCAAAATGGAGTGGAAGGAGTAGAACGCATCACACCAGAACAAATCACAGAAATAGAGCCTCATTGCAAAGGTATTGCTGGTATTCGAGTTGCATGCACAGGAATCATTGATTATCGAGCTACAACAGAGAAATTGGGAGAGCTACTTGAAAGCCAACAAGCTAAAAGTAGAATTTTGCTCAATCATGAGGTGAAACAAATTGAACACCAAGAAAGCTCAACGTTACTAAAAACAAGTAGGGGAGATATTAGGGCGAAATATGTCATTTTTTGTGGAGGTCTTCAAGCCGATCGATTGGCTAAAAAGGCAGATGTGAAATTGGACATGACAGTGCTTGGATTTAGAGGTGATTATTTTGTATTGTCAGATAAAGCGAAGCATAAAGTGAAGAACTTAATCTATCCAGTTCCTAATCCTAAATTTCCATTTCTAGGTGTACATTTTACAAGAATGATTGATGGAGATGTGGAGTGCGGACCAAATGCTGTGTTTGTTTTCAAACGGGAAGGTTATAAAAAGACTGACTTTGATCTACGTGACACAGCAGATGCTTTAGAATACGCAGGAACTTGGAAGTTTTTCGCTAAGCATTGGCGTTACGGGATCGAAGAATATAGAAGAGCATTTTCAAAAAGGCTGTTCTTAGGCACTCTTCAACGACTGATTCCAGACCTGAAGATGGAAGATTTAGCTGAGGAAAGAGCCGGAGTTCGCGCTATGGCTCTTAGTAATACAGGGGATATGATCGATGATTTCAAAATTGAATTCAAAGATAATTGCATTCACGTGTTGAATGCACCAAGTCCTGCTGCCACAGCTTGTTTGGCAATTGGAGAAGAGGTGAGAAAAATGGCTTCAGATTACTTTAAGCTTGATTAGCTCGAAATGCGATAATTTTCTTTGATATCGCTCCAGTTAAAGAGAAACTGATTGATTACTTCGTCTAACCGTTTTAAGAAAATCGGATTAGGAGTGTTCATATTTCTGAAGTAGTCTGACTGAAACTGATTCAAATCGTATTTAAAAAACACTCCTTTTGACATCGCGTAGCGCGTGTTTTTTGAGGGGTGATTAATTCTAGACATCCACGATTGATACTTTGCAATTGTTTCTTTCAGCGTCATAGGCTCTACAGATAAAGCAGTCCCTAATTTGCGATAGATCTTTTCCGTTATACGCACATCCTTTACAGAGTCAAAGTGCTCGCTCATCAGTTTGATATTTCCAGCAATCACAACCAACAGAAAGCGATCGTAATCTTCTTTAGAAATATTGGGTGTTTTGATGAACTCAGGGTCGTTATTGATAATCTCAACTACATCCTGAAATCCTTCTTCTACGAGGCTTAGGATCGAGTTTACAAAGAAGTTGGCCAGCTGGTCTTCTGTGAGCTTTTTCTTTTTAAATATCGTAAACATCTATTCTTTCCCGAGGTTGGTTCTTTAACTGAACCAAATGTAGACCTTTATAAATGCGGCTTTGAGGCGGCTTCGTGCATGCTTATCAACAGAGTTTTCAACGATGTTTTTTAGAATTGCATTATTTCTTTGTTCTCTCATTGTCAACAGATCGTTAAATGAACAAAGTGAACAGTTGCTGCACTGCAGCCTTCGACTTACCTTCGTTCTTAATAGAATCTTATGGCGGTAAAACCTAAAATAATTAATAGAGAAATTAGCTGGCTAGCTTTTAACGATAGGGTTTTGGCTGAAGCCGAAGACCAGACAGTTCCTCTTCTGGAGAGACTTAAATTTCTAGGTATTTTCTCTAATAATCGGGATGAGTTTTTTAGAGTGCGCGTAGCTTCTGTTAAACGTTGGGCTGCTTTGAATGAGAAAATTGAGTCGACTCATGATGACCCTAGAGATGTATTAGCTCAAATTCAACGAATCTCCATCGGTCAACAACAGAAGTATGAACGTATTTATCAGGAGATACTTGAGGAATTAAGACAGAAGAATGTTTTCATTTTGAATGAAATGCAGTTTGACAGCTCACAGAAGGCTTTTGTAGAAGACTACTACAATGAAAAGGTTGACCCTGTTATTTCGCCCATAATGCTGGATCAAGTCAAAGGCTTTCCTCACTTGCGAGATAAAGCAATCTATTTAGCGGCTTGGTTGACCATTAGTAAAGAAGGAAAGAAAACTACACACCAATACTCTTTGGTAGAAGTTCCATCGTCACTTCCACGTTTTATTATGCTTCCCGAGCAAGATGGGAAAAAGTTTATCGTGATTCTTGATGATGTTATTCGACATAATTTGAAGTCTGTGTTTGAAGTGTTCAAGCCAACTAAAGTTGATGCTTTTACTTTTAAAATCACGCGGGATGCTGAATTGGATTTAGACAATGATATTTCTAAGAGCTTTTTGGAAAAGATGAAAAAGAGCTTGAAGCAAAGAAGGCGAGGGGCTCCAGTTAGATTTGTTTTTGACGCAAGCATGCCAAAGGAAATGCAACGCTACTTGACCAAGAAAATGTCCTTGACCACTGATGAAGATGCATTTATTCCTGGTGGACGCTATCACAACTTGAAAGATTTGATGTCTTTTCCAAAGATCAACTTACCTAAAGCTTACTACAACAAGCTAGCACCGAATAAGCACCCGCACTTTGAAAAGTATGATAGCTATTTCACCGCTATCAAAAAGAAGGATGTTCTACTTCATTATCCTTATCAAAGTTTTAGTCATGTGATTGATTTTTTGAAAGAGGCTGCATTAGATCCAGATGTAAAGTCAATCCGTATTTGTCTTTATCGTGTTGCCAGCAGAAGTAAGGTCATCAATGCGCTTATCAACGCTGCTCGAAATGGTAAAAAAGTAGTTGTAGTCTTCGAATTACAAGCCCGGTTTGATGAAGAAAACAACATCTATTGGTCTAATATTCTTGAAGACGAAGGTGTGAAGGTGTATTTCGGTTTTCCTGGAATGAAGGTGCACGGAAAAATTTGTTTGGTCACTCGAAAAGAGCACGGAGTCAATCAATATTATGCAAAAGTTGGAACAGGGAATTTTCATGAAGGAACATCTGGTTTGTATGGTGACTTGTCCCTAATGACTGCGCGTAAGGAAATTACAAGTGAAATACATAAGGTGTTTGATTTGTTTGAAAATGCGATTTGGCCGAATTATCGATTTAAGCATTTGGTTCTATCGCCATTTTATTTGCGCAATAGGCTCATACGACTGATCAATGTTGAAATTCGAAATGCTAAGGCAGGAAAAGACGCTTACATAACATTAAAGTTGAATAGTCTTGTTGATAGTAACTTGATTAATAAGTTGTATCAAGCGAGCAAGGCTGGTGTAAAAGTCAACTTGATTATTCGTGGTATTTGTTCCTTGGTGCCAGGAGTGGAAGGTTTAAGTGAGAATATCAAAGTAATAAGCATCATTGATCGATTCCTCGAGCATGCAAGAATCTATGTGTTTTGCAACAATAGCGATCCTCTCTACTTTATTAGTAGCGCTGATTGGATGGTGCGAAATCTCGATAGACGAATAGAGGTTACTTGCCCTATTTATGAAACCTCTATAAAGAAAGAGATTGATGATGTGCTTTCAATTCAGTTTTCTGATAGTGTAAAAGCTCGGGTATTAATGCCTGACGGGAAATATATAGTTGATAAAGCCGATAAGAAAAAGGATATTCGTTCTCAGTACTCGACACACGAGTATTACAAAAAGAAGAGCAAGCAAGAATGAATGTATACCAATTCGCAGCGATAGATATAGGTTCTAATGCTGTGAGGCTTTTGGTGAGCAACGTTTTTGAAGATGGGGCGAAAGTCACCTACAAGAAGCAGTCTCTAATACGGGTACCTATTAGACTTGGTGCTGATGCTTTTCTTAAACAGCATTTTCCTGAAGCAAAAGTCGAGGACTTTATTGAAACAATGCATGCTTTCAAGCATTTGCTAAACGTTTATCGTCCTCAAAAAGTGAGGGCTTTGGCCACATCTGCTTTTAGAGAGGCTGATAATGGAATTGAGGTTGTTGACCAAGTGTATAATGCCACGGGTATCAAGATTGAGATTGTTTCAGGCAAGGAAGAAGCCGAAGTAGTCTATGCAAATGGGCTAAGAGACAATATGGATAGCGATAAAACTTACCTCTACATGGACGTTGGAGGAGGAAGTACAGAACTAACGCTGTTCAATAATCATGAAGCAGTCACTTCAAAATCATTCAATATTGGTTCGATTCGATTACTGCTTGGGATGGTTCCAGACTCGGATTGGGATGAGATGAAAGCTTGGGTTAAAGATTTACAGTCAAGTCTAAATAAAGAAATTGCGATAATAGGTTCAGGAGGAAATATAAATAAGTATTGCAAGCTGTTAATGAAAGACTATGGGGAGGCTGTGTCGTATGATGAATTGTACACTTTGTACAAGAGGTTAAAGGGTATGACATCTGAAGAACGGATTCAAGATCTTTATTTGAATCCAGATAGAGCTGATGTTATTGTTCCAGCTGGAAAAATATTTACAAGCATAATGCGATGGAGTAAGGCGAAAAGTGCTTTTATCCCTAAGATTGGAGTTTCAGACGGAGTAATAAAGATGCTTTACAAAGAGCATAAACTTGAGAATGCTTTTTTGTAAATTGCACAAGCACCATGCCTAAAACAAAAAATATAATCATCATTGAAGACAATGAAACGTTTTCACTCTTGGTTACCCACTACTTAAAAAGTAATTTGGGTGAAGCGACTGTTTATGTTGAGAATTCCGGAGCTCGCGCCATTGAATCTATAAAGAGACTCAAGCCATCTATCGTCATTCTAGATTACTACCTAGAAAACGAACTTTCGGCTAAAGACGTGATGAACGTTATCAACTCTATGGAGGTTCGACCAACTGTAATACTGCTTTCTTCTATTACTGATCAGAAAGAAAAGGAAGAAGTAATGGCAATGGGTATTGAGAAATTTGTTCCCAAATCGAATGAAAGCCTTTATGATTTGATTCAAGTTATTGAGGGAATTCTGAATGAGAATAGGTTAAATCACAATTCTTCAGGAAATATGTTGTCTGTCAATGCGATAATTGGCTTGATTGCGTTAGTTGTGTTTTTTCTTTTGGCCGTTTATATTTTCATTCAAAAGGGTTAATCGCTTTGTTTTTGATGAGTGTTTTGCGTTTTGACTCTCCAAAGAGTTGTGTCAAATCATAACCAATCCCAATATTTGGTCTTATATATATGTTGTAAAAGAAGGGATGGGTGTTTTCCATTGAAATGGCGTACTTACTCGCAAAGTTCAAGTCAAAACTAAAAATGAAACCTTCTGGAGAATAAACTTGGGTTCCAATGTGGGCATTGATGCCATGCACAGTTTGATCGTAGTTGTCGTTTCCGATGTTCGCATTATAATAATTGGTGACCCATCCATATCCAACGCCTATTCTGGGATATAGAACTTCACTTCCAATATTAAAGTAATAGCGCAAACCAACTTGATAGTTGATGGATGAATTTAATCGAATAGTGTCAATCACTCGCTCATTGGCATAGCCTAAAGTTCCAAAGCCAGCTAAATGACCAGAACCTGCTTCAGCGTTGATTCCAAATCCGCCATAAATATTTCCTGCGCCAGCACTGGCGTTAACAAATGTGCTCGATTCCGTTGATTGTTCTTGGGCACTGCTGGGTGTAGAGATTACGAATAGCAGGCTAAAAAGAAGTCCAAGCCAAATGAGAAGTGGAGAATAGTTACTTGTAAATCTTCTCAACCAAATGAGCATATTTCGACATTATGAACTTTCGTTTCAGCTTTAAAGAAGGTGTGAGTTCTCCTGAGTCAATGGCCCATGGTGCTTCGCATAGCTCAATTTTTTTAACCTGTTCGAATTTGCCGTAATGCTGATTCATTTCGTCAATTTCTTTCCAGATTCGTGCTTTCAGATTTTCATTAGTGGCTAAATCAGAATAGGTTTGGCATTTATGCCCTTTACGCTCACACCAATCCTTGCAGAACTCTAAATCGGGGACGACTAAAGCAGCTGGATGCTTTTCATTTTCGCCAATGACTATGATTTGATCTATGAATCGAGAAGCCTTAAAGGTGTTCTCCATAGGTTGTGGAGCTACATACTTTCCTCCTGAAGTCTTGAAGATTTCTTTTTTGCGGTCAGTTATTTTTAAATATTGGCCATCTACCAGCGTGCCTATATCTCCTGTGCTAAACCAGCCATCCTCTGAAAGAACTTGACGAGTGAGTTCAGGCTGATTGTAATAACCCATCATAACGTTAGGACCTTTAATGAGAATCTCTCCGTCTTCAGCAATTTTGATTTCAACATTGTGAAGCTTTCTTCCAGTCGTTCCTAGCATAAAGCCCTTATTAACAAATGAATTGACGGAAGCTACTGGCGATGTTTCTGTTAAACCATAACCTTCTAAAATTGGTATTTGCGCAGCGCAGAAAATGGCAGCCAACCTCGGTTGTAAGGCGGCACTGCCGCTAGCAACAACTTCAACATTTCCGCCTAAAGCTTCTCTCCATTTATTGAAGATGAGTTTGTTAGCAATGCTCAGTTTAAATTCATACCAAGCACCATTTTCACCGTAAGGTTTCCACTTTTCAGCAATACCTACAGCCCAGAAAAAGAGAGAGTGCTTAATTCCCGTTAATTCTGACCCTTTCAGCATTATTCGATCGAATACTTTTTCTAATAACCTTGGCACAGCTGTGAAAACCTCTGGCTTCAACTCTCTAATATTGTCTCCGATGGTATCCATTGATTCCGCATAATAGACGGAAACACCCGTGTACATAAATAGGTAAAGAACCATGCGCTCATATACGTGACAAAGAGGAAGAAAGCTAACCGCTCTAGCATTTTCATCACAAGGAATACGTTCTCTGCTTCCAATCACATTCGACACAATATTGTTATGCGAAAGCATAACTCCCTTTGGATTACCTGTCGTTCCACTTGTGTAAATAAGTGTGGCTAAATCGGTTCCTTTTATCACAGATTTTCTTGATTCGATTTCCTCTGTGGAAGTCTTTTCGCCACGAGCCTTGAATTCTGTAAAATGTTCAACACCATCAATTTTTTCAAACGATACGATTAGCCTCAATGAAGGAGCGTTTGCTTTTACTTCGTTCACCTTATCTAAAAGGTCCGAACTACTAACAAAGCATATCTTGATACTAGCATCATTAAAAATGTACTCATAATCTTTTGGAGAAATAGTTGGGTAAATCGGAACACTTATGGCTCCGCACATTTGAATTCCTAGATCTACAATATTCCATTCAGGCCTATTGTTTGAAATGATGGAAACCTTATCATCCGGTTTGATGCCCGCTTCAACTAAAGCCTTGCTGACCATCATAGCCTGATCAACGAAACTCTGAGTGGAAGTTTTCACCCAGTTGCCGTCAATTTTTGCAGCTAATGAATCTTTTTGTGGGAAATGCTTTAATTGATAGTAGGGTATATCAAATAATCTAGTTACTTCCATTATTCTAATAATTGGTGAAGAACCAAATTTAACTCCTGACCACCTCAGTAACAAGAACTATTTTTCTTTGGCTATACCAAAGTCTTGAACATAGTTATGTCTCCACCTTTTATGTGGCTCTAAAGCGACACCAATTAGTGTCATTTCTGGGTCAAGGATGTTTTTTCTATGACCGAAGTTGGGTACGTTCCGGTCTATTAACAGATCAATAAGAGCATCAACAGCATTATCATTTCCATAGTTACAATTCTCATTTATTGCCGTGAAATGATGTTCAAGATCTGAAATACGGTCTCTAAAAGGTTTTCCGTCTGAAGAATTGTGGCCAGTTCTGCCAGATTCTCCCATATCCTTGGCATGGGCTCTCGCAAAGTCCGTGAGTTCTTTATTCGGCATCAATGGATTCATTTTACCAGTATTCTCTAACTCTTTGATAAGATCTTTAACTAACCGGTCTTTTTTAACATCCTTTGATTTGATGTAATCGTTAAGGTGGGTTTCTACAAATAGTGGCGGGTTAATCCTTAATAAATTCATGTAGAAAATTGATTCTTTCTCTGTTTCAGAAAGAAAGTAAACATGTGAAGCTGAATTAGCCATTGACAAGGTGCTGTCAGGCCAAAGTTTGAAGAGATCTTCTTGGGCAACTGCAGAAGACTGCACTAAGACAGCAAGTGCAATCATTAAAAGAATCCTATTTCGTATAAACCAATTCACCGTTAACCCATGTTTTAATAATGTTGGACTTGAGAATTGCCTCCTTCGAGCATTTCATTAAATCTTGATCCAACATCACAAAGTCAGCATATTTTCCAACTTCCAAGCTTCCTTTTACGGAATCCTCAAAATTAGCAACTGCTGGCCAAATAGTAATACCTCTTAACGCTTCTTGTCTTGAAAGTGCTTCTTCCATGGCGAACCCGTCTTCTGGAAAACCAGATATGTCTTTACGAACAGTTGCTGCATAGAATGTTTTGATTGGTGATATATGCTCCACAGGAAAGTCGGTGCCTAATGCAATTAGACCATTTTGATTCATCATGCTTCTTAGTGCATATGCCTGATCAATCCTTTCTGATCCTAAACGGTCTTCAGCCCAATACATATCAGATGTAGCATGGGTAGGTTGCATAGATGGAATTATGGTATATGCTCCAAATTTTGGTTGATCATCTTTATGAACGACTTGTGCATGTTCTATTCGCCATCTTCTATCATTCGCGGTTTTTAATACTGACCCCATTGCGTCTAAGGTGATGCGGTTCGCTCGATCTCCTATACAGTGAACATTTAATTGGAAGTTGTTTTCAAAACAGGCTTTAGCCCACTTTCGAATTGAGTCTTCTGGTGCGATGATCAGTCCGCTGTTCAGGCTGTCATCAGAATAAGGGGCTAACAAAGCTGCACCTCTAGATCCAAGTGCTCCATCAGTATACAACTTGATTGATTTAGCGGTTAAACGCTCCGTTTTATAGCCTATAGTTTGCAGACTATCAATAAAGCTATTATTTGCACTGTACATTGCATAAACACGCATTTTTAAAAATGACTCATGACTTTCATTTATTAGGTCAATATCAGGCTCACTTAATCCACCAGCACATACAGTAGTTAAACCTTCCGTGAAGCAATCTTCTTGGGCTATTTTTAGGGAGTTCAATTTGAACTCTTTAGAATATTTTGGAATTACAGGCTGAATTAAACTTTCCGCCTCATCCATCAAAACACCAGTTGGCTTGTCATTGAAGACGACTACTTCTCCACCTGCTATTTTGCTTTGACTTGTTATACCAGCAAGATTTAATACATTTTCACTAGCTAAAACAGCATGTCCATCAACTCGTTTTAAAACAATGAAATGATCAGGGAAAAGCTTGCTTAAAGTGTCATTTGTTGGAAATTCCTTTATTTTCCAGTCATTCTGATCCCAACCTCTTCCTCTAATCCACTTGCCCTCATAATTGGATATGTAACTCGATATTTTTGTGACAACCTCTTCAAAAGATGTTGTTCCTACAAGGTCTAATTGTTGTTTTTCATTTCCATAGCCTAAAAAATGCGAATGTGCATCGATAAATCCAGGATAAATAAATTGAAGGGCGGCATCAATTTTTTCTTCACTTTGGTAGCTGTTCAATATCTGATGCTCCGCGCCTATTTCTATGATTTTACCATCTTTTAAGGCCATAGCTTGTGCCGTTCCAAATGCATCGTCAACCATGTAAATCTTGGCATTGTGGATTATTAAATCAGCCTGTTTGCGCGAAGAACATGCCGTAAGCAATATCGCAGCAATCATTAAAAAAGTGATTCTCATTGATTAGTTGTTTTAATACCCGTTAAAAAAGACCGAAAATAGGGGGTAAGTATTATAAGTAGTAAAATAATAGCCGGTGCCCTATATCTCATGATAGCTCCAAATACTGGCGTCACCATGCCCATTAGGATTAATATAGGAAGCACGAACAGAAAAATCCAAATTTGAAGTTTTGAAAAATCTCGAAATCGGATAACATGAACAGTAAACAGAACGAGTGAAATTGCGATGAAAAGGTTTTCGATAAATAGCAGCAATTCTGGTAATGTTTTGACTTCGTATATGTAAGGTCTGAACAATACATTCGCTATTGCCTGAGGTGTAGATGCTAGCAGGGCCAATACTCCTTCCTTTAAGTAGCTCATCTCGAACGCGCTTCCGGGTGAAATAACTTGTACATGATTTAAAAAATCATGCTGCTTTCTGACGATGTATTCTGTCAGATCAAATCCTGCCAAAGAGGCTAAAGCATACCCGGTAATTATAAATGCTGACCAAAGGCCAAACTGAAGCATCAGTCCCCAGTTTCTTTTACGACAAAGTCCATGAACCAAGTATGCGGGAACTAGTGCAGCAATGAAGTAAATTTTAACGGAGATGAGCACAATAAGTGCATTTAGGCTTAAAAAAAGAGATTTTGCATTAAACTGTAGATGAATAGGGTTAACTTTAATGAACGCGCCAATGCCGAAGATGAGCACTGTCTCTTTTAACCCGCCCGACATCCAAAGTAAACTCGAGGGAAAAAGAATCGCTATAGTTAAGGCGAGATTTTGATTCTTTTTTTCTGAGGTTAAGGACTCTGCACACCATTTTAAACCTAAAAATGACAGTGTGCTAAAAACAATTCCGTGAACTTCATAATGCCCGAAGCTTAAAAATGTCAATAATGAGTTCACCTTGATCATGAAATGATTGTCATTGTAAAACGCTGAATCATTTGGCTTGATCCAAGCATTCATTTGTTCAAAATAGAGCGTTTTGAAACCGTCACCATCTGAATATGCATTAAACATGATCTTTATATAGTCGATTGGCTGACTAAAGAAGACTTTATGCAGGAGCAGTCCATCATCAAAAAAGCGATAGATGTCTGCTGTAGATCTATCAGTATAATAGTAAGTGAAGAGCCACTGCAAAGCAAAAGTTCCTATCACTTTTGTTGTAAATAATACCGTTATGCGCGCGCTTGAGAAGCTTCCTCTTGACTTTAAAAGAAGCCACAGAAGAACTACATACCAAATTAAGCTTAGTCCTATTCCTTCGATTTGCACACTTCAAAGTAAATCTTCTTAATAACAAATAAGACTTTTGAAATAAATACCCGTTCTGAAAAGTTAATTTTGGCGCTCAAATTTTAATCATGAGTCAACCAACAGACTACAACCCAGAAGAAACTGCAAAAACACTTGGTCTTTTGCCTGAAGAGTATGATCAAGTAGTTCAATACCTAGGTCGAACACCAAATTTTACTGAGCTATCGATTTATTCGGTAATGTGGTCAGAACATTGTTCTTATAAGAATAGTATTATGTGGCTCAAGACATTACCTAAGAAAGGTCCAGCTATTTTGGCTGAAGCGGGTGAGGAGAATGCTGGTTTAGTGGATATTGGCAACGGATTAGCATGTGCATTCAAGATTGAATCACATAATCATCCATCTGCAATTGAACCATACCAAGGAGCTGCAACAGGAGTTGGAGGTATCAATCGAGATATATTCACTATGGGCGCTCGTCCTGTCGGTCAATTGAACAGTCTTCGCTTTGGAGATCCTAACTCAGAAAGAACGAAATGGTTACTTAAAGGCGTTGTAAAAGGAATTGGCGACTATGGAAACAGCTTTGGAATTCCTGTTGTTGGTGGTGAAGTTTACTTTGATGAATCATATAATCAGAATCCTTTAGTAAACGCAATGTCAGTTGGTATTGTTGAAACGGATAAAACTATATCAGCTATTTCTGAAGGACCAGGCAACCCAGTTTTCATAGTTGGCTCAAGTACTGGTAAAGATGGTATTCACGGGGCAACATTTGCTTCTGGAGATTTATCTGATGATAGTGCGGATGATTTGCCATCTGTTCAAGTTGGCGATCCCTTTCAAGAAAAACTACTCCTCGAAGCTTCTTTAGAACTTGCAGATACTGATTGCATCGTGGGAATGCAAGATATGGGAGCAGCCGGGATTACATGTTCTACCTCAGAAATGTCAGCCAAAGGAGAGTGCGGAATGGATATTTATTTAGACCGCGTTCCAACACGTCAAGAGAATATGCTGCCTTTTGAGATATTACTTAGTGAATCTCAAGAAAGAATGCTTGTGGTTGTGAAGAAGGGCAAAGAAGCCGAGGTTCTTAGAATATTTGATAAATGGGATTTAAACTGTATTGAAATAGGAGTGGTAACCGAAGGTAACCAGCTTCGTTACTTTATGAACGATGAGTTGGTTGCGCAAGCACCCGCAGACTCTTTGGTTTTAGGTGGAGGAGCACCTGTTTATGAGCGGGAGTATACTGAGCCGGCTTATTTTTCAAAAGCTCAATCTTTTGATCAAAGTTCAATTAGGGAACCAGAAGATTTAAAAGAGGTTGCCCATTTCTTGATTGGTCATGTAAATATTGCATCGAAACGATGGGTGACAGAACAATATGATTCAATGGTAGGGACAATTAATATGTCTACTAACAATCCTACAGATGCGGGAATCATTAGTATAAAGGATTCTAATAAAGCCATTGCGGCAACGGTCGATTGTAATGCTAGGTATGTCTATGCTAATCCAGAAGAAGGGTGTGCAATGGCAGTTGCCGAGGCTGCCCGGAATATAGTATGTTCGGGAGGCAAGCCAGCAGCAATTACAAATTGTTTAAACTTTGGAAATCCTTATAGTCCAGAAGCCTATTGGCAGTTTGTTGGTGCCATTAAAGGTATGAGTAAAGCGTGTCTGGCTTTTGAAACCCCTGTAACAGGTGGTAATGTTAGTTTTTATAATCAGTCAACAATTGATGGTAAAACAGTGCCCGTTTTACCTACGCCAACCATTGGAATGATTGGTTTGGTTGATTCCAAAGAGCACATAACATCGCTTGCAATTAAGGAGGAGGGATTGAATTTGATTTTGCTTGGAGAGCACTCAGATGATATTGCAAGTTCACAGTATCTTATTCAATGGCATAAAGAGCAATTATCCAAATCACCAAAGTTTGATCTAAATGATGAAGTGAAGTTGCAAGATGCTTTGTTGTCGGCCATCAGAAATGGACTGGTATCTTCGGCTCACGATGTTTCTGATGGAGGCCTATTCACTACGCTATTAGAAATGACAACAACCAATGGAATAGGTGTAGAGATAAATATTGAGGCACAAGGCAGATTGGATGGTCTATTGTTTGGAGAGTCACAAACTAGAGTTGTATTAGCGGTTTCGGACGTTAATATGGCTCAATTTAAGGAAGATGTGGAGAAATCAAATGTTCCTTACTCTATTCTTGGTAAGTCTGCTGGAGAAAGCATTAAAATAAACGGAATTGACTTTGGGACAATATCAACCCTTCATAGTATTTATAATAATGCATTGCATAGAATGATGAAATAATCATGCTTTGCATAAACAAAAAAAAGCCGCTTTATAGCGGCTTTTTTAGTTTCAGTATCCAGACAAGGCTCTAATTTGTGAGAATGAATTTTTTCGTGCCTTTGAATTCACCAGCTTTTATTTCCATCATGTAGGCTCCTTTCGCAAGGTCTCCCACATACAACGATTCATTAACGATTGAATTATTGAATGATGCAGATTTAACGACCCGTCCACTGAAGTCATATAGTGTTAACTCTAATGTTTTCATTGAGCTTAAATCAGCGTCTATATTCAAATAATCAGACGCAGGGTTAGGATAGATGCTCATCTGCTCCATGAGCTCATCAGGAATACCTAAAACGTTTACTGTTATAGTTTGACATGTAGTGTCAGAACCGCAAACGTTTGAAACGTATTGACATACTTCAAACTCTCCTAACCTAAGGAAGAAGTGTCTGGGATCACTTAATGTGCTGTATGTTGAGTCTGAGAAAGTCCATAGATATTCTTCCGCATTGCTAGATTCATCAATAAACTTAACAGTTGAAGTTACTTGCTCGAATGAGAAGCCTCCGGTTGGGACTACCGGGATAAAATATTCCTGCGAATTCTGACAGTCATTAGTCCAACCATCCATAATTATGGTTAATTCTACATTAAAAGGACCAGGAGCTTCGAATAAGTGTTGCGCATTCACTTGGTTGTTGATGTCAGTGCTATCTCCAAAATCCCAGGCATAAGCGCTAGTAGTGGAGTTGTAGAACACCCCAGAATTGTAAGTAGTACTAGATGCTATTCTAGAGGACTCATTGGTGAAGTCGACCACTCTTTCACCCTGCTGATTGAAGGTCAGGCATTCAAAGTCATAACTGAAATTAGCATTAAAGTTATATTCAATGAGAGGTTCGATTAAAACATCTGCATCAAATGGCATGCCCTGAGCGTTAAAAAGCGCAACAGATGCTGGAGTTACCCAAAATGTATCTCCACCCGCTACTACTTGACCTACAGCCAACAAGTCTTGGTCTCCATCACCTTCTTCCCAATCGGTTGTGCTGATGAGTACAGGGGTTTGACCAAAGTACTCAATGGTTAATACGTAGTCTTCATCTCTAAGAAGGTTGACAGGTTCATTGAAAATAGCAGTATATCTCAAATCTCCCGAATAATTGGTGTCAACATCATATTTGTTGATTCTTACACTGGAAGAAGCTAAAGGGCCAATTGCAGTGTCTGGAACATTGCCTGGGCCTTCAAGCCATATTTCACAAATCACCTCGAAGTTATCTCTGTAAAGACCTTCGTGGTTTGCGTAAAATGAAAAGCCATGCACTATCATTGACTGTGGTGCATCGAATCGCTGCCCTAGTCCGACTAATCTTTGGGTGCCAAGAGGACTTTTAATGGTTAGTGTCTTAGTATCAGTTCCTCGAGCTGCAGTATATCTAACGCTGTCCTTTCCGCAATTAAGCGCTGTGTTGGTCGCAACGGCAACATTTTGGCATTCGGTTATTTCTCCGCATGAAGTCATCATTGTTTGACACACCCAATAAGTGCCTGGTTCAGAATAATTATGTGAAGGATCTTCAGCTTGGCTCGTGTTTCCATCACCAAAGTCGTAGGATATATTGGTGAAGATAGAGCTGGCAGGTGTCTCATTCGTGAACTCTACATCTAAATTGCTTGTAACATATGAGAACCCTTGCTCTGGCTTTTCATCAATAATTTGGGTTTTTGAACTTTGGCAGTTCAACTGAGACCAACTAAATATGCGCGCAGTTAATGTCGCTGCAAATGGTCCATTTGTAGGGTAGAAGTGAAGCGGGTTTGACAATTGTTGAACTGGAGAGCCATCTCCATAGTTCCAAGTTTGAGCTCCTGGCTGATTGAAGAAGGCGTATCTGTTATACATTCTATGGTCAACAAGTATAGAAGCATCGTTGAAGAACTCCACCGTATCACCTAACTCATCAAACAAACACTCTGGATCGTTGATGAAGCTCGCGGTCAATGTGTAAGAAACGAGTGGTTCAATGAAAAAGTCTGCATCAAAGGCTATTCCATTAGGGTTTGGGGAAAATACGTCTGACTTCACCCAACCACTTCCTTGGAAGGCACCAGATAACCATTCTTGACCTCCATCTCCTCCACCCAGCACTTCATCATATTCATTATGAAGAAATGAAAAGGAATTTGAATCGTTTTCCGTTCTTATCACAACAGTATATGGATTTCCAGTCGTAACAGAATTGAAAAGCGAAACGTTGGCGTAGTAATCAAAAGTGTAGACCGTATCGGTCGTATCTACGAAGCCAATGTTTATTGTGTCAGATGCTAGAAGCACGTTACCCGGAACGCTGTCTAATGTAGCATTTCTGATTTCTACTATTACGGACATTGAATCACTGTATGTCATATTGGCGTCAACAGAGTCTGTTTTGAATCCATAGAATTTAACACCACTAATAGATATATCCTGAGGTGCTTCGTAATATTGGTAGACTGCACTTGTAAAAGTCGGATCCAAGCTAAGTGTATCAAAATTGCTTGATTTCGAATAGGTGTATTTAAGTGTGTCTAATGGACATGATACTGTTTGGGCAACAGATGACCCTAAAATTGCAAATAACAAAACCAAAAACAGTGAAGATCTTTTAATCATAAAACTGGGTGTATATAAAATATGTAAGGCTAGACGCTTATAATATGTTTAAAGTTGACTTATCAAGTCGGTAAATTTAAAGAATATTGTATTCAAAGCGAGTTTCACTTTCTTATTGAAAATTATGAATGTATTAATCACGGGGGTCTCAAAAGGGATCGGTAAGGCACTTAAGAATGAATTTATATCGCAGGGGCATAGTGTTTGGGGTATTAGCAGACAAGATGATCCAACTGCCAAAGATGTGTCATTATATACGCATGTTCAATTTAAATGGATTGATTTTGATGAATTATCAAAAAGGATGCGAATAATTATGAATGAAAATCGGTTCGATATAGTGATTAACAATGCAGGATACTTGAATAAGGAAAGCATCCCGGATGAAACAATTGATGAATTCAATACTCATATGAAGGTCAATGTTTGGAATGTCCTAGAAATGGTTAGGATGCTGATTGGCAGTGGACGTTTAAACAAAGGAGCTCACATTATAAATATTGGAAGCATGGGAGGGGTTCAGGGGAGCTCAAAATTTGGAGGGCTCTTCTCTTATTCGGCAAGTAAAGCTGCTTTAGCTACTCTTACGGAGTGTTTAGACGCTGAATATGGGCATGATTCCCTATGCTTCAACTACTTAGCCCTAGGGGCGGTCAATACTGAGATGCTAAAAGAGGCTTTTCCGGGGTATATTTCAACGGTTAATCCTGAAAATATGGCGAAATTCATAGTTAGCTTTTCACTTACTTCGGGTCAATTAATGAGTGGAAAGATCATTCAGGTAACAAAAGTGGACCCTAAGTAGTAAATTTTTATCATTGAAAACCAATTGATTAGACGCCCAAACCTCTTTTGAGGTGTATTTTCTTCACTTTTTTTGGGTGGTAGGCTTGCGCAAATGAATAATGGTTGTATCTTTGCGCTCCCTTTGAAAGAAAGGATGTTCTTTGAAAAGATTGAAAAGATAGAAAAGCCAGCATGTATCCATGGGATTTTGATCTGATTGTATTATTAGTTTTTACAACGGAGAGTTTGATCCTGGCTCAGGATGAACGCTAGCGGCAGGCTTAACACATGCAAGTCGAACGGTAACATGATCAGCTTGCTGATTGATGACGAGTGGCGCACGGGTGCGTAACGCGTATGCAACCTACCTTTAACTGGAAGATAGCCCGAAGAAATTCGGATTAATACTCCATAATATATGTCTTTCGCATGTTAGACATATTAAAGCTTTGGCGGTTAAAGATGGGCATGCGTAACATTAGCTAGTTGGTAAGGTAATGGCTTACCAAGGCTACGATGTTTAGGGGGCCTGAGAGGGTTATCCCCCACACTGGAACTGAGACACGGTCCAGACTCCTACGGGAGGCAGCAGTGAGGAATATTGGACAATGGGCGAAAGCCTGATCCAGCCATGCCGCGTGCAGGAAGACGGCCCTACGGGTTGTAAACTGCTTTTATACGGGAATAAACCCTCGAACGTGTTCGAGGCTGAAGGTACCGTACGAATAAGCACCGGCTAACTCCGTGCCAGCAGCCGCGGTAATACGGAGGGTGCAAGCGTTATCCGGATTTATTGGGTTTAAAGGGTGCGTAGGCGGGCTATTAAGTCAGTGGTGAAATCTCTCAGCTCAACTGAGAAACTGCCATTGATACTGATAGTCTTGAATTTAGTTGAAGTAGGCGGAATGAGGCATGTAGCGGTGAAATGCATAGATATGCCTCAGAACACCGATCGCGAAGGCAGCTTACTAAACTAATATTGACGCTGAGGCACGAAAGCGTGGGGAGCAAACAGGATTAGATACCCTGGTAGTCCACGCTGTAAACGATGATTACTCGCTGTTGGCGATACACTGTCAGCGGTCAAGCGAAAGTGATAAGTAATCCACCTGGGGAGTACGTTCGCAAGAATGAAACTCAAAGGAATTGACGGGGGCCCGCACAAGCGGTGGAGCATGTGGTTTAATTCGATGATACGCGAGGAACCTTACCAGGGCTTAAATGTAGAACGACCGATTTGGAAACAAGTCCTCTCTTTGAGCGGTCTACAAGGTGCTGCATGGTTGTCGTCAGCTCGTGCCGTGAGGTGTCGGGTTAAGTCCCTTAACGAGCGCAACCCCTATCTCTAGTTGCCAGCGGATAATGCCGGGGACTCTAGAGAAACTGCCCGCGCAAGCGGTGAGGAAGGCGGGGATGACGTCAAATCATCACGGCCCTTACGTCCTGGGCTACACACGTGCTACAATGGTCGGTACAAAGGGCAGCTACCACGTAAGTGGATGCAAATCTCTAAAGCCGGTCTCAGTTCGGATTGAAGTCTGCAACTCGACTTCATGAAGCTGGAATCGCTAGTAATCGCGCATCAGCCATGGCGCGGTGAATACGTTCCCGGGCCTTGTACACACCGCCCGTCAAGCCATGGAAGCCGAGGGTGCCTGAAGTCGGTTGCCGTAAGGCGCTGCCTAGGGTAAAATTGGTAACTGGGGCTAAGTCGTAACAAGGTAGCCGTACCGGAAGGTGCGGCTGGAATACCTCCTTTTTAGAGAAAACAATCGGTATATGCTGGCTATCTTTTCATCTATTATAAAATAGAAAACTGAGTTGTGCGTCCCGAATCCCATTCAGGGATTCCAGAAGGGCTCGGGCTCATGTATAGTCCCGTAGCTCAGCTGGTTAGAGCGCTACACTGATAATGTAGAGGTCCGCGGTTCAAGTCCGCGCGGGACTACCCAAGTTTTGGGGGATTAGCTCAGCTGGCTAGAGCGCCTGCCTTGCACGCAGGAGGTCATCGGTTCGACTCCGATATTCTCCACTAGTAAGTGTTTTCTATCTTTTACAATTGTTGGAATAGTAATTTGATGGTGCAAATCCATCTCCAACACAAACTCATCAAAAGTGATGAGTGAAGTTCTTTGAAATCTTGGATAATATAGAGTAGAAAATTAACAAGAGCAAACGGTGGATGCCTTGGCTCTCAGAGGCGATGAAGGACGCGACAAGCTGCGATAAGCTGCGGGGAAGTGCAAATAACTTTCGATCCGCAGGTGTCCGAATGGGGAAACCTAGCAGGTTGAAGACCTGTTACCACTTCGGTGGTGCCAACCCGGTGAACTGAAACATCTAAGTAACCGGAGGAAAAGAAAACAATAGTGATTCCCTAAGTAGTGGCGAGCGAACGGGGAACAGCCTAAACCAACGTTGTTTCGGCAATGTTGGGGTTGTAGGACTACAATGTGGAATATGTATTTTTAATAGAACAGCGATGGAAACGCTACCATAGAGGGTGATAGTCCCGTATATGAAAAAAATGCATTACCTAGTAGTATCCTGAGTAGGGCGGGACACGTGAAATCCTGTCTGAATCTGCCGGGACCATCCGGTAAGGCTAAATACTCCTGAGAGACCGATAGTGAACAAGTACCGTGAGGGAAAGGTGAAAAGCACCCTGAACAAGGGAGTGAAATAGTACCTGAAACCGTTTGCTTACAAGCGGAGGGAGCCTTCGGGTGACCTCGTGCCTTTTGCATAATGAGCCTACGAGTTACTCCTCAGTAGCAAGGTTAATTCCATTGATGGAAGTAGCCGAAGCGAAAGCAAGTCTTAACAGGGCGCTTAGTTACTGGGGGTAGACGCGAAACTTAGTGATCTACCCATGGCCAGGTTGAAGCTCTGGTAACACAGAGTGGAGGACCGAACCCGTTGACGTTGAAAAGTCTTGGGATGAGCTGTGGGTAGGGGTGAAAGGCTAATCAAACTAAGAAATAGCTCGTACTCCCCGAAATGCATTTAGGTGCAGCCTCGGAATCGAGTGTCATAGAGGTAGAGCTACTGATAGGGCTAGGGGGCTTCACCGCCTACCAACCCCTGACAAACTCCGAATGCTATGACATATGTCCGGGAGTGAGGGCATGGGTGCTAAGGTCCATGTCCGAGAGGGAAACAACCCAGACCATCAGTTAAGGTCCCTAAGTATATGCTAAGTTGTTCAAACGAGGTTTGACTGCATTGACAGCTAGGATGTTGGCTTGGAAGCAGCCATTCATTTAAAGAGTGCGTAACAGCTCACTAGTCGAGCGGTCGAGCGTGGATAATAATCGGGCATAAGCATATCACCGAAACTGTGGATTTATGGTAGGGGAGCATTCTAGTCGCATTGAAGGTGTGTCGTGAGGCATGCTGGAGCATCTAGAAAAGAAAATGTAGGCATAAGTAACGATAATTCGGGTGAAAAACCCGTACACCGTAAGACTAAGGTTTCCTGATCAATGCTAATCAGATCAGGGTTAGTCGGGGCCTAAGGCGAACCCAATGGGGTAGTCGATGGACAACAGGTTAATATTCCTGTACTTGTATATATTGCGATTTGGGGACGAAGAACCGTACTTACTACGTGCTGACGGAAATGCACGTTGAGCCTAGTCTTCGGACGAAGCGAAGTAGGGAAAGTACTTCCTAGAAAAGCCAATAAGCTTCAGATATATGCAACCCGTACCCTAAACCGACACAGGTAGTCGAGGAGAGTATCCTAAGGTGCTTGAGTGAATCATGGCTAAGGAACTAGGCAAATTAGCCCTGTAACTTTGGAAGAAAGGGCGCCTCCCTAGCTTGCTAGGAGGCCGCAGTGAATAGGTCCAGGCGACTGTTTATCAAAAACACATGGCTCTGCTAAATCGAAAGATGATGTATAGGGCCTGACACCTGCCCGGTGCTGGAAGGTTAAGAGGTGGGGTTATCCTTCGGGAGAAGCTCTAAATTGAAGCCCCAGTAAACGGCGGCCGTAACTATAACGGTCCTAAGGTAGCGAAATTCCTTGTCGGGTAAGTTCCGACCTGCACGAATGGTGTAACGATCTGGACACTGTCTCGGCCATGAGCTCAGTGAAATTGTAGTAGCGGTGAAGATGCCGCTTACCCGCAATGGGACGGAAAGACCCCGTGAACCTTCACTACAGCTTAGCATTGAATTTGGATTATTGATGTGTAGGATAGGTGGGAGACTTTGAAGCATGTACGCTAGTATGTGTGGAGTTGTCCTTGAAATACCACCCTTTAATCGTTTGAATTCTAATCCTTTATGGAGACATTGCTTGGTGGGTAGTTTGACTGGGGTGGTCGCCTCCAAAAAAGTATCGGAGGCTTCTAAAGGTACCCTCAGCACGCTTGGTAACCGTGCGCAGAGTGTAATGGCACAAGGGTGCTTGACTGTGAGACCGACAAGTCGAACAGGTACGAAAGTAGAGCATAGTGATCCGGTGGTTCCTTATGGAAGGGCCATCGCTCAAAGGATAAAAGGTACTCCGGGGATAACAGGCTGATCTCCCCCAAGAGCTCACATCGACGGGGAGGTTTGGCACCTCGATGTCGGCTCGTCACATCCTGGGGCTGGAGAAGGTCCCAAGGGTTGGGCTGTTCGCCCATTAAAGTGGCACGCGAGCTGGGTTCAGAACGTCGCGAGACAGTTCGGTCCCTATCTATTGCGGGCGTTAGAAGTTTGAGAGGACCTCCTTTTAGTACGAGAGGACCGAAGGGGACGAACCTCTGGTGTACCTGTTGTGGCGCCAGCTGCATCGCAGGGTAGCTATGTTCGGACGAGATAAGCGCTGAAAGCATCTAAGCGCGAAACTCACCTCAAGATGAGACTTCTTTTAAGGGTTGTTAAAGATGATGACGTTGATAGGTCGTAGGTGTAAAGGTAGAAATGCCAAAGCCGAGCGATACTAATTGCCCGTAGATTTTCTACACATTCTATATTATCCGAGATTTTATAATATTTATGATTTTACGGTGATTATTGCAGTGGGGATCACCTCTTCCCATTCCGAACAGAGAAGTTAAGCCCACTTGCGCAGATGGTACTAGGGTAATACCTGGGAGAGTATGTCATTGCCGGTTTTAAAAAGCCTCGTACTTTAGTACGAGGCTTTTTTTTTGTAACATAATTTGTCTTACTTGAATTTATTTTCAAAATATATTTTCTCATTCTTTGTTTTGCTCGCTTATCAAAATTTGCAATGTCAAGTAACTTCGATATATGGAAACTTGAATTGGATTGAAGATTCAGTTGAAAGTTTAGGTAAAGAACAATCTTCTGGATTTAGTTCGCTCTCATTCGGGGATAAAGTTTTCTCTGAGGGCTTTGTTCAAATGCTTGAAAAGGATTCTATCGAGGATGACAGTAGTACCTTTTCGAGAGTTATTTATGAATTAGGAGGTAAAGCTAATCAGCGTCTTACTGCTGTTTTATCGAGGCCTATTAAGGATAATCAGAGACTCTTTCTATACTTTGATCGTCATGCGTATCCAGGTTGGATGCTTCGGTCTTTCTCAAGAGGTACTAAAATTGGCGGAGACTATTCAATTCAAGATTTGAAAGGGTTTGATGTATCGGTATCTGTTGATGGTGTGATAACTGATAATGAAATGAATGGAGGATTATCAGGATTGGAATATTCTATTTCGGAAAGTCAAGGTCAAAGGGACTTTGGAAGTGTGACATCCGATATATTCTTGAATGAAGCATATTGGAGAAATACTTTTTTTCATTCTGATTTTAAGATATCACGGGAGGTCCCGCTGAAGAATAGATCGAGTATTAATTTTGGACTTTATGGTACTTATTTACGTCAGAAGTTTTTATATAATGATGAAGATCCTGACTCAACATTCTATGCGGAGTATATTGGTGACACTATAGATGTTCCGTTTAGAGATTCTATAAGATCTAATGAACTGTCTACTTCATTATTTGTGGGCTTTTCTAATCAAATAGATAGTACACGCTTAATTTCATCGACTACTAGTTTTGATATAGATAATGTTAATTATTTCTCCAATAGTCTAAGACGATCTTTTGTCAATTTTTCCCTACGTCAAGAGTTGGATCTTTCAGGTGAACATTTCAATGTAAACGTCTCTGGAGCCTATTTTTTATCCGGATTTAATTCTGGAGATATTCATGTAGCCTCAAAATTGGTTATCGGTTCGAATACTGATCAGTCTAATATTTATGGATTAAGAGCTGAATTAAAGGGAAGTTATTCTCTAGTTGAGCCTATTATGGTCTTTCAGTATTATGAAAATTCTTTAGGTCAAAACGTTGTTGATTATAATAAAACAAGTTCTATTCGAGGTAGGGTCAGTCTTTCTAATGGATTTAGAAAGGGGAATGTGAATTTATCTCTAGAATATGAGTCACTTATAAATGCAGTTTATTTTCAATCAGATTTTAGCAGTAAACAATATTCTGAAACGATTCAACTATTAACGCCTTCCTTAAGTTATAAATATGAGGGAAAGGTGGTAAAAAGTCACTCCAGGGTTCTTTATCAAATTAGCAGCCAAGACTCAATTTATAGCCTACCTGAATGGGTTTTACAATCCAACGTAGCATTTAAGTTTCGGTTGTTCAAGAAGAAGGTTGGAATAGAAATGGGAGTTGATGCCTGGTATTTCTCGGACTACTATGCAAGAGGGTATTTACCGATGGTGAATCATATGTTTATTCAGAGCTCTAATAAGTATGGAAACTACCTTCAAGTAGATCCCTTTGCTATGGCCCGGATACAACGTGTTGACATAAGTTTAGCATACGTTAATGCTACATATGGGCTTATTAATGATGACCCAATTATAGCTCCTGGTTACCCAATTCTCCCACGTTATCTGAAGATTGTGATAGATTGGAATTTTAAGAATTAAGACTATGTTTTTTGCTTCTTCTTTTTAGCAGCAGGAAATAGCACATTGTTCAATATCAGGCGGTAGCCCGGAGAGTTGGGGTGCAGATTAAGGTCCGTTGGAGGGTCTCCAACAAAGTGCTGGTAATCTTCAGGGTCGTGACCACCATAAAAAGTCCATTGACCTTTCCCGAATTCACCATGAATGTATTTCGCCACACCTAGGGCCTTGTTTTCAGCAAGAATCAGGACATCAGGCTTGATGAATTGAGCTTTATACGAGGTGGTTTGCCCCATAAAACCTTTGATAATTTGTTGGTGATTTTGGCAAAGCATAGTTGGGATTGGATCCCACTTAGCAGAAAAATCAAAAATTGTAATGAAATCTTCTGTTGGAGGAGTTCGAGCATGAAGTTGAGTTCCATCTATTTCGGAAAACTCGTATTCCATAGGGTTAATGCTAATATTATAATTTTCAAAGGCAAAAGAGCGGGTGAAATCAAGCTTTTGCTGTGATAATTGGTCAGCTAGATCTCCATCGAACATTTTCTCGCAGATATCTACATCTTCCGCAGCCAGTGCTATATCGTATGAATCTGTGCCTGAACACATAGAGAAAAGAAAGCCACCACCCGCGGTATACTCTTTAATTCTTAGTGCAACCGCTAGTTTTAGCTCGGATACTTTTGAAAAGCCCAATCTCGATGCAGTTGCTTCGAATTCAGCTACCTGATCTTTATACCATTTATGATTTCTATATGATCCGTAAAATTTACCATACTGACCTGTAAAGTCTTCATGGTGTAGATGAAGCCAATCGTATAGATGAAGGTTGCCGTTGATTATTTCATCATCGTAAATTACCTCATAAGGTATTTCAGCGTAAGTAAGCACCAATGTTACGGCATCATCCCATGGCTGTGCACTTTTTGGTGAGTAAACCGCAATTTTAGGCACGGTTTCCAGTTTTACCGCATCCATATTGACCTGAGGGTTTGAAATTTCAAGAAGAATGGAAGCTGCTTTAGCATCTGGAATTATCTCATATGATACACCGCGAATCAACAATTCTTTTTCAATGGCTTCGTAATACTCAATCAAGAAACTCCCTCCACGATAGTTCAATAACCATTGAACTTCGACATCTCTTTCTAGTGACCAATATGCAATGCCATAGGATTTGAGGTGATTGCTTTGATCATCATCCATAGGAATGAGGATTTGCCTTGCAATCGTAGTGCTTGCAATTAAAATAAAAAGAATCGTTAATATTCTAGAAAGGTGGCTCATCATTTTCATCCTCGGCAGCGTCCCACTTTTTTGATTGAAGTATTTGTCTATCATATTGATCATCAACGCTTACCTGACCTTCTTGAGGTGGGTTAAGACCAAAAGTGTTTTCCTCCCACTCAACGAATTTAGCAAGGTGGTTTTCAAATTTGATCTTCACATCTTCCGTTGAACCATTTCTGTGTTTAGCGATAATAAGTTCACCTAGACCTTGTGTGCTGTTTCCATCCGCGTCTTGAAGGATATTGTAATATTCAGGTCGATAAATGAACATGACCATATCTGCATCCTGCTCAATGGCACCTGATTCACGAAGATCACTTAGTTGCGGTCTTTTATCTCCTCCTCTGGTTTCTACTGCTCGACTCAATTGACTTAATGCTAGTATAGGAATGCTTAATTCTTTTGCAATTCCTTTAATAGCTCTAGAAATGGTGCTAATTTCTTGTTCACGGTTTCCTTTAGTCTCACTAGACCCGCTCATCAATTGCAGGTAATCAATTATTACCATTTGAATGTCCTTTTCAGCTTTTAATCTTCGGCACTGTGCGCGCAATTCAAAGACGGTGAGTCCAGGTGTGTCATTAATAAAAATCGGAGCATTGGTTAGTTTTCCAATACGCGCATTAAGTTGCTCCCATTCGTATGGCTCTAAAGTTCCTTTTTTAAGCTTCTCAGCTGATATTTGGGTTTCTGATGCAATCAGGCGATTCACTAACTGTAATGAAGACATCTCAAGTGAGAAGACTGCTACTCCCTTTTTGAAATCAACTGCTGAATTTCTTGCTAAAGAAAGTACAAAGGCTGTCTTGCCCATACCTGGTCGAGCAGCAATAACAATCATGTCTGATGGTTGGAAACCTCCAGTTACTTTGTCGAGTGCTCTAAATCCAGTTGGAACACCACTGGTCCCGTCCTTTTTACTAATGTCTTCTAACTGCTTTATGGCTTTATGAAGTAGTTTATTCATGCCTTCATAACTCTTCCTGATATTGCCTTCTGCGACTTCAAACAATCGAGATTCAGCGCTATCTAAAAGGTCGAAAACATCGACAGTTTCATCATATGCTTCTTTGATAGTATCACTTGAAATTTTTATCAACTCTCGCTGAATATGCTTTTGAGCAATAATTCTTGCATGATATTCAACGTTTGCACTGGATGCTACGCGATTTGTGAGTTGAGCTATGTAGAATGCTCCTCCTACAACTTCTAAGTTTCCTTGCTTTTTAAGTTCTTGAGTTACGGTTAGAATATCTATTGGCTCTGACTTTTCAAATAGGCTAAGGATTGATTCGTAAATGAGCTGATTATCTTCTTTGTAAAAGCTTTCTTTTTTAAGAATGTCAATTACATCAGTGAGCGCCTCTTTGTCGAGCATTAATGCTCCGAGCACAGCTTCTTCAAGATCCACAGCTTGAGGTGGTAATTTACCATACTCCGGACTGTTTACCTTATTTCTAACAACACTTAATCCGCTATTTTTATTTTCTTGCGAAGCTTTCTCTTCTTCCATATGCCAAAAGTAAAAAACGATGCATGCATGGTCGTTGAATCCAGTTCAAACTTATGCACTCAAAACAGGCTAGAAATATGGGCTGTTTCGTTCCCGAATAGTACGGAATGGAAGAGTTATGCAATAGTTGTACACGTTTCATCAACAGGTTTTTCTTGTTAAACTTGATAACGCATTTTAAGATGTGGAATCCCATCTTCCAGATACATGCTGCCTATTGGCTCGAATCCAGACGCTAGATAGAAATCAGTCAGGTATACTTGTGCTGACATTTCGATTGGTAAGGAATTATTTTCGAATTTGCAGTAATTGACTGCCTTAGCAACAATTGCTTTTCCTATCCCCATACCACGAGACTTTGAATTGGTGGATATTCTGCCTATGTGCCAATGTTCGTCAAGATAAATTCTACTATAGGCAAGTAATTCATTATCGGCTGTTAGTGCTCTCATATGCTGAGCGTCTATATCACTGTCATCAGGATCTAAATAAATACAGATTTGTTCTTCTACAAAGACCTCACTTCGAAGTTTTAGGATTTCGAAAGTTTCTTTGGATGAAAGTTGATTCATTTGATTTACAACAAAATGTACTTCTTCGGAGAACTTCATAGGTTTTTTAATGTTTAACCAAACATGAAAGTATATCGTTTATCTCGAACTCAGCGCTTGCCTATTTCATTAGAAGAAGCTTGGGCTTATTTTTCATCTCCTCAGAATTTGCAGGAAATCACTCCTGATGACTTGAAATTCAAAGTCTTGACTGATTTAGCAGGAGAGAAAATGTATTCTGGACAGATTATTAATTACATCGTTACTCCCTTACTTAATATTCCAATGCGCTGGACTACTGAGATAAAGCATGTTCAAGAAGGAGAGTATTTTGTGGATGAGCAGCGTTTTGGTCCGTATACTTTTTGGCATCATAAACACTTTTTTAGGGCTGTTGATGATGGTGTTGAACTCATCGATATTGTGGATTATGCCCTTCCTTTGGGCTCTTTAGGTAGATTCGCTCACTGGTTGATTGTCGAGCGTAAATTGAAACATATATTTAACTTTAGATTTCAAAAGTTGGAAAAAATGTTTGGAGAAAAATAGAGGCTAATCGCGCAGCTGAAGCAGGTTTTCTTCATCATCCCATTCTTTCCATGTCTTGATAAAATCGATGCTTTTATTGTTTGAGCTCGGCGGGTTTGAAAAAATCTCTAGTTGTGTTTCCGCTCTGGTAAATGCTACGTACAACATATTAATGAAGTCTAATGATGACTTGTCATCTTCTCTGTTATAGACTTCTTCATAGTTAGTTCCTTTTAGAGCGCTTGTTTTAAGTGATATTTGTTGAATACCTAACTCTTCTTCAAGCGATACCCAACTTTCTTCTCTCGTTTGTTTCCCTTTACTCATGCTGGGCATGAAAACTAATACCACTGGAAATTCTAATCCTTTGGATTTGTGAATACTCATAACCCGAACGGCACTTTTACCTTCTGGTAATTGAATGCTGAGTGAGTTTTCTGCTTTTTTCCAGTGATCAAGAAATGATGATTTTAGGTAGGTTGATGAAGTTTCAAATTCTGTGCAGAAGTCTAATAGCTTCAGGATAAATGGGTCTGACAATTTCAGTTTAAAGAGTTTGACTAAGTTGAATACCTTAGAGAACATATCTCCTTGAAGAAGTATTTGTGGATTGAAATCTAGATCAATTCTATTCATCAAATTCTCTAGGGTCAATTTTTCCTTTTTAAGGTTTTGAGCTAGAAGATGGTAGTTGCTAATGCGATTAAGGTGGTGATATTTAGATAGCCATTGCTGTAGATGGAAATTGTCTTTAGGGTAACGAGAAACGGTCAAAGTTGAAATAAGCAATGCGACTGCAGGGTTGTTTTTTAACAGCAAACTTTCTTCGCTAATGACAGCGACTTCACTTTTTAGAAGGGATGAGGCAAATATGGCCGCATCAGAGTTCATCCTAAAGAGGCAGCAAACATCACCTGAGTTAACATTTTCTTTTGTTATCAGATGGATTGTTCTGTTAATCATCATTTGCAGAACATCGTCTTTGCTTGAACCTTGATCGGACGGGGTAAACCACCAATTTACTTTACCGGGTTGGTCAGAAGTAAATTCTTGTTTTAAATCAGAATAAGTTTGGATTAAGTCATTTGATAGAGCATTTTTACTGTATTGTTCAAAAAACCGATTGTTGAAGTCTATAATGTTTCGGGCTGATCGAAAATTTGAATTCAGAACATGCTCTTGGTAAGAAGATGCAAATAATGTGGTTGATGGATGATTGACACTGGGCAAGTCTATAAACTGCTGAGGTTCACTACCTCTGAATCGATAGATTGATTGTTTGGCATCGCCAACTATCAGACTTGTTTTTGCTTCTGAAAGGCTGTTTTCAACTAGTGGGATCAGGTTTAGCCATTGGAGGTTTGATGTGTCTTGAAATTCATCTATCAGAATACTCTCATATTGGTTACCCAATCGCTCAAAAATGAATGGTGTTTGTTCTTCTAAGAATTGTTCTGAGATCATTCTGTTGAAATCACTTAGAAGACGAATGTTCTCTGTTTCCTTGAATTGCTCAATAAGCAGATTTAACTCACCGATGAGTCCAAGTCTAAATATTTCATTTCGAACTGCTCTCAGCAAAAAGTAGTGCCGAACAACGTCCGTTTGGTTTAACAAACTTTCAGCTATTGCTCTTAGTTCTGTGCTAATTGAAAGCACAGCGGGGTGATTCGTTTTAGATTGCCATTTATCCTCATCTAACGTTTTTATAGCATTTTTTCCTGGTTCAAGAATAGTATCGAAATCTCCATTGGCTATTTTTCTGAAGAATGAAAAAATGCCTGATTTGCCATGTGCTAAGTCTCCAGGCTCTAATCCTGAAGTTTTGATTAGGTCGAGTGCTCGTTGGGCTTTTGATGATGTTTCGCTTTCGATTGCCATAACATTTTCATCAAGTTTACTTTTTAACTCGAAGATTTCTTGAGGAGAATATTCTTTGAAATTCTTTTGAATGAAAAAGAATTCTTCGGTTAGAAGAGAATATGCTGTTGATTTAATCGCATCATCCAAATTACCCGATTTCTCATCATTCAGTCTGAACTTTAAGAATTCAAGAATGAGTTCTGTCAATTCTTCATTATCTCCGATTCTAGCATATAACAATTCAATGATTTGGTCGAGAAATAAGCTTTGATCAATTTCTATTTCAAAATCTGGTGAGAGCGACAATTCACTAGCGAAAGCCTTGACTAATCGGGTAATAAATTTATCTATTGTAAGAATCGATAGGTCGCTATAGTTGTGCAGAACTGCCTTTAATATTTCGCCACACTTTTTCGTAATTTCTTTTTCGCTCAGACCTGTTTCCTCCACTAATGCAGTCTTCATGAATAGTGTATCTTTCCTAGAGTTTTTTTCGTTGCCGCTAATGCTCGATAGATAGCTTATAATCCGTTCCTTCATTTCATTGGCAGCCTTAACTGTGAAGGTTATAGCCAATATTCTTCGGAAATACATTGAATCCTGTGCGCGAAGCGCAATGCTCAAAAACATCTTAGCAAGAGTGAATGTTTTTCCTGATCCTGCTGAACTTTTATAAACTTGAAATGGTTTTGATGACAACATATGCCCAAAATTCAACTTTATTCTACGATTTTCGTCTATTAAATAAACAATTGATTTGAAAGCTTCCATTATTCTACTTGTATCAGTGTGGATGTCATCGATGGCATTTTCGCAAAACCACTCTTTAAATTATATTGAGGGTGAGTTGATGGTTTTGATAGACCCATCTGTAACAATTGACGAATGGTGCGATAATCAAAACAAAGTCAAGGAAGCTAACTTTCATGCTCAGCAGAGGCTAAGTCAATCGATGAATTTGTGGCTAGTTTCTTTTGATGATCAAGTATTAAGTACTGAGGACGCACTGCGCCATGCTGAGCGTGATAGAGATATTGTTCTAACACAGCTCAATCATACAGATTTGGTCGTTCGAAGTTTGCCGAATGATCCATTGTTTGATGAGCAATGGGCCTTCGATAATAATGGCTCGAATGGCGGTGCGGGTAACGCTGATATAAATGCTTCTGATGCTTGGGATTTGTCTACTGGTGGCTTAACTCAATATGGTGATTCAATTGTTGTGGCAGTTGTAGATGGAGGCTTCATGCTCACTCAAGAAGACCTCGTTGAAAATTTTTATCGTAATCATCTGGAAATTCCGAATAATAATATTGATGATGATCAGAATGGGTATGTAGACGATGTGCAAGGTTGGAATGCCTACTTGAATAGTGGTAACCATTTTAACGATAATCACGGAACACATGTTTCCGGAACTGTTGGAGCCAAAGGAAATAATGGAATAGGCGTAACAGGTGTGAATTGGGATGTAAAGGTTATGCCAATTTCTGGCTCATCTTCTGTTGAGTCAACTGTGGTTAGTGCCTATGGTTATATTCTAGATATGCGCAGGCTTTACAATGAAACTAATGGTCAGAAAGGGGCTTACGTTGTTGCTACTAATTCTTCATTTGGAGTTGATTATGGTGACCCTGCTGAGTATCCTTTATGGTGTGCGATGTATGACTCATTGGGTTATGCCGGGGTTTTGAGTGCTGGAGCAACCGCTAATTTGAATATTAATATTGACCAAACCGGTGATGTACCAACTGCATGTGATAGTGATTTTCTTTTGAGTGTAACGAACACTACTAGTTCGGATGTGAAATATAATTCAGCTGGATTTGGCGTTCAGACTATCGATATTGCTGCACCTGGAACGCAGATTTATTCCACTCTTCCAAGTGGATACGGAAAGTTAACTGGTACTTCAATGGCCACACCACATGTAGCCGGTGCTATTGGGTTAATGTATAGTGCGATTTGTTCAAAAACATTGGATCAATATTCTTCGAGTCCTGGAAATTTGGCGCTTTATGTTCGATCTAAACTGCTTGATGAAGGTGTGGATGTTTTGATGAGTTTAAATGGCATGGTAGCTACCTCAGGCAGGTTGAATTTATTCAATGCTGTTTCGAGTGTTCTAGACTCATGTTTGAGTGTTCATTCTGAAGTTGAGCCATCAATTTGCGGGTCATGCGATGGTTCCGTTCAAGTCAATGTAATTGGCGGTATTCCTCCTTACTCATTCTTGTGGTCGGGTGGTGAAACTACTTCTAGTGTCTCGGCTTTATGTCCAGGGGTTTATTCAGTGACTGTATCTGATGCTTCTTCGGATTCATTGCTTTTGAATTTTGCAGTTTCCGATGATTCGGGACCAACAGTTTCAGTCAGTTCTACGGAGGCTTCTTGCTATAAATCTAATGATGGAACAGCTATGCTCACGGGGGCTGACCTATTTATTTGGGAGGATGGAAGTCAGGATAATAGCAAGTCCAATTTGAGTGCTGGGATTTATTTCGTTTCAGCGGTAGATCAAAATTCAGCATGCACAACTCTGGTTGAAGTTCAAATTAATGAACCAAATCCAATTATTGTTGACTTCACTTCAACGAACCCTCAGCCATCAAATGCGGCTAATGGAACTGTGTTGGCTCAAGTAAGTGGAGGTGAAGCACCATATTCTTTTGTTTGGAGTAATGGAGAGAATACACCACAGATTATATCATTGACGTCAGGCAATTACACCTTGACAGTTACTGACCTAAATGGATGCACTCACTCTGAATCAGTTTTCTTGGGTTTCCCCTTAGGCTCGAAAGAAGCCTCAGTTGCTAATATATCGACTTATCCAAACCCAACCAATGGAAACTTGATAGTGGAAGGACTGGGCAATGAACTGTCTCGTGTTTCGGTGTTTGATGTTTCTGGACGAGTTTTATTAAGGAATGAAGTGTTCGGAACAAATACCAATCTTGATTTATCCAGTTTTGAAGCGGGAAATTATCTATTAGTCATTGAGAATTCCTTTGGTGTTGAACAGCGTTTAATTCAGTTGGTGAAGTGAAAAAACTCATTGTTTTAGTATCTTTTCTAGCAGCAGTATTCATTTTAGTCCAATGCGAAAAGGATCCTTTTGTATCTCAGATAGAAGAGAGTAATTCAGAAGCAACACCTTATTATTTGAAGGTCCCTCAGGGGTTTCCTGATTATTTTTTAAAACAAGAGAATGCGTTGACTGAGGAAGGCGTAGCTTTGGGAAAGAAACTGTTTTTTGATCCTTTATTGTCTAAGAACAGAGATGTTTCGTGTGCGTCTTGCCATCTTCAGTCAAGTTCATTTTCAGATCCTAGGCAACGGAGCATTGGAACCAACGGCACTTCTACTTCATTTCATTCTATGCCTATTTTTAATCTAGCCTGGATGAATGAGTTTTTCTGGGATGGCAGAGCTAAGTCTAGAGAGGAACAAGCCTTGCAGCCCTTAAATAACCCGTTAGAAATGGATTTAGGATGGAATGAGGCGGTGGAAAGGCTCTCAAGTGACCCTGAATATCCATCATTGTTTAAAGCTGCTTTCGGTACATCAATTATTGATTCAAACCTGGCTGCTCAAGCCATGGTTCAGTATGAAATGACATTAGTTAGTGCTGACACCAAATTTGATGCGTGGCTGAGAGGTGAGGCTTCATTTACTCTAGAGGAAGAGATGGGCAGGATCATTTATAATTCGGAGCGTGGCGATTGCTTTCATTGTCATGGTTCAGTCTTAGCCACGGATAATTCATTTCATAATAATGGCCTAGACTCTGATGCTGATTTGAAGCCTGGTCTCTTTAATGTCACACAAGATGAGGCTGATTTGGGGAAATTCAAGACTCCTACATTAAGGAATTTAGCTTTCACGGCTCCTTATATGCATGATGGGCGTTTTCAAACAATCGAGGAAGTAGTTGACTTCTATAGTGATAGCGTGCAGAACAATAGTAATGTAGATGTTCTGATGAAGAAAGCTACAACTGGCGGACTTGGGTTGAATAAGACAGAGAAAGAAGCCCTTATTGCTTTTATATTAACGATGACGGATAGCTCTTTTATAAGAAACCCATTATTAGTTCCCTAGAGTTCTTGAAGGTCTTCAATCAACTCTGCTCTTCTTCGGTAGCATTGCATTGCATCTTTGAAAACTGCAGATTTAAAAATTGACTTGTTCATCAGCATACGCACACATTCCTGAATTCCCTCGATAATGGAAGGGTGGGGATGAACAAGATCTGCAAGAACTTCAATCGACTCATTCATTTTAATTAAGAGCCCAATTGCTTGAATGGCGCTGGAAGCGTGCTCGCCTATTGCTCTCATGCCTAGGATTTTCATATCGTCATCATCCGTCACGATGATCTTGAAAAAACCTTGTGTCTTCCTCATGGCAATAGCTCTTGCAATACAACTAAAATCTAGTTTTACCACTTTGATGGATAGACCTTTATCGATGCATTGCTGCTCGTTCAAACCTACGGCAGCTACTTCTGGGTTCAAAAACATTATCGTACATATATTATCATATGAGACTGATGTGTCTAGTTCTTTGTAGTCTACAATGAGCTCTACAGCGTGTCTGGCCTCTATTTCGCCCATATTAACTAAAGCTATATGACCAGAAACATCGCCAACAGCACAGATGTTAGGAACATTAGTTTGGGTGTTTTTTTCAGTGATATAGTTTCTGTCTGTAACGGTTACTCCAGCATTTTCGAGACCCAACGTCTCTGTATTCGGAATTCTTCCGACAGAAAGTAATGCTTTTTCTACCCGAATTATTTCACGCGAGCCATCGTTGTTGCTTATTTCGTATTCCACCTCTCCATCAACAATCTCCATGCGCTCTAACTTGGCGGTGCTGTGTATTGTAACTCCTTGATCCTTTAAATTGTCACTTACCATTTTAGCGATATCCTCATCTTCAAATGGCAAAATGCGATCGGCACGATCGATTAAATAAACCTTCGTCTTTTTAAAGTTGGAGAAAATCGTTGCATACTCACATCCAATTACTCCAGCACCAAGAATAACCAAGCTTTTTGGATATTCTTCAATATGATGAATACCATCAGATGTCATAATGATTTTCTCATCGACTTCTATTGTGGGTAATTTACGCGGCCTGCTCCCTGTGGCAATAATGGTATGATCTGCATGGATAACTTCTTCGCCTTTTTTATTGGTAATCTCAATTTCGTATGGACTCAGAAACTTTGCTTTTCCCCGTGCATATCTGAATCTTACGGTTGAAGTTTCCTCTTGAAGAAGTTTAACGTGCGCGGAATATTGTTGTTTCCTATCGAAGATTGCTTCCTTCACTGTTTGTTGAACGTCAGCCCATTGCATTTCAAAAGGCTGACGATCATGGTCTTTTAGCATTTCATTGATCGATGAAACTCTAGAAGACAGTTCCCAAGTTGTTTTAGAGGTTAGTGCGCCATCATAAATGGCAGCCCCACCAACTTTCCCTTTTTCAATTAATATGACTTTTTTTCCAAAGTCAATTGCTCTCATCGCGGCTGCATAACCAGAGGGGCCGCCCCCAATCACGCAAATATCGTAGTGTTCCAAATCAAAAGGATTTAAGCTAAGGTAGTTAAATTTCTATCTGATAATCAAGCGTTTTAAAATGATAAGGCAACTGTACCTGACACTATTCAGTCTTATAGAAAAGGATTCCCCTTCCTTCTTTGAACCGCATAGCATTAAATAGATTTTAAATTTCTGACTATGTGCGATTCTAAATATTATACTCCTAAAACTCCCGTATTTTCGCAAGGAAAGCCTATGCAGAGTATAAAATACTTTGCTCAGCTTCTCAATCAAGATTTGATACTGAGCCAGTGAGGTATCCAGATTTAGGAGCTGGAACAATATTCTACATGAGAAGATGGTGGGCGGGAGTCGCTTTTCATCACATTAATCGACCAAATCAATCGTTATTAGCTCTAGAAAGCAGACTTCCAATGAGGTTTTCTCTTCATGGGGGTTACAACATAGCTATTAAGAAGAATGTTAAGAAGAAAGATATTTCTACAATCACTGTGGTGGCAAATTATAAAGCTCAAGGAAAATGGGATCAATTGGATTTTGGAGCTTATTTCAAATACAAAATTGTCACAGCAGGAATTTACTATCGCGGACTTCCCTTAGTGAAGAGAAATGGTTACAACCAGCCTAATCAAGATGCAGTTGTCGCGCTTCTTGGTTTTGAATATAAAGATTTGGCTTTTGGATATACTTATGATTTATCCGTTTCTAAATTAATAACCAACTCAGGCGGTGCTCACGAAATTTCATTGATTTATGAAATAGCAAGTGATAGAAAGAAGCGAAAGAGAAGGAGAAGCAGGTTTATTATTCCTTGTGCTAAATTCTAGCCATTGACCGCTTTAGACTTGACATAAGTCCTCCATTTATCAAGCACCTCTACCATGTCTTGTGGAAGATCACATTCAAATTCCATCCATTTTTGTGTTACTGGATGCGTAAATCCAAGTGTTTTCGCGTGCAGGGCTTGCCTAGGTAGTATTTGAAAACAGTTTTCTACAAATTGTTTGTACTTGGTAAATGTAGTTCCCTTCAATATTTTGTTTCCAGCATAGCGCTCATCACCAAATAACGTGTGTCCAATGTATTTTAAATGGGCTCTAATTTGATGTGTTCTTCCTGTGTCAAGTTTACATCTAATCAAGGTGACATACCCAAGCCGTTCTAACACTTTGTAATGCGTTACAGCGCGCTTTCCTTCTTCACCATTAGGATAGACCGTCATTTGTTTTCTATCGTGGTGAGACCGGCCTATATTCCCTACAATTGTTCCTTCCTCATCAGAAACATCTCCCCAAACTAAAGCGTAGTAATAGCGTGCTGTAGTCCGATCAAAAAACTGAGCAGCAAGATTGGTCAAAGTTTCTTCTTGTTTCGCGATTACTAAAAGTCCCGTTGTATCCTTATCAATTCGGTGCACCAATCCAGGATATGCAATTTCACTTTTTTTATTTTTTGGAAGTTTGCCAAAGTGAAATAATAGAGCATTAACCAGTGTGCCAGAATAATTTCCATGCCCTGGATGAACTACAAAATTGGCAGGTTTGTTGATAACCAATAAGTAGTCATCTTCATAAATGATTTCAAGAGGAATATCCTGTGGGATTAATTCTATTTCTCGTTTTGGGTGACTAAAAACTAATGAAACAGAGTCGTTTGGTTTGATTCTATAATTCTGTTTAACGGAGACTCCGTTCACTACCACGTTTCCATTTTTAGCAGCTACCGATATTCTGCTTCTTGAAAGCTGCGGTATCCTGTCAATTAAAAACTTATCCACGCGAAGAGGGGCTTGACCAGGGTCAGCTATTACTTTAAAGTGCTCAAAATTGTCCTCTTCATCTTGGTCGTCATCTCCAGGCGTATAATTATTCATCCTCTTAATGACTTACGATTAGTTTTTGAGTAAACGTTTTCTGATCAGCTGTAATAACCCGAATAAAGTAAGCCCCATTTGAAAGACCTGATAAGTCAAGTTTGTTTTCAGATTTCAAGGACAGGATTGAACTTCTTCCAGATATATCAAAAAGCTGCACTGATTCAATCTCAGATGAACTAATTTTCAGGTGAACTTCATTATTTGCAGGGTTTGGATAAATTGTAAAAGCTTGATTCACCGATAACTTATTCTCTATTCCTAAAATTTCACCTTTTCCAAAATCAGCTCGCAATAAAAGCGAACCGCTAAAAGCACTGGTGTACCATGTTTCCCCAATTTGATAATTTAATCTATCAGAATTGTTTGTGTTTACATCATACCCGATGTAAATTTTTGTGGCTTCATTTTGTCTATATCCTAAATAGAACTTACCCTCTACAAATAGCGGGTTGTCTAGCGGAATCCTGAAAAACTCGTCTGCATTAGTATAGTTGGGCTCCACCAAAAGTTCGGCCGTATAAATTGGGTCATTTAGTAAATCATCCCAAACTATAAGTTCAATGGTTAAGTCTTCATTATCATTATGCAGCATTCTTGGGAAATTGAATAACATTGCCCTTAGAGAGTCGCCAATAGGAGCATTAAACTCATATGCGAGTTTGACTCCTGCACCAGTTAGTGCATATGCCTTTTCTGCGGAGCCATCATCGTAAGAATAATAGTCACCAAAAAATTGTTTTCCATGAATGGTGTCGTTAATGTTATATGTATTTCCAACTCCTGTTGAAGTATACCTTGCAAGATATGGGAACTCCGCACTTTCTGTCGCCAAATCAGGGAAAATCGGAGTGTTTGAAATAGGGTAATCCGTTTTTCTAACAGTGTTTGGAGAGATATTCGGATCAACCGTTGTTTCAGATTGAATTAGGTTTTCTGATGGGTCGTAAATTTCATAACGTAGTCCGTTTAAAACCAAGCTGATAGAGCTTAAATTGGAATTTACTACCGATACTTCTGATGCATCAAAAAATGAAGGGTCTGATATATAATGTGAGTAAGGTGCTGAGGTATAGGGCGTAATAAACGAACTGATTCCACTAATAAATGCAACATCATTCAACGTTGTATCTTCAGCAATTGTATCTCTATTTCGTCCCATCCGAACGTAGTCAATGTGCCAGTGATCTAAATTTCCGGACTGTGTTGCGTAGTTTTTAAATCGAAACCGGAACCCAGGCTGAAGATATTTTCTTCCGTCTATTTGAAGAAATACCTGATCTGAAAACAACGTGTCTTCAACTTCCGGACCAGCTGCCTTCCACGCAAACCTCCACGTTGAGTCTGCGATATCAAAGAACTCTAGAACTAAGGAGTCTTCTTCTTCCGGCAAGTTACCATTTCCGCCTGCTTGGTAAAAAAAGCTTAAGAATACGTTTTCCATGTTTGAGTCCAATGCCAAAGGCTTTGATTCTAGAATATCGCAAAGACCATAAGTTGTTTCAGAAGTATTATCATAAGGATTTCCCAAATCATCCGTTCCGTCAAATGTTACTACGCCTTGTGTTACTGGGTTTTTTGCGAATGTGTTATTAACCATTGGAGCAGAGCGCGATGAATCAAACGTGTCTATGGTAGGTGACCACAGGGTGTAATCATCAGCAACTCGATAAAAAGTGTCTGGATAGTTGATTAATAATCTTTCAGCAACCAGGGTATCGTAAGTGACTAAACCACTGCTTTGATCAAACTCAGTAATCAGATTTGTCCATCCAGTGTCCCTTCCAACTACTTTTCCCTCTTCATACAAACTGATGAAAAGAGTAGGGTTGGCTGACTCAATTACTTCCCCTGCTGCAGTTCTTAATATCGAATAGGTGGTATCGATCATGTACTCCAAACTCTCTGGGTTTTGAGTGTTTACAGAAAAATCGTAGTTGATCTTCAGTGAAACGTTCGCGTCATTTTTATTCGCATTATATCGCTTGATTTTATCTGTGGTGAAATCATCAAAAAACGGAAGGTCTAGCGTGTCTAGAACGTAAATGAATGGGTGTTTTAAGACATTGATTCTTCCTGTATTTTGAGCTCGCGTTGAAACTTCTTTTTGGGGTTTGCCAAACTTGAGATCATACAATTTCTCCTGCGCTGAAAGCTCAAAAGTGGAGCACATTACGAGAAACAAAGAAAAATAAAGAATTAACTTTCTCACTTCAATAAAGCTTTAATTGAGTCGAGATTAACTTCGGGCATCTGAGATTGATCAGAGGTTAGGTATAAGTCAATTGATGACCCTCTAGAGATTTTGGAAGATCCTTCTGGTGCTGGGTTTTGACGGAATACACGTGCGTTTAAACTGTCCTCGGCATTTTCACAATCGAGGTATGGAGTGGCACCTAGATTTAAGCCATCTAAGTTCAATAGTTTTTGAGCTTCATCAACAGTTAAACCATATAGCATTGGAATCGAAATTTTTTCTCCAGTAGCTCCTTCACCCACTAAAAGGTTGATTTTCGATCCTTTAGATAGTTTAGTTCCTACAGGTGTTTTTTTGCCTTTTATTTCAACTCCAATAACACAATCAGTGCAATCACTTGGTCTATTGATGATCTGATCGACTTTTATGTCGTAAGAATTCAATTTAGCCATTGCTAGTGGTAATGTTTGGTCGATAATATTTGGCAGCTTAACCATTGGAGCACCATAACGAGCAATTGTCAAATATATTTTTCTACCTGTTTTTACAGATGACCCTGGAATGGGCTCTTGGTCTACAATCTCACCACCACTTTTATTGGGTAGATAAAGTGAGTCAATAAGTTTAGCTTCTAGTTTACTGTCTTTAAGAAATGCTTCAGCTTCAAAAACATCATAACCGCTGAGGTCGGGTACTTCAACAACCTTGTCTTGTTGGGTATAAGAGACTAAATAAAAGTAAGCACCTCCAATAGCAAAACCTGAAAAAATCGAGGCTAGCAAAAATTGAATGACAAATTTCTTGGAAAATATAAACTTCAACATATCAGGGTTCAAATATACGTTGAACATTAGTTGAGAAGTTGACACTATTTATGGAAAGAATTGGTGTGATTTTATCACATTTGTGCGCTAAACGTTATACAGATGAAAAATCAACGTGTTGTTGTTACAGGAGGAGCCGGTTTTATTGGATCTCATTTAGTTTCTCAGTTAGTAGAGGCTGGAAATGAAGTGGTTGTTATTGATATTCTTTTACGAGGAAATAAAATTCCACAAGAAATATTCAAGAAGATTGAATTTCATAGAGTAGATGTTACAGATAAGGAAAAGGTGATTGAAATTTCAAAAGGAGCTGATTTCATATACCATTTCGCGGCTATTTTAGGAGTAGACATCGTTGCAGATAATCCTATTGAAACGATGGAAACTGAAGTGAATGGCATGCAGTCCGTTTCGGCAGCAGCCATTCAAAATCACATCAAGAAAATTGTTTACGCCTCTACAAGTGGTGTGTATGGTCATTTGGCCTTAGAAAAGAGTGTTGATGAGGAAATTCGCGTAGATCCTCGCACAAGTTATGCGATGGCTAAGCGCTATAATGAGATTTACCTTGCATCACTTTATGAAGAAAAGGGTATTCATTCTGCAGCGATTCGGTTTTTCAATGTGTATGGATTAAGGCAAGATAACAGAATGGTGATTCCAAGATTCTTTGAGCAGGCTTCAGCAAATGAACCTATCACAGTTTTTGGTACAGGAGAGCAAACAAGAGACTTTACCTATGTTGATGATGCAGTGAAAGCATCAATCCTATTAGGGAAAAATGGAAAAGGATTCGAAATTTTTAATGTTGCGAACGAGAGAGAATCAACGATCGGTGAAGTAGCTGATTTGATAAAGGAGTTAACTAACTCTAAATCTGAAATTAAGTTTATTGACGCACCAAAGAAGCGATATGACTACGAAGTAGGTCGTAGATTTGGTAGCTCGGCTAAACTTGAAAATCATATTGGATACAAGCCAAACACAAGGTTGCGAGAAGGGCTGGAGGTTTTGCTGGCTGATGAGAAGAACTAACAGATTTGATGTTGATAATCTTAATGGCCTTTGATTTAAAGCCACTTTGTTCGATTTAATTTTGATTTTTATATTGAAATCAATTGATAACAAAGAACATAGCGATCGTATATGGCGGGTTTTCTGGAGAAAGGGTGATCTCTGAGAAAAGTGCTCATCTAGTAAAGCAACATCTAGACCCTGAAAAATACAGGTCATTTTTGGTGGATATTGATCATCATGCATGGACAGCGTGGCACGAGGATTCTTCTTTTCAAGTTTCGAAAGATGATTTTTCAGTTGTAATAAATGATGAAAAAATTGACTTTGATGGCGTGTTTAATGCAATACATGGGACACCTGGCGAAGATGGAAAACTGCAAGGCTATTTCGATGTTCTGGATATTCCATACAACAATTGTGATGTACTTTCTTCAGCTATATCTTTCAATAAACTGACCTGCAATTTATTCTTGGCGGGTGCTGGCATAAAAGTGGCTAATTCGCATCTCGTTCGACTCGGTCATGATTATGATAAGCAGGCGATTATTGAGAAGCTCGGACTCCCTTGTTTTGTAAAACCTTGCGATGGTGGTTCTAGTATCGGGGTTACAAAAGTAAAACGAGTTGAAGATTTTGATCAAGCCATTAAGTATGCTCAAGAAGATGGGGTTGATGCCTTAGTAGAGTCTTTTCTTGACGGAGTTGAGGTGTCGTGCGGTTGTGTCAGTGTTAACGGTCAACCGAAAGCTGTTGCCGTCACTGAAATTGTTCCTGCCAACGAGTTTTTTGATTTTGAGTCGAAGTATAATGCTGAAGGAACCCAAGAAATCACCCCTGCAAGACTTCCAAAAACCCGATATGATGAAGTAATGCAATTGACCGAGAAAATTTATCTCTATCTAAATTGTAAAGGGATGATTCGGGTTGATTTTATGGTTTGTCAGGATACATCTTATATGATTGAGCCGAATACTACCCCTGGGTTAAGTAATGCCAGTATTCTTCCTCAACAAGCCATCTATGCAGGATATGACTTAGCATCCTTTTTTGATCTCTCACTGACCGAAATGTTTAAGAATCACTCACCGATTTAGTAAAAAATCAGACAGCTTTTGAACAGCTTTGGCGCGATGACTGATGCTGTTTTTCTCATCTAAAGTCATTTCGGCAAAAGTTTTGATTTGTCCATCAGGAATGAAGATAGGGTCGTATCCAAATCCGTCAACACCTTTGTTTGTCATCGTTATCTTGCCTTTGACCTCTCCTTCAAATACATAATGCTGATTGTCGTAAATCAGATGTATAACAGTCCTGAACCGAGCCGTTCGATCCTCAATTCCCTTCAGCTTCTCTAGTACTTTTTCATTGTTGTCAGCAAAAGAACACCCTTCTCCTGCGTAGCGTGCCGAGTACACACCAGGCTCTCCGTTAAGCGCGTTAATCTCTATTCCTGAATCGTCAGCGAAACAATTTTCATGAAAAAGATTGTGGATGTATTCGGCTTTGATCTTTGCATTCTCTTCAAGAGTCTCTCCTGGTTCATCTATATCCCCAGCAAAGCCGACATCTCTCATTGATAGAACCTCTATGGATGAGTTTAACTTTGATTGGAGCTCTTGAAGTTTGTATTGATTTCCTGAGGCGAAGATGAGTTTCATGAAAGTTGAGGTGTTAAGTGCTTTTCGACTTCTTAATGAGTTCAGTGATACTCATCAAGTAAAACACAAAGAATGGAATTAAAGGAATCTTAAAACGGATCATTGCCCCGTAATTTGGGGTGGTGAATCCAATCGAAAAGGCAAGAAGAAGTGAGAATAAAATTGAGAAAAGTAAGATTGGATGATCCAAAGTTGTGGTGAAGATTCTTCTGATTTTGAACGTTGCTAAAAGCTTTAGCGTTAGGAAAAGTAAGAAAGTGTTTTCTAATGCACTTAAGGCCATAACTGCGCTGCGCACCTGCAGTAATGTGGGGGCGTAAAGTCCATAAAAAGTAGCAATTGGGACTTTAGAAAGAACACCACCGATTGTTGGTGATACTTCTCCAATATCAAAACTGTTGCCACCATAATAATCTTGCTTTAAGTCTTCTTGAGTAACTATTGCTTTTTCTAAGATTTGATCTGTTGCATAGTTTCCAAGGACACTATTCAATTGCTGTATGAGTACGATAAAAATCAATGAGCTAATAACAGCAATAATTGGAATGGAGAATCGCCTGAAAAATCGAGAGTTTAATTTGGAAATAGGCTCACTAAGTAACCATAGTATTACTCCTGGAGATAGTGCTAGAAATATATACGGCTTAATTGCTAGAACAAAGTATAAGGAAATCAACATCCCCAATATCCTAGAAAGTTTAATTTCTCTTTTGGAAAAGGTGAAGTAAATACCATAAATCAAATAGGATGCGGATGCTAAAGTTATGGTGTCTTTGGAGATTCCTGAGCCCCAAAATAGTACACTTGGAATAAATAATGCTGATATGGCGGCTATTCTCGTGTTGGAGAAAATATTTTTAAACATTACATACAGCTTCCATGAGCCAATATAGCTGATAGCGGCCAATATTACGGTAGATACGATGTAACTATTAAAACTAATAAGAAGGATGTGTGCCACAATTCTTGAAACTGTAAATGTTTGAGTGTCACTATAGATGTATTGCAGAGGGTATCCGGTTTCATTGCTGAACATGGAGTAATTCTCCAAAGAGTATTCAGTATACAGAGCCTTTAATGCAAGAAATGGATGCTCAAAAAACAGCAAGGAAAATGGCTGCGCAGTCTGGTAATAAGCAATCGTGTCACCTCCACCGTAATAGAAAAGATAAATAGAAGCGAAGGCTATGGCTGCTGCTAGTCGAAGAGATAGCCCCGTCATAAATAGACGTTTTTCCTGTTTCGGTGCAGTTGCATAACCAATACCCAGAATTACAAGGAGATAAATAGGCAGTAACAGCCCTTCCCACAATTCAAAGTATTTAGTTGCCATCAGTTTTGATCAATATTTGCTACGAAGAAATCATAAAAGACTTGAATAGAAAGTACATTTGTTGGCTAACTAACTTACTTAATGAAGATTCTGGTAACAGGTGGGGCAGGATACATCGGCTCACACACCATCATAGATATTTTAGACAATACGGATCACGAGGTGGTTTCAATTGATAATTTCTTGAATTCTGACCCTGAAACCTTTGAGCGAATCAAAGCAATTACGGGTAAACAAGTAAGGAATTATAACATTGACTTAACGTCATACAGTACACTAAAAAATGAGTTTTTCTTAAAAGAAGGACATATTGATGGTATCATTCACTTCGCGGCCTTAAAGGCCGTTGGCGAGTCTGTGACAAAGCCTGTAATGTATTATCAAAACAATTTAAATGGTTTGATAAACCTTCTTAAGTGCGCTCAGAAGTTCGATGTTGATTCCTTTATTTTCTCATCTTCATGCACCGTATATGGTAATGCTGAACAACAACCGGTAACTGAATTGACGCCAACTCAAACGCCAGAATCTCCTTACGGATATACTAAGCTAGTTGGTGAAAAAATACTATCTGATTTGGCCAAAACGAAGTTAGACTTTCAGGCACTTTCATTGAGGTATTTTAATCCAGTAGGCGCACATATTTCAGGAATGAATGGTGAATTACCGAAAGGGCGACCGAATAATCTAGTTCCCGTGGTTACTCAGTTTGCTAGTGGTTGGGTTGATGATTTGGTGGTGCATGGAACCGATTATGAAACCCGAGATGGAACGGCTATCAGAGATTATATTCACGTAAGCGATATTGCTCATGCTCACGTGCTGGCCCTTGAATATTTAAATACGAAGAAAGCAGCCTCAAACTATGATGTTTTTAATCTAGGCTCAGGAAATGGCGTGACGGTATTAGAAGTTTTGCATGCCTTTGAGAAAGTTTCAAGTTTAAAACTTGATTATCAATTGGGGCCGAGGCGAGAGGGGGATGTTGAAATGATCTATGCTGATAATTCAAAGGCCACTTCTCTTTTAAATTGGGAGCTGCAGTTCGGAATTGAAGATGCCATGTCTTCTGCGTGGAAGTGGCAGAAGTTTCTCAATAAGGCTAAGAGTGGTGATAAGGTTCCCCTTTAATTATTGTGAAGGCGCGGTAGATTTGTTCCGCTAGTATTAGTCGTACCATTTGATGGTTAAATGTCATTTTAGATAATGAGACCTTTCCTTTTGACCGCGCGACAAGACTTTTAGAAAAGCCATATGCACCGCCAATTACCAATACTAGATTAGATTGGTCATATATCTGATGCTGATTGATCCATTCTGAAAACTGAATAGAATCCATTGCCTTGCCTCCATCATCTAAAAGAATTACTGTTTCTCTCGAGTTAATCACAGAGAGAAATGCCTCTCCTTCTTTTTCAGTTAATAAAACTCGATTGGTCCGGTCAATCTTTTTTATGTCAGGTAATTCTTGCCAAGAGAGTTTAGTGTAATGTTTGAGTCTTGATATATAATCATCTAGCCCATCTTTTACATACTTAATGTTTGTTTTTCCCACTGAAATAACACGAATCGTCATAGTTCGATATCTTTGAAAGACCTCATTAATAAAATTTGCATTATGAAGAAATTAGCGACACTTGCTTTTATTGTTTCTATGACTGTTTCACTGTCAGCACAAGATTATACTTCTATTGATAATGCATTCTCCGAAGGTAACGCATCTACTTTGTCAAAATCTTTCGATTCAACTGTTGAGTATTCTGTTGATGGCAAAACATCTTCTATAGGGCGCAGTGACGCTGAGAATAAAATGCGGTCATTTTTTCTTGATCACGAGCCTCGCAATTTTGAGATTGTGCATAAAGGGGAGTCAAAAAGTGATGTTCACTATTTTATTTCTCAGCTTATTACAAGCAATGGTTCGTTTAGAATCACGGCATATTTACACAAATCAGTTGATGAGTATTTAATTCAAAGTATAGAGATTGAAAAAGACTAGTTACGCTCCATTTTCTTTAGGGGATTTTGTTGAAAGAGCATTAGAAGAAGATATTCGTGATGGTGATCACACTACACTTTCTTGTATTCCAGAAACGAGCATTGGTTCAGCTGAACTGATAGTAAAAGAAAATGGAGTGCTTGCTGGCGTGGAGGTCGCAAAGCAGGTTTTTCAATTATATGATGAAACACTGGAGTTAGAAGAGATACTTCATGATGGTGAATTAGTCACTAAAGGACAAATTGCCTTTAAAATTCACGGAAAAGAAAGAAGTATCGTCACTGTAGAAAGGCTGGTGCTTAATCTGATGCAGCGCATGTCTGGGATTTCGACTGTAACCCATGAATATGTTCAGCTCATCGCACATACAAAGTCAAAAGTCTTGGATACAAGAAAAACCACGCCAGGAATGCGTTGGTTTGAAAAAGAGGCTGTAAAGATTGGAGGTGGGGTTAATCACCGTTTTGGTTTGTATGACATGATTATGATCAAGGATAACCATGCAGATGCTGCAGGCTCAATAACGAATGCGCTCAATCGTGTTCATGACTATTTGACTTTTAAAAATATTGATTTGCGGATTGAGGTTGAAGTGCGAGGCTTTGACGAACTCAAAGAAGCTATGGGGCATGGTGGGTTGGATCGTCTAATGCTAGACAATTTTACAGTTGAAGACACTAGGCGTGCAGTTGAATTGATTAATGGTGAATTTGAGGTGGAGTCCTCTGGTGGAATCACCATAGATACAATCAAGGGCTATGCTGAAGCTGGTGTTGACTATGTTTCAGTTGGCGCGTTAACCCATTCTGTGAAATCACTTGATTTAAGCTTAAAAATCATTAAGTAATGAGGTTGTTATCCTTTACACTTTTCATGATAGTAGTAGTTTTAAACACTATTGCTCAGTACAACCCAATTCAACTTCCGAATACATACGCATCAGACGATAATCCTAATTACTGGAAAAATAGGAAGCCGCATTCAGCCTACTGGCAGCAAGATGTATACTATAATATCAAGGCGAAGCTAGATGACGAAAAGGATTTGATTTCAGCCTTGATGCATTTGGAATACACCAATAATAGTTCTGATACGCTATCTCAATTGGTGTTTCATCTCTACCAAAATGCTTTTGAGAAGGGTTCATATGCCTCTGATTTTCATGGTATAATACCAGAAAAGGACGATACCCTATTTCAAAGAACGGAAGTATATGATGTAACGGTGAATGATATGTCCGTTCAAGTGGAGCTAGATAATACGATCATGCTCGTGAAGCTTACTTCGCCTTTGCTTCCAGGTGAAATAGCGAATGTTGATTGTTCATTCAAAACCCAGTTTGGTAAGATTAGCGGGCGAATGAAAATGTATAATGCATGGGGATTTAAGCACTACAACGTAGTGCATTGGTATCCAAGAATATCCGTTTATGATCATAAGTTTGGATGGACCACTGATCAGCACTTAGGGAGTGAGTTTTACGGTGATTTTGGTGCTTTTGATGTTGAACTCGATTTACCAGAACAATATGTGTTAGATGGAACAGGAGTTTTATTGAACCGAAATGAAGCGCTTCCGAAGGGTCTCATGGAAAAATTGTCTATATCCAACTTTGCAAATAAGCCTTGGAATGAAAGACCATCTGAAGTAATACCAGCTTCTTCGAAAAGAAAAGTATGGAAGTTTCATGCAGAGAATGTCCATGACTTTGCTTGGACAGCTGATCCAACATACAGAATCGGAGTGGCAGAGACTATTTTGAAAAGTGGTCATAAAGTGACGTGTTATGCGCTAGCTCAGGAGCCGCACGCTGCACGTTGGCAAAATGCTGCTGAATATGCGGCAAAGGTGATTGATGTTTATTCCGAAGATTTTGGAGAGTATGTCTACCACAAGATGATTGTGGCTGATGCTCGAGACGGAATGGAGTACCCGATGCTTACATTGGATGGAGGTGGTGACCCTAACTATAGAAGCTTGCTAGCTCATGAGATTGGCCATAATTGGTTTTTTGGTATGGTCGGCAATAATGAAAACTATCGAGCAGCCTTGGATGAAGGGTTCACACAATTTCTTACTTCTTGGTCAATAAGTGCCCTTGAAGGAGATACAATAGAGTATAGTCCTCACGGAGAAACTTTTAAGAAGCTATATCAAGAAAAGTCAAATGTTCGAGACCAGCAGGTGTACAATGGCTTCTATTATGCCAGCATAATGCAAGGAGAGAGTCCAAGGCTAAATGCGCACTCCGATCAATTTAAACAACCTTATTTGTATGGCCAGGTATATAGCAAGACCGCTACAATGCTTTATAACTTGCAGTATGTTTTAGGTGATGAATTGTTTTTAGATGCAATGAAGCATTATTTTAATCAATGGAAATTTTGTCATCCATATTTTGAAGACTTCAGGGCTAGTATAATTCAATACACCAAGGTAGATTTGAATTGGTTTTTCGACCAATGGTTGGAGTCTGAAAAAACAATAGACTATAAGGTTAATAGCTTAAAACGGAAAAAAGGTAAGTATGTGCTGAGTTTAAGTAGGAAGGGCATGCAAATGCCTCTTGATGTTAGCTTGATTGACAGTGAGGGTAAATCTTATGACTTCTATATTCCTAATACTTATTTCAATAAAAAATCAGACGCTACGGTCTTACCTAAATGGTATGGATGGGACGACTATAACAAAGATTACTCAGTTGAAATTGGTCTCGATGCAGATATCGAAAAAGTAACTATTGACCCATCTGGCAGACTAGCTGACGTTTATCAATTAGATAATTCTTCCAAAACTCCAGTTTCTTTTGAATGGAATGATTTTACTAAAAATAGGTTTGAAAAAAGTTACACGCTAGAATGGAATCCAACTGTTTGGTACAATGGTTATGATGGGTTGAAGCTTGGGTTGTTTTTCAAAGGAAATTACATGGAGACTTATCATAAATTAGAGGCTCAGCTTTGGTTGAATACAGGTCTTTTTCAGCAGTCTAGCGAGTTTTCTTTCTCAGATCAGGATGCATTTAATCTATTTAACTATCGATTCAAGTATTCAGACCCATTGCGCGGAATATCTCGAGGTTTATCATACACCTACGAATTCAAGTGGGTAGAAGGCTTGTTAGCAAATGACTTCTACTTTGAAAAGGAGCTTCCAAATGAAAAAACCACAATTATTGCTGGAGTTGAAGGACTTTATAGACCAAGGTCATCAGACCTTAATTATTTGATTTATCCAACTCTTTGGAATGCGGACCAATGGAATAATTTTTCGAAGGTTGAGCTATTGCACAACTACAGGTATGGTAGAAGCAATGGAAAAATAAAGAGTCAGTTGAGAAGTCCTTTCTTTATGTCTGATTATAGTTATGGGTTTTTCAACTTGGATGTAATTAATAATAACCGATTTAGTTTTTTTAATTGGAGAACGAGAATTTTTGGGCAATATGGTCAAGGTCAAAATTGGGCGCCAGAGTCTCAGCTATACGCAGCAGGTGCTAATCCAGAGCAAATGATGGATAATCAATTAACAAGATCTATGGGTATTGCTCCCGATGGTATTTACTCAATATCAAATAGCACCGGACAGTTTCAAGCAGGTGGAGGACTTAATCTTCGGGGTTACAATAACTATCTGTTACCTCAATTGAATGGTGACAGTCTTTTGAGAATGGGTTACGTGGGGCATACAGGATTTGCATTTAATACTGAATTAGAATTTGATAACGTGGTCCAAATAGCAAATGGATTCAGAAAATTTGTTGAATTGAAAACTTACCTGTTTGGAGATGCAGGAATCATCAATATTAATCGGGAAACAGAGCAATTGGAGTTTTCTAACGTGCGCATAGATGCAGGAGCTGGGGCAACGTTAGAAATAAAGCGTTGGGGAAGTTTCACCGACTTTAAACCTTTGAAAATTAGGTTTGATATGCCCTTGTTTTTGAACCGTCCTCCGGCAAATGAAGAATACTTGGCTTTTCGTTGGTTAATCGGATTTGAACGTGCGTTTTAACTAGCTCCAGAATTGAGCTATTTCTTCTATACGTTGACGTTCTTTCAGAATGAATGGATGACCAGATGAGTCTATGCCAATAACTTTCGGGAAAGTGCGACTGCAATGCATTGACCAAAGTGCAAATGAATTAGCACCTGTATCCATTATGATTAGGTAATCTTGTCTTGAGGCCTCAGGTAACATTACATTTTTCGCGATGTAATCACCACCAAAACATAAAGGTCCACCAATTGCAGTTTCTAAATTGAGACTTCTCTTTTGTACGAAGTGAGCATCCATAATTCCAAATCGGTGACTCCATTTACCGGGCTGATAGCTTTCACGTAAAAACATATCTGCGCCAAGATGATGGGTTAATGTTTGTTGATTTGAAAATGTTTTTACCTCATTAATTTTTGAGATGTGAAAGCCTGCATTAGCGTGATAGAATCTCCCAAATTCGGTATATACCTCAATACTTTGATCAAATAGGATAGGACACTCTTTTTTTAGAATTGATGAATAGTCGGTTAGTTTAACTGTATTCTCAAAACCGTAATCAGCTGGAAAACCTCCTCCAATATCTATGTAGGCAATTTGTTCAAGACCAATTTCAGAAGCTAGTTTGCACAGTTTTTTGATTGCGCTAGCTGTTTCTTCTAGATTATTGTTTTGGGAGCTCGCATGAATATGCAATCCTATCTTGATTTTGGATGATTTAATGAACGAAACAACAGCCCGTGCATTGGATATTGGCTCTCCAAATTTTGACCCTACAGATCCTACGGTCATGCTTGACATAGAACTAAGGCTCATCTCAGGGTTAATTCGAAGTCCAAGTTTAATATTTTGTTTTGGAGGGAAACTGCACAGTTCTTTCAGCTCATCCAAGCTATTGGCATTTATGATCACATTGGATTTGGCCTTAAATGTTTTTGAAATTTCTTCTGGTGTTTTTGCCGGTGAGTCCCAAATAATAAATGGAGCATTGGCTTTTTGAGCCAGCCATACCTCTTCAAAAGAAGCTGCTTCTGAACCAAAACTTGATAGTCCTATGTGCTCAAGAACCTTTGCTAGAGGATTTGCTTTAGTGGCAACAGCGTGCTTCCAAAAAGATGGGAATGTTTCTTTTACTAGGTTTAACTTTTGGTCAAGTCTGCTGAAATCAAAAACTATAAAAGATGTATCATGATCATCTAAAAGTCCTTGATCGGAAAGTTGTCGGGTAATTTGTGATGCCGACTCTAAAGAGATCAGTTGATGATCAGCAGAGTTCATTAGTGATTTGTTCTATAACATCAATTAATTTATAGTCATCAGAAAGGTCGTGATTCTCATCAATGAGTTTTCGAATATTAGTTGACCCCAAGGCTACTCGTAAAAACGAATATGACTCATAGGCAACAGGTTGTCCTGTTGAAAGGCGGTCATATTTAGGGAAATACTTGTTCCCTTCCTTGCATAAGTGCTCATAAACCATTTTGAGTTGATCGTTGCTTAATGTCTTGCCATCCTTTTCGATTTTAAATGATATGATTGATCGATTGGTAACATCTTGGTCTACCATGATGCTGAACATTGGCTTTGACATTAAGTACTCTTTTACATGTTTATTCCAATTGCTTATTGCATACGTCACTTCGCGTTCGCTGTAGTTTGCAAGCAATTCTGATTCACAAATCGCAGCCTCCCAACGAATTGTGAAACCTATGTTAGCCATCGCAGGAAATTTATTTCTGAGTCCTTTATACGATGGTGGGATATCAAATTTTGAATACACCTTATCAAATCCTTGTACTAAAGATTCGTCTACTTCTTTAGATACCATTTCATTCGCATAGCTCTCAGGAACAAGCAATGCACCGCAGAAAGGAGGACTTTGATAAAACTTAGACCCAGTAATCATCAACAGGCAATTCTTTGCGAGCAATTCATTGAAAAGCTTTGGTGCTGCTCTCATTTGACAGAGGTCTACTACCCAAGTTACGTCACTGGGGCCATCCTCTATGATTGAGATGTTATCTTCAATTCCACTTTTGCTTCCAATAACGAGGTTTACAATTATTTGATGAGTTGAACGATGCTTGTCAATTGCTTCATAAATGGCCTGTTTGTGGTCGATAATTGATCCGTCCTCATTTCTTGCAGGAAAAAGAATTGAATCAACTTGAAGGTCTTTTTTCAGAGACGCCCCCTTGTTTACGCTTTGATCAATTTGAGTCTTTTCAGAGAAGAACTTTCCTGTGTTTGCTAGAATCGACCCTGTTCCTAATTCTTCCGGACAAGTAATCAAGCTAAGAATGGGCTTGGTAGGATTTTTTATTTGCGAAAACATCAATGGATAATAACATAGGTCACTTCCAGATGGTGCAAAGAAAATATTGAAATCATCAGTATATGAGTCTTGCAATAATGCCTTAATTCTAAAGCGTTGCTTGATGCGAATGTCTTCTACGGATACTTCGTTGGTAATAAGTCGATTATATACAGTATTGACCTTTGTTCGAACATCAACGGAAAGAGCAGAACAGGTGCATGAACCTCGGTTGAGATGACCTTTTGAAGTTCTTGGGTCAACAAAGTATTTGTTTAGCCCATTTTCTTTTAATTCTATGCGCTCGTCTCCGCCCTCGGTGATTACCTTTTCTAATTCGTTCATAAACGTATTCTTGAATTATGATTTGCAAAGTAATTGTAAGGTTTCTTTCATCTGATCGATTACTTGACAATTCTTTTCAATTACTTTCCAGTTCTTCATGGTCAGCCTCGTATTATTGCGTCAGTAAAGGTTATGAATAGAATAGATCTATGTGTTTTAATTTTTAGGCCACTCAAGTCTGAAGAAGTTGATGAATTGAATAGCTGTGAGTCGGAGGTTTCAGTCTTTACAATAAATGCAAAGTATGCGGCTGACTTGAAGCTGCCGATTAAAGTATTTAATAGTCAGGACTTAACAAGACACGAAGATTTTGCCAAGGAATGTATTCAAAATCTTGGGCACACTCATTCAAAATCAAACTTAAGTCTCATCGAGCAAACAACTTTCAATGGAGTGGTTTTGTGGCATCCAGTTCGATTTGGAGTTTATCATAAATTTAAAAATGCTCTGATCCAAAAGAGTATCACTGAACAGTTCGGTTCAGACTCTATGGGCTCTATTCGAATTTACACGAATGATCAACTTTTGAATAAATTGATTCCTGATGCTGATATCAGATTAGCGCAAGTTTCAACTAACAAAACAAAAACTGTATCTCCTTTAAAATTTGCGGTCTTATTTCTAATTAGATCCCTTATCGGGTTGGTTAGAAATGGATTTCCAGATAAGGGTAAACGAATAATACTCAATACGGTTTCTCCGCTGTCGCCTATGATTAATGCTAACGGGGATAAAGAAGTAAACGGATTAGCCCACCTGCATTACTTTTTTAAAAAGGTCGAGCAAGAAAAGGAGTTCGCTTTTGTAAGCGCAATGAAGTTTATTGGCGTGAAAGATGGTCTGTTTCCCATAGGTCAAACATGTTTTAGCTCATATCCAGCTTCAAAGATTTATCATTTCGAGAGTTTTGTTCTAATGTCTTTAATGAGCCCAAAGGCCATTAAAAGGCTTGTGAAATATTGGCGAGATCTTGGTAATATTTTTCCTGTTGATGAAAATGATATTAGTCGAGTTTTATTTGCAGATTTCAAGAAAAGAAGAGTGCAGTTTATCTACGCTGCAGTCTTGGTGTTGGGAGGTGTTCGCATGCTGGAAAAAATGGCTCCGGTGTGCATTGGTGGAGATAATGAGCACAGCTTTGTTAAACGACCAATTTTAGGAGCTGCCAAAAAAATGGGAATCACCACCTATGCAATTCAGCATGGAGATATTCATCGAAATAATTTTAATTATCGGTTTACCAAAGAGGATCCAATATCACAGCTTCATCCCGATATGACCGTTGTTTGGGGAAGGCAGACGAAAGAAGCACTAGTGGCGTCTAGCTTTTATAATCCTGATAATATCAAAGTTGTTGGGCAAATTAGAACTGATGCTATCTCTGAGTTAAAAAGCCGATTCCAAAGAGAAGCTAATAAACGACCTTATACGGTGCTTTTTGCAAGTCAGCCGTTTTTCGATCAAGCTTTACGCAAAAAGATGTATGTAGATTTTAATAAAGCAGCACAGCATCTGCCTGAAGTAAGATTTATTCATAAACCACACCCTGGTGAGACTGATTGGTCTTTTTTTAACAATATCGATGAAGAGCTTGGGTATAAAGTAAATAGATCAGATCAAGACTTGTATGTTCTTTTGGCTCAAGCTAATGCGGTTGTTACAGGATTTAGCACTGTTGGTATCGAAGCGGCATATTTTGAATGTGACTTAATAGTTATGGATTATCAAAACGAGGATCTTGCTGGTTATGTTAATGATAAGGTGGCATTGCAAGGGACTGATCACCTTAAGCTTATTGATTTTGTGATGCAACTTTCCTCTGGAGACATATTGCTTGATTCGGAATTACGACTTGAGTATATCAAAAGAAGAGTGCATGCAATCGATGGAAACACATCAGAGAGAGTCAAAGCTGTAATAGAATCACTTTAAGACATTACTCATTAGTCCTACATTCGTGTATTAACTTAAGTCAAGATATTGAAAGATCGCATAATATGTTTGATTCCCGCCAGAGGAGGCTCCAAAAGGTTGCCTCGAAAGAATTTATTGGAGATTAATGGTCGTCCATTAATTTCATACACCATTCGTGCGGCCAAACAATCAGGAGTATTTTCTAAAATAATTCTTTCTACCGATGATGAGGAGATAGCTGATGTAGCTAGGAAAGAAGGGGTGGAAGTTGATATTCGCCCTCAAGCAATGGGACATGATGATGTGAATACCATTCAAGTGTTGGAAGAGTACTTGCAAAGAACAAGTTCATGGTCTTCCTTTGACTTTGTCTGCAAAATGCTTCCAACATGTCCTTTTAGATCTTCTTTAGATGTTCAGAAAGGAATTCAACGCCTAATTGACACCCCTCAATTTGACTTTTTAATTAGCGTAAAAGAATATGAGTTTCCTATAAATCTTGCGTTGAAAGAACATGAAGATTTTCAGGTAAAAATGCATGTTCCCAATGCATACATGAAGCTTCAAAGTCAGGATCAAGAGAATTTTGTACATCCTAATGGAGGGTTTTATATTGCACGTTCACAGGCGTTTAGAGAAGAAAGAACCTTCTTTACCGATCGAATGCTTTGTTATGAAATGCCTGCAATTCGATCTTTAGATATTGACTATGATTATCAATTTCAAATGGCAAAAGTTCTAATGGAAACAATGCCAGAATTATTTAATGACAATACAAAGTAGAATATGCTTCAATTCGATCAGAAATTCACTATTGGTTCTTTTGAAATTTCTCAAGCATCTCCAACTTTCATTATAGCAGAGGCAGGTGTAAATCATGGTGGTGATCTAGATTTAGCTAAACGCTTGATCGATATTGCAGCCGAAGCGGGAGTTGACGGAGTTAAATTTCAAGCGTTTCGAACTGAGAATTTGATTCTTTCAAATGTTGAGAAAGCACCATATCAAAAAAACACAACTGCTGCCTCAGAAAGTCAATTCGACATGCTCAAAAAACTCGAATTAAAGACAGAAGGCTACTTAGAGTTGAAAGCATACTGTGAATCAAAGAACCTTATTTTTTTAATTACCCCTTTTGACGAGCAGAGTCTAGAAGAATTAGAAGAAGTAGGGGTAGATGCTTATAAAATAGCATCAACGGATACCACTAATCTGCTCTTTTTGCGAAAGGTTGCGCAAACGGGTAAACCCATTGTTTTGAGTACTGGCATGTGCGATATGAAAGAAGTTACTGCTGCTTTGGAAGAAATCAATCCAATCAATAAAAAATTAGTTTTACTTCAGTGCACAGCCAATTATCCGATTGAAGATGATGAAGCAAACCTCAATGTGATTCAAACATTCAAAGATTCATTTGATGTGGTGGTTGGTTATTCAGATCATAGCGTTGGGTTAGGAGCAGCCTTATATTCCATTCCTATGGGAGCAAAAGTGGTTGAGAAGCATTTTACGATTAATAAGGATCTAGATGGGCCAGATCATCTGGCATCGCTTGACCCAGAAGAGTTGAAAGAGTTTGTAATTAAGGTTAAGCAGATTGAGCGCTATATGGGCGGTTTTATCAAAGAGCCCACAGCATCTGAGTTTCACACAAAAAAATCATTGCAGAAATCTTTAGTAGCAGCTGTTGAAATCACTAAAGGTGATGTCATTCAGGAAAAACACTTGATTGCAAAACGCACGGGTGGAGATGGTGTATCACCTATCTATTACAAGAGTATTGTCGGCACTGTTGCAACAAAAGATTATCATAAAGACGATATCATTTATGTCTGATTCGGTCAATATAATAGGTGCAGGTGGTCACGCTAGGCCAGTTATTCAACTTCTTCAACATTTGGGGTGTTTTATTGGCGGGGTGTATGATCAGAGCTATGATCCCGCAGTCAAAGAAAGAATTTTACAAGTAGAAATCAAGGGAGCTTTTCCCGACAAGTCAGATGATCAAAAGCTTGTGTTAGCCATCGGTGATAATGACCAAAGGAGAATGGTTTTTGAAATTCATCGTGCTGCGATTCTTAAAGATTCTATTGTACATCCTGCTGCTTTAATTGAGCCCTCTTCTCAGATAGGTCAAGCAAACGTCATTTTCGCAAGAGCTTACCTCAGTTCAATGGCTAACATCGGAGATAACAATATCATCAATGCTGGGGCTATCATAGAGCATGAGAGCATTATTGGAAGTCATTGCCATGTCAGCGTAGGAGCTATTGTTTGCGGCAGAGTTAAAATTGGTGACAATTGTTTTATTGGAGCGGGTGCCGTGATTCGAGATAAGATCTCGATCACAGACCATGTTATTATTGGTGCTGGAGCAGTTGTAGTAAATGATATTATGGAGGCCGGAACATATGTTGGTAATCCAGCTAAAAAATTATAACAATGATTTACGTTTCTTCTTCTTGCGTTCAATCAGAGAAAATAGGCCGTTCAGTGAACACTTTAGCGCAACAGGGTTATAAGAATATTGAGTTAAGTGGTGGTACGCAACCTTATGCCAGCTTAGAAAATGATTTACTTGAACTTCAAGCAAAGTATGACTTGAATTACTTATGCCACAATTACTTCCCTCCTCCCTCAAAGGATTTTGTTCTGAATTTAGCATCGCTTAATCAAGAAACTGCCCAATTGAGCCTAGATCAAGTTAGGTCGGCTCTGCGGTTAAGTGAAAAATTAGGGAGCAAGAAATATGCTTTTCATGCGGGGTTTTTAATTGACATTCCCCTGTTACAAGTGGGTAAGTCTGTAGAAAAGAGAGAGATGTTTGATGCGCAGCTTGCTATAGAACAATTCAAAAAGAACGCTCAAACAATCTCTGACGAATTTCCGCAGGTCGATCTATATGTTGAGAATAACGTGATTTCGAATCGCAATTATCTGAATTACGACAGGTTTAATCCATTTTTTCTAACCTCTTCTGCAGGACTTTCTTTGCTTGATGGACTCTCAGATTACAAACCTCTCATTGATGTGGCGCATTTAAAAGTGAGTGCGAATACATTGGGCTTAGATTTAGAAGGTGAATTGGATGATTTCATGATGAGAACTGACTATATTCATATTAGCGATAACAATGGGCTGGCTGATACAAATGGTCCTTTTAAAGAATCGGGTGAGTTGTTTGATTTACTTTCTAAGTATGACTATAAAAACAAAACAATAACACTAGAAGTTTATGCTCATGAGGATGAATTACGGAGTAGTTTTGAAAATGCGAATAGATTAATGTATGGATAATTCTATATGCCGATATGATGCTCCGATGAGGGGATTACTCGAAGCCATTAACGAGGAACCAATTGGCACGGCCTTTATTGTAGACGAGGAGCAAAAAGTATTTGGAGTATTAACTGATGGAGATTTCAGGAGAATGCTCTTAAACGGTCGTTCTCTTGAGCAACCATTGAGTAAAGATGATATAAATCCTTCTTTCGTTTTTGCCACGGAGGATGAACGCTTTGAGGAGGTTTTAAAAAAGACCGACACCAAAGTTCGAGTAGTTCCAATTTTAAATTCAGAAGGTAGACTTGTCAATTACTTTAGGTATGATCACAATGTCAAGATGATGCCTGTTGCCGAGCCGAAATTGAATGGCAATGAGTTTAAGTATCTGAGTGATGCCTTTTTGTCTACATGGATCTCTAGTGCTGGGGCATATATTAATCGTTTTGAGAAAGACTTTTCAGAGTATTGTGGCACAAATCATGGTGTTGCAGTTTCTAATGGGACGGTTGCTATTCATTTGGCAATTGTGGCCATGGGCATAGGCGAAGGCGATGAAGTAATCGTGCCTGATTTAACCTTTGCCGCTACCATTAATGCGGTTTTACATGCAGGAGCTACGCCAGTTATTGTAGATGTTGATGAGGAATCTTGGTGCATTAGTCCTCAGGCAATCAAAGAGGCGGTTACTAGCAAAACGAAAGCCATCATTCCAGTTCATGTTTATGGTCAGCCGTGTGATATGGATGCTATCATGCAAATTGCGAGTGAGAATAACCTTTATGTGATTGAAGATGCAGCCGAAGCGCATGGTGCTGAGTTTAAGGGAAAAAGAGTTGGTGGAATCGGTCATGCCTCAACATTTTCTTTTTTTGGAAATAAGATTATTACAACTGGTGAAGGTGGAATGGTACTTACAAACAGCGATGAACTCAATAACCGCATGCGCGTTTTGCGTGATCATGGAATGAGTAAAGAGAAGCGATACTGGCATGATCATGTAGGTTTCAACTATAGAATGACCAATTTGCAGGCAGCAATAGGTTGCGCTCAACTCGAGCGAATTGAAAGTATCTTGAAAACTAGAAGTGAAATTGAGCGAAATTATGTGCAAACACTTTCGCAATATGATTTTGCAGGCTGGCAGCAGAATATCGAAGGCAATAGAAGAGTAACATGGCTGGTGTGCGTTATGCTGAATGGAAAGGATAGAGATAATGCTATTAAAATCTTAAGAGAGAATGGTGTAGATGCAAGACCGTTCTTTTATCAATTGAGCGAAATGCCTGTTTATTCAAAATATGCCACTAAGCCATGTCTTGTGAGTAGCAAATTATCGAAGTGTGGACTTAATTTACCTACGATAGATAATGTTGAGTTTGAGAGAGTATCTATGGCTTTTCAGCAAATCGCAATCGACAATCCTTAATCCAATACTTTTTTGGGAATAGTAAAGAAGCAAGCAGTACTCAATTCCGTGTTCAACTATATAGGACAAGTTATTGGGTATGTAAATATTGCCGTTTTATTTCCGATCCTGTTGTCACCAGCTGAGTTTGGCTTAACTAGGCTCATTACCTCCTACAGCGTAGTCTTGGCTCAATTCTCGTCCATTGGGATTAGGCGAGTAATAGTGCGCTTTTTTCCTTTTTTTAGAGACGTTGAAAATAAAGGTCATCATGGATTTCTGATTTTAATGTCAGCTATTCCAGCTTTAGGTTTCTTGGTTGGTGTGCTTATCTTTTTCCTTTTTAAGGGAGAAATTGTCAATTCTCAGGCAGACTCTGATTTGTTTGGAGAATATGTGTTTCTAATTCCTTTAGCAGGTTTTTTAACCCTTTATTTCTGGGTATTAGACTCTCACTTAAAGGCACTTATTCGAACCAGTCTTTCCTCTTTTTTAAGTAATGTAGTTCTGAAACTTCTATGGCTGATCTGGGCCTTGTTGTACTATTTTAAAGTACTCGATTTAGACTCATTTATGCTATTGTATTTTTCGAGCCATGCTTTCCTTTTAATTATTCAAATAATTTCTCTCTTTCACAGTGGTGAGTTAAATATTCAATGGGATAAACAATATCTCCGATTGAGGGTGGTGAAAAGGGTCATTTATTTTGGCTTTTTCTCGATTATTGATGATGCAACAGGTGTCATGACTGCACACCTTGATAAAATAATTATTGGTTCCTTATTAGGTCTTGAACCCGTGGCGATTTACGCTTTGTCGAGTTATATAAGCACCGTTATCACCGTTCCTGCACAATCTTTGAATAGAGTTTTGAGTCCTTTAGTTTCTAGGTATTGGAGAGATAAAAAGAGGCTCGAGGTAGTTGAGCTCTACCGGAAAAGCACGCTCTTAAGCTTCTTGGCTTCAGGGCTTTTCGCATTAATGATTTGGGGGAATGTCGATTCTTTACTTCTTCTTTTACCCGAAACATATCGCTCAGGGGCAATGGTCATCTTATTGATAATGTTGTCACAATTAGTTGAAATGGGATTTGGAGTGAATACAGAGATTATATCAGCCTCAAAGCACTACTGGTACAATTCCGTTTCATCTCTTTTTTTAATCATTGTAATGGTAGCGCTGAACTTCTTATTTATACCGATTTACGGAATAATGGGAGCAGCCATGGCAACATTAATATCGAAATTGATATTCAATTTTGGTAAATTTTTGTTCCTCTACTTGAAAGAGGGCTTGCAGCCGTTTACAGCTCAAAATATTAAGGCGGTCATAATATTGCTGGCTGGATATGTCATTATTGAACTTTTACCAGGTATTATTCTAAATAGTCACATTTATATCGAGAGTGTATTGAACATCGCTTACAAGAGCTTGATAGGCTTTGTCTTTGTTGCGAGCGCCATCTATATTGTTAAGGTTTCTGACGATGTCAATAGCTTTGCAGATCAATTGGTCACTAGAGTTTTCAAAATGATAAAGCGAAGCTAAAAAGAGACTCAAATTTTAATAGCCATAGCGCTTAATAGCCAGAGCACAGCTTAATTCTATTTTTTCTATTTCTTCTTTTGAAAGATCTTGTTCATATCGTCCAATATTATGCTTGGACAGATCTAAATTCAGGATTTCGGAGTTAAAGTTAATTCCAAGGAAATCACATAAATCATTGACTATTTTTTCCTGAGTCGCAATCAGGTCTTCAAATCGAATTTCAATGAATTGTTCACGGTTGAGCAATGACTTTTGGATTTGCCACTGATCCATTACAGCATTATACCAAGTGATAAGGTTATCTATGTTATTTGGAGCCCAGCGTTGAGTTTTGAGTGAACTAATAACGTCTCTTGGATCTCTAACGATGTGAATCATTTTACCAGCTGGAAACATTGACAAAAGATCGCTTGCATACAACAAGTTGTGTGTATTGTCTTCTTGAAGAATTCGCTTCCCTTGTTGATTAAGTATGGAATCGAAACACTTTTGAAGGAAGGAGCTAATAATTGGCTTTAACTCCTCTTTAGTCATCGGTGCAGAAAAGTACATCTGATTATTTTCGCTGCCTTCAAGCGTCCCTGGCCATACTCCGGCATGCTGAAATGATGTTAAATTCTTTATGAGCTCTTTAACGTAGTTTGAATATCCGGGAATGTGTTTGTCCAATTCCCATCCTGCATAAGACGGACCGCTCATCAATAAACTGTCAGTGCTTCTAGATGCTTCAACTTTTTTGCGTTTTTCCTCGGATTGTGAGGCCAGTCCTAACAAGAAAGACTCTAAGCGTTTAATCTTATGATCAGCTCCGTAGGGTGACCACGCATTAGGATATGTATTGTAGAAATCAAGAATACCATCTGGGTCAATCGTAAATCGGAACTCGAAAGGTAGTGACGCAATATCTGGATGCTGGCTGAATATCTTTTTAAGGATGTTTGTTCCGGAGCGTCCCGTACCTGTAATGAAAACTATTTCAGTGTTTTTACTCATCGAATAATCATACGTATTGCTTCGAATGCTTCAGCATATTCGACTTGCACTTGTAGGCCTCTATAATTGGCCACTCCCCTTATTAGCTTATCTTTTGCGTACAGCCTTTTTGATTGTGATTTATAGCATTCCATCGCTGCTACTTTTTTACTGATGTCATCTTCATCCAATTCTACAAAACACTGTGTGGCAAATTGATAGTTATTCCAAATGAATTCGTATCCAAAAATGGTGGTGTTTTTGAATGCACGTTTTGCCTCTTGATGAATAGTGCCATGATCTTGGTGGACATCAAATCCTGAGGGACAAAACACCAAGTCTGGTTTATACTCTTTGTTCAAACGTACCATGTCTTCTAATATGGCTTGTCTGTCGCGTGTGAAATAGCGCACTTGATAATTCAATATTACTAAGTCTTTATCGGGTATGCCGAGCACTTTGGTTGCTTCGTGAACCTCTTTGGATAGAACATCTTTAGGAAAACCTTCTGGAACGGATTCTTCGCATGTGGAAAAGGCAACGTAAATCACACGCTTGCCATGAGAAATAAGCTTGTGTATAGTCCCTCCACAGCCTAGTTCACCGTCATCTGTGTGAGGAGCTAGAACTAATACCGTGTCAAATGATTCAAGTGCTGATGTTTTCATATTCCGTGTCAAATTCTGTGCAAACTTCATCAATAGTAGCCAATCGGCCACCTAATTTATATATCTCTTGTGATAGTGATTCTCGTGATGTGTCGTGCTGTAAGTCTCTTTCATCTATTGTTACGTAGATAGGACACTGCTTTTTCTCGGATATACGCTGGGCCTCTAAAAAGACGGTGTCCCATTTTTTAATTGGTTTAAGTACCGGAAAAATTAAGATGCCATTGGATTCCCTGTGAGGCTGGTTTTTTTCTAATTCAGTTTCATCAAGTGCACCTAATGATTGACCAATAGCTCCCTTAAACCCTCGCATTTTCAATGACTCCAAGATAGGTTGGTAGTCTTGAAAATTATCTACTTTAGAAACTTGGGCTATAGATCTATGACCTCTAGCCATTAACGTTTTTAGAGTTTTTCGCTGCCATTCGTTTCCTCCGCTCAATTCATCTTTGAACAGATTTAGTTCGAATAGATCAATCGTTTGGCAACATCCTTGGTTTATAAAAGTCAATACTAGCTCTGCTTTGTTTCTGTGATGTGGGCTCAATCTGAAGGTTTTGAAAGGAGGGAAGGTCATCGCACGCTTAAAACGATCGACCTTTTCTTCATCCCAAAATTTATTGAGCTGTCCGCCAAAAGGTTCTCCGCGCAATTGATAGCTCGCCTGCGCTTTGTTTTGAGGAGTAAGAGAATATGAGTTATCTAGAAATTTGGGTAGTGCCGATTTAACGAGTTTAGAAGCATTTTCATTGACTTTTTGATAAAGTGAAGAGGCAGTTTCCTTGCTTGACATATTAAAAGCTATTTGATCAACTATCGGTCCGTCATCGACACCTTGAGTCATTTTGTGCAAGGTTACTCCAGCCCTCTTATCACCTTTGATAATAGCCCAAGGACCAGGTCTGGAACCTCTATTGGCAGGGAGTAAAGCAGTATGAATATTGAAGACACCAAGTTTAGGAATCTTCAGGATGGTTTCTTTGAATAATTCGCTCCAAAAACATGAGATGATGATGTCCAAATGAAGTGAGGAAAGTAACTGAATTGATTGTGGAGAATTGACTTTCATTTCCTTATAAACTGGTACGCCTTTCTCAACGGCTAAATTTTCTAATGATCTGTGACCTAGTTTGTGCCATGTTTTCATTCCTGTCTCTTGGTCGCGTGAATACACTCCCAGAACTTCATAGCCGCAAGCAAGCATTGTCTCTAAAACAACACAACTCAGTTCTTTACTTCCTATGACAAATGCTCTCAATGGACTAGTTGATTAATAACATTACTTAATTGCTCTGTACATCCTAATCGGCTGTAGTTTCGATAAATTTCATTTCCTGAAACACGAGCGAGGTTGCCACTTTTGTATCTGTCGTAGGCGGAAGAAATCATTGTTCGCATACCTATTTTATCAGAGTAATCGAGCATTGTTTCTTTGCCACACATCGAGAGAATTTCAGCAGCATTACCATCTTTCGGGCCAATGCTTAAAATCGGTCTTCTGGAGGCAAGGTATTCAAATATTTTCCCAGTGATGATGCCTTTGTTGTTTTCACTGCTTGGTATGGGCAATAGAAGCATATGAGCAGAGTGTATAATCTCAATTGATTCTTTGTGCGGAACAAAAGGTCGTACATCAATCAATTCACTGAGTCCTAATTTCTCCCATTCTGATTGGATTCCTTCGTCTACATTTCCTGTAACCTCTAAGCGAAAGTTCATTTTGAAATCTGAGTTCTCAGATAGTTCTTTCAATGCTGCCCATAGTGATGCGCAATTTTGATTTGACTTTAGATTTCCGGTATATGCCAGAATGAACTTATCGTGTTCAATCTGTTTTAAACCTTGAAAGTCTTCTTCATCGTAGCCGTTTGGAATGAATGAGATATTCTTTGATCGATTACTGAACTCATCTTTCATTGCGGTTGAAGCCACAACAATTGCCGAAGCATTTGAAAGCACTAAATCTTCTAGTGCTTTATCTTTTTGCATCGTTTGTTCAGTTCGGTTAAGAAAGGCGTTGTAGTATATGGTAGTCCATGGATCACGCATATCCGCTATCCAAGGCAGTCCAGTTTCTTTATTTATACGCTCGCCAACCAAATGTGTGCTGTGAGGTGGGCCAGTTGTGATAATGCAATCTGGTTTTTCGTTATCTATTACCTCTAAAGCTTTTTTGTAGGCGAATGAATTCCATCCTTTTCGCGCATCGGGAATAAAGTAATTCGCACGCACATAATTGGCAACACTGGATAGAAGGGAGGGCTTGCTTTTCAAATTACCCATGCCAACTTCTACTGAGTTACCTTTTTTGCCGCGAAGTGCATTATAAATAGCAAACGGCTCAACGGTCTTCGTATGATGAACCTCTAAATCGGATGGAATATCATCTAACAATGATGCATCAACGCTGGGATAACTCCCATTCTTTACCGTGATTACTGTCGGCTGAACTTCAAATTGAGGCAAGTATTTGCTGAACTTTAACCATCGTTGTACTCCCGGACCAGATCCAGGAGGCCAATAATATGTTAAGATCAAGGCCTTTTTCAAAGCTTATTCTTCTCGTTTTTTGATGTATAGAAATAACATGCCTGCTGCAAACAATGCAAATATCAAAGAGCCTGCGAGTGAAATGTTCTTGCCAATCAGGAAAGAGGCTGGGTCAAACTTCATCTCTATGATGTGATCGCCTGCTGGTACTTTAATGGTTCTTAAGATATAGTTTGCACGGTAAATGTCTGCGGGCTGACCATCTATGAATGCTTCCCAACCATCTGGGTAATAGACTTCAGAGAAAACCGCCAGTCCATCATGAGCATTGTTAGATGAATATTTTAGGTATTTCGGTGTAATCTCTTCTAACGTTATGCTAGCGTTCGCAGATTTCCCAAAATTGTAGTTGTAAAGCTCTTCACTGAAATCAGAGTGAATAACAGCCGTGGATAGCGGGTCGAAACGCGCTAACGATGACATTTCAGCATCTGCAGAATTGACTTGTTTGATTTCATCTACAAACCAAGCATTTCCGCATGCTGCTCTATTCAGTACAGCACCACCTGGGTTATTGTCTTGGATGATGTAATACTTGGTGTTCAGCATGTTGTATACCGGCATTTGCTTTGCCATTTCTGGATTTAACAAAATGCGCTGATCCGCCTGCATTAATCCTTTGTTCAAGTTTTGCAGTTGAGCGGAAAGTTCATGTTCAATCAAGTCTTGGTACCTTCTCAATTTTGCAGCATGATGCCCACCTACATTTTCATGGTAATAACATGTTTGTCCATCGGTCCAAGGATTTAATGTGGCATTTAGTACGCGGTAATGAGGGTCTTTGTCTTTTAAGATGGCTAAGTCTGCTGGTGATGGAGCAAATTTGGCGTCCCACTCGCGCTTAGTAATAAAGTCATCATTATCAAGGTAGCGCTTACTTACTCGCCACATATCTCCTGTGAAAACAATTCCAAGAACCATCACCACAATAGCGATGCTTGTTTTACCCTTTTGATAAAACCAAACAAGACCAGCTGTGATTGCCATGATAACGGTACTAATGAACCAGTCTGATAGATAGCGACCTTTTCTGTCAGCAAGCAATGCTTGATAAACCTCGTCAATCCCCCATGGTGAGTTTTTCGTTTGATACTGACCATCATTCGGGCCAATCCAGTCATTCACTAACCCGTACAAAAGCAATAACACCATCATTCCTCCTGTAACGTATAAGGCCATTTTAAACGCTTTCTGGAAGTCAATGTTATCAATTTGCCTGCTGAGAATTTTTTGTAATCCTAGAGCCCCAAATAAGGGAATTGCTAAACCTGCAATAGCCAATGCCATAGATGGCGTTCTGAACTTATTATACATTGGGAAATAGTCAAACAATAGCCCAGTAATAATATCGAAATGTCTTCCCCAAGAAATAATCAATGAAACTGCAATGAGGGTGATTACCCAAGCTCTAGTTCGGCCTTTAAATAGAAATAGTGCTAGTATAAATAGAAAGATAAACCCTGCTCCAAAGTATACCGTTCCTAGTAGAAACGGCTGTTCTCCAACATAAACAGGAGCACGCGTTAAAATCGACTCTTTCTGCTGTCGATTCAAGTTGTATCTCTTTAGACTTTCTTCTACATTTCCATTTTCAGGAAGTGCTTCCCCTGTTGCTCCTCCCATGAATGAAGGGATAACTAATGTGAATGTCTCTAGCGGGCCATAAGACCATCGCATCGCATAGTCTTTATCCAAACCTGTTACTTTTACGTCTTCACTTCCTTGACTAGAAACCGTTAATTCTGATTTTTTACCACGAATAGTTTCAGCACTGTGCTCATAGGTGTTGTATACTTTGCCGATATTAGGAAGTAGCGCCACTAGACCTGCCGCCACCAAAAGCCCTACATTTTTCAAAAGTTCAGCTACTGCTTTCTCTTTAACTGCATAGAACAGATAAACAGCACCTATCGATAATGCGATCAGCAAATAGTAAAACATTATTTGATAGTGATTGCTGATTATAAGCATGCTCAAGGATAGCACGGTAACGAAGGCGCCTAGATATTTTTTTCCGTTTAACCCTAGCAAAAGTCCACCAATGGCAGGAGCTAAAAGGCCAATAGAAAGAACTTTGGTGTTATGACCTGCAAGCAGCGATACGATTAGGTTACTTGATAACCCGTAACCAAGAGAAAGAACTAGCGCTAGCCATGGATTGACTCCCATTATAATTTGCAGTAAATAAAACCCAAGCATAGTGGCGAAGATGATATTGACTGTTTTTGGCAGAGCACCTAGCAACGCACTCTTTAGGTAGGACGTGACATTGGTTGATACAGACAAGCCAATATGAAAAATGGTCATGCCGCTAAAAACACGAGTAGTCCACAGTGATTCTTCTCCCGTTTCATCTCGGTAGTCTCTGCTTTCTTTCGATTGAGAGATACTTTTGATTGTATCGTCTTGTGCCAGCATTTTTCCCTGTAAAACGGGAGAGCAATATAGAACTGCCACAACGGCCATGATGATAACTGATACAAGGTGCGGAAGTGCTTTTTTCCAATCCATGAATGATAACTTTTAGATAGTAAACAAAGAAATCAAAAAAAGGAAGGAGACTGACCTTGATTTGATAATCATTCTTAAAACTTACACTTCTTCGAAATCAACGAACTCGTCATCATTTGATTTTGGTTCGTTGGTCTTCTTTTGATTTGTTTTTCTAATGATCACCTTTTCATCTTGGTAAATTTTTTCACCTTCCGATTTGGTTTTAACCCGCTCTTCCATGTTTTGAGAGGCTTTCTTTACAAAGTACTTCGCAAGCAGCGGCAAAACGAATCGCGCGATAAATCTGAAAATCAGATAGATTACAAACGCAATTGCCGCAAATCTTAATAGCCCCATTTATCGCGACAAATAGAGATTACGTTCAGAGTACACTTTTTTGAAGTACTCATCTTTAAGGTCGTCAATGAAATAAATAGCTTCACCTGTCGACTTCATCTCGGGACCTAATTCTTTAGAAACGTTTTGGAATTTATCGAATGAAAATACTGGAAGCTTAATAGCGTAGCCATGTTTATAAGGCTTGAAGTCAAAGTCTTTAACCTTCTTTTCACCCAACATTACTTTTGTCGCGTAATTCACATAAGGCTCTCTATAAGCTTTAGCAATGAAAGGAACAGTTCTAGAAGCACGCGGGTTGGCTTCAATTACATAAACCTCTTCATCTTTCACAGCAAACTGAATATTGATCAAGCCAACAGTTTCAAGTTCAACCGCTATTTTCTTTGTGTATTCGTCAATCTTCTTAAGCACATTCTCGCTCAAATCAAATGCTGGAAGCACGGCACTTGAGTCTCCGGAGTGGATTCCTGCTGGCTCAATATGTTCCATAACTCCTATAATGTAGGTGTCTTCTCCGTCACAAATGGCGTCTGCTTCAGCTTCAATTGCACCTTCTAAGAAATGATCGAGCAACACATTGTTGTCGGGCATATCGCGGAAGATATTGATTACGTGCGTTTCAAGTTCTTGCTCGTTGATCACGATTTTCATTCCTTGACCGCCCAATACATAACTTGGTCTTACCAGTAATGGGTAACCGAGTTCTCTTGAAAGCTCAATGGCTTCTTCAGCCGTTTCTACCGCACCGTATTTTGGATATGGAATATTTAGTTTCTTTAACGTGTCGGAGAATCTACCTCTATCCTCAGCTAAATCTAAAGCATTGTAGCTTGTTCCTAAGATTTTGATTCCGAACCGCTCTAGTTTTTCTGCTAGCTTCAAAGCTGTCTGACCACCTAGCTGAACAATAACTCCGACTGGTTGCTCATGCTCAATGATGTCATAGATGTGTTCCCAAAAAACTGGCTCGAAATACAGTTTATCAGCTGTGTCAAAGTCCGTAGAAACAGTCTCAGGATTACAGTTGATCATGATGGTTTCGTAGCCACATTCTTTGGCAGCTAAAACGCCATGCACGCAACAATAGTCAAACTCGATTCCTTGACCAATTCTGTTTGGACCTGACCCTAGAACGATTACTTTTTTCTTATCCGATCTTACACTTTCATTCTCACCTTCAAACGTTGAATAGTAATAAGGTGTTTGAGCTTCAAATTCTGCAGCACACGTATCTACAACTTTGTAAACTCGCTTCACACCCATTGCCATTCGCTTTTCACGCACTTGGCTTTCCAGGCATTTCAGAAGATGGGCAATTTGACGGTCAGCATAACCACGTTGTTTAGCATCTAATAACAATGCCTTCGGTAAGCTTTCAAGTGTATGACCTTCTATTACTTTTTCTATGCTGATTAACTCATCGATTTGATGTAAGAACCAAGGGTCAATCTTTGTTTTATCGTAAATCGTATCAAAACGAATTCCCAATTTAATGGCGTCATAGATGTGAAATAATCTATTCCAACTCGCATGCGAAAGACTGTGCAAGATAGCATCTTGATCTTTCAACTCTTTGCCATCAGCACCCAATCCATTTCTTCTAATCTCTAAAGACTGACATGCTTTTTGAAGCGCTTCTTGGAAAGATCGTCCAATACCCATCACTTCACCTACGGACTTCATCTGAAGGCCTAGCTCTCTATCCGCACCTTTAAATTTATCGAAATTCCAACGAGGGATCTTAACAATAACATAGTCCAATGTAGGCTCAAAGAACGCGCTGGTGTTCCCAGTAATCTGATTCTTTAGTTCATTGAGGTTATATCCAATAGCCAACTTGGCGGCAACTTTCGCAATAGGATAGCCCGTTGCTTTTGAAGCTAGAGCAGAAGACCTACTAACACGTGGATTGATCTCTATAGCGATGATGTCTTCTTTCTCGTCAGGGCTAATTGCAAATTGCACGTTACATCCTCCAGCAAAATCTCCAATTGAGCGCATCAATTTGATAGCCATATCGCGCATGCGCTGGAAGGTCGTATCTGAAAGAGTCATGGCTGGAGCAACAGTGATGGAATCACCTGTATGAATTCCCATTGGATCCATGTTCTCTACAGAACAGATGATGGTGACGTTATCATTGTTATCACGCAACAACTCTAATTCGAACTCTTTCCAACCGAAAAGAGCCTTGTCAATAAGCACTTCGTGAATTGGTGACGCATGTAAACCTCGTTCTAAGAGCTTATCAAAATCTTCTTGTCGATGCACGAAAGATGCACCTGTTCCACCCAATGTATAAGAAGGACGAATGACCAAAGGAAATCCGAATTTTTGAGCAATTTCTTTTCCGTCCAAGAACGATCGAGCAATGGCAGATGGAGCGTAAGGAATATCAATTTTGTCAAGCAACTTTCTAAAGGCTTCACGATTTTCAGTGATTTCAATCGCATCGATGTCAACTCCGATCATTTTCACACCGTAATCAGCCCATAGCCCTTGTTTTTCGCATTCTATGGCAAGATTCAATGCTGTTTGTCCACCCATAGTTGAAAGCACTGCGTCAATTTGAGGTTGTTCCTCAAGAATTTGTCGGATATACTTGGGCTCTAATGGTCTTAAGTAGATATGATCAGCCGTTACTGGGTCTGTCATAATTGTAGCAGGGTTGCTGTTGATCAGCGTAACCTCGATTCCTTCTTCTCTTAAGGATTTAGCGGCTTGAGTTCCTGAATAGTCAAACTCACAGGCTTGACCAATAACAATAGGGCCGCTCCCTATGATGAGGACCGATTTAATGCTTGTATCTCTAGGCATGTTTCAAGTGGGATTTCAATTGCTCGAATTGGGCGCGAAGGTAGGTGCTGAGTTTTAAAATATCGGGTAATGTCGAAAACCTGTTAAAGATTTCTTTTAATGTTTATAACTCACCCATGAACTGATATCACCGTTCATCATTATTAATCCAAATTCATGCTAATTTTCATGATTCTTTGCTCTACCTATGAATCCATTATTGCACATCATTAAGTTCGATTTTAAAGAATCGTGGCGCTCACCCTTGTGGCACAGAAAGCTGGTTGTGAATCTTTTTTTGATTCTGACTTTCGCATACCTCGCGGCAAATTTGATTTTTCTTGGAGTATTTTTAGACGATATTTTGATCAGAACTCCAATTGATGATATAGATTTTAATGCATATGGAAGGAGCTTCGTGCTGAGGAGGTTGGATCAGTTTTTACTCTATTATTTCTTCTTCGACTTCATCATTCGGTATTTCATGCAAAAGTTGCCTGCCATGTCAGTTCAGCCATATCTGCATCTGCCCATTAAGCGTTCATCGCTTGTTCACTTCATGCTTTTAAAGAGCATTTGGAGCCCGTTCAATTTGATCCATTTCTTGATTTTCATTCCGTTCATGATTGAATTATACGATAACCTCGAGTTCATACAAGCATTTGGGTGGTCCGCAGGTTTTACGTTAGCGGTGTTTGCGAGCAGCTATTTCTTGCTATTCTTAAAGCGGACTTCTGATGTTGATGTTAGATTTTATGTCGCATTGCTTCTTAGTCTGGTCTCGATCATTGCTTTGGATTGGTTTGATATTGTCGACTTCCAAGCATTATCTGGTTTTTTGTTTAATGCTTTGTTTTTGAATCCTTGGTCGTTGGTTGTGCCTCTTATCCTAATTGGAGTCACCTATTGGCTTAATTTCAAGTTCTTGAAAGCGAACATGTATTTGAGTAAGATCTCTAAGGTTAAGAGAAACACAGTTTCTTACTCGGGAAATGGCGTATTGTCGAGATTTGGATTGGTTGGCAGATTGACAGAATTAGAGTTTAAATTCATTTGGCGTAATAAGCGGTCAAAGTCTGTATTCATGATGACCTTTCTGTTTCTGGGCTACGGCTTATTCATATTTCCTAATCCTGAATATGCTGGAAATTACTTGATGTATGTTCTTTTTAGTATTGTGATTACAGGCATGTTTATGATGAATTATGGTCAATACTTATTGGGTTGGGAAGGCTCATACTTTGACCATGTGCTTACACGAAATGTTTCGTTCAAGGATTACTACATGAGTAAGTTTTTACTCTTTGCGATTGTTGGTGGAGGCTCTATGATTTTGTCAATTCCGTATGCCTATTTTGGCTGGGAAGTATTAGTAGCGCTATTCTGCGTTTTTCTTTTTAACATGGGTGTCAGCAGTCATATGGTCATGTTTTTCGGCTCTATGAATCCGAAGAAAATAGATCTTTCTCAGAGCACAGTGTTTAATTGGCAGGGAGTTGGTGCAGCGCAGTTTATGATGATCATTCCTGTGCTTGTGCTGCCATTAGCCGTTTTCGGATTAGGTTTTCTCATCTGGGGAAATATGGGAGGAATTTTGTTCTTGGGGGCTGTTGGGCTCTTATCTCTGGCTGGAACAAAGTATATTGGATAGCCCTTTTAGCTCAATGGCTAACCGATCAACGTTATTCAATTTCAAACGATTTTAGAAATCAATAATCATGGAAATTTCAATTCAAAATCTTATAAAAGTTTACGGTGATTACACGGCAGTAAATATTCCCGAACTTCTTATTCATTCAGGTGAGGGTTTTGGATTGGTCGGTAATAATGGCGCAGGAAAAACAACCATGTTTAGAGCCGTTATTGATTTGTTAGAGCCAAATACTGGATGTGTTTACATTGATGGAAGTGCCACAAATGCATCAGAACAGTGGAAGTCGTTTACAGGCAGTTATTTGGATGAGAATTTCCTCGTTGGTCATTTGTTGCCAGAAGAGTATTTTGATTTTGTAGGAGCAATTCACGGGATTGGTGATGCTGATATCAAAGCAAAGATTGAAATGTTAGAGCCTTTGTTTAACGGTGAGGTTTTGGGAGGTAAGAAACTAATTAGAGATCTATCGAAAGGAAATCAAAAGAAGGTTGGAATTGCTGCTGCGTTGTTGTTTGATCCTAAGGTGTTGATCTTAGATGAGCCATATGCTAACTTGGATCCATCCACTCAAATTCGCTTGAAGGAGTTACTGAAAATGCTGAAGCATGATCGTGGTGTTACTATGCTTATTTCAAGTCATGATATCAACCATGTTACTGAAGTATGTGAGCGGATTGTTCTCCTTGAAAAAGGAAATCTGGTAAAGGACATACGAACATCCTCAGAAACATTGAAAGATTTGGAGAAGTACTTCGCTGGAGCGGGAATGCCGGAATCAGCAGAATAGCTACTCACTAACTATTTGTAACACTACGTTCCCTGTTTTATGTCCAGATTCCACGTAGTGGTATGCTTCCACGATCTGATCTAGTTTATAGCTGAGGTCGATTACGGGCTTAAATGCTCCTTTTTCGAACAGCTCTCCTAAAAGTACCAGGTCTTCTTTTTTGGTTTGAGGTAAAGGAAACATAAGTCTTTTGCCACCGAAAAATGGTGTGGTAATGGAACGCCAAATGTTCACACCATTTTTCCCGAGTTCGGTGGAAATGTAGATTCCTTTTGTTTTGAGTAGGGGCTTACAAGCACCAAATGAACTTTTACCTACTGCGTTAAATATGAAGTCGAATCGTTTTTCGGTTTTTGTGAAATCCTGTGTTTGATAATCGATCACCTTATCTGCGCCCAAACTTCCAATGAGTTCAATGTTTTTTGTGTTGGCCACCGCGGTGACTTTTGCTCCAAAGTGTTTTGCGATTTGCACTGCGGCCGAACCGATTGCTCCTGTTGCCCCATAGATCATCACTTCTTGGCCTGACGATACCTTGGCTGCTCGAATGTTGCTCAAAGCATAGTGACCGCCTTCTGAAAGTGCTGCGGCTTGAGCAAAGCTTGCGGAAGGTGGTATGTGAGCTATGGCATCATCTTTAGAAACCGTCATGTATTCTGCGTGCCCTCCGAAATGCTGGTCGTTGAATCCAAATATTTTATCTCCTCATTTGAGGTCAACCACATTGCTGCCTACTTCTTCGATTACACCTGCAAAATCGCATCCTAGGATTTGTTGCTTAGGACGAAATAAGCCTGAAAAGAAGCGTGAAACAAAGTAGATGGCACTTCTAAATCCTGCATCTGTTCTATTTACGGTGCATGCATGTACCTTCAGTAAGATTTCGTCTGCTTTTGGCGATGGCTTTTCTACCTCTCTAATAGAAACAACCTCGGGTGGGCCATACTTTTTATATACTGCTGCTTTCACTAGAATAGATTTTTCATTTTGATGCACCCTTAAATTGAGGTGCAAGGTCGTTTATTATTGGGTGTCAAATGCTAAGTTCGTACAAATGAAATTCCCATTGAAAACAGTTGTGACTATTCTCGTTTTGTTAGCGTTGACGATGAGCATTCAAGCTCAAGATGACTACACTGCAAAAGTCCAACAACTTCGCACTGAAAAAGATGCTGAATTAAAGTCGAAAAAGCACTCACCGTTGCAGAAGAAAGATAGAAAGGCATTTGATCATTTGAATTACTACCCGATTGAGGAATCTTGGAACAAAGAAGTCGCGTTTACATTGGTTCAAAATGGAGATACCATTGACATAATGACTTCGTCTGGAAAAGTGAAACAATTTTATGTTTATGGTAAGATAGCGCTCACACATCAAGGCATTCAAGAATCATTGGAAGCGTATAGACGAATTTGGCCAGAAGGTTATGTCTCACATTATCCACCTTCTCTTTTTATTCCGTTTAAAGATCACACGTCCGGTGATGAAACTTATGGCGGTGGGCGCTATTTAGATATTGAAATTCCTGCAGAAAGCGGATTGATTAGCCTAGACTTTAATCTTTGCTATAACCCTTACTGTGCCTATGGCGATGGTTTCTCATGCCCATTGCCTCCTGAAGCAAATGATCTTGATTTTGAAGTGAGAGCCGGGGAGAAGAATTATCGAGAACACTAACTTTCAAACAGATCTCTTGCCAAACGGAAGGTGTTGACATGTGCATTCACGATGTCTGCAATTTTGGGTGAATATCCTCCACCCATTGAAACCTGAACTGGAATTCCTTTTGACCTGCAGTGCTCAAACACTATTCGATCGCGCTCTTTGCATCCATCAATAGATACACCCAGCTTTCCGAGTTTGTCGGTCTCTAGAATGTCCACACCAGATTGGAAAAAGATGAAGTCAGGTTTTACCCGATTGATCAGTTGATCTAAATTAAGTCTAAGAATCTTCAAATAGTCTTCCGTCAATATTCCATCGGGTAAAGCAATGTCGAGGTTAGAAGTTTCTTTCTTAAATGGATAATTTTTTTCTCCGTGCATACTGAAGGTGAATACCCGATCGTCATTTTGGAAAATAGAGGCAGTGCCGTTTCCTTGATGCACATCTAAGTCAACCACCAAGATTTGTCTCACAGCGGTATGTTCGAGCAGATAGGTAGATGCAATGGCAATGTCGTTTAGTAAACAGAAACCTTCACCGCGATCGCGATAGGCGTGGTGTGTTCCTCCAGCCACATTGAATGCACATTGGGTGTGATTGAGCGCAGCCATGGCGCCAAGTAAGGTTCCGTGTCCTATGATGGTTTCTCTGAGAATAAGCTCTAGACTATGAGGAAATCCACTCACGCGTTGCTCTCTCGGAGTAAGTTTTAGGTTCTTTAATCGTTCCCAATATTCAGGGCTGTGTACTTGAAGAATATCTTCTTCGGTGAGTGGGCTAGGGGCGAAGAGTTGGTCTTTGGTGATGATTCCTTCGTGCATTAATTGCTGAGGAATCAGGCTATATTTCTCCATCGGAAAGCGATGGCCTTCTGGAAGCGGGTGCGCGTAAATTTCAGACCAAGCTATTGGAATGGACATGCGCTAGAAACAAGATTTACTGAATTTAGTTTTGCGTGTAAAGCGAGGAGAACCCTTTCATGTATTCAGCATACTCTACACCTTGAGTAGCTCCTTCCACAAAATAGCGAATAATGGGTTCAAAATCTTTAGCGCCTTTGTAACCAGGTAAGACTTGCATGCGCTCAAATTTCGGAGTCAGAATAACGAAACTTGGATAGCTCAATTTATTGTCAAGTAAAGAAGCCGCTAATTGATGCGTACTTCTCTTCCTATCCGGATTCGGGTTAACAAACTGATAACCGTTGAAATTGATGGTATCTTTCATTTCTGCATCCATCTTGATCGAGTAGTAATTCTCGTTCATATACTTGGAGATCACGGGGTCTGAGAATGTCCCTGCATCCATTTTCTTGCACCATCCGCACCAATCGGTATACGTGTCAACAAAGATCATTTTTGGATTTTTTTCATTGGCAGCCACGGCTTCGTCCCAGCTCATCCAATTGACTTTGCTTTGGGCAATTCCGCTAACACTTATAAGAACACATACGATAAGAGTAGAAATCATTTTCATGCCGTAAAGTTATACTTTCAGTGACGTTTTTAAACGAAAGAAGGCAGCTGTTAAACGATATTAACAACTGCCTTCTTGCTATGCTATAATGCCAAGTGTGATTATTTTACACCATGCATTAGCTTTTCTAAACGCTTGTTCAGCAAAATAATAATTGCTGCAATTCCGAGCAAGACAAAACCAATGGTGGAAAATACGCTTAGGTATTTGTCTAAACCTTCAGCTGCTGATAATACTTCTCCACTATCACCGTGTCCGCCTGTCAGGGCTGCAATTTTACCACCAACATAATTAGCAATTGCAAAGCTTAAGAACCATGCACCCATTGCTGTTCCGGCAATATTTTTTGGAGACAATTTTGTAACCATTGATAAACCTATTGGTGAAAGGAAAAGCTCACCAGAGGTGTGCAACATATAAAGGAAGAATAAGGTCAATAATGGCACTTGGAAGGCCTCATTTACAAACATGAATCCTACTTGCGTTACGAGGAATCCTAAAGCTAATTGGATAATTCCAAATGCAAACTTCAAAGGAATACTTGGGTTCTTACCCATATTGGCCAATTTCACCCACATTACTGAGAAAATGGATCCAAATACGATGATAAAGAAAGGATTGAAAAACTGTGTCATGGAAGCTGGCATTAACCAACCCATTATTTCACGATCAACGTTTCTGTCTGCAAACAATGTTAGAGAAGTACCGGCTTGTTCGAAGCACGCCCAAAACGTAATATTTATCACCATAAATATGATCAAAGCAATCATTCTATCGCGCCATTTCGGAACTTCTGCACCATCATCAGCTTTCTTTCCAGCCATAATCATGGAGTAGGAGATATAGAGGAATAAACCAAGTAAGATGTAATCCAAAATCTGGTTTTGCATAATCAATACATAGCACAATGGAATCAATGCAAAAGATCCGATGGTGATTAATTGGACCATATTGATAGGTCCTAACACTTTCTTCTTTCCTTCTTCAGTATATTCTAAACCCGGAGCAGCCGCATATTTCTTTCTTCCCGACCAAAAAATAAATGTGCCGAGTAGCATACCGATGCCCGCAAGTCCGAATCCTTTATCGAAACCATACGTTTCTCCCACATAAGCCACAATTGTGGTAGCGAGTAACGCACCGATATTAATACCAATGTAGAAAATGGTGAATCCAGAATCTCTTCGAGGATCGTCATCTTCGTATAATTTCCCAACGATGGTAGAGATGTTTGCTTTGAAATAACCGTTACCTACGATAAGTGCACCCATGCCTGCATACAAGAAAAATTCGTTTCCACCTAAGATTAAGAACTCACCTAAAGCCATTAGTAAGGCTCCAAGTATTACAGCGTATTTATAACCTAAGTATTGATCTGCCATGCGGCCTCCTAAGATTGGAGCAGCATACACCAAACCAGTATACGCACCGTAGATTAATGAGGCTTCAGCGTCCCCTTTCATTAATGATTTAACGAGATATAGTGTAAGAAGGGTTCTCATTCCGTAGTAACAGAATCGTTCCCACATCTCCGAAAAGAAGAGGGTCATTAAACCATCTGGGTGGCCGGTTTTTACTTCGCTCATAGAGTTTGTTGTTAGTGTTTAGAGGTTATCAGTAATAAAGTTCGTGATCTTAGTGAATAAATGATGTCGTGTATTTCCACCATAAATGCCATGATTACGATCGGGGTAAATATAGAAATCAAATTGCTTGTCTGCTTCAATCAGCGCATCAACCATTTCTACAGCATTTTGAAAATGTACGTTGTCATCTGCTGTGCCATGGATGAGTAGGTAATTTCCTTCCATTTTTTCGACATGATTGATTGGTGAATTATCGTCATATCCATCACCATTGTCTTGAGGAAGTCCCATGTAACGTTCGGTGTAAATGTTGTCGTAATAGCGCCAGTTACTCACTGGAGCAACCGCGACAGCGGTTTTAAATTCTTTGGCACCCTTAGCTAGGCACAAGCTGCTCATGTATCCACCGTAGCTCCAACCCCAAATTCCAATGCGCGCTGCATCCACATATTTTTGAGCGCCTAACCACCGAGCAGCTTCAATTTGATCCATTGTTTCGTACTTGCCCAATTGACGATACGTTTGCGTTCTGAATGCCTTTCCTCGAGCTCCTGTACCTCTATTGTCAACAGAAACAATGATGTATCCTTTTTTGGCCATCATTTGGTACCAAAGGTCATTGGCCCCCATAGTGCTTGTTACAGTTTGAGATCCAGGGCCGCCATAAACATACATTAACACAGGATATTCTTTGGATTTATTGAAGTCACTGGGCTTTATCATCCATCCATTTAGGATAGCCCCTTCGCTCGTTTCGAAATTGAAGAATTCTTTGTCGCTTAGATTTAGTTCGGCAAGCTTGTTTTTCAGGTCCTCGTTGTCTTCAAGGATTCTTATTAATTCCCTATTTGAACTATGCAGGCTCACTGATAAAGGTTCATTTGCGTTGCTTTGGTAGAGTATGAAGTATTCAAATGATTTGCTGAAAGATGCATTGCTGCTTCCATCTTTAGGGCTTAAAAGTGTCGGCTCTCCTCCATTTAGGGAAGAGGAGTATACTTCTTGATTGTATGGATTGTTTTTATGTGCAGTGAAATAAACCTTTGAGTTCATTATATCCACACCCAAAACAGAATTGACCTCCCAGTTCCCTCCAGTGATTTGCACTTCATTTTCGCCATTCATGGCGTACTTATACAAATGGCTGAACCCATCTTTCTCACTTCTCATGATAAATCCAGCATTGTCTTCTAAAAATGTAAGGTCGTCATTGATTTCAATGTAGGTCTCGCTAGATTCTTTGTAAATGCTTTTTGTTGCGCCTTCGCTTGTTTCGTAGATAACCACCTCGAGTTGATTTTGCAGTCGTGGCATTTTCAGAATGGCTAACATATTTGGATTTTCTGTCCATTTGATTCGCGGTATGTATTCATATTCACCAAGATCTGGCGTGTTAGTTTCTTTAGAAGCCAAATCATATACTTTGATTTCAACCTTAGAATTATCCTCTCCAGCTTTAGGGTACTTGAATTTATAATCTTCAGGATATAATCCATTAAATAGGGGCATGTGGAATTCTTTTACTTCGCTTTCATCAAATCGGTAGAATGCTATTTTAGAACCGTCTTTTGACCATTCAAATGCTTGGGCAAAGGCGAACTCCTCTTCATATACCCAATCAGTATATCCGTTGATAATTTTGTTGTATTCACCATCCGTTGTAATTCGTGTGGCTTTTCCTGTGGCTATTTCTTGGATGTATAAATCGTTACCTTGAACGTATGCCACATTTTTATTATCAGGCGAAATGGTTGCATGACGTTGTTTGTCCCCAGCGCTTAGTTGTCGAGCCTGTTTGGTTTCAAGATTAACTAGGTAGTAATTCTCTTTGGTTGAATGTCGATAGATTCTTTCAATTTCAAAACTTAACAGCAACATTTTTTCATCATCGGAGAACCTGTAGCTTTCAAATGAAGCATCATCAGTATTCAAAGCAGTATTTAAATCACCTAGACCATAGATTGTCTCGACTAATTCTCCTGTTTCGTAGCTGTATTTATTAATGGATTGGCCACTTTCTTCTCTGTCCAGTGTAGTATAATGCTTGCCATCATTCATTGAACGCAGGCCGTAAACTGATTTTTGGCGGTATTTCCCACTTTTCCAAATATCCTCAAGAGTTATCTCTTGAGCAGAAATGCTCAATACTAGAACTGTCAAAATGGAGGCGATCGTACTTCTTAAAATCATAGTTTGAATTGTTGTGAAGGAGCCGAAAGTATATAAATGTCTGTGGTTTTAGATGCGAATTGCTGCTTGTGTTGAAAATTGTGATGAAGCGAAGTGTAATTGTTCAAAATTAGGATCCCTTTTGATTTTCCATTTCAGCATGATCGTTAATATTGATTCATGAATCAAGTGGAGGCTGCTTTAGTTGAAGTTGTTGGAAAAGAATATGTGTTTTCAGATAAAGAAACACGCAAAAATTATGGTCATGATGAAACAGAGGATTTGAGTTTTCCTCCAGCTTTTGTGGTGAAGCCATCTTCACCAAACGAGGTTTCAGCCATTCTAAAATTGGCTTCACATTTTAAAATTCCTGTAACACCAATCGGAGCAAGAACTGGACTAAGCGGTGGATCGCTTTCTATAAAAGGTGGTATTGGATTGAGCATGGAACGCTTCAACAAGATCCTGCATATTGACGAAAGAAATTTGCAAGCCACGGTTGAGCCGGGCGTGATCACACAAGTATTTCAAGATTCAGTGCGAGAAAAAGGACTGATGTATCCGCCTGATCCGGCAAGCAGAGGTAGTTGCTTTATTGGGGGTAATGTGAGTGAGAATTCTGGTGGGCCTAAGGCGGTGAAATATGGTGTTACCAAAGATTATGTACTCAATTTAGAAGTAGTGTTGATGTCGGGCGAAATCATTTGGACAGGCGCCAATACGCTGAAAAACAGCACAGGTTATAACCTCACCCAACTGATGGTGGGAAGCGAGGGAACGTTGGGTGTGATTACCAAAATCGTCATGCGATTGATTCCGCACCCCAAGCACGATTTGTTGATGTTGGTCCCTTTCAAATCGGCTGAAAAAGCATGCGAAGCCGTGAGTGGTATTTTTAGAGCAGGTATTATACCATCAGGAATGGAGTTTATGGAACGCGATGCCATTGTATATGCTATGGACTTTATTGGTGAAGAGCCCGTTCCGCTGGCTGCAGATGATCAAGCGCATTTGTTGATTGAGGTTGATGGAAATGACATGGATGCGTTAATGATGGATTGCGAGCGCATTTCAGAAGTGGTTGCTCAATACGAGGCAGGAGAAGTGCTGTTTGCAGAAGATCAAAATCAGAAAGACCAGTTGTGGAAGTTGAGGAGAAGGGTAGGAGAAGCCGTGAAAGCACAGTCGATTTACAAAGAAGAAGACACCGTTGTACCTCGCTTTGAGTTGCCTGCTTTGCTTAAGGCTGTGAAAGAAGTAGGGAAATTGTATGGCTTCCGAAGTGTGTGTTATGGCCATGCTGGTGATGGCAACTTGCATGTGAATATCCTGCGTGATGAAATGTGCGAAGAAGACTGGAACAAGACCGTGAAAGTGGGCATCCGCGAACTGTTTGAACGCGTTAAAGAATTGGGTGGAACCATCTCTGGCGAACACGGCATTGGTTTGGTGCAGCGCGATTATATGGACATAATGTTCAGCGAAAGCCACTTGGAATTGATGCACTCCATCAAGAAGGTTTTCGATCCAAAAGGCATCTTGAATCCAGGGAAGATTTTTTAGAAACCCTTAATCCATAAGGTCATCATGCTTGAAGTTGTAATTGAGCACGTCTTTCAATTTTTGATTGCTCACAATCTTGTATTGGTTTTCTGATTGCTCATTAAACGCGATATCAGTTCTGCCCACTTTTTTGGCTTCGTTGAGGTAATATTCTCTTCTGGTTGGATGACTCGTACTGCATGCGTTGAACGTTTCGTTCCACACCTTTTGCGAGATGATATCTTGGATAATGCCAATGCAATCATCTTGATGAATCATGGTTACATAGCCTTCAGGATGGTCGATGATGCTATTTGGTTTGAAAAAGTTCCCCGGTTTTCTGTCATATCCAAATAAACCTCCAAAGCGCAAGATGGTGGCTTGTATGTCTGTGTTACTGGTAAAAAGTTGTTCAACCTCTCTAAGAGGCGAAGGAATGGTTTCTGTTTCTTCAGTTACAACGCCATTGGTGTTGGGGTATACAGAAGTGGAACTCACAAATACCACCTTGCGCAGTGCTGATTGTTCTATTGCACTTATTAAACGCTGGAAGCCATTCTTGTTTTTGGATGGTATGTTGATCACGAGGACATCCGACTCTAAGAATGTTGCCAAACCATTATTTTCCTGGTCGATGTCAATGATAAAAGGTGTAATGCCTTTTGATTCCAAATCACTCAACTTATTGGGTGAGGTGGTGGAGCCATATACCTGATGTCCTTCCTTAATAAGCTTTTTAGCCAAAGGCATTCCAAGCCAACCGCATCCGAGTATGCTTATTTTTTGATTCAATTTAAATTGGGTTCTAATTTATAGCAAAGCAATATTCTATAACTTAAAAAGTCATCAACCAATGAGCCTTTTACTAGATTAATTCAACATATCATTCACTCCATCAAAAAACTTTTAGACCGAACATAATTCAATCAAGAGAAGTCTTTTAGGACGGTAATCAAACTCAAGCTTCTGAAACTTGATTCAAAAAAAGAGAGCCTAACTCGGCCCTCCTTCAATCTCGTTTGTCTGAGAATTTCTACTGCTTGATAATTCGAGCTGTATGGTTCTGATTATTTCTCAAAACATAAATACCAGCAGGTAGACTTTCAATGTCAAATGTGGTTGTGCCAAGGTCAACTGAATACTGTCTTACAATATTTCCGACTCCATCTACCATTTGGAAAATGCTATTCACTTCTGAACGAATAGAGATTTCTGATTTTGCTGGATTTGGGAAAACGCTGAATGATTTTTTGTCGCCTAGTTCATTTATTCCAACGCATTGCACTTGAGTGACAATAATGGTATCATAGCCAGAGCATCCTGAAATATCGGTTACTTGAAGTGAGTACGACCCAGCGCTATTAACTGTAATGCTTGAGGTTGTGTCGCCAGTACTCCAAAGTAAAGCTAGCCCACTAACTGCATTTGAAGATAATGTGGTTGACCCTCCTCCGGCACAAATTGTTTCATCAGGGCCTAAGTCAACCTCTGGATTTTCGTTTACATCAACAAATATGGTAGATTCCGTGCTGCAGCCATTTTCATCTACCACTGTTAAAGTTAATGTTTCATCGATCGAAGAGCTTGTTCCAAATGTATTCGCACCATTATTCCAATTGTAAGAAACATAATCGTTGTTTACATCAACTGACCTTGGCGAACACAGGTTTGAGTCTAAACTAAAAGCAATAGGCGTAATTTCAAATATTTCAGAAACTACGCTGTCTACATTAGCACAGAGGTCATTAGCCGAAGCTGTAACCATGTAATTGCCTCCGGAGGAAATGAAAATACTAGGTGTTTGTTCTCCTGTGCTCCACAAAAATCCTGCACCCGGAGTGTTTGAACTTACTGTAACCGAAACGCTATCTCCGGGACAAAAAGAAACAGAATCCATAGATAAACTGATGTCCGTTAGGTCTATCAGTGCTAAAATAGATACAGTGTCTGATCCTTCGCAACCAAAGGCATCTTGAACTGTAACTGAAAGGCTTCCCACCGAGCTTATCTCGCCACTATTGGTGATAGAACTATCAGACCAGATGTATTGTGAATAGATGTTGGGAACCGTTTTGATCAAAGATGAGCCATCACAAATAGAGGTGTCATTGCCCAAGTCTATTATCGGTGGTATTTGAACATTCACCGTTTGTGTTGCTGTATCGCTGCAAATGCCATCGGTTACGATTAATTCTAAGTTATAGGGAGAAATAGAGGTGGCAGGCTGATAGGCAATAGTGTCGTTTGAAAAAAGTGAACCATTTACATACCAATCTTGGCTTGTTGCCCCACCACCTGTGCTTTGCATAGCTAGTGTATCACCATAACATACTGGGTCTTGATTCAGCGAGATCTGCGCTATTGCAGGGCAACATCCAATATTTGTAACAGTGATTGGAAACCCAATGTGCACATCATTGACAATTCCGTTCAAAAAGCTTCGAGCATACACTACATAAGTATTTGCGGGAGAAGCGGGCACAGATACTGTATATGTAGGAAATGATAATGCACCTTGACAAATCAGCCCACCAATATAGTCTATGTTTAAATAGATGGTGTCATTTGATACCGATGAACTGTTGCCTAAGTATGTATAGTTGATGCAGCCTTGCATAATGGAAACAGTAAACGACATTGGAGTGCAGCTGTTTGGGTTTAGGTTAGAACTTTGTGTACTTTGAATATCAATAATTTGGGCTGAAGATTGAAATGTAAAGAACACTACTAATAAAGCTGAATAGAAGAATTTCATTGGCATTCTTGTAAATGATTAAAAAGGGTTGTAAAAGTAATCTAATGAACTTTTCATTTTTTGGGTTAATCAGTTGTTCATGCCTATTAATAAGTCTTCCACAACATCCAACTCAAAAGCGGTTTCCATGTTTTCACAGCAGATCCTCATTTTATCTCTTATGTTGTTGGCATTTTCCGGTAATTTATTGCCAGCATTTTCCCAAGTCTCTCGATCGGGCCATTGTGTACAAGCAATATATTTCAATTCAGATTGTTTGTGAAGCCTTGAGCCTAAGCCTCCTTCGTGGTGCTGGATAAGAAGGGTCATTTCCTTCCAAGCTTCAATAAAACTAGTCTCGTGACCTGGCTTTATTGTGAAGGAATAAATAACAGAAAACATGATTTTCAGGTTTGCATTTGCAGATGAATATACGAAAGTGAAATAAATATTACTTCACTTTTGTATAGCCCAAACCTTTATGATTTACTCTTGCTTTCTTAGCTCGTTAATTCCCGAAGCATGCCGTTGAAAATGAATCCATGAAAGGGGAGTACGGAATACCAATAAATTCGGCCTATTAACCCTAAAGGTCTGAACGTTGCGGTTTGCACGAGCTTACCCCCAACAACTCTGAACTCTAACCAAGCTTCACCTGGTAATTTCATTTCAGCAAAAAGCAGTAATCGTCCTTCTTCTTTGTTAGCATAAAGTACTCGCCAAAAATCGAGTGCATCTCCTGAATTCAGTGAGCTTTCCGTTGTGCGGCCCCTGCGCAAACCAACGCCTCCAGACAACTTGTCCAAAAGTCCGCGTAATTTCCACAACCAATTCCCATAGTACCAGCCATTTTCTCCACCTATGCTCCATATTTTATTGACGGTAGCATCAAGATTATTGAAATGCTTCTCTCTTTTATCGACAAAGCAACCGTAAGAGGGAACGTGGATAAATTCAGATAGATTAAACGCAAAGTCGCTGCTGATAAAAGCGTCCTTCCAACTGGATACTACTTCGTTTCGGTCAATTTTATTGAAAGCTCTTTCCAGGGCTGCTCGGTAATTGATGGGTTCAATTCCTACCAAATCATTGATGCGGTTATTTCTACATACTACTTCAATTTTCATGCTGTCAACAAGCGCAGCAGCCAATTTAAAGGAGGTGGATGTCACAAAATAGAGCCAATAGGATGACAGCTTGGGGGTCATCACTGGAACCGTGTAGATGTAGCGCTTTAAGTTTCTGACTCGCCCAAACTCTAATATCATGTCTTTATACGACAACACATCCGGACCACCAATGTCGAAGTCTTGATTGTATGTCTTTGCATTGAAGATGGTTTTTGACAAAAACTGAATGACATCTGAAATGCCAATAGGCTGGCATTTTGTGTTGAGCCATTTTGGTGTGACCATGATAGGAAGTTTTTCTACTAGATCACGCATAATTTCGAACGATGCACTTCCTGATCCCACAATAATACCCGCTCTTAATGCGGTGAAATTGTAGGTGCCTTTGCTCAGCTCATCCTCAACGTTTTTTCGAGACGCGAGATGTTCAGACAATGCCGATTCATTCACAATACCGCTCAGGTAAACTACATGCTGCGCCTTGGTTGCATTGATGGCTTCCCGGAAATTGACGGCCGACTCTTCTTCCATCTTCATGTAATCTGCCGATGCCGACATGGAATGTACAAGGTAAAAAGCACCATCAATATCATTGGGAATATTCGTCAAAGAGGCTTTGTCGAGCAAATCAACTTGGATGATCGATATTCTTGATTGGAGCGATACTGGTGGTGTAAATCTTTTCGGATCTCTTACGCAGCAAATTACTTCGTGTCCGCTGTCGACCAAAACAGGCAACAAACGTTTTCCAATGTATCCTGAAGCACCAGTGAGTAGTATTTTCATTTTGTGGAGTGCAGCTAATGGTTAAAAGCATTTATTTCATCGCTTGATCGCCTTTTTGAAGTAACTGCTTTGAAAGGTAAATGTTCTTTGGCGATTATTTAAAGCGCTCAAAACGGTTGGAATCTGTCAAGTATTTCTGCCTCTTTTACGGTATGTAATCTCTGATACATTTCATTTTTCTCAACAAACACGGCTGTTTTGAGTTATAACACCATGAGAAACACCACAAATTTTTTATTCATTTCATTTTCCTTCATTCTTAATTTACTTTTTCTTTTAAGTGTTCCATCTGCTCATGCTCAAAAGGTGGGAAATGAAACAGACCATCCATCCATATCCTTCGGGCGCCTACTTCATCAATTTTGAAACAACTAGTCAGGTCGTTTCATACAAACTCATGAAGCAGTAGGTTGTTTTCAGTGTGCTTGCCCCAGCTAATCACTGCGTTTCTTCTTCATTCTAAGTTATGACCAAATGATAGCATTTTCCTCAATTATGCGCATTACTTTCGTTCTCTAATTTGTAATGCTCTATGATGAATCGTGTAGTAGGAATTGTATCGTTAATAGCACTCATTTCGTGCGGTGGACCGCAAGAGTCGAAAGAAGAAAAGGAAGTGAAAGAAGAAAAGGCATTGATCCATTCATTTGCCCGACCTGGTGAAGCTCGTGTCAATCATTTAAACTTGATCGCTTCGGTTGATTTTGAAAATCGGAAAATCATTGCCACAGCACATTATGATATTGATGCAGCCAACGATGCAGAAAAAATAGTTTTTGATACACGAAACCTCAGTATTTCTAAGGTGTTTGTAGATAGCGTTGAAACCAAAGATTGGTGGGTGGGGCCTGAAGTTCCTTTTTTAGGTCAGCCTTTAGAAGTAACTATTAAACCTCAGACCAAGCGCGTAAGTATCGAATATGTTACGACAGATGGTGCAGAGGCTCTGCAATGGTTAAATCCGCAGCAAACTGCTGGCAAAAAGCAGCCTTTTTTATTCACTCAATCGCAAGCTATTTTAGCACGAACATGGATTCCTTGCCAGGATAGTCCAGGAGTGCGCTACACGTATGAAGCCACGGTTACAGTTCCATCAGGGTTGATGGCTGTGATGAGCGCTGCAAATCCTACAGAAATTGATTCTTCTGGCGTCTATCATTTTGAAATGGAGCAGCCAATACCAAGTTATTTAATGGCATTGGCCGTGGGCGATTTAGTTTTTCGAGAAGTAGGCGCAAATACTGGTGTTTATGCTGAGCCGAGCATGGTTGATGCAACAGCTTTCGAGTTTGAAGACATGCAAAAGATGTTGGAATCTGCAGAAAGCATTTATGGTAAATACGCTTGGGATCAATACGATGTTTTATTACTACCACCTAGTTTTCCTTTTGGTGGAATGGAGAATCCACGATTGACCTTTGCTACACCAACTATTTTGGCAGGTGACAAATCGCTAACAGCTTTAGTGGCGCACGAGCTGGCGCACAGCTGGAGTGGAAACTTGGTTACCAATCGAACATGGAATGATTTCTGGCTCAATGAAGGCTTCACCGTTTATTTCGAGCGAAGAATTATGGAAGATGTGTACGGAAAAGAGTATGCAGATATGCTGACGCTGCTCGGTAAACAAGATTTAGAGAAAGAATTAAAATCATTGGCAGATTCGCCAGAAGACACCCATTTGAAACTAAGCCTTGAAGGCCGTGACCCGGATGACGGCATGAGTGACATCGCTTATGAAAAAGGATACTTCTTTTTACGCACAGTAGAGGAAAATGTAGGTAGAGAGAGATTTGACCAGTTCTTAAATGAGCATTTTTCGAGTAATGCTTTCCAAACCATCATCACTGAGGAGTTTTTAGCTCACCTCAAAGAAGACTTGTTGTTGAATGATGAGGTTAAATACAAAGAATTAAAAATTGATGAATGGGTTTATGGTCCTGGATTGCCAGACAATTGCATTGAGGTTTCTTCTACATTGTTTGATCAAGTAAATGCTCAGGTAGAAGCCTTTATTGCAGAAGAAGGAACTGCTGCGGCAATCGACACGACTAATTGGACTACGCACCAATGGCTGCACTTCTTACGTCAACTTCCTTCAGATATGGGTGTTGCGAAAATGAAGGACCTCGACAGCCGCTTTTCATTGACGAAAACAGGAAATAGTGAGATAGCGGCAGAGTGGTTTCTTCGCGCCATTGAGAATAATTATAGCGTGGCTGATAGTGCTATTGAGGAGTTCTTAATTCGTGTAGGAAGAAGGAAATTCTTAATGCCGATTTATACGGCACTAGCTGAAGCTGACCCTTCGAAAGAAAGAGCAACAGCAATTTATGCACAGGCTCGACCTAATTATCATTCCGTTTCAACCAACAGCTTAGACGAGTTGCTAGATTTTAACAGCGATGGACCAACCTCAAAGTGAACACAATGAATTTCCTCCCTTAAGTTTCAGGGACTTTTCAACGGCATTCGCTCACTTGAGCGATAATGAATTGCGGTTTTCATTCTGGATTTTTCGAATGATGAACAACACTGCGCTTACCAATATTTTGATAGCCCTTGCTGAGCTTGGACTTAAGTGGGGGTTGCCGATTCGTTGGGCAGTTAAACCCACTGTTTTTAGAGTGTTCTGTGGAGGTGAGACCATCTTTGAATCGCTTCAAGCGGTTGAGAAATTAGGAGTAAACCAGATTGGCGCTATCCTCGATTATTCCGTAGAAGGACAAGACAAAGAGATTGAATTTGGTAAGACTGAAACCGAGATTGTGCGTATCATTCAATTGGCGAAAGAAAACACCAACATTCCTGTTTCATGCATAAAAGTGAGCGGTATCGCTTCTAATGCTTTATTGGAGAAATTGTCTTCCAACAAGGATTTAAATGACACTGAAAAGCGTGAAGCTGCAAATTGGAATTTGCGGTTTGAGCGTATTTGCCAAGCGGCATTTGATCATGATGTGCCTATCTACGTAGATGCAGAAGAGAGTTGGATTCAAGACGCAATTGACCGCATTGTAGAAACCATGATGGCGAGATACAATAAAGATCGTGCAATCGTATTTCAAACCATTCAAATGTTTCGTCACGATCGATTAGAGTATTACAAAAACTTGATCGCTCGAGGCAGGCGAGAAGGGTTTAAAGTTGGAATGAAAATAGTAAGAGGGGCATACTTAGATAAAGAAAATTTGAGAGCCAAAGAAATGGGATATCCAACCCCGATTAACCCTACTAAGCAAGCAACAGACGATGCATACAATGCTGCTCTTGAATTGAGTATTGAGAATATTGATTGGGTTGAAATTTGCGCTGGAACACACAATGAAGAAAGTTCAATGTGGCTTACAGAGTTGATGGCCCAAAAAGGCCTTCAGAATAATCATCCGCACATCTATTTTTCTCAGCTGTACGGGATGAGCGATTACATGAGCTTTAACTTGGCCGCCTCGGGCTACAATGTGTCAAAGTATTTGCCTTATGGTCCAGTGAAAGCTACGCTTCCTTATTTATTGCGCAGGGCAAAAGAGAATTCAGCCATCGCGGGGCAAATGGGAAAAGAATACTCGATGATCGTTAATGAGCGAAAGCGCAGAAGTCAAGAATCGTTTGGAGATCTAGATTCAGGAATCTAAGAGTTCAGAAGCTTCTTTTTTAAGGCTTTTAGAGTGTCTTTTCTCTGGAGCTTTCCGTTCTCTGTTTCTTCAAAAGAGTCTAAATAATGAATGACTTTTGGCATTTCATATTTGTGAAGCGCTGACCTTAGATCTTCAGTCAATAAATTTTGATCGTCTTTGCTGAGAGGCTGACCTTCAATGATCAACACCACTTGTTCACCAAGTTTTTCATCAGGCAAACCCGCAAAAAAGAACTTTGTGTTGAGCATGGGTTTTGCCAGTTTCTCAATTACTTCAGGAATGATTTTCACACCTCCACTATTAATCATGTTATCGGCTCTGCCCACCCAATGGAAAGATTTTTCATCCACCATTTTAATGATGTCATTGGTGACTAGCGGATTGTCAGGCAAAAGCTCAGATTTCAATACCAAGCATTCACGTTCGTCCGATTTAATTTCGATGCCGTCTAATACCATAAATGGCTCTCGCTCACCAGAGCCGTTCACCCTGCGCAGTGCAACGTGAGAAATGGTCTCTGTCATGCCAAAGGATTCATAGATTTCATTCGGCCAATCTTTTGTTCTTTCTTCAAGCCTCGGATCTACTTGACCGCCACCAACAATGATCTTTTTTACTTTTTTCCAACTTGCTGTAGCTTCTGCATCTTCTGTTATGTTGAACAATTGCATGGGAACCAATGCAGCAAAGTCTATGCTTTTACCTTCAGGTGTTTCAGGTAACGAAGTAGATTCAGCGATGTGTAAGTCCAACGCACCTATGATAGATCGTGCGATCATCATTTTACCGCCAATAAACTTGTTGGGCATGCACAATAGAGCAGAATTTTCTGGCTTTAAATCCAGAAAATTGAGTGTTCGCAGAGCACTGGCAAGAATGTGTTCTTTCTTTATCTTTATGTTCTTCGGGCGACCTGTGCTGCCAGAAGTCCTCGCTTGAATCCAATCTTTGGTGTTGCTCCAATCAACAACGAACTCTAGAATTTCTTCTAAATCACCCATTCCATAGCCTTCTTGCAGCTGCTGTTGAGCGTGTGCGCGCCATTCATGCAACGATCGCTTCCGGCCATCAATTGATAGAGTTTTATAATTTTTCCATTCTGAAGTAAGCTCGGTCATAGGAGAAGGTTGTTCAGTTTCCAAGAATTATCAGGGTCAAATTTGATCATTTCACCTAGAATATACAGAGGCGATTCGAAGTTATTCAAATACAGCGAACCCGTGCCCAATCCTTGTGGTAAACTAACGTTTTTTGAGTAAGTGAATTGTGTTATGCTGTTTAATCCCACATTGCTTTCTAAGGCAGATGTCATCCACCAAGCAATACTGCGTTCTTCAGCCAGCTTAATCCATTCGTCTGAAGCTTGCAGTCCGCCAACAAGGCTGGGTTTTAGAATGATGTATTTCGGTTGGATGGTCTCGAGTAAGTCGATTTTCACTTCCATGTCAGTCACTGAGATCAATTCTTCATCTAAGGCGATGGGAATAGGTGATTCTCGACAAAGGTTTGCCATCGCATCCCATTGTTTAGGCTTAATAGGTTGCTCAATGGAGTGAATATTGAAGGCGCTTAATGCCTCAAGCTTACCCAACGCTTTTTCGGCCGAAAAAGCACCGTTGGCATCAACGCGTAGTTCAAGCTCGTTACCAAACTGATTGCGAATCTGCTTCAATATGTTCAGCTCTTCCTGAAAATCTATAGCGCCAATTTTCATTTTTACACACGAAAAACCTAGTGTAATTTTTTCTTGAATTTGTGCCATCATAAACGATGGCTCTCCCATCCATACCAGACCATTGATAAGCATAGCATCTTCACCCCTTGTAAATGCGCTAGAGTTAAATATTTTGCTTCCTTTCGCTTGCAGGTCAGCTAGGAATATTTCTAAACCAAAAGCAATGCTTGGATAATTTGAAAGGTCAGGTTTAGCTTCAGCTTTTTCATTCAGCCAATCGCATAATTCATTGAGTTTGGCTTCATAACCGGTCATAGGATCTGGACTCAATCCTTCAATTAAACTGCATTCACCTATAGCGGGATAGATAAAGTCTCCATTGAGAGAAATGAAAAAGTAGCTGTGCTTTTTGAGCAATATACCTCGAGAGGTGCCGCTGGGCTTCTTAAAATTCAGCGTGTATTTTTTCCAGAATACTTCAGTCATGGTTCTTCTTAAAACACATTAGATGCAGCCTGGTTCGCCAAAAAGATCAGAGGATTTTATTCTCCTTCAACGTAAACACCCATTGAACTGTATTTTTCAATGCGGTTGTTCGTGCGAACATCTGGCTTCAATCGCTTCAGAGAATCGTATTGCTTAATGATTTCAGCTTTTACGTTTTCGAATGCTTCTACATGGTTACTGTGCGCTCCGCCTAGTGGCTCCTTGATAATGCCATCAATCAATCCATTGCTCAGCATATTGTCAGCTGTAAGTTTCAATGCATCTGCTGCTTGCTCTTTATAATCCCAGCTTCTCCAAAGGATGGATGAGCAAGATTCTGGCGAGATAACAGAATACCATGTGTATTCCATCATTAAAACTTTATCCGCAACACCAATTCCAAGTGCTCCACCAGAAGCTCCTTCGCCAATGATGATGGCAATAACAGGAACTTTCAAGTTGAACATTTCATAGATATTTCGTGCTATGGCTTCTCCTTGGCCACGTTCTTCGGCTTCTAATCCAGGAAATGCACCTGGAGTATCGATGAAACAAATGATTGGCTTATTGAATTTTTCAGCTAGTCTGAACAAACGCAATGCTTTTCTATATCCTTCAGGATTCGCCATGCCGAAGTTTCGGTACTGACGCATCTTGGTGTTGATTCCTTTTTGCTGACCAACAAACATGTAGGTCTTTCCATCAATACTTCCAAAGCCACCAACCATCGCTTTGTCATCACGCACGCCTCTATCGCCATGCAATTCGATGAAATCACCGCCTGTTACAGCGTTGATATAAGCTAATGTGTAAGGTCTTTCAGGGTGGCGACTTACTTGAACTTTTTGCCAAGGCGATAAGTTAGCGTAAATCTCTTTTTTAGTTTCTATAAGTCTCTGTTCCAATTCCTTAATGGAATCTTCACTTTTTAATTTACTCTTTTCTTTCACCTGCTTCAGGTTCTCCAATTGCTCTTGAAGCTCTTGAATCGGTTTTTCAAATTCGAGGTAAACTGCCATAGATGTATCTATTTAAGAATCGCCAAAGTTAGAATTAGAATTAGATATAGCGGTATTCAACTTTACGCACTCCATAGCTTCCTTTACATCATGCACGCGTAAGATGCTGGCGCCTCGTTCTAAGGCTATCATATTCAAAGCTGTAGTGCCGTTCAAAGCAGTTTCAGGATTGCTTCCCAAAACGCGGTTGATCATGCTTTTTCTCGATAGTCCAACCAAAATAGGGTGGCCCAATACAGCGAATTGTTTCAAATCGTTCAATAAACTGAAATTCTGACCTACCGTTTTTCCAAATCCAAAACCTGGATCGATAATGACATCGTGCACGCCCAAATTCTTTAATTGGTCAAGCTTTAGCATCAAGTCTGAAATTACCTCTATGGTCACATCTTTATAGTGTGGATTGTCTTGCATTGTTTCTGGCGTGCCTTGAATGTGCATTAAGACATAAGGTACTTGAAGCTGCGCAATGGTGCTGAACATTTTATTATCCATTGTTCCTCCGCTAATGTCGTTGATGATATCAGCACCAGCTTCCACTGCCGCCTTTGCAATGGATGAACGAAAAGTATCTACGGATATGCTAGCTTCAGGGAAATTAGATCTTAACAGTTTTACTGCGGGAATCAAACGTTCCCGCTCTTCCGATTCAGGAATCAATTCAGCTTTAGGACGAGTTGATACAGCGCCTATATCTAAGATAGAAGCACCGGCATCTAAGTGCATTTTTGCGCGTTCGATGATACCACTTTCAGTATTGTATTTTCCACCATCAAAGAAAGAATCGGGTGTTACATTAATGACGCCCATTACTTGAGGTGTGGAGAAGTTGATCAATTTGCCACGGCAGTTGATGGTTTGTTTCATTGGAATTGCTGTAATTTGCTCGCCCATATCGGTAGCGAAAATAGATGGAACACACACTTAAACAATACGATGAAGCTTTAGAAAAATGCAGAGACATTTTTTTGAAGAAAACTTCTGATTACGGAACGGCTTGGCGCGTGCTAAGACCAAAGTCTTTGACGGACCAAATTTTCATCAAAGCACAACGAATACGGACCATTGAAGAAACGGGCGAAAACAAGGTGGGCGAAGACGTGCAAGACGAATTTGTAGGTATTGTGAATTACTGCATCATGGCACAATTGCAATTAGAGTTGACCGATGCTGACGGTATGGAATTATCAGTTGAAAAAACAACGGTATTATACGAGTCTAAGGCCACTCTGACCCGAGATTTGATGATCAAAAAGAACACCGATTACGGTGAAGCGTGGAGAGATATGCGCGTGAGCTCATTAACCGATCTGATCTTGATGAAGATTTTACGCATTCGTCAAATAGAGGATAACAAAGGAAAGACCATCATGAGCGAAGGCATTGATGCCAATTACCAAGACATGATGAATTATGCGCTTTTTGCATTGATTCGATTGAACGAATAAACCGATTTTCATTTGAAGATTCTCATTCTCAGTACGGTCTGGTTAGAGCCAAACTCAACGGCAGCTGGGAGTAGGATGCTTCAAATCATTCACTTATTTCAACAACAAAACTGGGATGTTCACTACGCTTCAACGGCTGCTGATAGTCCTTTTGCGATGGATCTTCAAGGTATTGGAGTAGAAACTTTGCACATTAAAGTTAACGACAAGGCTTTTGACTCTTTCATTCAAGAATTTGATCCTGATATGGTCATATTCGACCGTTTCATGGTCGAAGAGCAATTCGGTTGGCGAGTGGCAAAATATTTACCGAATGCCCTTCGCATTCTGGATACCGAAGATTTGCATTGCTTACGTTATGCTCGTCAATTGGCTGTTCAAGAAAACAGAGTGTTCGAGGAAGAAGATTTAAAGTCTGATTCTGCCATTCGTGAAGTAGCAGCCATACTGCGTTCAGATGTATCATTGATTATTTCATCGTTTGAAATGGAACTTTTGAGGCGGGTTTTTAAGGTTGAAGTTGATTTTCTGCACTACCTTCCTTTTATGGTTGATGCGGATAAGCAACGAACAATAAAACCCTTTGCAGAACGCCAGCATTTTATTTCCATTGGAAATTTCCATCATGCACCCAATTTGGATTCTGTTAAGTATCTGAAGTCTGATATCTGGCCATTGATTAGACAGCAATTACCGACAGCAGAACTGCATGTGTATGGTGCTTATACTACACAGCAAGTGCTAGAGATGAACGATCCAAAGAATGGGTTTATCGTCAAGGGCAGGGCGAAAGAGGCTTTTGAGGTAATTGGAAATGCTAGGGTTTTATTGGCTCCTTTGCGTTTTGGGGCTGGATTAAAAGGCAAATTGCTAGACGCAATGCAATGCGGAACGCCCAGTGCAACGACTTCGATAGGTGTGGAAGCCATGCACGGTGAGTTGCCATGGAATGGTTGTGTAACGGATGACGCCAACGAGTTTGCTGGAAAAGCTGTTGAGCTATACCTGGACGAAACACAATGGCACATAGCGCAGCAAAATGGCGATACCATCCTCAAAGAAATCTTCAACGCCAAATTTTATTCAGAGGGTTTCATTGAGCGATTGACGGAACTAAAAACTAACCTCATAGTGCATCGCAGAGCCAACTTTATGGGGCAATTGCTTCAACATCACACCTTGCGCAGCACAGAGTATATGTCTAAATGGATTGAGGCGAAGAATAAGATCTAATAGTCTTGATTACGTATTATCGAATTAGCGTAAGCGAACCTCGTTCAAAGGATGTATTACCGTAAACATCAACAAATTCAACCGTGTAGAAATATGGTCCACTAGGGCAAAGTCTGCCGTTTATGTCACCGTCCCAAGGTGTTTCTAAAGTGCCTATATACATGCGCTCACCCCAGCGATTATAGATTCGAATGTCTGCAGACTCGATTCCTGAGAGCTGATAGACTTCAAAAAGGTCGTTGATACCATCGTTGTTTGGGCTAAAAACATTGGGCATAATGAGGGTTGTTGCGCAAATTGATTCGAAGATTTCTATTTCTCCAATAGTTTCGCATCCATTTTCAAAGATTACCTGCAGCCTATAAATACCAGGCTCAGAAATCGTTCGAGTTGAATCCTGAAAACCATCTGACCATTGAAAACTCACAGCGCTCGGAAGACTGCCGTTTAAAGAGAAAGTGTCTCCTCGACAAATAGAAGTGTCAGAGCCTAAATCTAGGCTGGCCGATGGTTTTGGAGTCACAAGTACGCTGTCGGAGTAAAGGCATTGGCCCAATTTCACTTGAACCCAATAGTAGCCTGAATCGTTCACAAAAATTGTTGACCCTTTATCATCTGTTGACCATAAATACTGATCTGCATTGGAGGATTCGGCAGAAAGCTCTAGCGGTAGGTTGGCGCAAATCGCAGTGTCTTTGCCTAGTTCTAATTGAGGTGCCTCAGGAGTATTAATGATGATTGTATCGGTTGCAAAACAGATGCCATCTTGGGTAACGCGTAACCAATATGTTCCTGCTGTATTCACAGATATAGCTGGACTCATGGCTCCATTTGACCATAAGTAACCGCTTGCGGGAAATGGTGAGCTAAGGTTGATACTTTCTCCATTGCATGAGGTTTTATCTGAACCAAGCGATAATATGGGAGTATTGTTTACCTGGACGTTTACTGTATCTGAAAAAGTACATTGATTGTTATCGGTAATCGAAATAATGACTTGCTCTGAAGTGTTGCTCGTGTATTGCTTTCCGTTAGAACCGTCTTGCCAAATGTATCCATCATAATTCGTAGCTGATAGATCAAACGTGACAGCATCAGGAGAGCAAATGGTGGTGTCATTGCCAAGAGAGAAGGTATTGGCATCTGTTTCAAAAACATGAATGCTTACCGTGTCTGTTCTGGTTTCACACAAATAATCGGCTGTTACAATATAGTCTGTGGAAACTTCTGGCGAGGCATTTGGGTTTGGAACATTGCTTGCGTTTAGTCCAGCGATTGGGCTCCACGAAAATGAGGCAGGTGCATTCCCTGCGATGAGCTGAACGGACTCTCCTTTGCAAATAGAGTCGTTGACAAGGTCTATTAAGAAGCTGTCAATCGGTTGAGCAAAGCAAAACGATTGAACATTGTTTACTCCACCTGTTGTGCCGATAAAACCGAAATAAACATTAGGGTTTCCTGCGAATATGCTTGTCACGACATCATCGGTGTATTCCAATCGAAGGTCACAATCAAAATAGATGCTTAGTGTAGTGGTTGTTGGATTCCATGCTGCCCTGAAAGCATGGTCATTCCCATCTTCAATATTTGTGCTGGTACTTGAAGCCTGCACGGGTGCAATCAATGAAGTGGGCAAGTTGTGATTGGCTGAGGCGTTTTTGTGAATGCCAATATGGTCAAAGCTCGGATCTCCGTATTCACCATTTTGATAGGTATCGATTTCAATGCCAATTGATCCATTTTGAAGTCCGGTGCCTGTGAATCCGATATCACCTCCTGTGCCACCAGCAATTAGCTGTGATGGGTCCAATGACGGACGCAAGACAAACATGATTCCATCAGCACCTGCATCGTTATTTCCTAAGTTGACAGCAAAGCTGTAATCAAAAGCGTTATTGAGGTCAATACTTTGACTTTCGTAAGCATAACCCGAAAGGGCATTTGCTGCCGAAGTTAGTTGGTAACAATTGTTAGGTAAGATCGCGGTGGAGCCACCTATTGTCATTTGAGCGTTAACGTTCATGCTGCCAATACAAAAGATGATAATCCAATAAAATTTATAGAAGAGACGCAGAAATTTGAGCATGCTAATTGGTTTGCATTTTGGAAGAATCCTCTGTTTTTTTTAGAATCCTTATTCTACGAATATAGTGCTTAAGGTAATTTGTACTATAAGTTCGTTTGAGAACGCTCGATCAAAACCCTACCTAATTCAATGGCTCGAGATAAATCCTCTCTTAGCTATTTACCCTTGTAGCTTGTTTGAAGTGCATTGAGGAAGTTTCTGAGGTATTGATCCATGCACTGCTCGTACTTTCTATGATTGGGGTTTCGGAAAAAAGCACTCAACTCATGCTTGCCGATTGGTTTGTCAATGGAAGCATAGAGGTTTAGCATATCATCGCTTGTCAAATCCAAGGCAATTTTTAATTTCTTGAGGATCATATTGTTGCTCAAAGGATCTTCAGGTTCTGGTTGAGGACCATCTTTCTTTCCGCGTTTTAGAATGATTAATCCGTTGAGAAAAACAGCCAAATCTCTATCTGAAATCTCTAGTAAAGTTGGGTCTTCTTCTTTTTTTAACCAGCCACTCACGTGCTCTATCGTAGCGCTTTCATTCGCTAATTTGAAAAGCTCAACCACTTGCTTGTCGCTGAAGTTAAAGAGGTAGCGTATACGTCTTATGATATCATTGTTTGTCATAGGATATGTTCTTCCGGTTTTGTTTTCTCGACTTCAAAGCTAACGCGATCATTTTGTTTTGATGGCATTGACTCACTTTCGTCTGTTCCATTATACTTTATATCGCTATCATATCTCGGTATACTCAGCTCTTGTTATTTACTTGACTAATTCCCTTGCAGAATCAATTCATTTGAGCTTATAAACTTTGTAAGGCGCAACTTCTGCCACCAATTCTTGATCAATCAACACCGCTTTGCTCACTGCATAATCAAATACTTCTTTTTTAGAATAGTCGTTTAATTTACTTCGATCCGTGTCTATTTCATGCTGAATGCTCACTCTTCTGGTCCATTCTATGAGCTTGCCCGATTCTGCCGATACGAATTTCGGAACGATGAAATTTTCGCGTTCTGCCCAGCGTCCGAATGAAATGTATTCTTTGTCATCGGTGCTGATATCCAACAACAGAAAAACGGCCTCAGGTGAAGTCGTTTCCTTCAATAGGTTGGTCAGTTGTTTGAAATCAGTGTTTGCATTCAGGTGTTTGATGCTTCGTTGCGCATTTAATAGTCCTTGGTTTAAGAACAGAGCAAATACAATTACGCCACAAACAACAATCACTTTCGGTTTTTGCTTCACCCATTCATAAGCCATTGACGCCAAAAAGAACAATGCAAAAAACAATACGATAGATCCTGTTCTAAATGGATAGTATTTGAGGCCTAATCCACCTGAGTTATCGAATACAAGATGAGTTTTCTGGCAGACATACGGTTTGGCTTAGCGGTTTTGGCTATTGGATACTGGGCCCAAATATGTGATTTTATCTGAAGTAGACATGCCGTTCGGGTTGCAACCCAGCTCGCCTTCTGGAATCTTTAATCCTAAGTCTTTATAATGCTTTACCCATGTGGCGTTATATTCATCTGAATTTGGGTTTTTGAAGGTCATCGGATTCATTTTGAAGATTTCTTTTGATTCGAATATTTTGTAAATGTATTCAGAGCAATAGTAGCCAGTGTCCGATAAGATATATGAAAACTTGTAAGGTTGACCGATGCTTTTGCGAGCAAATTCTATTGCTGATTTCCCCCAATTTGTATCCAAGTTTTTTACCCGGTATGCATGCACTTTTCCTTGATTTTTGATAAATGACCTTAGGCTTTCTTCTTGCACTCCACCATCACTGTCGGCATGCAAAACCGTAAAGTTAGTATCATGTGAAGCTATCATTCCAATATGGACGAAATGATGAACTGTGCCCGATTGGGTCACATCGTCAATGGCTTTGCTCAATTCAGAGTTTTGATTTGACACAAAGAGTAGGTCGCATAACTTTAAATCTGAAGACTTCACTTGGGCTTTCGATGCAGTCGTGATTGAAACACATAGAATAATAATCGACACAAAACGGTATTTCATTTGACGAAAGTATTGTCCAAGGCTAATTAAATGCCTCATTCATTCATCAGAAATACATGACTATTTTTTATTGAACCGAAATGATTTCGAAGATATTGGCGTTTATTATAACCCTTTCTCCTGATGATTTCCCGATTAACTCTTTCGCTAAAGGACTGTAAGGCGAAATACAAAATATTGAAGCCGATTCCACTGACACTTTGCCGCATGCAGCCCCAATTAGAAATATTCCTCTTGAGGTTTCTATGAGGCTTCCATTAGAAACAACGGAGTTTACATTATCTGCTTTGATCTGCTCTAAGTCATTTAAAATGGCATATTCAACAGACAGTGATTTTGAAAGTTTCTCGATTTCGATGTGCACCATCGCACGCTCCGTGTCATGTTTATCTCCAGCCGTGCTTTTGGAATTTTGTGCATTTCCATCATTTAAATCATCGAGCTCGGCTTTGATTCGCTCAATTTTTTGAGACACGATTGAAATAGCTGCGGCAATTACATCTTGCTTTTTGGGTAGGCTCATTTTTGCTCCTTCCGTCCGTCAGCATGCAGGGCAAAGCGTCCAGCATCTTTATCGTGCACTTGCTCTTGGTTTGGCCAAGGCCATCCGCCAAACTGAGTCTTTTGAAAGTCGATCATCGTTTGACGAATCTCTTCTTGCGTGTTCATGACAAAAGGACCGTACTGAGCAACTGGCTCATTGATAGGCCTTCCTTGTAATAGAAGCATGAATGCTTCTTGATCACCATTTTGAATCTTAATTTCAGCTGTGGGGTCAACATGAACAAGATGTCCAGCATTAACAGCCTGTCCATCTACTGTGACTGAACTTCCTTTATAGAAGAATAAAGTTCTGTTCGCCTCTTTCGCTGACCCAGGAAGTGTCCACGTTGCATTCTCATCCATTTTTATGGTGAGCACACTCACGTGATTTTCTGGATTGGCAGCCCAAGAATCTGGAGTAGGGGCGAGGGCTTTTATTCCTTTTAACTCTCCAGCAATGATTTGAACTTCTGTTGATTTTCCATTACTGTCATTTTCTTTCAATACCGGAACTTCTTCGTTCCAAAGCATTTTAAAATGAGGTTCAACAAACTTGCTGGCCTTAGGAAGGTTTAGCCAAATCTGGAAAATCTCGAGTGGGTTTCCCTTGTTCGTATTGATCAAAGGAAACATTTCTGAATGCTGAACTCCACTTCCAGCAGTCATCCATTGCGTGTCTCCGGCCCCAAAACGTCCAGCCGCACCTAGTGAATCGGTATGATCTACAAACCCTTCTTTATTAATGGTGATGGTTTCAAATCCTCGATGCGGATGAAATGGAAATCCTGGAATACTTTGTCCGTGATACATGCGCCACCGATCTTTAATGGTGAAATCGTTTCCAATACTTCTGCCGGTTAGGTGTTTTTTGTCAACACCCATTTCACTGTTTCCTTCAGGAAACTCGTCACGGTGGTATACACAGAAAAGAAACGGATCTTGAGTTTCCCAAGGAAACCCCAATGGTTTGATGGATAGAATTGCGCTCATGCTTCAAATTTAGAAGTAAACACCAATTCTTTTCAGATAGTTTAACCGATATAAAGGCAACTAGTTAATCCACTGTTAATCGAGCTTTTTGATTGAGTTGAGGTTATATTTTTGTTCTCCTTATAAATTAAGATCTATGCTAAGCAGAATTTCAAGATTACTCGTTGGTTCTTTATTCATTGTTTCAGGATTGATAAAGGCGAACGACCCAATTGGTTTTTCATACAAACTCAATGATTATTTCGCGGCAGGAGTGTTTAATATGCCTTGGCTAGATCCTTGGGCCTTGGAATTGTCAGTGCTGGTTTGTGTTGCTGAAATCGTTTTAGGTGTTGCGGTTCTTTTTGGGGCGAGGATGAAATTGGCTTCGTGGTCATTGTTGGTCCTGATGATCTTCTTTACATTTCTTACTGGCTATACTGCCATCGCGAACTGGTTTTTTGACAATCCGGAATCTGGTCTTACCAATTTCTTTGAAGGCATCTTTGGCTTCGTAGCTCGGGAAGACATTAGTTATATGAAAGACTGCGGATGTTTTGGTGATGCCATCAAACTCACCCCATGGGAGTCATTTGCGAAGGACATTGTACTTCTCATTTTTTCAGTGATCATTTTCTTGAAACGTGATGCCATCAAACCCCAAGACTTGAAGACGGATTTGATGAATTTGGTGGCGAGTGGTTTACTCATAGCTGCATTCTCTTTTAGAATGGTGAGTTGGTATTTCCCTATGATTTTTGCTTTAGTGACATTTGGAGTTTTACTTGGAATAAAGAACTTGATGCAAAGCGATATGCGCGATTGGATCATGGCTGTCGCTGCTACCGTATTGAGCACATGGTTCAGCTTATACTGCATAATGCACCTTCCGATCAAAGATTTCAGGCCTTATAAGATCGGTAACAACATTTCTGAACTAAAGGAGTGTCCTCCTGACGCACCTCAAGATATATATGAGGACACTTGGTTCTACCGAGTGAATGGAGAAGTGAAAACGTATACTACAGCAGAAGAGCCATGGAAAATTGAAGGTGCTGAGTTTGTGAATCGTGAAACAGAGTTGATTTTTAAAGGGTGTGAACCACCAATTCATGACTTTGTGTTGGAAGATGTTGATGGAAATGATTATACGGAAGATATTCTATCTGAGCCATTCATTTTCTTGGCTATATCTTATGATATTAAAGAAGGTAATGCTGATTTTCAAGCGGCATTGAATGCATTGAATGATGGAGCCTTAAATGACCCTGACGGTGGACCGTATATGTATGGTTTGGCATCAAATACGTATTCAGAAATTGATGAATATCGTCATGAGCACCAAGTCAATTATGATGTATTGACAGGTGATGCCACAATGCTGAAAACGATCATTCGCTCGAATCCCGGATTGGTTCTATTAAGGGAAGGTACGGTAGTAGGAAAGTGGCATTTTAATGACTTACCTACTTACGAAACATTCAAATCGGAGTATCTTCGGTGAGTTGTGTTAACTGCAATTAATATTTTTAACCTCACCGCAAAAGCGATTCTAAGTTTGATTGGAATTGCGATTATCGTCTTCTTGTTATTCAATGTTCTGCCAAGTGATCCAGCAAAATTGTTAGGAGGCAAGCATGCAGATGATCGTCAAATTGAAATGATTCGTACCGAGTTAGGATTGAGTGATGCGCTTCCAGTTCGCTTCATATATTTTTTAAATGATCTTAGTTTTATAAGTGTTAAGAAGGCTGCTGTTGATCATCATTGGAGTGAATGGTTTTCTGTTCCAGTAGGTGGAACTTTTGCTGTAGTAGCAAAATGGCCTTATTTGGGGAAGTCTTACGCCAATCGCACGCTTGTCTCAAAAGTGATTCTCAACGCGCTTCCCGAATCGATCGCATTAGTGCTATCATCTATTCTGTTAGCGGCTTTGGTCGGAATACCTATTGGAGTTTACGCTTCGCAAAATCCAAATGGAATGCTGGATGTGGGCTTGCGAGTTGTTACGTCATTTGGTCTTGCAGTTCCTTCATTTGTTGCAGCAATACTTATAGCATGGGTTTTTGGTTATTTACTTCATGATTTTCTGGGACTACCTATTACGGGTAGCTTGTTTAAATATGATGTGAACCAAGGGAAAGAGATTATTCAATTCCAAAACTTAGTTCTTCCAGCTTTAGCACTTTCAATTCGTCCAATGTGTGTTACAGGTCAGTTGATGAATAACATGGTTGAAGTCATGCAAAAAGACTACATCCGGACTGCTCGCTCAAAAGGACTTTCAGAGAGAAAAATACTTTTTAAGCATGCCTTGAGGAATGCCATTAATCCAGTTTTGTCGGCTATGGGAGCATGGATTGCTGCTTTGATGACAGGGTCAATATTTATTGAATTTGTTTTTGGTTGGAAGGGTTTGGGGAATGTATTGTTGAATGCAATTGATTATCAAGACTTTCCTGTGATCATCGGATTGACGCTGGTTGTCTCAACTACATTTATTCTGATCAATTAGGTCTTAAAATTGATCATGCCTCATTTTGACCCAACATTACTAAGCGAATAACTGCCTTCTCTGGGTATTTTTGCAGCATGCGAAAAAGATTAATTGCAGGCAATTGGAAAATGAACTTGCATTGGAATGAGGCCATGTCTCTAGTCAGTGAAATAGTTCAAAATGAGAATCAAAGTGATTGGAGTAGTGTGGACGTAGCTGTTATACCACCATTTATTTATTCAAGACCTGCTTTTGAGTTTTTAAAGAATGCGGGTTCAAATATTATATTGGGGTCTCAAAACTGTGCATCTACGGAAAACGGTGCTTTCACTGGTGAAATATCAGCATCAATGATTGAGCAAATCGGAGCTACCATGGTTTTGGTTGGACATTCAGAACGCAGAGATTATTATAATGAGGACGCTGCTGTTCTTAAAGAGAAAATAAGTCGTGTGCTTGAGCAAAATCTAACACCAATATTTTGTTGTGGTGAGCACCTAAAGCAGCGTAAGTCAAATAGCCATGAATCAACGATTATTGATCAACTAGAATCAGTCGTATTTCAATTCAGCGGGGAAGATGTTTCGAAAATGGTGATTGCGTATGAACCGGTATGGGCCATAGGCAAAGGTGAAACGGCATCTCCTCAGCAAGCGCAGGATATGCATGCTTTTATTCGGTCTTCTTTCCACAAGAAATACGGATCTGAAATAGCTGACAACCTCCGTATTCTTTACGGAGGAAGTATGAATCCTACTAACGCTGCTGAGCTTCTTTCTCAGACAGATGTCGATGGAGGTTTAATCGGAGGGGCAGCCTTAGCCGCAGATAAATTCAAGGCTATAATAGAAGCCTAATTATTTACCGTCATCCTTCTTTTTATTTGACCTATTACTCACTGGCCCCAGTTTAGATTCTGCTGGTTTGGCAATAGAATCACGCATGTCTGTATCAGCTTGAATGTTTTTGTATCGCTGATAATCCATTACGCCTAAGCTTCCATTTCTGAATGCTTCTGATATCGCACGTGGAACTTCTGCTTCGGCTTCAATTACCTTCGCACGAGCTTCTTGGGCTTTTGCTTTCATTTCCTGCTCTTCAGCAACAGCCATCGCTCTTCTTTCTTCAGCTTTGGCTTGGGCTATATTCTTATCAGCTTCCGCTTGATCTATTTGAAGTTCAGCGCCAATGTTTTTCCCTATATCTACGTCAGCAATATCAATTGAAAGGATCTCAAAGGCTGTTCCTGAGTCAAGTCCTCTCGATAGTACCACTTTCGAAATTGAATCGGGATTTTCTAATACTTTCTTATGGCTTTCTGCTGATCCGATAGAGGTAACTATTCCTTCGCCTACTCGCGCTAAAATGGTATCCTCACCAGCGCCTCCAACAAGTTGTTTGATGTTTGCTCTTACTGTAACCCTAGCTTTTGCAATTAACTGGATGCCATCTTTCGCAACTGCTGTTACAGGAGGCGTGTCAATTACTTTTGGATTTACAGACATTGTTACTGCTTCAAAAACGTTTCTGCCGGCCAAGTCAATAGCTGTGGCCATATTGAAATCCAATGGAATATTCGCCTTATCTGCCGAAATCAATGCATTGACTACATTTTGTACATGCCCTCCGGCTAAAAAGTGAGCTTCAAGTTGGTCAGATGTAATTACAATTCCTGCTTTTTTAGCTGCGATCATTGCATTCACAACGATAGCTGGCGGAACTTTTCTCCAACGCATAAAAACAAGTTGTAATAACGGAACACTCGTGCCTGTTAGGATGGCTTGAAACCATAATCCGACTGGAACAAAATAGAGTAAGACCCATAATCCAACAATAGAGAGAATTACGATTACAACGAGAAGGCCAATTCCTGAAAGCATATTATTTATTTATCTGTATAACAGTGATTTTATTAGCATCTATCTGAACGATTTCTATTTCAGAATTCGTCTCAATGTACGCACCTTTTGATGAAACTTCAATGTATTTATTATTGAACAGTGCTTTTCCCATAGGGTTTAATCTGCTTACAGTTTTTCCTTTGTCGCCAACAGTCAACAGCAGAGCAGGATTATCAACTTTGGAATGAATGTCGGATTTTAAACTCAGCCTATCCCAAGTTTTAGTGCGAAAGGCGAGCAGAACTAGACCAACGGTAATAACACCAGTACTGGCAAGAACATAATGACCGAAGGAAGTTCCAACTTCATAAGCAAGTATAAGTGAGGTTATCATTAACACTGCACCAGCAATACCGGCAATACCTATTCCCGGAATTAAGAAAATCTCCATCAGCACTAAACCGATAGCTATTATTAGCATTAAAATGACAATACTTACGCTCATTAATGCTCAATCACTGCGGATAATCCTCTTGACTGCAAACCTTTACACAAAGGATGAAGCTTTTCAAAAGCACCATGTTTTACATCGCATTTACCTTTGGTATGAACTATCCAGGCTACTTGTTCAGCTTGTGTAGGTTCATGCTTACAGATGTCAACAAGTGAATCAATTACGTGATCAAATGAGTTTTCATCGTCATTGTACAAGATAATTGCATGAGAATTGTCTTGGTCTATGCGCTCGTCAATAAGTTCATCTGTTTCAATCGCTGTGCTCATCTTTTTCACTTATGAACTACAAAGGTAATTGGTCTGAAAGAATAATTATTTGCTTACGACTTGAGCTTGTGTTAAACCAGCATTTTGGAGTTCTGAAGCCTTTGAATTGGCTGCTGATTGATCGCTGAATGAACCAAAATAGTAACTACTACTGCCATCATCATTGTTCACTTTTTCAACGCCTTGTGCGCTAAGCGACAGGATTTGTGTTGCTTCAATTAGTGGTATTTCACCTACAAATGATCCCAATAGAATTCTATAAGAGTTACTTGCTGAAGGTTGAGGAGTAGGCGATGGATCCGGAGCTGTTGTTGCAACTTGATTAGTATTCCCTCGAGCGACTTCTACTGCAACTCTTACACCATCTCTGTAAGCCGTTACGAAGGCATCACTTACGCCAAGGGAACGTGCTTCATCTCTAGCCTGACTAGCAATGCCCTCATTATCGAATTTACCTGTTGTATAACGGTAATTGCCATTGGTTAAATTTTCCTGATTGAGTGGTGTTATGTTGAAGATTGCCGCAGGTGAAACAGGTTTGGAATAAACACCAACTTGCACAGTGAAAAAGGTTCCTTCAATGTTCTCGACTGCATTGATTTCAATACTGCCTTGCTTAATAATATTTGGTTTGAAATTTGATTGTGGTCGAACAGGAGAAGTGTTATTTGAACCGCCAGTATTTGTTGCTACTCCAGGACCTGGACCTTGAGTAATCTGGCCACCTGATTCTGCTGTTTTGGCATCGTTGATAGAAATTCGTTTTCCATTCAAATAAGCCACCACGAAGGCGTCTGAATATCCAATACCTTGTATTTTAACTTTGGCCGCATCGGCACTACTAAAAGTGTTAAACTCTCCTGCTGAATACCTCGTAAAACCTGAATTTGTTGATTCTCCAACGATAGGTGCAATCCCTTTGAATGCGTCTTGTTTAATAGCATTTCTAAAAGCACCTATTTGAACTTTATACATCAAGCCGGTCGGCAGAGGCGGATCTACAGGTATTGGATTACGCTCACTGTATGTGCTTGTGGGGGCTGTTTCCTCTAATTCGAAAATTGTATTGGTTAAATAGTCTGGTTCAACAATGAGAGATGAGTTGTCTTCAGCTTTTGGAGCATTTAGTCTGAAAGCTTTTTCTTCATCAAATGGATTGTCTGAATCAGCTGCTGTTTCACCGGATGAAGCTAGTGCTGGTATTTGCTCTTGAGCAACTTCAATTGGGATAGCTTCAACTCCATCTGGGTTATTGTAATAAGCCAAAATATTCATGTAAGCCTCCTCTGGTAAAGTAAGGAGACTGCGGTTTGCTTCATTTTCTATGAAAGTCGCTTCTCGTTTAAGTTGAGCAACATTTTCTGAAATACTATCAGCGCGTTCAAAATCTGCATATGCTTGATTAGCTAACTCAAGTCTAGCTTGTGATGCCCCTTCACCTAATGGAGTAGATGCCGACTGCTCCATTAAGAATTTTCCTCGGTTACTATATTGCCTTTCTAGCGATTCTAGGCGGCTGATTTCAGTTCTAATAGAATCTGATTTTACTTTTTCACCTTGATAAAAGATGTACTCACTGGTTCCTTTAACATCAGCAACTTCATTGGGGTTTAGTGTTTTATTAGTAACAGGCAAAACAACAGCTTGCATTGGAAGAATGATGAAGTTTTTAGCAATCGTAGCCTGCTCTATTGACTTCATTTCGTTGACTAGGTTTATATTAAGGTCGGCTTTTTTGCGTTTTAAAGCTGCATCATTTTGCAAGACCATGGCATCATCGATGGCTGCACGTCTTATTTTTTTCTTTTTTATCGACTCCGCTGTTTCAAGCGCAGCAACAGCTTCTGCAGTAGCTTGATTTGCTTCAGTTTCCAAAGCATTGGCTTGCTGGGTTTGTTTCTCTGACGGTAACATATCGCCCACCGTCATTGTTAGTACTTGCGTTTCAACTGCTGCAAGTTTTTGAGCCGCTTCAGTATAGAAGGCGGCTTGCATATTAATTACTCTTTGTTCCGTTTCTTTCTGAGCAATTTGTGCTTCTAATTCACGCTTGGCTTTTTTCTTTTTTGTCTCAGAAAGTGAAGTTTGAAGGGTGTTGATTTCATCACTTACATCCTCTTGAATTGAAGTGGTTTTTTCTGCCTCAGCAGTATAGTTATCAATTGAAGGACTTTCTACAGGTATATATCCTTCAAATCGCTCGCTTCCTTTTACAATTACACTAGATGGGGCAGACGGGCCAGAAGCTACACTTTGATCTACATCGAGTGAATCTAAACGAGCTTGAACGATTTCTTTTTCGGCATTGAGTGTAACGAGTTGATTCTTTAGTTCATTTTTCTGTTTGGGGTCATTGGTATTAGAAATACGAGCTTCGGTTTTTACTTTTTCATTTTGAATGCCGATCATCCAGTTTTTATTCAACGTCACACTTTGCGCACGTTTTAAATTGTCATCAGGGATGATGTCTATTTGTTTTTGAATTTGCTTGAAAGAATTGCTATTGTAATTCTCCACTAATTCAAATAATTGAGATTGCAATTCTGCTTGAGAAGATGAAGCCGCTAACGCGTCTTCCTTTCCTGAAGCTTGTTGTTTTAGTTCTGTTGCCTTGGAGACTTTCTCCATTCTCAATTTACCAATAGAGGCCGCCTTTGATTGAAGAATGATTTTGGTTTCTGTATTATCCGTGGCCTGAATTTGCAAAGCAATTTCATCCATTTCTTCTCGGAGCGCATTCGCCCACTTATCATAACTACTTGCTAGTGCAAGTATGTCTTCAGTTGAGTTTGTATTGTCAACTTTAGATGTGAGTGCAACTATTTCTTGATTGAAATTTTCATTTATCGCTAGAACGGTTGGGGGTAGTCCATCTCCTTCTAATAATTCTTTCGAAACAGGTGGGGTGTTATTGGTTGATGCAGTATTTTCTTCATTAATACTAGAAGCACCATCAGAGGCAGCTTCTTCGCTTAAACTTGCAATTCGCTGATAGCTTGTCATTGCAAGATTTTCTTTTTCCTCTTTATCCTGGTTTAAGGACTTCATCAAATCATCAAGTTGTGCCAGTGTTACAGCATCAGATGTTTTTGACTTTTCTTTCTCTATTGAGTCAATTCTTACCTGAATATTTTCAGCCCATTGATCATAGATCTCAGCCTTTTTACTTTCAGCAATAATCGGATCTTCTGCATTTGCTGCCGAACTCAATTCATCTTGGAAATGAGTAGCGTAATCCCCTGTGATTATTTCAGGCTGGGACTCTTGAGCCTCAATAGATCGAATTTCGTCATTGACAGATCGGTTGGCTTCAGTTGTTTCACCGCCAGCATTTGCATTTGAATTGATGTCTGAAGTTGTATTGCTAGCCGTACTTTTTCGATTTTCACTTAAATTTTGAGCAAGTGCTTCGCTCGATTTTTCAGGTTGTACAAATGCCATTAAAGCTGGGTCATTTTCTGCACGCTTGTTCAACGCATTTTGCATTTCATTGATGGCAGAAGAACTAATTGTGTTAGTCATTTGCGGAGCCTGCTGAGCAGCTAAAGCTAAAAGAGTAGTTGATAGGTCTAAATATCGCTTGGCATTTGATTTTTGAGTCTCTAGGACATTAAATTCCTTTTTAGCGCGCTCTAATGACGCTATTTTTTGAGGACGCGATGCTTGTGCTTCATCAATTTGAATCTTCAACTCTTCTTTAATAAGATCGTCTTTCGAGTTTTCAATTTCATTTCTGTAGTAAGCGATTTCCTCATCTATTGCGGTGATGGATGATTCAAGAGACTGTACTTCTTGGTTTTTACTTTCATATTCAGAAAGAGTAGGGTCCATGCGCTTTTTAAAATCTGAACTGATTTGACTCTCAAACTTTTCAAGTGGTTTGAAATTATTTTGAGTAGCCGCTAATTGAGCGTACTGAGCGTTAAATGCAGCTTCATCTAAAGAGCCGGTTTTATGAGCAGCCAATGTTCCATTCATACGGTCTACGGCCACTTGTCGTCTTTCAGCTTCAGTTTTATAAATGCCGGCTAATTCAGCTGCAATGGCAGCTTTTGCTAAAGCAGAAGGATCTTCTGAGTCGATATTTTTCTGCATGACTTCATAAAGGGCTGCCACCTTTTGATCCATGTTTTCACCTTCTTCTTTAAGTGTGTTAATTGCTTGTTCAGCTAGTGAAACTCGCTCTTCTTCGCTTAAGCCAGAAGGGTTGCTATTTTTATTTTCACTCTCACCTGCATCAATAATTTCTAAAGTTCTTATAATGTCTTCTTCATCTGAATTAACAGAGAGACTGGCTTGTTTTCTTAAGATGTCAGCTGTCAGCAATTGCTCATCCTCTATTGGCTCATCGAAATGATTGATGATCTGAAGTTGTTCCTGTCCATCAATTGATGCCAAAATCATTTCTTGTCTAAACTGTTTCAGTCCTTTTTCTCTTGGTACCTCTACAATTCCTGTATGAATAGAAGTGCTTTCTTCTGCTTCAACAATAAATTTATACTTACCACTTCCTTTCAAGTCCAATAAATAGCCACCAAGTTGGCGCTCAGATTCATAAACACCCACTACCTTGTTTTGAATCATGTCTTCAACAGTGATGGTTGCTTTTTTAGAACCTTCTGCTTCGAAACTTCCTTTTATAAGCGTTAGGTCAAGCGGAATGCGCTCAATTCCAATGCGGTAAACAGTGACTTGCTTATTGTTGGTTTCTCTGTTACTGGCAAACCATGCTGATTTTTCTTCAGTATCAGAAATGAACATAAAATCGTCCCAAGGTGTATTGATGGCAAACTCCATATTGACTGGCTTTGTCCAAGAGCCATCGCCTCTGCGTTCGCTTTTAAAAATGTCATAGCCACCCATGCTGTTGTGTCCCTTTGACGCGAAATAGAGCATATTGCCTTCTGGATGAATAAAAGGGTAGTCTTCATCAAATGCTGTGTTGATTTCATCGCTCAACCTTTTGGATTCACTCCATCCTCCTCCCGGAAGTTTTTGAATAACGTAGAGGTCTTTTCCAGTGGCGTTCTTTTCCGAATATGATGCGTAATAGATTAATTCAGCTTCTTGTTGGAAATACATTAGGAATGATGCATCGCGCTTTTTGTCTTCTTCTGATATAAAGTCTTCCGGTTTAACTATAATCTTTCCTCCGAATTCGGTTAAGTCGTAATTCCGATAGAAGTCACTTCTAGGAAGCACGCTGCGTTGAATTACAGAAATGTCAGTAAAACTCGATACGAGGGTTTTGCCATGCTCACATTGCTCTATATAGTGAGAAACTAACTCTGACTCCTTTTCCTTTTTACTGGCATTTGGTTGATACTTCTTATATTCTTTGATCGCCTTGTCAAACTGATAATTCAAATGAAGGCCTAGACCATAATAGAAGTGGGCAAGTGGCGGTGCACCGGCATTGTCGATTGCAAATTTGAAGTATTTAAGAGGCTCTTCTTTGTCCTGAGAAGTAAAAAGTTGACAAGCACCAAATCTGAAGTTATACTCAGGACTCTGCATTTTGATACTTAACAGTGTCGAATATATTTTAAAAGCGGCCTCAAAGTCTTCTTGCTCGAATAATTCTAACGCCTTTTCATTAAGATCCTCTTCTGACTCCTGGGCCAATAAAATTGGTGTGTTCAGGAGGGAAAGTAGTAAAATGATGATGTATTGATAAACCTTCAAAACTGTCGATAAGGTGCTTTTAGTTGTAAGGCAAAAGTCTTAAACAAGATTCTAGTTTAAACCTTGTGAACCAATGATTTTAATCAATTGAATGTGTATAACGTTAAAATCGATACTAATCGTCTTCGCCTACCTGTCGAATTAAGTTTTTGATGGAAAAATTCGCCTTGCTTTCTTCTTTTCTGACTAGGCGCTCAATATTCTTTTGATGCGTTATAAGCACTAGGATGGCTACAAACATGGAAAAAACGATAAGACTGGGAACAGTAGCGCTGTATACCAAAACAATGATGAATGGAAAACTTAATGCAGCTATCATCGATCCGAGAGATACAAAACGAGTTAGAGCGAATACGATTATAAAAACTGTCAATGCCATTAAGGCACCTTGGTAATGTACTGCAAGCATCAATCCAAGCAATGTGGCAATACCTTTACCGCCTCTGAATCCTGCAAACACAGGGAAGATGTGTCCGATTACCGCGGCAATTCCTAATGCGAGCTGATAGTTCACAAACGCAGAGTCACTTATCGGTTCTTCTGCGAATATGTAAACTAAGCTTACTGCGCAGTATCCCTTAAGTGCATCTATTAATAGAACTGGGATTCCAGCTTTTTTTCCGAGAACGCGAAAGGTGTTTGTTGCACCAGCATTTCCGCTGCCATACTCGCGAACATCAACTCCGTAAAATGCTTTTCCAATCCAAACAGCTGTAGGGATTGAACCTAACAAATAGGCTATCAACAGGGAAATGATGGTTGGGATTGTAATCATTTAGTAGACGCGAATTTAGTATTCTGCCGAAAAATCACCTTTAGAATTTACTGATGAAGTCATCTCTTCTTCTCTTGCTTGAAAGCATAAAACTGTACGGTGACTCACCCTTCTCTACCTTTAATTTGCGCTTATCTGGTTTAAGGTCAGTAATGGTAGAGTTAAATTCGTCTAGGCTTGAATATGCTTGCATTATGTTTCTTGAATATTGAAAGTACCACCAAGTTTCCTTGTCAGCTTCAAGGTAAATTGATATTGATGGAATGCGTCCAACAACCACCTCAACTTTACCATTCACTTTTACATTAACTTGTCTTTTTCCAATGTTTCCCACTCCTATTTTACCAACTGATTGGTAGGAATCAGTTTCTGGGTTCCATTTGAGTTTAACTTCCGTCAGAAACATATTCTTTTCCAATTCGGAAGGGTATTTCCTGAATTCCCCTGTTAACGTAATAGTTGCAATTAATTTATCTGCGTCATCGGTTCCTATGTATTCACGAAGTCCTCTTTGATAAGTTTCTCTTTCAAAGTTTGAGGGCTCTCCTAAAGCTAGTTCGGCCATAGTTTTACCCATATCGTCAATCAATTTGTTCTCGAAAAAGAAATCCAATAGAATCATTACGTCTAATTCTACTTTGTTGTCCTTTAAATCATGTTGTATATTTCCTACGGTTGAAATATCCAATTGACCTGGATTGATCCCGAACCCAAGCTTTCCTTCATTGTACACCTTGCACTCTTCAGAGGCTAAGCTCATATATTGACCTGGAAGTGAGTTTTGAGTCAGCTTATTGATATTGGAAATTCTATATTCTTTGGCGGCATCGTTATAGGTTAAAAAGCCGCTAGCAGGGAATAGATCTGGGTCTTTACTGCTTCTCTTTGTCGAAACAAATGAAGTATATATTTCACCTGTGTCCTTATCTAAAACGATGGAAGAGGTGAGTAAGTCATCATCTTCATTCTTAAGTGTTTTTTCAATTGGAATGTAAATATCGTTCGGGTCAATGGCTGCTTTAAAACTAAACCAATCCAATGGAATCGATTCATAGCACTTATGTCTGAGTCTTGAGAAGCCGCTAAAGGTCAGGTCTTTATTACTTGCTTCCAAACGAACATCGCCCTTAAATTCAAAATAGGGACTTAGGGTGAATCCTCGATCATCTGAAATCATACCCTTCGCATATGTTTGATATGAACTATCTACGTTTACAGAGTTGAATCGTATTTGCTGCTTGCCACCAGCAGCATCTTTGTAAGTGTATAACCCTGTTCCGAAATAATCTTTACGGGCGAAAATATCTACAGTAGCGCTATCAATTTTGTGATATTTTGTAACAGCATTCGCTACAATTCTACAGTTTTTAAGGGTCTTCATTTTAGCTTTTCTAAGCACAGTGATTTGTCCACTATCAGGATATATGAGTGCATCTGCTACTTGAATAAACTCTATTTGACTAGCATCAATAATTGAATTCTTTAAATCATAACGTGCTGCAGGAGAGTAAAAATCGAGGGAGTCTTGATCTGGATGCATAGAAATAAATCTAGACCCTTCCAACTGCATTGCACCAGCACTTGATCCTTTGGTTGTTTTTCCTCCTGATAACTCGATGGCCTCCTGATCCATATACCATGTAAAGCGATCCATGAAGGCTACATATTGGTTTGCAGGAAATTCCATCATTGAGGTTCCATCATTGGAAACAAAGTCTCCTTTTCTTTTCGTGAAATCAACATCTGCCTCTACATTGTTTGTTTTGAATTGAAGTCCTTCGAAGGAACTGACATCAGATTTTAGTCTAAAATCAGCAGTGTCACTATGGAAACCGCTGAATTTGAATTCAAAAAGATCTGACTCGAGTTCTGCCTTGTCGAAAGCAAATAGGCCTGCTCCTGTGAGGTCGTTTGGGGTTAAATCTAAACTTCCCGTTAATTGAGAGCCGTCATACATCAATATAGGGGTGTCTGTAGTTTCGTTGTGTAAAATGTCATCATATGGACTCCACTTTTGCTTCACGTTTTTACCTGTTGTTGGAGGGTACTCTACTTGTCCCATCTGTTCATCAATTACAAAGGAAGAGGCAATGGTTTGCATTTCTTCCGGTAAGAAGAGGAAATCGTTAGATTTAGTTGTGCTGCTTAAATATTTCAATTTACCAGAACCTCTAAGCCCTTCATGACTCATTTTAATGGTGTCATTATATGTTCCTTTTCCCCGGTATATTGGGTAGCCTTCTCTCGGAGTATTTCTAATAAACCCTAGAGAATAGTCTTCTTGAACTTTCAACGTTTCTCGGAATTCAGGGAAGATGTCAGCACTAGTGAATGTGCCGTCAAATTGAACGCGTTCATTCCTGAAATTATCAAGACTATCGAATACAAATGGATCAAGCTCAAAATAGAAGTTTTCCCTTTTATATGCCTTGTTATGAATGCGACTTCTGTCATAATAGGCAAAGGAGTTTTCATGACTGGTAAAAATTGGATATTGTTCTAGTTGTTCGAGTCCGGACTTATTTGCTGGATCATCAATTTCAAGCGTGCCATTCATGTCTTCGATTACCGTGCTAACACGAACGAGTCTTTCTCTTCCCATTGTTGTTCTTTCTCCTGAAGTTACGATCAGTCGCAAAGAGTCAACGTTTGGCATTTCAATATTGAATTTGTCATAAGAGAATTTGAAGTTGTTACCAAAAAACTCTAATCGACCCGCTTTCACAACACCTGAGAAGTCGAAATCCCGATTTTTACTCATGGTAATGGTTCCGTTTGCTGGAAAAAGAACAACTTGGTGTGAGTCAGACAGAGTGATCCTTCTAATCCCGTTAATTTTTAATGTAAATACCTCATCAATGAGGTCCATGCTCGCATTTTCCATCGTGCCTATATCAGAGCTCACTTGAATTACATCATAGTCTTCTTTTTCGGACTTCGCTGCTACATAATGGTACATTCTCTCTTTCGCTCTAACTTTATGTGTTTCAGGGTCAAAATCAACCAAGCCGAGGTTGGTGTAATTTAGAAGAAGCACCTGTGCGTCTGTTATGTCAGTGTGTAGGCATTTGGCAACATCGCTGTCCCAAATGGTATTACTTCCTCTTGATTCGAAGCATTCTTTTAATACAACCATCGGGTGGGTCATGCTTAAACCAAGAAGCTGGTCAAATCTATTTTCTCTAAAGTAGTATTCCGATTCAAAAAATGCTCTGTTATCGGAGCTGTTAGGTATTGTGGTGAACTCTATTCTGGGTTGATCAATTTTCCATGTCACTAATTCAGTGTAGATATCAATGGCGTGGTAGCTGTCAAAATATGGTGCTTTCTGAAGTCCTTCATTTGACTTGAATAGGTTAACAATACGTGTACCTCTATTGTATTTGAAGTCCAATCCAGGGTGCGTAATGGAGTCTTCATGAAGCTTGAATTTTACTCCAGCATCTGTGGAGGTAATTCTATCCTCTTTGATACTAAAACTTACAGAGCTTACTTCCAAGAAAGGTTTGTCGTTTAAATAAAATAGTAAATAGGCTGGGTCTTCTTTTGATCCACTTGCAATGAATCTAGCCCCACGCTGAGTAAATCCTCCTTCATAATCAACGTTTTTGTCAATGTTTGCAATTTTGAGTCGCTTACTGTAGGAAGCAAAAGATGGAAAGGACGAGTTTTCTTTTGTGACATTGGCTCTTACAGCATCTTCCAATCGACCAGACAATGGATCTGGAAAGTAGTCAACGTTGTAGAATGTAACTGAATCTGCATTGTACTTAGAGAATTTCATTAGAATGTCGTAATCGTTGATCACTGCATAGACTCTGTTTGGGTCTAACCCTGCTCTCTCCCAAGTAACGGTGCCGTTTTTGCCAACCCACTTTTCATCAAGTGGGTAATAAACACCACTAGTGTTTTTAATTTCAATTTCAGAATTTTTTGAAAGGCACTTTAAGTTTAGCGATGGAACAATAAGCTTCGGGTTTCCATCTTCAATTTCAAACCTATAATTTGAATTATCTGACACCCATTCTGTAGAAGCAGAGTGGAATATTGTATTATTCGAATAAAGCTTCGAGCTGAAGTTTAAGAAGGTGCCAAATTCTTTTCTTGCGGATCTTCCTTCTAGAACTACATCTAAAATTACATGCCATTCGTTTAATTTGTTTGCTCCAGACTCGGATTCTTTGATGATTATAATGGCTTCAATGTAATCCCTAATATCAGGAATCATTTTTAGCCTAGCGTCCAATATCTTATTACTCGTAGTAAAAATTTTAGACTTTTCAGTTGGAGTGAAAGCGTTCAGTTCAGTCCACATTTCTTCGAACTTATCAAGCATATTCTTATGCTCTTTTCGAGCATCGCCAACTGATTTTTCAACGATTTCCTTTTTTAGTTCTTCTAGAAAATCAGATTGACTACTGAACTCTTTGAACGATTGTCCAAAAAACACTTGCGGTAAAATACTTATGAAAGTGAGTATGATGAGTTTTCTCATTTGTTTAGTTGTGTTGATAGCATTGTCCATCCGTCTTTTTGATCTTTTCGAATGATTGAGAAGCCTGCGGCAATTAGTTTTTCACTTAGACCTTGTGCATCTGCGTTTAAGAAACCTGCACAAAGCAGGCGAGAACCTGTGTTTAGCACAGACTTGAACTGCTCGATGGATTCTTCGATGACATTTCTATTGATGTTAGCGGCAATAACATCAAACTTCGCTTCACCAAGTTTTGAAATATCTCCAGTGATAATGTCGAAATTTTTAATGCTGTTGTTTTGGAGGTTGGTTCTTGCAGCTTCCGCGGCATGCTCGTCAATTTCAATACCGACTCCGGTTGCTCCATTGATTGACGCGTAAATGGATAAAACACCACTTCCACAGCCAAAGTCGCAAAGTCGTTGTTCGCTTAAGTTAATCATAGATAATTCTTTGATCATCATGTGCGTGGTAGGATGATGGCCAGTGCCGAACGACATGTTGGGCTCAAGTGTTATGGTCGTTTTGGCAGAGGGGTGATCTTCGTGAAAAGGAGCTTTAACATAAATATGGTCATCAATAAGCACAGGTTCATACGATGACTCCCAAACCGCATTCCAGTTGGTGTGCTCTATTTTTAGAATGGATGTGTTGGTGATGCTTTCTGAATAAGATGCCAATATATTATCCAGTGCTTGCCGTTCAAACTTGTCATCGGGGATGTATGCTTTAAGAGTTTTCTTTTCATTCACGAAACTTTCAAAATCGATCTCCGCCAATTCTGCTTCAAGAATTTCACTGAATACTTCTTCCCCGAAAGAAAGTGTTACTTCTATATAATCCACGAAAGATAATTTGATCGGAAAAGTATAAAAACCTAAACGCTCATTCACTGCGGAGTTGAAATATTCATCAATACAAGCTGTTGGTAACCTGCTAAATATTAAAAAAAAAGCCCTTCGTGGAAACGAAGAGCTTTTTACAGTGACCCCGACAGGATTCAAACCTGTAACCCTCAGAGCCGAAATCTGATATTCTATTCAGTTGAACTACGGGGCCTTTAATAAAGGAGTGCGAATATAACGCCTAAATGTCTTTGAAATGAGCCGTGTATTGAGAAATTGGTGTAGTGTTCAGGCGATTAAATGCAAAAAAAAATCCAACTCAAACGAGTTGGACCTTTCTTTTTGTGACCTCGGCAGGATTCAAACCTGCAACCTCCACAGCCGTAATGTGGTGCACTATTCAGTTATGCTACGAGGCCGAAATTCGGGCGGCAAAGATAGTTGTTATTCTCAAAATTAAAGACAAAGTTTGTCTCAAAGATTACTTTCTATTCAAAATAGTCATGCCAGCAAATAAATATGCTCTTCTCAGGTATCGAATAATTGACCGATCGATAAGAAATAAACAACGTCCTTTTCCCTCGAAAGAAGATTTACGCAGAGCTTGCGAAGAGGCGCTTTATGGAAGTGATGGCGAGCATATTTCAATGTCAACAATAGACAAAGACATTTGGGCAATGCGCAATGAGGGTGAGCTTGGGTTTTATGCACCGATTAAGTTTAGTAAGGATAATGCTGGGTATTATTATCAAGACTCTAATTATACGATTTCAGAGCTCCCTCTCAATGAAGATGATCTTAATGCAATAAAAACGGCTGCCGAAACCTTGTTTCAGTTTAAAGACATTCCGCTTTTTAAGCAGTTTGATACAGCTATTGAGAAGATTCTCGATCGAATGAAGATCTCAGCTTTTGATGATCATAAAACAGATCATGACGTTTTGCAATTTGAACGCGGCTCTGATTATAAGGGAAGTGAATTTCTAGGGATGTTGTTTTCTGCATCAAAAGAGGATCAAGTGGTGTCGTTTCAGTACAAGAAGTTTAACTCAAATCAATCTCAACTCATAATCCTTCAGCCATACTTGCTTAAAGAATATAGAAGTCGATGGTATGTGATAGGATTAGATGAGTCGAAAGATGCATTGCGCACGTATAGTTTGGATAGGTTGAGCGATATAGCACTAAAGGGTAGAACGTTTAAACGGTCTGAGTCGTTTAGTACAGCATCGTTTTTTAAGCATGCTTTGGGTATTACTGTTACCGATGATGAACATCAAAAAGTGCGATTAAAATTTAGCGAAAAACTGAGCCCTTATATAATTTCTCAACCTGTTCATAGTTCTCAACAAATATTGAATAATGTTGAGGGTGGTGTGATAGTGGAAATTGAGGTTTTGATTACGATAGAATTGGTTACTCTAGTTCTGGGTTTTGGTGATCAAGTTGAAGTACTTGCTCCTGATCAATTAAAAGAAAGCGTTAAGTCAGCGTTAATAAACTCGTTGAAAAAATATCAAGATTGATCATGGGTATGTATGAAGTGCATATTAAAAACACGCTATTCACAACATGGTGTTCATTTCTTCAACTTCAATCAAAAGTATTCATGAGGCTGTCCTTCAATCACTTATGTGATGTGGCTTTTCAAGGTTGATACACTTAAAATCTTAGCTGTAAAACTTTTCATATAATCAAGCCCTAAGAAGCTTTTTTATTCATTTTTTTTGGTCAATATTTGCTCAGTGAAACAAAGGAACTCCCTTTGCGATCAAACCGACCTTAACACTTAATTGAAGTAACCGTTGCATTCCTTAAAAAAAGTGCAACAATAAACGTTTTTTGTAAATGAGTAAATCACACGAAGAAGTTTGGGAGCGCTGTCAAGAAGTTATTCGTGATAATGTTAGCCTGCAAAGTTTCAAAACTTGGTTTGAACCAATAAAGGCGGTCAAGCTTCAGGATGATACCTTAACGATTCAAGTTCCGAGTCAGTTTTTTTACGAGTGGCTTGAAGAGCACTACATAAGCTTGCTTAAAAAGACAGTTCAAAAGGAATTAGGCCCAGAAGGACGTCTTGAGTACAGCATTGTTATGGAGAATAACTACACCACTTCAAAACCTTATACTGTTCGTATTCCTACTTCTAATATTAGTACGGTAAAGAATCCATCGGTTTCTATGCCATTGGATATTGGAAGTAAGACTATTAAGAACCCTTTCATTATTCCTGGGTTGAAAAAAGTGGTTGTTGATTCTCAACTGAATCCAAACTATTCTTTTGAGAATTTTGTTGAAGGCGACTGTAATCGCTTAGCGAGATCTGCTGGTTTTGCAGTGGCTCAAAAACCAGGAGGAACATCCTTCAACCCATTGCTTGTATATGGTAATGTTGGATTAGGTAAAACTCATCTCGCTCATGCCATTGGAATCGAGATTAAAAGAAACCACCCAAACAAAACTGTTCTTTACGTATCATCTGAGAAATTCACTCATCAGTTTATTGATGCGGTAAGAAATAACTCCACCAATGACTTTGTGCACTTCTACCAAATGATTGATGTTTTGATCATTGATGATGTACAATTCATGGCAGGTAAAGAAAAAACGCAAGATGTTTTCTTCACTGTATTTAATCACCTTCATCAAACAGGCAAGCAAATCGTTCTTACAAGCGACAAACCGCCTGTTGAAATGCAAGGAATGGAGCAACGCTTGCTGAGTCGTTTTAAGTGGGGGTTAAGTGCTGATCTTCAAGTTCCTGATTTAGAAGCTCGGATTGCTATCCTAGAGAAGAAAATGTATATCGAAGGAATTGAGCTTCCAAAAGAGGTTATAGAGTACCTAGCATATAGCATCACAACAAACATTCGTGAATTAGAAGGTGCTTTGATTTCATTGATAGCCCAAGCTTCCTTGAACAAGAAAAACATCACGCTGGATCTTGCTAAGCAGATGATCGACAAGTTCGTTCGCAACACTGCACGTGAAGTGTCTATTGACTACATCCAGAAAGTGGTGTGTGATTATTTCGATCTTCCTATCGAATTAATGAAATCAAAAACACGCAAGCGCGAAGTGGTTCAAGCTCGTCAGATTGCGATGTATTTTGCTAAACAAATGACTAAAGCATCTTTAGCAAGCATTGGTGCTCATTGTGGAGGAAAAGACCATGCCACAGTATTGCATGCTTGTAAGACAGTTAATAATTTGATGGAAACTGATAAACAGTTCAGAAGTTATATATCAGATCTTGAAAAGAAAATGGCAATTCAGTAAATCTGATTTTACAATTTTGAAACCCAATCCGAACTTCGTGATTGGGTTTTTTGTTTAATAGAATATGGAAACACCCAAAATACTCTTTGTTTGTCTGGGAAATATTTGTCGCTCACCAATGGCCGAAGGCGCCTTTCGGTATCTGGCGCGAGAAAAAGGAATTGATATTGAATTAGATTCAGCCGGTACTGGTGATTGGCACGTAGGTGAAGCACCGGATCAACGAATGCAGGATACCGCGAAATCGCATGGCGTGGACATCAGTGACCTCCGTGCTAGGCATTTTACTCCTGCTGATTTTGATGCTTTTGATCGCATCTATGTGATGGATGAGTCGAACTATGACAATGTCGTTAAGTTGGCTCGAGGTGAAGAAGATCGTGCTAAGGTTAAGATGATGCTAAATGAAATTTATCCTGGCGAGAATAGGCCAGTTCCTGACCCTTATTTTGGCGGAAAACAAGGGTTTGAGCACGTTTATGACTTACTGACACGAAGTGCTGAAAAAGTCCTGAATGATCTGTGAATAAAGGTAGGCTAATATTAATTCCTTCTGCTTTGGCTGAAACGAACAGCGCTAAGCAGTTTCCTCAAGACACACTTGATGAAACTTTTGCCTTGAAGCATTTTGTAGCTGAACGAGCGAAAACGGCTCGTCATTTTTTAAAATCAATAGGATATCCACATCATTTTAGTGAAGTGGAAGTGATGGAATTGAACAAACATGGCGAAGATGATTTACCCCAATTGCTTCAGTTTTGCGAGCAAGGAATTGATGCAGGACTAATTTCGGAAGCGGGAGTTCCAGGAGTTGCGGATCCAGGTGGCATCATTGTGCGTGAAGCTCATAGACGTGGCATAGGTATTGTCTCATTGATTGGACCGTCATCATTGTTGTTGGCTTTAATGGGCTCAGGAATGAATGGTCAGAATTTTCATTTTCACGGTTACCTTCCGCGAGAAGATGCAGACTTGATAAAGTTCATTAAAACGTTGGAAGTGCAATCGAGGCAAGAAGATGTTACCCAAATGTTCATCGAAACACCTTATCGAAATGATAAGTTGCTGCCAGCTTTGTTAAAGCATTTATCTCCTCAAACTGATTTATGCGTTGCTTCAAACCTTACTGCTCCAAATGAGTCGATTGTAACAAAATCGATAGAGCTATGGAGAAAGTCTGGAATTGTTTTAGGGAAGAAACCCGCTGTTTTTCTGCTGTTTAGCGGAAAATTACATTCCTGATTTTACAACGTAAATACATTACATTCTTGGCATAGAGCTTTGGTTTCAGATTAGAAAACAAACCAAAAAAATCTGAAGCCATGAGTACTAACGAACTAAACATTTTTCTGAATTCTTTTGATCGCCCAACGCATTTATCGGATGTAGCTTGGCAACATGTAATCCAACAAGCAAGAAAAGTCTGGGAAGCCTATTTGCGCGGTGAGGATTGGAATGAAATGTTGGATATTACCTGCAAAGAATCATACCTGATGTTAATTTCAACGGAAGGTCAGTTGATCGTTCAGGATGAAAGCTTGCTTAATTACGTGAAAAATGAAAATGTTAAGTCTTGGAGAAATCACCTCGAAGAAGTTGCGTTTAGAGCGATTCGTGATAAGAGATATGATAGAGCAGAAGCATTTTTTACGAAGGCATTAAAGGTTGATTCACGGCACGCCATGAATTACTACCGCAGAGCATTGCTCAGAATGAAAGCCTTACGTCATAAAGGAGCATTAGATGATTTATCCATGGCCATCAGCTTGAATGAAAATGTATCTGCTTTTTACATCAAGCGATCTCAGGTTTACAGATTGTTAGATATGGACTACAAAGCCATGAGCGATTTAAATAAAGCCATCAAAATTGATCCTAAGAATGCTGAGGCTTTTGATGTGAGAAGTAAGTTCAGAATCTCATTAGGTGATCGAGCAGGAGCAAAGATGGATATGCTGAAAGCTGATGAGTTTCGCAAAAATGGCCTTTCTGGATCTGCAGAGGTTTATGGAGCGAAAGCTGCATAGGATAAATTGCTAGTGATTTTAGGTGCTTGTAGATTAACTTAGCACGGTGTTATTTAACAGTGCGCTATTTTTAATCTGGTTTCTGCCCATCTTCTTGATGACGTATCAATTGGTTCCTGCTCGGTTGAAAAATGTAACCGCCTTTTTGGGGAGCTTTGTGTTCTACGCTTGGGGGGCGCCTATATTCTGCTTGGTATTATTAATAAGTAGTTCGCTTGACTTTTTGATTGCTCAAAAGTTTAACCACGATAATCGAAAATCATGGCTCACCACGGGCCTGATTATCAATGTTGGAACGTTGTTCATTTTCAAGTACTTCAATTTCTTCACTGAGAATGTGAAGCTTATTGCTGAAAGTTTGGGGTTCGTATTTCCTGACTATATGGAAATTGCCTTGCCTCTTGGGATTTCCTTTTTCACCTTTCAGAAAATCAGTTATTTGGTTGACGTCTATCGCAATGAGACTCCGCGTTCCAAATCGCTGTTAGATTATTTATTGTTTGTATTTCTGTTTCCTCAGTTGATTGCTGGTCCAATAGTCCGGTACAAAGACATTTCTAATCAGCTCATCGACCGCTCTCATCATGATAAGTGGGGATTTAAGTTATCCGGTTTACAGCGATTTACATTGGGATTAACCAAGAAAGTTTTGATTGCAGATGGATTAGCGCCCTTGGCTGATGCCGCATTTGCAATCGATGAATTGGGTGCTATTGGTGCTTTACTCGGATTATTGGCGTACACATTTCAGATCTATTTTGACTTTAGCGGATATACTGATATGGCTATTGGTTTAGGAATGCTTATGGGATTTAAGTTTCCTGAAAACTTCAATTGGCCCTATGCAGCGGCAGGATTTCAAGACTTTTGGCGTAGGTGGCATATGACTTTGAGCGCTTGGATGCGTGATTACTTGTATTTCCCATTAGGAGGCAGCAGGAGAGGTAAGTGGATTGTATTTCGAAACTTATGGATTGTGTTTCTCTTGTCTGGGCTTTGGCATGGCGCCAGTTGGAATTTTGTGATTTGGGGAGCTTGGCATGGCTTGTTTTTAACGGTTGATCGATTTACGATCTTTTTCAAAAGGATGAATCACTTCTCATCCTCACTACTCACTTTTGGCTTGGTTATGCTCGGATGGATTTGGTTTCGCTCAGAAACATTGAGCGATTCGATAAACTATTTTGGTGAGTTACTCAATTTTCAAGAACAGACGGCTCTCGAAGTGACTGCTCGCGAATGGCTGATGCTTTGCCTGGCCACTGTGTTTTCATTTTTACCTCCGATGTCGCATCACGTTTTGAAGAGCTTTCATGGCGACAATGGTCGAAACATGGTTATCAAGTCTATTGTGGCTCTCATTCTATTTGTGCTTTGCTTAGCCCAAATAGCCATCAGCGATAGTCAGCCGTTCATTTACTTTAGGTTTTAAATAAATTGCCACTGGTCCTTGCATGTCTTTCGTATTGAGGGTCTTAGGTATTCTTTCACTCAGAAAAAACAGCTCAATGTGAAACCAAAGATTATTTTTGGCGTAAAGTATCTATCTCGATATCAATTTATTACAAAAGTCCTTCTCAAAATCCTACAACCATGATTCGCTATTTAATCACATTTCTTCCCTTAGCTTAGATAAATTTCCGGAAATAGGCGGGACAGATAGTATAATCTATTTCAATCGCAAACTAAGAGCTGATTCCATTAAATTTTATAATTCATTCTTTAATAGTGTTCCTGAAATTGAAAGTCTTAGAAGAGTCAACGTTAGAAAGACCCTCGAAAATGTCTTTGTAGACAAGTATTATAATGTTGACAACACCTCTGGGTCGAGAGAGGCCTACCGCGTAGAGAAAACCGTTAAGAATTCGAATAATCAAATCAGTGTATTCGAAAGGCGCGAAATTTATAATTCTATCACAACCTCAAATTTCAAAACAGAATATTATTACACCGCTCTCGGTACACTGGATCAATTTGTGTATTCCGACTCAAATGCAAATCACGATTGGCGAGAATTTAGAGTATACGACTACCATCGAAATGCAAACGACCGCCTTGATAGTATCCGAACGCATAGTTATTCAAATGTCAATGGCATGGTCTTGTCTTCGGTTCAAGTAAATATTTATGATCAAGACTTAATGATAGAAGAGCATTACTATCAAGTATCCAGTCAGGGTGCGCGTCAAAAAACTTACATTCAGGTTTATGACGAATACGATGAAGCTGGCAACCTTCTGCACAAAAGCTTTTTGGCACCATCTTTTGATGGGTGGGAAGTCATAGAAGAGACACTGTATATTTACGATATAAAACAACGATTGATCTCCGAAGAGATTATTGAGGCAGGATTTTTTGACGGGAGAAAAACAAAGTACGTGTATTCTTATGCGCTTACTCATCCATTGAATGTATTAGAACAGGATACTAAACTTGATCTTCGCTTGTTTCCTAACCCCACGAGTGATATAATTCGGATTGAATCTGAAAAGAGAATTTTAGGGATTCAGATATACGATATTCTTGGGGCTGAAAGAATGCGTTTTGACTCTTTTACTGGCGATCAGATTAGCTTGATAGAACTTTCTCCAGGAACCTATTTTGTGCGAGTAGAATCGTCTGGTTCAGCAAAGACAATGAAGGTGGTAAAGTTTTAGCTGTGTCGGTTAGCTCTTATATCTTTGAAGATATAATCTAACATTCATGTCTGACGATAAAAAGATCATTTTTTCACTGCAAGGAGTAAGCAAGACTTATCCACCGAGCAAGCAAGTCCTTAAGAACATTTACCTCTCATTTTTCTATGGTGCCAAGATTGGTATCATCGGTTTAAACGGATCGGGTAAGTCGTCATTATTAAAAATTATTGCGGGTGTTGAAAAGGAGTTTCAGGGTGATTTAAGTTTTAGTGAAGGTTATTCTGTGGGTTACCTTGAGCAGGAGCCAGAATTAGACGATAGTAAAACCGTAATGGATATTGTAAAGGAAGGCGCTGCAGAAGTCACGGCCTTGTTGGATGAGTACGAGCAAATCAACCTCGATTTTGCCAAGCCAGAAGTCTATGAAGATGCCGACAAGATGGAAAAGCTAATGGCTCGTCAAGGTGTGCTTCAAGATAAAATTGATGCAGTTGGTGCTTGGGAGTTAGATTCTAAACTTGAACGTGCTATGGATGCATTGCGCACACCAGAAGGAGATACTCCGATAAAGAATTTATCTGGAGGTGAACGAAGAAGAGTAGCCCTTTGTCGTTTGTTGATTCAACAGCCAGATATTCTGCTCTTGGATGAGCCAACCAACCACTTAGATGCTGAATCGGTAGAATGGTTAGAGCATCATTTACAAGATTATGACGGAACAGTAATCGCCATTACGCACGATAGGTATTTCTTAGATAACGTTGCCGGTTGGATTCTTGAATTAGACCGAGGTGAAGGAATTCCTTGGAAAGGAAACTACTCTTCATGGCTAGACCAAAAATCGAAGCGCATGGCGCAAGAAGAAAAGACGGCTAGCAAACGAAGAAAAACGCTAGAAAGAGAACTGGAATGGGTGCGCATGTCGCCAAAAGGTCGTCATTCAAAAAGTAAAGCTCGTTTGAGCAATTACGACAAAATGATTGGTGAAGAGCAAAAAGCCCAAGAAGAGAAATTGGAATTATACATTCCACCAGGTCCACGATTAGGTAATAATGTAATTGAAGCTATAGAGGTATCAAAGGGATTTGATGATCGATTATTATATGAGCAATTGAACTTTAAATTACCACCTGCGGGCATTGTTGGAATCATTGGTCCGAATGGAGCTGGAAAAACAACCCTTTTCCGAATGATCATGGAACAACAGCAACCAGATCAAGGTGAGTTTAAAGTGGGTGAAACGGTGAAGGTTGCTTATGTAGACCAAGCGCATGAATCTATTGACGTTGACAAGACGGTGTATGAAGTAATTAGTGGAGGCAATGACATCATTGACATGGGCGGACGAGAAATCAATGCGCGTGCCTATGTTTCTAAATTTAACTTCGGAGGAAGCGAGCAAGGCAAGAAAGTAAAAGTACTTTCTGGTGGTGAGCGCAACCGATTGCATTTGGCTATGACATTGAAAGAAGGCGCGAATGTTTTGCTCCTCGATGAGCCCACCAATGATTTAGATATCAATACACTTAGAGCATTAGAAGAAGCATTAGAAAACTTTGCTGGATGTGCTGTTGTAATCTCTCATGACCGTTGGTTCTTAGATAGAATTTGCACGCATATTTTGGCGTTCGAAGGCGATAGTCAGGTCTATTACTTCGAAGGCGGTTACAGCGACTACGAAGAAAACCGTAAGAAGCGCTTGGGTGATGAAGAACCAAAGCGTATTCGATACAAGAAATTGGGTAAGGTTTAATTTTTAACGTACATCATACATTTGCGGCCTTATGGCGAACAAACCATCCATACCAAAAGGTACACGAGATTTTTTACCCGAACAAAGCCTTAAGAGGCAGTTCATTTTCGATACAGCCCGAAAAGTGTTTCAACAATTTGGCTTTGTGCCGATTGAAACTCCGGCTATGGAAAACTTGGATACACTATTGGGCAAGTATGGTGAAGAAGGAGATAAGCTGATTTATAAAATATTGAATAATGGAGATTTTTTAGCTAAAGCCTCAGAAGAAAGACTTGCCGCTAAAGATTCTCAATCCGTTGCATTTGAAATAAGTGATCGAGCCCTCCGATATGACCTCACCGTTCCTTTTGCACGCTTCGTAGTTCAAAACCAAAACGAGCTTTCTTTTCCATTCAAGCGTTACCAGATTCAACCAGTTTGGCGAGCCGATCGTCCGCAAAAAGGCCGATATAGAGAGTTTTATCAGTGCGATGTTGACGTTATTGGTAGCAACTCGCTATTAAATGAAGCAGAATTACTGTGCATCGTTGATGAGGTATTTACTAACCTAGGATTAAATGATGTACGTATTCGAATCAATAACCGGAAAATTTTAAGCGGAATAGCCGCCTCGGCCGGAATGAGCGAGCATTTCCAAAGCATGACTGTAGCTATCGATAAGTTGGATAAGATTGGCCCTGAAGGTGTAAAAGAAGAAATGTTGCGCAATGGACTGCCTGAAGCTGGAGTGAAAAAGGTTCTTAACCTTCTCAAATTGAAAGGCGAACCAGTCGCTACGCTGAAAATGTTGGCCGGTGCTGTGGTCGGCTCTGAAGAAGCATATAAAGGTATTGACGAAGTAAAAGCGGTTCTGAAGGCATTACCTGAGGCCGTGAGGGAGAAGGTTGAATTGGATTTGACACTGGCGCGTGGATTGAATTATTACACCGGAGCTATCATTGAAGTAGGTCACGATGATTTTCCATCGAGCATTTGTGGTGGAGGTCGCTATGATGATCTCACAGGAATCTTCGGTTTGAAAGAGATGAGTGGAGTAGGGGTGAGTTTTGGAGCTGATCGAATCTATGATTTGATGGAAGAGAAAGGTTTGTTTCCTGAAACATTGAAAGCCGCAAGCCAGGTGCTCTTTGTGAATTTCGGTAAAGAAAAAGTGATGTCTGCTATTCGCACGGCGGCCGACCTTCGCACGGAAGGATTGTCCGCTGAAGTTTATCCTGATGAGGCTAAAATGAAGAAGCAAATGAAGTATGCCAATGATAAAGGTGTGCACTTTGTTGTGATTATCGGTGAAGAGGAACACAAAACAAAAATGGTAACAGTGAAAGACATGCTTTCCGGAGATCAAAACTCCGTTGCTAAAAAAGATTTAGTTTCCTTTATCAACGATAAACTTTCATAAATGATAGAGCTTCATCACCACAACTATACCATTGCTGAGATTCGAGATCTCATCGAGTCCAATGAAACCCTTGAGCTTTCTGAACAACTGATTGACAATATTAAGAAAGGAAGAGCCTTTCTTGAATCCTTCATCGAACGAGCTCATCGACCTATTTATGGTGTCAATACTGGTTTTGGAAGCTTATGTGATACTGAAATTGCTACGGAAGATTTAGGAACTCTTCAGGAAAACTTAGTGAAGTCTCACGCTTGTGGTGTAGGAGCCATCGTTGATCCTGAGATCGTAAAATACATGCTCGTACTAAAAGTATTAGGGCTTTCAAAAGGCAACTCTGGTGTGAAGCTGCAAACGGTAGAAGGGTTGTTAGACCTTTATAATTCAGGAGTCATTCCCGTGGCGTACGAACAAGGCTCATTGGGTGCTTCGGGAGATTTAGCACCATTGGCGCATTTGGCCTTGCCGTTGCTTGGCCTGGGAGAAGTGCATTACAATGGAGAAATTGTTCCTGCTCGAGAAGCGTTAGCTGTTGAAGGACTATCTATCATTGAATTGGGTGCGAAGGAAGGTTTGGCCTTGCTCAACGGAACGCAATTCATGTCAGGCTATTCTACCTATATTTTAGGAAGGCTTCAACAACACATCGTGCACGTTGATCGCGTGGCAGCATTGAGTTTAGATGCTTACGATGGCCGAATCGAGCCTTTTGATGATGCAGTGCACGCTGTTCGTCCGCACAATGGTCAACGAGAAACTGCTTCAACCATGCGCTCCAATCTAGAAGGAAGCGAGTGGATCAATCAACCTAAGAATCATGTTCAAGATCCTTATTCATTTCGATGTATTCCTCAAGTGCACGGTGCGAGTAAGGATGCAATAGCGCATGTGAAGTCTGTAGTTGAAACTGAAATCAACTCCGTAACCGACAATCCGACAGTTATCCCTGAGGAAGATAAAATCATCTCAGCTGGGAATTTTCATGGTCAACCACTAGCGTTGATATTGGATTTTTTGTGCATTGCAATGGCTGAATTAGCGAGTATTTCTGAGCGCAGAACCTATAAACTAATTGGAGGTCAACGCGGGTTACCAGCATATTTGGTGGCAAATCCAGGATTGAACAGTGGATTGATGATAGCGCAATATACAGCTGCATCGGTAGTAAGTCAAAACAAGCAACTCTGCACTCCTTCTTCTGTGGATACAATTGATTCGTCCAACGGGCAAGAAGACCATGTGAGTATGGGAGCCAATGGTGCTACCAAAGCATTACGTGTTTTTGAAAACTTGGAAAAAGTAACGGCCATTGAATTGCTCACCGCAGCTCAGGCTGCTGACTTTAGACAAGGAAAATCATCTCCGATTGTTGAGAAGCTCAGAGTTGACTTTAGAGAAAATGTTCCTTTCATTGAAGATGATGTGGTTCTGCATGATTTGATGCAAAAGAGCATTGAGTTTTTAAGGCACTAAATTGCTGGTCGTTGCGTATTTAGATTCATCCTGCTTAAATATGAAAGGTGCAACTATAACCTTGTTGATTACTGTTTTTTCTGTGACTAATGGCTTAAGTCAAGACACTATTTTTTCAAAAATATCTAACGGCACTCCCAAAGTTGGAGTCATCGGTGGAATGTATTTTGACCTTTCTAGCCCCAAACAAAAGTTGAGTTACTCAATAGGAGGAAGAGGTGCTGCAGTGATTGATCAAAAGTGGATTGTTGGTGGATTTGCTCAGGGTAATATTGCGCACAACTTTAACTACACTTACATAGGATTACCCGCTCGCATTTACACTGGCCAAGGAGGATTATGGCTGGGAAGATTTTTATTTCCATTGAAGAAGTTGAATCTAGCGTTAAGTTCTACTTTTTCTTGGGGCGACTTTGGGTCTGAATTACGTATCAGTAATGAAGGCGAAGAGCTAAGGATCATCGATGGGTATAATTCAGATTTTTACCAATGTTCGCCAGAGGCTGATTTCTTTGTGAAGCTGGCTCCTTTTTTAAGGTTGAGTGCGTCTATCGGTTACAGGTTTACATTAGGTATGAAGTATAATCCTATCATCAACAATCAGCAGATGAATTCGTTGTTTACTCAAGTTGGGTTTACTTTAGGCAAGTTCTGATTATCTGAAGAAGCTAATTTTGATTTTTACGGTAATATTGACGTATGGTTTTTGAACATAAATTGCGCGTTAGATACGCTGAGACTGACCGAATGGGTTATTGCTATTATGGCAATTTTGCGGCATTTTTTGAAGTGGCGCGTGTTGAAGCTTTAAGGGTTTTAGGTATTACATATAGACAGTTGGAAGATGATGGGGTAATCTTACCTGTGTTAGATTATCAAATAAAGTACTTCAAGCCCGCATATTACGATGAAGAGTTGCGCATTGAAACCAATATAACGAAGGTGAAAGGCGCCCGGATCTTTTTTAGCTATAAAACTTTCAATGAAAAAAATGAGCAGTTGAATCAGGCAACGACCACTTTAGTTTTCGTAGACTTCCATACCAAAAAGCCTATGATTCCTCCTACTGATTTGGTTGAAGTGTTAAGAAAGGCTACCAACATTGAGTCTTAATATCTTCTTCCGTTAGGGGATGCATCAATTTAGTTTATAATGACTTTTGCAGCGTGAGAAAGCAATTCATGTTGGGTATGTTCATTGTATTATCGATAGTGACAAGCGCGCAGTCGATAAATGATTCCGTTGCTCCACCTCCTAAACCCAAGGCCACCTTTATCTCCAACTTTATTTTTCAAATTGATAATCGAACGGAGAACTACTATGATGTGCGCGGAAGAATGAATGGCCTTAAACTGGGATTTGAGTTCTACAAACGATTTAGAACAGGATTTGGGTTTTACACCAATAATGATTTTTACCGCATTGAATCTCCAATTCTCGTTGATTCAGCTCTGCGCAGTGCACGCTTTAGTTACGCTACTTACTTCGCTGAGATCGTTTTTTTGCGCAATTTCAGATGGGAATTTTCGACCATTGCCCAGTTTGGAAGTGGCAGTATCATCGTCAATAACTATAATAACCTTGGTGCAGTGCCAACCTTTAGCCACGTAGATACAATTAATGATGTGGGCGTTTTCGACATCGGTTTGAACGGTCATTTTAAGGTTTTCCCTTGGTTGGGATTGGGATCGGGTATTGGTATTCGCTATGTCAATAGCTTGCCTGATATGGAGTTGAAAGATGCTTTTAGGGATCCTTACATCGATTTTAAGCTCAAGATCTTTTTAGGCTATGCATATAAAGGTATTTTTAAACCCAAGGCCATTCAAGCAGAGCGCGACTATTATGAATGGCGTGAAGCAAAGCGTTGGGCAGCGGTGAAGAAATTATTCGGAAAATGACGGCAGAAGAAGCGAAAAAGAAAATTGACACCCTGAGTCGAGAATTGGAAGAACACAATCACAGCTATTATGTGTTGAGTGAACCAACCATCTCTGATTACAACTTTGATCAACTTTTAAAGGAACTGGAAAAGTTAGAAGAACAGTTTCCACAGTTTGCTGATGAGAACAGCCCAACAAAGCGGGTTGGTGGTGATATCACCAAAAAATTCAATGAAGTGGTGCATGATTTCCCCATGATGTCACTCTCGAATACCTATTCGAAAGATGAAATTATAGATTGGGAAAACCGCATTCGCAAAATTGCCGATGGCGAGATTGACTATGTGTGTGAGTTGAAGTACGATGGTGTAGCCATCGGAATCAAGTATGTGAATGGAGCCATGAGTCGAGCAGTTACCCGTGGAGATGGAACAAAGGGCGAAGACATCACCAATAATGTGCGAACCATTCGCACAATACCTATGAAATTGAAAGGGAATCATTTTCCTCCTGATTTTGAAATCAGAGGTGAGATATTTTATCCTTTGGCAAACTTTCAGAAGCTCAATGAGCAGCGTGAAGAAGCCGGTGAAGCACTCTTTGCGAACCCTAGAAATACGGCCAGTGGAACTTTGAAAATGCAAGATTCATCCATCGTGGCCTCTCGGGGATTGGATTGCTACTTGTATGGAGTTTACTCGAAAGAAACATTAGCTGATTCTCACTTCCAAAGCGTTCAAAGTGCTGGAGAGTGGGGCTTTAAAATTCCGAGCGCAGATCACAAGATGATCGCAAAATGCGAAAACATCGATCAGATCATGGAGTTCATCAACCATTGGGATGAGCAGCGTCATAGCCTAGATTTTGAAATCGATGGAATTGTGATCAAGGTAAACAACTATCGCCAGCAAGAAGAGTTGGGATTTACGGCCAAATCGCCCCGTTGGGCCATTGCCTATAAATTCAAGGCAGCAGAAGTAACTACAGTGTTGGATTCAGTTTCTTACCAGGTCGGTAGAACTGGAGCCATAACACCTGTTGCCAATTTGAAACCCGTCCTTTTAGCTGGGACAACGGTTAAGCGCGCTTCGTTGCACAATGCCGATCAAATTGAAAAGCTCGATTTACGAGTGGGCGATCATGTATATGTGGAGAAAGGAGGTGAAATTATACCGAAAGTAACAGCAGTAGATTTAGCCAAACGCGATGTAAGTGCACCAGAATTCAAATACATCACTCAATGCCCTGAATGCAACACCCAGTTGGTGCGCAATGAAGGCGATGCGAAGCATTACTGCCCCAACGATTTGGGTTGCCCTCCTCAAATCAAGGGCAAAATGGAGCATTTTATATCGCGCAAAGCCATGGATATTGAAGGACTCGGTAGCGAGACCATCGATCAATTACACGAAGAAGGCATCATTCACTCCATTGCTGATTTATATGACCTCAAGGCTGATCAACTACTGCCGTTAGAGCGTATGGCGGAGAAGAGTGTAGAGAACATGTTGGAGGGTATTGAAGCTTCAAAGCAAGTGCCATTTGAGCGCGTGCTGTTTGCATTGGGTATTCGCTATGTGGGCGAAACCGTGGCAAAGAAATTGGCCCGATATTTTAAAACGTTGGACAAGCTCATGTCTGCTGATGCAGAAACACTTGTTGCCGTAGACGAAATTGGTGAGCGCATTGCCCAAAGCGTGGTAGATTATTTCGCCAATGAAGAACATCAAGCCTTGATCAATCGCTTGAAAAATGCTGGTTTACAATTTGAAATTCCAGAAGAACAGTTTGCGGGCAATACCGAAAAACTGAAAGGATTTTCATTCGTAATCTCGGGTGTGTTTGAACGCCACAGTCGCGATGAATTGAAGGAATTGATCGAGAAGAATGGAGGGAAAAACTCGGGTTCAGTAAGCTCCAAAACCAGCTATATTTTAGCGGGTGAGGGCATGGGACCATCCAAACGAGAGAAGGCCGAAAAATTAGGCGTTCAGATTATTTCAGAAGCCGACTTTGAAGGTATGATTATGTAAACCAAACCTTCTAAACTTCATAGCATAAAAAAAGCCACATCAATCGATGTGGCTTTCTCATTTAATTACCTAAAGTTTTTAGAACTTAGAGAACTTGTTCATTTTCACTTCACCTGTCTTTTCGTTAACCGTTTGAAGGAAGTAGATACCTGAATTCAAAGTGCTCGTAGAAATACGCATGTCTTCCACAATCATTTCAGTAGCAATAACACGACCATTCATATCAATGATAGAAGCGTTCAGGTTGCTCAAAACATTCGATAAAGCGATGAAATCATTCGTGAATGTCACGCTGTAATCATTGGTGTTAACCTCGGCAACTCCTACAGGCTCTGGTGGGATGTATGTATCGATAATTGAGAATGCCATACAAGACGTGTCATTTCCGCTATTGGCGTCATTTTCATTTACAATTACACACAAATCATAAGTGCCTACCTCTTGAGGTGAATCAGGAATAATAGCGTCATTGGTAATATTTCTAGTAGTACTTTCTCCTGGAAGAAGAGGAGCTTGAAGAGTACCTGAAACATTCAATTCTTGAGCTCCTAATTTGATTATGTATGAAATTGGATATCCAGATACATATTCAACATTACCATTATTAGTAAAAACAGCTAATAATTCAGTCATGTCAGGTACAGTTTCCGTTCCATTGTCTACATCGAAGCTGTCAATGTTGTTTGGAGCAACTATAGCTATACTGTCTGCTGAAAGATCAACATTTGCTGCTGTTCCTACGTTCACGCCAGTCTCACAGATGAAATTGTTCGTTAGATCAAGATCAGTAAGAGTTGTGAAAATAGCAGCCGCACAAAAATCTGTTGGTACAGGATTAGTCAAAATAAAAGAACTAGAGCTAGTCAGTGCAGCAGCTCCTGGGTTAAGTGCACCATTGAAAATGTAGTTGATAGTCTCAAGTGTATCTCCATCAACGATGAAGTGCATATCAAATGTCGATTGATCTGGAATTATTGATGTTCCAGCATTAGTGATGGTGGCAATCATGAACAAATTGGCATTAACAGGAACGTTTCCTGTTGATGTTGAAGGTGTGATTGCAAGCTCAGTTACGGCCATGTCATAAGTTTGGGCATTGACCGTTAAGCCTGATAGGGCGATAATTGAAAGAAAAAATAATCGAGTAAAGTGTTTCATGTTGTGAATGAGTTTAAGGTTATAGTCAAAAGACGTATTTCGCCTTTTAACCGTTGCGCGAATTTAGAGTATCGTGCCTTAAGTTGCGCACTTTGTGATCAAAAGTTAGGAATGAAACTTAAAGTTGGGACCCGCATTGCATGCAATACTTGGCACCGTCAAGATGCCCAGTTCTTCCACAATTGTTGCAATGAATAGGGTTAATAGTGGGTTGCTTCAATTCAGATTTATCTTGTCCAGGTGAATTGAACATAGCTACACCTACTATTCCTGTAGGCACAGCAATTATTCCATAACCCAAAATCATGAGGATAAGAGCAAAAAACTGTCCCAGATCTGTATGCGGATGAATGTCTCCGAAACCAACAGTTGTCATGGTCACAATTGCCCAATAGATACTTCGTGGAATACTTGTGTATCCATTCTCACCGCCTTCAACAATGTACATGATCGTTCCCATGATTACTGCCACGTTAAAAACAGCAAACAAAAACACACCTATTTTTGCGCGACTTGCTTTTAGTGAAATCCACAATGAGTCGGCCTCGTTCATGAAACGTGCAATTTTTAGAACTCTAAAAACCCTCATCAAGCGGAAGATTCTGATGATCATTAAGTATTGTGATGAAGTAATGACCAATGCCAAATAAGTAGGTAGTACGGACAGTAAATCCACAACTCCGTAAAAAGACAATACATAACCCATTGGCTTTCGGGCAGTCCAAAGCCTAAGAACATACTCAACTGTAAATGCGGCTGTGAAAATATATTCAGCAATTGTAAACCAAGATCCATAGCTTTCTCGAAGTTCACTAATGCTTTCAAGCATAACCGCCAAGGTGCTCAAAAGAATGAGTCCAAGTAGGATTACATCGAAACGCTTCCCCGCGGGAGTATCGGTGCCGAATATTATGGTATAAAGCTCTTCTCGTAAAATGTTCTTATCCTGCTTGCTCATCACTCAAGAATACAAATTCAATAATGTTTGCGCCCATTTTCAGTGCCTTTTCATGGTTGCTTTGCGTGTCATTGTGAATCCTAGGGTCTTCCCAACCATCACCTAGGTCAGATTCATAGGTATAAAGGCAAACCAACCTTCCTTCAAAGTATAACCCAAAGGCTTGAGGTCGTTTGTTATCGTGCTCGTGAATTTTAGGCAAGCCGTCTTCGAACTCATATTTCTGATGAAATAGAGGATGACTGGGCGGTAGCTCGATAAATTCTAGTTCTGGAAATACCTTTTGCATCTCAGCTCTAATGAATGGATCAATGCCATAATTGTCATCGATATGCAGGAACCCTCCTGAGGTTAAATACCTTCTAAGGTTTTGTGCCTCTTGATCATTGAATGAAATGTTTCCATGACCAGTAAGATGAACGAAAGGGTAGTTGAAAATACTTCGATCACCCACTTCTACGATGTCTTGCTCTTTTGAAATTGTAGTGCCGAGATTTCGGTTGCTAAACTCAATCAGATTAGGAAGAGAGGTTTCTAGATTGGCATACCAATCTCCACCACCATTGTATTTTAGCAAGGCTATTTTATATGTCTCTTGAGCATTACTCGATAGAGAGATGAGCATTACAGCACAGAGGAAAAGTTTTTTCATCGCTGTGAAAATAAGGCTTTAGGCTTGAAAGACATTAGCAGCAATAATTGAGGCAATAGCAGCAGTCTCAGTGCGAAGCCTTTTTTCACCAAGACTTAAAGATTTGAATCCTTTTGCTAAAGCTGCATCTATTTCAGACTGACTGAAATCGCCTTCTGGGCCAATACAAATCAATTGTGAACAGTTGCTTTTAGATAGCTCTAGAATTGCAGACTTGTTAGAAGGTTTGCAATGGGCAATCCACTTTTTTTCGGCAACTATATTCAGTGCTTCATCTATTGAAGTTAGTTCATGAATAATGGGCATGTGCAGTGCTTTGGACTGTTTTGCCGCACTTAGTGCAATGCGGAGCAAGCGATCGGCTTTAATGAATACCCGCTCAGAATGCTCGCATTTTAGAGGATGAATTTCATCTACTCCAACTTCAACGGCCTTTTCAATTACCCATTCAAAGCGGGCCATATTTTTGGTGGGTGCTACTGCCAAAATTAAACGGTTGGCATGAGAGGCTTCTTCTTCAACAATTTGATCGATGGAAACCTCCATCTTCTTACCAGCTTTCAAAACGCTGGCTTCGAATAGCTTTCCCTTGCCATCAATCAGGTGAACGATACTGCCCTCAGTCAACCTTAAAACACGTGCATGCTTTGCTTCCTCCGTTTCAATTTCAGAAATGCTTCCCAATTGGGCGTTGGGTAAATAAAAACGAGGTAAGTCTGCCATTGGCTTCATGACTTCAAAGAAACAAAAAAGCCACGCTGAAACGTGGCTTTTTGCATTGTATGATGAGCGAAATCTTAAGCGTTTGCTGTCACATTTGGTGCAGCTGCCATGATTTCTTCGCTTGCGTTGTCCGCAAACGTTGCGAAATTGTTTACGAATTCAGAAGCCAATTTGTTGGCTTTCGTATCGTATGCATTTTTATCTGTCCATGTGTTCTTCGGGTCAAGAATTTCAGAAGGAACATCTGGGCAAGAAGTTGGCATATTTAATCCAAATACTTCGTGCGATTTATATTCCACATTTTCCAATTGACCTGTAAGTGCCGCAGTGATCATTGCACGCGTATATTTCAACTTAATGCGAGATCCAACACCGTATTCGCCACCGCTCCAACCTGTGTTTATTAGCCAAATATTTACATCATGCTTCTTCATTTTTTCACCTAACATCTCAGCATACTTCGTAGGGTGAAGTGGTAAGAAAGGAGCTCCGAAACAAGCACTAAACGTGGTCACTGGCTCAGTGATTCCAGCTTCTGTTCCGGCTACTTTGGCTGTATAACCAGAAATAAAATGATACATCGCTTGTCCAGGTGTCAGTTTTGAAACCGGAGGCAATACACCGAATGCATCAGCCGTCAAAAAGAAAATATTTTTTGGAATACCACCCATCGATGGCTTTGCGATTCCCTCAATATGATGAATTGGGTAGCTTACGCGAGTGTTTTCAGTGGTCGAGCAATCCTCAAAATTTACACGAGCAGTGCCTTCATATACTTGAATGTTTTCTAAAAGCGCTCCAAATTTTATTGCTTTCCAAATTTCTGGCTCCTTTTCAGCAGTGAGGTCAATGCATTTTGCATAGCAACCACCTTCAAAGTTGAAAACACCAGTTTCTGTCCAGCCGTGTTCATCATCGCCAATCAAAGCGCGATTAGGGTCTGCTGAAAGTGTGGTTTTTCCTGTTCCTGATAGTCCGAAGAAAACAGCAGTGTCGCCATCTTTTCCCGTATTAGCTGAGCAATGCATGCTTAACACACCTTTGTCTTGAGGAAGCACATAGTTTAATACTGTGAAGATTCCTTTTTTGATCTCTCCTGTATAGCCGCTACCTCCGATAAGGGCCATTTTTCTTTTGAAATCAAGGATAGAGAAGTTGTGCTGACGTGTTCCGTCAATCTCAGGGTCTGCCATGAAACCTGGTAAGCAAAGGACGGTCCACTCTGCTTCAAAGTTTTCAATCTCCTCGTCTGAAGGACGAATAAACATGTTGTTAGCGAAGATGTTACTCCAAGCCGTTTCAGTTATTACTCTGATGTTGAGCTTATGAGCTGGATCAGCGCAAGCAATACAGTCACGCACATAAACATCTTTGTTCATCGCATATGCCTGCATTCTATTGAGCAAAGGCTCAATTTTATCAGGGTCAAAACTGTTGTTGAAACTTCCTTCCCACCAAATCGTGTTCTTGGTGATCTCATCGCGAACGATGAATTTGTCTTTTGGAGATCTACCTGTAAACTCTCCCGTTTCGATGGCCAAAGCTCCAGAGTCAGTTAAAAAACCTTCACCTTGAATGATTACGTCTTCAACCAGCTCAGCAGGTTCAAGATTCCAATACGCATTCCTTACATTCCCTAGGCCAAGATCTGCAATGGATGCATTCTTCGCCTTTCTTCCGAATTCGTTCATATGTATAGTTTGTGCCTACTTAAGGTTATTGTAGGTCGTTTGTGACCTTGCAAAGGTTGGGAATGATTTGACGTGTTAACACTGATTTTACTCACATTTTATACACAATTAATGTTTTTTGTTGAACACCAATTGGATAGCCCCAAGGAAAATAAGGAACCAAGCGATTATTATAAGTGTTCCACCAATGGGCGTAATCGGTCCTAGCCATCTTAAATTCAAATCGAGAACTTCTTGAAGGTTTAGAAAATATATAGAGATTGAAAACAAGATGATTCCTACTCCAAACAACGTGGTGATTGTTTTCTCATTGGGTAAATGAAAGCTATGGCCTTTCAATGCGATCATCACCAGCACTATGCCATGAAATAGTTGATAGCGTACACCAGTTTCAAATGACTGTAATTGCTCAGGGCTTAAAATTTCTTTGAGCATATGCGCGCCAAATGCACCAAGAATGACAGCGGTCATAGCGAAGAATGATCCAAATAGAAGGTGAAAGGGTTTCGTTTTCATGGTCGTGAAATAATTTTTGACGATTGTACTAAATCAAATTCCAGCGCCAAAGTTCGCTGTTCAAATAGGAATTTACCACATGAATGATTGATAATTTATTATTGATGATTATAGGACCAACAAAACATGAACTAACGACAGCGAACAATGAACCCTGAATTTACCCGAGTGAATAATAAATAATCAATCATCAATTATCAATCCTCCACAACGAATCCTACATTCGTCTTAAATTGATGATAGAATGCGTAGAATAGTAGTTTTTGGAGCGGGATTAAGTGCATCGGTTTTGATCGATTATTTGTTGAAAAATGCAGTAGAGCAAAATTGGTTTGTGAGAATTGGGGACGTGAATTTAAAGGCGGCTCAACAAAAAGTGAACGGTCATGAACGTGCAGAGGCGTTCAAGTTTGATGTTAATAATGAAATTCAAAGACTGCATGAAATTTCTAGTGCAGATTTGGTGATATCTATGCTTCCTGCGCACATGCATATTGAAGTTGCCAGGCAGTGTGTTGGATTAAATAAACACATGGTCACGGCATCATACGTGTCTAAGGAAATGGAAGCTCTCAATCAAGAGGCTGTCGATGCCGGAGTGATTCTTATGAATGAAATTGGTGTTGATCCAGGTATCGACCATATGAGTGCCATGCGAGTGATTGATAAAATTCATGCACAAGGAGCCAAGATGCTTCAGTTTGAGAGTTTTACTGGAGGTTTGGTTGCACCCGAGTCTGACGATAATCCATGGAATTACAAGTTTGCATGGAACCCTAGAAATGTTGTTTTGGCAGGGTCAGGTGGAGCGGTAAAATTCAAGCAAGAGGGGCGCTATAAATACATCCCATATCATCAATTATTTAGAAGGTCTGAGATTATTGAGCTGCCGGAATATGGTCGGTTTGAAGGATATGCCAATCGTGATTCGTTGAAGTATCGTGAGGCCTATGGATTGAAAGATATTCCTACAATTTATAGAGGTACATTAAGAAAGCCAGGGTTCGGAAAAGCTTGGGATGTATTCGTTAAACTAGGTGCTACAGATGATTCTTATGTTGTTGAGGATTCAGAGAATATGACGTTTCGTCAATTCTTAAACTCTTTCTTAGCGTTTAATCCTGACGATTCTGTAGAGCTGAAACTGATGCATTATTTAAGAATCGAGCAGGACAATGAAATCATGTACAAGCTAAAGTGGTTAGACTTGTTTGAAGAAATTGAAATTGGCATTCCAAATGCTACTCCAGCACAAATTTTACAGCATATTCTTGAGCGTAAATGGACGATGAAAGAAACAGATCTTGATATGATAGTGATGTACCACCTCTTTGGTTATAATTTGGAGGGTAAGAATCATGCAACAGAATCATACATGGTCATCAAAGGTGAAAATCGTGTTCACACTGCAATGGCGAAAACAGTAGGTCTGCCGGTGGGTATTGCCGCCAAAATGATTTTAAACGGAAAAATAACTACTCCAGGTGTTCATGTTCCTATTAAGAAGGAGATATACGAGCCCATATTGGCAGAGTTAGAAGAATACGGAATTCAGTTCATTGAACGCGAAATAGAATACAAAGGATATTAACGTTCTGGGATAGAAGATTGCCGTCTTCTGTTCAGTTTCAAATCTTGAAGTATGGCACTCTTTACGTTGATTTGAAAATTATAACTCTGTCTTGGGCCAAATGGCACGACTCCAAGGCTGAACTCCCAACAGTGCAGGTCACGATAAATATCCAGTGAACTATAAGTAACCTGCTGATTGGTTAAGTCATAACCCGTTTTGAATGATACACGCCAGTTCTGTGTAATATTCGTTTCTCCATTCAGATCAATAATTTGACTTATACTTTCAGTAATTACAGTATTGGTATATCTAACGTTGTAATTAATCCTTAAACTCCAGGGAATATCAAAGTCTACAAAATCAGTGTAATACATATTCGCATCACTCAATTCATTTGACTTTTCTTCTTGCTTTTTCTTACTCTTTTTTGGTTGAATATTATAAGTGAAAGCTACATTGGCCCTTGTCCAGTTGCCTGCATCTCCAGTTCTGTTATACTGAAGATCATTAATACGTCTTCCATTTGTTGGGTTGATGTAGTAAGGATCTAATGTTGCGCTAGCATTAATGGTGAATCCTGGTAAAACATTACTTCTTAATGCAATAGACAAAGGGTTCCATTTCAGTGAATCTTTAGCGAGATTATAGTTGGTGCTGAAATTGAATGCATCAAGTATTCTCAATTTCTTGTCCTCTTGCTTACCTGTGGTATCTTTTCTATTGCGCACCTTCAATTCAAAGGTGTTGTTAAGGGAGAGGTTAAGCACCCCATTTTCTTGGGCGGTGGGTGAGCCGTATAATCCACCTTCAAATCGAGAGTATTCTGCAATATTGCCTAAAGTGTCTGATTGTACGTTTGCGAAATAACCCCAAAAAGGATCGCTGTAGTCTGGCCGGTAGCTCAAAGATGCCGTTGGCGTAACTTGATGACGCATCGCTTTTATAACATCATTTTTATACAAATATGTTCCATACACAACAGTACTCGCACTAAGGCTCGCAGACCCATCGTAGAATCCATCTATTCCTGTTATTTTTTTATTATCAACGCGGTTGCTATCACTATTCCAAACCTTCTCGGTAGTTTTTCTATAGGCCACTATGCGATGCGATGTACTTGGAGAAATCGTCAAGTACTTGAATAATTTAATGTTTGTGCTGGCAGTGCTTTGAGTTCGAAGACCGTTGTCCATATTCTTGAACATGCTGTTATCGTAGTTATTGAATAAGGTATCTTCTTTACCCTCAAGCTTATTCGAAAAGTCAACTGATCCATTGATTCCAATCTTATCAATGCTAGCTTTTGATTTGAACGAAGTCGAGCTTGCTGGAACTTTTCCTTTGAAAGGAAATATCCGCGCCATGTTCAAACTAGCTTCCGGTGCTCGAATAGAGATGATTTCAGTTTGAGTATTTTGATTTCCACTGGCTGCGGCTGAAAAAGAGAAAGGCGAATTATCGAATGATTTTGAATAACGAATACTGGAGTTCAATTGACTCTGCAGATAATTGTTGGAAGTGGACTGTAGGTTATTCCTAAAGTTTTTGGATGAACCCGCATTGACATCAGCACTGAACGAACTTCCCGGTCTAGCTTTAGCATCTTGCGTGTGTCTCCATTTTACGTTAAATGTTCTCGCGTTGAAATAGTCGGGATATTCCTTGTTGCTGAACCTTGAGTTGACAAAATCGATAGAGTAATTGCCATTAAACTTATAACGCTTCACGTAACGGCTATTCAAGTATGTAGCCCACGTTCCTCGCGTATAAATATCTCCTGTTAGTGAGAAATCCATGTTGTCATTCAATCCAAAATAATAACCTCCTCTACTCAAATAGAAGCCTTGATTCACAGCTTCGCCATAGCTCGGTATGATCAACCCATTTGAGCGGCTTTCTGAGTTGGGGAAAAACCCAAAAGGCACAGCCAGTGGAGTTGGTATGTCAGCTATGCTCAAATATGCTGGTCCAGTGATGATTTTATCCTGAGGGATCACCTTCATTTTATTGGCGTGGATATGGAAATGAGGTTCATCATATTCACAAGTAGTGTACATACCATTCTTGATGTAAACTATTTCTGATGAGTCTCTTTTTACAATGCTACCGTGCAAGTACCCGCCACCTTCTTGTGTTTTCACCTCCTTACTTAACCCTCGCTTAGTTTTGAAATTGTACTTCATCTCACCAGCCTCAAATGTTTGTGCCCCTTGAGTGAAAATGGGTTCACCAACAATTTTACCTGTGCTGTCAGGCAAGCCTTTAGCGCTGAGCTTATTGGTTTTTAAGGAAATTTCAATGTAGTTAGCTTTCAACTCGATATCACCATATGTAGTTATAGCATTGCCATATAAATAAACCATTTGATTTCTCAAATCTACACGCATTGAATCATCGCTTTGGTAATTCACCTCGTATTCAAGAGATGACTTCCGTTTCGGTTTTATTGACATTAAGGTAGAGTCAATAAATGTTGAATCGCCAGAAAGGGAGTCAATAATTAAACTGTCACCAGCAACTATTGATGTGTCTATAATTCCTAGCGATATACTGTCGGTATTTTGCCCAAAACTCCCTATGCTTAAAAGCATGAATAATGCTAAATGAAAGAGAGAGCTGAGCTTCAAATTATGGCTGAATTATCTTGGAAGTGCAAATCTAAACGCTTAGCGTTCTGAATCACATTTGTAATAACATTCAAAAGTTGTTAATTCTATGCTGGTTTTTTAGGAATTGCGTTGTCTCTATTAACATTGAAGGGTGAAATACTCTGAATAAGATGTAATCGCATTGCCATGCCCTCGTTTACATTTGTTTGTTGTTAGGTAAATACCCAGTTAAATTTTATGAAGCTTAATCAGCCACTTTCAAGATTGCGGTTTAAATCGCTCCTTCCATTTGGAATATCAGTTTTGGTGTTGATGCTTTTTTCATCGTTTGTTCCCAACCATCGCGGACCTAAAATAGCCGAAATGGGTGTGTTAAAGGTGGTTATTGATGCTGGTCATGGTGGACATGATCCCGGCAATACAGGCACAGGACGCTATAAAAAATCAGAAAAAGATATTTCGTTAGAGGTTGCCCTTCAACTGGGGGAATACATTGAACGTGCGTATGAAAATGTAGACGTTATCTACACACGCAAGGAAGATAAGTTTGTAACGCTTAAAGGAAGAACAACCATTGCCAATAAGGCGGATGCCGACTTGTTTTTATCCATTCATTGCAATTCTGCTGCGAATAAAGAGGCGTTTGGAACAGAAACATTCGTTATGTCAATGACGAAAATTGCTGCAAACCTAGAACTGGCGAAGCGCGAAAACTCATCTATTTTACTCGAAGAAAATTACGAGCAGACCTACGAAGGGTTTAACCCTGATTCTCCTGAATCGCTGATAGCTCGATCTATAGCCCAATCAGTTTACCTTGATCAAAGCTTAACACTTTCTGCTCATATTCAAGAACAGTATCGAGAAAGAGTGAGTAGGCGAGATCGTGGAGTGAAGCAAGCTCCTTATTGGGTGATCAGTTTTACTACTATGCCTAGTGTGCTTACAGAGTTAGGTTTCTTAACCAATAAAGGCGAGGAAGATTTCTTGAATAGTGAAAACGGTAAGGTATATATGGCAAGTGCGATATATAGAGCGTTTAAGCAATATAAGGCAGAAGTAGAGGGTGTGGAGATTTCAACCCATGATTTTGAAAAAGAGATTCCAGAAGTTTCTGATGCAACCACCCCTGTGGTTGAAGTAAAACAAAAAGAAAAGCCTGCTCAAAAGCCAGAAGAGAAAAAAGAAAAATCCACTGTAAAAGAGGAGAAAAAAGAAACTCCGAAAAAGGTGAATGCAGAGCCGGTTTATTACAAAATTCAGTTGATGGCTTCATCTAACCCAATTGATTTGAAGCCCGAGAATTTTAACGGTTTAGAAGATGTCAAGTCCTACCAAGTGGAGGGTCTGTATAAGTACACGGTAGGTGAAGTAATGGATTATAAAAAAGCTGTTTCTTTGCAACGTACTGTGCGAGAAAATGCCTTTCCTAAAGCCTTTATTACAGCGTTCTACAAAGGTGAACGAATAGGACTTTCTAAGGCACTCGAAATATCACGAGAGTTAAATACAACAGATTGATTTGAAGATAAGTAGCGAAATAAAAGTAGGAGCAGTAATCATTCTTGCTCTTGGTCTGCTTTATTTTGGAATGAATTATTTGAAGGGGTCTGACGTGTTTTCGAAATCACGATACTTTTTTGCGGTATATGAGAAAGTAGATGGGTTAAATACAGACAACGTTATTCTTGTCAATGGATTTAAGGTTGGTAGGGTTGCTGAAATCACCTTGATACCTGAAGAAGGAAACTTGATCATGGTTAAGATGGAAATCATTGAAGACCAGCTTAATATACCAGACAGTTCTGTTGCTCGCATTGTTTCTGAAGATGTGCTCGGAACGAAAGCCATTTCTTTAGAGTTTTCTCAAGACACCAATTTTCATGTGAGTGGTGATACTCTTATTAGTGACATTGACGAAGCTCTGCAGAGTATTATTGAGGAGAAGTTGGCACCCCTGCAATTGCAGATTGAAGGAGTTATTGCTGAAGCCAGAGACTTGGTCAGTACAACGAAGATTTTGGTGACTACAACAAATGAGTCAATTGAGAAGGCCAAGACTAGTATGGACGTCATTAATAAGACAACTTCAGATATTGATAAATTAGTGGTTACCCAAAATGAGAATTTAACACGTGTTTTAGGAGATATTACCGCAATCGCTTCCAATATTAGAAGCAATAGCAAGAATATCAATGCAATTCTAGAGAATGTTGCCACCATTAGTGACTCTCTTACGCGAGCCAATTATGCGGCTGCAATTCAAAATGCAACCAATGCACTTACTCAACTCGACTCAATGATCACTAAGATTAATGAAGGTGAGGGTTCGTTGGGTATGTTATTGAATGACGATAAACTTTACAACAATCTTGAACAAGCTTCACTTGAAATTGATAAACTTGCTGAAGACTTAAGGGTTAATCCTGAACGATATGTTCACATCTCTGTTTTTGGTAAGAAAGAGGACAAAGAGGTTAAGCCGAAAAAGAAAGATCGTAAAGAATAACACTCATGATTTCAAGCATCATTTTCACGGTACTATTATTAGCTACCGCTGTTATTTTCATTCGCAGAATAGCTGAAATAAAAACGAACATAAACCTCGGGCGTGACATTGATTTGTCGGAAAATTCTGGCGAGCGATGGAAAACCATGGCCAGAGTAGCTTTAGGCCAGAGTAAATTGGTTTCTCGTCCATTGGCAGGAATAATGCACGTCTTAATTTATGTAGGATTCATCCTTATAAATCTTGAAGTATTAGAGATCGTCATTGATGGTGTATTTGGAACACATCGAATCTTTTATAGTGTGCTTAGTAGTGATTTGTACTACCTATTCATAGGTTTTTTTGAAATTCTGGCCTTACTCGTGCTTATTGCATGTATAGTCTTTTTAATCAGAAGAAATATTGGTAAAATCCAGCGCTTTTCAGGAGTTGAGATGACTTCATGGCCCAAGTCTGATGCGAATATTATTCTTGTGGTGGAAAGCATCTTAATGCTGGCATTGTTGTCAATGAACGCTTCAGACAGCGTGCTGTTTCGAATGAATGATCAATTGGTGCTTCAAGCGGGCCTCGATCATTATGCAGGTATTCGATTTCCCGATTCATTTTGGGTTAGTAATTACTTGACTGGATTTATGCCTGATGATCCTATGTCTTTGTTTTACATTGAGCGCACTTGCTGGTGGTTGCACATTGTTGGCATCATGGGGTTCCTCATTTATGTGCCGTATTCAAAGCATTTCCACATTTTCTTAGCATTTCCTAATACTTATTATTCAAAGCTTCAGCCTTCTGGTGAGTTTAACAACCTTGGAAGTGTGAAGAAGGAAGTAGAATTGATGATGGACCCTAATGTTGATCCTTTTGCTGCACCAGCGCCAGAAGCAGCAGATGCGGTTCCACAGCGATTCGGAGCGAAAGATGTAACTGATTTGACTTGGAAAAACCTCATGGACGCATATTCATGCACCGAGTGTGGAAGGTGCACATCAGAATGTCCAGCCAATCAAACAGGAAAATTGCTTTCACCACGAAAGGTCATGATGGATACTCGTGATAGAGTAGAGGAGTTGGGTAAATACAAAAAGACAAACGGTGCTGATAGTGAGGATGGAAAGAGCCTACTTGGAGATTATGTTTCTTCAGAAGAGCTGTGGGCTTGTACCACCTGTAATGCTTGTACACAAGCCTGTCCAGTGAATATTGACCCACTTTCCATTATTGTTGACTTAAGACGATTCTTAGTAATGGAAGAATCTGCCGCACCAGCAGAGTTAAATGGAATGTTTACCAATATTGAAAACAATGGAGCGCCATGGCAGTTTGCACAGGCAGATCGATTGAATTGGAAAGAAGAAGCTTAATGCTTGAATTCGTTTCTAGAATTAAAATCATTGAATAATGGAGTCGTTACAAATAAAGACAATGGCCGAAATGATGGCCTCAAATGAAGAGCCAGAAGTGCTCTTTTGGGTTGGGTGTATCGGGAGTTTTGACGATCGCGCCAAAAAAATAACCAAGGCATTTGCCAAGATTTTGAATAAGGCGAATGTTAAGTTCGCGGTATTAGGAGCAGAAGAATCATGTACAGGTGATCCTGCAAAGCGAGCAGGAAATGAGTTTCTATTTCAAATGCAAGCATTTGCCAATATTCAGGTATTGGATGGTTATAATGTAAAGCGCATAGTTACTGCTTGTCCTCACTGCTTCAATACAATGAAAAATGAGTACCCCGAGCTTGGAGGAAACTATGAGGTGATTCATCATACTCAATTCCTTCAAAACTTACTGAACGAAGGGCGTATCACCGTAGAAGGTGGAAAGTTCAAAGGAAAGAAAATAACCTTTCATGATCCTTGTTACTTGGGTCGAGCTAATGATGTATATGAGGCACCGCGCGAAGTTCTTTCGAAGCTAGATTCTGAGTTGACAGAAATGAAGCGTTGCAGACAAAATGGATTGTGCTGTGGCGCTGGAGGTGCTCAAATGTTCAAGGAAGCAGAGAAAGGCAACAAGGAAGTGAACATTGAGCGAACGGAAGATGCAATCGAAGTGAAGCCGGATATTATCGCTGCTGGTTGCCCTTTTTGTAATACCATGATGACTGATGGTGTAAAGCACTTCAATAAAGAAAATGAAATTGAGGTGAAAGATATCGCTGAACTGATTGCTGAAGCCGCAGACCTATGATAGCCGAACAAACTGTAACTGATATTTCGACTCTTTCAGAGAACTCAAGAGTTTGGGTGTTTCAATCATCTAGGCTATTGCAAGGAGATATGCGAACTAAAATTAGTTCTGAGCTTATTGCATTTTTAAAAGATTGGGCAGCGCACGGAAAGAGTTTGTTCGCTGCGTTTGAAATTAAATATGATCGCTTTATTGTAATAGCTGTTGATGAGGCCATGGCGCAGGCAACAGGCTGTTCAGTAGATAAATTAATGAAGGCAATTCAGGCAATTGATGCAGCTTATGGCTTGGACCTCTTGAATAGATTGAAAGTAGCTTATCGCTCAGGCGAGGGTGTTATCGAATGTGATGTAAATACATTTACTGAGATGCTGAAATCTGGTGAAGCCGATGAGTCTACGTTTGTATTCAACAATGTGGTTCAAGATTTAGCCGAGTTTAATTCAAGTTGGGAAACAAAAGTGAGCAGCAGTTGGCATGCTAATCTTCTTCCTTAATTCCATCATCAATATTTCCTTCTGGAGATAATAAATCAATGGCTTCTTTCATCGGAATATCCAATTCCTTCTGATCTTCAATTTCTTTTGTTTCTTCTGAAGAAGTAGAATTGGTATCTGACATTGTAGTATCCAAAACAACCATTTCACGTTCATATTGTGCCGCATATTTGTTGAGGATGTCATCAGGAGTAGCTGGGCGTTCTTCGGTTCTATAATTGAACCCTTCCAATAATTTTCCGTTTGAAGGCATTTCATCTGTTGGGATGATTTTCGCAACAGGCTTGTCGTAGAATGTAATTTTTTCTATTGTGTTACTGTCAATAAAAATAGCCATTGTAGAGCACTTGGTTTCGTTTACTCCAATTAAACTGTTATCTTCTTCTCTTGGGTAATAGATGGTCTCACCATTGCCAAATACATCTACCTTTCTCAATGCATCATCCTTAAAATGACCAATCATATTTCGGCCTTTGATTTGGTTATAGAACACACTGTCTTCGTAAGCAATAATGAAGGCATTTTGATCCATATACATTTTTTCAATTACACCATTTTTCATGGTCATATGAATCGAATCAGCAGTAATTTGATTCTCAGTAGACCATAAAATTGGATCGTGAAACATATAGATGACACTATCTTTTGTATTGTAGAACAATGAATCGCATGCACCTTGCATATCACTTTTATAGAAAATAGTATGATGATAGGTTTTCATCATTCTATTTCCGGCAGTATCTAGCAAGGAATACAATGTATCTGCAGTTAAGAAAAACGTGTCACCTTCCATATCCTGCTTCAACATGAGGTTTTTGGTCACGTAGCTGGTGCTATCTTTTTCATAGTAAATGGCATAATCTCCATTTACTTCAAACTTTTCATTGGTATCAATGAGCACAACATTGCACTTTGATATTCCGATTTCCGTAGCTTGATCATACTCGATGGTATCTCCTTTCATGGTTTGTCCAGAGGAATTGATCTCGGCATTCTTGATGAACTTGGCTTTATCGTTCAATTGATCATACCATCCTCTTTCACAATAGATTTTCCTTTTGTCAGAATCGATGGTTGTTGGGCCGAAGAACCATGTTTTTTCGCGGTCAGGAGCATAGTGCATTGTATCTGTTTGAATGACGTAATCTGGATGAGTCATCACTACATCAGTCTTAAAATGAAACAGCTTTGATTCGCTATAGTAATACCCGATTTTACTTATCAAATGGGTTTTCTCTTTTTCACTATCAATAACTCCACCGCCATAATAATGAGCCATGGAAGTTTCTCTGTAGTAATCGAGAAATGGCGTTGTTAAGATCGAAGCTTTATCATCAATCCTAACTCTTCCTCGAACCCGAGCAAGTTTTAAATTCCCATCATAGAATAAGGAGTCGCCTGTCATAATCAAAGAATCACCTTCCTCAATTTTCACATTACCAAAAGCATCAAGACTATTGTTGTCATGGAGGTAAGCGCTATCACAAAACATGAATGCTTCTTGGTGACGAAGCTCAACGTTGCCTACCAACTTTGAAGCACCTTTAGGAGTATTCTTGTCAACAGTGAACTTGTCGGCATGAATAAGCTCTATCTCTGCGGGCTTCTCCTTCTTTTTAGCCTGCGTTTGAGCATAACTGCCCAAGCATGCGCTTAAGAATGTGACAAGAAATAGAAATCGAACCAATGGCATTGGTTATGCAGGTTGATTATCTCTAATCATGGTTTGTTTACGATCTGGACCTAAAGAGACGATGGCAATTTCGCAGCCAGTTTCCTTTTCAACATATTCGATATAATCTTCCAATTGCGATGGTAGAGGTTGATCTACTGAAATCTCTTGATTCCATCCTGAAATAGTTTTGTTGTTGGTTTGAAGGTCTTTAATGGCATGATCAAAAGGAAATTCAAACGTTTCTTTACCATTGACTGAGTATGATGTACAAACCTCCAAATTCTCGAATGCGTTTAGAACATCTGCTTTCGTCATAATGAGCTTAGTAACTCCGTTGAGCATTACGGCATATTTCAGCGCTACCATATCCAGCCATCCGCATCTTCTAGGTCGACCGGTTGTTGCACCATACTCATGACCAACATCCCTTAATTTTTGACCTACCTCATCTTCTAACTCGGTAGGGAATGGACCGCTGCCAACTCTAGTGCAATAAGCTTTGAAAATACCATAAACTTCACCAATTTTATTTGGAGCAATACCCAGTCCAGTGCAAGCACCAGCACATATTGTATTCGAAGAAGTCACAAAAGGATAAGATCCGAAATCAATATCCAACAAGGAGCCTTGAGCTCCTTCTGCCAAAACTTTTTTTCCTGCTTGAAGTGCGTTATTGATGTAATATTCAGAGTTAACGAATGGGATTTGCTGAAGGAATTCAATGGATTCCATCCACTCATTTTCCAACTCATCAAGACCATCAGCAGCATAGTCCATACGCTCAAGCAATTGAAGATGCTTTTCTTTAAGCGCTTCGTATTTATTCTTGAAATCTGAGGATTCAATATCTCCAATTCTTAAGCCATTTCGCCCTGTTTTATCCATGTAGGTTGGGCCAATACCTTTGAGTGTTGATCCAATTTTATCTTTTCCTTTTGCTGCTTCGGAAGCTGCGTCAAGCAAACGATGCGTAGGAAGAATCAAGTGAGCCTTTCTAGAAATAAGTAAACGTTCTGCAAATGGAACTTTCTGGTCTATAAGGTTATAAATTTCTTTACGCAATGTAATGGGGTCAATTACAACTCCATTTCCAATAAGGTTCATTGTTCCTTCGTGGAAAATGCCAGATGGGATGGTATGCAATACAAATTTCTTTCCGTCAAATTCCAATGTGTGACCAGCGTTTGGACCTCCTTGAAATCTTGCAATTACATCATATTTTGGAGTAAGAACGTCAACAATTTTTCCTTTGCCTTCGTCTCCCCATTGCATTCCTAATAAAACATCGACTTGCATACGTTTGCCTTTTACAATAAGCGGGCAAAGTTATCTTTTTGACCAAGATAGCCTTCGATTCTTAGCTGAGATTAGATCAAGTTTTACACTATTTGTGAGTAACTTATCCGTTAGAGGAATGAAGATGGAACTGCTTTAGTGAAATGATCGCGAATGAAGATTGAAAGTTACTTTTCATTCTTCTCTTGCTCATCAACTTTTTCATCATTTTTCACAGCGTAAAAGTTCAGTGAATGATGCATGATTTTGATGCCTAATGACTCTTCTAAAGACTTCTTGATGAGTTGTAATCTTGGGTCACAAAACTCTTTCACTTCACCAGAATCAGTGAAAATGATGTGATCGTGCTGACTGTTAGTGTAACTAGGTTCAAATTGAGCCATGTTCTTTCCGAACTGATGCTTCCTGATTAGGTTGCAAGCTAATAGCAGGTCAATCGTATTATAAAGTGTGGCACGACTCACACGATACTTTTTGTTCTTCATTTGAACGTACAGCGCTTCAACGTCAAAATGACCTTTGGAGGTATAGATTTCATCCAATATCGCGAAACGCTCAGGAGTCTTACGATGCTTATGCTCTTCAAGGTATCGTTTGAAAATCGTTCGTACCTCTTGTTTTATTTCAGTGGACTTCATTCAGCGCTCAAAAGTATTAATTGATGGCTCAACATGTTCGCCTTTAATCCTACTGACATTGGTAACACCATTTATGGCTTTTAGTTTCCTCATCAACTCAGTGAGGTGGGTAGTATCGTTGACGTATACCTTGATTGTTCCTTCAAATGTTCCATCATCAGTATCAAATGAAATACTTCTCATATTGACATTGTACTCACTCGAAATCACTTTGGTGACGTCATTAACCAATCCAACTTGATCAATGCCAATAATCTTTATTGCTGCTAAGAAAGAAATCACCTCTGCGTTTGTCCATTTTGCTTTGATTATGCGATAGGCATAATTAGACATCATTGTTATTGCGTTCGGGCAGTTTTGACGGTGTATTTTAATTCCATCGCTTACTGTTACAAAACCAAAAATATTGTCGCCTGGAATGGGGTTGCAGCAGGTTGCTAACTTGTAGTCTAAACTTTCCATGCTGTCACCAATAACCAAATTAGTGTTTTTGGTGTCAATGGATTTAACCATATCTTGAACAGCGGGCGAGTTTTTCTTTCTTGTATTTCTGTATTTAAGTTGTCCTTTCTCCTTCTTTAGATTGGAAAGTTTGCTAAGGTCTATTTGCTCTTTACCAACCTTATAATAAAGCTCATGTGGTGATGTTAACTTAAAGAAGGAATGAATTTTTTGAATATTGGCCTCGTTGCTGTTAATTTTAAGGTTCCTTAATTTTCGAGTTAGAATTTCTTGTCCATCTAAAGCTACTTTTCTTCGTTCCTCCTTCAGCAGTGCTTTGATATTTGATTTTGCCTTGGCAGTAACCACAAATCGAAGCCAATCTTCCTTTGGCTTTTGCTTCGAGCTGGTGAGTATCTCTACTTGATCTCCACTGTTCAATTCTGAACTCAGCGGAACCAGCTTATGATTGACTTTAGCGCCAATACATTGAGCGCCAATTTGAGTATGTATCTCAAAAGCAAAATCTAAGGCGGTAGCCGATTGTGGAAGGTTTTTCAATTCACCTTTTGGAGTAAAAACAAAGATTTCTTTTGAAAAGAGATTTAATTTGAAATCGTCAATAAAATCAAGAGCACTTCGGTCAGGGTTCTGCAGTGTTTCTCTAATCCTCGTAACCCATTCGTCTAAGGCATTTTCACTCGCGGACTCTTTGTATTTCCAATGTGCGGCATAGCCCATTTCGGCTATTTCATCCATTCGTTTGGTTCGAATTTGCACTTCAACCCATTTTCCTGATGGACTCATTACTGTAGTATGCAACGACTCATACCCATTGCTTTTAGGAGTGCTGATCCAATCACGAAGACGATCAGGATTGGGTTTGTAATAATCGGTTACAATACTATATGCCTTCCAGCAGTCTGATTTTTCATCTTCCGAATGTGAGTCTATAATAATACGAACGGCAAATACGTCATAGATCTGCTCTAATGGAATATTCTTGGTCAGCATCTTATTGTAAATGCTGTAAATGGATTTGGTTCTTGATTTAACGTCAAACTCAAATCCTGAATTTGTTAATGCCCGCTGAATTGGAACGGTAAACTGATTGATGAATCTTGTTCTAACTGCTTTACTCTTTGCTAAAGCAGATTCAATCTCATGGTATACTTCAGGTTCTTTGTACTTTAAACACAAATCCTCAAGCTCACTTTTGATATTATATAGCCCAAGTCTATGAGCAAGTGGAGCATAAAGATAGAGTGTTTCCGAGGCTATTTTTTGCTGCTTATCATTACGCATTGAGCCGAGGGTTCTCATATTGTGCAACCGATCAGCTAGCTTGATTAATATCACTCTAACATCGTCTGAAAGAGTAAGCAGCATTTTTCGGAAATTTTCAGCTTGCATGGAAGCATTTTCCAAAAAATGAGCTCCTTTAATTTTGGTAAGACCATCTATGATTAGGCGGACTCGAGGGCCAAAGAGACTTTCAATGTCATCTAGGTTTATTTCCGTGTCTTCAACCACGTCATGAAGCAGGGCGCAAACAATGGATGTTGTGCCTAAGCCGATTTCTTCTGATACAATTCTTGCTACTGCAATAGGGTGAAATATGTACGCCTCACCCGACTTTCTTCGTGTGTCTTGGTGTGCCTCAACGGCCAAGTCAAAGGCTTTTCTAATAAGAACTTTATCAGCATCATTTGAAATCCGCTTTGAATTTTTGAGCAAAGCCCTGTATTCACGCGCTATTATTTTTCTTTCTACTGCTAGTTGTTCTTCAGACATGATTTCTTCAGAGACTTATTCATCATACGAAGAGATAGAATTAAAGTTACTACTTGCTTGCAAGTACTTTCGTGCTAACCTCTCCAAAACCGATTCTAACATCATTATTTTGGCAGTGGCCCTTCATGATGACAGTATCGCTATCCTGAATGAACTTTCTTTCTGTGCCGTCAGCAAGCATAGTTGGCTTAGTTCCTTGCCAACTGATTTCTAGCATTGAGCCAAAACTATCTGATGAAGGCCCGCTAATCGTTCCAGACGCCATCATATCTCCACCTTTGATATTACATCCATTAACAGTGTGATGCGCCAATTGCTGAGCCATGTTCCAATACATATGCTTGTAATTGGATTGACTTACGGTTGTTGGTTCAGAGTTTTCAGGCTTGATCATTACATCTAACTTGATGTCATAATGGTGCTTGCCTTCATATTTCAAATATGGAAGGACTTCAGGTTCTTGTTTTGGGCCTGAAGTTTTGAACGGCTCTAGCGCATCCATAGTTACCACCCATGTTGAAATAGAAGATGCAAAGTTTTTGGCTAAAAATGGGCCCAATGGAACATATTCCCATTTCTGAATATCTCTTGCGCTCCAGTCATTCATGATTACCATTCCGAAAATGTAGTCTTCAGCTTCAGCGGTAGAAATACTCTCCCCAAGTTCTTTTCCTGGATAAGTAATAAATGCCATTTCCAGTTCAAAATCAAGTAGTTTACATGGACCGAAAACAGGCTGAGTAGCGTCTTTGGGCATTGTTTGTCCTTTAGGACGATGAATGGCAACACCTGAGGGAATAATAGAAGAAGAACGACCGTGGTAACCCACAGGTATATGTTTCCAGTTTGGTAATAATGCATTTTCAGGGTCGCGAAACATTTTCCCTACGTTTCTTGCATGATCTTCGCTAGAGTAGAAGTCTGTGTAGTCTCCAATTCGAACTGGAAGGTGCATGTCAAGTTCATTTGTTTTGAAGAGAATTTGATTCAGTTTGGTGTCGTTCTTGAGCTCATTTGAATCGGTGCTGAGAAGGAATGAAATTCGTTCACGCAAAGCTCTTACTTTATCTTTTCCTAGACTTAAGAGATCATTTAAATAATCATTCTCGAAATGGTGGTGAGAATACTCATTGAGGTCGATGTATCCAAAATCATAAAGAGCAGATAGGTCTACAGCATATTTACCAATCGCTACACCTACTTTTTTAATTCCACCATTGCGTGATAGAACTCCAAAGGGTAAGTTTTGAATTGGAAAATCGCTGTTTTCTGGGATGTCAACCCAGCTTTGTCTTCTTGGATTATTAGATTCTAACATGTGATTTTTGTTTATGACGCAAATAATGGGTACTTGCTCATTTCTGCGTTTATTTCAGATTTTACTTGTTCAATGATTGAGTCATCTCCTTTGCTCATGATTACACGATCGATAAGGTTTACTACCCAAGGGATTTGTTTTTCCGTAATTCCCCTTGTAGTAATAGCAGCAGTTCCCACGCGAATTCCAGATGTTACAAATGGTGATTTATCATCAAATGGCACCATGTTTTTATTTACAGTGATATCAGCGGCAACAAGCGCAGCTTCGGCTTCTTTACCTGTAATATCCTTATTGCGAAGGTCAATTAGCATCATGTGATTATCTGTTCCTCCAGAAATTACTTTGTAATCTTTTTTGACTAATTCATCAGCCATTACGCTTGCATTTTTAATTACTTGCAAGCAATAAGTCATGTATTCATCAGTCAACGCTTCGCCAAATGCAACTGCTTTGGAAGCAATAACATGCTCTAACGGTCCACCTTGAGTTCCTGGAAATACACCACTATCTAAAATAGAGCTCATCATTCTTGTTGCTCCTTTTGGTGTTTTTAGTCCCCATGGGTTTTCGAAATCTTTGCCCATCATGATCATTCCACCTCTTGGTCCACGTAGTGTTTTATGTGTGGTGGTTGTCACAATATGACAATGCGGCATCGGATCGTTTAAAATTCCTTTGGCAATAAGTCCTGAAGGGTGAGAAATGTCGGCTAACAATAAGGCACCTACCTGATCAGCAATTTTTCTAAACCTTTCATAATCCCAATCTCTACTGTATGCTGATGCTCCGCATATGATCATTTTAGGTTTTACTTCTTTAGCCTTAGCCTCTAATTTATCGTAATCTATTCTTCCCGTAGATTCTTCTACACCGTAAAAATTACTTTGATAGAGCTTTCCACTGAAATTTACAGGACTTCCATGAGTTAAGTGGCCACCGTGTGATAGATCAAAACCTAAGATTGCATCTCCTTTATTTAGACACGCTAGCATCACTGCTGCATTGGCCTGTGCTCCGCTATGAGGTTGGACATTAGCATATTCAGCACCGAAAAGCGCTTTCGCACGATCAATTGCAATTTGCTCGGTTTGATCTACAATTTCACATCCACCATAATATCTTTTTCCTGGATATCCCTCAGCATATTTATTGGTCATAACAGAGCCCATGGCTTCCATCACTTGATCGCTCACGAAGTTTTCTGAGGCGATTAATTCAATTCCATGCTCTTGTCTTTCTCTTTCTTGGTCAATCAGATCAAATACCAGCTCATCACGTTTCATAAAATGTATTTTTATGCATTAAACAATCCTAGTTTTTAGGACTAAACAAATGTAGTCATTGCCCGTGCAAAATAGCAGTTCTTATAGACTTCCACCTGCCATTCTTTGGATAATTATTCTTGGGTTTTCCCTTCATTTTTTTTCCGTTTTAGGTTATCAATTTGGAAATGAAGTGCTACCGAAAAAGTTGAATGTAATTATCGATCGTTATTCGGTGCCGTGGTTTTATCAGAATTACTACATGTTTGCTCCTGATCCGACATATCATATCAACTCATTTATATATCGTGTGGAAACAGATTCTGGATGGTCTGATTGGCAAGAACCAGGTCTTGAAGAATTGAATCGGCATTGGCAGAATCGGTTTGGAAACTCTTCAGACATGTATGATATGTTTTATGGACTTTCGAATGCACTATTTGACGGAATAATATTTGTCAATTTTATTGATAACCCGACAGATGAAAACTGGTTTTCTCTGCCTGCTCACAATGCTGCGGAACGTTACATAAAGAAAAATTCGACTTATGCCGATGCAGAGATTTTGTCGTTTCAAGTCGGAGTAAAGACTGAGCATCACTTTTTTGATAACGAGCTTCATATCCAGAAGAAAGAGGTTTTTCAGAAATATCCTATTAAAACTATTCAAAGATGACTTGGGTTAATAGGACTTTCAATACATGGCAAAACTCATTGACTATTGCAAGTGCGTCAGATCTCTTCATCAAGATTGTGTATTTGGTTTTGATTTGGAGTACAGTTAAGCTACTGTTTATTGGCAACGTGGTCTGGGGAGATGATTATTTCATATTGCTCAGTGATCCGTTTACAGGGCCAGATAGATTTGCCATGCTTTTGAATATACCGGAAGTGCGCAGTTATTATTTGCTTTTTGCTCTGCCGTTCTTAGGATTGATAGTTGCTGGTTTATTTGGCTTTCACAATGTTTTGACGAGGTCTGTCGTCTGGTTCTTGTTCATCAATCTGCATTTCGGAAATGGCTCTGTAAGCACTGGAGGTCATCACCTAATACAGCAATTACTTTTCTTCCATATTTTCTTGTTTCAAGTAAACGATAAAAAAAGTAGCTATTTATCTTCTTTGGGCCGTTTCATTCACCATTTGGCTCATTATTCAATTTGGTTGCAGATTGCCATTCTATATTTGGTATCAGGTGTATGGAAACTAAAAGGAGATCTTTGGTTGGATGGAAGTGCCATGTTTTTAACCCTCTCATTTAAAGAATTCGGATTTCCTTGGCTAGCCAATACTATAAATGAAAACACCTTTTTTCTGCAGCTGCTTACTTGGGCAGTATTAGCTTATCAGGTGCTTTTTATTGTTTTAGTTTGGATCAAACCAATACGAAAATGGGTGTTACTTTTTGGAGCAATATTCCATATTTCCATCATCTTTTTGATAGGGATAACCGATTTCGGATTATTTATGATCGCTAGTTATAGCATATTCATAAACAATGATTTAGCTGATGATATTCTGAGAAAATTAAACCCCAAGAGAGTTATAGGCGTTTCAGCTTAACATGTCGTCCATTGTGAAAAACCCTTTCTGTCCTTCTAGGAACTCAGCAGCCAATATTGATCCTAATGCAAAGCCATTACGAGATTTTGCCTCGTGCTTTATTTCGATGGTGTCAATATTACTTTCATAGGTAACAATATGGGTCCCTTTAGCTGATCCTTCTCTAAGTGCTTCTATTGCTATTTCATCAACATCAGGATTGTCTTCAGACAATTTCCAACCCTTTAAATCGGGAATGGCTTTGTTGATTTGCTCAGCAGTTATTATTGCAGTTCCGCTGGGCTTATCTAATTTCTCGGTATGATGAATTTCTTTAATAGAAACAACATAATCTTCATGGTTATTCATGATTTCGGCTAACCGCTTGTTGACTTGCCAAAATAGATTCATTCCAATGCTAAAGTTGGATGCGTAGAAAAGAGAACCCTTGTATTTATCTTGCCATCGCTCAACTTTTTCAAGGTGGTCATGCCAGCCCGTTGTGCCCGTAACCAAGGAGAACCCATTCTCCATGCAATACTTGATATTTTCTAAAGCAGAGGCAGGGTTTGTAAATTCAATACAAACATCTGCTTCATTCAAATCACTCCATTCTTCATCCGTTGAAGAGGAGGTAAGGCGAGCAACAACTTCATGTCCTCTTTCAACTGCTATTCCTTCAATGGTTTTACCCATCTTTCCGTAGCCAATGATTCCAATTTTCATTGCTTATTAGGTTGTAATCTTGTTTTTGGTTTTGCTAAAATGTGAAATTTAAAGATAGGCCCTGCACAAATTGCTGATTTCTTGTCATTTGCAAAGAAGGTTGCCAATTCATAGATAGATCTTCGCTCACATCGAAATAGAACAAATGCGCATCTACTGTAGCATCAACAATTTGAAGGCCATATAGTAATGCAAACCCTATCATTGAGTATTCCATAAATTGCTGATTTTGATCAGCAGCGGTGCGCAATTGCGAGGTGGAAACACCTTCTAACGCGTATACAGAGGGGGCGTTTGCTTCATCTAAGTCATTCAAGTAAGCATCCTTGTATTCAAGATACCAAAACCTATTATTGAAATAGAAAAATCCTACAGTTGCGAGTCCGCCATAAACTATAGGTAACTTCCAATATTTGTGATTATATATCTGTCCAGCTCCCGGGCAAATGGCAGAAAGGATAGCCGCACGTTTCGGGCTTCGTTTGTGTGTTTTTAAAGTTGGGCTTAAACTATCGGCTTGAGTATTTAGCAAAGTATCAGGTGAAAGCTTATGCGGAGGCTTAGATTTTATGGAATCCTGCTGAGCATTAACATTACCACCTATGAGCAGAAAGGTGAGAATTAAGTATGAAAGAGCCTTAGCCATTTACCGGTGCAAAATAACGGCAATAAAACAGCATTTATCTTATTAATAAGAATAATTCTGATTTGGAGCTTGTAAGAGCTGAATGATTCTATTTAAGTCATGTTCATTAACGAAGTCAATCACGATCTTACCGTTTCCATTTGGTAGAAACTTCATGTCAACTTTGGCATTTAATGTCTGACTTATACCATACTTGGCATCGCGGTAGTAATCTTTTTTCTGTTCAGCTTCAGTGCTGTTCGCTTTTGGTTTTTTAGCCTTTCGAGCTAAATTCTCCACGTCTCTAACAGACAAAACTTCGTTGATGATACGTTCAAAAATATCAAGCTGTTCAGCAGGATCTTCAACACTAATAAGAGCTCTAGCATGTCCCATAGTGATGGTTCCCTTTGAAAGTGCCATTTGAATTTCGGCAGGCAGCTTCAATAAACGAAGGAAGTTAGTAATGTTTGATCGGCTCTTACTTATCTTATCGCTTAACCCTTCATGAGTTAAGTCACACTCATCAATCAGTCTTTTGTAGCTGATGGCTACTTCAATAGGGTTGAGGTCTTCGCGTTGGATGTTTTCTACCAAAGCAAGTTCTAGCATTGCTTGATCGTTGGCAACTCTTATGTACGCTGGTATCGATTCAAGACCTGCTAATTGGGAAGCTCTGAATCTTCTCTCTCCGCTGATGAGTTGATAAGAGTCATTGCCCATTTTACGCACTGTGACAGGTTGGATAACACCATGCTGCCTTATGCTTTCCGCAAGCTCTTCTAAAGCATTGCTCTCAAACCGCGAACGAGGCTGAAATGGATTGGCCTCAATCTGAAGCACGCTTATTTCTGCTATACTTCCTAGAGTTGCTTCGGAAGATCGACCTGCAGAGTGAGTAATATCTGTTTCTGCATTTTCAAGAAGAGCACTTAAACCGCGCCCCAAAGCATTTTTTTTAGGATTCGCCATCGTACTCCTTTACTATTTTGTCTTTTTCACTAATGCGTGTCATGTCATTCTTTTGCAAAATCTCTCGTGCAAGATTTAAATAGTTGACAGAACCGCTAGAAGATACATCATGACTGATAATTGTTTCACCATGTGAAGGCGCTTCGCCCAATCTTGTATTTCTGTGGATTATTGTGTCAAATACCAATTGCTGGAAATGCATTTTGACTTCCTCTACAACTTGATTCGCTAGTCTCAGTCTTTGATCGTACATGGTTAAAAGCAATCCTTCTATGCTCAGGTCTTGATTCAACCTTGACTGCACAATTTTAATTGTATTGAGCAGTTTACCCAATCCTTCCAGAGCAAAATACTCGCATTGAACGGGAACGATAACACTATCGGCAGCAGATAATGCGTTCACAGTGATCAAACCTAACGAAGGGGAGCAATCGATAATGATGAAGTCATAATCATCACGCACTTTGCTCAACGCCATGCGCATCATTCTTTCGCGATTAGGAAGGTTGATCATCTCAATTTCAGCTCCTACCAAATCAATATGAGCAGGAAGGATATCGAGGTTCGGACTCTTCGTACTTAAGATTATATCTTTTGGCTCAACCTGGTTGATGATGCATTCGTAAATGCTCGTGCGCACATTTCTAGGATCGAAACCAACACCTGAAGTTGCGTTTGCCTGTGGATCAGCGTCAACAATCAGCGTTTTTTTCTCTAAAACACCAAGAGCAGCAGCCAAGTTGATACTTGTAGTTGTTTTGCCAACACCACCTTTTTGGTTTGCTATAGCGATTATTTTTCCCATGTTAATTCTGTATTCAATGAATATTTCTGTGTGCGTAAAAGCTCATTTTGCACATATTTAAAACAGCATTTAAATTCAAAAATGAAAGCTATTGCGATAAAAAAGCAACAGCGCTGTGGTTAATGACTAATGAACACTTTCTTTGCGAGTGTCAAAAGTCTTAATAAATCTAATTAGAAAGGTATGATGGGTGTAGAGTTTATCCTGCTTTTTTGAACAAAAATCTGTGAACTAGAAGTGATAACTATTATTAGTGGAACAAATCGTCCTGAGAACGTTAGTCTCAGGGTCTCAGCAGCAATAGCTGAATTGTTAACAAGCATGGAAATCGATGCGCAAGTTCTGGACCTGCAGAAATTACCTAAAGACTTCGTTTTTAGAAATGATGTGTTCGGAAATCCTGATCCAGGTTTTTCAGCGATTGTTGATCAATTTATTTCAACGGCTGATCGTTTTGTGTTTGTAGTGCCTGAGTATAATGGAAGTTTTCCTGGAGTATGCAAAGCGTTTATTGATGCTATTTGGCCCGAACAGTTTAAAGGGAAGAAAGCAGCCTTAGTAGGGTTGTCATCAGGCAGAGCTGGTAATTTAAGAGGACTTGATCATTTGACAGGGATTCTGCACTATTTGGATATCCCAGTTATGCCAAAGCGTGTGAATATCATTCATGTAGAAAGTCAAATGAATGATGAAGGAAGGCTTGAGGATGAAAAAACTATTCAACAATTGTCTCAGCTAATGCTGAATTTTAGAGCATTTTAAAACAAAAAAAGCCATCACTTAGGATGGCCTTTTTTTTAATCTCTTAGATCAATTATATCGTCTGCTAGCGATTCGTCAAACTCGAAATCATCATCGGTAAGATTGATGTTAGCCTTGAAATTTTTAAGTCGATAGGTATAGACATTCCCATCTTTATTTAAGACAACCATACTGATTAGCTCAAGATTAGGTTTGTCGACATTCACAATTACAGTGTGGTATGGTTTACTTTTTGGATCCATTGGAAACATCTTGATCACATCTGCTTGCTTTCCATCTATTGTCTCTTTCCCAACGTATGTGTACTTAAAACCGTTTTTGTACATATGAAATGCATTAGCTGGGTTCATCATGTTGCCGTCTTGATCGTCTTCTTCCGGAAGATCTGAAATCTGCACCTCTTTAACATCTTTGATGTAGGTCCAAACAGTTTCGCCATTGCACATAATTTGTTGTCCAGCTACGTTCAATTTGTACTTTTTCTGTCCCTTCATGCTCACTGAGCCTGATTGAGTTTCGTTTATTCCGTCTGTTTTGTTTACTAGGGTATATTCAAAGTCAGAACTGAATGATTTATACTCTTTTGCCTTGTTGCTCAATGCGTCTAAGATTTCTTGAGCCTTTGGATCTTTCGGATTAAGATCTTCTTCAGACCGCTGCGCGATCATAGTTCCTGTAATCAGAATTACAGCGATAAATAATGCACTAATTTGTTTCATGTTTTTCTAGTTAATTATCGAGACTACTCAAATGGCGTTCCAAACTTACTTCATCCGGAATTAAAACTTGTCTAGCCTTACTTCCTTCAAATGGTCCAATGATACCTGCAGCCTCCAATTGGTCAACAATTCTGCCAGCTCTGTTATAGCCTAATTTTAATTTTCGTTGCAATAAAGATGCACTTCCTTGCTGATGTAATACTACAACATGCGCTGCATCATTGAATAGTGCATCACGATCCATATCGCTAAAATCTGAAGATGACCCTTCGGTTCCTTCAGGTATGAACTCAGGGAGTAAATGGGCATCTGCATAACCTTGTTGATTTCCAATAAACTCTGTGATTTGCTCAACTTCTGGAGTATCTACAAAAGCACACTGCAAACGAATTAAGTCATTACCATTAGAATAAAGCATATCTCCACGACCTATAAGCTGTTCGGCTCCTCCGGCATCAAGAATCGTTCTTGAGTCAATTTTAGAAGTTACCCTAAATGCTATTCTGCTAGGGAAATTGGCCTTAATTGTACCAGTAATAATATTTACTGATGGACGTTGCGTGGCAATTATTAGATGAATTCCAATTGCTCGAGCCAATTGTGCGAGCCTAGCAATTGGTGTTTCTACTTCTTTACCAGCGGTCATGATCAAATCTGCAAACTCATCGACTACTAAGACAATGTACGGCAGGTAGCGATGGCCGTTGTTAGGATTCAATTTACGCTTGATGAACTTTTCATTGTACTCTTTAATATTTCTACACTGAGCATTTTTCAGCAGCTCATATCGATTATCCATTTCAATACACAAGGAGTTAAGCGTATTGACAACCTTACTTGTATCTGTAATGATGGCTTCTTCCTCATCGGGCAGTTTCGCCAAGAAATGACGTTCAATTTTATTGAATAAAGTCAGTTCGACTTTTTTGGGGTCAACCAAAACAAACTTTACCTGGGCTGGATGCTTTTTGTAGAGTAATGACGCTAAAATGCAGTTCAGTCCCACAGACTTACCTTGCCCGGTAGCACCAGCCATAAGTAAGTGTGGCATTTTCGCTAAGTCAACAACAAATGTTTCGTTGGAAATGGTTTTACCAAATGCAATAGGTAGCTCCATTTTAGCATGCGTGAACTTTTCGGAATTGACTACTGTCCGCATTGAAACAACATCTGGTGTTTGATTAGGGACTTCAATACCTATAGTTCCTTTTCCTGGGATTGGAGCGATAATTCGAATGCCTAAAGCTGCTAAGCTCAAAGCGATATCGTCTTCAAGGTTTTTAATTTTAGAGATTCGAACTCCAGCTTCTGGAACAATCTCGTACAATGTAACCGTAGGACCAATTGTGGCCTTTATCTTAGAAATACCAATATTGTAGTTGTTGAGTGTTTGAACGATGTTGTTTTTATTTCGTTCAAGTTCATCGCGTTCCACTTGAATTGCTCCATCTCCGTGATCTGCGAGCATATCCAATGGAGGATAATTGTATTTGCTCAAGTCTAATAGTGGGTCGTAGTCCACCATTTCTGAGCCGTCTGCTTTTTCTTCTTCGCTTAGCTTGTCGTCTCCAGGGCTTTCTTCAACGGCAAATTCTACATCATCTTCACCTTCTGCGGAATTCTCTTTTTCTTGATTGGCTTCATCAGTAGATTCGATTTCGGGACTTAAATCTTCTTCTTGTGACTCTTCAGTTGAATCCGCTGGCTCATCGTTTAGCTCAACCTCTATTTCTAAGTCTTGCGTTTTGTCTTCAGAATCGTTTAGTTCTTGTTCATCATCATCTGAATCAATGACAGGACCGATTGAGTCATCAGAAGATTCATTGGTTTTAGGTTCTGTTTCCTCTACTTTCTCTTCGTTCATAGCAGAAAGCGCCTCGTCATTTTCATCCTTCTTAATTGAAAGAACCGAAATCATATCTCGAATAGTGATGTTCCAGAATATGATGACATATAAAAGCAATGAAAAGAATATAAGGGCGAAAGCTCCGACACTTCCAAATATTCCACTTAGCCAAATGTTTGTGTTATAACCGAAAGCTCCGCCTAGGAATAAGAAGTTTTTTGTGAAAATTGCTCCAAGTAGTATTGAAGTCCAAACGATAACAAAAACAGAATGTCCTACTGTTTTCCAAATTGGAAGTAGTTCAGTTTTGAAAAGAATTTTAAACCCAAAAAGAAAGGTGATTAGGACAAAAGCGAATGATGAAATACCGAAGCCATTATTGATCAACTGATGACTGAGCAGTGCTCCAAAAGTTCCAAGCCAATTTTCAATTTCAACTTCTGGATCAATCCAAATGTTTAGCCATGACCTTTTGAATAACTCATCTTGGTCAATTTTCCACGTAAATAGATATGAAGTAAGTGCCAGTAAAATAATTGCACTTAAAAGAAGCAAAGAGAGTCCGATTACATTCTTTGTTCGTTCATCCTTGAAAAAGTTCTTCAATCCATCAAAGTTTCCAAAAGAAAAAGAGAATCCTTTGCGATCCTTTTTCTCTTTCGTCTTTTTTGATTTCGATGCAGAATCACCGACCTTATTTTTATAATGATTGGAATAACTCAAACTCTTGGCTTTAATGCCCAAAGTTATTAGGCTCTTGTGCCTTTTAGGGATAGTCGGTGTATAGTTATCAAGGGGTTTTTGAACAAGAAAAAACCTTATTCCATGAAAATCTTCATGTTTTTAACTACAAGATCATTAAACTCCGAAAGTGATAACGATTGGTAACGATCGTCTACAATGAACTCAGCATCATCCACCTCTTCTGAGCTGATACGAGTAGCTCTTAGTCTCATGTTCATACCATAGTTTTCAACCCGATAATCAAGCAAAACACCTTCAATCTCGTTGTATGGTGTGCACCAATTAGGGCTTTTAAGAGCAATTTCATCAGTGTAGGCAAAAATGTAACTCTCATTTTTGGCGGCTCCAAAATCAATCAAAATCCTTTTGCAAACTGCTTGAGCGATAGTATCCACACCATCTACATATTTAACCTGAAATGGAGGTATAACGTTGGTAAACTTGTGAGCAGCTTTCTCGTCTAGTGTCAGCACATAACGGTCGCTGAATAGCTTGCCCATGTTGTGTAATATTTTTTGCTCGCCATTTGCAATAACAGTCATTTCAACAATTCCAGCACCTGTTTTTAATTGAGACTTAAATTTATCCTCTTTAAAGGTCATTTTCATCTCACTAGGAAGCATTTCAAGCATCAAATTATCTGAATCAAGTTCAGGATACGTCACGTCATACTCTATTACGCCTTCAGTGATATGCTTCTGGAATGCACCTTCTTCACTGCAGCTAATGACTGTCATCGCTAGGATTAGCCAACAAAATAGACGTAGGTAGTTTTTCAAATACTTTAAAATAGAACGTCACAAAAATAACCATGCAACTCAAACTCAAAAGCTTGAATAGTGTTTCTCTGATTAAATAACGAAACTACCTTTGCATCTTATTTCAATTTTATGCTTAAATTTTTAGTTCAGTGTTCTGAAATTGGTGCCGGAACTCGCGGAAGTAGTTTGGGACCAGACGCCATAATGATGGCCTCATTAAATGTGGAGAGTGAGTTGTTCAATCGTTATCCATTTGAACAAATCCCAGATTTGAATGATTCTTTGTTTGAACCGACTTCTACTCCTAATGCTCTGCGAATAGAGCAGATGCATGCTACTTGGAGCTCTCAGTCTGAATCGGTTATGCGAAACATGCGAATGAACAAGGTGCCAGTGATTCTGTCAGGAGATCATGCATCAGCCGGTGGAACCATTGCGGGAATAAAGATGACACACCCTGACAAGCGTCTAGGTGTTGTTTGGATAGATGCGCACGCAGACCTTCATACACCTTATACCACTCCTTCAGGAAATGTTCATGGTATGCCACTTGGTGCTAGCATAGCAACGGATAATCTTGATATGCAACGAAATAAGCCTAATCAAGAAACAGTAGATTATTGGGAAAGAATGAAAAACTTAGGAGGCTTATCTCCTAAAATACTCCCAGAAGATTTGATTTTTGTTGGTGTTAGGGATACGGAAAAAGAAGAGATTCACCTTATGACCAAACACAACATCATTAACTATGAAGTTGCAGAAGTTGATGATATGGGCATGAATAGCATTGGGAATGAGATTTTAGAAGAACTTAAAGATTGCGATATTATCTATGTTTCCTTTGATGTAGATAGTATGGACCCAGATGAGGTGTCATACGGCACAGGAACTCCAGTTCAAAATGGAATTACTCCTGATCAAGCTAAAAATCTTCTTTCAGTGTTGCTTGCAGACCCCAAGGTTGTTTGTTTCGAAATGGTGGAGGTTAATCCATTGTTGGATAAAAAAGGAAATAAGATGGCATCCACAGCCTTGTCAATTTTGGAAAAAGCAGTTGAAACACTTGAAAACCGATAATCACTGATGAAAATTATTGAGGACATATCAGCAGCTACTGTATCCTTTTTAAAGGAATCGTTTGATTTTGATGCTGAATTAAAGAATATTCAAATCGATCAAACGCGTAAAGAATTTGAAGGTGATTATACATTGGTTGTTTTTCCATTTGTCAAGGCGTTGAGAATGAAGCCTGACGCTGCAGGATCGGCCATTGGTGAATATCTCGTTTCAACCATTGATGCTGTCGAAGGCTTTAATGTTATCAAAGGCTTTTTAAACCTTTCATTGACCTCACAATTTTGGAGACAAGAACTTGAAAGAACCCTAAATAATAGCGGTTGGCTGAAGGCTAAAGAAGTAAAAGATTTAGTGTTGGTTGAGTATAGCTCACCGAATACCAATAAACCTCTTCACTTAGGGCATCTTCGTAATAATTTCTTGGGCCATTCCGTCAGCTTGATTAAAGGTTTCAACGGGAATAAGGTTGTAAAGACTCAGATAATTAATGACCGCGGAATTCATATTTGCAAGAGCATGTTTGCTTGGAAAATGCATGGTAAAGGAGAGACACCTCAGTCAAGTGGAATGAAAGGCGATAAGCTTGTAGGTAAGTACTATGTGATGTTTGATGAACATTATCGTGCTCAGGTTGCGAAACTGGTTAAAGATGGAGTTGATGAGGAGCAAGCAAAAAAGGAAGCGCCTTTGATGAAGAAGGTGCAACAAATGCTTCTTGACTGGGAAAATGGTGACCCTGAAACGGTGGAGTTATGGAAAATGATGAATTCATGGGTGTATGGTGGTTTTGAAAAAACCTATGAGCGAATGGGAGTGGAGTTTGATCAGCTCTATTATGAATCAGAAACTTATTTGAAAGGGAAGGATATCGTTCAAACTGGGTTGTCATCCAAACTGTTTTTCAAAAAGGAAAATAATTCGATTTGGGTTGATCTTGAACCAGTTGGCTTAGACCAAAAATTGTTGATTCGTGCCGATGGAACTACTGTTTACATGACCCAGGATATTGGAACAGCTGTTCAGCGTTATGAAGATTATCCAGCACTAAAGCAAGTAATTTACACAGTTGGAGACGAACAAGACTATCATTTTAAAGCCCTTTTTTTAATCTTAGAAAAACTTGGTTATCATTGGGCGCCATCTTGCCGTCATTTGAGTTATGGCATGGTCGACTTGCCATCAGGTAAAATGAAATCGCGCGAAGGAACAGTTGTAGATGCCGATGATTTGATGGATGAAGTGGTCGAGGCGGCAAAGAATTCTTCAGAAGAAAAAGGCAAACTCGATGAAATGAGTGATGCAGAACAAAAAGAGTTATTTGAAATACTAGGTGTCGGTGCGCTGAAGTTTTATTTGTTGAGGGTAGATCCTCGAAAGAGAATGATGTTCGATCCAGCTGATTCAGTATCGTTGAATGGAGACACTGGACCTTTCGTTCAGTACACCTATGCTCGATGCAAGGCAGTGCTGCGCAAGGCGGGTGGTTATTCTATTGGCGATCACGTGGAACTGGTTGATAAAGAGCGTCAGTTATTAAGAAACTTACTTGAGTTCAGAAAAACCGTTTCTTTAGCAGCGGAAGGCATGAACCCATCGGCCATAGCTAATTACAGTATTGAAATAGCTAAAACCTACAATCAGTTTTACCACGATAACCAAATATTAAAGGCTGAAGAATCTGTTAAAGGTTTTCGATTGGCACTCACTGCACTGACTGCAGAGACGATTAAGATCTCCATGAGTTTATTAGGAATTAGAGTACCAGAAAGAATGTAGGCTGAATCATTCGCGATTCGTTAATCAAAAATTACCTTTGCCAACCCTCGAAATAAAGCGCTAAAAGCATGTTTGAAAGTTTATCAGAAAAGCTAGAGAAATCATTTAAAATCTTAAAAGGTCAGGGCCAGATCACAGAGATCAACGTTGCCGAGACCATGAAGGAAATTCGCAGATCATTGTTAGATGCGGATGTTAACTTTAAGATTGCCAAGGACTTTACGAATACGGTGAAGGAAAAGGCCCTTGGTCAGAATGTGTTGACAGCTGTTTCTCCTGGGCAGCTGTTGGTTAAGGTCACTCGCGATGAATTAGCTTCTTTGATGGGTGGTGAAAGTGAAGAAATCAACCTTACAGGAAAACCTGCGGTCATTTTAATGGCTGGTCTTCAAGGTTCAGGTAAAACCACTCACACTGGAAAGATTGCGCAATTCTTAAAAAACAAACGTGGCCGCCAAGTTATGGTTGTTGCTTGTGACGTCTACCGCCCTGCAGCGATTGATCAGCTGGAAGTAGTGGCGAACCAAGTTGGTGTTGAGATTTATACTGAACGAGGCAATAGTGATCCGGTTAAGATTGCTCAGAATGCGATCAAACTAGCTCAAAGCAAAGGCATCAATACCGTGATTGTGGATACTGCTGGTCGTTTGGCAGTAGATGAGCAAATGATGAATGAGATTGAGGCCATTAAAAAAGCCATCAACCCATCCGAAACGCTCTTTGTAGTCGATTCAATGACGGGACAAGATGCGGTCAATACAGCCAAATCTTTTAATGAACGTATCAATTTTGATGGTGTTGTACTTACAAAACTAGATGGTGATACTCGAGGTGGAGCTGCACTATCTATTCGCAATATGGTAGAGAAGCCAATCAAGTTTGTTGGACTTGGTGAAAAAATGGATGCATTGGATGTTTTTCATCCTAGCAGAATGGCTGATCGTATTCTAGGAATGGGTGACATTGTCTCTTTGGTTGAAAAAGCCCAAGAGCAATACGATGAAGAAGAAGCGAGAAGGATCCAAAAGAAGATTGCCAAGAACAAATTTGACTTTAATGATTTTTTAGGCCAAATAAGTCAAATCAAGAAAATGGGGAACATGAAAGACCTTGTTGGAATGATTCCTGGAATGGGTAAAGCCATGAAAGATGTTGATATTGATGATGATGCTTTCAAAGGAATTGAAGCGATAATTACTTCCATGACCAATGAAGAGCGCGAGAATCCTCATTTGATAAAGGGAAGTAGAAGACATAGAATTGCATCTGGAAGTGGAACTTCGGTAAATGATGTTAATAAGCTGCTCAAGCAATTTGAAGATATGCGCAAGATGATGCGCGTGATGAATGATAAAACAAAAATGAGCCAAATGATGCGTGCGATGAAGAACATGCCTGGCGCACCAAAAGGCTAGTATACATGGAACTATTAGACGGAAAAGCAGTATCCAAACAGTTAAGGTTAGAGCTGGCGGAAGAAGTTAAAACGATGATTGCAGCTGGACGCAGACCTCCGCACCTTGCTGTAATATTGGTGGGGAAAAATGCGGCCAGTGAGACTTATGTGAATGCTAAAGTAAAGGCATGCAAAGAAGCCGGATACGAATCTTCACTCCTGCATTTCCCTCCAGAAATTAGTCAAGAAATGTTGTTGCATAGCATTGATGAACTGAATGAAAATGAAGACATTGATGGCTTCATCGTTCAACTTCCTTTGCCTTCTCATATTGACGATAAAACCGTAATCGAGCGCATTCTTCCTGCTAAAGATGTAGATGGTTTTCACCCAATCAACGTTGGTAAAATGGCGCTTGGATTAGATGCGTTTATTTCGGCAACTCCAGGTGGAATTGTGGAGTTGTTGAAACGATACAACATTGAAACCGAAGGCAAGCACTGCGTGGTGCTCGGTCGAAGCAATATTGTAGGCGGTCCGATGAGCATTTTGATGCGCAGGAACACCTATCCAGGGAATTGCACTGTTACCATTGCTCATTCACGCACGAAAGACATCAAGGCGGTCTGTAAGTCTGCTGATATTTTAATCGCTGCCATTGGTAAACCCGATTATGTTACAGCCGATATGGTGAAAGAAGGTGCGGTTGTAATTGACGTTGGAATCAATCGTGTTGATGACGATACTCGAGAGCGAGGCTACCGATTGACTGGTGACGTTAAGTTTGACGAAGTCTCAAAAAAGTCAAGTTTTATCACTCCCGTGCCAGGTGGAGTAGGGCCAATGACCATCGCTTATTTGCTGAATAACGCAATGATTGCGTCTCGTAAAAGAGACTAAAAAAAGCCCACTTCCTTCGAAATGAGCTTTTTATTGAGTGTTGTTAGCCTATTTATTGAAAACACTTGCTAAGAATTCTTCAAGCTTTATCCAGCTTTTCTCATCGGCTTCTTTATTGTAAGCCAATGGCAGGTCAAACTCTTTTCCTTTGGCGGTTGCTTCAGGATTGGTGAAGGCATGAACTGCACCGGGATAATTTACAAACTCATACTCGACAATAGCACTGTCCATTTCAGCCTTGAAGGCATCTATTGCTTCAGGAGAAACAAATGGATCGTCTGCACCATTCATCACTAAGATCTTTCCTTTTACAGAACCGGGTTGAGCGGGCTCAATGGCTCCAATGCTTCCGTGTAAAGTGGCAATTGCATCTAAGTTAGCACCTTGACGAGCCATGTTCAAAACCACGCCACCTCCGAAACAGTATCCTACAGCAGCAATTTCATCGGCATTGGTATTGCTATTAGATCGTAGAACGTCTAATGCAGCATTGAAACGTGCCTTTGCACCATCAAAGTCTTGCATTACCGCACCCGCAAATGCTTGAGCGTCTTGAGGATGCTCTGCCTGAGCTCCTTCACCATACATGTCTAAAGCAAATGCTACATAACCTGCTTTTGCAAGTTTTTCAGCGCTATTGCGGGTATGTTCATTATGTCCCCACCATTCGTGCACAATAATCACACCTGGTCGTGGCCCTTCTATATTTTCATCATAGGCGATATAGCCTTTCATGATAATACTGTCACCTTCATAGGTGACTTCTTTACCCGCGATTTTAGGTTCTGAAACTTCTATTTTTTCTGACGTTTCTCCAGAAGAATCATTGGATGCAGGTTCAGGGTTTCCGCATGATACCGCCAGCACCAAAGGAAGAAAGTAAAGGGTCTTTTTCATCATAATAAGGTTTAGGTTAATGATTCAATAGTTAATGTTTATTTGTCCAAAATGTTTTCATGCAGCTCATCTTCCGAACTTCTTTTTCTTTTCCAACGCTTATGGCTCCAAAGCCAATATTCAGGCTGTTCAAGAATAGCATTTTCTAAAAGCTGCGTGTATTTTTGAGTGATATAACCAAATGGAACAGCTTTAGGATCATCACAAATCACCTTAAAAAACACCTCGAAATGACCTCTTTTCACCTTCCTGATTTCTCCGTATATCACCGGCATGTTATGCTCAACAGCAAATTTTTCGGTGCCGAATTGAAGGGCTGTTTCTTGGCCTAAAAAGCGCATCCAATAGGCACGTTGTTTTTTACTGGGTGATTGATCTGATCCAAAAATAGTGGCAGTCAATTCATCTGATTTAGAAGCTAGGTTCTCTCTGATTTCATGAATCGAAAGCATGTGAAGCCCATATTTTGATCGGCTGTTTTTGATCTTTTCGTTCATGAATTTATTGCTCAGTGGAGTGAACAAGGCAACAGCTTTGTGTTGTATGCTTTGGTCGATTCCTTGCGCGAAAAGCTCCCAATTCCCATAGTGTCCGCCAACCAATACAACCCGTTGACCCTTTTGATAAAATGGATCGAAAACTTCAGGGTTTAAAAACTTCATACGCTGCATCACCTGCTCTTCTGTAATGCTGAATCCTTTTAGGCTTTCTACTACCAAATCGCACAGGTGACGGTAGAATAAGCTTTCAACTCGCTTGATTTCGGATTTGCTGAGGTGTGATAGTGAGTTTTTTAGGTTTGAGCTGACTACCTTTTTACGATAACCTAAAATCCGGTAAATGATAATATAAAGTCCATCTGATATAATGTACAAACACCAAAACGGAAGCCTTGATAAAGGAATGATAATGGCATAGTATAAGAGGCTGATCAACATTTAGGGCGAAGTTAACGCAGAATAATGCATGGGCAACAATGCAATTATATGAGCGACTGTAAGTTTTGAGGTGTGCAGTTTTCAACATACACAAGTCATCAACCTTTCATTTATGACATTCAGTTGGCAATGATTCTTCACGTTCTTTGACGGGTGCAAATAGAATTGAATAAAGATCTAAGGCCATACAACACATTTGGCTTGATAAGCTTTGCAGAGCGATTAATTCATTTGAAGCATCCTGCCGAGTTAGTAGAGTTTTTTAACGATCATCCCCAATATCCAACGCTGGTTCTTGGTGGTGGTAGCAATATGCTTCTTACGCGAGATTTACCAGGAACAACGGTTCGAATAGAATTTCCAGGAGTTGATTTAGTGCATGAGGATAAAGAGTATTTCTACGTTAAAGTTGGGGCTGGTGTGGTTTGGCATGAATTCGTGCTTACCGCAATTTCCAATGGATGGGCTGGCGTAGAGAATTTGTCATTGATACCAGGGAGTGTTGGTGCTGCTCCAATGCAAAACATAGGGGCATATGGCGTTGAGATCCGAGAGGTTTTTCATTCATTGGACGCCTATATCATTGGCGACAAGACTTTCGAGACGTTTTCAAAGAATGATTGTCAGTTTGGATATAGAGAAAGTGTTTTTAAACGGGCTTTAAAAGAGAAAGCCATCATTTCTTCTGTGACGTTTAAGTTGAGTAAAACCCCCAGCTTTAATACGACCTATGGTGCTATTGATGCTGAATTAGAGCGTATGAATTTGAGCAAGCTAAGCATCAAGGCCGTGAGTGATGCAGTGATAGCTATTCGTCAAAGTAAATTACCTGACCCGAAGAAAATCGGAAACTCTGGAAGCTTCTTTAAGAATCCTGTGATCGAAACTTCTCATTTCAATTCGTTGAAAGAATCTTTTCCTGAGATTGTCGGATACCCAGCTGGTGAAGGACTAACCAAAGTGGCAGCGGGCTGGTTAATTGAAAAAGCCGGATTTAAAGGCAAACGTCTCGGAAACTATGGTGTCCATGATAGACAAGCACTTGTTTTGGTTAATTATGGAGGAGCAACTGGTGCCGAAGTGTTTGCGCTATCTGAGGAAATCATTCAGACGATAAAAGCTCAATTTGACATAAAGCTAGAGAGAGAAGTGAACATCATTTGATCGAAGCAAGCATCTTCTCAAATTCTTGCGCATCGCTCTCTATCCAAAACTTGTTCTCCATTGCAATCATGTCCTGAATGAAATTTCTGTCAGGTAGTATTTTGGCTTCGAACTGATGAAGTTCCGATAGATTTCCAGTCAGTTTAATTTCTTGGAAATGATCAGAATCAACAATTTTGAAGAAGCTTTTGTTATTCGGATACTTTCTATAAAGAGGAAAATCCATGGGTTGTTTTCAATTGTCAAATTTCGCTTTTCAAACGTTATTAATAGCCTAGGGTTTCAGCTTTATTTCTAATTCTGCAAAACAATGATTTCACAAAACACATTTTACATTTCGGGCCGAGCAAAATTTGAAGCCCAAGATTACACCGGTGCTCTTCAAGATTACACAAAGGCAATCCAAGAGGAAGAGAATCCTTCCATTTATAGCGAAAGAGCTGTTGTGTATTATTATCTTAAGAATATGGAGTCGAGTATGTTGGATATGAATTATGCCGCTAAGCTCGAGCCCGAGAATCCTTATCGTTATTCTAGTAGAGCATTTATCAAAGATGCCATGGGAGATACTGAAGGTGCCATTAAAGACTATGAGATTGCCATTAAGCTTGATCCAGAAGACAGCATCGCATTCAATAACTTAGGTCTTCTTCAAGAAAAATTGGGCTATCAAGCCAAGGCCGAAGAGCATTATGCCAAAGCCGATTCTTTAGCGGAAGTAGATAATCTTTTGGAGCGAATAAAAAAGAAGAATTTTGAGGAATTCAACCAAAGCGTGGATGCTGCATCAGAAGAACACCAAGCCAGAAAAGAAATGAGCTTGATGGCAATAATGAGAAATACGTTCACTACGAAAAGAGGATTCAGAGAATACATCGACTTTTTGAAGAATGGATTTAGAGCTGGATAAACTTCCTTACTTAGACAGGCTTGCTAAAGAAATTAAAGAAAAGCCTGATGATAGGCCATCGCTTGTTGTGCTGCCAAACAAACGTTCGTTGTTTGTTTTAGGTGAGAAGCTAGGGAGTGAAACAGACGATATTAAGCTTTTTACCATTGATGATTTAATGCAAAACCTCTCTGGACTTAAGCTCATTGAGCCTGAGGAATTACTGGTTTCTTTTTTTGAGTCCTATTGTAATACAGAGAAGAATCCACAATCTTTTGATCGATTTTCAACATGGGCAGTTACATTTTTAAGCGATCTTAATGATGTTGATTTGCATCTGGGGGATATCGATTCACTTTATAAACACATTCAAGAATACCATGAAACGGGCGAAGTGTTTGATGCTTCGAATGCCGGTCCAATTGAGGGTTCCTTCCTGAGGTTTTGGCAGTGTTTACCAAAGTATTATAAATCACTGCGCGCTGAGCTAGATCGATTGAAGCTGGCCTATAGAGGATTGATCTATCGAGAGGTGGCTGAAAGTGCTACGGTAAATGATCAAAAATTAACTTCCTTTTTTGGAGGAAAAGATGTGTTTTGGGTAGGAATCATACCAGGAAACCCTAGTGAACGAAAGCTGCTTGATTGGATTGCTGAAAGAGCTAAATTGAGGTTGTTTGCTGATGTTGATGATTACTACGTGAATGGAACTGACCATGAAGCTGGGCGTTTGTTTCGTGAGTTTCCGTTGAAAGAAGACGTAAGTTGGAGAGTTAATTTGCTTGAGAATATTGGTAAACAAATCAATTACCATCCTCTTCCTGGAAAAATCGCCCAAGTGGTGAGGGTGAAAGAAATTCTCGAAGGATTCGGTCGTGAAAATTGGAATAAAACGGTTGTTGTAGTTACCGACTCATCGATGATACTTCCTTTCCTAGAGGTGTTTGAAAAAGACAAAGAAACCATCAATATCACTAGTGGCTTCCCAATTCGAAATACGTTGATTCATCGTTTTGTAATGACGTGGATGACATTGCATTCGAGTTCATCAAATAGGAGAGGAGAAAAATATTTTTACCACAAACACCTCGAGGAGTTTCTTGAGTATCCAATCGTAAAGAATTGGTTGAGCGGCACCCTTGATTGGGACAAGCTAAGGGCTGAAGTTGTTTCGGGAAACATGAAGTTTATTCCGCTTTCTTGGCTGAAAGAAAAAATGTCGGTTGACCTATTTGCCGAAAAAGCATTCTTCTTGCTCTTCGATTGGGATGCAGATGTCAACAGTATTTTCCAACGAATCAATGACGTGCTTTCTCAGTGGAACGACAACATCAATAATACGGGTGTTGCTCACATCGAGCAAAAAGCGATCAAATATTACATCGAGAAACTAAAACTTTTAATGTCTCAATTCAATGAGTTACTTCCTGAGAATGATTTGAGAGCATTGAAGAAGTTTGTGCATCGTCAAGTGGGGTATTCGAAACTGTTTATTGAGGATCCCAAGAATGATGCTCTTCAAGTAATGGGAATGTTGGAGACGCGAATGATTGATTTTGAAAATGTAATCGTCTTAGGAGCTACAGATGATGAGTTACCCGGAAATCCAGCACTATCCACGCATATTCCTTTCATTCACCGCAAGGCATACAATCTGCCGACACGAAAAGATACGGAGGCTTTAATGGCCTACCATTTTTACAGGTTGATTCAACGTTGCAAGCGACTTGATATGGTCTATAATACAACTTCGGAAGCATTGACTAGCGGAGAGCCATCAAGATATATGCTTCAAATACGAGAAGAGTTGTGTGAAACAAATAAGGATGTTACATTCAATACAATGGGTTGGGATGTTTCAATTAATGCAGAAGACCTTGAACCAACCATAATTCATAAATCAGAAGAAATTATTGATAGCATAAAATCCTTTTTAAGGACGCGTGTTTCTCCTTCTGCTTTGAATAAGTTCATCAATAGTCCACTCGAATTTTATTATTACCACATTTTAAAACTGCAAGAGCAGGATGAAGTGGAAGAAGATATTGAGGCGCGTACCTCCGGCTCCGTAGTGCATGAGGTTTTGGAATGGGCTTATAAACCATTTGAAGGAAAGGTGATTTCGATGAGTGAACTTGAAAATACACTTACTCATTGCGATCAGAAAACGGAGGAGTTGTTTCTAAAAAAGTTTCAAGAAGGAGATTTGAAATCGGGAAGGAATCTACTAATTCTTGAAATGTCTATGCATTATGTAAGATCATTTATAACGTTTGACTTGAATGATATGAAGCAAAATGGTGCAGTCACTCTTATCAAGTTGGAAGATCGACTCATGTGTAATTATTCATCCAATGGCGTTGATATGAAGTTGTTTGGATTTGCTGATAGAATAGATAAGCGCGATGGAGTAATTAGAATAATTGATTATAAAACCGGAATGGTTGGGCCTTCTGAATTGAGGTATAGCCCTGAGATAATGCCTTTCGATAGAAAGTTGAGTAAAGCTTTGCAGCTAGCGCTTTATAAATTCATGTATTGCATGATTCATGATTTGGCGGATGAAAACGTAGAGTCGTTTATTGTCAGCTTCCGCAATTTTAAGGCAGGTTATCAAGGATTAAAACTGGGAAAAAAAGAGGTGAGCTCATCGATCGTTGAGACGATGCCGGAAATTTTGGATAAAATCGTGAGTGACATGCTTGATCCTACTCAGCCATTTCAGCATGATGAAGAATCAAAATATACAACCTTTTAGCGGTTAGAGGCTTATTACTCCGGTTTGAAGTAAACCCTTTACTGAATTAAGAGCGTAGAGGTATTCTCCTTTTTCAAGTCCTATAACAGGGATGACAAATTCACTTCCATAGAGCAAATCTATGCTTCACACTTTCTTACCATCAAGGTTGATCAAATCAAACCTTAATGGTCTAGCTCCAGAACCTGATACTTTATAGAGTAAAAAGCGCTCTGTTTGCTTGAGTTTCAATGTTACGTTATCTTGACTTTTTTTTAGCATATTTCTGCTTATCAACTCTAAAGACGAGGACTTAATCGAACACGTTGGTAAGAAGGTCAATCAATCTTGATGTGATTGATCAACGGGTTTACTTACAAATCGGTATCCAATACCTCTTATGCTATGAAAGTGAATCGGATTCTTTGGGTTGCGCTCGAAGTTTTTTCGAAAACTTAAAATGAAATTATCGATGCTTCGTGTGCTTGGGTAAACATCCACTCCCCAAACCAGGTCAAGCATTTCATCTCGGCTCACAGTTTCTCCATCGCGCTCAGTTAGAAGCTTCAAGAGCATCATCTCTTTTTTGCCAATATCGATTGTTTGGTCTGAAAACGTCTTAGCAATATGCTTATCAAAGTATAAAGTGTTTCCTCCAAATGAAAGTTCAGAAATTCCGACCTTACTATCAGGTGATCCTCTTTCTAACAATCGTTGCACCCGAAGCAGCAGTTCTTCTAAGTCAAAAGGTTTAACCAAATAGTCATCGCCTCCTATTTTTAGACCCATCACCCTGTCTTGAGCAGAGTTTTTAGCGGTAAGAAATAAGATAGGGACCTTGCGATTTTCAAGTCGGATAGATCTACAAACTGAAAAACCATCCATATGCGGAAGCATCACATCTAATAGGATTAAGTCGAATCGCTCTTGGTGAAAACGCTCAAGTGCTTCTTTGCCGTCTCTAGCCGCTATTATTTCATGTCCTTCTAACTCAAGGTTGAGCTTTACAACTTCAAGCAGCCGTTCTTCATCTTCCACTAAAAGTATTCGCTTGGACATGATGCAAATCTAAAACGTGAATCGTCTTCTTTCGATTATACTAGGAGTAATGAACTAACATTTTGATTTCAAAACCTTGTACTTCTAAAAATCGTTTACAATACCGACTTTTGAAGCATGCCAAAATTGGTTTTTATCTTACTTGTTTTATTCACCTGTCGATTAAATGCTCAGGAGCATTGTGCGACTGACCTTGAGAATCAACTAGAACAATTGCATGATGAAGACTTTGCCAATGGAATCAATGAGCTTAATAAGTTGTCAGAAGAATTCGAGCAATTGATGACGCCTTCTCGCAATGGATTTAAAGAGATTACTATTCCTGTTGTCGTACACGTTGTTTATAGGGAAGAAGAAAACAACATTTCTATGGAGCAAATCAAGTCACAAATTGATGTTCTTAATCGCGACTTCAATGCTGAAAATGATGACATTGAAAAGATTCCTGAAGTTTTTAGAGGTTTAGCTTCTTCAGCTAAAATTAGATTCCAACTGGCAGATAAAGATCCTTATGGAAATTTCACGCAAGGGGTAACAAGAAAACTCACAACATTAGAAAACATTGGAACTGAGACTTTATATCATCAGTCAAATAGAGGCGGGAGTGATCCTTGGCCTCAAGTGCATTACATGAATGTATGGGTATGTGAATTAGAAGGAAATACATTGGGCTTTGCTCTCCTTCCTGGATCTAAAATGTCTGAACGAGATGGTATAGTAATGAGTCCGCGAGCTTTTGGAACGATGGGTACGGCCGTAGAGCCCTATAATTTGGGTAGAACATTTGTGCATGAAGTGGGACATTACTTCGGTTTACGCCATTTATGGGGTAGTGATGACGAGAGTTGTTCGTCAACCGACTATATCAGCGATACTCCAACTCAATTAAAGGAAAACTTTGGCTGTAAATCCTTTCCAACCTATTCATGTCCTAGCCAGCCAAATGGAGATATGTTCATGAACTACATGGATTACGGAAATGATTCTTGTATGCTTTTATTTACTCAAAGGCAAGTCGAACTCATGCAGCTCATTGTGAAAACCAATCGAAGTGCATTGTTTCATAGCTCAGGCTTTACAGGTTTAGATCAATTGCAAACACCTGAGGTGAAAGTTTATCCCAATCCTTCCGAAGGTGTTATTCATGTTGAGTATAGTAACGGTTTGCCTGCGTTTGTTGAGGTTTTTGATGTATTAGGAAATTTAGTTTATCGTCATTTACCGCAGTCGAGAATCGAGTTATTATCCCTTGAGTTTCTGTCTAAGGGCGTTTATACGATGCGCACTGAAATGGAATTCACTCAAATTGTGATTCAATAGAAATGAAGCTAAAGCCCGAGCATAACGCGGTGATCTATTCTTTGCCTGGTAATTCTGAGTTCAGAATTTGCAGGCAGAATGATTTCAACGTTTCTGAAAAGCATGATAAAAGCGAATCATACTTTGTGGTTAGGCCATTCAATGATGATAAAAAAGTGCTATTCATTCGAGCTGATGTCCATGAAAACATTGACTTGTCAGAGTTGGTTGTTGAATCTTACATTAATGCTCCAAACTCTGAGGCGGTTCAACAGTCAGACTATGAAAGGCTTATTTCAAAAACAATTGATCGTTCACAGGAAATCAATGGGAAAATTATTGTTAGTAGAATTGATGAAGCATCCATGCAGTCATTCAATCTCACAAAAAGCTTACAGAACTTAAGAAATAAGTTCCCTCAATCATTTATCTATTTTTTGATTTCAAAGCAGTATGGAATTTGGCTAGGAGCAACTCCAGAAACTTTGGTTGAAAAAGAAGGTGAACTACTTTCTACCATGGCCCTTGCAGGAACTAAATGGGGTGGCGAGTTGTTTACTCAAAAGGAGTTTGATGAACAAATGTTGGTTTCTAGGGATATTATGGATTGCTTGAGCAAAGAAGTTGTCGAAATAGGTGATGTGCATGAAATGAACTTCGGTGAGCTTCGTCATCTCAGGACGAACTTTAGATGGCAATCAGAGGATTCGATTCTCAGGTTTGCAGAATTATTGCATCCTACATCTGCTATTTGTGGCTTCCCTAGAGCAGAGGCTTTAGAGTTCATACTCTCCAATGAAGAGCATGAAAGAGGGCTGTATTCAGGGTATTTGGGATTTGTAGACTCTAACCATAGTCAGTTGTTTGTTAATTTAAGGTGCATGAGGTTGTTTGATAATCAGATTAGAGTGCATGTGGGAGGCGGTATTAACGCCAAATCAGACCCTATAAGTGAGTGGGAAGAAACAGTAAGAAAGAGTAATTCTGTAAAGGAAGCAATAGCACATGGGTGATGTTTCAAATATAGGTTCGGTAAGAACATTGGTTGAACTTGCTGCTGCCAAGCAGATTCAAGATGTTGTGCTTTCTCCAGGAAGTAGAAATGCTCCCTTTATTCTGAGCTTTAATGGTCATGGTTCTTTTAATTGCCAAAGTATTCTTGACGAACGCTCTGCCGGTTTTGTAGCATTAGGAATGGCACAGCAAAAGAAAAAACCTGTTATTTTAAGTTGCACTAGTGGTTCAGCAGTATTGAATTACACTCCGGCTATGGTGGAAGCTTTTTATCAAAAGATTCCATTGGTCGCAGTTACTGCTGATAGGCCTGGTGAGTGGATTGATCAGGGAGAGGGGCAGAGTATGCGCCAAGTAAAATTGATGGATAATGTTGTGCTGCATTCCGTGAACTTGGTTGAAGAGCATAATGATGATGATCGTTGGTATAATGGCAGGTTGATCAATGAAGCATTCGAGTTGGCGATTACGAAATCAATGCCCGTGCACATCAATGTGCCTTTGAAAGAGCCTTTATACGGTACAGCTCCTTCTTCATATGTCATGCCACAAGCATTTGAGATAGTTGAGTCTAAAAAGATGCTTTCTGATTCGGAGCTGGATAAGCTTAAAGGGATATTTCAAGCATCGAATAAAGTATTGGTACTTGTAGCTCAAGGTAAAGAAAGTGCTGAATGTATAGAAGCATTGCGAGAGATGAATGCTTGTTCGAAAGTGGCCATTGTAACTGAAACCCATGCCAATTTATATCATTTAGGCTTCGTAAGCTGTATTGATCGGACTATCGAAAGTTTTATCAATTCAGATGCTGAGGTTGACTATATCCCTGACCTTTTTATCACCGTTGGCTCTAACGTCATCAGTAAGAAGATTAAATCACTTTTCCGAAGACACAAGAAGATTATTGCAGATCACTGGCATTTTGGTGATGAAGTTATGGACACCTTCCAGTCATTGACTAAATTGATTAAGGCTGAGGCCAATCCTATATTGAGCTATTTGAGCGGATCGCTTGAAAGCAATGCGAGCCAATTCGGAAATAGTTGGCGAGCTCGGTTTTTTGAAATGGAACAAAGGCACATTGAGTTTCTTAAAACATCTGCTTACAGCGACCTCAAAGTATTTGAGATCATTAATGACTTTATACCTGATCAGACTTCTGTTCAGATGGGTAACTCAAGTGTTGTCAGGTATATTCAATTGTTCAATCAAATTAGGACGGTTTCTTATTTTGGAAATAGAGGTGTTAGTGGAATTGAGGGAAGCACATCTACGGCAGTTGGAGCTGCTCAAAGCTGTGACGAATTAACCCTATTAATCAGCGGGGATCAAGCCTTTAGGTATGATTCGAATGCGCTTGCAATTAAAAATGGCACTGAGAATTTGAGGGTCATCGTGATTAATAATGGAGGTGGGAATATTTTTAGAATTATTGACGGACCAAAAGACCATGATGTGAGTCATGATTACATTGAAAAAGTTGATGAACAGCCCATAGGTAAGTTGGTCGAATACCACGGTATTGACTACAAAGAAGCTCGTAATTTTAGTTCTTTAGTAAAAGGGCTCGAATGGCTGTTTAATCCTGAGCGGTCAACTTCTGGAGTGCTGGAAATCTTTACACCGAGAGTTGATAGCCCTCAGATTTTCAAGTCATATTTGGGTTTTTTAAAGGAGGGTAAATAGGCTAGTGGTAGATTCAAAAAATCTAGCTTCCTTTCCTAGTCAATGAATTACCTGAGACAGTTCCAATATAATGAGGAAATAATAGGGCGGTATGTCGATGTCCTTAATGATCACCCTGAATCTCCTGAATTGGCTAAAAAGCTAATAAGTCATTTGCTAAATGCCCTAGAAATTTGGGTGAGTAGAGTTGAAGGACGAGAGTCACAGGCAGAAACGTGGCAGGTGCATGAAACTTCTAGCTTACACAAGTTGAATCAAAAATGCCATAACGCTATTTTTCAATTGCTTGAGTTCGGTAACCTTAGAAAAGTTCATACTTATCAAAACTCAAAAGGAGAGACGTTCAGTAATACACTTGATGAGGTGCTAACGCATCTTATAATACACTCGGCACATCATCGTGCCCAAATCTCAGCGGTGTGGAGTGAAGTAGGCATTGAACCTCCAGTATGCGATTTCATTTTTTGGGCGCGCGACAAAAACAGGTAGCCTCGATTCTACATCAACATTTGCGGGTTAATAATTATAGGTAAGAGCTTTCACTAGCTTTAAGGCTAAGGGTAAATTAGCACATTCCTAAAATTGTTTGTATACGTGCGATACGCCAAATTCTTACTAATAGGCCTGCTCTCTCTGCCCACTTTGCTTTTGGCGCAGATGACCATGACCTTTGATCATGATCTCTTGAGTTACAGTCGTGGCTTAGAACTTTTCGAGAAACAAAAATACGGGGCTGCAAAAGAGCAGTTCGAGCAATCAATCATTAGGGTTGATGATCAGAATTCTGAAATTAGTGCTAACGCGCATTTTTACAAAGCTGCTTGCGCAGTGGGGCTATTTCACAAAGATGCAGAGTTTCTGCTCAAAGAGTTTGTAAGAAATTACAGCACTAGTCCGCGTACAACAGAAGCGTGGTATTTACTTGGCAACTTTAATTACCGGAAAAAGGATTGGGAAGATGCAGTCAACTATTATAATGAAATAGCTGCTGATGATCTTCCAGAACCATTAAGAAGCGAATACTTGTTTAAGAAAGGATATTCCTTTTTTCAAGAAGGTGATTTGGGTCAAGCCGCAGATCAGTTCTTTCAGATGAAGAACGAGGCATCAGTATATTACGCTCCTGGCGCTTATTATTTTGCTCACATAAACTATGAACAAGGTAAGTACGCAACTGCACTAAAATCATTTAAGAGCCTCGAAAACCACCCACAGTTTGGTGAGGTGATTCCTTACTACATCGTTCAAGTTTATCATTTTCAAGAGGAGTATGATAATTTAGTTGATTACGGAAAGCCGTTTTTAGAGAAAGATGATGTTAAAAGAAAGGCTGAAATAAGTCGTTTAGTCGGTGAGGCGCTTTATCACAAACAAGTTTATGATGAAGCAGTTCCTTTTCTGGAAAACTTCATGGAAAGCAGGCTTCCTAAGCAAGGAGATGATTACTATGTCTTGGGTTATTCGTATTACAGAAGTGATAATTTCGATAAGGCTGCTGAGCAGTTTTCTAAGATTTCATATAGTGATGACTTGCTCGGTCAAAACGCTTCCTACCATTTAGGCGAGACATATCTGAAGGCAAATAAAAAGTCATATGCAAGAAATGCATATCGCTCGGCCTCTCGAATGGATTTTGATCCGGTATTGAAAGAGGATGCATTGTTTAAGTATGCGCAGCTTTCCTATGAGCTGAGTTATGATCCTTATCAAGGCGCAATAGATGCTTTCAAAGAATACATAAAAGCATATCCAGAGGCGGAACGCACGCAAGAGGCATTTGACTATTTGGTAAATATTTACCTCACATCAAAAAATTATGACGCGGCACTTTCATCAATTGAAGAGTATAAGAATCCTGATTTAAGATTACAAGAAGCATATCAGCGCATTGCTTTTAATAAAGGCGTTTCTCTTTTTCAAGATAAGTTATACAAAGATGCTATAGCTTATTTTGATCGTTCGTTGAAGTTTAAGCTTAACAAGACTATTGCCGCTTCCTGCAAGTATTGGAAGGCAGAAGCATTGTTCAACAGTGGAGATTTTAAAAATGCGGTTGAGACCTATGAAGACTTTATTTACGCTCCAGGAGCTGTGTTGACTCCTTATTTCAATTTGGCTAACTACAACATTGGCTATGCCTTTTTTCAACAAGATAAATTTATTGAAGCTCCGTCATGGTTTAGAAGGTTTACATCTTATAGCAGAGAAAAGGGTCAAGTAAAGTTGACAGATGCAAATTTGAGGATAGGGGATAGCTATTTTATGCTTAATCAGTATGATGCCGCCTTTGAATATTATGAGATTGCTGACAAGCAAGGAAAGTCAGACCCTGACTATGCTTTGTATCAAATGGCCATGACTCAAGGGTTGATGAAAAAAATGAAGGGTAAGCAAGAATCTTTAGAAAAATTGACCAAGAATTACCCTGAATCTCATTTTTTGGATGCCGCCTATTATGAATTGGGGCGTGTTGATGTTGCACTTGGTAATAACGAGGAGGCGCTGTCTAAATTCAATAAGGTGGTTGATCAGTTTCCTGGAAGTAGCTACGTTAGAAAGTCCCTAGCCAGTATTGGTCAAACGTATTACAATCAACAGAATGATGAAGAGGCGTTAAAGGTTTATTTGAAAATAGTAAACGACTACCCTACTTACGATGACACACGAGAGGCTCTGATTGGGATTCAGAATATCTATACTGACCGCGGGGAGGTTGAAAAGTACGAAACGCTTATATCATCGTTAGACTTCGTTAATATCTCCGACATGGCTTTGGATAGTATTAATTATGAGTCTGCTGAAAATCAGTATTTCAATGGGCAATGTAAAGAAGCTGTTGCTGCATTTAACAAGTATTTAGATCGCTTTGAAAAAGGGATTTTTGCTCTAAACGCCAAGCTCTATCGTGCAGAATGCATGAGCAAGATGGGGCAAGACGTTCAAGCGATTAAAGATTATGAGTATGTGGCTAATCAACCTAAGAACAAATTTTCTGAGTCAGCGCTTGTAAAAGCCGCTAGAGTAAACTTTGCTAATGAGAACTTCCCTGATGCATTGGCTTATTACAAGAGGTTGTCAATGCTCGGGCAATACAAGAGTAATCTACTAGAAGCTGAAATTGGCCAAATGCGATGTAACTATAGACTTAACAATTATCAAGGTGCTATAGCTAATGCTTTCATTACCCTTGAGGAGGATAAAACGGACCAAAACATTAAAACAGAGGCGAATTTGATCATAGCCAAATCAAATTTGAAATTAGAAAGTCCGGTTGAAGCGATGACGTACCTGGATAAGGTCATGTCTAACGGAGCTCCTTCACAGTCAGCTGAGGCGATGTATTTGAAAGCAAGAGTCCAATTCAATATGGATGCTTTAGACTCTGCAGAAACATTGGTTTTTCAATTGGTAGAGACATATCAGTCACAGTCATACTGGTTGGGAAAGAGTCTTTTGCTGCTCACTGATATTTATATGACAAGAGGTGATCTGTTTCAAGCTAAAGCCACACTTCAGAGTATTCTTGATAACTATGATAAAGACGATGATGTGAAAGCATTAGCGGAGGAAAAATTGAAAACAGTAGAGGAATTAGAAAGCATTCCCGCAGAAGAGGAAGTAATTGAATTTGAAATTGAGTTGAATGAAAATAGCTCTGAAGAACAAAATAATGTTGATGCTCAATCACCAAATAATTCTGATGAAAATGAATAAGCACCTAATATTACTCTTCATGAGTTTGGGGTTTGGTGTAAATTCTCAATCTCAGGTAGCTCGATCGGGATCAGATGATACGTTAAGAACGAGAATTGTTACGGTTTTTGACTACAAGCCAACTATTAGCGATGCGAAAAAACTATCGCTTTCACCAACTGTGATTGACACTACTTTGCCGAAGCCTGAGGCAGTTTATCAGTTTGATACAAGGATGTTTAATACTACCTATGTTCCTGACAGCATTAATGCTGCAAAAATGAAAGGTGAGCCGCTTGATCCTCTATATAGAGGCTATTTGAAGGGTGGATTAGGTAATGGTATCAACTATATGTTGGATGGATATGTAAACTCTTTAAGATCTCGTGAAGGCGAGTTAGGATTTGAATTGCACGGCAGAGGTACACAAGGTGTGTTAAATGATTTACCTCCTGCCAATTGTAATATGTGGCAAACCGCCATCTCCGGAAAGAAGTTTTTCAAAAAACATTCACTTTCGGGTAAGGTTGGGTTTGAAAGGGAAAGAATTCAATACTACGGCTATGATTATAACGACACCCTAATCGCACCTTTATACTTGGAGTATCAAGGAAATGAAGATGCGTTTAAACAAGTATATAATGAGCTATTTGCTGATGTTGAGTTGAAGAGTTTCTATACAGACTCAAACAAATTAAATCATGACCTGAAGTTACATTATGACTACTTCTCGGATAAAAACGCATCCAATTTTGAGCACAATGTTGTATTCAATGCATTGGGTTCGCGTTATTTTGGCAAGCATTTAGGAAGTTTGGACTTCTCTACAGACTTGAATAATGTAAATTATGTCAATGGCTTTTATTTTGCTCCTTATGACACAATAGCGTCTTCAGTTACCAATACGATTTTAGGACTTACACCTAAAATCACTAGCCAATATCGGAAATTTAGGATTCAAATAGGAGTGAAGGCGCAAATGGATTTACAAGCCAATGCAACTACTCTGCGCTTGTACCCTGATATTTATTTGAAATATAATCTGGTTAAAGAGTTGATTATTCCTTATGCTGGAATCACCGGAGGGCTGAATAGAAATAATTTGAATAACCTAACGGAGACCAATCCGTTTTTGTGGCCAGCTCTTACACCACTTCAAAACACAGATCGAGAGTTCCATGTTTCTGGTGGCTTCAGAGGGTCTGTATCTCGAAAATTCACTTATAATCTTTATGGAGGTTACTATAGAGAACGCAATGCTCCATTGTTTGTGAATTATAATGCAAGTCAGTTTAATCCTAACTTTACACCTTTTGGAGTTAACTACTTCACGTTAGTTTATGATACGCTCACAGTGACTGAGTTTGGAGGTGAATTAACCTATCGAGTAGACGAGAAATTGCATGTAGTAGCTGCTGGAGTGTTTAGAGATTTTCAGACGACTAGAGAAGTTGAAGCGTGGCAACGTCCAAATTTTGAGATTTCCGCATCAGGATTTTATCAGTTGAGAAATAAGATTATCGTAAAGGCCGAATTGCATTTGTTAGGTCCTCAGTATGCCAAACGATATAAAGACTATATAGTAGATGACCCAGAATCTGTTGGTACTGAATTTTACAATGACCAGCCAATTTCAGTAGTGAGTGATCGATTAAAACCAATCGTTGACGCTAACATAGGAGTGGAATATCGCTATACAGAAAAACTTTCTGGATTTATTAGTTTGAATAATCTTTTAATTCAGAGATATCAGCGTTGGAACAACTATCCTGTCCAAAGATTCAACGTAATGGCTGGTTTAACCTATTCTTTCTGGAAAGAGTAGAATTCTGTTAATTGACTGTTGATAAAACCCTTGTATTTATTGGTATTCAAGGAAGATTAAAGACGCCTTGAAGGTTATATTTGAGCGTTTAGTAAACCCCCTGTTTAATGAGTGAAGAAGAAAAACCAAAAAGCGAATATTCAGCATCCAATATTACCGTCCTTGAAGGACTTGATGCGGTGCGAAAGAGACCTTCGATGTACATTGGAGATGTTGGAACTAGAGGATTACACCATTTAGTATATGAAGTTGTCGACAACTCTATAGATGAAGCTCTAGCAGGCCACGCTTCAACGATTGACGTATTAATCAATGAAGACGATTCAATTACCGTAATTGACAACGGTAGAGGTATCCCGGTAGATATGCACGAAAAGGAGAAAAAGTCTGCACTCGAGGTGGTAATGACTGTTCTTCACGCAGGTGGTAAATTTGACAAAGGATCTTACAAAGTTTCTGGTGGATTGCATGGTGTTGGTGTTTCGTGTGTGAATGCTTTGTCAACCGATCTAAAGGCTACCGTCTATAGAAATGGTGTAATTTATCAGCAAGAATATAAGATCGGAGTTCCTCAATACAGCGTAAAAGAAGTTGGAAAAGCAGATAAGAGTGGTACTGAAATTTGGTTTAAACCAGATGATACAATTTTCTCTACAACAAGCTATAACTTCGAAACTCTTTCTCATAGATTAAGAGAACTAGCATACTTGAATAAGGGAATTCGTTTGACGATCACAGACAGACGAAACATGGAAGACAATGGGGAATACCTGAAATCAGAGTATTACTCAGATCGTGGTCTTGCTGAGTTTGTAGAGTTTTTAGATGAGGGGCGTGAAAAGCTAATTCCTGATACCATGTATATGGAAGGGGAGAAGAATGGTATTCCCGTAGAGATCGCTATGCAGTATAACACCACGTTTGCTGAAAACCTTCACAGCTACGTCAATAATATTAATACCCGAGAAGGTGGAACGCACCTTGCTGGTTTCAGAAGCGGAATGACACGTACGCTTAAGAAGTATGCGGATGAATCTGGTTTGCTTTCAAAACTGAAATTTGACATTGTAGGCGATGACTTTAGAGAAGGATTGACAGCTGTTATTTCTGTTAAAGTAATGGAGCCACAGTTTGAAGGACAAACAAAAACTAAACTTGGAAATCCTGAAGTTAGAGGTGCGGTTGACCAGGCTGTTGGAGAAATGCTATTCAATTATTTAGAAGAACATCCGAAAGAAGCTAAATATATTGTTGACAAGGTAATATTGGCTGCGCAAGCTCGTCACGCTGCTCGTAAAGCGCGCGAGATGATCCAACGAAAGAATGTACTCACAGGAAGTGGTTTACCAGGTAAATTGGCTGACTGTAGTGAGAAGGATCCAGCAAAATGCGAGGTGTTCTTAGTTGAGGGCGATTCTGCGGGTGGAACTGCAAAGCAAGGTCGTGATAGAAAGTTTCAAGCGATTCTTCCTCTTCGAGGTAAGATATTGAACGTGGAGAAAGCAATGCAGCATAAGATCTTCGAAAATGAGGAGATTAAGAATATTTACACGGCTTTAGGAGTAAGAGTTGGTACCGAAGAAGATAGCAAGGCTTTAAATATGGACAAGTTGAGGTATCACAAGATTGTGATCATGTGTGATGCTGATGTTGATGGTAGCCACATTGCAACCTTAATTTTAACTTTCTTCTTTAGATATATGAAAGAGTTGATAGAACGAGGATGCATTTATATTGCTGCTCCACCGTTGTATTTGCTTAAGAAAGGAGCCCAACAAAGGTATGCTTGGAATGAAGCTGAAAGAGATCAGATAGTTGCTGAGCTTAAAGGAGCAGGAAAAGAATCTGGAATTGGAATTCAGCGCTATAAGGGACTTGGTGAAATGAATGCAGAACAACTTTGGGAAACAACCATGAATCCTGATTTTAGAATGCTGCGTCAGGTATCAATTGATAATGCTGCAGATGCTGATCATACATTCAGCATGTTAATGGGTGATGAAGTTCCTCCTAGAAGAGAGTTTATCGAGAAGAACGCCAAGTACGCTAAGATTGACGTATAAGAGAAGATAAAGTAAGATTTACCTAAGTTATGCGGAACAATACTTCTTTAAAGAGATGTTATTGTTCCGCTTATTTTTTTCTTAAAACCACAATTGTCTGTGGAGGCTATGCGGTACAAGAACTTTTCTCCGCGCACTGCCTTTTCAGAAGTACCTTTTATATTACCATTCCAAGGAGCGAAATTATTTGTCTCATAAACCAAAGACTGGTCACTAGCTCGGTAAACTTGAACTGAAAACGAAGCACACTTTTCTAATCCATTGGCAAACCATGAATCATTTTGACCATCGTTGTCAGGAGTGAAAGAGTTAGGAATGAAAATTTTCAATCCACCTTCCACAAAAACTTCTTGCACTAATTCAGTTACGCATCCTTCCGGACTTACTGCTGTTAAATAAACTTGATGCCTACCTTCTGTTGCACGAATGGACACATTACTGCCATTTGCTTTCTCAGATTCTAATGACCAACTGTACGCATTTGTTCCGGGCTGCGAAGAGAGCTCTATAGATTGCTCAAAACATGTTTCTGAAGAGGCAACTGAATAACTGATTACTGGTGTAGGTCTTTCAAATATTTCAATAGATTTTTTAACAGAGTAATTTTCGTTATTGATATCGGCTAACATTACAACTTCATGCTCGCCAGGTTCATTGAATGAGAAATCACATGAGTTTCCTTCAAATACATGCACGCCATCAATAATCCATTTTAAGGAATAACTTAATTCTGTGGATTCAAAGTGAACTGTTTTCGCTATACACTGAATTCCTGTGGCCTTAAAGTCGAGCATTATCGCATCAGCTTCACCTGAAAAGGACTCTGAAATGTTCTTTTTGTCCTTTCCCTCATTGATGTTTTGTTCTTTCTCTTCTATTTTTTTAGAATTTGAAGTATTCGAAATTGGTGTTTTCAATTTGCTAATGGCTTCCAAAGAAACAAGCTCAATTTCGTGGTTTTCTTGGGGAAGGTGTTCGTTATCAGCAGCAATTTCTATCGTATTCATTTCAAAATTTGGTTCAGTGTCCAAATTTGTTTTTTCCTCATCGATAGTCGAAATTTCAACTTTTTCTTGCGCACCATTATTAAGAGTGGGAAGCGAGGAGAAGCCCAATAATAAAAGTGCTGCAGCCGCTATGCCACCATAAAGTGAGGCGTTAATAGATGAGCCTGAAGCTTGCTCTAAAGGCAGCTGATGCTCAACGGTTGTCCACATACCTTCGTCTGCAGTATATTCTGCTGAATTAAGTTTTGCGGCAATTATTTGATCAAATTTATTCATTGTCAATGTTGACTTAATCTATCTACTAATGGTTGAAGTATCTTTCGAAGGTTCAACCTTGCTTTTGAAAGGTTTGATTTTGATGTTCCCACGCTTATGTCTAGCATTTCTGCGATTTCATTGTGGTTATGACCTTCCATAACATACAAATTGAAAACAGTGCGATATGCTGGTGAAAGCTGCTGAACAGCATCGGTAACAACATTGATAGGAACTTGATTGTAAATGCTTTCCGACACTTCTTCTTCTGCGGTCATTCCGCCAACCCTATCAGTAAGCTCGCTATCTGTAATTACAGGCTTGACTTTCTTCCTTCTGTAATTGTCAATTGCAGTGTTTACAACTATCCTTTTTATCCATCCTTCAAAAGAACCATCTCCTTTGTAATTCCCAATTCCTTTGAACACCTTAATGAATCCATTCTGAAGAATATCTTTCGCTTCATCAGGGTCATCAGCATACCTCATGCATATGCTAAATAGGCGTCCATACAGTTTAGAGAACACTTCTTTCTGGGCTTTACGGCTTTGTTTAATGCAACCTTCAACCAATTGCATTTCTTCATGTTTATGCCATATTCCCATTTAACTAAACCATTGACGCTGAATACCTGTAAGGTTGCCCATTTTTTTAACGAAGTCCTCGATTGATTCCGGTTGAGCTTATAACAACCTGACCTCTCACGGTACGAGGCTCGCCATACTTATCTTTATAGTTGATAATGTAAGGGTAGCTTCCAGATGGTACATATTCCCCAGTCGTTAAATATTTTCCATTCCATCCATAGTCTGGATTAGTTGAAAGAAATAGCTCTCGTCCCCATCGGTCGAAAATGCTCATTTCGAAGCTCTCTAGTCTAATTCCTTCTCCACCAATTTTGAAGACATCATTTAAACCATCGCCATTTGGTGAGAAAGACGTTGGGATATACATTGTTTCTGCTAAGGAGTGGCGCAACGTCTTGGTCAATGTGTCTAAACAACCATCTTCTGAAATGGCTACAATGCTAACATCGTAAAGTCCAGTATCTATGAATTCATATGCGAATAGCTGGCTTTCTGAAAGAGTATCACCATCTAAGTACCAGATTATATTTTGAGCATTCAAAGACGCGTCTTGAAACTTCACTATTGGGTTCAGTGTGTTTGGATTCCCTGGTGAATTATTGTAATTCGCGGTTGGTGCTTCTAGTATTTGGACTAGGCAGTTTTTTGTTCTTGAAGAAATACAACCGAAATCAGTAACTGTCCATAAAGTCACATCATAGCAACCGGGATTTTTATATTGATGATTTACTGTGTCTATGTTTATATTTTGAGAGAGCGAGCCATCACCAAAATCCCAAGTATATGTATGACCTGGTAAAACTTTATCAAAGAAAATCTCCACATCCGTCCCTGAACATGAAATTGCTGGATTCGCTTCGAAGTTTGGAGTGTAAGGCTCACCAACGTAAACCGTTTTTGTAGCCACGGCTTCAGGTGATAGGCACAAATCTGAGATGGTCACCTTATACGTTTTTGTGGTAGTTGGTCTAACAAACTGAATAGGTTCGTCATCCATGCTCGCTTCACTCCATTCGTATACATATTCATCCGGACCTCTAAATCCACCTCTACCAGAAGATATGAGGTATACATTTTCGCCTATACATATTGAATCATCTTCAACTCGTATTTCTGCGTCTATTTGACTGTAGCCACCTACTTGAACAAAAACGCTATCCAAATAAGGAGGAGTTCCACAAAAATCACTTACCGTTACATAATACCAAACTGGCTCATCTGGACTCACGGTGGTTGATGGTCCGAAATTACCAGAACTCCAAGAAAAAGTATAAGCCGAGTCACCTCCAAATCCTGTTATGGGGATTGTAATCGTATCATAGGGACAGATAGTGTCCACAACTGGTATTTCCGAAAAGAGCGGTGGTCTAACGGTAATTAGTACTTCAGAAGTATCGCCAGCACAACCATTATCATCCACAGAATAAACAAAGTATTGAGTAGTTGTATCAGGAAAAACATTGAACGCCTGGCTTGTTGAAATCACAGTTCCTGTAAGTGACTCTTCGGTCCACACATAGTTAAAAGGTGGTGTTCCACCTGTAGAAGCTGCAACTAGTGATGCTGGATTTGTAATACAAATCATTGTATCGTTAAACGCTTGAGTTTTTATGGAGTCTGGAACAGCAATTATAGCCAGCGCTGTTGCTTCACATCCATTATTATCAGTTACAGTTACCCAGTTTGAGTCAGGGCATAACTGAGTAGCCGTTTGAAGCGGTTCACCGGTAGACCATAAATAATAATAAGGGGCAACACCTCCATTTCCATTTCCTGTTCCTTCGGCATCACAACTGAAAATGCCAGGACATGACACGGCACCTAGGTTTGATGTTGAAGCTGTTAAAACGGGTGGTTCCGTTACATTGGCAGTTCCATTGGTGATATAACAACCTGAAGCATCTATTATAGTTACCGAATATGATCCAGCCGGTAAATTATTTAGGGTGTTTGTATTAGAGTTTACAATGTTTGTTTGAATTGTATCGCCACTAGAATCTTTCCAATAAAAAATATTCGGAAGTGAAGAAGCCGTGTTGGTGTCTATGGCCGTTAAACTACCCGTAGAGTCACCATTACATAATACTGGCGTGTCTTGAAAAACGGGCACTTGGCAAAAAGGGGAAACCAAAACACTATCAATGGCAATATTTCCATTGTTAGAGTCTAGCACAGCGTAAACGTATTCACACTGAGTTGGGTACACGCCATTTGCAGGGCTAACTTCTAAGGTTGGACCCTCACCAACTGTATCTCCTTGGTAGATCCATTGCAATGTAGCTGACGAATATCTCCAAGACTCATTAGTAGCAGTAAAAGAGTTGTCATTTCTTCCTAAAACAATAGTCGCATTGTTGCCCGGTAGGTTATGAATTGCTTGAACTCCATCACCTCCTCCCCATTGAGGGCAAACAGGAACGTTCGTTAAATTATTTTCAATTACGTTGCTTGATTCAAATAAAACTACCTGAAATGTTCCAAAGGTTGTCGTGCAACTAAACATAGGCACGGCAGACCACGTTACGACTAATTTCCTATTTGGAGCAACACCTTGAGTTTGGTATGTTACATATGGACCCCCGCCTCCCGTTCCTGGGTTCCAGTCTCTCCAAGGAGCCATTATAGTATTCTTGGGGACGTTAAAAGCAGCACTAGGTACAGGGTTCACAACCCAAGTTTGAGTTTGTCCACCTGTAAAACCTACCCATCCATTTGAACAGATGTAAAACTGCGTGTATGTGTTGCAATAAAAGTCAAATGAAAAGCCTATCGGATAAGGACCTTGAATTTGATCGTCAAACAGAGTAACACTAGTTCCTCCAACTGTCTCAGTATTATATGGAATTGACTCTACCGAATAATCACAAGCACCACCTCCAATGCCTTGTAAATCGAATGTTGCTGGAGGACAAAACCCTGTGTCATTTGTTGTAATTAAGTTAGCCGGGACCAAGGTTTGGCTAATTAATGGCATTGAAATGACTGAAAATAACAGTCCTATTAATAGGTGTCTCATTCGGCAAAATTAAAATTCTACTCCATTGACGTGAGATATAAATTCAGTTGCTTTAATCAACGGATAATTTAGCTTTGTGAACCTTTAAATTAATGGAATGGAAAATATGAAAGTTACAGTTGTAGGAGCAGGAGCAGTAGGTGCAAGTTGCGCTGAATATATAGCAATAAAAAATTTCGCGTCAGAAGTGGTTCTGGTAGATATTAAAGAAGGTTATGCTGAGGGCAAAGCGATGGATCTAATGCAAACTGCTTCTCTTAATGGATTTGATACTAAGATTACTGGAAGTACAAGTGATTATTCGAAAACTGCGGAAAGTCAAGTTGCTGTAATAACGAGTGGTATTCCTAGAAAGCCAGGAATGACGAGAGAGGAGCTTATTGGCATTAATGCAGGAATCGTTAAGGATGTTACGGCTAACATTTTAAATCACTCACCTAACGCTATTATAATTGTTGTATCTAACCCAATGGATACGATGACTTATTTGGTTCACAAGGTAAGTGGTCTTCCCAAAAATAGAATTATCGGAATGGGTGGTGCTTTAGATAGCGCGCGATTCAAGTACAGATTGTCTGAGGCCTTAGGTTGCCCGTCATCCGATGTTGAGGGAATGGTCATCGGAGGCCATAGTGATACCGGAATGGTTCCATTGATTGACAAAGCTGTAAGAAATAGTGTTGCTGTTTCAGAATTTCTATCACAAGATAAAATGGATGAAGTAGTTGAAGCAACCAAAGTGGGAGGGGCCACATTGACAAAATTGTTAGGCACATCTGCATGGTATGCTCCTGGAGCTGCAGTGTCATCTTTGGTTCAGTCAATCGTTTGTGATCAAAAGAAAATGTTTCCATGTTCAGCGCTATTAGAGGGTGAGTATGGTTTGAACGATATTTCTATAGGTGTTCCTTGTATTTTGGGGAAAAATGGTATTGAAAAGATCGTTTCTGTTTCTTTAAATGACAAAGAAAAAGCTAAGATGGTTGAAAGTGCTGAAGGAGTTGGTAAAACCAATAAACTTCTAGATAGCGTATTGTAATCTTTAAGTCAAAAGGTTTGAAAAAGGGGCGTCATTTTGACGTCCTTTTTCATTCAATAAAGTTGAAAAAAATACATAAATCAGAATGCTACGTTTGAACAAGTTGAAATTCTATATTTGCACGCCCTTTTTAAGGGCTATTTTATTAATACCGAATTATTATGCAGAATAAAAGTGCTATCTGGATATTTACAATTTTGCTGTCGTTAGCTTGTGTTTATCAGCTTTCGTTCACATTTGTAACGTCTAGCGTAGAAGGAGACGCTGAAGAGAAAGCCATTGAGCGATTAGACAGTTTGTTAAGTGTTGAGCCAGAATTAACGCTGCTTGAACAAGAGATCGCAAGGCAAGGCTTCGAACAAGAATATTTGAAGGCAGCTAATACTCAAGAGGTATATCCTGTTTTGGGATTTACGTACGCTTATTGTAAAAGGAATGAGATTAACCTTGGATTGGACCTTCAAGGTGGTATGAACGTAACGCTTCAAGTTCAGGTAAAGGATTTGATCAAAGCTTTGAGCGACAATAATGAAGACCCTACTTTTAACGAAGCATTGAGTCTAGCTGTTGCGAAGCAAAAGGATAGTCAAGATGATTTTGTTACACTTTTCGACCAATCGTGGAATGAGATAAATCCAGGTGGTCAGTTAGCATCGATCTTTCATAATAGAGAAAACAAAGAAAAGTTTCCGATTGATGCTTCTAATGAAGACATTTTAATAACTATTTCTGATGAGGCAGATGCTGCTGTTAGCAGAACAGAACAAGTGTTGAGAAGAAGAATTGATGGTCTTGGGGTGGTTCAGCCAACAATTCAACGTCAGCCTGGAACAGGACGCATAATTGTCGAATTACCCGGTGTCAAGGATAAGGAGAGAGTGCGTAAAATTCTTCAAGGAACGGCAAAGCTTGAGTTCTATGAGTGCTACGACAACGGAGAGATTTACAGTAGTCTTGAAAAAGCCAACAACCTTTTAGCTGATAAGCTTGGTGTGAGATCAAAAGATGTCAAGGATTCAGGGGATTCTAATCAGGTCGCAGAGGCAGATACTTCTTCTGTTGAAGAAGTCGTAGCAGATTCAAATAGTTTAGATGCTTTGCTTTCTGATCAATCAGTTGACTCAGCGGCCGCAGACAGCGCTTCAATGTCAGAAATGGCTGCAGACTTTGCGGCTAAAAATCCTCTTTTCGCAAAGTTGAGACCTGCGATTTACCAAGATCAAGAAAGTGGAGGGTACTTTGCAGGAAAAGGACCAACTGTCGGTTATGCGTCAATATTTGATACGGCTGAAGTGAATGAGATTCTTGCAAGAAGAGATATAGCCTCGTTGTTTCCACGCAGAATGAAGTTTTTATGGGCTGCAAAGCCTTATGATGAGGAAGGTAAGTTTCTTCAGCTTTTCGCAATGAATGTTTCTAGTAAGGATGGTAAAGCACCTTTAGAAGGAGACGTTATTACTAACGCGAGAGTAGTTAGTGATCCTCTTGGTAACCCAGAGGTTTCTATGAGTATGAATGCTGAAGGCGCAAAAACATGGAAGAATATTACTGGAGATGCTGCCGCTCAAAATCCAAAAAAATCTATTGCAATTGTTCTAGATAATTTGGTTTATAGCGCTCCAAGAGTAGATTCTGAAATTGCAGGTGGACAATCCTCAATTTCAGGTCAGTTCAATTTGGAAGAAGCCGAAGATCTTGCAAATGTGCTGAAAGCTGGTAAGTTACCGGCTCCAGCTAGAATTATTGAAGAAGCAGTTGTTGGACCAACGTTAGGAGCCGAGGCTATTCAAGCAGGGTTCATGTCCTTTGCTTTGGCTTTGGTGATCGTCTTGGCGTTCATGATATTCTATTATTCATCTTCAGGTATAGTTGCCGATTTAGCATTGCTCGCGAACTTATTCTTTGTGATGGGGGTTCTTTCATCTCTTGGTGCAACGTTAACATTGCCTGGTATTGCTGGTATCGTTTTGACAATTGGTATGTCTGTTGATGCTAACGTGTTGATTTTTGAACGAATTAGAGAAGAGCTTCGCGCTGGCAAGGGTGTTAGACTCGCCATTGTTGATGGCTACAAAAACGCTTACAGCTCGATTATTGATGCGAATATTACCACGTTGCTAACGGGTATTATCCTTTACATATTCGGTTCTGGACCTATTAAGGGTTTTGCAACCACATTAATCATAGGTATTGCTACTTCTCTTTTTGCGGCCTTATTCATTACGAGGTTGATTTTTGAATGGAGATTGGATAGAAATGAAACTCCTTCATTCTCTTCTAAACTTACTGAGAACCTAATGTCTGCAGTGAATTTTGGCTTTGTGAAGAATAGAAAGATGTTCTACATAGCCTCTGGCATCATTATTTTACTAGGAGCGGGGTCACTTGCGACAAGAGGCTTAAACTATGGTGTTGATTTTACTGGAGGTAGAAGTTATATTGTCCGCTTTGACGAAACGTTTGCCGTAGGCGAAATTGCATCAGTTCTAACGGATGAGTTCGTAAATGAGGATAATCTTAAAGTTGCACCTGAGGTTAAGACCTATGGGTCTTCTAATCAAGTTAAGATCACTACCAAATTCTTGATTGATAGCGAGGATGAATCAGCGGATGAAGTTGTAGAATCAAAACTGAAGGAAGGGTTAGCTAAAGTAACTCCCGATTTTGAAATCATGAGTTCTCAAAAAGTTGGACCAACTGTAGCTGATGATATAAAGCAAGGAGCGATTTGGGCAGTATTATTTTCGCTGATTGTTATTTTCTTGTACATTATTCTTCGATTTAGAAAATGGAAGTTTGGCGTTGGCGCATTGGCAGCAATGTTTCATGACGTGCTTATAGTGTTGTCATTCTATTCGATCTTGTATGGATTTATGCCATTCTCTTTAGAGATCGATCAGGCATTTATCGCGGCCATACTCACAGTGGTTGGTTATTCAATTAATGACACGGTAATTGTGTTTGATAGAATTAGAGAGTTCATAGGTCTTCATAAAAAGAAAGAGCAAGAAATTGTTATCAATGATGCATTGAATTCTACACTTTCTCGAACGTTGATTACATCGATGACAACATTGTTGGTATTACTAATGATTTTCTTTTTCGGAGGAGAGGTTATACGAGGATTCGTTTTTGCATTGATCATTGGAGTTTTAGTAGGAACGTATTCTTCTCTCTGTGTGGCGACACCTCTAGTTGTTGATTTAGCTAAGAAGAATAAGTAATTTACTTTTCAAATAAATATATTTTAAAGCCACGCTCTTCGCGTGGCTTTTTGCTGCAATTTTGAGCCTATGTTGAATATGATTTTTCTGTTTTTCAATTTAGGAGGAGGTGAGATCTTTGTAGTACTCATGTTTGTGCTACTTTTTTTTGGGTCCAAACGCATTCCCGAGGTGGCTAGGAATTTGGGGAGAGGTATACGCCAATTCAAAAATGCCGCAGATGATATTCAAAGAGATATCACTGATTCTGTGTCAGATGTGAAAAAGAGTATAGACCAAGAAAAAGATAAAAAATGATTGTAGGTTGGCTGCAATTAATAGGCGGTTTACTAATCCTACTTGTTGGTGGTGAGTACTTGGTTAGATCTTCAGTAAAACTCGCTCTCCATTTAAACATAAGCTCTATTGTCATAGGCTTGACTGTCGTAAGCTTGGGTACTTCGTTTCCAGAGTTGGTTGTAAGTGTAAACGCTGCCTTGGATGGTCATCCTGATATTTCTTTAGGTAACTTGGTTGGAAGTAACATTGCCAATTTGGGGTTGGTGCTTGGGTTAACTGCAATTGTTTTTCCAATTTCTGTAGAGCGTTCATCCATTGCTTTGCATTGGCCTTTAATGCTATTGTCAACTTTGCTGTTGATTTTATTTGCTTGGGATCTTAACATAGAAACTTGGGAGGCATTTATATTGTTTGGGTGTTTAATAGCTTATAATGTTCTGGTTATTAAGGTTTCTGGAAGAACGGAAGGAGGAGACCTAGAAGTAATAGATACAAACATCGAGCGGTCTAATTCAGGGCTCATAAGAACAATTCTGATTCTCTTGGTTAGTATGGTGCTTTTAATATTTGGTGCTGATTTGCTTGTCGATGGAGCTGTTGAGGTTGCGCGTTCGTTTGGCTTGGAAGAAAGAGTTATTGCGATATCAATAATTGCTTTTGGAACAAGTGCACCTGAATTAGCTACTTCATTGATTGCTGTATATAGGAAGGAGACCTCCTTAGGTATTGGAAATTTAATAGGCTCCAATATTTTTAACATTCTTGCTATTCTAGGTATTACTGGAATTCTTCATCCAATCGATGTTAATCCTCAGATTCTTTCTTTTGACCTTATCTGGGTATTGGGTATTCCATTGTTGATTACCCCATTTTTACTTTCAAGAATGAAGGTGTCTCGGTTAGAAGGTATCTTGCTTTTAGGGTTGTATTTATCGTATATGTATCTGATTTTTTAGAAAAATAGGCAGGCACCCCTAAAAAAAAGGGGGGTGTGAATAAATAATTATAATAATTCCTTTACCAACCCCTTATTTAAATCTAGTTTTGCCTAAAATCTAAGAAAAATGGCAAAATTGAGATTTCAAGCCCTGGAGTCGCTTCTAAACAGAAAGTATGAACTTCCAACAGAGCGTACTGAGAAAATTTCTGACTATTTCGGAGAAAACGTATTTCATGATCGTGCTATGCAGCAGTTTCTGTCAAAGGATGCTTACCGCAGACTTCGCGACTGCATGCAAAAAGGAAAAGGTTTAGAGCGCGATATTGCTGATGAAGTTGCTTCTGGAATGAAAGCTTGGGCTTTGTCAAAAGGTGTTACACACTATACACATTGGTTTCAACCATTGACAGGAAGAACTGCTGAAAAGCATGATGCGTTTTTTTCGCCATCATCAATTGGTGAGTCTTTTGAAGAATTTGGAGGTGCTCAGTTGATTCAGCAAGAACCAGATGCATCTAGTTTTCCAAATGGAGGTTTAAGAAACACATTTGAGGCTAGAGGATATACTGCTTGGGATCCGAGCTCTCCTGCTTTTATCATGGGAGATACACTTTGTATTCCTACCGTTTTTGTTGCCTATACAGGTGAATCCCTTGATTATAAAGCGCCATTATTAAAAGCTCTTCATGCCTTAAATGATGCCGCAGTGCCTGTAGCTCAATACTTTGATCGAAATGTTACAAGAGTTACAGCCACATTAGGTTGGGAACAAGAGTATTTCCTAGTTGATGATGCATTATATCGTGCACGTCCTGATTTGGTTATGACAGGTAGAACATTATTCGGTCATTCCTCTTCTAAGGGTCAGCAGTTGGATGATCATTATTTTGGATCAATTCCAGAACGGGCAAGTGCATTTATGCGTGATTTTGAAAAAGAATCTCATCGATTAGGAATTCCTATTAAAACAAGACACAATGAAGTAGCGCCCAATCAGTTTGAGTGTGCTCCTATTTTTGAGGAAACAAACTTGGCAGTTGATCACAATCAACTGCTAATGGATGTCATGGAAAAGGTGGCACACATGCATGGTCTGCGCGTTTTACTTCATGAAAAACCATATGCTGGAATTAACGGAAGTGGTAAACACAATAATTGGTCATTATCAACTGACACTGGAGTGAACTTATTGAGTCCGGGTAATACACCCAAGACGAACATTAGGTTTTTGGCATTTTTCGTTAACACAATTAAAGCTGTTCACGACTATTCTGATTTGTTAAGAGCATCAATTGCCTCAGCAAGTAATGATCACAGACTAGGAGCAAATGAAGCTCCTCCTGCTATTATTTCTGTGTTCATTGGTTCTCAACTAACCAGGGCGCTGAATGACTTGGAGAAAAACGTGAAAGACAAAGGAATGTCTCCTGATGAGAAGACCGAGTTAAAGTTGCGAATTGGTAAAATTCCTGAAATTTTATTGGATAATACGGATAGAAACAGAACCTCACCTTTTGCTTTTACTGGAAATAAATTTGAATTGAGAGCTGTGGGTTCTCAGGCAAACTGTTCATCGTCAATGACCGTTATGAATACCATTATGGCCAAACAGCTAAGAGTGTTCAAAAAAGATGTAGATGCTTTAATAGCTGAAGGTTCAAAGAAAGATGAGGCAATCTTGGCTGTGTTGCGCAAATACATCATTGCATCAAAGAATATTTTGTTTGAAGGGAATGGTTATGGTGAGGAATGGGTGAAAGAAGCCGCTAAGCGCGGGTTATCGAATATTAAGACGACACCACATGCTTTGGAGAGTTACCATGATAAAAAGGTCGTTGCCTTGTTCAGCGACTTAGAGATTATTGCTCCGCAAGAGCTTGAGGCAAGAACTGAAATTTACCATGAGAATTATAAAATGAAGATTCAGATTGAGTCAAGAGTAGCTGGTGATTTAGTGTTGAATCATATAATTCCTGCCGCACTCTCATATCAGAATAAAGTGATTGAGACCTTAAAGAATTTGAAAGAAGTTTATTCCGGAGAAGATTTTAAAAAGCTTTCAGCTCCGCATGATAAAATTATTCGTGAAATCAGTGAGCGCCTATCGATAACTCGAGAGCTTATTGATCAAATGATTGAAGAGAGGAAGAAGGCTAATGTTTTAGGATCTGCAAGCGAGGGATCAATTGCTTACTGTGATAAAGTCCTTCCATACCTAGAAAAAATCAGGTATCAAGTTGATAAACTTGAACTTGTGGTTGAAGATGATTTATGGCCTTTACCGAAGTATAGAGAATTACTCTTCAGTAAGTAAAACACAGACAGGTCGCTTAATGCGGCCTGTTTTTTTTGATTGCTAGCTAATATCATATTTCATTAGATTTGCCTCTTTCATAATAGACAGGATTATGATTTAATCATCACAGACAAACTCGTAAGACAAGTGAAGCGTATGACATATCTTAAAGGAGCGATAGGAGCTCTTTGCTTTGTGATAATATCAACTATCGCATTTGGGCAGAAGGATTTAACTAAAGAGGCGGATTTAACCTATCAAGCAGGGTCGTTTTATGCCGCGGTTGATGCTTATAAGAAGGCTTACTCTAAAGAAAGCAAGCAAACTGAAAAGGCTAGAATTCTATTCAGAATTGGTGATTCATATCGCTTGATACAAGATGCAGCTCAGGCTGAAGTTTGGTATCAAAAGGCAGAAGCTGCCTCATTTGAAGATCCTATACTGAAAGTTAGGTTGGGCGATATTTTGAGGTCTCAAGGTCGATATGATGATGCAATAGAGAGTTACCGAGAGGCGATGGCCAAGGCGTCAGGAGAAGTCAAAACTTTTGCAGAGAACGGAATCAATGCTTGTGAAACGGCAGTGAAAATGCAGAAGAACCCGGCACGATATGTCGTAAATAACGAGGCTCAATTGAATTCAAAATATTATGACTTTTCTTTGATCTATGCCGATAAGAAGTTAGAGTCAATTTATTTCACTTCTTCTCGTCCAGGAGCCGCTGGCAATTCAACAGATGAGATTTACGGAGAGAGTTTCAGTGATATCTACCGTTCTGAAAGAGATAATAAGGGCAAGTGGTCTTCTCCACAACCGCTAGGTGAAAATATCAGTAGTCCGGCAAACGAAGGAGCTGCATTTCTTGATTCTAAATACAGTCAATTGTATTTCACACGTTGTGGTTATGATAAAAACAAGCCATTTGGCTGTCAAATTTATACTTCAAGAAGTCAAGGGCGTGATTGGGCAGATCCCGAATTATTGGATTTTGGAATTGATGACACCACTGCTGCTGGTCATCCTATCGCTATTGATGATGATTTAATATTGTTTGCTTCCGATATGTACGGTGGTCAAGGAGGAAAGGATTTATGGTACATTAAATACGAGAAGAAGACCAAGCTTTGGGGACCAGCTGTTAATCTTGGACCAGAAATTAATACGCCTGGAAATGAAATGTTCCCTTATATCCATGAAAACGGTGATTTATACTTTGCTTCCGATGGTCACATTGGAATGGGAGGGTTAGACATCTTTAAGGCTAAATTGAAAGGCGAAGATGCTGAGTCATTGAAATGGGGAACTCCTGAAAATGTGGGAGCTCCGATCAATTCTTCAAGCAATGATTATTCAATTATTTGGGAAGAAGATAAGGATCGCGGATACTTCACTTCAGACCGCCCTGGTGGAAAAGGCGGAGATGATATCTACAGTTTTATGATGCCTCCACTAATTTTCATGTTGGAAGGAACTGTTACTGACGTAGATACAAAAGAGCCACTTGGCGATGTGAAGGTTTCCCTTGTTGGAACGGATGGTTCAGTAGGTGAGGTGAAAACAGACCCAACTGGTCATTATGAGTTTGAAGTGCGTGAAAACGAAGAACGCTATATACTTGAGAATACTTCATACACAATTGAAGTTTCTGCAGTAGAAAGTCCTGCATCTAACGATCATAAGTATTTAGGCGCTAAAGGTCAGGAGACTACAGTAGGATTGATGGAGTCAACAGCATTTGTTAAGGATTTTGCGCTGCTGTGTGCTGACTGTGATAAGGAGATTAAAATGCCATTGGTATTATACGAGCTAGGAAAATGGGATTTGATGATTGATGAAACTATTAATTCAAAAGACTCATTAGAGTACCTGTACAATATTCTAAAAGAGAACCAGACGATTATTGTTGAGTTAGCTGCGCATACAGATACAAGAGGTACTGATAAATCCAACCAAGTTCTTTCACAAAAGAGAGCTGAAACGTGTGTAAATTTCTTGATAGAAAGAGGCATAGATCCTGCTAGAATGGTTCCTGTTGGTTATGGTGAGGCCAGACCTATTGTTTCTGATGCTCAAATTGCTGCTCTTCCATCGAAAGAAGAAAGAGAAATTGCACATCAAAAGAACAGAAGAACTGTATTTCAGGTCTTGAGTTTTGACTTTATTCCAAAAGAGGAAGAAGGCACAAATTAGATTAATAACATAATTGGAACCGTGTGAGTAAGTATACCTTATTCATGCGGTTTTTTTATTGGTGAAAGAATGGAAGTGAGTAAAAAATACGCTGATCGAGGTGTTTCTGCTGGCAAAGAAGACGTCCACAACGCGATCAAGAATATTGATAAGGGGTTATTTCCAGGTGCATTTTGTAAGGTTATTCCTGATGTGTTATCTGGTGATGAAAGTAAATGCCTTGTCATGCACGCTGATGGTGCGGGTACTAAATCGTCATTGGCATATGCCTATTGGAAAGAGACTAATGACCTATCTGTTTGGAAGGGAATTGCTCAAGATGCTGTTGTCATGAATACCGATGATTTGCTTTGTGTTGGAGCAAGAGGTCCCATTGCCTTGTCTTCAACCATTGGACGCAACAAATCTGAAATTCCTGGCGAGGTAATAAAATCTATTATTGAAGGCACAGAAGAGTTACTTCAAAACCTAAGAGATAATGGCTTCAATATTTTCTCAACTGGCGGAGAAACTGCTGATGTTGGTGATTTGGTGAGGTCTATTATCGTTGATAGCACGGTTACTGCGGTTATGAATCGCGCAGATATTATTGATAATGCCAACATTAAAGTTGGAAATGTAATTGTTGGTCTTGCTTCTGATGGTCAGGCCACTTACGAGAAGCAATGGAATGCTGGTACAGGGTCAAACGGACTTACATCCGCGCGACACGATTTATTCAATAAAGAAGTGGGTAGGCGCTTCCCGGAAAGTTTCAACGCAGCAATTTCAGATGATCTTGCTTATGTAGGTCCATACTTCTTAACCGATACTGTTGAAGGAGTGCCAGTTGATGCAGGAAAGATGGTTCTTTCACCAACAAGAACATATGCTCCAATTATGATGAAGGTCTTTGAAGAGCTTCAAGGCAAAATCGATGGAATGATTCATTGCTCCGGTGGAGGCCAAACGAAAATTCTTCATTTTTTGAATCAAAATCGAGTCATTAAGAATAATTTATTTAAAACTCCAATCATGTTTGAGCTTATTCAAAAACACTCTCAAACTTCTTGGAAAGAAATGTATCAAGTATTCAATATGGGGCATCGATTAGAGCTTTATTTAGATGAAAAGCATGCTCAAACGGTTATTGATATCGCTAAATCATTCAATGTGAATGCACAGATTATAGGATATGTTGATTCGAACCCTCAGCCAGAACTGGAGATTCACCATGGTAATAATAAACTAGACTATTCTAAAACAAGCTTATGAGTAAATTGATGAGTAAGCTTGAGTCTATCAAAGAGCGATGGGCACAGGTGGAGTTGAAGCTTTCTGATCCTGAGATTACTGGAGACATGTCTCGCTATGTGAAACTAAATAAGGAATACAGCGAGCTTACCGAGATAGTGAAGGCATATGAAGTTTATAAGAACTTAGTTGCAAACCTAGAAAGTACTAAGGAGATGCTTCAAACGGAAAAAGACGATGAAATGCGTGAAATCGCAAAGGAGGAATTACATGCTCTAGAAGATCAAATTCCAGAAATGGAAGAAAAGATTAGGTGGATGCTAATTCCGTCTGACCCTGAAGACGAGAAAAACGCTATTCTAGAGATTCGTGCTGGAACTGGCGGTGACGAGGCCAGCATCTTTGCTGGGGACCTTTTTCGTATGTATTCACGCTTTATGGAAAAACAAGGTTGGAAAGTTGAATTGATCGATGAAACCGAAGGAACGTCAGGTGGTTACAAGGAGATAATTCTGAAGGTAACTGGTGATGAAGTTTATGGCACCTTAAAGTATGAAGCTGGTGTGCATCGAGTTCAAAGAGTACCTGAAACAGAAACGCAAGGAAGAGTGCATACTTCTGCTGCAACGGTGGCGGTATTGCCCGAGGCTGCGGATGTTGATGTGAATATTAATCCGGCCGATCTTGAATTCAAAACAGCAAGGTCGAGTGGTGCAGGTGGACAAAATGTGAATAAGGTTGAAACGAAGGTTCAATTAACCCATAAGCCATCAGGTATCACAATTCAATGTCAAGTATCTAGATCTCAACTTGCGAACCGAGAAATGGCATTAGAGATGTTGCGCTCGCGATTGTACGACATAGAGTATTCTAAGCATATGTCCGAGATTTCATCCAAACGGAAAACAATGGTTTCGTCAGGAGATCGAAGTGCCAAGATTAGAACGTATAATTACCCTCAAGGTCGTGTAACTGATCACAGGATTGGATTAACACTTTACAATTTGGATGCAATAATTGGCGGTGACATTCAAAAGCTAATTGAAGAATTGAAAGTAGCAGAAAATGCAGAGAAGCTAAAAGCAGGAGAAGAAGTATAATATATTGATAATGACAAAGGCAGAGTTAGTTGAATTGATAAAAAGAAAGAAGTCATTCTTATGTGTTGGACTTGACACTGATCCTGATAAGCTTCCAGCATCATTGAAAAATACCCCAGATGGGGTGTTTGAATTCAATAAAGCGATTATCGAATCTACTTTGCCTTTTGCGGTTTCTTATAAGCTGAATATTGCTTTCTACGAAGCAATGGGTATCGAAGGGTGGGATATCCTGCAACGGACAGTTGATTTAATTCCACCTGGGGAAGCATTAATCATTGCTGATGCTAAAAGAGGTGATATCGGCAATACCGCTGCTCGTTACGGAAAGGCATTTTTTGAGACATTGAATTGCGATGCGATAACAGTTAACCCTTATATGGGTGAAGACTCAATAACCCCTTTTTTAGATTACAAAGGTAAATGGTCTATAGTTCTTGGACTTACTTCTAATAAGGGTGCAAAAGATATTGAACTACTCAAACTACAGGACGGTAGATATGTATTTGAGGCTGCCATGGAGGCAACTGCTAAGCTTGGTTCTTCTGAGCAAATAATGTTCGTGGTAGGTGCCACCCAAACTGAATATCTTGGGCGAATTCGGAAGGTTGCCCCAGATCACTTTTTATTGATTCCTGGGGTTGGTGCTCAAGGCGGTAAATTGAAAGATCTACAAGTTTTGATGACTTCTGAAGTTGGAGTTTTAGTGAATAGTTCAAGACAAATTATTTATGCTTCATCTGGAAAAGACTTTGCTGAAGCATCTGCTATAGAGGCTGAGAAGCTTCAAGTTCAAATGGGTGATATGATCACTTAAATAATAGCCTATGGTTGAGGATTTTTTGCATTTCGTTTGGGAGCATAAATTGTTCAATTTAAATGAGTTGAAAACAGTCGAAGGTGAACATGTTACTATCCATTTTTCTGGATCTCACAACCATAGTTCTGGGCCTGATTTTTCCGAAGCACAAATCACAATAGGTGATACCAAATGGGTTGGGTCGGTAGAAATTCATCTTAAGTCAAGTGATTGGTTAAAACACGGACACTCTGGTGATTCAGCTTATAATAATGTTGTTTTACATGTTGTCTTTGAAGATGATCACGAAATACTAAATGATGAGCAACAAAAGATTCCGACTGTTGAACTTAAGGGAAGAATAAGTGCGCATGTTATTAAAAACTACGAGACTTTAAAACGCAGTAGATCTAAAATCCCGTGTGAAAACAGCATTGCTGACTTCAGCGCTATAACTCGTTCAGCTTGGCTAAGCAGAATGATAGTTGAAAGACTTGAGAGAAAAACCAATGATGTTGAATTAATATTCAATCAATCCGGTCAGAATTGGCAGCAGACATATTACAGTCTTGTAGCAGCGTGTTTAGGGCAGAATAATAATAAGCTTCCTATGTTGGAGCTAACGCGAAAGCTGCCCCACAACATCATTTCTAAGCAAGCAGATGATACCGAAAGAACTGAGGCGTTAATGCTGGGAGTTGCAGGATTTCTGAAGGGTGATTTCAATGTTGATTATGTTTCAAAGCTTCAAAGTGAATATAGTTTTCAAAAGAAGAAAAACTCCTTAACAGAAGTTTCTCAAGTATGGAAAACAGGAAGAATAAGACCAGAGAATGCGCCTATTCGAAGAGTAGCTCAATTATCTGCAATGACTGAATACATAGCAATAGCGATGAGTGATTTACTATCAAAAGGGAGTTTTCAGTGGGATGATGTAAATCTTAATCTTAGTGATTTTTGGAGAGGCTATTATTCCTTTAGCGTGAAATCTTCTAGAATGCTCAATACTAATATTTCTAAATCTTTGAGTGATTTAATCGCGATTAACGGGCATGCACCATTTTTATTCTTTTACGGACAAAAAACTGGTGAGCAAGAACTAAAGGATAAAGCATTGAATATGCTTGAGTCTTTCAAGCCAGAAACGAATAAAATATTACGATTGTGGAAGGATATAGGAGTAGATGCTCATAATGCGTTAGACTCTCAAGCGCTTATCGAACTTGAACGGCAGTATTATACTCATAAAAAATGCGTAATTTGCACCCTTGGAAAATCGATAATTTCCTCCCTATGAAAGATCAATTTCAATCATTTTTAGAAAAGAATGCTTTTGGCGTTTGCGAGTGGCTAGGCGAAAAATGGGGTATCAAATCGTCTAGAATCCGTATGTATTTTATATATGTTTCTTTTCTAACATTTGGATCTCCGGTTATCATCTATTTCGTTCTGTTGTTTTGGGTTGAACAAAAAGACTATCTGCGTTCTAAGAAGCCCACTATTTGGGATTTTTAATCTCGAAATCGACCTAGGTGAAGCTTCTACTCAGTTTTAAATATTTTAAGGAGATTTATTATGCCATCGCATTCTTGATGGCTGTTTTACTAGTCGGTACAATTGGTTATATCTACCTTGAGGATTATTCTTGGATGGATGCTTTTTACATGACGGTAATTACTGTTTCTACTGTCGGCTTTGGCGAGATTAGTCCACTTCATCCAATGGGTAAGTTATTTACCTCATTATTGATCATTACTACCTTCGGTACATTTGCGTACGTAATTAGCATGATTACGCGATATTTGATTTCAGGCCAATATAAAGTCTATTACAAAACCTTTCAAGTGAACAATCAACTAGAAAAATTATCAAATCACGTCATGATCTGTGGCTATGGCCGAAACGGCCGTCAAGCGGTTAAAACTTTTCAAGCACACGGGGTTCCGTTTGTAGTAATCGAGAATGAATTGGATTTGGTACATAAAATTAGAGAAGAAGATCCTGGAGTTTTGGTGATTGAAGGTGATGCTACTGATGATTCTGTCATTATTAAAGCTGGAATTAATCGAGCCGTTGCGCTTATAACCACTCTACCCAAAGATGCCGATAACCTTTTTGTTGTTCTTACTGCGAGAGATATAAACAAGAATTTAAACATTATCTCACGAGCTAGTGATGATAGAAGTGAGCATAAATTAAGAATAGCTGGAGCCAATAATGTGATTCTTCCTGATAAGGTTGGTGGAGCGCACATGGCATCTTTAGTAACTAGTCCTGACTTAGTGCAGTTCCTTGATCAAATTTCCATGTTGGGTGAAGATGAAACAACATTGGTTGAGATTCAATTTAAAAATTTGCCTGCTGACTTTGAGCACAAGTCTATTCTGGAATTGGAGAAAAGATACCAAACAGGCGCTAGAATTATTGGGTTTAAAACACCTGAGAATAAAATTATTGTAAATCCGTCACCCGAAACAGAGTTGGTGCCCAAGTCAAAGTTATTTGTCTTAGGAAATACCGATCAAATTGTCAAGCTAAAAGAAGCTTTACATATCGATGACTAACCGTGTTCTCATAACGGGAGCTACTGGTTTAATAGGAAGAGGGGTTTATTCAGAGCTGGGCACAGAACACGAGGTAATTCTGACAGCGCGAAAAATTTCAAACCTTTCACCTAACGATTTTCATCCATACGATTTAAGTAAAGTCGATGGTATAGTGAATTTCCTTGATCGCCTTAAACCACAAGTTATTGTCCATACAGCTGCTGTAACTTCTATTGATGAAGTTGCTCAAAACCTTGATTATGCGAACCTTTTAAATATTGAAGCAACAAGAGAAATAGCGAAGTGGTGCGAAGAAAATAATGTAAGGATGATTCATTTTTCATCAGACTTTGTGTTTAATGGACTTAAAACAAACTATCAAGAGTTGGATTTGGCTAACCCAATAAGCTCTTATGGAAAAACAAAGCTTTTAAGCGAACAAGCAGTTCAGTCCATCTTGCGAAATCATTTAATAATAAGACCGATATTAGTTTATGGATACTTTGATGGTCTCGCAAGGATGAATTTTCCTTTATTGGTTTTGTCCAATCTTAGGTCAGGCAAAAAGATGGAGATCACTGAGGATCAATTAAGAATGCCAACTCATGTGTCTGATGTTTCTGAAATTGTCAATAAGACATTGTTTTCAGAAGAAACAGGATTGCTTCATATCGCTGGCTCCGAGCTGCTGAGTGTTTACGATTTTGCTTTAAAGATTGCGGACCATTTTCAGTTAGATAAGTCTTTGATGATGCCTGTTAAGACTCATTCAGCAAATAGAGATGAAAGTAGACCTTTGATTAGTGGGTTCGATCTGCAAAGAGCTAAATCTCTATTTGGATATCATCCAAAAACAATTGAAGAAGGTCTCCGGTTTCTAGCTATTTAATCTTGATAGTAGTTCCTTCAGTCAGATTCATATATTTGGGGCTTACGCAAACACTTTTTATGAAAAAACTCAGCAAATTCTTTTTGTTTTTGGTCTTGACGTTGTCATCATTTTCTGCTTTCTCCCAAGAAACTGTCAGAACGGTTGATGATAGAATAAACGATTTCATGGAACCGATAACTTCAGTTCTTATGGAAGTGATATTCTTTTCTATTCCCATTGGAGATATGTCGATTCCATTTGTGTTGATTTGGCTGATTCTAGGGGCTTTGTTCTTTACGGTTTACATGAAGTTTATTAATGTCAGGGGGTTTAAGCATGCTATAGAAGTGGTAAGCGGAAAGTACGATAACCCTGATGATAGTGGTGAGGTTTCCCATTTTCAAGCATTGACCGCGGCTCTTTCTGGTACGGTTGGAGTTGGAAATATTGCTGGTGTAGCAATTGCGGTATCACTTGGTGGACCAGGCGCTACCTTGTGGATGATTGCTGCAGGTTTGATTGGGATGTCTTCAAAATTTGTCGAGTGTACTCTTGGATTGAAATATCGTCAAAAACATGAAGATGGCAGTGTGTCAGGTGGGCCAATGTACTATTTGAGCAATGGACTAGCTAAGCAAGGTAAAACGAAATTAGGAAAGGTGTTAGCTGTAATCTTCTCAATTGCTTGTATTGGAGGTTCTTTTGGCGGCGGTAATATGGTCCAAATAAATCAAGCCACTCAGCAGCTAATTGAGGTTACTGGAGGTGAATCAAGTATGTTCTTTGAGAGGGGATGGATTTTTGGTTTAATAATGGCGCTTATTGTTGGCGCGATAATTATTGGCGGAATTAAGAGTATTGCTAAGGTTACGGATAAGGTAGTTCCTTTTATGGTGGCCATTTATGTTGTGGCTGCAATTGTGGTTATCGGGATGAATATTAGCCACATTGGCTGGGCTTTTCAGCAGATAATTGGTGGAGCTTTTAGTCCTGACGCTATGTATGGAGGCTTTGTTGGGGTATTAGTACTTGGCTTTAAAAGAGCGGCTTTTTCCAATGAAGCTGGAATTGGTTCGGCATCTATTGCACATTCTGCTGCCAAAACTGATGAGCCAGTGAGTGAGGGGATTGTTGCCCTGCTTGAGCCTTTTATAGATACAGTTGTTATTTGTACAATGACTGCTTTAGTAATCATTTTTGCAGATTACGGTAGTTTTACTCAGGAAGAGGCTCTTCTTTCTGCATCAACTGGAGGTACAGCAGCAGGAATTGGTTTGACATCATCAGCATTCGCGCAATCTATAAGTTGGTTTCCGGTTGTGTTAAGTGTTGCTGTTATTCTATTTGCTCTATCTACTATGATTAGTTGGAGCTACTATGGAATCAAGGCTTGGTCATATCTATTTGGAAATAGTAAAATGGCTATCACTGCCTATAAGGTTCTTTTTTGTTTGCTTGTTATAGTCGGTGCAGCAATTAGCGCAAATCAAGTTTTTGATTTTGGTGATGCTATGATTTTTGCCATGGCCTTTCCTAATGTGCTTGGTCTTTACTTTTTATCCGGAGAAGTCAGAAAGGATCTTGCTGATTACTTCAAGAGGATTAAGTCGGGTGAGATAAAGGCATATAAATAATTTTGAATGATTTGGAGACGAATAGTACGCGATTACTTCACTTTTAATAAGCGAGAAGCCCGCGGTGCTTATTCTCTAATCGTTTTATTACTTGTCCTCTCAGGTATTCATTTGCTTGTAAGGTTCTCCCCACCTACTCATCAAAGTGTTACTGATGAAGAAATCACTGCTTTCAAAGCATTAGCTAAATCTTTTGAATATGGAAAACTTCATGATGATTTCGTGAACAGCACTTCATTGAGTCCATCAACAGATAAAGCTGGTACCATTGAATGGCGTCAATTTGATCCGAATAAGGCTGACTCTCAAGAACTAGTAAACTAGGGTTAAAGCCTTGGATTGCTGAGCGAGTGATTAACTACAGAGAAAAGGTGAAACCATATTCAAGTGTAAATGATCTTAAAGCTATTTATGATATTGACACCAATTGGCTAAGTCAAGCATTACCTTTTATAAAGATCGATTCTCAATACGTTGAGTTCACTTATGATGAAGAGTTAAGTTTTCGTCAAGATAAGATTCAGCGAAAAGGTGATTCGTCTAAGACCGTTATTGTTGATCTTAATTCGGCTGATACGATAGAACTCAAATCCATTCCAGGTATTGGCTCTTTTTATGCCAGGCAAATTGTGGAGCTTAGAGAGAGATATAGAGGTTTTCGGTCTTTTGATCAGTTGTTAGACTTATATAAAGTGAGTGATGAGACGTTAACTCTTCTTTCTGAAAAGTCGACAATAGATACCTCTGCAGTGCGAAAAATTGATTTAAATACATGCACAATTGAAGAGCTAGGTCGACACCCTTATTTATCTTGGAAACAAGCACGCATAATAATAGCATACAGAGACCAGCACGACAATTTTACTAGTGTTAAGGAAATATTGAGAACAGATGTGATTTCCGATTCGGTTTATCTTAAAATTGCACCCTATTTAGAGGTTAAATGAACTTAGCATTTCGAATCACTGACTTAATCCGAACAATCCCTGATTTTCCAAAACCGGGCATTCAGTTCAAAGACATAACCCCGTTATTGTCAGATCCGATTTTGTGCGCTGATATAGCTGATGCATTGGTTGATCCTTTCAAGGATAAGTCCGTTGATGTCATTGCAGGTGTTGAGAGCAGAGGGTTTATTTTTGGTTTAATGATGGCCCAAAGGCTTCAATGTGGGTTTGCGTTGATTAGAAAAAAAGGAAAGTTACCGGGTAAGACCATTCATCTTGAATATGATTTGGAATACGGTTCTGCGGTAATTGAAATGCATGAAGACGCAATTAAATCAGATCAGAATGTTTTGATACATGATGATTTACTAGCTACAGGAGGGACTGCAGTAGCTGCATCAAAACTTCTTGGCTTAGGGCAAGCTAATATTGTTGGCTATAGCTTTGTCGTTGAACTTGGTTTTCTGGGTGGTAGCAAAAATCTTCAACCTTATTCGAACAATATTGTTTCACTTTTAAGATATTGATATATGAACTTTGAACATTACGAAAATCAGGAAATGATTACCCAGATGGTGAGGGATTTCGCTGAAAAAGAAATTCGTCCTCACGTCATGGAGTGGGATGAAAAGCAGTTTTTCCCAGTGGACCTTTTCAAAAAAATGGGTGAGCTTGGAATGATGGGGGTATTCGTACCAGAGCAATATGGAGGTGCGGGATTTGGGTATTTTGAGTATTACACCATCGTAAGCGAAATCGCAAAAGTTTGTGGTTCAATTGGCCTTAGTGTTGCAGCGCATAACTCACTTTGTACCAATCATATACTAATGTTCGGAAATGACGAGCAGCGCAATAAATGGCTTCCTAAATTGGCAACGGCTGAGTGGATCGGTGCTTGGGGGCTTACTGAGACAGGCACAGGCTCTGATGCTGGAGGAATGAATACAACGGCTGTTAAAGATGGAGATCATTGGGTGCTTAATGGAAGTAAAAACTTCATTACACATGCTATTAGTGGTGATGTCGCTGTCGTGATCGTAAGAACGGGTGAAAAAGGAGACTCGCATGGTATGTCAGCCTTTGTGATTGACAAAGGAACTCCTGGTTTTAGCGGAGGTAAGAAAGAAGATAAGTTAGGCATGCGTGCTTCAGAAACTGCAGGTTTATTTTTTGATAATTGCCGAGTGCCCAACGAGAATATGTTGGGGCAAGAAGGCGATGGTTTTATTCAAGCAATGAAGGTTTTGGATGGAGGCAGAATTTCCATAGCAGCTCTTTCGGTGGGAATTGCAAAAGGTGCTTTAGATGCATCTATTAAATACTCGAATGAACGAGAGCAGTTTGGGAAGCCAATTTCTAAGTTTCAAGCTATTGCTTTTAAGTTGGCCGATATGGCTACAGAAATAGAAGCGGCTGAGTTATTGACTCTACAGGCAGCTGATATGAAGAATCGTGGTCTCAATATGACCAAAGAATCTGCGTTTGCTAAGTACTATGCTTCAGAGGTTTCTGTTCGTTGTGCGAATGAAGCAGTTCAGATTTTTGGTGGGTATGGCTTTACTAAAGACTTCCCAGCGGAAAAATATTATAGGGATTGCAAGCTCTGCACGATAGGCGAAGGCACCTCAGAAATTCAAAAGCTAGTTATTTCGCGTGAAATATTAAAATAGTTGTTGTAGTTGTATTTTATTTATAAATTCGCGCCCTCAATTTAAGAAGATAGTATGTTAATTATTCCAGTAAAAGAAGGTGAGTCTATTGAAAAGGCTCTTAAGAAGTACAAGAAGAAATTCGAAAGAACTGGCACGATGAAGCAGTTGCGAAAGCGCCAGAAGTTTACGAAGCCTTCAGTGGAAAATCGTGAGCAACGTCTGAAAGCTATCTATAAGAACGAAAAATACGGATCTCAAGACTAGATCAAATAATCATATTTTATATTAAATCCATCTCATTTAGGGATGGATTTTTTATTTTACACAAGTTTCAAATTCAATAGTTACTTGTGAAAGACCATATTTTCAAATTCCTAGACTATCTTACTTTTCAAAAGCGTTACAGTAAACATACTATCACGGCTTATCGCAATGACCTTATCACCTTTGTTGATTACGTCCAAGTGTTTTTTGAGATTGACGAAATTCAAGCTATCACGAGAAGAATGGTCAGCTCATTTATAGCTGATTTGGCTGAGTCTGGTATTTCTTCCAGATCAATTAATAGAAAGCTTAGCTCTATTCAATCCTTTTTTAGTTTCTTGATAAAAGAAGGCATACAGGAGTCCAATCCAGCAAAGAGTGTTCAGCGTCCAAAAACATCATCACATCTACCAAGTGTTATGCGCAGCGAGCAAATCGAGCAGCTGTTCGATCCAGAACAGTTCAGTAAAGACTTGCAAGGGAAGAGAGACTATGCGTTATTGAGTGTTCTTTATGCATGCGGACTGAGAAGAGATGAGTTGATCAATCTTAAAATTTCAGATATAGATTTTCATGTTGGTCAGCTCAAAGTTTTGGGTAAAAGGAATAAAGAGCGTATAGTTCCCATTGCACCTCAATTAGCTCAAGTCCTTACAAATTATATTGAAGAAAGGAAAGCTTTAGAAACCTCTGAACCTTATCTCTTTTTAACAAGCAAGGCACAAAAAATCTATCCATCCCTTGTTTATGATATTGTAAAAAATTACCTTTCGAAGGTGACTACAATGAAAAAAAGAAGTCCTCACGTGCTTAGACACACATTTGCTACACACTTGCTCAATGAAGGAGCCAATTTGCAGTCCATTAAAGAACTTCTTGGTCATGCCAGTTTAGCGACAACTCAAGTGTATACGCATACCTCCTTAGAGAAATTAAAAGACGTTTATAATCAAGCTCACCCAAGGAGCAAAAAATGAAATTATTATGGAAATAAAAGTTCATTCAATTCACTTTGATGCGGATCAAAAACTAATAGAGTTTATTCAGCAGCGAGTTAATAAATTAGATCAGTTTTATTGCGATATTATATCTAGTGAAATCTATTTAAGGATAGATAAGAATAGCGTTGAAGGAAATAAAGTGGCAGAAATTAGATTGAATACACCGGGTAAAGAAATGTTTGCTAAAAAGCAATGCAAAAGTTTTGAGGAGGCAACTGACTCAGCAGCAGAGGCGTTAAGGCGTCAAGTAAGGAGGAAAAAGGGTAAACTACAGCAGGTTTATTAGCCCAAAAACAGGATGTTTGAATCGCGTTCGTGAAAAAATGCATCCATCTCTTGTTTCAATTGAAACTATGTATAAATTTGCAGACCTTTTTCAAGGGGGTCTGCATTTTTTATGTAGTTCATTGAAATATGCATTTGCCGGTGTAGCTCAGTTGGCCAGAGCAGCTGATTTGTAATCAGCGGGTCGGGGGTTCGAATCCCTCCACCGGCTCGTTTTTACGGTAGATCTTTTGATCTAAGAATGTAGGGGAGATACTCAAGCGGCCAACGAGGACAGACTGTAAATCTGTTGGTTTTTACCTTCGAAGGTTCGAATCCTTCTCTCCCCACTGAAGATAGTGGAAGAGCTAACATTTGAGTTAGTTATAGTTGTTTGACATAAAATTCGTTTATCGAATTATAATTTTTTAGCGGGAGTAGCTCAGTTGGTAGAGCATCAGCCTTCCAAGCTGAGGGTCGCGGGTTCGAGTCTCGTCTCCCGCTCTTTAATTTATAATGTAAATGAATTTATTAGGTGGGGTCCACCTTTAATATAAAGGCTCTTCCTAGAGTTATATAAAGCCGATGTAGCTCAGGGGTAGAGCGCTTCCTTGGTAAGGAAGAGGTCAGGGGTTCAATTCCCCTCATTGGCTCGTAGAAAGAAGAATAAATAAGTAAACTCAATAATTAAACTAAATAGGTAATAAGACATGGCAAAGGAAAATTTTGATCGTTCCAAACCACACTTGAATATTGGAACTATTGGTCACGTTGACCACGGTAAAACTACTTTGACTGCTGCAATCACAACGGTTCTTGCGAAAAAAGGTTTCTCAGAACTTCGTTCATTCGATTCTATCGACAACGCTCCAGAAGAGAAAGAAAGAGGTATTACAATTAATACTTCACACGTAGAATATCAAACTGCTAATCGTCACTATGCGCACGTTGACTGTCCAGGTCACGCTGACTATGTGAAGAACATGGTTACGGGTGCTGCACAAATGGACGGTGCTATTCTTGTTGTTGCTGCTACAGATGGTCCAATGCCACAGACTAGAGAGCACATCCTTCTTGCACGTCAGGTAGGTGTTCCTCAAATCGTTGTTTTCATGAATAAGGTTGACCTTGTTGATGATGAAGAGCTTTTAGAGCTTGTTGAGATGGAAATTAGAGAATTGCTTTCTTTCTACGATTATGATGGTGATAATACTCCAGTTATCCAGGGATCTGCTTTAGGTGGGCTCAATGGTGAGGCTGCATGGGAAGATAAGATCATGGAGTTGATGGAAGCAGTTGATAGCTACATTCCAATGCCTCCACGTGATGTTGATAAGGATTTCTTGATGCCTGTTGAAGATGTTTTCTCTATTACAGGTCGTGGTACAGTTGCAACAGGTCGTATTGAAGCTGGTGTGATTAACACAGGTGATTCTGTTGAGATTATCGGTTTTGAAGAGAAATTGACTTCTACAATTACAGGAGTGGAGATGTTCCGTAAGATTCTTGACAGAGGTGAGGCTGGCGACAACGTTGGTTTGTTGTTAAGAGGTATTGAAAAAGAAGCAATTAGAAGAGGTATGGTAATCTGTAAGCCAGGTTCAGTGAAACCTCATACTAAGTTCAAAGCTGAAGTTTATATCTTGAAGAAAGAAGAAGGTGGTCGTCACACTCCATTCCATAACAAGTATCGTCCACAGTTCTATTTGAGAACAACGGATGTTACTGGTGAAATCATCCTTGGAGAAGGAAGAGAAATGGTAATGCCAGGTGATAACTTGACGATCGAAGTAAACCTAATTGCTCCTGTAGCGATTAATCAAGGTCTTAAGTTTGCGATCCGTGAGGGTGGTAGAACTGTTGGAGCTGGTCAGGTTACTGAGATTATCGACTAAGAAACAGTTTAATTATTCAGAAGTGTGGAGTCAATTTTGGGCTCCACACTTTCTGTTGTTTTACAAATAGGTGTTCTACGCATTAAGTAAGCATCTCTGAAATTACGGGTGTAGCTCAATTGGTAGAGCACTGGTCTCCAAAACCAGGGGCTGTGGGTTCGATTCCTACCACCCGTGCAACTAAAGAAAATGGCAGGAATAAGAACATATATAGAAGAAGCAGCTGACGAGCTCACTAATAAGGTGAGTTGGCCAACATGGTCAGAGCTTCAAAGTAGCGGTATCGTTGTGCTTGTAGCAACGTTTATTATTGCTGGTTTGATTTATTTGATGGACTTTGCTTTTGGTCAGATGATGGACGTTATCTATCTTAAAATATTTGGTTAAGATGTCTGAAACGAAAACTGCAAATAAATGGTATGTCGTTCGCGCTATTAGCGGGAAGGAGAAGAAAGTAAAGGAGTACCTAGAAATGGAAATTGATCGTCTTGGTATGCAAGAGTATGTTTCTCAGATTCTTTTACCCATCGAGAAGGTATATCAGATTCGCAACGGAAAGAAGATGTCAAAAGAGAGAAATCTCTATCCAGGATATGTTTTTATTGAAGCTAATTTGGTTGGTGAGGTTCCTCATATAGTGAAAGGAATTACCAATGTAATTGGTTTCTTAACCGATAAAAAAGGTGGACAGCCAATTCCACTTCGTGTGAATGAGGTGAATAGAATGCTTGGTAAGGTTGACGAGCTTGCAGATAGTGAAGCGGAATTGAATATTCCTTTTGTTGTTGGCGAAGCTGTTAAAGTTATCGATGGTCCATTCAATAGTTTCTCAGGAGTTATCGAGGAGATAAATGAAGAGAAAAAGAAGCTTAAAGTGATGGTGAAGATATTCGGAAGAAAGACTCCACTTGAACTTAGCTACATGCAAGTAGAAAAAGAGTAATTAATTAATTAGGAGTTGTGACATTGTTCGCAACGCTTGAACTAAATTTTATACAATGGCGAAAGAAGTAAGTGCACTTATTAAGTTGCAAGTAAGAGGAGGAGCCGCTAACCCGTCTCCACCCGTTGGCCCAGCACTTGGTGCGAAAGGTGTCAACATTATGGAGTTCTGTAAGCAGTTTAATGCTAGAACTCAAGACAAGGCAGGGAAGATTCTTCCTGTAATTATCACGGTATATGGAGATAAGTCGTTTGACTTTATCGTAAAAACTCCTCCTGTAGCGATCCAAATTAAGGAAGCTGCGAAAATTAAGTCAGGGTCTGCCGAGTCTAACCGAATCAAGTCGGGAACAATGACTAAGGATCAAGTGAGAACTATAGCAGAAGACAAGATGGTCGACTTAAATTGCTTTACTGTTGAATCAGCGATGAAAATGGTTGCGGGTACTGCTCGTAGCATGGGAGTTGCAATTAAATAAGAAAGCAGATGAGTCTTACAAAAAATAGAAAAGCGTCTATTGAAAAGGTAGACAAGAATGCAGTGTATTCTATAAAGGATGCAAGTGCATTAATTAAAGATATATCTACTACTAAGTTTGATGCCTCCGTAGATGTGAGTATACGGTTAGGTGTTGATCCTAGAAAATCTAATCAAATGGTTCGTGGAGTTGTAACACTTCCTCACGGTACTGGTAAAGATGTGAAGGTGTTAGTGCTTTGTACTCCTGATAAGGAGCAAGAAGCAAAAGATGCTGGAGCTGATTTTGTTGGGTTAGATGAATATATTGATAAGATCAAAGGCGGTTGGACTAGTGTAGATGTTATCATCACTACTCCAAGTGTTATGGGTAAAGTCGGTCCTTTGGGACGTGTGCTTGGTCCAAGAGGCTTGATGCCAAATCCGAAAACAGGTACTGTAACCATGGAAGTGGGGAAGGCTGTTCAGGAGGTTAAAGCTGGTAAGATTGATTTCAAAGTAGATAAGTATGGAATCGTGCATGCTTCCGTTGGAAAAGTTTCCTTCGATGCACAAAAAATCGCGGATAACGCGAGTGAGCTGTTACAGACAATTATTAAGCTAAAGCCTGCGTCAGCAAAGGGCACTTATGTGAAGACAATGTATATGTCTAGCACAATGAGTCCTAGTGTGCAGGTAGACACAAAGTCTACAAGCTTATAATAACTTAATCAACAAAGTGAGATGACACGTCAAGAAAAAGATTCTTTTATCAGTGATCTTGCTGAGAGATTGAGTAAGAGTGAGGTGGTGTACCTTGCAGATATTGCCGGTCTTAATGCTGAAGACACTAGTAAATTGCGCAGACTTTGCTTCCAAAGGGATGTGCAACTACAAGTAGTGAAAAACACATTGCTTCAAAAAGCAATGAATAAAGTTGAAGGCAGAGAGTATGGTGATTTATCAACTGTATTGGTAGGAAACACTGGACTGATGATTTCTGAGGTTGGTAATGCACCAGCCAAATTGATCAAGGATTTTAGAAAGAAGTTGAAAGTTCCATTATTGAAAGGAGCTTACATCCAAGAGAGTGTGTACGTAGGAGACGACAATCTTGATGCTCTTGTAGCATTGAAATCTAAAGATGAATTGATCGGTGAGATCATTGGCTTACTTCAATCGCCTGCTAAAAATGTTATTTCTGGACTTAAGTCTGGAGGAGGAACATTAGCAGGTATCGTCAAGACTCTCCAAGAGAGGGAATCGTAATTTTAATTAGAACTTAGGTTAAACATTTAATAAATAAAGAAATGGCTGATTTGAAAGCTTTCGCAGAGCAACTAGTAAACCTTACTGTAAAAGAGGTAAACGAACTTGCAACTATACTTAAAGATGAATATGGCATTGAGCCTGCTGCTGCTGCAGTTGCAGCTGCTGGACCTGCTGCAGGAGGTGGCGGAGACGCTGCTGAAGAGAAAACTGAGTTTGATGTAATCCTTAACGGTGGAGGAGCATCTAAGCTTGCAGTAGTGAAATTAGTAAAAGAGATGACTGGTCTTGGCTTGAAAGAAGCTAAGGAATTAGTTGATGGTGCACCAAAGCCACTTAAGGAAGGTGTAGCAAAAGATGAGGCTGAAGCACTTAAAAAGCAGCTTGAAGAAGCTGGAGCTGAGGTTGAGATCAAGTAATTCTCTTAAATAAGTACTTTTCAAAGGTTTAGCTCCGTTTTGGGGCTAAACCCTTTGTGCTTTGTGGTTGTTTGTATTAATAATTTAACTTTTCCATGACCAAATCGAATATTCCGGAAAGAGTAAACTTTTCCCGCACTCTTAACCAACTTCAATACCCGGATTTTCTAGATATCCAGATTAAGTCGTTTATGGACTTTTTCCAGTTGGAGACATCTCCAGAGGATAGAGAAAACGAGGGTCTATACAATGTATTCAGTGAGAATTTTCCAATCACTGATTCAAGAAACAACTTTGTTCTTGAGTTTTTGGACTATTTCGTTGATCCACCTCGATATTCAATTGAGGAATGTATAGAAAGAGGCTTGACTTACAGCGTTCCGTTGAAGGCGAAACTAAAACTTTACTGCACTGATCCTGAACATGAGGATTTTGAAACTATCGTTCAAGATGTATATCTAGGAACTATTCCATATATGTCACCGCGTGGTTCCTTTGTGATTAATGGTGCTGAAAGAGTTGTGGTTTCTCAGTTACACAGATCTCCAGGTGTGTTCTTTGGTCAAAGCTTCCACGCTAATGGTACGAAGCTTTATTCAGCTAGAATTATTCCATTCAAGGGTTCTTGGATTGAATTTGCTACTGATATCAATGCGGTGATGTATGCGTACATTGATCGTAAGAAAAAATTACCTGTAACTACATTACTTAGAGCGATCGGTTACGAAAGTGACAAGGAAATTCTTGAGATTTTCGATTTAGCTGATGAGGTTAAAGTAAGTAAAACAGGACTTAAGAAAGTTGTAGGTCGAAGACTTGCAGCCCGTGTATTGAAAACATGGTTTGAAGATTTCGTTGATGAGGATACAGGAGAGGTTGTATCTATTGAGAGAAACGAGGTTGTTGTAGATCGTGAAACAGTAATTGAAGATTCTCACACAGAGATTATTCTGGATGCTGAAGTGAAAACGATTCTTCTTCACAAAGAAAACGTTAATGCAGCGGATCATGCTATCATCTATAATACGCTTCAGAAAGACCCTTCAAACTCTGAAATTGAAGCGGTAGAGCATATTTATAGAATTCTACGTAATGCCGAGCCACCAGATGAGGAAACGGCTCGTGGAATTATTGATAAACTATTCTTCTCTGATAAGAGATATGACTTAGGTGAAGTTGGTCGTTACAGAATCAACAAAAAACTTGGGTTAGCTATTGACATGGAGAACAGAGTTCTCACCAAGGTTGATATCATTGAGATCATCAAGTACCTAATTGAGTTAATTAACTCTAAAACGGATGTTGATGATATCGATCACTTAAGCAACAGAAGAGTAAGAACCGTAGGAGAACAATTATACAATCAGTTCGGAGTTGGTCTTGCTCGTATGGCAAGAACTATTCGTGAGCGCATGAATGTTCGTGATAATGAGGTGTTTACTCCTATTGACTTGATCAATGCTAAGACGCTGTCTTCAGTTATCAATTCATTTTTTGGAACGAACCAATTATCTCAGTTCATGGATCAAACAAATCCATTATCTGAAATTACTCACAAAAGAAGGTTATCGGCACTAGGACCAGGCGGTCTCTCTAGAGAAAGAGCTGGTTTTGAAGTTCGTGATGTTCACTATACTCATTATGGTCGTTTATGTACGATTGAAACACCTGAAGGTCCAAACATTGGTTTGATTTCCTCATTGTGTGTGTATGCAAAAGTGAATAAGCTTGGTTTCATTGAAACTCCTTATCGTAAGGTTGCTGATGGAACAGTTAAGTTAGAAGATATCATTTACTTAAGTGCTGAAGAGGAAGATGAACAAATGATTGCTCAGGCAAATGCCAAGTTGAGTAAAGAAGGCGTCTTCGTTACAGACAAAGTAAAAGCGAGATTTGAAGGAGATTTTCCGGTTGTAGAACCAAGTCAATTGACATTGATGGATGTTGCTCCAAATCAAATTGCATCAATTGCGGCTTCATTAATTCCTTTCTTGGAGCATGATGATGCCAACCGTGCTTTGATGGGATCTAACATGAGCCGTCAAGCAGTTCCTTTATTACGTCCAGAGTCACCTATTGTAGGAACAGGATTGGAAAGATTGGTTGCACATGATTCAAGAGTGTTGATTCATGCTGAAGGCAATGGAGTAATCGATAGCGTTGATGCTAAATCAATCACTGTTAAGTATGACAGAAATGAGGATGATGAGCTTGTAAGTTTTGATAACGAATACAAAACATATCCTTTAATCAAATTCAAAAAGACCAATCAAAGCACTACAATCAACCTTAAGCCTATCGTATTGAAAGGTCAGAAAGTATTGAAAGGTGATGTTTTGTGTGAAGGTTATGGAACTCAACAAGGAGAGTTAGCTCTAGGTAGAAACCTAATGGTTGCATTCATGCCTTGGAAAGGTTACAACTTTGAGGATGCTATTGTAATCTCCGAAAAAGTTGTTCGTGATGATATCTTCACAAGTATTCACGTTGATGAGTATGTTCTTGAAGTAAGAGACACAAAACGAGGTCTTGAAGAACTAACCGCTGATATTCCTAATGTAAGTGAAGAGGCTACTAAGAACCTTGATGAAAATGGTTTGATTAGAGTTGGAACTGAAGTTAAGGAAGGCGATATTCTTATAGGTAAGATTACTCCAAAAGGTGAAACTGATCCGACTCCAGAGGAGAAATTACTTCGCGCCATTTTTGGAGACAAGGCGGGTGATGTTAAGGATGCTTCTTTGAAAGTACCGCCAAGTGGATCTGGCGTTGTAATTGAGAAGAAGTTATTTTCAAGAGCAATTAAGGATCGTAAGATGAAGGCTCAAGAAAAGAACATCATAGAGGAGATCGATAAAGAATACGAAAAGGAAATTGATGCGTTGAATAGCCGATTGGTAGACAAGCTGTTTACAATAGTAAATGGTAAAACTTCCCAAGGTGTTTTCAATAACTTCAATGAAGAGTTGATCAAGAAAGGCACAAAATTCACTCAGAAGAGTCTTACAGGTTTGGATTACCCAAACTTGAATCCTAACGGATGGACTACTGATGATGATAAGAATGCCATGATCAAGCGATCGCTTAACAATTACAGTGTTAAAGCGAATGAGTCCTTAGGAACAATGAAGCGTAAGAAGTTCTCTATTACTGTTGGTGATGAACTTCCTTCTGGAATTATTCAATTGGCTAAGGTTTATCTTGCTAATAAGCGTAAGCTTAAAGTAGGAGATAAGATGGCTGGACGTCACGGTAACAAAGGTATTGTTGCGAAGATTGTTCGTCAAGAAGATATGCCTTTCTTAGAGGATGGAACGCCTGTAGACATTGTTCTTAACCCATTGGGTGTACCATCTCGTATGAACTTAGGACAGATTTATGAAACTGTACTTGGTTGGGCAGGTAAGAACTTAGGTGTTAAGTTTTCTACTCCAATTTTTGATGGCGCTTCTGTAGCTGATGTTGAAGAGTGGACTACGAAAGGTAATGTTCCTGAAAATGGAAGATCATTCCTTTATGATGGTGGAACAGGAGATCGTTTTGATCAACCAGCTACCGTTGGAGTGATTTACATGTTGAAACTACATCACTTAGTAGATAACAAGATGCACGCTCGATCAATCGGTCCATACTCACTTATTACTCAGCAACCACTCGGAGGTAAGGCTCAGTTTGGAGGTCAGAGATTTGGAGAAATGGAAGTTTGGGCACTTGAAGCATTCGGTGCAGCTAACATTCTTCGTGAGATATTGACTGTAAAGTCTGATGACGTGGTAGGTAGAGCTAAGGCGTATGAAGCTATTGTGAAAGGAGAACCAATGCCAGAACCTGGTATTCCAGAATCCTTCAACGTATTGCTTCACGAAATGCGTGGACTAGGTCTAAATATTACACTCGATTAAGCTTATTATTAACCATTCTATATTGTTGAAATGGCATTAAGAAAAGATACAAAACCAAGCAGTGGTTTTAACAAAATCACTATCAGTTTAGCTTCTCCTGAAATGATCCTTGAAAGATCACACGGTGAGGTGCTAAAGCCTGAGACTATTAACTATCGTACATACAAGCCAGAACGTGATGGTCTATTCTGTGAGCGAATCTTCGGTCCAGTAAAAGATTATGAATGTCATTGTGGCAAATACAAGCGTATTCGTTACAAGGGTATTGTGTGTGATCGCTGTGGTGTTGAAGTAACTGAGAAAAAAGTTAGAAGAGAGCGCATGGGTCATATTTCCCTTGTTGTTCCTGTAGCTCATATCTGGTATTTTAAATCACTTCCTAACAAAATCGGTTACTTGCTGGGTCTTCCTAGTAAGAAATTAGACACTATTATTTATTATGAAAGATATGTAGTGATTAATGCAGGAATTGCTAATAATAAGGAAGGAGAGCCACTTCAATACTTAGACTTTTTGACTGAGGAAGAATATCTAGATATCTTAGATACACTTCCAAGAGAAAATCAGTATTTGGATGATGAGGACCCTAATAAGTTCATCGCTAAGATGGGTGCTGATGCGCTTTATGAATTGCTTCAGCGTCTAGATCTTGATGCTCTTTCTTATGATTTACGTCACAAGGCAAGCACTGAGACATCTCAGCAACGTAAGAACGAAGCACTTAAAAGACTTCAAGTAGTTGAGGCTTTTAGAGGTGCAAATGAGCATATTACTAATCGTCCTGAGTGGATGATTGTGAAGGTAGTGCCGGTTATTCCGCCAGAATTGAGACCATTGGTGCCTCTAGATGGCGGTCGTTTTGCAACGTCCGACTTGAATGACCTATATAGAAGAGTTATCATTCGTAATAATCGTTTGAAGAGACTTCTTGAGATTAAAGCTCCTGAGGTAATTCTTCGAAATGAGAAAAGAATGCTTCAAGAAGCGGTTGACTCTTTGTTCGACAATTCGAGAAAATCATCAGCAGTTAAAACAGAATCAAACAGAGCACTTAAGTCTCTTTCTGATAGTTTAAAAGGTAAGCAAGGACGTTTCCGTCAGAACTTACTTGGTAAGCGAGTTGACTATTCAGCTCGTTCTGTAATTGTTGTTGGACCAGAATTGAAACTACACGAATGTGGATTGCCAAAAGATATGGCAGCTGAGCTTTTCAAGCCGTTCATTATTCGAAAGTTGATTGAAAGAGGTATCGTGAAAACGGTTAAGTCAGCGAAGAAAATCGTTGATAAGAAGGAACCAGTTGTTTGGGATATTCTAGAGAATGTATTGAAAGGTCATCCTGTAATGCTTAACCGTGCTCCAACTCTTCACAGATTGGGTATTCAGGCATTCCAGCCAAAATTGATCGAAGGAAAAGCAATCCAACTTCACCCATTAGTATGTACAGCATTCAACGCTGACTTTGACGGTGACCAAATGGCTGTTCACGTGCCTCTAGGACACGCAGCTATTCTTGAGGCGCAATTGTTGATGTTAGCTTCTCACAACATTTTGAACCCTGCAAATGGTGCTCCGGTAACGGTTCCATCTCAGGATATGGTGTTGGGTCTTTACTACATTACAAAGTCTAGAGTTGGCACTCCTGAGTTACCAATGAAAGGAGAAGGAAAGATTTTCTATTCTCCGGAGGAGGTAACTATAGCTTACAACGAAGGGAAATTGGGGCTTCACTCACACATTAAGGTAAGAGTGAATAACAAAGGAGAACGAATGATCGTAGACACTTCTTGTGGTCGCGTGATGTTTAACCAAGTTGTTCCAGAAGAAGTTGGTTATATCAATGAAGTACTTACAAAGAAATCTTTGCGAGACATCATTGGTCGTGTACTTAAGGTTTGTGGAACTGCTAAAACTGCCAAGTTCCTTGATGATATTAAATCATTAGGATTCTACATGGCATTTAAAGGTGGTCTTTCATTCAACCTTTCAGATGTACTTGTTCCTGAAGAGAAAATTGATCTTCTAGCTAAGGCACAGCAAGAAGTTGATGAAGTAATGATGAACTATAACATGGGTCTCATTACTAACAATGAACGTTACAACCAAATCATTGATATCTGGACGCATACCAACTCTAAGTTGACACATGTGCTGATGGATAGATTGAAGAATGATAATCAAGGCTTCAACTCGATCTATATGATGTTTGACTCTGGAGCGAGGGGATCTAAAGAACAGATTCGTCAGCTTTCAGGTATGAGAGGTTTGATGGCTAAGCCACGTAAATCTGGATCGCAAGGAGGAGAAATTATTGAGAACCCGATTCTTTCTAACTTCCGAGAAGGTCTTTCGATTCTTGAGTACTTTATTTCTACTCACGGTGCTCGTAAGGGTCTTGCTGATACCGCACTTAAGACAGCTGATGCGGGTTATTTAACGCGTAGATTAGTTGACGTAGCTCAAGATGTTATTGTAACATCTGATGATTGTGGCACTCTTAGAGGACTTACAGCTTCAGCTCTTAAGAAGAATGAGGAGATCGTTGAGTCATTGAAAGAACGAATTCAAGGTAGAACTTCAGTTCATGATGTGTTGAATCCAGAAACGGACGAAATCATTGTAGAAGCTGGAGGATATATTTCTGATGATACTGCTGAATTAATCGAGCAACTTGGAATAGACGAGGTTGAGATTAGATCAGCACTTACGTGTGAAATGCCAAGAGGTATTTGCTCTAAGTGTTATGGTCAAAACATGGCAAACGGTCATGATGTGAAGATGGGTGAGGCAGTTGGTGTTATCGCTGCTCAGTCTATTGGAGAGCCAGGAACACAGCTTACGTTAAGAACCTTCCACGTTGGAGGTACAGCTTCTAGTATTGCTTCTGAATCGAAGATTACTGCGAAGCAGCCAGGTATTTTGGAAATAGACGAGTTAAGAACTGTTGAGAAGAAGGCAAAGGACGGTAGTAAGCAAGTTATCGTTATTGGTCGTTCAGCAGAAATGCGTGTTGTTGACAAGAAGACTGGTTTGACAGTTGCGACAAACAACATTCCTTACGGCTCTGAGATATTTAAGAAGCCAGGTGAAACAGTTGAAAAGGGTGATTTGATTTGTTCTTGGGATCCATATAATGCAGTTATTGTTTCGGAATTCCAGGGTAAGTTAGATTTTGAAAGTATCCAAGAAGGTGTTACTTATAAGGAAGAGTCTGATGAACAGACAGGATTCCGAGAAAAAGTGATCATTGACAATAGAGATAAAACACTTAACCCCGCAATTAATGTAGTTGATAATAAAGGTGAAGCTTTGAGAACATACAGTATTCCTGTAGGAGCTCACATTATGGTGAATGAATCGGATAAGGTAGGTCCTGGTGATATTCTTGTTAAGATTCCACGCTCGGGAGGTAAGTCTTCTGGCGATATTACTGGAGGTCTTCCAAGGGTTACAGAACTTTTCGAAGCAAGAAATCCTTCTAATCCGGCTATAGTTTCTGAAATTGATGGAATCGTTTCTTTCGGTAAAATCAAAAGAGGTAATAGAGAAATCATCGTTGAGTCTCGTTTGGGAGATAAGTCTAAGTATTTAGTTCCATTATCAAGACACATTCTTTTGCAAGAGAACGACTTTGTTAAAGCAGGTCAACCATTGTCTGATGGTGCAATTACACCTGCAGATATTCTTGCAATTAAAGGTCCAACTGCGGTTCAAGAATATCTTGTGAATGAGATTCAAGAAGTGTATCGACTTCAAGGCGTGAAAATCAATGACAAGCATTTTGAGGTGATTGTTCGCCAAATGATGCGTAAGGTGATAATACTTGATCCAGGAGATACTCGCTTCCTTGAGAACCAAATTGCAAATAAGGTTGAGTTCATTGAAGAGAATGATAAGATCTTTGGAATGCAAGTGGTGACTGAACCAGGTGATTCTGAAAATGTTAAAGCTGGTCAGATAATTTCAGCCCGTAAGTTGAGAGATGAGAACTCCGTACTAAGAAGAAAAGATTTAAGGCTTGTTGAATTCCGTGAAGCGATTTCAGCAACTGGACGTCCAATTCTTCAAGGTATCACTAGAGCATCTCTTCAAACTGATAGCTTCATTTCAGCTGCATCATTCCAAGAAACGACTAAGGTGCTTAACGAAGCAGCTGTAAGTGGTAAGGAAGATACACTGAAAGGCTTGAAAGAGAACGTTATTGTTGGTCACTTGATTCCAGCTGGCACAGGTCTTAAGAACTACCAAAACATCATTGTTGGTAGCCAAGATGAGTACGACCAGATGGTAGGAGTGGACAGTTCTCAGGTTGTTGAAGAACTAGATAAATAAATTACGTAGAGCATGGCTGACGAGAAAGAACAAAAACAAGGACAGATTAATATTGAGTTGAGTGAAGAATTGGCTCAGGGTGAATACTCTAACCTCGCCATAATTACTCATTCAACTGCCGAGTTTATTGTCGACTTTGTTAGTATGATGCCTGGAGCTCCAAAAGCTAAGGTTAAATCGCGCATAATTTTGACTCCACAGCACGCCAAACGATTATTGAAGGCTTTGAATGAAAATGTCAGAAAATTCGAATCTCAACATGGTGAAATTGCAGACTTAGAGCAAAATGGAGTAGCGCCATTTCCGATGAACTTTGGCGGGCCAACAGGCGAAGCTTAATCGTAATTACTAAAACTTAAAGCCCTGAACGCACTTGATGTTTAGGGCTTTTTTTATGCTTGAATAGTTAGCTTTTATTTGAGAGCGCGATCGTTAAATAGGATATAGCCAAAGTGAAATAAGAATGTTATTGGAATTCTTTGCTCTCCTAAGTTATCAGAGCTGATTTCCGGCACGTTGTAGTAATAGTTCAAGGCGAAGCTAATAGGTCCTAACGGACTTCTATAAACCGCATTTGCCGTTGCGATAGTATAACGTCTCTCTAAACTTCTTTTATCATTAGGCGGTAAGCCTAACTCGTTTCTATTTACACTAAATCGATAGGGTTGAAATATATAGCCTTCAAGCCTCAAGTCAACATTTTTGACAATGTTGATGATGAATTTTTGTCCAAAAGCTGCGTATTGGTATGCTCTGAACGATTCTAAGAATAGTGTTTTACTTTCAGGTGTTGGCTGAAAAGAAGGAGAGCGCAAAGAGCTTGCAGTATAGTTTGTGAACAACTCCTGATTGCTATACATGACTTCAGCGTATATGCCTAATCTTATTGTTCCTTTTGATTTGTAGTAGTGATCATAACTTAGTTTTGCATCAATCCAATTATGATTCTTTTGAAGAACATTTTGCTCAGCAGTAGTTGTTCCAGGGTTGTATGATTCTTCTCCCATGGTATTTCGTATAGATAATGAAAGTGCAGAACCTTCATTTGGGTAAAGCTTATCGTTAAGGCTGTTTTTTTCGAACGAGGCTGCAAATGTTGACCCTAAGAAAATTGTTTTGTCAGTAATGTCATCTTGACCAAATGAACTAGTCTGGTAATAATCATCTCGCAATGAAATAAGTCCGCCAGAAAGTGAAATTTTCGACTTGTTACTTGCTGCAAATGAGGTGTTTAATAAAGCGAATTGCTCGTTCTGTATAAGGAATAGTGAATTGTTATCTTCAAAGAAGGTTGCACGACTATCAAAGTAATTCCATCGGTTTATTGTGATAATTGGTTCAATATATATTGGGAAACGAATAGGTACGTCAATCCTAGCCTTGGCAAGCACTGATGCATATAGTTTCCCGAAGTAAGCATTTGCATTAAAGCTAACCCCAGTATTGTTTATAGTGTTGTATCCAAATCCAATATAACCGGTATTAATAGGTCTTGAAGAGACGTTCCCACCGAACTCTATCACCATATTTTTCTCCTTCTTAACCTTCAGAGTCAATTTGTAAGTGCTGTCAATTGGGTTGTAAGTTGAAAACGGAAAGAGTCTGGCTATTTTATCATTTTCATAAATGCGGTAGTAGTTTTTTTTCATTTGAGAAAACGTGAGTGCCTTGTTATGCTTGGGTTGCATAATTCTATTTACATAGTTATTCTCTGGTTTAGTTAGCCCCTCATAGCTATATTCTTGAAAGATCAATTCCTTTTTACCCTTATTAAACTCGGTTCGTTTCTCATCGATTACTTTATAATGAACTCTTCGGTGAACTATATTTTTGATAGACTCCATTTTTCTTTCAGTAGCGATGTAACCTGAGTCAATACTTTCTTGAAGGTGGTTAAAGTTGAAAATTCCAAAATTAGTCTTTGGCTCTATGAGCACAGTTGAGTCTCCATTGAGCTGATAGTTTGTTTTACTCACTACCATATTTCTGATTTGACTTAAGAAGTCATCTTCTTCTGGTGGATCTTCGTTCGAGGATACATTGCTGCCAATAATGATATCTGGATGAAATTCGTCTCGCATAACATCCGTTGGGAAGTTGTTGTATAGCCCACCGTCATACATCAGTTTGCCATCTATTCTAATTGGCTTTAGGTATGCTGGGTAGGTCATGCTTGCTCGCACAGCTATATTTAGATTGCCTTCTCGAAATATTACCGGTTTCTTGTCAACAATATCTGAAGCAACACATCTGAATGGAATAAAAAGACTGTCGAAATTATAGTTACTGGCCATACTTGCGGGATCCAACAAATGCATTAGCTCTAAGTCTAAAGCAGCTGGGTTTATGAAGCTTGTTGGAATAGAAGTTTCTACGAAGTTGGCGAATGATGAAAATTTAATGGAAACCCAACTTGCATTTGGCGTTGGCTTTCTAAAATAATAGATATAACGATCCTCAATTTCGCCAGAGGCAAGTCGCTTGAAGTTTTCGCTCGTTAGCATTCCTTCAATTTGGACAGGACTATAACCTGCACTGTACATTCCAGCGACTAGCCCACCTATTGAAGTTCCCGCAATATAGTCTATTGGAATTCCGTTCTCCTCCAGTGCTTTTAAAACTCCCACGTGAGCTAGACCTGAAGCACCACCACCACTTAATACAACACCAACAGATTGAGCCACAGCGAACTGTGAAAGCAAAATGAAAATAAAAGTGGTGATTGGTGTGGCACGCAATGGCATGTACCAAAGTTATGATAGAATTGTTCTCTACTTGGTGCGTTCAATCAATTCTTGAAAATATGTTGGGGCTAATAGCATTCTTGATCCATACCAGCTGAATAGTTCACCATCTACAAGCATTATATTGTCCTTTTTGGTCCAGTATTGATAGCTTTTAATGTGCTTTGCTGAAAATGGAAAAGGTTCACTCGACAGAAAAACAAAATCAGGGTTTAATTCTTGAATATCTTCTGGAGTGATTTCTGGGTAACGTGAGTCTTTGTCCTCAATTGCATTTTGAAATCCTGCTTTTAAAAGCATTTCATTGATGAACGTATCTTGACCAGCTATCATGATTGGATCATTCCAAATAACGTAGAGTATTTTCTTTCGAGATTTTGGAAGATTTATTTTTGAAAATGCATTTTTTAAACTTTTAGTTAACTCAATTGCTTTTGCTTCTCTATTGGTTACTTGGCCCAGATACTCGATCATATTAAGTGCATCGTTATAGGAGTGAATATCGCTAATCCAAACAGGAAAGTTTTCTTCTAATCGTTGAATGTCTTGAAGAGTATTTTCTTCCTTATTGGCTATGACTAAGTCAGGCTTTAGCTCTTCAATGGCACTGTGGTTGACTTTTTTTGTTCCACCAACTCTGCGTTTGCTCTTAAACCATTCTTCTGGATGAATACAGAATTTTGTAATTCCTATCACTTCATCCTTCAGTCCTAAGTAGTGCAGAAGTTCCGTTTGTGATGGAACCAAGCTAACGATACGCTTTGGAGAAGATGTGATAACTACCTCTCTACCTAATTGATCTTTATGTTGCTTGATGGACATTAACTCATTGCGGAAACCAAATCATGGCGTGTAATGATCTGATATCGCCCTTGACCAAGATCAACAAGAACAGCGCCATTCTTTGCGTTAAAATGCTTTGAAATACCTGTCAATGGATCTGTTGCCTGAACTACTGGAAATGGAGGCTGCATGCAAGTGGATACCTCGGCATCACGGGCATTTTGATTCTCTGAAAGCATGGTCAATAAGCTCGAGTCATCAATGCTGCCAACGAACTTAGAACCGTTTACAACTGGTAATTGTGAAACTCCAAACTTCCTCATAAGTGCTATAGCATTGTGAATTGGCTCATATGCTCCGATCGTTAAAAGTGGCAGATCTTTGTGATTAGCGAAAAGATCACGAGCGACTTTCTTTTCTTCATTCAGAAATCCGCGATCTCTCATCCACGTGTCATTAAATACTTTTCCTACATATCGAGAACCATGATCATGGAAAAGTACAACTACCACTGAGTTTTCGTCTAATTCGTTTTTTAATTGACGTATTGCTTGGAAAGCTGATCCACAAGAATAACCAAGAAAAAGTCCCTCTTTTTTTGCTAATTCACGAGCTACCATTGCACCGTCACGGTCTGTTACTTTTTCAAATCGATCAATAAGGCTGAAATCGACATTTTTAGGTAAAATATCCTCTCCAATACCCTCGGTGATATAACTGTAGATTTCTTTTTCGTCAAACTCCCCGGTTTCATGGTATTTTTTGAAAACAGATCCATAAGAGTCAACCCCCCAAATCTTAACATCAGGATTTTTTTCCTTCAAATATTTTGCGACCCCTGATATGGTACCGCCAGTTCCAACTCCAACTACGAAGTGCGTAATCTTGCCATCCGTTTGTTCCCAAATTTCAGGACCAGTGCTTTCATAGTGGGCTAGCCTATTCGATAAGTTGTCATATTGATTAACCCAAAAAGAATTTTCAATCTCTTTATTTTTTCTCTCAGCTACTGAATAGTATGACTCAGGGTGATCAGGAGATACATTCGTGGGACACACGTATACCTCAGCCCCAACAGCTCTTAAAATGTCGATTTTTTCTTGGCTTTGCTTGTCGCTCATCGTACAGATGAGCTTGTATCCTTTGATAATGCAGGCCAAGGCTAATCCCATTCCTGTATTTCCACTAGTACATTCAATAACCGTTCCTCCTGGCTTTATATCGCCTCTTTTTTCAGCGTCTTCAAGCATTTTTAGAGCCATACGATCTTTTACGCTATGGCCCGGGTTGAAGTATTCCACCTTAGCTAAAATGCTCCCAGGAAGATCTTCTGCAATTTTGTTGAGCTTAATCATTGGAGTATTTCCAATGGTTTCAAGAATGTTTTCTTTAATGTTCATTTAATCCCCTCTGTTTTGAGCGGCAAATGTAAGATTACCTAGTTGAAGCGAATAGTCTTTACTGGGTCAATTCTGCTCACAATTAAAGATGGGAGTATGAGCATTAGCAGACAGGCGATAATGCTCCCAACATTAATATAAAGGATAGTCGATGCTTGAAAAAGTACAGGTACATGATCAACATAATAATTAGCTTGATCTAGTTTGACCAGCTCAAATGTTGATTGAAGCCACCCTAAACCCAACCCAATTGCATTTCCGATTATAATTCCGATAATGATCAGGTAAAGAGCATTGATTAGAAAGATTCTTCCGATACTCCTGTTCCGAGCACCCATAGCCTTAAGTAGACCAATCATATTAGTTCTTTCTAATATCATTACTAGAAGTGCTGAAATCATATTGATTCCTGAAACAAGAATCATCAAGGTTAGAATAATCACCACATTGATGTCTTGCAATTCCAACCAGCCAAAAATCTCCATAAACTGATCGGTTATGGCCAAAGTATTGTATTCATAAGAAATGTTTTCCCTTACTATATCATCAAGCTGGTTTAGGTCTTTGAATGAATGCAAAAGCACTTCATATCCTGCAATTTGTGAATCATCCCAGCCATTCAATTTTTGTATATGTCTGATATCACAAAGCAGAATGCTTCCATCAAACTGTTCCATACCAGATTCATATACACCGCCAATAATGAACCTCCGTTTACGTTCTTTTTCGTCTTGAAAAAATGACACAGTAATTTTTTCGCCCAGTTTTAGATTCAGTTTGTTTAAAATGGACTTTGAAATGACAATACTGTCGTTGGCCTTCAGGCTGTTAAGGCTAAAAGCACTTCCTTCCACCATATTGGTTTGAAAGAAATCCCAATCAAAATCTTTGGAGATTCCTTTGTTCATTATGCCCTGAATTTCTCCATTGGCAGTAATAATTCCACTTTTATAGGCGTAAGCTTGAATGTTTTTTACGGCAGGTTCGGACGAAATTTGCGCTACAAATGGTTGGCCTGCATTCATTGGCTTCACACCTAATGCATTTTGTGGATTGTAGAGCGAAATTTGAAGGTGAGAACCAAACCCAATGACCTTTTGACGCACTTCATTTTGGAACCCATGCACTATTCCTACTGAAAGAATCATCACGGCCATACCTATCGCTATGCCAGCAACTGCTATTTTAACAATAGCAGTTGAACTTTCACTTTTTCGGCTGGACTTCCTGCCAGCGATCATTCTTTTTGAAATAAAAAATTCGAATTGCAATGAAATTCTGTTTAAAACTTCATCATCAGTTAATCATTAGGGTGATGAAGATGCGCAAATTTGACAATCTAATTTGACATTATGAGACTCGTCTTTCTTTTATCTTTTTATCTGGCATTTATTTCACCATTTTTCTCTCAATCAACTAGTTTTAAATCGGATGCTGAAATAGTCGTAGGGGCGAAGCGATATTCTGAGTATTCTGAAATATTGAAAGATAAGAGTGTCGCAATAACTGGCAACCACACCTCCATGGTGGACAGTGTTCATTTGGTAGATTGGTTGTTGGATAAAGGGGTGTCGATTACTAAGGTTTTCGCTCCAGAGCACGGGTTTAGAGGTAAAGCGGATGCCGGTGAGAAAATTGATAGTCGAAAAGATGGAATGACGGGCTTGCCTATTGTCAGCTTGTATGGAGCTCATAAAAAGCCAACAGCTGAAGATTTATCAGGTGTGGATATCATGGTGTTCGATATTCAAGATGTTGGAGCTCGATTTTACACTTATATCTCAACCATGACCTATGTAATGGAGGCGTGTGCGGAACAAGGAATACCAGTTTTGATACTTGACCGACCTAATCCTAATGGGTTTTATACTGACGGGCCAATTTTAAAAGAGGAGTTTAAGTCGTTTATTGGAATGCATCCGATTCCTGTCGTTCATGGAATGACTGTTGGTGAATTGGCTCAAATGATCAATGGTGAAAAATGGCTTGAAGAAGGAGTTCAATGTGATTTGCAAGTTGTGGGCTGTGAGAATTATTCGAAATCTGACATCTATATTTTGCCAGTAAAACCTTCTCCGAACTTGCCTAATATGAATGCCATACTGCTCTATCCTTCCTTATGCTTTTTTGAGGGTACAGATTTTTCAGTAGGTCGAGGCACAGATCATCCTTTTGAAATGTTTGGTCATCCGAATATGGGAGTTGGCTCTTTCATGTTCGTTCCAAAAAGCACAGATGGTGCAAAACATCCAAAGCACATGGGGGTTCCATGTTTGGGTTGGGATTTAAGTGATTTTGGTGGGAAAAGAGTCCAAGAAAAACAAGAGATGATTCTTGATTGGATAGTTAATGCCTATCGCGATTTTCAAATGAAAGACAGATTTTTTCTTTCCAATGGATTCTTTGACAAGCTGGCGGGTACGGATGAGTTAAGACAACAAATTGAGTCAGGAATGACCGCAGAAGAAATTCGTGCGTTATGGAAAAGTGAACTTTCAGATTTTAAACTCAAGAGAAGGCAGTACTTGATTTATCAGTGAGCCAAAAGATCTTAGTTCTTCTTTTGTTTACGAATGTCAAAAACCTTTCTTCTTTCAACAGGTTTGCTCAATTCTTCAATCCATTGTTTCATGCTCATCCCGTCCTGAATATTGACGTTTTCTGGAAGATCGAAAATATTTTCAGGTAGTGATGAAACAGTATCAATGGCGGTAGCTTCAACTTTTACAAAGTTTCGAGGTAATTCTATATCTGTTTTGAGCATGATTCCCCTATGACGCCACTCTCTTGTTTTGGTGCTTTCAATTAGCCATCTGTCACATTCCACACCTGCTATAATTTCTTGATTTTCAATGAACCCACCACGATCACGATACATATTCTCAGCCACTTCATTTAAATCGAGCGATTCGCTTTCTTCTGCGGATTCAAATAACAATGAATTATCAATTTTTCGGGCATTCATAGTGGTTTTATCTACCACGCAAATAGCACTATCTTTCATGAAGGTTATCAAACTGATTTTTTCTTCAGTCCCACTAAATGGATTGTCTCTGACGGTTTCGGTAAACTTGATTTCAACCATTCCATAATCACTGAAGTATACTTCTTCTGTTCCTTTTTGAACACCATCATAAATGTAAGAAATGTGACCTTTTTCTATCTGATATCGAATTGGCTTGGCTCTTTTTATAGGGGCAATTACTTCAGGCTTAGGCTTAACAGAAGTCAGATTTTCTACAACGGTCTCAGCCTCCGGTTGCGCCTCATGGCTGCCGCAACCAATCAGCTGAGTGAAGACTAAACCTAAGACAAAAGTCTTACGCAACCTCATCTGATTCTGCTTCCAATGAAACATGATCAATCTTTCCGGGATAGGCTTCCAAAGCTTTTTTAAGAACCTCAATCGCAAATTTGAGTTTAGGAATTTCTAATACGTATGCAAGACGAACTTCTCTTAAACCGAGGCCTTTTGTTGCATAAAAACCTTCTCCAGGAGCCATCATTACTGTTGCACCTTTGTATTCAAAATGTTCAAGAATCCATGCGCAGAATTTCTCAGCACTATCTACAGGAAGCTCTGCCATTGCATAGAACGCGCCACCTGGCATAGGGCAAGTGACTCCATTAATACTGTTCAAACCATTCACTAACACATCTCTTCTTTGAACGTATTCGTTAGCTACATCATCAAAGTAAGATTTAGGCGTTTTCAATGCGGCTTCGCTCGCAATTTGTCCAAATGTTGGTGGACTTAATCGTGCTTGGGCGAATTTCATGGCGGTTTTCAATACGTCCGGGTTCTTGCATACCAAAGCTCCAACTCTGGCTCCGCACATACTGTAGCGTTTTGAAACTGAGTCTACCACTATGGCATTATTATCTAACCCATCTAGACTTAGAATTGACCTATGCGTTCTGCCATCATAGCAAAACTCACGATATACCTCATCTGCAAGCAAGAAAAGATCATTTTCCAGAACTATCTTTTTTAGTGTTTCTAACTCTTCCAGTGTGTACAAATGTCCGGTTGGGTTTCCTGGGTTGCACAGTATAATACCTCTTGTTCTGGGAGTTATAAGTTCTCTAAACTTTTCTATTGGAGGAAGTTTGTATCCTTGAGAAATATGAGTTGTGATTGGTCTCAAATTAACTTGAGCTTCAAGAGCAAAGCCGTTATAATTAGCATAAAATGGCTCTGGAACAATTACTTCGTCATCAGCATTAAAGCAAGTCATCATGGCAAACATGATAGCCTCTGAACCACCATTGGTTACAATAATTTGGCTTGAATCAACAATGATGTCATTTTCTTTATAGTATTCTACCAATCCTTTTCGGTAGGATAGATAACCTGCTGAATGACTGTATTCTATTACGGTTCTATCGATATTTCTGATTGCTTCTAAAGCTTCTTCAGGAGTTTGAATGTCAGGCTGACCTATGTTCAGGTGAATTACTTCTTTTCCCGCTTCTATTGCTAGTTCAGAGTAAGGAACCAACTTACGTATAGGTGACTCGGGCATTGCGAAGCCCTTTTTTGAGATAAATGGCATACTTTGGAGTTTAAGTTCCCGCACTTTCGGGTGGTCAAATATAAGTCATGACTTTCAAGAAGCGCTGAATAAAAAAAGCCCTGTCAAATCAATGACAAGGCTTTCAAGTATTTTGAATTGCAATTCTTAGTTTGCAGAAGGAGCCATTGTTGGTTCTTTCACTGGCATTGCTGATTCATCAGCTTTAGGAGCTGCTTCAATGTTTCCTTTAATTCGGATAACTTTTGGCTGCTCACTGCCGTTAGAAGTAATAGTAACAGACTTATTAATAGGGCCTAAACGCTTGCTATCATACTTTACCTTGATAACTGAAGACGCGCCTGGCTGAATCGGCTCACGTGGCCATTCTGGAACAGTACATCCGCAAGAACCTTTTGCGTTGGCAATGATTAAAGGCTCGCTACCTGTGTTTTTGAATACGAATTCAGTTGAAGCATCACCATGTTGCTTCATTGTTCCAAAATCATGAACATCCTTTTCAAATGCGATTTCTGCTTGTGCGCTTACTCCTAATGAGAAGAATAACGCTGCTCCTAGAGCTAATAATAATTTTTTCATCGGTTACTGATTTATCTTTGACACAAATTTAACCCTGTTTGTTTTCATCATAGTTCGTTTAACACACCGTTAAGATTTGCGACCAATCTTTATTTTAATCCAAATATTATAATCCGTTGCAAAAATCATACATCACCATCTCACTTCACCTTTTCTCTGACCAATGATAAACGATATAATCTGCTGAAATAATTGCATTAAGCTTCTACCTTTGCCCACTTCAAATTTTAGCAAATCTCATGAGCGATTTATCAACGAAATATAATCCTGCAGAAGTAGAAGGTAAATGGTATCAACAATGGATGGAACGGGGTTTTTTCTCCTCTAAACCGGATCCAGATAAAGAGCCATTTACGGTAGTTATTCCTCCACCTAACGTGACCGGAGTACTTCACATGGGGCATATGCTTAATAATACCATCCAAGATATACTCATCAGAAAAGCAAGATTAGATGGGAAAAATGCTTGTTGGGTTCCTGGAATGGACCATGCTTCAATTGCTACTGAGGCAAAAGTGGTGAAGCGTTTGAGAGAGAAAGGAATAAAGAAATCTGACCTAAGTAGAGACGAATTTTTAAATCATGCTTGGGATTGGAAGGAAGAATATGGAGGTGTAATTCTTCAACAATTAAAAAAATTGGGAGCGAGCTGTGATTGGGATAGAACCCGATTCACAATGGATGAAAAGTTCTATGAAAGCGTGATAGATACCTTTATTCATCTGCACGATAAAGGGTTGATTTATCGTGGTTTGCGAATGGTTAACTGGGACCCAGAGGCGTTGACAGCAGTTTCTGATGAAGAAGTAATTTATACAGAAGAGCAGTCAAAGTTGTATCACGTTCGATATAAGATTGAAGGCTCTGAAGAATATGTGACCATTGCAACTACACGTCCGGAAACTATTTTAGGTGATTCTGCGATTTGTATTCACCCAGAAGACGAGCGATACACTCACCTTCATGGTAGAAGGGCAATTGTACCTATAGTAGAAAGGTCTATTCCGATTATTTTGGATGAATATGTTGATCGTGAGTTTGGAACTGGATGCTTGAAAGTGACTCCAGCTCACGATACCAATGACTATGATTTAGGGCAAAAACATAACCTAGAGACAATCGATATACTTAATGCCAATGGTACATTGAGCGAAGCTGCTCAAGTGCTGGTAGGAGTAGATCGTTTTGAGGCTAGAAAACAAATCGGGCCGCTGCTTAAAGCGACTGGATCATTGGTTAAGGTAGAACCTTACGAGAATAAAATCGGTCGCAGTGAAAGAACTAACTCGATCATTGAGCCACGTCTTTCATTGCAGTGGTTTGTTGAAATGAAAACCCTAGCATCTCCTGCATTGGATGCTGTGGAGAATGGAGATATAAAATTTCACCCTCCTAAATTCAACAACACTTATCGCCATTGGATGACCAACATTAAAGATTGGTGTATCAGCAGGCAATTATGGTGGGGACATCGCATTCCAGCATGGTATTTTGGTGAAGGAGACGATAATTTTGTTGTTGCTAAAAATGCCAATGAAGCACTTGTTAAGGCACAAGCAATTGATGGAAATTTAACCATAGATGATTTACGCCAAGATGAAGATGTCATGGACACATGGTTCAGTTCTTGGTTGTGGCCAATCAGCGTTTTCGATGGATTCTATGATCGAAAAGAACTGGATTACTATTATCCAACCAATGATTTAGTAACTGGTCCAGATATAATATTCTTTTGGGTAGCTCGTATGATAATGGCAGGTTATGAGTTTGAGGGAAAACGACCTTTTGAGAATGTATATTTCACAGGAATTATTCGCGATAAGTTGGGCAGAAAAATGTCCAAGTCATTAGGCAATTCTCCTGACCCAATTGAGTTGATTGAAAAATACAGTGCTGATGGAGTAAGGTTGGGATTGTTGATGACTGCTCCAGCGGGAAACGACATTCCTTTTGACGATGCCATTTGCGAGCAAGGAAGAAACTTTACCAATAAAATCTGGAATGCACTTCGATTAATCAAAGGCTGGAAAGTTGAAGATAAAAAACAACCTGAAGTAAATGCCAAGGTCATTGAATGGTTGAATCAGAGAATTTCGAAAGAAGCCATTGAAATAGAAGATCATTATTCGAAATATAGGCTGAATGATGCGGCAATGAACTTATACAAGCTTGTCTGGGATGAATTTTGTTCTTGGTATCTAGAGGCAATCAAACCTACTTATGGAGACAGTATTGATCGAAAAACATATGATGATACGCTTGATGCATTGGAAAAGTTGATGATCATGTTACATCCGATGATGCCTTTCATTACAGAAGAGGTTTATCACTCGCTGCGAGAGCGAGCAGAAGGAGATTGTGCAATCGTAGCGTCATGGCCAAAAGCAGAAAAGTTTGATGCACAATCAATTTCTGATTTTGAAATAGTCAAGCAGGTTATAACTGAGGTAAGAGCTGTTAGAGCTCAGAAGAACCTCTCTCCTAAAGAGCGCTTAGGTCTGAATCAAAAAGGTAAGAAAGGAAGTTATGCATCATATGAACTCATTATATCAAAGCTGGCCAATGTTGAGCTTACATATAGTGAAAGCACTAGTGGCCCTGCAGCCTCTTTTATTATTGGAACGGTAGAATTCGCGATTCCATTAGAAGGGATGATTGATGCATCGGCTGAAATTTCTAAACTAGAAGAAGAATTGAAGTATCAAGAAGGATTTTTAAATTCTGTTATAAAGAAGCTTTCTAATGAGCGGTTTGTGAACGGAGCTCCTGAACAAGTAGTTGCAGCTGAGCAAAAGAAACGAGACGATGCGACTTCGCGTATTTCATCTATTAAGGAACAGTTGGCGGCATTGAAGTGAAACAGAGATTTTCCATCGTAATACGGATAATCTCTTTCGGTTTTCTGCTTATCGCGCTAACTGCGGTTTCCAGTGCACAAATAGTTAATGTTGAAAGCAAACGCTCAGGTGATGCTCAAGAAGGGTGGCATGGAGCGTTGAATCTAAGTTTAAACTTCACCCGTAATACTGGCGATGTCTTTGATTATGGAGCAAAGGGTAGCATTCAATATTTAAAGAAGCGTCATCGACTGCTTGTCTTAACTGACCTTTCTCGGGTTGTAGCTGGAGGTACTGATTTTATCAATCGTGGTTATGAGCATGTGCGCTATAATTATGACTTTGGTGAAAAGAGGAAGTTTTCGTTAGAAGCCTTTCAACAGGCGCAATTTAATGGAATTCAGCGTATTGACTTTAGGCATTTGACAGGAGCTGGCATACGTTGGAATGTTTTGGAAAACGATTCTCTTAAATTTTGGGTTGGGAGTTTGCCCATGTATGAATATGAGGAGTTGACCACGGGAATCATTGAGAGAAATTTCAGACAAAGTTCTTACGTGCTTTTTTTTGTGGCCTTCAAAAAGTTTGAGTTTCAAACAATCAATTACTATCAGCCAAGGATGGATGACCTATCAGACTTTAGGTTCAGTTCTTCCAATAATATTGAGTTTGGCGTATTAAGTTGGTTGAGATTCGTTACAAGCTTTGACTTGACCTATGACACACGCCCTCCTGCCGAAGTTCCAGGCTTAGTGTTTACCTTTAAAAACGCCATCAAACTTGAGTTTTAATCCATGATTCGTCATCAAAAGAATATTTTCAAGGGGCTGAAAGTGTTGGAATTGGCCAGCGTTTTAGCGGGTCCTGCAGTCGGAATGTTTTTTGCTGAATTGGGAGCAGAAGTCACAAAGGTTGAGAATCCAAAAGTTGGAGGAGACGTCACAAGGAACTGGCTCTCGAAAGGTGAACAGCGAAAAGGTTATTCAGCATACTTTTCAAGTGTCAATTGGGGAAAGAAGCATTTGATGCTAGACTATTCTAATCCAGAAGAACTAAAACAGGTACTGACTCTTGTTGCTGATTCGGATGTTATCATTACTAACTTCAAACAAGGTGATGATGTTAAGTTTGGGTTGGATTACCGCTCATTATCTGCGATTAATAGCACTCTTATTTACGCCCAGCTAAACGGATTCGTTTCTGATCCTGAGCGCCCAGCATTTGACGCTGTTTTACAAGCTGAAACTGGCTTTATGAGCATGAATGGAAGTGAAGAAAGTGGACCGATAAAAATGCCAGTGGCTCTAATAGATGTGTTGGCTGCACATCAAATGAAAGAGGCCATTTTATTGGGGTTGATCAATAAACTCCAAAATGGAAAAGGAGCACTAATTGAAGTCAGTTTAGAGCAGGCAGCATTGGCGTCTTTAGCGAACCAAGCTACCAATTGGCTGATGAATAAATCAATACCTCAACGATTGGGAAGCTTACATACTAATATTGCTCCGTACGGTGACACGTTCGTGTGCGGTGATGAGCGCGAAATTGTGCTGGCAGTTGGATCAGATGCACAGTTTAAACTACTCTGTGAGACTATCGGAGTTTCAAAAGAAGAGATGCTTTTTTTTCAATCAAACAAGACGAGAGTAGAGCATAGGTCTCATCTACGAAAAGTACTTTCAGAAAATATCGCACAACGGAAGAGCTCTGGTTTAATGAATAAACTACTATCGCTTAAAATACCCGCTGGATTCATTAGAAATTTAGATGAAGTGCTTGAATCAGATACAGCTCAATCAATGATCTTATCTGAAGTGATTAATGATGAAGAAACGCGCAGGCTTTCAGGCAATGCATTTACGATTCGATTTAATCCCGAATCAGAGTGAGAAAGCCTTTTAATTTACCGTTGGTTCCATTGAACCTACAGAAATCTACCAGATAATAGTATGTTCCTTCTGGTGCTGGACTTCCATCGTTTTGAATGGTTCCATTCCATCCTGGTTCAACACTTTCAGTTTCAAATAGCTTAACGCCCCATCGGTTATAAATAATCATATGAAAGCACTGGATTTTATTCAGGCGTATGGTAAAGTAATCATTTGACCCGTCTCCGTTTGGAGTAAATACATTCGGAATGAAAGCGTTGTCGCAGTCCATTGTATTGACTAAAAGCATTGCGCTATCTCCACGGCATAGCTCAAAGTCAGACCAAACGTAAAATGGTGTGGGTTGATAGATCTGAGGAGTTTCGTAGAAATCACCTTCATTAATCACTCGACCGAAAGGGCGTTCAGACCAATAAATGGTGCCAATATTAACCGAGGCTAATAAAGATGCTCTTGTTCCTGCGCAGATAAGCGTATCCTCACCATTAGGCTTGTCGATTTCATTGTCTTGTACATAAACGCTCAGTGAATCTGACCAAGCCAAGCAGCCAAATGTATCTGTTGTGATTAAAGCATACGTGCCACTTTCAGTTATCCTCAAAGTACGCCCTTCAATGCTGTCAGGAAACCATAAGTACTGGGCCATGCCACCTCTTTTTGCACGGAAATCAACGGAGTCGCCTTCGCAAAACTCCAAGTCACTTAGAGCACTGTAAGGGGCATTTGTATCTGGAATGCTTACACTCAAAGGTTCTGATGTTCCTCTGCAGCCGTTGCTGTCTGTTGTTCTCAGCGTGAATGTACCCTCTTCAAATGTTAAGATGTTCTGCGTGGTATCTCCTCTTGGTATCCATAGGTAGTTGGCCATGTTGGAGTTTCCATACAGAAAAATTGAATCTCCATTACAAAAAACGGGATAGCCATCAATACTTATTTCGGTATCCAATTGATCGATGGTAATTGTTACTGGATCTGAAACCTTTGAACAGCCCGTTGAGTCCGTAGTGGTCAAAGTGTATGTTCCTGCTGATGAAATAACAATGCTGTCCGCTCCAGAAGCACTTCCTGACCATTGATAGGTACTCATGCCGGGTGTGCCGTAGAGAGTTATTGTACTATCTCGACAAAGCACTCCACTAGGCGTTATTTCTGATTCTACATACGATGGAAAAACCTCAATTGAAGCAAAGGTTTCTATTCCACAAGAAACGATTTTACAGGTATAAACCCCAGGTTCATAAACAGTTACAGAAGTTCCTGTTCCGGTAGCTGGGTTTATCCATTCGATTATACTTCCAGCAGTGGTTATGACGTTTAAAGTTACTGAATCTCCATCGCAAATTGTAAGGTCTCCACCGCTTGCTAATGATGGAGTTGTATACTGCGTCAGGATGATTGAATTACTCGAAAGGTCACAACTATCAGAATCGTTTACTACACAATAGTAGGTGCCTCCTTGGGTCGCAATGATGGAGCTAGAGTCTCCTGATATCGGGCCATTCGGACCTTCCCAAAAGAAGCCTTGATTTGCTCCTGAATTATTTACAGTAAGCCAAACAGTGTCATTAGGGCAAATGAGCAGAGCAGTGGAGGTAACTTGAGGTTGAGGTTTTTGGGAAATAACCTTATTAGCCGATGCCGAGGCGGAATCTATACATCCATAGGCATTGGTGTCGTAAATAATTGAATTTACCGTGTAGTTTCCGGCTACTCCTACATATATCGTGTCATTTGTGCTGCCATTATTGGAGGGGCCAGTCCACCAATAATTAGAGCTACCAGAGCCATATTGCATAACTGTTCCACCTGGACAGAAATAACTACTGCCTTCCATTTCGATGCTAAATTGTCCAGATTGTGGGGCTGGAAAGGGAACAAAGTAGATGGAATCGCTTAAGTAAAACGTATCAGTATCACATGGAATTCTTCGAATGTGCATAATGTCGAAAGAAAACCACCCAGTATCTTCTGCGGTAATGCTAAAATAGGTTTCACATGTTCCTTCCACGTTCCAATTTGCAGGAGTGTAGGATATGGTAGTATTTACGTAGGGTTGTGAATCATTGAAGCAAATGCCTAACCCAGCTGGATTGTCTACACTGTCGAAAAGGATGATGTCAAAAGGTACATTCTCACAGATGTAAACTGTATCTGGTAAGTTAGCTCTAAGCTCGAATGAGTCTAATGGATCGAAGAATGTTACAGGCACTGACGACTGAGACGAGCATCCGAATGCATTGAATACTTGAAAGATAAAGGTTCCAGATACAGTAACATTTATGGTGGAATCTTGAACGCCACCTGCCGGCAATCCTGGGCCAACCCATAAAATGCTGTCTCCTGTAAAATTACTTGCGGTAAGTTTCACGGTATCAGGAAGACAAACATCAATCTGGACGGGATAAGGTGTTGGAGTGTTTATTACAACATCATCTTCTATCCAAGGCTTAGGCGGATCGGGGTAGATGTTAACATAGATAGAGTCGCGGTAAGTGAAACACCCGTCTTTTGAGTTGAAGTCAACCCACTTATACCCAGGTGATGAGTGAAACGTTTGATTAGCTGTAGTTCCATTTGACCCATTTGACCAATGATAGCTGATTGTAGGCCCTATGGAAGGGCAGGTTTTTGGAATAGCTGTAGTAACTGCGCTAATGCAGTTTGAAACTGTATCCGGGCAACCACTGTTAATACAGCCAGTAACAATATCTCTTACGCACCCACCACCACTTCTTTGGTAATAATCCAATGGCTCTCTATTCGGGTCGAAACAATTGGCGATTACTGCGTCTGAATTCCCAGTAGATGCCATACCGTGGAATTTACCATAATCAGAATCGCCACAATAACCATTGTTTGATGCACAGTTGGCCACAGACCAATTGCTCAGATTCGAAGCTAAAAAATTAGTGCTTGTCGGAATGTAAAGGCTTGATTTGAAGCTGCCAGCAAAAATTACTTGACCAGAATTGTTAATGTCTATTCCGAGGCCATAATCTTCATTTCGGCTTCCAATTTGTTTACTGTAACTCCATACTCCAGAACTATTAAACTTTGACATGAAAATGTCTTCGTATCCGACAGAATTAAAAATCGCTTCGCCATATTGGTCTTTATATTCATCAAAGGCGCATTCGAAGTGTCCAATGACAAATGCGTTTCCAGCAGCGTCTGCTGCAACGCCTCTCGCTGAAACAGAACTATTCGATCCACTTTTTGAAGCCCATAATGTAGCGCCTGCTGAAGAGTATTTGGCAAGAAAAATCTCATTACTGAAAGTAGAGACGAGTGTAGTATTTGGAGAATTAAAAAAGATTAAGTCTCCCGTAAAATCTCCTGTGATAAACACATTACCAGTAGAGTTTACATCAATGCTGTAGGCAAATGCGGAAGTGCCTCCACCAATTGTTTTGAACCATTGTTCTACTCCAGCACTATTGAATTTAGCCAGATACACCACGTTGAACATTGTATTCGTATGAAGAACGTCAAAAGTGAAGTTATCGCTGAACTGACCTGTTGCGTAAATATTCCCTGACGCGTCACACCCAACGTCAATTCCTCTATTTGTTCCAGTTCCAGAACCTTGCTGCACCCAAGAAAACAATCCTGCACCATCAATCTTCGTGATAAAAACGTCCGTAGAACCACCGGTGCTAGTAAGTGAGTTTGCACCAAAAGAAGCTACACCCTTGAACTCTCCGGTTATAATTGCATTTCCTGAATTGTCAACGCAGATTCCATTTCCAATATCAGAATCGCTTCCCCCTGCCTGCACTGCCCAAGTTAACACCCCTGCAGTAGAGTATTTAGCTATAAAAACGTCTTGAAGCCCTGCTGAGGTGAGCGTAGTTGAAGCGAAATCAGCTGTCCCATTAAAATATCCTGTAATTAAAACATTATTAGATGCATCTAATGCAATGGATAATCCGCGGTCGTTGCCACTTCCTCCTGCTTTTACAGCCCATTGATAAACGCCTGCATTGTTGATTTTTGTGATGAAAATATCCGAGCTTCCAGAAGAGGCAAGTGATGTAGCACCAAAGGTGGCTGTGCCTGTGAAATATCCGGTGGCGTATGAATTACCCGCATTATCTACGACAACTGAGTATGCCTCATCAACATTCAGGCTACCTCCCTTTTGCATCCAGTATTGGGCGAAGCCAGATGAAAACGAAAGCGCTAAGGCGAGAATAAGAACAATGCGCTTAGTCAAAATGTGCTAGTTCTAGTGAAGTCGATTAACAGGTTGTCAGTGTAGACGAATCTACTCATTAAGAGGTTGTACGTAGTTATACGATGGATTGTTGGGAGCAGAAGTTAAATGTAACCTGATAGACTATAACTCACATAACCCATCCATTCATGGAAAAGTACATTCCATTCTGCTAATGCAGATGCTGAAGGTAGAATGCTAGTGTCTAAGGTGTAATCACGATCACTAAATGAAGGTTCAGCAGGGTAGGGGATTACTGTGAGTCCAACCTTTTCGAATGCAGCTATTGCTCTGCGCATATGATATGCTGAGGTAACTAGAACGATTGGCTCGTTTTCGTGCCCCTTCTCTTTTAAAAGCTTAAGTGTGTAAAGTGCGTTTTCTCGTGTGTTTCTTGATTCTGATTCTAAGATTATATCATCTGGAGAAATATCAATTGCTTTCAAATAACTGCCAGTGTATAATGATTCCTTTAACTCTGGAAACAATACATATCCAGAGCCACCAGATAAAATAAGTTGATCAACATAGTTTGATTTTAATAGTCGGAGTCCTTGAAACAGTCTATCTCCACTTTTTGCGAAAGCTATTCGGTCATTTTCTGAAGAGTAGTATACATAACCGCCTAGAACCACAGCATATTTGTAATGATCGAGGTCTTGGTCGAGCGTGATAGGTGCATCCCAAAGCAATTTTACTTCATTGAGTATTAATGAGTTTCCGAAAAACAATAAGATTATCAATGCGATTAAGCGTAGTTTTTTTGCTAAACGTTTTGTAAAAAAGCTTGCAGCAAGAGAGATAACTATCCAAGACAATGGCATGAATAGAAACCCTAAGACTTTCGAAAGAATAAAAAACATGTTCAAACTTAATTGAAATGACCGAAGAGTGGACGATCTTTCGCTCAACAAAGCACATCAGGAATAATTAAATGAAGCTGATGGCAGCTTTTGATCAATGCTTCTGCTTGATGCGGTTCTAATTCTATTTTTGTGCGGCTTATGCCTTTACCAAATACCATAATTGTTGGTGCTCCAAAAAGCGGCTCTAGTTCGCTTTATTGGTGGCTATCTTCTCACCCTGAAGTGTGCGCTTCAAAAACAAAAGAGACACACTTTTTTGATGATAGCATTAACCCGCGTTTTAATACTTCGGCAAATGTCATGCACCATGGTTTAGATAAGTACATGCCTTACTTTGATCACTGCCCTGCTGATGCAAAAGTTATTATGGAGGCTACGCCCATTTACATGTATCAAAAAAATGCCTTAAAACATTTAAGTGAGTTTGACCAAAAGCCCAAGATTGTTTTCATATTGCGTGAACCCAGTGTTAGGGCCCACTCTCAATTTCGGTTTAATAAATATAGGTTAGGTAATATTCCACTGGATAAAACGTATACCAATTATTTAAATGAAACTAAGTCAACGGATAGAGATCCATTGAGAAGGGGTGAATACATAGAGTTTATTGAGCATTGGATTGAGCATTTTGGAAAGGAGAATATCCACGTAATGCAGCTCGAAATGGTTTTTAAAAATAGGGTGGCCGAGTTGAAGAGATTAGCTGAATTTTTGGATATAGAACCAGCATTTTATAATGATTTTGATTTTGTAAAAAGAAACGAAACCCGAAAAATGAGAAGTACTAAGTTGCACAGATTAGGGCTTAAAGTGCAACCTTTAGTTCCTCAATGGTTGCAAGAAAAAGTGCTAATTCCGTTGTATATGAAATTCAACTCAACAGCTATGCCACCAGTATCAGCGGAGGATAAAAAGATGATTGAAACTTATAAATCAAAGTTCGTATCGTTTAACGAACGCTTGCACGAAGTCTTTCCTCACATTGATTTAGCATTGTGGAAATAGCTAAACAAAAAATAGTGATTGTAGGACCGGCACATCCTTTTCGGGGTGGAATTGCTGATACCAATGAAGCCATGTGCCGTGCGTTTTTACAAGCCGGTCATGAAGCAGAATTGATAACGTTTACGGTTCAGTACCCGAGTTTGTTTTTTCCAGGTAAAACGCAGTTCAGCAGTGACCCTAAGCCAGAAGGATTGAAAATCAGCCGATGGGTTCATAGCTTCAACCCATTCAATTGGATAGCATCATCTAAGAAGATTTTGAAGTTGAAACCTGATGTTATCATTATTCGCTATTGGTTGCCGTTGATGGCTCCTTGCCTCGGAAGTATTGCGCTTTTGCTTGGTGAAAAAGTCAAGATTATAGCTGTTGCAGATAATATCATTCCACATGAAAAGCGAATGATGGATTCACTTTTCACCAACTATTTCATGAAAGGATGTGATGCGTTTATGGCTTTGTCTAAATCCGTGAAAAAGGATATTGAATCCCTCACAAAAAAGCCGTCCTCCTATTTTCCACATCCTATAAATGATCAACTTGGGGAGTTGATTCCTAAAATTGAAGCACGAAAGCAATTGAAAATAGATCAGGATGGAAAGTACTTACTCTTTTTTGGCTTCATCCGAAAATACAAAGGGCTTGACTTGCTGCTTGAAGCATTAGGTGACGCGCGGTTAGCGGAGCAAAATGTGACGCTAATAGTTGCTGGAGAAAGCTATGAGGGCATGGATGAATACCATCAGATCATTTCAAAACATAAAATGGAGGATAGGGTGATTCTAAGGAATGATTTTATTCCTTCTGAAGAAATAGCCGCGTATTTCTGTGCTGCGGACTTGGTTACTCAAACGTACAGAAGCGCAACACAAAGTGGCATTACCCAAATGGCTCTCCATTTCAATGTACCTGCTTTAATCACCAAAGTTGGCGGGCTCGATGAATTTTTAATCGAGGGTAAAACAGGGCTCTTTTCAAGTGTTGATCCAAAAAATATTGCAGATCAGATTGTTCGTTTCTTCGAAATGGATCCCAAGGGTTTTGAATTATCCATTATTGAAGAAAAAAAGAAATTCAGTTGGGCGGCTTTTGTCGATCACTTTAATTCGTTTTACACTGCTAATTTTGAAGCATGAATACCTTACAACAAACCTTAAATACAGGGATTGATCTCAGAAAGAATTTGTTGGAAGATCAGCATTTTCAAAACATGTTTTATGCTTGTGTTGATCAGATCGAATCTGCTTTCAAAGCCGATAGAAAATTGTTGCTCTGTGGAAATGGCGGCAGCGCTGGAGATGCTCAGCATATTGCTGCAGAATTGAGCGGAAGGTTCATCCTTGATCGAGCTCCTTTGTTTGCAGAAGCGTTGCATGTCAATTCTAGCTATTTAACGGCTGTGGCCAACGATTATGGTTACGATGAGGTTTATGCACGAATGACAGAAGCGATGGGGCGAAAAGGAGATGTTTTAATTGGCTTATCGACAAGTGGTAACTCGCAGAATGTCTTGAAAGCTCTACAAAAAGCCAAATCTATAGGAATGATAACCGTGGCTTTTCTCGGAGAGAAAAAGGGAGAAATCGGTGCGATTGTTGATCATTCTATTCAAATTCCCTCGGCCAATACAGCTAGAATTCAAGAATTACATATCACTATTGGTCATGTGTTGTGCGAGGAACTTGAGCGAAGAATATTTGCCCAATGATACAGGAATGGCATAAAGAAATAAACCACTCTTGGACTTTGTTTCTAGATAGGGATGGCGTTATTAATGCGAAGCTCCCCGGAGATTATGTAAAACATATTGATGAGTTTGAGTTTTTACCTGGTGTTCTTGAAGCTTTGGAGAAAGCTGCAACGATTTTTGATGTTATTGTGGTCGTAACTAACCAGCAAGGAATTGGTAAAAAGATAATGACGGATACACACCTGCTCACGATTCATCAGCATATGATCAAAGAGGTATTTAATAATGGTGGGCGCATTGATAAGATTTACTTCTGTCCAGATTTAGAAACTGAGAATCCAAGCCACCGAAAGCCTAGAACAGGAATGGCATTTGATGCCCGAGAAGACTTTCCTTCTATTGAGTTTACCAGGTCAGTCATTGTTGGTGACTCGCCTACTGATATGGAATTTGGTCATCGATTGGGAATGAAGTGTGTTGGAATTGGCCCTGCCGCAAAATCGGAAGAAACATATCCTTCTTTATTTCACTTTATTGATGTGATAACTTCAAAATAGAAACATCAAAAGCGCGTTTATTTCGATGTAATTTTGATTTTAATGAAAAATCACTTCGCAGTCTTTATCGCAATATTCCTTTTTTCCATTGCTTCATTTTCGCAAGAGGGAAGTATGAACCAAGTTGATACCATTGGTAAAAAACATGGTTCTTGGACAGTGAATTATCCAAATAATCCAGACGACCCTGATTCTCCAAAAGATCAACCACGTTATACTGGTCAATTTGAGCATGGTAAACCAGTTGGGGTGTTTTTCTATTATTATAAAACAGGGGAGAAAAGCTCCCAAGTAGAACATTTAGAGGGGAAGGGCAGTAATGCTAGCCACGCCATATTTTTTCACAAGAATGGAACTGTAATGGGTGAGGGCGATTATCAAAATGGACAAAAGAATGGAGAGTGGAAGTTCTATGATAACAAAGCAATTTTAAGCTCTAAAGAACCGTATACAAATGGTAAGATTAACGGATTGATGAAAGTATATCATCTAAATGGTAAACTGGCTGCCGAAGTCCCTTATGTTGACGGTTTGAAAAACGGACCTTTCTTAGAGTTTTCTCCAGGTGGAGATACACTTATCATGGGAACATATGCTGACAACACGTTTGATGGTTCATATAAACAATACTATGATGGAGGTCAATTGTACATGGAAGGAAAATACCGTGCAGCAGTTAAGGATGGTCTTTGGATGTATTATGCTGAAGACGGAAAGGTGAAAGCACAGCAGGTTTATGAGAAAGGTAAGCTTGTAAAAGAGAAAATTGAGGAAGGCTTTGAAGTAAAAGAGTTCAAAGAAGATTTAGAAGAAGATGATATTATTGACGAAGACAAAGCTGTTGATGACTTCATGAATGGTCGTCCAGTAGGAGGAAGATAGAACGAGCTCCATCAATGCTGTTTGTGCTGATAAACAGCAAATTAGTGCCCACTTTAAGTTTAATGACTTTGAATTGCGAACTTTGCACTCAGATTTGAGTTGTAACAAGAATTTTAGTTGAAGCAATGAGCAAGAAAGGAAGGATTTTGGTAGCAATGAGTGGCGGAATTGACAGTTCTGTAGCCGCACTGATGCTCCATGAAGAGGGGTATGAAGTAATCGGTGTAACCATGAAAACATGGGATTACGATTCATCAGGTGGCGCAAGAAAAACTACTGGTTGTTGCAGTCTAGATGACATAAATGATGCTCGGGCCTTAGCAGTAGAAAAAGGATTTCATCACATGATTCTTGATATCAGGGAAGAATTTGGAGGAAATATCATTGACAATTTCGTGGAAGAGTATTTGGCTGGAAGAACCCCAAACCCTTGCATTATGTGCAATACGCATATCAAGTGGGATGCTCTATTGAAAAGGGCAGACCAATTAGATTGTGAGTTTATTGCCACAGGACATTATGCGAACAGAAGGGAAGAAAATGGGAGATACGTCATTTCAAAAGGACTAGATGAAAACAAAGACCAAAGTTATGTGCTTTGGGGCTTGTCTCAAAAAGCCTTGGCGAGAACACGTTTTCCTTTAGGCAATTTTACAAAGCCAGAAATCAGACAAATGGCCATTGATCACGGATATGAGTCATTAGCCAAGAAGAATGAAAGCTACGAGATCTGCTTTGTACCAGACAATGACTATCGTGGGTTCTTAAACCGCAAAGTGGATGGTTTGGAAGAAAAATTGAAAGGCGGTAAGTATGTCGATAAAGATGGAAATGTGCTCGGTGAGCATCGCGGTTATCCATATTATACGATTGGCCAAAGAAAAGGCTTAGGAATGGCGTTTGGTGAGCCAATGTTCGTCACCAAAATTGATCCATTGACGAACACCGTTCAGCTTGGTCGCGAAGAAGATTTGATGGGTCACTCGATGTATGTTCGAAATCCAAACATCCAGAAATATGAAAGCATTGAGGATGGTATGGAAGCTGTAACCAAAATTAGATACAATAACGCTGGCGCTATGAGTCGTGTTTATAATGATACTGAAGGACGGTTGCGTGTAGAGTTTGATCATAATGTAAGTGCAATTGCTCCTGGGCAAAGCGCTGTCTTTTATGATGGTGATGATGTCATTGGTGGAGGTTTCATTGCTCGATCAACAGAGATTCCTTTGTCATTTAGCCATAAGATGATGAACCGTGAAAAAGTCACTTAGAGCCATATTATTATTATTGACTGTTTTTGCTACAAGTAGCTGTAAACGTGATGATCAAGTTGATCCTGTTGATTTCGGCTATGATTATATGCCTTTATTGAGAGGTTCTTGGATTGAATATGATGTTGACTCGATTGTTTATGATGAGTTCAATGCAAGAGTAGATACGTTTTCCTTTATTCAACGCGATGAATGCGTGGAGGCATATAAGGACCTTGAAGGAAGAACAACATTTCGTTTTGAACGTTTCAAACGCTATTCAGATACAGCTTCTATGCAGTTTGTGACCACATATACGCGTTTGGTTCAAGGAGTAAGGGCTGAATTGTTTGAAAATAACGTACGAACGGTTCCCTTAGTTTTTCCACCAAAAGACGGTGAGGATTGGGATGCCAATGCTTTCAATGCTTTGGGCTCTCAGGAATATAGCTATGATTATGTTGATCGAACGGATACATTAGGCGGTACACTTTTCGATAATACACTTCGCGTTATTCAGCAGAACGATACAGACAACTTTATCATTAAGCAATTTGCAGAAGAGCGCTACACCAGAAATGTAGGTTTGGTTTATAAAAGATGGTTTGACATCGAAACCCAATTCGGTATTGATTCAGGATTGCAATGGGTACAGACTATTCGAAATTTTAGTTTGATCAATAACTAATTTCTCTAACGCTCTAAATCAAGAAGAAAAGCATATTCCAATGCTATTTCATGATAGATTTCAAAGCGGCCTGAAGCACCGCTATGGCCAAAGTCCATGTTGATGTGAAACAGGATGTCGTTGCTGTCAGTTTTCAGTTCACGTAATTTCGCCACCCATTTGGCCGGTTCCCAATACTGCACTTGACTGTCGTGTAAACCGGTTGTTACCAGTATACTTGGATAGTTCTTCGCTTCGATATTATCGATGGGCGAATAGCTCTTAATGTAGTGGTAATACTCTTCATCTTTTGGATTTCCCCACTCGTCAAATTCGCCCGTAGTTAAAGGAATACTCTCGTCAAGCATAGTAGTAACAACATCCACAAAAGGCACTGCTGAAATGATTCCGTTCCAAAGATCAGGACGCATATTTACGATTGCTCCCATCAATAATCCACCAGCGCTTCCGCCCATTGCATAAAGGTGCTCAGGAGATGTGTAGCCTAATTTGATGAGTTCTTCTGCACAGTCAATGAAATCGTTGAAGGTGTTTTGCTTGTTGAGCATTTTACCCTCCTCATACCAATCGCGACCCATGGTTTGACTGCCACGGATATGTGCAATACAGAATACGAAACCGCGGTTTAAGAGGCTCAAACGGGACGGGCTGAATGATGGATCAATTGTAATTCCGTATGAACCATAGCCATACAGAAGAAGAGGAGTGTTTTTGTCAATGGTGGTGGACTTTTTATAGACCAAAGACATCGGAACTTTTACTCCATCTCTAGCGGTGGCCCAAATTCTTTTGGCAACATAATCATCCTTATCAAACCCACCCAGAACCTCTTGTTGCTTTAGCAACGTTCGTTCTTTCGACTCCATATCGTATTCAAATACCGATGACGGAGTGGTCATGCTTGTATAACTGAATCTTAGCTTATCCGTTTTGAACTCCGGGTTGATCGAACTTTGAACAGCATAAGCCTCCTCATCAAAACTGATGTAATGATCTTCATTAGTATTCCAATTAATAATTCGAATCGCGCTTTGAGCATTTGCTTTTTCAGTGAGCACCAAGTGTTGTTCAAATACATCAAAGTCCTCCAAGAAAACATCCTTTCTGTGTGCAATAACTTCCTTCCAGTTTTCGATGCCTGTGTTGTTCTCAGATGTTTTCATTAATTTGAAATTGGTGGCGTCATCCTTATTGGTGATGATATAGAACTCATTGTTAAAATGAGAGACTCCGTATTCCAAATCTCGCTGTCTTGGTTGCAATATTTTCCAATCCCCTTCTGGGTTGTTGGCATCTAAAATTGAATACTCGTCAGACACCGTTGCTCCGCTGTGTATGTAAAGCCACTTTTTGGATTTGAATTTACTCACGCCAACATTGAATGTTTCATCTTTTTCATGATACACTTCAACGTCTTCAGAAGAGGATGTTCCGATTATGTGCTTGAAAACTTTATAAGACCTCAATGTAACCGGATCTTTTACTGTGTAAAAGATTGTTTTATTGTCATTTGCCCAAGTGCATCCACCTGCGGTGCCTTCAATTCGATCTTCCAAAAACTTACCTGTAGTTAGGTCTTTAAAGCGAATGGTATAAACTCTTCGGCTTAGCGTGTCTTCACTAAAGGCAAGGATCTTGTTGTTGGTGCTAATGCTGTTTCCAGCTGCTTGATAGTAGCTATAGTCTTTAGCGAGATCATTTACATCAAGAATGATTTGTTCTTCCGCCTTTAGATCACCTTTCTTTCGGCAATAGATTGAGTATTCAAATCCTTCCTCGAAGCGAGTGTAATAGTAAAAGCCATCATACAAATAAGGCACAGACTCATCCGTTTGCTTGATGCGTCCTTTCAGCTCGTTGAAAAGCTCTTCTTGAAGTGCTTCAGTATGCTGAAGTTTAGCCTTTGTATAATCGTTTTCGGCTTCAAGGTGATTGATGATTTCAGGATCTTTCCGATCCATATCCCTCATCCAATAGTAATTGTCAATTCGTGTGTCGCCATGGATGGTGATTTCAAATGGTATCTTTTTAGCTATTGGTGCACTCAAAGCAGTATCTGAATTAGTTGGCTGTTCACTGCAACCAGCATGCATAAAACACGCGGATACGGCAGCTGCCAAGTGTATGTAAATTGAAATTTTCAAGCGCGAAGGTACTTTTAAGAAGGTTAGTTTTTAGTGAATTCTAAGATTTCGATAAGTCGTATCGATTCAAAGATGCTTCTTCTTTTCATTCACCCATTCTGCAATATTTCGTTTTCTTTGAGTTCAATTAATAAGAAAACAGATTTATGAAGTTTTTTATCGATACAGCTAATATTTCAGACATCAAGGAAGCGAATGATTTAGGCGTTTTAGATGGAGTTACCACAAACCCGAGTTTGATGGCTAAGGAGGGCATTAAAGGAACGGACAGCATCATGAAGCACTATGTTGATATATGCAACATCGTAGATGGCGATGTCAGTGCAGAGGTTATTGCTACTGATTTTGAAGGAATGATTCGAGAAGGAATGATCTTAGCTGAGCTACACGAAAATATTGTGGTGAAGATTCCAATGATTAAAGATGGCATCAAAGCATTGAAATATTTTTCTGAACGCGGGATTAGAACCAACTGCACATTGGTGTTTTCTGCAGGTCAAGCGTTATTAGCTGCAAAAGCAGGAGCTACGTATGTGTCTCCCTTTCTTGGAAGATTGGATGATATCAGTGCAGATGGCTTAGCGCTCATTGAAGAGATTAGATTAATCTATGACAACTACGGTTTTGAAACACAGATTCTGGCGGCATCCATTCGCCATGCCATGCACATTGTTGATTGCGCCAAAATTGGAGCCGATGTAGCTACTTGTCCTCTAAAACCCATTCTTCAATTATTGAATCACCCGCTGACGGATAATGGTTTGGCTCAGTTTTTAGCCGATTATCAAAAGGGAAATTCATAATTCAAATTCTATCTTGAAAACAATTCTTTCGTCTAAGCTTTATATTTAGACACAAATCTTCTTGCTTATGAAACACTTGCTTTTTTTGATATTGATCTTTCCTCTTGTACTCGCAGCCCAACCTACTGTGCAAACAGTAAACATGGAAATTCCAAAAGGCTGGACAGTCAATCCAAAAACGTTTAAGGAAGATTACAGCGTTTCTTTGAAACGAGCTGAGGCTCTAATGCCGAGTGGTGAGAATGCCAAAATGCATATGCATAGGTTGAAGCAGCAATTGGAGAAGGATTATCCCAAGCAGTATGGAAAGGCTTCTGCGCGCGGTGGTCGAGACACTTCAGATACATTGACACATGTTTCATCTTTTCCAAGTAGCTTTTGGTTCAACCAGAATCCATTGTCAGGAGGAACACCAAACGACAATGCCATGGCCATTGCAGATAATGGTAACCTCATTGCCTCGTGGAATTCTCAAATTTGGGGTTATGATGTTGTTGCTGACACTTATCTGTTCGCTTCAATTTCCAAACACCCAAGTTTTTCTCAATTTCTAAATATTTATTCGGATTCAAGTTTTTCACTCTACTTCCCTTTTGACCCCAAATTGTTGTATCATCCAACCTATGATCGGTTTATTCTGGTTTTCCTTTCAGCGGATGGAGCAGGGCAAGGGCGCGATCCTGAAACAAGTGAAACAGTAATTTTCTTTTCATCTACTAACGACCCTAAGGATGAGTGGAGTGCTTACCGTATTCCTGGAGATCCACTTACGTATTCATCTTGGGCCGATTACCCGCAATTGGCAATGAATGAACATAGCGTTTATCTCACCTTAAATCAATTGTATCCGGATTCGGGCTGGGTAGAAGGATTTGCAGAAACGGTATTGTGGCAAATGGATTTGGAAGATGGGTTTAACGGTGCAGCCAATTTAGGCACTAAGTTTTGGACGGGTTTTGAATACGAAGGATCAAAATTGAGGTATTTGCGTCCAGTGAAAACCGCGTGGGGACCAGAATCAGATACGATGTTCTTTGTAGCTAATAGACCTTTTGTTACTTCCAACGATTCATTCTTTTTAATTCGCACAGTTGGTGATGTAAATTCTGTTTCGTCTCAGGTTGATGTAAAATTAGCCATGACGGATGTTCCGTATTGGCACCCACCTTATGCCAAGCAAGCCGCAGGTCAAGAGTTTTGGACCAACGATGCGCGTTGCCTTGGTGCGGTACGAATGGGGAAAGAAATACAATTCACTGGAAATACCTTGAATCCAGATAATGGCTTTGCTGCCATTTATCACGGTATTATTGATGATTATGACAATCCATCGGTTACGGGAAATATCATTTCAGATGCGGAACGCGAGTTTGGATTTCCAAATATTGACTTTATAGGAAATGTTGAAGGCGATAAGGATGTGGCGCTCTTTTTTAATCATACAGGAATCAACACAAACGCGGGAAACTCAGCCGTCTTATTTAACAGCGATCGCGAATATGGCCCAGTGCAATGGATTAAAGAAGGAGAAACGTATGTGAATGCAATGAACTCCGCCCAAGAGCGCTGGGGCGACTATACTGCCATTCAAAGAAAGTTCAACGATCCGGGTAAGTTTTGGGTTTCTGGATATTGGGGATATGGAAGCAATCGCCCTGGCTCTTGGATTGCAGAATTGGCTCATCCCGATTATCAGCCCGTGGGCATCGCTGAAAAGGTGAAAACCGAAAAAACGCATGTGTTCCCCAATCCAGCCATGGAGTTTGTGAGTTTTGAATTTGAAGTTTCTGAGCAAACTGATGTAAATTTTGAAATTCGTGATCTAAATGGCAGAAAGGTAGCCGACTTGGGCAGAGATCAGCTGAGCACCGGGTCGCATGTTTTGAGTTTTGATCTTTCTCCGCTATCTGCTGGAGTTTATATAGTTCAAGCCAAATCGCAGAATGAGGTTATTTTCCAAGAGAAAGTGGTGAAACAATAGTGATCGAACTGACCTTCTGATTAATTTGAAACTTCCTCGTTGTGGCTCAGGTGGAAATGTACCTTTGCGGCCGTTTTGATAAGCCTTAACAACATATCTGTTTCCTTCAGTGGAATTGATCTTTTTAAAGATATTTCATTGGTCATTAACGAGCGAGACCGAATTGGTCTGGTTGGTAAAAATGGCGTTGGGAAAAGTACCCTACTTAAGATTATTTTAGGGTTTCAAGTGCCTGACACAGGAGTAGTTATTATTCCTGATGGCCGTAAAGTCGGCTACTTACCTCAAGAGATGGTATTTGAGGGCAGTCAAACCATTTGGTCTGAAACGCTTAAGGCATTTGCCGAAATCAATACCTTGAAGAATCGAGATCTTGAGATTCAAAAAGAATTGACAGAGCGCACGGATTATGAAAGTGATTCTTACAGTGCGATTATCGATGAATTAGGATCCATCCACATGCGCCTAGAGATGATTGACGATGGTAAAACCGAACAGCGTGCTGAGCTGGTTTTATTGGGATTGGGATTCAAGCGAGAAGACTTTCCGAGAAAGATTTCTGAATTCAGTGGAGGATGGCAAATGCGCGTAGAATTGGCCAAGCTTATTCTTATGCAGCCCGATTTGTTGCTGCTTGATGAGCCTACCAACCACTTGGATATTGATTCCATCATGTGGCTAGAAGATTTCTTTAAGGAATACCCTGGATCAATCATGATGATTTCTCACGATAGGATGTTTTTGGACAACATAACCAACCGAACGGTTGAAATCGTGAAAGGAAAAATCTACGATTATTCGGTTTCCTATTCTAAGTTTTTCATCCTGAGACAAGAGCGTGTTGATCAGCAGAAAGCTACGTTTGAGAACCAGCAGAAATACATTAACCAGCAAGAGCGTTTCATCGAACGATTTAAAGCCAAAGCTTCAAAAGCCAAGCAAGCGCAGAGTAAATTGAAGCAGTTAGATAAATTGGAGCGTGTAAGTATTGATGAAACCGATGGTTCTAAGATCAGATTTCGTTTTCCACCAGCCCCTCGCTCAGGCGATGTGGTGCTGAAGGCTCGAAATTCTAAAAAAGCCTATGGTGATAGCACCATCTTTTCGGGAGTCGATTTTGACATATTTAGAGGCGAGCGCATTGCGTTTGTCGGAAGAAACGGACAAGGAAAATCTACTATGGTGAAAATGGTGGTAGGCGAGGAGCATGGCGAAGGCGAATTGGCTACAGGTCATAACGTTGAAATCGGCTACTACGCGCAGATTCAAGAAAAAACCTTGAATCAGGAATCAACCGTGGAGAAGGTTATTGAAGACGCAGCCACGGGCGATAACGCCAAGATTCATAAGGTGCGTGCCTTATTGGGAGCGTTTTTGTTCGGACCAGACGACTATGAAAAGAAGGTGAAAGTGCTTTCTGGAGGAGAGAAATCGCGACTGGCATTAGCCAAGCTTCTGCTCAAACCGAGTAATTTGCTGATTCTGGATGAGCCAACAAATCACTTGGATATTAGCGCGAAAGAAACATTGAAAGAAGCATTGAATTCTTACGATGGCACTTTGATCGTGGTTAGTCACGACCGCGAGTTCTTGCAGGGATTGACTGATAGAACATTTGAATTTAAAGAAGGTAAGGTAAAAGAACACATCGGCACCATTGACGATTTCTTATCTAATTATAAGATTCAAAGTTTCCGAGAGTTTGAAGGTGCCAAAGAGAAGAAGCAAAAGGAGCAAGAAAAGGCAAAAGCCACAGAAGAATCCAAGTCTTCTGAAGAATCTGGCTTGAGCAACAAACAGCGCAAGGAGAAGGAAAAAGACTGGAAGCGCTTGAAAAATACCATGTCTAATTTGGAGAAAAAGATTGAAGAGGCCGAAAAGACGCTTGCAGATATGGAGCAGAAAATGCACGACCCTGATGTCGCTAAAGAAAATCCAAATATGTTTTACGAACATGCGGATGTCCAACGAAAGTTAGATGAGTTGATGAAGCAGTGGGAAAATGCAGGTGAAGAGTTTTCTGATCTCTCGGCTATCCTCGATCGTTAAAAACTTACTATAACGTATTGATAAATATTCCATTAGTCTAGGCGACCTTAGGTCAATTAATACGTCTTTTGTATTATGCACTTGAGGCTTACACTTATTATCGCTATTTGCTTATCTCAGTTTTTGGGTTACAGTCAAACACCAGCTGATTGGTGGTATTTTGGAGATAATGCAGGTGTTCATTTTACTCAAACAGGTCCGATAGCAGTAGGTGATGGTCAAATTCTAACTGATGAAGGGTGTTCGTCAATTTCTGATCAGCAAGGAAACCTTCTCTTCTATACAGATGGTCAACTCGTTTATGATAAGCTTCATGCGCTTATGCCAAATGGATCTGGTTTGTTTGGAGCCACTTCATCCGCACATTCATCCGTTGTCATTCCTCGACCTGGCAGCTCTACTGAATATTACATATTCACCGTTGACGCGGGAGGCGCAATTGGAGTAGGAATCCACTATTCTAAAGTGGATTTAACTCTAAACGGAGGTAATGGTGATGTAGATGTAAACGAGAAGAATGTCTTTCTTGCTGACCCCGCTAGCGAAAAGTTAGCTGCGGTTAAAAAGCCTGGAGGTTTTTGGATTATTGGTCAAAAGGTAGGGACGAATGAGTTTTACACATTCGAAGTAACATCAACTGGGGTGAACACTACACCTATTATTTCGAGTACAGATTGGGTTGTAAATGGTTATGGAGGAACGATGACTATAAATTCGGATGGAGATAAGATAGCCTCAGTTGACAAACAAGATAGCATACTTATCTATGACTTTAATGGTACTACAGGGTTAGTGTCTTCTGATTATAAGATTGGATCAGCTATGTCAACTGGACAGATGTATGGCATAGAGTTTTCTCCAGATTCCAAGATTTTATACATGGCCTCTGAGTCATCAGAAGATATACGGCAGTTTGACTTGACTTTAGCTAATTCAGCAGCAATTTCTGCAAGTGAGACAATGATTGGTAATGGCGGGCCAGGTGGTGGTCAAATGCAAACCGGTCCTGATGGAATAATATACTGTGCTCGATATGGCAGACTCATTCTATCAGCAATTACGGAGCCAGATGTGCTAGGTGTAGGGTGTAATTGGATTGATACAGCAGTAGTTCTCACTTCAAATAGTAGGTGGGGACTTCCAACATTTATTCAGTCTTTTTTCAATGCTAGCTTTTCTTTTAGCCAAACGTGCATTGGCGATTCAACTGTCTTTTTCGCTGACACTGCTGGAGTAGATTCAGTTAATTGGAATTTTGGTGATCCGGCATCTGGTATTGAAAACACCTCAACAGAACTGTCTCCTTCTCATTTATTTACTGACACGGGCGAATTTACGGTGACTCTAATCGCATCCTCCGATACGGTTATTGACACAACAGTTCGAACATTGTTTATCTATCCTAGATTAACGAAAAATTGGGAATCAGAGTTCAGTCTTTGTAAAGGAGATACTGAAAACCTTGGTTTAGGTCAAGGGTTTGCAACGTATTTATGGAGTACAGGGGCAACTTCAGATTCAATCCAAGTTTATAGCGACTCTGTAGTGACTGTTACTGTTTTCGGAGCTTGCGATACAATAGTCGATACTATTGAAGTAAAGGTTGATGCTCCCAATCCTATTGATTTAGGAGAAGATGTCACTCTTTGTCTGCCGAATAAGATCACACTTCAAAATCTCTTGAATCCAACTGCGGATATACTTTGGAATACAGGTATTGTTTCAGATAGTCTACTTGTCACAATTTCTGGAACGTATTCTGCTCAGGATTCTAGTGCCTGTGGCTTGTTCGTTGATACGGTAATCGTTGAATTAATTCCACAGATCGAATTTGATCCTTTGCCACCAGACACCGTTAACTGTTTCGATTCGCAAATCATTCTAGAACGACCATTGAATGATTCTATAAACTTTATCTGGAGTGACAGCACTTCTGGACCTCGTTTCGAAGTAGATTCAACCCAACAAGTGTGGTTAGCATCATTCAATGAGTGTGGTTTTTCTGTGGATACGATGAACATACTATTCAACGGAGAGATCAGAACAGAACTGGGTGAAGACACAAACATTTGCGAAAAAGACAGCATCCAACTTTCAGGAATAGATTCAACGGCAACCTATCAATGGAGCACCGGTGATACTTCTATTTCTATCTGGACAGAAATTGGAGCAGATGAAAACTACATCGTCACGATTTTCAAAGGGGAATGTACTAAGGTGGAATCCAGGCGCATAAGAAGCAGCGATGTGTTTTGTCCTTCCATCGATTGTGATTTGGAATATGGTAATGTGTTTAGCCCTAATGGTGATGGTATAAATGATCTGTATCGCATTACTTCTGATTGTGGTATTTACAAATTTGATATGACCATCTATAACCGATGGGGGCAATTGGTGCACTACACCCAAAATGTGGCCTTTGGATGGGATGGCTATGTGAATGGTGAACCAGCTGCAGAAGGAGTATATTACTTTGTCGTAGAATATAAGGACTTCGTAGTAGTAGATGCCGACCGTCAGCTAACTCGTGGAAGTTTTACGCTTGTCAGATAGTACATTCGCAGCGTGAAAAAATTCCTGCTCATCTTATTCTTTTTACCTCAAATGGTTATCGGACAATCCGTAGCCGATTGGTGGTATTTTGGAACTAACGCAGGCATGCATTTTACTCCTACGGGACCTGTTGCCGACTTGAATGGACAGATGTATTCTGAAGAAGGTTGCTCAACTATTTCTGATGAATTTGGCAATTTGTTATTCTATTCAAAAGGTGATTTTGTGTGGGATGCATCTCATAATCCTATGCAGAACAGTACAGGCTTAATTGGAAATGCTAATGGCACGCTTGCTGGTGATGCCTCTATGAACTCCTTTATCGTTCCTCGACCAGAGCACCCCAATGAGTTTTACTTGTTTACGGTGAAGTCATTTTTTGGAGGTATGTACTATTCAAAGATTGATATGAATTTGAATGGTGGATTAGGTGCGGTTGTTGCTGCTGAAAAGAATATTGAATTGATAGACTCTACCACTGAAATGCTCACTTGCTTGCGCAAGCCTAATAACATCGATTTTTGGGTCGTTGCCTTGAGAAAACCTGGCGATACGGCATACGCCTTTGAAATAACAGCCTCGGGACTGAATACAACTCCAGTTTTAAGTAACACAGGTTTGCCATTGATAAGTGAAGATCAACTTGGGTATTTAAAAGGGTCGCAACAAAATGACAAGATTGCTATGGCAATGTATTGGGGGCAAACGGTTCAAACTAACCCTTTACAAGTACAAATGTTTGACTTTGATAATACAACGGGTCAGATGACTTATGATTACGGCATTACACCTTCACTTCAGGACACATTTAACTATGGAATAGAGTTTTCGCCTAACGGTGACTTTTTGTACGTGCAGTCTTTCATATTGTCCGACCTTAGACAGTATGATTTGACCTCGGGAGATCCGGCTCTTGTAAGTGCCTCAGAGGAATTGGTTGGAATCGGATATACAGGTTCAGGAGGCGGAGCATTGCAGTTAGGACCCGATGGGAAGATATATGTTGCTCGAGGTGCTGCTCCACTGTTGGCCCGTGTGAATTTTCCAAATGATCCGGGGCCGCTTTGTGGTTATGAGCATGATGCAGTTGATCTTCAAGGTCCAATTTCTAATAGAGGATTGCCTCAATTTTATCCGTTTTTCATTGAAGGTGAAGTTGCTGTTTTGGATAGATGCTTTGGCGACACTTCATTTTTTGCTTCCAACTACCTTTCTTCTGATTCTGTGTTTTGGAACTTTGGCGATCCGGCATCAGGTGTAAATGATACCTCTACTCAGATAAACCCATTTCATATTTACCAAGCACCGGGAACTTATACGGTAACTCATATTGCTTATTCGGCCTTCCTTTCAGATACTACCATCGTTGAGGTAAATATCTTTCCTCCGCAAAGTGTCAGTTTTCCAGATGATACAGTTTTATGCGATGGTGAAGTGTTGACCTTTGATATTGATCAACCAGGCGCTATTTCATTTTTATGGCAAGACGGATCAACCGATTCTGCTTTTACAGCGACCGATTCAGGGTTGGTGAAAGTGACTTTGGTTGGAGTATGCGATACAATAACCGATTCAGTTCAGGTACTTCGTCTAGCGCCAGTCAGTCTTGGATTAGGCGGGGACACCATTGTTTGTGGAGATTCATCTATTGTGATTGGTGATACCATTCCAGCAGGATATAGTATACTTTGGAACACAGGTGCATCGCAACAATTCATTGAAATAGATTCTAGTGCCAATTATAAGTTAGAGATTAGCTCTGCCTGTGGTACGCTGGAAGACAGTATTGATGTAATTTTCTTGCCGATTGTACCAGACTCTTTGTTGCCGCCAGACACCGTTAATTGTTTTGATGCCAACTTTACTCTAACACGACCAACGATTGAAGGAGTTTCATTTGTTTGGTCTGACTCAACGAGTAGCAGAACATTTGAAGTAGGAGAGAGTCAAGTGGTTTGGTTGGCAGCTTTCAATGGTTGTGGAATGTTTGTGGATACCATGAATATCCTTTTCAACGGAGAGTTAACTACCGATTTTGGACCGGATACAGTCATTTGTGATGCGGATACAGTATTGCTACAGGGAACAGACTCCTTGGCTACCTATTTATGGAGTACAGGAGATACATTAGATAGTATTTGGACAATGCTGGATCAAAGAACACAACGCTATTCTGTTACTATAACCAAGGGTGAATGCACGAAGGTTGAATCAGTGCGTTTCGATTTAGATGACAATGCTTGCCCATCTATAGACTGCGATGTCGATTTCAGCAATGTCTTCACTCCTAATGGAGATGGTATTAATGACCTTTTTAGACCAACCACTACATGTAATATTAATAGCTATCGACTCTCCATATTTAATCGATGGGGCCAACTCATTCACGAAACAAACAATATAGCTTTCGGATGGGATGGTTATATAAATGGTGAAATGGCCGCAGCTGGAATTTATTACTTTACCCTCGATTATACTGACTTGGTAGTTGTAGACGTTGATCGAAATGTCTTCGCAGGTTCCTTCACCTTGATGCGCTAAAATTATTCGGATTCTTAATGATGAATCACCGGATAATTACCTCTTTAAATAAAGTCTGAATCTTTAATAAAAATTAATATACCTGTATATCAGTTATTTATGATTTATTTAATTACTATGTATTGCATAGTAACAAGTAATGCATATATATTTGCATTGCAATTAAAGATCATGAATATAGAAAACTCAAAAGCTCAACTTAGAAAAGGAATCTTAGAATTCTGTGCGTTGGCTCTTTTGCAAAAGGAAGAAGCGTATCCTTCAGATTTACTCAACTCACTAAAAGAGGCGGAGTTGATTGTAGTGGAAGGAACACTTTATCCATTGCTGAGCAGGCTAAAGAATGCAGGACTGCTTACTTATCGCTGGGAAGAGTCCAAATCGGGACCACCGCGCAAGTATTACAGTTTAACAGAACAAGGACGAGTATTTTATGGTGAGTTGGCAACTTCCTGGGTAGAACTCAGGGATGCCGTAGACAAAGTTGTATTAGAGAATAAATCCCCCGAGAAAAAATGAAAAGAACAGTTCAAGTCAATTTAAGTGGACAGGTATTCACACTTGACTAAGACGCATACGAAGTACTATCAGCCTATCTAAAATGAATAGCTGCATTGTATGACCGTAGTGCTGGAAAAGATGAGATTCTTTCTGATATAGAATCTCGCATCGCTGAATTATTAATTGAGCGAAAAGGTGAAACAAAGGATGTGGTAACCATAGAAGATGTTGCTGCGGTGACGGAAATTATGGGTAATCCAGAACAATTCGAGGATGATTCCATGGATGAAGAAGCCTGCGCAAATAATTACGGTGCGGAAAACTCAAAAAAGAAGTTATTCAGAGATCCTGATCACAGTGTAATTGGAGGTGTTTGTTCGGGTATTGGGTATTATTTCGGAATTGACCCTGTGTGGATCAGGCTTCTATTTGGTCTTTCGTTTGTCTTTTTCGGTTCAGGTGTTATACTCTACATTTTATTGTGGATTATTATTCCGGTAGCTAAATCAACCGCTGATAAGCTAAATATGAAAGGTGAACCTGTCAATATTGACAGCATTGGAAGAACTATCGAGAAAGAGATAAATAATCTGGGCGAAAAAATTTCTAGCACAGGCAATGATTTCTCTAAAAACTCAGGCAAGAAAATAGAAAGAGGAATTGATCGATTGGCGAATTTTTTGGCCGAATTGTTCAAGGTTTTTTTTCAATTCTAGGTAAAGTTTTAGGTGGCTTTTTTCTGCCATTCTTGGCTTTAGCTTATGGTGGAGCGGTACTGCTATTCCCGCGGTTTAAAGTTCCTTATCTAGGTGCGAGCTTTTTTGGCTTGTGGTTCATAGGTCTTATTCTGGCTATCATGACTGGATTTAGTGTTGGACAGGAATTTTCGAAAGAAGAGAAAGTTACAAACTCGGTGATTCTCTCAGATCAGGGGTTAAACAGCGATACCATCAATTTGACTGTTGGTCACGATCCATTCGGGATCTCAATCCATCGAGCTTATTATGCGAATAATGACTTCATGATGAAGGAGGAAAATCGAAGGGTTATTGTCGGAAATGTTGAGTTTGATATTCAAAAATCTTCCGGTGATCAAGTGAAACTTGAGGTAAGGAAGTCTGCACATGCAAGGAGTCATGAAGAAGCTGGAATCAGAGCTGATTCTATTAAGTATAACTTCAGCATGGATTCTAGTAGCATCACTTTTGACCCTTTCTTTTCATATCCTCAAATCGACTTGCTACGAGACCAGGAAGTGCGTTTGAGCTCAAGAATACCAGAGGGCAGAATAGTACACCTTGATCCAACAATGAAGCGCATTATGGACGACATTGAAAACGTGTCAAATATGTATGACCCAAAAATGGTGAATCATTATTGGGAGATGAGACCTGAAGGATTAACATGTCTTGACTGTGAGGAAGATTCAGAAAAAAAATAGAGGAAATTAGCATTGATTTGAATGACCTCGAAGAAGTGAACATAGATGTGAATGATCTCAATGTAGATGTTCTCATGAAGTAAGCGAAGATCGTTCTTTATATTTTCTCTGTTTAGTTAGGTTAAAGCCCTGTTTCAATCGTTGTTGAGACAGGGCTTTTTTGTACTATAATTTCCCGCTCCGATTTGCTATCTTCGCGAACCTGTTCAAAGGCGTATCATGCGCCCTCACAAAGAAATCCGACATATGGCCAAGACAGAAACCAAAGCAGAGAAGGAGATTACGATTGACGAATTGAAGACTGAAATTTTGAACGATTATCGTCTTGCAAGTTTTAGTCGAGAAATCAGTTTGATGGGCAGAAGAGAAGTGCTCACGGGTAAGGCGAAATTTGGGATTTTAGGAGACGGAAAAGAGGTAGCGCAAATTGCATTGGCCAAGCAATGGCAACCGGGAGATTGGAGATCTGGTTATTACAGAGATCAAACGATGATGATGGCAGCTGGACTATTAACTGGCGAGCAATTTTTCGCACAATTGTATGCCGATGCTGATGTGGAACGTGAGCCAGCTTCTGCAGGGAGAATGATGAATGGTCATTACGCAACCCGAAGTTTAGACGACAATGGAAATTGGAAGAATTTAGCTGAACAGGTCAATTCCTCGGCAGATATCTCCCCAACAGCAGGCCAAATGCCACGTTTACTTGGTTTGGGTTTAGCAAGCAAATTCTACAGAAATAACCCTGAACTAAAGGATAAGAAGAAATTTAGTAAGGGAGGAAACGAGATTGCGTTTGGTACTATTGGAGATGCTTCAACAAGCGAAGGCATGTTTTGGGAAGCATTGAATGCTGCAGGAGTTATGCAAGTCCCAATAGTAATGTCTGTTTGGGATGATGGCCACGGAATATCAGTGCCAAAAGAATTTCAAACGATCAAAGAGAGCATCAGCGAAGCCTTATCTGGTTTCCAAAGATCCAAAAATAAAAAAGGGTTTGAGATTTTAAAGACCAAGGGATGGGATTATCCTCATTTGGTTTTAACGTATGAAAAAGCCGCAAAAATTGCACGCGAAGATCATGTTCCCGTGCTAGTTCACGTTGAAGAAGTTACGCAGCCTCAAGGCCACTCTACCAGCGGCTCCCATGAGCGATATAAAACTCCAGAACGCTTACAATGGGAGAAAGACTTTGATCCTATCAAGAAAATGAAAGAGTTCATCCTTGAAAAAGGTTTGAGTTCTGAGGAGGAATTGGCTGAAATTGAGAAAACAGCCAAGAAAGAGGCGCGTGATGCGAAGACTAATGCTTGGAAGAATTTTCTTGAGCCAATAAAAGCAGAGCATAAAGAAGCGGTTGATTTGATTGCTGCAATGGGCGCGGAAAGCAAAAACTCTGTTTTCATCAATAAAATAAAAGATGAATTGGCCAGTGCGGTTGATCCTTTGCGCAAAGAGATTTATGAGTCTATAAGAAAGTCATTGCGCTATGCACGCAATGAGCAACTTTCTTCAAAGTCTGCTTTAGTTTCTTGGCTAGGGAAGAGAATGGACGAGAATAGAGATCGATATTCATCTCATTTGCATTCAGAGTCAGAAGATTCTCCGCTTGACATTGCAGGTGTTGATGTAAACTATGCAGATGAGGCTGTAGTTGATGGACGAGAAATATTAAGAGATAATTTTGATGCACTGCTAAACAACCATCCAGAGTTAATCATCTTTGGTGAGGACGCAGGTAAGATTGGTGGTGTGAACCAAGGTTTAGAAGGGCTTCAAGCGAAATATGGTGTTCACCGTGTATTTGATACCGGAATTCGCGAATGCACTATTATAGGTCAAGGTATAGGAATGGCGCTGCGTGGATTACGTCCAATTGCTGAAATTCAATACCTCGATTATTTGCTGTATGCAGTGCAAATCTTGAGTGATGATTTGGCTACTGTTCAATACAGAACAAAAGGTGGACAAAAAGCACCGCTCATCATCCGCACAAGAGGTCACCGTTTAGAAGGAATATGGCATAGCGGTTCTCCTATGGGAATGATCATTAATTCATTGAGAGGGATGCACATATGTGTACCTCGAAACATGACGCAAGCCGCTGGAATGTACAATACATTGATGGCTGGAGATGACCCTGCATTGGTGATTGAGTCGCTTAACGGCTACCGATTGAAAGAAAAGCAACCCAATAATTTTGGCGAGTTCAAAGTTGAGTTGGGCCGCATAGAAACCATGACTGAAGGTGATGACATTACAATTGTTACGTATGGTTCAATGGTGAGAATGTGTGTTGAAACCGCAAAACAATTGCGTGAGGTGGGGATTTCTGCTGAAGTAATTGATGTACAAACGTTGCTTCCTTTTGACCTTGGTCATGAGATTATAGAAAGCTTGAAAAAAACCAATAGAGTAGTGTTTGTCGATGAAGATGTACCTGGCGGAGCATCAGCATTTATGATGCAAAAAGTAGTGGAGGAGCAAGGAGGCTATCGCTATTTAGATTCAGCTCCTTCAACGTTAGCAGCTAATGCTCACAGGCCAGCGTATGCTAGTGACGGAGATTATTTTTCAAAGCCTTCTAACGAAGATATTTTCGAACGTGTCTATTCTATTATGAATGAGGCTGATCCTGCGAAGTATCCTGATTTATTTGCATAATGAGAAAGGCGATTGGCCTTTTATTACTGATACTCTGCTTAAGCCCTAAGTCTCAGGCGGGAGACGAGAAGTATCAGTTGACGTTATTGATGTCACCAACTGCCGAATGGCTGAGGTTCAGTCAATCGCTGAGTGCAGGCACGTACAACAATCTTTTTGGCACCAAGTTGAGCTACAATTTCGGATTAGAATACAAACGTTTTTTTGATCCCTCTTTAAGCATTAGCACTGGTGTGGTGTATATGAACAAAGGGTTTCGTAACCAAATACCTAATGGCGATGGTTCTTTTGGTACTACTCTTATGAGTGTGCATATTGCTGCAATTCCATTGTCTTTGAATGTTCATCACAGACTGAAACGCAAAGTAGAGATGATATATACTGCTGGTATTACGGCTGGATATGTTTTTTCCGAGAGAGGTAGAAATAAAAATTTTTCAGGAGAAGAGAACCCAGAGGAAGGCGTATTTGATTTTTCCGCTAACGGATCTGAGCTGAATTTATTCAGAGATTATTACGTTGGAGCACAATTTGGGATAGGCGTTTCCACCTACATCAAAAGCCGTATTGTGATGGTTGTGCAACCTATGTATCGATTACAACTGCATGATGCAAGAGACTTTTCTGGACAATTCAATTCTGGTGACCCATTTGTCGCGCGATTGAATAGTTTTGGAATAGATCTGAAGATTGGATATTTCTTCACAAAGCAAATCCGAAATCGAAAAAAGCAATATTAACCGAACCCTCTTTTTTACAGCAATGGCTTTATTTATGCTGTTGCTGGTTCAGTCTGCTTTTCATCCGATTAAGGTAATACAGCTTGCCGGAGCTGAGCATATCACTGAATTAAAAGGTCAAAAACTTGATTATTGGATTGATCGTACCGCACAAAACTCAATAGAGCATCAGGCAAAATCTTCTTTTGGGTTTAGACCTGCTTTGGTTCGTTTTATGAATCAATTGCGCTTGACTTTATTAGACGAACACAACTCCAATGTGCTGTTTGGAGAGGATGGTTATTACTTCGAAGAAGGCTACCGTTCCTCGGTCTGTGGTTTAGACTTTATAGGAGAAGAGGCGATAGACGCAAAAGTGGATTCATTAGATCATTTTCGCAATCAACTGCTTTTAGAAGGTAAAAAACTGGTCATTCTTATCGCACCTAACAAATGGCGTACACACCGCAATAAGATAGATTGGGAATGTAAACCCAAGATGACAAACTATGAGATGATCGTTGATAAATTGAAGCATCGTGGTTATTCTATTTGCGATGAAATAGATCTTTTTCGATATGAACGCTCACAGCGTCCTCCACATCCATTGCATTCAAAACAAGGTACCCATTGGAGCATTTTTGGAGCTGCATTGTCGGCTGATCATTTGTGGATGACATTTGCTCAGGAAGGAGTTAATCTGCCAGAGTTCACTATTGAGAATGAAGAAATTGATAGTGTTCCTCGAAATATCGATAAGGATTTACACGACTTGCTAAACATCATGGCTTCGCCTAAAAAAGAGCGCTTGGCTTACCCTGAGTTTAAATTTAATCAGGCCTATAAGCCAAGGGTTACAGTAATTGGTGATAGCTACTACCAGAGTTATTATTACTTAGGTCTTCACCAAGGGTTGTTCAGTATGGATAGTAAATACTTCTACTACAATAAGTCTTATTATGGCGAAAACCTTGAACAAAAAGAAGCGTTAACTGACGAAATCAGGCGACAAGAAATTGAAGCTTCAGATGCTGTTTTACTCGTTATGAGCGAACCTTCACTGAAATGGCTGGGATATGGAATATTCAACTTGTACGCCAATTAGCTTCCAAATACTTCTTCAGCAATTTCTTTGATACTTCGTGCCTTACCCATTGAGTAGTAGTGCAATACAGGCACACCGGCTTCAATCAATTCTTGCGATTGCTGGATACACCATTTCACGCTTGCTTGTCTAGCTTGCTCATTGGTTTTGCAGTCTTCAATTTCATCCACTAATTTGTCGGGTAAATTGACATGGAAGTAATGAGGAACTACACTCAATTGCTTGTGAGTTGTGATGGGCTTTAATCCAGGGGTAATTGGCACGTTTATACCCGCAGCCATTTGGTCATTTCTGCTACTTCCATTTCTTTTCGTTGTGCTAGATCTTCTACTTGATCATTTAGGATTTTACCTAAACCGAAGTAATGGGCTTCCGGGTTTGCATAATAGAATCCACTCACCGAAGAAGCAGGTTGCATGGCTAGTGATTCTGTTAAGGTCATGCCAGTATTCTTTTCTACATCCAGCAATTTCCAAATGTAAGAGATAGATTATTACCCTAAGTCTAATTTTCGGCTGAAAAAATTAGTCAATAATTCGTTTAATAATTCGTAAACGATGAGAATAGTCGCTATGCGTATTATTATAAATGCCTTGATGATCAATTCGATCAATTCGAACCTTACCAGAAGCGTGTATGATGTAGTTGTCCTCTAATAAAATTCCTACGTGGATAATCTTGCCTTCATCGTTATCGAAGAAAGCTAGATCTCCGGGTTGTGATTCTTCAATAAAACTCAATGCATGCCCCATTGAAGCTTGTTGATAGGCATCTCTAGGAAGGTTTATACCTATCATTTTATAGCATACCTGCACAAGTCCAGAGCAATCAATTCCGAAAGGATGTCTGCCGCCCCAGAGGTACGGAGTGTTGATATACATTACAGCATTTTGAACAAGCAACTCAAGGTTCTTCTTTTCTGCCTTTAGTTGCGCCAAACCTTCGAATGAATAGACTTCTTTACCAATTTTAAATTTCCCTTCATTCAAAAACGGCAGTGAACTGCCTAATAAAATCGGAGTAATGCTTTGGTCGGAGTCTTTTATTGCCAAGCCGGCCATTTCTAAACTTGTAGTGATAAATTTTTGTTTTTTGAGTCGTTCTGCAAATTTGATGTCAATTGGATGATGCTGTTTAATGTCTATCCAACAGCTATAATCATCTAATGCACAAACTACACGCAGCCACTTTTTACGTTTTTCTTTGACTTCATAAAACTCTCCGAAAAGAATCTGACTTACTTGCTCAGCAGAGTCGGCAGGTTCAGCCCTGCAGGGAATAACACTCAAAGTACTGATGCCGAATTCTAAAGCCATAGTATTAAAACACCGGCAATTTACGCCTGTCTTATTCTTGATTTATGTGCAGTTTGGAGTTTTGTTAACGCTTTTTTGTTGACGTGTGTTGAGAACTAAATGAACAATAGAAAAGCTTCTTGTTTATATATCAAAGAAGATATTTGCAATATGAGTGTAGCTGATAATTTGAAGCAAATTCAAGATTCATTGCCGAACCATGTCACTTTAGTGGCAGTTTCCAAAACGCATACTGTTGACCATATTATGAATGCCTATCATGAAGGTCAGCGCGATTTTGGCGAAAATAAAGTGCAAGAATTAACCTCGAAAGCAGAGGTAATTCCGAAGGATGTACGTTGGCATTTGATTGGTCATTTGCAAACCAATAAGGTGAAATATGTAGCTGGTTTTGTGCATATGATTCACGCCATTGATAGTTTGAAGTTATTGAAAGAAGTCAATAAACGAGCGGCTAAATCGAATCGAATCATTGAGTGCTTGCTTCAAGTTCATATTGCTGAAGAAGATACCAAGTTTGGGTTATCTCATGATGAATGTGAAGGTTTGTTGACTGATCCATTGGTAAGCGAAATGAAGAATATTCGTATCAAAGGACTAATGGGAATGGCCACATTCACAGATGATAAAGTGCAAGTAAACAGAGAGTTTGCTGGATTGAAAAAGTTATTTGATGAACTAGCCCAAAAACATCCTAATTTGGAATATTGGGACCCCACAGTTCTTTCAATGGGTATGAGCGGTGATTACCCTCTAGCTGTTGAGGAAGGTAGTAATATGGTCCGAGTGGGAAGTTCCATTTTTGGTGCTAGAGATTACAACTAGAGTTCTACTAAATCAGCAATTTTTTCCAGTTTTGAGTCGGAGTACCTACCGGAATCTTTGAAAATAATCTCACCCTTTTCATTGAGCACAAATACATAAGCATCGTTTTTTTGTCTAGATCAAGCGCCTTCATTTGGTCTTTAAAACTACCTTGATAAAACAAGAGGTAGTCGTTGAACTCTTCATCCACATTATCCTTGATCTTTTTGATAATACCATTTGCTGCGGATTGTCCAATCCCAGTGAACATCATAATTAGCTTTACGTTACAGACATAGGCCATCGCATTAAAGCCAGATTCGTCAATGAACATGGTATACACCGGTTCATACCAATTGTCAAGCATTTCTTCGGCTTGCTGAGTAAAAGCCAAGAAAACAATGCTTTTTTTACCATTCAGATCCTCAGGAATATCGATCGTATTGTTTTGAATGCTCTCCGATTGGATTGCTGGAAAGATTTGCGCGAATGACTGAATAGAAGTGTTCAGAGCAACCAGAATAAAAGAGAGTTTGACTATGTTCATATTTGCTAAGTGAAAATCTTTGATTCAATAGTAACGATTTGCGCTACACTTTTAGTGTTGTTCATTATTTTGAATTCTGCAGCTGGTTATGAAGTTTTCGAATCCATAAGTCCGATCCAGTTACTGCCATCTTTCGATTTTATCGTTTGGGTGCTCGCCTCATTGGCGTTGTTGCTATTTATTGCCGTTAGAGGCAATAAACTAGCACTCCTAATTGCTTTTTTTCTACTATCCGTCCAACTTATTTTTCGCCATTCAAGTTATTCGATTGACTTAACTGATGAGCACTCCGTCAAATATTCTTTTAAAGTGTTAAGTATTAATGTAGGTCAGTTCTCTAATGATACGGCTGCCGTCAATCAATGCATTGAACTAATTCGATCAGAAAAACTAGATGTTGTCTGTCTTCAAGAGTTTGGCCTGTACTATAAGTGGCCAGATGTTGAAAGTGTAGTGTCAGATTTTGCGAAAAGAACTGACTTTCAGTATTATGACTTTAGCCCTAAACAAGGTAATATTTTCGGCACTGCAGTTTTCTCTAAGCATGAAATCACTCATATCGATACTATTTTTCAGTTGCTTTCACACACCAATGAAGCAAAGGTTTATAAGCTGGATGTAAATGGTAAAAGCATCTCAATTGCCAATGTCCATCTGCAGAGCTATAACCTGTTTTCTTCTAGTGATTCATTGTCGTGGCATTCCATTCAAAGGGCCATTGCTGATCGAAATGAACAAGTAAAAATGATACTTAGATCACAGCCCGATATTGTACTTGGAGATTTTAATGCGTCTCCTGGTACGATTGTCCATAGCATGCTATGTGCCGAATACATTGATGTTCAACACTCGTTTGGAAAAGCTTTTTCGCCCACTTATAAAGACTTTCCAACTCGATTAGACTACCTGTTTGTCAATGGTAGTTTTGCTCCTAAATCATTTTATCTGAACCCGATACCACCCTCAGATCATAAGGCTCTTGTGGCTCAAATTGGGATCTAGGTGAATCTACACTGCAGTGTCGAAAACTCTTAATTCTTGATCACACTTGCGCATTATATAGAGTTAAGTTTGAGTTCTAAGCTCCAAAGTACATGAATCGCCTCATTTTTCTATCTTTCTTCTTAGTATTTAGTTTAAATACAATTGCCCAGGAAGACAATAATTTCAATAAAGCCAAGCTTCATTTGGCAAATCATAAGTTAAGTCAGGCTATTCCGATCCTTGAGAGATTATGGGCTAAGGATCCAGCAAATGCCAATTTAAACTACTTGTTGGGGCTGTGCTATGTAAAGGAAGATTTGCAGATCCCTAAATCGGTTGAACTACTTGAAACAGCGTCTAGCATTTACACTACCGAATATGAGTCCGGATCGAAAACAGAAAGAAGAGCACCCGAGTATGTGTATTACTATATGACAATTGCTTATTCTAAAAATGGCCAATGTGAAGAGGCATTAAGGTCGTTGAATAAGTTTTACCAAGTATATACCTACAATGATGAGTACTACTTGGTTGATGGCCAAAAGTGGGTTAGAGAATGCAACCTCGAACGCAAGGAAGAAGAAGAAAAGCCAGAAGATGAATTGGCAGACGAAACCTCTACTGATGCTTCAGATCCTGAAAATGAGGTTTTAGCGCCATCCCCAGCATTAAGTAAAGAACAAGAAGCAAGTCTTGAGATTGCGGCAGAGATCAAAACAGAACGAACAGAACCACAAATCAAGGAGCGTTTGATTCCATTTGATGATTGGGATGAATTAAGAACACGTGAGGTGAATTTCACCACTATGACTTCTCAGTACGGTATACAAATAGCAGCGTTGATAGATTTAAAACCAACAAGAGACTTTGAGAATGTGAAAAATGTTGAGGTTTATGTGGATGAGAATGGAATTTTCAGATATGTCATTGGACGATTCCCTTACAAAAAGCAAGCAGAATCGCTTTTGGCGAAGATTAGGGAAAGAGGCTATGCAGATGCTTTTATTGTGGATGTGAATAGACCGAAATATGAGCAGGAAGTTCTAGGTGTTGGTGCTGAAAACATTAACTGGCATATTCAAGGTTCAGTAGATTTTAGAGTTCAAGTAGGGGCATTCAGAACTATTGTGTCTAGTTCGGTTGCGGATAAATATCTAGAGGTTGATGGAATCAAAGAGAATCAGCAAAATGATTTGGTAGTTCTTACAGTAGGCAACTTTGCTCAATATGATCAAGCAGCAGCTTATCGCGAAGAGCTAAAGTCAATTGGCATTGAAGATGCGTTTGTAGTGGCTTTTAACTTGGGAAACAAAATCCCTCTGAAAGAAGCTAAAGAGTTCGCAACGAAGAATGAGGTAAAGCAAAATGATTCGCTTAAGGAAGCTGGAGCCAAAAAAAAGGCTAGAGCTGATTTTTAATTAGGTGCCGTTTTCTACTTCATACCTGCCGCTTGTTGATTATAAGAGTGTCCATCAACGATTCTTTAATACTATTGATCATGCTTTCACGCCAAAGAAAGTTGATTTAGGTAAATTGATAAAAAGCTCAACAGTTGTTGGGCTTTTTTCATGCAATAAATTGAGGCGGACTATTTCGGATGGCTACTTTTGTCTTCTCTAATTATAGAACCTATACACCCAGTCTTTTGAATAAATATTTTCTACTGAATTTTGGTTTTTTGCTCATTTCATATGCTAGCTACAGCCAGTTTAACGAAAGTGACTATGATCAACCCGCGGTGCCATTTGATGTTTTTAATGATGGATCCGCTAACTTTAATCCAATAGTCGGAGACAACGGCACGTTTTTGTGGTTTACGAGAACTGGGCATGATCATAATACAGGTGGGGCATTAGATCAAGATATTTGGTTCAGCCAATTTGACAATGGAAAATGGAGTGAACCCTCCAATAAGTTTGAAGGTTTGAACTCCAAAAAGAATGATTTAATCATTGGTCAATCTGAGAACACAACCATCTACCTTCTGCGATACAATAAGACTAAGGTAGACGACTTGACCACCATTGAAGCCTATAAGAAGGTTGGTGATACCTATAAGCACGATCATTTTTTAATGCTGCCTGAAATTAATATTTCGGGATCCTATTTTGGTTTTTACGTGGCTCGAGATGAGTCCTTTGTTATTATCTCAATGAATGCTGAGTCTAGTTTCGGAAAAGAGGATTTGTATATAAGTTTGAAGACGGAAGATGGATGGTCTAATCCATTGAATATGGGAGCACGTATAAATACCAGTGGATTTGAAATGTCTCCTTTTGTTTCGAAAGATAAAAAGCACCTGTACTTTTCAAGTGAGAGACATCGCAGCATAGGAAAAGGTGACATTTTTATGTCTGAACGCTTAGATGATTCATGGCAATCGTGGTCAAAACCAGTAAACCTTGGATCTCATGTAAATAGCGAAGGTTTTGAAGCCTATTTTTCATTGAATGAGAAACTCAATGAGGCATATTTCTTTTCGGATTCAAAAAATTCTAATGGCAGACTGTACAGTATATCCTATAAGCTTGATCCGAAAGTTTTAAGGCTTAATGCCCATCGTTCGGCTACAGGTTTCGTTAAGTTAGATGCACTACCAGCAATGAGTGTTAAATTGAACTTACTCGATGAAAATGATCAAGTCGTTCAATCGGTCACGACTACCGAGGATGGTTATTTCAATCTGCAATCATTTTTACCAGATAAGAATTACAAGATTGCTATTGATGAGAATGAGAGGAGTCAATTAGGAAATGCTGAAATATTCCTGGCGAATGACTTAGGCGAGCAAATGGTTTTTATGAATGAAGAGAAGCTCGGGATATTTGGTTTTAAAGTGCTTTCAGGAAAGAAGATCGAAGAGTTTGAGGCTTATGAACAATTGGCAAAAGAGGGTAAAGTAGTAGATAGAGAAACTACTATTTCTGGAAAAGTGACAAGTCATGGAACACTAACTGAAAAGTTGAAATTAAATATCGTTGATCAGGACAATAAAGTTCTTCAATCAATTGAAACGGATGATAAAGGTTATTTCAGCTTCAGCACTGATGCTCGCGAGAAGAGTTATTTTTTGAGCCTTGGTAAAGATGTGTCTGGACTGGTTGATGTCTATGAAGTTTACTTGACCAACGAGAATCCAGATGAGGACATTGTTGTTACTAAGACAGGAAAGCATCTTTTTGAATTTACTTCTTTGTTGAATTCTGGAAATAGCCCAATTCGTTTGCTAAACGAAAAGGATGTCGCAATGCCCGACCACCTTTTTGAGGAGCACGCTTTGAGCGAGCTTCAAAGTGATCAATTATCTGGGTTTTTAATTAGAGATGCCCTTCCTATAATCAATGTAGAGATTTCTTTATTAAACGAAAATGATGAGGTGATGTTGTCGTCTAAAACCGACTCCAAAGGCCAGTTCACATTTGATGCGGAATTGTTGGAAGGTGACTACACACTTCAACTTTCAGCCGATCAGCAAATTGATTTAAAGGGTAGTGAGATTTTTTTAGCTAAGAATCCAGATGATGTATTGTTCTATATGAATGATGATCGAGCTGGAGTGTTCGCCTTTAGAAAACTGGTGAGAAACAAGCCTATAACACTTTATTCGCTTAGAACGCAAGCTGAATCAGGTGTGTTAGTTGCGGAGAGCTCTGCGTCATTAAAAGGTAAGTTTCAGTACAAGAAGCTGCCTAAGTCTGGTGTTATGCTCACATTGCTAGACTCAGATGAAAATATCATTCAAAAAACTTTAGTCGAAAAGGATGGAAGCTTTGAGTTCAAGGACTACATTCCGGAAAAAAGTTATTTCATCTCAGCTCAGTCAGAAGGGCTTTCTGATATCTATGAAATCTATATTTCAGGACAACAAAAGAATGTTCTTGTTAATAGAACAGACAAGACAGTTTTTTCATTTAAAATTCTGCCAACCCAAGATGTCGTGTTGAATGAGTCTCGCGTTCAGGAAACTCAGCTAGTTTCTAATCGGCCTCAATTTCTGATTGATAATGTTGACATAGGATTAGATTTACAGGATATCTATGATTTTGATATTAAGCTGATCGAGAAGAGAAATTTTACAAGCTTAAATAAAGCACTAGAAAATGGTCTTCTAGGAAAGAGAGTTATTATTAGAGCTTTTGACGCAGTAGATTCTGAATCTTCTGAGATTCAACTTACCACGCTCTCTTCAAAAGATATTCAACCAATAATGACTTATTTAGTTGAACAGGGCATTTCAAAGACTTCTATTCGAACAGTAAAGTCTACAAGTGATCAAGTGCTAATCATTATTAACGATAAATAAAAAAGGCCGATTAGAATTCTAATCAGCCTTTTATTAAGTGCTTTTGGTCTTATTGAATAATCAATCTTTTCACTAAGTTATTTCCGTTTTCAGCTTTTAGTTCAACCAAATAAACTCCTTGACTCAGTAATGAGCAATCAATACTAGCCTTTGAGTCACTGTGTTCCACGGAGCTTTGAGTAATCAATTGTCCTTTCAGGTCATACGTGGAAATGAGATTAACTGCCAAACCTTCAGACCATGAGGCGGTCACAATGTCACTAGTTGGATTTGGATATAGATCGAAATTTAAGTTAATACCTATTTCGTCAACACCTAAGCAAATTGCAGTGCTTGCTAAAATCTCTGTTCTATCGCTTACACAATATTCTTGAACTTCCCAATCATAGAAGAAGTAATATTCACTTAATCCATTTCCGCCACCGCTTTGATAAATACTAACTAAACCCGGTATTTCGTAAGGGAAATCTACTCCGCTGGTATTATAATAAAGGTCGAAAACAGAGCTACTTGGAGCTAAGTAAAGGCGGTAACCATTTCCTGCAGGAATGCTAATGTCTAATACTACTTCGCGGTAATTACCTTGAGTTACATTAACTGTACTAGTTCCCACAGTTTGACCTGAACCGTTTGTAACAACAAAGGTTCTTTCACCAGATGATATAGCATAGACCCTAATGCTATGTAGCACGAAATCATTTTCAGCATTAAAAAATAGCGGAGTAGTATTTGGGTTTTGAGCGATCTCAAAAGAACCAATTAAATTATTGGGAGCTCCAATGTTTTGAGAACTACCTGGGACTATTGATTCTACATAGTATGGAGTGGTTGTCTGTATGGCTGAAGTAGTAAAGTTATTCCCTTGGTAAAGTGAATTTCCTCCAGTGGGTGCATTATACCATTTATGGAATCCATCACTGCTTGCTGATAAAGTTGCGTTTTCTCCAGGGCATACATGCACGGTATTGCCTGTAGGAGCATCTGGGCGATTCACAACAATATAACTTGTTTTTACTTCAGTGTTGTTTCCAAATTGATTCGAAGCAATTAAAGTGATTTCATAAGAACCATTGGAAGTGTAATAATGAGTAGGATTTTGATCTGTTGAAGTTCCTCCATCACCAAAGTCCCAAGACCAAGAGGTGGCTCCATTAAATGATTGATCGTAAAATGACACAAAACCATTACATGTTTCTTGCACACTAGCTGAGAAGTCTGCTTCGGGTTCTTCCGAAATAGGGTTGCATTCCCAATCAACCCTAAAACCAGGTTCAGTTACCGATCCATTTGTAAAAAATTTTAGCGTCACCACTCCGCTTTGTGAGGTTAGTGAAGCAGGAGGTGGATTTGAACCACAGTACTTTCCTATTAAAGGAGAGTTGGTATTCGGACCATCATAGACCTCCAAATAGTCAGTGGTGCATGTAGAACCACCATTTTGTAATTCAAAAGAGACGAACTCTAAACTTATGCTACCGGTGTTAACAGGAGCAATAACAAATGTTGAATTGGTGGCGTTTGAATAATCATTCAGTGGACCTCCATTATCAAATAGAACTCCTGAACATTCAGTTTCTGTTATTGAACCATTGGAAGGAATCGTAAATTCACATGGTGCGCCAGGTCCAACTTGAATGTACGCAGCTTGGTCAAAGGTATCTACACCACAAGAGGATGTAACGATTAGGCTCACATCATAATTCCCGACTGCAGTATAAGTATGAGTTGGAGCAAATTGAGTGGATGTTGATCCATCTCCGAAATCCCAGAGATATGTGGCTCCATTAAAGCTTAGGTTAGCAAATGTCACTGTGTGTGGAACTACGCATGAAGCGACTGTATTAGAGCCGAAATCAGCAACCACACCTTCAGGATATGGATCGCCAATACCTACAGCATGCCAAGCGTTAGCGGTATTAATAACCTGTGGGCTGCACTGGCCAAATAGATCCAATGCAGATTCAAGGGCATAATATCTTGCGTCAAAATATTGGCTAGAAGGAGTGAGATAAACTGTATTATTTCTAAAAGCAATTGCACCTGCGTCTTGAAGTCCAATGCCATTGACACTAAAGTTATCACCATTATCGTTAGTGCCTGTTTCACCCACAACTAATAAATAATACCAAAAATTCTGGACGCCACTATTAATGTGAACTCCTCCGTTATCAAAAGAGCCTGGAGCGGTAGATGTCCAATTTGTTCCTAGATATGTGTCTGGATCTCCTTCGGCATTTGGATTAGCCATATTTCGAATAATGAAACCTAAATCTTCTCCCATTAACCAATCACCATTTCCAAACCCTAATGCGTCAAATTCAACAGAAGCACCGAAAATGTCAGAAAAACTCTCATTTAACGCTCCAGATTCTCCTTGGTAGATAAGGTTTGATGTGAAGTTTGTTAATCCATGAGTTACTTCATGACCTGCTATATCCAAGGCTGTGAATGGAGCATTTCCCCCAGGGCCATCGCCATAGGTCATCCTTTGACCATCCCAAAAAGCATTTGCGAAGTTTACACCATAGTGCACATAGCTTCTAAGAGTAAAACCATTGTCATCGATACTATTTCTGCCAAAGTTGTTGAAGAAATAATCGTAGGTCATTTCTGTTCCCCAATATGCGTCAGTGCCAAAAATCTCTACTGATGTTGATGTCCAATTGTTGTCATTGTCAAAAATGTCAGTAGCAGCTCCATAGTTAGTGCCATTATTTAGACTAAACGTTTCAATACCATTTCCTCTCCCTGATTCCCGAAGACGAAAATTAGTGCCTGTATAATCAGTTATAATAGTTTGAGTTCCGCTGTAACCCGTATTCGCTGACCCCGTGCTATCAGCATGATGAATAAGGTCATTCTCAAAAACTACGTTTCCACTGATGGCATCCACATAGATTTCTCTTCGAGATAGTGGCGTTTGAGCGTAAATATTAAACTTCCAAGCTAAATGCAGGTCAACCACAGTTAAACTAGCATCTTGGTTTATTATCTCAAGCTCTCCTTGAGGATAATATGTTGCCGATGGATTACTCTCCTCCATTTTGAGCAATGCTTCCTCTGCTTCTAATTCCCATTTGTAGAGGTCTGCGTCAACTATATTTAATGCTGTTTGCAGTGCTTGCGCTTCGGAAATGGATGGACTTAAATTTGGGTTTTTGTCGAATAACTCTCCATTCATGCTTACCACTTCCCCGTTTAGTGCGTGTACCAACCAGATGCCCATAGTTAAAGGAGTGCCATTAAACTTTTGCTGGTATCGGTAATGAGTCATTCCTAATTTATCAGTTTCCTCTCCGATCAAATCAAAATCAACATTGGAGATATCTGACAAGAATTTATTGTTCATCCAAGTTTGCCAGCTGTTGAAAGCAATTCTTTCGGATTCGTAAAATTTAATGTGGGCTGGAATATTACTAAAGTCTTTAAGTCTGACTTTTTCTGCACCCTTCACAGCTTCATATGCCGCTCGGCCAGTAAGAATATTATCAGCGTTGGAGTCGAATCCAAACGCTATGGCAAATGCCAAAAGGAGTAACGATTTCTTCATGAAAGTTTAATTAGGTTCTTCAAATATAACTTTCAGACGATGCGAAAGTTCATTTGTTAGGAACCTTGTTAAACAAGATTTGGCACTTCTTGGAAGCTAACCTTGTCATATTGACAGATATTAATCGCTGGCATAAGCTTTGACTTATGATTATTTTGATGAACGGTAGAGATAATTCTACCAAGAAAAGATTTAGATAGAATAAAGAGAAACTAAAATTGGAAAGCTATGAAGGGTACTATTAATGTTCAGGCGGAAAATATTTTTCCGATAATCAAAAAATTCCTTTACTCAGACCATGAGATATTTCTTCGTGAATTGGTCTCGAATGCAGTTGACGCAACTTCAAAATTGAATGCATTATCGAGAATGGGTGAAGGTCCAACCGATTTAGGGGATACAACAATTGAGATTAAGCTGGATGAGAAAAAGAAAACCTTGCACATCATAGATAAGGGAATCGGAATGACTCAGGAAGAGGTCGAAAAATACTTAAATCAAGTTGCGTTTTCCGGAGCGTCTGAGTTTCTAGAGAAGTATGAGGGCAAGGTCGATGATGCAGGTATCATCGGTCATTTTGGTCTAGGTTTTTACAGTGCCTTCATGGTATCTAAAAAGGTAGAAGTAATAACAAAAAGCTGGAAAGACGAATCTGCTGTGAAATGGGTGTGCGATGGTAGCCCTGAGTTTACGGTAACGAAGTCTAAGAAACAAGAGAGAGGTACTGAAATCATCCTACACATTGATGAAGACTCAAAAGAATTCACTGAGGAGGCCAGAATATCCAGTATACTAGAGAAGTACTGTAAGTTCCTTCCTGTGGCCATTAAGTTTGGGACGAAGGAAGAGCAAGAAGATGATCCGAGTGGAGAGAAGGATGAAAACGGAAACGTTAAGCAGATTAAGAAAGAAGTTGATAATATCATCAATAACCCGAATCCACTATGGAAGAAGCAGCCCGCAGATTTATCGGCCGAAGACTACTCTGCTTTTTACAAGGAATTGTATCCAATGACATTCGAAGAGCCTCTCTTCAATATTCATATTAATGTTGATTATCCATTCAATTTGACTGGAGTGCTTTACTTTCCGAAGTTAGCGAAGCACAAGGTGGAGTTATCGAAAAACAAAATTCAACTCTATAGCAATCAAGTATTCATCACAGACTCAGTAGAGAATGTAGTTCCTGAATTTTTGACGTTGCTTCACGGTGTCATTGACTCACCAGATATTCCTCTGAACGTAAGTCGAAGCTATTTGCAGAGCGATTCTAATGTAAAGAAGATCAGTAGCCACATTTCTAAAAAAGTAGCTGATAAGCTAGCCGAGATGTTTAAAAATGATCGTGCTGACTTTGAAAAGAAATGGCCAGACATGCAAGTGTTTATGGACTATGGATTGCTTACTGATGAGAAATTTTATGAGCGAATTCAACCAACATATTTACTCAAGAATACTGATGATGCTTTCAAAACATTCGAAGAGTATAAGGAGCAGATCAAGGAAAACCAGACAGATAAGGATGACAACTTAGTTATTCTTTATTCGAACGATGCAGAAGCTCAGCATAGCCTAATCGCTAAAGCCAATAAAAAAGGTTATGATGTTTTAGAAATGAATACTCCCTTAACATCACATTTAGTTCAACAGTTTGAAATGAAAATGGAAAAGGTTCAATTCAAGCGTGTTGATGCTGATGCATTGGAGAAGTTGATTCCTAAGAAAGACACTGCTGAGAGCAATTTGACAGAGGATCAAAAGAACGCGATTACTCCGGTCATTCAAAATGTGGTGGATAAGGAGAAGTTCAGTATCCAGTTTGAAAGTCTAGATGATAATGATCCACCAATGATGATTACACAAAGTGAGTTCATGCGAAGAATGAAAGAGCAAGCTGAAGTAGGAGGTGGAATGTTTGGAATGGGTAACATGCCAGATTCATACAACCTGGTCGTCAATAGTAACCACCCTCTGATATCAAAAATCTTGTTAGAAGCTGATGAGACGAAGAAAGGCGAAATGGCAAGGCAAACAGCTGATTTAGCCATGCTCTCTAAAGGCATGCTAAAAGGTGAAAAGCTAACTGCTTTCATAGAAAGAAGCGTTAATCTGATAGACTAAAAGGATTAAAAGTGATAAATCGAAAGCCCATGGCAATGTTGCTAGGGGCTTTTTTTATTACCACCAAACTACAAACCACCGTTCTGTTCTTCCATCAGGGTGAAGTACCCATAGCATCGGAGAATTCCTGTTCTTTAGTTCGGCTTGAACCTTTGGCTTTATCGCATCTAGCAAGTGCCACTCTCGATTATACATTGGGTCAACAAGCCAATTCGTTTTTTTTGGAAAGAAGAATAACTCTCGATCAAAACTCAGTGACTCGAACGTGTCTTGATTCATCCAAGTTCCGGCATTATTAGTATTGTCTACACCGTCTTGAGTTCCTTCATATTGAGCCGGCAAAAAGCAGAAGTTTTGAAAGAGCAACATTTGCGTGTAAGCGTCAGAAGAAATATTTAAGTCATGCAAAACTTGCTGTGTCCTAACATCTTGAAGTAATGGAAACTGGTGCTCCATCAATTTTTGTTTTTTGTGACTCAGAAAATCCCGATTATTCGGGCCACACCAAATTTTATGAATAGTTGTAGCTTCTGGATTATAGAGATAAAACTTACACGCCATTTCCAGATGTATGAGACCGATCTCCGAATGTTTTAGCAGAAAATCGAGTTCTCCAATCGTTTCTTTTTCATGCACGATTTGAACATTCTCAGCAAGGATTTCATAGTTTGGATGTTGCTGTATGTGAAAACTTAAAAAGCGCTCAGCTCTTTTTCCTAGCATCAAAGAGTTACTTATTGACGCGTCATAATGACTCGGAATTGCATTAGGTTCTATAGCGAAGTTTTCTACACAATTTAATGAAACTTGTTGTGGAGATTGGGCCGTCATAAAGCCTAAGAATTGAAGCCATATTTCTTCCTCTGGAGTAAACAATTATTGCACAGAATTATTAAGATGTCAAGTTAAACAAATCAGCTGAGTGTTTTAGATTTGATGCATGAACAATAAAATGCGCGTTAACGAGCGCACCAGAGACATTGGTAATTTTTTAGTAGGGAGACTTCTTCCAGCAGCCAAGAAAAGACAGGTAGGTCCATTCACCTTTATCGATCATATGGGGCCATCTCAAATGGGACCGCAGAAATTAATGGGTGTTGATCAGCATCCGCATATTGGATTATCTACTTTGACATATTTATTTGAAGGAGAAATTGAGCATCGCGATAGTACTGGTGCTGTACAAAGAATTGGTCCTGGAGATGTTGGATTTATGACGGCAGGAAAAGGTGTAACGCATACAGAGAGATCTCCAAAAGATTGGTTTGATGGAAAAGTAAGGACTATGCACGGTTACCAAATTTGGGTGGCTATGCCAATTGATAAAGAGGAGATTGAGCCCAATTTTCAGTTTGTACCTAAGTCTGATGTTCCTGTGATTGAGCTCGAAGGACTGACGATGAAAGTTGCTGCGGGCGAAGCATTTGGGTTGCAATCACCGTTAAATGTTTATTCAGATATGTTCATGGTTGATGTTTTCTCTGAAGAGCAAAATACGTTGGATTTGTTTGATCAAGTGAAGGGAGAAATTGCAATTGTTGTTGCTACCGGAAGTGTGATTGACGGAGAAGATGTAATTGAAGCAGGACAGATGTTGATTTCCAAAATGGAAGATGAATGCACACTTGAGTTGGCAGCAAACACACAATTACTTTTATTTGGTGGACAGCCATTACCAGAAGAGCGATTCTTGCACTGGAATTTTGTTTCGCATAGCAAAGAGCGATTAGAAAAAGCAAAAGATGATTGGGTTAATAAGAGATTTCCGAAAGTGCCGGGTGACGACACTTATATTCCTTTACCATAATTTAAACTCTCATGCTTTGCAGCTGTTTAATTCGTAAATTAAGGAGACCATGAATTTTTATGATCTAAGTTTCAAGAAGCCAAATGGAGAAGAGGTTTCCATGAATGAATACAAAGGGAAGCCAATACTTATTGTCAACACTGCTACGAAATGCGGATTGGCTCCTCAATTTGACGGGCTAGAAAAGCTGCATGAAAAATACAAGAACGATGGATTGGTAGTTATTGGAATGCCTTCGACTCAATTTTTAAACCAAGAACCGGAGACGAACGAATCCATGACTGAAGTGTGCAGGATAAACCACGGTGTAACCTTTCAGCTGACTGAAAAAATTGATGTGAATGGAAAAAACACGCATCCCATTTTTTCGTACCTAAAAAAAGAACTGAAAGGAGGTTTATTCGGTAATAGCATCAAATGGAATTTCACGAAGTTTTTGATAGATGCCAACGGCAATCCTTATAAACGCTTTTCTCCGCGAACTACTCCAGATCAAATGGAAACAGATATCGCGGAGCTTATCGGTAAAAAATAAGTTCGATTGAGCACAAAGTGCGGAATCAAATTCTGTTCGGCATTTTTGATTTGTTCAACACTCCCTTCAGAAATATTGAGCTGTTTACTTGTGATTTTCGAAATATTATCACTAAATCCATTTGATAATTGAGAAAATGGTAATTAATCAAACAAAAGACTGAGTATTTTTTGATCATGTTTGAGGCCGCTTAATTTCGCAGATTGATTATAGCTCATGGAAAGCCAAATAATGAAAACAATTCCTGTAGACCATTTTTTTAGGGGCGCATTTTCGATCGATATGGTGTTGATCACTTTTACAGGCAATGAACTTAAGGTATTGCTTCAAGAAAAAGTGGATCCGCCTCATGAAGGGGAATTGGGTCTTCCAGGAAAGTTGATTTTACCCAATGAGGATACAGATCGAGCAATGAATAACTTCATGATAGATCTAATTGGGACGAACGAGTTCTATAAGAAGCAATTAAAGGCGTTTTCAGATGTGAACAGGCATCCATTGGGACGCGTAATCTCTTTTGCATACTATGGTTTGATTCCATTTGAACAATTAACAGAACCATTAGCGGAAGGACTAAGTTGGCACAATTCATACGAGGTTTCTGGCTTGTGTTTTGATCACGATCGAATCTTAAAGTCTGTGCTGAAGCGATTTAGAAAAGGTTTGTTAAGGCATCCTACTGTGTTTGAAATCCTGCCAAAGAAATTTATTTTATCTGATGTAAAAAGGATATACGACTTAGCATTTGATACCGAACTCGATTCGCCCAATTTTAGAAAATTGATCCGAAAAAGCGATTTGATTTATCCAACCGGTGAAATCATGTATGAGAAGGATTTTATTGGAAGGCCTCCAAAGTATTATAGCTTTAATCGAGAACGATACCTCGGAGAATTCAAAGAGAGGATTCATTTTTATTTCTAACCAAATAGGAATTTAGATCACTTTCAGATTGCAGTGTGCGTTCATTAATTGAGGCTACCTTTACCGCATGAACATGTTTAAGACATTGAATCCATCAAAGTTCTTGCTCAATGCATTGGACGATCTTGGGTTCGTTAAGCCTACACCTATTCAAGAAGAGGCTTTTCCTGTGATTGTTTCCGGTAAGAATGTAGTTGGAATTGCTCAAACTGGCACAGGTAAAACGCTTGCTTATATACTGCCCATTCTGCATAGTATGAAGTATACTACAGATAAGCACCCGACAGTTTTGGTGATGGTTCCAACACGTGAATTGGTTCAACAAGTGGTGGAGCAAATAGCACTTTATTCAAAATATGTAACGGTGAGAACAGCGGGTGTTTATGGTGGAACAAACATTAATACGCAGGCACTAACATTGAAGGATGGGGTCGATATTTTGGTTGCCACGCCTGGTCGCTTATACGACATGGTGATTGCGCGCATGATATCTCTCAAGAATGTGAAAAAGCTCGTGATTGATGAGGTGGATGTAATGCTTGATTTAGGCTTCATTTTTCAACTCACCAATATTTTCGAACTACTTCCAGAGCGCAGGCAAAACATCATGTTTTCTGCTACAATGACGCAGGAAGTTGATGTTCTGATCAGAGACTTTTTCTACGATCCTATTCAAATTTCAATAGCTGTAAGTGGAACTCCTTTGGAGAATATTGATCAATCAAGTTATGAGGTTCCTAACTTCTATTCTAAGGTCAATTTATTGGAGCATCTGCTCGATGACAACGATGAGTTTGCTAAGGTTTTGATTTTTTCTCCAACTAAAAAAATGGCTGATCGATTGCAAGAGACGATGCTTGAGCATTTTGGACCTGAATTGGGAATCATTCATTCAAACAAAACTCAAAACACACGAAATGCTGCTATAGAGAATTTCAACAATGGTCTAAATCGTATTTTGATTGCTACGGATGTTATTGCCCGAGGATTAGACTTAGATAAGATTACTCACGTAATCAATTTTGACACTCCACAGTTTCCTGAAAACTACATGCACCGTATCGGAAGAACCGGAAGGGCAGAGGAGATAGGCAAGACTATTTTACTTTTTTCTGAGAAAGAACGAACTTCCAAAAAGGCTATTGAAGCTTTGATGGACCAAAAAATTCCAGAACTGCCTTTGCCGGAAGATGTGGAAATATCGAAACAGTTGATTCCTGAAGAACAACCAAAGCAAGTCAATATTGTTAGCGGTCATAGCCTGACGGGTGAGAATGCTCCAGGCCCCGCTTTTCATGATAAAAGCGCCAAAAATAGTAAGGTGAATTTGGGCAGTCGCTACAAGCGAGAGATTGTTTTGAAATATAAAAAGCCACTCACCCGAGGCGACAAGAATCAGAATAGAAGGAAGAAATAACTTTGAAGATGGATTGATTTGGGATTCATTCCTAAATAAATTCTTAAACAAACAGGATGCTGCCATGGCATTGCTATTTTTACGCCTCTTTGAAAGATATGTATGAAAGAATATAAAGACGATGTTGAGGCTGCGGATGACTTTGGATTAAAAGTTAAGGCGCTGAAGAAAGAGTTGAGTAAAGTAATTGTTGGACAAGATGAAGTTATCGATGCTTTGCTCACTTCCATTTTTAGCAATGGACACTGCTTATTAGTAGGTGTGCCTGGTTTGGCAAAAACACTTTTGGTGAATACCATGAGCGAAGTGCTTGGGTTGAGCTTCAGCCGAATTCAGTTTACGCCAGACTTGATGCCTTCTGATATTATTGGGTCAGAGATTTTAGACGACTCTCGTCATTTTAAATTTGTAAAAGGGCCAATTTTCGCTAACATCATTTTAGCAGATGAGATCAATAGAACTCCACCTAAAACGCAAAGTGCTTTGTTGGAGGCCATGCAAGAGCGCATTGTAACAGCAGCAGGACATCGTTATAAGTTGGAGGCTCCATTTTTTGTGTTGGCTACTCAGAATCCGATCGAGCAGGAGGGAACATACCCTTTACCCGAAGCGCAACTAGACCGATTCATGTTTAACATTTGGGTTGATTACCCTTCTTTTGAAGAGGAAGTAGCGATCGTAAAGCAAACCACTTCAACCACTCAAGTTAAGCTAGAGCATATTATGAGTGCTGAAGAAATACTGTATTTCCAACAACTTGTTCGCAAAGTACCTGTGCCAGATGGTGTTGTTGATTACGCAGTCAAGCTCGCGAATGCAACCCGCCCTGGTAAAGACTATTCACCAGACATCACGAATGAATTTGTGAATTGGGGAGCCGGTCCAAGAGCCAGTCAATACTTGGTTTTAGGAGCTAAATGTCATGCTTTGTTGCGGGGTAAATATGCGCCTGATAATGAGGATGTGCGTGCAGTAGCAAAGAATGTCCTACGTCACAGAATCGTTAGAAATTACAAGGCTGAAGCCGAAGGAGTTTCCACAGAAAGCATCATCGAATCGCTGATGAAAGTAGCCGCCTTATAATTTTCGGATATACTACGAAAACAAATAATCCAGTATATTCTACAAGTATCAATAGCATACTTTCTGAATAGTGGTCGTTTGCATATGCACTGTAGCTCAGAATGATGAGTAAAGACCAAGCAAGAGCAGTGAAGTTTCGTGTAAAGATTCCCATTACAATCAATATGGCTATGTACCAAGGATGCACAGTTGTTGCAAATAAAAAATATACAAACAAGCTCCAATAGATTGATTTTAGAGCATTCATTAGATTGAATGCTTCTTGCTTCCAATAAAGATACCCCATTACCAGAAGAGAGGAGAATCCGAAAAGTGGTCCGATGATTTGGATGGCATTGTAACCAACAATCAGCTGCGATAACTCACGAGCTATATAATAGAAGCTGGCGTTGAACTCGAACGTTTGATAATATAATCGAATACTTGACCAATAATTAATGATCAATTCTTGGCTAAATAAAGGAATGAACAGAATGATCAATAGGCCCAAAAAGCTCAGCGCGAAATGTGATCGAAGCTTTTTTGAAATAGCTTTTAAAAGAAAAGGGAAAAGCAAAACTGGAATAAGTTTCGTACCAACAGCCAAGGCTAATGCACTTCCAGCTAGTCCCATTTTTTTATCCTGAATCAGTTTAATGCACAGAACAATGAAGAAAATCATCACTGCCTCAAAATGGGCGTTGGCCACAACATCAACGATCAAAAGTGGGTTGAGCATATAAATGACGCTATATTTAGGACTGATGTTCAATCGCATTAGCACTTTTGGAAGCATCCATATAGTGCCAATTTCGGCTAATAAAATTGGAAGTTTTATCAGTAATGATGATAGATAAAGGTCATTGGATGCCAGCGCTCCAAAAGCCGATGAAATTTGAATGACAATTGGATAAATTGAAAAATAGTTTGGTGAGTTGAGCAATGGATAAAGCTGGTCAAAAGGAGGGAATTGATTGGATCGAATAAATTCAGATGGCGCAAGTGAAAAGGGGCTTACGCCATAAAGGGTCATTTCTCCATCCCAAATAAATCGATATATATCGTCACTTAAAGTGGGGAAGGAGAGCCATGCAATACACCGGGCAAATACGCCTATAAATGCTGCTGTTCTGATTTTATTCACCTCATGATAGAGTGCGATAAATGCGACATATAATGAGAAATAGACAACGCATAATTGAAAGATTTCAGTTCTTGGGGTAAAGAATAAAATGGCACCGGTTCCAAAAAGAAATAAAACGGAAGCAACAATTATAGAGTTATTGAATCCGAGTTGTTTCACTGCTCTTCTATTCTTAATATTTCAATCCTTCTTTCTCGTGCAGCTTTAATCCCATAAATTGACTCGAGGGCCTTGTCTCTGCTGTCCGACACTGATGTAGAGGCTTTACTTTCTCCATATGGAATCTTCTCGATGCTTAATTGCCCTGATTTCAAATAGGGTTTGAAAACTCCATTTGCATATTGATTGATATAATTCTCCATCGAGGAAATTCTTCTATACGTTAGGTTTAAGTTATAATCGCTATCAGCTAATGGACTAGCATAGCCCTTAACGGCTAAACTGATAACTGCACTATCAGCCAATTCCATAGATAGCACGTCAAGTGCCTTGTTGAGTCTTGTAATACTCGCTTGCAGGTCTCTTTCAAAAAGTAACTTTAAAGCATTACCCAATTCAATTTTCGCTGTACCATCTAGTGTGCTTTTGTGTACAGCATCAATGTATTCTTGCCTCAATCCAGTATACTCTTCTACCGTTTCTGCATAAGTGAAGTTCGTAGTTTTTGAAGTAGTCCGTGGATTCGGCCTGTCATTATGGAAGTACAGACTGATCGGCAGCAGCGTTTGTAGTTCTTTAAGGTTTTTAGGGTTTTCAATTTCAATTACGGCTACTGGAGGAAGGCTATCCACTTGCAGTGTGTCTGCCTCAAGCGCGTCTTCGGGAGTGATTTTTACAGGTGGAGGAAGAATTTTGATTTTGTAAAAGTCATTGCAGCAAGTTTCATTGCCACTTTTCTTCAATCCACTCATTCTGTTAGAAGCAAAGTAGCCAATACTATCCTTGCGCTTCATCATTAAGTAATAATCATCAGCAGATGAGTTGATTTCCGTTCCTAAGTTTTCGGTGGTATTGTACGACCCGAGGATTCCTTGGCTTTTAAAAACATCAAATCCACCAAATCCGGGATGACGGTTAGAGCTGAAATAAGTAGTTGTATCGGACTGGTCAAAGTAGGGGGTGATTTCATCGCCTCTAGTGTTAATGGTATTACCCATATTTCTCAACCTCGATGTTGGCTCGCCATTTTTTAAAGGAACAAACCATAAATCCATGCCGCCTTTTCCGGTTGATCGATTGGAGGCGAAAATCAAATATTCATCTTCTCCTATCTTGGCAATTGCAGGCTGCGTGTTAGTTGCATTAGTCACATTCACAGGCTCTGGTAGGATAATAGGTGCGCCCCAATCTCCGCCTTCATTCTTCGTCATATAAATTGAACAAGAACTAAAGTCAGGGCACTTTGAAAAGTAGAATCGAGATGAGTCAGCAGAAAAAACTCCATTTCCAACGTGCGCATCTTCAGCTGCAATAGGCAGTTCTAGTTCTGAACCGACCCAAACACCAATGTCTCGAACCAATTTTTGAACCTCTACAAAAACGGGTTTATTCTTTTTTACTTCATCGTCTTCATAGCGCATAGTTGACAGATACATGGTATTCGAGTCAAATAGATAAGGGCTCATTTCTGCGTGGATTGTGTTAATGCCACTGTCAGGCTTAATTATCTCGTATTCAGCAGTATCATTTTTGTGCTGTAACGCCCAATCGCAGCTGATGATTTGTTCTCTTGCCCATCTATATATTTCATCTCGAGCTCTGTATATGCTCAAAAAGGACTCGAAGTTTCTTTTTGCATCCTTGTATTTTCCCATCTGCTGTTGCATGAGTCCGCTGTAAAACCTTGCTTCTGGAAAAATATCTCGACCATCAACTGCTACTGTGGCTTCATAAAAAGCTAGGGCACGCTTATAGTTTCTTTGTTTCCGATAGGCTTGGGCGGTTTCGTAATTGGCCTCTAACAAATTGGTGTCCGTTTTCAACGCTTTTTTATAATAGAAAATGGCAGATTGGTAGTAGCCGTCCTTCTGTTCTTTATTGCCTTTGGCAATATATTGCCCAGCGGTTTGCGCCAAGGAAATGTCAACCATCATCCAAGCTAAGCAAAGTGTGAGTATGGATTTTACAAATAGTCTGGACATTGTCTTAATCTCTTCACTTTTTCCCGAACCGTTGGAATAATATATACGACACTTGCTTCCCACGCTCCGCGGTAACCGGAAGCGGGCTGAAGGGTAGAGTAATTGATATCGTAACTACCTCCGATATACAAGTTATTGAGGTCTAAACCTACGGCAATATTTATTGCGTCTCCCGCTCTAGTCCAAGCACCTAAGCGCACTGCTTGTGGGTTCATTGGGCCGGTATTTAGATGATAACGAAACGCTCCACCAAACACTAGTTCATTTTGTTTTCCTTGCAAATTGAGTTGAGCCGATGGCATAAAATCCCATTTATCGAGCATTCGCAGGGAGGAAAGGAAGAGAATATTGTGCCTCATGGCAATGCGAGCTTCGAAACTGTTCGTAAAGTTCATGTCGGGCTGATTGATGTTGTATAGAGAATAACCTATCCCGATTCTTTGACGCTCGTTTATGCGCCTTTCAAGAAAACTTCCTGCACCAAAATTCAATACTAAGGTTGATGCTCCGCCATTTGTCAGGTCACCTGAAATAAGGTTTCGATCAAAGCGAATTCCGTTGAATTGATCGCCAAAGTTCAATTTGGAATAATCAATGCTATGCTGAATTATTCCTCCCTTGGCGCCAAGGTGAAGTTTGATGTTTTCCAAATTTCCAAGCTTAAACCTACCAGCGATCATTCCCTGCACTTCCGTTGATGTTAAAGCCGATAGACCTGCATTATCAGTAGTAATAAATAAGCCCACACCAAAAGGCTTGACATTGAATGGTGCATTCATGTCAATTCCTCCGCCAAAGGTTTGAAAGGGCTCTGACGAAACTGAAGACCATTGGTTTCTGATGATGCCATTAAAGCGATAAGTACCCTCAAAGTGGCCTGTTAACGCTGGATTACTGAACATAGGTGTTGCCCAAAATTCACTGAAATGCACATCCTGACTTTTCGCTAAGAAAGCAATACTGATTAAAAATATGTTAGCAATTATTCGACTCATTCAATAATTGTGACATTGCCTTTTGTTATATACTTCCGTTGTGTGATGCACAATGCTTCCAGTTGATACACATAGACATCTTTTTCTGCAGGCACACCATTAAATATTCCGTCCCAACCGATAGCTTGATCATTACTTCTGAAAACTTCTTTTCCCCATCGGTCGTGAATAATCAATTCTATGGACTCTATGTTAGGGCCATAGACTAATAGTTCGTCATTCACTCCATCGCCATTGGGAGAAAATGCACTAGGAATATAAATTTCTGGGGTGTCACAAACTATCTCATAAGGCGAGATTGTCACCGTGTCTCGGAATGAGCATTCCTCTACTTCGTTATCTGTGACTACCCACACGTAACTAGACCTTTCCTTTGGTCTTACTGTTGGGTCAGCATCTCGAATGTCACTTATATATTCATCAGGTGTCCAAAAAAAGCTGATGTTTCCAGATGATGGTTCACCATGCAATTGCACTAATTCACCTCGGTAAAAAGTATCTTGATCAGCATAGGCAAACACATCATTGAAATCAAGTTCTGAAACGCTAACTATTGCTGAGTCTTGTGCTTGACATCCGTTTACCACATCGCTAATAGCTACTAAATAAAACGTGTCAACTCGATCAAGGAGTATGTCAATTGAACTTTGATCAGTCTCCGCAATTATCTGTGAGCTGTCTGTCGTATATCCTTTATCACTCCAGTAATAGGTAAATGTGTTGAGTGGGTTTTGAGAAGTGGCTGCAATGCTTGAAGTTTGATTTTTGCAAAAAGCAGTATCAGGCGTAAGTTCAATATCGAAATCACTCACCGTAATCACAACCGTATCTAACATAGTGCAGCCGTTAGTTTTTGTTGACCTGAAATAAAAGTAATTGAGCGGGTCCGGCAAGGTTGTAATCTCCAATTGAGATGAAGTGGATATTATGTTTGTGAAGTCTGGACTTGTACTCCATTCATACGTTGCAGAGTCGATGGTCGAAAACCCTGAAATGAAAAATGCATCAAATGTGCTGCAAACTATCGTGTCTTCACTAACCTCAATTGGGTATCGGTCAATTACTAACTCTTGAATAATTCGTTCTTGACAACCTCCATAATCGATAATACATAAATACTCTGTTGAGTTAACCACCGTAGCTTCAGGATTTAGGATGTTAGAATTGTCAAGATTAAAGCTAGGAATCCAGCTGATAGAGGCATTATTCAAATTTGGATAGTTAGCAGGGTCAGGCCCCAAAACTGCAGATTGACCTACGCACTTCACAATTTCAGGTAATTGATAGTTGGTGTCTTTAGCCAATGAAATAGTTCTAATCAAAGTATCATTTAGATTACAGCTATTAGGATCACTCACTATCAAAGTTACATCGAAGCTTCCTTGTTCAGTATATGTAACCGAAGGGTTAGTTGCCGTTGAAGTTTCGCCATTTCCAAAATCCCATGAAAACGATGTATTGGTTTGAGTTACACTGTTGTTTTGAATGTTTAGTGTATATGGAGCACAAACAAAGCTCGGGATATTGAAATCAGCAACAATGATGGGCAATTCAAAGTCAATTTTAAAAACTGCATTGTTGCACCGATTACTATTGTTTGTGGTTGACCAAGCTCCGGGGTCTGGAACCACAGGAAAGTCATCAAACCCACCACAACTTGCACAAACAGAGTGATAAATTTTACCTCCTCTATCAAATCGAGATGTGCCACCATCAACGTGATCATCGGTAATTTGACCACCATAAAACGATCCAAAAACTAAGGAGTTTCCATCTGCTGATAATACTGCCATATAAAAATCTGCATCATCACTATCAGGAGTTGATTGAAATGCATCTTGCGTTACAGGTAGTCCATTCACATTACTTGCATTGTTATTGGCAACACTATTTTGGGGGCCACCTCCCCAACCCGTCATGTAAACGGAGTTACAAACGTCAACCAGGAATGCAGTAGGAGAAATATTCGGTTGACCTGGTGTGCTTCCAAACTGAGTAGTCCAAATACGCTCACTAAGATCTTGGGATAATACACCTACAATTTGTCCTCCACCGGTGTTGCTGAAATTTGCGTTGAACGTGAGTGCGGTTCCTGTATTTTCAGATTGTCCGTAAAAATGCGGAGTCTGTTTTCTGTCTAGTTGAATCAAATAGATTTGATCGTAAGCAGAAGTGCCGTAATAGGTAGAGTTCGCGATATTTTGACCATTGGCTGAAATTCGAGTGATGAATCCGTCAGCGCGACCTCCTTGAAAAGAGTTTTGGTGGGCACCGGCTGTGGTTGGGAAGGTTAATGAGGACGTTCCGCCAGCAACATAAGTGGTGCCGTCATCTGAGATTGTTATTCCGAATGCCGCATCGTCTCTTTCACCACCTAAAAACCCCGACCATTCAATAGAGGTGAGACTTGAGTTTAAGCGCATTGCTACCCCTTCTTGATTCGAGCTAAATGTGTTGTCAAAAGATCCATTGGTTACAGGAAAGTCAGTACTATAAGTGCAAGAAGCCAGATAGACATTTCCATCTTCATCTAAGTTTATCTCACCCCTAAACTCATCAGAGTAGTTGTAAGCTAAATCGTTCGAAAGATTCAATCCATCAGTACTTGATCCGCCTAAGTAGGTAGATCCAAGTAAGGACGTTCCGTCAGAGCTGAACTCTGAAACATATAGATCTACACCATTACTGAATGGGAAAGTTACGTTAATGCTAGGGCCTCCGCTAAATGTGCGATTAATTGCCCCTGGTGTAGTGGGGAAATTGTTGGACCCTGTTGTTCCCATTACATATAGATTCCCATCCTTATTGGCAATCATACTATGAGGATTCTCTAAACTATTACCACCTAAATAGGTAGAGTAAATGAGCGCTGTGCCTGTAGTGTCATATTTAGTGATACTAATATCATATTCACCTTGATTAAAGGTAACATCAAAAGATCCTGAAACTGTTGGATACCCAGTACCAAATGCAATGCCTCCTCCGTATAAAAACCCATTATTGTCAGGTGCTGCAGTGAATCCCCAGTTGTCAGAATTAGAACCTGAGTAGGTTGAAAATACAATCACCGGATCAATTATGAGGGGTAATTGACTGTTGTATTCTTCAATAGAATAGGTGATGATGTTGTTATCAATATTAAAATCGCCTTTGATTTCAATCTTCTTGTCCTTTCTAGGTTGAAATATATAAGGCTTAAACTCTACTATATCCTGCACTGATGTTGGAATAATCAAGTTGCCTTCTCGGTCAATTCTGAGGCTTTCAACACCTTTAGCTTCAATTTTGATGACTGATGGGTCGACTCCTGGGTCTATGTGGAATTCATATTTCAATGAATTATTGTTGATCATCACGTGCAGATCAATGCCATTATACAGTTCTCGGTAAATAACAGTCGAAACAGGATGTATTTTAGGTCGCCATTTAGATGCGTCACTACCTAAAAAATAGTTATTGTAATGTGAAGCCGGCTCTCGGGTATCGAATTCAATATTTGGATTCGAGCCGATGAAATTGAGGCTGAAAGCATGATGTTGTATAAGTGTGCCTTCTTCAATAGCACGATCATGGATAGCCTTGTTTTGAGACTGATCAATCAAATGGAAAGTAAGTTTTGAGTATTCTAAGAATACCGCACCTCCTTGGAGTTCAGCTTTGTAAGAAAAAGACTCTTCCCATTGACCTTGATTTTCAACAAAGCCCTGAGAATTTGCACTCTGCACGAGTGCAAATAAAATAATAGTAAAGAGTGCATTTGTCAGTCGCATGTTAGCTGCGGTAAAGTTAAAAGCCTATTGATAGCTGATTAGGTGAGTCCTGAATAAAATCATTTCTCTTGAGACGGTTATTAAGTATTAATGGTCAATTCAAAATAGAAGTGACTTATAATAAAATCGCCATAGAGTTTGTCCATACTACAATCCAACGGAATGAAGCAAGTCAACCTAGACGAGGAGCTAAATTAGCTACTTTGAAAACTTTAGAAGTCAAATGAATAACTAACAAAATTATATGGGCTTATTTGATTTTTAGCAAGGGATTAAGATTGGGAATTCGTAAAAAAACAATTTTTATTTTCATTTTTTTACGGATAAATATAATATTGTTTGGCGCTACTAATAGACCTATTTCATTGGGAATTGAATGATTTTGGGATATGAAATCAGTGTATTACTTAGTTTTTTTTTATTTAACGTTTGAGTGAAATGATTAAACATGTCTTATATTGCCGCGTTTTCTCTATTTTAAACAATTAAACATATTTAATATGAATTTACTAGATGTCTTAATTATTCCAAAGGATGACGCAGTGGCGTTCACCTTTTTTACGGGTTACATGGCGATGTTAGCTGCTGCGATTTTCTTCTTCTTCGAGAGAAGTCGAGTAGATGATAAATGGAAAACATCCCTATTAGTTTCTGGATTAATCACGTTTATTGCAGCAGTGCACTATTACTACATGCGTGATTATTATGTGGCGACAGGGGAGAATCCAACTTCTTTGCGATACATTGATTGGACGCTTACCGTTCCTTTAATGTGTGTTGAGTTCTATTTGTTGACAAAGGCAGCAGGTGCGAAATTGTCGCTTTTGTGGAAACTGATTGTGGCATCTGTATGGATGTTGGTAGCGGGTTACATAGGTGAGGCGTTCAATCCGGAAGGAGGAGACACTACCCATTCCGTTTTGTGGGGATTCATTTCAACCCTAGGATACCTATACATACTCTATACTGCATGGTTCGGTGAAGTGGCTAAACTAGCTGCAGCTTCAGACAACGAAGTTGTGAAGCGTGGTGTGCGAATTCTAGCGTGGTTTGTTTTGGTAGGATGGGCTATCTATCCAATAGGTTACATGTGCATGCCTGGTGGATGGTTGAATACTGCCTTCGGCTGGGGATCAGAGAACGTAGATTTGTTCTACAACATCGCTGATGCAATTAATAAAATCGGTTTCGGTTTGGTAGTTTACAACATTGCTATTACGTCTAGCAATAAAACTGCAAAGGCTTAAGATAATTAAAGAACCACGTTATCAGTAACGTGGTTCTTTTCTTCATGTCTAAAGAGATCTTCATATTTATAGCCGCAGTGCTATTGCTGCTTCCTTTTTTATCAGTATTTGGAGAGCTATCACTTTCAACGCAATTCTTCTTTAGTGCTCCATTCATTCTTTTAATAGGTATACCACACGGGGCAATAGATAATGTGCTTCATGCTAAAGAAGCTCCTCATCTGAAAAAATATTTTATTGCAGTTTATGTGCTGATTATTCTTTTGAATGTGATTCTTTGGACATCTTTTCCGCTCTTGGCTTATCTTCTTTTTTTGATTATTTCAGCCTATCATTTTGGTCAATCCCAATTCTCTCAGTACTTCAGATATCAGCATCTGATTCATCGACTCATTTACTTCTTTTGGGGTATTGCAATTCTTTCTGCACTCATTCTATTTAACCTTGATGAGATTCATTCATGGATGAATGAATATTCCGAATTTTCTGTGTTTGGTCCTATTCATGAGAAGCAAAATGTTGTGTCATTCCTCGGGTTTTCTTCATTTCTAACATTTGGCTTACTGTCTTTTTTGATGTACAAAAAAGCGTTCTCTGTTCATTCTTTTTTAATGGAGTGCTTGATCTTTTCTTTGATTATTGCCGCCTTCTTTTTAACGCCTTTGGTTATTGGATTTACGCTGTATTTCATCATTTTACATTCATTCAAAGTACTTGGCGATGAGTTCCATTTTCTTCGCAAGGAAAAAGAGGTGAATTCAGTACTTGCATTTCTGAGGCTATTGGCTCCTTTCTCTCTCTTGTCATTCTTTGGCCTAGGTCTGTTGTTTGTCTTGATTTACCTCCAACTGCTAGATTTATCGTATGGTTACGCCATGTTGATCGTGATTTCTTCCATCACCTTGCCGCATGTGTTTGTAATGGATCATTTCTATAAGTTTTTATTCAAGATTAAATTCTACCAATAAAAAAACGCTACCATTTAGTAACCGAAAGCCTCAAGAAATGCTTGTCCATTTTTTATGCAAAGGTCTCTGTCAAAAAAGCAAGAGAGACTTGGTTGGAAAAACCTGGTTTCAATACTTTTTATTTCAGAATTGGATTGTTTTTTGTTCCTGCTAATGAATGGCTGAATCCTTAGTCAAGCAATTGACTAAATAACTCCTGCATGACAAGCTTCGGCTTCCTATCAGTTCTAAAAAGCCCCCAATGTTTCTCTGGCTCTAATGGCTCAGGAGAGCCTTTCCATTCTTCGTCAAAGGCTTCAAAAATGAATGTCAAAACACCTTGTTCATCGCTCCAATTTACTAGTTGCTTATAATAGGTGCGCTGGAGTTCTTCGCTTACATTATGAGGCTCGATTCCCCGTCCATTAGAGTTTGTAGCCCATCCTGCCTCAGTTATAATGACAGATTTATGCGGGTACTTATCAGCTACAGCATTGAAATTATCCTGGGTGAAGGTTAACCCATCTTCAATTCCTTTATACTCCCAAACGGGATAGGTATGAATCGAAATAAAATCTACTAAATCAACAAGAGGTTCAAGCTTATCTAACCAAGGTGCATAGTTGTCGCAGAACGTTACGGGTTGATGCGTGCCATCCTTTATCCATTTAACATAACCCATAATTCTTTCTACAGGAACGAGGTGGTCTGTCCATTCTACAGCAGCCTCATTGCCAGCTGATAGAGAAAAGATTATTTGAGGGTATCGATTAGCTAGCCTTATTAGTTTTCGAACATTATTCTGATTCTGAATTATGTTGCTCGCTAATTGCTCATCCGAATACACACCACCCCATTCACAATTGTGATTACTTACCTCAGCCACGATATATACCCCTAACATGACCCTGAAATTTAAATCCTCCGTTTCTAATACGTCAAGCACAGTTTCCGCATGGGGATCACAATCATATAAACGCAAATACTCCCAGTGGCCTTGAAGCAGAAGTAGGTCTTCTTTTATTTCTTCATAGGATGGGAAAATTCCTGTTTCAGGACTTTGCCCATTTCTAAAACCGGAATAACAAATGGCTCTGCCAAAAGGAAGTTCTAATCTATTCATACGCTATGATCTGGTGATGCTTGGTTTAGTATTTTAATTGCTCGTTCTTATCCCATAAACCCCAGAATGCGCCAACATCCCCTTCGTCTCCAATTTTCCAAGGCTCATCAAAAGAGGAGAAATAAAATGATTTAATATTATCTGCTTTTGTCCAAAGCTGAGTATCTAAAAAGTAGCGAATAGCGCTTTCCTCAGATGGAACAGCTCCATGAAATGATTGACCCCTATTAGGCCACCCTGTTTCGGATATGATAACTTTTTTTCCATTGGCAACACGAACCGTTCTGCGATACATATCCTGCATATACATTAATGAATAATCTATGTGACAGCCTTCCCAAAACGGATAACAGTTTGCTAAAATCACGTCACAAGCTTCAGTGATTTTCGGACGATTTTCAAATTCATAGTAAGCATCTACATAGCCGACAGGTAAATTGGGGATTTCATTTTTAACTTGATGTATATATTCCAAAAGTCGCTCTTCTGACAGGTCTTCACGATACATCACTTCATTGCCGACTGCAATAATATTCGCATAGCCTTCTTTGGCAATTTTTAAAAGGTTTTCAATCTCAATAGCATTCTTGTCCTCTTCCTTTCCTAGCCACGCGCCAACGAGGGTTTTGATACCCATTTCATGCGCAATTTTGGGAATCATTTCATTGCCTTCTGTGCAAGAAAATGATCGAATCCACTTGACATGAGGTTTGATGATGGCCATTCTTCTCCTAATTTGATCTTCAGAAATTGGCTCTCCGGGTTCCTGTCCTTCTAAGTATGGGCTAAAACCTATTCCATGCATTCCTTCATTTAGCACCTTGCTAAACATGGACTTAGATTCGTTTTTACTTAACTCAGTTAGGTTTGTGGTAAGAGAAAGGATATGGTCTTGCTTGCGTGACATAGTTCAGATTCAATGTTGCAGAATGCTTATAGTTAATTTCACCAAAAGTAGTCATAAAGTTATTTTGACTGCTTTGATCAGGAAAAATTATCACCATTTTATCAAAACAGCCCAATAGTGCATCGTCTTAGATATTTCCATTTACTTTGTAATTCAAAGTGAAATCTTATGAATCAGACCAACGAATCGCTTGATGCGCTAAAAGACATTAAGTCATTAATGGAAAGAAGCTCGCGTTTTATCTCTTTAAGTGGATTGGCCGGGGTGTTTAATGGTGTGTTTGCATTAATTGGAGCTGCTGCCGCTTATTGGCGAGTAAACTTGGCCCCGTGGGCGGTTCGTGATACGGATACACCTTTTGGCACAGGTAGAATAGTGAATATTGACGCTGATGTAGCGCTCTTTCTTGGCATCGATGCTTTCATTGTGCTATTGGCCTCAATACTGGTATCGTATTATTTTACAAAACAGAAAGCATCGCGCAAACAACAGCCTCTGTGGGGGACATATAGCAGGCATATGCTTATCAACCTGAGTATTCCTTTGGTTACTGGTGGGTTATTCTGCATGTTGTTGTTTTCACATGGTTTGATTGGATTGATTGCGCCAACTGCGCTTATTTTTTATGGTTTATCCCTAGTGAATGCAGGACGATTTAGTCTGGAGGAGATTAGTTATTTGGGATTATCTGAAATTGCTCTAGGCCTTTTGAGCTTTATGATGTTAGGATATGGTTTGATTTTTTGGGCTGTTGGTTTTGGAATTCTTCATATTGTTTATGGGGTGATAATGTATTACCGACACGATCGATGAAAGGCATCATCCATCATTTAGATAAAGCTTTTGAGAGCCGGGTTAGATTGGGTTTGATGTCGGTCCTTTCGGTTAATGAATGGGTCGATTTTAGCGAGCTTAAGCAGCTGTTGGATGTAACAGATGGGAACTTGGCAAGTCATATTACGGCCTTAGAAAAGAAAGAGTTTGTTGAAGTGCGTAAGCGCTTTGTAGGAAAAAAGCCAAATACAGCGTTTCGAATTACAAAAGAGGGTAGAAAAGCCTTTGAAAATCATATTCAGGCCTTTGAAAATTTATTGAAGAGTCAAGGTTAATATTCTAAGCATGTTGTTATTTTTAGCACATGCATTTCATTCCAGATAATCTCCGTTTTTTAAGAAAACAAAAAGGTTGGACGCAAGAACAATTTGCGCGTCACTTTGGTGTAAAGCGCTCATTAATTGGGGCATACGAAGAGGGTAGAGCTGATCCGCGAATCTCATTTCTATTGCTTATTTGTCAAAAATTCGATCTGTCAATGGATCAATTGGTCAGCAGACCCCTGGAAGAAGGTGGTGTTTCTGAAATGATATTCTCGGGATCTAACCTGCGAATTTTACCCATAACTATTGAAAAGTCGAGCAATAATGAAACGGCTGCTCTAGTTCCGATTCAGGCATCAGCGGGTTACCTTAATGGTTATGGGGACATAGAATTTATTGAGTCACTGCCAATTTTTGACATGCCATACAGTGAGGTTTCAAAAGGAAAGACCTACAGAGTTTTTCAAATAAAAGGTGAAAGCATGCTGCCAATTCTTCCTAACTCCTATATAATTGGTAGCTACGTAATGGATTGGAGTAACATTAAAAATGATGGGTTGTACATCATCATATCTAAAACAGAAGGAATCGTCTTTAAACGTGTACTGAATAATTTGGCGGATCAAAAGCTGACGCTGAAGTCAGATAACCCTGAATTTGAAACCTATTCTATCAGCGCGGAGGAAGTAATTGAAGTTTGGAAAGCAGAAGGTATGACAACCTTTGAGTTTGCAGATCAATCGCTATTAGGACAGCAGGACCTTTTGAGTGAATTGCAATCAATTAAGACAGAAATTGAAGCCTTAAAAGGGCAAATTAAAAAATAACATGAGCAAGCAACTAGAAGATAGAAAGGTAGTCTTAAGGCATTTAACACTTAGGGATTATAATGATCTTAAAGTAGCAATGGAGCAAGCCTATACGGGCAGTAGGATGAGTTATTGGACTGAAGACAGTATTGCGCAATTGCTCGATATTTTTCCTGAGGGGCAACTGTGCGTTGAAATGAATGGAACAGTTGTAGCAGGTGCACTTTCACTTATTATAGATTATGACAAATACGGTGATGAGCACACATACAAGGATGTAACAGGGGACTATAGTTTTTCAACACACGATAATGATGGTGATGTTCTCTACGGAATAGACGTGTTTGTGCACCCTGAATATCGTGGATTGCGATTGGCGAGAAGGTTATACGATGCGCGAAAAGAGTTGTGTGAAAATCTTAACCTTCGGGCTATAATTGCTGGAGGTAGAATTCCAGGATATGGCAAATATGCTGGAGAATTAAGTCCGAAGGAGTACATTGAGAAAGTACGCGTTAATGAGTTGTACGACCCTATTTTGTCGTTTCAATTGGTCAATAGTTTTCATGTTAGAAGAATCTTGAATAATTACTTGGAAGGGGATGTTCAGTCAAAGGAGTATGCCACTTTAATTGAGTGGAACAATATCTATTTTCAAGCCAAAGACAAGCTGATCAATAGAAAAAAAATCTGTTGTAAGACTCGGGTTGGTTCAATGGCAAATGCGTCCTACGCCATCTCTAGATGCATTAAAAGAGCAAATTGAATTTTTTGTAGACGCTGTCGCGGGATATAATTCGGATTTTGTATTATTTCCAGAGTTGTTTAATGCTCCGCTATTAGCAAAATACAATGACCTAGTCGAGGCTAAAGCCATGAGAGAGTTGGCATCTTATTCTGAACCTTTATTGGCATATTTTAAAGAATTGGCGGTATCTTATAATGTAAACATTATAACAGGAAGCTATCCTGTGTTAGAAGATGAGAGGCTCTACAATGTTTCCCATTTATGTCTAAGAGACGGTGCATTCGAAGAGTACCGTAAAATTCATATTACGCCAAGTGAGCTTACAGCATGGGGTATTTCTGGCGGTAATCATCTTGGCGTCTTTGATACCGACTGTGGTAAGATTGGAATTGTGATATGCTACGATGTCGAATTTCCAGAGTTAGGTCGTTTGTATGCTGATCAAGGTGTTCAGGTGCTATTTGTACCCTTTCTTACTGATACTCAAAACGGTTATCACCGCGTTAAGCGTTGTGCTCAAGCGCGCGCTATTGAAAACGAGTACTATGTTGCTATTGCTGGTTGTGTGGGTAACCTGCCCAAAGTCAATAATATGGATATTCAATACGCACAATCTGCAGTGTTTACACCTGCTGATTTTGCTTTTCCTGAAAATGCCATAAAAGCACAAGCTACTCCGAATACAGAAATGACTCTAATCGTAGATGTAGACCTTGATCTGCTAAGAGAATTGAATACAAAAGGAAGTGTAAGAAACCTCAGAGATCGTAGAAAGGATCTATATAACCTTAAACTGAAAAAATCTTAGTGAAAAATTTGTTTTATATGTTCTCGTTTGACATTACTTTGCTACTGAAAGAAAATTGAAAATGGCAGCTGGAAAACCACGTATCGCAAAGCACTATGATAAGCTCACCGAGGAACTTATCGCTCAAATAAAAATTGAATACCCTTTTGGATTTGAAGATTATCTGATTTCGTATAAAAATGCTCAAGGAGTGAAGATTTCAGCTTTGCCATTTGAAACAGAAGAAGTTTATTACCTCATTAGAATGACTAAAGCTGAAGCACAGCAAATCATTGAAGAAGATGAAGACTACGATGATGATGGTAATTTGAAAGAAGGTTTTGCTGAAGAATCAACGGATGATGATTCAAGTGATGAAGAAGAGGAAGATTCCTACGACAAAGCTGATGATGGTGGTGATTACGAGGATTAGTTATGAGTAAGAAAACAGCAGTAATAGGAGCAAGCAGTAATCCGCAACGTTATAGTTTTCTCGCCACCAATATGCTTCTTGAAAATAAGCACGAGGTTTTGCCTTTGGGTATCAAGAAAGGAGAGATTAATGGCGAAAACATTATAACCAAATGGCCATCTTCTATAGCAGATCTTGACACCGTGACGATGTATATTGGTCCTAAAAACCAACCGGAGCACTACGCTTACATATTAGGGCTAAAGCCTAAGCGAATAATTTTTAATCCAGGAACTGAAAACCCCGAGTTGAGTGCTTTGGCCAACATTCAGGGAATTGAGACCATTGAAGCATGCACTTTAGTAATGCTCAGAACAAATCAATTCTAAAAAAAACGGTTCTTTTCTCATCAATTTTAAGGGTTCATTGTTTGACAAACATGATGAAACTGTTTATTCCTTTTGTATTTCTATCCCTTCTTTCAGGATGTGTTTCTCCGCCTGGTTTAGAAAACGACATTTACTTTGATCAAGCTGAAATATCCAGAGATGAAGCTCCGCATGTTGCCAATTCATTAGAATGGTGGTACGCAACTGGCTGGCTTAATGATGTTGAATCGGGTGATACCTTTGGAATTGAGTTTGTGATGTTTCACTTTTCTATGAATGGTAGAAAGGATAGAATATTAAGTAACGTTGCTATCACAGATGTTTCGTCAGATAGATTTTATTTCGATCATACGCTCGTAAGTTTAAAAGATCAATTGACGGCAGATCTCCCGATCAACCTATCTACTTCTAAAGGAAAAAGTAAAGCTTCAATGGCTGGACAGTTTGGTGAGTATGAGTTTTTGGCTCAAGGTCATCATGAAGGCGAAGTTTTCAGCTACTCTTTGAATACATTTCCTAGATCTCCAGCTGTTCTTCACGGCAATAAAACAGGATATGAGGATTATGGGGGGTACGCGAAAGCAGGCTATTACAGCTATACTGATTTGGCTACCGAAGGTGAATTAATAGTTGACGGAAAGCTGAGAAAAGTAAAAGGAAGTATTTGGTATGACCGACAATGGAACTGTGGAGGAGTCTTGCAAAATAGAACAACGGGTTGGGATTGGATGAGTATAGCTCTGAATGAAAGCAATGAAAAATTGATGCTATATCGATTGCGATTAAAAGAAGGAGTGAATATTTACGGTGGTACACTCGTGCAGGAAGATGGCATTTATCATTCGCTAGAAAGTGAGGAAATATTGATAGAAGATCAGAGTTACTGGAAAAGTCAAGATTCAGGAGATAGGTATCCAAACTCGCTAAGAGTGTCTATACCCAACTATCGCCTTGACTTGAATCTCTCAATGTTGAAAGAAGAACAAGAGTTGGCAATCAAGATTCTTCCTTTAGTGAAGCTCTATTACTGGGAAGGAATGTGCAATGTAAGTGGGACGCGTGATGGTAAACCAATAAGTGGTACTTCTTATTTGGAAATTACCAATCCAGAAAACAGGGAGAAATAGACTAAGGAATGAACTCGTAAGCGCCTATATCTGGGCTTCCATCACTTCTGGTATTTCCTTCTAAATCAGTCACTATTGTCGATGCTTTTCCCTTATCCCTGGCTGCAGAAAAGTCGTAGATTTCATATCCTTTGGATAAGTCTCCAAAAACTGGATTTTGCCCTGCTCCTGCGGATGCAGCAGGAAAAGGGTTCAAAACGATGGCTTCGTAATGCACTGGGTCGTTAAGTTCATTGGTGTCGCGTTTCAATACACAATGATCGAAAATGTAATTGAAAGGCTCACTTTCATCTCCATCTATTTCTACTTCTTCATCAAGAGCACCGTAAATGATAGAGTTGTCAAATCTTGCATTGAAATCTCGAACATAGTCAATACCATCTACCCTGAATTGATTATTGATCAATAGTGCCGTTTTGCTTCTCGGGTTTTCAGACCAGAAATTTGCGAAAGTACAATGCTCAAAAAGGTAGTCACCTCCGTAACGCAGGGCTACAGCATGATCACCACAATTAGCAATAACAGTGTTTTTGGCTTCAACCCGCGCATCTTGAGCTAGTAAACCGAAAAAACTCATGTTTAAGATTTGCGTATTTTCAAGTATCAATGATGGGTTTTCATTTGTATTAGAGTCAACAATAATTCCTACAGTTCCATTTTTAATAATCGCATTTCTTACTTCATTGTCGATACTCGTCTGAGTCAAATAAATACCTCCAATTAACTCACCCCATTGGCCTGGTGCGTCATCAAAAAAGTCTTCTAATCTGTCTCCTTGAATAATTATCGGGTCACCTTCGCAACCGAGTATTTTTAAGCTCGCTTCATGACCAACAATCAATCCACTGTTCGAATGAAAGTGAACGCGCGCACCACATGGTATGGTTAAAACAGACCCAGTATCAACCACTGAGTAACCATAAAACACAATAGGTTTATCAACTGGCAACACCCACTGATCTCCTGATCCGTTGCCGTCAGCGTCTCCAAAACTGATGGAAGGGTAGAAGTACGCATCTTGCCCCCAAGCCACTAGGTCAACATTTTGGGAGTTTTCTTTTGTCTGAACAATAAGTTTTTCTTCTATGACCATAGGAGTTGTTCCACCGTTCGGATCTACGGTCACTTCTATGAAAACAAAAATGCTGTCGAATGGTGCGATGGTGACATCATTGACATGTTTTCCTGGTGTTCCATCAACATTTAGCTTGAAATTTGATGCGCTTCCAAGTTCTAAGTAAACGCTAGTTAGCTCTACGGTTTCACTATAAGGATTAAATATCTTAATGCGCTCAGTCAAAGAACCCACCGTTGTGAAAACGGTGTCAAAGAAAACCGTGTCAGTAGAAAATTCTAATTGAGCCTTACCTGAGAATACCCGATCTCTTCTGCAAGCAGTAAATAGCAGGATGACAACGCCTATAAACACTAGAATTTTTCTCATCACTGCAAATTAACCTGCAATTATTTAATTTATTGCAGATAATAAGTGTTTTCTTTTAAAAGCTTTCTATATTTGCCGCCCCAAAACAAGTAGGTATGAAACAAGGAATTCATCCAGAAGAATATAGAATGGTCGTGTTTAAGGACATGAGTAATGGTTACGCGTTTATGTGTCGTTCATGCGCTAGCACGAAAGAAACAGTGAAGTGGGAGGATGGAAATGAGTATCCTCTTGTGAAGTTGGAAATTTCTCACATGTCACACCCTTTTTACACGGGTAAATTACAATTGGTTGACACTGCAGGTCGCGTGGATAAATTCCGCAACAGATACAAGCGTCATATCAAAGAAGAAGATAAAGCAGCTGAATAGACTGCTTTCTTGCTTAAAATTTTTGAAGCCCTCTCAATACAGAGGGCTTTTTTTGTATCCTAGATTTTCATCTGTCTTACATTTGAGGTTCAATACTTGAATATGCTGAACATTATTCTAACTGATCATGTCGAACGTGATCACCTTTTGCCACTCACCTTTACTCGTCCAGTAGGGAAAATAAGAATCGGACTTTGGACAATCGAAGAAAAGTGGAGTAACTATACAGGGGCTTCTGTTTCATTTTTGACTCAGGATTACCTTAAAAAGGTTTTTCCCTCGAGTTATACTTCAAATAATATTTATGTGAATGGAGCTGTATTGCCATCTGAAAAGCTCATTCAAAGCATTCAAGGGTTGTCTGAAAGCGAAAGCTTAATGTCAAATGGTCATTGGGTTGCAACAAGAAGCAGCGAAAAGTTAGATCATTTCGAAGTGCATGGTGAGGAAGTAGAAGCCCAGGTTGTTGATCGCTCTTGGAAAATATTTCAATGGAACGGACAAGCGATTCAGGATGACTTGGATGTTCTGAGGTCGCAAAGAAAGAGTCAAGAGGTTCCTAGTTGGGTCACTTTGATTGGAGATGATATCTTTATTGAGGAAGGAGCTGAGTTGATGCCAAGTATTATTAATACGCTTGATGGTCCTGTATATGTTGGGAAAGGTGCGCATGTAATGGAAGGAACTATGATTCGAGGTTCACTTGCTCTCATGGATCATTCGCATTTGAAAATGGGGTCAAAGATTTATGGCCCAACTACTATAGGGCCTCATTCAAAGGTGGGTGGCGAGGTTAATAATTCGGTGATATTTGGATATTCTAACAAGGCTCATGATGGCTTTATAGGTAATACCGTGGTGGGCGAATGGTGCAATCTTGGGGCAGACACCAACACCTCTAATTTAAAGAACAACTATGCTGACGTTAAGATTTTCAATTATGCATTGGGTAGAAGTGAAAGCACTAAATCTCAGTTTTGTGGATTGACCATGGGTGATCACGCCAAAGCTGGTATTAATACAATGTTCAATACAGGAACCGTATGCGGAATTTTTGCGAATGTATTTGGAGGTGACTTTCCTCATCGTAACATACCTGACTTTGGTTGGGGCGGGTCAGCAGGGTTTAAGAACTATAGGCTTTCTGATGCCCTCGAAGTGGCCAAAATAGTTATGGAAAGAAGGAATGTTGAGCTCACTGATGAATTGATCGAGGTCTATTCGTACTTACATGAAAATTTTTCGATTTCTAAATAGAAATCGGACAAAACAGCAGAACAATACCCGTGGCACGCACATTGTCATTATGATGGCTGTGAAAGAGAACAATCTTTCTTTTTTTAATGATTGATTAACGAGCTGAATGCTATGACTGACGATAGATTGAAATTTTCGCTTCTTGAATTATCTGGCTTATCTGATGAAGGAACTGAGTTTATTCCTTTGATGAGTAAAGAGGATGAGGAGCGCATGTACAAGGAGGATACTCCTGATGAACTGCCATTATTACCTGTAAGAAATACAGTGTTGTTTCCAGGTGTTGTTATTCCTATCACTGTAGGAAGGGATAAGTCAATTAAACTTATAAAAGATGCATACACAGGCGACAAGTTGATTGGGGTAATTGCTCAAAAAGACCAGTCGCAAGATGAACCTCAACTCGAAAATCTTTTTGAAATAGGCACGATCGCTAAAATTTTAAAGATGCTTAAAATGCCTGATGGAAGTTCAACCATCATTATTCAGGGCATGCGCAGAATAAAAATAAAGCAAATCACTCAAGAAGATCCATATTATAAGGCGAAAGTTGAGGTCTTTACCAAAGAGGAAAAAAAACCATCGGATAAAAAGTTCACTGGTTTGGTTGGGTCTATCAAGGATTTGGCACTTCAAATCATCAATGATTCACCTCATATTCCTACTGAGGCATCCATCGCTATTAAGAATATCGATAGTCCAGTGTTCTTGATCAACTTCATTTCTGCCAATATGCAGATTCCCGTAAAGGAAAAGCAGGCATTATTGGAGATATCAGGTATTGTAGATAGAGCCACTGTTCTTTTGACACATTTGACAAAAGAGCTCCAGATGCTGGAAATCAAAAATGATATTCAAAGTAAGGTTCGTACGGATATAGATCGCCAGCAAAGAGAATATTTCTTGAGTCAACAGATGAAAACCATCCAGGAGGAACTTGGAGGGAATCCAGCCGAGCAGGAAGTGCAAGATTTAAGGGGAAGGTCTCTTAAAAAGAAATGGAACGATGGCGTAGCAAAGACGTTTGAGAAGGAGCTGAGTAAGCTTGAGAGAATGAATCCTGCAGGCATGGAGTATTCTGTGCAAATGAATTACCTCGACACTTTTGTTGAGCTTCCTTGGAATGAATACAGCAAGGATAAATTTGACTTGAAAAGAGCTCAAAAAATCCTAGACCGAGATCATTTTGGATTGACAAAAATCAAAGAGAGAATAATTGAGCATTTAGCTGTTTTGAAGTTGAAGGGAGATATGAAGTCTCCGATTTTATGCTTTAATGGACCTCCAGGAGTAGGCAAAACATCTCTAGGGAAGAGTATTGCTGAAGCGCTTGGTCGCGAATACATCAGAATGTCGCTTGGCGGATTGCGTGATGAAGCTGAAATTAGAGGTCATAGAAAGACATACATAGGCGCATTGCCAGGAAGAATAATTCAGAACATTAAAAAAGCGGGTACATCGAACCCAGTTTTCATTCTTGACGAGCTTGATAAGGTAGGTCGTGATGGTCACGGAGATCCATCTTCTGCATTGCTCGAAGTGTTAGACCCCGAGCAGAATGGAGCATTTTATGACAATTTCTTGGAAGAAGAATATGACCTATCAAAGGTGATGTTTATTGCAACAACAAATAACATTGGAGCTGTTCATCCAGCCCTCAGAGATCGATTAGAGATTATTGATTTAAGTGGTTATACGGTTGAGGAGAAGACTTCTATTGCGACTAAACATTTGCTTCCAAAGCAGCTAAAAGAGCACGGTATGAAGAAAGCTGATGTCAAGCTTTCAAAAGCAGTAATCCAGCATTTAGTGGAGGGTTATACACGCGAATCTGGGGTTCGTCAGCTTGAAAAGAAAGTAGCAAGCTTGGTGCGAAAGAAAGCTAAGCAGATTGCCATGGAAGAAGAAGGAGCTAGTGATACTATTGCTTTTTCTGATATAGAAACACTGTTGGGGCCAGGGCATATTCGGGATAGAAATAATAACCATGATGTGCCAGGTGTGGCAAATGGGTTGGCATGGACATCAGTAGGAGGTGAGGTTTTATTTATTGAAACAAGCATCACTAAGGGGAAAGGTAAACTCACACTTACCGGCAATTTAGGTGATGTGATGAAGGAGTCTGCAGTTATCGCCTTAGAATACTTGAAAGCCCATGCTGGCATAATTGGATTAGATCAAGATGTGTTTAATAATTACAACGTACATATACACGTTCCTGAGGGTGCAACGCCTAAAGATGGACCGTCTGCTGGTATTACTATTTTGAGTGCATTAGCTTCTGTCTTTACGCAGCGCAAGTTTAAAAACGGTTTGGCCATGACAGGCGAAATCACATTGAGAGGGAGGGTTCTTCCGGTTGGTGGTATCAAAGAGAAGATTCTTGCTGCTAAGCGACTTGGGTTGAATGAATTGGTCTTGTCTGTTCAGAATGAGAAGGACTTGAAGGAAATAGAGGAGCATTACCTCAAAGGTTTAACCTTTCATTTCGTGGACAAGATGATTGATGTAATCGATATAGCTTTAGAGGATAAAAAGGTGAAAGGCGCACTTCAAGTAGCTTAAACGGTCTGAGTTAATTCTTGGGGGATGTAATAAATATTAAGATTGAGCGTAAAGCTTAGGCACCTATTTTTGACACCTAGATGAAGCACCTATTATTGAGTCTTTTCGTTTGTGGAATATTTTCTGCATCAGCTCAAACTGGAAATTCGGCATTTGCATTTACTCAAGTTCCAATTTCAGTTGTTTCGGCTGCTCTAGGCGGTTCTCAGGTTGCTACTTGGCGAGGTGATGTAAATCAGATTTCAGATAACCCTGCATTTATTGATAGCTCACTGCATCAGGCTGTAAGTCTTAATTATCTCAATTATTTGACTACAATAAATCAAGCATCAGTTGCATATAGTAGAATGTTTGACAGTTTAGGCTTTGGTTCTGCCTACTTAAGGTATTTCGACTATGGTACCTTTCAAGAATATGATGAGTTTGGAAACGCACTTGGAGAGTTTAAAGTGGTTGACTATGAAGTTGGGATATCATTTGGGCGGAAACTGAATGATAACATAACCTACGGTGCAACATTTAAGAATGTGTTTTCAAGCATGTATCAGAACTTTGCTTACGGTGCTGCTTTCGATCTAGGAGGATTCTACCAAAGTAATGATGGGAATTTTTCAGGTGGCTTAACCATTGATAATATTGGAATTGAAATTGTTGACTACACTGGTGGTGAACGCGACTTTTTCCCCGTGAGCGTCAATGCTGCTATATCAAAAAAGTTTGATAAGGCGCCTATCATGTTTGGTTTGCAATACAGCAATCTTCAAAAATGGGATCTTGCTGGAGCTGATGGGGACATATTGTCTGACCCTACGATAGATCCACTAACCGGTGAGGAATCAAGACCGACATTAACGTTAGATAATCTTGCAAGACATTTGAGTGCTTCTGTGGCGCTCGTTCCTTCTGAAAACTTTAACCTAATGTTGGGCTATAACTTCAGAAGAAGGCTGGAGTTAGCCACTTCTGAGAGAGCAGGGTTGGTTGGTTTTTCGTTTGGAGCTAACATAAAAATCAAGCGTTTTGGTATTCAATACGCCATTACAAATTACCATTTGAGTGGAACTTCAAATCATTTTGGAATTACTACTAACCTTAATGAATGGTACTCTAAAAAGTCGTTGAATTGAAGCGGATAAACATAGCAATTGATGGCTACTCTGGCTGTGGAAAGAGCACCCTAGCAAAAGATTTAGCTGGTGCATTGAATTACACCTTTATAGATAGTGGTGCCATGTTTCGAGGACTTACGCACTATTGCATAAGACATGGTATCGATATGTATGATGCTGGCGCAATAGCTGAGCTGATTCAAAACCGTCCATCCATTGTATTTGATTCAAAATCAAACCATTTATTGCTGAATGGAATAGATGTTGAAACTCAAATTCGAAATGATCAAAAAGTTGTTTCCTCTGTAAGCTTTGTTGCCGCTGTGCCCCATGTAAGGACATACTTAAAAGAATTACAACAAGAATATATTGCAAACAAAGGTGTTGTAATGGATGGTCGAGATATTGGGACTGTTATTATGCCTGATGCTGAGTTGAAAGTTTTTGTGACGGCAACTATAGAAGAAAGAGTTTTTAGAAGACTTCAACAACTCAAAGGTCAAGGCGAAAGTGTGACTGAAGAAGAAGTGAAGACTAATTTGGTTGAAAGGGATAGAGCAGATGCAAATCGTTCTGCAGCGCCATTGAAAAAGGCTTTAAATTCAGTATGCTTTGACACGACTAATTTCACAAGAGAAAGTCAATTGGAGGCAATATTATCAATTGCGCGACCAAAAATTGACCCTGAAAAATATTTACCTTTTATCCAATAACGCCAGCATTCTGCAATGCAGTAGCCTTGTCAGCAGTTGAGGGATAAAAAGATAATAAGCGATCTATTACCGATTCAATTACACTATCTGGACAAGACGCTCCGCTGGTCACAACAATGCTTACTTTTTCTTTATTTGGCAAGTAATCGTTAGATGTTAAATGAGACTTCGTGGCGTAATCGAAATGGCGAATTTGACTTTTTTCAATAAGCTCTTCAGGTCCGTTTACAAAGAAGGTCTTGAATTTAGTCGCACATAAGTCTGCTAAATGACTTGTATTAGAACTGTTGTACCCTCCGACAACAATCGCAAGGTCTGCTTCTTGATTTAAAAGTTCGAAGGTAGACTGCTGGTTGTCGTTAGTAGCATAACACAGCGTATCTCGAGTATCGGCATAATGATTCTTTATTTCGTCTTCTCCAAACTTTTCAATCATAACTGTTTTGAAATACTCTGCAATTTCATGCGTTTCGCCCGCTAGCATTGTAGTTTGATTGATTACACCAACTTTTATCAAATCATTATCTACATTGAAACCAGGAGTATACCTTCCTTCAAAAGCTGAGTAGAACTCTTCTTTATTTCTCTTTCCTAAGATGATATCTCCTATAACACGCGCCTCTTCAATGTCTTTAATCACAATAGACTTTGATTCGGCAGAACTATGTGAAAACGTAGCTTGAGTCTCTTCATGCTTGAATTTGCCATGAATAATGATTGAATGGTCGCTCGTTCCAAGCTTATTTGCCATTTTCCAAACTTTCTCTACGAAAGGGCAGGTGGTATTGTATTGTCGAGTTTCAATTCCTTTTGATTCAAGCAGTTGCTCAATTTCTAAAGTGGTTCCGAAAGCAGGAATGATTACTATATCTTCAGATGACACATCGCTCCATGGAGTGAGTTGATTACCTTCTGTATCTAAAATGAAAGACAGGCCTCGATCTCTAAGGTCTTCATTAACCACTGGGTTGTGAATCATCTGAGATAGCATGTAAATCTTCTTTCCTTGATTCTCTTCAATAGCTTTATATGCAATTTCAATAGCATTTTCTACACCATAGCAAAATCCAAAGTGCCGAGCCAAGATGATTCGAATCGAACCAAAGTCAACAATGGTAGGAGCAAAGTCTCTCTTTCGAGGGTCAATAGACTTTCTGTAATTTTTAATTGGCGCGATAAATTCGCTTTTATAAAATGAAGGGATCTCAAATTGCTTCATGGTTCAAAGGACTGAATTAACTCTTTAAGAACAAAGATTAATGAATGAAGTTTTGAAAGTTTGATTCAATCAAAAAAAATGATTCCTTTGATAGAATTAAAACAGTCGCCATGAGATATCTACACGGGAAAACTAAAGTGAATAAAGGAGGTAAGATTGCTGTAACCATATCCAAGCCCACTAAGGTTTTGATTCTAAGTGAAAAAGACTTTAGACGCTATAAGAATAATCAAACATTCACTTATTATGGTGGAATGAAAGAAGATTCTTATGAGTTTGATGTTCCTAAATCTGGATTATGGCACGTTGTGATTGAAAAAGGTAGTTATCATAAACCAGAAAATATCAAGGCCAATTTCAATGTAGTGAAAGGTGTAGTGCATTCTCATAGCAATCCAAAACCACTGGCGGCAACGTTGGCTGAAGCTGATGAACAATTAGATCACCAAGATCAAGAAGAGGAAACGACAGATCAAGAATAAATTTTGTTTGATCAAAATATTGTTTTAAAACCGAAGATTATTCTTCGGTTTTTTTTATGTGTTTTCAACATTATTAGTACAGTTTTAAACTAGTCTTTGATTTGTTGAGGTGAGCAAGAAAATAGATATGTAAATTTCAACTTGAAAGTTCATTCTAACGTTTGTTTCGTCTGGTAGCTTAACATACATGTCTATCTGCTTAGTTTTATAGGATCGAGATCGGACCGAACCTTCATTCAAGGATTCCAATGGGAGTAACATCGGATGATCGGAGTGCTATATCTACCTCAAACCTTCATAAAGAGGTATCATCAGGCTGGGCAATCAATATTTCAAGCCTTGTTCAATAAATGAGCGAGGCTTTTTTATGCATTACATTTGACGAAATGTTCAACAGTTATGATTCGATTATTTACAGTGTTTGCAATTGCTTTCTTTAGCGCTTCCTGCAGTGTCACAACTCCTGTTGCGGCTACATCTAATCCTATAGGTAGTAAAGTCGGCACTTCTTCAGGTAAGTGTTATTTTAATATATGTCGCAACGTAGACGCGTCTATTCACTCAGCAGCCCAAAACGGTAACATTACCAAAGTGAGTACGGTAGATTATAAGGTTAAAAACTTTATAGGAATCGTGATAACCCATGAATGTATTGTCACGGGAGAGTAGTAACATTAATACTCCTCGTTTACCTCCGCTAATGTTGGGAATTTAGTAGTGAAATCACCCGCTTTTCTGACCCACTTTAAATATTTGCCATTGCCCCTGCAGGCATAAGCGTGAAGTGTATCTGTATTTTTCATGTCCAGACGGTAGAAGCACTGCCATCTGCCATTTTCTCTTTGCACACAAGACATCAGATCTACCTGCTCGCTGCATGTGTTTACCAAACGAACAGTGTATTTAGCCTCACTGAATCCATAATTAAGACATTGACCGCCCCATTCGCTATCTGCTTTTTGAACACAACTATTCCAATCTTGCTGTTGATCAGAAATTACAGTTATGTAATCCTCACTAGTATCATCAAATGACGTTTCTATCGGGGTGTTCGAAAATGAAAAAACGACAAGCGCAATAAGTGGTAATAAAGTTCCTAAAATGATTTTTTGAGTAATTGTTTAAGTCTTAACATTGGTTGTTTTTCAAAATTATTTTGGCTTCTTCATTGCCCATTTTTTTAGAAGTCTTCCAATCTGCACAAGCACCTTTTTTATCGCCTAATCCTTTTTTAGACCAACCTCGGTTATTAAATGCCTCAGAATTTGAAGGCGCCAAGATAATTACTTTATCAAAGTCGGCAAGTGCTTCTTTATACCGTTCCAATTTGTTATACGCACTTCCGCGGCTTAAATAAGCAATCACAAAGTTCGGGTTTAACTCAATAAGTCGCGTGTAATCTGAAATAGCTTTTTCATATTCTTGCAACATAGAGTGCGCGAAAGCTCTTTTGGCATAAGCATCAAGATACTCGGGATCGATCTCAACTGCTTCATTGAAATATGAAATCGCTGTTTCATAATTTCCCTTTTGCACTTCATGTTGTCCTTGTGCAACTTTTTCTGATATATCTTGAGAAAAAGCGGTAGACGTGACCACAAATGCGGTAAGCAGGTAAAATAGTCTGCTAATCTTTTTCATTGTCATCAATGGATTAATGGTGGTGTTATTTGAGCTTACTCGAAAGGCTCTGTTCTTTCTACGTCATCAAAGACATAAAGTTTGATCAAGTGTTTCATGGCTTCAACAACTCCTAAACATTCATCAGCGCATGTGGTGGGGAGGTTAGTGCGATCGTACAGAATCTTAGAATCTCGTTTAATGATATCTCGTTCAATACACTTGCCAGCTTTTTCGTAGCAGCTTACGATAACCGCGCCTTCTGATTTTGAGAAATATATTCCTTCTTCAAAATCTATAGATTCCGGAAAGAGATAGTCTATTCGAACCGCCTCACCTCCAGCATAAAACTCTACTCTTAGGTTTTTCTTTTCGGTAAATACGCGACACTTTTTTTCTAAATGACTACTAATATACTCTGCAGTATAGTCTTCATCATACGTCTGTGCGCTTGTACTTAAGCTGCTTGAAATAAAACTAATTAACAAGATGTGGAATAAATACTTCATAACTATTTCTCTCTAGTGATTCAAATTGGCTAATAATATGTCAGTCCTTTTACTTTTGCGGCAATATCAGATATCAATATTTGATTCAAAGTTATCACACTATCGCGAGTTCACTGAAAATAACGCAACTAATCATCAACAATCGGATATTAATGCGATGTGCTATGATTATAACACTATTTGTTTTAGTGCTTGATAGCGGTTATGCCCAAAAGAATGAATTCATCATTAAGGGTCGTTTTAAGATTGATGGTGGCTCTGTTAGTGGTGCTAAAATAATTGTTGAAAAAGGCGGTCGTCAGGTCAAATCGATTGAAGGTGATTCCAGGTTTGAAATCGGTTTAGACTTCCAATCTATTTATGTGGTTTCATTCGTAAAAGAAGGCTTTGTTACAAAACGACTTCGCTTTGATACAAATGTGCCCGAAGATCGAATAGAGTATGGGTTTGAGCCGTTTGGTTTTTCTGTTGAGCTGTTTGAACAGTATGATGATGTGAACATGGTTGTTTTTAATCAACCTGTAGGTAAGATTTCTTACAGCGAACTTATTTATGAGTTTGATTATGACACGGATTATACTAAATCCATTCAAACTCAGATTGATCAAGCCATGGATGAAGTGGAAGTGGCTAAGGAGAAAAAAGTCGAAAAAGATGCAGCGAATGCAAAAGAAATCGCGAAGCTTACTAGCTCCGCTGAGAAAAGTGCAAAATCAGGTGACTACACCGCGGCAATATCCAATTTAGAAGAGGCAGTCAAATTAAAGAAGGATCCTACTGTTGAAAAAAGGATTCAAGAATTGAAGCAAGAAGCTAAGCAGGTTGCAGAGGCAAAGGCAGCGGCCGAAGCAAAAGCAAAAGCCGAAGCCGAGGCAAAAGCTGCCGCTGAAAAGGCTGCTGAAGAAGCAAAGGCTGCTGAAGAAGCAAAAGAAGAGGCCGAGGCCAAAGCGGCTAAAGAAGCAAAAGCTCAATCTGAGGCAGAGCTAGCAGCAAGTAGAAAGCTTGAAGAGGAAGCATTAGCTGCCAAACAAGCCGAATTTGAAGAGTTCAAGGCTCAAGGAGATAATTATTTGAAATCAAATAAATTGGATCCAGCAATTGCCTCTTACAGCGAGGCTCTAAAATTATTCCCTGAGGTTGAATATGTTCAAACGAAAATTGAACAAATTAAAGATCTTAAAAAGAAGATGCTAGCTGAACAGGAAAAAGCGAAGGAAGCGGCAACCGCCTTGACCGAGCAGGGCGGACGTGAGTCTGAACAATTGGCTCGAATTATTCAGGAAGAAGAGCAGAAATCTACTGCCAAAGACATTGTAAATCCTCCTAAGGATGAGGTTTCGATTGCTAACGAAGAAAGGCCAGGAGCACCTTCGGGACCTATTGTTATTTCAGAGCCAAAGGTTGGTGATGAGGCAAGAAAAACTAAAACGGCACAACTGACAGAAGATGATAAATATGATGGCCAGTTAAAAAGAACTGAAGCCCAGCAGGCTGAGTTTTTTGAAGACCAACGTCAAAAACAACTACAGGAAAAATATAAAACGAGAAAAACAGTTGAAACAGAGAAGGCTGGCAATAGCGTGATTACATGGATATACATGAATACAGGTAGTTTTGTGAAAACATACAAAAAGGTAGAACACAACTGGGGAGGAGTTTACTTCTTTATAGATGGGCAAGCCACGAACCAGCGATTTTGGGAACACGAAACGCAGTAGAAAAATAAGGGCAAAAAAAAAACACCTGTGAGGCGTTTTTAAATTATATCGTAAGATTATTAACTTTTAGTTTGAAGAAACATTCTCGTCATCATCTGACTCTTCATCACCATCAGAAACCTCTTTCACCGAAATAGTAATCTTAGGTTTAACAATATCCGTAAGAGTTTCAGAATCATTTACACCTTGAGAATTGGTCAATTGATTTTCATAGATCACTTTTGACTCTTCATTATCACTAGCATAATTAGGTGCTAGGTCATCAAGCTCTGTCTTTTGACAGGACGACACAGCAAAAGCTCCAATCGCTGATTTAGCCAGTGAAACAGGAAAGCGTAATTATCTTTTTGGGTTTATCACTTTGTCCTACAGGATTAAATCCTAGAATATTACTTCTAGATATTCAGCAACCTTTTCCTCCTCAATTCCCGATTCGGTTAGTGCAGATTTGATTTCTTTAAAGAAATGCATTTTTCCAGTAATGATTTTCTCTAAATAGTCTTGTCGTTTGCCGTTGTCCGAAAACTCTATGTTTATTATCTTCCCACCGCGTGCTGTCGTGATTTTGCAACTTAGACGATCTTTCTTATTGTTGAACTCGTATGCAGGACTGTATCCAAAGTTCCATTCGTCCAGATCGTATTTAGATGATATTAAAGCCGCTAAATCTGAACCTATTTGTTGATTAAGTTCAAGACTCACTAATCCTTCAGATTGAAAGCTATCAATCAATTCTGATTTGAATTGCTCGGTGTTGCCTAAATCCTTAAATGATCTCAAGTTAGTAATAGGGCTTCGAACTGATTTAACACTTTTATCAATGAACTTCCCACTTTTTCTTTTGATAGCCACTCGCAAATGATCAAGGTTAGCGTCATATAAAATTGTGCCATGATGAAGTACTCTCCCGCTTCTCAGATGCTGGGCGTTTCCTGATATTTTTTCCTCTCCTAGAAAAAGGTCGTGCCTCTCACTCATAGTTACCGGAAACCCAAGATTGTTAAGTGATTTTTGAATCAGAATGAGACTACGGTCGTAATCGATCATTTTGTTGCGATCTACCTTCCTAAAAAAGCTGAAGTTTATATTTCCCAGATCGTGATAAACTGTTCCTCCTCCGCTTATTCTTCGCAAAACAGGAATATTCAATTCTTCGCAGGAATGCAAATTGCATTCTGCCAAAACATTTTGATGCTTTCCAGATATAACCGAAGGTGGGCTGATCCATATGCGAAGTGTCTCTTGTTCAAAGTGTTGAAAATACCACTCTTCAAAGGCAAGGTTTTCTTGAGCAGTAGGATAACTGAGATCTAATAAGCGCATTGATTTGAATAAATTCAGCAACGAATGTGAATGTTTCGAATGAAATTGTCGCAAAACAATTCAAACAAATAGCTTTGGCAGAAATTATTGAACTTGGATTATCATCGAATTAAAGAACTTCTTGGTCCATCTGCGAAGGTGGTCATAACAACGCATCGCTCCCCAGACGGTGATGCCATTGGTTCATCTTTAGGGTTGTATCATTTTTTGATTTTAAATGGACTCGAAGTGAGCGTGATTATTCCGGACAGAGACCCTGAGTTTTTACATTGGATGAGAGGCCATGACCTAATTACTGTTTTTGAATCGGATCAAGAAAAGTCTAAAACGCTAATAAATGATGCGGATGTAATTTTTTCGCTTGACTATAATCGACTTGATCGAATAGCGGAAATGGGATCACGGGTTGAAAGGGCTTCCGCCACGAAAATCCTCATTGATCATCATATTGACCCTGCTGACTATTTTAATTTTAGCTTATCAGATACTACCGCATCATCCACTGCTGAGCTTGTTTTTCGGTTTATTGACAGCCTAGGTTGGAAAGAATTATTGAATAAGGATATTGCCGAGTGTTTGTACGCTGGAATCATGACAGATACAGGTTCTTTTAAATTTAGTTCTACATCTGCTTTCACTCATAGAGTTGTTGCTGATTTAATGGACGTTGGACTAGTGCCAGATAAGGTCCATAATGCCATTTTTGACAATAGTTCTTTTGATCGATTGCAATTGGTAGGCTTTGCACTATCAAATAAATTTGAATTTGACGCTGAACGAGGTGTCAGCATTATCGGAATTTCCTTGAATGAAAAGAACCGTTTCAAATATCAAAAAGGCGATACCGAAGGATTGGTGAATTATGGTTTGTCTGTAAAAGGAGCAAAAATGGCTGTTTTCTTGTCTGAAGAACTCAATTTTACGAAGTTTTCATTCCGCTCTAAAGGTCAAATCGATGTCAATAAAATTGCTAGAGGATACTTTAATGGGGGGGGGCATAAAAATGCTGCTGGTGGTCGTCTAGACATGTCGCTTAAGGAATCTATCAATTATTTGAAAGATGTTATTGAAAACAAAATCACCCTTTAAATTGAAAATACTTGCCATTATTATGGGCTTATTTTTGGCGGTTCATTCATGCCAAGAAAGTACACCTCCAAGCAATCAAAGCCTACCCACGCAGCGAGATGTTAACCGCAGCATGGAAGATATAAATAGGCAAATGGCGCTGGAAGAAGACGCTGTTATTGAAGGGTACGCTGAGCGCAGAGGTTGGGAAATGACTAAAACTGGCACAGGATTGCGATATATGATTTATGATAGTTCTGGAGAAGGGGATAAAGCTCGAGAGGGACAAGTGGCTACTCTCAAATACAAAGTAAGCTTGATGGATGGTGAAGAAGTATATTCATCGGAAAATGATGGTCCTAGATCATTTATGATCGGGCAGGATAATGTGGAAAGTGGATTGCACGAAGCCGTAACTTATCTGAAACTCGGAGATAAAGCGCAGATTATTTTACCGAGTCATTTAGCCCATGGTTTAACGGGCGACAATAATAAGATTCCGCCAAGATCCACGGTGATTTACGATCTAGAATTAATAGGGTTGAAATGAGAAACGCCATCATTTTAATTGCTTTTACCTTTTGTTTGATATCATGCGAAACCTCCGATTATGAGGGCTTCAAGCGTATACATGATTCTGTTCACTTTAAGAGAGTAGCACTTGGTGATGATACACGCAAGGTCTCTGATGACTCTTTCATTTCTATGACCATCGCAGTCAGTACACTCGATGATTCGCTTATGCTGGAAAAACGAGTGAAACGTGTTCAATTTGCAAGTTCTAGTTGGCCAATTGATATTAAGAATGTTGTATCCACTTCGAATGAGGGAGAAGAGCTTACCATGATAGGAAAGGCGGGCGACCTGAATGTTAAAGAATGGTTTAGCCCAGTTGATATCGGTTCAGATACTTCAATTGTGAAATTGCATGTAGTCATTAGCGAAGTACTTGAGGCCGATGTTTTACTTCAGCTGCGAGCTGATGAACGACTAAGAGCTGATCATGAAATGAGAGGACAACTTGATTTTCAACATGCGTTGGACAGTCTTGGTTTTGATGAAAGTGATTTACGTGAGGGGATTTATTTTCGATCAAAGCTTGGTGGTACAGGAAACTCAGTCAAGTCTGGCGGTACTGCGCTAGTTCACTACAGGACTTATTTAGCGAATGGGAAATTGATTGACGATACGTATAAAGATGAGCCTTTTGAATATCATGTTGGTAAGCCAGATCAGGTGCTTAAGGGGTTTGCTCAGGCTATTTCTATGATGAAAGTAGGAGGGAAGTCTCTGTTTCTTGTTCCTTATGAATTTGCTTATGGTATTAGAGGTTCCTCTTCAGGAATTGTTCCTCCATATTCTGCATTAATTTATGAGGCCGAGTTGACTGAGGTTCTCAACTGATTTCTGTTAGCTTTGCCGACTTAAAATTTTAATATGAAGTTATATACATTGATTATTGGTGCTGCTATCGCACTATCCGCATGTTCTGGTGGAAATGAAGAGGCATCTGCTGATGCTAATGATGAGCAAATGGGTGACACTACTAGCGTAGTTTTAGAATCGGGCCTTCAAGTAGAGGTTTATCAGAAAGGTGATGGTATTTTACCTCAAATGGGGCAAAAGGTTTCCGTTCATTACAAGGGTATGCTTGAGAACGGACAAGTATTTGACGAGAGTTATGGTCGCGGTGAGCCAATTTCATTTCAAATTGGAGTAGGACAAGTTATTCCTGGATGGGATAAAGGCATAGGTCAACTTTCTAAAGGTTCAAAAGCAAAGCTCACTATACCTGCAAATCTTGCTTATGGCGCACAAGAAAGACCTGGGATTCCAGCGAACAGCACATTGATTTTTGAAGTTGAGGTTATGGATATCCAAGACGGCCCTAAGCCAATTTCTCATGAGCCTTGGTCTACTGATGGCATTGAAATGAAAACTACGCAATCAGGGCTTGAATATTATATCATTGAAGAAGGAACGGGAGCGAAGACTGAGCCGGGTAAGACGGTTTCTGTGCATTATCATGGAATGCTAGAGGACGGAACCAAGTTCGACTCTTCTTATGAGCGCGGAGAGCCTATTGAATTTCCTTTGGGAGTTGGTCAAGTAATTCCTGGTTGGGATGAAGGTATTTCATTACTTAATGTAGGTTCTAAGGCTAAGCTTGTAATACCTTCTCACTTAGCATATGGAGAAAGAGGTGCAGGAGGAGTTATTCCTCCTAATGCTACGTTGATATTTGACGTTGAGGTTGTTGCTGTAAAGTAATTAGTCTTCAGGCGGAAATGTGAGCGTCTTTATAGATAATAGACGGTCATAATCAAGTCCTAATGGGCGGTGATAAACAAGAATTGAGTACTCGTTTTCGGTTTCGAAATGTGAACCTTCAAAGCGACTTAGATCGGGCTGTACTTCACCATCCTTCACAAAAGCATACATATAGTTGAAAATACCCTGTTTGATGTACAGGGTGTTTTCATACTTCATTTCTAGTTGATTGAACTTCATTTTGGCTTCTGCTATGATTTTCCAGTCCGTTAAAGCCCCATAGACATATACATCTCCATCACTGAGTGGGTTTTCTTGCTTTAGGCTAAAATGTGCGTTCACGTAATCGGCATCCAAAGCAGCACTATTTGGATCTGAAAGATTCGTAGAAACATAAAACCATCCGTTTAAATCTCGATTTTGTAAGTACGTTTTACTGGCTCGACTTTTGTCAAGCTCCAGATAGGCGTGATTCTCTTGCGATGAATAGGTCACACGCTCAATACCCGCCCCGTTGAATCGAGTGTTTTTTAAGTTCAGCAGTCTAAACTCGTTTAACCCTTCCATTGCATTTGGACCGTCATAATCATAGTCGAGTGTGGATTCCTTCACAAATCGTGGCTCCAATCCTGAGAGCCTATTTTCCCACGTATGATTCTGAAGTACTTCCACGTGCAAGTCGGTGTAAGGATTGGTCATTTGATAGGAGGCAGTGCTTATAGAAAAGTCTACTTCTTGATGAGAGTAGCGTTGCCTGACCAATGTTGCTTGTTTCACCTTAGCATTGACATTGACGATGTTTTCGGTAACACAAAAGCGTCTTGTTAATATCAATTCTTCAGTATCATAGTCGAAAACCTTGAGTAAATAGTTTCCCGATTTGGTGATCTGCATATTGAAATTGGGAATTTCTAAAGAGTAGTGGATGTATTTCTGAAATGTATTTCTTGAATAGTCATACTCCATCAAATAATCCGATGGCATTCCATCAATGTACTCTTGTACGTCTAATTCTGATTTTTTCCAATTGTAATCGCAATGAATCATCTCATACATGAAATTGCCTAAGGCTGAATCGAGAATGTCAAAGTGTAATTCTAACGTGCTATTTGGATCATTTAACACAATGAATGGTGCGGCTATTGGCCAGTCCTTTGGGTGGAGCATAACTGTTTTTACATTTTGCTGATACGTATGGTTATCAAACCTCATAAAATTCTCGCTGTAATAATTATCACCTCCTGATTGCTCGTCTACGTTAAATTGAGCAATAGAATTAAGATGTAAAAAAAGCAAAAGCGTAAAAAGAGTATTAGGAAGAAATGTCTGGGTGAACACTTTCAAAAATTGAGTGTTTTCTAGAAGATTATTGTTTAGCATAAACGATCTTGAACGTTATTTACGTGGGCTTGACAAAAAGAACGATAAATTATGAGAATGGGTATACAAACGCTTAGAATCTATCATCGATCTAAAATTCAGTCATTTTTAGTCATTAATATACGGCCGTATAATTAAAAAATCACTTACGTTTGCGCCCGTTTTCAAAGCGACAATCTTAACCTAATCAAATGCCTAAGAACGTTAGAATTCGCAAAGGAGCTGACATCAAATTAGTTGGTGCCGCTGAGCGTGTAAAAGGAGAAGCTCCTTTTGCTTCATCATTTGCGATAAAACCAACAGAATTTCATGGCTTAACGCCAAAAATGGTTGTTAAAGAAGGAGCCGAAGTCAAAGCTGGTTCGGTCATTTTCTTCGATAAAGACAACGAGCACGTTAAATTCACTTCGCCTGTTAGTGGAGAAGTTGCTGAAATAGTTCGTGGTGCTAAGCGAAAAATTCTTGAAGTAAGAATTGTTCCAGATCAAGAACAAAAATTTGAGCAGTTTGATTTAAGCGATTTAAGCTCTACGGAAAAAGTAAAGACTGTTTTAATGAGCAGTGGACTTTGGCCAATGCTAAAGCAGAGACCATATGATGTAATGGCCAACCCTCAATTGAAGCCGAAAGCGATTTTCATTTCTGCTTTTGATAGTGCTCCATTGGGACCTGATTATGACTTCATTCTTCATGGAGAACAAGATTCTTTTCAGAAAGGTCTGGAAGCATTGTCTAAGCTTACTGATGGTAAGGTTCATTTGACAACAAGAGGTGGCTCTGCTGCTGATGCTACTTTTACTCAAGCCAAAGGAGTTGAGCATAACACGATCACAGGGCCTCACCCAGCAGGAAACGTTGGAATTCAAATTCACCACATCGATCCAATAAATAAAGGAGATATAGTTTGGACTATTTCTGCACAGAATGTTGCATTGATGGGTAAGTTCCTTATTACTGGTAAAGTTGATTTGAAGAAAACAATCGCCTTAGCTGGTTCGGAGGTTGAAAAGCCGCGTTACCTGACAACATGGGTTGGAGCTTCAATGAAATCAATCGTTGAAGGACAAATAAAAGCGGGTGATAACAGAATTATATCAGGAAACGTTTTAACTGGTGATGCTTCTTCTGCAGATGGTTATTTGGGATTCTTTGATGATGTAGTAACTATTATTCCAGAAGGTAACGAACCGCAATTTCTAGGTTGGTTAGCTCCTAACTTTCACAAATTTTCTTTGTCAAGATCTTACTTCAGTTGGTTGAACCCAGGAAAGAAGTATAAGTTGAATACCAACATGAATGGTGAAGACAGAGCTTATGTGGTTTCTGGACAATACGAAGCAGTGCTTCCTATGGATGTTTACCCTGTGCAATTGATCAAGTCAATCATGACGAATGATTTAGACAAGATGGAGAATTTGGGCATTTACGAAGTAATTCCAGAAGATTTAGCTCTGTGTGAATATGCATGTACGAGTAAAATGAATGTTCAAAGCATCTTAAGAGGTGGTTTGGATGTAGCAAAGCAAGAACTAGGTTAATCGATATTTAAGACTATGCAGTTTTTAAGAAACATATTTGACAACCTCCGCCCAAACTTTGAAGAAGGTGGAAAGTTTGAAAAGTATTACAAGGGTTTCGAAGCGATGGAGACATTCGCTTTTACTCCTGGCCATACTTCACATAAAGGCGCTCATATTAGAGATGCTATTGATTTAAAGAGAACAATGTTCCTTGTTGTAATCGCAATGGTTCCAGCATTACTATTCGGTATGTGGAATACTGGTCATCAGTATTACCTATCCATAGGTGAGCTGACAGGGTTGGGTGAAGGATTGATCGACAAATTAATCTTCGGAGCTATTCGTGTATTGCCAATTGTTGTGGTAAGCTACGCGGTAGGTTTAGGAATAGAGTTTGCCATTGCCATTAAGAATAATCACTCAGTTAACGAAGGGTACTTGGTTTCAGGAATGCTCATTCCATTAGTTCTTCCTTCTGAGATTCCATTATGGATGGTGGCAGTAGCAACTGCTTTTGCTGTTGTAATTGGTAAAGAAGTGTTTGGAGGTACAGGAATGAATATTTTGAATCCCGCGCTTACAGCACGTGCATTCTTATTCTTTGCTTATCCTACTAAAATGAGTGGTAATGCTGTTTGGATTCCACAAGAATCTGGAATGGCGGGTGTTGATGGTTATACTGGTGAGACTTTGCTTTCTCAAGCGTATAACGCTCCTACAGGAACAGAGTTTGGAACTTTAGCATACGATGCTGCTGGGCAACAATATGGAAGCTTAGCTGATACAATGTGGGCTTCTTTCTGGGGGTGGATCCCTGGCTCAATTGGTGAAACTTCGGTTTTTGCCATTTTGTTGGGTGCTGCAATTTTGATCTTCACAGGAATTGGAAGCTGGAGAATTATGCTTTCATTTTTAGTTGGTGGATTAACAATGTCTTTGATCTTCAATGCTTGGGGCGCTAATTCATTCATGTCTGTTCACCCATTACAGCAATTGATGATGGGTAGCTTCATGTTCGGTATGGTCTTCATGGCTACAGATCCTGTAAGTGCGGCTCAAACTACAATGGGTAAATGGATTTATGGATTCTTAGCTGGATTCCTTGGAATTATGATTAGAGTTTTTAACCCAGCATACCCTGAAGGAATAATGATGGCCATCTTATTTATGAACGTTATGGCTCCATTGATCGACCACTACGTGGTAGAAGCGAATATTAACCGAAGATTAAAACGAGCTAAAGTAGCTGCTTAATACCTATTTAGTCATGGCATTCAATAAAGAATCACAAAGCTTTACGTTTATTTTCTCAATCGTTATGGTTGTAGTTGTGGCTACTGTTTTAGCAGTTGCAGCTATGGGTCTTAAAGGTCCCCAAGAAGAGAATATGAAGCAAGAGAAAATGCAAAACGTTCTTGGTTCTATCCAAGTAGAGTCAACAAGAGAAGAAGCTAGCGTGAAGTTTGGTGAATACGTTAAGAAGCGTGTTATTCTTGACTCACAAGGTAATGTTGTTAGTGAAACAGCAGGTGATGTAAAAACACTATCTGCTGATGGCAAAGAAGCTTACGAGAATGATGCGTTCAACATTGACATCAAGAAACAATACAGAGATAAATCGCTTTCTGATGATCAAAAGAGGTTTCCATTGTTCATCTGCGAAAAAGATGGTAACCCTTATTACGTTGTTCCTTTAGTTGGAACTGGTCTTTGGGGACCAATTTGGGGATTCATTGCTTTAGAAGGCGATATGAATACCATTTTCGGAGCAACATTTGATCACAAAACAGAAACTCCCGGATTAGGCGCTGAAATCAACCAAAGTTGGTTTGAAGAGCCATTCGTAGGAGATAAGATTTTTGATGATGCTGGAACTTTCGTTTCAGTTAAAGTGGTAAAGGGTGGCGCTGATCCTAGCGATGAGCATGGCGTTGACGCCATCACCGGAGGTACAATTACAAGTAACGGTGTTACATCCATGTTGGAAAACACCTTGGAAGTATATGTTCCTTACTTTAAAAAGAATTCTGATATCGCATCAATCTAATTCACTATGAGTACAGAAGTAAAAGAAGCAGCTGCAGTAGCAGTAAAAGAACCAAGCGAGCCACTCTTCTCTAAGAAAAATAAGAAGCTCCTTACTGATCCTCTGAATGACTCAAACCCTATTACGGTTCAAGTATTAGGTATTTGTTCTGCACTTGCCATTACGGTTCAAGTAAAGCAGGCAGTTGTAATGTCATTGTCAGTTCTTGCAGTAATGATTGGGGGTAACTTGATCATTTCATTGATTAGAAACATTATTCCTAGCCGTATTCGAATCATCGTTCAGTTGGTGGTTGTTGCGTCATTGGTAATATTGGTTGACCAAGTATTGAAAGCATACGTGTATGACGTAAGTAAAGCGCTTTCGGTATTCGTTGGACTAATCATTACCAATTGTATCATCATGGGACGTCTTGAGGCCTTTGCTTTAGCGAACAAGCCTTGGCCATCTATTTTAGATGCTATCGGAAACGCAGCAGGTTATGCATGGATATTGATAGCAGTAGCTGTAGTTCGTGAGCTTTTTGGTTCAGGAACTTTAATGGGATACAAATTGATTCCAGATGCAGCATTTGAAATGGGATACATGAATAATAATATGATGATTTTGCCTCCTATGGCTTTAATCACTGTTGGTATCATCATTTGGATTCAGAGAAGTAAGAACACCGCTTTAATTGAAGAAAACTAAACCACCATGTTAGATTTAGTAAACATATTCGTAAAAGGCATCTTCATTGAGAATATGATTTTTGCCTACTTCCTTGGAATGTGCTCTTATTTGGCCGTTTCAAAGACAGTAAAAACAGGCGTAGGTCTTGGTTTTGCCGTGATCTTTGTTTTAGGAATCACTGTACCTGTTAACTACCTCATTGAGAACTATGTTCTTAAAGAAGGAGCATTGATCTGGTTAGATGAATCATTTGCAACCATCGATTTAAGCTTCTTGAGCTTTATCATGTTCATTGCAGTAATTGCATCTATGGTGCAGTTGGTAGAAATGGCAGTTGAGAAATTTGCACCAGCTCTTTACGGGGCACTAGGTATCTTCCTTCCATTGATCGCTGTAAACTGCTCGATTTTAGGAGGTGCATTATTCATGCAAGAGCGTCAGTATTCTTCTATCGCAGAAGCTACTTCTTTTGGTCTTGGATCAGGAGTGGGATGGTTCTTGGCCATTGTAGCAATTGCGGCAATTAGAGAAAAGATTAAGTATTCAAACGTACCACCAGCACTTAGAGGACTTGGAATCACTTTTATCATCACAGGTTTAATGGGCGTTGCGTTCATGGCCTTTATGGGAATTGAATTATAAGAAACGAAAGACATGGGAACAACAGTCATAATTAGTATCGTAGTATTCCTTCTATTCATCTTGCTATTGGTGTCAATCATTTTGTTTGCCAAAGCAAAGCTTTCGCCTAGTGGCAAAGTGAAGTTGATTATCAATGGTGAAAAGACTATTGAAGTAAATGCGGGAGGAACAGTTCTTTCGACACTTGGTGATAACAAAGTTTTCCTTCCATCAGCATGTGGAGGCGGAGGAACTTGTGTTCAGTGTAAGTGTCAAGTTCACAGTGGTGGTGGGTCTATTCTTCCAACTGAAGAGCCTCACTTCTCTCGTAAAGAGCAAGCAGATAATTGGAGGTTAGGATGCCAAGTGAAGGTTAAAGAGGATATGGAGATCCAGATTCCTGAGGAGATTTTTGGTATCAAAAAGTGGGAAGCTACTGTTGTTAGAAATTACAACGTTGCATCGTTCATTAAGGAGTTCGTAGTGGAGATCCCTGAAGATATGGACTACCGTGCTGGAGGTTATATCCAAATCGAAATTCCACCTTGTGAAACGCCTTATAGTGAGTTTGATATCACAGCACACCCAGATGAACATCCAGGCGAACCAGAGAAGTTCAAGAAAGAGTGGGATACATTCAATCTTTGGCCTTTAGTGATGAAAAATACGGAGACCATTGAGAGAGCATATTCCATGGCTTCTTATCCTGCAGAAGGACGTGAGATCATGTTGAATGTTCGTATCGCAACCCCACCATGGGACAGAGCAAACAATAAGTGGATGGATGTAAATCCAGGTATCGCCTCATCTTACATCTTCGCTTGTAAGAAAGGTGATAAGGTTACCATTTCTGGTCCTTATGGTGAGTTTTTTATCAAGGACAATGATTCTGAGATGTTATACATCGGTGGTGGTGCTGGTATGGCTCCAATGAGAAGTCACTTGTATGAGCTTTTCAGAACCATAAAAACTGGACGTAAAGTTTCTTATTGGTATGGAGGTCGTTCTAAGCGTGAATTGTTCTACATCGATCATTTCCGTGCATTAGAGAAGGATTATCCAAACTTCAAGTTTTACCTAGTGCTTTCTGAGCCTTTGCCAGAAGACAATTGGAACACGATGGAAAATATGGAAGATGAAGGTGATGGTTTCGTGGGATTCGTTCACCAAGCGGTAATCGATCAGTACTTGAGTAAGCACGATGCTCCTGAAGATATTGAGTTCTATTTCTGTGGTCCACCAATGATGAACCAAGCGGTCCTTAAGATGTGTGACGAGTGGGGAGTTCCACCAGAAAATGTAGCATTTGACGATTTCGGTGGATAATCTTCATCAATTATAATATTCAATCCCTCTGAGCAATCAGGGGGATTTTTTTTGATTTAGAATACACAATCATTAGTCTTTTCTTTGCACTCGATATGAGAAATACAGTCATTTACCTTTCATTCATTTTCTTCATTACATCGCTTTCTTCGTGCAATGCCGATTTAGAGAAAACTACTTCGGAAGAGTTCAAGCAAACTATTTCAGGTGAAGCACAAGGCACCACTTGGCGTATTGTTTACTATGACCTCCAGGAGCGCAACTTCAAACCACAAGTCGATAGTATTTTGAAACGAGTGGATGAATCTGTTTCAACGTACTTGTCGAATTCTATAATCGATCAATGGAATAAGTCTGACAGCGGAGCATACATTGACCACTTATTTTTTGATTTACTCTCGCAAAGTTGGGAGGTATACGAGTCGAGCAATGGGGCTTTTGATCCCACAGTGAAGCCTTTGGTTTCATACTGGGGTTTCGGGCCTGAGCGATTTGAACGTCCTGAGCTTGTGGAGCAGCATACCATTGATAGCTTACTTGAATTGGTCAACTTCGATACTCTGCGTATTCTTCGGAACAAAGGAAGTTTTGGAATGAACGAGTTGAAAGGGTCAATGAAGAACAGCGATAAACTCTTTTTGACGAAGCCCATTCCAGGCATGCAGCTCGATTTTAACGCCATAGGGCAGGGCTGGAGTGTTGATCAAGTGGTGAAGTTTTTAGAGGCCCAAGACTTGAAGTTGCTTTTTGTAGAAATAGGAGGCGAGATTTCTGTGGGTTATCCCAAGCCTGATGGTTCGCTTTGGCGATTTGGTATTGACAAGCCTATAGATGAAAATGCAGAACGTGAATTACAGGCCGTCATCAACTTGAGAAATAAAGGATTGGCAACCAGTGGTAACTACCGGAAGTTTTACGAAAAGAATGGCGTGCGCTATTCGCATACCATCGACCCGACAACGGGTTATCCAGTTCAGCACAATTTATTGAGTGCGACAGTGGTGAGTAAAAATGCTGGACTAGCCGATGCCTATGCCACGGCCTTCATGGTAATGGGTATGGATTCTACCATCAGTTTCTTAGAAGAGCATTCTTATTTGAGTAACTACGTTTACCTGATTTCATCGGACGAAGCTGGCAACTACAAAACGTTTACCAGCAAGCAATTGGAAAGTGCCATCGAGTTGGTGGAGGAATGATGCCTACATTTAGAGCAATGAAAAACGTGATTACTATCCTAAAACAACCATGGAGTTTTTACCGCTGGCTGCGCCTTGCGCTCGGTTTTTACTTCATCTATGAGTCAGTGAATCACAGTCATTTGCCTGCGGGTTTATTTGGCGCTTTGATGCTGTATCAAGCTGCAGTCAATTCAAAGTATTTGCCGTGTGAAATGTATGGTACGTGTGCTCCAATACCTAATGAAACGGATTCAGATCATATTGATGACATTATTTATGAAGAGGTGAAGTAATCAGTCCTTCTGACACTGCTCAGTAGGGCGGGCGCCACAAACGGTACATGAACCTTTATCGTTTTTCAAGAGCGGATTGTTGCTCGCGCAAGTGCCGGCAAATTCACCGTCTTTTTTACCCCAAATTTTTATTGCTATTCCTGCAAACGCAAGACCCAGTAATCCGATGGCAAGTAGAATCAATTTCATGGCGCAAAGGTAAGGAATGCGAGAATGAAAGCGAAGTGATGAAAGTCACAACATTGCTTAATCTCCAATAAGGAAAACCTGGCCACTTCCTTCTTGGGTGCCTCGAATGTAAGCTCCACCATACAAATAGATGTCCCCATCTTCTTCAATAGTGGTGTTTAGTCTTTCTGTTGCGCGCACGTGAGTGTCACCCGAAGAATTGTTGTGCACAGAAGCAACGCGAGCCACCAGCAGTTCAGTGTGGATAGGAGCATAGCTTGAATTATAGATGTATAGATTTTCTGCTGTTCCTTCCGCGGTCACATCAGTTGCTCCTGTGTGGCCAATGATGCTCAGATCAGCGCATTGCAGTTGCATGAAAACGCTGCCGGCCGCATCGTTGATCTCCACCTTAAATGTGTCGGTGATGAATTCATTCTGAAAACGAACCTCAGCAGCGCTTTTTGTGAAAAGGTTTTGAAAGGAAGTATAATGTAGTTCCACCTCTGGTAACGGGTCAACCTTGCGCATCCAATCGCAAGTATTAGTTTCTTCAATGCGCAGCGCGTTTCCTTCCATTCGGATTTCAATGCCCGCCACTGCATTTTCACCGTAGCTGATGATGGCATAATTGAGCGTGTCTTGCACCAATAAAACGTTTACACGCCCTTCTGCATATAAATCAACAAATGGTTCGATTGCTCTTCGTTCTGAAGTTTGGTCGCCTCGGGATTCAAAGCACCCAGCACCTTCCTTTTGGCAGGCGCTAAGGCTAATAATTAGCGCTAGACTAAAAACGATATGCCATGCCTGCTTCAAAATAGTCTGCTTTAAAAAGGTGTGTTCTCAGTGCCAAATGAGTTCCGAAATGATCAGTAAAAAAATAGCGGATCCCCGCGCGATGGTAAAAATTGCCATCCTTTTTATTGGAATCAATGGCATACCAGCCGGCTTGAAGAAAAATTTGCGCTTGATCTATGTGTAGGTTGTATCCGATTTTCAATCCCAATTGTAGATTTCCCAATGCAGTCACGGTGTTACTGTCCACATTTCTGCTGGCATACAATGCTGAATTGTACATTACATCAACCCCAGCTGCGGCTGAGCTCTTTTTCGAAAGACCAAAAGTGCGCTCTACCATTAATGAAAACGTAGGAAACTTCACGTTTTTAGGATCAGCCACTTCCTTTAAACCTGCACCAAATGCTGCAATCCACATTCCTTTTTGACGCGATTCTATTGCAGGAATAGAATCTATGGCAATTGACTTTTGAAAAACGTAGCCAAGGCCAAAAGAAACGGTAGGATAGTTCAAGCCTAAGTTGGGCAATGAATAGGCTGAATTAGAAAAGTGGTTAAATGCCATCGCCAGAGAGAGGTGCAGTCTGTCTTTGATGTCGTAAGAAAACCGTTGGCCAAGAAATACGAATGCGTTACCGTAGCTTCCAATAGCGATGTTTTTGTAGTTCTCATCATCAAAAGGTTTTGAAACAATTCCTGGCCCAGCGCCAATCTCCAAATTCCATTTAAAGCCTGACTTGCATACTACTGATGATGAAAAGTAAGCTGCAATTCCCAATCCATAACCCAGCAAGTCTTTGTTGGCCAAATCAAATCCTTTGACAGCGATACCTACTTGAGGTAAGTTGTAAGTGTTGTGCCAAGCTTTGCTGCCGTTGGTTTGCTGGAAAACCCTCAATTCAATCGATTGTGCTGGACCTTGAGGCAAATGCTGCATAATGGCGCGATGCGGAAGAAGCACACCTCTGGCATAATTCAATTCAGCACCTATTGGGCTCTTCTGAGCTTGGATACTAAGGCTGAACATCAACATCGTTGATAATATGATAGAAGTCCTTCCGATCATTGGCGCAAAGTTGCAAAGGATATGTTTCTTTTGAACTTTTATTTGACACCTATAAAACGGAAACCATGAGACCAGAGTTGGCGGCTTTTGAACGATTGTTAGACATTATTATCGAATTGCGAGAGAAATGTCCGTGGGATCGCAAGCAAACCATAGAGTCATTGCGTTATTTGACCATTGAAGAAACCTATGAATTAAGCGATGCCATTATCGACAACGATATGGAAGAGGTGAAGAAAGAATTAGGTGACTTGATGATGCATGTGGTTTTCTATTCTCAAATTGGCTTTGAACGCAAAGAATTTGCCATTGATGATGTTTTGAATAGCGTATGCGATAAGCTCATTCGCAGACATCCTCATATTTATGGCGATGTGGAAGTGCAAGACGAAGAAGACGTAAAACGCAATTGGGAGCAAATCAAACTAGCAGAAGGGAAGAAGTCTGTATTGGAAGGAGTGCCAAAGTCATTACCAGCCATGGTAAAGGCAAATCGGATTCAAGAGAAGGCAAGAGGTATTGGCTTCGATTGGGATAAGCAAGAGCAAGTGTGGGACAAGGTCAAGGAAGAGTTGCACGAATTGCAAACTGAAATAGAGAATGGTGCAGATCACACCCGCGTTGAAGATGAGTTTGGTGATGTATTGTTCAGCATGATCAATTATTCTCGTTTCATTGGGGTCAATCCAGAAGATGCTTTGGAGCGAACCAACAAGAAGTTCATCCATAGATTTCAATACTTAGAGGAGAAAGCCGCTGAACAAGGAAAGAAGATGGCTGATATGACGCTAGGAGAAATGGAAGCCATTTGGCAAGAAGCCAAATCAGTTCCGAAGAAAGGTTAGGAAAGTAATCCGAGAGTTACTCCAATAACGATTACTGCTATACGGCTTGGGCTCAACTTATGGTGATCACTGCTTTCAAAAAGAATGGTGGTGGAAACATGAAGTAAAATTCCAACGGTTAGTCCCAAGCTCATGAACATGAGATCACTAGAATCACCACCAAAATAGTGTTGAATTCCAGAACCTATTAAGGTGCAAGCAATGAAGAATCCCAGCCACATGGTAGCATTTGATTTCTTAATTCCAGATTTGATAAGTAGTGTAGCCAAAGTAATGGCAACAGGAATTTTGTGTAGCATGATGCCTATGGTTAACTCTTGGTCAAAATCAATCATAGAAGAAAAAAGTGAAGAGGCCAGGGGCATTCCTTCAATCAGTGCGTGCAAGCACAAGGCGGCAAATGAAATGATCAATGCTGTTTTCGAAGCGGTAGGATGAGCATGGCCATGTTCTATTCCTTTTGAAAAATTCTCGAGAGCAATTTGAATCAAGAACCCAATGAGTAGGACAATGCCTGCTTTATGACCCAGTTCTTCAAAAAGCTCGGGAAGAATGTGTGTAAAAAGAATGGTGATTAAATAAGCTCCACCTGCAGAAAGGAATAAATAGATCCAAGACTTTTTGGAAGGAGCATTGAAAATGAACCAAGCTCCAGCAGCAAAAGAGACCAACAATCCAATTAGGTAAATTATCATAGCTATTTTTCGGCAATTAGCACAACTCTTGAACTATTCTCATGGTGCGGCTCAAGATCGTAAGATCCAAAAGTCGCACAAATTTTAAAACCTGAATTGACCATGAACGATTCTAGGTCTGCTTTTGAAAAAGCTTTGACACGTTCTTCAAATACATGTGTTTCATCGTTGTCTGTAACTGTAATTTCTTTGATGATGCAGCCATTTTCAATGTATCGTCTAATCTTAAAATGGACCCCGTCTACTTCTCTATGCTCTTCTCGTTTTAAAGAGAGCAATACTTCTGAAGCATTCATGTAATCTAAGACCATTTTTCCGCCAGGGGCAAGGCTGTCATACATGTTGTTCAACGCCAATTGATGCTCTTCCTCTGAATCAAAATAGCCGAAGCTTGTAAATAAGTTTACAGCAAAGTCTAGGTTCTTTTCAGGAAAAGGCTCTCTAATGTCTTGTTGATGAAACTGAATGCCATCAATATCTAAAGTGTCTAACCGTGCTTCATTGATGCTGTTTTCAGAAAGGTCAATTCCTGTAACTCTGAAACCGAGGCTATTTAGGTATTTAGAATGTCTTCCCTTTCCACATGCCACATCTATAAAGTGAGAGGCAGGAGCAGGCTGTAAAAAACGAAGAAGCGCGTCAATAAACTGACGCGCCTCAACTTCGTTTCTATTTCTGTACAGCAGATGGTAATACGTGGTATCAAACCATGTCTCGAACCATTCTTTGCTCATATTATCCTTTTTTCATGATCGCTCGTTTGTCCTTTTTAACGGCATCAACAGGAGCTGGAGCGTCAAGAGTTGGCTTCACTGGCTCATTGGTCACTAACTTCATTTCATCAATCAAGTGTTTTGCACCTGCATATTTGTCTACGATGAAAAGCACATAACGTATATCAACAGCAATCGTTCGTTGCAACTTAGGTTCGAAAGCGATATCACCACTCATTGCTTCCCAGTTACCATCAAAAGCACAACCGATTAATTCACCTTTCCCATTAATTACTGGGCTACCTGAATTTCCTCCAGTGATGTCAGTATTTGTCAAAAAGCAAATTCTCAAATCGCCATCTTGCCCATACTGCCCGAAGTCTTTGTTGTTATAGAGCTCTTTCAATTTGGCCGGAACAACGAATTCATCGTTGGTTGGATCTTCTTTCTCCATTATACCTTCAATGGTAGTGTAGTAATTGTAATAGATTGCGTCTGCAGGATAATAATCCAATACATTACCATATGTAACTCTCATCGTTGAGTTTGCATTTGGATAGTAATTCACGTCTTTGTTCATTTCTCGAAGACCATGAACAAATAGTCGATTTGAATTATTGATTTTGTCTTGAGATGGCCCCATCATCGGAGCAACTTCACTTCTGAAGTGGTTTAAGAACTCTTTCATGTATGTATAAACCATATCTTTTTTTAAGGCCTTGGCAGAAGGATCGCTTAAGAATTCGTTGAATGATGCTTCAGATCTGAATATGCTTTTAGCGAACATTTTGTCAGCCAATTTGCTAAAATCACCTTTATTCTTAGACACTTGATCCTTAAAGAATTCAGGCTGCAATGATGCTGGAATGTCTTCAGAGAAAAACTTGAATAACGCAGCAGTGATTTTCTGATCGGTTGGTTGGTTGTAGTCTTTATAAAACTTTTCAGCTGTTTTCTTCACTGCTTCTATTTGTGCATCAACCTCTTCTTGATTCACTGGGTCAGCATTCAATGCGCCAGATAGTCTTGAAGTGCGATAGGCCATTACCAATGCTTCACTTCCAAAAACACACTCGTTTAAATAGGTACGGTAAAGTGATGTTTCTTTAGATTCATTAAATCCTTCTTCCCAGTCCTTCAATACGTTGCCGTAAATCTCTTTTCGTTCTTCAGATGCGTTTACCCATTTTTGGAAATCAGCTTCTAGGGCTTGCTTTTGCTCTTTTACTTTTAGTCTCTTTAAGCCTCTTTGTTGACCTATAAAGTATTTCCAATAGTTACTTACACCTGCGTACTTAGATGCATACTTGATGCGCACCTCATCACTTTCATTCATATCTTCCTTCATCAAAGCAAGGCGACTCTCTCTCACTTTCACTGTATTAGGTTGTCTCACCGTCAATTCTTGTTCCACACCATAAGAGCTTAAAAAACGATCTGTGCTTCCTGGGTAACCCATAATCATTGCATAATCGCCTTTTTCAACTCCGCTCAAAGAGATTGGAAGGAAGTGCTTTGGCTGATAAGGAATATTTTCTTCTGAATAATCAGCAGGCATACCGTCAGCTCCAGAATAAACACGCATCATAGAGAAGTCACCAGTGTGACGTGGCCACATCCAGTTATCAGTATCGCCACCAAATTTTCCGATGGATGAAGGTGGAGCACCCACCAATCTTACATCTCTGAACGTTTCGTATACAAACGCATAATACTCGTTACCCTCAAAGAAGCTCTTAATGCGAATGTCATAGTGACTTTCAACATCACCTTTAATCTCTTCTTCAACTTTAGCAATAGCTTCTCTCACCGCAGCGTCTCTTTCTGCACCGCTTAGGGTAATGCTTACATCTCCTAAAACTGCATCAGTAACATCGCGCATTTCAACTAGGAATCCGGCTGTCATGCCTTTTGCGGGTAGCTCTTCCTTCATAGCCATTGCCCAAAAGCCATCGGTTAAATAATCGTGATCTACAGAACTATTGTCCTGAATAACACCAAAAGCACAGTGATGATTGGTAAGGAATAATCCTTTGCCACTGATCATTTCAGCTGTACATGACCCTCCATTCAACACTACTATAGCGTCTTTTAAACTTGAGTTGTTTACACTGTAAATTTCTTCAGCACTCAATTGAAGGCCGTGCTTTTGCATATCGGCAATGTTCAATCTCTTCACCAACATAGGAAGCCACATTCCTTCGTCAGCCTTCAGGACTGAACTAGAGAACAGCGATAAGGTAATTACAATCGTGAGTATTCTTTTCATTATTTATGGGTTTTCTTTTTCGGAGGCCAAAAGTAGCAAAGGATAAGCTGATTTTTATGAAAACTGTTGATGAATGAACAATCGAATGATGAAACGTTTGAAATCAGAATGGTAAACTTGATTTGTTTTATACATTATATTTGCTCAAACCTTGTGTTATAGCTGTTGAAAAGTAAGATAATTTCAGATTTTGTTGCGGGATTTTCGGATTCAGAATTGCTCATGAATTTTCATGGTGAAGTCAATGAGGAACGCATTGGAATTATACTGGGTGAGGTAGAGCAGAAGCTTGAGTCAACAGAAGAGGATTTTAAAAAACAACGAAAAGTCTATAACATTTTGGTTGAAGGTTTACAAAACCTTTATCACCATACAGATGCCATGGCTGAAGAAGATACTGTTGAAAACAAGACTGCCACCTTTGTTCTAGGGCGAAAAGACAGTCAATATTCTGTGTTCACTGCAAACTATATAGAAGTTGATAATATACCTCCTCTAAAAGCCAAACTAGATAAGATTAACTCCTTAGACAAGGAAGGTCTTAGATCATACTACAAAGAAGTGTTAGATAATGGTCAATATAGTGTTCATGGTGGCGGAGGCTTAGTAATGATAGATATTGCTAGGAAATCTGGAAACAAGCTCGAGTGCGATTTTAGTGAGGTAAATGATGACTTCGGGCTTTACATTTTAAAAATTAAAGTATAACCTTGTACTCTCTTTAAACTAAACGAAAAAAGATGGATCCAATCAAAATTGAAGGAACACCGAAAACCCCAACTGTTAATTTCGATGCCGAATCTGGCGTTCTAGAAGTAAAAGGAAGATCTATTCCTGAAAATGCTGTTGAATTCTACAAGCCTCTTGTAGATTGGATTGGTAACTATGGAGATAATGCTAAGTCTGATACTGTTGTGAATATTCAATTAGAATACTTCAACACAAGTTCTTCTAAATGTATCCTTGATGTATTCAAGAAGCTAGAATCAGTGAATGGTAAGACTACCATTACTATCCACTGGCATTATGAAGAGGATGATGAAGATATGCTTGAAGCGGGTGAAGATTATCAAGCCATCATTAATATTCCATTCAAGATGATTGAAATGGAAGAAATGTAAGAGACAAAATCTTTAGATATAGTAAAGCCCGAACAATTGTTCGGGCTTTTTTTATGCTCTTTTGCGACAGATCTATTTACCTCTTCCCTGCAATACGATGAGCACCGTATAAATTAATATTTTAAAATCGACCATCAAGGACATGTTTTCAATGTACAGCACATCAAATTTTAGTCGTTCAATCATTTCGTCAACATTTTCAGCGTAGCCGTATTTTACTTGTCCCCATGATGTGATACCGGGTCGCACATTTTGCAAGTGCTTATAATGAGGTGCTCTTTTTACAATTTGATCGATGAAGAATTGACGTTCTGGTCTCGGGCCAACCATGCTCATGTCTCCGATCAGCACATTATAAAATTGTGGTAATTCATCCATTCTGCTTCTTCGCAAGAATTTTCCGAAAGGTGTAATTCGTTTGTCATTTTCGCTTGAAAGAGCAGGGCCGTCTTGTTCGGCATTTTCATACATGGATCTGAACTTGTAGATCTGAAAAGGTTTTCCTTTCTTTCCTATGCGTTCGTGAGAGTAAATTATACTTCCTTTTGAACCTAATTTAACTACGATGGCAATGACAAGAAAAAGAGGAAGCAGAAATATCAAACTAAAGAAGGATACAACAATATCAAAAATACGTTTGAAAGATTGCTGCCAAACGGGCATAATCTGCTGATTAATATCGATTAACGGAGCACCTAAAATGGACGACATCTTCACTTGTCCGCTTAAAATATCATACATCTTTGGTATAATCTTCACGTTGCTAACAAGTCCGTCAAGCGCATTCAGTATTTGACCAATCTTATCATGTTCATTCGATTCTAGGGCGATGATTACATCTTCAATCTCATGCTCTTTGATTACCATTTCGATGTCGTTTACATGACCCAAGTGTGCTACCTTTCCGTGAAGAGCGTGATTTTTACCACCATTAATATGAACGAAACCCTTTATGAAAAAGCCTGAAGATTTTCGTTGACTTTCTAATTCTTCAAACAATTGTAGCGCGTTTTCATTGCTGCCAATTATCAATGTGTTGAAGCCTATTATTCTGTTGTGTATTCTGCGAGCAGTTATGCTTGATAGGGTGAATCGCCCGAGCTCAGTAAATATGAATTGGACGCCAAAAAGGATTCCGAAAGAGAAGTAGTAGCTTTTATAGCTGTCTATGAAGTCATCAAGAATAATAGTGAAGAAAAGAAAGATTGATCCAACTAAACTTATCGTAAAAGTCTGGGTGAATTCTTTAAGACGAGATCTTCGATAGGGAGTTCGATAAGAACCGATAATTGCATAGAGACTTAACCAAAACAATACAATAGCGATTAAACTAAGAACGAATTTTTGGTCGTAGATAATTAATGTATCACCAAAAACGCGAGATTCGATTACTAGTTTTCTGAAAGTGAAAACAGCAAAATACGCCAATGCAGCTGCTAAGGCATCGCTTAAGAGGTATTTAAATGCTTGTAGACGCTGATTCAAAGCTGGCTCATGATTTTGATGTTATCAATAAGAACCTTTCCGTTTTTAGGATCCGCTTCAGAAACTTGGGGCAGGAAATAAATATAACCAAACTGAAAATTGGTAGCTTGACTTAAAACCGAGGTCAGTGCGATGTAAGCTTTTCTCCATTTTACTTCAGAGTCTTCTGAAGCTTTTAATGTAAGATAGTCTATTGTTTGTGCGCTCAAGGGACCATTATCAATGTGCAAGCCTACTATTAAGTCAAACTCGGTATAGTAGTCCATTTCAAGATAAACGGCCTTTCCCTGAAGTGAGAACTCAATATTTTCGGATGTTCGGAAGCCAACAGCATTAATCGAATCAGTAATGTTCACAATTCCAGAGCCGTTGCCTTCAAATACGATGTCAGTTTCAGTTGTGCGAAGAATTTCAGCATCGCTGCCAGTTATAGCACTCATTTCTATAAAACTATCTTCGAAATCTTCAACGACATAGTACAAGTAACTTGATCCCTCATCACGATAGCTGATTTCAGGTTCGATATTTAAGATTTCTCCAGGTATTAAGTTCACCTTGCTCTCATAGGCATCGTAAAAAAGGTAATTGTCTCTTAAGGTAGATACTGTAGATACTTTGATGCCCGGGCCTACGAGCAATTGATGCTCTCCTTCTTCTAAAATAGGGATATCAGCAGGAAGTTCAAATACCCCAATAATATTATCGTCAATATAAACCCAAGCATCTGTGATGTCGCTGGATAACGACCCTTCATTAACATTTGGATTATCGACAATGTCAATCTTTTCGATGCGGATCCAAGCAGGGGTGGGTTCTGTTTTGTCAAATAAACTGCACGAGTTGAAACCAATAAGGGAAATCAAGAAAGCACACAGCACATTGACTTTTATATTCATCAATTTCTTCAATAGGGGTTCGGATGTAAGTATAACGTGTAATAACCGCTCTTAGTGCACCCGGATCAAAAAATTAGGCTGCGAAAATAGAATTCGAATAACTAAGTTGATCAAGAATTTGATTGGCAACTTGAATGGCTTGAAAACCATCTTCAATAGTCACTGCAGGTTTTGTGTCGTTTGCAATGCAATCAGCAAAAGCTGATAATTCCTCTAACAGTGCGTTAGCTGTTTGAATATCAGGGTTTTTAAAAGTGAGTTGTTTAGCTTCTTTACCATTTTCTGGATCGATGGTTATAGCAAAAGGGTTGTTTGGATCAACATCTTGAAGTCGCACCAACTCTGATTTTTTCTCAAGAAAATCTACAGATATATAGGCGTTTTTCTGAAAAAATCGAGATTTCCTCATGTTTTTCAAGGAGATTCGACTTGCGGTCAGGTTTGCCACACAACCATTATCAAACTCAAGGCGTGCATTGCAAATGTCTGGTGTTTCGCTGATGACGGCAACACCGCTTGCACTGGTCCTCCTTAAATTGGCCTTAACTACACTCAATACAATGTCTATATCATGAATCATTAGATCTAATACCACGGATACATCCGTACCTCGGGGATTGAATTGTGCTAGGCGATGTGTTTCAACGAACATCACATGGTCAAAATGATCTTTAACACTTGTAAATGCTGGATTGAATCGCTCAATGTGACCGACTTGAACCTTCACTTTTGCCTCGTGGGCCAGATCAACCAGCTTTTTGGCTTCATCAACTGTATGCGTAACGGGCTTTTCAATGAAAATGTGTTTCCCATTGCGTAATGCATAAGTGGCACATTCATAATGTGAAAGAGTTGGAGTAACAATACACACTGCATCAGAAGCATCTACCAAAGCTTCCATTGAGCTGAAAGAAGGAATGTTGAATTGATTTTTTGCTTCAGACTCTTTTTCTGGCTCTGGATCGTAAAATCCAGTCACCTCAAATTGATCTTTAAGGTCTAATGAAAGCTTGATATGGATTTTGCCTAAATGGCCAGCGCCCAATATGCCTAGTCGGATTTTATTCATAAGATTAGCACAAAGGTCTTTTCAAATATTGAGTTGTCGATAAACAATCGAACATTCGTTTAACATTCCATTGTCGAAATAGATAATTTCGAAGCCACAATGATAGATACGCTAAAACACAAAGGAATGAGGAAGAAGCTCGTTGATGAGCTTCGGCAAAAAGGTATTGAGAATGAGGCTGTTTTAGAGGCGATGATGGATATTCCGAGGCATCTCTTCTTTTTTGATACCGCGTTTTTGCATATGGCATATGTTGATAAGGCTTTTCCTATAGGATCAGGACAAACTATATCTCAGCCTTATACCGTTGCTTTTCAAACGAGTCTTTTAAACCCAAAGAAAAGAGAGAAAATTTTAGAAATAGGCACAGGCAGTGGATATCAAACTGCTGTGCTGGCAAAACTTGGGATGAAAATATTCACCATAGAGCGACAGCATGCTCTTCATCTTAAAAGTCAATCCTTGTTAGAAGAAATGGGTTGTAAAGCACGCTGTTTTTATGGAGATGGATATGCCGGTAAGGCTGCCTTTGGCCCGTTTGATAAAATATTGGTTACTTGCGGAGCTCCTCATGTCCCTGAAGATTTAAAAGCTCAGCTTAAAGTAGGAGGAAGGATGGTTATTCCTGTTGGCGAGTTTAATGGTGTTCAAAATATGACGACATTGGATAAAGTGAGTGATACTGAATACAAAGTTTCGAACCACGGAGATTTCCAGTTTGTTCCTATGTTAGAAAGAACCGATACGGGTGATTAAAATAAATCTATGATTGATTCGTTTTTGAATCTTAAATCTGACTCTATGAAAAAGCTATTAAGCATTGTGTTGATCTCATTTTACTGCTTGGGTGCTGCAAATGCTCAAGAAGAAAATGATTCTACTAGTAGGTATTTCCCAGAAAACAAAGACTTTGGGGTGACACTCAATGTTTCAGGATTGATTAATTCGATAACAGTATTGCCGAATCAGGATCTACTGAATTCTAATTCACTGTTATTGAGGTATAAGCAAAGCGAAAGAATAACCTATCGTTTAGGAATTGCCCCAAACATCTTCCGTTTTAATGAGCAGCGTACCGACAGTTTGGGGAAGGATTTGGTTGAGTTTGATTCAACAGCATCGCAATCAATGATATCGTTTAGACCAGGAGTGGAGTTTCACCTTAACGGAACAAAAAGGTTAGATCCATACGTGGCTGTTGATGCAGAATTTGGAGTAATTGGAAAGAATAACATAGGTAGTACTTCAAATGTTACGGATACTACAGGAACATCTCGAGTTGTTAGAACAATCACGGAAGATGGTGGCTTTGTATTAGGGGCCAGAGCAACACTAGGGATGAACTATTTCATTGCTCCTAAACTATTTTTTGGTCTTGAATATGGACTGGGGTTGAGTAACATCGTTTCTGGAGGTGATAGGCAAGAGGTAGTGCAGTTTGAGCCAGTAAGCGGGTCGAATACCATAACGCGTGATTTGAGCTCAACGCGCACGTCTAACTTGATTTTTTATGTAGACCCAACAGTTCAGATAACATTTGGTTACTTCTTCTAAATGAAAAGTTGGCTTTTATATGTTTTTGTTGCTGCAATGATTCTGCCTGTGTCCTGCAAGAAAGGGGATAACGATCCAATCTTAAGTCTGCGCACAAGAAAGAATCGGTTGACAGGGACTTGGAATGTGGAGTCGTATGAGTTTACCTCAACTTTCGGTGATGTGAGAGCAATACGCTATGATCTTGATGATGGACTGACATATTCATTAGAAGATAGTAGTTCTTATTCAAGGGGCTTTACTTGGGAATTGTCATTTGAAGGGGATGGGTTGTACACTTCCAGAAAGAAGGAAGATTTTCCTTTAGATAGTATTACTGAGGATGAGGCTTACTCGCTTAATTCTTTGGAAAAAGGTGTTTGGGAGTTTACAGGAGGGAATGAATCTCCGTCAAAATCTAAACTAGTGTTATTCGCTGAAGAAATAAGTTCTACTCGAACAGATCAGGGTTCAAATATTGATATTACTGTTACCAGCAATACTACGGAGGCTTTTGTTTACGATATCGATCGATTGACAAATAAGGAGTTGTGGTTAAAATATGAAGTTACTCAAACAAGTGCCTTTGAAGAGAATGTAGAAACGCTCGAATTGAAATTTGTGAAGGCAGATTAGAAGGACTTTTTCAATCTATCTAATTGACGTTTGGTGTCCTTGTCCTTTATACTGTCTCTTTTATCGTGTGTTTTCTTTCCTTGTGCCAATGTTATCTTGAGCTTTGCCAACCCTTTTTCGTTAATGAAAAGGGCTGTAGGAACGATGGTCAAACCTTTTTCGTTCACTTTCTTCTGCCACTTCTTCAATTCTTGCGCGCCTAAAAGCAACTTGCGTTGACGTTTTGGTTCGTGATTAGCGTAGGTTCCAAATTTGTATTCCGCGATGTTCATATTGATCACCCAGAGCTCATGTCCAATAAATTGACAAAAGGCCTCATTGATGCTTGCTTGTCCTTCTCTGATGCTTTTTATCTCCGTTCCTTTTAGCATGATGCCAGCAATGACATCTTCGAGCAATTCAAACTCAAATTTTGCCTTTCTGTTTTTTATGTAGATGTCGTGCTTCATGCTTCATGCAAAGCTTGTAAAAATTTAGCTCTGCTCAGTTTTACTTTAAGTTGATGTGCCCCAACGAAATAAGGTTTGCTTACGTCTACATTGGTAGGTTATTTATCTTAAGGTATGGTTTAATTAAATTCAAGCCCTGTTTATCGAAGCAGGGCTTGTTTTTTGTCAAAAAAAAACCTCTTCGAAATCGAAGAGGTTTGTGTGACCCGGCTGGGGCTCGAACCCAGGACCCATACATTAAAAGTGTATTGCTCTACCAACTGAGCTACCGAGTCCCTTTTTTGAAGGGGTGCAAATATAGAAGCATCTTTTACGAAATCAAATGCTTTTGTAATTATTTGCGTTAACCATGTTTTAGCGTGGATTATTCCAAAAGTCAAGCGCTCTGCTGCCCACTGAATTCATCTGGGTTCCATTTAAATTATTGTAGTCAATAACTTCACCTGAACTTGATAATGGTTCATCATTTCCAGAAGGAGATATCATTGGAGTGGAAAGTTGCAGGTACCATGAATAATCGACTTGTTCTCCCGGAACATTAGAATGAAGGAGAACATAATCGTTGGTTACTAAACTAGGGTCATAGAATACAAATTTTGCATTCGACTTACTTGGTGTTTTGTAGAAATGCCATATTTCATATGGAGATGCATTTGGTTCTCGGTTTTGAATAACCCGGGTATCTGGTTTTCCATATTTTAAGTATACTCGACCTCTATCAGTTGCACATGCATGCCTTCGTTTATTTCCTAAACCAAATTCCTCTTCTACATAAGCTATCCGTTTCTCATACTTTTTCCAACTAGACCCGGGGTCAACGATGTTTCGTTCTCTCCAAAAAGTGTAAAAGAATCGTCTCAATTCAGTAGTATCACCTTGTTCCCAATTCTTGTCTATATAGTTTTCTTCATATATGCTAGCTGTGTAGCGCATGCAGTATAGCATGTTTCTTAACGAGTCTTCGCTGTGAATGCGGCCTGCAAAGGTCGAGCTTATCTGAAAATCATCTAAGGAATCAGATGAAGGGACAAGACTATGGCGCTGCACTAAACTTGACTTAGAGGCAATCACCGCATTGTTCCTGTCTCGAGCCTCTATGCGCACCAAATAATTACCTGTTTTTAAGTTCTCAATATTCCATTGGTGTATGATCGGCTGCACTTCGTTTCCTTTAAACCTTTTCATTGCGCGAAACTCACTCAGCGCCTCATCTGTTTTCGGATCAATTATATCGAATAGCACTAAGTAGTCATTTGCCCCTCCAAGTGCAATTTCGGACTGGTATAGTTCAGCGTAAATGGATGCTGTGTTGTCGTTGGGGCCGTGGTATCCAGAAATTTTAGGAATCATATCGAAGTTGCCTCTCGAATAAGATGATGTTTTCCCTTGGTTCTGATAAATAGTATCGAGGTAAACGATGTCACTAAAAAAGACAGACTCAGAGGCCTCTGTCACAGTAATGTTTTGGACAATCATACCACTGTCTTTTGGGTTGTTGATGTCACGTAGCTTGATAGATAGTTTGTAATTGTTTGGGCCTAAGGGAAACCGTTGAACATCCAAAAAGTCGACAATGGCATTGATAGAGTCCGTTACAAATGGACTTTTAATAATATTCTTGGAGTAGTTTGCTACTTTTCCCTGGCTCTCAAAGATGTACGTTAGCTCCACCTTTGCTTGGTAACCTCTGGCTGCATTTTTAAACTCTAGAGATGAAGCGTTGAAGAGCATGTGTGTTTCAACGTAAGCTCCACCTTCGGGTGTGTGAAATACCGAATGATTAAAATATGCGTCAATGCTGAACCCTCTCAATGCTGCAGCAATTAAGAGAAGAGTAACGAAATACTTCATGCAAATTATTTTTTCAAAGCTACAATGCACAACTTAATCTCCTACTGAGATTGAGTTTGTGGTAGGGAATTGTTTGTTGGAAGAGGCTATAGGGCAGCGATACAGCTTATTTCAACATTCACGTTTTTAGGAAGGGTTTTAACTGCTACGGTTTCTCTAGCCGGTGGATTCGAAGTAAAGTGTTTCCCGTAAACTTCATTCACTTCGCTAAAATTATTCATGTCGCTCAAGAATATCGAGCATTTGAGTACATGCTGAAAAGACATGTTGGCCGCTTTTAAAACTTCACCTAAGTTTTTCATTACCAGCTCAGTTTCAGCTTCTATGGAGGATAACTCCAATTCACCGCTCTTTGGGTCCAAAGCAATTTGCCCACTTACATATAATGTGTTGCCTTTTAAAACTGCTTGAGAATAAGGGCCGATTGGAGCCGGAGCGCTGCTGCTATTAATGATTTGTTTCATTGGTAATTAATGAATTAGAAATGTCAGGGTGGTTAGTAAGCTTCAAATATAGATTTTTGCTACCGTGTTAAAAGCCAATAAAATTCGCGTTCTAGTAATAGATAACTACGATTCTTTCACCTATAACTTAGTTCATTTGGTGGAGCAGATTGTTGGGGAATGTGTTGTGGTAAGAAATGATGCGTTTGATTTACGAGAAGCTGATGTTTTTTCGCACATCATTATTGGTCCTGGTCCTGGTTTGCCTGATGAATCAGGGATGGTTTTGGAGTTGATTGAGCGCTATTCTGAAACTAAAAGCATTCTGGGTATTTGTTTAGGTATGCAAGCTTTGCTTTTGTCTGACGGAGCAACGATGGTCAATCTTAACAGTGTAAAACACGGAGCTCAAGATTCAATATTTATTGAGCCAGATTCAAAGATTTTTGCGAGTATTCCTGAACAGATAACCGTTGGCCGATATCATAGTTGGGCATTCAAATCAGAAGTTATTACCGAAAATTATCGTGTTACTGCGCTGTCAGATGATGGTCTTGTAATGGCTGCGGAGCATAAAACACTTCGCTTGTTCGGGCTTCAATTTCATCCCGAAAGCATCATGACGGAACATGGCTTGAGGATGATTCGTAATTGGGTAGATGCTGATTATAATTAGTTTAATCAATGGGTGAGTTGATTGAATTTAAGAATCTGGTAATGATTTATTTGTGAGTATGATTATTGATGTGGTCATTCCTGCTTTTAATGAAGCTGAGTCAATTGGGAAAGTGGTGAGGGATATTCCTTCAGCAAAGGTTCGGAACGTGATTGTTGTGGATAATAATTCAACAGATGGCACGGCTAAAAATGCAAAGCTTGAAGGAGCTGTTGTGCTGCGACAAACTATCCAAGGTTATGGGGCTTCATGTTTGAAAGGAATGGAATTTCTTGATAAGCTTGATGTAAAACCTGAAGTGGTTGTGTTTCTCGATGGGGATTATTCTGATTATCCAGAGGAGTTGTCAATGCTTGTTTCTCCTATTGAAAATGATCAAGTTGATATGGTGATTGGAAGTAGAGTGCTAGGGCAGCGTGAAAAGAATTCACTAACACCTCAGCAACTTGTGGGAAATTGGATTGCGGTGAAAATGCTCAGATTGTTTTATGGTTATTCATTCACGGATTTAGGGCCGTTTAGGGCGATTCGCTTCGATAAGCTATTGCAGCTTGAAATGAGCGATATGAATTATGGATGGACAGCAGAGATGCAGGTTAAGGCTGCTAAGAAAAGGTTACGCTGCGTTGAAGTTCCAGTCAGTTATCGTGTGAGGATCGGTCGTTCAAAAGTTTCCGGAACACTGAAAGGTTCTGTTTTGGCGGGATATAAAATTATTCTAACTCTCCTAAGGTATGTTTGATGCGTTGCTTTGGTATGATTGGCTAGTGCTAGTGTTGTACGTGCTGTTTTTGTCTTTTATTCTCTTGTATAGCTTGTCACAGTTCCATTTACTTGTTAGTTATTGGCGAAAGTCTCCGAAAGCTCAAGCTATTTGGGTTGGTAAGTTGCCTCGGGTCACGGTTCAATTGCCAGTTTATAACGAACGCTATGTGATTGATCGCTTGATTGACTCAGTGATGGCCTTAGATTACCCGAAGGAGTTGTTAGAAGTTCAGATCCTTGATGATAGTGATGATAAGACAAGTGAATTGGCTGGTCTAAGCGCTCAGAGGTGGATTGAAAAGGGTTTTGATGTGGTCTACTTAAAAAGACCTCAGAGAAGTGGTTTTAAGGCGGGAGCGCTTGCTTATGGTCTTGAGAAGGTGAAGGGTGATTTCATAGCAATTTTTGATGCGGACTTTATTCCTGACCCTGACTTTTTGAAATCAGTAATTCCTCATTTCAGCAACTCGAAAGTGGCGCTAGTTCAAACGCGTTGGGGGCATTTGAATCGTAATCATAGCCTGCTTAGTGAGATGCAAGCCTTTGGATTGGATGCGCATTTTACTATTGAGCAAGTTGGTAGAAGTGAGTTTCATAGCTTTATCAACTTCAATGGGACGGCTGGCGTATGGCGGAAAGAGGCAATCATAGATTCGGGCGGTTGGAGTAGTGATACGCTCACGGAAGATTTAGACTTGAGTTATCGAGCACAAATGAAAGATTGGGATTTCGTTTACTTAGAAGATGTGGTTTCGCCAGCAGAATTACCGATAACAATGAATGCGCTGAAAACTCAGCAGTTTCGATGGACGAAAGGTGCTGCTGAATGCGCAGTGAAGAATTTGGGAAAAGTTTGGCGTTCAGATCACCTTTCATTGCAAACTAAAATTCATGGTCATTTTCATTTATTGAATTCCTCCATTTTCATTCATGTTCTTGTTGTTGCGTTGTTGAGTGTTCCATTTTTGTTCGTGCGAAGTAAGCTTGAAGGTAATGTATTGGTTGATGGTTTTGGGCTGATTTTCAGTTTAAGCATATTGATTTTATCAGTATTTTATTATACATCATATAGATCAGTAAATCAGTCATTTGATTTATTTCAATTCATTAAAAGATTTATGATTTTTTTATTAATGTCAATGGGCATGAGTTTGCATAATTCCATTGCAGTTTTGGAAGGGTATTTTGGTGTGAAATCACCGTTTGTTAGAACACCAAAATTCAACCTTCAATCTGATAAAAAAGCTTGGCGAGCAAATGTTTACGTGAGAAATACAAGCATCATGCTGATGGTTGTAGAAAGCGCTTTTTCGTTTCTATTTGCGATCGCAATTCTAATTGGCGTTTACCTTAAAGATTACGCATTGATTCCTTTTCACTTATTGCTGAGCGTTGGGTTTGGTCTAGTTGTCTTCTATAGCGCCAAGCATACTGTTGAATAATTCGTTTACGGTATCCATTTAATATCCTTGAAATCGGGTTTGCGCTTCTCCAAGAACGCGTTGCGGCCTTCTTTCGCTTCGTCTGTCATGTAGGCTAATCGAGTGGCTTCCCCTGCAAATACCTGCTGACCTACCATGCCGTCATCTGTAAGGTTGAAGGCAAACTTCAACATCTTGATGGATGTAGGTGACTTTTGAAGAACCTCTAACGCCCAATTGTATGCTTCTTGCTCTAATTCTTCATGTGGGAAAACTCCATTCACCATTCCCATATCAAAAGCATCTTGAGCTGAATAATTTCGGCCTAAGAAGAATATTTCACGCGCTCTTTTTTGGCCTACCATTTTTGCGAGGTAAGCTGAGCCGTATCCACCGTCAAAGCTGGTTACATCGGCATCAGTTTGTTTGAAAATTGCATGCTCTTTACTAGCTAAAGTGAGGTCACATAAAACATGAAGACTATGCCCTCCACCGACAGCCCAACCTGGAACCACAGCGATAACTACTTTCGGCATAAAACGAATCAGTCGTTGCACTTCTAGGATGTTTAAACGTGGCATGCCGTCATCATCTACGTAACCTTGATGACCTCTTGCATTTTGGTCACCACCGCTGCAAAAAGCCCATCCACCATCTTTTTCGCTGGGACCTTCACCTGAAAACAGAACCACACCAATATTTGTGTCTTCACGCGCATCTAGAAATGCTTGGTACAGCTCGGCAACGGTTTTCGGTCTAAATGCATTTCGTACTTCGGGCCTGTTGAATGCGATACGCGCTACGCCACCGCATTTTTTGTAAGTGATGTCTTCAAACTCTTTAACGGTTGTCCAATTTGGTGTGCTCATCTATGTTGATTTTAGTTTCTTAGGCGATTAAAATGATCCGTTCAAATCAACTTCAATTTTAAATCTTCTCCGTGAATTGACGAACTCTACTTCAAACTAATGCTTAAATACTTTAGGTCTTATCTTATAACTTCCGGATTATGGACTTTGGACTAGAGAGTATGCAGGCTATTTCTCGAAAATTGATACAACCACGTTTTCAGTTTGAATCCGAGAAAGTTCATCTAGGTTGCTAGCAATAAATTGATCATCAATGTTTTGCAGATTAACCTTTGAATCTACTTTTGGTTTGAAGTTGATATAGTCGTTAAATGAAATTCCATTTATTTCTCGCCTATTAAACGCTTGTCTGAATCGCATGCCACCGCCATCTGTGAAGTATTCATATGCTAAATAGTCTATGGCGTATGTTTTAGGGTGTATCCAATAAATGAACTGATCTTTATAATCTTCACCGCCACCTTGCTCTTTGAAGGTAACTTTAATCTTGAAATAGGAAATGCCTTTGATTTCTTTTCGCCCAATCAGTTTTTTTTCAACGGCCAGATCGTTTAATCCATAAGGTAGGCTTGCAAAGTATATGACCGAATTGACAGAAGCTTTATACTTTGGAGCCATAGAGTCAGGGACCGATACCATACTGTCATTGATAAACCTTTTGTAACCATAGTTATAAACGTAGTCTTCTATGGTGCTATCTTGTGAAATGTATGTGTAGCGAGACATTTCAAAGAGTCCTCCTTCACGTTTTATGCGATAAGAGCGGTCTCTAAAATCGAACGTAATTTCTGAGTTTTGATATAATTGGCCTCCAGAATTCTCTATGGCGGTGTCTATTATCTCCTGAGCGCCAAACTCCTTTTTGGAGCAGGATACAAGTAATAGAATTGACGCAATTGTCAATAACAGCCGATTCAAAGTAACAGAGTAAGTCATATTCTGAAAGCAAAGAAAGCTGATGGATTTTAAAATTCATCAGCTTATAATTCATCTAGCTTTTTTCTAAGGTTATGGAGTAAGCACATTTTTACCCAGTTCAATCAATTGATCTGAGTTATGATAGCCAACTGCTTTATTGACAACAGATCCATCTCCATTAACATATAGCAATGTGGGGTAGACTCTAACACCATACTTACTGGCTATTTTTGGACCATTACCCTTTTCCATGTCAATGGCCATATTGATGAAGTTTTCATTGTAATAAGCGCCTACATTAGGGTCGCTAAAAACATTACGTTTTAGCAATTTACACGGCCCACACCATGCAGCATATGCATCTAGGAAAATGACTTTATGTTCTTTTTCTGCTTTGGTCAATGCTTCTTCCCATGTTCCTTGGAAGAATGTTATTCCCTCTTTAGACGTTTCAGATGGAGGTGTTGCTTGAATGTAAAACAACGCTGCTGCGGCTAGCGCTATGCTTCTTAATGCTTTCATAATTATTATTCTTATTTGGTAATGTCGACTTATGTGCATAAACCTTACCAAACTTTAGAGATAAAAAAAAGAAGTGTCGTTCAAGACACTCCTTTTTGAAATTTATTCTATGTAATCTATAGTTTAATAATTTTCTCGCTAAACGTGACGGTCTCTCCGTTCACTGAAAAGAAGTAAGCTCCACTAGACAAAGAATGTAGATCTATATTCTGATTGGTTTCTGAAATGACACCATTCAAGATTATTCGTCCTGTCCAATCAACGACTTGATAGTTGCTTCCAATTTGAGTCGGAGAGGTGCTAACTGTAAGTATATCATTGGTTGGGTTTGGGTAAACCGTAATTGAGCTGTTTCCAAAATCGTTAATACCGGTTAATTTAAAGTCGATCGGCTGAACAACGAGCAACGTTTCAGATTCAACTACAATTGTACCAGTGCGCTCCTGTCCAGTGTTATTGGCAGTAACATCAATGTTGATTGTACCATTGCCGCTTCCGTCAGAGTTGCATACCATCCAGTTTGATCCTTCAATAACTGTAGCATCCCAATTACAACCATTGCTTACGTTTACAAGCGCAATGTTGATTAGGTTGGCGGCTTTATGATCAGGGCAGTTATATGTTGATTGCGTTAGGCTATAATCGCATGATACACTTGGCTGTTCTATGGTAAGTGTTTGTCCTTCAATATCGATAGTTCCGATTCTAGTGTTTAACCCTGTGTTTTCAGTTACCGAAATAGATACATTTCCATTACCTGTGCCGTTTGATGTTGTTGATAACCATGAGCCTCCTGAAGTAACTTGAGCAAACCAACTGCAATTATTCGTAGTCGAAACTGAAGTAGCATTCGAAAAAGTTCCTGCCTGAGATCCTGACAATGTATACGAGTTAGTATTTAAACTATAGTTACACGAAGTAGGCGATGTGGCTAAAAAACGAATATCATCAACTCTGAAAATTGTAGGTGCAGATCCATCAGTAGCAAAATCAAATGCTAATCTTATAGTTTGCCCAAAGTAATTCGAGGGAATAGGAACGACATATGTGCCCCAAGTTTGGCAGTTGGTTATTCCTGGATCAGCTTGCACATTGCTCAAATAGCCTAAACTCTCTAGGAATGTTCCATTTGAACTAAGTATGTTCAAAACCATTTGGTCATATTCTATAGTCGTTGTTGACTCACTAGTGTTCATTGAGGCCTCAAATCTAATTTCGGCAGAAGTAGTATTAGCGGGAATAAAAACCTGCTGATAAATCTGTTCAGATAAGTTGTTTATACCACTGGCTTCATTTTGATCTCCAGACCAAACGTAGTTGTTTCCTGCTGGTGCCGTACAATTATTACCAGGGCCTCCTCAAAGGTTGCCGTTAGCATTTGTTGATAACCAACCAGTGAAAATTGGATTAGACTCAAAGGAGCTATTTGTAAATAAGTTCGTTTGAGCAAATAAGAGAGAGTGTGAAAATAGAAGAGCAGAGAGTAATAGTGTTCTCATGTAAGTGTATGTTAATTTTGATGGGAGACGTATGATTACAGCGCAGTGTTGGGTCTTTTCAAAATTATTTTTGAATTATTTTGATTTTAACTTTTCCTGAAGCGCAAATAGCTCATCTCTGAATTGAGCAGCTTGCATGAAATCGAGTTCTTTAGCAGCTCTTTCCATGTTTTTCTTTGTTTCTTGGATAGCTTTTTCTAATTGTTCTTTACTCATGTACGCAACAACTGGATCTGCTGCAACACCCATTTCCATTTGCATTTCCTCGGTAGTTTTATACGACTTTCCTCTCACGGCTGCTTGTGATTGAATCATCATGTCAATGCCTTTGTTCAAAGCAGTTGGAGAAAGGCCATGTTCTTCATTGTATGCCATTTGCTTGGCTCTTCGTCTATTTGTTTCGTCTATTGTGCTTCGCATGCTATCCGTGATCTTGTCAGCATAAAGCACGGCCATACCATTGATATGTCTTGCAGCTCTTCCTATCGTTTGTGTAAGTGAACGATTACTCCTTAAAAAGCCTTCCTTGTCCGCATCCAAAATGGCCACGAGAGAAACTTCGGGTAAATCAAGGCCTTCTCTCAGTAAATTGATTCCAACCAAAACATCAACTGTACCCATGCGCAGTTCACGTAATATCTCAACACGTTCCATAGTGTCAATGTCAGAGTGGATGTAGCGTGTGTTGATATTGACATCAAGAAGATATTTGGCTAGTTCTTCAGCCATTCGTTTGGTAAGTGTAGTGATCAAAACGCGCTCTTGTTTTTCAATCCGCTTTCTTATTTCTTCGAGTAAATCATCAATCTGATTGGCTGAGGGCCTTACTTCAATAGTTGGATCTAGCAGGCCTGTTGGTCTGATTACTTGCTCAACAAATACACCTTCTGACTTTTCCATTTCATAATTGGCGGGAGTAGCGCTCACATAAATCATTTGATTGGTGAGTCCCTCAAATTCTTCAAACTTTAATGGTCGATTGTCTTTTGCGGCTGGAAGTCTGAATCCGTATTCTACTAGATTCTCTTTACGAGCGCGATCTCCACCATACATGGCATTGATTTGAGAAATGGTAACGTGGCTTTCATCTACCATCATTAAGTAATCATCTGGAAAATAGTCTAATAAGCAGAATGGTCGTGACCCAGGTAATCTTCCATCAAAATAACGGGAGTAGTTTTCGATTCCTGAGCAATAGCCCAGTTCACGCATCATCTCTAGATCATAGTTAACACGATCTTCAAGACGCTTTGCCTCCAAAGGCTGACCACCTTGAACGAATTGATCTAATCGTTCAATCAAATCATCTTGAATTTGTGTCATAGAGCTTTGCATTCGCTCTTTTGTTGTGACAAAGATGGTTGCAGGGAAGATTCTTACCTCTTCAATTTCTTCGAGAACTGTATTGTTGAATGGGTCGATGATTTCGATCAGTTCAATTTCATCACCAAAAAAGTGGAAGCGATAGGCGAAATCATCACTTGCAATAAAAACATCTACTGTATCACCTTTAACCCGAAAGTTTCCACGAGCAAAATCTCCGGTCGTTCTAGAATACAAGGACTGAACAAGTTTGTGTAGGAATTGATTTCTTCCCACCACGTCATTCACCTTGATTTCGATGATGTTTTCATAAAAATCGCTCGGGTTTCCCATACCGTAAATGCAGGATACAGAGCTAACTACGATTACATCTCTTCGTCCACTCAAAAGTGCTGAGGTGGTGCTCAAACGCAGCTTTTCGATTTCTTCGTTAATACTTAGATCTTTTTCGATGTAAGTATCTGAAGTAGGCATATAGGCCTCGGGCTGATAATAGTCGTAATAGCTAACAAAATATTCGACTCTGTTATCTGGAAAGAATTGTTTGAACTCACCGTAAAGCTGAGCGGCCAGGGTTTTGTTGTGGCTTAAAATTAACGTAGGCCGCTGTGTCTGCTGAATGACATTGGCCATGGTGAAGGTTTTCCCAGAACCTGTTACACCAAGCAGCGTTTGGTGCTTTGTTTCATTGTTGATTCCTTCAACGAGTTGACGAATGGCCTCAGGCTGGTCTCCTGTAGGTGAAAAATCTGATTTTAGGTTAAATCCCACGATTAATTGTTGTTTGGACAGCCTGCAAAGCTATTAACCTGAACATTCAGTAGCAACGTATGTTGTAAAAGCTCAACTTTGCATTATGTTTTTAAAACGTATCCTTTCTTATCTTAACCCTATGACAATGTTTCAAAAAGGGGAAAAGAACGTGAATCTGCGAATGATGCATGGCATCAATCGCATATCCATATTCATGTTCTTGATTTGTGTGATCGTAATGCTTTTGCGTTACTTTTCACGCTAGACTCTATCCAAGGCTTGACTAATATCTGTGATTAAGTCTTCGTAGTTTTCTACGCCTATTGAAAGGCGAACAAGGCTGTCATTAATTCCATAGAGTGCTTTATCCTCAGCGGTGAAGTCAGAATGCGTCATAGATGAAGGATGTTCTACTAAACTTTCTGTACTGCCTAAACTAACAGCTAAATGCATTAATTGCAAAGCATTTAGAAATCTGAAGGCTTCTTTTTCACCGCCTTTAATATCAAAAGAGATCATTGCTCCAGCACAAGAATACTGTCTCTTATAGATGGCATAGTTTCTAGGATCTTCTTTTTCATCCACAAATCCGAGATAATGAACTTTATCTACTTTTGGGTGAGCATTTAAATACTCCGCTACTTTTTCAGCATTGATTGCTTGTTCGGTCATTCTAACCTTTAGTGTTTCTAAACTTCTCATCAACAACCAACCTGTCCAAGGTCCGGCCATATTTCCTAAGAAAGTTCTGAGAGTTTTTACGCGAGTCATCACATCTTGACTGCCTAGAACAGCGCCAGCAATAACATCACTATGACCTCCGATATATTTTGTTGCTGAATACACAACTAAGTCTGCTCCATGCTTCAACGGATGAGACCAAACGGGCCCCATATATGTATTATCTACAGTGAGGTAAACTTTTTTATCTGCGGTACTGTATTGGTCAGCAATACGTCTGCATGCTTCGATATCTACTAATGCATTGGTAGGGTTCGCTGGAGTCTCGATGTAAATCATCTTTAGTTTGTCTCCAATACCTTTCTCTTCAATCAATTTCTTGATGTTTTCCTCCGTCTCGAAAGCATGAAATGCCAGCGAGTTGATGCCAAATCGACTTAAAACAGCTTTCACAAAGTGATAAGTTCCGCCATATGTAGGGTTGCTGTATAATACATAATCTCCTGGATCTAAAAACTCCATCATTACAGTTGAGATAGCTGACATGCCGCTTTCAAAGACCGCACAGTCTTCTGCTTCGTCCCAAAGGCAAAGTCTGTTTTCGAGTATCTCTAAGTCAGGATTGTTTAACCGACTGTAAATCAAACCCATTTCTTCGGTCGGACCTTTTTCTCTTAGTCCATAAGCCACTTCAAAAAAGGCTTTTCCCTCTTCAGCAGTTTTGAAAACAAACGTTGAGGTTTGAAATATTGGACATTTAATCGCTCCCTCCGATAACTCTGGTTTATAGCCATATGACATCATTAAGCTTTCAGGCCTAAAATTTTTCTTATCCATGTGTGATTTGTGTTTTAAGTCAAGTTCTTTGTGACTGCTAAGCTATCATTATTCATTGAAGAGACAGGAGTTTTCGCGAGTGATTTAGGAACAGTTGTAATCAGTTTTTGAACAGGCGATAAAACATGGCTTCGTTAATTCATTTTTTAACGTTCTGTTTTTAGAATGGAAGTTTAGTAGTAAGATTGACCTGAAGAATAGATATGATAAGAATCCTTCTAATATTAGTCTTGATTTTAACGTTTGCGACTGAAGCTGTTGCTCAGGATTTTAGTTTCTCAAGAGAGTCTAAAGTGGCCTTTCCAACCTCTCCAGCCTCACTTGACCCAACGTATGGAGATACTTTTTTTGGTTCGTCTGCTGGAATTGCTCTGCCTTTAGGTGATTTAGGTAGTCAAGATCATAGGAATTTTTTCTCCGGATACGCTAAAAATGGTTTTGTGGTTAATGTCATAAATTTTCATCAAAAGCTCAATAGAAATTTTGGACTTGGCGCAACTTGGAGTCGCTCTCAATTTACATCTGAGTTTGGCGTCTTAGCGGAATATTATGAAAGTCAGATTAATACTCTAGACTTTTTCGCAGACGCATCATCGGACTGGGTAGTTCATGCTGCGATGGCAAACTTTGTAGTTAATGTACCTCACAAATTGATTGATTTTGATGTGAGAATTGGAATTGGTCTTGGTAGAGTAGTTCGTCCAGAAATACTTATGGAAGGATATGAGAAGGCTACGGGATACTTTGCCTATTCTTGGCAGCAAAAGGAAACCACGATCAATGATATTATGTGGGGTTTTGGAATAAAAGCTCGATTGCATGTCACAAAATCCATTGACGTTTTTGTGCAGTCAGATTATCAGCGAATGACAAGCACGTTTGATGTTGAAAATGTTTACGCCTTGAGGTTCGTTGAAACTGAAGAGATGACTCAAAACTTTGAAACACTCTCTTTTGCTCTAGGATTGGGCTTTGTGATTCACTGACTTTTTGAATAGTGCCAGTCTAATTCCTTCTTTAAATATTGACCAGTAAAGCTGTGTTGCATTTTAGCAATTTCTTCTGGTGTTCCTTCGCCTATCAATTGTCCACCTTTTCTGCCGCCTTCTGGGCCAATGTCAATCACATGATCAGAAACTTTAATCATATCAAGATTGTGTTCAATTACTAAAACAGTGTTTCCTTGTTCAACCAATGCATTGAGAACATTTAAGAGCATTCTAATGTCTTCAAAATGCAGTCCGGTAGTAGGTTCGTCAAGAATATAAAAAGTATTACCAGTACTTTTTCTTGCAAGTTCAGTAGCTAATTTCACGCGTTGCGCTTCACCACCAGACAAGGTTATGGAGCTTTGGCCAAGGCGGATATAACCTAAACCAACGTCCTGCAATGTTTTGATTTTTACAAATATTGAAGGCATATGCTCAAAGAACTCAACTGCCTGATTTACGTTCATTTCCAGCACATCGCTAATTGACTTTCCTCTGTACCGTACTTCTAATGTCTCACGATTATAGCGTTTGCCATTGCACGTTTCGCATTCCACATATACGTCAGGTAGGAAATTCATTTCAATGGTTTTTACACCTCCACCTTGACACGTTTCGCATCTGCCACCTTTGACATTAAACGAGAAGCGACCAGGTTTATAACCTCTGATTTTTGATTCTGGAAGTTCGGTGAACAGCTGTCTAATATCTGTGAAAACATTGGTATAAGTAGCTGGGTTTGAACGAGGTGTTCTTCCGATAGGAGATTGATCTATTTCAATGACTTTATCAAGATGCTTCAATCCATTGATGTCTTTATACGGGAGTGGAATTTTTGTACTTCCGTTGAAATGACTTGTAAGAATAGGGTAGAGTGTGCCATTGATAAGGCTTGACTTACCACTTCCTGAAACTCCTGTTACACAGATGAATTTTCCCAAAGGAAAGTCAACATCAACATTTTGTAAATTGTGACCATTGGCTCCCTTGAGCGAAAGTGTTTTTCCGTTTCCTTTTCTTCGCTTGGCAGGCAAGGCTATTTCTTCTTCACCAGTTAAGAATTTAGATGTCATTGACCCAGACTTCAGAATTTCAGACGGTGTTCCTTTAGCTACAATTTCCCCACCATGTATTCCAGCTCTCGGTCCAATGTCAATTACGTAATCTGACTCTAGCATCATGTCTTTGTCATGCTCAACGACTAACACACTATTGCCATTGTCCCGAAGCTCTTTCAATGCGGTAATTAATCTACTATTATCCCTTTGATGAAGACCGATACTAGGTTCATCTAAGATGTATAATACACCTACCAATTGTGAGCCGATTTGTGCTGCTAGTCTTATTCTTTGTGCTTCACCGCCACTGAGTGTTCTGGCTGATCGATTGAGGGTTAAGTATTCAATACCAACATTCAGAAGAAACGTAATTCTGCTCCTGATTTCCTTTAAAACATCTTCTGCAATCAAGTTTTGCTTTTCGCTCAATCGAGTCTCAATATCTTCAAACCATTCTTTGAGCTCCTTCAGCTCTAAAGCGGCAAGTTCAGCGATGTTTTTATCATCAATTTTAAAGTTCAATGACTCTTTCTTAAGGCGTGTTCCATGGCATTCTGGACATGCTACCTTATTCATAAAGGCAGAAGCCCATTTTTGATAATTTGATGAAGCACCATCTTCAAATTGATCCATCAATATATTGGCTACACCGTCAAACTTAATTTGATATGATTTTGTGATCCCCAGCGCGTCACTCTTAATCTCAAGTTGCTCATTAGTACCATACAGAATAACATCAATAACTTCAGCTGATATTTCTTGTAGAGGAGTAGTGAGTTTGAAATCGTATTTCTCACCTAGTAATTCTATTTGCTGGAACACCCAGTTTTTCTTGTATTCACCTAAAGGCGCTAAGCCTCCTTTTTTGATAGACAATGACTTATCTGGGATGATCTTGTCGACATCTATTTGTCTTACTTCCCCTAATCCATTGCACTTTGTACACGCACCATATGGACTATTGAAAGAAAATATGTTAGGCGCTGGCTCATCATAAGATATCCCACTCGTTGGGCACATTAAGGAGCGACTGAAATAGCGTATTGTCTTATCGTCTGATTCAAGCAGCATCAATTGACCTTTTCCTTCCTTTAATGCAGTAAGTATGGATTGTTTTAAACGATTTAAGTTTCCATTGTCAATGCTAATTCTATCTACAACCAACTCAATGTCATGCACTTTGTAGCGATCTACTTGCATGCGGTGCTTGATTTTTTCGATACTCCCATCAACGCGCATTCGCAAGAATCCTTTTCGGGCAACCTGTTCAAATAGCTCTCTATAGTGACCTTTTCTTCCTTTAATCAGAGGAGAAAGCAAGGTGATTTCTTTCCCGAGGTACGTCTCGGTTATTAAGTCAATGATTTGCTGATCAGAATAGCGAACCATTCTCTCTCCCGTGACATAGCTAAAAGCATCTGATGCTCGCGCAAATAGCAAACGCATGAAGTCATAGATTTCAGTGATGGTTCCTACGGTAGATCTTGGGTTTTTATTAACCGTCTTTTGCTCGATTGATATAACTGGGCTCAGGCCATTTATTTTATCTACATCAGGTCGTTCCAATCCACCAATAAATTGCCGGGCATAAGAGGAGAATGTTTCAATATATCTTCTTTGACCTTCAGCATAAATAGTGTCAAAAGCTAAAGAAGATTTACCGCTGCCGCTAAGCCCTGTAATTACTACAAGCTGGTTTCGTGGAATGATTAAGTTAAGATCTTTCAGGTTGTGTTCGCGGGCCCCAATGATCTCTATTTGTTCATCATTCACTTGTATTTCCTTCTCCGCTTTCATTTATACCTTCCTTACTTGAGCGCGCGAAATTAGCAACTTGCGCCTTGTCATGAACCAATACAGCAGAAAGAGGTTCAGAAGGAATATGAATGACATAGGTTTTGCTTGACGTGTTTGGTAAGTAGTTATCTCTTAACCAAGGGTTTAGGTATTTTAAGGTTTTGTAATTAATCCCGTTTCCAAATGCGAAATCAGCAAGGTTTTCTACCGTTGAACTTACTTCAATTTCCTTATGTCTTAAAGGGCCATATAAATCTTCATCTCGATAAATGAAGCCGTAGTCTTTTGGGTTTGTTAGAATCAATTTGGCAGCAAGAATTCGAAAAACGTAGCGTGATGTTTCCTCATTCAAAACTAGGTCATAGTAATTGGTAGCTTTTTGACGTTCCAATTGATTGGCCAGACCTGCCATCCCCATGTTGTATGAAGCAGCAGCGAGTGTCCACGAACCGAATCGTTCTTTCGCCTCTTTGAGATAGGCACATGCTGCTCTCGTTGATTTTTCCAAATGATAGCGTTCGTCTACTTTCGAGTTCACCTCAAGACCGCGTTCACGTGCAGCATCCTTCATTAGTTGCCAAAATCCAGTTGCCCCTGCTGGAGAAACAACATTGGTTAAGCCACTTTCCATAAGCGCCAAGAATTTGAAATCTTCTGGAACACCTTCTTCTTTGAGTATCTTCTCTATTATAGGGAAGTAACGATAGCTTCTTTTCAGAAGTAGAAGCGTTTGCGATTGCCAATAGGTATTTACTAGCAGTTCGCGATCCATTTTTTCTTTTACATCAATCAGATTGAGAGGTGCTTTTTCATCTGCGAAATCAATTTCACTAGGTAAGCTAAGCGCGAAGATTTTATAGTTGTTGTGAAAGTTTGATTTGAATTGCTCTTTTTCCTTTCCTTCAAAAGTTGACGCTGTAAATACTTTTATTGTTGCAAAAGAGACTAACAGAACCACAGCAGTAATAAGGAATTGTTTGATGGGGATATTCATGGGTTTATTTAGAATATTTAGATTCAAAAATTGCTTTGGACTTCTTCCAAATTGTTGAGCTGTATAGGAAGCCAATTACAGAGAATGAGTAGATTAAATGAGTAGATTAAAAGAATAGTGTAGCAGAGGTGTTTCGCGTTGATGCTTGCATTGTATAAGCAGGTTATGAGAGCTAAGGAGATACTTGAAATAAGAATCATTACCAATGCGACTTGTCGGTCGCTTAGCCCGGCATAAGAAAGGTGGTGAGTTGTATGGTCTTTGCCTCCAACAAATGGTGATTGACCGCGTCTAATCCGGTTAATTGTGACAGTTAGTGAATCTGCAATGGGGATTACAAAAGCAGTCATCACAATAGCGAGTTTTGAATACCATGCATGATGGATGCTTATCAGGTCGTTATTCCAGAAGAAGATTACTCCAACTGATGCTAAAAGGGCACCGATCATCTGACTTCCAGTATCACCCATGAAAATCTTAGAGGGGTTCCAGTTGAAGATTAGAAAGCCCACTAGAGCTGAAACTGTTCCACCACAAACAAAAGTGTAAAAGAAGTTGCTGCTCATTATTAATCCACTTCCAATCGCTGCAGCTAGCAATATAAAAATACTCACGATTGTTGTGATTCCATCCATGTTATCGAGCATATTTATACTATTCATTACAGCTACTGCCCAGAAAACAGTCAAGAATGAATACAAGAATGAGGGATCCTAACGACATTCTAATGAATAAATTGAGAATCTAAGGTAATAACGCCAATTCTGATTTCTGGGAAAACACTCGAGAGTTGTGAACACCTTTTAAAAAGGAGAATTGAATTCATCAAGAGAAGGAAGGATGAGGTCCTTTTCTGAGATTAAAGGATTACTTACAGGCCAATTAATATTTATTTCAGGGTCATTCCATGCTATACCTATCTCTGATGCTTTGTTATAATAATTAGAGCATTTGTATTGCACAATGGTGTCGTCTTCTATACAACAAAATCCATGAGCAAAGCCTTCTGGAATGTAGAGCATTGCTTTATTCTTTTCATTCAATTCCAGACCATAATACTCGCCATATGTAGGAGATTTTTTTCTTAGGTCTACGGCAACATCGTATATAGCACCTTTGACTACTCGTAATAACTTCTGCTGCCCAAAAGGAGGTGCCTGCAAGTGTAGTCCGCGTAGCACGTTTTTATCGCTTTTAGACTCGTTGTCTTGCACAAAACGAGTGTTAACTCCTCGACCTTCTAGCCATGACAGTCTGAAATTTTCAAAGAAGTAGCCACGTTCATCTTTAAATACTGTCGGCTCAAATACTAAAAGGCCTTTAATCGGAGTTTCGCTTATCGTCATTATCAGAATTTGACCGCAAATTTCGAAGAAATTTTAACTTAGACTCTTTCTCTTCATTATCTTCTGAGTAATATCCATTACCAGAAGTGTACCCGTAACCGTACCCGTAACCATAGCCGTATCCATATTTAGCTCCATATCCTCTACCATATGACTCAGCGCCGTTACTAAGTCCGAAATTACTATCGTTAGTATTTGAGTTTATCTCGCTCATTTGCTAGGCTTGCGCTCTGAAATTATTGATTAAGAAATATGTAAGTATAAGCGAGGATATAACACCTAGAACTTGAGCAGTGCTTGACAGTATTTGTTTTCCAGCGAAGTATGATGGTTGAACATAAATTATATCATTTGCCCTAACATAGTATAGGTTGGCTTCTTTTAGTCCTTGAGCAGTAGACAAATCGAGTTGATATATTTCTGGGTCTTTTAGGTTTCCTCTGATTAACTTGACTTTGTGAGCCTTTCCACCAGTTGATATTCCACCTGCGATAGCCAAAGCTTCAATAATTGAGGTATATTCATTTTGCAACTCAATCACTTTAGCATCTCCACCAGTCCCAGGAAAAACGATCATTCTTCGATTGTTGACTTGCAGCATGACGTATGGATCATTGTAATAATTACTGTATTTCTCTTCGAGAAATAATTCAGCTTCTTTTAAGTTTAAGCCAGCAATTTGAACACGACCGATAATCGGTAAGTTAATCGCTCCATTCACCTCAATGAGATAAGTAAAGACATTTTGACTATTGTTCACATTAACACGAGTTCCCTCATCTAGAGAAGTAAGGTCTATTATTTTAAAACCTTGATTAGAGAATAATCGAAAACTAATAATGTCTCCAGACTGCAGTATATAGTTTCGTTTCAAAGTGTCAGAGGCTTCTGAGTAATCATAACTGCGATTTGTACGCAACATTACTGAAGGGTCGAAAACTCTACAACTAGATATGATTCCTGTTAAAATCAACAGGATAAGTAAAGGTTTTATTCTCATTTTAAAAGCACTTTGAATTGCAAAGTAAGTGAAATTCTATGTATTGATATTAATATTCTTTTCTTCAAGTAACTTCTGGTAAAGTGATTGCATATCGCTCACTAAACAATGGTAGCTAAATTGCTCAATCACATGGGCTTGTCCAATTTTACCCATTGTCGTGCGTCTTAACTGGTCATTGGAAAGCTGAATAAGGTGCTGATTGAACATTGCTTGATCGTAAATCCCGCATAAGAGGGCTGAGCCATCCTCAACCACAATGTCTTCGATTCCACCTACACGAGTTGAAACGACTGGCCTGGATGCGCTTTGTGCTTCAATTAGGCTCACTGGTGTGCCTTCGTTTAATGATGTCAAGGCTACAATATCTAAGCCAGCCATCACTTGATCAATCTCTTTGATCCAAGAAGTGAAGCACAATGGTGTTTGACTCTCTGGTGCATCCAACCAGTTGAATTCTATTTTTGATTTTTTGCAGTATTCTAACAGAGCATCTTTCGATTCGCCATCACCAATAATAAAAAAACGAGTGTGAGGGTTTGCTTTATGCACCGGCTTTACCGCGTCAAGAAACATCGTATGATTTTTAATGGGCACTAATCGTCCAATGATTCCAATGGCAATATCATCGTCATTTAGATTAAACCGATTTCTGAAGGCTTTTCGTTTTTCCGCTTGATTTTTTTGGAATCGACTGAGGTCAAAACCTAAAGGCACTATTTCAATTTTAGAAGAATCTGCTATTCTATGAATCATAGAAAGTTCATCAGATTGAATTTGACTGATGGCTATGATACGTGAGGTATGATTGGCTAAATAGCGCTCAATCCATTTGTACATTCCTGTCTTAACCTTTCCGAAGTATGAATGAAATACATGTCCGTGAAAAGTGTGTAGTACAACTGGGACATTATTGTGTATTGCTGCGATTCGACCTAATGTTCCTGATTTTGCGGCATGAGTATGTACAATATGTGGCCTAAATTCTCTGATCACTTTTGAAATTTCCAGGTAAGATTTGTAATCACTCATTGGAGAAATAGCCCGCTTCATTTCTGAGATCACGGTTGGCTTTATACCCAACTCTTCTAAGATAAATTCAGACGATGCTTCAGACTCATCCTTCGTTCCTCCTAAAAGCATTGTTTCAAACCTGTCATCCATATAACGCGTCAGATAAGCAACGTTAAATGTAGGTCCGCCCAAGTTGAATCGGTTAATGATCCTTAATACTCTTATTTTCTCCTTGCCTTCACTCATAGCATGTGCTGTTTATACCATGATTGAAATACAATAAATGCCCATGCACTGGCTGGTGTATCACCTGGAGCATTAGAAAAAAGCTTAGAGCTTAAGTCGTTTATAGCGTCTTGATTGAATAAGTCTTGTTCCTGAATGAAGGTCTTGTCATTAGCGAAGTCAATAAAAATTGATTTCATAGGTCCTTGAAACCATTCTAGCAATGGAACTTCAAACCCTTTTTTCTTTCGGTCAAACACTTCATGAGGTAGCTGGTCTCGATATGAATCTTGAAGTATTTTCTTTTTGGTAGTGTGGTTAACCTTAAACATCAATGGCAATTTAAACGCATGCTTAACCAAGTGCTGATCTAGAAATGGTGTTCTAACTTCTAACCCGTGAGACATAGACATGCTATCCACTTTATAAAGTATATCGTTTGGTAATACAAGCAACATATCGCTTCGTAACACTTCATTTAGTGTTCCATTTTTGCGAATGTGTTTTAATAGTAAATCTTTCCTCTTTTTGAATGTATGTCCATCATCTGAAAGTCTTTGATCGCGCTCCAACATTTGTTCTTTCAGAAGATAATTGGCTTGCTCCTCTGTAAGAATACCTGCCCATCTCCAATATCGATCTCTTGCATTGAGACTATAGCCGTCAGCAAATTTTTGAAGCTGTCGGGCAACATTGCCTAATGATCCACTTCTTGAAGAGGGCAGTCGGTTCCAAATGGGCTTTAATTTACCTATCGCGTGTTCTCTAAGTTGCGGATACCTCAACATGAACTCTGCTCCGTGTTTGTTGTATCCACCAAAAAGTTCATCACCTCCATCACCGCTTAGGGCAACTTTTACGTGAGGTTTGGTATGTTTTGATAGTAAGAATACATTAAGCGATGATGAATCGGCAAATGGTTCATCCAAATGATTCAGCACAAAGTCAGCTGTTTCTAATAAATCATTGGCTTTAACATCAAATATGTGATGTTTGATGCCTAAGTGCTTAGCGACACTTGAAGCATAATTCGATTCATCATAAAACGGCTGATCTGAAAAGCCTATACTGAAAGCTTCAATATCTTCCTTTTCTTCTTTGGCGATGGCCGTTATTATGCTCGAATCAATTCCACCGCTCAAGAAAGTCCCCACTGGAACGTCAGCGACTAAACGTCTTCGCACAGACTCGCGCATGAACCGTTTCAATACTTTTTGAGATTGCTGATAATCATGCGCACTAAGATCTTTTTCTTCTGCCGGATCATATGGTATACTGTACCATTGGTTTTTTGAATAAACCAATTCATCATCTTCCCATTCTATTCTCAGGCTATGACCTAGCTCTAATTTGAAGTGGTTTTTCAAAATGGTGGCAGGAGCAGGAATGTAATTGAACTTGAAAAATGTGAATAAGGATACTTTATCAATGTCTTTTTTGAACCCCAGTTTCATTAAGGCTTTCAGCTCAGAAGCAAATCCGAAAGATTTATCACTTTGAAAGTAAACAAGAGGCTTGATACCGAACCTGTCACGGGCAATGAATAAAGATTTTTCCTTTTTATCATGAATACCAAAGGCAAAAAAACCATTGAGTTTTGGAAGACATTTTTCACCAAAATGCATGTACAGAACTAAAAGCACTTCAGTATCGCTTTCTGTTTTGAATGTATAACCGAGTTGTTCACATTCGTTTCGAAGCTCTTTGTAATTGTAAATCTCACCGTTGAAAACCAACGTATATCTACCCGATATGTCTACCATTGGTTGGTGCGAACGGGCGTCTAAATCAATAATGGATAGGCGAGCATGCCCTAACGCTATCTGTGGCTTTATAATGGTTTTTTGATGGTCTGGACCACGATGATGTAGGGTCTGAAGCGCGGGATCAAATTGCTTGAATTTTCCAGCGTCACGGTCAAGATCAATAAGGCCTAAAATCCCGCACATAGTTGCAAAATAGCAGATTTAAAACCAGTCTTCGCTCTTTTGGTTTGGGAACTTATCAAGAGATTTTAAGTCTTCAACTGTGTCGATGTCGTTTAATGTTTTGAGCAAGTAGTATTTAGCCTTCATCTTTTTCAAGTCCAAGATGGTATCCATTAACAAATCCTCAGTGCTCCAGTTTTTTCCTTCGAAGAGTGTAGGTAGAAACTTTGTCATACCAATTAGGTAGTAACCACCATCTTTGGCTGGTCCAAGAACGACATCGTTATTTTCTAAGACCGCAAAAGCCTCTTTGATCATATAGGTCTCGAGTTCTAAACAGTCACTACCGATTATTATGACTCGCTGTTTTCCTTGGGCAAAGGCATCTGCAAAGGCATTTTGCATTTTTTCACCTAAATCTTCTCCTTGCTGAAGAGCTTTACTGAACAGCATGTTATCCCAAAGATCATTGTTGTCTACTCGTTCTGAATAATAGACTGCTTTCTCAGCATTTAGACTTTTTGTTATCTCTTTGGTGTAGAGTAATAACTTCTGGTATATACTTAAAGCTTGATCTTCCCCAATTGACTTAGCAAGGCGAGTTTTTACCTTCCCCAATTCTAGGTTTTTTACAAAAATGATTAGGCGATCGTTGTCTGTCACAAAACAAATTTAAAGCAATGAACCTTGACATGACGAACCTGCACCAGCGGTGCACCCAAAACAATGCTGATTCACAGCTATTATTCTGTTATTTAGCTTATGGATGTTGAAATCTCCGATCGACTGCGGAGCGTTGTAATCTAGTGTGATATTGAGCATCTGATTAAAGTCACAATCAAAAAGTTGACCAGTCCAATCTATCGAGATAGTGTTTTTACACATTACACCCTCTAAAGCCATTGGGTTAAATGCTTCAATAAGTTTATACATATAGTCCTCATAATTCTCTGTCTCGATCAAATAATCTAAAAATCTGCTGATAGGTAAATTGGTGATGCAAAAAAGTTGGTTGAAACATATATCAAACTCTTCCTTCAAGACCTGTTTAAATTCCTTTCTTAACGAGTGCTGAGATGCGGGTAAAAAGGCACCGGTTGGGTTGTAAACCAAATCAATGATCAGTCCTGTTTCTGGTTTGCCATATCCTACTGCATTGAGCTTAATTAATGCTTTTATGGATTTTTCAAAAACTCCTTTTCCACGTTGCCGATCTGTTTTATCGGCATTGTAAAAGGGTAGGGAAGAGATCAGGCGAACCTTATGTTTCGCAAAAAACTCTGGAAGTTGCCTGTAGGTGTCGTTGGATTCAATGATGGTGAGGTTTGACCGTACAATAATTTCTTTAACATACTGACTAGCAGTTTCCACAAACCATTTGAAATTCGGATTCATTTCAGGTGCCCCTCCAGTCAAGTCAAGAGTTTCAATTTCGTTTGACTTAAGCACTTCAATGCATTGCAGCATGGTTTCTTTCACCATGATTTCTTTTCGGTCTGGACCAGCGTCTACATGACAATGCTTGCATGTTTGATTGCACATGTATCCCAAATTCACTTGAAAAATTTTGAGCTTACCTGGTTTTAGAGGGAATTGGTCATGCTCATCAAGTATCTCTTTAAATGTTTGTGCTCCACCTTTTTCGAACATTCCTGATGATAAGAAATCGACTTGAGCTTTTGAGTTTGCAAGTTCACTTGCCCTTGCATGCAATGATTTAATCAGTGCCATTACATCTCTTGTTTATTAACCTTATTCATCATTTGAATACCATGCACTAATGAAGCTCCGCCACGAATAGCACTTGCCACATGCACAGCCTCCATCATTTGTTCTTTATCTATGCCAAATTTGAGGCTTTCTTCCGTGTAAGCATCGATACAATAAGGACATTGCACGGCATGCGAAACGGCTAATGCGATCAATGCTTTTTCTCTTGCACTTAGAGCACCTTCTTCAAATACTGCTCCATACCATTCAAAGAATTTATCAGCTAGTTCTTTGTCGTAATCTGCAATTTTTCCAAATTTCCTGAGGTCGTTTGATTCGTAATATGCTCCCATGCTGATGTTCAATTTACTATTTGTGCTTATGCATACAAGCATACGAAAAGAGCAATTCATTTTCCTACATATTGTGACCTAAGTAACAAAATGCACAAAGGTCACTATTGAATTATCGCACATTTGCGGCATGAATGTATTGAAACGACAATGGGAGAAGTTCAAGGCCAAATCGCTTTGGGGGAAGTTTACTGATATCCTTTTTTTGGTTTTTATTTTCATGATGCTTACCACTGATGGACGTATATTTTTTCAGAGAATGATTTTGAAAACTGGAGTTTTTGGTGATTTTAATTCCAATGAATCACGAGTGCTTTCTGAGGAGTCGATGGTATGGAGGTTTGAAGATGAAAACGGCCGTGCTGCTAGTTTAAAAGATTTTGAAGGCCAAACGGTCTTTTTGAATTATTGGGCTACTTGGTGCCCACCATGCAATGCTGAAATGCCTAGTATTATTGACCTAATGGAGAAAACAAAGGGCAAGGTGAAATATGTTTTTCTGACCCATGAAAGCAAGGAAAAGGTCGTGAAGCATTTGGCACGAAAACAATGGGAACTGCCCGTATTTTATTACAGCATAGCTCCTCCAGCTGAGATTTCTTCTCCGTCACTTCCAACAACTTTTATTATTGATCCTCAAGGCAAACTCATTTATCAGTCAAAAGGAATGCGCGACTGGAGTGATGATCAGGCTCTTGAATTGTTAGGAGTTGATTGACAGGAAATAGAATTTCTTAATCGTTAATCATTTGTTGATTTTCAATGAACGATTCTACCTCCAGCGCTTTCATCAGTGTTATATTCGTTTCATGAGATTTTTATTGTTTTCTGTGTATGTATTGCTTGGTCTCAATGCTTTTTCACAAAATACTGTCGACTGTGAAGAGACCTTTGAGTTCGTTTATTCTCAGTGGGCTGGAGTTAGTAATATGCAATACCACTCAAAAAAATATGAACGACATCTGAAGGATGATGACTATGCAGAGTTTGATTTTACTGTGCAAAGAAGTCCGTTTAAGGTTGCGGGAAGAATGTCAGAAAAAGGGCATTTCATTCTTTATGATCCAATAGTATCTGAAAAGGAAGCTATGTACATTTCTAATGGCTTTCCATTTACCAATTTGATGCTTGATATTCAAGGAAAAATCTTTCGAGGGTTAAACCATTATACCATTTCTGATGCGGGATGTGAATTTATTTTGGGGATTATTAGAAGAGAATATCAGCGTTTACCTGAAAACTTTCAGTGCACAAGGGTTGTTCGCAATGGAAATGATGAAATCCTAATACGTGCTGAAACTGATCAATTTGAATGGCGAGAATATATTGCAAGTGAGGGTGAAACCGTACTCAGTATTTCAAATAAACTGAGTGTTTCGGCTTATTTATTAATTGAGAATAATGATAATATTGAGACATATGCTGAAGACTGCAATGGCAAAACGATCAGAGTTCCTTCTCACTATGGTCAAGTAGTTGAGTTGTATATCGATGCTAAGCATGGTTTGCCTACCCGAATTGCTAATTATGATGAAAAAGGGTTGTATGAAAGCTATGATTATACCGATTATCGATTTAATGTGGAGTTGGACCCAGCATATTTTACAGTGGATTACCTCGACAGATTAAATTGATTTTAAATGGTAAACGCATAGGAGTCAATCAATCCTGTTTTTTCGCCTTCAAAGACAACATTGTAATTACCAGATTCCCAGAAATTCACAAAAAGGTCCAAGGGTAAGTCATAGGATCCCGGTCCGAAAACAGTGGGTGATAGAACCGTCTTGATAGTTTGATTATTGGCGTTCATAATTACTACACTGATTCTATCATACTGACTCACGCTGAATGCCATTTGACCTCTAATTCGGTCTACTTTAGCTGAAAAGAGCGCATCTGCAGAAGGTCTGTGATCAGTTTTGTACCATGGTTTTGGGAGACCCAATGATTCTGAAACAAACGCAACAAGGGCATTTTCATTAGGGGTGAATTGTGATATGGAACTGACAGGAGCGCAATCTGACATCACCCAAATGGCATGCTGCTGAGCATCTTGATCCAAACTCCTATTTCGATTGAGGTATTTTGCTACTTCCAATAGCTGACCATTGCTCATTTTTCCGATTGCATATTCGCTCCCGAAGCTTGGTCCACTATTTTGACTTTGACAACAAAAACCATATGCTTGTTTAATCACTTCACCTCTTGGCGCTAAAGCAATAATTACCTCTTGAGTAATAATTATGTCTTGAGCATTTGGGTCATTAGAGAGTAAAACTCTTCCAGGTTCTATGCGAGTGAAAAGTGCGTTTGAACTGGTGTTTGATGCTACCAATTCAATACAATTTTCACTGTGGCCTCCTAAGCTGCTAATGGATAGTAGCAGTTGCCCAGAGCTTAACAGTTTGTCAATGGTTTGAACTTCGGCAAATCCTTGATTACAAAAAAAAGCGATTTTGAATATGGATAGAATAAATGTTCGTAGAATCATGGTTAATCAGATTATTCATTTGTATAAACAATTAAATCCGGTATTTTATTTTGTTTCTTCTTGTTAATTAGATGAGATATTGCTGGGACTCTATGAATAGATGCAATTACTCTATTAACGAATTTTAAGTGCTACTGCAGTCTTTATTCACTAATACACCAACGGTGAGTGACTTAAGCCATCGTACATTTGTTGCATGAAAAGATTTCATGTTTTACTTATTTTGACTTGTGTTCTTCTTGTTTCTTCATGCAAAGAACCTCAAGAGCTAAGTTCTATTGCCATAGAAAACTGGGATGACAGAGAGGCTCACGAGTTTATGCTTGATTCTTTAGAATTTGGTCATTCTTATCTTTCTGTTTATTCTCAGATTTATAGTCTTTCAGAACATCGTCAGCATGACCTTACGGCTACGATCAGTATCCGAAATACCAGTGTTAACGATTCAATATTCATCTTGAATGCAGAATATTATAATACCCAAGGAGAATTACTTCGTTCTTATTTTGATCATCCCATTTACCTCGCCCCATTAGAGACTGTCGAGATTGTTATTGATGAAGGAGATCGCGAAGGGGGCACAGGAGCAAACTTTTTGTTTGATTGGAGAATTAAACAAGGTTCGAATGAGCCACTTTTTGAAGCTATTATGATTTCTACATCTGGTCAGCAAGGGTTGTCTTTTACGACCAATGGCATTCAAGCGAAGCGATGACTGAGATTATTACCGCCATATTATTCCTTTTTTGCCGTGATTGATCCGCTGGGTTCAGTTCCTGTTTATCTTGAGGCTACCAAGCAGTTTTATCGTGTTCATAAACGTAAGATTGCAATCCGTGCTTCTTTTGTTGCCTTTCTTATTTTATTGTTCTTCATCCTGATTGGACAGTTGATTCTGGAAGGAATGGAGATTTCTTTAGATGCCTTTCAGATTTCGGGTGGTGTGATTCTTTTCTTGTTTGCGCTTACTATGATTTTTGGAGATGGTAAATCCACCATGGAGAAAGGGTTGATTACGGACTATCGGCATGTTACCATCTTTCCAGTAGCTATTCCTTCCATTGCTTCTCCGGGTGCGATAATGGCCGTAGTGCTGATGACAGACAATCATATTTACACCATACAACAGCAAGCCTTGACTACAGTGTTAGTATTGTTGGTTGTTGCACTTACAGGTGTTTTGCTGCTTGCAGCAAATAAAGTTCAAAAACAGATTGGTGAATATGGAATTACCGTAATTAGTAAGATAATGGGCTTGATTTTGGCCTCATACGCTATTCAAAGTATCTTAAGTGGATTAAGGGACTTCTTTCACCTTTAAATTTGATTAGAATTATTTTTTTGCACCGCGCTGAACCACCGCCAACACCATACGAACTTGACCGAATGAATATTTCCCGTTGAGTGCAGCTACAACTGATCCAATTCCTTTTCCATCTGAGCTAGCAATGGCTTTCGCAATTTCCTTAGAAGCATCTTCTGGCATAAAGTGGTTTACTTCTAATTCTCCATCGCCAATCAGCTTAGCAGCATGCCCTTCAATAGTCGATGCGCTCATGCCGCGTTTCTCGGCAATTTGCTCGATGGTCCAGTCTTCTTTGAATAGTCCTAAACTTACTTTATAGGTTTCACCTTTGGCTTTTTTACCGCTGCTATCTCCCGTTTTACGCTTTTTACCGGTTTTACGTTTACTCCGGGATGCTTTGTCTTCAGCAAACGCGTCTGACATCGATAATAGTTTTTCCCTGAAGCTTTTTGCTTGTTGGTAGGATTCGGAGTTTTTATCAATATCGGTGCCTTCAAGAACGCATTGAGCGATATAACCAATCGCCTTCAATTCAATGTATTGTTTGTTCAGTAGTTGATCAATTTCAAGGAGGAAATTGAGATAGGTTTTCGTCTTTGTAAATTGCTTAACTTCTGCTATATGAGCGAAAAGCTCAGTGATGCTGGTCTCGAAAAGTGCTGTATAGTACGAACTTCCTTTTTCAATTCGATCAAGGAGTAGTTTAGCGTCAGTATTCTTAATTAACCCAAATAACTGTCGTCTGAATTTTTCGGTATTCTCTTTTTCCTTGTTGAATTTTAGTTCAATGTTTTGAAGGGCTGTGCGCATACTTTCATCTTCAAACTCTGTTTTCGAAAGCTTATCAGAATTGCGCTGTCTTAGCTGCATGGTAATGGCAGAAAAGTCAAAAGCGGATTCTATAAGATGATAGAGGTAATGGCGCTGACCTGTATTCAGCAGTTCATTGAGGTCGGTTTGAGTGTCTTTGCGTTTGCTAAAATTAATCACCTGTGCATCGCTAGAGATCACCCTTGGATCAATGCGCGTTCCTAATATCAAACCATCAAGACTGCGGAGACGAGAAAGAGCTACATAGACCTGACCTGGAGCAAACGCCTTGCCAACATCAATTATCGCTTTGTCGAAGGTTAAGCCTTGACTTTTATGAACGGTGATCGCCCATGCTAGCTTAATTGGAAACTGCATGAAAGACCCAACAATTTCTTCTTCTAGTTCCTTTGATTTCTGATCAATAGTGTATTTTTTATTTTCCCACTTTTCTTGACGAAGTACCAATTCTTCCTTTTCACCGTGCAGCTCAACGGTGATGCTTATTCCATCGAGATCTTTTATGGTAGCTAACTTTCCGTTGAAGTAGCGTCCTTCGCTATTGTCATTTTTAATGAACATCACTTGAGCTCCTACTTTCAGTTGCATATCTGTTTCAACAGGATACATAGACTCAGGAAAATCGCCTTCTATTTCAGCACTATAGGTAAATGACTTTTTATCGATGGTATCCAGTGCAGATCGATTGATATCGTCAGCGCGATAGTTATGCGTAGTTAGCGTAACTACTTCCGGAATTGGATTTTTATTGATGTCTTGACGATAATGTTGATTGAGTTCAGCAATGTCTTCTTCAGTAGCTAGGTTATTCCTTAAATTGTTGAGAATTCGAATGAAAACATTGTCTTGTTGACGGAATATTTTTTCCAGTTCGATGTAAACAAAGCCGCTTTCTCGTAGCGCTGCAGCATCAAAGAAAAAAGCACTTTGATAGTGATTTCTAAGGATGGACCATTCATGGTCTTTTACAACCGGGGGTAACTGATATAAATCCCCAATCATCAGAAGTTGTGTACCGCCAAAAGGCTGATTGTAATTGCGTTTTGCTGCTTTTAATCGGTGATCAATAGCATCCAAGATATCTGCTCTGAGCATGCTTACTTCATCAATGATCAATAAATCAATATCCCTAAGGACTTGTTTTCTTACTGCATTTAATGGATGCTTTCTTGTAAGCGTATATTGTGTGAAAACTCTTGCCCCATCTGAATGCTCGCCAGAAGGATCGCGCACAGGCAGAAACGTCCCCATAGGAAGTAAAAATTGGGAATGAATAGTAACACCTTGGGCATTCAACGCTGCAATTCCTGTAGGTGCAACAATGACAAAGTTCTTATGGGTTTTATTCGCTAAATCTTTGAGAAAGGTCGTTTTCCCTGTTCCGGCTTTTCCTGTCAAGAAAATATTTGCGTTGGTATTATTTACAAAACGCGCAGCGGTTTCAATTAGCTCGTTTGTTTCCATAGAGAGGCGGGAAGATAAATAGATTTACCTTTAATAAACCTTCTAAAATAAAGGCAGCGAACTCAAAAAGAAAATGACTGTTAAGTTGTTGATTCTTAATCAGACCTTAATGAATCATTAAAAAAAAGCAAAGGCAATAGATCAGCCTTTGCTTCAAGTTTTTAATAAGGTGTGGCTCCTGTGTTAGGACCAAAAGACGTGTTGAAAATCGCATCTTCCGTAACGTCAATACCCTCTTTTTTGTGGTACAACTCTGAAAGGTGTTCGAAAACTTCGTCTTGATGATTCACAAAGTGTTTGGCTATGGTATGCGATAAACCCTTCTTGTCTTTATCATGTCGATCGAAGAACTCTTTTAGTTTTTGTTCAAAATCCTCTAGACTTCTGTGCATATAATTGTTTGTTTGGTTGGTGCAAATTAATGTTTTGCGATGAAATGTATGCTGGAATTAATAGTTATTAGCACTTTACTTAGCGTCTTTCCAATCCCAAAGAATGAAGCAAGCATAACTTCTATATGGCTTCCAATTTTCAGCAATTGCCTCTAACTCCTTAATCAAGGCGCGTTTTTCACTTTTTAAATCATATAGGCTAACCATCGCTTTTTTGATCACTAAGTCATCCACAGGGAAAACATCTTGACGACCCATCGAAAACATCAAGATCATTTCGGTGGTCCACCTGCCAACACCTTTAATTTGGGTTAGGTATTTCAGTACTTCGTGATCGTTCAAATTATTGATGTAATCATCGCTTAAGTCATGATTAATTGCGAAGTGCGCAATGTTTTTGATGTAGTTTACTTTTTGGTATGAAAGCCCACAGCTCTTCAAGTATTCATCTTCTCTAGCTAATATTTCATTGGGATAAGGGTAGTCTCCAAAAAGGGCGAGAAAACGTTTCCAAATAGTGGCGGCCGCTTTTAGACTTAATTGCTGTTCAATAATCGAGCGTAGCAAGGTGAAATAAACGTCAGGATGCTGCTTAGGCAAACGCAAAGGAACTTCTTCTAAAACGAGTTTAAGCTGGTGGTCTTGGTGTAAATGTTGCAAGGCTTCTTTCATAGCCATTTTAGAAGTTTAAGTATGGACAAAGTAGCTTTACTTTTGCTTCCATGAATTTAACGGATTGGATAGGAACAGTTGGCGTCTTTATTTTGTTGTTGGCGTATTTTTGGTGGCACTGAATAAGATTGATGCTAAAGGGTTAATCTATATATTACTTAATTTGATAGGAGCTGTGGTGGCTGGCTTTGCTTCTTACTTTTTGAATTATTGGCCTTTCATTATTCTACAAGGAGCGTGGACTGCAGTTTCTGTCTATTCATTGATAGATTATTTTAAAACGAGAAAGAATCCTTCTACTTCTATTTAGTGTGTAATTCATTTCTCATCTATATCTTGCAGCTTCTTAAATCAACCACACAGCTGTCTTTAGGTCGTTAATGATATGAAAACCCTAAGCGTTATTCTTTTGTTTTTTCTTGAGTTACTGTTCAATCAGTCTGCTCCAGCTGATTGGAATACAGAGTTTTCTAAGCTGACAGATTTCACTGTTTACAGTCAGGAAGATCACATAAAGATTACTTGGACAACACTATCAAGACATGAGATTGCTTCGTATGAGATTCAGCGAAGCAGAGATGCAAAAAAGTTTGAAACATTTAAAGTGCTTGACGGTGGAGTAGACGAGCCTAAAGCCATGGAGTATTTTGAGGTAGATTATGAGCCCTATTTAGGTTGGTCATATTACCGCATTAAGCAGGTGGTAGCAGACCATGATAGCGTTTTTTCTGGGGTTGCACCTGTGTTTTATGGTTTGGATAGAATGGAGAAAGGATCCATGATAGTGCCTATTGATCCGAATAATCCCGAAACCCGTTTGGTCAACCTATCTGAGTTTCACGATTTAAAATTATTACTCGTTCTGCGGAATTATCAAGGCCAAGAGGTGTACGTGAGTGAAAGATTGAAGTTAATTGATGGTAAGCTTGTGATTTTGGCTGACGATAAAGTACCCCAAGGCATTTATGTGGTAGTTGCGAGCACGCGCGATGAGCTGATCGGAGTCAATGTAATTGCCGAGTAAAATTAATTTCCCCCATGCTGAAAACAACGTCCATTAGGACTGTAAGTCATGTGTTTGCATTGGGTGTTAGCTTTGGTCGTTCCAGTACATCTAACTGTAGTTGACCTCTTTGATGCTCTTTCCAAATTAGGTCGTTGATCTTGATGCACATGGCAATAACCATTTTGAGTTTTTCCCGAGCAATGCACCGAATTCACATTATTTGAATTAGGACGTGATAGTTTAGTAATAGACCAATCCCAGCAATCAACACAAAGGGTTGCTTCTAGATTGCGTTCTAACACATCGTCTAGCTCAGTGTAGAAGTCGAGACCGGTGATCTTTTCAACGCTATCAACACTCATAGCAAAACTCTGTATCGGCCAAGGACTCTTTTTATTGGCTAGCACAAAGCCGATGGCTTGCTGTCTATTTACTCTATTGTCTAAAACCACTTTGTAGTGATAGTTAGGCACAGAAACTCCATTTTCTCCTATTCTTAGAAGACCATCTTCGAGAACAGGTCCAGTAACTATGAGAACAGAGTCATACACCACCGCCCATGACCGCACTTGTTCCTCTAGTTTTTTCCAAATGCCGCGATTGAAAGATGGGTTTTGCGGACTCATGTTGCTGTAGTAAAACGATTCAGACATTGACTCTACAGACCAAGCCATATCTGCAGCAGGTGCAAGGTGTCCGCGGTCGTATCCTGATCCTTTATAGTCATTGTCATTGGTTGACTCTGTTGAGATTAATGGATCAGGCCTGAAATTATTTGACCTTTCATAAAGGGCTATAGTTTCTTTTTTAGTTAAGGTGTAAGTAACTAGTACAGCTTGTTAGTGTTTTTCTGAGTAAACTAGAGAAAAACCAATGTGCCGAGTTGTGTCTTGCCCCTGAATGTTAAGGTTTATTGCTATGGCATAAATGATCAACAGGTACTTCATTGCTGCAATGTTCGTAGTTTTTGTTTATACCAACTCGATGCTGTTTCATTCCTTTGCACTTACATGACCCAAAAGCCCAATTGCTTTATTCGATTTCAACGTAAGGTTGATCATGTTGCATTGCCTGAGCGATTCACTTTTCCATTTTATTATGAACCTCATGAACTCAGCACAATTGCAGCTAAACAGCTTCAAGAATATATTTCATTGCAAAAATGGGATCATAATTTTGGGTTGAATCCTGATCAAGAAGGAATGGTCATCGGCAAGATGTTTGGGGTGTTAGTCGTGCAATCTGTAGATGGAGAACTAGGTTATTTGGCTGCGTTTTCTGGTAAGTTAGCCAAGGAAAATCACCATCCAATGTTTGTTCCTCCAGTATTTGATATGCTACCTAAAGACAGCTTCTTTCGCCAGGAGGAGAAGGAGTTGAACAGGCTCAATCAGGAGATTGAATTGCTTGAGAATAGTGATCCCTTCAAGGAAGCTTTAGAGAGTTTACAGAGTGCTAAATATCTTTCAGATAAAGAATTGAGTGACCATCGTAGGTTGATTAAGGAAGGTAAAAAGGCTCGTAAACAGAAGAGGGCAGAAGCAAAGGCAAGTTTGAATGACGAAAACTACGTATTGATAGAAGCCGAGTTAGTGAAATTGAGTTTAGACGATCAGTTTCAATATAAACGATTGGTGAAGCATTGGGGGACTGAGTTAGCGCAGATTCAAAGTCGATTCGATGAACTGATGTTACAGATTAAGATCTTAAAAGAAGAACGGAAAACACGATCAGCAAACTTGCAGAAACGCTTATTTGATGAGTACAAATTTTTAAATGCTGAAAAGGAATGGAAAAGTCTATGGTCGATTTTTTCATTTACGGAACAACAGGTACCACCAGCTGGTGCAGGAGAATGTGCTGCTCCGAAGTTGATGCAATACGCTTATCAGAATGATTTAAAGCCGATTGCTATGGCTGAGTTTTGGTGGGGAGCTTCTCCAAAATCTGAAGTGAGAAAGCATCAGCAGTTTTACCCTGCTTGTCGCGGTAAATGCGAACCGATTTTGGGTCATATGCTGAAAGGGTTAAACGTGGATCCGAATCCGATGCTAATGAACCCTGCCGAAGGCAAAGTACTAGAGGTTATCTATGAGGATGAATTCATTTTAGCTGTCAATAAGCCTGCTGAGTTTTTGTCAGTTCCGGGTAAAACAATTATTGACTCTGTATATACTCGTATAAAGGCAATGTACCCTGAAGCGACTGGTCCACTGATCGTACACCGCTTGGATATGAGCACTTCTGGTATCTTACTATTAGCCAAAACAAAGGATATGCACAAAAGCTTGCAGCGCCAATTTTTAAAGCGGACTGTAAAGAAGCGCTATGTGGCACTGCTTGATGGTGAATTAAATCAAACGAGTGGGGAGGTAGACTTACCGCTTCGTGTGGATATAGATAATCGTCCGCATCAATTAGTGTGCTACGATCACGGAAAGCAGGCTAGAACAAAATGGGAATTGATTGAAGTGAAGGATGGAAAGTCACGTGTGCATTTTTATCCGATCACTGGCCGAACACATCAACTGCGCATTCATTCGGCTCATCAATCAGGGTTGAATTCTCCCATTGTTGGTGATGATTTATATGGAACCCTGAGCGATCGACTGCATCTGCACGCTGCGCAGTTGGAGTTTATTCATCCAGTTACAAAGGAATCGATCACCCTTAAATCACATGTACCATTTTAGTTGAATACCGGTTTAAGATTTTCCGATGTAAATGGAGCTAAACTATCTGGACTGAAAACGGATAATAAGACCGGAGTTGTCGCCCTTGAGATTGTGCAAAAGAAAACGAAAAATCCGGTTGAGATTATTCTTAATCGAGAAGCTCGAATGATGATACACCGAGTTAGAAGGATTGTAGAGTCGGACTATTTGTTTGGAGTTCTAACTCTTCAGCCTTTTAATCGAAATTTAAAAGAGGTTGCGAGAATCGGGGGTGCCTGTTGTAAAAATTAAGGATATAAATGAGGATTATACGCTAAATACGAATGAACTTTCCTATGTTGATTTTGATAAGAAAAAAGTAGCCTCTAGGTTTAATTCTAAAGAAGGAGACGTAATAATAGCTATGACTGGTGCTACGATTGGTAAGTTCGCTCTTATACCTAAATACGAATCGACCCTGCTTATAAATCAAAGGGTTGGATTATATAATTTAGGCGATTCTCCTTTTTCTAAATTACCTTTTCTTATTAACTCTATGAAACAAGAGTTTTTTAGAAGTAAAATATTTCAAGTTGCTGGAGGGGCTGCTCAACCGAATATAAGTGGTGAGCAATTAGATAATATACCGCTTGTTATTCCGGATGATAAGAGAATGAATTTGTATAATGAAAAGTTTGAATCTGTCTTCCGATTAATCTCTAATAATCAATTTGAAAGTAATAAGTTATCCGAATTAAGAGATTGGTTATTGCCTATGCTAATGAATGGTCAGGTAACGGTGAATTAAGTCTATTTCCACCCCGATGGAAAAGTCAGGGGTCGTTTTCGGGGGTGATTTTGCCCCCTTTTTTATGCCTTTAAAATTAGTGAAAAAGAAAAAAGCCCTAGTAAAACTAGAGCTTTTCGTGCTTTCTCGGGGATTTTTAGATCCCACTTAGCGGTCCGGACGAGACTCGAACTCGCGACCCCCTGCGTGACAGGCAGGTATTCTAACCAACTGAACTACCGGACCAAGAACTTTTCCTTTTTTAAAGGACGGCAAAATTAGATAAATAACGTTTCGGTGCAAATAATTTTGAGTGCCTTGGTAAGATAATTGAAATATGAGTTTTAAGTGCTTGATTTTCAATCCTAAGGAATGGGATATTTCGTTTGCTCTAGATAGATTTAAAAGTTATCTCCGTCACCACCGGGGCGTCCGCCACCACGCTTTTTCTTTTGGTTGATGCGGTAATTGAATATTAACTGAAACTGGCGTGCACGCCATAAGAAATCGCTTTCAGCATAAAGCGTTTCTGTATCAATGATACTTCGTCTTCTGCCGGATTGAAACAAATCTTTCACGCTCAGAACCAAAGTGCCATTGCCTTTCAAAACATCCTTTGAAAGACCAGCATCTAAAACCGTTACCGATAATGCTCTTCCTTGGGGAGTATTTCTAGGAGCGCGATACCGCATGCTGGCCTGAAAATCAATGTCTTTTGGTAGGTTGATGATAGAAGTGATGTTAGTAGTGAAGGTGGTTAATGTAGTTCCATAGTTCACGCCTTCATATGCTCCTTGAATATTGGCATAATAAGCATTGGCGCTTCCATTCATTCGCCACCAATCGTTTATGGTATAAGACATGGTCATTTCAATGCCATAAGCATCTTGTGTGCCAAGGTTGACAGGCAGCGTTCTTAATAACCCTGTTGTATCCGTTAGTGTAATTCTTTGCACCACATTGTTGGTGTGGCGATAGTATACACTGCCTAAGAAGCTACCTTTTTCAAACATGCGCAAGAAACCTGCCTCATAAGAATCGGTAAATTCAGGGTTTAAGTCAGGGTTTCCTCCGTAAAATCTGCGAGGATCGGTATAACTGAAAAATGGAATCAATTCACGAAATCGAGGTCTGCTTAAGCGTCTACTATAGCTTAATTGAAGGCTGTTGTTTTCTGAAATCTTATAGTTGAAATGACCACTTGGGAACAGATTAAAATATTCTCTAGGATTAGAGATGCCCGAGATTTGCAAGTCGGTTCTGATGTCTGAATATTCACCTCTTAGTCCTAATTGATAGGAAAAACGCTTCCATTCGTTGCCAAAGAGGGCATAAGCAGCATATATATTTTCAGTGTAAAGAAGATTGTCAGTGAAGGCTTCTAAGGTTTTAAATTCTACCTCATCATCACTAAGTTCTACCTTATAGTTATTCTGTATTTCTCGCAAAGAAACGCGTGCTCCAGTCTCAAACTTTCCATTTTTCCCTACCGGATGCTCATAGTCCGTCTGCATCAAGTAGTTCACTTCATCCTCAGTATTGCTGCTCTTTTGATACGAGGGAGATAGGTTAGTAGCTGAATATGATTCTACTAAGTTTGATATTTCTGTATCATAGTTTTGAGACAATCGTATGTCTGTAGTCCATTTTCTATCTTTTTTGTCAAAGGTTTTAACATGGGTAAGAGAAGCCTCGATGTCCTCTGAAATTTCATTTTCTAGCTCATCCCTCACGGTGGTAGCCGTTACTTCATTGGCGTTATTGATATCGCGGTATTCAATAGTTGCAGTATTGTCTGCATCGGCATATTTATAAAGCAAAGCCGCGGTCAAGGTGTTTTTATTGTTGATGAAGAAATCGGCTCCAGCTCTGTTTACTGATGACAAACCGCCTCGCCTGTGGTTTCTGTCGCTTTCAAAAACATAGGACGTATCGGGCCCTGTGTATCGCTGATAGGATGAACCAAAACCAGGTGCTGATCTATAGTTAACTCCAGAGCTGGCAAACATATTCACCCACTTTCTTCTGTAGTTGATGCTGAATGATGCTCCATGATTATCAGGGTAGCCAGTTTTTAATTCGAAAGAACCATTAAACCCTTTTTCCTTTTCCTTCTTTAATACGATGTTGAGTATTCCAACTTCACCTTCGGCTTCATATTTTGATGACGGATTAGTAATTACCTCAATTTTTTCAATCATGTTTCCTTGCAACAATCTTAACGCATCTGCATTGCCTGAACCAACCAACCCTGATTGCTTTCCATTTACCAAGATGCGCACATTCTCGCTTCCCCTCAAACTTACGTTACCTTCAATGTCTACATCTACAGAAGGCACATTGGCTAAAATTTCAGCTGCATTGCTACCGACATTTCCTAAATCTTGACCTACATTAAAAACGCGTTTGTCTAGTTTAAACTCCATTTGACTGCGTTCTGCTTGGATCACTACCTCATCGAGAATTGCAGCATTTTCCTTCATTATCACTGGTTTTAATCGCAGTGTTTTCCCAGTTTCTTTTACGATATCACTAACAGTAGCTGTTCCGTATGAAAGAAATTGAATTTGAAGGAAATATACGCCTGGCTTTGCTTCAAGACTGAATAACCCTTGATCGTTTGTAGATGCACCTGCTGCTATGCTCGAATCTTGATTATACAAGACAACATTCGCAAAAGGAACTCCTTCACCACTATCATCCGTTGCTTTTCCAACTATGCTGTTTGGTGAAAATTCACCACGCCCCTGAGCGTTCGATTTGATAATCAAAACACAAGTAATGAGAAAGAAAATCAGGAAAGGCCTTAAGGTCATATTCGTATGGAACAAAATTCGCTGCAAATGTTTCAATTATTACCACAAAAAAAGCCCTGCTTTAACGAATCCTTAAGTAAAGCAGGGCCTGTATGTATAGTTGCGTGGCTTATTTCGCCATATGAACATCCATTTGAGGATATGGTATGCTCACACCTTCTTTGTCAAACGTTTTCTTCACATTTTCGATCATATCGAAATGAACAGCCCAATAATCTGCAGAGTTAACCCAGACTCTTGTAGTTATGTTTACAGAGCTATCGGCCAATTCACCTACTCGAACAAAAGGTTCTGGATCTTTCAAAATTCTGCTGTCTGCATCAATCAAACCTTTGATCAATGATTTTGCTTTTTCGAAATCATCTCCATATCCAATTCCAAAAGAAAAATCAACTCTTCTCGTTGGCATCGCACTGAAATTGGTCATACTAGCGTTAGCTAATCCGCCATTAGGGATGATAATTACTTTGTTGTCTGGCGTAACCATGATTGTGGTAAAAATTTGAATCTCCTTGACAGTTCCCATGTGACCGCCAACATCAACAAAATCTCCTACTTTGAAAGGCTTAAGCAATAAGATAATCACTCCTCCAGCGAAATTTTGCAATGTGCCTTGCAACGCAAGACCAACAGCTAAACCTGCGGCTCCTAAAATGGCTACAAATGATGTCATTTCTATGCCGACCATGCCAGCAACACTAATGATGAGTGCTACACGCATTGAAATGCCTAATACACTAATTAAAAATGGAACTAGACTTGGGTCAACGTCACGTTTCGTCATTACCGCTTTGAATCTATTCATGATCATGCTGATCACCCAGAGACCAATAATTAGCGCCACTGCGGCACCTATAAGCTTCATTCCGTAAGTGACGATGAAATTGGTCATCAACTCCAAATACTGTTCTATATTTTCCATTTTACTAAGTGTTTAGTAATTTTTGCAAAGAAATAACTTTCATCTCTTATCTATAAGAAGGGGTTGTGTTTTTTCTCATGTCCAACAGTCGTGGTGTCTCCATGACCAGAATAAATAGTGTAATCTTCTGGTAACGTGAGTATTTGTTCTTTGATAGATTGAATTAGAGTAGCGTGATTTCCTCCGGGTAGATCTGTTCTTCCAATACTCACTCTGAAGATGACATCACCGCCAATGACTATTCTTTGATTGTGATGGATGAAAACTACATGACCAGGAGCATGTCCAGGGCAAAAGCGTATTTCAAATTCTTCACTTCCAAGCTTTAACGTCTGGCCTTCTTTTAAATATGATCTTACTGGTGGAGATGGTTCAAATCCTGGAATATTATACATATTCGCTGAAATCGGTGCCATCTTCATGGTAGGTTCATCTAACTCATGATATTCTGGCTCTATTCCATATTCCTTATAAATAAAGGAATTCCCGAATACATGATCGAGGTGACAATGCGTTAGCAAAAGACGTTCAACTTTCAGATCATTCGAAGCAATGAATGCCTTCAACTTTTGTTTTTCTTCTGGAAAATAGCAACCAGGGTCAATTATCCAACACGTTTTATCGTTAGTGTAGAGAATGTAGGTGTTTTCTTGAAATGGACTAAACTCGAAATGTTGAATATGCACCATTCGTCTTGTTTTTTGTTGTATTATTCTAATTGTCTCTTGCTACCTTTAGCGCCTATATCTAATGATCGACAAAATTAGAAGGATAACCGTTGCTTTTTTACTAAGTTTTATGCTTGGTAGTTCGCTGTATGCTCAGTTTTACAATGGCATGCGCCAACCTTTTGGTAAGAACAGAATTCAGCACGAGCAGTTTGATTGGATGAAGTATGAGTTCGATTATTTTACGATGTTTTTCTATGGTGAGGGGAAAAACTTGGCGGTTTATACCGCGCGCAATGCTGGAGACATGCTTGAAGAGATGGAGCAATTTTTCGATTACTCTCTTCGCAGCGGGCGCTTGCAAATTGTTGTTTATCAAAAGTTGGAGCATTTTAGGCAAAGCAACGTTGGAATTCCTGATGCCGATGACTCTAATATTGGTGGTAAAACACAAATAGTTGGATCAAAGATTTTCGTCTATTATCCCGGGGATTTAAATGAGTTCAGAACTCAGATTAGAAAAGGAATCGCAGAAGTGCTTGTAGGGCAAATGTTATTTGGTGATAACTGGCGTGAGATGATCAAGAACAATGCCTTGATCAGTTTTCCTACTTGGTTTACAAAAGGGTTGACGAATTATGCCGCACAACCTTGGGATGTTGATATTGATGATCGACTGCGTGACTTGATTGGTCGCGATAAGTACTCTAACTTTAATCGTTTAAAAGGAGATAATGTTGAAATAGCCGGTCAATCTGTCTGGTACTATATTGCTGAAACCTATGGGTCAAATGTTATTCCAAACATCTTGTATATGTCGAGAGTTACAAGAAGCATTGAGTCAGGGTTTTTGTTTGTGCTCGGAATTTCCTTGGAGACCTTAATGAAAGATGCTCAGGAATATTTTGAATTCAGATATGAAACAGATGAATATGGAGCGCAAGAATTTGTTGATTTTGATCCAATACGTACGAAAAGATCGGCAGATTATTCAGAGCCAAAGGTGAGTGATGATGGTCGTTACTTGACATATGCATCGAATCAAATGAGTAAGACAAAGGTCTTCATTTATGACTACGTGAAAAATAAGCGCAAACGATATCTCAGGCAAGGACATAAGTTAGACCGCCTCAATGATCAATCTTATCCTATTATGGACTGGAATCCAGTGACGGGAGAGTTGCATGTCATTACCGAGAAAAAGGGTAAGCTATGGATGACGCGTATTGATCCTGAAAAAGGTAAGGTTTCAAAAATTGAATTACTGCGGCTAGAGAAGGTGATGGAGATGGATTTCTCGCCAGATGGCAAGCAGATTTTATTTTCAGCAATTAATAAAGGCCAGTCTGATATCTATCTCTATAGTATTGCAGCCAATAGCCAAAAGCAGCTAACGAATGATATTTATGACGATCGTTACCCAGCCTTTTGGAAAGGGAACTCCATCCTCTTCGCATCTAATAGAGCCAACGACACCGTTAATTTGGCCAATAACTATTTGGAGTTTGCACCGCTGGAATCGAAGGATATTTACCAGCTTGACCTCAATGATGACGAAGTAGCATTTAACCTTACTCAAACGCCTACTTATGATGAAAAATCTCCAGCAGCATATAATGACGAAAAGTATATTTACTTGGGAGATGAGTCAGGCATTAGAAATCGATACATTGGACGTATTGATAGTTCTATACTAAGCATTGATACTGCGATTACGTATCGTTACTTTTCGAAAAATGAGCCCCTAACTGCGTATTTCAGGAATCTTCGAGAGTTTGATTTCAATCGAAATGAAAAAAAGATTGCTGAGCTATTCTTATTGGATGGGCGATTTAAGTTTATGTCGAAAGAAGGTAATGAGGTTGTTGATGAATATGTGCCAAGCAAATCAAACTTCGTTCAAGATCAATATTTCGAGGAAACGGAGAAGGAAGAGGTAGAACAGTTAGAGAAAGATACGCTGGGCATTACCATAGTAAAAAAGCAAGTATTCCCTGAATCTGTTCCTGGTAAATTAAATGAAGATGGAGCAATTGATATATTCAATTATCAATTTGATTCAGAATCGCTGCAAGAGGCAGGCAGTGATGGTGAGGTACGTGAGTCGAAGCCCGAAATGCCAGATACGACTCTGGTTGCTAAGAAGGTGAGCAGACTTAGAATTCCTGAGATGCGCAACTACAATATTGCATTTGTCGCTACTGACCTTACAACCCAATTCGATTTTGATTATGTAACTGCATTGTACCAACCGTTTAATTATGGCCCTTATGTTCAACCTGGACTAGGATCATTCATCAAAGTGGGAATGTTGGATGTATTCGAAGACTATAAAGTTGAAGGTGGTTTTAGGTATTCTTTTAATCAAAGTGGAACAGAATACTTTATATCTCTTGAAAACCGTGCAAAGCGATGGGATAAAAAGTATATTCTTCAGCGACAGTCTTTACAGGTAGGAGAAACCGTTCAGCTTACACAAGTCAATAAAATGTACCTCGCTAAAGGTATCTTTCGATATCCGTTTGATGAGGTGCAAGCAGTTCAGTTTACAGCGTTTGGACGTTACGATAGATTGATTACAAAGGGTAGTGACGCGCAGCGTTTGGCTGAAAGCGATGTCACTGATTTGATGCTTGGAGCCAAGGCAGAATATATTTTTGATAATACATTAGCGAAAGGACTTAATATTCTGACAGGGAGTCGAGCTAAGGTTTTTGCTGAGCATTACCGAAGTGTTATTGATCCCTCTACATCGTTGTTTGTCACAGGCATAGATGCAAGAAATTACATACCAATCCACAGAGAACTTATTTGGGCCAACCGCTTTGCTGGAAGCTCGAGTTTTGGTCCTAATAAGCTGGTTTACTACATGGGAAGTGTGGATGATTGGATTGTGCTGGGAAATAGAGAACGCTTTGACCGGTCTACTGAGATATCTCCAACTCAAGGATATCGTTTTCAAACTATTGCCACTAATATGCGTGGTTTTATTCAGAACGCTAGAAATGGAAACAATTTTGCCGTTTTAAACAGTGAACTTCGATGGCCAGTGATTAGATACTTTACGAACAAGCCTATCAAGAGTGAGTTTCTTTCGTCTTTTCAAGTCATTGGTTTTGGTGATTTAGGAACTGCATGGACTGGTGTTTCGCCATATTCAGAAGAGAATACCTTTAATAAAATTACTGTGTCTAACTCATCTGTGACTGTGATCTATGAAAACCAAACTGACCCATTCATCGGAAGTTTAGGGTGGGGGTTAAGGGCCAAAATTTGGGGCTATTTCGTCAGGTTTGATTATGCTTGGGGCATTGAAAACGGCTTATTTTTGGACCCGATTACACACCTGTCATTAGGACTTGACTTTTAAACCATGAACGAAATAATAATTCTTGTATTAATTGGACTAATAGCAGGAGCTTTTAGTGGAATGTTCGGAATAGGTGGTGGTTTAGTTATGGTGCCGGCAATGGTGTTTTTCTTGGCCATGAGTCAGCATTCTGCCCAAGGCACTAGCTTGGGTGTTCTCGTTATTCCTGTCGCGGCAGTAGCTGCTTACAATTACTATAAAGCAGGTGAACTCAATGTGAAATTTGCCATAATCATTGCCCTCAGCTTTGTTGTTGGTGGTTATTTCGGATCTAAGTTTTCTCTAGGTATAAGTGAAGTGATGTTGAAAAGAGTTTTTGGAGTGCTGATGCTAGCCATGGCTATCAAACTGATATTTTTCACTAAAGGAAGTGCTTCATGACATTAGAAAAAGTAAAAGAAAAGGCAGATCGCTATTTTACAAAAGCGGTTGAAATTAGAAGGTACTTGCATCAAAATCCTGAGCTTTCTTTTCAAGAGGAGAATACGGCTAATTATGTTTTTGATACGCTTAAATCGATGGGGCTTAAACCTCAGCGCATGGCTGAAACAGGAGTAGTTGCTTTGATTGAAGGGGCGCACCCTGGTCCTGTGGTTGCCTTAAGAGCAGATTTAGATGCATTGCCTATTCTAGAAGCTAATGACGTGCAGTATAAGTCTAAAAATGATGGAGTGATGCACGCATGCGGTCATGATGTGCATACAGCTTCATTGTTGGGAGCTGCAATGATTCTGAATGATTTGAAATCGGAGTTTTCAGGAACGATTAAATTGATTTTCCAACCTGGTGAAGAGAAGCTGCCTGGAGGTGCTTCTATTATGATCAAAGAGGGAGTTTTGAAAAACCCGGAACCAATTGCCATTTTTGGTCAACATGTTTTCCCTGAGTTGGAAGTGGGTAAAGTAGGATTCCGCTCTGGTCAATACATGGCGAGTTGCGATGAAATTCACATTACTGTGAAAGGAAAAGGAGGGCATGGCGCTATGCCTCATTTGGCTGTTGATCCCATTTTGATCTCATCTCATCTCGTTATTGCATTGCAGCAAGTGGTAAGCAGAAGATCGAATCCTTTGACGCCTTCTGTGTTGACGATTGGAAAGTTTATGGGCAATGGTGCAACCAATGTGATTCCTGATAAGGTGAAGCTTGAAGGAACATTTAGAACATTTGATGAGCATTGGCGAAATGAAGCCCACAAAGAAATTGTATCCATAACCGAGAATTTAGTGCTTTCTATGGGTGGTACGTGCGAAATTGATATCCAAAAGGGATATCCATTAGTGTTTAATGATGAGTCGCTCACAGCAAAGGCTCGTCAAAGTGCTGTTCAATATCTTGGTGAGTCAAATGTGGTAGAGTTACCCATGCGCGCTACAGGCGAAGACTTTAGTTTTTACACTCAAGCCATGCCGGGAACGTTTTATCGCCTTGGTGTTGCTAATAAAGCAAAAGGAATAGTGCATCCGGTGCATTCGTCTTTGTTTGACGCTGATGAAGAATCTTTAAAAATTGGTGCGGGCTTGATGGCCTGGATCGCAATCAATGAATTAAAATGAATATAAAAATGAAGCTATTAGTGGGGTTTTCTCTTCTAATGGTAATTTCTTGCTCGAATCCGCAACAGGACGAAATAAAAAAGCTGAAGGCAACGACCATAGAGTTACACGATGAAGTAATGCCCAGAATGGGTGAAGTGGCTGAGTTGTCGTCTCAACTAAAGGCAATTAGGGAGGAAATGATCAATGATACATCAGACTCAGTAAGTTTAGTTAGATTAACGATTTCAAATCAGATTGATGAGCTTGACATGGCATACGAAGGAATGATGGGTTGGATGGCAGACTATGAGCCTGGCTTCGAAAATGAAAACCCAACAGACTCGTCCATTGTTTATTATTCAGGGCAAGAGAAGGAAATTAAAGAGGTAAAGACGAACATAGAAGAGAGCATTGATGAAGCAGAGAATTTATTGGAAGAGCTTAAGCGTTAGTTTGTTATTGATTGGTTTTTTAGCGGAAGGCTGCGAAGAGTCAGCTTCTAGACCTTTGCCGCTGCTAGGTCCTTACGAAGTTAATGACACTATTATTGATGGTATGTTGAATACGGATACCACATTTACCGCAGTGAGGCCGTTTTCTTTTACTGATCAGGATGGGAATGAGGTTACAGAAGTCACCACAAACGGTAAAGTATATATTACAGACTTCTTTTTCACTTCATGTCCTACCATTTGTCCTAAAATGAAGCAGCAGATGCTTCGATTGTATAATGACTTTGAAGATAACGATGACGTCATTTTTCTCTCCCACAGTATAGATCCTAAACGCGATTCGGTTGCTCGTTTGCATGATTACGCAGAGAAGTTGGGCATATCGTCAGAAAGATGGCATTTGATGACAGGCGAGCGTGATGATATTTATAGCATGGCCAAGCACTACATGATCGCTGCGCAGGAAGATAAATTGGCTCCAGGAGGTTATGCTCATAGTGGTGCATTTTTATTGGTTGATAAGAGTAAACAGATTAGAGGAATTTACGATGGCACCAGTGCCGAAGAAGTTGATCAATTGAAAGAAGATATTCAAAAGCTGTTGAATGATGAAGCGCAGCCTTAGCTATTCTATAGCAGCTTTATTATTAGTGCTTATTAGCTGTGATTACAAGCCGCGCAACCAGGGTCGCGTTCTTTACGAGAAAGAATGTCAAAGTTGCCATATGGAAAATGGTCAAGGACTGGGTAAGCTTATTCCACCGGTAGCAAAATCAGACTATGTTGTCAATCACAGAGAAGGTATCGCTTGTCTAATACGGAATGGAATAGAAGGAGAAATGATGGTGAATGGGCAACTTTATACAGGAAAAATGGCGGGCAACTCTCAGTTAACGGAGATTGAAATCAATAATCTCGTTCACTACATTTTAGTGGACCTAAATGATCAGAAAGATCCTTATCAGATTTCAGAAGTGCGAGCTCAACTTGAGCGCTGCAAGCAATAGTTACTTAATCTTTACTGGCTGCAATTTGATCTTTATCACACCCACCTTGTCTAACAACTTGATGGCGATGTATACAGGATCAATTTCGTGCCACTTCACGCCAAAATTTGGACGTGCACCAAACTTATGGTGATTATTGTGATAGCTTTCTCCGAGCATCAAGACATCAACAGGAAGAAGGTTTTTAGATGTATCAGCAACCTCGTAATTAGTGTATCCATAACGATGGGCAAACCAATTAATGATCGCCCCATGCGCAGGCCCCATTACAAAATGGATAGGCAATAATAAATACATCCACCAATGCGTAGCAAAAGCGATGTAGAAAGCAATGTAGAAAAACGCCCAGAATAAGCGCACTGGCCAGCTAGAAGCGAATTTTTCGAATGTAAACCATTCAGGAAGATCCTTTTTCCACTTGTCTTCAATCGGCACTCTACCATAAGCAATGTTCGAGTAAACTGTTTTAGTGCGCCACATCATGGCAAACAAGTTCTTGTCATATTTTGGTGAATGTGGATCCAATTCTGTGTCGGCATGCGCGTGATGCATTCTATGCAGAATACCGTACGTGCGAGCACTCAAGTAACTTGAGCCTTGAAACACGAGGGATAATACTTGAAAGAATCGCTCCCATCCTTTGCTCATCGTAAACATTTGATGAGCAGCATATCTATGGTGAAAGAATGTCTGCGTAAACAGTGATAAATACCAGTGAGCTGCAAAGAAAATTAGAATAGCCATTAATTAAATTCAGTCATTAATAAGAAGGAAGCTGTGGTAAGGACTTCCTGTAAAATCGGTGTAAATATAACCCAAATAAAGGCTATATGTTTAAATGCTTTACTTCTTAGGGAAGAAGGTTGGTTGGTAATCTGAAGTTTGCCTTTTATTGCAGAGTTAAGATGTGATTTGCAATTATCATATATTCGATAATCACTGCAATCAAAGAGGTGTTTTCGCCTCTAATTGAGCGATAAGATGTTTTATCTCTTTCACGCGATCTTCATTACCGAGTTTTGTGTAGCTATTCTCAAGATTACTCAATGCTCTGCGGATTATAGAAACATTTGTAGCTGGTTTGAAAAAATCGTCTTGAGGCTCGAGCTTCAACTGTTCTAAGAAATAATCAATTTCTTTCTTGCTAAAAACAGTCCCCTTGCTAAACGGATTTACATAGAAAAGAACATCAGTTTCAAAAATGTTGTTTGTTTTGTACAGGCTAAATCTATCTAAGTAGGCAAGAATAAAGTGATGTGGCAAATTCACTCCATAAATAGGAAGATCTAAGTTCTGAGAAATAATAGAATAGATTAAGCTCAGGCTCAACGGATTCCCTTTCTTGGTTTCCAATACTTCACTGAGGAAAGAGTTTTTAGGTGAGTGGTAGTCAGCAGTATTTCCGCTGAAACCATAAATCTGAAACAAGATATGATTGATGACTTTGACCTGTTCAAAAGCTGTAAGGTTGGTGTTCAACTCAAGCCAAATGTCTTGCTGAATTTGCTCCAAAGTTTTGAGCATTTTTTCTTGATCGAAGTCTGGGTATTGATACCTATTGATGATCATTACGCCATCCAATAGACTTGCGCCCTCTTCTTTAGCCCATTGCCCCAAGCTTCTAGAAACTGCTTCAAATTGGATGTCATGTATCAGTTCCTCGATGCGATTTTGAAACAACACACCAAATAAGTTCGACTCCCATGCTTCTTCTAAATTCGGAATCACTACTTCGCCAATGGAAAGTATTTGGGTCTTCACATGGCTGTACACCAATTCATCTTGATCGTCTAGTAATTGAATTAAAGAAGAGATGTCAGTCTGCTGTTTCATGCTTTGCCAAAATTACGGGGGTTCGATGCCCATAAGATTTGGCTTTTGGCGAGCTATTAACATAGAACCTGTTAATAGCGGAAACATTAGTTCGAAAGACCCTCTAGTACATTTTTGATCAATTGCTTCATGGCAGGATGATAATCTTTACTAAACTGCATGGCTTTTCTGTTGGCTACAACAATACACATGCACAGGCATTTATGGCCAAGAGCCTTGCCCAGAGCATACAATGCTGAGCTTTCCATTTCGTAGTTGAGAACTTGTCGATCACTGACTTCAAATCGCTCAATATCATCATTGAAAGTCGGTAAACTGAGCGGTAACCTCAATGATCGTCCTTGAGGCCCAAAAAATCCGTTGGCTGTTAATGTGCAACCTGCTTTTCCAAGATGCGCGAATTTATTGAAAAGGTCAAGGTCAGACTGACTTGCATAGGGTTTATTGATAGAGTCATCAAACTCTGTGAACCCCTCAAAAGCAATACGCACATGACGTTCAGCGTCAGTTTCTTTAATGTCATAAAAGTGCTTGACTCCGTCCATTCCAATGGAGTATTCAGTAATTACAGTGCTGTTGACCTCAAGCTCCTTCTGTAAAGCTCCGCATGTTCCTAAGCGAATTAAATTTAGTTGTTGAAGTTCAGTTTTAACTCTTCTTGTTTCAAGGTCGAAATTCACCGCAGCGTCCAACTCATTAACTACAATATCGATGTTATCCGTTCCAATTCCTGTTGCTAAAGCGGTAATTTTTGTGCCTTTGTATGTGCCAGTATGTGTGACAAACTCACGATTACTGATTTGATATTCAATCGTATCAAACATTGAGCTAATAACTGAAACTCTTCCTGGATCGCCCACCAATATTACGTTTGGTGCAATGTGCTTTGGCAAAAGTTTGAGGTGATATACGCTTCCGTCATCGTTTAGAACAAGCTCGCTTTCTTGTGGATTCATCGTTGAAAAAATTGATTTTTCAAACCTATGACATTTAGATAGTTTTATGCCCGATGAAAGCGCGCATAATTACCATCGGAGATGAAATTTTAATTGGTCAGATTATAGATACGAATTCGGCATGGTTGGCAGGTAGATTAAATGACTTAGGAATTGGTGTGGAAAGTATTGTCAGTATTTCTGATACACAAGAAGCAATTCATCTCGCTCTTGGCGAAGTTGATTCCAGCATTCAATTGGTTTTGATGACGGGAGGACTAGGGCCAACTAAGGATGACATCACCAAGCACGCATTAGCAAAGTGGTTTGAAAGTGGATGGAGCGAAGATCAAGCAGTCCTTAATCGAGTTGAGCAACATTTTAGTTTGCGTGGAGTGATAATGCCAGAAGTGAATAAGGGTCAGGCTATGGTGCCCGATAATTGCATTGTTCTTGCGAATGAAAATGGTACGGCCCCAGGAATGTGGTTTGAGCAAAACGGAACAGTATTTATATCTATGCCAGGCGTTCCTTTTGAAATGAAATCAATTTTCGCAGATCAAGCAGTGCCGAGGATTCAAAAGCGCTTTGTTGGAAAACACATTGTTCATCGTACCATCATGACGCAGGGAATAGGCGAGAGCACTTTGATGGAAATCATCGCTGATTGGGAAAACAATTTGGGGGATTTAAAATTGGCCTATTTGCCATCTGTAGGTTCTGTTCGATTGAGGATTACGGGTGTTTCGGAATATGGTGAAGGACTTCAAGAAAGGGTTGATGCTCAAGTCTTGGCGGCACTTCCTCTTGTTGAAGAGTATGCCTATGGGTTTGATGAGGCGAAACTAGAGGAGGTAATCGGTTCAGTTTTGAAATCCAATAGTTTGACTCTCTCGACCGCTGAAAGCTGCACCGGAGGATACATCTCGCACCTACTTACGTCAGTTTCTGGAAGCAGCGCTTATTTTAAGGGTTCAGCTGTAACATATTCTAATGACGCAAAGCAGGATGTTTTAGGAGTAGATCCAGCTACGTTTGAAAAATATGGGGCCGTAAGTGAGCAGGTGGCAATTCAAATGGCAGAGGGTGTTAGAAAGAAATTTCGAACAGATTATGCTGTTTCAACAACTGGAATTGCTGGTCCAGATGGAGGAACTGCTGAAAAACCTGTGGGAACAATTTGGATTGGAGTCTCAAGTCAAAATGGCTCATACGCGTTAAAATATTCAATGGGAACACACCGAGAGCGCAACATTCGAAAGTCTGCACTGCAAGCATTTCAACTTATTCGTAAAGAGGTTTTTAAAAATCTTGGAATTTCATTGAAAGAAGCTCTTTCTTAAATGAATAATACATTTATATTTGCAGCCCAATTTCAAGGAAATTATGAAAATCTGCCAAATCACAGGAAAGACTGCTCAATCAGGACACTACGTTTCTCACTCTAATCACAAGACGAATAGAAAGTTTGACGTTAATCTTCATACAAAGAAGTTCTTTAACGATGAAACAGGTGAGTGGGTGACTCTAAAAGTAAGTTCCGCTGGCATCCGCAACATTAGTAAGAAAGGATTAGCAGCTTGCTTGAAAGAAGCTAAAGCAAAAGGATTCTTATAACAAGGAATATTCAAAATATTTAAAAGCTCAGACTCGTCTGGGCTTTTTTTATGCTTATAAGTCTCGGGTTGTTTAAAAATGGAGACAACTACTTAATTGCAAGCCATCATTGATTGTTGCTTTGCAGTTATGAGATTAAGTCTGTTGTTTCTTATTGTTGTTAATGCATTCGCATCATTCAGTTTAATGGGGCAAGATGTACCTGCTCCTAACAAAACCAATGTTCCACATTTTAAAATTGCGGCAGCTCCTTCTATTCCTGAGGAGTTATCGTCATCCTTCTTTTTCGAAAACAGAGAACGACTAAGGGAAATCCTCCCTGATAGTTCTATGGTAGTGCTTTTTTCAGCTCCAATTAGAACACGCACCAACGACATCGATTACCCCTTTCGTCAAGACCCTGATTTCTACTACTTTACAGGTGTGAATGAAGATAACGCAATGCTTGTTGTCTTCAAGAACCCAATGAGAATCAATGAAAAATGGTACCGTGAAATCTTATTCATTGAAAACGATAATATGATTAAGCAAGTTTGGAATGGACCTGTTTTAGGTGCTGATCAAGCAAAAGATGTGAGCGGTGTTGCTACAGTAATGTCCAACACAGAGTTTAAAACGATGGAGTTTAATTGGGCTGAAATCAAGGATGTATACTCGAACAATAACCTATTTATTGAGCTAGATGATTTAAAGCACCCAGGTGACTTAGCTAGCATGGTAAGTCACTTTAAGCTAAAAACTGAACGTGCGGGTAAAGAAATCCTTGTGAATGAGGGTGAAGATCTTTACGCAAAGTTGCGTCAGAAAAAGTCCAAAGAAGAATTAGATATGATGCAAAGGGCAATTGATATTACAGGAGATGCTCATATAAATGTTATGAAGATGATTCGTCCCGAAATGACAGAATACCAATTGCAGGCGATGATAGAATACACCTTTCAATTCAATGGGGCTGAGGTAGCTTTTCCATCTATAGTTGCGTCAGGTGATAATGGTGCTATTATGCATTACACTGAAAACCGTGAGTTATTGATTCCAGGTGATATGGTGATTATGGATATTGGAGCTGAATATGAGGGATATGCGGCCGATATTACCCGCACAATTCCTGTGTCAGGAGTTTTTTCGGAAGAGCAAAAAAAGGTTTATCAATTGGTGCTGGATGCTCAAACAGTTGCTATTCGCTATGCCACAAAAGGCTATAAGTTTTGGACTCCTCATGAAGAGGCGTATAGAACAATCGGGAAAGGATTAATCGCCTTAGGCATAATTACTGAATGGGGAGATATCGGTAAGTATTTTATTCACGGAACCTCCCATTATTTAGGACTGGATGTCCATGATGCAGGGCTTTATTCTGCTTTACAACCTGGTGAAGTGATTACAGTTGAGCCAGGTATTTACATTCCCAAAGGCTCGCCTTGTGATGAAAAGTGGTGGGGTATTTTCGTTAGAATTGAGGATGATATACTAATCACTGATGGGCCAGCAAAAGTTCTTTCAGAAAGGTCACCCAGAAAAATTAGTGAGATAGAGGCTCTAATGGCCACTGATAATGCTTTGACTGAATAGAGTCAGCGAGTGCATTTTTGATTGAATAACAGAACAGAAGATTTAGCGGTATTGCCTCCTGAAAAGTAAATGGGGATTCCCACGCCAACACATAAAGCACCGGTAGCCACATATCCTGTGGGGAACTCTGTTCCCTGATTGAAGTAATAGTTGCCCAATGAAGCAGCGGATGTAACGAGCCCAATGGCTGCTAACAATATTCCAAAAGACTCTGTTCGTTTGCCTGACTCATAGCGTTTAAGAGCTATTGGACAGTCTTTCATTAAAACCTTTAAGCGGTTGTTTCCAACTTGCATTGGACCTTGATAGAAGCTATAGCTGAATGTTCCTTCGCTCAATTGTAAAGAGTCAGGTATAGTTTGTGCCGTCAGTTCTCCAAAACTGAAGCAAACTAGTAACAAAAAGCATCTGATTAACTTCATTCATCTAATTAACGCAAATTCTGAATTGTGTCAAAAGCTCTTTGAGAATATGGTCAGTAACGAAGAAGATTTCAGCGAATAAACTATCTATTTCAAACCTTCATTATAGCTTTTGAAAGGTGAATTATTACTACTCGTCTAATTGAATAATTGAGTGCTGCCAATTCATGGAATTCATGATTAAAACGACTACTTTCGCGCTTTCAAATAACACGTTAAATTAAGTAATTAAATGTTTGATTTAAAGGAGATTAGCACTGCTACTATGGTTTTGTTTGCTGTGATTGATATCATTGGCTCGATTCCGATTATCATACAGTTGCGTCAACGAACGGGTCATATTCAATCTGAGAAGGCGAGTATCGTCTCTTTAATCATCATGATAGCATTTCTGTACTTGGGAGATGAAATCCTTCAATTGATTGGAATTGACGTAAACTCATTTGCAATTGCAGGTTCTTTCATTTTGTTTTTCTTATCCCTTGAGCTTATTCTTGGTATCAAATTGTATAAGGATGATGAGCATCAAGAAGCAAATGTGAGTAGCACATCAATTGTTCCTTTGGCTTTTCCTTTAATCGCTGGTGCTGGAAGTATGACCACATTGGTTTCTCTTAGAGCGGAATATGCGATTCAAAACATCGTTGTAGCTATTATACTTAACATTCTTCTAGTGTATGTGGTGTTGAAAAACACCAAACATATCGAACGATTATTAGGTCCTGGAGGTATTGCGGTCGTTAGAAAAGTATTTGGAATTATCCTTTTAGCAATTGCCGTTAAACTATTCAGAACCAACCTCGGCTTGATGTAAAATTCATCCTTTACATTCGCGATTAATGGGGTTGAAATCAATAGTAGCAAAATGGCTTGCGAGGCGAGAGAAAGTTAAAGTTGACAAGTGGTCAATAAAGCCGATTCAATCACAAAAAGATACACTTACATATTTGACATCTGTGCTTGAGTCGACAGACTTTGGTATCGATCATGGAATAAAGTCTCATACCACTTATGAGCAATGGAAAACACGTGTTCCATTGCGTGATTATGAAGCCCTATACCCCTATGTTGAGCGTATTTTAGAAGGAGAGATGAATGTGCTTTGGAAGGGTAAACCAGTTTATTTCTGTAAGACTTCAGGCACAACTTCAGGCGTTAAATACATTCCGATGAGTGATGAAGGCATCCAAGCTCAAATTAAAGCTGCGCGCTCAGCCTTGTTGCTTTACATCAATGAAACTAATAACAGCTCATTCACTGATGGTAAGATGATGTTCCTTCAAGGAAGCCCCAAATTGGAAAAGAAGCAAGGTATTAGTATTGGTCGTTTGTCAGGAATAGTTGCTCATCATGTGCCAAGCTACTTACAGCGAAACCGAATGCCTTCTTGGAAGACAAACTCAATTGAAGATTGGGAGAAGAAAGTGGATGCGGTGGTTTCGGAAACTATGTCTGAAGACATGCGCTTAATTAGCGGCATACCACCATGGGTGCAGATGTATTTTGAGCGATTGATTGAGCAATCTGATAAAAAGACCATTAAAGAGATATTTCCAAACTTCTCTGTATTTGCTCATGGAGGTGTGAATTATGAGCCTTACAAATCAACAATGGAGAAGTTGATAGGAGGTAAGGTAGATTCGATAGAGACGTATCCTGCTTCTGAAGGCTTTATAGCTTTTCAAGACTTGCAAAATACCGAAGGTTTACTGCTCAATTTAGATGCAGGAATATTCTATGAGTTTGTTCCTGTTGAGGACTTTCATTCTGATGATCCTCGAAGGGTTAGTTTAGAAGAAGTAGTGATCGGAGTGAACTACGCCATTGTCTTGAATACTTCAAGCGGTTTATGGGGTTATGTAATTGGTGATACGGTGAAATTTGTCTCCACATCACCTTTCCGCATCATCGTTACGGGCAGGTTGAAGCATTTTATTTCTGCTTTCGGTGAGCATGTAATTGCCGAAGAAGTAGAAAGTGCCATAAGTGAAATTGCCTCAATGATGAAATTTAGTTTTATAGAGTTTCATGTTGCTCCGCAAGTTAATCCCTCTGAAGGTCTGCCTTATCATCAGTGGTTTATTGAGTCATCAAACCCTATTCCTGACGGATTTGAAAAGGCATTGGATGAAAAAATGCAAAAGCTGAACTCGTATTACAAAGACTTGATTCAGGGTAAAGTGCTGCAACCACTTAAAGTCAATCTTTTGCCTTTGGGGAGTTTTAATGCTTATATGTCTAGTCAAGGTAAATTGGGTGGTCAGAATAAGCTTGCGCGACTTAGCAATGACAGAAGCATTGCTGATAAACTTTCTTAAAACTCGATCAATTTAGATCCTTTTATGCACCTCCGTTTCATTCTCAAAGCGCATATTTGCAGCCCTTTATGAGTGAAGAAAAAAAACGCGGAATAGCCATCTTAGGTTCTACTGGAAGTATTGGTACCCAGGCTCTTGATGTAATTGAATCTCAAGCAGATCAATTCTCTGTTGAAGTGCTTACTGCTGGTTCTAATGCTGAGCTTTTGGTCGAGCAGGCGAGAAAGTTCAAACCGAACGCGGTTGTAATTGGTGATGAATCAAAGTATTCCGCTGTTAGCGATGCGCTGTGGGATGAAGGAATCAAAGTATTTGCCGGAGCTGAGGCTTTAGAGCAAGTAGTGGAGATGGAATCGGTTGATGTAGCATTAACAGCATTGGTTGGTTTTGCAGGATTAAGGCCTACTATGAAAGCTATTGCTGCAGGAAAGCAGATCGCTTTGGCCAACAAGGAAACCCTTGTTGTAGCGGGAGAGTTGGTGACCAAAGCAGCTCGAGAAGCTGGTGTTAATATTTACCCTGTCGACTCTGAGCATAGCGCTATTTTTCAATGTTTAGCTGGTGAGTTTCACAACCCAATAGAGAAAATTTATTTGACTGCTTCTGGTGGGCCTTTCAGAGGAAAGAAGCGCTCTGATTTAGCTGGTGTAACGAAGGCTCAAGCACTTAAACATCCCAATTGGGAAATGGGAGCTAAGATTACGATAGACTCTGCTACATTAATGAATAAAGGTCTCGAGGTAATTGAGGCCAAATGGCTCTTTGCCCTGAAACCAGAACAAATTGATGTGATAGTGCATCCTCAGAGTATCATTCATAGCATCGTTCAGTTTACAGACGGCAGCATGAAGGCGCAGATGGGTTTACCCGATATGAAGTTGCCAATTCAGTATGCGTTAGCTTACCCTAACCGCTTATCATCTGATTTTCCGAGATTCAACTTCTTAGATTACCCATCCCTCACTTTTGAGCAGCCAGATATAGAAACCTTCGGTAATCTTGGACTTGCATTTAGGGCGATGAGTGAAGGAGGAAATATGCCTTGTATTATGAATGCCGCCAATGAAATTGCTGTTGCAGCATTTTTGAATGATGAGATTAAGTTTCTCCAAATCCATGAAATGATTGAGAAAACAATGGATAGGGCCTCATTTATTGAGCACCCCACATTGGAGCAATATATAGACACAGATAATGAGGCAAGAGCCTTAACAAAAGAACTGATAAAGTAAGATGGAAGTATTTTTAATTAAGGCAGCGCAGTTAATCCTGAGCCTTTCTATTTTGGTGGTTTTACACGAGTTGGGTCACTTTATTCCAGCCAAATTGTTCAAGACGAGGGTAGAGAAGTTCTATCTGTTTTTTGATCCTTGGTTTTCATTATTCAAGTTCAAGAAAGGTGACACTGAATATGGTGTGGGCTGGCTTCCACTAGGGGGTTATGTCAAAATTTCTGGGATGATTGATGAGTCAATGGATAAGGATCAATTAGCCCAAGAGCCTCAGCCACATGAATTTAGAAGTAAACCCGCTTGGCAACGTTTGATCATTATGATAGGCGGAGTTACTGTGAATTTGATACTAGGATTTCTTATCTACAGCATGATCTTATTCACTTGGGGTAAAGAAAGATTGCCTCTTGAGAATCTTGAATATGGAGTTTATGTGGACAGCACCATGATGGATTACGGGCTGATGGATGGCGATAAGATCGTTGCAGTTACTGATGGTAATGTGAAGTATTATGAAGAACTAGGAAAAGAAATTCTAATTAATGGTGCGCGCACTTTAGAGATCGAGCGCGATGGCGAATCAATGACCATTCAATTGCCAGAAGATGTCGAACAAACTATTCTTGCTAAAGAAGTGAGAACACTTTTCTCCCCACGTTATCCATTCGCTGTAGATAGTGTAGTTACGGGAAGTGCTGCTGAGGAGGCTGGCTTTCTAAAGAATGATAGAATTGTGTCTGTTGATGGTGAACCCACTGAAGGCATAATCGAAGGGTTAAAAGCGGTGAGATCGCACAAGTCAGAAACTGTGACAATTGATGTTGAGCGCAATGGAAGTATCATTTCAAAAGAGGTAAGTGTAAGTGAAGAAGGACGCATAGGTATTGGCTTGAAGAGCGTAACTGATTATGTTCAAACTGAAACCTACAAGTATGGTTTTTGGCAGGCTATTCCAGCTGGTGTTCAAGAAACGAAGGATATTTTAGGCAACTACATCACGAGCATGAAGCTCATATTCACTAAAGAGGGCGCCTCACAAATTGGAGGTTTTGGTGCCATTGGTGGTTTATTTCCAGCCACTTGGAATTGGCAAACATTCTGGAGTATGACAGCTTTCTTGTCACTAATTTTAGCGTTTATGAATATCCTGCCAATTCCGGCTTTAGATGGAGGTCATGTGATGTTCCTTCTCTATGAAATGATTACAGGACGAAAGCCTGGAGATAAATTTTTAGAGTATGCTCAAATGGCAGGAATGATCCTTCTATTGGGATTATTGATCTTCGCGAATGGCAATGATATTCTGAGGGCTTTTAGATAATTAAAGATCAATCAGCCATGATATAGCGGCTCTTTCGCTATTGAAGGTCTTGTGCTTTGTGTTGGAGTCAATATTGAGCTTTTCATACAATTTAGAAAGTGTTAAAGCCAATGAGTTAGTAGTGTAAACGGCTGCTCTCACTGTTTCATATTTGCCAGTACCCTGCTTCATCTCTTTTGAAAAACGCATTAAGTCTTTCATTTTCATGGTGCTCCCCAAGTCAGCACCACGGTGATATATCTTAAGGTCTGTGGGAAGGCTGTATGAATTACCAATGTATTGAATGAATTTTGCAATATCAGCCTTATCAATTGAATTGGAATAATTCAATTTAAGGATATTCGTTTCTTCATCAAATTCAATACTCACCATGCTTCACTTAATTTAAACCTCTTTCCGAGCTGGCAAATAACGCTATTGCTCTAAAGTAATCAATTATTAGATAGGTGTGTTATGAATAGCTTTATGTTAATATGAAATAGAAAAGAAAGAGCGAATTTCTAAAGTAGTGATTTATTACAACCATTGCTTTTAATCATACTTTGTTTATCACGCGACTTTTTATTGAAATCTCCATGAAAACTTTCAAGATCACTTTATCTGATAAATTGTAGTTTTTTAGAAACCAATTCATTTCCGCATGAGAGTTGACCTATATACATTCCTTTTAAGCCTTCAGGAGGTATGATTTCCATGAAATCAATATTGGCACCTAATCCATACACTTCATCCAAAATCATGCTTCCTTTTAAATCGTAAATGGTTAATCGAATAGTGCTTGATGTTCTGCTTTGAGGCATTTCTATGAAGTTATTTCCAATTTTGAATTGAGTCTTTTGATAGGTTTCATTGATCAATAAGGCATCGGCTAAATGCTCTTTATGTCCATCTATGTCTACAAGATAAAGTGCATAATGGTTGACGTTATCTATAAAGTCATCAAAAGCTAAATAGGTGAGTACTTGGTTGGAAGTACCTGCAGCGTCTATTCGATCAATTTCTGTGTAGTTCACTCCATCTTCACTTTTCTCAATAATGAAATAGTCGCTATTGATTTCAGAGAGTGTGGACCAATCCAACCTTGCGCTGTATTGATTATCTAAAGTGGCTAGAAAATATCCGAGCTCAATAGGAAGAGGATTATTCATGGAGATTGATCCTAAAGTGAATATGGACGAGCCAATCAAATCAGGAGTCGAGGATGTGCTTAACTCTCCACTTGCCGTATTACCGGTTACGCTTGTTGCGCCTTCATTTGTCCACTGTGACCCGTCCCACTTTGAAACACGCAAATCAGCAACATTTCCTACACCGCAACTTTCAATGCCATTCCAACTTAGTGTGATACGACTATCGGTCGAAGAAGCACCTGTCACTTTCCAAAATTCGCACAAACTTATTTGTTGAAGGCTATCACTAACCAAACTTGTGTTGTATCCAGAGTCGCATGGGTTGGCCTTAAAGTATTCCACAGAAATTGTATTAATTCCAGTCATTTCTGAAACACTCAAAGGTCTGCCAATCGAATTAGAGCCAACGTTAAATTGAAATGAACCAGTCCCTTCTTTTTTTATGATTCCATTTACAAAAATGCTGTCTGATACAACACTTGATTGAGCGGTACTTTCAAAGAGAACAAACCCACCATTTTTAGTTGTCAATACCCCATCACTGAAGATCATCTTGCTTGATACAGTCATTGGGTTGATTAGAATTACTCCCTGACTATTGTCTAACTTGACTGTTCCAAAACTCAAGCTATTGGTTCCGCTGACTTTGATTTGATCATTGCCCTTCAGATTTACTATGGATTCATTTTCGCTTCTGATATTGCTGTTGTTTTCAATGTAGGTGCCATTGACGATTAGGTTTGAGCCAGAAGTCAAGTTAATGTGCGCAGAGTTGTCAAGCACTTGAGCTTGAGCTCCAGCGATTAATAAACTGAACCCTAATGACAATATGTTGACGTTAAATTTCATTATTTCCCGTATTCTGTTCTACTTCCGAAAGCATCCTCCTCAAAATGGAAGTCTAGCATAAGTAAATTAGCATCTCTATTAAAATTATCGTTGGCGTGATTTGCATGCCTGAAAACACGGCAAACTAAAATGCTAGATAATGTCTTTCCCGCGGCAGTTATACCACCTAAAGGTGTAATTGCATGATAATCTTCGAGAACTGGGTCACATTGAGCAATAGGGTCCTCCCCGTAAATAATTGTTGTCAACGGGAATTCTTCTCCTACATTGCTCCAAGTATATTCTAAGCCCCATCTTACTTTGTCAGTGCCGACATTTGCGTTGTCTGAGGCCCAATGAACGTGAGGGTAGATTGTAGTTCCTTCTACCCAACTATGAGGCATCTGAACCATGAAGTATAATTCCTCTTCAGTGTCATCGTCAAAATCAAACCCAAATACTCCTTGACTCCCTGAACCATTATCCTTGAACTCGTTGAAGTCAGGATCTTTTGTTCCACCTCTTTTTGTACTTGTAATTGGTATCGTCAAATCATTAAAGGTGGTTGCACTTCCATGCATTCTGAGGGAACCATCGCTTTCAATGTTGGTATAATTTGCATCCCCTCCTAGTTTGATATTTCCATCATCATCTATTTCCATTCGTTTTATTTCGTTGGTTGTCATTTCTATCTTGTCAATATCAGATGAACTCTCGACAGTAACCTTGGTATCCGCATCAGCATCTATTATAGCACTGCCCCCGCCTCCAGCTGCACCTCCTAACTGCTGTCATCCTGTGCTGTAGAAAAAGAAGTAGTCCAAATCAGTGTCATACACTAAAAGTCCTTCTGCCGGAGAGGAGATGGCGTTTTTTTGTGCAGTTGTTAATCGCGGCACCAATACTCCTCTTGAAGTTGACTTTATTTCTAAGGCGGCAGAGTTGTCAGGTGTGAATGTGCTGTCGTAATCTGAAATTCCAATATTTTGACCTGTAGATAAAAAAGAGGTTGTAAGGAAAACAGCGAGAAAAAGAATAGAGCGTCTCATGGCTTATTTGTTTTACTCAAAAATAGATTGTGTTATGCCGATGCATTGTGACACATGTCATACAGAAACACTTAAAAACATGATTCTTGTCGTGAAACCTTTTCACCTCAATACGTAGTCTGTCTTAATGTCATAATTCTTCTTTGGCTCGTGTTTCGCTAAGAGAAGTTCATGAGTAAGCAAAAAGTAAGTTACGGTTGGGCATTTAAGGAGTTCATTTGGCCGCGAAGAGGAATCATTTCTGTTGGGTTAGCGTTAATTATAGTCAGGAGTTTAGCGGGTTTGGTTTTGCCTTATGCGAGTAAAAGTCTTATTGACGATGTCATTCCCTCGAAAGACTTAGATACCCTTTGGATGTTGCTTATAGTAGTTTGCTCAGCCATTCTGGTACAAGCGGTGAGTTCTTTTTCATTGACAAGACTTTTGAGTGTTGAGGCACAGCATCTGATTTCTCTGTTGAGAGCAGCGGTTCAAAAGAAGTTATTGGCATTACCGATAAGTTTCTTCGATAATAATAAGTCTGGAGCCTTGGTTTCAAGAGTGATGACGGATGTTGAAGGTGTAAGAAACCTGGTTGGAACAGGGTTGGTACAGTTGATCGGAGGTTCAATAACGGCAGTTATTTCATTGGTGATCTTAATTCGTCTCAATGCAACCATGACTGTTTTTGTATTGGTGCCCGTGGCGATATTTGCACTCATTGCTTTGAAAGCATTCGGATACATCCGCCCCATATTCAGAGATCGAGGTAAAATCAATGCAGAGGTAACCGGACGTTTGACTGAAACACTCAATGGAGTGCGCGTAATCAAAGGGTTTAACGCAGAGCAACAAGAGAATAGAACCTTTGAAGAAGGAGTGGAGCGATTGTATTTGAATGTCAAGAAAAGTCTAACTGCTACTGCATTAATAACAAGTTCGTCTACCTTTTTATTGGGTTTGGCGTCAGCCGGTATAATGGGCATTGGAGGCTACTTCATCATGCATGACTCCATGACTTATGGTGAATTTGTTTCGTTTACCCTCTTTCTAGGATTTATGATTGCACCTATTGTTCAAATGAGCAACATTGGCAGTCAATTGACAGAAGCCATGGCAGGCCTTGATCGGACTCAAGAATTGATGAATATGACGGAGGAGGATGATGCGGAAAAGCGAAACATTGTACTCAAGTCAGTGAAAGGTGATATTGTGTTTAAGGATGTTTCATTCAGTTATGAAGAGGCTAAGGAAGTGCTGCATAGTATTTCATTTGATGCTCCGGCTGGAAGTGTCACAGCATTAGTGGGGTCTTCTGGTTCTGGAAAGACTACCATAGCCGGACTGGCAGCTTCGTTCCTCAACCCAAAAGGCGGATTGATTACCATTGATGGTGCCGATCTCTCTGAGGTAAACTTGAGCAGCTATAGGGCTAATTTAGGAGTAGTACTTCAAGACGACTTCTTATATGAAGGCACCATCAGGGAGAATATTCTTTTTCCGCGTCCAGGTGCTACTGAGGAGCAATTGCAAGCTGCTGTGAAAGGTGCCTATGTCAATGAATTTACAGATCGCTTTGAGGAAGGACTGGAAACAGTAATTGGTGAGCGTGGTGTGAAGCTATCGGGAGGCCAGCGCCAGCGAATTTCCATCGCGCGCGCTTTATTGGCCAATCCGAAGATTATCATCTTAGATGAAGCTACTTCTAACCTTGATACAGAGAGTGAATCATTCATACAAAAGAGTTTGAATGAGTTGATGAAAGACCGCACCACATTTGTAATTGCCCACCGCTTGAGCACGATTCAGCAAGCAGACCAAATTCTAGTAATTGAAGAAGGAAACATCGTTGAGCGAGGCAAGCACGATGAATTGATCGAAAAGAAAGGGCGATACTACGAACTGTATACGTATCAAAGTCGCATCTAAATCCACAACTTTTCGTTCTTCACCTATTCGGAAAAAGATATTTTAGCCGCTGCATCATAGAATTGATGCTCGATTAATATGAATGATGAGGGATCGAATAAGGGAATAAAGTATAACGTCATTATTCTTGGAGTGATGCTTTTTGCGGGAATGATTTCTTTCTTGGATTTATCTCCTGGTAAGCCTGAAATTACCATTACTGCTGCTATCGCTGTTTTGATGGCTTTGTGGTGGGTCACTGAAGCGTTGCCAATTGGATTAACCAGTTTGTTGCCAATCATTCTCTTTCCAGCTTTCGGTGTTTTGGATGGAAAGGATATTTCTGAAGCCTACATCAACTATGTCATCTTCCTTTTTATTGGCGGCTTTTTTATGGCATTGGCCATTCAAAAATGGGGTTTACATAAGCGGATTGCCCTCAAGATATTATCATGGTTAGGAGGAAGCCCGTTTCGTATTCTTTTGGGCTTCATGCTAGCATCGGCATTTTTATCGATGTGGATGTCAAATACAGCCACCACAATGATGATGCTACCTATAGTATTTTCAGTAACCTCTGCACTAGAAGAGACGCATGGCCGACAAAAATTGGGCAAGCTGGGAACTGCTCTGCTTTTAGGTGTAGCGTATAGCTGCTCTGTGGGAGGAGTTGCTACACTCGTTGGAACACCCACGAACCTTTCGTTTGTCCGAATTTTTGAGATTATTTATCCCACTGCAACTGAGATTTCTTTTGGACAATGGCTTGTATTCGCACTTCCGCTTAGCTTCATTATGTTGAGTATAGTTCTAGTGGTTCTTTTCTTTTTATATCCCGCAAAAAAGGATTTGGAAGTGCTTGATAAAGGGTTTTTTAAAAAGAGCTACAGTGAACTGGGACCAATTACCGTCAATGAAATCAGAGTGCTTTGGTTGTTTGTTACACTGGTGTTTTTATGGGTATTCAGAAAACCGATAATCATTGGTGATTTTGTGTTACCTGGTTGGAGTGAGTTTTTTGCTTCTCCTTCATTTATCAATGATGGAACCATTGCCATATTCGTTGCCTTTTTATTGTTCATTGTGCCTTCATCTGAAAAAAGCAACAATGAAGGCTTAATTACTTGGCCAATAATTACCAAAATTCCTTGGGGAATTGTGTTGCTTATCGGTGGTGGATTTGCTTTGGCAAAGGGATTCATCGATTCTGGTTTAGCTGGTTTTATTGGAGGTCAGCTAGTTGGAGTAGGGGTATTAAGTGAAATTGAGCTTATTTTCTCAGTAACTGGGTTGATGACTTTCTTAACAGAACTAACCTCCAATTTGGCCACAGCAGAAATGATGTTGCCTATTGCGGCCGGAATAGCCAATGAAATTCAGACTAATCCTTTGTTATTGATGTTGCCTATGACTTTGGCCGCATCAATGGCCTTTATGTTTCCTGTTGCCACTGCGCCTAATGCCATTGTATTTGGTTCCGGTAAATTGGCCATAAAAGATATGGTGGCTGCAGGGCTTATTATCAACTTTTTAGCGATCATTTGTATAGTACTGATCACCTACTTCTGGGGGACTGAAATGTTCAATATTGAGTCTGGTGTAATTCCCGAGTGGGCGAAGGGTTTATAGTTATGTGCCTTTAACCTTAAAGCTCCATTCGATCCAAACTTTGGTCACTGTCTCTCCTGCGCTATTTTTTCCTTCGCTAAGCATGGTAATCTTCTGACCTTCTTTGGTTTCTATGGCTTGAGTTACAGTATCAAAAACCTCGTTGCCTTGATTGCAAGTGAACACTATCGTTTCAGCCGCTTTCTTGTAAAACTCGCAGCGCAAATCAGTCACGAGCATAGAGACGTTGGCTCTCCCTTCAATCGCCAATATGGCCAATAGACCAGTAGAAAATTCTGCTGCCCCAGCTTGCGCAGCGAAATAAATGGATCGAAAAGGATTTTGTGTTTTCTTGAGAAAGGGAATCGAAACAGAAGCACTCTCGGTATCTAAATGTTGAAGTTTAACACGCCAGAAAAGTAGGCTTGGTAATTTCTTCCAAAAGAAAAACTTCAACTTCCATGGAGTTTTAAGGTCTTTTAGAGTCTTTACTACTTTTGGGTGAAGTGCTTTTTCTTTCATTACTCTGTAATTATTTTGGATACTCGAACACTGCTGCTTTTATCCTTGGAGCAAAGTACTTATTTCTTTCTCGCTTGTTTCTATTGACTTTTGAATTTAAGGCGAAGGCTCTCTGTATATAGCTGGCAATTATATGTGTATAATAATTATTGATAGAGATTATACGCCCCGCTCTGACTCAATAGGATACTTTTGATCTGTTTTAATCTAAACTACAAAACGATGAGAAAAATTAAATATGCAGGTTGGCTGTTGTTCGCTGGAATCCTTATTTCCTCGTGTCAACAAGAAACCAAAGAAGAGGCTGCAGTTGATTACTCTACTGGAGCTACCATGAAGAGTAAATCAAACATGAAGGCAACGAGCAATAGCGATTGGTGGCCTCAGCAATTAAACTTAAATATTCTAAGACAGCATTCTCAGAAGTCTAACCCAATGGACGATGATTTCGACTATGTGGCAGAATTCAACAGTGTTGATTATGACGCTTTGAAGGCAGACATCAGAAAAGTATTGACGGAATCACAAGATTGGTGGCCAGCGGACTTTGGACATTACGGAGGGTTATTCATCCGTATGGCTTGGCACAGCGCAGGAACATATCGTACGGCTGATGGACGTGGTGGATCACGTGCCGGACAGCAAAGGTTTGCTCCATTGAATAGCTGGCCTGATAATGCCAACCTTGATAAAGCAAGAAGACTTATTTGGCCGATAAAGCAGAAATATGGAGAGAAAATTTCTTGGGCAGACCTTATGGTTTTGACAGGGAATGTGGCATTGGAAGATATGGGTTTTGAGACCTTTGGGTTTTCTGGTGGTAGAACAGATGTTTGGGAACCAGAAATGGACGTGTATTGGGGAGCAGAAGAAAAGTGGCTTTCTGATGAGAAAAGATATTCAGGTGATCGTGAGCTAGAGAACCCTTTGGCTGCAGTTCAAATGGGATTGATATATGTAAATCCTGAAGGACCAAATGGAAACCCTGATCCAGTGCTTGCTGCTAAAGATATTCGTGCCACGTTTGGAAGAATGGGAATGAACGATGAAGAAACAGTAGCCTTGATTGCTGGTGGACACACATTGGGTAAAACGCACGGTGCAGGTCCAGCTTCTCATGTTGGTCCAGAGCCGGAAGCAGCTGATATTGAAGAGCAAGGTTTTGGTTGGAAAAGCGATTACAAGTCCGGCAAAGGTGCTGATGCGATCACTTCTGGATTGGAAGTTACTTGGACCGCCACACCAGTGCAATGGAGCCATGGTTTCTTCATGAGCTTGTTTGAAAACGAATGGGAATTAACGAAAAGCCCTGCTGGTGCAAACCAGTGGGTAGCAAAAGACCCTAAAGTGATGGTGCCAGATGCATATGACCCTGAGAAGATGCACAAGCCGACCATGCTTACTACAGATCTATCTTTGCGTTTCGATCCTGAATACGAAAAGATTTCTCGTGCATTCCTTGAGAATCCAGAGTCATTCAACGATGCTTTTGCAAGAGCATGGTTTAAGCTGACCCACAGAGACATGGGGCCGAACACTACGTATATTGGTCCAGAAGCGCCAACAGAAGATTTGATCTGGCAAGATCCTATTCCCGCTGTTGATCATAAGTTGGTGAACGCTCAAGACATTAAGGCATTGAAACAAACCTTGCTCAATTCAGGATTGTCCATCGGCGAAATGGTTACAACTTCCTGGGCTTCAGCATCCACCTATCGCGGATCTGACAGAAGAGGTGGCGCCAATGGTGCGCGCATTATGCTTGCTCCTCAAAAAGATTGGGAAGTGAATAACCCAACCGAATTGGCTAAAGTATTGGATGTCTACAAGAACATTCAAAGCGATTTTAATGCAAATGGAGGTGATAAGAAAATTTCAATGGCTGACTTAATCGTATTGGCAGGAGGCGCTGCAGTGGAGCTAGCGGCCACAAATGCAGGTTACCCCGTACAAGTGCCATTTACGCCTGGTAGAATGGATGCTACACAAGAGCAAACCGACATTGAATCAATGAATTTATTAGAGCCCATGGCAGATGGTTTCCGCAATTACTTGAAAACACAATACACCATTTCTACAGAAGAGTTGTTGATAGACAAAGCGCAATTGTTGACGCTTTCAGCTCCTGAAATGACGGTGTTGGTTAGTGGAATGCGCGCCTTGGGTGCCAATTATGATGGTTCAAAGCATGGTGTTTTCTCTGATAGTAAAGATCAATTGAACAATGACTTCTTCGTGAATTTGCTTGACATGAGCACCGAGTGGAAAGCGATGGATGACACCAAAGAGAAATTTGAAGGAATAGACAGGTCTTCTGGCGAAGTGAAATATACAGCTACACGTGCCGACTTGATTTTCGGTTCGAACTCAGAGTTGCGAGCATTGGCAGAAGTTTATGCAAGTGCCGGATCGCAAGAGAAGTTTGTGAACGACTTTGTAGCCGCTTGGGATAAGGTGATGAAGCTTGATCGCTTTGATCTGGTTTACCCATAAACAACAATTTTTTTCATAGGTTTAGGTTATCAAAAAGCCAGTCTGCAGAGACTGGCTTTTTGGTTTTAAAATAACCAGATCAGGTGTACATTTATCAAAACCTTAATCCATGAATTCACCTTTGGTTTCTGCCTCCTGGCTGGCACAGCGCAACAACAATCCTCAACTCATTATTTTGGACGCGAGTTCCGAATCGAACATTTCGGGTAAGAAGCCTGAATTTGAAAACTGCGTCATTCAAGGTGCACGGCATTTTGACCTGAAGAATAAGTTTAGTGATGGTAGTGCGCCTTTTCCGAACACCATGCCATCTGCTGAGCAGTTTCAAAAAGAAGCGCGCAATCTTGGGATCAATACTGAATCCATCATTGTGGTGTATGATAACTTGGGGCTTTACAACAGTCCGCGGGTGTGGTGGATGTTGAAAGCCATGGGGCATCAGCATGTTTCAGTGTTGGATGGTGGACTTTCAGCTTGGGTGAATGAGGGAAATCCCACTTCAGAAAACCATGCAACAGATTTTGGTCATGGAAATTTTACAGCTTCATTCAATGCACGTGCAATAGTGGCAATGGACAAAGTAAAAGCCAACATCTCATCTAAGGAATTCATGCTGATCGATGCACGAAGCAAAGGGCGGTTTGAGGGTACTGCACACGAACCGCGCGAAGGGTTGAGCAGCGGACATGTTCAAGGATCGTGCAATCTTCCTTTTCAGGATGTCCTCGAAAACGGATTTATGAAGTCAGAAGAGGAGTTGAGGGCAATCTTCGATAAACTCACACTCGGGGATAAGCCATTGGTTTTTTCTTGTGGATCAGGACTTACGGCTTGCATTACGCTGCTGGCAGCAGAATTGGTATTGCCGAATCCGTTGGCTATGTATGATGGTTCGTGGACGGAGTGGGCAACCTTGCAAGAAACTCTGATTGAAAGGTAATAGAAATTCCTTGTGACTGTGCCTTACATCCCGCGGCAATTGAGTAAGTTAGTCCGCTCTAAAACGACTAAGATAATCCAAGATGTCAAACATCAACGAAGCAGCATTGCAGCTGCGCAATTCCAGTAAAACAAAGGCCACTTGCAGCCCAGTGCGCGAGCTTATTGGTGCCACCGATATTGAAGCGGCATACAAAGTGCAAGAAATCAATATTGCCGAGCGCATAAAAAACGGTGCAAAGCCAGTAGGCTGTAAAGTGGGATTGACATCATTTGCAGTGCAAAAACAACTGGGCGTTGATCAGCCTGATTTCGGAATTCTGTTGGATGATATGGTTGTTGAACAAGGAGGCACAGCAGACTATAGTTTGTTGATGCAACCCAAAGTAGAAGCGGAAGTCGCTTTTGTACTCAAGTCTGACTTGCCTTCAGGTGATGTTTCTGAGTCAATGCTTCTTGAGGCGATTGAATATGCCGTTGCATCCATCGAAATTGTGGGTAGCAGGGTTGAAAATTGGGACATCCGCATCACCGACACCATTGCAGACAATGCTTCGGCTAGTCATTATGTGCTGGGAACAGAGCGTCATGCTATTCAAGGATTGGATTTAGTGGAATATAAGATGAAATTGTGGTTGAATGATGAAGTGGTTTCGGAAGGTAGGGGTGAAGCGTGCATGGGCTCACCCATCAATGCAGCACTATGGCTGGCTAACACAATGGGTAAATTGGGTAAGCCACTAAAAGCGGGAGATGTAATTCTATCTGGTGCACTCGGGCCCATGGCTCCAGTGAAGCCAGGCGACAGAGTGCGTGCATCGATTGAAGGGTTAGGTGAAGTGTCGGTTAATTTTAGCACGATTTAAGTTATAGATTATGGGAAAAGTAAAATGTGCCATTATCGGATCAGGGAACATTGGGACAGACTTGATGATCAAGATTTTGCGTTATTCTGATGTTTTGGAAATGAGCGTGATGGTGGGTATTGATCCAGCTTCTGATGGACTAGCCCGAGCAAAACGCATGGATGTGGCAACCACACATGAAGGTGTGGATGGGCTCATTGCCATGGTAGAATTCAAAGACATTTCGATAATTTTTGATGCAACTTCTGCCAAAGCGCATTTGTACAACTACGATAAGATCAAAGCTTTTCCGAATAAGCAAATGATTGATCTAACGCCCGCTGCTGTGGGTCCTTATTTAATTCCTCCGGTCAATTCTTCAGCCATTGAAGATGTTGACAATGTCAATATGGTGACATGTGGCGGTCAAGCTACCATACCGATGGTGGCGGCTGTTTCGCGCGTAGCTAAAGTGCATTATGGAGAAATCGTAGCATCCATTGCCAGCAAGTCTGCGGGACCGGGAACGAGAGCTAACATTGATGAGTTTACTGAAACCACATCTCATGCCATTGAGGAAGTTGGAGGAGCGGAGCGCGGAAAAGCAATCATCATTTTAAATCCTGCTGAGCCACCATTGATCATGCGCGACACGGTGTTGACTTTGAGCGAGCAAGCAGATAAAGACGCTATTCGCAAAAGCATCGCTGATATGGCTGCTGAGGTTCAGAAATATGTGCCTGGTTACAGATTGCATCAAGAAGTTCAGTTTGATGATATTCCTGAAGATAAGCCCGTGTTTATAGAAGGATTGGGATATCGTCACGGTCTTAAAACGATGGTGCTATTGGAAGTAGAAGGAGCAGGGCATTACTTACCAGCATATGCTGGAAACCTCGATATCATGACTTCTGCGGCAAAAGCAACGGCTGAGAAAATTGCATCGATCAAATACCAAACAGCATAAGTGATGGAGAAGAAACTTTACATACAAGATGTTACGCTGAGAGATGGAATGCATGCCATTCGCCATCAATACAGCAAAGAAAAAGTGATGGAGTTGGCCCTATTGCTGGATGAAGCAAAAGTAGACGCTATTGAAATCGCCCATGGCGATGGATTGGCTGGTTCTAGCTTCAACTATGGTTTTGGTGCCCACACCGACTGGGATTGGTTGGAAGGTATCGCTGAAAACTTGAAGTACGCTAAGTTAACTACGCTTTTATTGCCTGGTATTGGAACGATAGAAGACTTGCAACGAGCGCGTGATCTGGGCGTAGAAAGTGTGCGTATTGCCACACATTGCACCGAGGCAGATATCTCTGCTCAACACATTGAAGCTGCTAAGAAAATGGGAATGGATGTGGGTGGATTTTTGATGATGGCACACATGTCTGAGCCCAAGAAATTGGCTCAGCAAGCGATATTGATGGAGTCGTATGGTGCCGATTGCGTTTATGTCACCGATTCTGCTGGAGCACTGCTCATGAATGATGTAGCTGATCGAATGAAGGCCTTCAAGGATGTGTTAAAACCAGAGACTGAAATTGGAATCCATTGCCACCACAATTTGGGATTGGGCGTTGCCAACACCATTGTTGCAAAGGAGCACGGAGCTACTCGTTTAGACGCATCATTGGCGGGAATGGGTGCAGGCGCTGGAAACTGTCCGTTGGAAGTATTGATTGCGGCTTTGAACAACATGGATGCGAAGCACAATAGCGATCTCTACAAATTGATGGATGCAGCAGACGATGTTGTTCGCCCATTGCAAACACGTCCTGTTCGTGTGGATAGAGAAACGCTGTCTTTGGGATATGCAGGTGTTTATTCTAGCTTCTTATTGCATTCTGAACGAGCGTCTGACAAATATGGAATCGATACACGATCTATTTTAGAAGAACTCGGAAAGCGCAAAATGGTAGGCGGTCAAGAAGATATGATTGTGGATGTAGCGCTGGATATGCTTCAAAAGAAGTAGCTCTTAGCGAACTATTGGTTGATTTCTTTCCTCATCCAAATTGTACAACCAGGATGTCCTGATTCACCCATGGGCGAGTCGAGTTGTACGAAACCTTGTTGCTCATAGATTCTAACTGCTCGTGAGAATACGGGAAGACTTTCAATGTAATTTTCTGAATATCTCAGGTCTTTAGCAGAAGCGATGCTCAGTTCCATCAGTCGCTTACCGATGCCTTTTCCTCGGGCTTCTTTCGGTAGATAATATTTCACCAATTCAATGCATGTTTCTGGCAGACCAGAAGTTGGGTATACTCCGCAACAACCTAGCAATACGCCATTTTCTTCAGCTACCCACAACACAGATTTTGGATGTTGAAACAATTCAAATAAATGATCAGTCGTGGGATCGGTGTAGACTGTTCCTTCAGTAGGAGCGTTATGCTCTTCAAATACTTGCCGAATCATATTAGCAAGCCGCTTGTTGTCTTCTGCTTGAACGGGTCTTAATTTCATACAATAACCAATTAACTGAAATTAGTTCTATTCAACTACTTTATCCAAAACGATTCCAATTTCCATGGCGAAATTTAGTGGGTCAACTGGCGTGTTTTGTTCGATGACGTAAGTGTACGTTCCTGTTTCTGCATAGCTTTTATTCGGCTCAACTAGATGATCGCTATCCCAAATATCGAAACCGGGCTCTCCAATATAATCTCCGTTCTCTTCCCGCACTTTTAGCGTGTAGTCTTTTACAGTTTCAATACCACTTGGACTTGTTTCTGTCACCTTTACAATCGCGGTTTGAAATTGATATCCCGTGGCATATCGAAACGACAGGCTCATGTTGTATTCAACACTGCTATCCTCAATAGGAACTTTAAACTCTCGCACATCTTTTTTAAGCCACTCCACTTCAGGCGATAATTCTTGGTGTTCTACATAAACTCTATTTTCTGGATGGCAGGCTATTAAACTAATGGAAATTGCAAGAAATGTTATTAATCGTCTCATGCTTTAATACTTAATTCGGTATTCTTCGAAGATAGTTGCTCAATTATGAACCGCGCATCATTTGAGCATAGCTTGTAGATAATCACCAAGCAGATCTTCCAAGTTTTCATGACCGTGCAATTGATCGTATCTGATATCTAAAGCGAAAAGCTGCTTGCGTTGCTGCTCTGAGAGTTGAAGGTTGAAAACAAAAGCTTTATAGTCATCATCCAAAAGCTCTGTTGGGTTTACAATAGGCAATGAACTAGAAACAATATCGGCCGTAGCAAAGGCTTTAATTTCGTTGAGCGCATGAATGATCTCAGGAGCAAATATGCCAAAAGAGGTTTCGTAAAACTCTGCCATTCCGCCATTGGTGACGCTTTGATTCAATTTCACGATCACGTAAACCATCTTTTCTGGGCCAGTGAGACCTTGAACAACTGCATACCATTGTGTCCAATTTTCAATGTCAAACTGGGCGTTTTCTACTTGCTGATTGGCTGAGCTGTACAACCGACTGATCAATGCTCTATTTGAGATGCTTTCCATAGTTATGCTTTTTTCCTTTTTAAAATTCGTCCTCTTGGTTCATCTGCCTGGTGAAGAACTACTTCTGAATGCAGGAACTTAGCCGCTTCGGCTGAATCCTTTACCTTGATAGCAGTGCGTTCTATCATTTCTGCCTCAAAGTCTTTCAGAACACTTTCTCTTATCCCAATGTCTCTCCATTTGCTTTGTGGTCGGCAACCATTAAAGATCGCACGTGCAAGTGCCAAGGCATCTAATAATGCTTGGTTGGCTCCTTGACCTTTGAACGGACTCATTGGGTGTGCAGCATCACCTATCAGTGTTGCTTTCTGAGTCTTTTCCAATAATTCAGATTTGAGCAAATCCCGATCATAAACAGGATAGCCAGAAATCAAGGATTCTTCGGTAGCGGCCAATATTTCTGGTATAGGTGAGTGCCATGGTGTTCGTCTATGGGCTTCTTCCTTGAGTGCTTTCGCCCCTTTCGCACTTAGCGCTTTTGCTTCCAATTCTGGCATAGGAAAGCTCAATTGCCACATTACCGAATCAGAAGAATAGGGCATCATATAAATCCGTTCATTGCCATTGGCGGTTTGAAATACGGTGGCTGAGTCAAGTAATGAGCTTTCTAGGCCTTCTAGATTTTTCAAAGGACAAATTCCCAGTATTACTATGCAATTTAAATATCGCAATGGGGTAAGGTCTTCATCAATGATTAAGCTTCGAATTCTGCTTCGAATTCCATCTGCCCCGACTACAAGATCAGCTTCTTTATGCTTTATTTCTCCGTTTACATCAAACCTCAGATTTACTCGTTCATTTTGCTTTACATCCATTAACTCATGGCCCCATTGAACCATATGATCTCCACCGAGCTGATCAAGAAGTGCTTGTCGTAATGACTGTCGCGCTATATGCACATTTGTGCGTCTGGGTGATGTATTTGCATCTTCAGGAAGCCACTTTCTCATTCCCCATTCGCCAATCATTTCTCCTTCTGTCGTATGCACCACATGCCTTGTTGAAACTACCCCATCATTCAACTGCATAAGTCCTAGACCTTGGATGGCTTTGCTAGCTTGTTGCAGTGTCAGTCCATAGCCTTGAGATCGAGAGCTAAAGCTGACATCACGTTCATATAGCGTAAATGGAATGCCACGATGCAAGCATGCTACTGCCAGAGCTACTCCGCTAATTCCACCGCCAATAATAGCAACGTGTGGGAAGTTCTCTTTATCTGAAATCGGATGGCTAGCTGAAGGAGTTAATCCAGATCCGTTGCAATGTGAGCAAGAGTATAAGTGACCTTTAGGGCGAATCGGAGCTGGGCCTTCATGGTTTGTTTTTTCAAATTCTTCGAGTTCTGCTTGATAGCGAAGCCTTGCCTTTTTGCGGAGTCTGCGGCTTTTTTTACCGCGACCTTGACATTCTTGACATGCTGTCCAGTAAGTCTCTTCATTTTCCGCCTTTTTCACCTGTTCTTTTTTCTCTCCGTTAAGATGGAGCCGAACCTAATCATTTTCAGAAGTAGCGCAATAGTCTAAAACCTATGAATCAATTAATACTTGCTTTGCCCAATACATGTTTTTGAGTCCGTCTCTTTCAACTCTGGATTATTTCGCTTCTTACGCTGTTAATTTATTGAACAAATTCTGGCAGAGGCAGTTACTTGATATTATGAACATTACGCTCAAGTCAAAGGTCTATGGGGATTTAAGAACGGTTTATGATCGTTTTGACGCGGACTTATTCCGTTATCTGTTGCCTCCTAGGGCACAATTGATTGAGTTCGGTGGGTCAAAAAAAGGGGATAGGGTCCATCTCAAACTTCCCCTTGTTGGAGAATGGATCAGTGAAATAATCGAAGACGGTAGTTCGGAGGCTAAGTGTTACTTCATTGATGAAGGCCGAAAGCTTCCTTTTCCGCTAAAAAAATGGAAGCACAAACATATCTTACATGCTGAAGGAAGCAGAACTATCATTGAAGATAACATGTCTTACGCTACAGGAAATATCATTACTGATGTGCTTTTTTATCCTTTGTTGTTGTTGTCTTTTTTACCCAGAATATGGCAGTACAAGAGCTATTTTAAAAATTGATACAGTTCCGATTCGTGCCTGAGGATTTCATAGATGAGTCTTTTTTGCGTGTTTTCTTATGCTCTAAGATCAATGATCTCAAATAGGTTGAAATCTGTGTGATTGTATTTTTGCTGTTCATCTCCTTAATGAAAGAAAAACACAATTAAGTGAAGCAGATAACTTCAGCAACCAAAAATAAAGCGGTAGAAATTATTTGCACTGCATTCGAGGGTATTGATGCGGTTACTTCTATCATAAAATATGATCATAAGAAGGAAGAGAGGGTTAAGGTTCTTTTCAACTTTTGTGTCAACGTGGCCATGGAGAAAGAAGGTGCTTTTTTTACCGCTGATGAAATGGGCGTAGCCTTGCTATTCAAGAGTTGGAAGAAACTGACTTTTGCAAGTACGGTCTCTAATTATTTCAATCTCGTACATTATGGTATCACTTGGCAAAGAGCGCCACAAATGATTATTCGTGAGCTTAGGTTGCAAAAAAGAAGAACCAAAGAAAAACACCTTTATTTCTGGCTATTGGGCTTTGATAATTCTGTGAAGGATCTTCAACGGATGATCCAAGTCCGCGATTTTTGTTTCGAATACGCTAAAGAGTGCCAATTGCCCATCGCAGCTGAAACTTCGTCAAAAGGCGCCCTCAAGATGTATTTGCGCTATGGATTTAAAATCTACGATGAATGGAAACCGCAGGCAGATAAGCCTACGTTATACTTCATTATTCGCGACTGGAAGGCGTAATGCTTTGGTTTATTTGCACTTCCCTTGTGAGTGTTCGACAATACCATATTGGCACTATGCTGCTATTGTATGTTTCTCCATCACATCCGCAAACAGGGTCATAATAATCTGGGTCATAGTCAATGGTTTGACAATACTCAGGAATGGGCTCATCACAATCTTTGTTGCAGCCAATGAGTGCGATAGATATGAGCAGGGTGGAGGCGATTGATTTAATATTCATAGTTTTTCTTTTCTAACGACAATATGAGGTGATTCTTGCTTAAATCTCATTATGTGCTTGCTTGAATTAGAGAAAGGCACGCAAATGGTGTTTTATGGCAAAAAAAAAGCACTCCGAAAGAAGTGCTTTTATCATATAGTGTTGAGAGAGTTGTTATGCCAACTCAATGATCATGGCACTTGCGCCACCACCACCGTTGCATATTCCAGCGCCACCAATTTTGCCGCCTTGTTGGCGTAATACGTTGATTAACGTAACAATGATTCTACTTCCTGAGTTACCCAGCGGGTGCCCCAAAGAAACAGCTCCACCGTGAACATCAACTTTAGCTGGATCAATGCCTAAGAGCTTTACGTTAGCCAAACTTACCACGGAGAATGCCTCGTTTAACTCCCAGAAGTCTACATCATTTACACTCATTCCAGCACGGTCTAATGCAATTGGCACTGCCTTAGCTGGAGCAGTTGTGAACCATTCACTGCTTTGCGCAGCATCTGCAAATGACTTAATCTTAGCGATAGGCTTCAATCCAAGCTCTGCAGCTTTTTCTGCGCTCATCAATACCAAGGCAGAAGCACCATCATTGATGGTAGATGCATTAGCTGCAGTTACTGTTCCGTCTTTCTTGAATACTGTTCTTAACGCGGGGATTTTTTCAAACTTGACGTTAGTATACTCTTCATCCTTGCTGAACATAATAGGATCACCCTTTCGCTGAGGAATCTCCACTGGAACAATTTCTTCGTCAAACCAGCCATTATCCCAAGCTTTTGCAGACTTCTTGTAAGAATCGATCGCAAAATTGTCTTGGTCTTCGCGAGAGAATTTATGCTCTTCAGCACATAGCTCAGCGCAAGTTCCCATCAATTGGTCTGAATAAACATCCATCAATCCATCGTTGATGATGCCGTCAACCATTTTGCCATTTCCGTATTTATGACCATTGCGCATACTTACATAGTGAGGTGCTTGGCTCATGTTTTCCATTCCTCCCGCAACTACGATGTCGTTCATGCCAGTCATGATGCTCTGCGCTCCCAACATGATAGATTTCATACCTGAAGCACATACTTTATTGATTGTAGTGCAAGGAACATCGGTGCTCAATCCTGCAAAAATTGCCGCTTGTCTTGCTGGTGCTTGACCAACTCCTGCTTGCAATACATTGCCCATGAATACTTCTTGTACAGCGTTGGCATCTATACCTGCTTTAGCTACCGCTCCTTTTATGGCCGTTGCGCCTAGTTTAGTAGCTGGAATGCTCGATAGACTTCCCATGAAGCTTCCCATAGGTGTGCGCACTGCGCTTACGATTACAACTTCTTTCATCTGATTTTATTTATAGTTTGAGTACTGAACTCTGTTTTTAAAGGGCGACAAAAGTAAGAATCGTAGGGCGGATCAGAAAAGGCTTCATATCACGCTGACTAAAGAGATGATTAATTCTTTTTTCTGGTATTGTTAAAGTGGAAACAGAAAAGAAGTTGTTGAGGATTACCCGAATCATCAATTATTAATCATGATCATAATACTACATTCGCCTAAGTGAAGTATAACTTTAAAGATCGGTTCAAGAACTTTGCGTTGATACAGCGCATCGTTGCTTTTCTATTGACATTGTTGGTGGTGTTTTTATTCTTTCCAAACGAAGGGATGATCCGCTATGAGTATCAACTGAATCAACCTTGGAAGCACGACAAATTGTTTGCTCCGTTTGATTTTGGAATTCGTAAATCGGTAGAAGAAATCACACAAAAGAAAGAGGAAATTTCATCCAATCAAGCTCCCGTTTTTTCTATAGATCAGTCCTTTAATGAGTTACTCCTTGCAAGGATTGATGATGAATGGGAACATAGCGTAGATAGCAATAACACCTGCGATTCTATTCGTAAAGGAAGTATGGAATTGATAGGAGAGTGGTTAAGCAAAGGAATCATAAAGCGAGGAGAAGAAACCCGCAATCTTTCTCGTTTCGATCCTATTTTTATAGATAGAGGCGGCAACCTTACGTCCATTCCTTATGGTGAAGCTCTAAACATCAATTTGGTGTTTGATTATATGGCTGGTATGGTAGAAGTGGAAGCAGACAGTCATTGTGCGCCAATCGTCATGCGCATTATTACCGAAAACCTAGTTTCTAATGCAACTTACAATGACAGATTAACGCAACGCTTGATTGAAAATAGTTATGCAGATATCATTGAGATTGAAGGAAAGGTAAATAAAGGCCAGTCGATCATCGATAGAGGTGAGATTGTGAACAACGAACGATACAAAGTTTTGATCAGTCTTGAAAAAGAGTTTACTGAGCGCACCATGTCGGTTACTGGCTTTCAGTGGTCGTTGGTTGGTCAGATGGCCATCGTAACTATATTATTGGGTTTGCTAGGGTTGTTCATTTACATGAATCAATCTCGTTTGTTTAATGATCCTCGCCCGATTACGCTTTCATTGTCTCTTGTCACTTTGGGCTTTGTAATGAGTGCCATTGCTTATTCGAGCAATGCCGTTTCAATATATATCATTCCAATAGGGATTGCACCATTATTGCTGCGGATGTTTTTTGATTTTAGGGTTTCAATCTTCAGTTTTCTCATTCTCATACTGATGGTTGCTTTGTTTTTCTCTAATCCCTTAGAATACATTTTGGTGCAAATGAGTGCTATTTCTTTTGCCACTTTATATCAATCCTCTTCTGTCAAGCGCTCGCGAATGCTTGGAACAGCATTATTGGTTTTCATAGGCTACTCAGTCATTTATATTGCTATTTCTGTCGCACAGAATGGAGGTATGAATGGAATTATTACGGCAAATTTCGGATGGTTCGCCATCAATGGATTGCTATGTATGATGGTCTTTCCTCTGATTTATGTGGTAGAAAAAGTATTTGGCTATACTTCAGAAACGACACTCTTAGAGCTTTCAGATAGTAATCAACCATTACTTAAAGAATTGGCTGTAAAAGCACCTGGTACTTTTCAGCATTCTCTGCAAGTAGCAAATTTGGCTGAAAAGATCTCCTCGAAAATTGGAGGAAATTCAGTGCTTTTGCGCACAGCCGCCATGTATCATGATATTGGTAAGATGAGTGAACCTCAGTTCTTCATAGAGAATCAATTGCCTGATAATAATCCGCACGATGACCTAGAGCCTGAAGAGAGCGCGCAAATAATCATTGGCCATGTGCGCCATGGCATAGACAAAGCCTTGCAGCATAATATTCCGATTGACATTATTCAGTTTATTCAAACGCACCATGGTACAAGTAAAGCACGGTATTTCTTTAAGCGTGCACTTGAAGCCAACCCTGAAGCTGATGCAGCAATATTTACCTATCCCGGTCCTCGACCAAGCACTAAAGAACAGGCAATTTTAATGATGGCCGATTCAATAGAGGCAGCATCAAGAAGTTTGAAAAAGTATGACCATGAAAGTTTAGAACGATTGGTTGAAATGATCATTGATGGTCAAAAAGATGACGGTCAATTTACTGAAGCTCCAATTACGTTTAGAGATATTACTACAGCTAAGAGTGTGCTTAAGTCTGCTTTGAAAGGAATCTTTCATCAGCGCATTAGTTACGATTAATAAAAAAAGGCTACCCGAAGGTAGCCTGATGAAATCTATAAGCCGGATTCTGTCCTCATCCTAAGATGATGTTCTGCCATTTATCTATGCGACCTACCCTCCCAGTCAGGCGAGCAGCCCTCAAACCTGGGTTTACATGGTCTTGCAGCCCGCAAGGTTTACCCAAAGCGCTGTTGCCAGCGCAGTGCGTGAGCTCTTACCTCACGTTTTCACCATCACCTGCTCAAGCCGAAACTCAAGCATAGGCTGTATATTTTCTGTGGCACTTTCTGATATCAGCAGATTCCTCTGCCAACACCCTCAGTTTCTCAAGGTGCAGTGCTCTATGCTGTCCGGACTTTCCTCCCTCACTGGCCGAAGCCGCTGAGAGCGACAGAACGATTTCGCTGCAAAGGTATCTCTAATTCAACGATGAATGATCACTTCAGTAGCTCCGTAACCATAAGTTCGATAAGGTGCATCGTGGTATTCAATGCGCTGAAGCGTATCCAAATAATGGTGGATTTCAGTACGCAAAACACCCTCACCAACACCATGAATCAAAACAATCTTTTGGTAGCGCTTGTCGATAGCTTCTCGAACAAATTGCCGACATGCACGCATTTGGTGTTGCAAGATTTCCCCATTGGTCATATTGTTGTAATGATCCAATAACTCATGAATGTGAAGGTCCAGCTCATATACAGCCTGTGTAGCTTCTTCTAAATCCTTGAGCTTAGCTTTTCCTTGCTTTCTAATTTCTTTGTCTTTCGCACTGATGTCTTTCGAAACTATTTTATGATCAACCAAGTCATCATGTTCTACTACCACTAACTCTGCTGCCTCAAAGGTCATTTCCATGCCGTCAAGGTCAATGATCACCTTAGGTCCAGTGACACCGCAAACCACACCTTCGCCTTCTTGGTCTAGCAATCTTACGCGATCTCCTACTCTGAAATTAGAACCTTGCATACTGCGAAGTTACTTCCACATTCTCATTTTGAAGGTGTTCTAGTCAACCATAGTCACCTTATTTTCGTTTTAATAATAGATGGAACGCTTTCGCAAGGCATATGAAATACTCGAACTCTCTCCTGATGCAAGTCTAGGTCAGGTTAAGAAGGCTTATCGCAGGTTGGCTTTGCGCTATCACCCTGATTTAAACTCAAGGCCTGAAGCCAAGGAGAAGTTCATCATCTTAAAAAAGGCGTACGACATTATTCTCACTGCTGATCGTACGTTTAATCAAGAACCAGTGATTAAATCTTCATCAAGAAAATCACGCGACCGAGACAAGGAAAAGCTGAGTAAGCAAGAAGCGATGAGTAGGGCGCGAGAAAAGCTCAAGCGCTATGAAGAAATTAGGTTACAGCGCGATGCGAAGCAGTTTGCGAGGTTTAAGCGCACATTGTATTATCCTTGGACAATGGGCATGAGCTATTTCTCATTAATCTTTATCATCTTGATCTTGGTTGATGCTTTTACAGTCAATATTGTTCATTCTGGCTACGTTGTTTCAAAAACACCAATCACCATTGAAGCTTTTGGTGTTGAAGTGACCACTGGCTATTCCGTTGGTTTTAAGGATGGAAGTAATGTTATTTTAGGAACCAGACCAGCGAACAATATTTCAGAGGCTTCATATATCAGCTTGGCAGAAACGATGATTTTTAGGGATGTTCCGAAAATTCATATCGTGAATAAAAACTTTAGGGAGTTTTCAGTTAGCGGGTTTAATAAACCGCCATATCTTTTTTTCTTGCTTTTTATTTTGGTTCCTGTACTTATTCTATTTGTGGACAGACCGAGCGCTGTATTTTATTCAGCAGGCGCCTTTGCGCGCTATGGCGTTATTGTATTTATTCTGAGCTTTCTTATTTTCTAAGGAGCAACTGCCTGCATTAGTAATCCACAGATGTAAGCGCCATAGGTGCCTAGAGCATACCCCAAAACTGCTAGTAATACTCCTACTGGAGCTAATGATGGGTGGAATGCTGCTGCGACAACTGGAGCAGAAGCTGCTCCTCCAATGTTGGCTTTCGACCCTACAGCTAAGAAGAAGAATGGAGCTCTAATTAATTTGGCAACAACAATTAATAGAACAACGTGTATCGCCATCCAAAGCAATCCAACTAAGAATATTGCCGGATTGGAAAAGATCTCCATCACGTTCATTTTCATTCCAATAGTGGCTACCAAGAAGTATATGAATACACCTCCTATCTTAGAAGCACCAGCGCCTTCGTAGTTTCTTAATTTGGTGAAACTGAATATTAGGCCGAAAGTGGTCGCTAATACTATTAGCCAAAAGAATTTTGAATCGAGGCTAAACTTCTTTAATGAAGATAAATTCTCAGCAATATAAGGAGCAAGATTGTCCGCAAGCAAGTGTGCAGCGCCTGTTGCAATCAATGCTATACCCAAAATGATGAAAAGGTCTGTCATGCTTGGAATACGCGCCATTTTCTGACTGAATTCGTGCATCTTATTCTTCAAGTTTTCTACGCTACTAGCATCAGCCTTGAAGAAACGGTCGATACTGCCTGCTTTACCAACACCAAACAGTAAAACAGCCATCCATATTTCTGCTACGATCACGTCTACCGTAATCATGATTGAATAGAGCTTCGAACTTGGTTCAAATACTTCAAACATTGCAGCTTGATTAGCACCTCCACCAATCCAACTTCCAGCTATAGTTGTCATTCCGCGCCAAACGGCTTCAGGGCCAACACCACCTACTACGTCCGGTGCAATGAATGAAAATGCAAGTATTGCCAATGGTCCACCAATCAAAACGCCAACAGTGCCTGTGAGGAACATGATCAATGCTTTTGGGCCGAGCTTTACCAATTCTTTCATGCTAATACTCAATGTGAGCAATACTAAACTGGCAGGCAAAAAGTAGCGTGATGCCACGAAATATAATTTCGACTCTCTTTTAAAAGCACTTAAATCTTCTATTTCAAGACCAAGAGAGTTTACTCCAACTTGGAGGTCTTTCGCATTCCAATTTTGCGGAAGCGTGTAGCCCAACTCTTTTAAATGATCTGCGAGTGAGGCCAGGTCATACCAACTTGGAGCTATTATGCCGAGAGAAGTGAAAACACTAGGCAGGAAATAGCATAAAAGAAGTGCGGGAACGTAAGTGTAGAATTTGCTCCAAGCACCTGTTTTGATGGAGTTTGTGTAGAAGATAACACCTAAAAGTCCCATTAATATGCCTAAGACGGTGGCGTCATTTGTAAGTAAAGGTTCGTGTATATGCATGATTGGGCGACAATATAGCAAGCACAATCAATTCTATGAGAGTTGAACGTGAGAAATTAGGTTTTCATGAAGTTTTACTTCAGAATACTGATGCTTTCAAGGTTGTCGATTCCCCAATTATTCAGTTCATCTTCAGACCATAATCCAGGAAAGAAAATACGCTTTTGATAACGAGGGTGCATATACTTCTGCCAATCGCTTCCACCTGTGGCTTCTGCTTTTTCCTTTCCGCTATTCAAATATTTTCCCGCGGCATCATAATGTGCCATTACCCATTTCACATTCACGGTGTGATCATAATGGCGCATGGCATTGCGCAATTCAATATTGGCTTGATTTTCAGCAGGCAGTTGCTGAAACTTCGTCCATAGATTCAAGGTGTTATAACGCTGCATGAAAAGAATGAAATCATCCATGTAGCGCTCTTCAAATAATTGCAATAATGTTGTTTTCTTTCCGGTTGCATGGTCCTTCCCTGCGGCTTGCCAATACAAATGATCGAAAGCATGTTTGAATGGAGTGTTACGATCAATAGTATCTCTGAAACGAATGTCGATAAGGTTGATCAACTCAGTTGAAGCAAACTCAATCATTCGATATTGCGCACTTTGAAACCCACTGGCTGGTGTAAGTGTATCTCTAAATTTCATGTATTGAGCTACGTCCATTCCGTCTCCCATAACCGTAAACGATGACGACAATACATCGAAGTAGCGGCTGATTCTACCAAGTCGTTCAGCGAAGAATTCAGTAGTCAAATTTTCATTTTCAGCTACTTGATCAATTTCCCATAAAATCATTTTAAATAGCAGCTCATTAACTTGATGATACATGATGAATACCATTTCATCGGGTTGATTAGTGCGCTGTGTCTGAAGGTTGAGCAATGCGTCAGTTTGAATATAATCCCAATAAGTGATTGGGGTAGAATGAAGTAATCCACTCAAATGTGTATCCAATTTTTGACCTATGCCTTCGTATTTATCCTCTAATCGTTTCAGTATTTCTTCTCTCGATTGACTCATGGGGTTGTTTTAAGTTAGTGGCAAAGATGACTTCATATTGTGGCATTAACCATGATGAAGGTCATGCAATTATTAACTGCTTTGAAAAGTGGTCTGAAAAAATACCTTCGCAGCACCAATCAAAAAAACGATGAGAAGAATTCTATTCCTTCTGCTTTTTCCTGCCTTTTCATACGGTCAAGACACGAATTCTTTGAATGAAGTGGTGGTAACTGATAACCGCATAGAGACTTCAGTCATGGAGTCTGGAAGAAATGTGCAAGTGCTTACCAAGAAGCAAATCGAAGCACTGCCTGTGCAAAACTTGAATGATCTTTTACAACACGTTTCTGGCGTTGATTTCCGTCAGCGAGGCGCTTGGGGCGCACAGGCTGATGTGAGCTTACGCGGTGGTACCTTTGATCAAACGCTCATCTTGGTGAATGGAATCAAAGTATCAGACCCACAAACGGGTCATCATTCGATGAATTTAGGCATTGAGTTAAGCAGTATCAAGCAAATTGAAGTCATCAAAGGGCCTGCGGCTTCGCGATACGGATTGAACTCATTCAGTGGAGTCATCAACATCATTACAGAGCCTGCGTCTGATGATCAAGTTAGTGTATCTGCTGCAACAGGACAAGCATATGATTCCCAACTTCCGAATGAGTTTTATGGCGGTTATGATGCACGAACCACAGTGCATGTTGGTTCTAAGAAGTCGCGGCATTTACTGAGTGGATCACGAACGCAGTCAACAGGTTACAGACCAAATACTGATCTAAATCGCAATACGGTCATGTATCAATCCATCACTGAATCTAGCATCGGAACATTCAATGTGATGGGCTCTTTTGTGAGCAACGCCTTTGGAGCAAGTGGCTTCTATGCTTTTCCAATTGACTCGTCTAGTGAAGAAGAAGTTAATACTTTTCTTACAGCCATTCAGCACACATTTACGAAGGGAGCATTTCGTTTGCATTCGAAAGTCTATAGCCGAAAGAATTTTGACACTTACACTTTATTTAGAAAGCGACCTGAAGTATTTCAGAATGTACATCGCACCGATGTAGAAGGCGCTGAGGTTCATGGAACTTACACGTATAAAGTTGGAACCATTGGGCTTGGAACAGAGTATAGAAGAGAAGCCATCAATAGCAGTAATCTAGGTTTATGGACAAGGGACAATATTGGTGTGTTCGTTGAGAATCGATTGTGGCTCATGAAAGAAAGGTTGGCAATAAACACAGGAGCTTACATTAATGTGTCTAGTGATTTTGGAACTCAAATTCTTCCTTCCATCGAGTTGAATTACAAGATTAATAAGCGATTAGCTCTATTTGGAAATGCCGGACAGTCATTTAGAGTTCCAACATTTACTGACCTTTATTATGTCGGTCCGACCAATGTGGGAAATGCTGATTTAAAACCTGAAAGCAGCACTAATTATGAAGCAGGATTAAAAGCAAAAGAAGGAGCTCACTTTATTCAGTTAAGTGGCTTTTATGAAGATGCAAGAGATCTAATAGATTGGGTTCGTGATAGTGTTTCTCAGCCTTGGCAACCACAGAATTACGAATCGGTTGTAACTACTGGTCTTGAGTTTAACTATGAGCTGCGTGTGAAGCAAAACATCGGTAATAGTCTATTTTCTTGGGATATGGCTCGAATAGGTTACACATACCTTGATATGCAGGCACAAAGCCAAGGTGAAAGCATTTCACGCTATGCCATTAGTAATTTGCGCAATCAATTGACATTTCAAACCACTTTTTCTTACAGCAACAAGCTCAGCCTAAGCCTAACATCTCGCTACCTCGATAGACCAATTTATAATAGTTATTGGCTGGTGGACTCACGCATACAATATCGTGTGTCGAACGCCTCGTTTTGGCTTGATTGCACAAATATTCTTGATACACAGTATATCGAAACTGCGAATGCTCTTATGCCTGGACGATGGTTTCGTGCTGGATTTGAAATCGTGATCAAATAGTTTTCCTAGCATAACGTCAGACGATTTTAAAAATCACCGTCAAAATGGCTTGGCGTAAGGGTTTCGTGCGTCAATATGACCTGAATCATCGGGTCAAAACTCCTTGGACTGTATTTTGCTCTATCGTTCACGTCAGCGTCTGACTCTCAATTGGATGAGAGAATTAACGTGCAGTTGAAGGCCAGATGTTGATTTAACTTAAAACAACGGATATGAATTTTAATAAATTTACAATCAAGGCGCAAGAAGCAGTGCAGCAAGCACAGCAAATTGCCATGATTAAGGGACATCAATCCATCGAGCCGGCCCACATATTAAGGGGTGTGCTTGAGGTAGATGAAAATGTTTCACCATACCTTTTTAAAAAGGTGGGCGCTAATGCTCAGATGCTTAATCTGGCTTTGGATAAGATGATTGAATCGATGCCCAAAGTAGATGGCGGCAATCAATACTTGAGTCAAAAAGCAAATCAAGTGCTTGCGAAAGCGGAAGAACTAATCAAAGGTTTTGGAGACGAGTTTGTTTCCATTGAGCATGTATTGCTAGCATTACTCGATGTGAAAGATCAGGCTTCGACATTGATGAAAGACAGTGGCATTGATACCTCAACACTAAAAAAGGCCATAGAGGAACTGAGAAAAGGCGAGAAGGTGACTTCACAATCGGCTGAGGAGAATTACAACTCACTCAACAAATTTGCGATACATCTTAATGAGCAAGCGAGAAATGGAAAACTAGATCCGGTAATTGGTAGAGATGAAGAAATACGGAGAGTCTTGCAAATACTGTCAAGAAGAACCAAGAATAATCCAATTTTAATAGGTGAACCAGGAGTGGGTAAAACAGCTATTGCAGAAGGATTAGCGCATCGTATTGTAAACGGTGATGTTCCAGAAAACCTAAAGGATAAAGAGCTCTATAGCTTAGATATGGGCGCTTTAATTGCCGGAGCGAAATACAAAGGTGAATTTGAAGAACGTCTCAAGTCGGTGGTTAAAGAAGTGACTGGAAGTGATGGTAAAATCGTTCTGTTCATAGACGAGATACACACTTTAGTTGGTGCAGGAAAGAGCGATGGAGCTATGGACGCGGCCAACATTCTAAAGCCTGCGTTAGCGAGAGGTGAATTAAGAGCAATTGGTGCGACTACACTCAGTGAATACCAAAAGTATTTTGAAAATGACAAGGCGTTGGAACGCAGGTTTCAGACTGTACTTGTAGACGAGCCATCTGAAGAAGATGCCATCAGCATTTTAAGAGGTTTGAAGGAGCGTTATGAAACACATCACAAGGTGCGTATCAAAGACGAAGCGATTATTGGTGCAGTGCAGTTAAGCCAGCGCTATATTACAGATCGATTCTTACCAGATAAAGCGCTTGACTTGATCGATGAGTCAGCTTCTAAGCTTCGCATGCAGATCAATAGTATGCCTGTTGAACTGGATGAAGTGCAACGCAAAATGCGTCAGTTAGAGATTGAACGCGAGGCGATTAAGCGGGAGAGTGACGATAAGAAGCTAGAGGTATTGAACCGACAGATTGCTGAGTTACAAGAAAAGCGCGACAGCTTGAAAGCGAAGTGGGAAGGTGAGAAAGAGGTCGTTGAAGGTATTCAAATTGAGAAGACGCGTATTGAAGAGTTGAAGCTCGAAGCAGACAAGGCAGAACGCAATGGCGATTTGGGTAAAGTGGCTGAAATTAGATATGGAAAGGTAGCTGAGGCTGAAGCTAAACTCAAAGAATATGAAACGCAATGGAGCCAATTAGAGACGAGTGGCTCTCGCATGATCAAAGAAGAAGTGGATGCGGAAGACATTGCTGAAGTAGTGGCAAAATGGACGGGGATTCCCGTTCGTAAGATGCTTCAAAGCGAGGTAGAAAAGCTGCTTCACTTGGAAGATGAATTGCATAAGCGTGTAGTGAGTCAAGAAGAAGCGATTACTGCTGTAGCGGATGCCGTGCGAAGAAGTAGAAGTGGTTTACAGGATATGAATAGACCAATTGGTTCGTTCATTTTTATGGGAACAACAGGTGTAGGTAAAACGGAATTAGCCAAAGCACTCGCAGAGTATTTGTTTGACAATGAAAATGCAATTACACGCATTGACATGAGCGAATATCAAGAGAGACATGCGGTAAGTAGGTTGGTCGGAGCACCTCCAGGATATGTTGGTTATGATGAAGGTGGACAGCTTACAGAAGCTGTAAGACGAAAACCTTATTCAGTGGTCTTATTGGATGAAATCGAAAAGGCTCATCCGGATGTGTTCAACATTTTGTTGCAGGTATTAGACGAAGGAAGGTTAACCGATAACAAAGGTCGTGTGGCGAATTTTAAGAACACGATCATCATCATGACGTCTAACCTTGGATCTGATATCATTAGTCAAAACTTCGATGGAATTACGGACTCTAATCTAGATTCTGTGTTGGCCAAAACAGAAGTTGAAATGAAAGAAATGCTTCGCAGAACATTAAAGCCAGAGTTTATCAATCGTATTGATGAAACCATCATCTTCAAACCATTGAATAAGCGCGATGTGAAGTCTATCGTCCAGATTCAGTTGAGGCATTTGTTCGAGCACTTGAAGTCACAGGATATTCGAATGGTTGCAACAGACGAAGTCATTGATCATTTGAGCAGCGAAGGCTTTGATCCTCAATTTGGTGCACGTCCAATCAAACGATTGATTCAAAAGAATATCTTGAATGAGTTGAGTAAGCAAATCTTGGCAGGTAAGGTGAAGAAAGGTCAAGATGTAGTGCTAGACATTTTTGATGGAGAATACGCCTTCAGGAAACCAATTAAGGAAACCGAGAAGGTGAGTGAAGAAGAGTGATTGAGATATGGTGAGCAATTAAAAAGGGCGCTATTAGCGCCCTTTTTTGTTTTCATTATTAGAGTTAATCATCATCGTCATGTTCTTCAATTACTCCTTCTGTTGAAGTACCTGTATCTCTTAATTCAGAATGCATGATCTTTCCTCCATGATTCGCTAATGGAATCAAACTTAAAAATGCCACACCCATTACAATAAGTGTCGATAAACGAGCTGTTTTTGTAAGCTTAGGAGCCATTTTGTATGATGCCAAGGTCATCAATGCTAAACCTCCGCCTACAAGCATCAGCCAAAGAGAAAGTTCAGCATGCTCTTCATGCTCTTCTAATTCATGTTCAGAAACACCTTGCATGTGTTCAACTTTATGCTCTGCTTCTTCGCCTGATAAGTAAACGGGTATTGTGAAAATTGATGCGAGAAGGATTGTCGAAATAGCAGTTATTTCAACAGATTTGTTCTTCAAGAGCATTCCGATAATGAGCAGAACTACTCCGAATATTGATCCTAAAATTGGAATGTGGTTGGTCAGTAAATGTGCATGTGTGGCGTCCATAGTCTTAAAATTTAAGCTAAGGTGAGACTAATCTGCAGTTAAACCAACACCTTCAGTAGAATTTAAGCTTTGGCTAGCTTTTTCGTGCTAAGTTTCCAAAGGAATACAATTAATCCAAAGACTAAAAGTTGAGTTAGGATTGTTTCATACGTTGGATACAAACCAATCAGTGTCCATTTTAAGTTCAGCGGAAACGAGCTGATATTCAGGTATCCACCTTCTTGTATGGCATGAATTCCTTGTCCAGCCAAAATAAATGCAAGGGCTAAAACAACGTAAGTAGAGTAGAGGAATACTTTGGTGATGGGCATTTTTTTGAACCACTTAAGCATGCTCCATGCAAAGCCAAATAATACAACAGCTGAAACTATAGCGCCAAATAATACACCAATTTCGCTGTCTGGATTTCCATCAAGAGTGAGTGAAGAAACGAAGATAACAGACTCAAAAGCCTCTCTAAATACCACCAAGAAGGAAAATGAAGCTAAGCCGATCATATTATTCTTAGAAAGCAATCCCTTTACCCTGTCTTCCACAAATGCTTTCCATTTACTCGCGTTTGATTTTCCGTGCATCCAAAAACCGAGGTATAACAATACAGACACAGCAAATAACGCAATTACTCCTTCCATCAATTCTCTACTTTGAGCATCCCACTGCATGAGATAACCAGCAAAAAACCATCCAATCAAACCGAAAACCAATGCTGTAATCCAACCACCATGTACATATCGAATGGCTGTTTTTGCATTCACTGACTGAAGAATGCTCAATATGGCTAGGATCACGAAAAATGCTTCTAACGCCTCTCTTATTAAGATGGAGAATGTAAGCGCAGCAGTCATAAATAAACCACGATCGGCTTCTCCTAAAAGTAACTCAGCTTCGTCAAGTGCCGCATAAGCTTTTGAAAAGCCAGTTGTGATCTCTTGCTCGCTTGGGTTTGATTTTATCAATGTTCTTACACCAAGCATCGCTGACTCTAATTCTTCAAAAAGCTTATTATCTGAGGCTTTAACACGTGGCTCTATTGGTTCTACACCTTTAAGATAAGCAGCCAAGGCAGATGTCGTTGCCTGTTCTGTAGAACCAATTCTAAGGGCCTTTTCAGATTCACTCAGTAACTCTCTTGCAATTGTTATGTGGTCATCGTTAATAGCAGGAACAGTTGTGCGCAGCAGCTCTACATCTAATGCTGTGTTCTGTGCGAGCAAGTCTTCATTGCTCATAGTGGCCAATTCAACCAAATCAACTGAATGCCTGGCCGAGACAGGCTCTCCCTCTTGCTTTCCATATTGCAGTTGCATGATATAGAATGATAAATCCCAAATCTCTTCACTGCTTAGCTCAGTGAATGCTCTCATAGCGGTCCCTTCAATTCCTAAAGTAATTGTGTTAAACGCTTGTAAAGGAGAAACACCGTGCATTATTTCAGGGTCATTCAGTTTTGTTGGTGAAGGATTAAGTTCAACGCCTGCGGCTCCGTCTCCAGCTCCAGTAATTCCGTGGCATGATGCGCACTCAGTTTCGAAAATAGATTTACCCTGTTTAATATTTGGCCAAGCTGCTGGTGCAAGTGAAACTAAGTCTAAACTGATGATTGCTTGTTTTACTTTATTTGCGCTCTTTTTTACTTCAGTGAAATTGCCCTTACTTGCAACGAGGGAACGTAATTTTTGAAGTTCTTTAATGATTTGTTCATCTTCATTCACGGTCTGCGAACTCACTAAATCACCGTAGAAATTTACCGCGCTGCCTGAAAACTCGCTCATTTCTCCAAACTCAAATTCATTAATGACCTCTCCATCCGACACCGCCATTTTATAATCTTTAGCGATGTAATCCATTAGATTGATGAGCATTCTAACTTTCGTGGTTTCTGCATCATTTATGGCGAATGATATATTTAAAGTGCTAATTAATAGCACTATAGTAAGTAGTGTTGACTTCGTAAGCTTTATCGCCATATTAAGATTTTATCTTATTTAGATTAAGTTTAGATAAGGACAAAAGAACGACTCCAATGTTCACAGAACAATACCTATAATGAGGTATTATTACATTTATTTCTATTCTTTCAAATAGCAATACATTTGGCCCACCCAATGAATATCCTTATCGTCATAAATGGCTTGTCAGATAAATCTGTTTCAGTTGAAGCCTCAGCGGCCACTCTGATCAAGTCTTATCCAGAACATAGCGTTGATATTCGTGTAACCAAATCTGCGGGAGATTCCTTTCGTTATGCTTATGGAGCGACCACGCACAAAGTAGATGCTATCTTGGCTTGTGGTGGTGATGGTACGCTAAACGAGGTAGTTAATGGTGCCTTTAATGCTAATCCTCAAAATAGAGTTTTGTTTGCTCATTACCCATGTGGTAATGCGAATGATCTTGCAAAAACAATAGGGGGGCATGACTTGAAATACTACCTGGAAGGAATAATTTCCGGTAAGCATGAAAGCATTGATTGCGCTTTTATTGAAAGAAACGGAAAAGAGAGAAGGTTTGTGAATGGATCTACAGCCGGTATAGGCGCATTAGTATGCAAGGATGTTTCAACATTGCGAAGAAGCTTGCCATCGAAATTGAATTATTTGGTGAATACCTTGGCTTGGGTAATCAAGTACAAACGTCCATTTGTAAAGATTGAAATGGATAATGAAGTTTATGAAGGTGAGATGCTATTATCTGTCATGGGTAAAGGACACTTCGTAAGCAATGGGTTAGGTTTTGCTCCCCAAGCAAAACTCTCAGGCGGTGACTTTGGGGTTACAGTGGTTTCAAGAGCTTCAGTTTGGGAGATGATTTCTTTTCGAGCCAAGCTAAGTAAGAAAGATAGAATAGATAGGCATGAAGTGACATACTATTCAAGTAACAAGGTAAAAATCACTGTGCTTAGCGGACAAATGCCGGTAGAAACGGATGGTGAGTTTCTTGACATCCTCTACGAAAATGAAAGCATTGTTTTTGAGCTTGATAAGAATGCGCTCTGTTTGGTGATGTGATCGCCTTCCTTTACAGAGATTGAATTATTGCTGATACTAAGCAAAGAATAAATTTATTTTTGGCCTCGATTTAATCATTGTGAAGAAAAATATACTCATCGCTATAGGGTTAATTGTTGTGCTGTTAGGCGCTGGAATGTTTTATTCAAACTATAGAAATAGAACCTTAAGCCCTTCAGCTGAGCAGCGGATTACTACCAACGGTGGATTGACTGTGAGCATTGACTATAGTCGACCTTCTGTGCGAGGTAGATTAATATTTGGAACTGAAGAAGAAGGCGCTTTGCAGCCATATGGCATGTATTGGAGACTAGGTGCTAATGAAGCCACTGTTGCTGAATTTAGCGAGGATGTGACAATTAATGGAACACTGATTCCCGATGGAACGTATGGTATTCATGCCTTTCCAGGCCAAGATTCGTTCGCTATTGCACTTAACAAAACATGGGACCGTTGGGGATTTTCAGAGCCTGACTACTCGCAGGATATCGTAAAATTGAACGTGCCTGTTGAGCACCTAGCTCAGTCAATTAAGCGGTTTACTATTCGACTAGGGGAAAGTGACTCAGGTATCCAAATTATCTGCGAATGGTCTGATGTGCGATTCGTTATTCCAGTGGAAGAATTATAGATTATTTCAACCATTCATCTAACCAGCCGTAAAATTCGCGGTGCCACATTACTCCATTTTGTGGTTTCAAAACCCAATGTCCTTCATCAGGATAGTATAGAAGCTTACTGGGTATTCCTTTGATTTGGGCGGCTGTAAATGCTTCTAACCCTTGGTTTAGAGGAACTCTAAAATCGAGTTCGTTATGGATTACCATTATCGGGGTGTCCCAATTGCCCACTTTCTTATGCGGGCTGAAGCTCTTGTAACTCTGAGGGATTGGACTCTCCCAATATGGTCCTCCAATGTCCCAGTTGGCGAAGAACAACTCTTCTGTGCTGGCATACCAACTTTCAAGATTAAAGAGTCCACAATGGCTAATGAAGGTTTTAAATCTGCCTTCATGAACTCCGGCTAAATAATATACGCTATACCCACCATAACTAGCTCCTACAGCACCTAGTTTGTCATTATCTACAAAAGGCTCTTTCGCCACTTCATCAATCGCGCTTAAGTAATCTTGAATTGCTTGTCCACCCCAGTCTTTTGAAATATCATCATTCCATTTTTGACCAAAGCTTGGAAGTCCTCTTCGATTTGGCGCTACAACAATGTAGCCATTTGCAGCCATTAGCTGGAAATTCCATCTAAAGCTGAAAAACTGACTAACAGCGCTTTGCGGTCCACCTTGACAATACAGTAGAGTTGGGTATTTTTTGGTTGGGTCGAAGTCTGGAGGGTAGATAAACCAGGTGAGCATGTCTTTTCCATCAGAGGTTTTGATCATACGTTTTTCAACTTCCCCCATTGAAGTCGCTCTAAGCTGAGCATCATTCGATTTAGAGAGCTTCGTTTCTTTTCCCGTTTTTATTTCCCAACTGTAAAGGGCATTTGGGCTGCTTATGGTGCTCTTGGTTCCAATCAATGAGTTTCCTGCTAATTGAATGGAGTTAATATTGTGCTCACCTATTGAAACAGCTCTAAAAGACGACCGTTTCATATTCTTGTCAATGCCAAGTTCGAATATTTGATAGGTAGCATTTACTGGACTCAATGCATAAATATTTTTGCCTTCGGCCGACCAAACTATGCTCCCAAATGTTTGATCAATATCATTGGTAATATTCGTTTGAGTGCCTGTGTTGAGATCTAGAATAAGTATGTCATTTTTGTCTGATTCAAAGCCATTGCGAGCCATGCTCATCCAAGCAATTTTACTTCCATCAGGTGACACAACTGGTTCGTTGTCATAACCCAAGTTACCATCGGTAATGTTGGTGGTTTTGCCGGTGCTTATGTTGTAACGATAGATTTCTGAATTAGTGCTGACTGCATATTCTTTGCCTACAAGCTTTTTACTTACATAAAACAAAGACTTGCCGTCTTTGCTCCAAGCAATTTGCTCTGAACCACCAAAAGGATTCATTGGAGAGTCATAGGGTTCTGATGCCATTATATCGTTTTGGTCTGGCGCGATCTGAGCATCTGAATATTGGCTAAAGAAAACATGCGAATAAGTGTAATCATGCCATTGCGTCCAATGACGAAACATGAGGTTGTCATAAGCACGGCCTGTCGCTTTTGGTAAATCTGAATACTTGTCTGAAAGTGATTCTTCGACTTTGACATCCATTGTGTAGCTGATAAATTCCATGTTGGGTGAATAGCTCCAATTGGCGATTCCTTCGCTAAAAAAGCTCACTTGCTTAGCATCAGAACCATCCGGGTTCATTTCCCAAAGCTGCATGCTGCCACTTTGATTGCTCAAATAACCAATCTTAGTTCCATCAGGGCGCCATTGCGCTGAATAGATGCTGCTATTACCATCAGAAATTCTTTTTATGTTATTTCCATCAATATCCATGAAATATAGGTGAGAGATACCTTTGTCCTTGTCAAGTTCATATTCCTTTTCAGAGAAGATGATGGCTTTTTGATTTGGCGAAACGGACTCTCCATAAATTCGCTTTAGTTGCCACAAACTTTCTGGAGTTAAGGTATTTTGTGCAATAGTTATTGCCGAAAGCGTCAATGCTAGGAGTAAGGTTGTTATTCTCATTGTTTACAATTTGATCACAAGTATAATTCAATGCTGAATTAATAAGGCTAATCAAAGGGTGAATCGTTAATATTGTTATACACTTAATTGATCGATGATTTTACGCATTTACCCAGAAAACCCTAACGAGCGAGAGCTTCTGAAGGTGGTTGATATCTTAAAAAAAGGTGGTGTTATTATTTATCCTACCGATACTGTTTATGGACTAGGGTGTGATATCAATAGTAAAAAGGCAGTGGAGCGAGTCGCTCAGATTAAGGGGTTAAAGGTTGAAAAAGCAAATTTGTCAATCATTTGTTATGATTTGAGTCATATTACTGATTACGCGAAACATGTTGATAATAAAACCTTTAAGATGATGAAAAAAGGGCTTCCAGGTCCATTCACTTTTATTTTGGAAGCCAGCAATTTGATTCCGAAGATTTTCACTGCTAAGAAGAAAACCATTGGAATTCGAATCCCTGATCATAATATTCCTCGTGAACTAGTGCGACTCTTAGGTAACCCAATTGTCACAACCTCTATTCGTGATGAAGATGATATTATGGAGTATTCTACAGATCCAGAATTGATTCATGAGAAGTTTGAAAACATTGTTGATTGTGTTATTGATGGAGGTTATGGTAATCAAACAGCATCTACAATTGTCGATTGCTCATCTGGAGAAATAGAAGTAATTAGACAAGGGTTGGGAGATATTGAGAACCTTTATTGAGAGCTATTTCGTTTTAAAAAGTTTTCGATTAATGGACTGAGGTCGCTTGCTCTGGTCAACATCATCATATGCGAACCATCTTGAATAACTTCGTCAGCTGAAATATTCTTTATGGGCAAAGTATGGTCGTTATCGCCATGGAGATTATAAATAGCGCCATCACAGTCTTCTTTTTCCCAACGAATAATCATTCTAATTGTGCGTTTTAAAAAGCGTTTATCCTTGTCTTTGAGCATAGAAATGAATGTCGATTCATGCATTTTCCTGTCTGGCTCAACAATAGGTTGTAGAATTAAGGCACCTTGCCTCAATAACCAACTGGGTATCAATTCATATATAGGAATAAAACGCTGAAAGCGATAACGAAGAGGTAATTCATTCCGGCAGGACGCACTAGATATCAATATCACATTTTCAGGTTGTTGATCAAAGCCTTTTTGTTTCAATTCATCAAACCATTGGTGCCACGTTCTGCCCGAAGCATTGATGATCGCTTGGTCTGAAAGTCCGTTTTAAAAATCACCTATAACTTTTATTTAGGATTTATCGTTCGGCTCCAAATATCCGAACCTTCTTTGTCAAAAATGGATATTTTCATTTGACGAGACAAGCGTTCGCCTGTAAATTCTAAAATGGCAAAATTATGTTCTGAAACCAAGGTGCCTTCCACTAGGTTTTGGTTGTCTTCATTGTTAGGTCTGTGTACACCTGAAGTTAATGGACTCACGGTTAAATCATGAATGGTAATGCCATCAATGCTTTCTTTTCGTAGTTCAGTATGATGCCGATCACCGGTAAGAAAGACCACTCCGTCAATTTTTTCCTCTACAATGCGGTCCAGCAAATATTTCCTCTCGTCTGCATAGCGAGCGTGGTTTTCATAAACATTCGAGGGATTGAGTACTTGTCCACCAACGGCTATCATCTTGAAAGGAGCTTTGCTGAATTTAAGCGCTTCTATCAACCATTCAATTTGTGCCTTGCCAAGTATATGTGGATCAACTCCCTTGTTGTCTGGTGATGTTCGATTATATCGATTATCCATAAAAAAGAAGTGCGCATCGTTCACAGGAAATGCTGTATTTATTCCTGGAGTACCTGCTATTCCAAAGGATGGGTTCATCCAATACAGCTTAAAAGCTTCTAAAGCCCAATCTTTGTGAATCCAGCTTCCGTTGGCATCATTGGGGCCAAAATCATGATCATCCCAAATGGCGTAGTTGGTGGTAGAGCGCAATAGTCTTTGAATTTCTGGTGTTTTTCGTGTGTGATTGTAGCGATGCAAATAGCCTTTCCAAGTGAAATAATCGTACTCGCGCAGATAGATGTTATCGCCCAACCAAATCATTGCATCAGGATTCTTATCGGCAATATGTTCAAAGATTTGATAGTTGCTTCCGTATGGTTTGCCCGGACGGTCATAAGCGGCTTCATTAATATAAGTGCAGCTTCCTAGAGCAACTCGAGTAGTGGGAGGGTCAGATCTGTATTGCCATAATTGTTGTGTTTTAAAACTTAAATGAGGCTCAAAATTTTGTACTATCCCATTTACCAAAATTTCATAGTTGTATGTTGTGCCCGGAGTTAACTCACTCGCAATGAATGTCGCGATATGGGTTTCATTCATATCATTGAGCTCGGGTTTTAATTCGCGTTTGCTCAAGTCATTTTCCGACTCCCAAAATTCAATAGAAACTTTTGCTGAGTCGCTAAGCTGAACCCAAATACTTGCTTCGTTTAGTGAATTGTATCCTAGCATTGGTCCACTTTCAATGTGCACTTGGCTATGTGCAGGGATGCTTAAAATAAGCATGCAAATGAATCCTGTAATCATTTTCATAACAGCAAATTTGACTTCAATAGTAGAAAAAGACCTATGAATTAAAGGTTAATTTTTAGCAAATGGTAAGTCAGTGAAATCTTTTGATATTAGACGTGTGAGTTATAGAATGATTGTCTTTAATTAGCGCTCTAAAACAAAATAAAATGAAAGAGTATATATTTCTTTTCAAAGGGGGTAAAACCAACTCGGCAAATGACCAAGAGTTAGATGAGCATGAGCGCGCTTGGGATCAGTGGATGGATAGCTTAGAGGAAGAAGGTGTTTTAATTGATGGTCTTCCGATGAAGGATCATGCGGTTATAGTAGATAAAAATGGCGCATCTGCAAGACAAGAAAGTGCTGATGATAGCGTTACTGGTTATCTGATCCTCGAAACTACTGACATGGAAATGGCCGTAGAGATGGCTCAGGACTGTCCAATATTTGATTTCGGTGGTACAATAGAGGTGCGTGAATTAGAGTCTCATCTTGATGATTTAGAGGATGATGATGACGATGATGGTTTCCGAGATATAGCGGAATAAGGTGAATTGTAAGTGCATCACAACTTTATCGTCTTTACCATTGTTAAGATGATAGACATGAATGCAACAATTAAAACCTTAGCAACTGCTCTTGTCATGATGACTTCTTTCTCATGCAGTAATGCAGAAGAAAAGAGAAATGAAGCAGTGCTATCTGAAAAAATGGATAAAGAAATGATCGCAGAAGGAATGGATACCGCTACACTTGGAGCTGGATGCTTTTGGTGTATTGAAGCTGTTTTTCAGGAGCTCAAAGGGGTGGAAAGTGTTACGTCTGGCTATGCTGGAGGCTTTATAAAGAATCCCTCTTACAAAGAAGTTTGCACAGGTAGGACGGGGCATGCCGAAGTAGCTCAAATAGTATTTGATCCTGATGTTATATCATTTGATGAGTTGTTGGAAGTTTTTTGGAAGACACATGATCCTACAACGTTGAATAGGCAAGGAAATGATATAGGAACTCAATATCGGTCATCAGTGTTTTACCATAATGAAAAGCAGAAAGAAAAGACTGAGTACTACAAACGAAAACTTGATGAATCAGGTGCTTACCCTAACCCTGTAGTTACGACTATTGAAGAGCTGACAGATTTTTATGTAGCTGAAGATTATCACCAAAATTACTACAACAGTAACACCTCTCAGCCTTATTGTACGTTTGTAATCCAACCTAAAGTCGAAAAGTTTAGAAAAGCATTTGCGGATAAATTAAAATAAGTGCAGCACCACTCTTGGTTCATTTTGTTTTGAAAACTTCACGCATCATGTGATAACTTGACGTTTTAAAATTACATTTTTGCAGCCCAACTAAAATTAGTTGATGGAAGATGTATATGAGTATTCTGATGAGGTAATCGCAAAACTTGGAGATGCAATCGTTTGGACAACAATTTTAGCTGCAATTCACCAAGATGGAGTGATCAATGAAGAGGAAAGAGCGGTGGCCATTAAACAAACACATGTGCGAACTTTTAGCTCAGCTGAATACCTCCAACCAATCTATGAGAAGTTAGATCTTCATTTTGAGCGTGATTTTGATACCTACACGGCTTTATTGCCCGAGGAGTATGAAAAAAAGGAAGGCTTTATTCAAAAGAAATTGGAAGAGTCTATGGATATTTTAAAGGAAGTGGGACCAGTATTTACAACTGAATTCAGCAAGAACTTAGAGTCTATATATGACAAGGTTTTTAACGCTAATTCTACCGTATTTCAATCTTTTGCCTTTCCATTGTTAAGTGCACATCTTGATCGTCATAAAAAAGGTCTTAAATGATACTAGTATCCAAATATCCTCTAGCTAGGCTTTTTGTTTTCATTTTAGTTTCCACATTGGGATTGAGTGGTTGTGACAAAGATTTGGTTGATTTAGTTTATACCCTAGAAGACGATAAAAGCTTAGGACTTCAGTTGCAGTCTGAAATTGCCTCGAAGCCAGATGAATATCCAGTACTAGATCGAGCGCAATATGCTGATGCTTATGCATATCTAGAAGGTTTGCGGGATCAAGTGCTAGAATCATCTGAAATAAGGTTTAAGGATGAGTTTACTTGGGAGGTTCACATCATTGACGAAGACGTCTTGAACGCTTTCGCGGCTCCTGGTGGCTATATCTACTTCTACACAGGTATTATTAAATATTTGGACAATGAAGATGATTTGATGGGGGTATTAGGACACGAAATTGCTCATGCAGACAGACGCCATTCTGCGAAACAGATGTTAGAGTCGTATGGTGTGCAAACAGTTTTGTCAATGGCGCTAGGAGATAATCCTTCTGGTATAGCATCGATAGCAGCAGGTCTTGCAGAAAATGCAGCAGTGCTTAAATTCAGCCGTTCTGATGAATCTGAGGCTGATGCTTATTCGGTTGATTATCTATCCTCCACGCCATATAGGTGTGACGGTGCTGCGACATTTTTTGAAAGAATATCAGCTGAAGGAGAAGGGGCTAGCGTTCCGACATTTTTAAGCACGCATCCAAATCCTGAGACAAGGGTTGAGGATATTAGAGCAAAAGCTGCTGAATTAGGTTGCTCAACTGAGTATTTTGCTCCAACCAGCTATGATGACTTTAAGGCGATGCTGCCTTAAGAAAATGAATTTGAATCTTTTATTTGTAAGTATACATTTGAAAACCAACAACAACTAGAATAACTGAAATCATGAATCTACACGAATACCAAGGTAAATCAATATTAAAAAGTTTTGGAGTAAGAATACAAGAAGGTATAGTTGCCGCCAATGCTGATGAAGCTGTTGCTGCAGCAAAGAAACTTCAAGAAGAAACCGGAACAGGTTGGTGGGTTGTTAAGGCTCAAATTCATGCTGGAGGCAGAGGTAAAGGAAAAATCGTAGGAAGCGAACAACATGGTGTAGCATTGGCTAAGTCTCTAGATGACGTTAAAACAATCGCTTCTAACATCCTTGGTGGAACATTAGTTACCGTACAGACAGGAGAGAAAGGAAAATTGGTGAGCAAGGTATTAGTTGCACAAGACGTTTATTACCCTGGCGAAAGCGAGACCTCCGAGTTTTACATGAGTGTCTTATTAAACCGTCAAACGGGAAGAAATATGATCATGTATTCTACAGAGGGTGGAATGGACATTGAAACGGTTGCAGAACAAACACCTCATCTTATTTTTCAAGAAGAGATTGATCCTAAAGTAGGCTTAATGCCATTTCAAGCGCGCAAGGTGGCATACAACTTAGGCCTTTCAGGCAATGCGCTAAAGGAAATGACAAAGTTTGTGACGTCTTTATACAAGGCTTATGAAGGTTGTGATGCTTCAATGTTTGAGATCAATCCAGTATTGAAAACATCTGACGATAAAATCATGGCGGTTGACTCTAAAGTTACTTTAGATGGGAACTCATTGTTCAGACACAGTGACTACGCTGAAATGCGCGATGTTACAGAAGAAGACCCAACCGAAGTGGAAGCAGGTAAGTTTAATTTGAACTATGTGAAGCTAGACGGTAATGTTGGTTGTATGGTTAACGGAGCTGGTTTAGCAATGGCTACCATGGATATGATTAAATTGAGTGGAGGAGAGCCGGCTAATTTCTTGGATGTTGGAGGAACTGCGAATGCTGAGCGTGTTGAGAATGCATTCCGAATCATTCTGCAAGATGAAAATGTAAAAGCAATTTTGATCAACATCTTTGGAGGTATAGTACGATGTGATCGCGTAGCTCAAGGTGTTGTTGATGCATACAAGAATATTGGTGAGATTCCCGTGCCGATTATCGTTCGTTTACAGGGAACAAATGCTGAAGAAGCGAAAAAGATTATTGATGAATCAGGACTTAAAGTTCAATCAGCCATTGCTCTTCAAGAAGCTGCAGATATCGTAAAAGAGGTGCTGGCATAATAGCATAAATATGAAGTTTTTTGGATCTTTTCTGATCCTACTTCTTTCAACCTTGAGCCTTATAGCTCAGCAATCTAAGGTGACCTTAAAAGTTACACCTCGAACTGCTGAGGTTATTCTGGATGGTGAGGACTTGGGAAAAGCCAATTTGAAAACTTTGAAATTTGGCTTTAATGAAAGGAAAGGAATTATTGAACACGAAATAGTCTTGAGAGCTGATGGCTATGAAGACTATAAAAAGGTTTTTGAGTTCGGAATGGGTCGCAAAGAGACTTTGGTAGTAAAACTAGAACGTGAGCTTTCTTCCTTTAACCCATCACCAGAGCTATATATAGATGTCGAAAAAGTTGTTTCAGGGGTTGAATATTCTACTGAAGTAGGAGCAAATACTCGCTGGAAATTTCGATATAATGAAGAAATAGACCTCGATCAGAAAAAGTATAAGATGGTCGAGATTTTGTCAAAGATGGGGCTTAAAACTATTGATGGTCCTAGTGAAGATCTTTTCAACACAGGTAATAATAAACCCAAGTCGGCTGACATACTCATTGCAGGCCGTGTAGAGGAATTTAGTCTTGAAAGAGGAGGTTCTGGTGGATATTACTCCAGTTCTTCGGGATATAATTCTGAGATTGAAATTAATTGGCAGTTTTACGATAGACATAAAAAGGAAATCATTTTTAAGGAAACCATTTCTTCCAAGTATTTCTTCGAATCCAGCTTGATAACCGAGGAGTTTTATAATTCAGTTATCGAGAATTTTTATGTCTTGTTTGGAAAAGGAAATGAATTGAAGTCAATCCTTGAAAATCATAAGGCATTAAGGGTCGATTTTTCCTCAACCACTTCAGAGAATTCAAGTTCCGATGAAGTTAAAGGTGATAGTGCCTTAGTTGATGAAAGACCTGAAATTTCAACTGAATCAGAATTGTTTGAAGATCAAATCTTTTATGATAATGAGATTTCAATTCCTTATGTTCAACTTGAAAAAATGGATGTGTTTGCCGATTTAGTGGAATTGTCAACAAATGCAAGTGCTACGGTGCTTATAGAAGATCGCGGTCACGGCAGTGGTGTAGTTGTAAGTTCAAACGGCTATATAGTGACGAATCATCATGTTGTTGATGGTGCCAAGTATATTGATGTGCAATTTGCTAATGGAATTATTCTTCCAGGAGATGTTATAACATCTTCAGAAAAATATGACTTGGCATTGATAAAGGTGAGGGCCGGTGGTTTAACAGCATTGCCAATAACTAGCGATCCAGAAAGTGTTAGGCAAGGCGATGAAGTATTTGCTGTTGGTGCCCCTGGGTTTAAAGAGCTAGGGCAGAGCGTTAGTAAAGGAATAATTAGTGGAAAAAGGTCGAATGATGGAGTCAAGATCCTTCAAACAGATACAAAAATCAGTCCTGGAAACTCTGGAAGTCCACTTATCAATATGAACGGTGAAATCGTTGGAATTATCAATTCTAAGTTTATTGAAAATGGGGTTGAAGGTTTGGGGTTTGCTATTGACGCACGCTACCTATACAACGTCTTGGGTCTTAAGTATGACTAGATTTAAGCACATATATTACGTAATTTTCACCCTTTTGGTTCTCTCATCATGCGTCAAAGAGGTTACCCTTCAGCCGTTTGAACTACCTGATTTAGTTCAGGACTTCGTTAGGAAAGTAGAATGCTTCGATCAAGAAAATGCAGCGCTGATAGCGACTGATGGTGGTGTGTTATTATTGTATGGAGAAGAGAAGGAACAGGTGATCTTAGATGCGGATAGATTTCCTGATTTGAATTTAATTGATTGGGAAAATACAGAGGTTTTATACTCTAGCGCCACAGAAACATTTTGGGTCATTCAAGACTCTGTATTCATGACGCTTGATCGCTCAAAGAGGTTAAATATTCATATAGATCAAACTCAATTTAATATATCCACCTCAAACTACTTTGATTATGTCTTGTCCAATGAGGGAGAGCTGCATAGAATTGGCTTTTACAAAGAGCTTTGGGCTGGATCTTCAAGCGGGTTTACCACAGATTTATATATAGGGATTTATAAATATTTAGGAAATTTAAATAACACTTGGGAAGAGTACCAAACAGAAATGATCATCAAAAGTGATAATGTCTCTGACCCTAATAGTGTCTTTACAGCCGATGGCGATCTGCTTATTGCTACTAACCCTCAATATATTGTAAGCAGTTTCACCAAGTCTATCACGGAGTTTACGCTGATAGGAAAAGCGGGAGCTAGTTTCGATTATGAAACGATGTACATGCCATATCTTAATTCCACTTCTGGTCGTTTGATTGGACTTGAAAGAATTCCAGACATCAATTCACCACTTCAAAACATATTGACCACTGTTGTCAATGAGAATGATGTTCAGCTTGTTTCCTTGGAAAGCGCATGTCAGTTTCCTGAGTTTTCTCGCGGAGTAGTAAAGCTTGTAGACAATAATGCAGATGTAGCTCGATTTTATATTCGGAGCTCATCAAGTCAGCCCAATGGAGAGAGCAATGTTCTGGGTTATTTACTGAGTTATGATCTGTCTAATTCCAATTGTGACCTGTTAAGTATTCAAGCTAGTAGCGAGCTCCCAAACAGCAGTTCTATTCAAGATATTGATGTATTAGGCAATACTGTTTACATTGGAACCCGAAATGGGTTGTTTATTTATGACCTCGAAACCCTTGCAATTAGTGGATACATTAATCAATTGTTAGAATATTATTTGTGATGAAGCTCCGTGTATTAGTCTTGTTACTATTCTTTTCGTTTGGCTTTCATCAGCATGGTTTTTCTCAGAATAGTGAAGGTTCTACATCGGTCTACTTTTTGAGTTTTAAGCACTTTAAGTCATCATTTCGCAAAGAGTTGGGTTTCTCATTTCTCAGTCATTATGCCGTTTCTCCTGTTATGGCCGAATATAACCTGGTTGCATCTGGTGTTTCATATCCTCAACCTGTTTTTAATAGATTATTCGGAGTTTTTGCCATGACGTATGAACCTCAATTTAGGCTGATGGAACTAGGTTCTAATATGTCCATTTCTTTGGACTTACCTATAACGGGCGCTCTGTCTACTGTTGATTTAAGAACCCGCAGTGGGATTAGTTATTCTACTGAAGAGGTTACGGCAAACGATATAAGTACAGGAATTTATGCCAAAGAGCGCTCTTCTTCTCTTGGAGCGCTTAATTCAGAATTAGGGGCTTTGCTTTCGCTTAATTTATTCCAAGGGTCGACTATTGAGAATACCAATGGTGCTGGACTTAGTTTCTCGGCAGGAGTTAACTATATCACCGCACCATTAATGATGAACTTTCTGGAAGGTTATCAGCGGAGTGATTATCAAGGAATGCTAAGTTGGGCCTCCGTTGTCAGTCGTCTAGGACTGAGGTTTGGCAGAGTATCCATGTATTACATGATAGGTGTTAATCCGACAAGAGTTATTTACTTTGGGGATATGGGCAATGAAAAGAGGACTTTAAGCAATACATATAATCGATTTAGTATATCATTTAGATTAGGAAGATGAAAAAAATATTAGTCGCTAACAGGGGAGAGATTGCGCTGCGCATAATGCGTACATGCAGAGAAATGGATATTAAAACTGTGGCTGTTTATTCCGAAGCAGATCGAAATGCTCTTTTTGTGCGATTTGCTGACGAGGCTTATTGTATTGGTCCGCCATCCTCATCACAGTCATACTTAGTAATTGATAAAATTATTGATGTTGCAAAAATGTCAGGTGCGGATGGTGTGCATCCTGGCTATGGATTTCTCTCTGAAAATGCATCTTTCGCTCGCAGATTAGAGCAAGAAGGTATAGAACTCATTGGTCCATCAGCTCACTCTATGGAAGTGATGGGAGACAAATTAGCTGCTAAGGAAACAGCTTTAAAGCAAGGTGTCCCGTTGGTCCCTGGTTCAGATGGTGCGGTTACAGACCTTGAAGAAGCCAAAGCTGTAGCACGAGAAGTGGGCTTTCCACTCTTGATCAAAGCTTCAGCAGGTGGTGGCGGAAAAGGAATGCGTGCAGTTTATAATGAAGAGTCCATTGACGAAGAATTACATTTAGCGATGAACGAGGCCCGCTCGGCATTCGGTGATCCAAGTGTTTTTATTGAACGATACGTCACCTCTCCGAGGCATATTGAAGTTCAAGTCCTTGCTGACAAGCATGGGAATTGCGTCTATTTGTTTGATCGTGAATGCAGTATTCAACGAAGACACCAAAAAGTGATTGAAGAGGCACCAGCATCTATATTAACGCCTGAAATGCGGAAGGAGATGGGTGAATGTGCGGTAAGCTTAGCAAAAGGATGTGACTACAAAGGTGCGGGAACAGTTGAGTTTTTGGTGGACGATAAGATGAATTTCTTCTTTTTAGAAATGAATACGCGTTTGCAGGTAGAGCATCCTGTTACCGAAATGATCACGGATATAGATTTAGTAAAGCAACAAATTTTGGTGGCTCGTGGTGAGAAGCTTGCCTTCAAACAAGAAGATCTTCAAATCAGAGGGCATGCCCTTGAGGTGAGGGTATATGCAGAAGATCCAAGAAATAATTTCTTACCTGACATTGGTACACTTCAAACTTACCGCAGACCCCAGGGGCCGGGTGTGAGGGTAGATGATGGATTTGAAGAAGGTATGACGATTCCGATTTACTATGACCCTATGATTGCCAAGTTGGTAACATTTGCAGAGGATCGAAAATCAGCCATAGATAGAATGACACGTGCGATTGATGAATATGAAATTTCGGGTGTTGCTACTACCTTAGAATTTTGTCGTTTTGCGATTAATCATGAAGCATTTGTTTCAGGTAACTTTGATACACACTTCGTGGAGGATCACTTCAAACCTGAATATTTGGATGTTCCCCAAATTGAGAATGAGCAAGCGCTGGCAGCATTTATTGGTTCTGTTTTACTTTCTGATGCTACTGCTGCAGCATCTCAAAACCTTCAGAAGCCTATTACTTCTCAATGGAAAATAAATAGACGATAGATTGAGGTCCATTAATTTTGGTATGGCCTTTGAAATAATCATAATCTAGTGGTCACGAATCAATTATTCATAGTACTTCTCTTGTGTTTGTTTATGGGCGCTTTCTTCCGTGCGGCTGGTCAAGGAGACGGTTCTAAAGGAATTGTAGTAACAGCTGAAGTGGTTAATGGCGATACTTTTCCTATGCGTTATTTGCCTTACGTTACAATTGTAGAGGAGAAGAAGTTCAGAAGTGACTTTGAAAGACGCAAATGGCAGCGGTTAAAGCGAAATGTCAAAAAGGTGTATCCTTATGCAAAACTTGCTGGTAGTTTACTAAACAAATATCAAGTGCAGCTTGACTCTGTTGAAACTCAAAGACAGCGTAAGAAATATTTCAAGCTTATTGAAAAGGAGTTAAAGGCTGAGTTTGATGATGATATTCGCAAAATGACTACTACCCAAGGACGCATCTTAGTCAAACTAATAGATCGCGAAACTGGTAACTCTTCTTATGAGATTGTTCAAGAATTTCGGGGTAATGTCACAGCCTTTTTCTGGCAAGGACTTTCTAAAATGTTTAATCAAGACTTAAAGAGTAGATATGACCCTCATGGTGAAGATGCTGAAATCGAGAATATAATTTATCTTATTGAAGCAGGGGCGATTTAGTCATCCAAACTGAATTTTCTCTTGCCCGATGCTTCCATCGTTTGTGCGACCAAAGCCAATTTTCAGGTTGTTTATGGATTTCACGTTCCAGATAATGGGCAAAAGACTTTGTGAGGTTAAATCGCTCGTTAATATTTTCATTGTGGGGTGTTAACTCAATTGAATAGTATCCTCTCTTTAGTCGAACTACATGTGCAAAAACAACCTCATACCCTAATCGTTGGGCTAGAATTTCGGATCCACGAAAAAATGGAGTAGGTTGATTCAGAAAATTTATCCACCAGCCTTTTTTTGAACCGGGCGTTTGATCCGCCAAAACAGCTACTGCATGATGGTTCTTGTTTTTTGAAATTTCAGAGAAAGCATCTTTATCTTTAATCGGAAGCGATCCGAACCTAGAACGTATCAATTTGAAAAATTGATTCATGTCTTTATTTTTCAATTTTCGATATATCGGTAACACAGTGAAGTTAAACTGCACTTGAGTGGCGCACCCAGCCCATTCCCAATTACCTGAATGCCCCATCATGATAAGTACATTCTGGTTTTGCTTTTCATAGCGCTCTAGCAGTTCTGGATTAGAGAACGTGCAGCGTTTTCTGAGCTCTTTGCTATTCATTGATTTAAGTCGAATAGTTTCAACCATCACATCACATAAGTGCTGATAATACTTGGCTACGAGAACTTCAATCTCTTCAGCTGTTTTTTCAGGAAAACTTCTAGATAGATTGTTCGTGATTATCTCTTTTCTATATCGAATTAAGTATTGGAAAACTATCCTTAAAATATCGCTTAGAAGATAGAGTGCTTCTAGAGGAAGTTTAGAAAGTAGAAAAAGTAGTATCGGAAGCAGCCTCATAATCTGTTTGCAAAATTATCAGGATATGCATGCATTTCTGCGCAATGGTTATAGATTTGAAGCAATTCTACTGGCACCTATGCTCAAGCATCTTCATATTACAAATTATGCGTTAATCGCTCGTACGGAGGTATCCTTTGAAAAGGGATTCACTGTGATTACGGGAGAAACCGGAGCTGGTAAGTCTATACTACTGGAGGCTTTGGGGCTAGTGCTTGGCAGTCGTGCTAACTTCAATAGCATTAGAAAGGGTGAAGAGAAGTGTTTTATTGAGGCATCTTTTGATTATAATGACCCTCTCGTTGATTCGTTTTTGAAGAATAACAGTTTGGACCTTTGGGATGAACTCATTCTAAGACGAGAAATAACGCGATCTGGAAGGAGCAGAGGGTTCATTAATGACACACCAGTCAGTATTTCTGTATTGAAGGAGATTTCTATATTCTTGGTTGATTTGCATGGTCAGCAAGAAAACATCTCGCTTCAAACGCCTTCTTATCAGCTAAAACAGCTTGATGCTTTCGCACAAAACTCTGATTTGTTTAATGCATATAATCAGTCTTTTCATGTGCTGAAATCAATTGACAAACAACTGAGTCAATTGAAAGATGCCGCTGCTCAGGTGAGGAAAGATCAGGACTACTTTTCTTTTCAATATGAAGAGCTCAATAGTATCGAATTGAATGTCGAAGAATTTGAGGGTCTCACAAATGAACTGGGAGAGCTAGAGCACGCAGAGGATATTCAGCGCTCTCTGATGATCGCTCAAGAAGCAATAGATGGTGATCATAATAGCGCGTTAAGTGCTGCGAGAACAGCACTAAGTGAGCTAAGAAGCGTGCAGTCATACAGCACCAAATTACTTGAGTTATTTGAACGATTGAATTCATCTCTGATTGAATTGGAGGATGTAATTGCAGAATGCAATCGAGTGCAACAGTCTGTAGAGTGGAACCCACAGCGACTTGAACAAGTTCGTGAACGGTTGGACTTATATCATAAGTTGCTCCACAAGCATAGTGTTGATACGGTGACTGAATTGATTGAGATTAAGGAAGAATACCGCATTAAACTTGATGGTATAGCTTCCTATGATACTGAACTTGAAGAATTAGAAGATAAGTTAGAGCTAGCAAAAAAAGAAGCACATCAAAATGCTGAAGTGCTATCCAATAGTCGCAGATCTGTTTTACCTCAATTCGAAGCCGGTTTAATCGGGCGAGTGAGACAACTTGGAATGTCTAAGGCTACAGTAAATGTCTTGTTAGGTGAAAGTGATGACCTTAGTGCTTCAGGTAAGGACACGATTGATATGTTGTTTGATGCGAATGGCAGTAAAAGCCTTGTTCCACTTCGTGAAAGTGCTTCGGGTGGTGAGGTAAGCAGGCTTATGTTGGCTTTGAAAAGCATTTTAGCGGCTAACGATAAAACTCCTACATTAATTTTTGATGAAATTGATACTGGAGTGAGTGGTGAAGTTGCGAAGCAAATTGGTTCATTGATGAAAACAATAAGTAATACAACTCAAATACTGGCAGTAACTCATTTGCCAGGCGTAGCGGCTAAAGGTGAGAATCATTTTAAAATCCAGAAAAAAGAAGAAAAAGAAGTTGTATTTTCTCGTTTAGAACAGCTGAATGAAGATGAGCGCATTAAAGAGATAGCTGCGATGTTCTCAGGGCATAAATTAACGGATGCTGCTCTTGAAAGCGCAAGAAATTTACTACAGGAAAACTGACTTTGACGAACAATACTATTTTTACGCACTAACTAATCTAGGAAGAGAGATATGAGCAAATTACTGCAAAACAAAAAAGGGATAATATTCGGTGCTCTTGATGAGCGTTCAATTGCATGGAAAGTAGCTGAAAAAGTGCATGAACAAGGAGGTGAGTTTGTGTTGAGCAACGCGCCCGTGGCAATGAGAATGGGTAAAATAAACGAACTAGCTGAAAAGTGTGGAACTATCTTGGTTCCTGCAGATGCGACTAGTATGGAAGATTTGGGAAAGTTGTTTGATACAGCAACTGATCGTTTTGGGAAGTTAGATTTTGTTTTACACTCAATAGGCATGTCACCGAATGTTAGAAAGAATAAATCTTATACCGATTTGAACCACGATTGGTTTTTGAAGACTTTAGATATTTCAGGTCTTTCTTTTCATAAAGTACTTCAAACAGCATATTCAAAAGATGCAATGAATGATTGGGGGTCTATTTTAGCCCTTTCTTATATTGCTGCTCAAGAAGCTTATCCATTTTATGGAGATATGGCTGATGCGAAGTCAGTGCTTGAGTCTATAGCGCGAAGCTTTGGATATCATTATGGTGTTAAGAATAAGGTGAGAGTGAATACCATTTCTCAATCACCAACAGTGACCTCTGCAGGCAGCGGAATAGCAGGATTTGATAAATTCTTCGATTTTGCCGATGATATGTCTCCGCTTGGAAACGCTGATGCCGATTCATGTGCAGATTATTGTGTAGCTATGTTTAGTGATCTCACTCGTTATGTTACGATGCAAAACCTTTATCACGATGGCGGATTTTCCACTACTGGTATTTCATCTAAAGTGATGGATAAGTGGAGTTAAAAACAAGAAAGTAATACAACAAAAAAAAGCCCCGATATCGGGGCTTTTTTTATTAGCGGTGAGCTCTTTCCAACTCTTTCTTTTTAACTAATTGTCGTTTAACCTTATCTATTGCTTGATGCAAAGAGTGCTCAAACGTATCTGAATGATGTTCAGCGAATACATCCTCGCCAGGTATATTCAGCTTCATTTCTACTTTTTTGTTTTCTTTATGCTCGTCATATTCAAGACGCAAATAAACTTCAGCGCCAATAATCGGATTGTAATATTTTTCAAGGTTCAAAACTTGTTCCTTGGTAGTGTCCATCAACTCTTCTTTAGCGCTGAATCCGACTGTTTGAATGTCCCATTTCATGATTCTTGATTTTATATCATGAAGATAGAAACTCTATGTCTCTTAACAGGCGTTAAAAGATGATAATGATTATTATCATTAATTCTTTTTCCCGAAAATCTTTATCTCCGAGAACAAGTTGAGTAGTCTTTTTAAGCCGTCAAAATATAAACTGATAGCCAAGCCAAGAGACATTAACCAAAGCACAATAATGTTTACTTGCTTGGTGCTGTAGTACTTACCAAACACCAACTTCTTAGGTGCGTAGAAATGAGATCTGAACCCATCAGGAATGTTCAAAACAGGATCGGCTCGCTGTATAAGTTCACCGTCATATTCAGTAATCTGATTAAACTCATTCTTGTTGGTTACCAAATCACTTAAAGATTCATTCTCGAAATTATTCCTCAACGCGTTAAAAGCGGCCTTCTCTTCATCAGTTTTTTGATGTTCTCTAATAACACGATCCTTCTCGTCACTATTGTAATTCCACTGTCGAACGTATAGATTATTAAGGGTAGTCAAATAGGTGGAGAAATCTTCCAGAAGCTCTTTGTTTAATCCTTCTGCTGTGAATTGATCTAATTCATCAAAAGAAAGTGCGTCATTGATCTTATTTTCCTTCGCTACTTCATGTCGCACTGTTTTCAGATCAGAAGCAATATCTTCCTCTTTCGCTTCTTCCTTATTTCTAAGGAATTCTTTGAATTTACCCACTTTAGCCTTCATCTCTGGAATCCAGAAGTTCTTCTTAAAGTTGGCATCGCTCATTTGTTGGTCGAAATCGTAGAAAAGCTCTTCGTAATCGTTTTCAATGAACTGATTCACGGCTAATGCTTCAAATGCCCATCTTGATGCCATTACCTCTCCAATTAAAGGAACGATGCTTTGAGAAGTGATAACGGGATTAAGCTTTTCAAATTTCACCAATACACCACTAAATAAAATTTGAGGGATAATCAAGAATGGAATTATAATGTAAATAGTTACAGCAGAATTAAAACTGGCAGAAATATTAAGCCCGAGCATATTCGCAAAACATGCAGTAGAGAACAGGATTAGCCAGTAGTCCCAGAGCATTCCATCAATACCCAAAATCATATTTCCGAGTACGATGAACATGAACATTTGAATGCCTGAAAGCAAGAACATGATTACAATCTTCGAAATCAAATAACTCCCTTTACTTAAGTTAAGGAATGACTCTCTCTTTCGTATTTTTTGATCTTTAAAAATTTCCTCTGCACTGACTGTAAGACCAAGAAATAACGCAACAATGATTGCCATGAACATGTATACAATCAAGTTGTCATTTTCATAAAAGACATACTCTCCAGAGTCTTGGTCGCCAATCATTACGTAACGCAAAAAGTAGCTTAAAATAAAACCGAGAAGAGGAGCTTCTAACAGGTTAATAGCGAGGTATTGTTTGTTTGTGATTTTTGATAAAACATCACGAGTTACAAATACCTTGAACTGATTGAGGAAATTTGGAGTTTTAAACTCTACTTCGGGTAATTCTGGTTTCTCTTTATTCAGTTCCTCATTGAATTTTTCATTGAATATGTCATTCCATTCTTTCGGAGAAGTTTTTCGTTTTTCCGTAAGGTTTCCATATTCATCTACCACCTTTGCTTCGATGATGTTGAAAATCTGCTCTGGGTTTACATTACCGCAACGTGCGCATTCGCTTTCAGACTGATTAATAGCCTGCACCTCACTTTTGAAATAAACAATAGCGTCAAGAGGGTTTCCAAAATAGATTGGGAATCCACCAGTATCTGTGATCATCAGCTTATCAAACATCTTGAAGATTTCTGATGAAGGTTGGTGAATAACCACAAAGATCAACTTGCCTTTAAGTGCAAGTTCTTTGAGCAAGTCCATTATATTTTCGGAGTCTCTTGATGATAACCCCGAAGTTGGTTCATCAACAAACAAGACTGACGGCTCGCGAATAAGCTCTAGTCCACAGTTTAACCTTTTTCTTTGCCCACCGCTAATTTTTTTATTCATCGGGCTTCCAACCTCGATATCTTTAATTTCATATAGCCCTAAAGAGACAAGTGTTTTGTCTACTCGCTCGTAGATGGCTTCATCACTAAGACCGTCAAAGCAAAGTTTTGCGTTTAGAAAAAGGTTTTGGTAAACCGTAAGCTCTTCAATTAAAAGATCATCTTGTGAGATGTATCCAATCATTCCGCTTACATCACCACGACTATGGTGAATGTCATTACCATTAATCGTTACTGTTCCAGAATATGGAGTGTAGTTTCCATTAAGAATATTGAGTAGAGTTGATTTACCTGAACCACTAGCACCCATTATTCCAATGAGCTTGCCCGACTCTTCACTAAAACTGAGGGGATGTAGTCCGATTGTACCGCCTTTGAATCGATATGTAATATCATCAGCAGTAAAAATGATTTTACTGACACTTTTATCACTCAAGAAGCGACTAATAATATCGCTGTAGTAAATTGGGCTAACCTTTGAACTTCTAATAGAAGATCCTTGAGTTAAAATATAGACTCTTTCAGGATCAATAATTTGTCCATTCAATAAAAGTTCATCGTCACCAAAAAACTTAAGTGCATACATGCTCACACTTTCCACAGAAAGGATCAAGAGAGAACCAGAAAGTGTATCGTGCTTAATATGCTTGTTTTTCTTTCTTGCAGAAAGAGCTTCTTTCGAATTGATAATGAGCAGCTTTTCAGAATCTTCGGCTGAAGTTTCTGAACAGATCACAAACTTCTTGATGTCTTCAAGTTCTTCTCCTGGTATGTTGAATACGTCAGAAACTGTATCAACAAATTCAAGTTCTTGGTCTGTCAGTGTTTTATCTGTATTGATGTATTCCACCAATCTGAGTAAAACAAAAATCTTTTGACGTTGCTCAAGCTCGCCATTTATTTGAGTACAAATCTTTAGAACCTTTACAGAGTTAAGCGATGTTTTCTTTCGCTTGCCCTCTTTTTTGGTTGAGACTTTGTGGTGCGTCTCTAAGTACTTATCATAATGACCAAGATAGATTTCCACTTGATCAAGTGCCAACCGTTGTTTAAGGAAGTGCTCAACTACGATTCGACTCTTATTGTTTAGTTCGTCAACGTCAGCTATAATCGCAAACAGCTGCATCAACGCTTTCAGAAGCTTCTCACTCATTTATTCTGTGTAATTCACCAAAAAAGGCGTGGACTCCAAAAATAAACAAGCATATAGAATGACAATAGTTTAATCCAACTAAGATTCCCATTTCTAAACACATGTTTTTCACGGTACTAATTCGAATGAATTAAAATGTCTATAAACAGCTTTTGAAATGACTTGTATCATCTACGTAAATTATTGTAAATCAAAATGTTTCATCAATTTTATTATCTAAAAGTTAGAAGCCATGAAAGCAATTAGTGAGACGATATTTGCGTTATTAGTTTTGGTGTTTAGTTTATGTCAATTTGAGTTGAAAGCACAGCATAATCAATACTTTGCTGCAGATCCTACGCTCGATGTTTATGTAGACTACGGTCGAGCCTTGGATATTGCTCCTTTTGATACCATTTGGGGTAGCGATAAAATAACGTTAACCCTCTGGATGCGTTGGTGGGGAAGAGAGAATCCTGATGTTGGAAATTGGGCTAATATTCTGACCATGTCCGACTCTGGTGGGTCGGGTGACAATGGAGTTTTTTGGATTCAGCACAACTCGATTAATTCAAAATTAGAATTCGCTATTCATTCTACAGGTCGAAGCTATATTCAAAGCTCAAGTGACATTGCTGATAGTGTCTGGTATCATATTGCAGCAGTTTATGATGGGAGTTTGCCAAACAATAACATGAAGTTGTATGTGAATGGAGGGCAGCAATCAAGTAGGAATAAATCTGGAAACATCAGAAACCCACCGAATAAAACCAAAATGACAATGGGAAGGTGGCCGAACCCTAGCAGTGGGTACCGAGAGTTTAAGGGGCATGTTGATGAAGTGTCTATTTGGAACAGAGCGCTTACAACCATAGAAATCGATTCTATTTTGGTTAACCCAGAGTCAGTAACTGGAGTGAATTATGATGCCCTTGGACTAGTCTCATATTGGAATTTTGATGACTCAACCGCTAATGACGCAACAGGAAATCATATTGATGGCGTAATTCATGGAATTAGCCCCTTTGGAACTATGCCAATTCATTTAAGTTCGTTTACTGGTTTTGTCAATGGAGATGCAGTTCTACTTAGCTGGACGACTGATTCGGAAGTGGATAATTCCTACTTTGAAGTTCAACGATCAACCAATGGCGTGGTTTGGAAGACGATTTCTGAGCTTTCAGCTGCTGGAAACAGCAATAGGCCTGTTAGCTACAAAATGGAGGACTATGAACCTAAAGCAGGAACAAACTACTATAGGCTAAAACAAGTCGATTTTGATGGTAAATTCACTATTTCTGAATCGATAAATGTTGATGTGGAAGTATCCTTTGATCAATTGGGTTTTGAAATCACCATGTTCAATAATTTCGATGGATTTGGTTTGATGATAATGTCTGAAGATGAAGCGGTATATGCTGTTGATGTTTATGACATTCAAGGTGTAAAAGTGAAGAGCTTTACAGACCAAGTGAAAAGAGGAGGCGTTAACACACACAAACAGATTTCAAACAACTTACAAAGTGGGGTTTATATCGTCATGCTTCGATGCAATGACTTGGTTTGGTCTGCACGTTTCAAGATTTAATTAGATGTATTTAATCGCTTCGCGCCTGCTTATCGGCTTCAAGTCGTGCGAGGCGATAAATACTCTTACAAACTCAGGGAATGTTTTGGAAACTTGTCTCAATGACCAACCAATAGCTTTTTGAATGAAGAATTCTTTGGAATCAAGATGAGGAGTCAAGAGTTCTGAAAGTAATTCTAAGTCTACTTTTTCTTTGTACTTCAATTGAAATATGATGGAAGATCGAACCAGCCACATGTTGTTAGAGTTATTCCATTGTCTAGTTATAATCTCTTTTTGATCAGGAAAAGAAGTGAAATACCCTCCTGCTAAAGACGCTGCAATAAAGTCTACAGTATCCCACCACGAATCATTGATAATCATCCATTCTATCAAATGGATAGACTCTTTTTTTTGAAACCACTTTTTCCTTAGCTCCATCTCTTGAGCGCAATAGTTTAACTCTCTTTTCTTTAATAACCAAAGTGATTTTACAATAGCTTCAAATTGATTGTCGGCTGGTAGTTGATGATCCTGAATGTGTTGCTTCAAAACTTGTTTTCTAAGTTCTGAGGATGTGCCAATAAACGAAAACTGATTCTTCATGTAGGCTTCCATACCTAATCGTTTTTCTTCTTTTGCATGGCTTTTTAAGCTTTCCAGAAGTTCTAATGAGTATATATTGGTGCAAATTGAATCAAAGGAAACAAAATGAGGCTAGTTCATGAATTGTCTTTTCAATACGATAGCTATTTTCGCATCATGCAAATGAACAAGAAGACTATCGCAATATTCGGCATTATTGTCGCTGCTGCGCTTACTAGGTTGATACCACATCCGATGAATTTTGCGCCACTAGGTGCAATGGCTTTATTTGGATCAGCATATTTAGGAAGGAAAGGAGTTGGATTACTAGTCACCATGGTGGCTTGGATGATAAGTGATCTTTTGCTGAACAACTTGGTTTATTCGTCAGGTGGTTTTACACTATTTACTGACGGAGCAATTTTCATCTATGGAAGTATTGCTCTTATTTATCTGCTAGGTTCTAAGCTGCTTTCGAAAGTAACTTTAGGTAGGATGCTTGGAGGAAGTATTGCTGCATCAGCTATTTTCTTTATTGTATCCAATTTTGGTGTTTGGGCGGGTGGCACAATGTATCCAATGTCTATTGATGGGCTTATTGCCTGTTATGCAGCTGCAATTCCATTTTTTCAAAACACACTCGCTGGAGACTTAGTTTATTCACTCGCTTTGTTTATGCTGTATGAAAAAATCTTCAAGGCCCAATTGATCTCACAGAAAGTTGAGTCGAAGTAAGGATTAGCCAATAACTAAAAATATAAGCCCCCTGATTCGGGGCTTTTTTGTGATCTTAAAGTTCTTCATCTTCGTTTTATGTGCGGCAGATATGTTAACGTAACAAAAGTCAAAGAGATTGAAAAGCGATTTGGTGTTGCCGCCAATGGACTTCAAATAAAGCAGAGCGCCAACGTTTCTGCAGGACAATTAGCTCCAGTTATTACAAATGCCACTCCCAAGGAATTAAGTATGTTAACCTTCGGGTTCACGCCTTCATGGGCAAAGAAGAAGATGTATGTGATCAACGCAAGGTCTGAAGGAGATCATAATAAGGAAGATGATGTGAATTATCATGGTGCAAAGGGCATCATTTCGAAGCCTATGTTTCGCTCTTCCATTCGTTCAAAACGGTGCTTAGTTATTGCTGATGCCTTCATAGAAGGTCCTAAGGTGGGAAAACTAAGTAAACCGTATTGCGTGCACATACGTAATGGAGAACGACCATTTGCTTTTGCCGGAATATGGGATGAATGGGTTGATAAATCAAGTGGAGAAGTATTCAAATCGTTCGCGATCATCACAACCCAAGCGAACAGCCTAACTCAGAAAATTGGGCACCATAGATCGCCTATAATTCTAAATCAGGAAGATGAAGCTCTGTGGTTGGATTCTGCAGCTGAATTGAGTGATGTGACTTCACTGCTGCATCCGATGTCTGGAGATCGAATGAATGCATATCCGATTTCAGCAGACATTAAAAGCCCCAAGAACGATAGTTTGCATTTGTTGCAACCCATTGGCGAACGAGTATTCAAGGAGTATGATTACGAGTTGTATTCTTCCCTCAATTTAGAAGGAATGGGAGCGGCTCCGTCTCGACAGCGAAGGTTGTTTGAAGACTAAGGTCCAAAGGAAAAAACAAGCAGAATTCTATAGCCTATCTAAAACGCCTGTAATTCGAGAGCATGCCCATTCAATTTCATGTGATGCGATGCATAAAGGAGGAGCTAGTCTGAATGCATTGCGTGTGCTCAAGAAGTAGAAACCTATAATGCCTTCCTTCATCAATTCTTGAATAATGTGATCTACTTCTTCGGCACTGTTTAGCTCAACTGCCATCATTAATCCAATTTGCCTTATTTCTTTCACCCGCCTATGTTGCAAAAGTCGAACAAACTGATTGCCTTTGTCTTGCACTTCAGACAACCATGATTCTTTTTCTGTGATTACCTCAAGGTTGGCTAAGGCTGCTGCGCAGCACACAGGATGGCCTCCAAAAGTGGTAATGTGTCCAAGAATGGGATCCTGAGTGAGCAGTGCCATGTTCTCCTTAGAACTGATAAATGCGCCTATGGGCATTCCTCCTCCAAAGGCTTTGGCAATAGTCAGAATATCTGGAATCACATCAAATTGCTCAAAGGCAAACAAAGATCCCGTGCGTCCCATTCCGGTTTGAATTTCATCAAAAATGAGCAGCGTGCCTGTTTCATCGCATTTTTTGCGCAAGGCACGGAGGTAATGTCTGGTTGGAATGCGCACTCCGGCATCGCCTTGCACTGGCTCAACAATCACTGCGGCTGTTTTCACCGTAATGTGATGAAGTTGATCTTCGTCATTGAAATCGATGAAGGTGGTGCCTGGAACAAATGGTCTGAATTTCTGCTTTTTTACTTCATTACCACTTACACTCAACGATCCATGCGTACCACCATGGTAGCTTCTGTTCATTGCTACAATTTCATATCGACCTGTCGCACGTTTTGCCAATTTCAATGCTGCTTCATTGGCTTCCGTTCCGCTATTGACGAAATAGCTGCAGTTCAGTTGGTCGGGGAGGAGAGAGGCTAACTTATCAGCGAGTTTGTTTTGTGGATCTTGAGAAAACTCACCAAAAGGAATTACATGTTGATAAAGGTCTAGCTGCGCTTTTATGCTTTCAATAACATGTGGGTGTCGGTGTCCAATATTCGTAACCGCAATTCCAGAAACCAGGTCTAAATAACGTTTTCCGTCAGCATCGAAAATGTAGCATCCATCTGCACGCGCGATTTCAATTCCTAACGGAAAAGGGCTAGTTTGTGCGAGGTGTTCTGAAAATGCCATCTTAAATATTCAATTAGGCTCGAAAGTTAATCGAACAATCAGAGATTTACTTTCTCTCAACAGCCTTTTTCGCAGCCTTAACAATGTCGCTCACGTCAAGACCATACTTTTTCAGCAAATCAGTTGGTTTTCCACTTTCGCCAAAGCTGTCATTCACAGCTACAAATTCTTGGGGTACAGGCATGTTAGCTGTTGTAACTTGGGCTACGGCTTCGCCCAATCCTCCAAATCGATTATGCTCTTCAGCAGTTACCACGCAACCTGTCTTCGCAACTGAAGTTAAAATAGCTTCTTCATCGATCGGCTTAATAGTATGCATATTCAAAAGGTCAACAGTGATGCCTAATTTCTCCAACTCTTTAGCGGCTAACACAGCATACCAAACCATATGACCAGTGGCGATGATCGTAACATCTTTTCCGTCATTGATTTTCCAAGCCTTTCCAATTTCAAATGAAGTTTTTGAAGCGAAAATTGGCCAGCTTGGTCTTCCGAATCTTAAGTAAACAGGACCTTCATGGTCCTTAATCGCTTTTGTTGCAGCAAAAGTCTGGTTATAGTCGCATGGATTAATAACTGTCATATTTGGGAGCATACGCATTAGTCCAATGTCTTCTAAAATCTGATGCGTTGCTCCGTCTTCACCTAAGGTCAAACCTGCGTGTGAAGCACAGATTTTTACGTTTTTCTGCGAATAGGCAATTGACTGACGAATTTGATCATACACTCGGCCTGTGCTGAAGTTGGCAAATGTTCCGGTAAATGGAATCTTATCTCCAATAGTTAAGCCGGCTGCCATTCCCATCATATTCGCTTCCGCGATTCCTGTTTGAAAAAAACGATCAGGGAATTCATTTGCGAAGGCATTCATTTTTAGTGATCCTGTAAGGTCAGCACAAAGCGCAACAACACGTTCATCTTCTTTGCCCAATTCATGCAATGCATCTCCAAATCCACTTCGAGTATCCTTCTTATCCGTTGGGTTTAAATCGTGTATGCTCATAAACTTATTAATTAAACTTCACTGCAACTGAAGCACCTGAAGTCACTTTAAATCTTTTTTCTACCGTAAAAATACTTTCTCTTGCCTGCTTAGGTCTGAATACAGCAATGTATTCTCCAGGTTGAAGGCTTAATGTTTCGCGTTCTTTAATGAGGTCTAGTGTCGCAACCAAGTGCAATTGGTTATTTCTTACCACATATACACTTCCATAGCCGTAACCTAACTTGCTAAAGGATGCGATGCCTGGTTGAGGTATTTCTATGGTGGTAGTGTGGCTTTGAGAAATTTCAACATCATTGATATAGGTTCTTGGTGTGGTTAAGATTTCCAAGTCATATTTTCCAACGATGTATTTCTGCTTCTCTGAAAAAAGCTGAATATTCAAGGTTTTCATTGATCCCGATTCGCGAACGATTACAGGAATACTATTATTTTCTGGATTTACACCTTGCATCTTAAAAATGAGATCTCCCTGGGGGGTTGGGATGCCGATGATCGTGTGTTTCCCTGCCGTAATTACAACACTGTCTGTTTCTCTTGTAGGAATTGTGTGCGCAACTACTCGAAACATGTGCACCGGGTGAAGCGCAAGTGTATCCGGATTTCCACGGTTGTTCATGGTGTGCACGAAGTTGTGAACTATAGATTCTGAATGCTGGTCGTAAAACGTCATGTTCACATTTGTTTCAGTGGGGTTCCCTGCAAAGTCTAATAGGTTTACTTGAGCAGTAGTATTATTCAATGCTTGAGAAATTACAATGTCCAAAGCTGACTTGAACTTCTTTTCATTCGTGGCGTCAAAGTAAGTTCCAACGCATTCAAAAGCTTCTCTAAATTCAACATTGAGTCCAACTCCAATCACAAATGGCTTTAGGATGATGTTTCTTTTTTGAAGTGCTAAGGATACTGCACATGGATCACCATTGCATTCTTCAATGCCATCAGTAATCAAGATGATTATGTTTCTGCATTCTGATCTTGGACAGGAAGGAAAGTCATCAGCGGATTTTTCTAGAGTAGCTGCTATTGGTGTAGTCCCTTTGGGTTTTAATTGCCTAAGTTCATTTTTCATGCGCACGGCATTTCGTGTGCCAAATGGAACTAAGAGTTTTGTGTCGTCACAGTCTTGTCCTTTCTGATAGTATTTTTCATGACCATAAACACGCAAGGCCATTTCTAGGTTCTCAATGTCTTTTAGAGAATCTAATGCGGTTGACAAAAGTCTAGTTGCAACATCAATTTTGGGCTTGTTATCCCAAACACCATTCATGCTGTTTGATGCATCGAAAATGAAGAGAATGCGCGTTAAAGGTTGCTCTTGTTGTGCGAATAGATTCGAACAAAACAAAGAAAGAATAAAGGCTAGAACAAGTTGGTATCGCATGTTATTTGTTTTGAAAGTGATTTAGTAATCACCTTCCGTTTCCGCCAGTTGACTCAAAGCTTGGGCCAATTGTTCGTCATTTGGAGCAACGCCGTGCCATTTGTGACTTCCCATCATGAAATCCACACCTTGACCCATTTCGGTTGTCATAATTATTACGATTGGCTTTCCGTTACCAGTCAATCCTTTGGCTTTTTTTAGTGTTGCTACTAATTCAGCCATGTTGTTGCCATTGGATTCAAGCACCTCCCAGCCAAATGCTTCCCACTTGGCTTTAAGGTTTCCAAGCGATAGCACGTCATCTACATCACCATCAATCTGGCGCATATTGTAGTCTATGGTAGCAATAAGGTTGTCCACTTTGTGATGCGGAGCATACATCGCGGCTTCCCAAATTTGACCCTCTTGCAATTCGCCATCACCATGTAATGTGTATACGATGTGGTCATCATTATTCAGCCTTTTAGACAGCGCAGCGCCAATAGCAACACTCAGTCCTTGGCCCAATGAACCTGATGCCATTCTAATTCCTGGCAAATGCTCTGCGGTTGTTGGGTGACCTTGAAGTCGAGAATCTATTTGTCGAAATGTTGCCAATTCTTTGATAGGAAAATATCCACTTCGTGCCAGTGACGAATACCAAACAGGGCTAATATGGCCATTTGAAAGAAAGAATAGGTCTTCACCAGTTCCGTCCATGTTAAAATTTTGAGGGTCATAGTGCATCATTTCGCCATAAAGTGCAACGAAAAAATCAGCACATCCAAGAGACCCTCCAGGGTGACCGCTTGAGCACGAGTGCACCATTTTGACAATATCACGTCTTACTTGTGAGGAACGTTTCGTTAGGAAGTCTATCTCTGCCATATATTTTTGCTTCAGATCGCGAAAATAGAAGGCCTTGCTTGGGCAGAAAACGAATGTTTAAAACTTTTGAGAAGTTGTAAAAAGATAGAAAAAGGAAAAATTAATTTTCTAATCATGAATAAATTTTATTTAGCTCTGGGGTTAGGGTTTTTGTTTTCTTCTCAGATTATCGCTCAATCCGTTGGCTATATTCAAAACAAAGGTCAATGGAGTGATGATGTTGTGGCCAAGTACGCTTTGGCGAACGGAGTCGTGTGGTTCAAAGAAGATAGGGTAGTCATTCCAATTATTGAAGAAGAGACGTTTGTTGAAGCTGTTGAATTGGCCCACGAATATGAAGGAGATGAAAGTATTTTAGTTGATGGCCATGCTTATTCAATGCGCTTCGGTTCTGATGCGAATACTTCAGTCGATTTTTCAGGAAAACATAGTGATTACGTCAATTATTTTATAGGCAACAATAGATCAAAATGGGCATCGAAAGTTGGTGTGTATGATATGTGTTCCTATGATGGAATAAAGCCTGGAGTAGATTTGAATTGGACGATTGAAAATGGTAATGTCAAATACACATACCAACTGAGTCAAGGAGTTGATCCTGATGATGTATACATGGAGTATTCTGCGATTCGTTCTTTGGCAGTAATTGATGAAAACTTAATCATTGAGTTGCCGAATTTAGAAGTGAAAGAACAAAAGCCTTTTGCTTATCAAATAATAGATGATGAGGTTCAAGAAGTGTCTTGCGGCTTCAACGTAAAGGGGAATAAAGTCTTTTTTGATGTTGGTGAATACAATACAGCTCTTCCACTATTTATTGACCCAGTAGTTGTAGCCTCTACGAATATTGGTGCCACTGTGAGTACTTACGGTCATTCCGCGACCTTTGATCAGTTTGGAAATATTTATGGTGGAGGAAGGCCATTTGGTTCGGGATATCCAACGGATACCGGTTCGTTTCAAATCGATTTTGCTGGAGGTGGAGTTGATATCGGATTGTCTAAATTAAATGAAGATGGTAGCGACCTACTTTGGAGCACATATATCGGAGGGTCGAATCAAGAGTTTGTTCATAGCATTGTGGTGAATGGATTCAATGATGTCATAGTTTACGGAAAAACAAATTCAATTGATTATCCAGTTTCTGAAACAGCGGTTGATACAACATACAATGGAGGATGGGATATTTGCGTCACAGTACTCTCCGATAGTGGTGATGTTCTAGTTGGATCAACCTATTTGGGAGGTGAAGGTGATGACGGGAACAATGTTATTCCAGCATCATACTCGAACTTTAAAGGCGAAGTGGTATGTGATTTATATAGTAATGTTTATGTCGCAAGCACATCAAGTAGTGATTCGTTTTTAATAACTCAAAATGCATTTCAAACACAAAGAGATAGTAGTCAGGATGGCACTGTAACTAAGTTGAATTACAACTTAAGTCAGTTAATTTTTAGTACATATCTAGGTACGTCTGCCAATGATGCTGCATTCAATTTGAAGCCTGCAAAAGACAATAGTGTATATGTGGTTGGTGCCACAGGAGGTGACGATTTTCCTACTTCAACTGGTTCTCATGATGAGACATGGAATTTTGGCCAGTATGATGCCTTCATTACTAGATTAGCTCCAGATGGCGAGTCAATTTTACAGAGTACTTATGTGCAGTCGGACTCCAATGGAAACGATAAAGGTTTCTTCCTTCAAATTGATCGTTCTGGTGATGTATACATTTTAGGAACTTCTGACTCTATTCAAGCGGATACGAATAAATATGCCGGCCCAGGCTCTGGTTCGTTTATAAGGAAGTATACTAAAGAGTTGGATAGTTTGTATTGGACATCAACATTTACCAGTTTATCACATTCGGCCTTTTTGGTAGACAATTGCAAGAATATTTACGCTGCTGGAAATGGGCCAGGGCTAGTTGATACAATAGATGCAGTGCAGGCAACTCAGGGTGGGTTTTACTTAATGGCACTTTCACCGGATGCTGACACTATAGTTTTCGGTTCTTATTATGGTTCTGGTGGTTCTCATGTTGATGGAGGTACAAGCCGATTTGATAAACGTGGAGCGGTTTATCAAGCGACTTGTACGGGAGGTTTTTTCCCAACTAACAATAATGCTTATTCCACAAATCAAAATGGAACATGGGACTTAACACTTTTCAAAATAGATTTTGAGATTCAAGCAGCAGTTGCCAATGCTCAAGTTGCTCCGAATAGCACGGGCTGCGTTCCTTTCACTGTTGACTTTACAAATTTTGGAAGTGCTGGATTAAGCCATTTTTGGGATTTTGGCGATGGCGATACTGCCAATACCCAAACTCCCACGCACACTTTTGATGAACCCGGAATATACGAAGTGAGTTATGTAATATTCGACACGGTAGGGTGTGTGTTAAGTGATACGTCCAGCTTGGTTTTAGTTGTTTACGATACGACCGAGATCAACATATTATCGGATTCTATTATTTGCATTAACGAGGTTGAACTTTATACGGATAGTCCATTTGCTCAATATACTTGGTCAACGGGGCAAACCTCTGAAACAATTGCAGTAGATCAAAGCGGTGAATACTGGGTGGAAATAGAAAATGCATGTGGGGTGTTCACAGATACCATTGAAATAGAAATCATTCCTCCATATGAGTTTCAACTTCCGGCCGATACGGGTATTTGTCAGCCTGGCTTCATTGTCAATGGACCTTTAAACGGGGTTTCATTTCAATGGAATACGGGTGATACCACTCAATTTATTTCCATTGATTCTGCAGGGAAATATGTACTGACTGCGAGTAATGAATTCTGTTCAGCAGTAGATACTATCATTGTTGTGACATCTTACACCAATTTCAGCTCTGGTGACACTGTCATCTGTGATTCTGTCTATACAATAACTGTTGCAAATCAGGGAGGAAGTACACTTTGGTCTACCGGAGATACTTTGAATGCGATAACGCTAACTGAAAGTGGACAATATTGGGTAGTCTTAAATAATGGGTTTTGCTCAACTACAGACTCTTTAGACCTCACTCTTGGTTCAGCCAGGGTAGATGCTGGTCCAGATACCGTAATTTGCGAGCAGACCGAGATCTCTGCTTTTGACTCTGATCTTATATCATATGTATGGAGTACCGGTGATTCGTCTGCGTCCATCATGGTTGACTCTTCGGGCTTATACTGGGTTATAGTTGAAAATGAATTTTGCTCTGGAACTGATTCCATAGATATTGAATTACAGCAGTTTAGTTTTGAATCTACCGAATATTTGTTCTGCGATGAAGACAGCGGACTTATCGATGCGCCTGGTGACGAAAGTTTTACTTTTTTATGGAATACTTCAGATACAACAAAAACTATTACAGTAAAGGATGAGGGTCTCTATTATGTCAATGTATCAACACCATTCTGCAGTCAATCGGATTCTGTTCAGGTGCGGTTTGGTTCTTCTCCAAACTTTAGTCTCGGGGGAAATCAAGTAATCTGCAACGGCCAAACTACGAAGATTGAAGTAGACTCATTGTGGTCATCAGTACGGTGGAGTACTGGTGATACTTCATCTTTAATTATCGTGAATGACTCGGGGATTGTAAGTGCATCAATGTTCTTTCAAGGGTGCGAAAAGACAGAAGAGATTCGTGTTTCATTCCAACGCCTGAACTTCGATTCACTGATATTGGTTCCTAATGTAATTACTCCAAATGGAGATGGCATCAATGATGATCTTGGGTTAAAAATCGCTGACCCAAGCTTAATTACCGACTATCATTTATATGTATATAATCGTTGGGGTGCTTTGCTGTTCAGTTCAGAGTATATCAATCACAATTGGGATGGGCGCACACCAGCAGGCGATCCGGTTGAAAAAGGAACCTATTTTTATTTATTCGAAGGGAAGACTGTTTGTACTGATGTTCCTGTAGTAGAAGTAAAGGATAATGTCACCGTATTACGCTAAGTTTTAACCTACATTTGCCGCCCAATTTGAACGTGTAATGGCATTAAAGTGTGGTATTGTCGGTCTACCAAATGTTGGTAAATCGACCCTTTTCAATTGTTTGAGTAATGCAAAGGCTCAAGCAGCTAATTTTCCTTTTTGTACGATTGAGCCCAACGTAGGAACAATTACTGTTCCTGATGAGCGATTAAACAAGTTAGCTGAACTTGTAAATCCAGAACGTATTTTGCCTACAACAATTGAAATCGTTGATATTGCAGGTTTAGTGAAAGGTGCTAGTAAAGGCGAAGGCTTGGGAAATCAGTTTCTTGGAAATATAAGGGAGTGCGATGCTATTATTCACGTTTTACGATGCTTTGAAGACGGAAATGTTGTGCACGTTGATGGCAACGTAAACCCAGTGAGAGACAAGGACGTGATAGATATGGAGTTGCAGTTGAAAGACCTAGAAACTCTTCAAAAACGAGCGGATAAAATCAGAAAGCAAGCCCAAGTAGGTGATAAAGACTCGAAGAAGCTTTTTGATATTTATGAAAAGTACAGGCTTCATCTTGAAATGGGCAAGTCAGCGCGTTCGGCAGAAATTGATGAGAAAGAACGCGAATTAACTTCTGACCTATACCTACTTACCAATAAGCCGGTAATGTATGTCTGCAATGTTGATGAATCATCTGTAGTTAATGGAAATGCATTGGTTGATCAAGTGAAAGAAGCAGTGAAAGACGAGAATGCTGAAGTTTTGGTTTTGGGTGTTGGAATAGAAGCTGATATAGCCTCCTTAGACACATTCGAAGAACGCCAAATGTTCCTTGAAGACCTAGGTCTAGAGCAAGCTGGGGTGTCTAAGCTCATTAATAGCGCATACCGTCTTCTCAATCTGAAAACATATTTTACTGCTGGTGTCAAAGAGGTGCGTGCCTGGACAATTTTAGAAGGATTTAAAGCGCCTCAGGCAGCGGGAGTGATTCATACTGATTTCGAAAAAGGTTTCATCCGTGCTGAGGTCATCGGATATGATGATTATATCCAATACAAATCAGAAAGTGCAGTAAAAGATGCTGGAAAACTTCATATCGAAGGAAAGGAGTACGTTGTAAAAGATGGAGATGTAATGCACTTCAGATTCAACGTATAAGGACTCGAAAACTATTGATTGGTCTTTATTTGGATCATTGTAGCCATAGATAAAGCCCTCGTTTTTGCATTCTCAGCATTTGGTCCTTCAAATAAATCATCAACGGTTTCATTGAATATCCGAATCCAAGCCTCAAAGTGAACCTTCTTTAATGGACTTTTTTTATTGAGGTCTAAATGTGTTTGCCTCGGATTTCCCTTGTATGAAGCGGAATCGAAAAGCATCATTTCCCAAAAGTCATACATCTTAGGTAAATGCTCATCAAGTTCTAGCTGGACTATTTCTGTGAAAAAATGACTGATTACCTTATCCTTCATTGCTTTCGAGTAAAACGATTGAATAAGGGTCTCAATATCTTCTCGAGATTCGATGTCGGTCATGGGGTGGTTTTTATTCTAAATGATACAAAGAACTTTATTCAATTCACATTTCATCGTGTTACATTTGCTGCCTAATCAAAAAATGAATTGCGGTCATGGCGATAATGATTACTGACGAATGCATTAACTGTGGGGCCTGTGAACCAGAGTGTCCAAATAATGCAATTTATGAAGGTGGAATGGAGTGGCGCTTTGCCGATGGTACTGGGTTAACTGGTGATGTTAAGGGTGAAAATGGCGCTGAAGCTGACGCTGACGCAGAGAATGAGCCTAAATCAATGGATGTTTACTATATCGTTACTGATAAGTGCACAGAATGTGTTGGTTTCCATGATGAGCCACAATGTGCCGCAGTTTGTCCAGTAGATTGCTGCATTGATGATCCAGATTTTCGTGAATCTGAAGAGGATTTATTAGGTAAGAAAGAGTTTCTTCACCTTTAAACGTCAATTACTTTCTCAACATTCTATTTTTTGAATGAATAATCGATCAATATTCGTATTGATGATTACTCGATTAATATTCTGCTGTTTCTTATTCTCCAGTGTTATTGTTTATGCTGAAGATGGACAAGATGTAAGTATCAAGGCTAAGTTGAAACAATTAGTTGTTCTTCGTCAAGCTGTCCTCGATGCTGAAAATGATGATGTGCGCGTTCAAGCGAATGCTGAATTCTTAATGTTCATGCGTGATGCATTGAACCACCCCAAAAGCTTCGTTACAGAATTTGATACAATTCCTATGATCGCTGATTTGCGCAGTGGAGATGGGTATTTTAGAATGATCAATTGGAACCTTCCATATGACGATCAAACTAACAGGTACTTCTGCTTTGTGCAATACTTCGATAAAAAGGAAAACATCCACAAAGTGATTGAACTTAAGAGAGGTTACAGAGACCTTGAAGATGAGTATCGCAAAATATTCAGTGAAAAAGATTGGTATGGAGCTTTGTATTACAAGATAATTCCATCGAAGGCGTCAGGTCGTAAAAAGCGAAAGCGGGCATACATGCTGCTTGGGTGGGATGGTCAAGATCAATACTCTTCTTTGAAAGTTATAGATGTGATGAGCATAACAAAACGAGGGCTGAAGTTCGGTGCGGATATTTTTGACTATCCGTACGAATCGAAAATCAAGCGATTTATAATCAAGTATAAAGCCGATGCTAGCGTGTTTATGAATTATGATAAGCAGAAAAAGCGCATCGTCTTTAACCATTTAGTGCCTATGCAGCCCGATTTAGAAGGTTTATATGAGTTTTACATTCCAGTGCTTGAATTTGATGCTTTTGAATGGAAAAGGAGAAAATGGGTCTTTGTGGAAGACGTGGAATTGAAGGCTGGATCAAAAGATAGAATTTACAATGATCCTCCAGAAGATCAAAACCTTAGATAATTATTTTTGAGCAGTGTTTAAACCAATAGTTAAATACCTTCTGCGCAAGAGAGCTAAGGAAAGCGATCGAACATCAAGTTTGGTGCATGGTGACTTGATTATGAAAATTGCGGTGGTTGCGCATTACTCCGATGATGAGTCTTTCTCTCATATTGTTTCTTATGTGAAAGAGTTGCGGAAACGAGGAAAGAAAGTTGTGGATTTTTATGTGTTTTTCTCTTCAAAAAAATTGATGGAGAAATACGAATCAGCCGAAAGAACGATTCAATTCAGCGGTGCAGATTTTAATCTTTTTGGAAAGGTTACATCACCAAACCTTGTTGGTGCATTGAGAAAAGAATATGAAGTTTTGATTGATTTATCACTTGGCAATTCTTTGGCATGCGATGTTTTGGTTTCCAAATTAAGCGCAACATGGAAAGCCGGAGCACATGATTTGGAAAGGTCATATTTATTGGATTTTATGATTGATATGAAAGATGAGCAGGATATTCGAAAACTAATTCATCATTTGGATCATTACATTACCCAATTCAATAATACAAAGGCGGCATGAAAGATTTTAGAGATACAGGAGTAGCAATGGTGACTCCATTTAAGGCATCTGGCGAAGTTGATTTCCCTGCACTAGAAAAATTGACGAATCACTTGGTAGAAGGTGGTGTTGATTATCTAGTTGTACAAGGAACTACTGGCGAGTCAGCCACGTTGACTCAAAGTGAAAAACAGGAGGTTCTTGATTGTGTGGTAGATGTGAATGATGGTCGACTTCCCATTGTTTTTGGACATGGCGGAAACAATACACGGACGTTGATTGACGGGTTTGATAATATCGATTTAACAGGTGTAGATGCAATTCTTTCAGCAAGTCCCTATTACAACAAGCCCACTCAAAACGGTATTATTTCTCATTATAGAGCGTTAGCTGACGCAAGTCCTCTACCTGTGATTTTGTACAATGTTCCAGGTCGAACATCCTCAAATATGCTTTCATCAACAACCCTCGAACTTGCAGAGCATCCCAATATTATTGCGATGAAAGAAGCTTCAGGTAACTTAGATCAGGTCGGAGCAATTATCAAGAGAAAGCCTGCTAAGTTTTTAGTACTTAGTGGTGACGACCCTTTAGTCGTTCCTCATATGTCTCTTGGTGGAGATGGGGTGATTTCTGTAGTAGCCAACGCCTTTCCTAAGGAATTTTCTGCTATTTCAAAAGCTTGTTTTATTGGCGATTACAACAAAGCACGCAAGTATCATTATTTGCTTGTTGATTTCATCTATCAATTGTTTGCTGAAGGTAACCCGGGAGGGATAAAAGCTGCATTAGAGATCTTAGGTGTAGCGGAAGCACATGTTAGACTTCCGTTGGCGCCAATAAGTAGAGAGTTGTATCAGCAATTGAGTGATTCCATTGATAAGATAAAAAAGGCGAATGTTGACTAAGACAGGCTTCTTATTAGCTCTATTCTCAGTGAGTTTGTGTTTGAAAGCTCAAAAGGCATTTGAAGGAAGGATTGTCTTCGATGTTGAGTATGTATCCTTTCCGGAAGGAATGGAAGGGGTAGAGCAGTCTCTACCTCAGCAAATGACGATGATTGTTAAGGGGCAGAACGTGAGGATATCTCAGCAAAGCATACTTGCTGGGGAATTACTTCAAATTCATCGTGCTGGAGTTGATACTATTTTTCAGATTTTCCACTTTATGGATAGCCACGTTTTAATAGCGGAGCCAATAGATAATAAATCAGTAAAGTATCGAGTTGTAGAAAAAGATAAAGAAAAGATTATCGCTGGTATTGAAACACACGAAATGTATTTACAATCTGGTACGGGGCAGCACTTTGCTGCTTGGGTTGATAAAAAGTATCAGAACCCAATGAAATATGAATTACGAGGACTAAACTATTTACCCTTGGAGTATTCTCTAGTTAAGAATGGAATTATTTTAAAACTTACTGCTCGTGAAGTAAAGCATGAGCCAATCGACCTAACATATTTTATTCTTCCGGATAATATTGTAAGAATTAGTGGCAGCGATCTTCAAAGGATAATGAATTGATTAAACAATTCATATTCTCAAATCGTTAAATAGCCGCATGAAGACACTTTTAATTATAATCACATTTGCCATATCATTGAATGCATGTGGCCAAAGCAAGCAACAAATGGAAGGATACGATTTGATTGAGAAGATTTACAGTTCGGGAGAAGAAGTGCCTGTGGAAGTGAAGTTAAGTGAAGAAGAGTGGAAGGAAAAACTTCCTTCTGAATCTTACAATGTATTGCGACAGCAGGGTACTGAGAGCGCGTACACTGGTAAATATTGGAATTCAAAGGAAACAGGTACTTATTATAGCCTTGCTTCGGGTCAGCCTTTGTTTCTTTCTGATGCCAAATTTGATTCAGGTTGTGGTTGGCCTTCATTTTTTGAGCCTATTGATAAAAATGCTATCATTTATCGGGCAGATAATGCTCATGGCATGCAACGCATAGAAATTCTGGATAGTAAAAGTGGCAGTCATTTAGGTCACGTTTTTAATGATGGACCTCCTCCCACAGGGTTGCGTTACTGCTTGAATTCAGCGGCAATGGTCTTTGTTCCTCTTGGTGAAAATCCAAAGGATTATGGAGTAGGAGATTAGTCTTTAACCAAGAGCTACGTCTAGAATCATCATCACAAGAAACCCGCCAATAAAACCAAGGGTTGCTATGTCTGTGTATTTGTCCCTCTGAGTTTCAGGCACAACTTCTTCAATTACTACATAAATCATCGCGCCAGCGGCAAATGATAGGGCATATGGAAGAATAGGCTCAAAAAACAGAACAGCTGCTGCTCCAACGACTCCAGCTATCGGTTCTACAATAGCACTAAGTTGACCATACCAGAAAGATCTTCCCCTCGAAACACCTTGACGCCTTAAAGGCATTGATACTGCAAGACCTTCTGGGAAGTTTTGAATGCCTATTCCAATAGCTAAAGCCACAGCTGCGCCAATAGTTGCTCCTTCTATTCCTGCAGCCACACCACCAAATAATACTCCTACAGCTAACCCTTCAGGTATATTGTGTAAGGTGATAGCTAAAACAAGGAGTGTAGTCTTGTGAAGGTTTGTTTCCACACCCTCTGCTTCTTCTCTTTTAAAGTTGATATGCAGGTGGGGTAAATATCTATCTAGTACAAATAAAAACAACGCTCCAGCAGCAAAACCAATAGCAGCTGGTAACCAAGCTATTTGTCCTTGGTTTTCTGCCATAGCGATCGATGGTGCTAAAAGAGACCAAAAACTAGCTGCAATCATTACACCACCCGTAAAACCGAGCATTCCATCAAGCCAAACCCGCTTCATTTCTTTGAATAAAAAGACAAGGGATGCTCCAGCAGCTGTCATTAGCCAAGTAAACAATGTTGCAATCAAGGCCGCAAGCATGGGGTCTAGATCACCCATGAAATCAAGTATAGCTTCCATTATTCCGATATATTAATAAAAAGGTTTTTACAGACTTGTTGGCTAAAGGTGGTATCAACGCCTTCAACTGATAATACTCGTGACTTATCGTACTCAAAAATTTCTTTTACTTCGATTTGGTTTCCCAGCTCTATGTTTTGCGTGTCTAAGTGCTGAAGGAACTCTTTGGAACTGTCCTTTACTCCAGTTACATATCCTTGTTGACCAGCTTTTAATTCTGTCAATAATATCTGATCTCTGCGTTCAACTATTCCCTCCTTACTTGGAATGGGATCTCCATGAGGGTCAAATTTCGGATTATCTAAAAAGTGTTCCAATCGATCGATTAGCTCATTGGATTCTATGTGCTCTAGCTCTTCGGCCATATCGTGAACTTCATCCCACTTGAAATCAAGTTTATCAACCAAAAATACTTCCCAAAGCCTGTGTTTCCTTATGATGTTAAGCGCAATTTTCTTACCCTCAATGGTAAGGGTTGTTGCTTGGTACTTTTTATAATTTACAAGCTTGCTGGTGTTTAATTTTTTGAGCATATCGGTAACTGTCGCGGCTTTGGTGCCAAGATGATCAGCGAGTGCATTGGTTGAAACACCTGCAGTACTGTTTCGGCTGAGACTGTAAAGTGCCTTTAAATAGTTTTCTACCGTAAAAGAGGCCATGCTTTTAGTTTGTTTGGCAAATATAAATTGATTTTTTAATAGATATAAATCTAAATTTAGACTGGTCTAAAAATATATTTAGATTTGCGGTGTGAAACAGATTGTGGTTTTCAGTTTAGCATTGATTTGTTCGGTGAAACTTTCGTATTCGCAAGTAAGCGGTCGGGTGGTAAGTGACAATGGAAATCCAATTCCATATGTGCATGCCTTAGTTATAGGAAGCTCAGTAGGTGTTATTTCAGATTTTACAGGAAGGTTTCTAATTGACTCTCTTCCTATGGGGGCTTCAAGAATCAAACTTTCCAGTCTAGGTTATCAGGATAAAATAATAAACGTGAATGCGGCAGAACAACCATTTCATTTTGGTGATCTTCAATTAAAAGAAGATCTACTGGGGTTGAATGAAATTGTTGTCACAGGTACAATGAAAGAGACTTTTGTGAAAGCTTCACCTATAAAGGTGGAAGTTATTTCCTCCGATCGCATGCTGAAAAACATTCCTGTAACCAACCTGATGCAAGGTTTGAAAATGATTAACGGAGTTCAGGAGGTTGTAGCATGCGGAGTATGTATGACCAATAGCATTAGTATTAATGGGTTGCCGGGGAATTATTCTGCAGTATTGATGGATGGAACACCTATTTATGGAAGCTTGGCATCCACCTATGGTTTAAATGGTATACCCATACAGATGATTGACCGCATTGAAGTGGTTAAAGGACCAAGTTCTACGCTTTACGGATCGGAGGCGATAGCAGGAGTATTAAATATTATCACAAAAGATCCTGAGTTTGAACCTCTTGTTAATATTGACCTTATGGGAAGTTCTCATGGCGAAGGTTTCGGAAATATTTCATTCAGTAATCAAGTTGGTTCTTGGAAGGTTCTTTCGGGATTGAATCTTTCGCATATGAATAGTTTTATCGATGATAATGGTGATGGTTTTGGAGATATAGCAGGTTTGGATAGGGCGAGCCTTTTTTCGAAATGGTCTATGAAGAGAAAGGACTATCGGAAGTTTACCATTGCGTCTAAACTCTACTATGAAGACCGAAGGAATGGGGTAGAAAACTACTTTAAAAATAGGGCATACCGAAATTTAAGAGGAAGTAATGAGGTCTATGGCGAGAGTATTTACACACTGCGCGCTGAGCTTTTTGGAATTTATGAATTACCTACCTCTGCGAATTTGAAGGTTGATTATTCTTTTAGCTGGCATGATCAAGACAGTTTCTATGGGTCAGATCGTTATTCAGCGAAACAAGGAATTGTATTCTCTAACTTCATCTGGCAGTTCACTAAAAAGAAACATTCTATAACGGCTGGGGTAACAAATCGAGTTCAATTCTATGATGATAACACAGTTGCTACAGATGAGCTCTCAGGTAACTCTGAAGTTTTGCAATATATACCTGGAGTTTTTCTTGAAGACGAGTTGAAAGTTAGTTCTCGGGTTCTCTTACTTGCGGGAGTTCGAGTTGACCATTATAAGAGGCACGGCCTTATTCCTGCTCCACGATTTGGCGCTAAGTATAAGCTTAACGAATGGACTAATGTCAGATTCAGTGCAGGAACTGGCTTCAAGATCGTGAATCTATTTACCGAAGATCACGCATTTATTACAGGTCAACGAGTAGTCGAAATTCAAGAGGAACTAAACCCTGAAAGATCTTGGAATGTTTCGTCTAATTTTAATCATACCCACGCATGGTTTGGAACCTCCGGTAGTTTAGACTTTGATGTGTACTACACGCGTTTCACCAATAAAATTGCTCCAAACTATGATTCTCCGGGTAAGATTATTTATTCTAATTCAGCAGACTGGGCCCAGAGTTATGGAGTTGTGGCTTCTTTTAGTCAACAATTCTCCTTTCCGTTGACCTATAACATTGGCTTGAATTTTAATAGGTCAGAATTAAAATCATTGAGTGAAAATGGGGAAGAATCTTTTCAAGCACTTCAATTTGCTCCACTCTGGAGCGGAGTTTTGAGCGTGAATTATCGACTAAAAAGGTGGAAGCTGGATATTTCGTACTCGTCCAATATTACTGGCCCAATGAGCTTGCCTGAAGTATTTGAGTTGGATGAATCAGGGTTACCACAAAATGATTCGAGGCCGATCATCTCCAACCCGTTTTTTATTCACAATCTCCAATTTACTAAACAGTTTCGTGGAGTTAAACGCTTTGAGTTCTATGGAGGGATTCAAAATCTATTTGATTTTGCTCAATCGTATTCACCACTTGTAGGGTTTAGGGACCCAAACTCAAACCCAGGTTTTAGTCCATTCTTTGATACTTCTTATGCCTATGCGCCTTTGCATGGAAGAGAAGTGTTTTTTGGTATTCGTCTGAAAATTGACAGAAAAAATTAAAATTAGCCGCCTTTGTCACCATTTGCGTCTAAGTGTTAAATTTACCTGTTTACAAATTGCCTCAATGAATAAGCTACTGCCATCTTTTTTGACTTTTATATTTCTCTCATTGTTAGGGTTCTCGCAACCTGTAATAACATCAAATCCACAGAATGCAGTTAATTGTATAGACAGTTGTGTTCTCTTAGATGTTGCCGCTGTTGGAAACAACTTATTATATCAATGGCAGCAAGATACAGGTTCAGGGTTTTCAGATATTGGGCTAGCACAATTAGACAATGACACGTTACATGTTTGCTCTGATGGTTTAATCGCGCCAAGCTCTGCTGACTATCGTTGTGTTGTATTTGATGCAAATGGAGACTCTGCTGTATCATCTAGTGCCACTGTGACACTTGATTCTTGTCTTGCCCCAATTGCTGATTTTTATTGGGATTGGAGCGTGAACGAAATTTGTTTCACTAGCACTTCTCTCAGAGCTGAAACTTTATTTTGGCTCTTTGGAGATGGAGCTACAAATTCCAATAATGAAACTCAGGTATGTCATACATACACAATGGATGAGTTATATTTTGTGAAGCTTATCGTCTATAATGATTTTGGTCAAGACGAAATTGAAAAAGGCTTCAAACCACTCTCTGTCAATGAGATTCTTTCTGACTTCGATGTTTTTCCAAACCCAGTAAATGAAAAATTTTCTATTCAGTCAAGTCACAATATTGATATGGTTAGAGTTTATGGAATGACTGGTTCTATGCTCATGTCATTAACTCCAAATTCTGCGAATGTCAATATTTCAATGGAGTCATTAGAATCAGGTATATATTCTGTTCTCATCAATTCAAATGGTGAGACTATCCAAAAACGAATAGTTAAGCGGTAGACATTTTAATTGAGTTCTCCGCAATACATTTGATGCATGAAAATGCATTCTTTTACTTCGATAGCCGTAATAATCGGGATATTGCATTCTCCAACTTTTAAGGCTCAGATTACTTCAAATGAGAATGAAGTTTCTGTAGATAAGCAGTTTGCAACAGATAGTCTGCAAATAGCCGAGTTATTCAGGTTGGCACTTACAGAAAGTCACTCTTATGAATGGTTGGGAGATATGTGTTCAAATATTGGGCACCGCTTAAGTGGGTCGCCTCAGGCAGCAGAGGCTGTTGAGTATTCTTTTGACCTCATGAATGACCTCAACTTAGATCCATGGAAACAGCCCGTGATGGTTCCGGTTTGGAAACGTGGCGAAAAAGAATTGGCATATTTCATCTCTGACCAAGGAAAGAAAGGGGAGCTCAGCATTCTTGCTTTAGGAGGCTCGATATCAACAAAAGACGAAGGATTATTAGCCCCTGTCGTTGAAGTCGAAACTTGGGGTGATCTCGAGAAGCTAGGTGAACAAGGAGTGAAAGGGAAAATTGTCTTTTTCAATGAAAAAATGAATCCCGAAAATCTTTATACTTTTCATAGCTATGGCCATTGTGTAATGCACAGATGGGGTGGAGCTGTTGAGGCTGCTAAATATGGGGCAGTAGGAGTGATAGTGAGGTCTCTGAATATGAGAATTGATGATTATCCTCATACAGGTAGCATGAAGTATGAAGAGGATATCACTAAGATTCCTGCAGCCGCTGTTAGCACGAAAGATGCTGAAGAATTATCTGAATTAATAAAAAGCGGTGATAAAGTTTCGATAATGATGCGATTAATGTGTGAAACATTGGAAGATACAGAGTCATACAATGTTGTCGGTGAAATAAAAGGAAGTGAGAACCCGGACAAGGTGATTCTTGTTGGCGGTCATCTGGATAGTTGGGATGTTGGAGATGGTGCCCATGATGATGGCGCAGGAGTAATGCAGTCTTTGGGCGTGCTGGAGTTGCTGAAAAAGTTAAACTACAAGCCTAAGAATACGCTACGGGTAGTATTTTTCATGAATGAAGAAAATGGCCTAAGAGGAGCTAAGGCATACAGTGAATTCGCTGAGTCATCTAATGAGGTTCATATAGCAGCCATCGAATCTGATCGTGGTGGTTTCACTCCACGAGGCTTTCATGTTGAAGGCAGCGAAAGTAAGCTTGCTAAAATCGCTGGTTGGGAGTCAATTCTGGATAAATATGGAATTCATCAGGTTGAAAAAGGCGGAGCTGGAGCTGATATAGGTCCGCTCAAAACAGATGAGAATGTGCTGATAGGTTTCGTTCCGGATAGCCAGCGGTACTTCGATCATCATCATAGTGCTAACGATACATTTGATACAGTGAACAAACGCGAGCTCGAGCTTGGAACTGCCTCAATAGCATCCTTAGTTTACTTGATTGATAAATACGGATTATAATTTATCTTCGACTAATTCAACGATTGAGCCAACCAATTGACCAGAATTGCGTTTTAACATCGATTGAAACGTATATTCGCTTTTACGACATTGAAGACTCTAAAGAACATATTCATTAGTGTTGCATTGGTAATGCAAACTTTATTTTTAAGTGCCCAGTGTGTTCAATCCGTAAACTTCAACAATTGGTCTGCGACAGGTGCATATAACAGTGTTTGGACGGTTCAGGCAGCTAATACTGAATTACTTTCAGGAGTAAATTTAAATTTCCCAACAATGTTCATGGGGCCTGATACACTGATTAATGTAAAGATCACAGGTACTTTTAGGGTTGAAGATTTCGCTGATGATGATTATGTTGGGTTTGTTTTTGGTTTTCAAGAGACAAGTGGGTTTGCATGGGGACCTGCAGCCAATAGTTCAATGACTCATGAGTATTACCTTTTTGATTGGAAAAAGAATACACAGAACTACCTTGGTTGGATAGCTCAAGAAGGGTTTTCTCTCAACTACGTAGATGGAAATTTCGCGTATAACAATGCAAGTGTATTTCCGAGTTTTTGGGTTCATACGAATTCTCCAACATTTAATGTTTTGCAAACTGATTACAGCGCTATTAATGGATGGGTCCCGAATACGTTTTACAATTTTGAGTTGCTTTATACACCGACTAGAGCGGTTATTAAGATTGATAACGATACTATTTTTGACCAGCCAGGCTGTTTCGAACCCGGGTTATTTGGGTTTTATAATTACTCACAAGCACAAGCTCGATATTTGAATTTCAATTATGAACTTTATGTTGATTATCAAATTGAAAGTCAAAATGTTTGCTTAGGTGACACAGCAGAGTTCTTTTTTATTGATACTAGCGGATGTGCGGGGGCTAATGCCTTTAGTAACCTCGTCAATTTTTATTGGGATTTTGGTGACGGAACGACTTCTAATGATACCAACCCGACTCATATTTATAATACTGCTGATACGTTTTCAGTTAGTTTGATCGCCACTGATATTAATGGTTGCACGGACACTAGCATGAAAAATATTTTCATTCACACACCTCCTCAAGCTGCCTTTACTTCTAATTTGGGCTGTTTAGGTGATTCGGTTAACCTAGTGGATAGTACCTATTTACCAATGGGGTCAATTGTGTCATGGTCTTGGGATATGGGTGATGGAGTTGGAGTTGATTCTGTTCAAAATCCTAGCTATACCTATGCGCAATCTGGTTCCTATTTGGCCGAGTTGATTATTCTAACTAATGCTGGTTGCCGAGATACGCTTCAATCATTGGTTGAAGTGCAAGACCCTCCAATGGTAGATTTTTCCTTCGAAAACGCATGCGTTGGGGAAGGGGTTTTGCTGTTTGATAATTCTACTCAGGCTGCAGCACCAATTATCTCTTATGAATGGGATATAAATAATGATGGAAGTACCGAATACACTGTTGATACTGCCTCTCATGTTTTTAGTGTTTATGGAGATTACCCAGTTGAGTTGAAAGTATTTGATCAAGATGGATGCAGAGATTCAATAGTGAAATTGGTTTCTGCTCACCCGATTCCTGATGCAAATTTCTTTGCTGATGGAGTTTGCTTTTATGATGAAACCCAGTTTGTTGATAGCACATCAATTGTTCAAGGATTAGTTCAAGATTTTTTGTGGAATTTTGGCGATGGATCGCTCGATGGCTACTCTTCTGGAAGTGGTGTTTTTCCAGGTCCTGATCATGAGTTTCAGTCTCCAGGAGCTAAAACTGTAAAACTCACAGTTACATCTGACAGCGGATGTGTTGACTCGATCTTGAAAACAATTCAAGTTTATTTTCTTCCTGTGGCTGACTTTGTGTCTGATACCGTATGTGATAACGAATCAACGAGTTTAACGGGAACCTCATTTAATTTAAGCGGTAATCTGAGTAGTTATAATTGGGAGTTTGGCGATGGTAATTCATCCTTACTGGCAAACGCTCAACACAATTACACTCAGCCCGGAGAGTATAAAGTTACCTACAGCGTTGAATCTAACTTTGGCTGTCAAGATTCAGTTCAAAAATATATTAGGGTTTACCCTACACCGCTTACAGCCTTTGGTTGGTTGAATAATGTTTGTGAGGGCGAAGTTCTTCCTTTCAATGATCAATCGTCAATTGTTCAAATCACTCCTGGCGGAGATCAAGTAGTTGCTTGGGAATGGGTTTTTAATTTAACGGATACGATAAATACTCAGAATCCAGTTTATCCAACTTCATCCCCAGATAATATTAATGTGAGGTTGACAACATGGAGCAATTATGGGTGCTCAACTTATTCAACAAATACAGCGTCAATCTTTCCACTTCCGAAAGCTGACTTCACCTTTGATCCTAGCTGTTCAGGCGACTCCACAGGTTTTAAAAATACTTCAAAGGTGTCCAATGGAGCTATTGAATCAACGATTTGGAATTTTGGAAATGGAAGTATTTCAATTGAAGAACATCCCTTTGAAGTTTACGACAGCGCTGGCGTTTACACCGTTCAGCTAAAGGCTATTTCTAATAAAGGATGCGAAGATCAGGTTGAAAAAGAAGTTACTATTCCTGAAACACCAATTGTTGATTTCACACTAGAACCAATAGAAGGTTGTGCTCCATTGTCTGTCTTCTCAGAAAATCTATCTGATATTACTTCTGGAGGCTTGACTTATGAATGGTATTTGAATGATTCGTTAGTGTCCAATGAAATGTCACCAAAAATTGTGATTGATAATGATACTGTTATCCCAACATTCCATCGAATTGCTTTGAGAGCAGTTAGTGAATTGGGGTGTGATGCTTCCATTGAGTTTGCGTCTAGTATTACGGTTCTTCCAAGACCAACTGCTTCCTTTAGAATGAGACAACAGGAAGTCAATAAGTTTGATCCAATAGTAGATTTTATTAATTCTTCAGCAAACGGGATTCGCTGGTATTGGGATTTTGGAGACGGAAATAATTCAGACGATTTTGCTCCTAGCCATACGTATGTTAACTCTGGAAAATACCCAGTTTATCAGGTTGCATGGAATACTTTCAACTGTCCTGATACAGCTTTTAGTCCAAGTTGGGGAGATTATTTTAGAAGCACTAAAGACAAAACATGGCGCTTAAATGTAGATCCATTGAGTGTCCTTTATATTCCAAATGGTTTTACTCCTAACGGAGATGGTATTAATGATCAATGGTCAGTAGAAGGGTTTAATGAAGGGAGAGCTTTTGAATTGGAAGTGTACAATAGGTGGGGAGAGTTGATGTTTGAATCGTCTAGAATGGATGCTGAATGGAACGGCTTAATGCCAAACAGCAATAAGTATGCACCGAATACGACTTACGTTTATGTCATTCGCTATGAAACTTCAAACGGTGAGGAAAAAGAGATAAGTGGCACTTTTTCTTTGATCAGATAAACATAAAAAGCAAAGCCGTTGTTTCTAAGCTACAGATGGAAGAAAAAGAATTTGTAAATCCTATTGACCCAGATAAAATCTCCGAAGCTCCTGGATTAATTGAGTATGCGCATCATGTAGGAAGTGCGATAATAAAACCAGAGGATAAAGGGAAAATAAAAGGACGTTCGCTCTCTGCGATGTATGAGCAAACAGATCAACAGTTGCTCCAAATTAAAGAACAGATCACCCTCTTAGCTAAACAAGTCGAAGCTATTGAGAGGAGAAAGTCTATTTCCGAAAAGATTTATGAAGCGAAGATTTCTTTTCAACCAATAATTGGTAATGTTTATCATCTATACAGAAAAGAAGATGGTAGTTATCAAGTGTCAATGCTCTCAGATCATGAATGGGGAAGGCAAAAACCCGATTGGGAATACCTGAGTTCAATTAGGCTCTTGGGAGATCATACATGGGAAGTTTCCAAAGCAGATGTCCACATATAGTTATATTATTTTCTGTTTGTTCTTGCTCATTTCTTGTAATCAAGAAGGGCAAGATCTTGATGAGATTAATGCTGTCCTTGATAATCAAGTGAGTTCTTGGAATAAGGGTGATTTAAAAGTTTACATGCAGGGTTACTGGAATGATGAAAGCCTCGTTTTTACTGGTGGGAAGAGTATTAGTAAAGGATGGAAGACTACTTTGGATAGGTATCAAAAATCATATGCAAGCAAGGAGGAAATGGGGAGACTTTCTTTTAATGATCTAAATATAGAGTTGCTTTCGTCTGAGTCTGCTTATTCTACTGGGGAGTGGCGCTTGATTCGCATTTCCGATACTTTGGAAGGTCGTTTTACACTCATTTGGAGAAGGATAAATAATAAATGGTGCATTATTGCTGATCATAGTTCATAAAAAACGTGTCACCTTTGCAGCGCATTGTTAAATTTGGCATACCAAAGAACTTTGATGAAAAACCTTTTTTTATTGCTCATCCTGAGTTTATTAGTGTCAACTGCTATTGTAGCTCAGGAAACTCCTACTGCTGTTGACTCGGAGAATCCTGTGGCAACGGGAGATGAGAACAAGGCTGATCAGTATTTTTTCGATGAGAATTATAAAGCAGCTCTAAAAGAGTACTTGCTGTTACTAGAAGAAGATCCAGAAGATTTAAAGTACAATTTCAATACAGGTTTGTGTTATTTAAATGCTGATTTTGACCAAATTAAGGCTATTCCTTATTTTGAAAAAGTTGTGTTTTATGACGAAGAAGCCTCCACAGTTTATTATTTGATGGGTAAGTCTTATCAGGTTGATCATCAATTTGACAGAGCCATTGATATGTTTAATAAGTTCATTGAGTTTCATGATATGGGGTCTGAGTTCTCCTTAGAAGAGGCTCAGATCGAGGTTGAATATTGTGAAAACGCATATGAACTAATGAAATTTCCTAAGGATTGTACGTTTGAGAATTTAGGGGCTCATATCAATAGTGCTTATCCTGATTATTTCCCTTTTGTGACTGTTGATGAACGATTCATTGCGTATACTTCTAAACGTGACGATGGAAGCGAAAAACTGCCGAACGGAACCTTTGCGTCTAACATATACTTTTCAGAAGTAAAGGAAGGTGAGTATCAAGATGGTATTCCTATGCCAGGAGCTACGAATGACCCTGCTGAAAGTGAAGTTATAGTTGGGATGTCTGGTGATGGATCTCAGATACTTTTGATGAAAGGTGAAGAGGGTATCAGTGGTGATATTTTATCAGCTGATTTCCATGACGGCATTTTAGACAATATGAATCCTCTTGATCAAAAGGTTAACAGCAAGTACAGAGAGATCGCTGCTTCCTATTCTCTAGATGGAAACTCCATTTATTTTGTTAGCGATAGACCAGGTGGTTATGGAGGTGCAGATATTTGGATTATTAAAAAGCTACCTACCGGTAATTGGGGAGTGCCATTTAATGCAGGACCAGATGTAAATACAGAGCGTGACGAGGACTTCCCTAATCTATCGCCAGATGGTGAATTCCTTTATTTCAGTTCAAAAGGTCACTTTTCTATGGGTGGCTACGATATTTTCAAGTCAAAATGGAATACGGACTCTATGAGGTTTGTTACTCCGAGAAACCTCGGTTATCCTATCAATTCTGTTGATGATGATATGAACTTTAGGATTTCACGTTCAGGAAGATATGGTTACATGTCTGCACTTAGAAAAGAAGGTTTTGGTGATTATGATATTTACCGAGTTACGATCAATGAAGTAGAAAGTGAGTACAGTGTGCTTCGTGGTGAAATAACCAGTAGTGAGCCTCAATTTGATGTGTTGTCTGCAGAAATAACCGTAACATACTTGAACAATGGCGAGTTATTTGGCATTTATACTCCGAATCCAAACTCGCTGAGATATGTTATCATTTTACCACCTGGTGAGTTTGAGGTTTTTGTAGACTCTCCAGGTTTCGAGCCAGTCTCTTTTGAGGTTAAAATTTTAGGTAAAAGTTCATTCCAACCTGAAATTGAACGTGATTTAAAGTTTGTAGCAAAATAGACTTCTACCGCTAAACTTCATGCTGAATTCAAAAGGTAAACGCTATATTTTATACGTTTCTAATCATTGCGTGCAATGTGACAACGTAATTGATTATTTGCAACGAAAATCCATAGATTGTCTTATCATCAATGTAGATGACGAAGGCGATAATCCTCCAGAAAAGGTGTTTGTTTATCCAGTGTTATTTAATCAAGACAAGCTGACGGCTTATGGTTTGGATATTATTGAACATTTTCAGTTTTTCGATAATAGGCCGTAAGGCAATTATCTTCTCTTAAGGCTACATTTGCTTTAGATGCTAAAAATATTTAGAACAACTCAAATTAGAGAAGCTGATCGGCTGACCATCCAAAGGGAGTCTATACCATCGGTAGATTTGATGGAAAGAGCTGCAGGTAAGTGTGTAGACTGGTTCACCGCAGAATACAATTCGGATAGACCGGTAATCGTGATTGCCGGCATTGGCAATAACGGTGGTGATGCTTTGGTCATGGCTCGGAAACTATTGGAGCAAGGTTTCAGTGTAGAGAGTTATGTGGTTCGGTATTCAGAGTGCTTTTCTGAAGATTTACAGATCAATTTGGATCGATTAACCGAGTTAGGACATGATGTTAACTACATACTAGAAGAAAGTCAATTCCCCACAATTACGAGTAACACGGTACTAATTGATGGCTTATTTGGTTCTGGATTGAATAGAAAGGTTGAAGGTCTGGCTGAGTTGTGTATCCAACAAATAAATGCAAGCATAGCTGAGGTTGTTTCAATCGATATCCCTTCAGGGTTGTACTCTGACGCATTTACTCAACCATCATCACCTGTAATCTTGTCTTCATTTACGTTGACTTTTCAATCACCTAAATTGGCGTTTTTTATTCCAGAAAATGAAGAGTTTCTAGGAGACTGGAAAGTGCTTGATATCGGGCTTGATCCAAGCTTTTTAGCTTCAGAAGAATCTGATTTGATTTATATTGATGCTATTGATGAGTTTAAGTCCCTATTTGAGCGTAAAAAGTTTGACCATAAAGGAAGTTTCGGTCATGCTTTATTAATGGCTGGCAGCTATGGTAAAATGGGAGCTGCAATTTTAGCCGTAAACGCTGCGTTGAGAAGTGGTGTTGGAAGGTTGACTTCTTACGTTCCGCATGTAGGTTATTCAATCATGCAATCATCCGCTCCTGAAGCAATGTGCTTGGTTGATGATTATGATCATTTCTTAGGAGAGGTTCCAAACATTTCAGGTTATTCATCCATAGGCTGTGGCCCGGGTATAGGAAGAAGTAAAAAGACCAAGAGAATGATGAGAGGTTTACTAGAAAAAGTTAAGGTAAGCCTTGTACTTGATGCAGACTCACTTAATATTATCTCGGAAAGTAAAGACTACTTGAAAGCACTTCCTCATAACACAATTCTAACACCTCATCTTCGAGAGTTTGAACGACTTTTTGGTACATCAAAGAATAGCTATGAACGCATAAAATTACTGCGAGAAATGGCTGTGAAATATAAGGTGATCATAGTTTTGAAAGGAGCTAATACGGCAATAGCATCTTCTGATGGTCGGGTATTTTTTAACTCCACCGGAAACCCTGGAATGGCTACTGCTGGAAGCGGTGACGTTCTAACAGGAATAATAACGGGCTTCACTTCGTATGTGAAAGACCCTTTGGTGGCCACAATAGCGGCCGTTTATGTTCATGGACTGGCAGGTGATATTGGTATGGAAAAGCAAGGACAGGCGTCTCTAATTGCTTCTGATATCTCGGCTAACTTGGGTCAGGCCATTGTGAAATCATTTAAGTTTTAGAATGAGTATTACGCTAATCATTTTGATCGCGACAGGTATTGTAAGTGTATCTGCCTTCAATAATCGTGAGCTGTTTACCAAGCTCGATTTTCAGCCTTTCATGATCGATAGGAATAAACAGTGGTATCGGTTTGTTTCTCATGCTTTTGTTCATGCCGATTTGGGGCATTTAGTGGTGAATATGTTTGTCTTTTATCAATTTGGGAAATTGGTGGAGTCATATTTTGAGATGTTTTTTGGACCGAAATGGATCCTATACTTCTGTTTGCTGTATTTAGGTGGTATTCTTTTCAGTACTATTCCGGGATATGCTAGAAACAGGACAAACTATCACTATCACGCTGTTGGTGCTTCGGGTGCTGTGAGTGCAGTGGTATATACCTTTATTTTGATGGAGCCTATGGCGCCACTAGGGTTATTCCTCATTCCGTTTCGGATTCCAGCGTGGATTTTTGGATTGTTATACTTGGCACTCGAATACTATTTAGATCGGAATAGTAAAAGTCGTGTGGCGCACTCAGCACATTATTTTGGTGCCGTTTTCGGTTTGGTATTTACTTTCATTCTCAGGCCAGAACTTTTGCTGCGCTTTTTCCTCTGATATGAATTATGCTTTTAGAAATAATCACTTTGAGCGTATTGATCATCTTGATATCAATAATCGGGGCTTTCTTTACGGAGATGGCTTCTTCGACACGATGCTCATTTTGGATGGAAATCCAACCTTTTGGGAAGACCGCATAGATCGAGCTAAGCAAACGTTGAAATACCTCCAAATTGAACAAAATTTTTCCTTTGACGATATGGCCACATCGCTAAAATTATTGGTTCGTGAAGAGAACCATAAAGCAGCTAGAGCTAGGCTTACGTTCATTAGAGAAGGAGAAGGGAAGTACTTACCAAAAGCTAACGAATGTCGAGTCTATCTAAGTATTGAAAATCTAAATCGTAATTACTTTAACGAATCTTCTGCAAAGCAGACTAATTTCTCAAGAATGAAGGTTCCAATAGATCGATCAGGTAACTTCAAACTGATTAATAAGCATCATCAAGTGCTTGCGGCTCTAGAAGCGAAAGAAAGAGAACTAGACGACCTTATTATGGTAAATACTGACGATGATGTCTGCGAAACAGTCAGTGGTAATGTTTATATCATAAATAATGATAGAGTTGTGACTCCTCCGCTAACGTCAGGCTGCTTAGATGGAATTATTCGGAGAACACTTATTAAAAATCAATGGTGTGAGGAAAAGAGTATTTCGATCAGTGATGCGCGTGCTGCTGAGGCTGTTTTTTTAACGAGCAGTATTGCTGGGGTGGTGCAGTTGAGAATGCAAGGGCAAAAGCATTCCAAAAACCAGATATTAGAAGACGTGAAGAATAATTTAGAAAACCTTCTTATTAGTTCAGCGCGGGATCTTCCGGAAAATCAGCAATAATTGAAAACTTTTTACCCAGAGATTTGAGGCTTTCACGCCACAATTCATCCATATCTTCCTTCATTATTTCTTCAATATTCAAGCCACCTAGTATCCAACTTCGTTCAGCAAGTTCACTCTCAAGTTGTGTTGCAGACCAACCGGAGTATCCACCAAAAAACTTCACTTCACCAGGAGAAATACTACCTGATTTAATCAAAGAAGTAATTTGATCGAAATCACCTCCCCACCACAACCCAGGCATGATCTGTTGTGAATTAATAATAACGTCTCCTATTGAGTGTAGGAAGAATACATTCTCTGGCTTTACAGGGCCACCATAATGAAATCGAAAAGAATCGGATGGGTAGTCATCAATTATATCCGACATGTATAAATCAGTCGGTTTATTTAAGACAAACCCTATAGCTCCACCTTCTTCTGAATATTCGAGAAGCAGAATAACTGATCGACTAAAATTCGGGTCGCCTAAAAAAGGTTCAGAAATCAAAACCTTGCCCTTAGCGAGCTCTGCAGGTGAAAAGCTATAACCGAGCTTCAGAAAAAACTCATTCTCTATGTTGTCTGGTTTAAACATTTGATTCGACTGCAAAATAGAAGACGTATATGTATAAAACAAGGGTGTGAATAAATAATGATTGAATCTTAATTTTAAAAGCTCGTGAGTCCTTTCTTACATTTGTTAAAACACCTGCATTATGAGTTATGAAGCTGCAAGAAAAGACTATGTAAAGCATGTTTTAGAAGAATCGGATTGCTTAGAAAGTCCTATCGAAATGCTAGAGAGCTGGCTCCACGAAGCAGTTCAAGAAACAGAAGATGCTAATGCTATGACATTAACTACCGTTGATGCCATGGGCAGGCCATCAAGTAGGATGGTTTTGATTAGGAAGTTGGACCAGCGCGGAGTTGTTTTTTATTCCAATTACACCAGTAAAAAGTCTTTGGATATAAATGAAAACCCCAATGTAGCGGTGAACTTTTTCTGGCCTTGGCTTGAACGTCAAGTCAGAGTTGAAGGAACTGTTGTAAGACTTCCTGAGGCAGAGAGTGATGCTTATTTTAAGTCTCGCCCTCGAGAAAGTCAAATAGGAGCTTGGGCAAGCACCCAAAGTGAAGAAATGACATCAAGAGATCAATTGGAGAAGAGGGCTGAGGAATTTGCCCTAAGGTTTGAAGGTCAAGAGGTTCCTCGCCCAGAATTTTGGGGCGGGTTCATTATTCAGCCAAATATGTTTGAATTCTGGCAAGGCAGAGCGAGCCGGCTTCACGACAGGATAAAATATGAGCCCTTTGAAAATCGTTGGAAATTCAAAAGGCTCTTTCCTTAAAAGTAAGTAAATTTTATTTATCGTCTGCTTTTTTTGCCGCTGGCTTTTTAGCTGCTGTTTTTTTCGCAGGAGCTTTTTTTGCAGGAGCTTTCTTTTCTGCTGCTGCCTTAGTCGCAGTTGTTTTAGTTGCAGTTTTTTTAGCTGCAGTTGCAGTGGTCTTCTTTTCCGTGGTTTTCTTAGCTGTTGTCTTTTTTGCTACTGTTTTCTTTTTCGGAGTTGAAATAGTAGGACTAGCCTTCTTGCGCTTTCTCGTTTTTCCATAGCTTCCTGCAATTCGTTTTCCTTTCGCTGTTTTTTTATCTCCTTTTCCCATATTTTTCAAATTGGTTTGAGGCAAATATAGGAATCCATTGATGAGGATTAGTCATAAAAAAACCCCTCCAACGGAGAGGTTTTCTTATTTCTTAGGTGATTCTTAGTTTACAGCTCCACCAAGGTCAGCTCCTGCTTTGAACTTAACAACGTTCTTAGCAGCAATTTTGATTTCTTTTCCAGTTTGTGGATTACGACCTGTACGAGCAGAGCGGTTAGACACAGAAAAAGAACCAAAACCAACAAGAGCAACTCTGTCACCTTTCTTGAGTGCGCCAGTTGTAGTGTCGATGAATGCATCTAATGCTTTTTTAGCATCAGCTTTAGAAATTCCGGCTCCGTTAGCCATAGCGTCAATCAATTCAGCTTTATTCATTTTAAATAGTTTTTAGGTTAAACATTTTGTTTCAACGAGAACAAATATGTGTCGCAACCTCGCAGACTGCAAGTGTTTCGTGTGCTTTTGTTAATAAAAGCACCCCTTTGTTAATAAGTGAGGGGGTGTTTTGACGTTTTTCAAAGATTTTAACAATCAAAATCTTCAAAATCCACACTAATCGCGGTTTGTAAAGTGTCTGTCTGTGCCATCAAAGTGAGGTGTCTGTATACTCATCACCTTTAAAGTTTGGTTTTCAGATACACGAACAGAGTGTCGAGTGCCTCTTGGAATGAAAATATATTCTCCTTTTTCAATCGAAAAAGACTCCTTTCCTAAGGTCATTACTCCAGCACCTTCAATTACGTAAACAAATTCCGTATGCTCTTTATGGTAATGTTCTCTTACATGCTCTTTTACCCAAATAACAAAACTTGATGCATCATCAGAATCATCTAACGCTGAGACTTTTATGTTTTCGAACCTACTGTCAGTCGAAAGTTCGTTTAAGCTTTCATGACGTTGGGCCTGAAGGGTGAAAAATGAGCTAATGAAGATGGCTGCAATTATTTGTCCTTTCAAATGCATAAGTTCTATTTTTTTAGATGATATATAAAATGTCTTAACGCGTGTTGACCAAAATACAACCTATATCTTTGAGCGGAATTTTTGAATCACTTATTACATGGAATTAGGTCAACTTACGACAGACGAAGCAATAGCATTTGAGAATAAATATGGTGCTCATAATTATCATCCGCTGCCTGTTGTTTTAGATAGAGGTGAAGGCGTTTATGTTTGGGACGTAGAAGGGAAAAAATACTTTGACTTCTTGTCGGCATACTCCGCGGTGAATCAAGGTCATTGTCATCCGAGAATAGTAGATGCGATGGTTGAACAAGCTAAACGCTTAACATTAACAAGTCGTGCATTCTTTAACTCTAGGTTGGGTGAGTATGAAAAGTTTGTCACTGAGTACTTCTCTTTCGATAAAGTCTTACCGATGAACTCTGGTGCCGAGGCAGTGGAAACTGCAATAAAGATCGCTAGAAAATACGGTTATGAGAAAATGGGCGTGACTCCTGATAGAGCGAAAATTATTGTGGCTAACGATAATTTTCATGGTCGGACAACTACGATCGTTTCATTTTCAAATGATCAAGACGCCCGAAAGAATTTTGGCCCATACACACCTGGTTTTGAATCTATAGCCTACAATGATTTGGATGCGCTTTCAAATGCGGTGAAAGAAGAAAATGTGGTTGCATTCTTAGTTGAACCAATTCAAGGTGAAGCAGGAGTGAATACACCGGCCGATGATTACATACAAAAAGCGAAGGCGGTTTGCGCTGAGAATAATGTTTTGTTCATTGCTGATGAAATTCAGACAGGTATTGCTCGCACAGGAGCCTTACTAGCTGTTTGCGGCAACTGTTCGTGCGAAGGACATTGCGAGCGTCAAGCAGCAACGTATACTCGACCAGACCTTCTCATATTAGGAAAGGCCCTTAGCGGAGGTGCTTATCCTGTTTCGGCTGTTTTAGCTGATGACGAGATAATGAATGTGATTAAACCAGGTGAGCATGGAAGTACGTTTGGTGGGAATCCTATAGCTGCAGCTGTAGCGATAGCTGCGTTGGAAGTAGTGAAGGATGAAAAATTAGCACAGAATGCTCGCAGGTTGGGTGAGATTTTTAGAGCGGAAATGTCCAAATTGGCTGACGAACTTTCTATTGTAAAGCTTGTGAGAGGAAGAGGCCTACTTAATGCTGTCTTAATCAATGATACAGAGGACAGTTCAACTGCTTGGGATATTTGTGTTAAGTTAATGGAAAATGGACTGTTGGCCAAACCAACGCACGGCAATATTATTCGATTTGCACCACCACTAGTAATGACTGAAGAACAATTAATGGAATGCATTGCTATTATTAAAAGTACAATAGCAGAATTCGAAAAGTAATTTCTTAATGGCCAATTTATTAAAGAACAAGGAAGATCAAGAGGTAAGAATTCAAAAGCCTAGCTGGTTAAAGGTCAAGATACCTGGCGGAAAAGAGTATCTGCGCGTAAAAGAAGTGGTTGAGGAGCGAAATCTTCACACCATTTGCTCGAGTGGTAAATGTCCAAATCAAAGCGAATGCTGGAGTGCTGGAACGGCCACCTTCATGATTCTTGGTAATACGTGTACGCGATCATGCCAATTTTGCAACGTAGCCACTGGAGCTGGTGAAGAGGTTGATGTTTTTGAGCCTGTCAAGGTAGCTGAAAGTATCCGCGTTATGGGATTGAAGCATGCGGTAATTACCTCAGTAGATAGGGATGACTTGCCAGACGGTGGAGCGAATCATTGGAAGAAAACAGTTGACATGATTCGCAAGAAGAATCCTGGGGTTACGATTGAAACACTTATTCCTGACTTTAAAGGAGAATGGCAAAATCTTGATCCAATTTTAGAGGTTAAGCCAGAAATTGTTTCTCACAATATTGAAACTGTTGAACGCATAACCAAAAATGTGCGAATTCAAGCGAAATATTGGAGGAGTATGGAAGTGTTAAAGCGCCTTAAAGAAGGCGGGATCAAGAGAACCAAGAGTGGTATAATGGTGGGTCTTGGCGAAGAGAAAGAAGAAGTTTATCAAACACTGAGGGACCTGCATGCTCAAGGAGTTTCAGTAGTAACTATAGGTCAGTACTTGCAGCCATCCAAGAAACACTTACCTGTCAAGGATTGGGTTAAACCAGAAATTTTTGATGAATACAAAGAATATGGCGAGTCTATAGGAATTGATCATGTAGAGAGTGGCCCTTTGGTAAGGAGTAGTTATCATGCTGAGCGACATATTTAGGTTGTTTATCGAACATTTTTATACATTCGACCTGAGTCAGCTACAAACCTTAATGCCGTTCTGATTATGAAAACTCAAATCGCAATTCTTTTATTCACTTTGTTCTCGGTCTCGTTTGATACACAAAGTCAAAACTCGATCGCAAGAGATTGGAATGAAGTTTTGTTAGAGGCGATTCGCAATGACTTCGCAAGACCGACAGTCCACGCTAGAAATCTGTTCCATACCTCCGTTGTAATGTACGATGTTTGGGCGGCTTATGATGATTCTGCCAGCACAATGTTCTTAGGAAAGGAAATGAATGGCTTTCCTGTTCCTTTTAACGGTGTAGAGGCGCCATTAGATCCGCTTTTATTGAAGAAGTATCGAGAAGAAGCCATAAGCTATGCGGCATACAGGCTGCTTACTCACCGCTTTGAGAATTCGCCAGGAGCTAGTCATAGCCTTTTTTTAATGGATTCGCTATTTACAGAACTTGGCTTTGATAAGAACAAAACATCTTGGAATTATGCTTCAGGTGACCCAGCAGCCTTGGGTAATTATGTAGCCGCTTACATGATCAATTACGGTCAACAAGATGGAGCGAATGAAATCAATGACTACACAAATCGTTTTTATGATCCTGTAAACCCACCCCTAGATTTAGGTGAGCCGGGAATTCCATACTTAATTGATCCGAATAGATGGCAGCCTCTCAAATTTGACACGTTCGTTGATCAAAGTGGAAATCTATTTTTGGGTGGAACACCTGAATGCCTTAGTCCTGAATGGGGCGCAGTTGGAGCATTTTCATTGACTGAAAATGACCTTGAGATTCTCGAACGAGATTCAGAAGAATGGTGGGTTTACCAAAACCCTGGACATCCACCATATTTAGATACGGTAGATGGGACAGGTGACTCAGATCTCTTCAAATGGACCTTTGAATTGGTTACTGCATGGAGCAGCCATATGGATCCTTCGGACACAACAGTTTGGGATATTTCTCCTAATAGTATTGGGAATATTCCTATTGAATCATACCCAGATTCATTTGCGGAGTATCCTTCATTTTATGATTTTGAAAATGGTGGAGATATAAGTTTGGGGTATGATTTAAATCCAGCAACGGGATTGCCTTATCCACCACAGTTGAAAAAGCGGGGTGATTATGCTCGAGTTTTGGCTGAGTTTTGGGCTGATGGACCTGATAGCGAAACGCCCCCAGGTCATTGGTTTACGCTGTTGAATGCAGTTATGGATTATCCAGAGTTCAATTTTAAATATAAAGGACAAGGCGATGAGCTGGATCATTTAGAATTTCAAGTTAAGGCTTACTTAACGTTGGGTGGAGCTATGCATGATGTTGCAATTGCATCATGGGGTGTCAAAGGTTATTATGATTACATCCGTCCAATTTCTGCTTTGAGATATATGGCCAAACTGGGGCAATCCACTGACCAGAACTTGCCAAACTATCATCCAGCAGGAATTGAACTAATACCAGGATACATTGAGCAAATTGAAGTAGGGGATTCTTTGGCAGGAAATAACAACCAGTTTGTTGGGCAAATAAAAATGAAGGCATGGAGAGGTCATAGTTTTATATCCAATGCAGAAACGGATATAGCCCATGTTGGTTGGATATTAGCGAGTAATTGGTGGCCATACCAAAGACCATCTTTTGTGACACCACCTTTTCCAGGGTTTGTATCTGGACACTCAACTTATTCACGAGCAGCGGCTGAAGTGATGACAATGCTCACTGGCGATGAGTTTTTTCCAGGCGGAGTGGGGCGGTTTGTAGCTCCTAAAAATGACTTTCTGGTCTTTGAGAAAGGTCCTAGTGACACCATCGTTTTAGAGTGGGCAAAGTATTACGATGCTTCTGACCAGTGCAGTTTATCGCGCATTTGGGGTGGGATTCACCCTCCCGCGGATGACATTTTGGGCAGGAAAATGGGACGAATTGTGGGGATAGAAGCCTTTAATTATGCAGAGGCTATCTTTCGAGGTGACCTTGATACGCTCACTGGAGTTGACGAGGATAAAGCTTTAGCTTCAAAAGGAATTATTGCTTATCCTAACCCTAGTGTTAATGGTCAATTTAATGTGAAGTTGGATCAAGCATGTGGTGAAGATGTTGAGTTCTTTGTATATGATACTTTCGGGCGAATGGTCTTGAAACAGTCAATTGCTAATGACTGTAAGTCAGCAGTCTATGATGTGAACTTAACCGCACAGTCAAGAGGAGTTTACCTACTGACAGTAATAGGCAAAGATTCTAAATTCAGCCAGCGTTTGATAATCCAGTAAATAGAGACGCTTAAAGCATTTTCTTGCTTTATTTCTATCCTTTCAATCCGCATCTTTGACCAAAAGGATATTTCATGGATTATAAGTTCACAGTTCTTGATCGCTTTCTTCGATATGTAAAGGTTGATACCCAATCTGACCCCCACAGCGACTCAATTCCCTCTACAGAAAAGCAAAAGGATTTGAGCAGATTACTCGTTCAAGAATTGAAAGAGCTGGGTGTGAATGATGCAGAAATGGATGACTTGGGATATGTATATGCTACTATTCCAGCGAATACAGAAAAGGCCGTACCTGTTATTTGTTTTTGTTCACACGTTGATACTTCACCAGAAAGTAGTGGTACGAATGTGATTCCAGTTATTCATGAAAATTATGATGGTCGTGTATTGGTCCTGCCGGCAGATAATAATATTAAGATTGATCCCGCAGCACACCCTGAGTTGGCAAAGAAGATTGGAAATGATATTGTTACCGCAGATGGCACTACATTATTAGGAGCCGATAATAAGGCTGGCGTGGCAGCGATAATGGATACAGCCCATTATTTTATGAGTCATCCTGAAGTAAAGCACGGTGCGATTCGTATTTTATTCACTCCTGATGAAGAAATTGGCAGAGGAGCAGATGCCGTAAACATTGAAAAATTGGGCGCTGACTTCGGTTATACGGTTGATGGCGAAGCATTGGGCTCCTTTGAAGACGAAACCTTCAGTGCGCACATGGTCAACATCAAGATTGAAGGTGTCAATTTTCATCCAGGATTTGCAAAAGGAAAATTGGAAAGTGCATTAAAAGCAGCATGTGCTTTTGTTGATCGATTGCCAAAAGACACTTGGTCACCTGAAACTACCGAAGGCCGTGAAGGTTTTGTTCATCCTTATGAAATGACCGGAGGTGTTGAGCATGCAGAATTCACCATGATCATTCGGTCATTTGTGGATAGTGATTTGGTAGAGTATGAAAACCGTTTGAGGTCAATATTAGAACAAGTCGTGAATGACTTTCCTAATTCTACGTTTTCATTTGAGGTTTCAGAGCAATACCGAAACATGAAGAATGTGATTGAAAAATGTCCTCAGGTTTCTGAATATGCTATTGAAGCCATTGAGCGAGCGGGGCTTGAGCCTCGTATCGGCAGTATTCGAGGTGGTACTGATGGCTCTAAGCTGTCATTTATGGGACTGCCTTGTCCGAATATATTCGCAGGAGAACATTCGTTCCACAGCAAAATGGAGTGGGCGAGTGTTCAAGACATGCAAAAGGCTGTTGAGACGCTAATCAATCTCGCATGCATTTGGGAAGAGCGGGGCTAATTGGGGCAGGATAAAAATTTAAAAGCACAAGTTGTCTTCATGCTTTTAAAAGCCTCCACCAAATTCATAGAAATTTCTGGTAGCACCAATCTTCCCAACTTCTTCGTCTATTAAAGTGCCATTTGCATACACTTTAAAAGATATATTTAAGTTGGAGTCGGTCGTGTAGCATCTCAAATTATAATCGAAATGGTCTACACATATCTCCACTTCTTCTGAAAATGGTATGGACTTATTCTCATGAAATCGCTGCACATCTGGCTTAAAGTAACTCTCCGATGCGACTCTGAAGTCAATTAGGTCGATGCTTGTTTGGTCACCTGAGATTTCATAACGCATTTTTAGACACTCATTTTCTTTTTGACAGGAAGCCAGAAGAAGTATTAATATGGCATTGAAAAACAGAAAAGGCTTAATCATAATTGAAAGGATCTTTGATTACCTAACGTTTAGATCTAAAGTAAAGTATGCGATTCTTTTGACATAAGTTGCTCTCAATTCGAGCAAACGAGGCCTTATGGTCACTACTAGAATTAGGCTAAATCGCCATAACCTGAGGTTATCTTTGTGATTACATTATTAATGGGAATTAAAAGAGAAGATACTCAGCAAGCGAAAAAGCCGTGGACTACTAAAGATGCCATGAAGCAAGTGTATAAGAATAATCTCTGGGGTGGGAGTGAGTCTGACTTTTATTCTGGAGTTGGTTCACATGATCCTGAGATTGTAATTCCATATGTCAATACTGTAGAATCATTTTTAGCATCCTTTAAGATACCGCTTATAGTTTGCGATTTAGGATGTGGTGATTTTAACGTGGGAATGCAACTGGTGGATTATGTTAAACGATATATTGCTGTTGACATCGTTCCAGATTTAATTCTACGAAACAAAGCGCATTTTAAAGTTGAGAACTTAGAATTTCATTGTTTGGATATTGCAACAGAAAACTTACCTCTAGGTGATTGCGCAATAGTCAGGCAAGTGCTTCAGCACTTATCCAATGCAGAAGTTCAGCGGATTATAGATAAGTTATACCAGTATAAGTATGTGATTTTATCGGAACATATTCCCGAAGGAGACTTCATTCCCAATATTGATATCATTTCTGGTCAAGGTATTCGATTAAAAAAACACAGTGGGATTGATTTAATGGCGCCTCCTTTTGGTTTTAAGGTGAAGGGGCATAAGGAATTACTTTCAGTGCAGTCTCAGGATAATAAAGGAGTTATTATTACCACTCTGTATATATTATCGTAAGTTACTTTACATCAGTTCAATGAAGCTGATTTACTCAAAAGACTATTCAGCTTCACTCAATTCCTTCACTTTTTGAGCCCAGTTTTCTAAGATGTCTTTTTGACTCTCATAATCATCAAGATAAGGCCCACACACGATTTTCAATTCTGTGTTGTTGGTCTTTTCATCTTCTAAAAGAAGGAATTTCTCTACGTAATTGTTGTCTTTTGATGTGTAATCAATTTGGATGTATTGATTTCCGAAAAGGTTTTCTGCGAATTCCGAAGTGATTTCGTCTCCATTTACATTTTTATAATTCACTTTGGTTGAACCAACCCAATTGTCTCCAAGCGAGTTAGCTCTATCAAAAATCGGCTGAAGAATAAAGGCATATTCTGGTTGAGTTAGTACTTTCCATACCTCGGTTTGGGTTGCTTTAATATCCAGATTAAAGGAAACAAAGCGCGATGGAGTAACTGATTCAATTTCCTCATCAGACAAAAATGTGACCTCAGACAAGTATGCACTGCCATTGCCACCATTAAGGTATCTGAATCCTACAACTGAGTCATTGGATACGTTAATTGCTTGTATCACAATAATTAGCTCTTCTTTTTTGGAGTACGGATTGTAAAAGAGTGCCAATTTGGGCATTTCAATACCCAAAGGCTTTGCATCAGGATTTTTTTCAAGATCAACAAAAATGAGAGAGGTTCCATTTTGCGTTTCTTCTTTGGTAGGTAACCTTCCATTCACAACCGGAACAGAATTCCAATTGCTTATGCCTGCCGCTGGAAAACCATTTAAATTATCAGGGCAGTACCATCCTCCATATTGATGCGGAACAGTAGTTTTAGTAGTGGCTTCTTCTGTTGCATTCTCACCTTGATTAATTTCTTTAGTTGCATTGTTTTGAGAACATGAATTGAAGGTAATAATCAGGAAAAGAGCTATTGCTTGAAAGTGTTTGATGTTCATGATTTTTGCTTGTTTCCGTAAATGTAGACGGAGAACTAATGATCTAAAGTGAACGGATGTAAATTAGTGTAAAGCCAGTGTTATTTATTATTCTTTGATCCGATCTGTCCTTCCAATTCTGATACATCACCCATAACTCTTACCATTTTTTTAGCATAATTAACCACCAAGGAATCGTTTTCGCTAAAGGGCCTAAAGTCAACATTAAAAGCATAGCTGTAATACTCTTGCGTGCCATTGAGGTAGGCCGCTAGCAATTGTGGAGTCCAAATAGTACTTGAGCTGATGTTATATTTAGCTTTCAATGATTTACCAAGTTCTTGCCCCCATTCGTTGTTAATCATGTCAATGTAGTTATCTAATGGTCCTTCTTCTAGATCATTGATTTGAGTCAAGGTAAATTCTCCTCTGATTAATTCCGGATGGTAAAAACGCTCATGCACATCGGCAATATAATCGGCCATTTCCTCTGAAAAGCAAGTAGTAATAATGGCTTGAGCTGTGATGTGGTTAATGGTGTTGATGTATCCTTTTTCAGAAAGATCGCGGTTTGACGAAGCTCCATAATTGATAGCGTCCATATTACAAACAGTCGCTTCCGCAATGTTGAAGAATGCCACATCACTTTCTCCGAAAATGTTGGGTTTTCTTCTCGCTAGAATGAATACACGGACTAAATGGTCTCGATTGAAAGCAGCGTAAGGCGAACGAAAGGCGAGTGATACCTTTTCGATCAGTCCGCCATCACGTGCTTTTCGGAAATCACCTTCATCAACGCCAGGTTCCAGCGTGCTGCAAACGTTTATGTCATCACTTTCATGACTCACTCGAACCATAGGGATATCATCATTATATTCGATTTTAATGACTGTTTTTAATTCTTCAAACGATTCGAATGAACTGAGTAGCAAGGCACCTTTGGTTTGTAAATAGGGAGTAGAATCATTTGCATTTTGATTGTTGCTTTGAAGTGTTCGCCAGTTTCCACTTTCCGAACCGCAACCTATGTCTGACTTGATGCAGCTAACCAAGACAGTCAGACTAAGAAAGATCAAAGACATAGGAGTTCTGCAAAGAATAGCAAGAGCAGAGAGGAAAGATTTCTGGAATTGCTGGCTTTGCATTTTGGTCGATCTCATTGTTTAACTTCGATTATCAAAGAAACCAAATGTCCTTGACTTTGCTTCGTTTACACCTTTTTCGTTCTAGATTGGTTATCTGCTGCTGTTTTGGGTTAGTTATGAGTCTATCTGGACAAGATTTGCCTGTACGCAGTATTCCATTCTTAGAAAATGCACCTCAGATAGATGGAGACCTCTCAGAATGGAAAGAGAAGGCTTTTCATGACGGCTTTTGGGATCTTAATAGAGTCAAGGTAAGTGCTTGGTACGAGCCAAAACGCAATCGTCTCAATATTGATTCACTGGAAGACACAAACGCGATCGATTTGACGGCCCGCTATTACATGGCTTGGGATCAGAGCTACCTTTATTTTGGTGCGGAAGTTCAGGATAATTTGCATGACGTGACAGAATCAAATCACGAGCCAAAGCGCTGGTATTATAAGGATGCTATTGCATTCTTTTTTGAAGTCCCTCGCGACAGCATCCCTGAGAGGTTCGGTGAAGGTGATCATGCTTTTTGCTTTGTAAGCGACACCTTGAGGCCTGATTATGGTGCCTGGTGGCGACATGGCAATGTTGAGCAATCTTATATAGAAGAACCGTTACCCTTCGATGCCGTGGATTACCATATTAAGATGAATCCTTGGGATAGAAGTTCGGCCGACTATATTTTGGAAGCCAGAGTTAACATGAATGCAACTTTTGGATCAGGAAATGATGATTGGACAAAACCTCAAGTTGGAGATGTTTTGAGTATGATGATTGTACATTGTGATCCTGACGGAGGCGAATATGGAGGTCATTTATTGATCTATGGTAAGGGAGATGATGACTCAACTTGGGAGGGTGTACAATTGATTGAGCAAAAAGCATCTAAATAAATGATTATCAAACTCTTAAAAAACATTATTATTAGACTGATATTGGTGCCTTTTTTCAATGTGTCACTTGTTTGTGCAATGGCTCAAAGAACTGATAGTGTCTACAATGTTCTTGATTTCGGGACCTCAGGCGATACGAATACAGTGTCGACAATAGCTATTCAAAATGCCATCGATAGCTGCTATCAATATGGCGGAGGAACGGTTTATTTTCCTCCAGGCGAATACATGAGCGGAACGATAATTCTAAAGGATAATGTGGTGCTTGATTTAGATGCAGAAGCTACATTATATGCTAGCAGAAATATTGATGATTATCGGGCTCCATTGCAAGATGCCACGCGCCCTGTTTTTATTTATGCGAATGGTGCTGAAAATATTGGAGTGAAAGGACAAGGTGAGATTAACGGAAACGCCCGAAGAGTGTATGAAGAACTTCGTGAGGTGGATGAATTTATTAGTGATATCACGGAAAATGCGCGTAATTCTGGGGTGGAGATGAAGAGGTATTATGTCGTTCCACCTGATGTTGCCATGTTCATTTTTTACAATTGTAAAAACATCACCATGGAAGATGCGTCATTAGTGGAATCCTCGTTTTGGACGCTACACATGGTGCGCTGTCAAGAAGTACTGATTCAGAATATGTTTATTTATTCTAGCCTTGAACAAGGAGTCAATGCAGACGGAATTGATATTAACTCGTGTCAAGATGTAACCATCAAAAACTGTAAGATTACTGCTGGAGACGATGCTATTGCTATCAAAACTCGCTATGAAGACCCTTGTGAAAGCATTCGTGTTTCCAACTGTGTATTAACATCTTCATCTACAGCTCTCAAATTAGGTACGGAATCGTTTGGGGACTTTCGAGACATCCGATTTGAAAATTGTCAGGTGCTAAACTCTAACCGAGGACTTAGCATTGTGGTTCGTAATGGTGGAACTGTAGAGGATGTCGTGTTTTCAAACATCAGCATTGAGTGTAAGCGTAGGCATTTCAATTGGTGGGGTAATGGAGACCCCATTTGGATTTACCTCACTAAGAAGCATCCTACGAAGTCAAAAGTAGGATTGATTAAGAATGTTGTTTTCGAAAACATTTCTGCCACAGGAATGGGGACAAGCAAGTTGGAGAGCACTGAAGGCGTGCGCATCCAGGATATCAGGTTTTTCAATGTTAATCTTGAAATGCAACAAGAAGATTATGCTGACAAGCGAGCTGACCATGCATTTTATGCTTCCAATGTGAAAGGTTTGATTATGAATAACTGCAATATTGATTGGAATGATCAGCATACCGAAGAAAAGTGGGGGAGTGCGCTATACATTTCAGATTGTTCAGGTGTGGATATTTTAAATTTTCGAGGTCGACAAGGACTTGAAGATTCGGAAAGTCCCGCTGTGATACTATCGAACACCAGTAATGTCAACATTCAAAACTATGTTGCCGATCCGTCTACAAAAATGGTAGTCAAGGTGTCAGGCTCGGAAAGTAGTGATATCAAGATACAAGGCATTCAAGAATTAAGCGATGTGCAAAAGGCATTGAGTGTGGATACTGATGTTATAAATAAAGCATCTATACAATACATTCGCTAGGTGGTCTGGTCGCGATATATAATGCTGGTTATGATGCATTTTGGGCTGCTGCTTCAACTAAATGCTCAAAGCTTTGATGTAGTAGATGAAAAACGGGTATTTATGAATAGCCGCATCGAGCATGATTCAATAAGCTATCAGTCTTATTCAGTTAAGGAGGGAGAGTTTTTTGTTTTTCAATTCATTTCTACTAATTCTGGTGAGCCAGGCAATAGCTCAGTGGCGGAATCGGTGATTGCATTTCAAGCAGATAATGCATTGAATGAATTCCAATTCAAGGATGAGGAGTTATCAAAACATCAAACACTATATATTCAGCGTTGTCGATGCCAAGATAAAGGAATTCAGTTCGTTGAATCCGGTGAAATACGAGGGAAGGTATTGCCTAATGGCAATTGGCAGATAGAAGGAGAAGTCAAAGCAACTGGAAATCGCACGGGCAAAACGTATCACCTTTCACTGAACGATGAATTCAAAGCTGGAGAAGGATGAAGAGTCTTTTCTTTAAGTCTATTGTCCTTATATCATTTTTGAATTCCGGATGCGAGACTCCACTATCCGATCTTAAGCCGAATAATCTCAGGTGTGAATACCTTTATAATCCATTAGCCATTGAAGAAAGCGCTCCACGTTTAAGCTGGGAGATTGAGGCCAATGAAAGACGTAAATCTCAAACGGCATATCAAATCTTGGTTGCCAGTAGTTCTGAACTTTTAGACCAAGGTATTGGTGATTTCTGGAACTCTGGTAAAGTGGATAGCGATGAAACAGCAAACATCCCTTATCGAGGAGAAGATCTCAATTCGAGAGTGAATTGCTTCTGGAAGGTCAAAATTTGGGATCAAGACGGAATAGCCTCTTCATGGAGTACTGCAGCTCAATGGTCAATGGGATTACTCGATTCTGCCGATTGGCATGCTAAATGGATAGGTTTCGATGAGGCATTATATGATACTGTCACATATGGAACTCAACCATGGGCAAACGGTATCAAAAGGAAAGAGGAATACCGTCCGTTGCCTTGTCCGTATCTAAGAAAGGAGTTTGAGCTTGATAAAACTGTTGAAAGTGCAAAGGTTTATATCACTGCATTGGGACTTTATGAGCTGCATATCAACGGAGAGCGCGTAGGGGAAGACTATTTTACGCCAGGATGGACAGATTATAACAAGCGTATTTACTACAACACATACGATATTGGTAGCTTACTTGAAAGTGGTAAAAACACCATTGCTGTTATCCTTGCTGACGGCTGGTATGCGGGAAATATTGCGAACAAGGGGCAGCACTATTATGGTCAACACTTGCGTTTAAAGGCACAGTTTGAGTTTCAGTTTGAGGGGCGTGATTCTATGATGATCGTAACCGATGAGAGTTGGAAAGCTGCATATGGCGCACTGCGTGAAGCGGACATGCAGGCCGGAGAAACTTATGATGCTAGATTAGAGCCCGAAGGTTGGAAGGTCAATGGGTTTGATGACAGCCGATGGAAGGGTGTCGTTTCAAGCGATTCAATAACTGCTCAACTGCATGCCTATCCTGGAGTTACTGTTCAAAGAACGGAAGAGATTAAGCCGGTTGATGTCTTTGAAACTCGGCCCGGTGTTTATGTGGTTGACATGGGACAAAATTTTGCAGGCTGGGCAAAAATTCAAATCAATGCAAAAAAAGGTGATTCAATCGCTATGCGCTTCGCTGAAAAGCTAAAAAAGGATAGTAGTCTATATACACGAAACCTTCGAGGTGCGAGGGCTTCAGATTTGTTTATTTCAAAGGGTAATGGAGAAGAAATATGGGAGCCTAGGTTTACGTATCACGGGTATCAATATGTTGAGATAACCGGTTGCTCGAATCCTCCAAGTATAGAAGATATTACAGGAGTTGTTCTGCATTCGGACCTTGAGCGCACTGGGGACTTCACTTCTTCGAGCGCGCTCGTGAATAAGATTTACAAAAACATCTTGTGGAGTCAACGTTCTAATTATTTTGAAGTACCGACTGATTGTCCTCAGCGCGATGAGCGTGCAGGTTGGCTTGGTGATGCCCAGTTATTTATGCGCACAGCGAGTTATAATATGGATGTAGCACCATTTTATACCAAGTGGTTGGTTGATGTTGCGGATGCGAGGTTTGGAGAAGGGCGATTATCTAGCACAGCGCCCTATGTTCGCGTAACTTATGCTGCTGGATGGGGAGATGCAGTGGTAATATGTCCGTGGCAATTTTTCCAGATCTATGGTGATACGCAAACTATTTCAAACCATTACGATACGATGGAAAGGTGGCTAAAGTTCACAGAATCAGAAAGTGATAATGGACTCAGTACACTTTTAAGCTTTGGTGATTGGCAAAATGTTGAGAGCGAGACACCTACACAAGTTGTGGCTACCGCATATTTTAAACGAAGTGCTGATCTTATGGCTAAAATTGCAGTTGAGCTCGGTCTTGATGTAGATGTTAAAAAGTACAATGTTCTTTCAGGAAAGATTAAGCAATCATTCAATGAAAATCTAATGGATGACAGCGGTCATGTTGAAGGCCGCACACAAACTGGCTATTTGATGGCTCTGGCTTTTGACTTGGTTCCCGACTCATTACGTCCAGTATTGATGGGTCATCTTATCAAGGATATCACTGATCGTGATTCTTCATTAAGCACTGGTATTCTTGGCACACACTTATTGCTGAGGACACTTGCTGAAAATGGACATTTAGATTTAGCCTACAAGCTTTTACAGAAGACGGATTTCCCTTCTTGGGGTCATCATATCAAAAATGGAGCTACCACCATCTGGGAAAGGTGGGATGGCTATTCCCGAGAGAATGGATTTGTTGATGACGATATCAATTCATTCAATCATTACGCCTATGGTTCAATAGGTGAGTGGATGTACTCAACTATTGTTGGTATTCAATCTGACAGTGGAGGATTTAAGAAAATCGTGATCCATCCAAAACCAGGCGGTGGACTTAGTCATGCATCTGCAAGATATAAGTCCATACGTGGGCTAATCTCTTCAGCTTGGGAAGTGAAAGATGGAGTGTTTAAGCTTGAGGTGAGCATTCCGGCTAATACTTTTGCCAAGGTTTATTTACCAACTAATAATGCAAACAGTATTAAAGAGAGCGGACAGCATGTTTCTTCCTTGAATGAATTCCAGATGTTTAAATCTGATGCCAATACCACAGTGATCCAGATCAGTTCAGGAAGCTATAGTTTCACTTCGGACTTTATGCAGCCTTAGTTTTAAGTTAAATTGGTGATCTTTGAAACTCGATTGAAGGCTTCGTCATTTTACTTTTTAATCATCCATATGGAAGAATTAACACTAACCACACCAGCACTTTTATTCTCGGCTATTTCTTTGATAATGTTGGCTTATACAAATCGTTTTTTAGCCTATGCATCGGTTGTCAGGAGTTTGAAAGATAAGTACTTAGAGAAAAAAGATGATTCACTTATTGAGCAAATCAGGAATTTAAAGTTGAGGCTAAATTTGACGCGCTACATGCAGATTTTCGGAATTTCTAGTCTTTTACTATGTGTGCTTACTATGTTTCTCATTTATGTGAAGCTTCAAGTATTGGCTATTTGGGTTTTTGGCCTAGCATTGGTATTGCTGATCCTTTCCTTGGCTTTGCTTATTAAAGAGATTCAAATTTCTATTTATGCGCTGCGTCTTCATTTGAAGGATATTGAAGACCGTTTGAAAAAGTAGTTATTATAGACCCGATTAAGAGACCAATTCTTAAGAGTATTTTTCCAATGGGCTGTAGAGGGTTTTATAGTTGCTTTTTGAAAGTGGTCTTGAAATTATTTGAGCCCTTCCAAAATTATGCGTTCAATATTCGCGTTGTCTTCTTTGGATTGAACGTGTTTGGAATTTTCAAGTAGTGCATGCTTCTTAAGTGAAGGGAATATTTTAGAAGCTCGTTTTATCATTTTCTCGCCTGGAAACATTGCATCTTCTTTTGCCGCAATCAGCGTTAGAGGTGTTTTTATAAGCTTTGCCTTTTTCGTGTCTATTATGGGCACAGGTGTGAAATCCATCTTAAAATGCAAGAACACTTTTGACAGGTATTTGATGGCAAATTCATCCCTATCTGTAAAGACCTCTTTCAAAAACGCTTCTACGAATTTGGGGTTACCAGACCACATGTATCTCCTCATGGGAATGAAGATTTTAAACAGCGCTTTTAACGGGTTTCCATTTACAATATAAGCGGGCGCTGACAGGAACACCTCCTTGATTTTGCTTTCATCATTCTCCAACGTTTTTAGAATGATTAATCCACCAAACGAAAAACCAGCAAGCGTCACATCTGTTATATTGAGTTGATCAATGACTTCATTCATCCACTTTCCGTAAGCATCATCTTTCATGCTCGGTCTGGTTTCTGCACTTTTGTTCGGTTGAGCAATCACATCAACCGCAAACACTCTGAACGATTTGCTTAGGTTCGGATACGTTTCCAACGCAATGGGTGCACAACCATTTGAACCATGAATGATGATCATGGGCGGATTTGATGCATCTCCTGTGGCTATGATATTTGTTTTTCCGAAGCTCGTTTGAACTTGTATGCACTCAAAGTCAGTATTTAGCTCCTTTAGTTTTTCATCATAAAGCCTCAAAATGTCCAGTTTTCCTTGTTCGGAATTGAAGAATGATTTCATCTTTTTATTTTAAGCGTTGCTTTGTTCTTAAAGTCTGACAAGCCAGGAACTTTATGTCTTGGCTTGTCAGACAATAATTTAAAATTTAAACCCTAAATAAAGGTTAGGCTCAAAAGGAAAAACGTTTCCATATTTATCGTCAAACTCTTTAAATCCTGCAGGCGAGTTGTTATCAAACATCCACTGGTTGACATGAACCTGCGGTTCAACGAAAAAACGTTTCTTAAAGAATGCGAAATGGTATCCCAAATGAACAGAGTTGGGTATTGTAGAGAATAGGTTATTCCTTGATATGGTCGATCCTTTTGCCCTTGAACAAAGAGTATTTGTTCAAGCGGCACTCCAATGATCCATTAAACACCTTTATGCGCTCATCAGGTTTTAGGCCAAGCCGTTTCATGGCAGGCAGGTTTGAGCTGATCACCCACACTGTGTGATTGGCATAATTGTGCTTTAATCGAAATCCAATTTCATGGTAAAATTCGATCATTTCTTCAGGTTCATCTAGTCGTTCACCATAAGGCGGGTTCATCAAGATTAGTGCAGATTCTGTAACTGGGTCCGAAGCTGTAAAATCTATGCATTCAAATGAAATATCGTCAATAACGCCAGCGCGCACAGCGTTTCTTTTAGCAACCGAAATGGTTGATTCGTCAATGTCTCTGGCCAAAATCTTGTCACTAATGGGAGTGATAGCGCTTCTCAATTCAAACTGTAAGCGATCGAATAAGCCAGAGTCATAATCGGCCCAGTTTTGAAAGGCAAATGGTCGGTGTAATCCTGGAGCTGTATTGGTGGCGATCAAAGCAGCTTCAATAGCAATTGTACCTGATCCAGTCATTGCATCTAAAAGCGGTTCTTTCTCATCCCACCTACTGAACTTCACCATGGCTGCGGCCAATACTTCGCTCATCGGAGCTTCGTTGCTTTCAGTGCGGTAGCCGCGCTTCTCCAAGCTTTCCCCCGAACTGTCTAACGAAATATCGACATCATTTTCTGATATGTGCAGGTTGATGCGCACATCAGGATTTGCAACACTTACAGAAGGTCGTTTGCCGGTTTTTTCTTTGAACTGATCAACAATAGCGTCCTTCACTTTTTGAGCGGCATATTGCGAATGTGTGAACCGCGTGCTGTTGGCAGTGCTATCAATGACAAACGTTTGATCTAGCGTAAGGTATTTCTCCCAATTTACTTTGCCCGCCAGCGAGTATAGATGTCGATCATTATGCGCTTGAAAATGGGTAATCGGAACAAGGAAGCGCAATGCTAGGCGTGAAGCCAAGTTGCAACGATAGAGTAACTCCTGATCTCCGTCAAATTGCACAGCTCGATTAAGTGGAACGATGTTTTTGGCACCCAATGATTTGAGTTCATCAGATAAAACAGATTCAAGGCCAAAAAGGGTTTTTGCTACAATTTTCAATGCGGTAAAATTCTTAGTGCAAGTATAGGCTTAAAGCCCAAAGTAGCGCTTAGAATAGTCGTTAAGAGAGAGCTACTCTTGCAAACACTGACTCAAGTATTCTGGTGTTGGAGCATCAACATTAAATCCCATAATAAGTGAGTTTTTAGAGCTACTAATGTGTGTTACCCCTAAGTCCTTATCTCCAGTCATGGACAAACTTTTGTCGGTTATTTTAAACTTTCCAACAGCCACTAATTCACCTTTTGAGTTTTTTAATTCATACTCATTCTTCTTAGTATCTATGGTGTACATGGTTGTTTGAATCAGGGTAGAGTCTATACATTCCAAGGGGATGATGTTGCTTTCTGCTAAAACACCTACTTCTTTGCCGTTAATTTTTAGTGAATATTCTTCTCCTTCTGTGTTTTGAATGAAGAAATAACCTTGAACACTTTCGTTTAGTTTTTGACATGAGGATAATACGATGATGCCAATTGAGAATAGAATTGCGGTGTGTAGTTTCATGTGTTTTTAAGTTTTTCAGGAAAACGCAATTGTTGAATCAAATATTATGTTCAAGAAAAATTCAAGTCATTATTTTCGTCATCTAATTTTGAATCATCATGGGAAGAGCGTTTGAGTATAGAAGAGCAGCCAAAGAAAAGAGGTGGGATAAGATGTCTCGCATATTTCCAAAGTTGGCAAAAGCCATAACCATGGCTGCTAAAGAGGGTGGAGGTGATCCAGATATGAACGCATCGTTGCGCACAGCCATTCAGAATGCGAAAGCACAAAACATGCCTAAAGACAATATTGAGTCGGCTATAAAACGTGCTGAAGGGAAGGATGCTGCTGACTATACTGAGATTAACTATGAAGGAAAAGGCCCACATGGAGTGTTGGTTTTTGTAGAGTGTGCTTCAGACAATACTACGCGCACCGTGGCCAACGTAAAACATTATTTCACCAAGTCAGGCGGTAGCTTAGTGCCTAGCGGTTCATTGGAATTCATGTTTAATAGGAAGGCCGTTTTTCAGTTTGAAAAACCTGAAGAACTTGATGTGGAAGAACTCGAATTTGAATTGATTGATTCAGGACTAGAAGAGATCATTGAGAATGAAGGTACTCTATATGCCTATGCCGATTATACCAATTTCGGCTCGATGGGTTCTGCATTTGAAGAAAAAGGAATTGAAATCGAAAAGGCGAGTTTGCAGCGTATTCCTACATCACCAGTTGACTTCAGCGATGAGCAATTAGAAGAGATTGAGAAAATGCTCGACAAGATGGAAGAAGATGATGATGTACAGGCAGTGTACACCAACATCGCCTAATCTTATTTGGCGAAAAGCTGGCTTTGGTCTTTAAAGGCCTTGAATTCGAGCGCATTTCCTGATGGATCATAAAAGAACATAGTGGCTTGCTCACCAATTTTGCCCTTAAAACGGATGTAGGGTTCAATTACGAATTGAATGCCTTGACGTGTCAGTCGTTCTGCCAAGTCATTCCAAACCTCCCAACCAAGCACCACACCAAAATGTGGTACGGGAACATCTTTTCCATCTACTGCATTTGATGAATCAATTGCTTGCTTTACATCGGTTATGTGCAGTACTAACTGATGCCCAAAGAAGTTGAAGTCTACCCAATGGTCGCTACTTCTGCCTTCTTCGCAACCTAGTGTTTCTCTGTAAAATGTGCGGGTTTGGTCTAAATCGCTTACCGGAATGGCCAGGTGAAAAGGACTAAGTGAAGGCATTTGATGTGTGTTTTATTCAGTGAAGTAGCACTTGGGTTCTTTGCGTTTGCGAGATGTTTGTTTCCTTCTTGGCGCTTTGTAATAGCGGTCACAATATCCGAATCTATTGGCAAAACGGTTCTCAGGTAGGAGCAAATTATCAATGGTGCGCATGAAGCGAATACCTTCTATTTCGAGGGAGTCTTTCAACACCAATTCTTGAATGTTTTCTATGTCATACTCCTTAGTATGGATGCTTCCACCTGTGCGCCATGCCACATTCAAGTATTGAGAGTTTACTCCTTTTTTTGTTCCGCAAAGAACTATATGCACCGGCTTATCAATACAATTGACCAGGACGAAATCTCGGATGCAACTTTGGTTGTCGGCAATTAGAATTACACGATCGGCTTCGGGTGCGTCAGTCAGCATTGCGGCAATGGCTTCAATGTCATTTTCAGGACTATCACCACCGGTGCCTTTATTCTTCACTTTGTTGAAGAGCTTTACGGTTTTACTGATGGAACCAGTGTTTTCAATGTAAATACCGCCCGTTCTGCCCAATTGCTTTTTGCGATTCTTTTTCTTGTCACCATCGTTGAACAAGGCAATCTTATCAATTCCACTTTTCGATGTATTCATCGCTTGCCATAAAACGGCCTCAGCACCATAACCATGCATGCTACCTGTCCAATCAATCACCATTACACTTTTTTGCCATTCAGGATGCCTGTCCAGCACAGAATACACGGCAGAGTCGGTATAGTATTTCTGCCGCGCCATAAAACGCTTGATCTTTTTGGCTTGGGTGCTCGAGCCTGATGTCTTCACTTTGGGTGTAACTTGAACTTCTTCTTCTAGAATCACTTTCTCATCTTCATTTATACGGTACTTCACTTCAATGCCATGAAACAATTGCATGGCTTCGAATTCATTTACGCAATCGGTTTGCATCACGATGCTGTAGGTGATAGAAGTGTCATTTAAAGCTGAATCTAAACTGAATAATTCCTCCAAGCGTTTTGCCAGCAGCCAGTGATAATCAGTTAACCAAAAACTTTTGTGTTTTGGGTATTGGGTGAAAATCACCGTCACTTCTGTTGGCACTGCATTGACTCCTTGAGGCGGCCAATCATTGTTGTTTTCGAATTGATATTTGGCGTATCCATTTTCAAGTAAAACACTCTGATCAGCTTTGTTGTATTGATAAATCTCAACCTCAGTAATGGGCAATGTTTCTTCAAAGAATACGCTGAATTGGTTTGGGTTTCCGAGTATTTCACTAGTAAAATTCTTCTGCGCTTTAGCAGTGCTAAGCAATAGAAGAAATGAACCAAAAAGAATATGTGCCGTTGGAAAAAGATTCATGTGCTAAAAAGAAACGTCAAAGTAGAACGAAATTGTTTCTTTGAGGTGCGAAAATGAAGTTTTAATGAGAATGAAGAAAGGATTGATTTACGGGTTGTTATTGTCAATGGCATTTAATATGAATGCCCAAGACTATGAGCTTAAGAGCACGGTTGACATTTATAAGGATATACAGGAACTTCAAAAAGGAGTGCGCGTGCTTTATTTGGCAGCACACCCAGATGATGAGAACACGCGATTGATCTCTTGGTTAGAAAATGATCAGCACATTGAAACAGCTTATTTATCGCTGACTCGAGGTCAAGGTGGTCAAAACCTGATTGGAGATGAAAAAGGCGATGGGTTAGGTGTAATAAGATCATATGAGCTGTTGGAGGCACGAAAGATTGATGGAGGTGAACAGTTTTTTACCCGAGCTATAGACTTTGGTTATTCTAAAAGTGCGGAAGAAAGCTTTGACTTTTGGGGTAAAGATGAAGTGTTGCATGATGTAGTGTATGTCATCCGTAAGTTCAGGCCTCACATGATCATTACCCGTTTTCCACCCACAAGAAGAGCAGGACATGGACATCATGAAGCATCAGCAATATTGGCGGAAGAGGCATTTGATTTAGCTGCTGATCCCAATGCTTTTCCAGAACAGCTGAAAACAATGGAAATATGGCAACCAGAATATTTATATCATAATACCTCATCTTGGTGGGACAAGTCATTGGACGATTTGGATGCTGCAGGATTGAAAGGGCGAAACATGCTGCGTGTTGACGTAGGTGTGTATAATGACTTGCTGGGATACAGCATGAATGAAATAGCTTCTTTGGCTCGAAGTAAGCACCGCTGTCAGGCATTTGGCACTATGAGAGCGAGAGGAAGTCAATCTGAATATTTAGCATTAGTGAAAGGTGAATGGACGGATAGGCCTTTTGAAGATGCGAAAGGCCTTTGGAAACAGTCGCCAGGACATGCAGCAGCATTAGCAAAGGTGGTAGACGAATTCGACTTCACCGATCGTAATGCCAATTTCGGGAATTTGAAAAGGAATTTCTATCCTATGATGGCGCAACGAAACATGTGGGCTGAGGCGCAAGACATGAACGGTGTGATGACTAAAATCAATGATTTGAAATTAGACATCAGCGGCATTCGAGTAGAAGTTTCTGCTGGGCAAGATGCTGTTGTGATTGGATCAGATTACGAGGTTACTGTTGAGGTTTTTAACAGCTCAAAAGACTCGCAAACAGTTGATTTTAAGCACATAGTGATTGATTCAATAGTTACGGTTGGACCGATGGAGTCTATTTCTTGGACTGAAACATTCAAAGCGCCAAGTAACCCGTCTAATCCTTTCTGGTTGGTGAACACTTACCAAGGGTGGTTGTATGGAATTGATAAGGAAAGTGAGATCGGATTGCCGTACAAGTTGGATGAAGTTATTCAATACGTCATCAAGGTTGACAATCAATTTGTGAAAGGAGAATCAACGCTGCATCGAAAGTGGAGAGATAGATCAATAGGAGGAATTACCCAGCCAATGCTTTTTGTGAATCCTGCTTCCATCAATCCCAAAGCTAAGTCTTTGGTTGTGCCAAAAGGTGCTCAGTCTTCAATCAATGTGGAAGTGATAGCATATAGAGATTTAGATAATGTGAGATTGAATACCAAGCTTCCAGTAGGTTGGTCTATGAGCGAAACAATGGAGAACTTCTACCTTAAAAAAGGCCAACGAAAAGTGTTTTCGTTGACGCTTTCACCTTCTGAGAATGCGGTTGAAGGAAATGTAGAGCTATCAATAAATATTGATGGTAAGTTGGTGAATCAGTCATCAAATGTTATTGCCTACGATCATATTCCTGAAAATACAATGCATACAACAGCAGCTGTTAAATTAGTGCCGCTCGATTTGAAAGTAACTACAGATGCCAAGATCTTATACATAGAAGGCTCAGGTGATGAAGTAGACGATGCATTAATTCAAATGGGGTACAATGTTGAATCAAAAGAATTAGGAGGGCAAACACCAACGGAACTTGCTAAATACAAAGCCATTGTAGTGGGCATTCGTGCATTTAATACCAATGATGATTTAGCGGCTAATATGGATATGCTGAACGCTTATGCCTTGGGCGGTGGCAATGTGATTGTTCAGTACAACACAACCTATGGTTTGAAGGTCGATCAAATTGGTCCATACAAATTGGCTCTAGGGCGAAACCGTGTTACCGATGAGTTTTCGAAAGTCACGATTCTAGACGTCAAGCATCCCATATTCAATCTTCCCAATGCCATTACGCCAAATGATTGGAATGGCTGGGTACAAGAGCGTGGGCTTTATTTTGCTAGCGAATGGGATAAGGCGTACAAGCCTCTAATTTCATGGAGCGACAAAGGCGAAGATCCAACCGAAGGAGGATTGCTAGTGGCTAAACACGGCAAAGGAAGTTTCACTTACACCGGCATCTCATTTTTTAGAGAACTGCCCGCAGGCGTTTCTGGCGCATACAGGTTGTTTGCTAACATGATAGAATATCAACCATAAATGGCAGAAGAGAAAAAACAAAATTGGAAGTTGGTTTATTCCATTGTGTTAGGATTCTTGATCCTACAAATCATCATCTATTCACTCATAAGTAATTATTACCTATGAATGAATTAGATTGGGTTATCCTGCTTTTTACGCTAGGTTTTATTGTTTTTTACGGAACATGGAAAACAAGGAAGCAAGCTGATCTGAACTCTTATTTGAGAGGCGGTCAAGAAGCTAATTGGGCCACCGTGGGTCTTTCTGTTATGGCTACCCAAGCTTCAGCCATTACATTTTTATCTACTCCTGGTCAAGCCTTTGAAAGTGGAATGGGCTTTTTGCAATTCTATTTGGGTTTGCCTTTAGCGCTAGTTATTCTTTCTGTTACTATCATTCCGATCTTTTATAGGCTTAATGTCTATACAGCTTATGAATACCTAGAAGAGCGGTTCGATTTGCGTATGCGTTTGCTAACGGCATTTTTATTTTTGTTGCAACGCGGATTGGCTGCGGGTATAACGATTTACGCTCCAGCAATAGTTCTTTCTACCGTTTTAGGTTGGAACTTGAATACAATGAATATTCTAATTGGGTTACTAGTAATCATTTATACCGTTTCAGGTGGAACTAAGGCCGTGAGTTTGACCCAAAAGTGGCAAATGTCAATTATTATGGGTGGAATGTTCTATGCGTTTTACATGATTGTCGACTACTTGTCTCCACACGTATCTTTCTTTGAAGCCATTGAATTAGCAGGAGTTCATGGTAAGATGGAGATTATCAATTGGGATTTTGACTTCAATGAACGTTACACCATTTGGAGTGGATTAACAGGAGGTTTGTTTTTAGCACTCAGCTATTTTGGAACCGATCAAAGCCAAGTGCAGCGCTACATTTCTGGATCTAGTTTGCGAGAGAGTAGGATGGGGTTAATGTTCAATGCTATCTTGAAAATTCCTATGCAATTTTTCATTCTCTTGACTGGTGTGATGGTATTTGTATTCTACCAATACTTCGAACGACCAATCCATTTCAATCAGAATGTAGTGGAATTAATAAGCGAATCTGATCGTGCAAGTGATGGTGAAGATTTGGTGTATAAATTCAATGGAATTCAGGAGGAAAAGCACCTAATGATGCAGCAAGGCATTGCATCGAATGAAGATGGCTTGCGAGAATTGGAAAAACAGCAAACAGCGGTTTCTGATGAATATGCCGCTTTGGCCAAAGAAGTTGATCCTGCTGTTGAAACAAAAGACTCCGATTACGTTTTTATCCGATGGGTGTTAGATAATCTACCCAATGGTGCTATTGGACTGCTGTTGGCGGTGATATTGAGCGCAGCCATGTCTTCCACTGCCGGTGAACTCAATGCCTTGGCATCAACAACGATGAATGATTTTGTGAAGCGATTGAGAAGCGATCAAACCGAAAGGGAAGGGGATGTAAGAACGAGTAAGCTTTTAACCGTTGGCTGGGGCTTGATGGCGATTGTATTTGCTTTAGCAGCTCAATTGGTAGATAACCTTATTGAACTCGTAAACATCCTCGGGTCATTATTTTATGGCACTATACTAGGTATCTTTATTTCAGCCTTTTACCTGAAGTATATTAAAGGTATTCAGGTCTTTATAGCGGCATTGTTGGCTGAGGCAGTTGTGTTAGTAATGTTCTTCACCACAGATATCGGCTTTCTATGGTATAATGCTATTGGCTGTGGAATCGTGATTATCTTCGCCAGCATACTTACATTACTTCGTTCCTCGAAACCTTGAACGAGTAGCATGAAATCATAGGAAAAACTCTGATTAGCAGCCATTGCGCAGATTTTACTCGATTATTAGGTGCATTATTAATTGTGCCGTTTTTTACTCTTAGTTCGGTTGCGCAAACGGAAAGGTCAGTGCCTCAGGGAAAAGTAACCTCAGCTGATTTCATGAAAGAGTTTAGCGATGACCTTGAGGTATTCAATATTGGCGAAAGTATCAACTCTCAATTCAACGAATACAATCCGGTTATCAGCCATGACGGCACGTTCATGCTTTATACTTCCCGGTCAGATACCACTACAGGTAAGAAGCTGGATCCAGATGATGGAGAATACCGAGAGGATATCAATTTAGCGAAATGGGAAAATGGTGTCTATTCTTCAAATAATTTAAGTGAAGAGCCTTTATCTATTTTTACAGGGGTTGTAAACACAAAGAACCATGAGGCTCCGGTTTACATTTCTGAAAATGAAGCAACTATCATTTTGTTTAAAGACAATGATTTATGGTTTTCAACTAGAGATGTTGACGGATATACTGATCCTGTGAAATATCCAAAAAGCATTAATTTTAAGTACTACCATCGCCACGCTTCACTCACTGCAGATGGAAAGACGATGTATTTTACAGCTGAAGTACTTGATAAAAAGCTGAACAAGTTCCATTTCGACATTTTTAGAACTAATCTCAATGATGATGGACAATGGTCAAAGCCAGAGGCGCTTCCTCCCACTGTCAATACATTGTTCAATGAAGACAGTCCTGAGATTTAAGCTGATGGAAAGACTTTGTTTTTCAGTAGCGATAGAACAGATGGTTATGGCGGGTACGATATTTACTATTATAAAGTACAAGCAAATAATGAAACTATCTATCGCTTAGACCAGCCGATTAATTCTGCCGCTCATGACATATACTTCAAAATGTTGGCTGATAGTTCTTCTGCTTTCTTGTCTTCAAATCGACTGAAGGGCTTTGGAGGAATGGATATTTACAAAGTGGCGTTTTTCCAGAGTTCAGCAAAGGATTGCATCTCTGAAAACCAAGGATTGGTAATCAATGGAGCAGATACTGTTTTGGTGGGCTCGCGCTTGATACTTACTACCGATGGTTCATTGCTGGCTAATCAAAAACCGCGCAAGGTTTACTGGACTATTAACGGTGAGGTTCAAACAATGGGTCGCAGGTTTGAAAAGCCTTTGACGGAAGTAGGTCAGTTCAAAGTAAAGGTGGAAGTTAATACCCTTGACTCTGTTAATCAGTCGTTTAAATCAGGATGTACTCATAAACTCATACATGTTGTTTCTGATTCCGTATTCAATAATAATTCGGTCGCTCAACTTGGTCTGTCTAAACTGCGAGAAGGAGCTACGGAGAATGAATTGCTTTTGGCTATACCAAAAGTTGATTCTGTGCTCGATTTGAAGAATGATGTAGTAACAACCTATACGAATACTCCGGTTTACATTAATGCATTAGATAATGATCCGGCTGTGAAACTGGGAAATATTGCGCTTACCGAAGTTTCTCGCCCCGGACACGGTTCTAATGTGATTGAAAACGATAAGAAGGGAGTCATTCTCTATTACCCTACTAAAGACTATAATGGTGTGGACGCATTTTCTTAAAATGCAATCGATGATTCCGGTTCAGTTGGTAAGGCATGGATTGGTATTCGGGTATTAGATAATCAGCCTTTTGTTTATTCCAAGATCGTAAGAGAAGACACAGCAAATGCACTCATGAATAAGGCCGTTTCCATTCAGGTGTTTAAGAATGACATTATGAAAGAGGGTATACGTTATAAGATATCTGAAACCACTCCACCTCAAAATGGCGATATAAAAGGTATTGACTTAAATAGAGGTGTATTCATCTATCAGCCTAATGAGGGATTTGTAGGTCAAGATGTATTTACATATGCTGTGGATGACCCGAAAGAAGGACGGCAGAGAACATTCGTAAGAGTAAACATGGTAACTGGTTCTGGAGCGAAAATCTCTCGAACTTCTCCAGATTTCGCCTCTACCTTTCAAAGTAATATGGTTTCATTTAACGTGTTGCTGAATGATGAGTTTAGTGAAGAGGATAAGCCGCGGATTGTTTCTGTATCGAAAACTGTGATGGGCGCAACCCAAATCTATGATGCTAAACTAGGAACTATTGTTTATGCGCCATTGACGTCCTTTATTGGGTATGATAACTTCACCTATACAGTTGAACTAGCTGACGGCAGCAGACATGTTGAAGCATTGAGTATTTCTGTTATGGAAGAGGAGATTTTGGCATCAGCGGATACCGCGGATGAAGGAACAGAGATTTTGTCAATTACCGAGGTTGATGAAGAAAAGATCGATACCAAGGATCGCCCTATAGTTGACTTGAAGTCTATATACTTTGATTTTGACAAAATGTATATCCGCTCTGACGCACGTAAATTGATGGCCGAGAATATCCAAATGCTCAAGGATAATCCAACTGCTGTTATTCAAATTGTTAGTCATTGTGACTCACGCGGATCAAAGGCATATAATATGCTTCTTTCTGCGCGTAGAGCTAAATCAACGGTGGCATACTTAACAGCTCGTGGAATTGATGAAAGTAGAATAGTTGCAGCAGTGGGCGTAGGGGAAGATAATTTGATCAATGATTGTGGCGATGGAACTCCATGTCCTAACTTCGATCATCAAAAGAATAGAAGGTCAGACCTCATAGTAGTGGGAAGTCTTAAATAGCGTTTAGCCGCCTACGCGCTTAGTTTTATAACCCTTACTTTTCAGATAAGCATCCACTTTATCTCTTTGGTCTCCTTGAATGATGATTTCTCCATCCTTTGCAGAACCTCCAGTTCCGCAATGTGCTTTGAGCTTCTTTCCCAAATCAGAAAGGTCGTCATCTGAACCGATAAAGTTTCGCACAATAACTACAGCCTTTCCAGCACGTCCTTTGGTCTCACGATGCAGCTCAAGCAATTGCTCACCAGGCTCTAAAGTTTGCACTTCTGATTTATCTTCATCGTATGAAAACGAAGGGTTCGTGGAGTATACAAATCCTCCTTTATCTTTTTTGCTTTTTGACATATCAAGGTGTAATTACCATTAATGATTGAGGTTTCACTTCGAAAGTAAGATTCTTGAAAACTCCTAGCGCTTCGCCATCAATTTGAAGCTCAGCCTCTTCAATATTTTGAATGTTGAATCGCTTTCCTTTGAATACTTTCACCCATTTGCTTTTATGGATAGTCTTTAAGAATAGGCGAGAAGCAACGGGCATGAGCATTGCTGGGGGCATAGCTTTTATAACTACCAACTCCAATTCTCCATCATTATCTACTGCTTTTGGATTGATGAATGCATTGTTTCCGAACTGGCTTGTATTGGCGCAAACCACTGAATAAGCTGCGATTTCATGTTCATCATCGTCTATCTTCAGAGCAAAAGATGTAGGCGTATAATTAGTGAATGCATCAATACTCAGTTTTACATAATTACTAAACCCTCGTTCGGAAGCCTCAGAAAACATTTTAGCGACTTGAGCATCAATTCCGATTCCTGAAAACCCAATGGCAGGCTGTCCATTTACTTGGAATGTATCCATAAAGCGAACTTTTCCTTTAAGCATTTGGTCAATAGCTTTAGGAATGGAATTGGAAATTCCTAAGTGTCGAGAAATGCCATTTCCAGATCCTGTAGGTATAATGCCAAGTGGAATTGAAGAATCTATGAGTTGAGCTCCTATTTCGTGAACGCTTCCATCACCACCAACTGCTATTACAGCTTCATATCCTCTTGATTTGGCATTTCGAGCTAATTCTAAAGAGTGCTCAGGGCTTTTACTTTCTATTACAGTAAACTTTTGTGAAGAATTAGACCTAATTGACTTTCTAAAAGCATCAACAGCTCCTGTACCTGAATTTGGATTTACAATGAATAAAAAAGGGCCCTGAAGAGGGCCCGAATTATTATTTGTTTCGAGTGTCATTGACTATAACAGTCTTCCGTTTAAGGAGCAAGTGTATTCTTTATTACCGTTAATAACGGTGTAATCGATTAATATTCTCACTTCATTGGTATCAGACAAGTCCAGCATGCCAGAACCGCTTATTGTTTTAGAATTATCATCTGGAGATTGACCGAAGATGTTAAAATTCATTGAGTTTGGAGTAGCTGATGCTTCAACTAGAGAGAAGAAACCATTGACAGGAAAGTTTTCATAACTAAATAAGTCTGAAATGGTGATTTTACTAGCCTCAAAAGGATCGCGCTTAATCTCAATCTCTCTACCTGCAATGGTGTCAAGTGGGTCACACCCTTCAGTAGACACTCGATATGTTCCTAAAAATTTCATGCGCGACTCTGTTTCACACAGTTCACCTTCGTAACCACTTTGGCATTCACACAAACCATCTTGACAAGCTCCAAAAACGCAGACAACATCATTTAATTCACAAAGATCTAAACTATCGCAGCTAACGCCCGAATACCCTTTTAGACAATCGCATTCACCGTCATTACATGTACCGCCATTGTTACACTCAACTTTTTCTTTGCCGAAAGCACCAACGCATTCACCGCATGAAACAGAGCCAAGGCTGATAATGGCTAGAATAACAGGGAGTAAAAGTGATCTTATCATAGTGAATATCTATTTGAGGCGTAAATATATGAAAAAGGCATTCTCAGCTTTGCAGAATGATATTTTGAAAGTCATTATTCTCATTTTAGACAAATAGACGCTTCAAGCATGCTGCAAGTCTAGAATATTGATTTATTTTGCAGCAAATTGAAAATCTATCTAATATGAAAAAAGTTACAAGAACAGCAATGTTGTTCATGTTTGCAGCAGCAGTTTTGACTGCTTGTGGTGGAGGTGAGTCACATGAAGAAGGAACGGAAGACGCGACAAAAGTTGAAGCAGCAGTAGAAAATGCTGAAGAAGAAGCTAAAGAAGCAGCTCAGGCTACAGAAACTGTAGTGGAGGAAGCAGCTAAAGAAGCTGAAACTAAAGTAGAAGAAGTTGTTGAGGAGGTTGAAACTGACGTTCGTAAAGCAGCTAAAGAAGGAACAGAAGCAGCAGAAGATATGCGTAAGTCAATGAAAGAAGGAACTTCTGAAGAGGCAAAGGCTGAAGGTGATGCTCGCGCTAAGATGAAAGGAAAATAATTCCTAGCATTTAGATCATAAAAAAAGGGGACGATATCGTCCCCTTTTTTATTGTTGTATTGTTTTCTTACTTCGTGTAGTTCAATACACAAGTTGAAGTTGACCCACCAATAGAGAAACTAATAGTGATATTAAAAGAGTTGCTTACTAAAGTAGCAGTGCTTGTTCCTTCAATATTCCATGTATCTCCATCTTCATCTACGATGCTTTGTGCAGGAATCGTGAATGTTTCACCATCAATTACTGCATAAGCTGTATTATCATTAAAACTAGTAAGGTTAGATAAAGTAATTCTTACAACGTTGTCAGAAACTACAGCAAGAGTTGAAGGAAAAGACTCACCTGGAGCACATCCAGTTGTGTAAGACCAAGTACCTAAGAATTTCTCACGCTCTTCTGTTCCACAAGCATCGCCTTCATAACCAGCGTCACAAGTACAAGATCCATCAGCGTAAGTTCCGTTGATACACTCTGTCTCACAACTTTCACCGTAGAAGTTAGCTGGACAATCACAAGCACCTGTTTCTTCATCACAAGTACCACCGTTTTCACACACAACATCTTTACACTCATCAGTACACGAAGTGAATGTTAATGCAGAAGCTCCAATAAGAGCAACAAAAAGTAAGTTTAATTTTTTCATAATTGATTTTAATTAGGGTGGCAAATTTATACTATTTCTTAGTCTGATTTCAAATTGCAAAAAGATCGGTGAAATATGCTTTGTTAGCTTATGATAAATGTGTCTGTCAAGACTAGTTATTGCAAAAAAAAAGGCCGCCCCTATTATGAGACAGCCTTTCAATAAAATTGCTATTAACTACTGCTTCGAATATGTCAATGTGCAAGTAGCTGGGTTGCCGTTGAACTTTCTGATAATAACCAGCTCAAAAGAGTTTCCATTTAAAACAGCTGGCGATTCTGATTCAACAGAGAATGATGTGTTGTTTTCATCTCTTACATTCTGTTTTGGAATGGTAAGTGTGTTGCCATCAATAATACCGTAACCTTTCGTGTCACCGGCAGTAGTAAGACCAGTAATGCTCACATAATTCACAGCTATAGTTAAGCTGTCTTCATCCGGGTGATCCATCGCAGAAATTGTTTCTGTTCCAGAAGCTGTAGGGTTACAATCTGTGTTGGTTTGAGTGTATGACCCAATCCAAGCGTCTCTGGACTCAACCGTGCAACCATCACCTTCCCAACCAGGGAAACAGTTACATGTGCTGTTTGCGGCAGAAAAAGAGCCATTGACACAATATGTCTGGCAGTTTTCACCTCTGTAGTTTGTTTCACAATCGCATTCACCATCAACACAAACACCACCATTTTGGCAAGAAACATTTTGAGTTATGCATAAATCTTCAACATCGCAGCTAGCTCCAGAGAATCCATTTGGACAATCGCAAGTGCCATCTTCACATATTCCACCGTTGTTACATACAACATCTTTACAATCATTACAACTGTTAAGAGTAAGAGTGATAAAGGCAAAAGAAAGTAGAAAGAAAACGTTTTTCATATTTATAAAAGTTTAAGGTTTGTAGAGTGATGACAATGTATCGATAAGAAAGTCTTATTGATGGCGTTATTACGACCAAAGGCTTGAATTTTTAGACGAAGACTAAAAACAAGGCATATTATTGAATCTGATTTTCACAGCATGAAGTTTGAAAGAGCGAATTATACTGACGACCAATTACTAGAAGTTTATCATCGATTGGTATTGCCTCGCATGATTGAAGAGAAGATGCTCATTTATTTGAGACAGGGTAAAATTTCAAAATGGTTTTCGGGTTATGGCCAAGAGGCGGTGAGTGTCGGTTGCGCTATGGCGCTAGATCAAGATGAGTATATTCTTACTATGCATCGAAACCTAGGAGTGTTTACTACTAGGAATGTTCCTCTAGAGCGCCTTTTTGCTCAATTCCAAGGAAAGGCTGAGGGCTTTACTAAAGGGCGAGACCGTTCTTTCCATTTTGGCTCAAAACAGCATCATATTGTGGGGATGATATCGCATTTAGGTCCACAACTGGGTATTGCAGATGGAATAGCGCTGTCTCAATTATTAGATAAGTCTGGTAAAACAACCGTGGTGTTTACCGGGGATGGTGGAACCAGCGAAGGCGATTTTCATGAGTCACTCAATGTGGCTGCTGTATGGGGATTACCCGTAATTTTCGTAATTGAGAATAATCAGTGGGGCCTAAGCACGCCTAGTTCAGAGCAGTTCAATTGCAAACAATTTATTGATAAAGGAATAGGATATGGCATGCAAGCTGAGCAAGTAAATGGAAATAACATTCTGGAAGTATACAGCAAGGTTGCGGAGTTAAAGGAATCTATCAAAGAAAACCCGAGGCCTATATTATTAGAATGCGTAACATTTAGAATGCGCGGACACGAGGAGGCTAGTGGCACCAAGTATTATCCTGAAGGATTGCAAGAACAATGGTCAGAGCATGACCCTGTTGACAATTATGAGCAGTTTCTTATAAATTCAGGATTAATAACGCGAAACGATATTGATTCTAAAAAAGAAGTGATGAAGCGAGAAATATCCGCAGCTTTTGATCAGGCACTTTATTATGAAGCAATTCAAACCAGCGTTGAAGAAGAGGTTGAGGATTTATTTGCTGTAAATACATCAGAAATTGTACCTCCTTCAAGCGAGGTTCAAGAAATGCGCTTTGTAGATGCGATAGCAGATGGAATGAAACATGCGATGGAGAAGCACCCTAATTTGGTGTTGATGGGACAAGATATCGCTGATTATGGTGGTGTTTTTAAGGTCACTGAAGGCTTAGCTGAAACATATTCAAAAGATCGAGTGAGAAATACACCACTCTGCGAATCTGCCATTCTCGGAGCTGGTCTCGGATTGAGCATCACAGGGAAAAAGGCTATGGTAGAAATGCAGTTTTCGGATTTTGTGACGTGTGGGTTTAATCAAATCGTCAACAATTTGGCGAAAATTCATTGGCGATGGCAGCAGAATGCAGACGTAGTAGTGCGTATGCCAACAGGAGCTGGCGTGGGCGCTGGACCGTATCACTCTCAGTCTACTGAAGCATGGTTTTTTCATACGCCTGGATTGAAAATCCTTTATCCATCAACTCCTGAAGATGCTAAAGGACTACTATTGGCTGCTTTTGAAGACCCTAATCCTGTTTTGTTCTTTGAGCATAAGTATTTATACAGGAGTTTGGTCGGTAATGTGCCCGAAGGCTACTACACAATTGAAATAGGGAAAGCACGACAGGTAAGAGAAGGAGATGATGTTTCTATAATTACTTACGGCCTTGGTGTGCAGTGGGCTGAACAAGCTGCGGATAGATTTCCTTCTTCATCGTTCGATATTGTTGATTTACGCAGTCTATCTCCAATAGATTTTGATGCGATTGAAGAGTCAGTAAAGCGAACAGGCAAGGTGATTGTGTTACACGAAGACATACTTACGGGCGGCATTGGTGGCGAGGTGAGCGCTTTGATCAATGAGAAGTTATTCCGTTGGTTGGATGCACCTGTTATGCGCTGTGCTAGCTTAGATACTCCTGTGCCCTTTGCGGCTCAGCTTGAAAAACAATATTTAGCCAATGAAAAATTGGATAGTATGATTAAAACGATCATAGATTATTAATTTTGATCTTATAAATCAATTGAATAAATGAAAAAGTTATTATTTGCTCCAGCTCTCATGTTGAGCATCCTTTCTTGCCAAAACACCTCTGAAAAAGTAGAAACGGTGCAGGAAGAAATTATTGAAACCGCTCCAGCTCAAATGGCGTATTTCGGAAGCCAAATCACTGAAGAAAATGCTGTAGATCTTTCTACAATTCAAGCAAGTTTAGGAGAGCAAGATTCATTGAATGTTAAGCTTACAGGAACAATTGAAAAAGTTTGTCAAGTAAAGGGGTGTTGGATGACCATGCCTTATGGTGAAGGAGAAAGCATGCGCGTGTCATTCAGAGATTATGGATTTTTCGTTCCTAAGGATGTTGATGGAAAAGACGCTGTGATAGAAGGAACGGTATACATGGAAACGACCAGTATAGATGATCTTAAGCATTTTGCAGAAGATGAAGGCCTTTCTGAGGATGAAATTGCTGCTATTACAGAGCCTGAAACAAGCCTGACATTCGTAGCGGATGGTGTGATTATAAAAGATTACAAAGTAGAAGCCGGAGCAGCCAAAGCTGATGAGCAGAATATTGAAATGGAAGAGAGTCACTAACTAGTTGACACCAAGATAGTTTATGAAGCCCGACTTTTGTCGGGCTTTTGCTTTATAACTAATCGTAAGCTTTGATCAAATGTGAAATAGTTCCACATCCACTCAAGAAAGATGAAAAGCCTGTTTTTTACCCCGAGTATAGACATTAAGTGAACAAAAAGCCAAACGGCCCAAGCAAAGAACCCTTGAAAGTGCCAAAAGGGAAGGTCTACAACCGCCTTGTTGCGACCAATGGTGGCCATTGACCCTAGATCTTTATACTTAAATGGGTGCATAGACTCTTCATTGCTGAAGTGAGTTAGATTCATGGCTAAATTATCGGCTTGCTGAATGGCAACTTGGGCTACTTGAGGGTGACCTCGTTCTAAAGCAGGGTCTTCAATATGCGCTATATCACCTATGGCATAGATGTCTGAATGACCTTTAACTTGGTTGAAAGCATTGGTTCTGACTCTTCCATTGGGGAGGATATTCTCTGGGTTAATCCCATTGACCGGATTTCCTTTTATTCCAGCGGCCCAAATTAATGTATTTGTCCTAAGATGAGTGCCACCCTTTATTTTTACGGTGTTCCCATCGTAACTTTCAACGAGTGCAGAAGCATTTACTTTAACGCCCATCTCAGTTAAAAATCGCTCAGCAGCAGAAGAAGATCTAGCACTCATACCATTGAGCAATTTTCCCGAAGCTTCTAAAAGATGGATATCCATTTTAGAGAAGTCTAATTCAGGATAATCCTTAGGTAGAACATACTTTTTCATTTCTGATAATGCCCCAGATACTTCTGTGCCCGTGGGGCCGCCACCTACTACAACAATCTTCATATAAGCTTCACGCTCGTCTTCATCTTCACTGATTAGCGCAGCTTCCATGCATTCGAGAATTTTATTTCTCATAAAAAGAGACTCTTGAACAGACTTCATAGGAAGTACATGCTCTTCAATTTCTTTATTGTTGAAATAGTTCGTGTCTGCACCCACAGCAATTACAAGCTTGTCAAAGCTGATTTCTCCAACACTTGTTAGAAGTTTTTTTCATCTGCTTCAATATGTTCGACTGAAGCAACTCTAAAAATCACATTCTTAGCGTTGTGGAATACTTTCCTGATGGGAAATGAAATTGCACTTGGAGCAAGTCCAGCGGTTGCTACCTGATAGAACAGTGGCTGGATTTGATGAAAATTGTTTCTGTCGATCAATACGACTTGAAATGATTTATTGGCGAGCTTCTTAGCTAGTCTTAAACCTGCGAAACCTGCACCGATAATAACGATACGAGGATATTTACTTGTTGGTAGATGTGCAGACATGGTGTCAAAAAAAAATGCTTCCCGCAAGGGAAGCATTTTTAAGATATTATACTATCAAACGATATAATTATCTCGTCAAGATGATGCTTTGATATGCTTTTTTAGTATCTGACTCTAGCACAAGAATATAACGTCCGTTATCTATCTCTTCCATTGAAAGTTCATTAGATTCAAGTGTTTTCCAAGTTTTCACTGAACGACCGCTAATATCAACTAGTCGGACGTTGTTAATACTTTGCCAATTTCCGTTCAAAAAGACTCTTCCTGAAGTTGGATTAGGGTAAATTGAAAATGAATTTTTGTCCACTTCATTAACGCCTGTAATTTCAGAAATGTTGATTTCCTGAACTACCTGACAGCCTTCGATGTCAGTGATGGAAATAGAGTACGTTCCAGGGCAGAGGTTTTGTGCATCTGCTGTCGTTAAAGTTGCATCATGAGACCAGCTATAAATGAAGCCTCCTGCACCGCCTGTTGCGGTGATTGATATGTCGCCATCACAAGAGGTGCCAGTTGTTGAATTCGATTTTGTAAATGAAACACCAATGCTATCAGGCTGAAGCACATTGAAGGTTGCTTCATCTGTACAACCACTATTGTCTGTTAGAGTAACTGTGTATTCTCCAGCTGCAATATTTGTCAAAGGGTCTCCACTAGATCCATCGTTCCAAGTAAACGTGAAAGGCTCTTGACCACTCTGAACATCTACATTAATGCTTCCACTAAGTTCACCAAAGCAGTTTGCATCAATTATAGTAGAGTTGGGTTCGTCAATTACAGCAAATACATTATTGACAATGTTACCTAATGCTTCAGAACAGCCTATGTTATCAGTAACTGTTACAAAGTAAGTGCCCGAAGAGATGTTGGTAATACTGTTTGAACCTGATGATCCATTAGACCAAGCATAGGTATATGGTGCATTGCCCACGGTCATGTTTATGGTTAGTGAACCATTATCTTGATCACAGCCTTCGTTTACAACTACGAAGTCACCTTCTAGTCCAGAACCGTTTGTTCCAACATTGTCAGCACTATCCACTTGACAGCCGTTCGCATCTGTCACGGTCACTGAATAAGATCCAACAGTAGCATTCGAGATGACATTAGATGTTGCACCGGTATTCCAAAGAAACGTGTAAGGAGGCGTTCCTCCTGTAGGATTTGTTTCTATTTGCCCATCGCCAGTAGCGCATGATGATGGAGTGGAAACGAGGTTTAAAGTGATTTCAGGTAAGCCTCCGACCACATAAGAGTTTACCTCTTCATTACCGCCATTATCTGTGATGGTAACAGTGTAAGTGCCAGCACAGAGGTTGCTTATGTTTGCTGTTGTTGCAGCATTCGACCACAAATAAGTATATGGTGCACCTGCTCCTCCAGTAGTTCCTGCTAAATCAATACTACCGATGCAAGATCCGAAGCATGCTTCATCTGTAACCGTAGCTGTTGTGCTGATCGTGTCTAGACCTGTGATTACATCAGTTCCTGTATATATGAAATCACCGCTTGTACCTCCATTTCCATTGGCAGCATTTCCAGCATAATAAAAAGTCACTGTTTCTGGGGTAGATGGGGCAGTCCAAGTAAATGTCCAATTTCCAGAAAAGCTTGTTGAGCTATGTTTGATATGCGTGATGCCTCCGGCCGTCCCTGTAGTCATTCCAAAAGGTGCCGTTAATGTTCCTGCTTGTGTATTTGCAGGTGTTAAGAACACTCCTTGAAAACCGAACGTATTTGATCCTGTTTGTGCCACACTTATTGTAACGCTAATATCATCACCTGGGTAATATGTCGCGGGTAAGTTCGAAAAAACTGAGCCAGTTCCAGAGTTTAATGCATTTCCAGAATGACAACCTGATTGGGTACACGCATCTTGATTAGAGTCATTTGGTGACCCAGTATTATCGCCTCCAGGCCCAAAAGAGTTACTTATTGTAGCTACACCCGTAGCAATAATGGCCAATAGTGCGAAATGTTTACGTAGAAATGTTTTCATAGAAATAGGTTCTTGTTATAAAGGAGTATAGGTTTAGAATAGGACGTAATTAATCTGTAAAGGTTGAGTGCCTATCGCCAACTTTTTTAACTCTAATGTTTAATGCTGCCACTGCAATAGTCGTAATAGGACTTAACAAACAGAAAAAACAGAATGGCCAATAAACTGCGGTTGCAACACCAAGAACACCTGCTTGAGCTGCTCCGCATGTATTCCACGGAATCAGCACAGACGTAACGGTTCCCGCATCTTCAAGAGTTCTGCTTAAGTTGACGGGGTGCAGATTTAGTTTTTCGTAGGCGTCTTTGTACATTCTTCCTGGAACTACTATCGCCAAATATTGATCGCTAGCTGTGAAGTTCATGAAAATAGAAGTGGCAGCCGTTGTTCCTACTAATCCAGTTCTTCCTGAAGCAAAATGGAGTAGTGTGGCAGAAATTGTACTTAAGCAACCCGATTTTTCCATGATTCCGCCAAAGATCATTGCACATATAATAAGCCATATGGTGCCTAGCATTCCACTCATTCCACCTGTACTTAATAGTTCAGCAAGAATTGGATCATCAGAAGGGATACTAAATGCCCCACCTAAAGCTGTCATTGCAATGGCATAATTTCCATTGAATAACCCTTGAGAGAAAAGTGACTCCATCAAGTCAGCTTGAAAGACAAAGCCAGCGATAACTCCTAGCACTGATCCAATAGCTAAAGCAGGGGCGGCAGGAACTTTTTTTACTATTAGTGCAATCACTGCTGCTGGCACAAGGAATAAAACAGGGGATAGGTTGAACTGCTCTTTTAGTAGTTGCGATACATTGCTGGCAGATTCAGCATCCATTGTTTTGTCGAATGACAATCCGATAATCAAGAAGATGATGAGCGTAATCACAATACTGGGAATTGTAGTAATCGTCATGTACTTGATATGAGTATAAAGATCTGTTCCAGCCACAGCAGGGGCGAGGTTCGTAGTGTCACTCAATGGAGACATTTTATCTCCAAAATAGGCACCTGAAATGATAGACCCAGCAACTAGTCCTTCATGAATATCCATTGTTCTGCCGATACCCAATAAAGCTATACCAACCGTGGCTATTGTCCCCCAACTGCTACCCGTGGCTAAAGAGACAATAGCGCTTATGATGCATGCAGTTACAAGGAAGTAGTCTGGGTTTAGTATTTCTAATCCGTAATAGATCATTGCAGGAACAATGCCTCCAAACAACCAACTACCCGATAAAGATCCAATCAAAAGGAGAACTATAATCGCAGGAACTGCCTGTTTGATATTATCAATTACACCGTCAAGCTGTTCACTGAGGTTTGTACCATGAATTAAACCCACGATTCCCGCTACTCCTGCGGCTAGCAGCAAACCAATTTGATTTGAAAAAGACAAGGCATCATCTCCAAAAACCATCACATTAGTCGCTAGGATGATAATCAGAACGATTAAAGGAACAAGCGTTACAATTACTGATGGTTGCTTTTTCTCCATGTGACGAATATGCGATTTTATGTGCTTAGAGAAGAAGTGAATAATTGGGAATAAAAAAGCCCCAGCAAACATGCTGGGGCCTTCTTGAATTTATTTAGGGCTCTAATCGAACATCACATTCATCTCAACTCGTCTGTTCTGGGCTCTACCTTCTGCAGTGCTGTTGTCTGCTATAGGCTTAGATTCACCGAACCACTTCACAATAAGCTGTGTCATTGGCACTCCTTTAGATTCTAAGTATTTGCCAACAGACTTTGATCTCTTTTCTGAGAGAGCTAAGTTAGAAGCTTCACTTCCCACATCATCTGTGTGTCCAGCAATTTCAAGTTTCCAATCTGACTTCTTAACAAGAAGCTCAGCTAGTTTGTCAAGCGACTCGAAAGAGCTTGCTTTTATCACATCCTTGCCAGTTTCAAATTCAAGGTTGCTGAAAGCAGTATTGAGTACCTCTTTCTCTTCTTGCTTGATTTCAGGACAACCTTGGTTCTCAACAACACCAGGAGTTTGTGGACATCTGTCATCTTTATCATAGACTCCATCTCCATCAAGATCGCTGTATGGACAGCCCGCATTTTCAGCTGGTCCTGGCGTATCTGGACAGCTATCGTCTTTGTCAACGATTCCATCGCCATCACGATCACCAAACGGGCAACCTTTATTATCAATTGGTCCCGCAATATCTGGACAATTGTCTCTATTATCTGGTAAACCATCCTGGTCAGTATCGGGGCAGCCTTGGAATTGTGCAGTTCCTGGTTTTTCAGGACAAGCATCTTCGCTGTCTTTTATGCCATCCGCATCAGTGTCCGGACAACCATTGAATTCTGCTATTCCCGGTTGCTCAGGACATTCGTCTTCCGCATCTTGAATACCGTCTTTATCAGTATCAGGACACCCGTTGAATTCAGCAATACCTGCAACAGTTGGACATTCATCCTCTGAATCTTGAATACCATCTTGATCAGTATCAGGGCATCCACTGAACTCAGCTACTCCTGGAGCATCAGGACAGCTGTCATCTAAATCTGGAATCTTATCTCCGTCACGGTCTGGACATCCCGCAAATTCTTCAGAGCCAGGTGTTTCAGGACACTTATCTTCTTTGTCCATTACGCCATCTTTGTCTGTGTCAGGGCATCCTTTAAACTTGGCTTCTCCTGGTGTTTCAGGACAATCGTCATCTTTATCTTTTATGCCGTCTTTATCTTTATCGTTGCTGCAACCAAATGTCCAATTAAGACCTCCTCTTACATGCATATTAGTGGAGTTAGGCAAGAAGAAAAGCATGTTGTCAGACATAACATAGAGCTGGTATGATTTGATGTTGAAGCTAAATCCAAGCCCTAAATTGGTAAAGCTTCTATTGTTGATGCTGTAATTGGCATGGAAACCAATTGCTTTTCTAATTCTGTAATTGTAGGAAAGTGTGAACGCTGCCCTCAATTGCTTTTTAATGTTGTAAGCATTCATCAAAACACCCACGTTAGCTCTTTCTGTCAATTGATAATTGAAACCAAGGTTATATCGAGCGGGTAGGTTAGTGCGATAGTTATCCTCCGTAGTGTCTGCTCCGAATTGGCTGTTTAAACTATCCAATAGGTCATCCCCAAATGAGGTACCTAGTGAATCGAAGGATGTACCTGCTTCTAAGATCGAACCATCAATAAGAGCTCCACGGAATTCAAAGTTTCCTCCATCGGCTGTGTAATTAGTAGATTCATTTTTCCAATTGATGAACCCTAGGTTGTTTGCAGAGGCGCTCACCTGTAATTTTTCAGTAAAGTTGAAGCTTGCACCCAAATCTACTCCAAAGCCTAAATTGCTGAAGCCGGGGAAACTGAATGATGAATCTTCTTGATCGATCGGTAATGAGTTATTGATTAAATAACTGCCATCAACGTTTATTCCAAACGTGTTTGCGTCTGTAGTTATCCCAATAGCAGACTCTTCGGTTTGAATGTTTGCGATTCCGATAAGTAATTTAGGTCGAATACCAATACTCAATTTGTCATCATCCAAAAACTTGCGAGCGTATTGTAGGCCAATTTCTGCATAGGTATTTGATTCAAGTCCGGTTCCATCCATGTCGGCTCTTTGGCCCAGTAATAGATAGTCAGCTGGAATACCTTCGTTACCTGGGTCATCTACTGAAGCTCCATTTCCGAAAATCAATAAAGAGGCTGCATCCTTAGTATAGGTGAGCGTATTAAATGTTCTCACACTTGCGTTAAGAGAAAAGTAGTTCTTGTCTTTAATACGAAATCCAAAATGGATTAAATCGCGACCTGCTTCTAATTCTAAGTAATTTAAATCTTTCAGTCGATCCAATGATGTCACCGCATCTTCGGGGCCTTGAATGAAATTGGACAGGCTTCTACGGGTAATTCCGCTGCTTCCAATTCGACCATAAGTAGATCCAAAAAGGATTCCACCTAAAGTAACATTACATTCAGGTGTAAATGAAGCGTTGGTGAAACTTGCTTGCTGTAAATAGCGGGCATTGTATAAGGTTAAGTCTTGTTGTGCGTTGGCTTTTAGTCCTGTAAAAACCACTAACGCTATGATGATTAAATTTCTCATAATATTAAGGTTAATGATTTTAAAGTCCGATTAAATTGGTAAGAGAATCGCGCGTTATAGATGCATTGATACGCGTTTTTATTCCCATGTTGAATTTCATGGCTTGAGAGCTGTAAATATCAATTACTTCATCATTGTCGTAGCCATTTGTTTTGAAGCTCATGCTCAGTAGAATCGCATTACCATCAAATAATGTTTGAATATCATTATCGCCCGTAGTCGGGTTTTTCTTATAAAGGCGCATATCTGATGAATTAAATGAAGGATCTGTTGTAGTTGTTGAAGTTATGTTTTGAAGCGGTGTAGCTGCCGGGATTATTGTTGCGGTTCCATTTAATGTATCGCCAGTTTCGCTGTTGTATAGTCGCACTTGAGCCAAGGTGTCCCAAGTAATCGTGTCAACAATAAAAGCATTGACAGTTACTTCTAAAGGAAGTTCGTTTTCAAATGCCATTCTTAAATAGATGAAATCAATAACTCCGATTCCAGTAGTGTCATCATCACCAAATGAATAAGGAACTGTATCATTTCTCACTGCTTGGCCATATCCTGTAAATGGCAGTGTGACTTTCGCATATATATTTAGCCTTTCACCAGGCTCAGCTGTTCCTTGAGATGGAACTGATATTAAAGGTTTGTAGTACAGGAACTTAGGGGTTGGTGAAAAAACATCCGTTAGCGCACCATCCGTGTTTTCGTTCGTAACGCTTAGAGATCCAAAACCCGGTGATGCTTGACTTCCAGTATCAATAATGGCAGTATCGCTAATATCGAAAGGGAATTCGGCTCCAGTTCTAACATTCTTAGTATATGTGCTATCTAACCTGAGGTGAAATTCAGTACTCATTTCATTATTGAAAACGAAGTCAACTCGGGGATTGGCAAAGCGAAAGTCACCATCTTCAGTATTCCCCGTCATTCTCAAGAATACATTTCTTGACATAAAAAGATTGGGATAACTTCCAGCTGGAACAGTGTTTCCTGCCCCGCCAAAACTTTCAAAAGTTAAGGGATCTAACGTATCAGTATAGACCAATTGAAAATTGAATAAACTATCTGTACCAAAGGCTTGATTAAATGTAGTTTCAACTTCTGAAGGGCGTGAATTGAGAATTTCTCCGATAGTCATTTTTGCTTCCACAACTGGTATAGCATAGGTAGGTCTAAAAGCTAACTCATCTATGTTACATGCAGTTATACCAAAGACAAATAACTCACCTATTAATAAGTAGAGTAGGGATTTTTTCATAGTGTTCCGTTTAGCGTTCTATTACAATGTTAGTAAAAACGATATGCTTAGGTAGACGTAAAAAAGCAGAAAAAGTTATTTTTTTAGCGTGTGCCAGATAGTGTCTTGAATCAAAGCATCATCAATAGGCTGGCTGTCAATACCATTAATCCAAGACACAGAAGTAATGAGCCATCCGTTGTCTGAGTAAATCAAATCAAAATTGTACCACAAGAATTGCTCATATTGTGTTTTGATTCCTTTCTCTTCTGTTACGGTTTGATAAACAAGACTGTGAACAGATGCTATGTCTTCGTAGTAATTGATGGAACGCTCTACTTCATCAAACGCTAGACTATAAGAGTCATAAAAAGAGGATGATTGTTCAAGAAATGAACTTAACGATCCCAATTTGCTTGTTGCGTTTTTAGAATCTCTTTGATTAATTGAGTTGACTTGGCAGCTAGCACTAAAAATCGCATTAAACATAGCTGTTCTGGAAGAATCGTTGCTTTCTGAGCTTGCTTTGAAAAATGCATTCACAACATCTTGAGGGCTTTCAAGAATGACGCGCTGGGCGTTTGTGCTCAGTGTTAAACTTAACGCGATTGATATGTAAAACAGCTTTCTCATTGTATATACATAATCAGTTTACAACGAACACTAGCTTTATCCTTAATGGCTGGATACCAAATAAGCATGCTGTTCACGAAAGATTTGGCTTTTTCGATTTGTGCTCCACTCAAGTCATTGACATATTTCAATTCAGCCAGGCCATCCTCTTGAATTTCAATGGTGAACGGAGTATGCGTGTTATTTGCCGAAAGCACCACATCAAAGGTTTCAAGCAATGTTTCGAAAAGTGCTGGTTGACCCGGGTACACTGGTTTCTCGTCTACATCGGCTGTGTTGTAAACTTTGTTGGGGTCATACTCATCAAATGATTCTGAGCTTTCCTTAGGAGCAGTGCGTGGATTGATTCCGATTGCATGCGTTAACTCTTTAGGCCAAAGTTGTTCGCTGATCGGAGACCATAAGTTTTCATTTTGAATGGTGAGGTGGTGAATTTTCCATCCGCCATTAATTATTAGTTGGAAGGACTGCATACTTCTGAGATGAATTGTGTCACCGTCAGTTTTGTGAACCAATCTTGTATGTACGCTGCAAAAAAATGTTTCTAACGCTCCATAACCTTGTGATAGCAAAACAACTGGTTCCTGAAAAAGGTTATAATCTGTGCGAAGGGTATTCAATTCAGCTTCAAACGCAGAAGCGGAAAAAGTATTCAATTCCTGACTGCCGTTTTCTGTATAGGTGATTGTGCGGATGGCAGCTTTTTCGGAGAAAAGACCTGCTATGGATTTATCTTCAGAAGATGAATTTGTGAAATACTCATCCATTAAATTCAAATAGGGGAAAGGGCTGTTTTGAGCTTTGGAAGAAAACAAGGCAAGCATTGAAAAGCTTATAAACACCACGATATGTTTCGATGTAACAATCATTTAAATAACCCACCCATTCCCGGCATCATAGATCCAGCAGCAGATTTCATTTCAGTTTCGTTGAGGTTATCAGCTTTTTCAATGGCGTCATTCATAGCCATTACAAGGTAATCTTCCAATTGATCTTTATCAGACATAACACTCTCATCGACAAAAGTTATGCCTTTAATTTTTCTGTTTCCAGTGATGTTCACCTTGATTTTTCCTTCAGGAGAAGAACCTTCAACGCTAATAGTGTCTAATCTAGCTTTGATTTTCTTCATTTCTTCTTGAGCTTGTTGAAGCTTCTTCATCATATCGAACATACCATGTCATTTTAATGATACAAATGAACGAGTTTAAGTTCAAATTGAGATTTACTTGTGATCAGCAGAAACAAAAAAAGGCAACAGATGAATACCTGTTGCCTGCTATTGGTGGTTGAAGTGCTGTGTTTTATACGACTTGAAACGATATGTCGATTCTATATACTTCGTTTGGTTTAAGCTCGGTGATGTTATCTAACCCATTGAGTTGTTCTTTTACATGATTGTACATGTCTTTGTCAGCCCCAGCCATGTTCAATATTTCGATTTTATTGTGTTCATCAATGGTAAACAAGACTCCAACTTTTTTTAGTTGTGTTGAGTTTGAAAGGATTGATTCATGCTGCAATGCTTTTGTCCATTGCGATTGAATCAATGTATTCTTGGAAGGATTTAAGTTAGTAGGTGCTGCAAGAGAAATAGATCCTATCGCTAATAAGAGAATTGTGATGGTCATTTTAGTTTTCATAGCCAATGATTTTGTTGATTATGCAAATGTGACGCTGAGGTTTAAGAAAAGTCACAGGCTTTCTTTAAATGGTGGTTTTATCTGATAACTGGTTGATAGGTGAGACGTTATGAAATATTATCATATTATGTATGTACATACATATAATGTTAGTACATTTGTTATCTCAATATTAAAAACACACATAATGGAAACACAAACAGCATTAAAGACAACATGGGCGGTAGACCCAACGCACAGCGAAGTTCAATTCAAGGTAAAGCACTTGGTAATTTCAACCGTTACTGGTTTTTTCAGATCGTTTGAAGGATCTGTAAACACTGATAATGAAGATTTTGATGGAGCTAATGTGGAGTTTAAGCTTGATGTGGATAGCATCGACACCAACCAAAAAGACAGAGACAACCACTTAAAGTCTGATGATTTTTTCTCTGCAGAGAAATACCCAAACCTTGTTTTTGAGAATGGAATTTTAAGCAAGAAGGGTGAGGGATATGAGTTGGCAGGAGATCTTACGATCAAAGAAACGACCAAGAAAGTTTTACTGAAAGCCGAGCTAGGTGGAATCATGGTTGATCCTTACGGAAATACAAAAGCTGGTTTTGAAATCAACGGTAAAGTGAATAGAAAAGAATTTGGCTTGTCATGGGATGCTGTGACAGAAGCGGGTGGGGTAGTAGTAGGCGATGAGGTCAAGCTGCATTTCAATATTCAAGTTGCCAAGCAAGCATAGTTTTAGGTAGTTGATTAGATTAGAGAACCCATTGGTTGTGAAAACTGATGGGTTTTTTATACCCTCACCTCAATGACACAAACGTCATCAATTTGCTCGTGCTTATCGTGCCAGTTTCCAAAACGCTCGAAACTGAAATCAAATACACTCTAAAAAGCTGCTCTTAATCCTTCTCCCATTCCATTTTATTCAATTTGGAATTGTATTTCATTTTATCAACCGTTTGGTCAATTAAAGAAGAATCATTTGTAGAGTTTGATATAGTGTCCAGCCAAATGTCAGCCTCTAATTTCCATGACTCTTTGTGGTCATTTGGAATGTTTCTTAAGTCGATAATCACTTTCTTAGTTTGATACCCTTTTGCTTCATAACGAACTTCATATAGTTCGTCAAAAGGTAAAGTAAGTGTATAGCGTCCATCCGCGCTATCAGTAACTGTCCAGCCGATTAAACTATTATCTTCTTGAGAAAAAATGGCAACGGAAGCATTGTTTATAAAGCTATCTGAGCCTAGACTCTTATCCTTATATAAACTACCTGTAATCAAGCATTTCATAGGCTTTGGTAACCATAAATAAGCACAGTGCTATGGTTAAGATTAGGTGGTTGTGTATCAATTGGCGTTGCTTCATTCAGGCTCCTAAAGTACGGTTCAATCAGAAAAAGGTTTACTGATGCTTTGGTGCGGTTAACATCTAAAAATCTGTTTTTGTTCTTATTCTGCTCTCTCATGTAGGCTGAATGTCATTTTCAGATATGTTGAAAAAAATACTCAGCTAAAAGCGTCTCCGATTATTAAATACTAAATATTTTAGCAATCGTTAATAATTGGTTTTTTAATAATGAATAATATTCGGTCAAAGCAAATCCTACATCTCGATCTCGATTCATTTTTTGTATCAGTAGAGCGACTTCTAGATAGTCAGCTCAATGATCGTCCTGTGTTGATTGGTGGTACAACAGATCGTGGCGTTGTGGCAGCATGCAGTTATGAAGCGCGTGCTTTTGGTATTCATTCAGCCATGTCCATGCGTATGGCGCGTGAGTTGTGTCCTGAGGCAATTATCATAAAAGGAAATAGCGGTACGTATTCCAAGTACAGCGATATGGTTACGGAGATCATGCAAGAGGCGTTGCCTGTACTCGAAAAAACATCCGTAGATGAGTTTTATGCTGACCTCACTGGTATGGATCGGTTTTTTGGCTGCACTAAAATGGCAGGCGAGTTGCGCCAGCGAATTATTAAAGAAACGGGCCTGCCCAACTCCTTTGGTTTATCTATTAATAAAACGGTTTCTAAAGTGGCTACAGGTGAGGCTAAGCCCAATAATCAGTTAGAGATTGCGCGTGGTCAAGAGAAACCTTTTTTAGCTCCACTTTCGGTAAGGAAAATACCGATGGTGGGCGAGAAGACTTATCAAACGCTTCGTAATTTGGGGATACAAAGGATTAAGACCATTCAAGAGATGCCGCAAGACATGATGCAGCGAGTGTTGGGGCAAAATGGCGATATGATTTGGAAAAAGGCCAATGGCATCGACAATAGCTTGGTCATTCCTTACAATGAGCGCAAGAGCATCAGTACTGAGCGCACCTTTGATCGTGATACCACAGATGTGGTGAAGTTAAAAGGCATCATGTTGGCAATGGCTGAAAACTTGGCGTTTCAGCTGCGTAGAGGCAAGAGGCTTACGGGATGTGTTACAGTGAAAGTGCGTTATTCTGATTTTCAAACGCAAACCCTTCAGGCGCGCATACCTTACACTTCAGCTGATCATATTTTGATTGAAAAGATAATGGAGCTTTTTGGGCGTGCCTACAATCGCAGGCTGTTGGTTCGCTTGATTGGCGTGCGCTTCAGTCACTTGGTGGGTGGCGGGTATCAGATCAACCTGTTTGAAGACCGCGAAGAGTACATAAACCTTTATCAGGCCATGGATAATATCCGTGAGCGTTTTGGCGATCGCGCTGTGATGCGTGCTTCTGGAATCGGTGCACGCACCATTAGCAGGAGTAATCCTTTCAATGGAAAAGCGCCAATGTTACTAGCTAACAGAAGGAGTTGAAAGAATGTAAATAGATTATGTTTTCGTGTGCTCTATTTACACTTGAAAGTAGAGTGATGCCATCACCTTTCAAAGATTTGACTTACTAAAGCTTTTAGATTTCGTGCTTACAAATACCCATACATATTATTCCTTCAAATTCGGCACATGGAAGCCTGAAAGCCTTATCAAAAAAGCGCTTGAATGGGGTTACGATAGTTTATGTGTTACCGACATCAACAATACATCAGCATGTTTAGACAGCATGCGTTTGGGGCAGAAGCATGGGTTGAAAGTGATTCCTGGAGTTGATTTTAGAAATGGAGTAGATCAGCAGTTTGTGGCAATAGCAAAAAGCAATCGTGGGTTTGAAAACATCAACCGCTTTTTGACGAAGCATTTGCATAGTAAAGAACCCATTCCGGCTAGGGCTCCCGAGATGGAAGATGTTTTTATTGTTTACCCTTTTTTCAAAGTTCTTACTCATGCTTCTGGTCTTGACTGTTCTTCATTTATTGGTATTCAGCCCTACGAGGCCTCTCGGCTTCGGTTTTCTTCATTACGCCATCAACTGGGTAATTTGGTGATGATGCCTACAGTATCGTTTCAAAGTCAGCGTGATTTTAATGCGCATCGCTTATTGCGGGCGATTGATAATAATAGCTTACTGAGTAAGTTGCCCAAATCAGAAGAAGGGAATCCGCTTCACATCTTGGTGCCGAAAGATGAATTACTCGATCAATACCAAGAGTTTCCTGAAATCATCAGTAATACGCAGTCGCTCATCAAGCAATGCGCAGTCGCGTTTGAGTTTGGCGATGGTATTGCTCCACAAAATATGTCTACTTACACCGGAAGTAAACAAGGTGACTATGAACGCATTCAACAACTATGTGAAGAAAATTTAGCGTACCGATATCCTGATATTGATGATAATATTACCTCAAGAATTGAGAAGGAATTAGAGATCATTCGGGATAAAGACTTCATGTCTTATTTCTTGATTAATCACGACATCGTTTCCTATGCACGTAGCAAAGGATATTTCTATGTTGGACGTGGAAGTGGTGCAAATAGTATAATAGCTTACTTGTTGAGGATCACTGATGTTGATCCAATTGACTTAGACTTATACTTTGAGCGATTTATTAACCTGTATAGGCGTAACCCACCAGACTTTGATATCGACTTTTCATGGACCGATCGCGATGATATTACGCGGTATATATTTGAGCGATTTCCGAATTCTGCACTGTTGGCAACGTATAGTACATTTCAATATCGTGCGGTAGTGCGCGAGCTTGGTAAGGTGTTTGGCTTGCCCAAACAGGAGATCGATAAATTGTCAAAAGGACACTTGAATATGAGTCGTCTAGATAAGCTCTCTCAATTGGTATTGAAGTATGGCTCTTTGATTCAAGACTTTCCCAGTCACTTAAGTATTCATGCAGGTGGTATTTTGATTTCTGAAAAACCGATCGAACATTATACGGCCACATTTATGCCACCTAAAGGTTACCCTACAACCCAGTTTGATATGGTGGTAGCGGAGGATGTAGGCTTGTATAAGTTTGATATTTTAAGCCAAAGAGGATTGGGTAAAATCAAGGATGCGGTAGCTGATGTGAATCGTAACAATCCTGAAAACCTCATTGACATTCATGACTTAGCGCGCTTTAAGCAAGATGAGGCGGTGAAGGATATGCTACGCAATGGCAAGGCGATTGGGTGTTTTTATGTGGAATCTCCAGCTATGCGTATGCTCCTTTCAAAGCTGCGTGTTGATGATTACCTCGGTTTGGTGGCTGCCAGTTCTATTATCCGTCCTGGAGTGGCAAAGTCAGGGATGATGCGCGAATACATCAAGCGCTTTCGCGATCCTGAAGAACGGAAGAAGGCACATCCAATCATGATGGACATTATGCCAGATACGTTTGGTGTGATGGTGTATCAAGAAGATGTGATTAAAGTGGCGCATTACTTTGCTGGCCTTACGCTGGGTGAGGCTGATGTGTTGCGTAGAGGAATGAGTGGAAAGTATCGATCTCGCGAAGAGTTTGAACAAGCTAAGGAAGCTTTCTTTAGAAAAGCATTAGCGAAAGGTCATCCAGCTGAGATGGTGGAAGAGGTGTGGCGACAAACGGAAAGTTTTGCAGGTTATGCCTTTGCTAAAGGTCATTCAGCATCCTATGCGGTGGAGAGTTATCAGAGCTTGTTTTTGAAAGCGCATTATCCGTTAGAGTATATGGTGGCTACGCTCAACAACTCAGGTGGGTTTTACCGACCTGAGTTTTATGTGCATGAAGCGCGTATGCATGGTGGCGACATACAAGCGCCTTGCGTCAATCATAGTGAGGCTGGTGCGGTAGTTTATGGTAAAGTCATTTATCTTGGCTTAGCGAGCTTAAAAGAGCTGGAGTCGAAAACGGTAAAGTGGATTTGTAAAGCAAGGGCAGAAGGTGGTGGTTTCGAATCGCTGGTTGATTTTACAGAGCGTGTTCCGGTTGGTATTGAGCAAATAACCACATTGGTAAAGGCTGGTGCATTTCGTTTTACGGGTAAAAACAAGAAAGAATTGATGTGGGAGTCGCATCTTACATTGGGGAAGGTGAAGAACCGCAGTATTGCTCCTAAGTTGTTTTCTGAAGGGTCGAAGTCTTTTCAATTCCCTGCTTTTTATACCGCTCCGCTTGAAGAAGCTTATGATCAAATCGAGTTGCTGGGGTATCCGCTGTGTGATCCGTTTTTGCTGCTCAAGCGCTCTCCAAAAGGTGGCATATTATCTGTAGATATGAGCGATTTTGTCAATCAAACCGTTGTAGCTTATGGTTATCTGGTGACGGTGAAAGAGACTAAAACGGCAAACGACAAACGCATGCAATTCGGAACATTTCTAGATCGTAAAGGTTTTTTCTTGGATACTGTGCACTTCCCACCCGTAGCAGCGAAATATCCGTTTCGTGGGCGTGGCGTGTATCGCATCATCGGAAAGGTGATGGAAGAGTTTGGCTTTCACTGTATTGAGGTGAGTGAATGTTACAAAGAAGATATGATTGAAGACCCGAGGTATAGTGAGGATAGGAATGTGAAAAAGCCAGAACGGAAAAACTACAGAGAAATTGAGAAAGCTGATATTTCAACGACTAACGTCAATAAAAACGCACGATACTTTGAACGAAAACATAAAAGCACAGTAAACGAATGACTACAAAAGGTCAAGGAGCGCAAACCAATCCTGATAATCGATTTGCTCAGCATACCAGCGAAGTAGATGAGTCGTATCTCAACTATCTAGTTGCTGAAAGTGAAGAAATGACCTCTAAAACGAAAGTGGTTGAAGTGTTTCCTAAGACTATAGTGAATCAAGTTAAAAGTCCTGATGTGCCCATGGAGTGGTCCTTGAATCCATACCAAGGTTGTGAGCATGGATGCACGTATTGTTACGCAAGAAACAGTCATGAATACTGGGGTTATAGTGCGGGAGTTGATTTTGAGCGCGTCATTTTGGTGAAGAAGAATGCATCAGAATTACTTGATCAAACGCTAAAGAAGAAAACATGGAAGGCTTCTCCCGTAGTTCTATCCGGCAATACAGATTGCTATCAGCCAATCGAACGCAAGCTGAAAATAACAAGATCTTGCATCGAGGTTTTTTTGAAGCACCAACATCCGATGGGTATTATCACCAAAAATGCCCTCGTACAGCGTGATATTGATTTGCTCAAACAACTCGCAGAGAAACAGCTAGCGCAGGTGGTTGTATCGATAACCACTCTCAATGAAGGTCTTCGCCAGAAGATGGAGCCTAGAACAGCGTCCATCAAAAAGCGCTTAGAAACCGTGGACGCTCTATCTGCTGCTGGAATCCCTGTAATGGTTTTAATGGCACCCATAGTTCCGGGATTGAATAGTCATGAAGTGTTCGACTTGCTAAAGGTCGCAAAGGAAGCTGGGGCTCACGATGCAGGATATGCCATGGTGCGACTCAATGGGCAGATAGCTGATATATTCTCAACGTGGATTGAAGTGACTTTCCCAGACAAGGCGCAAAAAGTATTGAATCAGATAAAGGCCACGCACAATGGCTCTCTGAAGAATAATGAATTTGGTAAAAGAATGAGAGGGAGTGGGAAGGAGGCTGAGTCAATTAATCAAACATTCAAAATGGCTCGGAAGAAGTTTTTTGGAGAGCCTGAAAAAATGACCTATAACCTTAATTCGTATGAGCAGAATAAAAACCCGCAGATGAAAATGTTCTGATTTAGGTAGATCTGAAAACCCAAAACTTTTGCCCTATAAAATTAACAGAAGCACTAATTCCTGTTGCGAAAATAAATGAAATTAAGTATTTGTATTCCAGTTTTTTAAGAATTTCAACCTTATGTAATAAATCAAGTATTGTTGAGTTTGTAAGCACGTTAATCAAAAGAGAAGAACCATATAAGATCGTAAAGTTTAAAACACGCTTATTCGACTTTGATTTTGCCTTCCAAGTCCATAGCTTATTCAAAGTGTATGTTACACTCATGCCACATAAAAAAGACATTGCCTTTGCAAAGTCTTCGATCTCGAATCCAAACATCAAATTTTCAGGAAGTGCATTCAAGAAAATGTAGTAGCAGGCTAAGTCAACTAAAACGGCCAAAACACCAATCAAAGTAAACTTAACCAGCTGTTTTTTAAGTGGCGCAATATTGGAAAGCGATTTAATTGACACGGGCAGTATTCTCTGATAAGCCCACGAATTTAGAAGCAATTCGCACATTTTGATTTTCAAAACATGATTTAGGCACAACTATCAATAGGTAATGTTCTTAGCTAGTAAGATATTCCAAGTCGTTTATAGATAAAGCCCAAAAGCCACGCTGGGCCAACTAAAAGGAATTGGAGGTCTTTGAGAAAAGACGGTTTCTTTCCCTCTATTTTATGTCCAATAAATTGTCCGATCCATGCTAACACAAACAGGGTGAGCGAAATAGCCCATAACGGAGTTTCGCTTGATTGCATTATTCTCACATTTAACCATACTGTAAATGCAGAAAATAGCAGCATGCCAAAGAACAAAGTGCGAGAAATACTGTAATATAAAATGCAGGTCAGTAGTATCGCTAATGATCCGAAGTTGACAAAAGCAGATATGCTTGGAGGGAAGAATGATGCAATGGAATCACTCGGAATGGAAACCAAAAGGCCAGCGATGCTGAAAAAGATGGTTGGCACACAAATCCAGTGAATAAATTTATTGGTTGGGTTTTGATGACTTACTCCATACTCATCAAACCATTCTTGAGCTGTTTTCATGCACTAAATGTAACGAATGGATCTATTTACTCGAAATGATCATTCCGTCAGCGCAGAGCTTATTAAAAAAGGGGTGGATGTTTTGCTTCAATTGCTCAACATCAGTTATCCCAAACTGCAACTTAATTGTTGGGAGTAAATCGGAAATGTTGGTTTGACCATTCTGAATGGCTGTGATTAACCAAGCGAAAAAAGGTGAAAGACCTAAGAACTTCACTTTGAATGTTTTCGGTTGTCGAAAAATCAAACAGAAGTATTGACCACGATCAGTAATCGAGATGAAGCGTGCATTTTTTACATGAAGAGGATAAGAAAGGTTGAGAATTTCAGATTCAGGATTAAAGACCCATCTTTCATTCCAAAAGTCAGTTGTTGATTCTTTAGGGAAAGCCTCGTCTGGCATCATGTAATACTCAACTTCTTTCCATTCAAAGTTTAACAGCTCAATTAAGTGAGGGTATTTTTTGGTTAATACTGGTTGATTTTTTTCTGCGTATTCAATCAGCTCAAACGGCATTTTCCAAACTTGTGGATCTTGGCAGTGGTGTGATTCGAAGAATTCCTGGATCAATACAGTCCATTCTTTTGCTGTGAGAAGATTTACGGTAAGAGGATAAGTAATGCTCAAGGCTTCCCTAACAACACCAAACACTAACCTTCGGTAATTGTGCAGGCGGCCTTTAGTCACGTCTTTTAACTGAGGCTCAACTCCGTCTCGACAATATTTGGCGAGTAGTCGCTGTTGTTCTAAAGTATCGTTATGCAATGCATGACTCATGGCTCCATTGCTTTTGGCAGATTCCTTCTAGTCGATTCATTTCGATGGCCAATTCCTCCATTTCAGGAATATTGAAATCTCTTTCTAATAGAACAGGAACGGGTTCATTGAGCTTGGAAATGGCATGCTCAAATAGATCATAAACAGGGTCGATAATGGCTTGTCCGTGTGTGTCAATGATCAAATCATCGCTTACTTTTTCATGACCAGCCATGTGAATGTATTTCACGCTAGATAGATCAAGTTGTTCTATGAATTGCTTTGGATCGTAATTGTGGTTGAATGCATTGACATAGATATTGTTGATGTCGAACAATAGCTCACAATCTGATTCTTTGAGGATCGAATTAATGAACTCAACCTCAGACATTTCAGCTGCAACTGGGGTGTAGTAAGAAACAATTTCAATCACTAGCTTGCGTCCAAGAAAGTCCTGGACTTCCTTAATTCGTTGAGAGATATGCTTTACTGCATCTTCTCTGAATGGTATTGGTAAAAGGTCGTAAATATGAGCGTTGTCGCATTTGCTGTAGCTCAAATGCTCAGAATACACTTGAACATCCCATTCTTGAATAAAGGCTTTTATTCTTTTTAGAAAACCCCAGTCGATAGGATCAGGACTTCCAATAGAAAGGGATAGACCATGTGTGTAAATTGGAAACTTATTGGCAACTTTAGAAAGCTCTTTCTTCCAATACCCTCCAACATCAACCCAGTTTTCTGGAGCTACTTCCACAAACGCAGGATCGAGAATATCACTTTCTAAAAAAGCGGATCCAAAATCTTTACGATATCCTATTCCAACGTATTTTGACATATAGAAACAATCAAGCCTGACCAGTTAGAAGATCAGGCTTTAAGTATGTTTTTCTAGTTAGGCTTTACAGCTTTTACTGGCTTTGTTGCTTTAGGGCTAGCGGGCTTCATTTCAGCTTTTGCTTCGCCACATTTACCTTCACCGCATTTGTGCTCAGCAGCTTTTGAGTCTCCAGCTTTCATATCCGCTTTAGCTTCTCCACACTTGCCTTCACCACATTTGTGGTCAGATGCTTTAGATTCAGCTTTTGCCTTTCCACATTTTGCCTCAGGAGATTTAAACCCTGTGTTTGAAGCATCCAATAGATCAGCTCTTAGCTCAGATCCAGAACCTAGATCATCGTAAGAGAATAATTCATTTGCATTAGCAGAGGATGAACTTAAAACAGCACCTGCCATCAGCGTTCCGGTGATTAATGCACCTAAACCTTTGTTTGTGTTTTTCATATTATTTTGGTTTTAATTGATGCGAATTATTGATTAGAGTCTTTCAACGTGGCGTCCATTGCTTCTTTTTCAGCATTAGAAAACGAATCTTGAACGTTTAGTTTTTCGGACATTGAATTGACCCATGAATTTTGTTTGCTAAATGCTTTGCAGTATTTGCAAATCAGAAGATGAAAAGATAACTCTAATTTTTCTCTCAGAGTTAGTTTACTTTCCTCTTTCTTTATTGTCAGTTGCGTTGACTCCTTACAATTAATCATTTGTCAAACCAGTTTTTTTCGAGACATGAGCGCAATTGCACTTTTGCTCTATGGATTAAAACCCAGTAGTTAGAAGATGAGATTCCAAGTTCCTTACATATCGTCTCAGAATCTTCACCGTCAATATATTTCATAGTGAATACTTGAGCTTGAACCTCCTTTAGTGCAGCTTTGCATCGAAGGAAAGTATGCATAAATTCCTTGTTCTGAATTATATCGTCAGTAGACCAGTTTTTCGGCATTCGGCTGTCCATCCAATGCCCTTTGTCATCAAATGAGTCATCATCGTTATCATCTGAATCAAAGTCTGACTCCAAGACTTCTTTCTTCTTTTTGTAATAGTCGAGAATACGACTTCTTAATATGAGGTATAACCAATTTTTCTCTGAGATTTCACCACGAAAACTATCCTTTGATTTCAGTGCAGTAAAGAAGGTGTCCTGCACCAAGTCTTTCGCAGCATCGCGCTCTGGCACGCGCACTATAGCGTAGCTCAAAAGCTGGTCCGCATATAAATTGATCCAGTTTTCTGGTGTTAGTTGGTGTTTACTCATTCAATTATTAAAAGAATGGAAAATGATAATTCCTCTGACGCAAGATGAATAAAATTGACGCTTAATGAAAGCAAGAAGTGTTAATTATCATTTCTAAAGTTTTGAAGAATTGAATTTACTTACTTCATTTGCCATGTGAAAAGACTGCTTTTGAGTTTCATATTGCTCGCCTTAATGGTGTTCATCAATATCCCACGAGAATTTTATCATTCGTGTGATCTTGACATGGAAGTGCAGCATGATCATGGGTTGTCTTTTTCTAAAGCGCATGAAGATTGCTTAGTATGTGATTACACATTTTCAGTTTTCAGCAGCAGCTCCCAAGCCATTTCCAATAAATCAACTGCAGAGTATGGCGAGTATCAAGCACTCGCTGCTGCACTAGACGATTTAGATTCCTTTCCTTATTGTGAGGGCAGAGCACCGCCAGTTTTAGCATAGACCAATTCTTGTATTCTAGCTAAAACAAATTTTTCATGAAATATATTTTTATGCTGGTGCTGATCGCATTAGCTCCCGATTTTCTCGCACAAGAAACCTGCGTGTTCACTTTAACGGGGACCGTTAAAGATGAGCACGATGACAGTGTTTTGCCTTTTTCTGAGATTAGACTATTAAATACGCCCATAGGCACAGTCGCAAATGAAAATGGGGGGTTTGTCATCAGAAACCTTTGCACAAGCCAATTTAAAGCAGTAATTAGTCATATTGGCTGCGACCCGGATACTATTTCATTTTCACTCGAAGGGGATACTGCACTTACTTTTTACCTAGAGCATCATGCCGAATTACTAAAGGCGTTGACCATCGAGGCAAAACAACCTCATAAAGATATTGCATCACGTGTTGAGTTAAATGAACGCGATTTGGCAAGCAATTCTGGAGAAGGTTTGGCGGATTTATTAGATGACCTGCAAGGCATGCAAATGTTGAATACAGGCAGTAATATCTCAAAACCAGTAATACACGGAATGCATAGCAACCGCTTAGTGATAATGAGCGATAATACAAAGCTTCAAGGTCAACAATGGGGAAGTGAGCATGCACCAGAATTGGATCCAATGTCGGTTCAGCGCTTAGAAGTCGTGCAAGGAGCAAGTAGTTTGAGGTACGGAACTGAGGCAATGGCCGGGGCTGTTATTGCTCATTCTGCGGATATTACGAAAGAGCGAAAATTAAATGGTTCACTGCAAACAGGGTTTTCGACCAACGGACAGAAAGGCTTAGCTTCTGTCGCTCTTCAAGGTGCATTACTCAAAAAGGCACCATTGTTTTTCAGGGTTCAAGGTTCTGCAATTAACGCTGGTGATTTAAAGGCACCTGATTATTATTTGCTGAATACTGGAAAGAAAGAGTGGAACGGCAGTGGGCGATTGCTTTGGAAAGGGGAAAACTTTGGAATCGATATACAATATAAGTTGCTTTCAACTGAACTTGGTATTCTGTCTTACTCGCACATTGGAAACTTAAGTGATCTCGAGAAAGCAATTAATTCTGCAGAACCGTTGAATCCTTCAGATTCATTTAGCCGGACGATGAATAGTCCACGACAGGCAGTGCAACATGAGTTAACTTCTGCCAGAGCATATTGGAAAGCCAATCTTCGAAACGAGCTTCAGCTGAATGTTTCTAGGCAATACAACAAACGTCAAGAATTTGATCGAAGCATTTTTAGTGACCTTCAAGTGGCAGATCTGCAATATGAAATCACCACCTATCAGGCGGATATTCAATATGAGGATAGAATAAGAAGTAACTATAAATATGAAATAGGCATTGCGTCAGAAACTCAAGCTAATACCTACACTGGCCGCTTCTTTATTCCGAATTTCCGAAATTATACCGTTGGTTTATTCACCATCCATCATTTGAATTTTGGGGCGTGGGAACTTGAGGGAGGAGTGAGGTATGATTATAAATGGCAAGAAGCCTTTATGTATCGCCAAAATGAATTGTATTCACCCATTAGAACATTTGATGGAATTTCGAGCAATATTGGTGTATCTCGGGAGTGGAAAAAGTGGGTGGCTATGTTTAATGCAGGCCGAGCTTGGCGTTCGCCATCCATCAATGAATTGTATAGTGAAGGGCTTCATCATGGAGTGGCTGCTGTAGAATTTGGCGTTGAAACCTTGGATGAGGAAAGAATGACTTCTGCGACAGTTGCGATTTCGGGCAACGCAATAGAATTATTTGGTATTGCCATGGACGTCAATGCTACTGCCTATGCATATTACATAAATAATTATATCTATTTATTGCCAACGCTTCCCTCAACGTTAACCATTAGGGGAGCTTTCCCAACGTTTAATTACACGAGCACTGATGCTTTTTTTAGAGGTCTTGACGCCAATGTGAGAATAATGCCACATAAAAACCTTGATGTAATATTTGGCGCTGAAATAGTCAGAGCGAGTGATCCTAATTCGGAAGCAGACCTTGTCTTTATACCACCTAATCGTTTTGATGGCAGAGTAAATTTTTCTTTTTGGAAAAAGAAACCTGCAACGCACCAAATAGGTGTTTCAGTAGCTTATACTGCCCGTCAGAATCGCGTTCCTGATGGCGTTGATTATGCACCTTCCCCAAATGATTTTATTCTATTTGGAGGTGAAATTTCCGGTGACTTTATCATCTTTAATAAGCGCCCGCATTATTCTTTTAGAGTTGAGAATGCGTTAAATGCGAGCTACAGGTCTTACTTAAATAGGCTACGCTATTATGCAGATGAGCCAGGACAAAACTTCATACTAACATTAAAAATTCCATTTTAACTTAAATCAATTATTATGAACATACAAAGAGTAAAACAATTATCAATTATTGCATTTCTTGCAATTGCTGCATCGTGCAAAAAGGATGACGATCAGCCTAATATTCCTCAACCCATTATCAATGAACCAGAAAGTATCACCTCTGTCGAATTGCATTTCACAGCTCAAGATGGTTCATCCACCTTTCATGCAGACTGGGATGATCCAGATGGTTTGGGAGGAGATGAACCTACGATTGAAAGTATAGTGCTTGATAGCGGTATGACCTATGATGTTGAAGTATCATTTCTTGACCGATCAAGTGGAACCTCTGAGGATTTAACTTCTGAAATTGAGGAAGAAGCAGCTGAGCATATCGTGTGCTATTCGTTGGATGCTTCAACAGAAAATGTATTGGAAATTGTCTCAACAGATTCAGATGGCACCTACGGTGTAGGACTTAATTCAGAGTGGCAGACGAAAGACATTGGTTCTGGTAATCTCTCATTGACGCTTAAGCATCAACCTGATGGTATCAAGGACGGTACTTGTGATCCAGGTGAAACGGACGTAGAGGTAATTTTCCCAATAAGTATTCAATAAATTAAAACTAATCTAATTATGAAAAAAGTCATATTAATGATGGGTGCAGTTGCGGTTCTCACTGCGTGCAACAAAACTAAAATCAATTCGAATCGCCTTAGTGGTGAAGTTTGGAAGGTTGTAAGTATCACAACTGATGGTGAGCCATTTGAACAAGATGATCTACCAGAACTTGAGTTTGAGGATTGCGATATTTATGATGAAGTATGCATGGGGCATTGGGCTCTGGAAGATGAAGAAGCTCATTTTGCGTGGCAATTCAGTGATAACGGGGAATTATTCACCTTGTCTAATCAGTCAGAAATGGATCATGATCATGACCACGAGGAAGACCATGAGGAAGATCATGACGATGGTCATGAGCATATGAACCCCACAGAACAATGTCAAAACTTTAGCGGAAGCTATAAGGTTGAAGATTCCAAAAGAAAGTCTATGAAAATTAGTTCAAGCGAAACTGTAGGATACTTTGGAGTTGAAGTCTTAATTGAACTTGAGTTATCTGAATAATCACCAACTTAAAAGGCGAACCAAGAGGTTCGCCTTTTTTTCTATTAGTGTAATTCTTATTCGCAGATTGAACAGCATGTCTAAATAAAGAAACAAAATCAACTAAAGGTTCAGGTAGTATGGTTTCAGTAATTCGATTGCTTCAGGTGAATATTGGTTTAGCTTTTTATAAAGAATCAATTCGCAAGAGTCTACTGATGCTGATTTTGTCTTTGCTAAAACTGCTATAAATCTATTGATTGCTTTCTCTTTATTTGGTCTTATGAATAGTTCTTTGTGGAAATAAAGGTTATTTGAAATAGCTTCTTTTTTTAGGTCATGATATCGATCGTGAGGAAGTACTAATGTAAATTTTCCATGTTCAGTTAGTAGGTTCTTCACATGAAACAGAAGTGAGCTTAATTTTAGGTTTCCTTCATGACGAGCATTCGATATTCTTTGGTCAATGTTTTTAGTGGAGCCAACAAAATAGGGAGGATTGCTGACTAATAGATCATATGTCTTTGACGTGGTTTTTGCGAACTCATCAAGACTGCAATGGATAGATGTCAATCGATTTGACCAAAGCGATCGTTGAAAGTTGACCCGAGCTTGATCACTGCTTTTTTTGTCAGTATCAATCCCATCAATTGTGGCATTGCATTTTTGAGCAAGCATCAGAGCAATTAAGCCACTACCAGTTCCTATGTCTAAGACGTTTTGGGCAAAAGAAGCATCTATCCAAGATGCCATTAAACAGGAATCAGTTCCAACTTTAAAAGCAGCATCTTTCTGTTCTATTCTAAATTGCTTGAAATCAAACCAAGTATTTGCCATTTAAACTGAACTGATAACTTCTGGAATGAGCTGAATTAATTTATCTTCTGCTTTGCCCGCGATTTCTAGAATATCAGCAATGTTTATGGGCTTTAAATCGTCCGGGTCGCACTCATCTGTCAGCACAATTACAGCAGCACAATCCATTCCACTGTGTTTAGCTACTATCACCTCTGGCACAGTACTCATTCCTACCGCATCTGCGCCAATTGTTCTTAGAAATCTATATTCTGCAGGTGATTCTAGCATTGGTCCTTGAACGGAGACGTAAACGCCCTTTCTAAGGGTGATGTTTAATTGTTCAGCTGTGGTTGAAATTTTTTCTTGTAAGCTATTAGAGTAGGTCTCGCTCATATCCGGAAAACGAGGCCCAAGTCGATCATCATTCTTCCCAATCAATGGGTTCGAAGGCAAAAGATTAATTTGATCAGTGATCATCATTAAATCACCCTTCTTAAAATCAAGGTTCATTGCTCCAGCTGCGCCTGATAATAGCAGGGTTGAAGTACCTAAAAATTTCATAACTCTTATCGGAAAAGTGATGGCTTGCAAGTCGTATCCTTCATAGTAATGAAGTCGACCTTGCATCGCAATTACATTTTTGTTTCCTAGTTGCCCAAAAATAAACTTACCCTTATGCGACTCCACGGTTGATGCTGAGAAATGCGGAATGTCTGTGTAATCAATGACTATTGGATTCTCGATTTTCTCTGCTAACTTGCCGAGGCCTGAGCCTAAAACTATTCCTATGTCAACCTTTTGAAACCCACGTGCATTTAAAAATGCCGCTGCCTCTGTTACTTTATCAAACAACTCCATTCTGTCTTTTCTTAGCTCTTGCGATCGATGTAGAAACTATTGGCTTGCGACAAGCTAGTGATCACCATATCATTGATGCATAAATTGGGAGGTAAGGTGGTAACATAATACACTTGCTCTGCAATGTCATTGGCTGTCATTGGCTCGTATCCATTATACGCTGCCTTGGCTTTGGCTTCATCACCATGAAAACGTACAATACTAAATTCTGTTTCGGCCGCACCAGGAGCAATTTGAGTGACTTTAATGCCTGTACCTAATAGGTCGATTCTCATGCCTTTTGTTATGGCATCAACAGCATGTTTTGATGCGCAATAAACATTGCCATTTTCGTAGACTTCTTTTCCCGCGGTAGATCCAATATTTATGATTTGACCTTTTTTGCGTTGAACCATCAAAGGAATAATCGCTTTTGAAACGTATAGAAGACCCTTAACGTTAGTATCAATCATCTTGTCCCAGTCTTCAATATCGCCATCTTGGATATGGCTCAATCCACTAGCTAGTCCAGCGTTGTTTATCAAAACGTCTATGTTTTTCCATTCATCTGTTAACCCCTCTAAACTGCGCTTTACTTCTTCAAGATTGCGCACATCGAATGAGAGTGTGAGAATGTCAATGGAATGCTTTGACTCAAGGTCTAGCTTAATTTCAGATAATCGTTCGGCCCGTCTGCCGGTAATTATTAGGTTGTAATTATTCTTTGCGAAAACCTCAGCTATTGCTTTTCCGAAGCCCGCAGTAGCACCCGTTATTAAGGCAACTTTATTCATTCGCCAAATCTACTATTTGACACTGGGATTCTCGGAAATAATTGTTCGGTTTATCTGAAGTTGAGGGTTAAAGACCGCTCACCAATCGCTTTATAATAACTGATATCGGTTCCACAGCTTTAATGCTCTCAATGCTCGGCCCGGCCACCCAAACAGTCTTATAGGTTGCTTTATTAGCCGCATTGGATATTTTGTTCAAACCTCTAACGGCAATAAACATCTTGATGTATTTCTTTAGCCATTTGTTGCGGTGCATCAATTTTTCAAGAAAGCTGGCTTCTGTGCCAATAGTCTGCACATAAGGCGTGTTTATCACGGTCAATGCGCTTCCAGACATTTTTGTTGTTCTGACAATGTCTTTTTCACCATACTGAACCAGGGCGTTTTTGTAATCATCAGATACACCTGCTTCTTCGCTTGCTATGAATATCGTGCCTACAGAAACAGCACTTGCACCTAAGTCCAGAATCTTCTTTATGTCGTCAGAGTTTCTTACACCACCGGCAGAAATAATTGGAATACTTAACTCTTTCTTCAGCATTGGAATTAATTCTTCAGGTGGGATATTTCCAGCATGACCTCCCGCAACCGAGTTAACGGCAATTACAGCATCCGCTCCAAGCTCTTCTACTTTTTTGGCATAAGTCAAGTCCGTAACATCGCAAAAGACCTTTATACCGAAGGGCTTGCATCTTTCAATGCATTCCTTAGGATTTCCGAGTGAAGTAATAATGTAAGCTACCTTCTTCTCAAGGCAGGTTTCTAATTGACTTTTGTATTTGACGTTTGACTTATTGACGATAAGGTTTACGCCAAATGACTTATTAGAGTGAGAGCGTATCTCGTCAATCGCTACTCTAAACTCCTTGTCTGTACGATAGTTTAAAGCAGGGAAAGATCCTGAGATGCCATTATCAGCTGCGCCTTTCATCATTGCGGCATTAGATACCAAAAACATTGGCGCCATAATTACCGGATACTCCGCGTCAAAAAGAGATTTATGAGTTTGTATTGCCATCGTTTAAAAGTACGACAGCATGGAATACTGACGAAAATTAATGACAAAAAAGGAATATAACTTGCTGTTACTAGCGTCTGAAACCCATCAGCATAACTCCGCATCCACTTGCTCCAGCTATGGGGTCAAGCTCTGCTTCAATGATCACATCAAGAGTTGATTCGATTTGAAAATCCCAATGTGGTGCATTTTGAAAGTCGTTATTCTTGAAAATTAAGTTTCTCTCTGAATCAAATACTCTAAATTGAAGATTACCATCTTGAGTTCCACTGCAACCAGCCAAGCGATAAGTTGTGCCACCGTAAAGAGTAGCATTAAATTCTGCAACTTGATCATTTAACAGCAATGCGCGGTAGTGCTGTCCATCAGAAAGGTATTCACCAGTGATATGATTCTGGCATACGTCAGCCGTGATTTCACATTGGGCATTAACGCCAAATGAAACTAAAGAAAGGAAACAAATCAGGATCAAATTTCTCATGAGGCTGAAGTTGTGATTATTGAATTACGCAAAGCGGTTATTTTATTCGAAATTTCTTCCATAAGGGCATCATCTAACTCAACGGAGCTCTTACTCTTAATGATGGTAAGTTGCTGATCTGGTTTTGTCTCAGGCTCAAAGTAAGAATAGGTAGAGTTTACCTTGGCAAATGAAGCCTTTAGATCATTCAACGAAGTAAGAATGTCATCAAAGCGTCCATCAGCATTTTGTTGACTAATCAAACCAATAAGGTTCTCAAGTGTATTTTTTTGTTCTCCAACTCTCGCCCGAAGTTTTGCATTGTCTAAACTCTTACTCAACTCAGAAACGAAGTATAAAGACTCAACCCAACCACCATATAAAATCATCGCACTTAAGTCTTCACTTTCATTTTCTTTTAAGTATTCATCGCTCAAAAGATTTAACTCAGAAACAAAGATCAAGAGAGAGTCTTTATTTTCCATGTTTCCCTCAAATCGCTTGATCAAACCTTTATACAAAGCGGGCGATATACCTATTTCGGTCCCAAGTTTTTTAGTTGTGGCCAATAGGGTAAATGCTTTTTGAGATTGATTGTAAATCAAACAGTAACCCAAATCAGCTCCATAAACTCCAAGATTCATTGCCTGCTTCTCTTTAACTGAATACTGTCCAGCATCAACAATTGGGTTGAGCATAGATTCGTTAAAGTGACCACCAACTTCTTGAATAAGCATTGCTGTTTCAAGAGGTGAGGGGAGATTGAATAGTTTATCCCCAACCTTTAGTACCGATGAACCAGAGCTTTTAGCTTTAGGTGTTGTGGTTTCTTCCGAGGATTCGCTGCCCATTTTCTTCGGGTCTTCACCACCGCAAGATGCTAGTGAAAGAACGAAAATCGAAGCTGCTGCGAAGAGAAAGTAAAAAGATGATTTCATTTAGATTCTGAATTGCGTCCGAAAATATTGGTCTTTTTGAGAAATATCTTCAAACCGAACACGGATATAATTGATAATGAAAAGTAGATAGCTGCATTTTGGAATTCCATCAAAATTAGACTTCCGATTGCAAATAAAAACGAAATAATAAAAACGATCATCGAAGTGGTGTTCCCAGTTAACCATTTAATCTGTTTGTTTCTATCCTTAACTCCTTGAATATAAGAGGGCCACACTCCCATAGGACGTACTCGCTCATTAAAATATTCTATGCTTTTTTGACTTGGTTTAGGGGTGAGAAAGGTTACTGAAACCCACATAAGTGTGGTGAAACCTACAGTGAAATAATAGGGGCCGTATTGGTTAATAAATTCACTCCCTAGTTTTTCATTTAAATAAAAATGACAAAAAGAGTAAGCCATTAACGGAGCAACTGTAGCAGCGATTTCACTCCATGCATTTACGCGCCACCAATACCATCTTAAAATTAAAACTAAACCTAAACCAGCACCGCATTGCATTATAAACTCCCAAACACCGCTAATACTCGTTACAAATGGTGTAACTATGGCACCTAGAATCATAATTCCGACAGATGCTAGGCGACTACACATAACTAATGATGTCTGTGAAGAGTTTTCTTTAAGTGGAAGAATTAAATCGTTAACTACATAGCTCGCACCCCAATTTACCTGGGTAGAAATGGTGCTTAAATAGGCGGCAATAAATGCCACTAGTAGCAGGCCTACTAATCCATTAGGAAGAAACTGACGCATGGCATATACAAATCCTAATCGCGGCTCAAAGTGGTATTTGACTTGACGTTCTTGATCAGTGTTTCTTAGGGATGGAAATAAAGTCAAAAACTCTTCTGATGATTGAACACCTTTTGTGGTGATCGACAAATTCTCTGCTTCTGGTTCGATTGTCAATTCAGAGTGGGCTTCCGAAAAATAGGTGATGTTGCTTATTAATTTTTCGTCTTGTGGAGTATAAAGCACAATGGCGCAAAGTCCAACAATAATCCACGGCCAAGGCCGAATGCAATAATGACCTACCTGAAAAAGTAGGGTAGCCCAAATTGCGTCTTTTTCTGATTTTGTACTCATCATTCGTTGAGCAATGTAGCCACCACCACCAGGCTCAGCCCCTGGGTACCAGCTTGCCCACCATTGTATAGCGATGAATGAAAAGAAGGCTCCAATAGTAAGTCCAAAGCCGTGTAGTTGAGATACAATTGGAACATTCGAAGAAGAGCTTGATATCTGCGGAACAAAGTCTAAACTTGAAGCGGGTAATCGCAGCTTAAGCGCATCAATTCCGCCCACTTCATCACTGTTTACAACTAGAATAGCCAAAATTATACAGCCAATCATCGCAATAGTGAATTGAATTGTATCTGTGATGGCAACACCTTTCAAACCTGAAAGTGCCGAGTAGGAAACGGCTAATACCATTAACCCCAAAGTAACAAGGTATGCCGTATTTCGATCTACATCAAAAAACACTTCGATTAATGACATCATAGCCAAATTCACCCAAGCGATAATAATCGCGTTGATGAATAATCCGAGATAGCCTGATTTAAAAAGACGCAGATATAATGCTGGTTTACCCTCATATCGGAGTTGAATAAACTCTAACTCTGTTAAGATATTCGACCTTCTCCACAACATCGAAAAAAAGAAGGTGGTCAAGGCTCCTCCAAAAATGAATGACCACCAAAGCCAATTCTTTGCTATTCCGCCTTGAGAGACTAATTCCGATACAGCCAATGGAGTGTCGGCAGCAAAGGTTGTAGCCACCATAGAAAGGCCTGCGATATACCAGGGTAATTTTCTTCCTCCTAAAAAGAAGTCAGAAATACTCTTACCAGCATTTTTCCGATAATAAAGCCCGATACCTAATGATAAGAGCAAAAAGCCAATGATAATAGACCAGTCGAGTAGTGTTAGCATAACCTTGATTACAATAGTAGGGGTGCCAACAAATAAATTGATGCGAAAGCCAGGTTAGTTTTTAACAGCGCATGGGTGGCTTACTTGATGCTTTTACTTTCGCAACATTGTCTAAGCCTTATTATATACAAGCCATTCTTCCGCTCGCATTGCGAGGAACCTTCACTTATCGTGTTCCACAGCATTTAGTTGGTGAGTTAGAAACAGGTAAAAGAGTGGTGGTGCCGTTCGGAAAACGCAGGTATTACGCTGCGTTGATTTATAAGATGAATGTTCAATTACCTCAAGGAACGAAGCCCAAAGACATCGCATATGTAATGGATGATGTTCCTGTGGTGACGGATGAGCAGTTAAATTTTTGGGAGTGGATGGCCCATTATTATATGACTGGTTTAAGTTCAGTCATGAATACGGCATTGCCAAATGCCATGAAGATTAGTTCTCAGACTTCGGTGTCAATGAATCCAGAGTTTGAAGAGTATGTTGATTTTTCTGATGATGAACGCATGATTGTTGCTCAGCTTTCAACCCACGAAAGCATGACAGTTGATCAATTGGAACAACTTCTGCCGAAAAAGTTAACACAAAAGGCGGTAAGTTCTTTGATGAAACAGGGGGTAATTGTTATTTCTGAAGAAATGAAGCCTCAGGCAAAACCTCAAATGGTGGAGCATGTGCTGTTTTCAAAGGAATTTCAAGGGGATGAATCCATATCCGCGCTTTTAGATAAACTCTCAAAAGCACCTAAACAATTTGAAATTGTGATGCGGTTTTTAGAGATGAGAGGCGAGGGAAAGTCAGTAGTCAAGCAAAATTTGATCCACAGAGCTGGAGCGTCTTCAGCTTCATTTAAGTCACTTTTAGATCGTGGTGTTTTTGAAATCGAAGAAGTGCTCAAGTTTGGTGTGGATATTTCTGAAGGAACAAACTTTAGCTTAAATGAACACCAAATTAAAGCTCTTGAAGAGATAAAACAAGGGTTTGAACAGAAGACCACCGTGCTTCTTCAAGGAATCACGGGGTCAGGTAAAACACTTATTTATACTCAGCTTATTAAGGAGACTATTGCGCAAGGAAAGCAAGTGCTTTATTTGGTTCCGGAAATAGCCTTAACAACGCAGTTGGTTGAGCGCTTAAAAGTGATCATTGGTGAAGAACTGTTTGTCTATCATTCACGGTTTACTAATCGCGAGCGTCTTACAACTTGGATGCGTTTGCTTGATTCGGCCAATAATGAAATCATTATCGGAGCAAGATCATCTCTTTTTCTGCCTTTGAATAATTTAGGCTTAATCGTTGTTGATGAGGAGCACGAAAGCTCGTTTAAACAGCATGAGTCTTCCCCTCATTATAACGCACGTGATGCAGCCATATGGTTGGCGCATAAGACGGGAGCAAAAGTTTTACTTGGATCGGCTACACCGGCAATTGAATCCATCTTCAATGCTCGTAATGGTAAGTCTGCTTTGGTAAAGCTCGAAAAACGTTATGCTGATATTCAGCTTCCGCTGATTCATTTGGTTGATATGACCAAGAGCAAGCGAGCAGATATTCAAAATGCGAGTTTTAGTGGCGAACTCATTGAGGCTATCAAGGCCACTTTGGCTAAGAAGCAGCAGGTTATTTTGTTTCAAAACAGAAGAGGATATGCTCCGTTTCTATTGTGCGAAGCATGCGGTTGGAGTGCTGAGTGTGTCAATTGCGATGTCAACTTAACTTACCACAGATTCTTTGAAAAGATGCTTTGTCACTATTGTGGCTACAACATAAAGATGCCAAAGCATTGTCCTAACTGTCATTCAGCCAAGATGACTGTGAAAGGCTTTGGAACCGAGAAAATTGAAGACGAGCTCGAAATTATTTTTCCAAATGCCAGAATGGGGCGCATGGATTTAGATACCACCAGAAAGAAGAATGCTTTTCAAAACATCATGACGGCCTTTGAAGAAGGATCAATTGATATTTTGGTAGGAACGCAAATGGTTACTAAAGGACTTGACTTTACTAACGTTGGATTGGTAGGAGTGCTCAGTGCAGATAGTCTTTGGAATAGGCCTGATTTCAGAGCCTTTGAGCGTGCCTATCAATTACTTACTCAAGTTTCAGGTAGAGCTGGAAGAAAGAATAACAGAGGAAAGGTGTTGATTCAAACCTTCAGACCAGAGCATCCAGTGCTGCAATTAGTAGTAGAGAATAACTATGAGGGAATGTATCAACATCAGCTTTCTGAAAGGCAACAATTTTCTTATCCACCATATGTGCGAATGATCATGTTTCAGTTGGCTCATCCTGACGCCAAATTGGTTCGAGAAGGCGCGGTGCATTTCGGTCTACTTCTAAGGAAACACTTTTCAGAACGTGTGCTTGGCCCCGAAGAGCCAGTAATATCTAGAGTTAGGGGAAGCTTTCTTCGGCAGATATTTCTCAAGTTAGATATTCATTACTCTATTCAAGAGAGTAGAAGAATTATTTGGAGTTGTGTCGATGAAATGGAAGGGCATCCTGTGTATCGAAAACTCAAACTAAGACTAGATGTAGACCCTTATTAAAATTGACCTTCAAAATAGGCCCAAAGCTTATCAATAGGGCAAGGAGCAGCCAATTCCAACATTTCCTTTTTTACTGGATGCTCGAATCTTGACAACCTAGAATGCAAACTGATGCTAGCGTCAGGGTTCGATCTTGAAGCACCATATTTTAAATCACCTTTTATAATACAACCCATATGCGCCAATTGGGCCCTGATCTGGTGATGTCTTCCGGTTTCAAGATTTACTTCAATAAGGTGGTATCGATCACTGCTGGCCATAAATTTATAGTTCAGGACCGCTTCTTTATATCCTTCAGCTTCTGAATCTCGGACGTAAGATTTATTCTGTTTTTCATTCTTTTTCATCCAACCTATTAATCTTCCTTCGGGTTTTTGAGGTGCCTTCTCTACAATGGCCCAATAGGTTTTTTGGATGGCTTTCCTTCTGAAAATATCGCTCATTCTCGAAAGTGCTTTGCTTGTTTTGGCAAAAACTACAACACCACTTACTGGTCGATCTAGTCGGTGTGGTGCACCAAGGTATACTGCACCAGGCTTTTGGTCGCGCTCTTTGATGAGTGACTTGATGCTGTCAAGCAGCGGAGTGTCGCCAGTTTTGTCTCCCTGAACCAATTCACCTGATTCTTTATTGATGACAATTAGGTGGTTGTCTTCATATATAATACGATCGAGAAGATCCGCCATGTCAGCAATTAATATTGCTCGTTTTCATTAGGGAAATCCTTTCTTTTTACATCCAAAATGTATTCACCGATGGCTTCGGTAATTGTGTCATGTAAATTGCTGTATCTTCTTAAGAAACGAGGAGAAAACTCCTTGTTTATCCCAAGCATATCATGAAGCACTAGCACTTGTCCATCTACTTGATTTCCAGCGCCTATACCTATTACAGGAATAGATACAGATCGAGCAACTTCACCGGCTAATTTGGCTGGTATTTTTTCTAAAACAATGGCAAAAACACCTGTTTCTTCCAGAATTCTAGCATCCTCTAATAGTCGTTCTCTTTCTTCATCTTCCTCGGCTCTAACAGCGTATGAACCAAACTTGTAGATGGATTGCGGAGTTAAACCTAAATGCCCCATAACTGGAATGCCTGCTGTCAATATCCTATCTATAGATTCTTTGACTTCGCGTCCGCCTTCCAGCTTAACAGAATGTGCCCCAGCTTCTTTCATGATTCGGATCGAAGATGTCAATGCTTCTTTCGAATTTCCTTGGTAGCTGCCAAAGGGCAAGTCAACCACTACAAGAGCTCGCTTGGTTGCACGTATCACTGATGACGCGTGATAGATCATTTGATCTAAGGTGATTGGAAGAGTGGTTTCATGTCCAGCCATTACGTTCGAGGCAGAATCACCAACTAGAATTACATCTATGCCAGCATGGTCTACAAGACTTCCCAGACTAAAGTCATAGGCAGTGAGCATGGAGATTTTCTCACCATTCTGCTTCATCTGCTGAAGAACGCTAGTGGTTATTTTCTTCACATTATTACCCACTGGCGATAAATTGTCGTCTATCTTCTTCATATTGGTTACCGTTGATGCACACTTTCCGACCGAAAACACAATTAAGGTACCGGAAGTTGTTTAGGAATGTATTTTTGAACCTTTAAAACGCAAACGTAAAAGAATTTTATGTCCAAGCTTCGCTCGTTGACTATTATGTTTCTCTCTCTTTCTTTGTTTTCCATTATTGGGTGTGAAACAGATATTGATATTATCGCTCCTCAAAAAGATGTGACAATAATTTATGGGATCTTAGAGGAAACTAAAGAAAGACACTATATCAGGATCAATAAAGCCTTTATTGGTGAAGAATCTGCTAATGTTTTGGCCTCCACTCAAGGTGTAAATGAGTATTCTGATAATGAGTTGCAGGCTGTTGTAATTGAATTTTTAAATGGTCAAGAAATTGGCAGATACCCACTAAATTCTGAATACATATCATCTAAAGAGGATGGTTTATTCTTTAGTGATAGCAATAAGGTCTACTATTTTGATGCTGATTTGAAGATTTCTTCAATAGATAACTCATACGTCTACAGAATAGAGTGTACGATTAATGTTGAAGGAGAAGAAACTAAAACAGTTAGCGCGGAAACTGAAGTTATAGGAGGTGGCCTAATTCCGATTACGCTTGTGAAACCAAGGATTGCAAACGCTTCATCTGAAGATAGAGGAGAGGTTGACTTCGTAGCTAATGGTGATTATCGTAACTCTTTGGATATAACATGGCAGCGTCCTGCTGGTGGTGTTAGTTTTACTAGTTATTATCGTTTTTACTATACTGAAGAGGATATTGCAACTGGCGATAGATCTCGTGATAGCCTTCTTTTTACTGTGGGAACCAAGAAAGTTACACTAAGAGAATCTGAAAGTGCTGGTGAAGTTAATTTTACTATAAATCCAGAAGAGTTTTATATAAGAATGAACACTGAGTTTGAAGACTATGACTTCGAAAACCCAACATTCAATAGATACGCAAGTGATACACTTGAGTTTTTCCTTGAGGTAGCAGATCAAACACTAGCTACTTACATAGAGGTGAATCAGCCCTCAACTGAGATTTCCCAAGAAAGACCTGAATATACGAATGTGAATAATGGTATTGGAGTTTTCGCAAGTCGTTATTTGGCTACTACTCGCAGAAAAGTTGGGCTAACGAAAACAACTTCGGGAAGAGTTTTTGAATCAGGTACTTTGGAAGAGCTACTCTACTCGAATCAAGTAACGGGTTTAGACCCTGAAACTGGCGCAGAACTCAGTCGTGCAACCTCTCAAAAAGGATTCAAAGTAGAGAACGGTCGCTGCAATGATCTTATTCAAACCTGCAGATAAGTGACATGATGTCACGCTTTGCGACACCTTTATTTCCTTTATTTTCTCGATTATCTGACATTCCTGCATTAATTCTAATTGCATAATGGGTGGCATACGCTTTGACATATGCTTGGGAAATTAGAATAATCGAAAATCAAAAATAGGATGGGAAAGATCATAGGAATTGATTTGGGAACAACAAATAGCTGCGTTGCGGTAATGGAAGGTAATGAGCCTGTTGTTATTCCAAATAGTGAAGGAAAAAGAACTACTCCTTCTGTGATTGGATTCACAGACGGAGGTGAAAGAAAAGTTGGTGATCCGGCAAAACGCCAAGCGATTACTAACCCAACAAAGACAGTGTACAGTATTAAGCGATTCATGGGAGTTAACTATGATGAGGCTAAAGACGAAGGCAGCCGTGTACCGTATGAAGTTGTAAAAGGAGATAACAATACTCCTAGAGTCAAAATTGACGATAGAATGTATTCTCCACAAGAAATTTCAGCTATGGTTCTCCAGAAAATGAAGAAAACTGCTGAAGATTACTTGGGTCAAGAGGTTTCAGAAGCCGTAGTTACAGTTCCAGCTTACTTTAATGACTCGCAGCGTCAAGCAACTAAAGAGGCTGGAGAAATTGCGGGTTTGAAAGTTAGAAGAATCATTAACGAACCAACTTCAGCTGCTTTGGCGTATGGACTTGATAAGAAAGGTCAAGACATGAAGATTGTAGTTTTTGACTGTGGTGGTGGAACGCATGACGTTTCTATTCTAGAATTAGGAGATGGCGTATTTGAAGTAAAGTCCACTGACGGAGATACTCACCTTGGTGGAGATGACTTTGATCAAGCAATCATTGATTGGTTGGTTCAAGAGTTTAAGAATGACGAAGGAGCAGACTTGAGCAAAGATCCAATGGCTTTACAGCGATTGAAAGAAGCTGCTGAGAAAGCTAAGATTGAATTGTCCAGCACAACCTCTTCTGAGATTAACTTGCCTTATATTATGCCAGTTGATGGCGTGCCAAAGCACTTGGTTCGATCACTTTCTAGATCAAAATTTGAGCAGTTGACAGAGCGTTTAGTTAAGAGAACAATAGATCCATGTAAGAGTGCTTTGAAGCAAAGTGGTTTCTCTACGAGTGATATTGATGAAGTTATTTTAGTTGGTGGTTCCACTCGAATTCCAGCGGTTCAAGATGCAGTTAAGAAATTCTTTGGAAAAGAGCCAAGTAAAGGTGTTAATCCTGATGAAGTTGTTGCCATTGGAGCTTCAATTCAAGGTGGAGTATTAAGCGGTGATGTTAAAGATGTACTTCTTTTAGATGTTACCCCACTTTCTTTAGGAATTGAAACCATGGGTGGTGTTTCTACAAAGTTGATTGAGTCAAACACAACCATTCCAACGAAAAAGTCAGAGACATTCTCTACAGCAAGTGATAATCAGCCATCAGTTGAGATTCACGTGCTTCAAGGAGAAAGACCAATGGCTACTGATAATAGAACTATTGGAAGATTCCATTTGGATGGTATTCCACCATCACCAAGGGGTGTGCCTCAAATTGAAGTAACATTTGATATTGATGCGAATGGTATTCTTAATGTGTCTGCAAAAGACAAGGCAACGGGAAAAGAGCAAAGCATTAGAATTGAGGCTTCTTCTGGATTAAGTCAAGAGGAAATTGATAAAATGAAGCGCGAAGCTGAAGCAAATGCTGACTCTGATGCAAAGGCTAAAGAAACCATCGAGAAATTGAATGGGGCTGACAATATGATTTTCCAAACGGAGAAGCAGATGAAGGAATTTGGAGACAAGTTGCCTGAAGATAAGAAAGGTCCAATTGAAGAAGCTTTAGCAGCCTTGAAAAAGGCTCATGAAGCTAAGGATATCGAGGCAATTGATGCTTCAATGGAAAAACTAAATACGGTTTTCCAAGCGGCCTCTCAAGAAATGTATGCTGCTCAAGGAGCTCAAGCTGAAGGTGCTGAGGGTGCGGAACCAGCTGCAGAGGCAAATGATGATGAAGTTACTGATGTTGACTTCGAAGAGGTGAAGGACGAGAAGTAAGATAGGTAGTAGGGTAGGTTAGTGCGCTCAAAGCGCGCTTTAAGAAGAGAGTTGAGTAATCGGCTCTCTTCTTTTTTTATATCCCAACAGATCAAACCGCTAAGTTCGTTGTTAGATAAAGTAGAGTTATCGATTTTTCATATGAGCAAATCACTTGCGAGACTTATTGTATTCCTAGTAATTGTATTTACAGGTGTAGCTGCTTATCAGATTACAACCTTGGAATTCGACTATGAATTCGAGCATTTTTTTCCGTCTGAGGATACTTCGCTTGACTTTTACACAGACTACAATAGGAAGTTCTCAACAGATGTAGATTTTGTTTTACTGGCGCTTAAAAACGATGATGGAATCTTTAAAAAGGATTTCTTACTCAAAGCGAAATCGCTTCGTGAAGAATTGATAAAAGTTGACGAGGTTAAGCGCGTTGTTTCTCCATTTGATGCACGAGATTATGCGCTTGGTCCGTTTGGCCCGATAGCAATTCCATTTCTGCATCCTGATGATGAGTCTCGATATGCTGCGGATAGCACACGTATTTATAAATTTCAAAAAGAAGTTGGTAGTCTGTTTTCAGAAGATGCAAAAAGCATCTCAATGCTTATTGAAATTCAACCTAACCTATCTAAAGTTGAGACTGACACAGTTTACTTTAAGTTAAAAGATGTCTTAGATCAATATGAGTTTGATCAAATGCACACTGCTGGAAAAGTGATTGGGCAGGCGTATTACATCGATCAGATAAAGTATGAGTTTACTTTATTCTTTATTCTGGCTGTGGTGTTGGTTGTTATCATTCTTTCATTGGTTTATAAATCCATTTGGGGTGTAGTCGTTCCATTATTGATTGTGGTTCTTTCTGTTATTTGGTCATTAGGGTTAATGGGGTTGATAGGGAAACCCATAGATATCATGACGGCTTTATTACCACTCATTTTATTTGTTGTGGGTATAAGTGATGTGATTCATCTGTTGAGTCGGTATTTTGAAGAAATCCGGAATGGATTATCTAAAGATTCAGCCATTAAGATTGCCTACAAACAGGTGGGAATGGCAACATTTCTAACTTCGTTGACTACTGCTTTAGGGTTTTTGACCTTGCTTACTAGTGGTATCAGACCGGTGAGAGAGCTGGGTATATATGCTGCTATAGGTGTGTTTATAGCATTCATTCTAGCATTTAGCTTACTTCCTGCAATTTTAGCGTTGAATCCTGTACCGAAACTGGCATACAAAGAGCCATCAAGTTTGTTTTGGAATAAATTGGTAAGGAAACTATTCTTCTTTTCAATGCGAAATCAAACTACTGTTCTAATTGCCTCTTTAGCTGTTGTAATAGTATCGGCTATTGGTATATCTAGAATTGAAGTAGATAATTACTTGTTGGAGGATGTTGCACAGGACGACCCAATGAGAAAGAGCTTCTTGTATTTCGAAGATAATTTTGCTGGAGCTCGGCCATTCGAACTGTATGTTTCTGTCAAAGACTCAACATCAACGCTGTTTGATAAAGAAGTTGTGGTAGATATGCAACGTATTGATGCCTATTTGAAAAACGAATATGGAGTTGGTTTCCTGCTTTCTCCCTTGAATATTTTACGCACAGCTAACCAGGCGCTCTCTGGCGGTCACGATACCGCCTATGTTATTCCAGCTAGTGATAAGAGATTCAATAAAGTACGTAGACTAGTTTCTAAAATTCAGAAGCGACCTGAGTTTAATGCTCTTTTAGCGAATAAGTTTAGAGAAGGCAGGTTCTCGGGCAAGATGAGAGACCTTGGTGGATTACAGACCAAGAAAATGAATGAAGAATTAATCGCTCACTTTGAAGAATATCCTCTCAAAACTATTGACTTTAGACTTACTGGAATGGCTTTACTCATTGATAAGAACAATGAAACGCTATCTATGAACATGATGAGCGGACTAATCTTTGCTTTATTGGTTGTGGCAATAATTATGGGAATGCTGTTTAGGTCGGTTAGAATGGCGCTTATTACATTAGTTCCGAATATTTTACCATTGATGGTAATAGGCGGTTTTATGGGTTTAAAGGGAATAGATCTAAAAGTGTCTACTTCTATCATATTCGGAATTGCCTTTGGTATTGCTGTTGATGACTCCATTCATTACTTGAGTAAGTTCAAACTGGAACTCTCAAAAGGACGATCTATGATATGGGCGTTGAGGCGCACATCTATTTCAACGGGAAAAGCTATTCTACTTACAAGCTTGATTCTTTGCTCTGGGTTCTTGACACTTTCGAGTTCAAGTTTTACAAGTACGCACTACGTTGGATTGCTTATCAGTATTACACTAGCAGTGGCTGTTATGGCAGACTTGGTCTTACTTCCTGTTCTCTTGAGAAAGATTTATAGGAAGTGAAACTGATCAAAAAGACAAGCGATTTTAAATCCAAAGAGATATTAAGAGGTTTGTATTGATAAAATAATAAAGAACAAATTTGTAAATCACTTCGAGATAAAATCATTTACGTTATGTTTGTTGCAATCAAATCAAAATAAACATGAAAAAACTATTCCTTTTTGTACTTCTTACTGGTTTTGCTGCAAGCGCATCTTTCGCAAGAAACTATAAATTAAATGACAATGCTGTTGAAAGTGCTTTTGCTGCTGCAGAGGACATCACTTTTTCGGCAGATGCATCTCCTCTAGCTGTCTCAATGTTGAATGACGAAGAGCCTACTAAAATGGGATACTTACTACGTGCTTATTTCTGTGGATCTGTAGGCTTGCACCGAAGCTATATGGGTACTGGAGGCGAGACAATGTGGTACAAGTACTTATGTATCCCTGTTTACGGTGGTGTTGTAAGTTGTGTTGACTTTTGGGGCGTAGTCTTCAAAGGTGACGAGCAACTAGCTAAGTACAAAGACAACCCAAAATTCAGAGTTTGGGGTAAATAATCTCAAATAGAATTAAATCTAAAGGCTCAGTCGTTTCGGCTGGGCCTTTTTTGTTTAGTATGAATGCGCATTGATGATATCACGTAATCTATCGTTATACTTCCGCTTTCTTTGGTAGTTTCTTTTATTTGCCAAAAACTCTGATCTATTCTGCCCAGCAATGAAGAACCTTTGAAATATTCCATAGCCTAATAACACCCCCGTTATATAGTATTTCGCTACAAATACTCCATAAGCTGCAATTCCAATTCCAGAAAGCACCATGATAGATGTGAATGCCGCATCAAAAAAATATCCTGAGTACAATTGACCACTTCCAGGAATTATTTGAGCCCAAATTAGTGCCTTAGCCGGATCTCTGTATTTAGGTTGGTTTTTCTTGTCATAGATATTTTTGATTGCAATATCATATGTCGCCAGTTTGCAGCTATCATTGGCGTTAACATAATTGTTCCATAGAATCATCTGTTCCTTAGCTTCGTTCCATCTTCTAGTTTCATTAAGAGCTAAAGCAAATAGAGGTTTAGATTTAATTGAGTTTTCAATAGGCAGAAACTGCTCAATAATGCTGAGTTGAGATATGCTTTCTTCAAAGTTCTGGTTCAGATATGAATAAAGCGCAGATTTATATCGACTCTCATATTGTAGCGAATCATTCAGATTATAGAAGTTTAGTCTTGAAAGAGTTGACTCACTTCGCTCTATTTTACCAGACTCTAATAGGCACTCAGCCTTTTTCAATAGTGCGATAGTGCGGTCTGTGTTATTTAGTGAGGTGAAGGCTGAGTATTCATATGCAATAATTGCCTCTGCTAGTAATCCTTCAGATCGAAGGCTATCCGCAATAGATAATTCTGTATGCTCTGATTCGCTAGCGAAAAGCTCTGCGAATGGGAGTATGCAGATCAAACTCAATGTTGTGATCAATTTCATCATAAAACTCTTTTTCTTTAGCGTAAACACTTAGCGCGCTTCCCCAAATGTTTCCTGCATAGAACACTCCAAATAGAGCACCTAGTGCGATAAACTGGGCGCTTGCTACTCCTGCAATAATTAAGCTTTCTGCTGCTATAGCACCAAGTGGAATGGTCATATACATAGCGCCAAAAGGAATACCTCTATAGCCAGCATAAAACTTCCCTAGGCCGGGTAGTATAGCTGATAGCAAACCTGCTATCCAAGGTGACTTTCTCTTGTATGAGCGCATTGCTTGTGCATAATTGCTCATTTCACTCATTTCAGATTCAGTAATGAATGATCGTTCAACACTCAGGTTAGTTAAACTATCGTACTCCAAATAATCTCTTTGAAGTAGAGAGATCCCTCTTAATTGAAGTGTTTTTAAGTTTTCAAGCTGACCATCTGATGTCACATCAATATGCTCAAGTATCCTCTTAGCGTTGCTCAAACTATCGATTTGGATTTGACAAATAGAGTTGTAAAATGCTGAAGGAGTCAGCACAGTTGATGACGAGTCAATTGTTTCGAATGAGCTAATTGCACCGTAAAAATCTTGCTTGAAATACTTGAGCCATCCAATATAATAGCTTACGCTGTCTTTCAAGTTTCTGTTTTCAATACTATCTCTATTTAGCTTGCCTAGAACATGCTGAGCGTCATCGTATAGCTCAGATGAAATGAGATAAAGAACGAAAGAGAATCGCTCTCTCTGACTCTTTATTTTAGTTTCTTGATTACTTGTTTGTATGATGGTATCAACATTAGTTGAATCTGTCATACTGCTGTCAGTGCTCACTATGAGACTATCTTGAGCTTTTGATTGGACATTAAACCCAATACAAAACACGATGCTAAAAACGAATAGAGATTTAAATAAACTCATATTCTAGTGCTTGTGCTTATGTATTCGATATTTGCTTACATCATCGATAATCTGACCACTTCGAGGGTTGATTTGACTTGGTAGAATATCAATAACACTGAATTGAGTGCACCTGGTAAGTCGATCAGCAGTTAAAGGAATTCCTTTGATGATACCAAATTCTTCTATGCTTGCCTTGCTAAATGCAGAGCAACTTATTTCATAAGGACAACGCGACTGAAGTTGAGGTGAAATTACTTTTTGATAGAAAAAAAGAGATCCACTAAACAAGAGTGAAACAGGGTTGTATCTGGTAAAGGCATTGTTTCCAATTTTCATGAATTGAGGTTTTCTGGGGTCAAAACTATGATCCACCATATTCATATTTTCAATGAGATTGACCTCACTTTCACTTAATTGACAATGAGCCTTGAAATCAAAGCCGAGGGAAATGAAAAGTACTAGGAATATCTTTAATAGAATTGTCTTCATTAATTTTGAAACGAGGAATTTGCGTTTTGTGCAGATAGGACTTTAGCATTTTCTGGAATAGAGTAATTCAACCAATACTCAGATACATCACCATTCAATTTAAGATTCGAATAAGTCTTTCTAGCGATCGAAGAATCACCTTCTCCTAAAAAGTTAATCTCAGTAATTGTGAAAGGTAGTTTTGAGTATAATACATCCTGATAATTAGTGTAATAAGTCTTTTGAGTGACGTTGTTTTCCGCGTCAAAAAAGCCAACATATATTGGGAGGTAGTTCTCAAAGGCTATTTCAATTTTTTGAGTTGAGATTTGCTTATCGTTAGGAGCTTGCCATTCATTAATCATTATTTGATCTTCAAAACGCGTATCAGTCATTTTAAATCCCAAATCACGCAGTCCCAAATCATTCGTTTGACCATTTAAAAATTGATAAATAAAGCTTTTGTTACTACTCATGTCTTCGCCTTCTAGCAAGGTAACGGAGTTCTCTTTTATGTCATAGCTTTTGTATTCACCGATGGAATTGGTAAATACAACGTATTCAAAAGGGGTGTGCATTTTTGTTACAAGTTCACTTCCTCTAACCCTATAAAAAAGAGTGGCGGTTCCTGTCACAGATTTACCTTGGTATAAGGTTCGTGCTGTCATGTCCAAACTAAGTAGTTCAATTCCAGCCTTTGGAGTGAATGAACTCGATAAAATTACTAGACTAAAAAGTAGCCATTTGTAGAATCTGATTTTCATTAGTTTCGCTTTTATCATCGGGCCTCAAAACTACCATAAAAAGAGAGGTTAAAAATGTTGATTTCTATTAATAGTGACCTCATCAATGACTGTAATTCGAGTCTCATTTATTTTAGCTCTGCTATTGATGCTTGGGGTGAAACCATCATTCTGTCAAGATCAACTCAAAGAAAATGTAAGTAAGGTTTTTAAGCAAGTCTACGACAATAAGTTCGTCTCCGCAGACTCGAGTATAGCGCGTTTTCAGCGCGAAAACCCAAATCATCCCGTTTGGTCACTTTTAAGGGCAAACCTTATTTGGTGGCAGATTCTTTCTGGTGGTATTGAAGATGACGAATTGAAGAAACAATTTGTTTTCTACCTAAATGACTCTAAATCAAAGGCGAAAAATTTTTTAAAAGAAGAGGATGAGGCAGCGTTCTCTTTGATTATAGTTAACGCATTCAGAACTAGGTTTGATATGCTTAATAATAACTACTTAACTGCTGCAGGCTATCTGAATGCTTGTATTGATGATATTTCAGATTCATTTGGTCGTGAGGAAGAGTATGAGCCTTATTATTTGACTTCTGGTTTGTATTACTATTTCATGCAAAAGGCCCATGAGGAGTATCCTTTAATCAGACCTTATCTTTTCTTTTTTCCCGATGGCGATATTGAGAAGGGGATGAGATTCCTATTGCGCTGTACAGAGAGTGAGGATATATTCTTAAGGGAAGAAGCTACATATTTTTTAATGAGGATTTCATTTGATTTGGATAAGGACCCTAGAGGTAGCTTAAAATATGTAAACACTCTTCTGACGAGACATCCAAACAACCTGATTTTTAGGCTATTTGAGATAAAGGCGCTGCGCCAGTTAGAAGACTCAATTGGCGCCAATAAGTCTGAGGGCTTATATAAACGATCTTTAGAAGTCAATAATGAATTATCAACCAAGCAGAAAACATATTATTTGAGTTTGCTTAAGATTGAGTCGCAGATTTAATAATTATTATTGTTTGCTAATAACGTTTAAAATGAAAATTGCTCAAACTGGTTTATTGATTGTCGTGGTTTTATTTCCATTCTTTTCATACTCAAGTATTGCCAATGATTTCTCGTTTGACGAAACTGAGTTTTATAGCTCTTTTGTTGTCTTGGATGAAATTGATGAAGTGATTGAGCAAAACCCTCAACTTTCGTATTCAGATTTAAAACATACCGAAGGCCTTTCTATGGAGGCTATAGATTCTTTTGACTACATCAATAATTTCGAACCACCTTTAGGAATTCCAAGTTTTGCTTGGGGTTGTGTGCTAGGTTGGGTTGGTATTCTCATTACTTACCTTGTAACAGACGGAGATAAAGAAGAGACCAAAAAAGCGTTGTATGGGTGTTTGGTTGCTGGTGGGTCCTACATTGTTTTAGTGGTTGCTTATTATGTTTTCATAATACTGATTTTTGCGTCAACTGCCACGTTGTAACGTTAATTTGAACCTGACCACATTAAAAATTTAGGATTGTCCACGTATTGGTCACCTTCATAGTCCATAATAAGGAATATGCCGTCTACCAGAGGAAGTAATCCGCAACCACCCAATGTGATGCAATAAAGTGCTACCACTTTTAGTTCAGCTCCTCCACAGCCTAGTACTAACCTGTGTATCGGAATGAGTATACCGACCCCTAGAACTAGTTCTACATAGGCTACAATAGCCGCGATGGTGTGTTTGCTTAAGCCTTCTTCAGAAAGATTTGATTCAACATTATTCGGGGGTGCGGTAGCAAATGCCTTAATTTCTGAGTCTGAAGAAATATCAATACTTGAGGCAAATTCAGATTCTAGTTTAGCCTCATTTAATTTGTAATTATCAGCATAACTTACACCAAAAAAGGTGAAAATCACGGAGAAAGTTAGAAGGTATTGAGTCATTTTTGTTCGATTATGTTGCGAAATAAGGCATAAATAATGTTTCCAAAGCTCTTATTTAAAGGTGTTTAGCATAAAAGTTTAAAAAAAGTGAACAATAGTGATATCTACGAATTGTAAGATGATGTAATATTGGTTAAACCTTAAACACCTAAAGTATGAAGACAATCTTCGTTAGCCTAGCTACACTAATGTTGCTTTTCTCGTCTGTTTCTTTTGCGAGCGATGCAGATGATTTCTCATTTAATGAATCTGAGTTTTACAGTTCATTTGAGACCTTGAATGAAATTGATCAAGTTGTTGAGAGCAACCCATTGATTAGTGTTGATGAATTAAAGAATGTTGATGGCCTTTCTATGGAGGGTTTAGAGGCACTGGATTATATGAATTCCTTTGAGCCACCACTTGGTATTCCTAGTTTCTTGTGGGGATGTGTGCTGGGTTGGATTGGTATCTTAGTAACATATTTGGTGACTGATGGCGACAAACAAGAAACGAAGCAAGCGCTTATCGGATGTATTGTTGGAGGGGCTGTATATGTTGTACTGTACATAGTATACATTGTTCTAATCGTTTCAGCGTCAACCATCTAGAAATTCAATTAAGAATAGTACTTAAATCTCAAAACCACCTATAGTATGAAAACAATCATCACTAGCCTTGCTGCAATTATGCTGCTTTTCTCGTCTGTTTCTTTTGCGAGCGATGGAGATGATTTCTCATTTAATGAATCTGAGTTTTACAGTTCATTTGAGACACTGGATGAAATTGATCAAATTGTTGAAAACAACCCTTTGATAAGTGTTGAAGATCTTAAGAATGTTGATGGTCTTTCAATGGAAGGATTAGAGGCCCTTGATTTTATGAATGCGTTTGAGCCACCACTTGGTATTCCTAGTTTCTTATGGGGGTGTGTTTTGAGTTGGGTTGGAATTTTGGTAACATATTTGGTTACTGATGGTGATAAACAAGAAACCAAGCAAGCATTTATCGGATGTCTTGTAGGGGGCGCTTTTTGGGTACTCGTGAATGTTCTTAGGATTTTACTGTTTGTAGCCCTTTAATAGCTATTTGATATATTTGAAATGTATACCATTGAAATAATGGTATACATTTTTTTTTGCTCTATCTTAACCTATGATAAAAAACCTCTTATTGCTCTTTGGGCTTCTTTTAGCCTTCGTTTCATCAGCCCAAGAAAATTTCAGGCTTGAAACTGAAGTTACCATAAAGGAAGTGAATACGTCTAAGAATCAGAATATTCTATGGAAAGGTCATATATATTATAATAAGCCTGACGCAAAGCTGCTTTATGATTTTAGCTTTCCGAAACCAATAAAATGGTTGTTCACAGAAGAAAGTGTCTATGACATACGGAGAGACACAATAATGAATGAAACAGAGAATATTTCAGGCCTTGAGTCAACTCTGTTCTATTTAGGTTTAGAAAACCTACTATCAAAATATGGTTTTGATAATACTATATATGAGTTGAGTGAGACTAAAAGAGAAGATGATCTTGTGATCAGCGTTTGGAAACCAAAGGGAGTATATAGTGGTGCATTTGGTGATGTTCACGTTTCTATAAAGAATGGATTATTGCATGGTGTTTTGACATTCAACAAGGATGGTGAGCTGAGTAAAAAGCAGTTTTTTAGGAAGTACGAGAAAATAGGTAACGCTATGTTTCCTACCGAATTGGTAGAAATGATCAATCTTGAGGGTGGTGGAGAACTTAAAAGACTCACGACTTATAACGATATAAAACTCAATCAATTTAGTAATGAAGCTTTTTACAACTTTGATGTTTCTGGTCTTGTTATCTCTGATGACTAGATCTCAAACGAGCACACGAGCCATTGATTCAAAAGAGTTTTCAAACTTGTTTGAAGCTCATGATCATGGGTTTAAAAACAGGTTCAATTTTTTTGCTAAATCGCGGAATGAAGTTGAATTTTCATTTAACCTACTTTTTAAGGCCTACAAAGAATTTTTCTCTTCTCAGGATTATTCGTCATGCAATTTCACTCCTTCTTGTTCTGAATATGGATACTTGGCCATTAAGGAGCATGGTACATTTTTAGGTATTCCTTTAACGTTTGATCGATTGACAAGGTGCCACCGATTGACACCAAAACAATATTCTATTGACAAGAAAACTGGCTTATTCGTTGATCACCCTTAGAAGTATATACACGGTTGTGTGCATTGTGCTTTTATCGATTCCTAGTTTGGTAATAGCACAAGAGACAATAGATATCTATTCTAAGTCTTCTACCGAGGAATATGCAGCTTATTTATTGGCATCGGGTCAATATCAGCTTGCTGCGTTAGAATATCAAAGACTATCAATATTAGATCCAATCTCAAAGGCTTATAAAGAAAAGACAGCGGAAGCGATGTATAAAGGTGGTTTGTTCGAATCGCTTTCTGATTTTGTGACGTTGAAGAACGGTAATTGTTCCGCTCCTCAGAGCTTGGCTAAATATCACATGGCCGCAAATCTTAATCTGGGTGATTATTTGGCTCTGGATAGTATGATGAAATGTAACGCTTTATTGAGTGAAGACATAAAACAGCACTTTGAGGTAGTGAGCTTGGCTTATGAAGGGAAGTGGAAGAGTGCTTATTCTTTAGCATCAGATTATAACCAGAATCCATTTATAAAGAATTACTCGATTATACTTGGGAATGCAGCCGAAGAAAAGAGAGTTTCTCCATTGCTGGCAGGGGTTATGTCAGGCATTATCCCGGGTTCAGGTAAGTTCTATGCTCGAGATTGGAAGAATGGACTTATTAGTTTAGTTTTTATTGGGGTATTGGGATATCAATCCTATTATGGATTTAATCAGAAGGGACTGGAGAGTGGATTAGGTTGGGTATATGGAACTTTAGGGTTCGGTTTTTATATTGGAAATGTTGTAGGATCAGTTTCTTCGGCAAACCGTTATAATGCACAGAAAAATCAAAAGCTTATCAATCGGTTTAGGCCTTATATATTGCCATAATGGGAAGAGTCATCTTTGTAATATTGATGTTCAATTCTTTTTTGGTGAAATCGCAAAGTGCACAACAGGCATTTGCTTTAGCGAATAATGCATTTCAAATTGGAGACTATTATTCAGCAAAGTCAGCCTATACTCGCGCGGCTTATTTTACTCAAGATAGTCAAGTAAAAAAGCATTGTTACATGCAATTGGCTCAGATTGCTTTAGTTACTGATAATATTGATGATGCTGTAAATAGGTTGAAGAACGCGGCATTTGAGGAGGCTGATCAATCTGAAAAGAATAGTATCAATCTGCAAAGAGTTAAGCTAATTGTTCTAAATGAAGACTTTAAGAATGCAAACTTCGAAATATTACAATTAAACATTGATTCGAGCTCTGCCCAATTTATTGACTACACCTTGTTGCGAGGAATGATATCCTTAGGGTTGGAAGAATATGAGAATGCAAAAACTTCGTTCGCATACCTTGCTCAAACTGAAGCAGGGAAACTCGAGATATCTATGCTAATAGACAATATGCAGAGGAAGTTTAAAAAACCATTGAGAGCAAGATTTTTAAGTACTTTGTTTCCTGGTTTAGGCCAAATTTATGTTGGTGATGTTAAGAATGCGTTGAACTCATTTGTTTTAGTGGCAGGATTGTCTGTTTTGTTATATACTACCGCTGTTTCTTATGGGTTTTGGCAGGCAACGTTTGCTGTTGCTCCTTGGATACAGCGATATTATTTTGGAGGTGGGGTGAATGCATCGCGATTGGCTGAAACAAAGAATAGAAGGATCAAATCTGAATATTTACAAGAAGTTATTGCTATAATTGGAAGTGATGAATAAGTTTTTAGTCAGTTTACTTGTTACTGCTTTCGCAGCGATTATCGCATCATATCTTTTACCAGGTGTGATAATAGACGGTTTTTTGAGTGCTATTCTGGTAGCATTGGCTTTGGCTATTTTAAATCAATTTGTTAAGCCATTATTGATTCTATTCACCATTCCAGCAACCATTTTAACGCTTGGACTATTTCTATTGGTGATTAATGCCATTATTATATTGTTGGCAGATTGGATGGTACTTGGCTTCTCAGTTCGCAATTTTTGGTGGGCGCTAATCTTCAGCTTTATACTCACACTGGTTAAGTCGCTGCTTAGACCATTTTTTGCTGATGAAAGCAATAAAAAGAGGATGGAATAGGAGGAGCTTCTTACTCTAAAACACCCCTCAAGTTCGCTAAGCTTTGGAAGATATCATTCCTTATATTTAAAATGACATCGTTTCTTATTTCTAGCTCAAAACCAATATAATTTTCAGGGAAACACTTTCTCAAATAAGTAGTAAATCCATCTGCAGCTCCGCGATAAGGATAATTGAACCGCACTTTTAGCTCTTGACTAACTTCTTTGATGATTCTTTTCCAAATAACGGCCAGGTCTTTTTCTTGCTGTCGTTTTGAGTCAAATAGAATCCCTATTGGCGTTTCTCTGTTCTGGTTTCCCAACGTTGGAGTAAAAGAATGCAGTGACACATGAAAGACGCCTTGGTCAATATAAGATTCAATAAACTTCTCTACTTGCCTTCGGTAAGGTTGATAGTAGTTGCTTACAAGGTCAGCCTTTGCCTCAGCGGAAAAATCAGTGGTGAAAGGAGAGAAGAGATGACGGTGGTGCAAAGAACGGTTTGGCTCTATCAATAGCCTTGAATACCTGTAATGATATGATTCATCAAAAAGAGGCTCAAGACGAATAAACATTGGCGCAACACGCACATCATACCCTCTGTGGCTCTCGAGTACGTCAAATGCTTTTAAAAAAGTATCAGCATATTTTAGAGGAAGTCCATTTGAGTAATGTTCACATGTTAACAGCCAGATCATTGATTGGAATAGTTTTTTGAAAGTTAAGATTGACTCATACTGATTAATACACTTTATCTCCTTTTTTTAACCATATCCCCCAGACTTGGTCATAGGCATGAACTCGATTGGTGAAATTACCTTCTGTATCAACAATCGGTTTACTTTGGTTTACCCATTCGAATAAACCTCCATAAAGGTTGCTAACATTAGTAAATCCGAGCTCTAAAAGCTTCTCACATACTATCTCACTTCGGTATCCCACCGAGCAATAGACAATAATCTCCTCATCTTTTTGAAGACTATCTAGGACTTTAAAGTTGAGTGTTTCGTAGCCAATGAATTTTGCTTCTTTAATGTGAGACACGTTGAACTCCTCTATTGATCTAGTATCTAGAAATATAGGATCATTGATTTCATCTGATCCTGCTATTGTAATCTCCTTTACTGAATGCGATAAAAGCAATTCTAACATGGCATCGTAGGGTTGCGACTCTACCCTTGGTTCTGCGCAAGAGTGCAATAAACATGCAATCAAAATGACTATTAATGGCTTTTTCAACGTTGCTTCATTTTTCCATTATACATGGGGTGATGCTCGATGATAGTTTTGCGTAAGAACTTTCGATCTAAATGTGTGTAGATTTCGGTTGTTGTGATGGATGAGTGCCCAAGCATTTCTTGCACAGCTCGCAGGTCAGCTCCGTTTTCTACTAACTCTGTAGCAAAGCTATGCCGCATGGTATGAGGGCTGATTGTTTTCTGAATACCAGCTATAGCAGCTAAGTCCCTTATGATATAAAAGATCATCACACGACTTAGTTTATTGCCACGCTTACTCAAGAAAACAAAATCTTCTTGACCTGGCTTTGGTTGAATATGCACTCTTACTTCATTGATGTACAGATCTATGCTTTTTCCAGCTGTTTCATGAATAGGAACAAGACGTTCTTTATCCCCTTTACCTATAACTCGGATGAAGCCTTCCTTTAGAAAAAGGTTACTAATTTTCAGATTGATCAATTCACTCACACGCAAACCACAGGCATAAAGTGTTTCGATGATAGAGCGGTTTCGTTCGCCTTCAGGCTTGCTTCTATCTATAGCCGCTAGCATTGACTCAATTTCTGAGTTATTCAATGTGTCAGGAAGTTTGCGACCTAAGCGTGGAGCTTCGAGAAGTGAAGTAGGGTCTTTGGTAATGACATCTTCCAGTTCTAAATATTTGTAGAAAGCTTTGATGCCACTAATTATTCGGGCTTGGGTATATGCCGCCAAACCGATTTCAACAATCCATTTAATGAAGGCCTCTAAGTTTTTAGTAGTTACTTGCTCTGGCGGTATAGCTTTACCTGTTGATTCTAAATAACTGGTGAGCTTGTTGACGTCTTCTAAATAGGCCACAATGCTATTTTCAGATAGTGATCGTTCTAATCTTAAATAAGCCTTAAACCCTTTTTTATACGTTTCCCACATTAGTAGTGAAGGTCAACTATTTTTTAGTGAATAAATAGGAGGGAAGTTTTCATTTTTCAGAGTGCACTGTTCATATAGCACTTCGTACTATTGTTCTATGAAAATCGCAATTGTAAACGGTCCAAACTTAAACCTCACTGGAAAGCGAGAAAAGGACATTTATGGCTCAAAGTCATTTGAAGAATTTGTAGCGGATATGAAGCAGGGTTTTCCACAAATTGACTTCATTTATTATCAGTCAAATGTAGAAGGCGAGTTGATTAATACACTTCATCAACTTGACAAAGAAGCCGATCTTAAAGGAATACTATTGAATGCTGGAGGATATACGCACACTTCAGTAGCTATTGGTGATGCTGTTGCTGCAATTGAAAAGCCAGTTGTAGAGATTCACATGAGCAATGTTTTTGCACGTGAAGATTACAGGCATGTTTCCTATATCGGGAAGCATACCTTAGGCAGTATTGCTGGATTCGGGATGGAAAGTTATTTATTGGGTATTCTCAAATTGATGAATCAAGCATAATCAGCTCATTCTATAGCGCTTGGCAAGGAATCTCTCAAGAACTTTGTCTACAGGTTCTTCTATATCTGTTTCAACCCAATCGATGCCAAATTGCCGGCATCTGAGTTTTACGTCAGCCACTTTTTTATTGCGTAAAGCGCTGTATTGATCACGTACCTCATTCGGGTTAACCTTTACTTGCTCACCTGTCTCAAGATCAACGAAGGTGTAAGGTCGATTTTCCAAGTCTAAATTGAGCTCTGTTTTTTTGTCAAAAACATGAAATAAAACTACTTCATGTTTGTTGTATCGAAGGTGCTGCAATGCTTCAAAAAGCTCCGTTTGTGATTCGTCATTGATGAAAACACTGTCAACGAAATCACTGAAGATTACAATCAATGAGCGCTTATGCATCATCTCAGCAATCTTGTGCAATGAAGAAACAATGTTCGAGGCAGATGCACCTTCTTGCTTGTTGAATTCTTTTTCGAGCTCTTGAAATAAATAATTGTGATGTGCTGAGTTGCTTTTTGCTGGCGTAGACCACTCTATGCCATCACCGAATAGAGTTACGCCAACAGCATCTCTTTGAGAGCGCATGAGGTATACTAATGATGCAGTCGCTTGTATAGAGAAGCCAATCTTATTGGAATGAATTTCATCCGTTGCTTTGGGATAGAACATTGAGCCAGAACGATCAATGCAGATTTGGCATCTCAAGTTAGTCTCTTCTTCAAATCGTTTCACGAACATTTTATCTGTTCGTGCATATAACTTCCAATCGATATGCCGAGTGCTTTCGCCAGTGTTGTAAGCTCTATGCTCAGCAAATTCTACAGAAAATCCATGGTATGGACTTTTATGAAGACCCGTTATGAATCCTTCAACAGCTTGTCTGGCTAGCAGTTCTAATCGTCCATATTTCTGAGCTCTAAAATGATCAATGGGCATAGTGCGATATTACAGAAAACAACACGAATTGATCATGAACAATTCTGAGAATTAGGATAGGAGTTTTTTTATAAATGGAGAGGTAGTTTTATATTTGGTTAGACAGGGTTGATAGAATACACGTCTTATTTTTTAACCAACGACAACTGCTATGATGCCTAACTCATTTAAATTGATCATTTCTGCGCTGATTTTCCTGCTGTTTACTTTGGATACAACAGCATAAAATACGGCTATTACTTATAAAGCCAAGAAGGATAAGGATAGGCAGCTTTGGCTTGGCGGCCATGCAGGAATGACTACATCCATGGGCTTTTCTGCTAAACACACAGAAAACAAACTCGGCATTATGGTTACGACTTTCCCGCTTTATACAAATAATCAAGAAGTTGTAACGGTAGGCATTACCCCTTCATATACATTGAGGAAGCGAGAGTATTTGGATGTTGCGTTGTTTGTTTCTGGTTGTGCAAGTAATATTTCCTTGAATTCCAATTCAGGGGATTATTTTATCCATTCTGGATTAGGGTTAGAATTAGATGTGACGTTGGTTGACTTTGCGATGTGGCAATTATTAATTGGTTATGGATTTAGGAATATAAATGACCCTAATAATTTGGTTGCCACACCAACCATTGGAACTGGATTATACTTTGATTTGTTTGGGAAATAATCATCAAGCAGCTCTTTTTTAATAAAAGCATAAAAAAAGCCTCTCACGTTTCCGGAGAGGCTTTTCAACCGTTTAGTTAGGTTGCCGTAATTACATATGTGCTTCCAGCTTCTTTACCAATGCAGCCTTTGGCACTGCACCTACTTGACGATCAACAATTTCTCCATTCTTGAAGAAAAGGATCGTTGGAATACTTCTAATGCCGTATTTCTGAGCAACTCCTGGGTTGTTGTCTACATTCAATTTACCAACTAATGCTTTATCGCCATATTCTTTGGCTACTTCTTCAACGATTGGACCAACCATGCGGCAAGGGCCACACCATTCGGCCCAAAAGTCGACCATTACAGGTTTATCTGAATTTAACGCTTCTACTTCGAAGTTGTCGTCTGTGAATTCTAATGTCATTTTATGATTGTATAAGAGTTATTTATTCTTTCGTTCAACGAAGTTATTGAATCAATTGTTTCGCCATTTGTTCATTTTGGACAATATGTCAGGTCTTTTTTATGCTCCATGATAGATTTTCTAACTGTTCAAGCTCTTCTGTCATCTCACGCGTCATATTTACTCGCAAGGATCTGCTGGGCATCTCAAGAATAGTATCTTGATCGTGCACATTAACTTGAATTGGAATGCTACCCTTGTGCTTGGTGCATAAAGTTCTAATTCGAGAAATCATCGGTTCGTTGATATTTTGCAGTAACACGTCAATGTTTATTTGTTTGACGAGCTTTTCTCGCAAGTCTGACAAAAGGTCGATCTTTTTAACATTTAATCGCAATACTTCTTTTTGATCGCGCTTGCTATACCAACCGCCAATGGCGAAATGCACAAGCACAAACCAATCTTCGGTTAAGTAGCTTTTGAATTTGATGTAGTCATCTTTAAAGAGAACAATTTCGTGAGATCCATGATAGTCTTCCAAAACAAAACGACCATAAGGAGATCCAGTTTTACTTGTAAGGTGAGTGGCGCTTGTAATGATTCCTGCAACTCTCGTTTCTTTTCGCTGCCTTATGCCTTCAAGGTCTTCGAGAATAGATGTGTTTGCATTTGCGAACTGTTCCATCTCAAATTGGAAATCGTCTAAAGGATGACCTGAAATATAAACCCCCACAACTTCTTTCTCTCTGTTGAGTAGTTGCAAAGTCCTCCATTCTGGAGCAGGTGGAATGGAAGGTTCTGGAATCTCTGCTTCATCTGATTCTCCAAATAAAGATGCTTGTGAAGAGTTTTCAGCTTCTTGAATCGCATTACCATATTTGATGGCTAGTTCAATCACTGTTTGACCTTTATCATCTTCATGAAAATACTGAGCTCTATGAATTCCAGGAAAAGAATCAAAGGATCCAGCGACAGCTAAGCCTTCAAAGTTCTTTTTGTTGACAGTTCTTAAATCAAGGCGTGACGCGAAGTGGAAGATAGAATTGAAATGTCCTCGCTCTTTTCGTTCAGCAACAATTGATTCAACAGCATTTCCGCCAACTCCCTTAATGGCGCCCATTCCAAAACGAATCTCTTCGTTATTGTTAACGCTGAACTTGTATTCACTTTCATTGACGTCTGGACCCAAAACAGGAATGCCCATTCTCTTACATTCTTCCATAAAGAAGGTCACCTTCTTAATATCGTTCATATTGTGTGTAAGCACAGAAGCCATGTATTCAGCTGGATAATTTGCTTTCAGGTAGGCAGTCTGAAACGCAACAAACGAATAAGCTGCAGAATGCGATCTATTAAATCCATATTCCGCAAACTTCATCATCACATCGAAGATTTGATCTGCTTTTTCGGCTTCAATGTCGTTGTGTTCTTTACAGCCGTCTCTAAAAATGACGCGCTGCTGTTCCATCACGTCCATTTTCTTCTTACCCATGGCGCGTCTCAGAATATCCGCAGCTCCTAGTGAGTAGCCGGCTAATATCTGTGCGGTTTGCATGATCTGCTCTTGGTAGACCATGATGCCATAAGTGTCTTTTAAGATCGGCTCTAGCTTTTCATGAGGATACTCAACCTCTTCTGTCCCTTGCTTTCTCTTAATAAAGGTGTCGATGAACTGCAACGGACCGGGACGGTACAAAGCGTTCATTGCGATCAAATCTTCAATGTGTGTAGGCTTGAGAAGGCGCAAGTTCTTCTGCATTCCAACCGATTCAAATTGGAACGTACCGTTGGTTTCACCTTTTTGATATAATTCGAATGTCTTCTCATCATCCAGTGGAATTTCATCTGGATTGATATCAATACCATGGCGCTGTTTTACGAGCTTGATGGCATCTTTCATGATAGTCAAGGTTTTTAAACCCAAGAAGTCCATCTTGAGCAGACCAGCACTTTCCACAACACTATTATCGAACTGGGTAACCAGTAAATCTGAATCTTTTGCAGTGGCAACAGGGATGAATTCACGAATATCTTCAGGTGTAATGATTACACCACATGCGTGGATACCAGTATTTCTTACTGATCCTTCAAGCTTTCTAGCTTGATTCAGTATTCTTCCTTCCTCATTTTCTTGCTCACTTATTTGAATAAGCTGCTGTACATTGGTAAGGTCATCTCCATTGAAGTCTTTTTTGAGTTCATCAGCTGTTCGACCAAAGATGTGTTTGAACTTTTTGAGATCGGGAACTAGTTTCGAAATGCGGTCGGCATCGGAGAGAGGAAGATCCATTACACGGGCTACGTCACGAATGCTTGACTTAGCTGCCATGGTTCCGTATGTTATGATCTGAGCCACTTGTGTTTGGCCGTATTTGTTCACGACATAATCAATGATTTTATCGCGTCCTTCGTCATCGAAGTCAATATCGATATCGGGCATTGACACCCGCTCTGGATTCAAGAAACGTTCGAAGAGTAATTTGTACTTTATCGGGTCGATATTGGTAATTCCTACTGAATAAGCTACTGCTGATCCTGCAGCAGATCCTCGGCCAGGTCCAACCCAAACGTCTCTTTTACGCGCTTCGGTGGTAAAGTCTTGAACAATCAAGAAGTAACCTGGGAAGCCCATGTCTTTGATCACGCCTAATTCAAAGTCAAGCCGCTCTTTAATTTCAGGGGTAATCTCTCCATACTTCTTCTTGGCGCCTTCATAAGTGAGATGCGCTAAAAACTCATTTTCACCGTCAAAGTCCTGTGGGATTTCAAACTTGGGAAGGAGGATGTCTCGTCCTAATTTGAACTCTTCAACTTTGTCAACGATCTCAGAAATGGTAATGATTGCTTCGGGCAAATCCTTAAACAATTCCTTCATTTCATCGCCACTTTTGAAATAGAATTCCTGATTAGGCATTCCATATCGAAAACCACGACCATAGCCAATAGGCATGTCTTGCTGCACACCGTCTTTCACACATAGAAGAATATCATGTGCATTCGCATCTTCCTTCTTTTGATAAAATACATCGTTGGCGGCAAAATACTTTACGTTGTATTTTTTACAGAATCGCAAAAAAACTTCGTTAACGCGTCTTTCTTCCTCTAATCCGTGACGCATAAGTTGAACGTAGAAATCCTCACCAAAAAGCTTATGCCAATAAACGAATGCTTCTTCTGCTTGCTTTTCACCAATGTTCAGAATCAGGTTAGGTATTTCACTTCCAATACCACCTGTAGTGCAAATCAGGTCTTCTCTGAATGATTCAATCGATTCTCTTCCAATTCGAGGTAAACCAGCATAGAATCCATCGATGAAACCTACAGAGCATAGTTTTGAAAGGTTGTGATATCCGTTTTCATTTTTGGCGATAAGCACTTGTCTGAAACGCTTGTCAGGAGCGTCTTTCGTAAATTGATGCTTGGTATGTTCTTCGGCAACAAAGAATTCACAACCAACAATCGCTTTGATGCCATTCATTTCACACTCCTTAACGAAGTGAAAAACACCCATCATGTTACCGAAGTCAGTGATGGCGATGGCTGGCATTTCAAATGCTGCCGCTTGTCGAACGATAGACTTTACATCAGAAGTTGATTGCAGAATGGAAAACTGCGTATGGTTATGGAGGTGAACAAATGGATATTCCTTGAGTAGGCTTTTATTCTCTTTTAGTTCAACTTTTGAGGGTTGGTCTTCAGACGTTTCCTCTGTTTTGGTTGCTAAATCTTCAGGCGCGTATGGCTCAATATTCAGCCCGATAAGCTGAAACGGCTTCTTATTGGTTTCCTTAAAAAGCTTAAGATACTCATCGTTTGAATGTAGGTCCTTAGCAGTGAATACGCCAATTCTGATAAGCTCTAAAAAACAACGGGCGGTTGCCTCAACGTCTGCAGAGGCGTTGTGTGCATTATCTATTTTTTCACCAAAGAGTTTTTCATTGAGTTCAGAAAGGGTAGGGAACTTGAAGCTTTTTCCTCGACCTCCAGGAAGCTGACAGAAGTTGGTGCTCGACTTCATAGTATCAAGCGTTTTCTTCTTCATCAATCCATCATCTCGTTCAGCACGGGTGTATTCTGCGCCCATCACTTTCATGTCGAATTCAATGTTGTGACCTACAGCAAAATCTGTTTCTTCTAATGCCTTTTTGAATTCATCCATGACAAATTCAATAGGCATACCGAGCTTCTCTGCTCGTTCAGTGCTTATACCATGAATTTTTTCAGCATTGAATGGAATCGTATACCCATCTGGTTTTATGATGTAATTCTTGACTTCAATGAGCTCTCCTTTGTAATCATGAAGTTGCCAAGCTAGCTGAACTACTCGCGGAAACGAATCAATTTCAGTGACTTCAGCTTTCCAGTTTTCAATTTTACCAGTAGTCTCGGTGTCGAATATTAAATACATAAGCGCTAAAAGGGGAGAGTTTTTCTTGAGCCCATAAAGTTACTATCGCATATTGGAGTGCGGAAGCATTGTTGATAGATTGTGAAGAAGAAAATAAAGTTTAGTCAACTATCGGTACTTGTCATTCAATCCAATACCAGAAAGAATCAAGGGAATGATTTTATCGATTCTCGAAACCTTTGTCTCAAGGCGTTTAGCATTACCAATGTACTCAGCATACTCCTTCTGTTTGCCTGGTGAAAGATTGTTAAAAGCTGATTTTACTTTAGCTTGGTCTTTAAATACTTGAAGTAGCTCTTTAGGAATTGTAAGAGGGGATGTAGATACTTTGATTTCTTTTCCCTGTTCCTGATTTATAATAGCTTCTTGAATGTACTGTCTAACCTCTTTAGAGTTGATTTCTTGAATATTTTGAAAGCGCCACTGCCGCAGTCCTTTTGTTTTTTCGCTTGCTTGAACCAAGCGCTTGTCTGAGTCTTTGAGGAACACGCCATTGTGAAACCACAAGCCTACATAGCCTTTGAATGAAGCTAATCCCACCACGTTTTTGCCTTTCAGGGTGTAGCAAGGAGCACCCCATTTCGCAGTCTCTTGCAATCCGCTTTCAAGAATGATTTCTCTTAGCAAGGTCAATTCAGCTTTCCATTCGCTTTGAGCGATGTATTCGTCAACATTACTGGCTCTGATCATTTGGATGTGAGTTGCTTTTGTGTGCTGAGGATCAATTTCTCTAGAACATTGAGATCAATATGAGAAAGCGACTTGATGTTTAAACATGACTTTCCCATTTTATACTTCCCGAGTTGATCTAATAAGTCTGCAGGTTTTGAGAGATCGCATGAAAGATAAATCGAAAGCCCATTTTTACGCGGAGAAAAACCACAGACGAACCAATCTCCTTCTCGACCGCTGGCATATTTGTAATGATATGATCCGAAACCAACAATACTTGGCCCCCACATCTTGGGTTCAGACTCAATGAGCTTACTCATTAATTGTGTTAGAGCAAAACAGTCTTCTTTTGAAGCTGGACTGTCTACTTTGTCTATAAAATCGGTGACGTCTGCATTCGATACTTTGGTTTTTAAGTCGTTTTTTCTTGCCATTGCGCATAGTGATATGCTCAAAAATAGTGAAAAAGTACTATGTCTTTCTAACCCAAATAGTAAGCTTACCTTCGCGCCCTTTTTTCACCGTATTGAGAAGTAATTAGAGCATGAAGAAATACATCAACTTATTTGATTTTAAGCAAAAGGTAGACTACAAGATTGAAATCCTTTCTGGGTTGACAGTTGCGCTGGCTTTAGTGCCTGAAGCAATTGCTTTTGCTATGATCGCTGGCTTATCACCTTTGACAGGTTTATACGCTGCTTTTTCGATGGGTTTAATTACGTCTATTTTAGGAGGTCGCCCCGGTATGATTTCGGGGGCAACAGGAGCGGTGGCTGTGGTTATTGTTGCTTTGGCCGTAAGTCATGGAGTAGAATATGTCTTCGCTACAGTAGTATTGGCAGGATTGATTCAAATGTTAGCGGGAGTATTAAAACTCGGAAAGTTTATTCGCTTGGTACCACACCCTGTGATGTTTGGATTTGTGAATGGTTTAGCCATTGTGATTTTTATGTCGCAGTTAGATCAATTTAAGGTTGAGAATGCGTCAGGAGTGTTGGAGTGGATGACTGGTACGCAACTCTTTATCATGTTAGGGTTAGTTGCGTTGACGATGCTGATTATATGGGGGTTACCAAGGTTTACTAAGAAGATCCCTTCTTCGTTAACGGCTATATTGGTGGTTATTGCAGCAGTTTTACTTCTAGATATTGATACCAAGACTGTAGGCGATATTGCGAGTATCAAAGGCGGTTTTCCACCTTTTCATATTCCTGATCTCCCATTTAACTTCGAAACATTAACGATTATCTTTCCATATGCACTCATCGTTGCGGGAGTTGGTTTGATTGAGAGCCTTTTAACCTTGAACTTGATTGATGAAATCACTGAAACTAGGGGTTGGGGAAATAAAGAAGCTGTTGCTCAAGGAATTGCCAATACGGTAACAGGTTTTTTCTCAGGAATGGGTGGATGTGCAATGATTGGTCAAAGTTTAATCAACGTATCATCAGGAGCAAGAGCGCGTTTATCGGGAATTGTGGCAGCTGTTATGCTTTTGGTGTTCATCATGTTTGGTTCAGATTTAATTGAGCAAGTGCCAATGGCTGCATTAACTGGATTGATGATTATGGTTAGCATAGGAACCTTTGAGTGGGCAAGTCTACGCACGTTCGGTAAAATGCCAAAGATGGATGTTGTTGTTATGGTGTTGGTTATGCTCATTACCGTTTTCTTGCATAACCTCGCTCTGGCTGTATTGATCGGAGTGGTGATCTCAGCAATGGTATTCGCTTGGGAGAACGCAACACGCATTAGAGCTCGAAAATCAGTTGATGAGGAAGGAGTAAAGCATTATGAAATTTACGGACCGCTATTCTTTGGTTCGGTTTCCACCTTCAACGAGAAATTTGATGTGATGAATGACCCAGATGAAGTCATCATTGATTTTGCTGAAAGCCGTGTGGCGGACATGTCAGGAATAGAAGCTCTGAATAAATTGACAGAACGTTACTTGAAAGTAGGGAAGAAGGTACACCTAAAGCACCTTAGCCAAGACTGCAGAAGGTTATTGGCCAACGCAGATCAAATGATCGATGTAAATATTTTAGAGGACCCGAGTTATAAGGTGCTTACCAACGCTTAAGCTTTTTCCGTCTTCTTACTCTTTTGGTACATGTCCATCGATTCTTTGGTCATTGAGGCTACAAGACCTATAATGAATGCGTCATCTAAGTATCCAAAAGCAGGAATGTAATCCGGAAACACATCAACAGGAGAAACGAAGTATACAAATGCAGCAATTATGGTAATGATTTCTTTTTTGGATATGCTCGTGTATGACCCATCCATGTAATCCCTAATCATTGCGTAGAATAGTTTGATGTATTTCCATGCTGGTAGAACAAATGATTTAGCTCTTTCTCCTTTCAATATAGCCTCATCAGCGATCACACGAAGCTTTTCAAAATCTTCATATAGCTCTTCAGCTTTTTCCGTAGAAAGTGCAAACACTTGTTTTACTTCCTCAATTTTCTCTTCAACTTGTCGTGCTTCCATGATTTCTATGATGAATGTTTCATTTCAATAATACATTTTTCACGGTTAAATGAAGACACCAAAAGCTTGAGTTTAGTCAGGTTCCGAAATGAGTTAGAATCACTACAAACAGAACTTGACTTATTCTATCAAAAGAGTATTAAGAAACCCCTGAGCATTCGATTCATGCGTTTGTTTCTTCGCGTCTGACATCTTTCTAAAAGAGTACACCATCATAGACATTCTAGGGTTTGATAGGAAGAATTCTTGATGCTTATCAATGAACCTCCAAAACAATCCGTCCCATACGTTTTCCCATTCTCCATTAGGGTAATTACTCATTTTTTTGATGTAGTTGGATCCTCCGATATACGGTTTGGTGGCGAACGTTCCACCGTCTGCAAATTGACTCATACCATATACGTTTGGCACCATGACCCAGTCATAGGCATCGATGAAAAGTTCCATAAACCATCGGTAAACTTCATCCGGATCGAATTCGCACAATAGCATGAAATTTCCTAAAACCATTAACCTTTCAATGTGATGGCAGTAACCAGTTTTGAGTACTTTCTTTATAGTTGAGTCTATTGGGTCAATACCCGTTGATCCGTCATAAAAACTTGGAGGGATTTTGCGGGTGAGTCCCCAATAGTTTTTGGTTCGCGAATAGCTTCCCTTAGCGATATACATCCCACGGATAAACTCTCTCCATCCTATGATTTGTCGAATGAATCCTTCTGTTGAGTTGATGGGTATACTTTCATTTTCAGCAAATTTCAAGCTCTTCTCTACCACTTCATCTGCCATCAAAAGACCTGAGTTTAAGAGCGGTGAAAGTATACTGTGGTTCAGGGTTACCTGTTCTTTCACAATTGCGTCCTCATATGCACCGAATTCATGAAAGCGTTGAACTAAAAATTGATCAAACCATTCTCTAGCTTCTTTATGTGTCGTTGGGTAATACTGCCCTTCACCTATACTGCCTGGGTTATTTGTGAAATGTTTGAATGTGTATTTGTTGGCCTCAATAGAATACTTGTTGAATGAAGGAAAAATTACTGCTGGCGGGGTTTTATGTTTTGGGTATTTCTTTCGATTCTCAGTGTCAAAGGTCCATTTTCCTCCAGCTGGGTTTCCTTCATTATCGAGAAGAATATTGCGCTTTTTACGTTGTTGTTTGTAGAAGGTGGTCTGAAAGAAAGACTTTTTATCCGATCTGAAAAACTTCTTCAGATCTTCCTTAGAATTAAGGAACTGTGGGTTGTTATGTAGCGTCAGTTTTATGTCTGAAGCTGTTTTTCTTAATCGTTTTTCAAGCCAATAATCAGTAGGGTCTATTGCCTGAATTTCAGAAATACCATTGCGCAATATTTCTTTTCCAAATTCTCGAATGTCTGCAATTTGATGAAAGGAGTCTATGTATTGAACTTTGATGCCCCTATTTTTCAAAAGTTCCTCATAATACTTCATGCTCGCTCTATGAAACGCTATTTTCTGCTTATGAAATTGAAATTGATTGAAGTATAAGTGCTCCTCAATTAAATAAACCTCGTTTCCATTAGTCAGCATAGGGCTTTCTTCGAACAATTGGTGTGGAAATATGATGTTGATTGCCTTATTCATGATGATTGCTTAGTTCTTTTTGATCGATTGTTTCGCGTATGAGTTTTAACGATACGAAGTCCATCTTTCTTAACTTCTTTGTTTTTTCTGAAACCCCAAAGTTTTGATCGGGCTTTCTTTCCACTTTCTGTTATATCCACTATTGGAGGCGGATAATCGCCTTTAAGATCTGTAAATGACTTGTCCATTTCGGTCATCAGCCAAGGTTCGTGGATAAACGATATGGGAACATGGCGCAATTCCTTTACCCAGGTTTTTATGAATACTCCTTCCGGGTCGTGTTCCTTAGACTGCTTTATCGGGTTGTAGATTCTTATCGTATTAATACCTGTGGTACCCGCTTGCATTTGAAATTGAGTATAATGGATGCCAGGTTCATAATCTAAAAATAGTTGAGCTAAATGACTTACCCCTGTTTTCCAATCACAATCAAAATGATGAGTCAATACAGATACCAGCATTGCACGCATTCTGAAGTTGACCCATCCGGTTTCATGCAAACAGCGCATGCATGCATCCACTAATGGCAGGCCGGTAGTGCCGCTTTTCCATGCCTCAATCAATGCAGGGTCATTGTCATAGGTCATTAACTCATAGCCTCGATTTACAGCGCGTGTTTCATAATCGCATTCTACTTCAAATTTTTGGATGAAATGGCAATGCCATTTCAATCGAGTTAGAAATCCATTGAAACTTCGTTTATGGTTGGCGTAATTTTCATGGTGTTTCACAAATTGATAAGCCTGTTTTATACTCAAATTCCCCCAAGCCAAATACGGTGAAATTCTGCTACATGACTTTCTGCTTTCCAGTGGTTTAGAGATCTTAAAGCTGTAGTCCTTTCCGCGCTCTTGACAAAATGAAATGAGATATTTCCATGCAAATTGTTGTCCTGGTTTCTGAAAGTCATTAGGGTAGCTGACTATTTCATCCTTCAGTTTAGATTGCAGAGGAAAGGGGTGCTCAAACTCAATTAACTGAGGTGAATACGTGTTTTCTATGACGGGTTCATGTGCGTTGGTATACCATCGCTTGTCCCAGGATTCTCGATTTTTGATTCCGCGTATGATGCCGTCACGCTGAAACTGCTGCCATTTACATTTATTCTTTTTGAGAATTTCTTCTACTCTCTTGTCTCTGTTCCAGGTTTCTCGAACGCCTGATTCTTGGTAAGAGAAAACATTTTCAACGCTATGATTATCCACGAAAAACGAAAAAACATCGTTCGCTTCGGCATGAAAAATCATTACCTCTCGGTTAAAGGGTTGAAGGCGAGCGTTCATATCTTGAATGGAGTGGTAGATGAACTGCAAGTGCCTTTCAGAGGTGTCCTCTCTGTGCAGCATGCTTGGCTCGAAAATGTAGATTATAGCATAATCATATTCGGACTGCTCTGCATGAAAAAGTGGCAGGTGGTCTTGGGTTCGCAAGTCTCTCTTTAACCAGACAATATTGATTTTCTCTTCTGACAATGATTCTTCCTTGAAATGGAAAGTGTAAACACCTCCATTCCTTCAATGTTTGGTCTGACGTTTTGGAATTGGACTCGCTTCAAAGCATGCAATGTGTTGAGAGATGCCGTTGATTCGTTCAAATCCTTAGATTTGATGGAATTCAAAGCAATAAATACATTACTCATATGAGGGTTTCCATCATTCTTGCCGCTATAGCGTTTATCGCACAAACCTCATTCGCTCAGTCGGGTTCAAACTATGAAAAAGTGCTGCCTGGTGTAGTCAAAGTCAGTGATGGTCTCTATTACGATCAAACTGAAATCACTAATGTAAATTGGCTAGAATATATGTTTTGGCAGTTTAAAACCTATGGAGGACGCGATTCCAAAGCTTATAAAGAGGCCTTGCCCGATACAGCACTTTGGATGGATGATGGGTTAAACGCTGAGCCATACATGAAGTTTTATCATCGGCATCCGAGCTATAAAGATTATCCAGTGGTGAATGTTACTTGGAAGCAAGCAGCAGATTTCTGCGCTTGGCGCACTGCTCGTGTGAAAGAGTGGCAAGAAGCAGAAGGTAAAACAGATGATACACCATACTATTTCGCTTATCGCTTACCTACCTATGAAGAGTTTCATTTGATGTATGATGATATTGCAGAATTACCAGACTTTATTGGCGGGGAAGGAAAGCGCAAAGACCGAGGAAAGGCGCGCTATAATCAAAAGCGTGAGCCATCCAAAGTTGCTGAGCCGGCTAATGCGCCTTCAACCATGCCAGATGTTACAGCTCCGGTTAAAAGCTATTGGCCAAACAGCTATAAGGTTTATAATATCAAAGGAAACGTTTCTGAATGGCTGATGGAAGAGAATGTACACGCTGGAGTTTCATGGCAAACACCTTTTGCAGCAAATGAGTCGCTCAAGCTAATGACAGATAAAGCCTCTCCAGCTATTGGGTTTAGATGTGTGTGTGAAATAGCAGAGAAGGCACCTTAATTGTAATCGAAACTCTTTCTTAAATCTTTTACTATGTTTTTTGATCTGGCGCGAATGCCGCTTGATTCATCGTGGTCCAAGTCTTCTAAAATCATTATAAGCTCCTCGGCTATTTCTAGATAATTCTTAGCGATGTTGTGAGCGGTTTTCATGGCGTGAACTCTAACAGCTACGGGATGCATTTGAGAAGGAATAATGCGCATTGCTCGATCAAATACATCTCCTTCTAGTTCCTCGTGTACGACCAAAAATGACCATGATCGCCAGATGTCGCGCAACATGCCTTCATGTTCAACTTGTTTGCTAAAGTTCCAAAATAGCCTTTGTTTCACCAAGCCTAGGTGAGAATACTCTTGAAGATAGTGCCCTAAGTTCCATGTTAGATACCACTTGACGGGCAATTCAGTTCGCTCAACAATATTCAAATAATCTTCAAAGTCATAGCCATGCTTAGCCATTTCCAATACGATACGATTTACATTGGCTTTACTACGATCAGCTTCAAGCGATTTTGCTATTTCGATTGCTTTGATCATCAGTGTTTACTCAAATTTCAAATGCCGTACTGATCGTCCTTCTTCTCGTATTTCCTTGAGTGAGTCAATGCCAATGCTGATGTGGTCATCTACAAAGTCGCGGCTGACTTTTTTATCAGAGTCATCCGTCTTTACACCTTCAGGAATCATTGGTTGATCTGTGACTAAAAGCAAAGCACCAACGGGTATGTGGTTAGCGAACCCTACTGAGAAAAGCGTAGCTGTTTCCATGTCAATGGCCATAGCGCGTACGCTCCTGAGGTATTCTTTAAACTTTTCATCGTATTCCCAGACTCTGCGGTTAGTCGTAAATACAGTTCCAGTCCAATAGTCTTTATGGTGATCTCGGATCGTTGAAGAAACGGCTCGTTGCAATGTAAAAGCGGGTAGAGCAGGCACTTCTGGTGGAAAGTAATCGTTGGACGTTCCTTCACCACGGATTCCCGCTAAAGGCAAGATAAAATCTCCCACTTGACTTTTTGTTTTTAGTCCACCGCATTTGCCTAAGAATAAAACTGCTTCCGGTTTAATAGCGCTTAGCAGGTCCATTATAGTTGCTGCGTTTGGACTGCCCATTCCAAAGTTGATGATGCTAATTCCATCTGCAGTAGCGCTAGGCATTGCCTTATCCAAACCATGAATTTCTGTGTTATGAATCTTGGCAAAGCGCTCCACATAGTTATCGAAATTGGTTAAGAGTATATACTTAGAAAAAGATTCAAGTGGAACACCTGTATATCTTGGTAACCAGTTATTTACAATATCCTCTTTTGTCTTCATATTCTGTTTTTTTAAAGCATGGAATGGGTCTCCAATTGCGAAAGTACACTTGATAAACTGAATCACATCGTTCAATAAAATTCATCGATCAACATTTTATTTTAAACGATCAATTCCGTTGAATAGTTATTTTCGACTCTATGATATACAATATACTGAAGCCTTTAGTGAAGCTTTCGATTCAAGGCTTCTTCAAAGACATTCATTTTATTGGAAAAGAGAATTTGGAGCACGAAGGGGCCATATTGGTTTCTAACCACCCCAGTGCATTAATGGATCCTATCGTGATTGCTGCGTTTTCTAAGAAGCAACTTTCCTTTATAGCTGGAGCTGAGTGGTTTGGAAGTGGATTGAAAGATTGGTTATTCAAGAAGTATTTTAAAATGATTCCCGTTCAACGACCTTGGTTAGTCAAAAACGGAGAGAAGGTGAGCAATAAAGACATGTTTGAAGCATGTTATACCAGCCTTGATGAAGGAAACCGCATCATTATCTATCCAGAAGCCAGCAGCTTAACAGTGCCCTGGATTCGTGAATTGAAATCGGGTGCAGCAAGAATAAAGATTGGAGCAGATGCTCACATGAAGGGCGATAAAGTGACTAAGGTTGTGCCCATTGGAATGAACTATACGAATGCGCATCGTTTTCACAGTGATTTATTGGTGAATATTGGCGAACCGATTGATTTTGGAGATATTCTTACTGATCAAAGTATTGATGATAAAGAACGTTCTGATCGAATGACTGAAGTAATACGGAGAGAAATGAAAGCTCAAGTGCTTCATATCGATAGTGAAGAGGATGTATTGGTTGTGAAAAATGTGCTGAAGCTCTTGTCTGATATATTATTGAAAGACATTGGCTTAGATTATAATGATGCGGGTGCTGTTTTCCGAGTTAGGAAAGACATTATTTCATCAGTGGAGTATTTTAAAGCCAAGAAAACAGATGAAATGGAAGTGCTTGAAAAGCGCCTTGATCATTATATAAAAGAATTTGAAAGCGAGGGTTTCTGGAAGTTTAATCCGTTTGAGAAAGCAAGTTCGTTTGTATTAAGAACAATATTGATTATGCTTTTTGGATTTCCCATTTTCTTCATTGGCGCTTTGATGAATATCATCCCTTTTGCCTTTTCAAAATGGGCTTTTGTTAAGTACTTACTCATCAAAGTATCCGGTGAGACCAAACAAGGGGCTGTTCATCCAGCTTTCGCGGGCTCTTTTGCATACGCCTTGTCTTTTGTAGTTTTCCTCATTTGGTACATATTAGTATCAATAGTGGCTTCAAAACTGTATATAGCCTGGGTTGCGATCCCTGTTACCTTATTTGTTGGTTATCAAACAGGCAGGTACGCCATTCGCTATGTTCGATTATTCAGGAAACTGATGAAAGTGTGGAGATGGAACAGGTTAAAGAGAAAGAATCCTTCAAAGGTCAAGCACTTGCTATCAGAGCGCGCTGCAATAATTGCTGAGTTGATGAAACTTCGTAAAGACTACGAAAAGGCCACCTTTTAATTGAGTTTGCTTACATTCTTGAGTTGAAGCTTATCGATCATCTCGATGCTTACGGGGTCTGAATCGTGGCCGTAGTCATTTACTATGTAACCTTTGATGCCATTGTTGGTCTCTATTAGAAACACGGCTATAACATCGTCATCTTCCGTTATTTCTTCGGTAGATATGACCTCAAAATCAAAGGTATCAAATTGCTTTTTTGATTCTAAGGCTGTAATTGTATCAAAGCTTAAACGAAATTCTTGGGCAAAGCCTTGCTGCTTATAATAGGCAATCGCCTTGTCGAAGCTTTTGAATTTTTTCATTGTGAATAAAGGAAATTTTTGGTGAATTGTTCATGTGATATCTATATTTCTAATTCAACTTTGAAAACCGAACCAATGCAATCATTAATTATGAACCTGATCTAAACCACAACCACCCAACTATCAACCTCCAGCCCTGTGTTAACAACTATTCTGATGGCAGATAGCACGTTAAGCTTGTCGTTTCACATTTGTATTCATGTCAGCACTTACGGTCATCTCCATAATAGTAGGCTACTTTGCCCTACTCATTCTTATTTCTTTTTTGACGGGCAAGGACGATTCGAATGCAGCATTTTTTAGAGGAAAAAAGCAGTCGCCTTGGTTTGTGGTGGCCTTTGGTATGATTGGCGCCTCCTTGAGTGGAGTTACTTTCATTTCCGTTCCAGGTTGGGTGGCTACAAGCCAGTTTAGCTACATGCAAATGGTGATGGGCTACATGGCGGGTTATTTGGTCATTGCAACCGTCCTAATGCCGCTGTATTACCGACTAAACCTTACTTCCATATACGGTTACCTCGAGCAACGCTTTGGCTTTTGGAGTTATAAAACGGGAGCTTTTTACTTTTTACTTTCCAGGGTTATTGGTGCCTCATTTCGTTTATACCTCGTAGCGATAGCCTTGCACATTGCTGTGTTTGAGCCGATGAATCTGCCGTTTTGGTTGGCAGTGTTGGTGGCGGTGGTTTTGATCTGGGTGTACACTTTCCGAAGTGGAATCAAAACCATTATTTGGACAGACACCTTACAGACAGCATCAATGCTATTGGCAGTGATTGTCACCATTTTCGTCATCAAGGATTCTATGGATTGGGGATTTGGTGAAATGACTTCCGCGATTGCTGAGTCAGATTATTCCAACGTTTTCTTTTTTGACGATTGGAATGATAGCAAACATTTTGTGAAGCAATTCTTGGCAGGAATGTTCATTACTATCAGTATGACAGGCCTAGATCAAGATATGATGCAGAAGAACTTGAGCTGCAAAAACATTGGCGAAGCGCAGAAGAATATGTTTTGGTTCAGTGCAGTGCTTATTGTGGCTAACTTGCTTTTCTTGTCTTTAGGAGATCTGCTTTATTTGTATTCCGCTCACATTGGGTTTGATATTGCAATAGCAGGGGATAAGCTGTACCCATCGTTGGCGTTGAGCGGTGAGTTAGGAATGGTTGCAGCAGTGTTATTTATTGTTGGGCTAGTTGCTGCGGCTTATTCAAGTGCCGACAGCGCACTTACAGCGCTCACAACATCTTTTTGTGTTGATTTCTTGGGAATGGACAAAACGGAGAAACCAAGCGATAAGAAGGTGCGTAAAATCGTTCATATAGGATTTTCCTTCTTATTGTTTATTGTGATCATGGTATTCAAATCAGTGAATGACAATAGTGTAATCTCTGAACTTTTTAAGGTTGCAGGGTTCACGTATGGTCCGCTCTTGGGACTCTATGCGTTTGGGTTATTTACAAAGCGAAAAGTAAAAGACGGTTGGGTGCCAGCTGTAGCTATTGCTGCGCCAATAGTGTGTTACATTTTACAAAGCAACAGTGAAGCTTGGTTTAATGGCTATAAAATTGGGTTTGAGTTATTGCTAATCAACGGTTTGATCACCACTTTTTTACTCTTCCTAATCTCTTCTCGCAATGCCGCTGAGTAGCATCTTTGGCTTGTAAATGGCCAATTTTTTTTGCTTGCACCCAATAATCGCAGGCTAAGTCTTTTTCGTTCAAATTGAAATAATTCACACCGATATTGAATAGGGCAGCGGGATAGTTTTTATCCCCAATTGTGATTTCACGCAGCAAAGCATTGCTTTCAGCATATTGTTTTTGTTGCATGAGTGCGTTTGCGTGGGCAATTTTTATGTCAGTGTCGTTGGGAGAGAGCTCCAAAGCCTGAGCAAAGAACATGGATGCATTGGAAAAGTTATCTGTGTAAAAACTAGCTAAGCCAGCGTTGTAATAAGCAAGTGGTTGATTAGCTTCTAATTGAATTGACTTTTGGAATCCATTGATTGCCAAAGAATAGTTCTGCAGCCACATATGAGAAAGAGCCAAATAGAACCAAGCCGTTGAATTGTCTCTTATTTTAGTGTATTCACTTAAATGAACTATCGCTCCATTATAATCGTGTTGTTTAAACCGCACAATTCCTTTTAGGTATTCAGCTTCTCCACAAATACGATTCAAACTGCAAAAGCTATTGAGATCAACCATCGCGGGATCGTAATCTCCTCGTTCAATTTTCAATTTGGCCCTTTTGAGGTAGAGTTCAGCAAATTCAGGCTTTTTGCTGATGTACTTGTTGAGTTTTTTGACTGCTTTAACCGTATCACCTCCGGCTAAGTATTTATCTACCTTAACTACATACCTACTCTGGGCCTGACTTTGCAAGTTAATAACGGATAACAACGAAATAATGCAGAGTAGGGTGCGAATCATAGTGCGATATTCAGAAAAAAAGTTGGTATCAAAGTAATCTAACCTTCAAATTTGAACCTGTATAGTCTGTTACCTTAATGCGCTGTCCCTTCTCTATAAAGCCAGCTTCAGACGCAGCGTCATACAGCCGATCATTTATCTCAACTTTACCACTGGGCATCATATCTGTGTATGCAAGCCCTTCACTGCCTATTAAAGCGGCATCTTCACTACTCGCGCTTGTGTAACCTTCTGATTTGTTTTGAACAGCATTCAGCACTAAGCTAGCGAATGCATTGGTTTGAAACAGTTTGACGGCCAATAAGATAGACCCTGCCACGGAAACTGTGGAGGCAATGATGGAAATGAGAAAGGATCGCACCAAAACATTCATTTCTACCGGTCTAAAATCAAATCCAACATTTCCTACCATGGCAAGTGCCAACGCAGTGATCGTTAGTGTTATACCAGCAATTCCAGCTACACCGAAGCCTGGGACAACAAAGAGTTCAATAGCGATTAGGATTAACCCAGCGATAAAAACAAGGATTTCCCAATTCTCTGCTAAGCCTTCTAAGTAAAGTGGAGCGAAGTATAATACTGCCGCTGCCAATGCAGCAACAATTGGAAAGCCAAGTCCTGGTGATTGTAATTCAAAATATATCCCACCGAAAATTACCAAGATCAGAATGCCGCTAAATGCTGGGTTAATTAACCACCCGATGATTTTATCAGTAGTGGTTAGTCTTTGTTTTATTACTGAGTATTCACCAATTTCAGAATGAAGCAGGACTTCGGCCATTGTGTTGAATTCACCGTCACAAAAGCCAAACTCAATAGCCTCGGTGACAGTAAGTGTGATTACTTTTCCTTTTTCGCTTACGCCTTCAATTTCTTTGTCGGGGTCTACCATGCCCTCTGCAATATCAGGATCACGACCAGTTTCTTCGGCCGTTGCGCGCATCTTCTTGCGCATATAGCTTTGATATTTATCAGGAACGGGTTCACCACTTTGATCAACCACTGTGGCTGCTCCAATCGTAGAACCTGGCTGCATGAAAATACTGTCGCATGCTATGGAAATCAATGCTCCAGCTGATGCTGCGTTGTTTTGAATAAGCACATAAACGGGAATCTTAGATTGCAAAATTTTCGTGCGAATCGAGTCAGCTGCGTCTACGGCTCCCCCGTAGGTATTCATATTGATGAATATTAAATCAGCTCCTATTTCATGCGCTTCTTCCATGGCGAGTTTGGTTGTTCGCCAAACTGGTGCGGCAATTTCCTCTTTGATTTCAAATTGATAAACCTTTTTAGGTTTAGTATTATCCTGTGCTAGCAGCGATAAAGAGAAAAAAAGAGAGAAGAAAATTAGGACTGCTTTTTTCATGATGCCATAAATGTATGCTTGATTCGTTGAATCGGACAATTGACATGAGAAATAGTTTCTCAAAAACAACAATATCATGAAATAAGAAATACTTATTCAATAATCAAACTGCTCTGATCGAAGTACTTGTCATCCAAAGAAAATGAAAGATAATAGACCCCTTTGCTTAACGCACCTGCTTCAAAAAGTTGTACTTCATTTTCACCTTTATGGATCACATTGATTACCAGATCGTGAATGATTCTTCCTTGAGCGTCCATCACCAAAATAGCTCCTTTACCTGATGCAGGTGACGTAATACGAACGTTTACTTTTCCGTCAGAAGGGTTAGGAAATAGCTCGGTATTGAATCCGTGGCGCCCATTAACCTGCTGATCACCCAATGTGTTTGTAGGGATTAGCCATACTTCAAATACAGACTCATCAGCTGAGGTTTGTGCTGTTGTATTATTTGAAAAAGGATTAGTACTAGATGATTTGATGCCACCATAGATATAGCCAATCATAATAGAGTCATCGCTTGTTTCCCCTATAGGGATGATGTCATGATCATTCATCAATAGACTTTCTACAGGAATAAATTCGGAACCAGCACCTTGAAGGTTTGGCATTTCAATTGGTAAGTTATACTCGGTTAATTGATCAGTCGCATCTCGACTTACTCTTGATATCGTTTTAACGAACGGAACTTGATCATCCTGCATTAATGTTCCGTTAGCGTAATAATACTGACTCATTCCACCAAAAAATAGGCTGTGATTTATCTGATTGACCGTATCATACAATGTTGCTGAGGCAGAATGATAATTAGATAAGTACTGATTAAAAGATGTTCGTGCGTTTATTCCGTTAGGTGAAATATCAACTGGATATAAATAGGGTAGGTCCACATTAACTTGAAAAACACCCGAAGAAATGGTATAACCTTTTGCTCCATCAGGAAAGATTTGCGGTATCAGGTTGTAATCTCTACGGTGGAGGTTTACACCATCAATAATTTCGGAGAAGGAATGAATCACTGGATTGTTGTTGCTATTATTCACCATAAAACTGCGCACAGCATTGGTATATGTCTGAACATAGGTATTGTGCCCCATTGGGTTGTAACGACCGTCAAATTTATGACCACCAACCAATACCAGTTCATTGTCCATTTCGGCTAAATGTCCTCCAGTTACAGCCATTCTAACATCTTCGGTTTGTTTGATAAAACTCGTTTTGCTCTGATTATTGATAATGGCGTCAATAGTTTGACTTACAATAATTGTAGTGAGATAAGGGAAGGTAATATGATCTGCCTGACTTGCGCTGTAAGCATATCCTCCGGCAATGTAAAGAGTATCTTCAATTTGATGGAAGCACATGTTGGTTGACTGCAGCTGCTCACTAATACTTTGATTGAGTTCAGTCATGTTCGCTGACCAAACTTGTTTAGATATAGGATCAACCACCATCATTTCTTTATTGTTCAGCGCTTCAGGGAAAGCATTGAATGGTTGTCTTGCGTGAAGACCATCTTTTCTTCCACCTATTATGAGCCATTTTCCATTGTGTTGGCCAAAGGCATAAGAGTGCGTTCCGTCAAGATTGTCTATGGAAACTGGTTCAAGATGAATCTCATAATTGAAGGGTTGTGCAAATGCTATGTGAGCGCTCAATAACGCAACAAGGCTGAGTAGTGGTAATTTCATATCACGAAAATATCTAGGTTGGCACGAAGGGTATGTGATAGGAGTTACCAAGCAAAAAAAAAAGCCTCATCAATTGATGAGGCTTTTTTTAATGGGATTGTATCAATTATTGAATGATCAATCTGCGGGTAACCGCGTTGTTTTCAGTTATAACTTTAACAATGTAAGTTCCAGAAGCAAAAGCAGAAGTATTTACTT